>Ga0272443_10000003_pt1 | contig 1025645 bp, 980 predicted proteins | sample SSMAcet12_FD_193581 | JGI IMG/M metagenome (GOLD analysis project Ga0272443, IMG submission 193581) | Marine sediment archaeal communities from Little Sippewissett salt marsh, Falmouth, MA, United States - SSM-Acet-12 | ecosystem: Environmental > Aquatic > Marine > Wetlands > Sediment ...
CGTCGAACCGTCGGCGCGGTAGCGCGTCGCCTTCGGGAAGTCGCCCGCATGACGCTCAAGATCCGCAAAAACACGGTAATTGCCGTCATCGCGCAAAGATGAAAGACGGTCGGCGAAGAACTGCTCGTAATCCAAACCTCGGGCCTCCGTTTGACGGTTCGAGAATCCGCTGCTCATGATTTTCGCGTTCATATAGCGGCTGCCTCCGGAATTTGGAATGACTCAAAAGAGGCCTTCATCTCTAACTTCAGCCGAAACCGACGCATTGACTCTGATCAACCACCCTTAATGACCCTTAAAAAGAAACAGATTTCTTCCCTTTTTTGAACATTTGGAATGTGCGTTCTCGTGCGCCAATTTGCCGCCGTCTAATTTGCGGGTCAAAGCGAAAGAGGCCCGAAATGCGTCATTTTCCTATTTTCCTCGATCTATCCGGACGCCAGGTCGTCGTTTCCGGTGCGGGAGAATGCGCGGTTTCAAAACTTCGTCTCCTCCTGAAGACCGAGGCGGCGATCACCGTTTTCGGAACGTCCCCCGCCCCGCAGGTTCTCACATGGGCCGCGGAAGGCCGCATCGCGCTTGCCGAACGCCCCATCCGGCAGGGCGATGCGGCCGGGGCGGCGCTGCTCTATGCAGCCAACGAAGACGAGGCCGAGGATGCCCGCGCCGCCGAAATCGGCAGGAATGACGGAGCGCTGGTCAACATCGTCGACAATCTCGACCATTCGCAATTCATCACGCCGGCCATCGTCGACCGCGACCCGGTCACGATCGCCATCGGGACGGAAGGCGCGGCGCCTGTTCTGGCCCGCAAGATCAAGGCGGAACTGGAAGAGCGCCTGCCCGCCTCGCTCGGACTGCTGGCGCGCATCGGCCAGGCTTTTCGCGACCGCGCGGCGATGATCCCGATGGGACGCAAGCGGCGCGATTTCTGGTCGCGCTACTATTCCGGCGAGGGCGACGCCGCGCTGAAGGCGGGCGGGGAAGCCGGCGCACGCGCGAAACTGGACGAGCTCCTGACCGACGCCATCGAGACGCGGCCGCGCGACGGCCATGTGGCGCTGATCGGCGCGGGCCCCGGCGATCCGGACCTGCTGACCGTCAAGGCGCGCCGGCTGATCCACGAAGCCGATGTCGTGCTGCATGACCGGCTGGTGCCGCAGGCGATCCTCGAACTGGCGCGCCGCGAAGCGGTCATCGTCGAGACGGGGAAGACCGGATACGGTCCGTCCTGGGGCCAGGAAGACATCAATGCGCTGATGATCGAGCACGCCGCTAGGGGCGCGCAGGTGGCGCGGCTGAAATCGGGCGATCCGGGCATTTTCGGCCGCCTCGACGACGAACTCGACGCTCTGGACGAAGCCGGCATCTCCTTCGAGGTCGTCCCGGGCATCACCGCGGCCTCGGCTGCCGCCGCCGCCTCCGGCATCTCGCTGACGAAGCGCGGACGCAATTCCTCGATCCGCTTCCTGACCGGCCGCGACGTGGAAGGCTTCGCCGAGCACGACTGGCGCGAACTGGCCAAGCCCGGTTCCGGCGCGGCTATCTATATGGGCGTCAAGGCGGCGAGCTTCCTGCGTGGCCGGCTGATGATGCACGGAGCGGAGGCCGAGACACCGGTCACGGCGGTCGAAAATGCGTCGCGCCCCGACCAGAAGACCATCACGACCACGCTCCTGGCATTGCCCGACGCGCTGGCCGCAGCCGGCGTCGCCGGCCCGGCGGTTCTGCTCTTCGGCATGACGCCGCGCCCGGCTGCCAAGGCGACTGAAGTCGCTGCCAACCCGATTCACGAAAAGACCGGAGTCCTTTGATATGGCTCGCGAATACAAGCCCCGCATCGTCACCGCCAACGACCTGTTCGAAGGCGACGTGATCTATTTCACCGCCGGCCATGACTGGTCGCGCAAACATGGCGACGCGGTCGTCGCCTACTCGCAGGACGCCGCCGAGAAGCTGCTGGCCGCGGCGGAAGCGCAGCAGCACCGCGTCGTCGGCCCCTATCTCGCCGAGACCGTGATGGGCGACGACCACCGTCCGTCGCCGGTGCATTTCCGCGAGGCGTTCCGCACGCGCGGACCGTCAAACTACTTTCACGGCAAGCAGGCAGAAGCCTGAAAAGGGAATTCGCGAATCATGTACCGCTACAACGATTTCGACGAAGCCTTCGTGCGCAACCGGGTCGCCGAATTCCGCGATCAGGTCGAGCGCCGCATCGACGGCTCGCTGACCGAGGACGAGTTCAAGCCGCTGCGCCTGAAGAACGGACTCTACCTGCAGCTGCATGCCTACATGCTGCGCGTCGCCATCCCCTACGGCACGATCAATTCGCGCCAGATGCGCCAGCTGGCGCTGATCGCCGAGCGGTTCGACAAGGGCTACGGCCACTTCACGACGCGCCAGAACATCCAGTTCAACTGGCCGCGGCTGAAGGACGTGCCGGAAATCCTGGGCCTGCTCGCCGATGTCGAGATGCATGCCATCCAGACGTCCGGCAACTGCATCCGCAACGTGACGGCGGACCATTTCGCCGGCGCGGCTGCCGACGAAATCGAGGATCCGCGCCCGACGGCGGAACTGCTGCGGCAATGGTCGACCGACCATCCGGAGTTCCAGTACCTGCCACGCAAGTTCAAGATCGCGATCACCGGCGCGCCGAACGACCGCGCGGTGACGAAAGCGCATGACATCGGCCTGCGCATGCTGCGCGACGCGGCCGGCGAGCCCGGTTACGAGGTGATCGTGGGCGGCGGGCTGGGCCGCACGCCGATGGTCGGCAAGACCGTGCGGGATTTCCTGCCGAAGGAAGACCTGCTGCCCTACCTGGAAGCGATCCTGCAGGTCTACAACCTGTCGGGCCGGCGCGACAACAAGTACAAGGCGCGCATCAAGATCCTCGTGCACGAGACGGGGCTGGATGAGATCAAGGAACAGATCGAGGCGGTTTTCGAGCGCCAGAAGCGCGCCTTTCCGGGCGTACCGGCGGAACTCGTCGGGCAGATCGAGGAAGCCTTCGCCCCGCCGCTGTTCGACAACACGCAGTCGCTCGCCTTCGAGCAGGCGCAAAAGGCAAATCCGGTCTTCCACTCCTTCGTCGAAACCAATGTCGCGGAGCACAAGAACCCGGCCTACGGCATCGTCTCGGTGTCGCTGAAGCCAATCGGCGGAACGCCGGGCGACGCGACGGCGGCGCAGATGCGCGCACTGGCCGATCTGGCGGAACGCTACGGCCATGACGAATTGCGCGTTTCGCACGAGCAGAACATCATCCTGCCGCATGTGCGCAAGGCGGATATCCCGGCGGTCTACGAAGGCTTGCGCGAAGCCGGACTCGCGACGGCCAATATCGGTCTCGTCTCCGACATAATTGCCTGCCCCGGCATGGATTACTGCGCGCTGGCGACGGCGCGGTCGATCCCGGTCGCGCAGGAAATCTCCAGGCGGTTCGACGAACTGAAGCTGGAGCGCGAAATCGGCCCGTTGAAGATCAAGATTTCCGGCTGCATCAATGCCTGCGGCCACCACCATGTGGGCCATATCGGCATTCTCGGCCTCGACAAGGCGGGGCGCGAGAACTACCAGATCACGCTCGGCGGCGACGGCACGGAAACGGCGACGATCGGCGAGCGGACCGGCCCCGGCTTCGATACCGAGGACCTTGTGCCGGCGATCGAGACCATCATCGAGACCTATCTGGAGCTGCGCGAGGACGCGTCGGAAACCTTCCTGCAGGCTTACCGGCGGCTCGGCGCAGACCCGTTCAAACAGGCGATCTACGGCGAAGACGGGAGCAAGGCCCGTGCAGCCTAAGCGCATGGAGGTTCAACTCATGAGCGAAGCGGATGCCGCAGAGGCGCGTGTCGAGCGCACCCGCGACGTGCTGCGCAAGGCGCTGGCCGACAAGGCGCATGGCGAGATCGCCGTGGTCTCCTCCTTCGGTGCGGAGTCGGCGGTGCTGCTGCATCTCGTCGCCGAGGCGAACCCGGCGACACCGGTGATCTTCATCGACACGCAGATGCTGTTCGCCGAAACGCTCGCCTACAAGGAAGAACTGATCAGCCATCTCGGACTGACCGACGTACGCACGGTTTCGCCCGACGGCAAGGCGATCCGCGACAACGATACCTACGGCCGGCTGCACCTGAGCAATCCAGACGCCTGCTGCGGCTTTCGCAAGACGCATGTGCTGAGCGAAGCGCTGGCGGAGTTCGACGGCTGGGTGACCGGGCGCAAACGCTTCCAGGCGGCGACGCGCAACAATGTCGAACTGTTCGAACGGTCGACCGACGGAAAGCTCAAGCTCAATCCGCTGGCGCACTGGACGAAAGAGGATATCGACGACTGGTTCGAGCGGTTTGACCTGCCTCAACACCCGCTGATCGAACATGGCTATCTTTCCATTGGCTGCGCGTCCTGCACCAGCCCGGTGGAGAATGGCGAGGATGCGCGGGCCGGACGCTGGCGCGGTTCGGACAAGACCGAATGCGGCATCCATTTCGAAAACGGAAAACTGGTGCGTACGGCGGATGCCGGCGCCGGAGAATGACAATGACCATCATCGTGACCGACGCCGGATTCGGCGAGGACGAACTGGCGACAGGCGCGTTTCCGACCCATACGATCGATGAATTGCAGGCGACGGCTCCCGCCGATTTGCCGGAAAACGTGGCGCTTGCCATCGCGAACGATGCCGATGCCGACGAGATCGCGCCCCTCTTCGACCATATCGCGCTGATCGTCATCGACTTCCCGTCATTCGCCGACGGGCGCGGCTTCTCGCTCGCCCGGCGCCTGCGCCAGGCGGGCTATTCCGGCCGGCTGCGCGCCAAAGGCCACGTCATCGCCGACCAGTACGCGCATGCACGCCGCGTCGGCTTCGACGAGGTGGCGATTTCCGACGATCTCGCCGCCCGCCAGCCGGAAAACCAGTGGCGCGCGCGGGCCGGATGGCAGGACCATTTCTACCAGAAGCGTTTGCAGGCGGGCGCCTGAACGGTTTAATAGGAAAAACTGAATATGAATGACCTGACGTCAATCAAAAAGACCGGGGTGCCCGTGGATATTGCAACTCCCCTTCCCGACGGCCAGACCGTCACCGAGGTCAAGCACTGGACGGAGAAACTGTTCTCCTTCCGGCTGTCGCGCCCGCAGAGCCTGCGCTTCCGCTCCGGCGAATTCGTGATGATCGGGCTGCCCGGCGACAACGGCAAGCCGATCCTGCGCGCCTATTCCATCGCGTCGCCGTCCTGGGACGAGGAGCTGGAATTCTATTCCATCGCAGTTCCGGACGGGCCGCTGACCTCGAAGCTCGTCCATATCAAGCCGGGCGACCAGGTGATCCTGAAGACCAAGCCGGTCGGCACGCTGGTTATCGACGCGCTGCTGCCGGGCAAGCGGCTCTACATGATCGCCACCGGCACGGGCATCGCGCCGTTCGCCTCGCTGATCCGCGATCCTGAAGTCTACGAGAAATTCGACCAGGTCATCCTGACCCATACCTGCCGCCACGTCGCCGAACTGGAATATGGCCGCGAACTGGTGGAGAACCTCGTCAACGATCCGCTGATCGGCGAGATGGTGGAAGGCAAGCTGCATTACTATCCGACGACGACTCGCGAGGAGTCGCCGACGATGGGGCGCATCACCGACAAGATCCGCTCGGGCGAATTGTTCTCCGATCTCGGCGTGCCGGCATGGAACACGGAAGAAGACCGGGTGATGATCTGCGGCTCGATGGGGCTGAACCTGGAAATCAAGGAAATGTGCGAGGCCGCCGGCATGGAGGAAGGCGCCAATTCCAAACCGGGCCATTTCGTCGTGGAAAAGAGTTTCGTCGGCGAAGGCGGCATTCTTTAATGCGCGACGGCGTACGGGAAAGCCAATGATTTGAATCGGTTGACGATTCCGCCGCACAAGGTGATTCAGCCGCAGATATCCGCGGATTGGGGAACCAGGCGGCGTGTTTGAGGTCGCAACGCGGCTACAGTTTTTGCTAGAGAAAAGCAGCGGGCACGTTCCGCTGCTTTTTTTGTTCGGGGAGCCTCATGTCACATACGGTCATCATCGGGGGAAGCCATGCGGGCGTGGCGGCAGCGGCGGCGCTGCGCCAGCACGACGCGGAGATGGAGATCACGCTGGTCTGCGGAGAGGACGAACTGCCCTACCAGCGCCCGCCGCTTTCGAAAGCCTACATGTCGGGCGAGATGAGCCTCGACCGGCTGCGGCTGCGGCCCGCCGACTGGTACACTGAAAACGCCATCACGCTGAAGCTCGGCACCGCCGCCACGTCCATCGACCGCGCGGACAAGTTCGTTCACCTGTCGAGCGGCGACGGGCTGTCCTACGACGCGCTTGTCCTGACGACGGGCGCGGAAGCGCGGCGACTGCCGGCGGAGATCGGCGGCGACCTGCCCAATGTCCGCGTCATGCGCTCGCTTGCCGACGCCGACGGACTGATGGCGGTGATGAAGCCGGGCCAGAAGCTGGTCGTCATCGGCGGCGGCTATATCGGGCTGGAAGCGGCCGCCGAAGCCGCGAAGAAGGGGCTGGAGGTCACCGTCATCGAGGCGGCCGAGCGCATCCTGCGCCGCGTCGCCTGCCGGGAAACGGCGGACGCGTTTCGCGCGCTGCACCAGTCGCACGGCGTGACAATCCTCGAAAACACGCAGATCGAGCGACTGGTCGAGAGCGGCGGCGTCGCCACGGCCGTCCGACTCGCCGATGGCGAGGAACTGCCGCTCGATCTCGCCATTGTCGGCATCGGCATCGCGCCGAATGTCGAACTGGCGGAAGCCGCCGGCCTCCAGGTCGCGGTCGGCGTTACGGTCGACGATCACGGGCGGACTTCCGATCCGGCGATTTACGCCGCGGGCGACTGCACCATCCTGCCCTTCGACAACATGCCGACGCGGCTGGAATCGGTGCAGAACGCGCATGACCAGGCCGCGGCGGTCGCCGCCAATATCTGCGGCACCGACACGGTCTACGATCCGCATCCGTGGTTCTGGTCGGACCAGTACGACATGAAGCTGCAGATCGCCGGGCTGAACCGCGGCTATGACGCCGTGGTTGTGCGGCCGGGAAAACGCGAAGGCTCGATGTCGCATTTCTACTTCCGGCAGGGCCGGTTCATCGCCGTCGATTGCCTCAACGACGCCGCGACCTACGCGATGAGCCGCAAGTTGCTGGAAGCCGGCGCGACGATCACGCCGGAACAGATCGCCGACGAGGCATTCGACCTGCGCGCCGCCTTCAAGGCGCTGCAGGGTTCCTAGAGCGTCGAACGGTCGACGACCGCGGCGCCGTCCTGCACGCGATCACTCGGGTGGGTGATCACACGGGTGCCCTCCCCGATACCGGAGACGATCTCGGCCATCAGGCCGCTGCGCCGGCCGACCGCGACCGCAACCTGGCTGGCAACGCCGTCCTCGACGGCGAACAGCGCCCAGCCGCCGTCGGCCCGGAACAGCGCCGAAATCGGCACCTGCAGGATGTTCTCGCCCTCCCAGACGATAATGCGCACGAAAACGGCGAAACCGTCGCCCAAACCCTTTCCGACGACATCGGCATTATCGATGTCCATGGTCACATCGACGCGCTGCTCTTCGATACCGAGCGCCGAGACCTTGGTGTGCGCGGCCGGGTCGATCTCGCGTACGGTTGCGCGCAGAATTTCCTCGCCGCCCCAGCGCTCGACCAGGACAGGAGCGCCCTCCTCGATGCGAACCGCCTCGGAGGACAGGATGTCCGCAACGATCTCCAGATTGTCCGGCTGACCGATCGACAGGAGCGGCGTGCCGGCCTGCACCGGGCGCTCGCTGACATTGACGATGTCGAGCACCACGCCATCGGCCGGCGCCATGATCTGCACGCAGCAGGTCTCGTCGCTTTCGCCGTTCTGCGGCGGGCCGGGCTCGATCAGGGCGGCCCTGGCGCGCGCCAGGGCGCTTTCGGCAGCCGCGCGGCTGGCCTTGGCGGAATCGAGCGCGGCCTCACGCACGGTCTTGGCCTGCGCGGCGTCCTCGAGCTGGGTCAGCGAGGCAACGCCACGGTCGACCAGTGTCTGAATGCGCGAATATTGCGAGATGGCGTAGTTCAGTTCCTCTTCGGCCTGGCGGACAGTGGTCGCGGCGACCTGAACGGCCGCTTCCGCCTCGCGTACGGCGGCTTCGGCCTGAACGCGGGTGCGAGTGTCAAGGAAACCGGTTTCGGAAGGCTGCACTACCGCAACGACGGTCTCGCCCGCCACAACGGTATCGCCGACGGAGACCGGCGACCGCTGCGCCGTGCCGGAAATCGGGGCCGAGACCTCGTAAATGTCCTTGATGCGTGTCTTGCCGTCGGCGTCGACGGTGATGCGCATGTCGTCATGCGCGATCGCGTGCAGGTCCACCGGAACCGGGTCCGTGCGAAACGCGACATAAAAAAGGCCGACCACGGCCACGAGGCCGACAAGAATGCCAATGATCGTGCGTGGTTTGAACGGCATGAATTACTCCCGCGTTTTCATGACGGCGACAAGGTCGAGGGTATCGAGTCGGCGGCGAACCACCAGCACGGAAACAACGGCGGCGACAACCGCGACGACGCTGGCGAAACCGTAGGTATGGTTCTTAAGTACCACCGGGATGGTGTAGAGGTCGCTGGCGAAGGCAAAACTCATCCCCCAGGCGATCAGCGCACCGAGGGCCCAGCCGAGCGGCTGGGCGACGATCACGAGCAGCAGCGTTTCGCCCATCAGGATGTAGGAGACTTCCGCATTGGTGAAGCCGAGGATGCGCAGGCTCGCCAGTTCACGGGCACGTTCCGAAAGCTGGATGCGCGCGCTGTTGTAGGTCACGCCGATCGTGATCATCGCCGCGATCGCGATGTAGATGATCGACTGGATCACGATGTTTTCCTTGATCGTTTCGCGAAATGTCTGGCGTGTATCTGTCAGCATGATCAAGCCGGCCAGACGGGGCGTATCCTTCAGTTCGCGATGCAGTTCCTCCAGCCGGTTCTCGTCGATCAGCACATTGGCGGACGTTATTTTCGGGGACTGACGAAAAAGCCGCGCTGCATAGTCGGCATCCATATAGGCGCCAAGACCGAAATACTGCGTGACAATGCCGCTGACGTTCAGCCGATGCTCTTCCCTGTGGCCAGTGAGAAACTCGGCGTCGATCCAGTCTCCGGGATTGACACCCAACTGGCCCGCCAGGCGCTTCGTGAGCAGGATGCCTTCCGCCGGTGCCTCGATCACGCTGCCGTCCGGATCAATAACCCGGCTCAAGTCAGCATCGGGCCAACTCGCCTCGATCGACACGAGCTTTTCCAGGTGACCATTGGTCAGGCGGACGGGGAGGCTGAGTTGGCCCTCGGCGCGTAAAATTCCCGGCAACCGCTCGATGTCCGAGAGCACGGACAAGGGTTGTTCGGAGGTAAATATCAACACGCCGTCCTGGCGGTTTGCCTGGAAGAAGGCGACATCGAGGATCTCTTCCATCGAATCTTCGAAGAAGCTCGACGCGACGAGAACGGCAACGCCGAGCGCCATGCCGAGAGACGTCAGGGAGGCGCGCAGGGGCCAGCGCATGATGCCGCGCAGGATCATCATCGTCGGCTGCTTCAGCCGCATCGCGGTGAAAAGCCGATCGAACAGACCGCGGCGGAAATTGGGCGGCGCGGGCGGCTGCATCGCAACAGCCGGGTCGAGGCGAGCGGCCTTCATGGCATTGAACACCGCGCCCAGCGCCGCCGCGAGCACGCCGAGAATGCCCGAGAGAAAGTAGGTGAACTTCGAGACACTGAATATCAGGTAGGGGAAGGTGAAGAATTCGGCATAGAGCAGCGCCATGCCGCGCGCCGCCCATGTGCCGAGCCCCCAGCCGACCACCACGCCGACAATGGCGATCAAGACGGCGAGCATGATGTAGTGGGTGGCGACCGCTACATTGGTATAGCCGAGCGCCTTCATCAGCCCGATCTGGCTGCGTTCGAGCGCAACGATTCGGCCGATGACCATGTTGACGAGAAAAGCCGCGATACCGAAGAACACAGGCGGCAGGATGCGCGCCATGGTCTCCAGGCCGAGGAGTTCGGAATCGATGAAGGCGTCCGAGAGTTGCTGGTCGCGCCCATAGGCGCCCGTCCCACCATACGGTTCGAGAATGTCGTCGAGGCTATCAATGACCTCCTCGGGATCGGCGTTGCGCGTCAGTTTCAGACTGACGTCATTGAAAGCACCGGTCATGTCGAAGGCGGCGGCGGCGGCATTCTGCGCCATCCACAATATGCCGAAATTTTGGTTGTCCGGCATCAACGAGCCGGGCCCGATCGTATAGATATACTCGGGCGAGAGGGCCGTCCCCACGATGGTCAACGGCCGTTTGCGACCATTCAGATTGGCCTGGATGACGTCGCCGAGCTGGTAGTCGTTGGCGAGGGCAAAAGGTTCATTGACCATGATCTCGTCGGACGCATCCGGATCTGGCAGGCGCCCGGACCGCAGGAGCGGGACGTTGAGAATGGCCCCGTTGTTGTCCGAAGGCAGTGAAATGATGCGCCCGGTCGCCGTCTTGACGCGGTTGGGCAGGTCGAGCACCGCGTCCTTGACGGTTCGAAGCTCGACGGCCCAGACGCCCTCTATGTTGCCGATCCCGGATTCCAGATTGCGCGGCGCCCGCGTCGCCGAGGCAAAAACGTCGGCGAAGCGGTTGCGCTCGTAATAGGCGGAGCGGGTGTTTTCCAGCGCGCCATACATGCCGTAGGAAATCAGCAGGACGGCAACGCCGCAGGCCAGGACCAGAGCGATGGAAAGGCCCTGCGCCCATAACCGGCGGAAGTCGCGCAGGAGCTTCTTGTCGAGCGCCCTCATCGGTTCACCACTCAATGTCCGTCGGCGCGATACGCGTCTCGTTGACCTCGACTTCGCCTATCTTGCCGTCCTGGAAGCGGATCACGCGATGCGCCATCTTGCGGATCGAGGCGTTGTGAGTGATCACCGCCGTGGTCGTGCCGAACTGGTCGTTGATGTCCTTGAGGGCCTGGAGAACGGTGATGCCGGTCTTGGAATCGAGCGCGCCGGTCGGTTCGTCGCACAACAGCACTTCCGGCCGCTTGGCGATGGCGCGGGCGATCGCGACGCGCTGCTGCTCGCCGCCCGACATCTCGGCCGGGAAGTGATCCAGCCGGTGGCTGAGGCCGACAAGCCCGAGTGCCTCCTCCGGAGGCATCGGATTTGGCGCGATATCGGTTACCAGCGCCACGTTCTCGCGTGCCGAAAGGCTCGGCACCAGATTGTAGAACTGGAAGACGAAACCGACATAATCACGCCGGAACCGTGTCAATGCCCGGTCCTCGAGCTTGGACAGTTCGAGATCGCGGAACCACACATCGCCGCTCGTGGCATGATCGAGGCCGCCGAGAATGTTGAGCAGCGTGGATTTGCCGCTGCCCGACGGGCCCAGCAGAACCGTCAGTTCGCCGGAATAGAGCTGAAGATCGACGCCCGCCAGCGCATAAACCTTAACCTCGCCGGTGTCGTAGACCTTGGTCACGTCATCGGTTCGAAATACGATCTCGCTGTCGGGCCGTGCGTCCATGTCGATCCATCTGTTCGCCGGGACTGTGGAGTACAACTAAAACGTTTGCGTTGATCCTGCTCAAGGGGAGTCGGATCAATTACTTCGCCAGTCAAACCAGTTTGACGATTCAAGCAAGCACAGCCAGTGTACCGAGCGGATTTCCGGGAGGGCAATCATGCAGACAGCAATACCCCGCCATGTCCGCCTCGACGCGGCCGACAACATCGCCGTCTGCATAGACGCGGCGGAGCCGGGCGCGGATGTCGCCGGCGTGACCGCTTCCCGGCGCATCCCGCGCGGCCACAAGCTGGCGCTCCGGGCGATCGCAGCCGGAGAGCCGGTCGTCAAGTTCGGCCAGATCATCGGCTTCGCCAGCACAGCGATCGAACCGGGCGATCATGTGCACGAGCACAATTGCGCGATGGGCGATTTCGCGCGGGACTACCAGTTCGGGGCGGGCTCCGGCTGGACGCCGCCCTGCCTCGACGGCCTGCCCGCAACCTTTCGTGGCATCCGCCGTGCGGACGGACGGGCGGGCACCCGCAATTTCATCGCGGTCCTGACCAGCGTCAATTGCTCGGCCTCTGTCGCCCGCTTCGTGGCGCGCGAAATCGAGCAGAGCGGCGTTCTGGACGATTATCCCAATGTCGACGGCATCGTCGCCTTCACGCACGGCACCGGCTGCGGAATGGCGGCCAGCGGCGAAGGCTACGATCTCCTGCAACGGACGTTGTGGGGCCACGCGGCCAATCCCAACACGGGCGGCGCGCTGATGATCGGGCTCGGCTGCGAGGTGTTCCAGATCCCGCGCATGATGGAGACCTATCGCCTGAAAGACCGTGACACGTTCCGGACCATGACCATCCAGGGTTCGGGCGGTACGCGCAGCACCGTCGCCCAGGCGGTCGAGGCGGTGAAGGCGATGCTGCCGGCGGTCAACGACGCCGCCCGCGAGGACGTGCCGGTGTCGCAACTGGCACTGGCGCTGCAATGCGGCGGCTCGGACGGCTATTCGGGCATCACCGCCAATCCGGCGCTCGGCCACGCCGCCGACCTGCTGGTTGCCGCAGGCGGCACCGCGATGCTTTCCGAGACACCCGAAATCTACGGGGCGGAGCATCTCCTGACGCGGCGTGCCGTGGACCGCGAGACGGGAGATAAGCTGGTCGCGCGCATTCGCTGGTGGGAAGACTACACGGCAAGGCTCGGCGGCAACATGAACAACAACCCCTCGCCCGGCAACAAGCTCGGCGGATTGACGACGATCCTGGAGAAATCGCTCGGCGCTGCGGCCAAGGGCGGGACGGCGCCGCTCAGCGGCGTCTTCGAATACGGCGAACCGGTCGACAGGCGCGGTTTCGTCTTCGTCGACACGCCGGGTTACGATCCCTGCTCCGTCACCGGCCAGGTCGCCTCCGGCGCCAATATCGTGGCGTTCACGACGGGCCGCGGCTCGGCTTTCGGATACCGCCTCGCGCCATCGCTGAAGCTGGCCACCAATTCGCAGATGTACCGAACGATGGAAGAGGACATGGACATCGATTGCGGCGACATACTCGACGGCGTGACGATCGAGGAAAAGGGCCGCGAAATCTTCCGGGCGCTGGTTGCGGCGGCATCGGGAGACCCCACAAAGTCCGAACAACTCGGTTACGGCGACAACGAGTTCGTGCCTTGGCAGATCGGCGCGATCATGTGACGTTACGGCACACGCAACAGGCGAACAAACTCAACCGTAATCACAAAGAATTCTTGCGTCTTTTTGCCCCTGAAACCGCTATTTTCAGGCTATGCGATGATTCAAGCATGCAACTTAACCTCACATTAAACTGGTATTAATACAGATTTACCAGGCGATGATGCCGCTCGTATCCGACATGAAGTCTGTCACCGTCCAGCCGATACGGCCGGACAAAACGAACCGGATTTCATGGATCAGGACACGACCTCCATGGCCAACCGCCAATCCCGACTTCAACGACGCATTCTCGCAGCGAATCTCTTCGCCGCGCTGATCGTCGTCGTCGCGATCGCGGCTGTCCCCACGGGAAGCCGCGTCGTCGTTGTTGCCCCACCCTGGAGTAAACCGGATCGCGTGGTCTCGATCATCGCGAATGCCGGCGGAACTCTCGTCAACGGAGGACGCAGCCCCTGGCTGGCGGTCGCCGATGGCACTTCACCCGATTTCGTCAATCGTCTGTTCGCGGCCGGCGCCCTGTTCATCCTCGATGGCAGGCTGGCCGCCGCATGTCTTGAAGGAGTTTCAACATGAACGGATTATCTGTTCTCCGTCAGAGGGCATCTGTTCTCGTCATTTCCATGCTCTGGTTGAACGTGGCGCTGATCGTGGCGCGCGCGATCTGGGGCGCGGAAGCCAGTTTCGTCGTCATGATCGGCGGTGCGCTGCTGCTTGCCGGCGCGGCAACCGCCGCGTGGATGGTGGATCGCACAGGATCTGCCACCCGCATGGCCACCGGCGCGGCGCAAGCCGGCCTCGTCGCGCTCCTGGTCTACGGTTTCACCGGATCGCCGCTGCAGATCGACATGCACATGTATTTCTTCGCCGCCCTGGCAATCTCGGCGGCGTGGGTCGACTGGCGGCCGATCATCGCGTTCACCGGCGTCACCGCGGTTCATCACCTGGCGCTCTATGTCGTGTTGCCGGCCGCCGTCTTTCCGGGCGAGGCCACGCTGTCGCGCGTCGCACTGCATGCCGTCATCCTGGTGGTCGAAGCCGGCATCCTGTTGCAGATGACGCAACGCATGGCAGCCGCCTTTGCCGAAGCGAACCGGGCGCTGGAGGAAGCGCAGCAATCGCGCGATGCGGCCGGTCGCAGCAGCCAGGAAGCGGAAGAGGCTCGCACGGCGGCCGAACAGGAGCGCATCGCGCGCGAACAGGCGAAGGCCGCGGAAGCAGAGAAAGTCCGCGAGGTGGTCGACACACTCGCCGCCAGCCTGAAAACCATGGCCGAGGGCGATCTTACAGCGCAAATCACGTCTCCCTTCCCCGGAGATCTCGACCGGTTGCGCGTCGACTTCAACGCCTCGCTGGACATGCTTTCGGCAACGCTGCGTGAAGTGAACAACAACGTGACGTCGATGCGCTCGCATGCCGGCGAACTCGATGCTTCAGCCAACGACCTGTCGAAACGTACAGAACAGCAGGCCGCCGCGCTGGAAGAGACCTCGGCATCGCTCGAACAGATGGCGGCGACGGTTTCGGAAACCTCGAAAAAGGCGAGCGACGTGGCCGGCAAATCAAACGAGGCGCGCGAAACGACCGACCGCTCTTCGGCGGTGGTACGCGACGCCGTCGAAGCAATGGGCCGGATCGAGAGCGTTTCGCGCGAGATCTCGCAGATCATCTCTGTGATCGACGAGATCGCCTTCCAGACGAACCTCCTGGCGCTTAACGCCGGCGTCGAGGCGGCGCGCGCCGGCGAGGCCGGTGCCGGATTTGCCGTTGTCGCCCAGGAAGTGCGCGAGCTGGCGCAACGTGCCGCCTCGGCCGCGAAGGAGATCACCAGCCTGATCGACAAGTCGACGGCAGAAGTTTCGACGGGCGTCGACCTGGTCAAGGCGGCCGGCGAGGCACTCGAATCGATTGCCGGCTATGTCGGAGAGATCAACTCGGCCATCCAGGGCATCGCCACCGCGTCGAACGAGGAATCCACCGGGCTGCATCAGATCAGCCAGGCAGTCGCCCAGATGGACGAGGTCACGCAGCGCAACGCGGCAATGTCGGAGGAAACGAATGCCGTCGTGCACGAACTGACGTCGCAGGCCATAAGCCTTGCAGAGCTGGTCGGACGTTTCCAACTGTCCGGCAGCTCGACACACGCTCCCATGGAGCAAGGCGTGACCTCCAAGGCCGCCTGACACCTCACAAAAGTTCACAGCGCCGAAAGGGGCCTGCCGCCATGATGGCGGGGGCCCCTTTCCAATTTACAGCACCCCTTTACCGGGCTCCAGCGGATGAAGCGGAGAGCCGGGCAGCTGCGCAGGAAGCGGAATTGACGGGGAAAGGTGGCCCTAACCGAGCATGGGAAAACGCCGCTTGACGATTTCCTCAAGCGCGGTGATGCGAACCGGCTTGTATTCGCGCGGCTCGTCGGACGGCTTGATGGACACGCCGGTCTCCAACAGCGACGTGAACTCCTCGCCCCGGGCCGGTTTTCCCCAATAGTAGCCCTGGCCGAAGTCGTAGCCGAAATGCTGGATCATCATCGCATCCTCGGCCGTCTCGACACCCTCGGCGACCGTGGTCATGCCAAGATCGCGCGCCAGTTTCGGCATCATGCGCAGGACCGGCCAGTTACCCTTGCCGCTACCGACATCACGCACGAAAGAACGGTCGATCTTGATCGTGTCGATCGGGAAACTCGTCAGGCTGTTGAGCGAAGCAAACCCGGTGCCGAAGTCATCCAGTGCGACCCTGACGCCCTGCCCGCGCACCTGGTTCAGGATTTCGATGAACTCGTCCGAAGAATCGATGATCGTGTTTTCGGTCAGTTCGAGTTCGAGCAGATGCGAACCGAGACTGGCGCTGGCCAGCGCCTCGCGCACGTCATCGAAGAACTTGCCCGTCCTGACCTGCCAGGGGAACAGGTTGACGGCGACGCGGATCGGCCGGTCGGCCCTTTTCTGCCAAGAGGCGGCCTGGCGGCAGGCCTCGAAAAGCGCCCAGCGGCCAACGCCGACGGAAAGCTCGCTATCGGTCAGTACGTCGATGAACTGGCCGGGTTGAAGAAGGCCGCGCGTCGGATGGTCCCAACGCAGCAGCGCTTCCGCGCCGACGATCGCGCCGGAGCGGATATCGACCTGCGGCTGGAAATGCAGCTGGAACTGGTTTTCCTCGCCGGCGGCCCGCAACTGCGAAAGCAGCGAGAAGCGTTCCTCGACGGCGGCACGCAGACCCGGCGTGAATACCGACGAGGTGCCGCGCACGGACTTCGCCTCGTAGAGTGCCAGATCGGCGTTGGAGAGCAGTTCCTGAGCCGTTTTGCCATCGGTCGGCGCGTGCACGATGCCGGCGCTGCAGCCAATGCCGATGCGGTGACTTTCGATCGTATAAGGACGGCGAACAAGCCGGATCGCGGAGTCGACAAATTGCTGCGCCCGCGAATGGTCTTCGCAGTCGGGCATGATCATGGCGAATTCGTCGCCGCCAATGCGATAAAGCCGCATGCCGGGCTGCATGATCTCGCGAAGACGTTCGCAGAAATCCGCCAGCAGCTGATCGCCGCAATGGTGGCCGAGCGAGTCGTTGATGTCCTTGAAATGGTCGAGATCGAAAATCGCTACGCTGGTGCCGGCGGTTTCCGGCGCGTTGACGTCCAGGATCGCGGTGAGGTCCTCGGAAAAGGCGCGGCGGTTCTGCGTGCCCGTCACCACGTCGCGGTAAGCGGCTTCGCGGATCTCGTTCGACAGGTGCACGTGATCGGAGATGTCACGCACGAAGCAGACAACCGTGCCATCATCGCCATCGGGACGCAGCGACAGATCGATCGGGATCTCATGGCCATCCTTGTGACGACCGTAAATCTGCTGAAGATTGCCCATCGGCCGCGTGACGGGATGGGCCTGATAGCGCTTGCGGATATTGGCGTGGTTTCTGAACCGCGACGGAACCAACTGCTCGACCATCTCGCCGACCAGGTCGGCGTAGTCGTAACCGAAGAGATCAACAATCGCTGCATTGATCGCGAGAATCCGGCCGTCACGGCCGATGACAAGAACACCATCGGGGATTTCGTCGATACCTATCGTATCGGCGTCCGAAGGCCCCTTGATCAGCGCAAGTTTCGTCCGCTTGCCTGCACGAGATGCCGCAACGTAATCTTCTCTCGCATGTGGATCGTGTCTTGTCTGAGGACGCGACATATCGGGCTCAACTTCTAAAAACGCAATAAAAACTTACACATGGGAGTTGATGGCGCGTTAATCCGCTCCCCGCGAGAAAGCGCAGGGAGGTCTTTCAAATTTTATCGTAAGCAAATGCTTTCTAACCAATCCGGCGGATTTCGCGGGGGCTTACAGGGTATTGCGTTAACCTTTTCGTGCGGCGTTAGCCCTGCCGCGCTGAAGCATCTCCTGCAACTCCCGAAGCAGCCGCGCCTCGCCTTCCGCGCTGGGCCTCGATAGCCGGGCGAGGAGCAAGTAGGCGACGGGCGTCAGGAACAGCGTCGCGAGCGTCGCGAGACCGAGACCACCGACGATGACCCATCCGAGCGCCGAACGGGCTTCCGCCCCGGCGCCAAAGGAGAAGATCAGCGGCACCGCGCCAAGCACCGTCGAAATCATCGTCATCATAACCGGGCGAAGGCGGATATTGGCCGCCTCCTCGATGGCCTCGCGCACCGAACGGCCGCGATTGCGCAGCTGGTTGGCGAACTCGACGATCAGGATGCCGTTCTTGGCCATGACCCCGACAAGCAACACCAGCCCGATCTGGCTGTAGACGTTGAGGCTGGTGCCGGTCACCGCCATGGCGATGATGGCGCAGGCGAGCCCCAGCGGCACCGTGGCCATGATGATCAGCGCGGAAACGAAGCTCTCGAACTGGGCGGCGAGAACAAGCAGCACGACGACGATGGCGACGCCGAATGTGAACAGCATGTCGCGCGACGACTGGTCGAGCGTCGCCGCCTCGGCCAGCGGAATGACGCGAGCGCCGGGCGGCAGCAACGGTTCGGCCATGCGGACGACTTCCGCATAGGCGTCGCCGAGAGCGAAGGTTTCGGCAAGGCCGGTCGTGATCGACACGGAGCGCAGCTGCTGCTCGCGGTTCAGTTGCGGCGCGACCGCCTTTTCCTCCAGGTCGGCGATCACGGACATCGGCACGATGCGCCCGTCTCCGGTCTTCAGGTAGATCGACTCCAGATCGGTCGGGTCGTTGATCGGCGTCGTCGTGGAGATCAGCTTGACCGGATAGGAGCGGTCGCGAATGAAAACCTGAGCCACTTCGCGGCCATCAAGCAATGCCTGCATGGCATCGGCCAAGCCATTGATATCGATACCGAGATCCGAAGCGCGCTCGCGGTCGATGCGCACCGACAGCTGCGGCTGGGTCGTTTCGTACGACAGCCGCACCTGCTCGAAACGCGGATCGTTTTCCAGCAGTTCGACCATCTTCTGCGCCGCGCCGCCAAGTTCGGCATAGGAGTTGCCGACAAAGGCGAATTGCAGGCCGTTGCCGGCACCGCGAATGCCGAGGCTGTTCGGCTGGATGGCAAAGGCGCGCACGCCTGGCACCTGCGAAACCGCGCGATTCATGTCGGCGACGATCTCGGCCTGGCTGCGGCTGCGTTCCTCCCAGGGCGCCAGCGTCAAAACCATGAAGCCGGAATTGTTGGTGGAGCGGATGCCGGCGATCGAGAACACGTTGAGCACTTCGCCATTGTCGCGCATCGGCAGAACAAGGCGCTCGATCTCGAGCATCTTCTCGCGGGTGAATTCGAGGCTGACGCCCTGCGGCGCGGAGACGCGCATCAACGCCACGGCGCGGTCCTCGGGCGGCGTCAGTTCCTGCGGAATGGTGCGGGCAAGGAAGAAGGCGCCTGCGGAAACCATGACGGCAATCAGAAGGACGACCAGCGGGGCGTCCAGCGCCAGGTGCAGGACCTTCTGGTAGACCTTCGTCATCCACCCGCCGACGCCGCGCAAGGCGTCGCCGGCCGGATTGCCGTGCTCGCTCCTCGCCCTGATCAGCCGTGAAGCCAGCATCGGGCTGAGCGTCAACGCGACCACGCTCGACAACATCACAGCGAAGGCCAGCACGAAGCCGAACTCTCGGAACAGTCCGCCGGCCTGTCCGGGCAGGAAGGAAATCGGGATAAAAACGGCTGCAAGCGTCGCCGTCGTGGTGATGACCGCGAAGAAGACCTCGCGCGTACCGACGACCGCGGCGGCGCGCGGCCCCATCCCCTCGTGGCGTTTGCGGACGATGTTTTCCAGCACGACAATCGCATCGTCGACGACCATGCCGGTCGCCAACACGAGGGCGAGCAGCGTCAGGATGTTGACGGAGAACCCGGCCAGGTAGATCGCCGCGAAGGTGCCGAGCAGCGCGATGGGCAGCGTCACGGCCGGGATCAGGGTGGCGCGCCAGTCGAGCAGGAAAAGGAAGATGATGGCGACGACGATGCCGACGGCGAGTATCAGCGTGCGGCGCACTTCGGAGATCGCACCGCGGATGAAGGTGGCGTCGTCCGAGGTAACCCGGATATCGACGCCTTCGGGCAGGATCTTCTGGATGCCGGCGACGGCGTCGCGAATGCCGTCGGAAATTTCCAGCGTGTTGGACTTCGCCTGGCGAATAACGCCCATGCCGATGCCGATGGACCCATTGGCGCGCAAGACGGACTCGCCCGGATCAGCGCCGAGCGTCACGGTGGCCACGTCCTTGAACTGGACGCGGTCGTTTATGTAGAGATTCTCGAAATCCTCGACGGTCTCGACATCGGCGGTGGCGCGGACGACGATGTCCTGCGTATTGGCGGTCAGCGAGCCGGCGGGCACGTCATAGGCGACGCTGGCCAGCGCATTGCGGAGATTGGCCACTGTCAGGCCGAGGGCGGCCAGCCGCGACTGGTCGACATCGATGCGGAATATCTTGTCGCGGTCGCCATATACATTGATGTCGGCGACGCCCGGCACGGCGGCAAGCCGGTCGACCACCTCGTCCTCGACGAGCACGGTCATGTCCTGCACCGACAGGTTCGCGGAGGTCACCGCGACGCGCATGACCGCATCCGAATTGGCGTCCGCCTTGACGATACGCGGCTCGTCGGCGTCGTCGGGCAGCGCGTTGGTGACGCGGCCGAGCGAGTCGCGGATATCGGCGGCGGCCGTCGACAGGTCGGTTTGCTCGGAGAATTCCACCGTCACGCGGCTGCGGCCGAAGGACGAGGTCGAGGAAATTTCCGAAACGCCGGAGACGCGGGCCACCGCGCCCTCGATGATCGCGGTCAGTTCGCGGTCGACCGTCTCGGGCGCGGCACCGGAGAATGTGGTGGTGATAGTGATGACCGGGCGGTCGACATCGGGCAGTTCGCGAATTTCCGCGCCATAGATACCGGCGAGGCCGGCCACGATGATCAGCAGGTTGATGACCAGCGCCAGCACGGGGCGGCGCACGAACAGCGCCGTTCCACCAGCGGCGACGGCGTCCGGCGACAGATCGGCATGATCATCGTTCTTGCCGTGCGCCTGCTTGCCGCCCGGCATGGCCGCATCGGTCATGAGCCGGCTCCCGCGGGTTGCGCCGCTCCGGCGGGAGGTTCGCCGTTCGCATCCGCCGGCAGTTTGGCGTTGGTTTCCTGCTCCTGCGGCGCGCCTGCAATGCGCACCGCGCCGCCCGGGCGGACGCTCTGCACGCCCTCGGTGATGATGACATCGCCCTCCGCTATCTCTGCCTTGACCAGAACACGGTCGGCATTGCGCTGGACGATGGCGACACCGACGCGCTCGGCCTTGTTCCCGGGGCCGACCCGCCAGACATAAGAGCCGGCCGAATCCCACTGCACGGCCAGCGGATCGATGGAAGGATAGGTCTCGCCCTCGAAACGCAGCGTCACCTCGAAAGACATGCCGGCACGCAACAGGTCTTCCTCATTGGCAATGCGGGCCTGCACGCGCAAGGTGCGGCTGGCCTCGTCGACGCGATTGTCGACGGCGACGATCTCGCCCTCGAAACGGTCGCCCGGCCGGGCTATGGCAGTGGCCATGATCGTGTTTCCGACGGTCATGCGGGCCGCGAAGCGTTCCGGCACGTAAAATTCGACCAGTATCTGCGACCGGTCGTCGATGGTCGCGATGTCGGTGGAAGTGGTGACATAATCACCGGCGTTGACGGCAAGGATACCGAGCGAACCGGCGATGGGCGCGGTCACGGTGCGGCGGCTAAGCGCCAGCTCCGCCGCACGCAACGCCACGCGCGCCTCGCTCAACTCGCTGCGCGCCGTATCCAGATCGACGGAACTGACGGCCCGCTGCGAATACAGGCTTTCGAGGCGTCTGGCCTTTCGCTCGGCGTCACCCAGGGTAAGGCGCGCACCCTCGACATCGAGCTCCTGCTCGGCGGAATCGAGCCGCAAGATCACGTCGCCCGTCTGGACATGCGCGCCGGAGGAGACCGGAATTTCCGCGATCTGGCCGGCGACCAGCGGACGGATCGAGACGGTGCGCACGGCCTGGCCGGTGCCGATGGCCGTCAGCCTGTCATTGACCGTGCCTATGCCGGCATCGGCTGTAATGACCAATGCGTCGCGCGAAAAGCCGCCGCGGCGTCCGGCAGGCGCACCGCCCTGACCGGGCGCGGCCGCATCGGTCGAAGCGGTGGAAAACCAGTCAATCCCGTAGCGGGCGAGTATGGTGTCGGCGCCGGGAAAGATTTTCGCCCATGCGACGAATGCGATGGCGATCAAGACCACCGATACGAGCAGCTGTTTCCAAGCCTTCATCTATACGTATTCCCCGGCACGCATTCTGGTCCTCCCGGCATGGCCCCTGAGTCTCGGCCCGGGAGATTTGCGCATGAATATAGCGGCGGATTGCAAACTGGCACGCGAAAAACACCGCATTAAGGAATTGTAATCTTTGGCGCGACAGACAGCGGTACAGTGCCAATGAAAAGGCAGTGCCTGCCTAAAAATTACCCATTGGCGGAGCTCAGTTGCCATTTCCTGCCATTTTTCGTCCATTTGGATGCCGAAATCGCATTAATTCGGCTCTGGCACGGCCCTTGCTTCGTAACTGGCGTGCAGCGCGCCTAGGGTTCCGGTTCTTGCAAGAATGTCTGGTCCGAGAGGTGCAAGCCGCCGGATGATCGGCGGTAACACGGCGGGGCAAAATCCCGGGAGACAACTGCACAGGTTTGCGCGCGCAGACCTTCTCCCGGATGTGCGCTCGAACCTCCCATGAATGCGGCGCGACCGCACGAAACTTGAGAGGCAGGAGCATGATCGCAAAATTCATCACCACCCTGGGCCTGGCGGCGACGCTGGCATTGCCACTTTCCGCGCCTGAGGCGGCTGCGGAAGAGAAAAGCGACTTCAAGGTTTGCTGGTCGATCTATGTCGGCTGGATGCCGTGGGGCTACCTGGCCGATTCCGGCATCATGAAGAAATGGGCCGACAAGTACGACATCTCCGTCGATATCGTGCAGATCAACGACTATGTCGAATCCATCAACCAGTACACGGCCGGCGAATATGACGGCTGCTCGATGACCAACATGGATGCGCTGTCGATCCCGGCGGGCGGCGGCGTCGACACGACGGCGCTGATCGTCGGCGACTATTCCAACGGAAACGACGCCATCATCCTGAAGGACGCGACCGAGCTCGCCGCCATCAAGGGGCAGAACGTCAACCTGGTGGAGCTTTCCGTCTCCCACTACCTGCTCGCCCGCGCGCTGGACAGCGTCGACCTGTCGGAAAAGGACATCACCGTCGTCAACACGTCGGATGCCGACATGATCGCGGCTTACGAGACGGATGACGTCACCGCCGTGGTGACCTGGAACCCGCTGGTCTCGGAAATCCTGACCCAGCCCAACGCGACCAAGGTGTTCGACAGCGCGGGCATCCCGGGCGAGATCATCGACATCATGATGGTCAACACCGAGACGCTCGCCGACAATCCGGCCTTCGGCAAGGCGCTCACGGGTGCATGGTACGAGGTGATGGGCCTGATGGCTTCGGGCGACGAGGAAGCACTCGCCGCGATGGCGGAAGCCTCCGGCACCGATCTCGCCGGCTACAAGGCACAGCTCGACTCGACCGAGATGTTCTACACGCCGGCCGACGCCGCCGCCTTCACCGCATCCGGCGACCTGCCGAAGACGATGCAGTTCGTCGCCGAGTTCCTGTTCGACAAGGGCATTCTCGGCGAAGGCGCGCCGAGCCCGGAATTCGTCGGCGTCGCGTTCCCGGATGGCTCCGTCTACGGCGACGAGGCGAACGTCAAGCTGCGCTTCGACACGACCTACATGAGCATGGCCGCCGACGGCGCGCTTTGATCGAAACCTGCGCCCGGCGTTTACTACGCCGGGCCGCTTTCCCGGGTCTCCCATGCGCCTGATCAATCGGAAACCGTCGCGGCTCACCGCTTTCGCGCTCGGCATGGCGTCGTTCGCCGCCGTGATCGTCGTCTATGCGGTCGCCAGCCACTACCGGCGGCTCGACAATCCGGCCGACAAGCTGTTGCCGTCGCTGCCCGACATGGCCGCCGCCTTCTCGCGCATGGCGTTCACGCCGGACCGGCGCTCGGGCGATTATCTGCTCTGGGTCGATACGTTCGACAGCCTGCAACGGCTTGGGGCAGGTGTCGGCGTTTCCGTGATCCTCGCATTGTCGCTCGGCATCTTGATCGGTTTCATCCCGCATGTGCGCGCCTCTCTCGCGCCGTTCATCGCGACATTCTCGCTGATCCCGCCGATTACCGTGCTGCCGATCCTGTTCATCATCTTTGGCCTTGGCGAGCTTTCGAAGATCATGCTGATCGTCGTCGGCACTGCGCCGGTCATGATCCGGTCGGTGGCGCAGGCGGTGATGGACATCCCGCGCGAACTGATCATCAAGGCCGAAACGCTCGGCGCCTCCGTCTGGCAGATGATGGTGCGGGTGGTGCTGCCGCAGATCCTGCCAAAGCTCATCACCGCGATCCGGCTCGGCCTGGTGCCGGCCTGGATCTTCCTGATCTCGGCAGAGGCCATCGCATCGACATCGGGTCTCGGCTACCGCATATTCCTCGTCCGGCGCTATCTCGCGATGGATGTGATCCTGCCCTACGTCGTCTGGATCACACTGCTGGCCTTTATTCTCGACCGGCTGCTGCTGATGGCCTCGCGCCGCGCCTTTCCGTGGCATCACCTCGGAGGTGACAGCCTGTGAGCGCGCAACCGACAGTCTCCGTGCGCAATGTCGCCAAAACCTATGACGGCACAGTGGTGCTGGAACGCCTCAATCTCGACATCGACGCCGGGACGCTGTGCACCATCGTGGGCACGTCGGGCTGCGGCAAGTCGACCTTCCTGCGCATGCTCTTGTCTCAGGAGACGCCATCGCGCGGAGAAATCCTGATCGACGGCGAAAAGCTGCCGCCGGAACCGACGCCGGACCGCGGCATCGTCTTCCAGCGCTACTCGGTGTTCCCGCATCTGACGGTGGAGGAAAACCTGATGCTGTCGGCTGAATTCGACGCCGCGCCGCTGACCGGCCGGCTGTTCGGCAGCGCACGGGCGAAGGCGCGCGACGGAATTTCGGAAACGCTGGAACGCATCGGTCTCGACCGGGCGCGCGATCGCTACCCTGCGCAACTCTCCGGCGGCATGCAGCAACGCCTCGCCATCGCGCAGGCGCTGCTGAAGCGGCCGAAAATCCTGCTGCTCGACGAACCGTTCGGCGCGCTCGATCCGGGCATCCGCGCCGACATGCAGGCACTGCTGATCGAGCTCTGGAAGGAACTCGGCATGACCATCTTCATGGTCACGCACGACATTCACGAGGCGTTCAAGCTCGGCACGCGGGTGCTCGTCTTCGACAAGATCCGCCACGACCCCGCCGCGCCGGACGCCTATGGCGCGACCATCACCTACGACCTCGAACTCAACCGCAACGGCCGGCAAACCGTCCCCGAACCGGGGGACCTGTTCCCGGCGCATGGCATAACAAAAGGAGAAACGCTCCATGCGTGACATGTTCCCGTCCAAACCGGCGCGCGCCGGTCGCAAGGCCGGCATGGCGAAACCGGCCGAGCCGCAACGCTTCCACCACCCGGATTTCGACAAGCTCAACATGCGCGGCTGGAAAGCCGCAGAGAAGGAAGGCATGCTTCCCTCCGCCGCGTGGCAGCAGGAGCGCGCCTGGGCGCTACGCATGGGATTGACCGGCTCGGACTCGCTGACCGACAAGTCGATCCCGACCTTCTCGCGCGGGGAACTGCCGCACTATGCCGGCATCAACACCTTCCTGAAGGCGCCCTATATCGAGGACGTGACCAAGGTCGGCGCCTATGACGCGGCGATCATCGGCATTCCCTTCGATGGCGGCACGACCTACCGGCCCGGCACCCGCTTCGGGCCGCAGGGCGTCAGGAAAATTTCGGCGCTCTACACGCCCTACAATTACGAGATGGGCATCGACCTGCGCGAGCAGATGACGCTGTGCGATGTTGGCGACGTGTTCACCATTCCAGCCAATATCGAAAAGACCTTCGACCAGATCACACGGGCGGTCTCACACGTCGCCTCGTCGGGCGCGCTGCCTATCATGATCGGCGGCGACCACTCGATCGGCTTTCCCTGCGTGCGCGGCATCGCGCAATGCACCTCGAAACGCATCGGCATCGTGCATTTCGACCGGCATATCGACATCCAGGAGAAAGACCTCGACGAGCGGATGCACACGACGCCGTGGTTCCACGCCACCGACCTTGCCAACGTGCCGGCGGTGAACCTGGTGCAGGTCGGCATCGGCGGCTGGCAGGTGCCGCGCGAGGGCGTGCAGGAGGCGCGCAAGCGCAACACCAACATCTTCACCATGCGCGACGTCGAGGAACTGGGGCTGGCCGAAACCGCGGCGCGGGCACTGGAGCTCGCATGGAAGGACGCCGACGCCGTCTATATCTCGTTCGACATCGACTCCGTCGATTGCGGCTTCGTGCCCGGCACCGGCTGGCCGGAGCCCGGCGGGTTCCTGCCGCGCGAGGCGCTGGAACTGGTTTCGCTGGTCGCCGCCGAAGGCATTTGCGGCCTCGAGGTCGTCGAAGTCTCGCCGCCCTACGACACGTCGGACATCACCGCGCTGCTGGCGACACGGGTGATCGTCGACGTGCTGGGCACGCTGGTCAGCCACGGAAAGATGGGCGCGCACAAGGGCATCATCGACAAGCCGGTGACGATTCCGGCTGGTCCCGACGTCGACGGCCAGGGATGGGGGACGAACGATGCATGACGATCATCACCACCATCATCATGGCCACGATCACCATCATGACCATCACCATCCGCACGGGCCCGGCCACAACCATGCGCACGACCATGGCGAGCACCTGCACAGCCATGTCCATGGCGATGCGGCGAAGGAGCGCGCCGAGGAACTGCGTGTCCTGGCGACGGCCTTTCTCGACGGCTACCGCAAGGCCGGCGACAAGACGTCATTCCTGAGGGTCGCCGGCGTGCCGTTCAAGCGGCAGGGAACGGACGGTCTTGCCATGCATCTGGTCGAGACGCGCATAGAATCGAATTGGCAGCTCGGCACCGCCTCGCCGGCCTTCGGTTCGCGGGAACTGGTCTACCTGCCCTATCCGGGCGAAATGGTGCGCGAGCGCGAAACGATGTCCTTCACTTATGTCTCGCTCACCGAGCGCACCGATATCGACCTGACCGAAATTCTCGCCAACCGCGAAGAGAAATGAAGAGGAACACCACCATGAAAACAGCCCTTCGGCTTTCCGCAACCGCAGCCGCCCTGGCTCCCGTTTCCGCCCTCGCCCATGTGGGCGCGCACGATCACGTCGAAGGCGGGCTTCTCGCCCACATGCTGCAATCGCCGTTCCACACCGGATTCTTCGTGCTGGCGCTCGGCTTTGGCATTTACGGCGTCGCGCAGGTTGCCATTCCCGCCCTGAAGAAGATCAGGCGCAGCTAGTCTGGTCGTCAGCGTCTGCTGAAAGTGGAGACGGCGGCAAGGAGCCAGCCGGCCATCATAGCGATGCCGCCGGACGGCGCGGCCATGGCAAAGAGCCGGCCATGGCCGAATTCCCTGAGCGCCATGTCGCCGGCAAACAGCGCCGCGCCGACGAACAGGGCCAGGCCGGCAAGGCGCAACAGGACTTCGCGGCGGCCGGTCAGGCCAAGCGCCAGCAAAGCAGGCGCGTGGGTCAGGCAGACCAGTGCCGCCGCGCTCATCAGCCGGGGATCGTTGCCCGCATGGGCGCTCATCGCGGCCACGCCGACACCTGCGACCCCCAGAATGCCGGCGCCGACAAGCTCAGCCGTGCCCATTTCGACCTGATCCGTCATGGTTCGTCTCCGTTTGCCTCGCCGGACTACAGCAATTGGGAGCGCTCCGAAACAGGTCCAACCGCGACGAAACCGCCGACCTATTCGTTCGCACGGCTACACGTAGTCGTAGAGAGGTAACGCTGCGTTCCTACCCGTCGCGCGTTTACGGCAACCGCATGGAGCGACCGTTGCACTCTCTTTTCAGAACCATTCTCGCAGGCGCAGCGCTGATGGTCGCTCGCGAAATGGCAAGCCGCTTCTTCCCGGACCGAACCGAATACGCGGTAGAGAATTGGGCGTCCTGGCGAGGCTTTCCACCTCCGATTGCCCGGCGGCGATTGCGCCGCCGCGCCGGCCTGCCTAATGCTGAGGGCGTTCACCCGTGATTCCCTTCAACGCGCCCTCGCCCGGCAGTCGAGCCTTGATGTCCAACAAGCATGCAGTTTTGAAAGACGTTTTCGGTTTCGACGACTTCAGACCGGGTCAGGAACACATCGTCGACTGCCTGCTTTCCGACCGCAACGTGCTGGCCGTCATGCCGACGGGCGCCGGCAAGTCGCTGACCTACCAGGTGCCCGCGCTCGTTCGCGGCGGGCTGACGATCGTCGTCTCGCCGCTGGTCGCCCTGATGCAGGATCAGGTGGCGGCGCTGAAGCTTGCCGGAGTGGCGGCCGAGACGATCAATTCGGCGGCGAGCCGCGAGGAGAACGTCTCGATATGGCGGCGCGCCGCCGCGGGCGAAGTGCGCATCCTCTATCTCGCCCCCGAACGGCTGATGACCGACCGGATGATCGCCGCCCTGCAGAAGATCGGCGTCAGCCTCATCGCCATCGACGAGGCGCATTGCATTTCGCAATGGGGCGCGTCGTTCCGTCCGGAATACGACATGCTGCAGAACCTGCGCACGGCCTTTCCCGGCGTGCCGATCGGCGCGGTCACCGCGACCGCCGACGAGGCGACGCGGCGCGACATCGTCGCAAAGCTGTTCGCGGGCGACTCCGAGCAATATGTCGCCGGTTTCGACCGGCCGAACATCAGCCTGACGGTGGAGCCGAAGGCCAACACCAAGAAGCAACTGCTCGCCTTCCTGGAAGGCCGGCCGCCCGAGAGCGGCATCGTCTATGCGCTGTCGCGCAAGAGCAGTGCGGAACTGGCCGACTTCCTGTCGGAGAACGGCTACCGCGCCGTGCCCTATCACGCCGGGCTGTCTCCCGAGCAGCGTAGCGACGCACAAAACCTGTTCATGACGGAAACGGGCGTCATCGTCTGCGCGACGATCGCCTTCGGCATGGGCATCGACAAGCCGGACGTGCGCTTCGTCTTCCACGCCGACCTGCCCGGCTCGCTCGACGCCTATTACCAGGAGATCGGCCGCGCCGGGCGGGACGGCAAACCGGCCGACGCGCACATGGTGTTCGGCCTGCAGGACATCACCATGCGGCGCCGCTTCATCGACGGCGAGCACGAAGACGGGGAGCGGCGGCGGCGCGAGCACAAGCGGCTCGATTCGCTGGTCGCCTATTGCGAGGCACCGGAATGCCGCCGCCAGAGCCTGCTGTCCTATTTCGGCGAGACTTCCGAGCCCTGCGGCAATTGCGATGTCTGCATCAATCCGGTCGAGACCGTCGACGGCGGCGAAGATGCGCGCAAGATCCTGTTTACGGCGCAGATGACGGGCGAGCGCTTCGGCGCGACGCATCTCGTTGACCTGCTGCTCGGCAAGGCCAACCCGAAGGCGCAGTCGCTTGGCCATGACCAGCTTCCGGTATTCGCGGCGGGGCGCAACCAGGGCCGCAATGTCTGGCAGTCGCTGATCCGCCAGCTTGTCGGCGGCGGCTACCTGACGATCGACGTGGCGGGCTATGGCGGCATCTCCATCGCGCCAAAGGGACATGACCTGCTGGAGGGCAAGGGCGAGTTCCGCTACCGGCCCGACCTGGTCCGCCCGGCCGGCAGGAAGTCGCGGACAAGCGCCGCCGCCGAACTGGATGCGGACGTCTCGCAGCCGCTGCTCGACCGCCTGAAGGCACGCAGGACGGAACTGGCGCGCGAACGATCCGTGCCGGCCTACGTGATCTTCTCGGACAAGACCCTGATCGACATGGCAAAATCGCAGCCGTCGACCCGGCAGGACTTCGCGAAGTTGCATGGCGTGGGGGAAGCGAAGCTGGAACGGTTTGCGGATACGTTCCTGGAGGAAATCCGGCGGCATGCCGAAGCGGCGTGAGGCCGGACAGGGACGGTGGGCGCGGAAGCAAGAAAGGCGGCTCAAGCCGCCTTTCCACTTACTTACATTGTAGTCATCACGATGGTGATGACCATGAGGATGAAGCGGGTAGAAACCCTAATCCTGATCCCCTTTCCATACAGGACAATTATGTCCATGGAGATGGTTCCTTTTAGGAACCGGGGCGCGCACCGGAGATGACCCGGGACGCTGATCGATCAGCAATGAACTTCCGCGAGCGGCTTTTCAGCGGCTCTCTCAATTGTCGAGCGCCAAGCGGGGGGCTCATTCCGGATTGCTCGCTATTGCCGGTTCGCTCTCGATGATTCAAATGGCAACACTATGTGCGGCGACTTGAGTTCGCGCGAGGGCTCAGCGAATTCACGAATCAGTATACACGGAAAACCGCCTAGAACAAACCATGAATTTCTTAAAGAATCACGGACAGACTTTTTCTGACGATCCGCTTTGCTATGCCAAGTGTTATGCAAGATCGATTTTATAAGTTTGTGGTGGGCCCGGTAGGACTCGAACCTACGACCAAGCGGTTATGAGCCGCCGGCTCTAACCAACTGAGCTACAGGCCCCACCTGCGCTTCAATTAGCCGAATCGTTTCGCCTTCACAAGCGGGTGTGCACAATCTCGCGTTCCGCGCCATATTGGCGGCGTATTGGCGTGGCACCGCGCATGATGAAGGGCTTCGGAACAGGAAAACTCAAATGGCTTTCGCACGAAACGCATTTTATTCCACGCTCGTCCTGGCGACGGCCGCTGCGGCTGCGCCGCAGGCCGCACTGGCGCAGCAGAGCGAGCCGACGCCGCGCATCGTCGTCTCCGGCGAAGGCTCGGCGGAAATCGCGCCCGACATGGCCGTCGTGACTCTGTCGGTAGTGCGTGAGGCGGAAACGGCGCGCGAGGCGCTCGACGCCAACTCGCTGGCCATGTCCGACGTGCTCGCCGCCATGGAGGCGGAAGGCATCGAGAAGCGTGACCTGCAGACCTCGAATTTCTCGATCGAGCCGAAGATCGTCTATCCGAAGAACTATTCCGACGGCGAGCGCGAACAGCCGCGCATCGTCGGCTACACGGTGCGCAACAGCCTGACGGTGCGCATCCGCGATCTCGGCAATCTCGGTTCCATACTCGACAGGTCGGTGACACTCGGCGTCAACCAGGGCGGCGGCATCGCGTTCACCAATGACGACCCGTCGCAAGCGATCGAGGAAGCCCGTGTCAAGGCAATGCAGGAAGCCATCGCCAAGGCGAAGACGCTGACCGGAACGGCGGGAGTCGGCCTCGGCAAGGTGCTGGAGATCTCGGAAAGCAGCTACCGGCCGCAGCCGGTGCCACTGGCGCGCGCCGAGATGGCGATGATGGATGCGGCGAAATCCGCGCCGGTACCGGTCGCAGCCGGCGAGAACAGTTACTCGGTAACCGTCAACGTCACTTTTGCGCTGGAACAGTAGAGAAAAGCGGCGTGGCGCCCGGTCTGTCGGTGAACGGGCCAAGCCAGCCGATAACGGCCTCGCTCGCCTCGCCGCCATACACGCCCAGCGCGAAGCGGCCGGTCGCTATCAGCGTCACGCCGGCAAGCGTGACGCGCATCGATACGCCTTGTCCTGTCGTTGCCATGATGTCCCCTTCCCTTGACCGCCAAGTTGCGCGCCGCGAGCGCTTCCGGCAAGGGGAATTGTGTCAAATTGGCACACTAATTTGTGAACTGTTAACAATATGCGGGGCTGCACGCTCCGGTCGTGGCGGTACTCCCGGGCCCCGGTGCTCGGCGACCCGGCGTCAGCCCAGATCGCGCATCCAGTATGCCATCGGCTTGTCGGTCTCGACCTCGTCGCCGATATCCTTCCAGCCATAAGCCGTCTCGAAGCCTTCGATGGGCTGGTAGCCGCGCTTGCGCCAGAAGGTGTCGAGCGGGATGTAATTCTCAGGCCGCATGGGATGGTCCGCGGGGCGGATGACGGCGGAGAAGATGCATCTGGAATAGCCCTGCCGGCGAGCTTCCGTCTCGCGTTCCTCGAAAAAACGGACGCCGACGCCCTGGCCACGATACTCCGGCAGCAGGACGGACTCGCCGAAATAGAAGAAGTCGTCTGGATCCAGGCCGCGCCGTCCAAATGGTTCGGCGAACTCGCCCTTGTGCTGGGCAAGCGGCGCGGCCGTCGCCGCGCCGACAAGATGGTCGCCGTCATACGCGCCGCAAACGAATGCGCCGGGCGCCCCGACATAGGTTTCCAGATAGCGGCGCTCGTAATCCATGTCGCCGTCATAAAGATACGGCCAGGCGCGGAAGACCGCGATACGCAGACCGGCAAGATCGCCGAACCGCGCCGCAACCTCCGCGCGCGACAGGGGACGAACGGTGACGCCCATCAGCCGGCCTTTTTCACCTGCGCGATCCAGTCCTCGAGATTGTAGTAAGTCGTCACGCGGCTGATCAGCTCATCATCGACCTCGAAAAAGATGCCGGCGGGCAGCGTGTAGGACTGACCATTGGCCGGGGGCAGGCCCTCGGCGGTCGCCTTGTAGGTGCCGTGCACGGTGAATTCGGCCGCGGCGCGCACTCCGCCGTCGGCGACCATGATGACGATGTCGGCCAGCCATTCGTCGTAATGGCGCGTCATCTCGGCGTTGAACCAGCGGAACTTCTCCTTGCCGATCTCGCGGCCGCCCTGGTTGATGTCGTGGGCGACATCCTCGTGCAGGCACTCCAGCATGCCGTCGGAATCGCCGGCGTTGAAGGCGGCGAGATAGCGCTCGATCAGCGCCCGGGTTTCGGTCTCGGTCATGGATGGTCCCTCATGGCTCTTTCGTCTTGTCGTCAACGGCCCCGCGCGGCGGCGGTTCCGCCTACATTCCGTCCTCGACCATGTGGTCGAGATATTCGCCTTCATGCGCCATGTCCTGTTCGAAGGCAGTAACCCGGTCGCGCATCGACATGGACGCCTCGTGCACCGAAGCCGGATCGCCGGAGATCAGGGGATGCCAGTCCTGGAGCGGCCGACCCTCGGCGATCAGCCGGTAGGCGCAGGTTTTCGGCAGCCAGGGAATGGTGCGGACGTTTTCAGGCGTCAGTTGCACGCAATCCGGCACTTCCTTGAAACGATTGGCATAATCGACACAGCGGCAGAGGTCGGCATCGAACAGTCGGCAGGCGACGGTGGTGTAGTAAATCTCGTCGGTGTCGTCGTCGACCAGCTTCGACATGCAGCATTTGCCGCAGCCGTCGCACAGCGCCTCCCACTCCGCTGGGCACATATCCTCGAGCGGCACGCTTTCCCAGAAACGGGCGCGGATTTCGGATTTTTTCGCATTCGCGGTCATCGCCGCGACCAATCACATCGCGGACGCGCTGGCAATGGTCTAGCCCTTGTCCTGCTTGACGCTCTTGCCGAGCCGCATCAGCGCCTCGCGCAAGCCCTCGTCCTCGATCGCCCCGGTGAGCGCGGCAATGCGCTTCTCGTCGGCCGGCGAGACCGGCGCCTTGCGGCGCTGCGGCTTGCGTTCCGGGCCGACCGGCTTCTGCACCAGTTGCAGCCGCTCGACGGCCCGAAAGCCGAAGAAGGAATTCACCCGCTGGACGATCTCTCCGGACTGGTGCTGGACGTGGAGCGCCGACATGCCCTCCGCGGCGACGATCAGCGTCGCCGGCTTGAAGGGGTCGTCCTCGTGGGCGCGGCGCGGCCAGTTGATCTTTTGCGGCCGGGTCGTCTCGGCGAGCATCGCGGGGACAATCTGCGGCCAGGCGGCAAGAAGCGCAGAGGTCATGCCGGCGCGGCGCGCCAGTACGGGATCGAGCACGCCCGAGACCAGCCCGCCAAGCTGTTCGGGCGCCTTCGCCTTCCAGGGGCCTCTTTGCGGTTTCCTGTCGATCACGCCGCCTCGTTTCGCGTATTGGACGATATTGCCATGATAATCGTGCGGACGGGCAAAAGCGATGCTTGATCTCCAGCCATGCGATCGCACATGAACAGGCAATGACAGCGGGCCCCTCCTCCATCGCCGACAAGCTGCTTGCCTGGTACGACCGGCATGCGCGCGAACTGCCGTGGCGTGTCGGCCCGGCGGAAATCGCCCGGGGCAAACGGCCCGACCCGTACCGCGTCTGGCTGTCGGAGATCATGCTGCAGCAGACGACCGTCGCCGCGGTAAAGGACTATTTTGCGAAATTCACTGCCAAGTGGCCGGATGTCGCCGCGCTGGCCGCCGCGTCCGAGGACGACATCCTGAAGGCATGGGCCGGACTCGGATATTATTCGCGGGCGCGCAATCTGAAGAAATGCGCCGACGCGGTGGTGGCGAAGCATGGCGGGCAGTTTCCCGAAACCGCCGCCGGGCTGCGCGACCTGCCCGGCATCGGCGACTATACGAGCGCCGCGATCGCCGCGATCGCCTTCAACGAGCCGGCGGCAGTGGTCGACGGCAATGTCGAGCGCGTCATAGCGCGGCTCCATGCGATCGAGACGCCACTGCCGGAGGCGAAGAAAAACATCCGCAGGCTGAAGCAGGCGCTCACCCCGGCGGGCCGTCCCGGCGACTTCGCGCAGGCGATGATGGATCTCGGCGCAACGCTGTGCACACCCAGACGGCCAGCCTGCCTGCACTGCCCTCTGCGCGACGGTTGCCGGGCGCTCGAGGAAGGCGATCCTGAACGCTTCCCGGTCAAGCCGCCGAAAAAGCCAAAGCCGGTGCGCCGCGGAGCAGCCTATGTGCTGACTGACTGCGACGGCGCGATCCTTCTCGAAAAGCGCGGCGACAGCGGCCTGCTCGCCGGGATGACACAGGTGCCGACGACCGGCTGGACCGCGCGGCAGGACGGCACGACCAACACATCGGAAGCACCTCTCGACGATGTTGCCTGGGTGCATTGCGGAGACATCGGCCATGTCTTCACCCATTTCGAATTGCGCCTGTCGGTCTTCCGCGCCGAGGGCGAGATGGCGGCCTCGCCCCACCAGTGGTGGAGCGCGCCGGAGACAATCGCGGGCGAAGCCCTACCCACTGTCATGAAAAAGGTGTTGGCTCTGGCCCTGCAGCACGAATCGGAACACGACCTGACGTGAACAAACCGGACTGAAACCATGACCGCGATCCGCCATATCGTCTTCGACATCGGCAAGGTGCTGGTGCATTACGACCCGGAGCTGCCGTTCCGGCGCATCATCCCGGACGACCGCCGCCGCGCGTGGTTTCTCGACGAGGTCTGTTCGGCGGCCTGGAACGTCGAGCAGGATCGCGGCCGGTCGTGGATCGAGGCCGAGGACGAACTGATCGCCCGCTTTCCCGACGAGGCCGACAATATCCGCGCCTTCCGCCGCCACTGGACGGAAATGGTGCCGCATGCCTACGAGGACAGCGTCGCCATCCTGCGCGAGCAACTCGACGCCGGCCACGACGTGACGATGCTGACCAATTTCGCCTCCGACACGTTTCGCGAGGCGCAGGAGATGTATCCTTTCCTGAAATGGTCGCGCGGCGTCACCGTCTCCGGCGACATCCGCATCATCAAGCCGGACCCGGCGATCTACGCTCACCATACCGAGGCGTTCGGCCTCGACCCCGAGGTCACGCTGTTCATCGACGATAGCGAGAAGAACGTGAATTCGGCGCGCGAATTCGGCTGGCAAGCGATCCTGTTCGAGGATCCGGAGCAGTTGCGCGAAGACCTGGCGCGCTACAGGCTCGCCGCCTGACGGCCATGCGGCTTCTCGCCCTTTCCGGCAGCCTGCGCGGCGCGTCAACCAACACCGCCCTGCTGCATGCCTTTGCGGCTCTCGCGCCGGAGGACATTTCGGTCGAGGTCTTCGACGGGATGGGCGACCTGCCGCTGTTCTCGCCGGACATGGAATCCGACACGCCCGACAGCGTGTTGCGACTCGCCGGCAAGGTCGCGGAATGCGACGGCATGCTGATTTCGTGTCCGGAATACGCGCACGGCATTCCCGGCGCCTTCAAGAACGCGCTCGACTGGATGGTTTCTCGCTTCGAAATCCCCGGCAAGCCCGTGATGCTGGTGCATGCATCGACGCGCAGCGCCTGTCTGCGCGAACATCTTCACGAAGTGCTGAAGACGATCTCGTGTCGGCTGTTTCCGGGACCGGAATTCGAAATCCACTTGATCAAGAAGCAACTGCCGGAGATACGAGACACCCTCTCGAAACCGGAAGTGCGCCCGACGATGCGGTTGAAACTGGAGGAATTCGCACGCTTTGCCCTACAGGTAGACTGACCGCTCCGCCGATCAGCCCCCCGCCACCGCCATCGTCTTGCGGACTTCGGCGCGCAGCACGTCGATGGGCTGCAACGCGCCCTGATCCTCGAAGTGCCAGAAGGTCCACCCGTTGCAGGCATCGAGCCCCTGCACTTTCGCACCCAGGCGGTGAATGGACGCCTGTTCGCCCTCGTGGTGGAGCGAACCGTCGGCCTGCACCGTCGCCGCCCAGCGGCGCTTGGAATCGGTCAGGATCGCGCCTGGCTTGAGAAGGCCGCCATCCAGCAGGGTCACGAAGGCGACGCGCGGCTCGGCGCGTTTCGAGGCGACGATCTTCAGCGTCTTCAGATCGGCCGGCTCGACGGCGTCGATACGCGCCGTGGCGGCGTCGATATAGGCCTGTTCGCGCTCGATGCCGATGAAGCGGCGGCCGAGGCGCTTGGCGACGGCACCGGTGGTGCCGGAACCGAAGAAGGGATCGAGCACCACGTCGCCGGGCTTCGTCGACGACATCATGACTCGGGCGAGCAACGCTTCCGGCTTCTGGGTCGGATGGACCTTGTCGCCATTGTCGTCCTTGAGGCGCTCGCCGCCATTGCAGATCGGGAACAGCCAGTCGGAACGCATCTGCAGGTCGTCATTGGCAGCCTTCAGCGCCTCGTAGTTGAAGGTGTAGCCCTTGGCGTTCTGGTCGCGCGAGGCCCAGATCATCGTCTCGTGGGCATTCTGGAAACGGCGGCCGCGGAAATTCGGCATTGGATTGGTCTTGCGCCAGATCACGTCGTTGAGAATCCAGTAGCCGAGATCCTGCAGGCTGGCGCCGACGCGGAAGATGTTGTGATAGGAGCCGATCACCCAGATCGTGCCGGCCGGTTTCAGCACGCGGCGCGCCGCGAGCAGCCAGGCGCGGGTAAACGCGTCATAGGCGGCAAAGGAGTCGAACTGGTCCCAATGGTCGTCCACGGCATCGACCTTGGACTGGTCGGGCCGGTGCAAGTCGCCGTCGAGCTGCAGATTGTAGGGCGGATCGGCGAAGATGACGTCGACCGACTTTTCCGGAAGGCTTTCCAGCGCGGCGACGCAATCACCCTTGATGATGGTGTCGAGATGACCGTCAATGGAGGACGACGGAACGGACTTCGCGGCAACGCGGCCCGTGGAGGCAAGGCGAACGACAGACATGATACACCCGAATTACGCAATACTCTTCGGGCGCATGGTTACCCAACGCGGTTAATGCCGGGTTAGCGGATTGCGAAGAATTCGATCATTCAAGTGCAACGCGATGCCGAGGCGCCGCCGGAACGGAGACAGAGCGCCGGGTCACCTCATCGAGGTCACCAGGCGCAACACAACGGCGGCCTTGGGAAGATACGCCTAGGGCGTGTTGTACGGTCCCTCGTCGAAGCCGGTGAGAACCTGCAGGTCCTGCTGGGTTGGCGCCGGCACGACGATCTGGTCGTCCTTGAGGATAAACTGGGTCGCGTCGCCGGTCGGCGGCACGGTCACCTGGATCTTGTGGAGCTTCGAATAGGGAAGGTTCTCGCCCTGCTTGACCGCGACGCGGATCGGCAGTTCGAGATTGCCGGCAGCGCCTTTCGGACCCCAGACCACGCGACCGGCGGCGGCGACCTGCATGTAGAGATTGCCGCCATCGTACCTGCAGGCGCGCGTCACGTCGGTGATGGTCGCCTGGTAGATCATCTCGTCCGGGTTGTCCTTGTTCTTGTTCGTGAAGGTGCGAAGGATGGCGGTACCTTCATGGAGCGAGACGCGCGGGCAATAGGCGCGCAGATCGTCAGCGCTCAGTTGCTCGTCCGCCTGCTTGGTGGAGCCGAGCGTGTCGCCGACTTTCGCCGTCTGGCACGAGGCCAGTGCTACAAAACCGAGAAGGACGCCGTAACGCGCCTTGCGTGCCATTCCTGCGAAATCCATGATGAACCCGTGATCGCGACAACCCATAACCATCCCCTGCCATTACCATCACGAAAATGGCGATCCTGCGATAGCGGGCCGCACCATCCATAGCTTTGACTGGCTAGTCAATGGCCCCGACGCCCCTTCCCTGCCCTTCGGGCTTTGAGAGGCGCCGGTTTTCGGGTAAGCACCGCGCGGCAATTGCGCTACAAGCGCTTGAAGCAACAAAAGAGCGAAACACGTGAAATATATCTCGACCCGCGGCCAGGCGCCCGTTCTCGGCTTTTGCGACACCATGCTTGCGGGGCTCGCAAGCGATGGAGGCCTTTACGTGCCGGAGAGCTGGCCGCATTTTTCGGCCGACGCGATCCGCGCCATGCGCGGCAAATCCTATGCGGAAATCGCCGTCGCGGTGATGTGGCCCTTCGTCGAGGGCGAGATGGAACGCGCCACCTTCGAAAAGATCGTGAAAGACGCCTATGCGACGTTCCGCCACGAGGCGGTCTGCCCGCTGGTGCAAACCGGCGCCAATGAGTTCGTGCTGGAGCTGTTCCACGGGCCGACGCTTGCCTTCAAGGACGTCGCCATGCAGCTGATCGGCCGGCTGATGGATCACGTTCTCGCCGAACGAGACGAACGCGCAACCATCGTCGGCGCAACCTCGGGCGACACCGGCGGGGCAGCGATCGAGGCGTTCGCCGGACGTGACCGAACCGACATCTTCATTCTGTTTCCGAAAGGCCGCGTCTCGCCGGTGCAGCAGCGCCAGATGACGAGCAGCACGGAAGAAAACGTCCATGCGCTCGCCATCGAGGGCAATTTCGACGACTGCCAGGGATTGCTGAAGGACATGTTCAATCACCCGGCGTTCCGCCAGTCGGTGAAATTGTCCGGCGTCAACTCGATCAACTGGGCGCGCATCATGGCGCAGGTGGTGTACTACTTCACCTCTGCCGTTTCACTTGGCGCGCCCGACCGGGCGGTCTCGTTTACCGTGCCGACGGGCAATTTCGGCGACATATTCGCCGGCTATGTCGCAAAGCAGATGGGGCTGCCGGTCGAGACGCTGGTGATCGCCACCAACGACAACGACATTCTTGCACGGACGCTGGAAACCGGCATCTACGAGATGCATGGCGTGGTCAAGACGACCTCGCCGTCGATGGATATCCAGGTGTCTTCGAATTTCGAACGGCTGCTGTTCGACGCGAGCGGCCGCAGCGACGAGGAAGTACGCGGCGCGATGGCCAGCCTGAAACAGGCGCGGCAATTCGAACTGGCCGAGAATACGCTTTCCGCGATCCGCTCCGGCTTCGAAGCCGGGACTGCGCACGTCTCCGAAACGGCGGCCATGATCCGACAGGTCAGCGAGAAGTCCGGCTATCTGCTGGATCCGCACACGGCCATCGGCGTCCATGTGGCGCGGCAAAAATCGCGTGGCGCCGCCCCCATGGTGGTGCTCGGCACGGCGCATCCCGCAAAGTTCCCCGCAGCCGTGAAAGAGGCTTCAGATATCGACCCGGCGCTGCCGACATGGCTCGGCGACCTGATGGATCGTCATGAAAACTTCACGGAGCTTCCATCCGACCTAAAAATAGTGGAAGATCACATTTCGAGGCACGCGCGCGCGGCAAAGTGAACGTGCGGCCGATGGTGAGGAAGCGTACGGCCGGTTTCAGGCCGGTCCGGGGAGTTTGTTGATGACAGTAGAGACGACTCGTCTCTCCAACGGGATAACCGTGGCCACGCAACGTTTCGCGCATGTGGAAAGCGTTGCTCTCGGCGTCTGGCTCAAGGCCGGATCGCGAAACGAACTGGAAAACGAGCATGGCATCGCGCACATGCTAGAGCACATGGCCTTCAAGGGCACGGTGCGGCGCGACGCGCGCACCATCGCCGAGGAAATCGAGAATGTCGGCGGCGAAATCAACGCCGCCACGAGCGTCGAGACGACGTCCTACTTCGTCCGCGTCCTGAAGGACGACCTTCCGCTCGCCCTCGATCTCCTTTCCGACATCCTGCAAAACTCGAAGTTCGATCCGGACGAACTGGAACGCGAAAAGCATGTCGTGCTGCAGGAACTCGGCGCCGCCGACGACACGCCTGACGATGCCGTGTTCGACCGCTTCACGGAAGCGGCCTTCCGCCACCAGCCGATCGGCCGGGCCATTCTTGGCACCCGCGAAACCATCGCTTCGTTCACGCCCGACCAGATTCGCGACTATATCGGCCGCGAATATTGCGGCGAACGCATGGTTATCGCCGCGACGGGCGCGATCGACCATGACGAATTCGTCAAGCGCGTGGAGAAACATTTCAGCTCGTTGCAGGCCAAGCCGCAGGGCAAGGCGGTATCGCTCGCCCATTATGTTGGCGGTGACTACCGCGAACATCGCCCGTTACAGGACACACAATTCCTGCTCGGCTTCGAGGGCCGCGCCTATCACGTGCGCGATTTCTACGCCTCGCAAGTGCTCGCGATGCTACTCGGAGGCGGCATGTCATCCCGCCTGTTCCAGGAAGTGCGCGAGAAGCGCGGCATCTGCTACTCGATCTACGCCTTTCACTGGGGTTTTTCCGACACCGGGATTTTCGGCGTTCACGCGGCGACGGAACCGGGCGATCTCGACGAACTGGTGCATCTCGTTCTCAAGGAACTGCGCCGCGCCGCCGACGACATCGATATGCCCGAACTGGAGCGGGCCCGCGCGCAATTCCGCGCCAGCCTCTTGATGTCTGGCGAGAGCGCGCCTGCGCGCGCGGGACAGATCGCGCGCCAGATCCTGCTGTTCGGCCGCCCCATCCCCAACGAGGAACTGCTCGACCGACTGGACAAGCTTACCGTCACCCGTCTGCGCGACCTCGCCAACCGCCTGTTCACGACCTCGGCGCCGACAGTTTCGGCCATCGGCCCGGTCGACCGGCTGATGGACATCGATTCCATTCGTTCGGAGCTCACGTCTGGCACAGGATCCGGCGATTATCATGCTGCGCGTGCCGGCATGCGACTCGCTGTCGGCTAAGCCCCTGTCGTCACAGACCAACCCGGTGCCGGACATGATTGCTTTCCCATTTCGCGGAACGCGACAGCAAATCATCCCCGGAAAACGCATCCATTTGCGCCACCCCGACATCGCCGATCACGCGGAATGGGCGGAGTTGCGCGCCGCAAGCGCCGACTTCCTGAAACCGTGGGAGCCGACCTGGCCGGACAACGATTTCGAGAGGACGGCTTTTCGCGGCCGCATCCGCCGCTACAACCAGGAAATCGCCGCCGGTACAGGCTATCCCTATTTCGTCTGCGAACAGCGAACCGGCCGCATCCTCGGCGGCATCACGCTCGGCAATGTCAGGCGCGGAGTCTCGCAAAGCGGGCAGATCGGCTACTGGATCGGGGCGCGCCACCAGGGCAAGGGCTATATGAGCGAAGCTCTCGGCGTCCTGTGCGAACAGGCTTTCACAACTTTCGGCCTTCATCGCCTTGAAGCTGCCTGCATTCCCGACAATACGCGCTCAATCCGGCTTCTCGAAAAGTCCGGATTCGGGCGCGAGGGCTATTTACGATCTTACCTGAAGATCAATGGCATATGGCGCGATCATATGCTTTACGCTCGCATCAATCCGCGCCACGAGCGTGTCGATGTGCCGGTGGAACAAGGTGAAACGGTTTGACGAGGACGAACGGGAAAACGGAATGCCGCCATGGCGTTGGCCTGCTGCGCGCTTGCGTGACTTTTCTCGTTACGATCGCCGCCATGCTGACGGCGTTCGTCGCGCCGGCATCGGCGCTGGAACCGATTTCGATCGGCCGTAATGCCGAGGCGCTCGATCTTTCGCGCGCGGTGACGATCTACCGCAACCGCGGCGACACGTTCCAGATATCCACCGCGCCGGGCATCGACGGCATCGTGCGCACGATCGAGGTGCAGGCGATCCAGCCGGGCACGGACGGCCACTGGGCCGTGTTCGCACTTGCCAACACGACCGAAGCGCAAATCGACCGGCTGATCGTCGCGCCGCATTTCCGCCTCGTCGGCTCGCATTTCTTCTGGCCCGACCTCGGCTCGAAGCGCGTCGTCGCAATCACGCCGAGCGAGGGCTTCGCGCTCGACCGCGTGGAAAGCACCGACGCCGACATCTTTTCGATCACGCTCAATCCGGGCGCTGTCGTCACCTTCGTCGCCGAACTTGCCTCGCCGAACCTGCCGCAGGTCTATCTGTGGGAGGCTGACCAGTACAAGGACATCGTCAATTCCTACACGCTCTACCGCGGCATCGTGCTCGGCATCTCCGGCCTGCTGGCGCTGTTCCTCACGATCCTGTTCGTGGTGCGCGGCACCTCGATGTTCCCGGCAGCCGCCGCGCTCGCCTGGGCGGTGCTTGCCTATATCTGCGTCGACTTCGGCTTCATCGACCGCTTCTTCGACGTGCCGGCAGGCGACGTGCCGCTATGGCGGGCGATGAGCGAGGTCTCGCTGGCGGCGACGCTGGCGCTGTTCATCTTCACCTATCTCAATCTCAATCGCTGGAACGAGCATCTGAGCTACGGCGCGATCGCCTGGCTGCTCGGCATCACGGCACTCGGTGCGCTGGTGTTCTACGATCCGGCGCTGGCCGCCGGCATTGCGCGCCTCTCACTTGCCGCCAACGCCGTTTTCGGTCTAGCGCTGATCGCCTATTTTGCCTGGCGCGGATTCGACCGGGCGATCATGCTGGTGCCCGCCTGGGCGCTGTTGAGTGCATGGATCATCGCCGGTTACCTGACCGTCTCCGGCCAGCTCGACAATGACATCATCCAGCCGGCGCTGGCGGGCGGCCTTGTGCTGATCGTCCTGCTGATCGGCTTCACCATCATGCAGAACGCCTTTTCCGGCGGCGCCTTCCAGCAGAACCTGCTGTCGAATGTCGAACGCCAGGCGCTCGCGGTGAAAGGCTCCGGCGGCATCGTCTGGGACTGGGACGTCGGCCGCGACCGGCTTTCGACTACGCCGGACCTCGGTGCGGTCATGGGATTTGCTCCCGGCACCCTGCAGGGCCCGCCGAAGAGCTGGCTACCCTTCATCCATTCCGACGACCGCGACCGCTTTCGCATGACTCTCGATTCCGTGGTCGAAAAGCGCCGCGGCAAGATCGACCTCGCCATCCGACTGCGCGGCCCGGACAATCACTACAACTGGTACGCAGTCAGGGCCCGTCCGGTCGTTGGCGCCGACGGTCAGGTGATCCGCTGCATCGGCACGATCATCGACGTATCCGACCAGAAGCGCTCCGAAGAACGGCTTTTGCACGACGCGGTGCACGACAATCTGACCGGCCTGCCGAACCGCGAATTGTTCATGGACCGGCTGCGCAACGCAATCGCGCTCGCCCATGTCGACGATGCGATGCGGCCGACGGTGCTGATCGTCGACATCGATCGCTTTCGGCAGGTCAATGAGTCCGTCGGGATGGCAGCGGGCGACACGCTGCTGATCACCGTGGCAAGGCGCCTGCGCCGCCTTCTTCGGCCGCATGACACGCTGGCGCGCATCTCCGGCAACCAGTTCGGCATCATCCTGCTGTCGGAGACCGACCCGGGGCGGATCGCCAACTTCGCCGATGCCGTGAAAAACACAATCAAGGCGCCGATCTCCTTTGCCGAGCGCCAGATAATCTTGACGACCTCCATCGGGCTCGCCACCTGGACCCAGGCCCGCGCCCAGGACGAAGACCTGTTCGGGGATTCTGAACTGGCACTGTTCCAGGCCAAGCGCTTCGGCGGCGACCGGGTCGAGCCGTTCCGCCCCGCCTTCCGCACTTCGGGTTCCGACAAGCTGCAACTGGAATCCGATCTGCGCCGCGCCATCGAACGCGGCGAGATCTCGCTGCTCTACCAGCCGATCGTGCATGCCGACACGTTCGATATCGCCGGTTTCGAAGCGCTGATGCGGTGGAACCATCCGCGCCGCGGCGAGATCCAGCCATCGGAATTCATCGCGGTCGCCGAACGTTCCGACCTGATCGTCGAACTCGGCAACCACGCGCTGGAACTGGCGATGCGCAAGCTGATGGACTGGGACCTGGCACTGCCGGACGCGAACCTGTTCCTTTCGGTCAACGTGTCCAGCCAGCAAGTGATGATGCGCGACTTCGCCAACACGCTGTCGGGCATGAAGGCACGGTTCACCTCGCGCCGCCACAAGCTGCGCCTGGAGATCACGGAAACGGTGCTGATGCAGAACCCGGAGCACAATTCGCGCGTGCTCAAGCGGGTGAAGGATCTCGGCATCGGGCTGGCCATGGACGATTTCGGAACCGGCTACTCGTCGCTCGCCTACCTGTCGCAGTTCCCGTTCGACACGATAAAGATCGACCAGTCGCTGGTGCGCAACGACTGGGCGCAACGCGACATATTGCTGCAATCCGTCATCTCGATGGCGAACAACCTCGGTCTCGACACGGTCGCCGAAGGGGTCGAAAGCCCCGAGGATGCCGACCGGTTGAAGGAACTGGGCTGCCGCTACATCCAGGGCTTCATCGCCGGCGTGCCGCTGACGGCGGAAGCCGCGACCGACCTGGTCATGACGCAAAATCCGATCGTCACCAACGACGACGCGGCAGCCGAATAGTCAAAAGAAACGAAAGTCAGGCGTGGCCGCAATCGGCGACGAAATGCGCCGGCTGGATTCCGGCCGCGCGCAGCAAGCGGTCGTATTTGGAATCGTGATCCTGGTCGAAGACGAGATGCGGATCGGCCTCGAGGGTCAGCCAGGAATTGTCGAGCATCTCGGTTTCCAGCTGGCCCGGTCCCCAGCCCGAGTAGCCGAGGGAGATCGCGCATCTGTCGGGGCCCTGGCCGTTGGCGATCAGCCGCAGAACATTGGTCGTCGACGTCAGGAAGACCGACTCGGAGATCGGAATGGTCGCTTCACCACAGTAGTCGGCGGAATGCAGGACGAAGCCGCGATGCTCGTCCACCGGGCCGCCATGCCCTACCGGAGCGTGCGCCACGCTGCTCGGCATCGAGGGCACGGAATTCTCCTGGAACACATCGGTCTGCTCGACAAGGTCCCAAAAGGTCATGCCGCGGGTCTTGTTGACCACGAATCCCATGGCGCCCTCATCATTGTGGGCGCAGATATAGATGATGGTCTGGGCGAAAAACGACGAGGAAAGACCGGGCATCGCGACAAGGAACTTGCCCTCGAATTGCCCTGCATCTGTCGGATATTTCCGTTTCGTCAGGATTTCCATGGTGCGAAGCGTAACACCGCTTTCAAATTTGGTCAGCTTTTTTTGTTGCCTCTTTCGAATTTGCCGATCCCGCCGGCCTCACGAAGAGTTGACGCATACCGGCAAAGAAATTCATTTGCCAAACGAATGGCTTAGGATCACCAATCGGGCATGAACCTCATCCTTAATATTAAATTGCCGGTCATTATTGCCATGCTGTGCGCGCTCTGGTCGCAGCCCGCTCTGGCAGGCGCATCGCCATGGGACGAGATGATGGGCGCGCGATTGCGCATCGTCACGGAAACCCTGGAACCGGGCACGGAAACGCTGCGCGGCGTGCTGCAGATCGACCTGGAACCGGGGTGGAAAACGTACTGGCGCGAACCGGGGGCGTCCGGCATACCACCGATGATCGAAGTTGCCTCAGGCGCCACGGACGCAACGATCCACTTTCCCATTCCGCATTGGGTCGACCAATCCTACGGATCATGGGCCGGCTATACGGAACCGGTGTCCCTGCCCCTTACCTTCGCCCTCGAAGACGGTGCAACCGCTGTCGCCGTGGACGTATTCCTCGGCATCTGCCGCGAGGTCTGCGTGCCGGTGACCGGACGTTTCGAAGTGCCGCTCGGACAGTCGTCAGGCAGCACGCTGCAATCGATCCAGGTCGACGCCGCATTCTCCAACCTGCCGGGTCTGAACACGGAAGCGCTGTCGATCGGCTCGCCGTCATGGACGGGAGACGGCATGCTCGAAATCCGCGTGACGCATAACAAAGGCGATGGCGATACGCAGCTGTTTCTTGCCGGCGGCGAAGGCCGCGGTTTCAAAAAGCCGCTCGCTGTCGGCGAAGATGCCGATGCAACCGTGTTCCACGCCGAACCGCTGTTCGACCCGGCGGAGGCTGGCACGTTCGACCTGATCATGGCGGCAAGGCACGGGATCGACACCGCCGAAATCACTGCGCAGGTTACCGCGCCCTGAGGGGCAGAAAAAACTGCTGCAGCCCCCTTCTCATTTTCCCGCCATGGTTTATCTCCTCGCGCAGGACACCCCAAACGGAGAAGACCATGACAATCAAGATCGGCGACACCATTCCGGCAACAACGCTGAAAACGATTACCGAGGACGCCCCCGCCGACATCACCACGGACGATCTGTTCGGCGAAAAGAAGGTCGTGGTATTCGGCGTCCCCGGCGCCTTCACGCCGACCTGTTCGCTCAATCACCTGCCGGGCTTCCTGGAAAACCGCGAAACGATCAAGGCACGCGGCATCGACGAGATCGTCTGCGTCTCGGTCAACGACCACCATGTGATGAAGGCATGGGCCAAGGATCGCGATGCGCTCGGCAAGCTGACCTTCATCGCCGACTGGGATGCGGCCTTCACCAAGGCGCTGGGGCTTGACGCCGACCTGAGCGGTGGTGGTTTGGGCGTCCGTTCGCTTCGCTATTCGATGATTGTCGACGATGGCAAGGTCGCCGCAGTCAATGTCGAAGGCAATCCGGGACAGGCGACAGCTTCCGGGGCGGTCGCCCTGCTCGAACAACTGGGCGACTAGGGCGCGAACTCTAGCCGGAAGGCATCCCAGCATCGGGGGTTTAAGCTCCCGGTGCCGCTGACAATCTTTGCGATTTCGTCACCGATGCGACGGAGGTCCGCGACCAATCGATAGCCGCGAGCGGTCAGCCCTTAAACGGCTTCATGCCCTCGCGCGCCAATTCGTCGGCGCGTTCGTTCTCCGGGTGGCCCGCATGGCCCTTGATCCAGTGCCAATGGATGTCGTGGAGGCGCGACAGCTCATCGAGTTCCTGCCAGAGCTCGGCGTTCTTGACCGGTTTCTTTGCCGCCGTCTTCCAGCCATTGCGCTTCCAGCCATGGATCCAGCCCGAAATGCCGTCCTTCACGTACGAAGAATCGGTGTAGAGCTCGATGCGGTGCGGGCCGCCTTTCAGCGCCTCCAGCGAGCGGATCGCAGCCAACAGTTCCATGCGGTTGTTGGTCGTCTGCGCCTCGCCGCCGCTCAGTTCCTTCTCGACACCGTTGTAACGCAGGATCGCGCCCCAGCCGCCGGGGCCGGGATTGCCGGAGCATGCGCCGTCGGTGAATATCTCGATTTTCTTCGCAGTATCCGCCATCAGTCGAGCCCGTATTCGCTGGCCGAGCGGATCGCGCGGTGGAAACGCATCTTACCCAGGTATTCGAGCGGATCCTTCTTGACGACCAGCGAGCCTTCCGGGGTCATCACCCAATCGTAGAGCCTCGTGAGCATGAAACGTAGCGCCGCACCCGCCGACAGGACGGGGAGCGCAGCGATCTCCGCCTCGCTCAACGGGCGGACCTCGTTGTAGGCGTTGAGAAGCGCCCTGCCCTTGGTCAGGTTGAAGGCGTGATCGCGCTCGAAGCACCAGGCATTGAGGCAGACCGCGATGTCATAGACGAGCGCGTCGTTGCAGGCGAAATAGAAGTCGATGAAGCCGGACAGCGTGTCACCGAGGAAGAAAACGTTGTCCGGAAACAGGTCGGCATGAATGACGCCCTGCGGCAGGTCACGCGGCCATTCGGCCTCCAGCCTTTCGAGCAGCGCTTCCGTCTCGGGACGCAAGGCGGGATCGATCGCGTCCGCGTTATCCTTCGACTTCTCCCAGAGCGGACGCCAGTCCTCCAGCGTCAGGCCATTGCGGCGTGTCAGCGCGAAGCCCTCGCCGGCCAAGTGCATTTCGGCAAGTCCGCGGCCGACTTCGGCGCAGTGGACCGGCTGGGGCCGGCGCAGCCAAATCCCTTCCAGAAAGGTCACCATCGCCGCGGGACGCCCTGCCAGCTCGCCCAGCATCGCGCCATCGCGACGGTGCACCGGCAACGGGCACGACACGCCGCGTTCGGCGAGGTGCTGCATCAGGCCGAGGAAGAACGGCAGGTCGTCACGGTTCACCCGCTTCTCGTAAAGCGTCAGGATGAACTGGCCGCCGGTCGTATGAACGAGAAAATTCGAGTTCTCGACCCCCTCGGCGATGCCGCGATAGGACTGCAGCGCGCCAACGTCGTAGTCGGCGAGAAAGGCGCCGAGTTCGGTCTCGTTGATATCGGTATAGACGGCCATCGTTCAGGTATTCGTTCCGTTGAGAAAGGCCATGTCGGCGGGCCCGAGTTCGGTATCGCGCAGATCGCGCATGACGGGGAAGTTCTCCGTTTCCTCGACAGTGAGCGCAATGTCGACCATGACGTCGAAGCGGTCGCGGAAGGCGTCGATGATCTCCTGTACGACGATCTCCGGCGCCGAGGCCCCAGCCGAAATGCCGACGATGGATACGCCCCGCATCGCCGTCCAGTCTATCTCGCCGGCGCGTTGCACCAGCGCGGAGTTCGCCGCGCCATGGCGGCGGGCGACCTCGACAAGACGGCGCGAATTGGAGGAGTTCGGCGCGCCGACGATCAGGAACATGCCGGTGCCGGGCGCGGCTTTCTTCACCGCCTCCTGACGGTTGGTGGTGGCGTAACAGATCGATTCCGAAGACGGCGCGGTGAGGTTCGGAAACCGTTTCTCAAGTGCGGTGACAATATCGGCGGTGTCATCGACCGACAGCGTCGTCTGCGTCACATAGCCGAGATTGTCCTCGTCGGGCACTTCAATATCCGCAACCTGCTCGACAGTCTCGACAAGCGTTACGGCGCCCGGTTCGAGCTGGCCCATCGTGCCGACGACTTCCGGGTGGCCGGCATGGCCGATCAAAAGCACGTGGCGGCCAAGGCGCTGATGGCGCATCGCCTGCTTGTGCACCTTGGAAACGAGCGGACAGGTGGCGTCGAGATAGAACATGTGGCGGTTTTCCGCATCCGCAGGCACGGATTTCGGCACGCCGTGAGCGGAGAACACGACCGGGCGTTCCTTGTGTTCGGCGGGAATGTCGGACAGCTCCTGCACGAAAACCGCGCCGCGCTCGCGCAGGCCGTCAACCACGAAGCGGTTGTGAACGATCTCGTGGCGCACATAGACCGGCGCGCCGTATTTCTTCAGCGCCAGCACGACGATCTGGATCGCCCGGTCGACGCCGGCGCAAAAACCGCGCGGCTCGCACAGGCGGATGGTCAGCGGAGGCTTCTGGGAAATCTTCATTCGGATCATCCGGTTCGTTGCCGATTTGGAAGCCATGGCCCGCGATGTCAAGCGGGCCGCCCCGATCCGGTCAGATACGGACGCGCCGCCACAGGAACACGCCGACCACACAGGCCAGCGCCATTGCCAGCCCGTACCAGGTCACGGCGTATTGAAGGTGGCTGTTCGGCAGGTCGACATTGGTTACGCCGCCGATCGGCAGTTTCAGCGGATCGCCATAGGAACCGGCGTCGACAAAGAGCGGCAGCACGTTTTCGTCTTGCAGCCCCGCTGCTTCGGTCATGGCGGCGAGGTCCTTCCAGTAATACTCGTTTTTCGCCGGATTGTTGTCCGGGACGAGAAAACCCGGCTTCCCAGCGAGCGGCAAACGCGCGAGCCCCGAGAGAGCCTGCTCGCCCTCCGGCAAGCTTTCCGGCCGCTTCGCGGGTTCCTTGCGGTCATAGGGCACGAAACCACGGTTGACGAACAGGATCGCGCCGTCGCCCGTCCTGAGCGGCTGGTAGATGTTCCAACCCGAGGCGCCTTTCCAGGTCGACAGCACATGCTGCTCGGTGCCCGGCAGGAACGTCCCCTCGACGGTGACCGGAAGATACTCCATGTCCTCGACGGCTGGCGTCTGCGCTAGCGCCACGGCAAGGGGAACCGGTTCTGCGTGAATGCGCGTATCGATGGTCGCAAGCAGATCCTCTTTCCAGGCGAGCCGGCGCACCTGCCAGTTGCCAAGCGAGACCAGGACGACGAGCGCCGCCAGCGACAGCGCGATCAGCAACCAAGGAAAGCCCGGACGGCGCCCGTTCTTCGTCGCGACATCTTCGGCTGCGTTCAAGTCGTTCTCCGGTGCATCGGTCTTGATCTATTCGGCGGCTGGCCGCCTTTCAATGGTTCCAGTTGTTGGCGAGATCGCGGCGGAGGTCCTCGCGCGATGCGCGCTGCCAGCCGTTCTGGTCGCCGCGAACATAGGTGACGAAGGAGACCGGCGGACGACCTTGCGCCACGTTCCGCGCCAGATCGTCGGGAACGATCACCTTGCGTCCGTACGCTTCCCGCAACGGCAATGCGATTTCCGGTATCACCTTCTGGACCAATTCGATGCAGAACAGGCAGTCAGGCGTCTCGGCATCGAAATGAAAGTCGAAACGGCCACCCACGGCATCGAAAAAGTCGGCTAGAGCCTCTCGCTTCCTTTTCGTCGAGAGACCGCGCGGCCGGACGACGAGCACGCGGTCGGCGTTGAGCGTCACGCGCGGAGGCGACAGGTGGACGCCGCGATTGTCCGCCTCGATGAATCGTTGACCGGAGCGGATTGCCTCGCGATATGCGGCCACTTCCGGTGCATTCCAGACACCGGCGCGCTTCAGCTCTTCCTCGTTACCGAGATAGACAGCGGCATGTATGAAATAGCCCGGCAAGCTGACATTCGACAGCCGGCCCTTGTTGCTGACAAGAAGGATGTCCAGCGGCTGCAGTTCGTCAAACAGCGCGTCATGCACATTCCGCTCGCCGTGGAGATAGCCCTTGCGCCAGACCACCAGGGCGACGGCACGTCCGAACATCGGAGCGACCGGATCGATGATGCGAACGAACAATGGAGGCGCGGTCTCGACACGCTCGCAACAGGCATCGAGCGAGGGAGCAGAAGCGATTTGAGGTGATGGATCGGTTGTAGCGCAACCGGTGACCGCAAAGACCGCGAGTAAACACAATCGCTTCAAAAGGCGATACGGCGCCACGAGAAAATACTCCGGCGGCCTCGCCGCCAAGGCGCCGGCGCGGCTTGCGACCGCGCCGGCGAATTGTTGCTGTCATCAATGCGCGATCGGCGCGCCCCAGGAACCCCAGACATAGATGACGAAGAACAGGAACAGCCACACGACGTCAACGAAGTGCCAGTACCACGCAGCCGCCTCGAACCCGAAATGCTGTTTCGGGGTGAAGTCGCCGGCCAGAGCACGGAAGAGACAGACGATCAGGAAGATCGTGCCGACCAGAACGTGGAAGCCGTGAAAGCCCGTCGCCATGAAGAAGGTCGAGCCGTAAAGCGAACCCGAGAAGGAATACGGCGCATGGGCGTATTCGTAAGCCTGCACACCGGTGAAAATCATGCCGAGCACGATGGTCAGCGCAAGTCCCCACTTCAGGCCACTGCGGTCGCCATGCAGGAGCGCGTGGTGTGCCCATGTCACGGTCGTGCCGGAGAGCAGCAGGATAATCGTGTTGTAGAGCGGCAGGTGCAGCGGATCGAGAACCTCGAGGCCGGCCGGCGGCCAGGTTCCGCCGGTATAGGCCAGGCGCGAGAACTGCTTGGCTTCGTCATAGAACAGGCTGGCGTCGAAAACGGCCCAGAACCAGGCGACGAAGAACATCACTTCGGAGGCGATGAACATGATCATGCCGTAGCGAAGGTGAAGCGAGACGACCTTGGTGTGATGGCCCTGGTGGGCTTCCTTGATGGTGTCGCCCCACCAGCCGAACATGGTGTAGAGCACGACCAGCAGACCGATGAAGAACAGCCACGGATTGGCAAGCGGAATACCGAGCAGGCCGAATTCGTTGCCCTGGACCGCCTGCATCCAGCCGATGCCGCCGATGGCCATCAGCAAAGCGCCGATGGAGCCGAGCAGCGGCCACGGGCTCGGATCGATGATATGATAATCATGATGTTTGGTGTGTGCGTCGGCCATGTGGCTATCCCCGGTTATTGTATGGTTTGCGTGACGTCCGCATCCGTGACTGTTTGCGCAACAGGCTTGGGATCGTCAACTGGAAAGAAGGTGTAGGAAAGCGTGATCGTGGAAATGTCCTTGAGTTCCTCGGACTCCACGATGTCGGGATCGATGAAGAAAACAATCGGCATGTCGACGGTTTCGTCGGGACGAAGCGTCTGCTCAGTGAAGCAGAAACAGTCGATCTTGTTGAAATAGGCACCAGCGGCCTGCGGCGTCACGTTGAACGTGGCGGTACCGGTGGACGTCTTGGCCGATTTGTTGTGCGCGATATAGGCGACCTGCATGGTCTCGCCGATCTTCAGTTCGACCTCGCGCTGCTTCGGCCGGAAGTTCCAGTCCACGCCAGCGGTGTTGGCGTCGAAACGCACCCTGATCGTCTGATCGAGAATCTTGATACCGGCCGTCTGCGCACGCTGTGTCGTGCCGCCATAGCCGGTCACCTGGCAGAAAATGCGATAAAGCGGGACGGAAGCGTAGGCCATGCCGACCATGCCGATGACCATGCCGAGGCCCATCGCGGCGACCACGCCGTTCCTGCGTTTGCTCTTCTTTTCCTTGTCAGTTCCAGCCATTGGCATCTCACAAAGACCGATCGAACAGCGTCGCGCCCATCTTCGCCCACGAGCCGACATAAACAATGATGACGAAGGCAGCGAGAACCAGGCCGATCGCGATCGAACGGCGGCGCTGCGCTTTCTTCTGGGCTTCGGTCGGTTCGACCGTTTCGTGCTTGCTGTCGCTCATCGCCATCACCAGGCCAGCACCATGGAAACCAGCGCCTCGGCCAGCAGCACCGAGAACAACGAAGCCAGATAGACGAGCGAAAAACCGAACAGCTTCTTGGCCGGAACCATCGTCGCGTCGCCATCGTCCATCCGCCACACCGCCCAGGCATGGCGCAGGAAGTTGAGACCGAGCAGTACGGCAACCGCGCCATAGGCGGGGCCCGCGAAACCGAGCGCCCACGGCGAGGCAGCGACCGTCACCAGAACAACCGAATAAACAAGGATCTGCAGCTTGGTGTGCCGCTCACCGGCGACATTCGGCAGCATCGGCACGTTGGCCATGTCGTAGTCGCGCAGCTTGAACAGCGCCAGCGCCCAGAAGTGCGGCGGCGTCCAAAGAAAAACGATCAGGAACAGGATGACGCTTTCCAGCGATACCGAGCCGGTCACCGCGGCCCAGCCGATCATCGGCGGAAAGGCACCGGCGGCACCCCCGATGACGATGTTCTGCGGCGTAGAGCGCTTCAGCCACATCGTGTAGATGACGGCATAGAAGAAAATGGTGAAGGCGAGCAGTCCTCCGGCGACCCAGTTGGTCAGGGTGCCGAGCGTCAGCACCGCGAAAACGGACAGCGTCAGACCGAAACCAAGCGCCTCGCCGCGGGTCACCTTGCCGGCCGGGATCGGGCGGTTCTTCGTGCGGGTCATCACCGCGTCGATATCGGCGTCGTACCACATGTTGAGCGCACCGGAAGCGCCGCCGCCGACGGCAATCGCAAGGATCGCGATCAGCGCGGTGAGCGGATTGATGTGGCCCGGCGCGATCATCATGCCGACAAATGCCGTGAACACGACCAGGGACATGACGCGCGGCTTGAGAAGCGCGAAATAGTCACCCGGCATCGCCTCGGAGATGCGGGGTTCGTTGCTATCGATGTTTTCGACTAACGCCATTTCGTCTTTTCCAGTCCCGGCGGGGCTATGCCCTGTCTTGACCGCAGGGGACTCTTTTTATGCGGCTGCCCGGAGCAATGCGCCGGGCAGCCTGATTTTCGTTGCGTGTCGCCCGCTTACTTGATGCGCGGCAACTGCTCCCACTGGTGGTAGGGCGGCGGCGAGGAAAGCTGCCATTCCAGCGTCGTCGCACCCTCGCCCCACGGGTTGTCTCCGGCCACGCGCTTGCGGGCGAAGGCCTCGAACACGCCATAGAGGAAGATCAGCACACCGATCGCCGACAGGTAAGAGCCGTAGGAGGACACAAGATTCCAACCGGCGAAAGCATCCGGGTAGTCGATATAGCGGCGCGGCATACCGGCCAGACCCAGGAAGTGCTGCGGAAAGAAGATCAGGTTCACACCGATGAAGGTGACCCAGAAGTGGGTGCGCGCTATGAACGGCGAGTACATGTAGCCGAACATTTTCGGGAACCAGTAGTACCAGGCGGCGAAGATCGCGAACACGGCGCCGAGCGACAGGACGTAGTGGAAGTGAGCCACAACGTAGTAGGTGTCGTGCAGGGCACGGTCGAGGCCGGCATTGGCCAGCTGGACGCCCGTCACGCCGCCGACGGTGAACAGGAAGATGAAGCCGATCGCCCACAGCATCGGCGTACGGATCTCCAGGGAACCGCCCCACATGGTCGCGATCCATGAGAAGATCTTAACGCCCGTCGGCACCGCGATGACCATCGTGGCGAAGACGAAGTAGCGCTGCGTGTCTAGCGAGAGGCCAACCGTGTACATGTGGTGCGCCCAGACGATGAAGCCGACGACGCCGATGGCGACCATGGCGTAGGCCATGCCAAGGTAACCGAAGACCGGCTTCTTGGAGAAGGTCGAAACGATATGGCTGATAATGCCGAAGCCCGGCAGGATCAGGATATAGACTTCCGGGTGACCGAAGAACCAGAACAGGTGCTGGAACAGGATCGGATCACCGCCGCCATCCGGCGCGAAGAAAGCCGTGCCGAAGTTGCGGTCGGTCAGCAGCATGGTGATACCGCCGGCGAGCACCGGGAGCGACAGCAACAGCAGGAAGGCGGTAATCAGCACCGACCAGGCGAACAGCGGCATCTTGTGCAGCGTCATGCCCGGAGCGCGCATGTTGAAGATGGTGGTGATGAAGTTGATCGCGCCGAGGATCGAGGATGCACCGGCGATGTGCAGCGACAGGATCGCGAAATCCATCGCGGGCCCGGGCTGGCCGGTGGTCGACAGCGGCGGATAGATCGTCCAGCCGCCGCCAACGCCATGCGCGCCGGGAGCGGACGGCATGAACATGGAGATCGCCAGCAGGATAAATGCGGGCGGCAGTAGCCAGAAGGAGATGTTGTTCATGCGCGGAAACGCCATGTCCGGCGCGCCGATCATGATCGGCACCATCCAGTTGGCGAAACCGCCAATCAACGCCGGCATGACCATGAAGAAGATCATGATAAGGCCGTGACCGGTCGTGAAGACGTTGTACATATGCTTGCCGGCGTCGATCGCCGAATCGCCTTCCACGCCATAGACCATCTGGGCAAGGCCGTGGAAAATCTGGATGCCCGGCTCGGCAAGCTCCCAGCGCATCATCACAGACAAAAAGCCACCGAAGACGCCCGCGCAGATCGCGAAGATCAGGTACAGGGTGCCGATGTCCTTGTGGTTGGTCGAAAACAGCCAGCGCGTCACGAAGCCTTGCGGCTTGTGATCGGCGTGACCGTCATGGGCGATAGATCCAGCCATGTCTTACATGCTCCTCGAATAATTTCTGCGGCGCGCCGTTACTCGGCGGAGGCCAGCTTGCGCTGCGCATCGATCGCAGCCATCAATTGCTTGTTTGCCTCTTCAACATCGTCGCGGGCGGCGGCAAGCCAGGTATCGTACTGGTCTTGCGAAACGGCTCGCACCGCGATCGGCATGAAGGCGTGGTCCTTACCGCAGAGTTCCGAACACTGGCCGTAATAGATGCCTTCCTCCTCAACGTTGAACCACGTCTCGTTCAGGCGTCCCGGCACCGCGTCCATCTTCACGCCGAAAGCAGGCATTGCCCAGGAGTGAAGCACATCGCCGGCGGTGACCAGTAGGCGCACGGTCGTGTTGACCGGAACGACGATCTCGTTGTCGACAGCGAGCAGGCGCGGATAGACCGCCTTGTCTTCCTTGCCGTAGTCGGCGCGGTCCTCGTCGAGCAACAAAAGGGCGTCGAAGGAAACGTCCTCGCCTTCCTCGCCCTGATACTCGTAGCCCCAATACCACTGGTAGCCGGTGGCCTTGATGGTGAGCCCCGGCTCGCTCGGCGGCGTGTACTGTGCGGTGAGCAGCTGGAAGGACGGCACAGCAAACAGCAACAGGATGAGCACGGGACCGATGGTCCAGACGATCTCGATCATCGTGTTGTGGCTAGTGCGCGACGGGTTCGGATTGGCGCGCTTGTTGAAGCGAACGATCACGAACAGCAGCAAGGCCAGAACCAGAAGAACGATCGGTATGAGGAACCACAGCGTGTACTGCTCGAACCAGCGGATCTCGTGCATGATACCGGTTGCGCCGGGCTGCAGACTGATCTGCCAGGGCTGCGGCTGGGCGGCCATAGCGGCGCCTGCCGAAACTGCGGATGCGATGGAGACAATGCCTGCCAGCCAGGCGGATTTTTTCAGCACGTTCTTACTCCCAGTCCTTTGGCAGCCGTGTGCGCGGCTACTCCGGGCACCCGCCCGTCTTTGACCTGTATCAATCACAGACCGGATTAGCGCGCAACTGGAACACAAGTCGAAATCATGCGTCAATTTTGCGCGCGCTCCGGATTCCCGGGCTTATTGGCGAATTCCGCGGTTTTGCCAAGCCGGGGCGCGACAAAAAAACGCAAGTGCCTTGTTTTTGCCGGGAAAGGATGTGTGTAGCTTGCGCCATGCCGCATATCTTTTTGCCGCATCCCTGCGTAAAAAGGGTGCAATCCTGATTCGATCCGTGAAGCCGGTACCCGTCCCATGAGCATTCGATCACGCCTTGCCATCGGAGCAACCTCTTTCCTCGCCCTTCTCGTTGCCACGCTAGCCGGCATTTTGCCGGCCACGGCGCAGCAGGGCGCGGTGCGCGCCACCCATGGCGCCTGGTCGATCGTCTGCGACACGCCGCCCGGGGCCTCGGCCGAGCAATGCGTCCTGATGCAGAACGTGGTTGCCGCCGACCGCGAGGAATTCGGCCTGTCGGTCGTCGTGCTCAAGACCGCGGACAAGAAAGCGCAGATCCTGCGCGTGCTCGCCCCGCTCGGCGTGCTGCTGCCGAACGGCCTCGGCCTCAACATCGACGGCAACGACATCGGCCGGGCCTATTTCGTACGCTGCTTCACCGATGGCTGCTACGCCGAGGTCATCCTGGAAGAATCGCTGATCAAGAGCCTGTCTGAAGGCAAGGACGCCACCTTCTATGTATTCCAGACGCCGGAGGAAGGTATCGGCATCTCCGTCGATCTCGACGGCTTCGCCGACGGCTACAAGGCGCTGCCCTGATCGTGAACAAGGTGGATGCGTGCCGGTTGCCGTGTCCCCTCCCCGCGCCTAAATGTCATCCGAACAAAGGATGATTTCATGCCCGCCGAAAAAACCACCGTTCCCGACCTGATCAACTCCTTCGACGTGCCGAAAGAGACGCTGCAAGGCATTGTCGCCGACACGCTCGCCAAGGCCGATGACGGCGAATTGTTCGTCGAGCACTCGGAAGCGGAGATGCTGATGTTCGACAACGGGCGGCTGAAAACCGGCTCGTTCAACTCCGGACGCGGCTTCGGGCTGCGCGCCGTCGCCGGCGAGGCTGTCGGCTACGCGGAATCGGGCGAATTGTCGCTCGGCGCGCTGAAGCGCGCGGCGGACGCCGTCGGCGCGGTGACCACCGGTTATTCCGGCAAATACGATGCCGCGCCGCAGGGCACCAACCGAAAGCTCTATGGCGACGCCAACCCGATCGGCGAACCGACCTTCGAAGCCAAGGTGAAGCTGCTGACCGAGATCGACGCCTATCTGCGCGGCAAGGATCCGCGCGTGCGCCAGGTTACCGCCTCGCTCGCCGCCTCTTGGCAAGTGGTCGAGATCCTCCGCGCCGACGGCTATTTCGCCAAGGACATCCGGCCGCTGACGCGCATCAACATTTCCGTCGTCGTCGGCGACGGCGACCGGCAGGAAACCGGTTCCTACGGCACCGGCGGGCGGCAGGCGTTCGGCGATTTCATCGCGACCGACAACTGGCGCAGCGGAGCCGACGAGGCATTGCGCCAGGCGCTGGTCAATCTCGACGCCAAACCGGCGCCCGCCGGCACGTTCGACATCGTGCTCGGCTCGGGCTGGCCGGGCGTGATGCTGCACGAGGCGGTCGGACATGGCCTCGAAGGCGACTTCAACCGCAAGGGCACTTCCGCCTTCGCCGGGCTGTTGGGCGAACAGGTCGCCGCAAAGGGCGTCACCGTCGTCGATGACGGCACGATCGAGGCGCGGCGCGGATCGCTCTCCATCGACGACGAGGGAACACCTTCGGGTTACAACGTGCTGATCGAGGACGGCAAGCTGACCGGCTACATGCAGGACCGCCAGAACGCGCGGCTGATGGGCGTCAAGCCCACAGGCAACGGACGGCGCGAATCCTACGCGCATGTGCCGATGCCGCGCATGACCAACACCTACATGCTGGGCGGCGACAAGACGCCGGACGAAATCCTCGCCTCGGTGAAGAAGGGCATCTACGCCGTGTCGTTCGGCGGCGGCCAGGTCGACATCACGTCCGGCAAGTTCGTGTTCGGCTGCACCGAGGCCTACATGATCGAGGACGGCAAGGTGACCTACCCGGTGAAGGGCGCGATGCTGATCGGCAACGGACCGGACGCGATGCACCGCGTCTCGATGGTCGGCAACGACATGAAGCTCGATCCGGGCATCGGCATGTGCGGCAAGGCCGGCCAGGGCGTGCCCGTGGGTGTCGGGCAACCGCATCTGAGGATGGACCAGATGACGGTGGGCGGCACGGAGCGCTAGCACTCCGTCGCGACGATGATCCGCCCGCCGGCCAGGCGAGCGGATTCGGTCGGGCGGGTGTATTCTAGTCGTTCATGGTGACGCGGCCGAAGGGCCCGTTCCAGACGAAGCTCCGATTGGAGGTCACCGTGAGCGTGTAGCCGCTTCCGGAATAGTAGGTATTGCCTCCGCCATTGCTCGAATAGTTCTCGGTGAAATTGCGCCCGGTCTGCGAGGTGACCGTCAGGCCGGGCCCGGAGCGCGCGACATAGGCGCGGATCAACTTGCCGCCGGCCCGGCCGTTGTAGAACGAGTTCTGAAGCTTGATGCTCGGCGCGGGTGGCGGCGGTTGAATCGGAGCGGGCTGCGGTGCGGGGGGCAGCCCCGGCTGACCGGGTTGGCCCGGCATCGGTTCGGGCACCGTCACCGTACATCCGGCAATGGCCAAGGCCCCCAGAACGGCAACAAGGCCGCGGCGCTCGAATGACATGGATTTCATCGTATGTCTCTCCTCGGTTTTGATCGTCCGAGGATGAGCGAGCGCCGCACGGGCATCTATCAGGTGATCGCCCCAATTTACTCGATGCCGGTTTCGGTGAAGACTGCCCCGCGGGATGCCGAGGTCAGACGTCGATCAGGCCGTCCCTTATCGCGCGCACGAGGAGGGTTGCGGTGGAATGAGCGCCAAGCTTTCGCATCAGGCTGGTACGGTGGGTGTCCACGGTCTTCGGGCTGATGCCCAGTTGCCCGGCGATGCCCGGATTGGACAATCCGCGCGCGATGCACTGCAAGACCTCGGTTTCCCGGCGCGACAACTCGCTGTTGCCGGAGGCTTCGGCGAGAATGTTCTCGACACCGGCTCCGACGACCTTTCGTCCGGACGCGACGTCGCGAATTCCGTCCCGCAATTCCTCGACCGAGGAGGATTTCAGGAAGATACCTTGGGCGCCCGCGTCGACGAGCTGACGGAAGATTCCGGCCGACGGGCTGCCGGTCACGATGGCGATGCGCGTCTGAGGGCTCCAACGCCTTGCCTCGATGAGGACTTCGAGGCCCGAAGCGCCGGGCATCGCGATGTCGAGAACCGCGCAGTCGGGCTTCAGCCGTTTGACGGCGGCAATCGCCTCGATTCCGTTCGTAACGATGCCGACCACGTCGAAGCCGTTCATGGAGGCGATCGCCGCGCGCGTCCCTTCGGCCGTCACGGCATGGTCCTCGGCTATCAGTACGGTTGTCGGCATTCGGTCCGGCCCGCCAGCGCATTTCCCCTCACGGCGGCTCTTATCGCACGAGCCGCGCTCGCTTTGCTACTGCTGTTCGCGCTTGCGCGGCCCGCGCTGACACAGGATCGTGTCCTGGACCTTTCCGGGCCGGTCGATTTCGAGCAGGTCGGCGGCCACATCGATTACCTGATCGATCCCGGCCATGCGCTCGGCATCGAGGACGTCGCCGGCCCGCTGGCCGGCGATTTCCGCCCGGTCGAAACGGAGGTCGCCGATTTCAACTACACGGATGCGATGATCTGGCTGCGGCTGAAGGTAGCCAATCGCAGCGAAGAGGCGTCCGACTGGCGGCTCTATTTCCACGAGAATTTCAAGCAGATATTCCACGTCTACGTCATGGAAGAGGATGGCGGCATCGTGCATCCGCTGGCGCTGGAGCTCGACTCCCCCTTCACCGCGAGACCTGTCGCATTTCCCGAAGTCGTGGTTCCCCTAAGCATTCCGCCCGGCGCGACAGCCACCGTCTTCACGCAATACTGGACTGAGGGCTCGACAAACCTTCCGCTCAGCGTGGAGACCGTCGAGAGTTTCACCGCCATATCGGCGCACAAATCGGCCAAGAACTTCACCTTCTACGGGATGATGCTGGTCATGATCGCCGCGGCTATGCTGGCGATGCTCCTCATCCGCCATCCGATCTTCCCGGCCTATGTCGCCTATGCTTCGTCGACCCTGCTCTACCTGATGCATTCGGACGGGGCGGCGTTCCAGTATCTCTGGCCGGGCTTTCCGCTGTTCAACAGCTACGCCTCGGTGGTGATCGGCGCATCCTACGTCATTTTCGGCGCGCTGTTCGCCCGGCTGTTCCTGGACACGTCGGCATATCATCCCTGGATCGACAAGGTGCTGGTCGCCCTGATTGTCGTTCCCATCCTGATGGTGGCATCCACGCTGATGGTGGAAACGCGGATCATCAAGAAAATGCTGATCCTTGTCGCCTTCCTCGGCGTGGCGGTGTTCACCGTCGCCGGTCTCGTGGCCGCGAGGCGCCGCTTCAAGCGGGTGCGCTTTTTCGTCTTTGCCTGGCTCGGCGCCACGATTTCTGCCGGCATGATGACGGGCCGGCACTGGTTCGGCGTCGAGATTTCGCAGGAATTCCAGTATGACAGCATGCGCGTCGTGATGATCTTCGACGCGGTGATGATGGGGCTCGCCATCGTCGACCGCTACAGCCAGCTCAGGGCCGAAAAGCAGTTCGCACTCCAGTCGAGCCTCGATCATGCGCGCCGCAACCTCGACATGACCGAACGGCTGCGCGAACTGGAGTCGCGTTACGATCTCGCGGTGCAGACCACGGCCCGGCGCGACCGGGAGCTCACCGGCACCATTCACGACCTTCGCCAGCCACTCCATGCGCTGCGGCTTGCCGTTCACGGTGCGATAAGCGGCAAACCGGACGACAAGAAGGGCTATTCAGACATCAACGACAGTTTCGACTATCTCGAGACCCTGGTCAGCGGCCACCTTGACGAGGCGGCGGCCCGGTACAACGACATCTCCGGAAGGAAGGCAGGCGATGACGCCGCGGAAATGTCGCTCGATGACATCCTGTCCGGGATTCACGAGATGTTTCTTCCGGATACCCAATCGAAAGGGTTGCGCTTCGATTATGTCCCGACATCGTCGGATGTTCCCGTCGAGCCCCTCGCGGTGATGCGGATCGTGACCAACCTCATCTCGAACGCGATCAAATACACGGGGGAAGGCCGCATTCTGCTCGGCGTGCGCCACCGGGAAAACGGCATTCGCATCGAGGTGCATGACACCGGCCCGGGGCTAGATGAAGGCGCGTTCCGCGACGTCTGCAGGCATTCCGTGCGGATCGCCGAGGAGAACGGGCCGGACGGACACGGGCTTGGCCTCGCCATCGTGACGGAGCTCGCCGCCGCGCACGGATACGAGGTCGCGGTTCTGGATCGTGGCGGCGGAGGCACATCAATCGGCGTGCTGGTCCCCTATGCCCGCCAGATCAATCCGTCGCATGGACATCACCCGCCGGCAGGTCCGGGCATTCAGGGGCCCGCCCTGTAGAGCCAGCAGGTCGGGACAAGAGACCATCCGCGATCATGCCTTGCGCTTGCCATCCTGCGGCCTCACATTCCATCAGCGAAATATGAGACAAAGGAGACGCGCCATGAGCTACACGATCGACCGCACCATAACCGGCGAAAGCTTCGACGAGGTCGTCGCGCGCACCCGTGCGGCGCTGGCCGACAAGGGTTTCGGCGTATTGACCGAGATCGACGTTCAGGCGACGATGAAGAAGAAGATCGACGTCGACATGGACGATTACCTGATCCTCGGCGCGTGCAATCCGAAAATGGCGAACGAGGCGATCAAGCTGGAGCCGCGCGTCGGCGCGATGCTTCCCTGCAACGTCATCGTCCGCAAGACCGGCGACAAGGAAGTCACGGTCTCGGCCGTCGACCCGGTCGCCTCGATGCAGGCGATCCCGAACGAGACGCTGAAGGCCGTGGCGGTACAGGTCCGCGAGATGCTGGCCGGCGCAGTGGACGCGGTCTGAGCGCCGCGTCTCGGATGAATGCAACCCCTAGTGCAACTCGCCGGTTTTCGAGCGAACCGCCTGCGGCGTTTGCCCCGTCCATGCGTGGAATGCGCGGATGAACGAATTCGGATCGTTGTAGCCGAGGAGGAACGAAATCTCCGCGCTGGTATATTCCGTCGCCACCAAATAGTGGCGGGCAAGTTTCTCGCGCGTGGCGTTGAGCTCATCCTGGAAACTGCTGCCCGCTTCGCTCAACCGGCGTTGCAAGGTGCGCGTGCTCACCGCGAGCCGGTCGGCGATGTCGGCCATCGATGACTGGCCGCTCGGCAACGCCTCCAGCAGACAGGCGCGCACCCGGTCGCTGAAATCGGCGCCGGTCTGCAGTTCCTCCAGCCGGGCACCAAGAACCGGCTCGAATACCGAAAACATGGCTTCGTTCACGGTGACGAACGGCCGGACGCAATCCTCGTTGCCGAAAGCGACAGCGTTGGAGGTTCCCATGGTTACTTCCACGCCAAAGAACTCCGCATAGGGGGCCAGATCGTCCGGCGGACGAACAAGTTGCACGCTTGCCGGTTCGATGCGCTGGCGCGTCGCGAGACGCGCAAGATGCACGAGGAAGACCAGTTCCGTGGCGGCGGTCGAGACAGGCAAGGGATGGCCTGCCAGGTTCCCGTAGCTCACCACGGTTACCTGATCGTTTTCCTCCAGATCGAGCGTGAGCGGCCCGATCAGCGGCTTGTACAACGCTAGACGCTGTAGCGCGATCCGCAGGTTCGGGCTGCAAAGGGCCGAAAAGAGCGGCGGGCTGAACGCTTCCGCGGAGACCGACTGCGCGAGCTTGAGGGGAAAAAGGGGATCGCCAAGCAGACACTCCATGCTGTTCCACAGCCGGAAATACTCGTCGACGGTCAGTTCGGGTTTGGGCAGCGTGAACAGGTCGCCGGGCAATCCGGCATGGCGCAACACGTCGCCGGGCACAAGGCCGATCGCCTCCAGAATGAACTGCCATCCCATATCGACGACGAATTTGCGGTGCGGCGTATTCATCTGATCTGACCCATGTACAAGCGGTCGAACATTGCCTGCTCAACCGGCAGCCCGCAAGCAGTACCGGCTTCGCCGGATATCCATCACATAACGCGCTTTCGGGCGCGGGGCGCGGATGGCCTGGCCAACGACCGCGGTGACGCGTCCGGACCGAAAGACCGGCCATGTTCATAAAATTTTTCGCAGGCCCTGGCTATGGTCTCGGTCGATTTCGCATCGCCGCCGGTTCCGGTGCCGGAACCGCCATGCAGGCCTGCGGAGCGAATGTTTTCGGCGCCCGGTTCGACCAGGACGACATCGACACCGAAAGGCGCGGCCTCGATTCGCAGACAATCCGACCAGCCTTCCAAGGCCTGCCGGGTGACAGAGCACCGGCTACCGCGCGGAGCTTTCCCAATGCCTTCCGCCGGCGAAACATTGACGATCCGTCCGCTGCCCCGTTTGCGCATGCCGGGCAACAACAGCTTGATCAAACGCGTCAGCCCGAACAGATCAAGCTCGAAGCGATAGCGTGCTTCGCGGGAGGATACGTCATTCGCGGCGTCACTCCGGAAGGCGCCGGTATGGTTCACGAGAACATCGATACCGCCGCCCTCTTCGAAAATCCTGTCAACGACGGCGATGATATCGTCCGCCCTTGACGTATCGAGGGCAACAGGGATAGCCCCGGTCCCGAACAGACCAAGCACCGTGTGTATCGCCGGTGCGCCGACATAGACCTTGAAGCCATCGCGGAGGAGACGCCGGGCGATCTCTTCGCCGGTGCCGGCCGTGACGCCGGTAACGAGCGCTATCCTCTGTTCTGGTCGGTCTGCGGCCATGACGAATCCTTTTTTCAAAGGAAAACCGATAATGGCGGCCCCCCGCGCCAGCACTTGCATATCACGCCAAAGAAAATGCAAATCACGCCAAACAGAAACAAGCAGCAGAATTATCAAGAAGTGACGCAAGGGAATTCTTGCACCCGAACATCGGGACAGGGGCCGGCAACAAAGAAAAGCCGGCTCCCGAGGCAGATCTCCTTTCGGCATCAGCCCGGCGACACGCCGTTGATATCGCAGACGCGGCCGCCTATATGCGCCTCTTGCGCGCACGCTCCCATCGTCTAGCGGTCAGGACGCCGCCCTCTCACGGCGGAAACACGGGTTCGATTCCCGTTGGGAGTGCCAGCCTTCAGCTTATTCCATGCTCGCACACTGACGCAGCAGCGCCGCAAGCGCCCGTCTCGGAATCTCGTCGCCGGGAAAAACCTGTATGTGGCGACCGGCCTTGCCACTGCCCTTGAGAAGCTTTCCCGGATCATCCAGCTCCGCGCCGCGCACGAAGCCCAGATTGGCGTGATCCTTGCCGCCATAGAGATAGATGACCGTGACGCCGTGCGCATTGTTGAACACCGGCGCACCCCATCTGTAGGCTTCGGACACTTCGGGAAGAGCGTCGTGAACCAATGCGCGCAGTTCCTCCAGGACGGCGCGCACAGGAGCACTTTTCTCCACGATATAGCCATCGAACGATGCGGCGGACTTCTCCAAGGCGAGGCTCCTTTCCGTTAGGTCAATGCTCTCCATATCAGCCCGTTCGTTTGCGAATTGACAAGGTTCGTATCGCATCCGGTTTACACGGCCTTCTCCGTCACGTTAGCCTGACGTCGTAATCGGAACGTCATCCACCGCAAGCGGAACAGCAACAGATTGTCATGAACGACAGCCTGAAGCGGGGAGGCCTAATATCGTCGCAGTACAAGCTGCGACCGATAAATGACGGGGAGGATCAATGTACAAGAAAATAATGGTGCCCGTGGATCTCGCGCATGCCGACAAACTGGCGCTGGCGCTCGACACTGCGGCAAATCTTGCGAAACTTTACCAGATCCCGGTCGTCTATGTCGGCGTCACCGCCGCGGTGCCCGGCCCGCTCGGCCACAATCCCGAAGAATATGGCGCGAAGCTGAAGGCGTTTGCCGACGACCAGGGCGTGCGCCACGGAATCGCCACCGACTGCAAGCCGGTCGTCAGCCACGATCCGGCGGTCGATCTCGACGATGCGCTGATCAAGACGGTGCATGAGACGGGAAGCAATCTCGTTGTCATGGCGACGCATATCCCGAACGTCGCGGACCATTTCTGGCCGTCGAACGGCGGCCGGCTGGCGACCCATACCGACGCATCCGTGTTTCTCGTCCGCGGCTGACGCCGGCGGGACCAAGACAAACCCAGATTATTGAGGCGGGAGGAGACACCATGAGCGATCCCACCACGACCGACCAGGGCATTCCGGCCCCCGAAGGCCCGACGGACCTGATCGAAACCGATTACCAGATTGGCCAGGACAACATTTCCACGCAGATCGGGCCGTTCGGCCTCGACATCCACAATCCGGTCTTCGCGATATCGGGTCTGACCATCGTCGCCTTCGTGCTGGTCACGCTCGCATTTCAGGAAAGCGCCGGCGCGGTCTTCAACGACCTGCGGGTCTGGCTGACGTCGACTTTCGACTGGTTCTTCCTCCTGTCGGCCAACATCTTCGTGCTGCTCTGCCTTTTCCTCATCGTCTCGCCCTACGGCAAGGTTCGCATCGGCGGCAAGGACGCGACGCCCGACTATTCCTATTCCGGCTGGTTCGCGATGCTGTTTGCCGCCGGCATGGGCATCGGGCTGATGTTCTACGGCGTGTCGGAACCGATCTCGCACTTCTCGTCCTCCGTCGCGGACACCGCCGGCACAGCCGACAGCTGGGCGCCGCTCGGCGGCGCGGCAGGCGACAACACCGAGGCACGTCACCTCGGCATGGCGGCGACGATCTTCCACTGGGGACTACATCCCTGGGCGATCTACGCCATCGTCGCGCTGGCGCTGGCGCTGTTCGCCTACAACAAGGGATTGCCGCTGACCATGCGCTCGGTCTTCTACCCGATCTTCGGCGAGCGCATCTGGGGATGGACCGGCCATGTCATCGACACGCTGGCGGTGTTCGCGACGCTGTTCGGACTTGCCACTTCGCTCGGCTTCGGCGCCGAGCAGGCCAATGCCGGTCTCAACCACATTTTCGGCGTTCCAGTGAACGACGTGTCGAAGGTCGTGCTGATCGTGGCGATCACCGGCGTCGCACTGCTGTCCGTCGTCGCGGGCCTGGATGCCGGGGTGAAACGGCTGTCGGAAATCAACATGGTCCTGGCGGCGCTGCTGCTCGTCTTCGTGCTGATCGTCGGTCCGACGCTGGCCATCATCACCGGCTTCTTCACCAACCTGTACGAATACGCCCGCTACCTGCCGGAACTGTCCAATCCGTTCGGACGGACCGACGACAATTTCCGCCAGGGCTGGACGTCGTTCTACTGGGCCTGGTGGATTTCCTGGTCGCCCTTCGTCGGCATGTTCATCGCCCGGGTCAGCCGCGGCCGCACGGTGCGCGAATTCATCATCAGCGTGCTGATCGTGCCGTCGATCGTCTCGGTCCTGTGGATGACCGCTTTCGGGGGCACCGCGATCAGCCAGATCGTCAGCGAGGGCTACCAGGCCGTCGTCGACGCACCGCTGGAGCTGAAGCTGTTCGCCATGCTGGAAGCGCTGCCGCTGCAAACGATCACCTCGTTTATCGCCATCGTGCTGGTAATCGTCTTCTTCGTCACCTCGTCGGACTCCGGCTCGCTGGTGATCGATACGATCACCGCCGGCGGCAAGGTCGACGCGCCAGTGCCGCAGCGCGTGTTCTGGGCGTCGTTCGAGGGCCTGGTCGCCATCGCGCTGCTGCTCGGCGGGGGGCTCGGCGCGCTGCAGGCCATGGCGGTATCGACGGGGTTCCCGTTCACGGTCGTGCTGCTGCTCGCCTGTTTCGCGATCATCAAGGGATTGCAGAGCGAACCGCGCTGACCGCGCCGCATCTCCGGGCGCTCAGCGCCCGGAGCCGCATTCGCGGTCGAGGATCGAGACCATCGCGTTGTAAAGCTGTTCGGCGTCCTCGGGGCTCTTGCCGACGCAGACCGCGCCGAGCTTGCCGAATTGCGACAGGGCGCCGATCAGGTGGAAAACCACGCCGGTCTGGGTCGCACCGTGGAAGTGGATACCGTTGCGCACGGCGATGTCGATCAGGTCTTCCGGCAACAGCCCGCGGTAACGCTCGGATTCCAGATTGTCCGTCGCGTAGTAATAGCGCGGCTCGCCGTCCGGCGTGTTGAAAAGCCCGGTCGCGGTGTCGTAGGCGCCGTCGGTCAGATATTGCAGCATGATGAAGGGATGCGTGGTGCCGCCCTTGCGCAGATTGACCTCTATGGCGTGATGCTTCCAGCCGTCTCCGTCGCGCACGGAGATGAAATCGATGCCGAACCGGCCGAGCACGCCCTTTTCGGCGAGCTTCTTCGCGGCTTTCAGCCCCTCCGACTGGATATCCATGCGATACTCGGCGTCGGCCGGAAAACGGGCGCCGAGGAACTCCTGACCGGTCTTGCCGCCAAGCACCTGATCGTGTGTCGAGATCGCCTCGACCTGGCCGGCCGGATCGATCCGGAACTGCGCGGAAGGCGACCGCTTGTCCTTCCCTTCGACAAAGGCTTCGACGATTCCGCCCATCTCGGCGATCTTGTCGCGGAAGATGCCCCACTCCATGTCGCGGGCCTCGAACTCGACATCGCCCAGCCGGTCGCGCGCCCAGGCATCGATGGCGGAACCAATCGGCGCATCGTCGAAGGAGAAGACCGCATTGCCCTCGCCCGAGAAGCCTTCGTTCAGTTTGATGACGGCGCAGCGAAGCGCCGGGTTGCGGGCCTTCAGCGCCACGAGCGCCTCGACCACGTCATCATCGCTCTGCAGATCCTCGGCTCCGTCCGGCATCGCAACGCCGGCCTCGCGGAACAGCTTGCGCGATCCGCTTTTGGAACCGAGCGGCAACAGCTCCGGATCGCAGCCATAGACAGGAACGTTGAGTTCGATGGCAACGCGACGCTCCAGCGGCGTGACGTTGAAACAGGCCATATGGGCCAGGTCGGGATCGCCAAGTGCCTTGCGCACCCGGTCCATCAACCGCGGCCGGCGCAACAGCTTGGCGCTCAGCGGCTCGTCGGAGTGATCGTGGCACGACAGCAGCGTCAGGCGCTCACGGGCGTGGCGGTGCGGGATGCCTTCGAGAAGGTGCAGGTAATAGTCGATCGTCGCCTCGGCGATCGGTTCGCTGGAAACGTAGATCACCCTGGTCGCCGGCATGCGTAACAAGAAGAGGAGGCACAGGAGCCGCTCCTCGTAATGCGGCACGCCGGAAATGCGCGAGAGGACATCGGCGTCGAGCGTCAGGCTCGGCAAGATCAGTACGGTGCGCGGCAGCAACCGGTCGGGAAAGACCCGTTCGTAGAGTTCGCCCAGCCGTTTCTGCAGATGCCGGAACTCCTCGATCTCGGAGGCTTCCGCCCGGGAGCCGTTCTTCGCCTGCGCCATGCCGCCAGGCCTCCCCTCGCCGGGCTAGCGCGACGCGCCGGACGTTTTGCCGCGTTTTTCGAACTCGGCATTGAGGCGCTCTTCGAGTTCGAGCAGATCCCGGGGCAGCGGCTGGCCCGTCGCCTTCATCTGGCTTAGTTCCAAATGGATCTGCTCGAGAAGCTCGTGCGCATCTTCCGGCTGGTTTTCCATGTCGTTGAACATCATGTTCAGCCGCGTGATCAGTCCCTCGAATGCCATAGTTTTCCGTCCTGGATTGTGTCCGTGACGGGTGAGATAGCATCCGTCGGCGCGCATGGGAACTGACCGCTTCACGCGGCCGGAACATGACGTCGCGGCAAAGGTCAGCCGGCCTTGACCGGCTGCTTTGCCTCCGACTTGGCTTGAGTCTTGCCGCTCGGGCCTGACGCGGTCTTCGTTTCCGGCCTGGTGGCCGGCTTCGATTCCCGTTTGGGCGGCGTTTTGGCCTGCGGCTTTTTCGGCGGCGTCGGGAGCTGCTTGTTCTCGTCGTCGTCGGTCAGCGCGATCGGCGGCGTCATCGTCTCGTCGAGTTCCTGCCGCTTGGCGCCAAACTCCATGTGACGGGATTCAAGCTCGAGAATGCGCTGCTGCTTGAGACGGATGATTTCTTCCATCTCCTTGCGGCTGGATTTCAGCTCGAAGCTCAGTTCCTCGATCCGCGACTTCTGCTCCACGACTGTCGTGTCGAGCGCGGCGTTGCGCGACTTCAGTTCCTCGATCTCCATCGCGGACTGTGTCTTGCGATCCCGCAACTCCTCGATTTCCGCGCTCTTGCGCGACAGATCGTCCTCATGCTTGCGCATCTCGAGGGCCATCGACTTTTCACGTTCCCTGGCCTGGGCCAGGCTCGTCTTCAGCTCGCGATTTTCTTCTTCGCAACGCTCGCAACGCTCGGTAATCGAGCGCTTGTCGTTCTCCAGGCGCGCGACCTCGGATTGCGCGGCCGACAGATCAACGGAGACGATCCGCCTTTCTTCAACGAGACGGGCAAGATTGGTGCGGGCAGCCTCATTGGCATCACGCAAAGATGCAACCTTCGATTCCAGCAACGCGACCTTCTTGCGCTGCTCCTCGATGCTTGCCTTCATCTCGTGATTGTTGCGGATCAGCCCTTCGCTGGCGATGCGCAGCTTGGTCGAACCGGCTTCGATGCGGTCGAGCCTCTTCAGTTCGGCTTCTGTCTTTTCCAGATATTCGGACAGCGTGCCGGCCTGTTTCGCCAGCGTGCCGAACAGGTTCGCTCCGTCGCGGATCTGCTCAACCATCGTCGCGCTCAGATCACGCTTGCGGCGAATTTCCAGCAAACGCGTGGATGCGTCGTTGTCGGACGACGCGTCGACCGGTGCACGCCCCGGACGGGCAGCCGGAGGAGCCGGCTGGACCGGCGCTTCCTTGTCGCTGAATTCCTTCTCAAGCTGGAGCACGATCTCCTGTTCGAGTTCGTCCAGCCCTTCCATTTCCGTAGACGCATCCGCGCCATTGGGGGTGACAGCGCGCCCGTTCTGCGCGCCAGCTCCAGAATTCGCCGCTGTCGGCGATGCTATCTTATCGTTGTTCACTCTTGCTACCGTACTCATTGCGCCTACCCACCCTTTATGATGAATAAAGTATTAATATTACGCCATTTTCCTCTGGGTCAATGCATGCGCGTATTAATGATTAAACATAAAATTTTAACGACCTCTGCTTTGCCTCGCTCCAAACGTGCGCAAGGCGACTAAATGCAATCCTTTTAGATTACAAGTTTTAGCTTAGGCAAAGGTCATGTCGACATGGCCGAGCGCCGCCAGACGACGCCAGATCGCGGGTGCCAGATCAACGGCGGCGGACAGCTGGAACCGGTCGGAAAGAACAGCCCGCAACTCCGCTTCCGAGGCGACGGTGCTTTTTACAATGCCGTCCCGGTTTTCCACCCGCAGGGCGGCGTTGAGCAGGCTGACCCGGCCATCGTCGCGGTGCAGGCTCAGCATGAGATTGCCGGGAAACGGCGCCTTTTCCCAGCGGGCGCAAACGAAATTGGCGCTTTCTATGTCCGCATCGCGCACGGGAACCCGGTCGAAGCCGAACAGGGCGAACCAGCCGTCGGAGGTCTCGCGCTCGAGCACGCATTCGCCGGCTTCGGCGTCGTCGACAAAGCGATACCGCCCGGTCGGCGCCTCCTGCACGTCGCGCGAAGCGATGCGCAGCGGCACGGACGCGCCGGCACCGCCGAAGCCCGTGTCGGCGAGCCATTCCTCGCCATCAATCGTCACGATCCAGGCGAGATGGCTGCGTTGCCCGCCCCGGGGAGCGCCATTGCGAACGCGCGCCAGAACACGCACCGCTTCGAAGCCGGTCGCCGACAACGCCGCGCCGAAGAGCGTATTGAGTTCGAAACAGTAGCCACCGCGGCCTGCGAGCACGGTTTTCTCGAAGATGCCCGGCAACGAGACGTCAGGGACCTTGCCGAGCAGCGAGTCGATGTTCTCGAAGGTGATGGAACGCATCTGTGCCGATTGCAGCGTTCGCAGCCCCTCGAGGGTCGGTTCGCAGCCGCCAATACCGATGCGATGCAGATAGCTGTCCATGTCCATGCGCGGGCGCCCTCCTCCGGGCGGAAGCTTTCGCCGATTGACCGGACAATTGCAATCGGGGCAGTTTGGCGGCGTCCATCGGCAAACGGAACCATCCATGAAACTCGTTGCCCTGACCGGCGCCGGCATCTCGGCGGAAAGCGGATTGGCCACCTTCCGCGATCCGGACGGCGTCTGGGCCAAATATGACCTGTCGACCCTGGCAACGCCGGAAGCATTCGAGGCCGACCCGGTTCTCGTGCACGGATTCTACAATGAACGGCGGGCTCAGCTACGCGACGTGGAACCGAATGCGGCGCATACGGCGCTCGTCAGGCTGGAACAGGCGCTGGGCAGCGATCTGCTGCTGGTGACACAGAATGTGGACGACCTGCACGATCGCGCCGGCTCGAAGAACCTCATCCACATGCACGGAGAATTGCGCAGCGCCTGGTGCCGCGCCTGCGACAGCCGACAGCCATGGGATGACGACCTGTCAACGGAGACAGCCTGCCCGGAATGCGGCACCCTCGGCCACATGCGGCCCGATATCGTGTGGTTCGGGGAAATGCCATACCGGATGGACGACATCCTGCGCGCGCTCGACGACTGCGATCTTTTCGTCGCCATCGGGACGAGCGGCGCGGTCTATCCGGCCGCGGGATTCGTCGACATCGCGTCGCGCGCCGGCGCGGAAACTCTTGAACTCAACCTGCAGCGTTCCGAAGGCACGACGCTGTTCGACGATTACCGCCACGGGCCTGCGACGCTGGTCGTGCCCGAATTCGTCAACGAGATCCTGCGCAGGCGCGAGGCGGCTAGGCGGCCGTAACCGCCCGCATGCTCAGGCGCGGCTCGTCGCGGTGATTGCGGCAGATGCGGAAGATTTCCGGCGAAGCGAGTACAAAAGCCTCAACACAGGCCGGGTCGAACTGGCTGCCGGCGCGTGACCGGATATAGGCCGCGGCCTCAGCGATCGGCCATGCGGACTTGTAGGGGCGTTCCGTCGTCAGTGCGTCGAAACAGTCGGCTATGGCGACGATCCGGCCGCCGAGCGGAATGTCCTCTCCCGACAACCCGGCCGGATAGCCGCCGCCATCGTAGTGTTCGTGATGGCTCTCGGCGATAATCGCCGCCATACGCAGCAGTTCGGATTTGGACCCGCCCAGCATTTCGGCGCCGATGCGCGCGTGGCGGCGCATGTCGGCGATCTCGGCGGCATCCAGCTTGCCGCGTTTCAGAAGCACCGCCTCGCTGATGCCGACCTTGCCGATATCATGCATCGGCGCGGCGAGTTCGAGGTCGCGGCAGAAATCCTCGGACAGCCCCATGCGGCGCGCGATTGCGCTGGAATAAAGCGCGACGCGCTCGGTGTGCTGCGCCGTCTCGTTGTCCTTGTAGCCCGCGGCAAGTGACAGGCGATGGATGGTCTCTTCCTCGCGGGCGCGCAATTCTTCGGTCGCCTTTTCAACCTCCCGTTTCAACCAGGCTTCACGACCGGCCATGGCAATCTGGGCGTCGCGCAGGCGCACGAGGTTACGCATACGCGCGGTGAATTCGACGGGATCGACCGGTTTGCGCAGAAAGTCGATGGCGCCCGCCTCGATCGCCGACAGGCGAACTGCCGGCTCGTCTTCGGCCGTGACGAAGACGATAAGCGTGTCGGCGTGGCGCGGCGACGCCACCAGGCGGTCGATCAGTTCGAGCCCGGAATGCGACGGCAGGCGATAGTCGAGAACCGCGATGTCGAATTCGACATTCGGCAGGTCGGCGACAAGCGCCGCCGGGTCCAGAAACGGGACCGGGACGCAACCGTCGAGCCGCTCGACCAGCTTGACGAGGGTCGCCAGCGTTGTCGGGCTGTCCTCGACCAAGAGAACACGCATATCGCGCCGCGTTTCTTCCGTCATGCCGCCTTCTCCTCTGTCTCCACACCGTTGCACCGTTCGCGCAGTTTCGCGACTTCATCCACCTGCCGCACCGAAGCGCGCAATTCGGCGGCTTCCTGCGCAAGATCGTCGAGGCCGACATTGAGCGCCGCGCCCTTGAGCGTGTGCAACAAGCGGTCACGGATCTGGGGATCGCCATCGCCCGCCGCTTCCAGGGCGCACAGAAGCGTGTCCGCTTCACTCCGGAACGATTCCAGCAGTTCTTCGTATTCCGCTTCGCCGAACAGCTCGATCATTTCCGCGCGACGGGACGCGTTGAGGCGCGCGGAATACCCATTCGCGGGAGCGGCTTCCGGCGGCATGTGCCGCGCGATCACCTGATCGAAGACTGCGCGCAGCCGTTCCATTGTCATCGGTTTGGACTCGAAGCCATCGAATCCGACGGCAAAACAGCGCTTGCGATCTTCATCCGACGCGTTTGCCGTCAGGGCGACAATCATCGTGTCGACATTCGGTCCGGCGCCAAAACGAATGGCGTGAACCGCCTCGATGCCATCCATCAGCGGCATCTGCAGGTCCATGAGGATGAGATCGAATTTTTCGCGTGCGGCCAGTTCGACGGCTTCAAGGCCGTTCTCGACGATGGTCGCCGTTTGGCCGAACTTGGCGAGAAAGCGTGTCGCGACCCGGCAGTTGAAGGTGTTGTCCTCGACCAGCAGGATGCGCAGCGGCGGCAACGCGGCTTCCGAAGCCGCATCGTGTGGCTCCGTCAACGGAATGTCTTCCGCCAGTTCCGCCGGGATATCGAACCAGAAAGTGCTGCCCCGGCCGTCGTTCGGGAACATACCGATGCGCCCGCCCAGCGCCTCGACGATGTGCTTGCAGATTGTGAGGCCGAGGCCGGTTCCACCGAAGCGGCGGCTGATCGAGGAATCGACCTGGCTGAACGGCTCGAACAGCTTGCCGCGGCCTTCGGCATCGATGCCGATGCCGGTATCGGTGATCTCGAAATGCAGGCAGAAGCCCTCGCCGCGTTCCATTATCGCAACCGACAGCGCAATCTCGCCGTCATGCGTGAATTTCACGGCATTGCCAAGCAGATTGATGAGAACCTGACGAACGCGGGTAGGATCCGTGCGATACAGCGCTCGCGCAACGCTGTCCGGCATGTCGGCGCGCAGCGTCAGGCCCTTTTCCTGAGCGCGCCCGCATACGATGTCGAGCGCGCCGTCGACGAGCTCGGCGATGCCGACCGATCGATACTCGATCTCCAGCTTGCCGTGTTCGATCTTGGAGTAGTCGAGAATTTCGTTGAGCATCTCCAGCAGCGTGTTGCCGGAGGAGTGGATCACCTGGACGCATTCGGCGCTGTCTTTCGGCAAATCCTAAGCGTCGAGCAGCTCGGCCATGCCGAGAATGGCATTGAGCGGCGTGCGGATCTCATGGCCGATCGTTGCCATGAATTGCGATTTGGCGCGGTTGCCGGCCTCTGCGGCCTCCCAGGAACGGGAGACCTCGCTGGAGACACGAGCGGCACGTGCGGCGACGGCGCGCGCGCTGCTTGCCTGACGACGCAACGTGAAGATCAGCGCAAGCAGGGCAATGAACAGGATTGTAACGACGCCGGCCGTAGCCTGCCCCATCTGCATCAACGTGGCGCGGGTTTCCGCGCGCTGGGTGGAGACCGTCGTGTTCGTGAAGGTCAGGAAGTCCTCGGTCGCGCGAACGAGCAAGTCAAAGCGATCCTCGATATCGTCGAGTTTCTCGCGCGTCGGCAGATTGCCGGCGGCAATCGCATTGAAGGCCGGCTCGAAACCGAGAATTTGCGCCGCCGCATCGTCGATGCGCCGCTTCACTTCCGGATTATCGGTGAAGTGATCCTGGTACTTGGCGTTCTCCAGGATGTTGAGCCGCGAATAGAGAATGTCATAGCGCAGGATGATTTCCTCGAGCATCGCGTCCGTCGGATCGGCCGAATGGACGTAACGCTCCAGCGCGGTGGCGAGCTTCCGGGTTTCGCGATCCAGCTGATAGACAGCCCAGATGGCATCCTCGCGAACGGAATCGCGCAGCGTGTCCTGATTGCGGTAGAGCGAAATGTAGAGCCCAATCAGGACAACAAGCAGGACAGCAGAGACCGTCTGCAGGATCGCCGCGATACGGCCGATCCTGATGACGGACTTGTCATCATGGAGGGTTGACGTGCTCATCGGACCACTTCGATTTCCTTGATCTGCCAAACCGAGCGGCTAAAATACTTTTCGTTGTAGAGATCCGGGTGGGTATCGAAGGGATAGATGAGGAACAGCGGTCCCTTGTCGCGAACCGACATCGGCTTGCCATTCATTTCAATCGCCAGGATCGTGTCGAAATCGGTCGCATCGCCAACCGGCACTTCCGCGGCGTAGTCATTGAGCGCGCGAATGACCAGTTTCGATCCACTCGCGCCGACTTCATCGAGAATCGCGCGCAGGAGTGGCCCCGAGAATCCGGTTTCGCCTTCGGTCCAGGGCGTGTGCAGCCGGGCGTCGCGGCCGGGCAGCGCGTGGAGCATGGCCGGATCGAATTCCGCCACGTCGCCGGCATTGGTGTTCGAGATCGCGCCACGAACGGTCAGAACGACCTTGCCGGACGGCTTGTCGAGCGCCTGCGCGCCGACAGTCAGCAAGAGGATGGCGCCAAGGGCCGCGGCAAAGCGAATAATCGATGTCATCAGGTATTCCCCCCTTTTATGTCGTCAGGCTGCCTGCGCTCCGGCGAGGCATTCGCCGAACCGCTCGCGAAAATCGACAAGGCAGACAGGTTTGTTCACGAAATCGGTGACGCCGGCCTGAAGGGCGGCGGCATGGACGCGCCGCTCGTCGGCGGTGGTCACCATGACAATCGGGATGTCGCGATAGCCTTCCAGCCGGCGTATGCAGCGGGTGAATTCGATGCCGTTCATGGCGGGCATGAAATAATCGACGATCAGCGCATCGAACTGCTCACGATGGCAACGGGCCAGCGCATCGAGCGGATTGGTGGCAATCACGGTCTCCGCCTCGAAAACCTTGCCGGCGAGTTGTCTGAGCACAACGCAATTCGTCATCACGTCGTCGAGGACAAGGAATTTCATTTCGGGCGCTCCGTAGGCGCACGACGGGGCCGCTCAAGCCGACGGGCTCGATCTGGCAATCCGGGCGTGTTTCGGCAAATTCGGCATCCTGCTCAAGCAGGACAGCGAGGAGCGCATCATGCGGCCGTCCGCGGGGGAGGCCTCGCTTTCCCCTAGGTAACAACTATTTGATAATCGTGTCTGAAACCGATCGTTAAAACTCTAGCGATCAGGCAATTGCCCAGGCAGCGGGCGCAGGTCCGGCGGTCGCCTGAAGAGATCAGGGATAGAACCGGGTGCGCGTCCAGGCGTCGTCTTCGTTCTCGCGGCGGAAGACCGCCCGGTCGTGCAGGCGGAATGCACCGTCCTTCCAGAATTCGATATAGACCGGCGAGATACGAAAACCCGACCAGTATGGCGGACGCGGGATTTCGCCGACCGGGTATTTCGCGGCGACCCTGGCCACTTCCTTTTCCAGCGCGAAACGGCTTTCGAGCGGTCGTGACTGTTTCGAGGCCCAGGCGCCGAGACGGCTGCCGCGGGCGCGCGAGACGAAATAGGCATCCGCCTCTTCGTCGCTGACGATCGAGACAGGGCCGCGCACGCGGACCTGGCGGCGCAGCGACTTCCAGTGAAAACACATCGCCGCCTTGCGGTTGGCGAGAATCTCCTGGCCCTTCTGGCTTTCGAAGTTCGTATAGAAGACGAAGCCGCGCTCGTCGAACTCCTTCAACAGCACCATGCGCACGTTCGGCAGGCCATCCTCGTCGGCGGTGGCGACAGCCGTGGCATTGGGATCGTTGACCTCGGATTTCTCGGCTTCCGCGAGCCATTCGCCGAACAGGGCGAAGGGGTCTTCGCGGGTGGTGAAGTCAGTGTTTGTTAACTCGGCGGACGTCATAGTCTTTTCCGGGACGGCGGCTGTGGCCGCCATTGGGTGATGTAAGAGCTCATGCGTATCGTGTTGCGCACATTCAGGGCATTTCCGCAAGCCTGCAAGGGGTTGCCTGCTTTCGTGTGCAAAACCGGCGCATTGGCAGCATTAGCGGTATCTTTGCAGGCTTGCAGCATGACGGGCAAGGGCCTCGACGAGGCGTCCGTCGGCGCCATCGCCATCGTCGATTCATCGGCGGCAATCGCAAGCGACCCGTTCAACCCCATCGAGGATGCAGACGGCGCAGAGCGCGACAGGCTTCTCGACGAGGACACGATTCGCCACGCGGTAACCTCCGCCGACCTGCAAAATCTGGAGAGCGGTCCGCTCAACTGGGCCAACCAGTCGACCGGGTCTTCCGGCGTGATCTCGGAAATCAGACAGCGCAAGGTCGCCGGCCAGACCTGCCGGAGTTTCGCGGCGACGCGCAACGCCTACAATGGCGTGACGCTTTACCAGGGCGATCTGTGCCTGGATCGCCGCTCCGGCTGGTGGACCCGCCTCTTGAAGCCATTCGGTCTCGGCGGCAACGCCTGACGACGCGATTTTGCCCGTCTTATCTGGAATTTACGATGTTTCGTCGCCATATTACGGGTGAATTCTGTTGAACCAGCGCAAGAGTGCCATGAAAGACCCGTATGCAGTGCTCGGCGTCGCCAAGACGGCCAGCGCTCCCGACATCAAATCCGCGTTCCGGAAACTCGCCAAGAAGTTCCACCCGGACGCGAACAAGGACGACCCGAAAGCGCAGGAGCGCTTCTCGGAGGTTTCGCGCGCCTACGAAATCATCGGCGACGAAACCAAACGCAAGCAGTACGACCGCGGCGAAATCGACGCGGATGGCCGCGAAGCCTTCCACGGCTTCCACGGCGCCAATGCGCACACCGCCTATGACGGGTTCGACGCGCGCGGCGGCGATGGCGGCTTCCAGTTTCGCGGCGGCTCAGGCGCGGCGGAGGACATTCTGTCCGAGCTGTTCGGCTCGGCCTTCGGCGGCGGGCGCCGCGGAGGCGGCGGCCCGTTCTCCGGTTTCGGCGACGCTGGCGGCGCCGGCGGCAAACGCAAATCGGCGCAGCCTGTGCGCGGCAAGGATATCGAAGCGGAGCTTGCCGTCAGCGTTACCGACCTGCTGGGCGCGGGCAAGGCGAAACTGACCCTGCCCGACGGGCGCAGCATCGCCGTGAAGATTCCCGAAGGGGCGATCGACGGCCAGGTCATCCGACTGAAGGGACAGGGCCAGGCGAGCGCCACCGGCCATCGCGGGGACGTGCTGGCGAAAATCCGCATCAAACCCGGCGAAGGCATGCGCATCGACGGTGCCAACATCTACCAGGATGTGGACGTGCCGCTGGAAACCGCGATCTTCGGCGGTAAGGTCTCGCTTGCCACCCCTGACGGCAAGAAAGTGGCGCTGACCATCCCCGCATGGACATCGTCGGGGCAGACGCTTCGGCTGAAGGGCAAAGGCTTGCCGACCCCGAAAAAGCAGCACGGAGACCTGCTTGCCGTTCTGCAGATCCAGCTCCCCGATGAAAAACGCGAGGCGCTGGAAGCGCTGTTCAAGAAGACCGCAGTCTAAGCCGCCGCGCCGGGGAAATGCCGCCAACGGCATGTTTTGAATAAGCTCGGGGGCGCGGAAACGCGCTTGAAGGCTTTATTTCGCTGTGCGATATGCTCGCGCATCTATATGACAGTCGAGTTGGGAATCACGCCATGACCACCGGTTCGGGCCTCATGAAAGGCAAGCGCGGCCTAATTATCGGGCTTGCCAACAACAAGTCCATTGCATGGGGCATCGCAAAATCCTGCGCCGACCAAGGTGCGGAACTGGCATTCACCTACCAGGGCGATGCACTAAAGAAACGCGTCGAGCCGCTCGCCGCTGAACTGAACGCCATCGTTTGCGGCCATTGCGACGTGACCGAGCCCGAGACGATCGAGGCCGTCTTCGCGCATCTGGAAAAGACCTGGGGCCGGCTGGATTTCGTGGTCCACGCAGTCGCCTTCTCCGACAAGGATGAACTGACCGGACGCTATGTCGACACGACGCGCGACAATTTCGGCCGCACGATGGATATTTCCGTCTACTCGCTGACCGCGGTCGCCAAGCGCGCCGAGGCGCTGATGTCGAGCGGCGGCTCGATCCTGACTCTGACCTATTACGGCGCCGAAAAGGTGATGCCGCACTACAACGTCATGGGCGTCGCCAAGGCGGCGCTGGAAGCGTCGGTGCGTTATCTCGCGGTCGATCTCGGCGCGGGCAACATTCGCGTCAACGCGCTGTCGGCGGGGCCGATCAAGACGCTCGCAGCCTCCGGCATCGGCGATTTCCGCTATATCCTGAAGTGGAACGAGTACAACTCGCCGCTGCACAGGACGGTGACGATCGAGGAGGTCGGCGACGCGGCACTCTATTTGCTCAGCGACCTGTCGCGCTCGGTGACCGGCGAAGTGCATCATGTCGATTCCGGCTACCACGTCGTTGGCATGAAGGCCGTCGACGCGCCCGATATCACCAAGGACTGACGCCCTTTCCCACCGAACGACGGACTTCGCAATGACGAGCAAGGCAAAGCCGCCGTTCTTCATGATCCGCCATGGCGAAACCGACTGGAACCGCGAAAAGCGCTACCAGGGCCAGGTCGATGTGCCGCTGAATGCGCTAGGCCGCGAACAAGCCGCCGGCAATGGCCGGCTCCTGGCAACGTTCGGTCACGACTGGGCGCAGTGGCGCTTCTATTCCAGCCCGCTCGGGCGCGCCCGCGACACGATGAAAATCCTGCGCGGTGAACTGGGTCTCGATCCGCAAGCCTATGCGACCGATGACCGGCTGATCGAGATCACCTTCGGCGAATGGGAACGCAAACGGCTCGAAGAGCTGGAGGCGGAAGCGCCGGAGGAAATGGCAAAACGCAACGCCAACAAGTGGATGCACGCCCCTCCCGGCGGCGAAAGCTATGCCGACGCGGTGAAACGCGTAACCGCCTTTCTCGACGATCTGCAGGAACCTTCGGTTATCGTCTGCCACGGCGGAATCCTGCGCGCGACGCAGTTCCTGATGGGAGAAGGCGACGGCCCCGCGATCGCCGACACATCGGTACCGCAGGACAAAATTTACGTATTCGACGGAAATCAGGCCTACTGGACGACCTGATACGCGCGCCAAACTTGCAATCGCGGCGACCGGCAATCTAGGGTTACGGTCAGATATTGCGAGGGGCGATTCATGTTTCGATGGATTTTCGTTTCAATCTTTCTGTTCGCGGCCACCCTGCCGGCCACAGCCAAAACCCATTCCGTTACTGTTCCGGCAAACCGGACAAGCGCAGTCCTGTCCTTCCATCTCTATATCGAGGCAAACTGCTATTATCCGTCAGATGTCAAATCGGACGTGACGCGCCAAGGCGAGCACGGAACGATCAAGGTGGTCTACAAGCGGCTCAAGATCCCGGACGAAGCGAGGACGCGCTGCGCGGGGCAGACTGCGGGCGCATTGATTGTTACCTACACGCCCAAGCGTGGTTACCGCGGCGAAGATTCGGCCCGAATCGTGTTTCGTTATCCCAGATACGAAGGCGCCATCCGGACCAAATCAGATATCTTGAACCTTAAGATCACAGTAAAATAGCCGCATACGGCAGTCCGATCACAAACAGGATCAGTCGCGGCGCACTGCGACTTCTCATTTGCGGGAAGCTGCACTAGAAGAGCCCATCCAAACGGGTCTTTCTCATGTCGTACAACACCTTCGGCCATCTGTTCCGCGTCACCACCTGGGGCGAAAGCCACGGCATCGCGCTCGGCTGCGTGATCGACGGCTGCCCACCCGGCATCGCCTTCACCGAGGCCGAGGTTCAGGCCTATCTGGACAAGCGCAAGCCCGGCCAGTCGAAATTCACCACGCAGCGCCGCGAGGACGATGCAGTCCGCGTGCTTTCGGGGGTCATGCCGCAGGAAGACGGCGAGACGCTGGTCACCACCGGCACGCCGATCTGCATGATGATCGAGAATACCGATCAACGCTCGAAGGACTATTCCGACATCGCGAAGCGATACCGGCCGGGGCATGCCGACTTCACCTATGACATGAAGTACGGCATCCGCGACTATCGCGGCGGCGGACGCTCGTCGGCGCGCGAGACGGCGGCGCGCGTCGCCGCGGGCGCCCTCGCCCGCAAGATCGTGCCCGGGCTTTCCGTGCGCGGCGCCCTGGTCGCCATGGGCACGAAGGAGATCGACCGCGAGAAATGGGACTGGGAGGAAGTGGATCGCAATCCGTTCTTCACGCCGGATCCCGAAGCGGCCGAGCTGTTCGCCGACTATCTCGACGATATCCGCAAGTCCGGCTCCTCGGTCGGCGCGGTGATCGAGATCGTCGCGGACGGCGTTCCCGCTGGTCTTGGCGCGCCGATCTATGCCAAGCTCGACCAGGACATCGCCTCCGGGCTGATGTCGATCAATGCGGTCAAGGGCGTCGAGATCGGCAACGGTTTCGAGGCGGCGCGCATTCGCGGCGAAGAAAACGCCGACGAGATCCGGCTCGACGAATACGGCAACCCGTCCTTCCTCACCAACAATGCGGGCGGCATACTCGGCGGCATCTCCACGGGTCAGCCGGTTGTCGCGCGTTTCGCGGTCAAGCCGACGTCGTCGATCCTGACGCCGACGCGATCGATCACCTCCGATGGCGAGGAAACGGATGTCGTCACCAAGGGCCGGCACGATCCCTGCGTCGGCATCCGCGCCGTCCCCATCGGCGAGGCAATGGTTGCCTGCGCCATCGCCGACCATTATCTGCGACATCGCGGCCAGACCGGCCGAATCTAGGATTTTCAATGGCATACGACCAAGCAAGAGTGATTGAGGCGCTGCGCGCCTTCGAGCGCGGCGAGATCGTCGTCGTGATGGACGATGACGGGCGCGAGAACGAGGGCGACCTGATCGTCGCCGCCGTGCACACGACGCCGGAGAAGATGGCGTTCATCGTGCGCCACACCTCGGGCATCGTCTGTGCGCCGATGCCGCGCGAGGAAGCCAAACGGCTCAATCTCGCGCCGATGGTGGCCGACAACGACGCTCCCCATGCGACCGCGTTCACGGTCACGGTCGACTACAAGCACGGCACGACGACCGGCATCTCGGCCGAAGACCGCACATTGACCGTGCGCAATCTCGCCAACCCGAATGCGGGCGCCGCCGATTTCGTACGTCCGGGCCACATCTTCCCGCTGGTCGCCCGCGAAGGCGGCGTGCTGATGCGTTCCGGCCATACCGAAGCCGCCGTCGATCTGTGCAAGCTTGCCGGCCTGCCGCCGATCGGCGTCATTTGCGAACTGGTCAACGATGACGGCACGGTGATGCGCGGTCCGCAGGTTCAGGCCTTTGCGCAGGAAAACGGCCTGAAGCAGGTTTCGGTCGCCGACCTGATCCATTACCGGCAGCGCAAGGAAACGCTGATCGAAATGGTCGAATCCTTCGACGTGGACACAGTGGCAGGCCCCGCGAAAGCCTACGCGTATACGTTGCCGTGGGATCCGATGCATCACCTTGCAGTCGTTTTCGGCGATATTCGCGACGGCGTCGATGTGCCTGTACGATTACATCGCGAATCAGTGGTGGACGACGTGTTCGGCAAGAAGAAGACCATGAGCTCGATCCTGCAGCGCATGCAGGCGGAAGGACGCGGTGTCGTCGTCTATCTGCGCGAGGGCTCGGTCGGTGTCGGCCCGTCGTCCGGCCGGCGGCTGCCGGAAGAGCATGCGGAAGCGCAGGACCGCGAAAGCGAATGGCGCGAGATCGGTTTGGGGGCGCAGATCCTGAAAGACCTCGGAATCGGATCTATCAGGCTGTATGCATCGAGGGAGAGACATTATGTGGGGCTCGAAGGTTTCGGCATCGGGATCTCGTCGACGGAGATCATCTAGCCTCGCTATCGCCGCCGCGGCGGTAACGGCGCTGGTCGCGGGCGGTTCCGGCTCCCGCGCCGCCGAACTGTTTCAGATCGGCCTGCCCCTGCCGCTCAACGCGGTGCACCAGGACGCCGCCGGCAGCTTCGTCACGGTCGGCGAGGAAACATTTCAGCTTCTGCCCTGCGACACGCCAGCCGGCGTGTGCCTGCAGACAATAACGTCCAGGACGATCAGCAAGCGCGTGCCCTCCAATGTGCTGCCGGACGGCTATATCGCCATTGCCGAGGCCGGCGACATCCGCAACGCATGGTACGGCCAGCCGACGGACCGCTACGATCACGGCGTCCTCGGCGATGCCATCGAAGGGGGTTCGCTGGTGGTCGTGACCGAAGGCCGGGAAGAACTGGAGTTCGTCCTGCCGGAAAGCCAGGTCTTCGAGGATATCACGCCGCGCATCCACGACCTCGACGGCGACGGCACGAACGAGGTGATCGCCATCCGCTCGTCGCAGACCGGGGGCTCGGCCGTGGCGCTTTACGGCGTCCGCGAGGGGAAACTCGTCGAACTCGGCGCCAGCAGCGAAAACGGCCAGCCGAACCGCTGGATCAACATCGCCGGCATCGTCGGCAATGGCGACGGAACGGCAACGGTGTATGCCGTGCGCACGCCGCATATCGGCGGCCGGCTGTTCTCGCTGAGCTATGCGAACGGCGAGGTGACGGAGAGCGGCACGCTCGCCATCGATGTCTCCAACCACGTCATCGGCTCGCGCGAACTCGGCCTTTCGGCCACCGGCGATATCGACGGCGACGGCAAGGACGATCTCGTCATGCTGTCGCAGGACCGCACGCGGCTGCGCTTCCCGCTCAACGACCTGCCGGACATCGCCATTCCCGCCACCATCGACAAGGCACTGATTGTGCTCAACGGGCGCATCATTACCGGTTCGACGGACGGCATGCTGCTGGCAATCAAGCCGTGACGGCGCCGTGACATCCGTCACACCACCTTGGCCGCCACAGAGTAGATTCAACCCGTTCTCATCGTGAAGGGGCATTGCCATGTGGGACTTTTCCGTCGCAACGACACTTTCCATCGTCGGACGCACCATGCCGTTCGTGCTTTTGCGGATGGTGGTCTATTTCGGCATCACCTTCGCCTATGTCTTCGCCGTCGGCGCGGGTGCGGGCCTCGGCTACGGCATCGGCCAGATCGGTGACGACCCGTCCTCCTTCGCCGTATGGGGTGGCCTCGCCGGCTTCGGCCTGACATCGATCGTCGTCTACTGGATCCGGGAATACATCCTCTACATGGTCAAGGCCGGCCATATCGCGGTAATGGTCGAACTGATCGACGGCAGGACACTCCAGCACGGCCAGATCACCCATGCGCAGGACACGGTGAAGGAGCGCTTCGGCGAGGCCAACGTGCTGTTCGCGCTCGACCAGCTGATCAAGGGCGTCATCCGCGCGATCACCGGCCTGCTCGGCGGCGTCGCCGCCTTCCTGCCGATCCCCGGCCTCAACGTGGTTGTCGGCTTCATCAACGGCGTGGTGCGCATGTCGCTGACCTATGTCGACGAGATCATCCTCGGCTACAACATCCGCGTCGCGAGCGACAATCCGTGGGAAACGTCGCGCCACGCGCTGGTGCTCTATGCGCAGAACGGCACGCACATGATCAAGAACGCCGTCTGGCTGTCGGTCATCATGTGGATCTTCTCGCTCGCGGTGTTCCTGATCGCCCTCGCTCCGGCAGGGCTGTTCGTCTACATGATGCCGGGCGCCACCAGCGGCTACAGCTTCGTCTTCGCCTTCATGCTGGCGTGGTCATTCAAGGCCGCGATCATGGAGCCCTTCGCAATCGCGGCGCTGATGCAGGTGTTCTTCGCCCGTATCGAGGGCCAGGCGCCGGACCCGGAATGGGACGCCAAGCTTGCCGGCGCGTCCGACAAGTTCCGCGAGCTGACCGAAAAGGCGAAAAGCGCCATCGGCGGCCGCCCGGCGACGCAGTGAAAACAAACTGCAAGAGGCGGATGGCATGACGCGGCATTGATGCTAAATAATCGCCATGACCACCCGCCTCTATTCGCACGACATCTTTCTCGACCACATCACCCCGCCCGGCCATCCGGAACGGCCTGACAGGATCGGGGCTGTCACCGAAGCGCTCGGTACGGACGCATTCGACCCGCTTGACCGGGTACAGGCGCCGGAAGGCGACCCGGAGACAATCCGCTACGCGCATCCAGAAGAATATGTCGAGCGCGTGATCGCGCAGATCCCGGAAACCGGAATCGCGCGGATCGATGCCGACACCTGCGCCAGCCCGAAGAGCTACGAGGTCGCGCTGCATGCCATCGGCGCGGCCAATGCCGCCGTCGACGACGTGTTCGCCAGGGAAGCGTCAAACGTCTTCGTCGCGGCACGGCCGCCGGGCCACCACGCCGAGAAGGTGACGGCGATGGGCTTCTGCCTGTTCAACACGGCGGCGATCGCCGCGCGGCATGCGCAGAAGAAGCACGGCGCGGAGCGCGTCGCCATCGTCGACTGGGACGTGCATCACGGCAACGGCACGCAGGACATCTTCTGGGACGACGCCTCGGTGCTCTACTGCTCGACGCACCAGATGCCGCTCTATCCCGGCACCGGCGCGAAGGACGAGACCGGCGAGCACGGCACGATCTGCAACGCGCCGCTGCGCGCGCAGGATACGGGCGACCAGTTCCGCCAGGCCTTCCGCGAGCGCGTGCTGACGGCAATCGACGGCTTCAAACCGGACCTGATCATAACCTCCGCCGGCTTCGACGCGCACCACCGCGACCCGCTGGCCGAGATCAACCTGGTCGAGGACGATTTCGACTGGGCAACCGGCAAGCTGATGGATGCCGCCGGACGCTATTGCGACAACCGTCTTATCAGCCTGCTGGAAGGCGGCTACGATCTGAAAGGGCTGGCGTCGTCGACCGCCGCCCATGTGATGCGACTGATGCGAGGATGACCGACATGGCCGACGCCCCGAACCACGCCGACGTGAAGGAACTGAACTTCGAGGATGCCCTGAAGCAGCTCGAGGTCATCGTCGACAAGCTGGAACGCGGCGACGTGCCGCTGGACGAATCCATCGCCATCTACGAGCGCGGCGAGGCGCTGCGCAACCGCTGCGACGAACTGCTGAAGGCCGCAGAAGCCAAGATCGAGAAGATCAAGCTGACGCGCGAGGGCAAGCCGGCGGGGACGGAACCGCTGGACGGCTAGTCTCCGGCGCGTGAACGCAGTGTCGCTCGCGATTGAAACGCGCCGACCGCGACCCATTTGCCTTCGTGACAAACCAAGCGGAGGCCCGACATGAGTTTCTTTCCAGGCACCGATCCCGAACCCGGCGACGCATTCGCCTGCGACGCGATTCAAACGCTGGTCATCCCGAAGGTCTCCGACATCGGCGGTTTCGAGGTGAAACGTGCCCTGCCCTCGCTGAAGCGCAAGCTGGTCGGGCCGTTCATCTTCTTCGACCGGATGGGGCCGGCGACCTTCAAGCCGGGCGAGGCGATCGACGTCAGGCCGCACCCGCATATCGGGCTTTCCACCGTCACCTATCTCTATGACGGCACGATCCGCCACCGGGACTCGCTCGGCACCGAAATGGTCATCGCGCCGGGCGACATCAACCTGATGACGGCGGGGCGCGGCATCGTCCATTCCGAGCGCTCGCCGGAGGAAACGCGGCAGACGGCGCGGCGCATGTCCGGCCTGCAGACATGGCTGGCGCTGCCCGACGCCAAGGAGGAGATCGCGCCGACCTTCGAGAACACGGCGGCCGCCGAGATGGGCGTGCTCGACGACGGCAAGGCGCATGCGCGGGTGCTGATCGGCTCGTTCCACGGCGCATCGTCGCCGGTGTCGCGATATTCCGACACGCTCTATGTCGACGTGACGCTGCCGGCCGGCGGCGAGATCGAGATCACGGCGGAAGCGGAGGAGCGGGCCATCTATGTCGCGGAGGGCCAGATCGAGATCGCGGGCGATACCTTCGCACCGGACCAGTTGCTGGTGTTCAGGCCCGGCGACCGGATCGTGGTGCGGTCGGAGCGCGGCGCGTCCTTCATGCTGTTCGGCGGCGCGTCGCTCGGCTCGCGGCGCTACATCTGGTGGAACTTCGTTTCCTCGTCGCGCGAGCGCATCGAACAGGCGAAGGAGGAGTGGAAGTCGCGCCGCTTCGACATCGTTCCGGGCGACGAGGAAGAGTTCATCCCGCTGCCCGCCTGAGGCAAATCCGCATAGCCGCCATTGCCAAAGGGGCTTTTGCCCGGCAATGACAGCTGCATGACCGGTTCCACAACGACAGACCGCATCCGCCTCGACCAGTTGCTGGTCGAGACCGGCGCATTCGCCTCGCGCTCTCGGGCGCGCGACGCAATCCTGCGCGGCACGGTGCGGATCGGTGGCGCTGCGGCGGAAAAGCCCGGCCAGATGGTCTCGCGTGACGCGGCGGTCGCTCTCGACGATCCGGCGCGGGCTTACGTTTCGCGCGCGGCGCTGAAGCTGAAGGCAGCGCTGGAACACTTCGGCCTGTCGCCCAAGGGCCGCGTCGCGCTCGATGTCGGCGCCTCGACCGGCGGCTTCACCCAAGTGCTGCTGGAGGAAGGCGCGGTGCACGTCTTCGCAATCGATGTCGGCCACGGCCAGATGTACGCGAAGCTCGCAGCCGATCCGCGCGTGACGAACATCGAAGGATTGAACGCGCGCGATCTCGGCCCGGACCATCTGCATGGCGAGCACCCGCAATTCGTCGTCTCGGATGTCAGCTTCATCTCCCTGAAACTGGCGCTGCCCCCGGCACTCGATCTCGCCGCGCCCGGCACGGAGGCGGTGCTGCTGGTCAAGCCGCAATTCGAGGCCGGACGGGCGAAGATCGGCAAGGGCGGACTGGTCGCGCCGGACGACGCGGAAGCATGCGCGCGCGATCTCGCGGACTGGCTTGGCGAACAGCCAGGCTGGACCGTTCTCGGCCTTTGCCCTTCGCCGATCAGCGGCGGCGACGGCAACACGGAGTTTCTTCTCGCAGGACGCAAGGCATGAGCCGGACGGAAACGCTTACCATCGATGAAATCGGCGCGCGCGGCGACGGTGTCGCCAGGACCGGGGACGGCGCTGTCTTCGTGCCCTATACGCTGGCGGGCGAAACGGTTCAGGTCATCGCCGATGGCAAGCGCGCTGCGCTGCTGTCGGTCAAGACGCCCTCGCCCGACCGCATCGAGCCCGTCTGCGTCCATTTCGAGACCTGCGGCGGCTGCGCGCTGCAGCACATGGCCGAAGACGCCTACCGGACGTGGAAGGCAGGGCTTTTGGAAGAGGCGCTCGCCGCGCAGGGCATCGACACATCGGCGATCAAACCGGCACATTTCTGCGCGCCGCGCTCGCGCCGCCGCGCCGTCTTCTCGGCGATCCTGACCGAGAAAGGCGTTCTGCTCGGCTTCCAGCAGGCTGCGAGCAACCACGTCGTCGATCTCGAGGAATGCCATGTCATCGTGCCCGAGATCGACGCGGCGCGGCCGGCGATCAAGGTGCTGCTCGAAAGCTTCCTGCCCGCCGGCAAGACGGTGCATGTCACCGTCAACCAGACGCTTTCCGGTCTCGACCTCGCCGTCGAAGGCAAGATCGCACCGGACGACCGGCGGAAGCGGGCCGCCGCCGAGGCGGTGCGCGCGGGTGGCTTTACGCGCCTGACCATCAATGGCGAAATCATCCTCGCGCCGAAGCGCCCTCTGATCACCTTCGGCGACGTCATCGTGTCGCCGCCGCCCGGAGCCTTCCTGCAGGCCGTTCCGGCGATGGAAGAGATCATGGCCGGCCTCGTCACCGGCCACATGGCGAAATCGAAACGCGTCGCCGACCTCTATGCCGGCTGCGGCACATTCGCGCTGCGTCTTGCCAAGGCCTCGACCGTGCATGCGGTGGAGGGCGACGGTCCGTCGCTGGCCGCGCTCGACCGCGGCTTCCGCGACAATTCCGACAAAAGGTTGAAGCCGGTGACGGTCGAGCGGCGCGATCTCGTCCGCCGGCCGCTGACGGCGCACGAACTGCGCATTTACGACGGCGTGGTGTTCGATCCGCCGCGCGCCGGCGCCGAGGCGCAGACCCGCGAGATCGCCGCTTCCACCGTTCGCCGCGTCGCCGCGATCTCGTGCAATCCCGAGACGTTAGGGCGCGACCTTTCGATCCTGATTCAGGCCGGTTTCAAGCTGAAATCGGTGACGCCCGTCGACCAGTTCATCTGGACACCGCACCTGGAAGCCGTCGCGCTCTTGGAGCGTTCGACGGGCAAGAAGCGGCACTGGTCGGATATGTAATCGCTATTTCTTGCGCGCCATGAAGGCCATGAAGGCTTCGCGCGCCTCGTCCGATTTAAGCTGCTGGAGGAAGAGTTCGCCCTCCTGCTTGATGCGGTCGAGCACGGGTTCGCGCGGCCCCTTGACCAGTTCCTTGGCAAGCTGCAACGCCTTGGGCGGTTTCGCGGCAAGCGCCTCGGCCGCCGTCATCACCTCCGCTTCGAGAACGTCGGCGGCAACGACCTTCCAGATCAGCCCGGCGTCGCGCGCCTGTTCGGCGGAAAAGCCCTCGCCCATCGCGAGCATGGCGAAGGCGCGCTGGTGACCCATGATCTGCGGCGCGATCAGGCTGGAGGCGGCCTCGGGAACCAGCGCCAGGTCGGTGAACGGCGTCTTGAACAGCGAGTCGGGCGTCGCCAGCGTCAGGTCGCAATGCAGGTGAATGGTCGTGCCGATGCCGATGGCGAGACCGTCGACGCCGGAGACGACCGGCTTCCTGGCGGTGGCAAGCGCGACCAGAAATCCGAACACATCATCGCTCGTATCCCCGCCCGTGGCGACCGCAAGGAAATCCTGAAGATCGTTTCCGGAGGAAAATGCGCCGGGCGAACCGAGGAACACATGCACGCGTACCGCATCGTCGGCGTCGCCATTGCGCAGCGCCGCGGCCATGGCGTCATACATGGCGCGGGTAATCGCATTCTTCTTGTCCGGCCGGTTGAGCCGGATGATCTGTACGGCGCCCTCGCGCTCGACGAGGATGTGGTCGTCGGACATTGAAATCTCCTCAGGCAATCAGGAATTCGGCGGCTGCATGCAGGCTGGCCGAACCGGCTTCCACGGTATGGCGCAGGCCAGCCGTCTCGCCGGCGAGGTTTTCGGCAAAGAAGCGGCAAAGCGCGGCTCTTTCAGCATCCTCGGCATCGGCAAGCGCCGACTTGGCGAGATAGACGCCGCCCGAGGCGAGGCCGAACAGCTTGAGATAGGGCGTCGCGCCGGCGAGGGCTGCCGACATGTCGCCGCCATGCAGCATGCTGCCGAGCGCATCGGTTGCCGCGCGCAGATCGGCCATGGCCGCCTGAAGGCGATCAGCCGCCGAGCCAAAATCCGGATTGTTGGAGGCGGCAAGCTCGTCCAGCGTCTTGTCGAGTTCGTCGAAATAGGTGGCGGCGCAGGCGCCGTCCGACTGCGGCAGTTTGCGCATGACGAGGTCGATGGCCTGGATGCCGTTGGTGCCCTCGTAGATCTGGGCGATGCGGGCGTCGCGCATGTAGAGCGCCGCCCCGGTTTCCTCGATGAAGCCCATGCCGCCATGCACCTGCACGCCGATGGATGCGACCTCAGACCCGACATCGGTGGAAAACGCCTTGGCGACCGGGGTCAGCAGGCTGGCGCGCTCGTTCCAGAATTTCGCGTCATCGCCCTCGGTCACGCGCGACATGTCGATGGCATGCGCGCAGGAATAGCAGATCGCGCGCGCGGCACGGGTCAGCGCGGTCATGGTCAGGAGGTCGCGCTGGACATCGGGATGCAGCACGATCGGGCTCATGCCCTCCCCGCTCCAGCCCGGCGCCTTGCCCTGCCGACGCTCGTTTGCGTATTCGAGCGCCTTCTGGCGTGCGGCCTCGGCCACCGCGACGCCCTCGATGCCGACAGCGAGCCGGGCATTGTTCATCATCGTGAACATGCAGTTGAGGCCGCGATTCTCCGTGCCGACGAGCCAACCGATGGCGCCCGGTTCGTCACCGTGCTTGCCGTCGCCATAGATCATGGTGCAGGTCGGCGAGCAGTGAATGCCGAGCTTGTGTTCGATGGAGTGGCAGATCACGTCATTGCGGGCGCCCAGCGATCCGTCGTCATTGACGAGGAATTTCGGCACGAGGAACAGCGATATGCCCCTTGTGCCGGCCGGCGCGTCGGGAAGTCGGGCGAGGACGAGATGGACGATGTTGTCGGCCATGTCATGCTCGCCATAGGTGATGAAAATCTTCTGGCCGAAGATGCGGTAGGTGCCGTCGCCGACCGGTTCCGCGCGGGATTTCAGCGCGCCGACATCGGAGCCCGCTTGCGGCTCGGTCAGGTTCATCGTGCCGGTCCATTCGCCGGAGACGAGCCTGGGCAGGTACTTCTGCTTCAACTCGTCGGTGGCATGCGCCTCGATCGCCTCGATGGCGCCCATGGTGAGCGTGGACGCAAGGCCGAAGCCCATCGATCCGGCATTCCACATTTCGGCAACCGCCATGGCCAGCATGTGCGGCAGGCCCTGCCCGCCATATTCCGGATCGGCGGCAAGACTGTTCCAGCCGCCGGCCGCCCAGTTCCTGTAGAGGTCGACATAACCGTCCGGCATGGTGACCGCGCCATCCTTCAAGGTGGCGCCCTGGCGATCGCCGGGCACGTGCAACGGCGCGATCCGGTCCGTGGCGAACTTACCGGCCTCCTCGAGGATCGCGTCCACCAGATCCTCGCTCAGGTCGCCGAACATACCCTTCTCCAGACCCTCGGACAGGCCGGCCACGGATTTCAGCGCGTGCGCGATCTCGGAAACTGGCGCCTTGTACATCGATTCCTCCCGGATGGTTCGCGCCGCAATTGGCGGCCGCGAGTATCAGCGTCAGAGGCAGCGCTAAATTCTTTTTACGTAAACGTCAATCAGTCACGCGCCGCAACTCCAACAGATTGAGCAATTGTTAACCGAGGTAGCGCAGGCTTGATAGATTGTGTCGTCGAAGGGACACGATAATGGACATTCGTACATGGCTTGCCGCCGCCGCAGTGTTTGCGGCCCAGGCGATATTCGCGAACGGCGCAGCGGCGACGGAATTCTTTCGCCCATGGGCCGATCCGAAGCGCGCGATCATACTGGACGCCTACGAGCACAACATCCTCGACCTGCAGGAAATCGCCGGCAACAAGCGCGTCACCGCGTTCATTCACAAGGGTTCCGACGGCTTGCCGCCGCCCTACCGATGCGAGGGCGACGAGACCGAGCGCCGGGCCTGCCGGGTGACCTGGCAGCGCTACGCGATCTCCCGCGAACTCTACCAGACGCGCCGTGCTCTGGCGAAAAAGCTCGGACTGGAATGGGGCGCCTACCACCTGGCGCGCGCCGGCGATCCGCTCGAACAGGCACGCCATTTCCTCGATTTCGCCGATCCGCAGCCCGACGAACTGATCGCCCTCGACCTCGAGGGGCTGGACGACGAGAAATGGATGTCGCTTGCGGACGCCGAACGGTTCGCGATCTACATCCACAACCAGACGGGCCGCTACCCGATCCTCTACGCCAACGAAATCGTTTCAAGGCGTATCGCGGAGAAGAGACGCGAGTATCGGGTGCTTTCGCGGCTCCCGCTCTGGTACGCACGCTACAAGCCGGCCATTCGGGATGCTTTCCCGAAAGGCAACTGGGACAGCTACCACATCTGGCAGTTCGCCTATCACGGCAATTGCGGCGGGAAGCGCTGCCCACTGCGCGTGGACGGCACCGACACCGACATCGACGTCAACATCGTCGACATGACGCCAGACCAGCTGCGCAAGGCATGGCCGTTCGGCCACCTGCTGGAGGACAAGGCTCCCATGGTGATCCCCGTTCCGATCGCCCGTCCCGACGGGCCCGCCATCGATGGCACACCCGACCCGGCCGGTCCGGGCTGGCTCGTCGCCGGACTGACGCAGGCTTTCTCGCACTGGTGGAACACGACGGCAGAAAGCTATCGCCGGTACGCCTCGCTTGGCAGCGCAGGGCCAGGCCCGGGCGGCATCGATCTGATGACGACGGCCGCTTTCGGCAAAAAGAAGAATACCGTGCCGATCAACGATCTCTACTGATCGGCCGCGGACGTCCCCCGGCAGGATCCGGAAACGGGACCGCGGCTTCATATTGCGCATGCGGATTGCGCACCTACATTGAAGCGGACGATTCAGTAACGGAAAGATCGCCCGTGGACTTCAAACGCCTCATCCCGAAACGCTTCCGCGGCGGCGGCCCGGTCATCCCCGTCGTGCGCCTGCAAGGCACGATCTCGGCCGGCAATTCGCCGATGTCGCAGACGCTGTCGCTGGCGACAACGGCAGCGATGATCGAACGGGCCTTTGCGGACAAGCAGACGCCGGCGGTCGCCTTTGCCGTCAATTCGCCCGGCGGATCGGCGGCGCAGTCGCGCCTGATCTACAAGCGCATTCGCGACCTCGCCGACGAAAAGAACAAGCAGGTCTACATGTTCACCGAGGATGTGGCGGCGTCGGGCGGTTACATGATCGCGGTCGCCGGCGACGAGATCATCGCCGATCCGTCCTCGATCATCGGCTCGATCGGCGTGATCTCCGCCGGGTTCGGTTTCGTCGAGGCGATCAAGAAAGTCGGCGTGGAACGCCGCGTCTACACAGCCGGCGAGAACAAGTCCGTGCTCGACCCGTTCCAGCCGGAGAAAAAGGAAGACATCGAGCGGCTCAAATCCATGCAGCTCGACATCCACAAGGTCTTCATCGACATGGTCAAGGAACGCCGGGGCGACAAGCTGGCCGACGATCCGGAACTGTTCACCGGTGCGTTCTGGGCCGGCGAGAAGGCAAAGGAACTGGGCCTCGTCGACCATATCGGCGACATGCGAACCTTCCTGAAGGAACGTTACGGCAAGAAGGCGGAGTTGCGCCTGATCCAGCCGCAGCGCAACATCTTCGGCCGCCGGCCGGCAAGCGGCATTATCGGCATGCCCGGCGCAGAAGCCATTTCGGCGGCCGCCGCTTCGGGGCTCGCCGGCGCGCTGGAGGAACGCGGCCTGTGGGCGCGTTACGGACTCTAGGGAACGGCAAAGGGAGGGCCCGACGATGCCGCAACTGCTTTTCTTCGCCGCGGTCGCTGCCGTCGGCGTTTTCGGCTACCGGGCCTTCGTGAAAGAAGCCGAACGGGTCTCGGCGCGGGTGCGAAGGGCGGAAAAGGAACAGGAGACCGGCGCGACCGGGACCCTGGTCAAGGACGAGGAGACCGGCGAATACCGCGTCCTGCCCTCCGACGAGTAGACACGAAAACGGGACGACCCGAGGCCGTCCCGCCTGTCTTCGGAAATTCCGGCATCAACGCACCGCGATCGTATCGCGGCGGCAGTAGCGCATCGTTTCGCCGATCTCGACATAGCAGTCCTTCACGGCCACGCGCTGCCCGCCAACCGTGCGGTAGTTGACCTCACAGGAGCAGTCGCTCATTTCGGTCATCTCGATCTTGCGCGGCGGCGGCGGGCAATCGACAACGGCCGTTCCCGGGGTCTGCACGCAGTCACCGCGCATCAACAGGTAGGGATTTTCGCCACGGCCTTCGCCGCCCCGGCTTCCGCCGCCATTGTTGCCACCGCCGGAGCTGGAGCCGCCGCCGCCGCCGTTATTGCCGCCGCGGCCGGCACCGGCCTGCTGGGCTTTTGCATCGGAGAATCCGGAAAAGGATTCCACCGAAACGGCAGTCAGCGCGATTGCCGGGACGATAAGGGTTGCGATCAGTGTCTTGCGGGTTGCGAGTGCGATGTTCATGACATTTCTCCATTCGGGTTCGTCTGAGTGATCCGAATTTCGACGCCTGGTTCTGCTTGCCCTTGCGACCTTCGCCGAAAATCTGTCCCGAATATGCCCGGCACCACGCGCCGCCTCTGTGCAATCGCGCACACTGCCTTAACCGCTTGTTTACCCTGTCAGAAAGGTCGCCGGGGCCGTCCGCCCCGGCTTTCGGCGATGCTACATCGCAAATTCGGCGTGGACGCCGAGATCCGGTTCGCTGTCGGTAAGGTTCGCCTTGGCGATTTCCCATCCGAAACGTGCCGTCGAGTCGGATGACGCCCAGATGGCGGCATGATCGGGAACCAGTTCGAGCATGGTCATGTCCGGATCGTCCTTGCCCTCGAACCACGCGCCGACAACCGGCGACCAGAAGCGGTCGACATGCTGCGGCGACCTGTTCTCGACAAGCGTACCGGAGACGCATGCATGGTAGTCCTGGTCATCGCTGACGAGGCACATATGGGCCTTGCCGTTTCCCGCAGCCCTGACGAGATCGCTGTCCTTGCGCGTGAAGAACCAGATCCGGTTTTCCTCGCGCGCCGCCATCGGCGCCATGGGCTGCATGTGCTGGCCGGTCGACGGGATGCCGAGCATCACGGCATGCACATCGTCGATCTCGTCCCAGAGCTGCTTTTTCGGATCGGTTTTCGCTTCCTTCAGATCGGCCATTTCCTGTCTCCTTTTGTTCCGGGAGAACAACACGGCTTGCGGGCAAAGGTTCCCGCCGGAAGCACCGCACGGCCTTGACCACCGGCCAAGCCCGTGCCACGGAAGCGCGAAATCGCCACAGGCCGAATTCCGATGACCGCGCACACGACGATCGACAAACTGCACCCGACCCGCTCCTTCCAGGGTCTCATCCTGACGCTGCAGAATTACTGGGCGGCGCAGGGCTGCGTGATCCTGCAGCCCTACGACATGGAGGTCGGCGCCGGCACGTTCCACCCGGCGACGACGCTGCGCTCTCTCGGCCCGAAATCGTGGAAGGCGGCCTATGTGCAGCCGTCGCGCCGGCCGACGGACGGGCGCTACGGCGAGAACCCGAACCGGCTGCAGCACTATTACCAGTTCCAGGTGATCCTGAAGCCGTCGCCGCCGAACCTGCAAGACCTCTATCTCGGCTCGCTGAAGGCGATCGGCCTCGACCCGCTGCTGCACGACATCCGCTTCGTCGAGGACGACTGGGAGAGCCCGACGCTGGGCGCCTGGGGTCTCGGCTGGGAATGCTGGTGCGACGGCATGGAAGTGTCGCAGTTCACCTATTTCCAGCAGGTCTGCGGTATAGAATGCGCGCCGGTGTCCGGCGAACTGACCTACGGGCTGGAGCGGCTGGCCATGTATGTGCAGGGCGTCGACAATGTCTACGACCTGAACTTCAACGGCGAGGACGGCGAAGACAAGATCACCTATGGCGACGTCTTCCTGCAGGCCGAACAGGAATATTCGCGGCACAATTTCGAGTATGCCAACACGGCGATGCTGCTGAAGCATTTCGAAGACGCCGAAAAGGAATGCGAGGCGCTGCTGAAAGCCGGCGCGCCGGACGAGAGCGCCAACCAGCGCCTGCACAAATGCGTGCTGCCGGCCTACGACCAGTGCATCAAGGCGAGCCACGTCTTCAACCTGCTGGACGCGCGCGGCGTGATATCGGTCACCGAGCGGCAGAGCTACATCCTGCGCGTGCGGAACCTGTCGCGCCAGTGCGGCGAGGCATTTCTCCTGACGGAAGCCGGCGGGGCCGAGGCCTGACAACCCCTTTCTTTTCAGCCGGTTACGCTGAAAATCTTGTTTTCCTCATAGATCGGTTCAACGCCCGATCCCGGCAGGTTCATCACCGGCGGGAAGCCGTTCATGTCGGCGAAGGTGCAGAAGGCGGGCGGGCCGAGTTCGACGACCGGGATGCGGCCCTGAAATTCCGCCGTCAGCCCGGTCAGCGCCTGTTTGTAGCCGGGGATCATCCCGTCGGGAATCCAGTCGATGATGTAGGCCAGCGTGACGTGGAAGGTGTAGGCGTCGTGGCCGGGCGAGCGCCAGGTGAACGGTTCCGTCAGGCTGTCGCGCCAGGCGCGCGCCGTCTCCTCGTCGCCATCGGTGGCGCCGGTCAGCGTCAGGCCGAAGGGCGTGACCTCGGCGATCCGCATGTCGAACGGACCCGGCCCCTCGAACCCTTCCAGCCGTCCGGCCAGATAGGTGGTCGCCTCCTCGAGCGGCGCGTCGACGGGCAGGTCCTTCGGCCAGAACTCCGGCTGGCGGCGGGTTTCGATCACGCCTTCGAAGACGGTCATGTGGTAGCTGGCGGTGTCGGTATAAGCGAAGCGGTCGCCCCAGGGCAGGTCGCGCAACCGTTGGCGCAGCTCGACCAATGCGGCCTCGGTCCGCGATCCTGGCACGACATGACGGACGACCGTGTTGCCCGGCTCGGGGAGAAAATTCCCGTTCTCGTCAAAACGGATGCCGACCCGGCCATTCGGCCGCGGATTGGCAGAGACCGCGTAGTTCTCGATCTTGAACAATTCGGGCCGGGCCATAAGCGCTCCAACGGTGACAGGACGCCAGCAGCATAATGGACGTGCAACAGCCTGCGTGTGAAACTTCGATGACCTGTCTCCTCCCGGTTCATCGCGCGGGACAGGCCTCACAGAAACGTGAACCCGGTCCCTGATCCTGCGGCGCCCCGCCCCCGTAGACCTCGCATCGACAGCAGGATCTGTCGTGTAGTCGTTACAATCAGGGAGAATACCATGCGCAAGTTTGCAATCGGCGCAGCGATTTCCGCTGTCCTCGTTTCCGCCATTCCGGCCAAGGCCGATACCATCGTGGATGTCGCAAAGAATGCGGGGACGTTCAACACACTGCTCGCCGCCGCGGAAGCCGCGGGCCTGGCAGGAGCGCTTGCCGACGGCAGCAACCTGACCGTTTTCGCACCCACCGACGAAGCGTTCGCAGCGTTGCCGGACGGTACGGTCGAAGGCCTTCTCAAGCCGGAGAACAAGGCTCAGCTCGCGGCGATCCTTTCCTATCATGTGCTGCCGCGCGAACTGGCCTCGAACATGCTGCCCGGCCGCACCATCCATGTGAAGACCATCAAGCAGGGCGGCGACCGGCTGCTCGCGGTGACCAAGGCCAACGGCGCCGTCACGGTCGACGAAGCCACGGTCGTCACGGCCGACATCCGCGCGGACAACGGCATCATCCATGTCATCGACAAGGTCATGCTGCCCTCCAGCTGACCCGATCCGCAGCCGCCAGATACGCGATGCCCCGCCCCGAAGGCGGGGCATTCGTTTTCACAGGAGCATTTCCGCCTTCGCGGTTCGGCAAGACGCGTCCAACCGGCGTGACGACGTGCGTTCGCGGCCGCGCATTCGTCTGATGCCGGCCCGCAGTCGCGTGAAATGTCCGGCGCTCACGACGAGTCGGGAACCTCCCATACCGTCCAGGCCAGCGCATGGCATTCGCGCAGCACATGGTCGATCTCGTGGACCGGGCGCTTGCAAAAGCCCGGTGGCCAGCCGGGGCGCAGAGGCGACAAGCGCGGCGAACGCAGCAGGCCGGCATCGCGCCGGGCCCGCCAGCGGGCGAAACGTTTGGCCTGGCCGGGCAGGTCGTCCAGCGCGCGTTTCAGCGCCCGCAGGCGGCGGCAGATGCATGCGGCGTCGAGCTCGTCGTCGGGCGACGGGAGCGCGATCTCCGGGATGGGCCGCGGCTCGGTGACGCCGATGACGGATATGCGCGGGACGCCCTTCGGGCGGCGGCGCGGCGGGCCGAAATCGAAGCGCTTGAGGGAATCGACGAGCGGAAGGGACGGCGCAGTATTGGCTGTTGACCGCGATACCGTACGCAGGGCGTCATTCCCGGTTTTGACCCGGGGGCCACGGATGACGCGGTGTGCATTTTGCGCCTTTCGATGCGCCGGCCGTATTGTGGCTTTCACTCCCCTTGCCGCGATCACGACCAGGCGGCGGACGGCGGCTTCGGCGGGGCGCAGGATGCGCAGAACGGCGTTGCGCGTGCAGCGCGGCAGGGTGGCGATCGCCGGGTCAGAGCCGAGACCCCTGCCCTCGACCAGCCCGACCATGGCGAACAGCGCGTCCACGACGCGCAGAAGCGCTTCGCGATTGCGGTCCATCGCCCCTGTCCAGTCGATCGTTTCCATCATTCCTGTTCCGCGAGACTATCCGAACAAGGGTAGCCGGGGCCCGTGAACGGTGGACAAGCCCGGCATCGCCGGTTGCCAAGCATGAACGAAAAGAACGGCCTGGCGGGAGCCGGGGCTTCGGTCCATCCAACGCGAGGCCCCCCGAACGGCGGACATCGAACTTTCCGCCATGGGCAAAGGGGAATAGCCTGCGACGAACGAATTGTCGCATTCGGCTGCTATCGCAGGCCGCATGTTCTCGAAGGGAGGGAGACAATGACGCCGCACGGGCTGATCCACTGGACCGAACTCAACACGCATGACGCCGAAAAGGCGAAGGCGTTCTACGGCGAGACGCTCGGCTGGACCTTCGACGCCATGCCGATGGGCGAAATCCCCTACTACATCGCCATGTCGAACGGCGAAACCGTCGGCGGCGTCTTCACCATGACCGATCCGATGTTCGCGGCCGTACCGGAACACTGGATGACCTACATCGCCGTCGACGACATCGACAGGCGCGTCGACATGGCGAAGGCCGCAGGCGGCATCATCATGCGCGAACCTTTCAACGTGCCCGGCATCGGGCGGTTCGCCATCGTGCAGGCGCCAAGCGGATCGGTGACCGGTTGGGTCACGCCGACCGGCATGGGCGACGAAGACGACGGCGAAATGGAATACGGCATCCACGACTGAACATCGGCGCAGCGTGGCAATTCGACTGGGAATCGCTATGCTGCGCGCGTTTCGGATTTGGCGCGAGGGACACATCCATGTTTGACAGCAGTCTGATTATCTTGGCGATCATGGTGGCCGTCGGGCTCTACGTCATGGTCACCTACAACGCGCTGGTGCGCGTGCGCCAGATGGTGCAGGAGGCGTGGAGCGGCATCGACGTGCAGCTGAAACGGCGCGCCGACCTGATCCCGAACCTGGTCGAGACCGTGAAGGGTTATGCCAAACACGAGACGGAAACGCTTGAAAAGGTGACGGAAATGCGTACCCGCGCGCAAGCCGTGCCCGCCGGCGACATAGCGGGACGCGCGGCGGCGGAAGGCATGCTCAGCCAGGCGCTCGGCCGGCTGATGGCCGTCGCCGAAGCCTATCCGGACCTGAAGGCCAACGAGAATTTCCTCGACCTGCAGCAATCGCTCGACAAGCTGGAAGGCGAAATCCAGATGGCGCGACGCTACTACAACGGCTCGGCGCGCGAACTGAACGTCAAGGTGGAGAGTTTTCCCTCCAACCTGATCGCCAACACGTTCGGCTTCACCAAGGCGGATTATTTCGAACTGGAGAATGCCGCGGACCGCGAACGGCCCGACGTCAAGTTCTCCTGAACCACTGGGAAGACCGCCATGCTTCGCTGCGTTGCCGCGTTCCTGATCCTGCTTGCCTCGGCCACGGTCAGTCTCGCGGCCGAGGAGATCCTGCTTTACCGCAGCGACGTGAAGGTGGAGCGGAACGGCGATTTTCTCGTCACCGAGACGATCCGCGTCAACGCGGAGGGACGCGATATCAGGCGCGGCATCTACCGCGATTTCCCGGTCATCTTCGAGGATGCGGACGGCAACACCGCGCGCAATTCCTTCGAACTGGTGCGGGCGACACGCAACGGACAACCGGAGAATGCCCGCGTCGTCAACGGCCGCACATTCGTGCGCGTCTATCTCGGCGAGGAGGACGTGTACCTGCAATCGGGCGTCCACACATACGAACTGGTCTACCGGACGGACCGGCAAATCCGTTTTTTCGACGATCATGACGAGGTCTACTGGAACGCCACCGGCACGGAATGGATTTTCCCGATCCGCCAGGCCATCGCCGTCATCGACCTGCCGGACGGCGCCGTCGCGCAGGACACGGTGGCCTATACCGGCGAATACGGCTCGACGGAGCAGAACGCGACGGCGACGGTTTCGGCCGACGGCAATGTCGTGACGTTCCAGACGACGCGGCCGCTCGGCCCGCACGAGGGGCTGACGGTCGACGTGGCAATCCCGAAGGGCGTCATCGCCGAGCCGAGCGACCAGCAGAAACTCGCCTGGTATCTGCGCGACAATATCGGCACGCTGATCGCCGCAGGCGGCCTCGCCCTCGTCGCGCTCTACTATTTGTGGACCTGGGTTCGCGTCGGCCGCGACCCGCCGCGCGACGTGGTCGTGCCGCGATGGGACCTGCCGGAAGGCGTATCGCCGGCGCTGACCCACTACATCTGGAACAAGGGGTTGACCGGGAACGGCTTTCCGGCCCTGTCGGCGGCTACGGTGAACCTCGCCGTCAAGGGCTACCTGGAACTCGACGATATCGGCTCCGAGATCACGCTGAAACGCACCGCGAAAGCGGCCAGGGCAGAAAAGCTCCCGGTCGGGGAACGCGCAATCCTGGCCAAACTCGACGCTCTCGGCCGCGACCTCGTAGTCTCGAAGGCGAACGGCGAATCCGTCCAGTCGCTCGGCTCGAAGTTCCGCTCGGCGATGGAGCGGGAGCACCAGTCCGTCTTCTACAGATACAATGTCGGCTGGATCATTCCCGGCGTGTTGCTGTCGGTGGCGGCGATCGTGCTCACCTTCGTGTTCGGGCGGCTCAGCGACGCGACCATGGGGCTGACGATTCCCGCCGGGTTCTTCGGCGTCATCGCGACGGTGTTCGCTGTCTCCCTGTCGAAGCGCGCGCGCACCAGCCTGACCGGCAAGATCCAGATGGCAGTGTTCCTGGTCGTGATCGCCATATCGCTGATCAATTCCGGCCTGCTTTCGGTCTCCGGGATTTTCGACCTGATCGACCAGCCGCTCGTCATCGGCATGCTGGCGGCGATCCTGATGGTCAACGTGCTCGCCTTCTTCCTGATGGGCGCGCCGACGCCGATCGGGCAAAAGCGCAGCGTCGAGATCGAGGGGCTGAAGCGGTATCTCAGCGTCGCCGAGAAGGACCGGATGAACATGGCGGGCGCGCCGAAAATGTCGCCGCAGCACTACGAGACGCTGTTGCCGTTCGCGATGGCGCTCGGCGTGGAGAAACAGTGGTCGAAGGCGTTCCAGACCTGGCTGGCGACGGCGGCCGCCGCCGGCGTGGCAGCGGCCGCAAGCTATCACGGTCCCGACTGGTATCACGGCGGATCGGGTTTCCGCGCCGACCGGATCGGCTCCACGATGGGCAACCTGACGCGTTCCATGGCCAACAGCTTCACGGCTTCCCTGCCCGCCCCGAAATCCTCCTCGTCCGGGTTCTCGGGCGGCGGCGGTTCGTCGGGCGGCGGTGGCGGCGGCGGTGGCGGCGGTGGCTGGTAGGGCCCCATTCACACCTGACCGCGTGACATCGCTGCAAGGGCTTGCTATTCGCCCGGACGCAATGACCGTTTCCCTGGCTTCCCACCGGACCCTTTCATGCCCGACCTTCTGCTCGAACTGTTTTGTGAAGAAATTCCAGCCCGCATGCAGCGCAAGGCGGCCGGCGACCTGAGACAAGCCGTCACGGACGCGCTGGTCGACGCAGGCCTGACCTATGAGGGCGCGCGCGAATACTGGACGCCGCGACGCCTGACGCTCGACGTGCGCGGCGTGACCGCGCGCTCGGCCGACATTTCGGAAGAGCGCAAGGGGCCGCGCACCGACGCGCCGGAGAAGGCCGTCCAGGGCTTCCTGCGCGGCGCAGGCCTCGCCTCGGTCGAGGAAGCGGAAGTGCGCAGCGATCCGAAGAAGGGCGATTTCTATGTCGCCGTGATCCGGAAAGCCGGCCGCGACGCCGAGGAGATCATCGCCGAGGCGATGCCGGCGATCATCCGCTCCTTCCCGTGGCCGAAATCGATGCGCTGGGGCAAGGCCTCGCGCGAGCCGGGTTCGCTGCGCTGGGTCCGGCCGCTGCAGTCGATCCTGTGCACCTTCGGGCCGGAGACCGAAGAAACGAAAGTCATCGAGTTCGAGGTCGACGGGATCAAGGCCGGCAACGTCACGCACGGCCACCGTTTCCACGCGCCGGAGCCGATCACGGTGCGCCGCTTCGACGATTACGCGGCCAGCCTGGAAAAGGCACATGTCGTGCTGGACGCGGAACGGCGCAAGGATGTCATCTCAACGGATGCCCGCAACCTGGCGTTCGCGCACGGCATCGAGCTGGTCGAGGACGAAGGCCTGCTGGAGGAAGTCTCCGGCCTCGTCGAATGGCCGGTCGTGCTGATGGGCCGGTTCGAGGAAGCCTACCTGGAAATTCCGGACGAGGTCGTACGGCTGACGATCAAGACCAACCAGAAGTGCTTCGTTACCCGCGACCCGAACACGCAGCAGCTGACCAACCGCTTCATCCTCGTCTCCAACATCTCCGCCAGCGACGGCGGCGAGGAAATCGTTGCCGGCAACGGCAAAGTGGTGCGCGCACGGCTATCCGACGCGCTGCATTTCTGGAAGACCGACCAGGCGCCCCTGCCCGACCTGGGCGAACTGGAAGCCTCCGCCGAAAAGTTCGGCCTCGATCTGAAAAAGCCGCTCGACCAGCGCATGGCCAAGCTCGACAGGCTCGGCGTCACGTTCCACGCCAAGCTGGGCACCCAGGGCGAGCGCGTCGCGCGGATCGCGAAACTGGCGGAAGAGCTGGCGCCCAGGGTCGGCGCGGAAGGCCATGACGCCAGGCGCGCCGCCGTGCTGGCCAAGGCGGACCTGACGACCGAAGTGGTCGGCGAATTCCCCGAGGTGCAGGGCGCGATGGGCCGCATCTACGCGGAACTGCAGGGCGAGGACGTCAATGTCGCCAAGGCCGTCGAGGATCACTACAAGCCGCTCGGCCCGTCCGACGAGGTGCCAAGCGACCCGGTGGCGATCGCCGTGGCGCTGGCCGACAAGCTCGACACGCTGACCGGCTTCTGGGCGATCGACGAAAAACCGACCGGCTCGAAGGACCCCTATGCGTTGCGCCGCGCGGCGCTGGGCGTGATCCGGATCTTGCTGGAGAACGGGATTCGGCTGGAGCTTGCGAAAGAAGGGGTTTCCTCTGACCTCCTCTCTTTCTTCCACGACCGGCTGAAGGTCTATCTGCGCGATTCCGGGGCGCGGCACGACCTGATCGATGCGGTGCTGTCGCCGGAGGACGACGATCTGCTCGTCGTCGTCCAGCGCGTCGAGGCGCTGGGCGCGATGCTGGACACCGATGCCGGGGCGAACCTGTTCGCCGGCACCAAGCGGGCGTTGAACATTCTCGCGGCGGAGGAAAAGAAGGACGGCGAAGGCGCGTTCGAGGGCGAGGCCGACAAGGCGCTGCTGAGCGAACCTGCCGAACGCGAGCTAGCCAACGTGCTCGCCGCCGTGTCCGGCCACGTCGACGATCACATCGCCCGGGAAGAATACGCGGAAGCCTTCGCCGTGCTTTCGGAACTCAGGCCGGCGGTCGACGCCTTCTTCGACGGCGTGATGGTCAATGCCGACGACCCGGCAGTGCGCATCAACCGGCTGCGGCTGCTCTCGTCGCTGCGCGCGACGACGCGCAAGCTGGCGGATTTCTCGAAGATATCCGGATAAACAAAAACGCCCGCGCGATGCGCGGGCGCTGTTACCTGATCCGGAACCGACCGGGCGTCAGTTGTAGACGCGATCGATAACCGCATCCTCGATTTCGCGATCGATGATGAGATCCTCGAGCTTCTTGCCGTCGGAGCCGAGCAGTTCTTTGACACGGTTCTGCGCGCGGTCGTCGAGCGACTGAACCGTCTCATCGGCACCCGTCGAGCTGCTGGTCTTGCCGGGATCCACCGGCTGGCCGGTTGCGCCGGAAATATTGCCTTCCACCTCGCCGCCGCGAATGACCGGAAGGCCCGAGCCGGAGCTTGGCGCGACGTAGATCTGCGGCATGGTGGACGGATCGAATTCGACATAGACGACCGACGGAAAGGCCGCGTCCATCTCAAGCGAATATTCGACCTGCGCCGATGCCGTGGCCGGAACGCCGGCAGCGAGTACGGCGATTGCGAATTTTGCGAGTCTGTTCATGGGTTTATCCCCCGTGGCTTCATCACCCTGTCAGCACCCTAGCAAAAGCGTGTTGCAGCCACGTTTTGTATTTCGTTCAAATTTTATCGGATTTTCACGGCCGTTGCGCAGGCGTTTTTCCCCGTGTAGCAGTCAGCCATGGACGCCAAGTCAACCGATCGCCGCTGCCGCATCCTGCCCGCCGGGCCGGTCGCCCTCGCCGAGGCGAAGGCGGCATTGCTTGCCGGCGAAACCGTCGCGATCCCGACCGAGACGGTGTACGGGCTCGCCGCGGACGCGACGAATGGCGAGGCGGTGGCGCGGATTTTCGAGTCGAAACAACGGCCTTCCTTCAATCCGCTGATATGCCATGTCACCGGCATCGCGATGGCGGAAACCTTCGCTTCCCTCGATCCCCTGTCGCGCAAACTGGCCGAGCATTTCTGGCCCGGCGCGCTGACGCTGGTGCTGCCGCTGAAGGCAGGCCATGCGATCCACCCGCTGGTGACCGCCGGTCTCGACACCGTCGCGGTGCGCGCGCCCAAGGGTTTTGGCGCGGAACTGATAGAGGCCGCCGGACGGCCGCTGGCCGCACCCAGCGCCAACCGTTCCGGCAAGATCAGCCCGACCAATGCGCAGGCCGTGGCGGAGGGTCTCGGCGACGCGATCGGCCTCGTGATCGACGGCGGGCCGACGCAGGTCGGCGTGGAGTCGACCATCGTCAAGGTCGAGAACGGCGCGGTTTACATGCTGCGCCCGGGCGGCGTCGCGGCGGAGGAGATCGAAGCCGTGGCCGGAAAGGCGCTCATTCGCGCGGGAGACAATGCCGCGATCCAGGCGCCCGGCATGCTGGCCTCGCACTACGCGCCGAACGCGCATATGCGGCTGAACGCGACACACGTGGATGAAGGCGAGGCGCTGCTCGGCTTCGGGCCGGAGCGGATCGACGGCGCGGACAACGCCAGGGCGGTGCTGGTGCTGTCGGAGACGGGCGATCCCGTCGAGGCAGCGGCCAATCTGTTCGACTACATGAGCAAGCTCGACGCCTCCGGCGCGACATGCATCGCGGTCGAGCCGATCCCCCCGCACGGACTCGGCGAGGCTATCAACGACCGGCTGGCGCGGGCGGCGGCTCCCAGGGAGACGACATGAAACAGGCGGACATCATCGCGCGGCTCATCCTAATCGCCGGCAAAATCAATGTGTTGACCAAAGACGATGACACCGCGCCTTACCTGAAGGAGTGGCGCGGGCGCTGGACCGGCAGGACCGCCGCCGTCGTCAGGCCCGGCTCGACGGAGGACGTCGCCGCTATCCTGAAGCTCGCCAGCGAGACGAAGACGCCGGTGGTGCCGCAGGGCGGCAATACCGGCCTCGTCGGCGGGCAGATACCCGACGCGAGCGGCAAGGCCATCATCCTTTGCACGTCGCGCCTGAACCGAATCCGCGAGATCGACCCGGCCGGCAACACGATCACGGTGGAGGCCGGCGCGGTGCTGCAGGCGGTGCAGGAAGCCGCCGACGAACACGGGCGGCTGTTCCCGCTGTCGCTCGGCTCGCAGGGCTCGTGCCAGATCGGCGGCAATCTCTCCACGAACGCGGGAGGCACCGGCGCGCTGGCGCATGGCGTGGCGCGCGACCTCTGCCTCGGGCTGGAAGTGGTGCTGCCGACCGGCGAAATCCTCGACGACCTGAACAAGCTGAAGAAGGACAATACCGGCTACAATCTGCGCAATCTGTTCATCGGCGCGGAAGGCACACTCGGCGTCATCACCGCCGCGGTGCTGAAACTGTTCCCGAAACCGGCGGGACGGGCCACCGCCTTCGTGGCGCTCCGCTCGCCCTCGGAAGCGCTGGCGCTGTTTTCGAAAGCGCGCGATACCGCCGGCAGCGAGGTGACGGCGTTCGAACTGATGGCGCGGATCGGCGTCGAGTTCACGACGCGCCATATCGAGGGCGTGCGCGACCCGCTGGCCGGGCATCATCCCTGGTACGTGCTGATGGAAATCTCGTCTGGCCAATCGGAGGAGGACGCGCGGGCGAAACTGGAGAGCGTGCTCGAACACGGCATGGCGCACGGGCTGGTCGTCGACGGGGCGATCGCCGAGAGCTTTTCGCAGCGCGCCGATTTCTGGCGGCTGCGCGAGGGCATGTCGGAAAGCCAGATCCCCGAGGGCGGCTCGATCAAGCACGACATCTCCGTGCCGGTGGACAGCGTGCCCAAATTCCTCGCGGAGGCCGACAAGGCGGTTCTCGCCATCGAGCCGGGTTCGCGCATCTGCGCCTTCGGCCATCTCGGCGACGGCAACATCCACTATAATATCTCCCAGCCGGTGGGCGCCGACAAACAGGTGTTCCTGACGCTGACCGAGGTGATCACGCCGGCGGTGCACGCAATCGTGCGCGCGCATGGCGGATCGATCTCGGCCGAGCACGGCATCGGCCAGATGAAACGTGACGAACTGGCGGAAACGAAATCGCCGGTGGCGCTCGAGCTGATGCGCCGGGTGAAGAAGGCCTTTGACCCGGCAGGCATCATGAATCCGGGCAAGGTGCTTTAAAAACCCCGGTCCCTGACCCATTCCGAGACATTGAATCGCATTTGAAATTGCTTGATTGCAATTTGCTAACCATCTCAAAGATCAGGATTTTTTAACGCTGTTTCTTAGGCGGAAGTCAGTGCACATCCCGTAAGGTGACATCCATGCCGGCACCAGAACACATAACCAGCCGGCATACAGGGACGAGAGACGAAGAGGCGAAAAGCCCGAGGCTCTCAGGGATGAACAGACGAGGCGTCAAACATGGCTTCTGGTGCACAACCGGTCTGGGCGGGACATGAATTCCGTCTCGATCCGAACCGGCTTCCGCAAAAACTGATCTATGCGACACGGACCGATTCCGGCGACGTGCAGATCACCGTCGACCAGAACGGCTGTGTGCTGAAGCGGCAACTGGAGGTTTCCGGCCTGCCGCTCAACATCGCGCTGCCGGTCAACGTATTCGACGGCGTGGCCGCGCGGGCAGTCTATACCGGCCCGGAAAGCGTCCTGGTCACGCTGGAACTGATGCATCACGATCCGGAACTGTGCGTGCCGCTGTTCGTCGGCCACGACCTCGAGGGCATTGCCCGCGACTGGCAGCAATGGTCCGACCTGCTCGGCCTGCAGATGCTCATCGTCGACGAGGACGGGGTGACGCGCACGCTCGACGAGAGCGCCCGCCACGTCATCAAGGACAAGACGCATCCGCGCCGCCATCACGCCATGTTCGCCGACCGGCGCCCGCGCTTCCTGGCGCGCCGCCGCATGGGCACGCTCGGCTGTCGCATGGTGCTCGGCGGCGTGGAGATCATCGCCAGAGACTAGGCGGCAAGACCCGCGGCGAGCAGGCCGGCGAAGACAAGCCAGCCAACCACCGTATTCGACTTGAAAAGTTTCAGGCACTGGTCCGCATCGTCGATATCGAGGATGCGGATCTGGCGCGCCATATGCGCGCCCGCCGCGACCAGCCCGGCATAGGCGAGCGGCGGCACGCCGGCGACCAGATATGCGCCGGCGAACAGCAGCAGGCAGGCCGAATAGAGCCCGACAAGCCAGAGCTTCGTGTGTTCGCCGAACAGGCGCGCCGTGGAGCGGACGCCGACCAGCGCGTCGTCCTCCTTGTCCTGATGGGCGTAGATCGTGTCGTAGCCGATGACCCACGGGATCGAGCCGAGATAGAGCAACGCCGGCGCGAGGCCGACCTCGCCATAGACCGCCGCCCAGCCCATCCAGGCGCCCCAGGAAAACGCAAGACCGAGGCCCAGTTGCGGCCAGTCGGTAAAACGCTTGAGGAAGGGGTAGATGGCGACAACGGCGAGCGAGGCGATGCCGAACAACACCGCGAACAGGTTGAACTGGATCAGCACCAGCAGGCCGACCAGCGCCTGGCCGACCAGGAACAGTTTCGCCTGGCGGCGCGTCACCTGGCCCGACGGCAGCGGCCGCGAACGGGTGCGCGCGACCTGGTCGTCGATGTTCTGGTCGACGAGATCGTTGTAGGTGCAGCCCGCGCCGCGCATGGCGACGGCGCCGATCAGGAACAGCACGAGGTACCACGGGTTCGGGAACGGCGCGAAGGCGACCAGCGGATCGTCCATGCCGGCAACGCCGGCGAGCGCCGCCGACCACCAGCACGGCCACAGCAACAGCCACCAGCCGATCGGCCGGTCCCAGCGGGCGAGCTGGGCATAGGGCCAGTGGCGGCGCGGCAGCGCACGATAGACCCAGTGGCCCGACGGCGCATCGGCGACCCGGCCCTGCTTGTCACGCGACTGGATGGTGTCTGACATGGCCCACAGGTGACAAGGCCGGGCACAAAGGTCAAGGGGCGGCAGCCGCGGCTTGACCACGCGCCGCCGAGGCCGTACCGCCATGCAAAAAAGTGACGGAGCGCACCATGAACGTATTGCTGATCGGATCGGGCGGACGCGAACACGCGCTGGCGGCAAAGCTGGCCGACTCCCCCGTCCTGAAGACGCTCTATTGCGCGCCGGGCAATCCGGGCATCGCCGAGGTCGCCGAATGCGTCGTGCTCGACGTCACCGACCACGGCAAGGTGGTGGATTTCTGCCGCCTGATGAAGATCGGTCTCGTCGTCGTCGGGCCGGAGGCACCGCTGGTCGACGGGCTGGCGGATTCGCTGAAGACCGCCGGGATCGCCGTGTTCGGGCCAAGCGCGGCGGCGGCGCAGCTGGAAGGTTCGAAGGGGTTTACCAAGGCGCTGTGCGACCGGATGGGCATTCCGACGGCGGCCTACGGGAAATTCAACAACGCGCCGAAGGCGAAGAATTACATCCGCCAACAGGGCGCGCCGATCGTCATCAAGGCGGACGGGCTTGCCGCCGGCAAGGGCGTGACCGTGGCGATGACGCAGGAGGAGGCGTTCGCGGCGATCGACGACTGTTTCGAGGGCGCGTTCGGCGCGGCCGGGGCGGAAGTGGTGGTCGAGGAGTTCCTCGAAGGCGAGGAAGCCTCGTTCTTCTGCATCTGCGACGGCAAGACCGCCCTGCCGCTGACCACGGCGCAGGACCACAAGCGCGTCGGCGAAGGCGACACCGGGCCGAACACCGGCGGCATGGGCGCCTATTCGCCGGCCTCGATCATGACGGACGCGCTGATCACCGAAACGATGGAAAAGATCATCGAGCCGACGATGCGCGGCATGGCGGAACAGGGCATGCCGTTCACCGGCATCCTCTATGCCGGGCTGATGCTGACCGCCAACGGGCCGAAGCTGATCGAATACAATTGCCGCTTCGGCGACCCGGAATGCCAGGTGATCATGCCGCGGCTGAAGGACGACCTTCTGCTTTTGACCAAGGCGGCGGCGGACGGGCTGCTTTCGGAGATGAGCGTGCGCTGGCGCCCGCAGGCGGCGGCGACCGTGGTGATGTGCGCGCCGGGATACCCGGCCTCGGCCCGGAAGGGCTCGGTCATCAAACTACCGAAAGAGATCGACCTGCCGGAAGGCGTGACGATCTACCATGCCGGCACGGCGAAAAAGGGCGACGACCTCGTCGCCAATGGCGGCCGGGTGCTCAACGTCACGGCGACGGGCGCAACCGTGACCGAGGCGCTGAAAACCGCCTACCGGGCCGTCGACATGATCGACTGGCCGGAAGGCTTCTGCCGCCGGGACATCGGCTGGCGGGAGATCGAGCGGGAGAATGCCGGATAATCGCCCGGCTAGAGACGCATGTCGACAACCGGTCCGGCAGTCAGCCAGACAGCCAGGGCAACCGCCAGCGGAACCAGCGCCAGCAGGAATGCAAGCAGGACGGCCAGGCCGGGACAGCATTTTCTCGATTTCATCATCATGTAAACCGGTCGGGTGACGGTCTCGCCGCCCGCCGGACCGGCGGCTGACCGGCGGCGCCGGAAGATTCCGGCGCCACCGGGACCACGGGACCCAGGCATCGATCCCGCAGACCTCAAACAAACGGGCGCCATTTCGCGGCGTTGATCTGGCCGCGCGTGAGGCCGATGTCCTCGAGAAGAGAGTCCGGCATCTCCTGCAGCCGCGCGTAATCGCGATGCCGGCGGCGGTAGTCGGCAAAGCCGGTCGCGATGCGGCGAAGGCGGCTTACCGTCCTGTCCCTGTTCTTGTCGTGCATGTCTCGTTCCTTTCGAATTCGGGTGGGGGCTTGCTGTTTCCGGCGGCGCCCCGCCGACGCGTCCGGACTGGAGGCGGGCGCGACGGCGGGACACTCTCCGCCAGAAGGGGCTCGTTCGCTCAGGCCGCGCGGGCGGCCGGCCGGCCGTGATCGACCGAAGTGAACATGGCCAGCATGGACATCTCGACCGTGGGGTCGCATTTGAGCAGGTGATGGAAGCCGAGACCGCGCAGCAGGTCCTCGGTCGCGGCATTCGCGCCGCAGATACGCATCTCGCCGCGGCCGGATTTCAGCAGCTTCGCGGTGACGATGAGGCCCCGCACGCCGGCATGGGTCGCATGCGGCACGCACGCGAGATTGACGATCAGCTTCTTCCAGCCGTCGGAGACGGCGTCGACAAGGGTGTCGGAGAGCGGCCCGGCGGCGTTGCCGTCAAGGATGCCTTCGATCTCGACGATCAGGAAATCGTCAATGGCGGTTCTGGAGATTTTCATTGCTCTGCTCCGTCGTGATGGGCTGCGGCCGCCTCCTGCGGCGGCTCGCGGAATTCGGTTTCAGCGGATGCGCACCTGCATCGGAGTGATACGGCGGATGCCGGCGAAGCCGGTCATGCGCGGCGCCGTATCCATCTCGATGTGCGGAGCGGCCGTGATCAGGGCATGCAGGCCTTCCTGCATCTCGATACGCGCCAGCATCTCGCCAATGCAGCGGTGCGGACCTGCGCCGAAGGCCGGGTGCAGCCGCGGATGATCGGTGCGGGTGATGTCGAAACTGTCCGGGGCGCCGTAAAGGTCGGGGTCGCGCATCGCCGACATGGTACTGACGCGCAACATGACGCCCGGTTCGATCGTGACGCCGCCGATATCCACATGGTCGACGGTGAAACGGACTACCGACCCGACCGGAGGTTCGAAGCGTATGGCTTCCTCCACCGCGCCCGGGATCAGCGCTGGATTGGTCCTCACGGCTTCCCACTGATCGCGATGCCCAAGAAGCAACGCGACCAACATCGCAAAAGCCGTACGAGTCGTGTCGCTTCCGCCGACAAGGATGCCCAGAACCTGGGTGACGAGATCATCGAAGGAGATCGACGGGTCCCTGTGCCAATCGACGACGAGTGCGGTCAGGAGGTCGTCGCGCGGAATCTCGATACGGGCACGCATGTGATTTTCCACATAGGCATGCAGTTCGTTCGCGGCCGCCTCTATGCGGTCATGCTCGTCATGCGGATAGACCGGTGCGGTGACCCGGGCGAGCTGGTACACGCGAGCCGCGAAATAAGAGGCCTCGCCGCGCGGAAAACCAAAGATCGCGGCGATCATTTCGGACGGTATCCGCGAGGCCATCCCGTCGACGAAGTCGAAGCTTTCACCGCGCGGTAACCGCGCGACGATCTCATTCGCGACGGTGCGAACCCTGCCGCGGACCGAACGCATCGCCCCGTGGGCGAAGGTGCGGGCAAATCGGCCGCGCCGGGCACGATGGGCATCGCCGTTGGAAAACAGGAAGAAGCCCGACACGAGGCGTTTCGCGGTGCCGTCGGGAATTCGCTGGATGGCAGCGTAATCGGGCCCTTCTATCTGTACGGTGCGCGGGTCGGTGAGCATTGCCTGCACATCGCCGGCGCGCAACGCCATGTAGTGTTTCTCGCCGAGCTTGATCACCGGATAATGGACCCGGAGGGCCGCGAGGTTCGCATGCGGGTTCTCGGCCAGAGACCGCGGATCGATGAATGGCGGCGTACCGACGCCGGCCGGGTTGTGCTGGTTCACTGTGTCTCTCCGTATGATTGGCAGCCGGGCGTGTTGCCTTGCGGGATTCCGGTGGTCATCGGGAGCGCCGGATCCATGGGCGGCTTGCCTTGGGGCGCGGTCTCTTGTGCGCGCGTGGTTGTCAGCGTTGTGCAACCAGTGGTATTTCATCCGTTCAGGCGTTGTATTTTCCAAACCTCTGGTGCGCCGATGCCCCAAAATCTGCAGATCTCGCTGTTGGGCGAGTTGCGCATTGTTTCGCGCGAGACCGAATTTCCGCTGCCCGCGTCGAAAAAGGCGCGCGCGCTCCTGGCGTTTCTCGTCGCCACCGGACGGCCGCACCGGCGGGAGCGCCTGTGCGAATTGCTGTGGGATATTCCCGACGACCCCAAGGCCGCCCTGCGCTGGGCGTTGAGCAAGCTTCGCAAGGTGGTCGACGGCGACGGCCGGGTGCGGATCGTCGCCGACCGGGAGCGCGTCCATTTCGACGCCGAAGACGTCGATATCGATATCAAGAACATCCACACCAAGCTGCGGCAGCGCGACGGCTACCTCGCCATCGCGGAGCTCGAGCCGATGGCGGGGCAGCTCGACATGGTGCTGCTCGACGGGCTCGACGGCGCAGGGGACGAGGGCTTCGATTCATGGCTGACCGCCGAGCGCGAGGACGCAAGCGTGGCACGCATCGAGGTCCTGCGCCAACTGGCCACGCATCCCGACATGGCGCCGGCGCCGGCGCATAAATGGATGCGGCTGTGGCGCGATGCCGACCCGTCCGGCGCGGAAGCCCATGAGCGAGCCGCCGCCACACCTGCCCCGGCAGAGAGCAAGCCCGCGGCGCATCGGGCCGCCAAGCCAAAAATGAATCCTCAATCGCGGGCGTTGCGGGCGCAGCGGATCGGATTCTGCGAGGTCCCGGACGGAACCAAGATCGCCTATGCGACGCTCGGGTCCGGCCCGCCGCTGCTGAAAGCGGCGAACTGGCTCAACCATCTCGAATTCGACTGGAACAGCCCGATCTGGGGACGCAGCTTCGCCACGATCGCCCGCAACCGCACCTTCATCCGCTACGACGAGCGGGGCAGCGGCCTGTCGGACTGGAACGTCGCGGATCTGAGTTTCGAGTCGTTCGTGGAAGACCTGGAGGCGGTCGCCGACAAGCTGGGACTGGAACGCTTCCCGCTGCTCGGCATCTCGCAGGGCGCGGCGGTGTCGATCGAATATGCCGTGCGGCATCCCGAGCGCGTCTCCGGGCTGGTGCTGATCGGCAGCTATGCGGCCGGCTGGCGGATTCTCGCCAGCCCGGAAGAACAGGCACGGCGCGAGGCGGTGCTGACCCTGACGGAGCTCGGCTGGGGAACGGACAATCCGGCCTACCGGCACATTTTCTCGCAGACCTTCATGCCGGAAGCGAGCGCCGACGATCTCGCCTGGTTCGACGAGTTCCAGCGCCAGACCACATCGCCGCAGAACGCGGCGCGGTTCCAGGACGCCTTCGGCCATATCGACGTCCGGCACCGGCTGGCCGAAGTCAAGGCGCCGACCATCGTGCTGCATTCGAAATACGACCAGCGCATTCCGCTCGACATGGGCCGCGACGTGGCCTCGGGAATACCGGACGCGCAATTCGTGCCGCTGGAAAGCCGCAACCACATACTGGTCGATCACGAACCCGCCTGGCGGGTCTGCATCGAGGCCGCCAACCGGTTCCTTACGGAAAAAGGGATCTAGGGCCCGCCCGCCGGAGCAGGCGCCGCCCCTTCTTCCACATTTTCGCTTGTTCCAGATCAAAGAAGCGGCCGAGAAAGGCTGCGATCCTTTTCGCGCGAAGACTTCGAAAGGAACGCATGATGGGGATTTTTGCGCGTATCACCCAGAGAATGGATCGCCAGTCGCACCTGATGGGCGCGATGATGGAGCGGATGGACGTGGACCTGGAAGCGGCGGGAACCGAAGCCTCGGGCGCCCGGCTGGAGCGCGCGGCGCGCTCGTGCCTGATGTGCCAGGACAGCGACGCATGCGAACACTGGCTCGAAGGCAATGCCGAGACCGGACCGGATTTCTGCCCGAACAGGCAGTTCTTCGCCGACCACCACAAGTAAGGCGTTTCCCGCGAAACCGACCTATCCCGCCAGCGGCGCCCTGCCGTTGGTGATGGCCTCGGCGCGGGCGGAGAATTTCGTTCCGCCGTCCTCGTCATGCAGAAAGAGCGGCGGGACGAATTCCATCTGCTTTCGCGACCCCTTGATGCCGGAAACGACGATGCGGATCGCCGGTTTCGACGGGCGGGGATGGACGGGCAGTACCGTCACCGCGCCGTAGCGGCCTTTCATTGCCCCGAGGATCTCGACGACGGATTGCGGCCGCGCGATCAGCGACAGGCCGGAACCGGGCCGCGCGATAGCGCAGGCGGTCTTGATCCAGCGCGACAGCAATTCCCCGTCCATCACGTGGGCGCCGGCCTTCTCGGCCTTCGGCGTCGCGCGGTCCTTCGGATCGTTGAAGGGCGGATTGGCGATCACCCAGTCGTAGACATCGCGCGGGAAGCCGGCTTCTTCGCGCGCCTTGCCATCAAGCCCGACATCGGCCTCGACCACCCGCGCGCGGTCGCGCAGATGCTCGTTGCCAGCAAGGGCGAGACCGGCGCGGGCGCATTCCGCCATCAGCGGCGAGACTTCGTAGAGAACGGCTTTCGCCGCGCGGCAGCGGTCGAGCACGCAAAAGGCCGCCGCGCCGGCCCCTGCCCCGAGATCGGCGAGCGTGCCGGAAAAGCCGTCCGGCACGGCGGCGGCGAGAACTGTCGCGTCGACGCCGGAACGATGCGCGTCCCTCGCCGGCTGGACGAGATGGAAGGCGCCGCGATGAAACGCGTCGACGGTTGTCTCGATGCCGCCAATGACGGGACCGCCCACGGGAGCGTCAGCCCTTCAGCTCTTTTTCGAGGCCGGCGTCGCGGACGATGCGGCGCGCCTCCTCGATCCGGTCGGCTTCGACCAACATGCGGCGCGGGATGATGCCGAGCGAACCCTCGACGATCGACATGTTCTGGTCGGCGACCAGCACCTCGATGCCCGCCTCGCGCATCAGCGATTCGACGAAGGACAGCGTGACGGGATTGTTCGTGCGCAAAAGCTCTTCCATTTTTTCCTGATAGGCTGCGGCGGCGCTGGTCACAAGCCCGTCAACTGCGCTATCTCGTCAGGAAAGAGGCCGTGAACGCGCCAATTCGCCGCTTGCCGCGCAGGGACGGAATTTCTAATGTGGCGCGGAAAAATCCAGGAGAAACCGCATTGGGCGTCGTCATACCGCTTGGTGAAAACAAGAAAGAAACGGCCGGCATCGAAAAGCTGATCGGCCTCGTCACCGGCGGCATGGACCGGGTGAACGAGCTGATCCTGTCGAAGGCCGGTTCGGACGTGGAGATGATCCCCGAGGTCGCCAATCACCTGATCTCGTCCGGCGGCAAACGGCTGCGGCCGATGATCACGCTCGCCGCCGCCGACCTGTTCGGCTATCACGGCGAAGGCCATGTGAAGCTGGCGACCAGCGTGGAATTCATGCACACGGCCACCCTGCTGCATGACGACGTGGTCGACGAGAGCGACATGCGCCGCTCCAAGCCGACGGCGCGAATGATCTGGGGCAACCAGGCCAGCGTGCTGGTCGGCGACTTCCTGCTCGGCCAGGCCTTCAAGATGATGGTGGAAGTCGGCTCGATCGACGCGCTGGACGTGCTGTCCACCGCCGCGTCGGTGATCGCCGAAGGCGAGGTGATGCAGCTGGCGGCGGCGAAGAACCTCGAAACCACCGAGGACGAGTATCTCGCCGTCATCAAGGCGAAAACGGCGGCATTGTTCTCGGCGGCGGCCGAAGTCGGCCCGATCATCGCCGAGGCGTCGAAATCGGAACGCGCGGCGCTGCGATCCTACGGCCTCAATCTCGGGCTTGCCTTCCAGCTGGTCGACGACGCGCTGGACTATGGCGGCAACGCCAAGGATCTCGGCAAGAACACCGGCGACGATTTCCGCGAAGGCAAGATCACCCTGCCGGTCGTGCTAGCCTACCGGCGCGGCACCGACGCGGAGCGCGAGTTCTGGAAAAAGAGCATCGAAAACGGCGAAAGCGACGACGCGGCGCTGGAGAATGCGCGCGGGCTGATGCTGAAATACGGTGCCCTGCCCGACACGATCCAGCGGGCGCGCCATTTCGGCGAGATCGCCCGCGACGCACTGGCGCCGCTAAAGCCGTCGCCGCAAAAGGAAGCGCTGCTCGACGTCGTCGAGTTCTGCATTTCCCGGATCAACTAGGCGGGCCACGGCGGCGATTCCGCCGGGCCGGAAGCGCGCGGGCGCCAGCGTTGCGCGTACACCATAAAAAGGCCATGCTCGGGGAGTGATTTGCCTGGCGCGAACGCGCCGAAAACGAGATTTTGCGAAGTGGTAGCCCGATGAACCGGACCCTTGTCTTTTCCGCCCTGATCGCAGCCGGCCTGACGGCAGCGCCCGCATGGGCCGAACGCGCGCCGGACGAGGCGCTGGCCCCGGCGCAATCGCTTGCCGGCGCATATCTCGCCGCCGAAACGGCGCGGGCGGAAAACGATTTCGACGCCGCGGTGCAGTACTATACCGATGCCCTCAGCTTCGATCCCGACAACCCGGTGATCCAGCAGGAACTGCTGATCGCGTTCGTCACGAACGGCCAGTTCGACAAGGCGCTGCCGCTTGCCGAGAAGCTGAAGAAGGATGCGGAGATCGAGCGCATTTCGCGGCTGGTGCTCGGCATCGAGGCGATCCGTGCGCGACGTTACCTTCAGGCGGACAGCGCACTTATCCTGTCGGTGGAGAGCGACCTCGAACGGCTGCTCACCGGCGTCATGCGCGCATGGGCCAAATTCGGCGCCGGCGAGACCGACAATGCGCTGGCTTCGCTCGACCTGCTGGAAGGGCCGGACTGGTACCAGCTGTTCACGGCCTATCACGGCGCGCTGATCGCGGATGCCGCGGGCCGCAAGGCCGAAGCCGCCGAACGCTACGAGTTCGGGATCAACAACACGGCAGGCGGCAGCGCCTCGCCGCAGACCTATCTGCGGCTGGCCGAGTCCTATGCCGGTTTCCTCGCCCGCGATGGCAAGATCGAAGAGGCGAAGGACATCGTCGCGCGCGCGCTTGGCGTCGCGCCGGCAAATCCGCCGCTGCTGGCACTGCTCGGGGCGGGCGACGACATCGCCGGCAAGGCACTGCGCATCGCCGATCCGGCCGGCGGCGCGGCCGAAATGCTGTTCAACATCGGCACCGCTATCAACCGGGACGGCGCGGAGAGCTTCGCCGCGCTCTACCTGGAAATGGCGCGCGTGCTGGCGCCGAAAAACGCGCAGATCTACTTCGAGCTGGGCGGCATTTCCGAACGGCTCGGCATTCCCGAGCGGGCCATCGCCTTCTACGACGAGATCCCCGCGAGTTCGCCGTTCGCCCGCATCGCCCATCTGCAAAAAGGCCTCAACCTTGCCGACATGGACCGCAATGACGAGGCAAAGGAAATCCTCACCGCCGCGGTCGACGAAGACCCGGGCGAATATCGCGGCTACCTGGCGCTCGGCGGAGTCCACGCCTCGCTGAAGGAATACGCCGAAGCTGCGGCGCTCTACGAACGCGCCATCGACAATATCGACACCAATGACGCGATGTTCTGGCCGCTCTACTACCGCATGGGCATCGCCTATGAGCGCACCAAGGAGTGGGACAAGGCGGAAGCCTCCTTCAAGCGGGCGCTGGAACTGTCGCCAGACCAGCCGGACGTCCTGAACTATCTCGGCTATTCGTGGATCGACATGAACATCAATCTCGAGGAAGGCCTCGAGATGATCCGCAAGGCCGTCGATATGCGTCCGCGCGACGGCTATATCGTCGACTCGCTGGGCTGGGTCTATTACCGCCTCGGCCGGTTCGAGGAAGCCGTCACCGAACTGGAAAAGGCGACGGATCTCAGGCCGCGCGATGCGATCATCAACGACCACCTTGGCGACGCCTACTGGCGTGTCGGCCGCAAGCTGGAAGCGACCTACCAGTGGGCGCAGGCGCTCGACATGGAGATCGAGCCGGAAGACGCGGCAAAGATCGAGGCGAAACTCGCCGCCAGCAACGCCGCCGGGGGGATTCCGGAACTGGCGGTCAGCCAGGTTGACGATACCACCAACGGCCAGACGGCCGCCTCGCCCAAAGCCGAGAATGGCGGCTGACGGCCAACTGCACACGACTGCCGATGTCAGACACGAACTGGTTTGCAGCGCGCGCCAAGATCAACCTGGCGCTGCACGTCACCGGGCGGCGCGATGACGGCTACCACCTGATCGAGACCATCGCGGTGTTCGCCGATATCGGCGACCGGATCGGCATCCGGCCCGCCGAGGCGGACCGTTTTTCCATCGAGGGGCCGGAAGCGGCGGCGCTGGCGCAAGAGGACGAGGCGCACAACCTCGTCGTGCGCGCGCGCGACATGGTGCGGGGCATTGCCGGAGAACACGGGATTGCCGCGCCGCCCGTCGACATCGTGCTCGACAAGCATCTGCCGGCGGGCTCGGGCATCGGCGGCGGCTCCGCCGACGCGGCGGCGGCGCTGGCCGGCCTGACGATGCACTGGGGCGCGGATGCGGCCGCGGAGGCGATCCGCGGCAAGGCGGTCGGCCTCGGCGCCGACGTGCCGATGTGCCTGGCTTCCCGGCCACTTGTTGCCTCGGGCGTCGGCGAGGAACTGCGCCCGCTCGCCAACATGCCCGCTCTGGCACTGGTGCTCGCAAATCCGCGCAGGCACGTTTCGACGCCGACCGTGTTTTCCGCATTGGCAGAAAAGGACAATCCGCCGATACCGCTCGGCACGGCAGCAGGACTGAAATCGGCGCGCGACTGGACCGCCTGGCTGGCCGAGCAAACGCGCAATGACCTGCAGGGGCCGTCCGTCGCGCTGACGCCGGAAATCGGTGACTGCCTGGCCGCGCTGCAGGCGACCGGTCCCCTGCTGGCGCGCATGTCCGGATCGGGCGCGACCTGTTTCGGCGTCCATGCGGACATGGATGCGGCGCGGCATGCGGCATCGCATCTCTTGCGCGACAAGCCCGATTGGTGGATCACGACAACACAGACGGGACCATCTCGCGAGGAGCAGACATGAACCGTATCGACGAAAGCCGTCCGTTCATACCGGTGCGCATCGCCGTCCTGACCGTGTCGGACACGCGATCGCTGGAAGACGACAAGTCCGGCGCGACGCTGGCGGCGCGCATCGAGGAGGCGGGCCATGTGCTTGCCGAGCGCGCCATCGTCACCGACGACAAGGAGCGTATCGTCGAAACCGTGTCGGACTGGGCCTACCGGGACGACATCGAGGTGGTCATAACCACCGGCGGCACCGGCTTCACCGGCCGCGACATCACGCCGGAATCACTGGAACCGCTGTTCGACAAGAGGATGGACGGGTTTTCCGCCCTGTTCCACCGCATCTCTTTCGACAAGATCGGCACGTCGACGATCCAGTCACGCGCGACCGCGGGGCTGATGTACCAGACCTTCGTCTTCGTGCTGCCCGGCTCTCCGGGCGCCTGCAAGGATGCCTGGGACGGCATCCTCAAACAGCAGCTCGACTACCGCCACATGCCGTGCAATTTCGTGGAGATCATGCCGCGGCTGGACGAGCACCTGAAACGCGGCGGCGGCAAATCCGCCTAGGCATTTCAAGTTCGCGCCGGGGCCCGGCGACTTCGGAAAACCTGTTTGGCTAGCGTTTCGGCGCCATCTCGATTTCCGCGGGCAGCACCCGCAATGCCAGGCCGCGGATCATGTCCTCGCCCGATGTCGCACCGGCCGGGAGGTTGGCGAGCGCCTGCCGTCTCGAAATGACGAGCCCGCGCGCCAGCGGGCCGCGCCGCGCGGTGGCCGGCCGGAAGATGCGGGACAACCAGCTGCCGCTCTTCTGCGTGGCAAAGCGGGCGGCGGCCGCGTCGGGATGCATAATGTGATCCATCACCGCGCCGTGCCAGCCTTCCCGCAACCGCGCGCCCGGCTCCAGCACGACGAACCAGTCTGCCCGCGCAGCGGCCAGGATATCCTTCAATGGCTTATGCGCCAGATCGACGAGATTGCAGCCTGACGCATCGGCGATATCCGCGGTCGAATCGGTCGAGCCGCCGTCGGCGATGAGCACCTCGGCGATGTGCCCCTCGATGGCGTCGTGAACAAGCGGGGCCAGCGAGCGAGCCAGCGCCACGGCGTTGTTTTGCGTGAAAAACAGGATGGTTACCATCTTTCCCCCAATCCGGGCGTGACTAGCAGACGCTCTGTGGGAAAGCAAAGCCTCCGCAGTTTTGTTCTTGCAATGTTCTCGTTTGAACGATAGGAATATAGTCATCGATCAAGCGATTCCAATTCCTGGCGGAGACGCGACATGGACGTGATGGCAGCAGCAGACAAGGCAGCATTTTCCGGCACCGCCGAGAGCGGCGTCGAGCATGCGAACGGCATGATCGGCCAGTCCGGGCTGCGCGGCCACGAGCACCGCGCGCGCGGCCGGGCCAGCGCGATCAACCCGTCCGGGCGATTCGAGCCGCTGTCACGCAGCGTGTTCGACGACGGCTGGAACAGTTTCGAGGACCTGCCGCCGTTCAAGACGGAGGTGCAGACCGAGCATTCGCGCACGATCATCACCAGGAACTCGTCGCCCGACATTTCCTTCGACCGGTCGATCAATCCCTATCGGGGCTGCGAGCATGGCTGCGTCTACTGCTTCGCGCGGCCGACACATGCCTATATGGGCCTGTCGGCGGGGATCGACTTCGAGGCGAAGCTGTTCGCCAAGCCGGATGCGGCGAAGCTGCTCGAAAAGGAGATCACCCGGCCCGGCTACCAGGTCAGGTCGATCGCCATCGGCACGAATACCGACCCGTACCAGCCGATCGAGCGCGAATGGCAGATCATGCGGTCGATCCTCGAAGTGCTGGAGCGGCACAACCACCCCGTCGGCATCGTCACCAAATCGCATCTGGTGACGCGCGACGCCGACATTCTCGCCCGCATGGCGGAAAAGGGGCTGGCCAAGGTCGCGCTGTCGGTGACGACCATGGACCGAAAGCTGGCACGTACCATGGAGCCGCGCGCCTCGACGCCGTCGCGGCGGCTCGAAGCCATCCGCATCCTCACAGATGCCGGCATTCCGACCTCCGGCATGATCGCGCCGATCATCCCCGGCCTCAACGACCACGAGATCGAGAAGCTGCTCGACGCCGTGGCCGGGATGGGCGCGCGCGAGGCGGGATACGTGCTGCTGCGGCTGCCGCTGGAGGTCGCGCCGGTGTTCAAGGAATGGCTGCTGCGCCACTATCCCGAACGCTACCGGCACGTCCTGTCGCTGATCCGCTCGATGCGCGGCGGCAAGGATTACGACGCCGAATGGGGCAAGCGGATGCGCGGCACCGGCCCCTATGCCTGGCAGATCGCGCGCCGCTTCGAACTGACGACGAAACGGCTCGGGCTCAACACCAAGCGTCTCAAACTGCGCAGCGACCTGTTCGTCGCGCCGAAACCGGAGAGTGAGCAGCTCAGTCTCCTGTAAGCCCCCGCCGGACGGACCGCACGTCCCCCTCTCCATCCCCAGCGGTCCGTTCGGCGGCAAGGCCCTGCGCGACAGCACAAGCCGAGGTCTCCCCGCCCGAAAGCTTGCGCATAACAGGGCCTTCGAAGAGAGAATCGGGCGGGCGCGAATGAAAATCGTGGTAGTCTCGCCGCACCATGACGGCCACGAACGCGTCCCCCGATTCTCTTCTTCCCCTCGACGGCATCGACGACCCCGTCCTGCCGGATTTCCGTTTCGAAACAACCTACTGGAAACAGGGCTTCGCCCATGTCGCCGGCGTCGACGAGGCGGGGCGCGGCCCGCTTGCCGGGCCGGTGGTGGCCGCAGCGGTGATCCTCGCACCGGGCCAGATATTCCATGGTCTCAACGATTCGAAAAAGCTGACGGCGGCGAAGCGGGAACGGCTTTACGCCGACATCATGGATACGGCGCTGGCCGTCTCGGTGACCAGCCTGTGCGCGGAGTCGATCGACGGCAGCAATATCCTGCGCGCCAGCCTGGAAGCGATGCGGCAGGCTGTAACGGGGCTTTCCATCGCCGCGGACAGCGCGCTGATCGACGGCCGCGACGTGCCGCCGGGGCTACGCCTGCGGGCCGCGCCGCGCGCGGTCATACGCGGCGACAGCCTTTCGCTGTCGATCGCCGCCGCCTCGATCATCGCCAAGGTGACGCGCGACCGGATGATGGCGCGGCTCGGGCCGCACCACCCGCATTACGGGATGGAGAAACACATGGGCTACGGCTCGAAGCTGCATCGCGAGGCGATCGGCAGCCATGGCGGCGTCAGCCGCGTGCACCGGTTCACCTTCGCACCGCTAAAATGAAAAGGCCGGGCGCGCCTTGCGGCGGGCCCGGCCCGGTTTCACGATAACGCCAGCGCGTCAGTTCATGCGCGTCTTGACCTCGGCCAGAGACTTCTTGAACAAATCGGTGGCGGCCTTGCCGGAGACCTTTTCGCCCAGGATCCGGTTCGCTGCGGCAAGCGCCATGTCGACAGCCGAGTCGCGGACTTCTTCCATCGCCTCGGCTTCGGCCTGCGCGATCTTCTGTTCGGCCATCGCGGTCCGACGAGCGACGTATTCGTCCGTCTTCTGCTTCGCTTCGGCGGTAATCATCTCCGCCTCGCGCTTGGCTCCCTCGACGATCTCGCCGGCTTCCTTTTCCGCTTCCTTGCGCTTCTTCTGGTACTCGGCCAGCAGCGCCTGCGCTTCCTCGCGCAGCTTGCGGGCCTCTTCCAGCTCGTTGCGGATCTTTTCGGCACGGTCGTCGAGCGACTTGGCAATCGCGCCCGGCACCTTCGCGTAGACGACGATTCCGAGGAAGATGACGAGGGCAATCAATGCCCAGAATGTTGCATCACCCATCGTGCTCTCCCTAGCCTTTGGCCGCTTTCAGCGCCTTGGTGATCTCGGCCTTGGTGACCGTGCCGCCGATCAGCTGCTTGACGACGGCCTCGGTCGTTTCGCCGGCGATGGCGCCGACATCGGCCATGGCCTTGTCCCGGATCGTGGCAATGCGCGCCTCGGCGTCGGACAGCTTCTTGGCGAGTTTCTTTTCCACCTTCTGGCGCTCGGCCTCGGCGGCCGCCTTGGCGGCGTCGCGTGCCTTGTTGCCGATCTCGTTGGCGGACGATTTCGCCTCGGCCAGTTCCTGCTCGTAGGCAGCGATGGCAGCGTCGGCTTCCGACTTCAGCTCATGCGCCTTGTCGAGGTCCTGAGCGATGCGGTCCTGGCGCGTTTCGAGAATGCCACCGATACGCGGAACGATCACCCGGGACATGAACCAGTAGAGGAACCCGAATGTCAGCGCGAGCCAGAAGAGCTGGGAAGCGAATGTCGAGGAATCGAATGGCGGGAATGCTCCGCCGCCATGGGCGGCTTCCGCCGCGCCATGCGCTGCCTCGGCTGCGCCCTGGGTGGCTTCTTCGGCAAATGCCTTGGTTACAAACATGGGCGTCCCTTAACGGAGAATCGCGCGGCCTGGCCGCGCTTTATCCATGGAGCGAACCGGCCGGAGGTTCCGGCCGGCACCAGTCTCGCTTGCGATCAGACTGCGAAGAGCAGCAGGAGCGCGACGAGAAGGGAGAAGATGCCCAGAGCTTCCGTCACGGCGAAGCCGAAGATCAGGCGGCCGAACTGGCCGTCGGCTGCCGATGGGTTGCGCAGGGCGCCGGCGAGGTAGTTGCCGAAGATCGTGCCGAGGCCGATGCCTGCGCCACCCATGCCGAGGCATGCGATACCTGCACCGATGAACTTTGCTGCTTCCGCTTCCATGTTGAACTCCTTTGGATGAGAATTGGCGGATTATCTTGGCGGCTGGCCGCCGGTTAACGGATCAGTGGCTCGGATGCAATGCATCGTTGAGATACATGCAGGTGAGCACTGCAAAAACGTAGGCCTGAAGGAAGGCCACGAGGAACTCCAGACCGGTCAGCGCGACGGCCATGGCGAGCGGCAGAATGGCGCCGCCGATGCCGAGCGCGCCCATCGCCGTCAGCGAGGTCACGAAGCCGGCGAAAACCTTCAGCGTGATGTGGCCGGCCAGCATGTTGGCGAACAGACGAACAGACAGGCTGATCGGACGCGACAGGAACGAGATCACCTCGATCAGCACGACCAGCGGCACCAGCACGCCCGGCACGCCTTCCGGCACGAACAGGCCGAGGAACTTCAGGCCATGCTTCATGAAGCCGTAGACGACGACGGTGCTGATCACCAGGATCGCCAGCGCGAAGGTGACGATGATCGACGAGGTGACGGTGAAGAAATAGGGGAACATGCCGAACAGGTTGGCGACCAGGACGAACATGAACAGCGAGAAAACCAGCGGGAAGAACCGCATGCCCTGCGTTCCAGCCGCGTCCCGCAACATCGAGGCGACGAATTCGTAGGCCATCTCGGAGATAGACTGCAGACGGCCCGGCACGAGGCCGCGGCTTGCCGTGGTCAGGTAGAGGAAACCGGCGGTCGTGGCGACGGTGAGCACCATGAACAGCGACGCATTGGTGAAGGAGAGGTCAAGACCGCCGACATTTTCGATCGGAATGTACTTGGAGATCTGGAACTGGTGGATAGGATCGTTTGCCACCGTATACCCCTCTTTGTCGCGCGCCGCGCGGCTAATCTTTGTTACCGTCCGGTTTTGCGCCGGACCGTGTTCTCGTCTCGGGTTCCGCCACAAGACCGGCGGAACGCAGGACATTCAATACGCCGGCGACAAAGCCGAGGAGCAGAAACACGATCATGCCCCATGGCGACGTTCCGGCGAGACGGTCGATCAGGTATCCGATTCCCGCCCCCACAAGCACGCCGGCGATGAATTCGCTCGACATCTTGAGGGCGTAACCGAAACCGGTCTTGCCACCCGCCTCTCGACCCTTCGTTCCTTCGCCTTCATCCGCCTGCCTGGCGGAAAGCGCCGCATCGAGCGCCTTGCGTCGGTTCTCCAGATCACCGACCTCTCCGGATTTGCCGATTTCCGCGTTGCCGTTCCCGCCCGGCGTCTTTGGCGCATTATCTTGTGCCATTGGCCTTGTCGGGGTTGAGCATCGGAGAATTGGCGACCCAGTGAAGTCGGGCGCAACATAGTTTCGCCACCCTAGCTAGTCAAGGCGGGTTTGCACATGCCAACAGGTGCTTATTTTATTTTTAAATCAGATACTTAGCGCCAATGTAGCCAATGGTCGCAGTCTGAGGCCGCCCGGTTTCCGGCATTCCGCCCGCGACTCTGCCCGTCAGCTCCAGCCGCCACCATAGGTGCGATAGAAGACATGCAGGCCGATACGGGCCCGCCGTTCCATGGTGCGCGCCCAGCGCGGACGGACGTAAACAGCGTGATAATGGGTCGAGGAACCGACCGTATCGAACCAGATCTTGCCGGCGGTCACGGCCAGGGCGACGTCCTGTGCGGTCTTCCAGTGGCGCGGCGAACGGACGCGGTCGCGAATGCCGTCGCAGGCGAAGGAGAACTGACAGCGGTTGCGCCAGTTGTCGTTCTGGTAGACGACGCCGCAGATCGTGTCCGGGAAGGTGGGATTGCGCACGCGGTTCAGGATGACCTGCGCCACGGCAGCCTGGCCTTCCACGGATTCGCCGCGGGCCTCGAAGTAGATGCCTTGAGCGAGACACTTCTGCTCGCGGTCGGAAAACGCGGCCGCGGGCAGAGGTGTCGCCACCCAGGCATGATCGCCCCCGCCCATCGGCGGGATGAACCGGCCCTGCGCCTCGGCATCCGGCTCTTTCAGCAGGCTGCGGAAGGGCGATTCGCGGGCGAAGTCCGGCGCCGGGGGCGCATAGGCCGTCGCCAGAATGTCGGCCTTGTCGTTGGTGACCAGCTTGGCCAGCATGGTGGGGACCTGCGGATCGCGCGGCTTGTCCTCATGGCGGTAGAAGGCCGTGGCGATCTGGATTTCCTTGCCGCCGATCTCCGGCTTGGCGAAGGCCATGAGCGTCTTCTCGTCCGTCGCCGGGTGGAGGACGGAGCTTTGCCGCTGCAGCACCGTGCCGGCGGAGAAGTCCTTCGGCGGCGCGATGGGCGCGATCGAGACGATGCGGCCGGTCTTCTCGGCGCGGTTGATGCGGTCCTCGTCGGGCGTATCGGCCACAACGGTCTTTTCCGGCGTTACGACGACGCGGCCGACGGACGGCGTGTCGATGCCCGAGGAGGCGATCGAGCCGGTCACGACGGGATCGGCCTCGAAATTCAACTCGGCCTGGTGGATCGAGCCCGCGGCCGAAGCCTTCAGGAAAACGTGCCAGCGGCTTTGCTGTTCATCGGCGCCGGTCAGCAGGCCGGAAACATCCTGCATGGCGACGGATGTCGGATTGGAAAAAAAGATCGCGGCGGCCAAGAGGGCCGGACCGGACATTCCGACCGCACGCCGGCGGACGGCGACAGACTTCATGATTCGCACTCGAACACTCCGAAACGGACGCTTACGCAACTCGACAATGCGAACCACAATGATCGATTAACCTTGATAGCCGGTTAATGGCGGCATCAAGGCGTGCGAGTTCGAGACAGGGGACGTCAGCGCTTCTTCTTCGCGCGGCCGGCAAACGGGTTGTCGCTGGTGCGCGTGAGCATGCGGATCGGCACGCCGGGAAGATCGAAATCCTGGCGCAGCGTGTTGGTCAGATAGCGCAGATAGGAAGCGGGCATCGCGTCGGGCCGCGAGCAGGACAGCACGAAGGCCGGCGGGCGCATCTTGATCTGGGTGATGTATTTGAGCTTGAGGCGGCGGCCCGCGACGGCGGGCGGCGGGTGATGCTGGACCACGGCGTTCAGCCAGCGATTGAGCTTGCCGGTCGAGATACGGCGGTTCCACACCTCGTGCGTATTCGCGATCTCCTGCATCAGCTTGTCGAGGCCGGCGCCGGTCTGACCGGAAATCGGCACGGCGCGAATGCCGCGAATCTGCGGCAACAGGCGTTCCGTCTTCTCGCGCAGGTCGGCAAGCGCCTGTTGGCGGTCCTCGATCATGTCCCACTTGTTGAAGGCGATGACCGGCGCCCTGCCCTCGCGGACGATGAGATCGGCGATCTGCAGGTCCTGCTTCTCGAAGGGAATCTGCGCGTCGAGCACGATGACGACGACCTCGGCGAAGCGGATGGCGCGCAGCGCGTCGCCGACTGAAAGTTTTTCCAGCTTCTCCTGGACGCGGGCCTTGCGGCGCAGACCGGCCGTGTCGAACAGCTTGATCTTGCGGCCATTCCATTCCCAGTCGACGGAAATGGAATCGCGGGTGATGCCGGCTTCCGGGCCGGTCAGCAGCCGGTCCTGGCCGATCAGCTTGTTGATCAGCGTCGACTTGCCGGCATTCGGGCGGCCGACGATGGCGATGCGCAGCGGCTTGGTCGGATCGTAAGGCGGAATGTCCTCCTCCGCCTCGTCGTTGACATCGTCGCCGACCAGGCCCACCTCTTTCGCCTCTTCGGGCTCTTCCTCCTCTTCGGCCAGCGCGCGCTCCTCGCCGACGGCATCGACGAGAGCGTCACGCAGATCGGCGAGGCCGAGACCGTGCTCGGCGGAAACACCGATGGGCTCGCCAAGGCCAAGCGAAAAGGCTTCGTAAAGACCCGCTTCCGCGCCACGGGCCTCGGCCTTGTTGGCGACGAGGACCACCGGCTTGCCGGACTTGCGCAGGATCTCGGCGAAGGTGGTGTCGTCCGGCGTCAGGCCCGTCTTGGCGTCGATGACGAACAACGCCACGTCGGCATCGTCGATGGCATGCAGCGTCTGCGCGCGCATGCGGCCCTGCAGCGTGTCGGCGTGGCCGACCTCGAGGCCGGCGGTGTCGATGACGTCGAAGACGAGGTCGTAGAGCTTGGCGGGATGGAGGCGGCGGTCGCGCGTCACGCCCGGCGTGTCGTCGACAAGCGCCAGCTTGCGACCGGCCAGCCGGTTGAACAGCGTCGACTTGCCGACATTCGGACGTCCGACAATGGCGACGGTGAAGCTCACCCCTGACCGACCTCGCCGGAAGCCGTGATCAGGTCGAGCATGATGTTGGCGCGCTGCATGGCGTTGCGCGGTGCAGTCGCATCGTCGACGATCTGCTGGAACAGCGTTTTCGCATCGGCCAGGCGGCCTTCCTTCCAGGCGGCAAGGCCAAGCGCCTCGCGCGCGGCATGGCGCAGCGGGTGGTTGTCGGAGGATAGCTGCTCGGCGCGTGCGGCGACGTCGGCCGCGCTGCCGGTGTCGACAAGGATGTAGGCGGCACGGATTCTCGCCATGTCGCGCACGGCCTCCGGCGCAGACGTATCGGCGGCAACGGCATCGAAGGCAGCGACAGCGCCTTGCGTGTCGCCCTTTTCCTGCAGGACAGTGGCCGCGCGCATGCGCGCCAGCACCGGGTAGGCGCCGTAGCCGTCGGCTTCGAGGGCCTGCAATGCGCTCAACGCCTCGTCGGGCTTGCCCTCATTGGCCAGGTTGAGCGCGGCAAGGAACCGGTCGCCGGAGGCGCTTGCCTGGCGGTCGGTATAATACTCGTAACCGCGATAGCCCGCGGTCGCCACCACGATCAGGATCGCGATGCCGATGATGATGGGTCCGAAGCGGTCCCAGAAGCCTTTCAGCCGATCGGAGCGAAGCTCCTGCTCGACCTCACGGATGAAACTGTCGTCAGACATGGATGCTGCCGTTTTCGTCTTTCATGTGCTGGCCGCTTTTATAGGGTTTGGCGGCAAAAGAAAGGGGAGATGCCGCCGCTGCCCGTCAGATCGGCGAGACGCCGAACAGGAAGGCATGCAACTGCATGATGAACCATATGGTGATCGCCGTGCCGACAACAACCGCTATCGCGTCGTTGCGGACGGAAACGGTTTCAAAAACCGGGTCGCCGCGCCGCTTCAAAGATATGCGGTCAATGACCGCCCAGGCGAGGAAGGCCCCGGCCAGAACCAGCGTCGCGAGATCGCCATTGGCGAGGATGTGGGCGAAGGCCCAGACCTTCACCGCCGTAAGCATCGGATGCTTGACGCGTTTCTTTATGTGGCCGGTCGGCAGGTAGGCGGCGACCAGCAGGATCATCGCGATCAGCATCAGCAACGTGACGATGTGCTTCACGAAGACCGGCGGCTCGTAGAGGAAGGCCGCATCGGGACGCGCCTGGCCGTAGCCCCAGATGACGAGCAGCAGCCCGGCGAGCGCAATGACCGAATAGATGCCCTTCCAGGCGTTCTCGCCGCGCGCGGCGACCATGCTGTCGCGGAAACCCGGGGCGACGATGCGAACGGAGTGGATGCCGAGAAACACGACCAAACCCGCTATCAACCAGATCATGACTTGCGTCTCCCTTGTCGGTTCTACCGTCGATGAGTAGCGTGTCTTTATGACAGTCGATCCGGAAAAGGCAAAGCGACGGCTTGCCGAAAAGCGGGCCGAGATCGAGACGCACTCGGCGATGAGCGCCGAGGCGCGCTCAACGGTCGAGCTCGACCAGGTGGCCGTCGGCCGGCTGTCGCGCATGGATGCGATGCAGCAGCAGGCGATGGCGGAAGCCGCGGAACGCGCCCGCAAGCGCGACCTTGTGCGCATCGAGATGGCGGAGCGCCGCATCGCGTCCGGCGACTACGGCATTTGCGAGGAATGCGGCGAGGAAATCCCCGACGGCAGGCTCGCCATCGACCCGATGGCGACGCACTGCGTCGGTTGCGCCGGCTAGCCGGGCGGAACCTTTTGCGCAACCGGGATGTTTTCCCCTCATGCACAAACGCGGACATGGCGCGAAAACGCCGCTTCACATACCGCCGCGCGGCTGGAAGGACATCGCATTGCGGGTTTTCCGGCAGACGGGAGAAGACAATGTCGGCCTGATGGCGGCGGGCATCGCCTTCTACGGCCTGCTGGCGGTGTTTCCCGGCATCGCGGCCTGCATGGCGATCGCCGGACTCGTCACCGAGCCCTCGATGATCATCCACCAGTTCGAAACCTACGGCCAGCTGCTGCCGCAACAGGCGGCCGAGATCATCGTCGGCCAGGCAAGCGAAGTGGCCGGATCACGCGAGGGCGGGCTCGGGCTCGCCGCGCTCGCCGGCATCCTGATCGCGATCTACTCGGCCTCCAAGGGCATCCGCAGCATGATCCAGGGCCTCAACGTCGCCTTCGGCCAAAAGGAGAAGCGCCACATCGTCAGGCTCTACGCGATGACCTTCGGCTTCACGCTGTTCCTGATCGTCGGGCTGCTGATCGCCATCGCGTCGACCATTATCGTGCCGGCGGTCTTCGCCGTCCTGCCCTTCACCGGAAAGGCGGAGGCGATCATCTCGCTGCTGCGCTGGCCGATCCTCGCCGGCTTCGCCATATTCGGCCTTTCGGTCATCTACCGTTACGGGCCGTGCCGCCCGACGCCGAAATGGCGCTGGGTGACGCCCGGAGCGGTCGTCGCCTGCCTGCTCTGGATCGCCGGATCGATCCTGTTCGCCGCCTATGTGCGCAACTTCGCAAGCTACAACGAGACGTTCGGCTCGCTCGGCGGCGTGGTGATCCTGCTGATGTGGCTGTGGCTCTCCGCCTTCGTCATCCTGCTGGGTGCGGAAATCGATTCCGAGATGGAAGCGCAGACAGAAAGGGACCCCGCGGCGGCAAAGAAAACCGCCGCCGCGACCGGAGCGGTCGCGCCGGAGGCCTGACCTTTTCCTATATGCCGGAGCCGACCGGCTCGGTCGCCTCGCCACCACCATCCGGCGCGCCGTGGAGCTCGAGCCATTCCTTGTCGATGTCCGGCAGTTCCTCGCCGGTGATCGCCGATTCGAAGGCCTTGAGGCGCTTGTAGATAGACAGCAGCTCGACGATCGTGGTCCATGAATTGACCAGATACTGGAACGAGTTCGAAACCTGGCTGAAAGCGGTCAGGACCTGCTGCATGATGCCGAAGGTGAAGCCGACCGTACCGGCCGCCACGATGGTCGGGATCAGCAGGAAATAGGCGAAAATGTTGTCGGCCTGCAGGTAGAGCGAGCGGAACACGTTGAAATACATGTAGTGGAAATAGAGCCGGAAATAGTTGTGACGGACATTGCTGAACAGCTCCCTGACCGTCGCCGGCTGGGCCCGGTCGAAATCGTCCTCGCCATAGACGAGTTCCTTGCGGTAGGCCGCCTCGACGCGCTGGTTGCGGAACTCGAGGCCGGGCAACTTGATCCCGACCAGGGCGAGCAGGACCGTTCCGAATGTCGACCAGAATATCACCGCGGTGAACAGCGGCGCGGGAATCGCGCCAACGATCGGCAGTTCGGTGATGTAGCCGGACAGCGACCAGAGCAACGGCAGGAAGGCGATCAGCGTCATCACGGAATCGATCATTGAAACGCCGAGGCCTTCCATGATGCCGGCAAAGCGCATCGTGTCTTCCTGAACGCGCTGCGAGGCGCCCTCGATGTGGCGCAGCTGTTTCCAGCGCGCCATGTAGTAGTTGTTCATCGCCGTGCGCCAGCGGAAGATCCAGTGGCTGACGAGAAAGCGGGTGGCGACAAAAACGAAGATCGCCATGAAGGCGATCGCGGCGAACACCCCGATCAGATTGTAAAGCTGCACCGCCGTGACGGTGGAATCCTCGTTGAAGGCGTTCTGGACGAGGTCGAAAAAGGGCCGGCGCCAATTGTTCAACGCCACGGATATCTGGACGCCGAAATAGGTGGAGAACAGGATCAGCGCCGAACCGAGGATCGACCATAGCTGCCACGGGTGCGGCGACCAGGCGAACCAGAATGCGGTGAAGATCGCCACCGCGATCGTGTAGTAGCCGTAGAGCCAGAGGAAGGACGGCGACCAGAAATAGTGGATGCCGACGATCTGGCCATCCTCCGGCGTCGGCGTGCCGAGACCCAGATACGCTCCCCAGTTGTGTGCGCCCAGATACCACACCGTCATGACGATTGCGGTCCAGACGATCACCGAGATGAAAAACAGCTTCGGCTTGGGGAAGAAGGATTGGAACACGGCGTGCAGTCCTCTTGGTGGGGCGAATCCGATTGCGCCGGAAACTAAAGCAATCGGCGCGAAAAGCCATGTGGGATTGATCACAGGCGATCACGGTGCGGTGTGACGGAATGATGGCGCCGCGCCGGCGGCCTGGACGAGCTTGCAGTTCACGTTCGCTCGCCAATTCCGGGACATTTTCCGGCTTGAGGGAAGCGACGGCGGTCAACAGGCGCCCGCGGCGCGGAATTGAATTGACACACCGCAAAAAGCAGACGCATGTCGCGCGGCTATGACGCAACTCTCCCAAGCTTGAAAGAAGCAACAGGGTGTCCTCCGAAAATCTGAAAAAATGGCTTGAAGACCGGCCGGAAATCGAAACGGTCTTCGCTTGCGTGTGCGACCTGAACGGAACCATGCGCGGCAAACGCCTGCCCGTCGAACAGGCCGCGAAAATCCTCAAGGACGGGCTGCGCATGCCGCTGTCGATCCTGAACGTCGACGTCTGGGGAGAAGACGTCGAGAACAATGAACTCGTCTTCGAAACCGGCGATTCGGACGGGATATGCGAATTCACCGGGCGTCCGATCGTTCTGATCAACTGGACAAACCGGCCTTCGGCGCTGGCCATGCTGTGGATGCGGCAGGAAGACGGCACTCCCTTCCCGGGAGACCCGCGCAGAGCCCTCGCGGGCGTGGCCGAGCGCTACAGACAGCGCGGCCTGACCCCGGTGGTTGCGACCGAGCTGGAATTCTACCTGTACGATCCGAGCGGCACACAGCCGCAACCGCCCTGCTCGCCAATCACGGACAAGAGACTGGGTTCGGACGGGGCGCTGTCGCTGGACGAACTGCAGCATTTCGACGAATTCCTGGACGACGTCTACGACGCCTGCGCCGAACAGGGCATTCCGGCGGACGCCGCCATTTCCGAGAACGGCGCCGGCCAGTTCGAAATCAACATGGTGCATGTCGCCGACGCCCTGAAGGCCGCGGACGACGCCGTTCTGTTCAAGCGGCTGGTTCGGGGCATCGCCCGCAAGCACGGGCTGGCCGCCACTTTCATGGCGAAGCCCTATGGCGACCGTTCCGGCAGCGGCTTCCACGTCCATTTCTCGCTCGTCAACGAGGCCGGCGAGAACCTGTTCGACAATGGCGGCGAAGAGGGTACTCCCCTGATGCTGAACGCGGTGGCCGGCCTGCTGGCGACGATGCAGGAGAACACGCTGACCTTCGCGCCGCATGAAAACTCCTACCGCCGCCTGCTGCCGGGCGCGCATGCGCCGACGAGCGTCGCCTGGGGCTATGAAAACCGCACGGCGGCAATTCGCATTCCCGGCGGCAGCGCCAAGGCGCGGCGGATCGAGCATCGCGTCGCAGGGGCGGACGCCAATCCCTACCTGGTGCTGTCGAGCATCCTGGGCGGCGCGCTCATCGGGATCGAAGCGGAAATGGAACCCGTGGCGCCGATCAGTGGCGATGCATACAGCATGAAGCTGGACCACCTTCCGCTGGACTGGGCGACCGCGATCGACGCGTTTCGCCGCGGCGCCCGCGTCCAAAACATCTACTCGAAGCGTCTCCAGACAATGCTTGTCGAAAGCAAGACGCAGGAACTGCAGCGGTTCGCCCGCCACGTGACCGATTTCGAGTATGACAGCTATCTTGAGGTCGTTTGATGAAAAGCCAGGATTTCGCCGCCAACGGCCCCACCGCGCATACCGCCAGCTACTATGCCGCCAGCGCGAACGCGTCGCCCGATCGCCCGCCGCTTGAAGGCGACAACAGCATCGACATCTGCATTGTCGGCGCGGGATATAGCGGCCTGTCGACGGGCCTGCATCTCGTCGAAAAGGGCTACAAGGTCGCGATCGTCGAAGGCGCGCAGGTCGGATGGGGGGCTTCCGGCCGCAATGGCGGCCAGATCGTCAACGGCCTGAATGCGAGCCTGCAAACCATCAAGAAGCGCTACGGCGCCGACACCGCCAACTTCGTCGCCGGGCTGGTGCAGGAAGGCGGCGAGATCATCCGCGAGCGCATCAGGACCTATGGCATCCAGTGCGACCTGAAGGAAGGCAACGTCTTCACCGCCTATACCGGAGCGCATATGCGCGAGCTGGAGGAGCGGCTGGAGCTCTGGGCGGACTACGGGATCAAGAACCAGGAAATGCTCGACAAGGAGCAACTGCGCAGCCATGTGAACTCGGACGTCTATGCCGGCGGCGTGATCGACCATTCCGGCGGCCACATGCATCCGCTGAACCTGGCGCTGGGCGAAGCCGCCGCGTTCGAAAAGCTGGGCGGCGTGATATACGAGAACTCGCCCGTCATCCACGTGGACACCGAGGCCAGGAAGCCGGTCGTCAGGACCCGCAAGGGTTCTGTCAGCTGCAACACGCTCGTCCTGTGCGGCAATGCCTATCTCGGCCACGTCGTCCCCACGCTAACGTCGCGGGTCATGCCCGTCTCGACCCAGGTGATGGCGACCGAACCGCTGGGCGAGGAAAAGGCGCACACGCTGCTGCCCACCGATGTCTGCGTCGAGGACGTGCGCTACATTCTCGACTATTATCGCCTGTCTGCCGACAAGCGCATGCTGTTCGGCGGCGGGCTGGTTTATGGCGGCACCGACCCAAGCGACATCAAGGCCAAGCTGCTGCCCAACATGAACAAGGTGTTTCCGCAGCTGAAGGGCGTGAAGATCGACTACGCCTGGAGCGGGAATTTCGCCCTGTCCTTCAGCCGCGTTCCGCAGATGGGCCGGATCGGCGACAACACCTATTTCGCGCATGGCTATAGCGGGCATGGCGTCACGGGTTCGCACACCTTTGGCCGCATCCTGTCGGAGGCCATCAGCGGCGATCGGTCAAGGTTCGACGTGTTCGAGAAAGTGCCGTGGTACCCGTTCCCCGGTGGGCGGATGTTCCGGGTGCCCTATTCGATGGCCGGATCGTGGTGGTATGCGCTGCGGGACAGGCTGGGCCTGTAGCCGCCCCTCACTCCCACTCGATGGTGCCCGGCGGCTTCGACGTGACGTCGTAGACGACGCGGTTGATGCCGCGCACCTCGTTGATGATGCGGGTCGCCGTGTTGCCGAGGAAGCTCATGTCGTAGTGGTAGAAATCCGCCGTCATGCCGTCGACCGAAGTGACAGCGCGCAGCGCGCAGACGAATTCGTAGGTGCGGTAATCGCCCATCACGCCGACGGTCTGCACCGGCAGCAGCACAGCGAAGGCCTGCCAGATATGGTCGTAGAGGCCTGCGGCGCGGATCTCGTCGAGATAGATCGCGTCGGCTTCCTGGAGGATGCGGACCTTGTCGCGCGTCACGCCGCCGGGGCAGCGGATGGCGAGGCCCGGTCCGGGGAACGGATGGCGGCCGATGAAATGTTCCGGCAGGCCGAGTTCGCGGCCGAGGATGCGCACCTCGTCCTTGAACAGTTCGCGCAGCGGCTCGACCAGCTGCATGTTCATGCGTTCCGGCAGGCCGCCGACATTGTGGTGGCTCTTGATCGTCACCGACGGGCCGCCTGAGAAGGAGACGCTTTCGATCACGTCGGGATAAAGCGTGCCCTGGGCGAGGAAATCGGCGCCGCCGAGCTTCTTCGCCTCTGCCTCGAAGACATCGATGAACAGCTTGCCGATGGTCTTGCGCTTGGCTTCCGGGTCGCTCTCGCCGTCCAGCGCGTCGAGGAAGGTGTCGGAGGCATCAACGTGGACGAGCGGGATGTTGTAATGCTCGCGGAACATGGCGACCACCTCGGCCGCCTCGTTCTTCCGCATCAGGCCGTGATCGACGAGGATGCAGGTGAGCTGGTCGCCGATCGCCTCGTGAATCAGCACGGCGGCGACGGAGGAGTCCACGCCCCCGGACAGGCCGCAAATGACACGCTTGTCGCCGACCTGCTCGCGGATCGCGGCGATCGCCTGATCCTTGTAGGCGGCCATCGTCCAGTCGCCCTTGAGGCCGGCGATGCGGTGGACGAAATTGGAAAGCAGCTTGGCGCCGTCCGGCGTGTGCACCACCTCGGGATGGAACATGGTCGTGTAGTATTTGCGCTTCTCGTCGACGGCTATGGCGCAGGGCGCGTTGGGCGAGGTGCCGATGACTTCGAAACCCTCGGGAAGCTCGGTCACCCGGTCGCCATGGCTCATCCAGACAGGATGTTTCGAACCGACGGTCCAGAAGCCGTCGAACAGCGGGCTCTCCTTGAGGATCTCGACATCGGCGCGGCCGAATTCGCGGTGATGGCCGCCCTCGACCTTGCCGCCCAGCTGTTGGCAGAGCGTCTGCTGACCGTAGCAGATGGCGAGGATCGGCACGCCCGAATCAAAGACGACCTGCGGCGCGCGCGGGCTGCCTTCGTCGGGCACGGAAGCCGGGCCGCCGGAAAAGATGACCGCCTTCGGCTTCAGACGATGAAAGCCTTCCTCGGCGGACTGGAACGGGACGATCTCGGAATAGACACCGGCCTCTCGAATCCGGCGCGCAATCAACTGCGTCACCTGGCTGCCGAAGTCGATGATGAGGACGTTTTCGGGGTGAATGGTCAGGTCGGAAGCGCTCATGTCGAGCGTTTATGCCGATGCGGCGCGCGATGCAATCACCCGCGCTTGCGGCTCCCCGATTATTTTGCAGCGCACACGCCGGAACAGACTCCGCGACGGCGCGTTACTCCAGCGCCGGACATGATGTCCGCTCGCTACCACGAAGAGGAACACCGCCATGTCACTGAAGAATCTTTCCGACCTGTTCGAACACACCCTGCAGGATGTCTATTTCGCCGAAAACTTCATTCACAAGAACCTGCCGACGATGATCGAGAAGAGTTCCAACGCCTCGCTGAAGAAGCTGTTCAAGGACCACCGGACGGAAACCGAAGGCCAGATCGAACGGCTGAAGAAGGTCTTCGAAGTGATCGGCAAGAAGCCGTCCGGCGAGGAGTGCCCGGCTATCGAGGGCATCGTCAAGGAAGCGGAAGAGCTGATCGACGAGATCGACGACGCCGAGACGCTCGACGCGGCCCTGATCGCCGCGGCGCAGGCCGTCGAGCACTACGAGATCACCCGCTACGGCACGCTGCTGACCTGGGCCAAGGCGCTCGGCCACGACGACGCGATCGGCCCGCTACGCGACAATATCGAGGAAGAAAAGAGCGCCGACGCCAAGCTGACGCGCCTCGCCGAAGACAGGCTCAACAAGAAAGCGGCCTGACCCGCTTTCCGCATTCCCCCGCTCCCGCCCCGCTTTTCGAAGCGGGGCTTTTTTCAGTTCCCGCCAGCGGTTTCGGCGTGGCGCACCGGGTAACGCATGTATATGCGGTCGACCAGCCGGCCGTTTTTCAGCGGCACGTCCTTTTCGACCTTGTACATGGAAAAGCCCATCTTTTCATAATAGGCAATGCCGCCGACATTGTCGGCGCGGATGGCGGCGTTCAGCGTATTGATCTCGTACTTGTCGGCCAGCCGCGCCGTTTCAGCAAAAAGCGCGGTCCCGACGCCCGACAGTCTGGGCGAGGTGCTCACGAAGGTCGCGATGTCGGCCCAGTCGTCAGGCAACTGCTCGTGGAAGCTGAGAACCTGAAAACCGAGGATCTCGCCCTCGGTGCCTTCAGCCACGGTGCAACTGATCTGGATCTGCTGGTTGAAGAAGTGATCGATGAAGCCGGACACGGTGAACCGCGTTTCAAGCGCGGTCGTGCCTCCCATCTTGATGATCTCGTTGAGCAGTTCGCACAATTCCGGGATGTCTTCGTCCCGGACGGGACGGATCGCACCGATTATGCGATTCGACCCCATCAGACGGCTCCCTCCGCCAGCGCCGCCTCGACCCGGTCCACCGCCGCGGCGAGTTTTTCGTCGATAACATGCAGATACTGCGTCCAGTCGTCGAAATGATGAAGATCCGCCGCGCCGTCGGAGACGCCGCGCAGGCCAATCAGCGGCACGTCGAAAGCCATGCAGGCGCGCAGGATGGCGAAGGTCTCCATGTCGACCATGTCGGCGTCGACGGTGTCATAGGCCGCACCGCTGACAATGTTGGCGCCGGTGGACAGCCGCACTGCCGGCAGGCCTGCGACACGGAACGGCAGTTCCACTTCCGCCGGCAGGTCGAGGAACGGCGTGCGGCCCCTTTCGAAACCTAGCGGCGAAGCATCCATGTCGCGATAGGAAACGGAGGCGACCTGGAAGACCTCCGCCTGTTCCAGCGTTCTCGAACCGGCAGAGCCGAGCGAGACGACGACATCCGGCCTGCCGGCGGCAAGCGCGCGGGTGACATTGACCCCCGCCTCGACCGGACCGACCCCGCACATCAGCGGCGAAAAGCGGTCTTTCAGGTGCGGCCCGTATTCGGCATCGACCGCCATGACATAGAGAACCTTTCTGTCACCGACGGTTTTCAAGGCTCAGTCCTTCACGTCTTCGCGGCCGAGCACCGTCATCAGCGTCGCCGTCATGGTGGCGATCCGTTTCGTTTCGCCGCCAGAGGTCGCCCAAGCCTCGCCGTCCGCGACCGTGATGGTGCGGCCGGGCTTGACGACCGTTCCCTCGAAGAGAAACCGGTCGCCCCGGGCAGGCGCGAGGAGATTGATCTTGAACTCGATGGTCAGGATGCCGCTGTCGGGCGGCAGCATCGTCAGGGCGGCAAAGCCGCAGGCGGAATCGAGCGCGGCGGAAACAATGCCGCCATGCAGGAAGCCGTGCTGCTGGGTCAGCTTGCCGTCATAGGGCATTTCGATGACGACCCGGCCCTCGCCGACCTCGGCGAGCGTCGCGCCGATCGTCTGCATGGCAGGCTGCGCCGCGAAGCTATCGCGAGTCCGCCGTTCGAAAAACTCCATCAGTTCAGCCCCCAGATTCCCCCATTGAGGACGGCCGCAAAAGCGGTCCAGGCCAGGTAAGGCATGAACAGCACGGCACTCACGCGATCATGATTCCATGTCAACCGCATGAAAAGAATGATCAAGGCGACCATGATGACAATTACGAGAAATCCCAGTGCAGGCTGATGAAGGCCAAAAAACACGGATGTCCACATGAAATTTAAGGCAAGCTGGCCAAACCAGACCTGCATCGGCAGACCGGCGGGGCTGCGCTGCCAGGTTCGCCACCCGGCGACCGCGATCATGACGTAAAGTAAGCTCCAGACCGGTCCAAATAGCCAGTTCGGCGGTGTGAAGAAAGGCTTTTCGAGCGTCGCGTACCAGTCGCCGGGTACGAAAGTCATCGCGATCACCGTGCCACCGCCGAGCACCAAAAGAACAAACAGGGCAAGGCTCAACCAGCCGGGCAATAACGGGGGCGTGGGTTCAGGTCGCATCGGGTCGGTCCTCCTTCGGATACTACCGTGAATACGCCCGCCACTCCGATTGGTTCATGCGTTGCGCTGCATCACCGCAAAGAAGAAACCATCCGTATCCGTCGAGCGCGGCGTCAGCGTGATGCACTTCATGTCGGCCGACCAGGGCTGGGGCTTGTCCAAACCGAACAGGTCCTGCCAGACCTCGCCCGCCGACAACAACTCGTACTCCTTGTGCCGGTCGCCGAAGGCGTAGACCTGATATTCGTTCTCCTGCGGGATCAGCGAACAGGTGACATAGACGAGAAAGCCGCCCGGCTTCACGTATCGCGAAGCCTCGTCGAGAACAGCCGCCTGCTCTTCCAGCCGCTTCTCCAGCGCCGACGGCTGCAAGCGCCACTTGGCATCGGGATTGCGCCGCCACGTGCCGGAGCCGGTACAGGGCGCATCGACCAGAACGCGATCCATCCTGCCCTCGAGCGGCGACAGGTCGGCGTCGGCGGCGTGGACCTGGACATTGCGGGTCCCGGCGCGCTTCAGCCGCTCGAATATCGGCGCAAGGCGCGACTTGTCGGCATCCCAGGCATGGACCTGCCCCTTGTTGTCGAGCGCCGCAGACAAGGCCAGCGTCTTGCCACCGCCGCCGGCGCAATAGTCGAAGACCTGCTCGCCGGGTTGGGCGTAGACGAGATCGGCGACAATCTGGCTGCCCTCGTCCTGGATCTCGAACCAGCCCTTCTGGAAGGCCGGCTCGGCCTGCACGTTGGGCAAGCGATCCGGCCCGGTTCCCGGACGAATGCGCAAGCCCTGGCGGGCGATCTTCGCCGGCCTGGCGCCGAACTTGGCAAGCTGCTTCTGCACCTTGTCTCGGTCCGCCTTCAGCGTGTTGACGCGCATGTCGAGCGGTGCACGCTCGGACAGGGCGGCGGCCTCGGCGACCCATTCCTCGTCGAAATTCTCCTCGAAGAAGTCGGCGCACCAATCCGGGATATCGGCCTCGACATGCGGCTTGGCGAAGGCGAAATCGCGGTTCGCGGCCGCTTCCAGCGCCGCCGTCGGGATCTCCGGCGCGAAGCGATCGTCATCGAACTGCTCGTGCATCCTGACGGCGGAGACGCCCCACTGCCGCCACAGCGTGCCAAAGGCGAGCGACGCGGCACTGCCGTCATCCATCAGATGCGCGGTGGAAAGCTTCTTGCGCAAGGCGTCGTGGACGAGATTGCCGATGGCCGCGCGATCGCCGGAACCGGCGAAGCGATGCGACAGGCCCCAATCCTTCAGCGCGTCAGCGGCAGGCCGCCGCCGTTCCTCGATATCCTGCAGCACTTCGATGGCCGCGCTGACTCGTCCGCCAAGGCGCATGTTTTCAATAATCCGGTCGTTTCGGTTTCGTCGGCGCAGCATTTAGCCGGATGCGCGCGAAAAGGCTATCGGCTTGACCAAACGGTTGGAAAAAAGGCTGACGATTGATCCTGATCAAGCCGCCGATCAAAGGAGCGGCTTATATATGCCTTTATGGAGATGTTTGGAAACATTTCCTGCCGGTGGCGACACCGGTGCGTTCCTCCTGAAGGAGACCGCCAGTTCCCTCCATTCTCCTCCCTTGAGCTGGGGTTTCCAACTTGAGAAGCCGGGGCATTGCAGCCCCGGCTCTATTTTTATCGGAACAGACCACCGTCGGGCCCCGATCATCATAACCGTCGAACGGCCCGCATAGCGGCGCGGATCGTGCACTGCATCGAGTTCCGGACCACCCAGCCACGGCCTGCAAGTTGCGGAGAAACTACGCTGCTTCATGCGCTTCGCGGGCAATCGAATCGCTGCGCGTGAAGCCTATCTAACCGGTAAAACTTCCGGGCAACGAAAAAGCCGGCGCGGTTGCCCGCGCCGACTTTCATTTCATCTGCCAGAAAGCGGATCAGGCGATGTCGAAGCGATCCGCGTTCATCACCTTGGTCCAGGCGGCGACGAAGTCGTTGACGAATTTCTCCTTCGCGTCGTCCTGGGCGTAGATCTCCGCGTAGGCACGAAGGATCGAGTTGGAGCCGAAGACCAGATCCACCCGGGTCGCAGTCCACTTGACGGCGCCGGACTTGCGGTCCCGGATCTCGTAGGCCCCGTCCTCGACCGGCAGCCAGGAGTTGCCCATGTCGGTCAGGTTGACGAAGAAGTCAGTGGTGAGCTGACCTTCACGGTTGGTGAAGACGCCATGCTTCGAGCCGCCGTGGTTCGTCCCGAGGACGCGCATGCCGCCTACAAGCACGGTCATCTCGGGCGCGGTCAGGCCCATGAGCTGGGTGCGGTCGAGCATCAGCTCTTCCGGACTGACCACGTAGTCCTTCTTGACCCAGTTGCGGTAACCGTCGTGGATCGGCTCCAGAACGTCGAAGCTGTCCGCATCGGTCATTTCGTCCGTCGCGTCGCCGCGGCCCGGCTCGAACGGTACGGAGATGTCGAAGCCGGCAGCCGCAGCAGCCTTCTCGACACCGACGTTACCGGCCAGAACGATCACGTCGGCAACGCTTGCACCGTATTCGGCCGCGATCGGCTCGAGAACGCCGAGCACGCTAGCAAGGCGGGCCGGCTCGTTGCCTTCCCAGTCCTTCTGCGGAGCAAGGCGGATACGGGCTCCATTGGCGCCGCCGCGCATGTCAGACTGACGATAGGTACGGGCGCTATCCCAGGCGGTGGAGACCAGTTCCGATACGGACAGGCCGGAAGCCGCGATTTTCGACTTGATGGCGCCGACATCGTAGTTGGTCGGGCCGGCCGGGATCGGATCCATCCAGATCAGGTCTTCCTTGGGCACGTCCGGGCCGACGTAACGGACCTTCGGGCCCATGTCGCGGTGGGTCAGCTTGAACCAGGCGCGGGCAAAGGTGTCCTTGAAGTACTCCGGATCGGCCATGAATTTCTCGCAGATGGCGCGGTAGGTCGGGTCCATCTTCATGGCCATGTCGGCGTCGGTCATCATCGGCATGCGGCGGACCGACGGATCGGTCGCGTCAACCGGCATGTGCTCTTCCTTGATGCCGACGGGCTGCCACTGGTTGGCGCCGGCCGGGCTCTTCGTCAGTTCCCAGTCGTAGCCGAACAGCAGCTCGAAATAGCCCATGTCGAACTTGGTCGGATTGGTCGTCCACGCGCCTTCGATACCGGAAGTCACAGCTGCGCTGGCCTTGCCTTGCTGGTTCGGATTGAGCCAGCCGAAGCCCTGGGTCTCGATGCCCGCAGCTTCCGGCTCGGCGCCGAGAGCACCGGCGTCACCGTTGCCGTGCGCCTTGCCGACAGTGTGGCCGCCGGCGGTCAGCGCCGCGGTTTCCTCGTCGTTCATGGCCATGCGGGCGAAGGTCTCGCGCACCTGGGCGGCGGTCTTGAGCGGATCCGGCTGCCCGTTGACGCCTTCCGGATTCACATAGATCAGGCCCATCTGAACGGCTGCCAGCGGGTTTTCCATGGTATCCGGCTTGGAGACGTCCTCGTAGCGGTTGTCGGACGGCGCCAGCCATTCCTTCTCGGCACCCCAGTAGGTGTCGATTTCCGGATGCCAGATATCGTTGCGACCGAAGCCAAAGCCGAAGGTCTTCAGGCCCATGGATTCGTAGGCAATGGTGCCGGCCAGGATGATCAGGTCGGCCCAGGAAACCTTGTTGCCGTATTTCTTCTTCAGCGGCCACAGCAGGCGGCGCGCCTTGTCGAGGTTGCCGTTATCCGGCCAGGAGTTCAGCGGAGCGAAACGGATGTTGCCGCAACCACCACCACCACGACCATCGGCCAGACGGTAGGAGCCGGCGGAGTGCCAGGCCAGACGGATCATAAGGCCACCGTAGTGCCCGTAGTCGGCCGGCCACCAGTCCTGGCTCTCGGTCATCAGCGCATGCATGTCTTTCTTCAGCGCTTCGACGTCGAGTTTCTTGAGTTCGTCGCGGTAGTCGAAGTCCCTGCCAAGCGGATCGGTCTTGGTGTCGTGCTGGTGCAGGATGTCGAGGTTGAGGGAATTCGGCCACCATTCCATCACGGTTGCGCGCGATTCGGTGTTACCGCCGTGCATTACCGGGCATTTACCCGAGCTGTCGTTCACGTCTTTGAGCTTTGCGTCCATGTCTTCCTCCACTCCTTCTGGGCGTTTTCTTCAGTCTGGTCCTTTTCGAACGATCGCGACCGACGATCTCCGGCTTCAGCCGGACTTCGGTTACGAGTTCGAATTGGAATGTTTCCAAAGAGAGACTTGCGCCACCGGCGCCATAATTACAAATTGTAATTTCCGATGTGAATGATAACTAGAAGTTATGAAGCTGACGCTGAGACAGATGCACTATTTCGACGCGCTGGCGCGTGCGCTGCATTTCGGGCGCGCGGCCGCTTCGGTGAATATTTCGCAGCCGGCGCTTTCGGCCCAGATCATGGACATGGAGGCACGGCTGGAGCGCAAACTGGTCGAACGCCGGCACGGCAAGGTGGTGCTGACGGAGGCCGGCCAGCGGCTGCTGCCGCATATCCGCCGCATCCTGCGCGACGTGCAGGCGCTGGAGGAGATGATGCGGCAGGACCGCGGCCTGCTGGTCGGGAGCCTGCGGCTCGGCATGATCCCGACCATCGCGCCCTACCTGCTGCCGAAGCTGATCCCGCATCTGCAGGCGCTCTACCCGAAACTGGAACTGAAGGTGCGCGAGGCGATCACCGACACGCTCACGCATGAACTGCTGGACGGCTCGCTCGACGCCATCGTGGCGGCGGAGCCGATCGACGAACCGGGCCTGCACGCGGAGCACCTTTTCCGCGACCGTTTCTTCATAGCAAGCTCGGCCAATGGCACCGACGTGCTGCACTCGCCGCTTTCCGAGGACCAGGTGGCGCTGGACCGGCTATTGCTGCTCGACGAGGGACACTGCCTGCGCGACCAGGCGCTGGCCGTCTGCGCCAAGGACAAGGAGCGCCGGCTGGTGAATTTCGGCGCGACCTCGATGGCGACGCTGCTGCAGATGGTGGCGAACGGCATGGGGCTGACATTGCTGCCGGAGATCGCCATCCCCGCCGAGACGGATCATCAAAGCGGGCTGGCGATCACGCCGTTCGCCGAGCCGATGCCGCATCGCGACATCGCGCTGTTCTGGCGCAAGTCCTCCAAGCGGCTGCCGGATTTCGGCGCGCTGACGCAATCAATCCAGGCGGTGGCGGGAGAATTGCTGGTGGCGGACGACAAAGCCGCCTAGCCGGCCATCGTCGCAATCCGGAAGGCGAACCAGATCCACATCACGGCGACGACCAGAAATCCGACGATGAAGACCCGCCGGCGCCGGATGACGATGTTCGTCGTCAGGTGCACCCAGGCATGCGCCACGCGCGACACGACGAACGCCCAGGCGAGAATGACCGCGACAAGATCGGCAGCGCCAACCTGGTGGAAGGCAAGGCAGGCGATATAAAACAGGACCGGCAATTCGAACTGGTTGGTCACGTTGCGCGCGGCCGTTGCGCTCAGTTCCGGGTCGCTCGGCACGGCGAAGTCACGCGCCCGCGCCTGGCCGGCCTTGACCGCCGCAATCCGGCGCTTGCTCATGACAAAATAGATGGCAAGGGTGAGCGCGACCTGCGCAACAACCGGCCAGAAGATCGCCACGGAACTCATGACCTTTCCCTCCTCTCGCGCATCCAGACCTGAAACCAGATCGCAATGACGACCAGCGCCGCCGCGCCAAGCGTCGCGTATTTCCACGCGGTAAAGGCCGGCAGCAGCGCGGTGAAGCCGGGCGGCGCGTCCGAAGCCAGAGAGGCCTCGGAAAACAGTGCCTGGGCAAGGCCGTTCTCGCGCAGATCGACCACGAGATAGGGAACTGCGATCGCGCCGGAGGCTATGCGGGCGAGCGGCCTGGAGATATTGGAGCCGAGCCGTTTCAATGCCGCAAAACCGCTCGCGGCCAGCATGGTCAGCGACAGCGCCAGCAACGCCGGGAAGGCGAAATCAAGCGTGCGGTACATGTGGTTGGCGATGGCGGCGGCCTCGGGATTGGCCTTGGCGCCTGCATGCATGTCGAGCACATCGGCCGGCGTGTAGCCGGCGATCCGGCCGTCCGGCAGCGCGACGCCGGCAGCGTCCCTGAAGGCCGGCCCCGTCACGAACGCCATGTAAAGAAACAGCGCCGCCGTGGCGGTGAACAGCACGACCAGCGCCGGATTGCGCAGCGGATTGACGGTTCCGGTCTCCTCGCTCATCGGCCCCTCACATGCCGCCGGGGTAATTCGGGCTTTCGCGCGTGATCGTCACGTCATGGGCGTGGCTTTCGCGCTGACCGGCGCCAGTGATGCGCACGAAGGTCGCCTTTTCCTGGAATTCCGGCAGAGTCTTTGCGCCGGTATAGCCCATCGCGGCGCGCAGGCCGCCGGCAAGCTGGTGGAGGACGGCGGAGACCGGCCCCTTGTAGGGCACCTGGCCCTCGACACCTTCCGGCACGAGCTTCAGCGCATCGCGTACCTCCGCCTGGAAATAGCGGTCGGCGGAGCCGCGCGCCATCGCCCCGACGGAACCCATGCCGCGATAGGCCTTGTAGGAGCGGCCCTGGTGCAAATAGACCTCGCCCGGGCTTTCATCCGTACCGGCGAGCAGCGACCCGACCATCGCCGCCTTGGCGCCGGCGGCGAGCGCCTTGGCGAGGTCGCCGGAAAACTTGATACCGCCATCGGCGATAACGGGAACGCCGTGCTTGTCGGCTTCCTCGGCCGCGGCCATCACGGCGGCCAGCTGCGGCACGCCGACGCCGGCGACGACGCGGGTGGTGCAGATCGAGCCCGGGCCTATGCCGACCTTGACGGCATCCGCGCCGGCATCGATCAGCGCCTTGGTGCCGTGCACGGTGGCGACATTGCCGGCCATGACCCGCACCGAGTTCGACATTTTCTTCACCCGGCCAACGGCATCGAGCACCCGCTGGGAATGGCCGTGCGCGGTGTCGATGACGATGAGATCGACGCCGGCGGCGATCAGCCGCTCGGCGCGCTCCTCGGCATCGGCGCCGACGGACACCGCGGCACCGGCGCGCAGCCGACCCTGGGCATCCTTGGCGGCATCCGGATTGAGCTGCGACTTTTCCATGTCCTTGACGGTGATCAGTCCGGTGCAATAGCCGCGCTTGTCGACGACCAGCAGCTTCTCGATGCGGTGCTGATGCAGAAGGCGCTTGGCCTCGTCCTGATCGACATTCTCGCGTACGGTCACAAGACCTTCGCGGGTCATCAGCTCGTAGACCTTCTGATCGGGATCGGAAGCGAAGCGGACGTCGCGGTTGGTCAGGATGCCGACGAGGCGGCCCGGCTTCTGGCTGCCGAGACCGGCGTCTTCGACGACCGGGATGCCGGAAATGCGGTGTGCCTTCATCAGCGCCAGCGCGTCGGCGAGCGTCGCCTCCGGCCCGATGGTGACCGGATTGACCACCATGCCGGATTCGAACTTCTTGACCTGGCGGACTTCCTCGGCCTGCGCTTCCGGATTGAGATTGCGGTGGATGATTCCGAGACCACCGGCCTGCGCCATGGCGATGGCGAGGCGCGATTCCGTCACCGTGTCCATCGCCGAGGAAATGATCGGCAGCGACAATTCGAAATCGCGGGCAATCGCGGTGCGGATGTCGGTCTCGCCGGGCATGACCTCGGAGTGGCCGGGCTGCAGAAGCACGTCGTCGAAAGTAAGCGCGTCCGCGCCGGTGATCGTCTGGATGATGGTCGCCATCGCTGTTGTTCCGTTTTTCAGGGTGTGCCGGGGAGGACTCGGCATTGCGTTGGCAGTGGCTGGTACCACGCTTGTCCGGGATGGGGAAGCCTTGAGAAGGCGATTGACACCGCAATATATAATCATATAACCAGAAATATGGTTATATTGAATGACATCCCTATCGAGGAAGCGGCGCAGGGCTTTGCGGCCATGGGTTCGGAAGCGCGCCTGCACGTCCTGCAAACGCTGGTCAAGGCGGGGCCGGACGGGCTGGCCGTGGGCGAAATCCAAGCGCGCTCGGGCATGGCCGCCTCGACGCTCGCGCACCATCTTCGCTTTCTCGCCTCGGCGGGGCTGATCGAGCAGGAAAAGGACGGACGCTCGGTCATCTCGCGCGCCGCCTACGAGCGGCTGGAAACGCTGGCTGCCTTCATCCTGAGGGAATGCTGCAGCGATAGAGACAAGAAAGACTGCACATGAGCGACGCCCTGCAAACAGCGGCAACGCGCCGGTTCAGCTGGAAAGAGTGGCTGATGACGCCGTGGACGATCACCATCGCCGCGCCGCTTGCCGTTGCGGCGCTCGATCCCGACCGGTTCGGCGAAGTGCTTTCCATCGCCGCCAAGGCTTTCGCCGGGACCTTGCCCTATATAGCCGTAGCGGTGCTGCTGATCGCCGGGCTGAAGGCTTCGGGCGCGGAAAGCCTGGTCGCAAAGGCCTTCCAGGGCCGGGAAATACGCATGATCCTGCTCGCCGCCCTGTTCGGCGGCCTGGCGCCGTTCTGCTCCTGCGAGGTCATTCCGTTCATCGCCGGGCTGCTCGCCGTCGGAGCGCCACTGCCGGCCGTGATGGCGTTCTGGCTGTCGTCGCCGCTGATCGACCCGCCGACGCTGTTCATCACCGCAGGCGCTCTCGGCTGGGATTTCGCCATCGCCAAGGCCCTGGCGGCAGTGGGGCTCGGCCTGTTCGGCGGCTTCGCCATGCATGCGATGATCGCGGGCGGCCTGTTTGCCAACCCGCTGAGAGCGCGCTCCGGCGGCGGATGCGGCTGCGGCCCTTCGCCATTCAAGGGCACGCCGCTCTGGCGCTTCTGGGATGACGACGACCGAATGGTCACGTTTCGCAGCGAACTGGCCGCCAATGCGCTGTTTCTCGTCAAGTGGCTTGCACTGGCCTACGTGCTGGAAGCGCTGCTGATCATTTACGTGCCGGCCTCGCTGATCGCCGGTCTCGTGGGCGGCGACGGCGTTGCGCCGATCGCGATTGCCGCGCTTGTCGGCATGCCGGCCTACCTGAACTCCTATGTGGCCCCGCCGCTGCTGGCCGGCCTGACAGAACAGGGCATGAGCATGGGCGCGGCGATGGCCTTCATGGTGGCGGGCGCGGTCAGTTCGGTTCCGGCGATGGCGGCCGTGTGGTCGCTGGTAAGGCGCCCGGTCTTCGCGGCCTATCTCGGCCTCGGGATCGCCGGCGCGATCCTGTCAGGCATCCTGTTCCAGATGACTTGATGACAAGGAAAAGACCACTTTCGCGCCGGCAAGCGGAAAAAGGGCGAATGTGATGACGCGGCGTTCACGGCGGCGAAACAGTTTCATGCCGGCCGCAGCACACATCAAGCGCTTGCCATCGGCACGCTGAGCGCCATAACGGCCTTGTCGCGCCAAGAGAGAAGCCCGTCCGTTGAACCGCACCGTTCCCCTCGTCCTCGCCATCGCGCTGTTCATGGAGCACATGGATTCCACCGTGATTTCCACCGCGCTGCCGGCGATCGCCACGGATATCGGCACGACGCCAATCGCGCTGAAACTGGCGCTGACGGCCTACCTGGTGGCGCTGGCGATCTTCATTCCGGTGTCCGGCTGGATGGCCGACCGGTTCGGCGCGCGGCGCGTCTTCGCCAGCGCCATCGTGGTGTTCATGACCGGCTCCATCGCCTGCGCCATCTCGGATTCGCTGACCCAGTTCGTCATATCGCGTTTCCTGCAGGGCATGGGCGGCGCGATGATGACGCCGGTCGGGCGGCTGGTGCTGGTGCGCACGACGAAGAAGTCCGATCTCGTCAACGCCATGGCCTGGCTGACGATCCCCGCCCTTGTCGGCCCGCTCGCCGGACCGCCGGTCGGCGGTTTCCTGACCACGTTCTTCTCCTGGCACTGGATCTTCCTGATCAACATCCCGATCGGCATTGCCGGCGTCATCTTCGCCCTGACGCTGCTGCCCGCGGAAGAAGCGCCGCCGGTTCGCCGCGTCGACTGGACGGGCTTCATGCTGGCGGGCGCCGCGGCGTCCGGCATCGTTTTCGGCCTTTCGGTGATCAGCCTGCCTGCCCTGCCGCCCGTCTGGGGCGTCGCGGCCACCCTGGCCGGGGTCGTGGCCTTCGCGGGCTATGTCTTCCATGCGCGGCGCGCGCCGGACCCGCTGCTCAATCCCAAGCTGTTCGCCAACCGGACGTTCCGCGCGGCGATCATCGGCGCGAACCTGTTCCGGATCGGCGCGGGCGCCGTGCCCTTCCTGCTTCCGCTGATGCTGCAACTCGGCTTCGGCCTGACGCCGTTCCAGTCCGGCATGGTGACCTTCGTTTCGGCCGGAGGGGCAATCGTGATGAAATTCACTGTCAAGCCGATCCTGCGCGCGGCGGGGTTCCGCATGGTTCTGATCGGCGCGGCCGGGGGCGCCGCGCTGTCGGTGGCGATCAACGGCTTCTACACGCCGGCGACGCCCCTAGCGTTGATCATGGCGCTGTTGTTCGCCAGCGGGCTGGTGCGGTCGCTGTTCTTCACCTCGGCAAACGCGCTGACCTTCGCGGACGTTCCGGACGCCGACGCCGCACAGGCGACCGCCGTCACCTCGGCCATGCAGCAGGTCTCCATCGCGGTCGGGGTGGCGCTGGCCGGCGGCGTGCTGGACGTCGTCTCGTCGCTCAGCGGCGGCGAGCTGGGGCTTTCCGCCTTTCACATGGGATTTTTCACCGTCGCGGCGATCTCGGCGCTAGCAGTCATTCCGTTCCTGTCGCTGCCGCCGGACGCCGGCCAGACCGTTTCCGGCCACGCTCTGCGGCAGGCAGGACCGCGCGCCGCCTCACCCGTCCGTCAGTGACACCCCGTCTTGCTCGCGGCCCTTGAAGTCCTTTGCGAGAATGTAGAGCTCGACCGACTCGGCGCGCGATGACGGCGGCTTGACGTGGATGACGGTCTTGAAGTTGCGCTTCAACAGATCCAGCAAGTCCTTTTCCGTGCCGCCCTGGAAGGTTTTGGCGAGGAAGTGGCCGCCTGGCTTGAGCACGCGCACCGCGAAATCGGCGGCGACCTCTATAAGCTGCATGGTGCGCAGGTGGTCGGTCTGGCGGTGGCCGATGGTCGGCGCGGCCATGTCGGAGAGGACGACATCCGGCATCCCGCCGAGCGCGTCAATCAGCTTTTGCGGCGCATCGTCGTCGAGGAAGTCCATCTGCAGGATCTCGACGCCCGGCATCGGGTCCATCTCCAGATAGTCGATGGCCGCGATGCGCTTGTCCGCGTCGGTGGAGCCGATCCGTTGCGCAGCGACCTGGCACCAGCCACCGGGCGCCGCGCCCAGGTCGATCACCAAGGCGCCCTTTTTCAGGATGTGGTGCTTGTCGTCGATCTCGATCAGCTTGTAGGCGGCGCGCGAACGCATGCCTTCCGCCTTGGCGCGCTGGACATAGGGATCGTTCAGCTGACGCTCGATCCAGCGGCGGGACGAGTTCTTCAGTCCCCTGCCCTTCTTGACGCGCTGGTTGAGCGAACGGCCGCCGCGTCCGGACAATGCATTGCCGCGTGTCGGTTTCTTGCCGCTCATCGTGCACTCCTTTGCGGCCGGTTGCGCCACGGATTGGCGCCGCGCCGCCAGGCGCCGTCGGCGGCCATCATCTCGGTCAGGATGCCTTCGCGCAGGCCCCGGTCCGCGACGCGCAGCCGGTTGGAGGGCCAGACCCGGCGGATCGCCTCGAGGATCGCGCATCCGGCCAGCACCAGGTCAGCGCGGTCGGCGCCGATGCACGGATTGGCGACCCGCTCGTCGAAGGACCAGGACAAAAGCCGCGCATTCATGGCGTCGACCTCGTCGGAGGACATCCATAGCCCGTCTACGCGGCGGCGGTCATATCGCGGCAGGTCGAGATGGATACCGGCGAGCGTGGTGACCGTGCCGGACGTGCCGAGCAGGTGAAAGCCGTCCATGCCGACGCGGTCGGCCAGCCGGTCGCGCTCCTCGAAACGGTGCAGCAGGCCGGCGGTGTGATCGATCATGTCCTCGAAAATCTGCTCGGTCACATCGCGCCCGTCGAACTTCTCCGACAGGGTGACGACGCCGACCTGCAGGGAGGTCCAGGCGACGATGTGATCGGCAAGACGGCGCGAGCGGCGATCCTTGACGTCGACCAGGGCGATCTCGGACGAACCGCCGCCGATATCGAACAGGACGACGGAATCGGTATCGCGGTCGACCAGGGAGGAACAACCGCTGACGGCAAGCCGCGCCTCCGTCTCGCGGTCGACGATTTCCAGCGTCAGACCGGTTTCCTCGCGCACGCGCTCGAGGAATGCCTCGCCGTTAGCGGCGGCGCGGCAGGCCTCCGTCGCAATCAGGCGCATGCGGCGGATCGGCCGGGCGTCGAGCTTGCCCCGGCAGACTTTCAGCGCCTCGATGGCGCGGTCCATCGCCGCTTCGGACAGCCGCCCGGTGCGCGAGAGACCCTCGCCCAGACGCACTATGCGCGAAAAGGCATCGACGACACGGAACTGGCCGGGCCTTGTCGGCGTCGCGACCAGCAGGCGGCAATTGTTGGTGCCGAGATCGAGCGCGGCGTAAAGCTCCTGCGACCGGGGGGCATGGTTGCGGACGGGCGGGGCGGCCGGTTTCGGCGCGGCGGGGACGGCGGCCGCGGGCGCATTCGCGCCGCCGGCCGCAGCCCGGCCATCCGGCTGGAGGCCCGTGACCGGGCCGTCGTTCGCCTGCGCGACATGGGCGCGCGGCTTCTTGCGGCCCCGCCGGCGCTTGCGGCGCGGCGGCTGGGGATCGCCCTCCTTTGCAGGGGGTTGCGCCGCGGGCTGCTCGTCGGCGCGCACCTCGACGGCCCCGGCGGGCTTTTGCCCGCCACGGCGGCGACGGCGGCGCTTGCGCCCCTTCTTTTCCTTGTGGTGATCGAACCTTCCATCCTGCGCTGCGCCGGCGGGATCGGGCGGATTCCCGCCCTCTTCGCGCGTCTGCGCAGACTGCCCGGGCGCTCCTCCAGCGGGATTCCTCCCGCGGTTTCCTGACGCTCCGGCCGGCCGCGATCCATCGGGATCGTAGCCGGTTCGGGAAGGCGCCGATCCGAATGCAAAAGCATCCGTGTCGGAGTCCTTCACTTTCTTCCCTTCCTGCGCCGCGCTGCCACGAAGGCGCTGCAGGCGCATCTCAAGTGTTGTTGACAAAATGGTATCAGCAGCCGGCGATTTCACCAAGCGCATTTGTCGGCAAAGGGGGTTTGCATTTTGCGAGCGAACGCTCTATATCGCCGGTCTCGATACCGATGGGGAATAGGTTAACGGTAGACCCACGGACTCTGACTCCGTTAGTCCTGGTTCGAATCCAGGTTCCCCAGCCAACCTTCCTAGTACTCCAATCCCGGAAACCGCCTCACCGCGAATCTCGAAGACGCGATCCGGGCTGCCTTTGTGCACGACCTGAGCCGCGTCGCGCGCCGACTTAGAGGACGGCACGGCCATGGCGGCGCGGCACGAAATCCATAATCTCGTCCGGCGGGGACACGTTTTCTACTGGCGGCCGAGGATCCCGGCGCGGTTCCGCTCCGCCCGCCAGTCATCCCACCTTTCACTGAGCCTTAGGCATTCCGACCATATGAAAGCCGGATGGATGGCGCGGCGGCTGAACACGCTGCTGCACGAGATGAAATTGGGGCCGACCGCCGACATGACGACAAAGGACCAGCTGGAAGCGCTGTTCCGCGCCGAGATCGACCGGATGGCCGACCACCTCGACACGCTTGCCTTCGCCGCGCGGCGCACCGGCTCGGACCCGGTCGACATTCGGTGACCCCTGTCAGGGCATTGCCAGCGCCGCCGCCTGCCCCCTATTCACCTGAGCGACCCGCGTCGATCGAGCAAGTGGTTGGCTTCGGCATCCGGGGGAATTACGCTTCTCAGCACATCAAGTGTTATTTGATAGTGTCTCTCCAGGAGGGCACACGCACGGTCAGCATCATGTTCGAGGACCGCGTCCAGTAACGCCTGGTGTTCGGCAGCGGCACCTTCGCGGCGCTGCTTGCTTGGCGTAAGGTTCATCGAGAGGTTCCGGTATCGGACGGACTGGTCCATGAGGCTGGAGCAGAAGCCCAACAGCCATTCCGAGCCGCAGCGATCGAGAAGCAGCATGTGAAACGCCTTGTGCCGCGTCTCCCACTCCTCTGAGACCTCGCGCCCGGCGTCCTCCGGCAAGCGCCGGTGCGTTCGGGCAAGCCGGTGATAGCTCACCACCAGCGCCTCCTCCCAGGCCTCGTCGCCATTCTTGATCGATTCCCTCAATGCGAGCGTTTCGAGCCAGATCCGGGTCTTCACCAGTTCCTCAAGATTGGACATCGATATCGACGCCACATAGAAGCCGCGGTGGCTCTTCCGCTCCACCAGGCCTTCCGACGACAGCCGGTTCAACGCCTCCCGCACGGGAACGGCGCCGATTCCGTAGCGTTCGGAGATCGCGTCGATCTGCAGCTTGTCTTCCGGATACAGCTCTCCGTACAGGATATCGCGACGAATCCGGTCATATGCCTGTTCGGAGAGGTTCCTGCCCTCGGAGACGCCTGCGGCCGCATCGCCCATGTCAGCCAACCCCGCCCGGCCGGTCGGACTTGTTCCAGAACACAAAGCGGCGCTGCGCCCAGACGACGACGAAGTAGAGCGCCAGGCCGAGCAGGCTCAGATAGAGGATCAGCGCGAAGACCCGCGGCGTGTCCAACTGGCTGGCGGACTGGCGAATGAGAGCGCCGAAGCCGCGCCCGCCGCCGAGGAATTCGCCGGTGATCGCGCCGGCCATCACGCCGACGGCGGCTATCTTGAGGCCGGTGAATATGTAGGGCAGCCCGGTCGGCAGCTTGAGCCGCAGAAGGGTCTGAATTCTCGTTGCGCCCATGGACTTGAACAGCATCCTTTCGTTCTCCGAGGCTGCGTAGAGCCCCGCCGCGGTCGAAACCACAATCGGGAAGGTGGCGATGAACGCCGCCAGCGCGACCTTGGAGCCGATGTCGAAACCAAGCCATGCGATGAAAAGCGGCGCAAAGGCAACTTTCGGCATAGTGTCGATCGCGACCAGATAGGGCATGACCGCGCGTTCGCCGAATTTCGTTTCACCGACGAGCACCCCGAGGGAAAATCCGATCGCGGTCGCGATCAGAAATCCGTACAGAACCGTTAGCGTGGTCGTCCAGAGCGCGTCCAGCATGTACTCCCCAGAGACCAGGTTGCGGCCGACGAAGAACAGGTCGTCAAGAGTCTCGGCCGGGGTCGGGAGGATGATGGGTGAAACCCACCCCAAGCGGGTGACGGTATCCCATATCCCGACCACGGCGACGAACAGGAACGTCATCGCCGCCCAGCGCGGGATGCGGTCGATCAGGGCCTCGCGCTCGACCCAGACGGTGTCGCCGTCCGGATTGCCGGTGATCTCGGTCATGTAAACGCCTCCCGTCCCAAAAGGCCGCGGATATGCCCCACGATCTCCCCGAAACGCGGGGTGTTGATCATTTCCAGGGTGCGTGGGCGGGGCAGGTCGATTCGCACATCCTCGACAATATGACCCGGGCGCGCCTTCATCACCAGTATGCGGTCGGACAGGATGGCGGCCTCCGCCAGCGAGTGGGTCACCAGAAAAGCGGTGGCGCCACGCTCCATGCATATGCGCTGCAATTCCATGTTCATGAAATCGCGGGTCAATTCGTCGAGCGCCGAAAAGGGTTCGTCGAGCAGCAGCATTGCCGGATCCGATACCAGCATCCGGCAGATCGAGGCGCGCTGCGCCATGCCGCCGGACAGTTCACCCGGATAGACATCGGCGAACTCGCCGAGGCCGACAAGCTGCAGCAGTTCCATCGCCCGGTCGCGGGAAGCGCGCGCCGCGGCGCGGCCCTCGCGGATCTCGATCGGCATGACGATGTTCTCGATCGTGGTCTTCCACGGCAACAGGGTGGCCTGCTGGAACATCATCCCGATATCCGGCCTGGGGCCGACGACCGGCCGGCCCTCGAGGACGACGCGGCCAGTGGTCGGCGGAAGCAGTCCCGCCATGATCTTGAGCAGGGTCGACTTCCCGCAGCCGGAGGAGCCGATCACCGATACGAACTCGCCCTTGTGGACCGTCAGATGCACGTCGGTGAGCGCGACGAGACTGTTGCGGGCATAGGTCTTGGACAGCCGCTCGATCTCGTAGACGGGCCGCGCCTCCGGCGCGGCCCGCTGGTGCTTGAATGGACGGGGATCCGTCATGCCGTCACGCGTTCCAGCCTGCCACGAACTCGTTGGTATAGGCCGCCGAGAGGTCCAGAAGCGGCCCCGACAGGGCTCCCGCCGCGACGGCAGAGTCGTGGATGGCCTGCCAGTGCTCCGGCGGCTGGTAGCCGTAACCCTTGTCCATGTAGGCGTCGGTCGGGGTCATCCGGTTTACCACGCCGTCGAAGAGCGAGGCGGCGTAGTCCTGCTCGCCCTCCTGCGGATTGCCCGCCGCGCAGTGCGCCAGGCAGGCGTCCTTGTTGGCCGGGTCCGAGGCAAAGCGGGTCCCGCGCACGAGCGCCCGGCCGAATTTCGGCGCGAGGTCCGGCATGGCCGCCATCTGGCTTTCCAGCATCGCGATGCCGTTGCCGAAGAAGCCGAGATATTGATCGGGGGTGATTTCCCTCAACTCGAGACCGCGCGCCGCGAGGATCGCCGCGTCGGAGACCGCGCCGGCGTAGGAATTGACCTCGTCGCGAAGGAAGGCGACCGCGGCGGTGCCGCCGTCACCGACCGGCAGGTAGGTGAAATCCTCCCCGGCGGTCATGCCGAGGTCGGCCATGATGGCGCTGGTGAAGGACACCTCGGCCCCGTCGGCGGTGCCGACGCCGATCACCGTGCCCTTCAGGTCCTCGGGGGTCTGGTAGGGGCTGTCCGCCTTGACCAGAAGGCCGAACACGGATTTCGGATAGAGATTGTAGAGAAACTTCACGTCGACGCCGCGCGCCCGCGCGCCAAGCGTTGGTCCGGGTCCCGGGGCGCCGATATGGGCCTGGCCCGCGGTCATCGCCTGGAGCACAGCGGACGACCCGTCGATCGCCTCGAGCGTCGGGTTCAGTCCCTCCTCCTCGAAATATCCTTCGCCCACGGCAACCCAGTAGGGCAGCCATGTGAGTGCCGAGGGATTCGGCACCGCGAAGGTAATCGCGGTCTGGGCGCGAACTATTGCAGGCATGCCGACGACGGCGGCCGCCGCGCCGGCCGCCGCAAGCTTGCCGAAGCCGCGGCGCGACATTCTGGTGTGTTTGATCATCTGAAAATCCTCCCTGATTTCTCGCGGTTCCCGCCTGCACCTCCTCGTACCGGCAGGGAACGATGGCACTTTATACTATTTTCAGTTGCACGCAAAAAAATATATGAAACTTGACTTGGTGACGTTTAATATCTTGAATGTCCGAAGTTTGCGATTTGCTGAAGGCGGCGCGGACCGCCGGGGCCGATCAGCCGTCCCGGCAATGGCTTCGGGAGGAATTTTCATGGTCGAGTTTGCTGTTTCACCGCCGTCGCAGGCCTATCTGGACATCACGGGAACGGACGAGAAGTTTCCTGTCCGTCGCATCTACTGCATCGGCAAGAACTACGTCGCCCATATCCGCGAGATGAATCAGGACGAGCGCGATCCGCCGGTGATATTCATGAAGCCGGCGGACGCGATCGTGCGAAACGGCGGCGAGATTCCCTATCCGGTATTCACCAACAATTTCCACTACGAGTGCGAACTCGTGGTCGCGCTGAAGTCCGGCGGCTACAACATCGCGCAGGCCGACGCATCGAAACACATATTCGGCTATGCGGTCGGGCTCGACATGACGCGCCGCGATCACCAGGCGGCGGCACTGGAAAAGGGGCTTCCCTGGGAAGTCACCAAGGCGTTCGACCATTCGGCCCCGGTCGGCCCGATCACGCGGGTGGAGGATACCGGCGTGATGACCAGCGGACATGTCCGACTGCAGGTCAACGGGGAGACCAAACAGGACGCCGACATTTCCCTGATGATATGGAAAATCGACGAGATCATCGAGAAGCTTTCCGAGCAGCACAAGCTCACGGCAGGCGATATAATCATGACAGGCACGCCGGCCGGCGTCGGCGCAGTCGTCACGGGCGACGTCCTCGACTGCTCGGTGGACGGTCTCGCTTCCATGCAGGTGCGGATCGGCGGCGAAGCGACCTGACAAAACCGGCGCGCGGACGCGCCACCGAAAGGGAGGATCCATGACTTCCATCGCAATCGCCGGCACCGGCCGCATGGGCACCGCTTTTGCCCGGCGCCTGATCGAAACGGGAAATGCCGTCACGGCGTGGAACCGCACGCCAAACCATACAGCGGGAGCGGCGGAAGCCGGGGCGCGAATCGTGCGGGACGTCGCCTCGCTGGTGGCCTGCGACATCATCTTGATGTCGCTAACCGACGCGGCAGCGACGACGGCAGTGGCGGACGAACTCGCTACAGCCGGAATTTCCGGCAAGCTCCTCGTCGATCTCTCTACGCTGCTACCGGACGAGACGCGGGCACTGGCCGAAAAGATAAGCAAAGCGGGAGCGGAATTCATCGACTGTCCGGTGGGCGGAACCGTCGGCCCCGCGCTCAAGGGACAGCTTCTCGGCATGGCCGGGGGCACGGATGCGGCGTTCGCCCGCGCGAAGCCGGTGCTGGAACAGCTCTGCCGCCGGGTGGAACACCTCGGGCCGGCCGGGTCCGGCTCGCACATGAAACTCGCCGTCAACCTGCCGCTGGCCGTCTACTGGAAGACGCTGTCCGAGGCTCTTGCCATGCTGGACGGCGCGGACATCCCGGTCGAGACCGCCATCTCTCTGATCGCCGACAGTTCGGCGGGGCCAACAGTCCTCAAGAACCGTGCACAGGTCGTGATCGACACATTGAACGGACAGGACCAGCCGGGCACATTCGACATCGCCGGGCTGGCAAAGGATCTCGGCCTCGCCCTGCGGCAGGCTGAACTTACCGGGGTCGCCATGCCACTGTCGCGGGAATCGATGAAAAGCTACGACGAGGCGCTATCGGCGGGTCTCGGCGGATTCGACGGCGCGAGCCTTACCCGGCATCTCGCTAGCAAATGATGTGCGAAATGCCCGCCAATTTAATGACAAGTGGCAAATCATATTAGCACGAGCACGATGGTCCGGCCGAGCCTATCGCGCTTGCAACCGCTGGCGGCGCAGAGGTGAGCGACGGCCGGTTCGGCTTGGCCGTGTGTTCCATGCATGCGCATCAATTTTGTGTGCGAGCGGAATGCGCGGCACGTTCAGACAACCATTTTCCCGGAAGCGCCGGCGTAAAGCCTTATATTTTCCGCCAAAGCCGGCCAAGCCGTCACGTCGGCTTCCGACCCCATTTACAATCATTTGACCCATGAAAGCGGAAGTCCACTTTCCGCCCAGTCCGAATGCTCGCCATTCATGAGCTGCGCTCATAAGAGCGGCTCGGCGAAAACTTTTCGTCCGGCTTGATGCCGCGGCCGGCTCCGTATCACTTGCCTGGCGCACAATGCGATCTAACGGGCGGTCCGGTCAGACTGGAAAATGGCGCGGATACACTGGCCAAGACTCCAGGTCGCCCAGGTAGTTGATTTTCGACGATATAGAAACCACACGACAGGCCAAGCGCCAGTATCGAAGCCAGCCGGATTCACGTGCCAGATGGCAAGTCCGTCGCAGGCTGCAGCGCAATACCCAACGCTCGGAAAGTCTTCTGCAGGCAAGCCGAAGGTCACCGGCTGATAGACTGCAAGACAGCTTTCAGCTCCGAGACGACGAAGCAGGAGCTTTTCGAATGGCGACATCACAAGTCGGGTTTCTTGAGATAGCGCTCAGGTCGCGTCAGACGCGTTTACCCCCGCCACGAAACCCAGCGCGATCGCTGTCAACAAACCGTTGCCGGAGAGATATCCCGAGACATCGGGCCCAGACACACCACACGCCGCGCCGCCGCCGGCGAAGAGGTTCGGAAACGGCTTTCCGGTGGCATCGATAACTCTTGCGGCATCATCGATCAGCAAGCCGCCTTGGGTGTGGAACAGCGCGCCGGTCACCTTGACCGCGAAATAGGGCGGGGCGAGCGCCGGTTTCCGTGTGAAATCGCGTCGAAATGCGTCGCTCTGTTCACCCCGTTGAAGGACCTGAACCCGCTGCAGGGTCAGCTCGAGTGCATGTCGGTCCAACCCCGTCGCGTCCGCCAGCGCTGCAATATCCGGGGCCTGCCGGATCGCCCCGGCCTCCATGGCATCGCGGTAATCAGGAAACGAAAGAGCGAACTCGTGAATTCGCGCGTCGTAGATGCTCCATGCGATCCCGCCTGGTTGCGCAAGCACGTTTACAGCTTGCTCGGAATAGCCGCCATGTTCATTGGAAAACCGCTCCCCTTCCGAATTGACCTGGATTGCGCCCTCCATCATCAACGCCCAGGAGATCAGGATACCGTGCGGATGGGCCAGCGATCCGTGCCCCTGATAGCCGGACAGGTCGCCGAGGCCGGCGCCCAGCGCCCTGCCCCAGATGACCGCGTCGCCCGTATTGCCGGCATGACCGTAGTAAAGGCCGTCGGCGATCTCGGGGATATACCGGCGCAGTAATTCGGGATTGCCGCCGTAACCGTTGCATGCAAGCACCAGCGCCCCGCATGCCACGATCTCCCGCGCGCCGCCCGGCCGCTCGATCTCGACGGCGGTGATCATCCTTTCATCGGCGAAAAGCGTGACCGCGTGCGCTTCCGTGACGATCGGTATTCCGGCGGCTTCGACCGAGGCCAGCAGCCGCGCTTCGAGCGCCGCGCCCGTCTTTTCCGGTACGGCGTGCATGCGGTGGCGCGAATGGCCAGGATAGAGGAAGTCGTCGAGCACGATCCATTCCACACCGGCGTGATCGGCAAGCCACTCGACCGCAGGGCCGATGTTTTCGGCTGCAAGTTCGGCAATGTCCCGGCGCGACAATCCCTTGGATTTCTCCATGATGTCCGCGACTAATAGTTCCGGCGTGTCGTCATCAATGCCGGCGGCACGCTGAAACCGCGTCGCGGGCGCCGGCACGAAGCCGGACGACATCGAGGTCGAGCCCGAGGGCGAAGCATCGCGTTCGAGCACGATCACCTCCGCGCCGGCGGCCTTTGCCCGCAACGCCGTAACGAGGCCGCAGGCACCGGCGCCGATGACGACGACATCGGCTTCCGCATCGATGCGCGGCGGGACTTCGCGTGAAACCGTCCCCTCGCCCATCTTAAACTCCGTGCAAAAACGCCTGCGCCTCGGCGCAGGTCATGGTGTTTGCCACCGTGGCGAGATCGCCGATGGCGCGCTCGTGGGTCTCGCGAGAAAAGGCGGCGCAACCGTCGGAAAGCACGATCGGGCGGAAATCGCGCACATGGGCGTCGCGGACCGTCGAGGCCACGCCGCCATTGGTGACGATGCCGCAGACGAACAGCGTGTCGACACCGGCCTTGCGCAGCACCCACTCCAGCCGCGTCATGTAGAAGGCCGAATAAGCGACTTTCTCCACTATCAGGTCCGCCGGTTGCAACATGTCGACCAGCGCGTGTCCCCAGCTTCCCGGCGCGAAATCACCTTTGCCGAGAAACGGGCGCAATTCCTTCAAATGCGGAGAAATAAAGGGCTCGCCACCCTTGCCGGGCACCAGCGTGAAATGGGTCGAGACGATCCAGCCTCCCTTTTCCCGCAACGATCCGGCCAGAGGGAGGACGCGTTCAGGCAGCGCCGCGATATCGTCGCTCTTCTGGCCGCCGCGAGCGTAAGCGCCGTCCGGATGCAGGAAATCATTCTGAAGGTCGACGATGAGCAAAGCCGTGCGCGCCGCGTCGATACGATGCGAGACCATCGCTCACTCCACCGGTGTTATGACGAGATTACCGAAACGGTCGACACGCGCGTCAAGACCGGGATCGACGAAAATCGTCGTGTCGGCCTGTTCCAGCAGCGCAGGACCGTGAATGACTGCGCCCACCTCCAGCTCGAGTCGCTCGTAGACGCCGGCCTCGTGCGGCCGGCCATCGACGTAAACGCTCCGCGTGCCTGTCCGGCAAGCACCGACCGGCTTGCCGCCGGTCGGCGTGAACACCGCCATGTCGAGGTCGGGCCGCCGTCCGATCACCGCGACGCGATAGTTCATCACCCGCATCGGAATGCCATTGAGCAACCGTCCATAGGTTTCGCGATAGGCTGTCTCGAAGGCCTCGCGGATCGCATCGCGCGTCAAAACATTCTCCGGCATGACGACCGGTACGTTCACCGTGTGTGTCTGCCCCAGATAGAGCATGTCGAGCTCATAGACGCGGTCGATGCCGGCAAAACCGACGCCGGCCCCCGCAAGCAGCGCTTCCGTGTCGTCTGCAACCTGCGTCATTTCCCGGCCGATATCGGCGGCGTCGAGCTGGTCGAGAAGCCGATTCACGGTCTGCACGCGGTCGTGGCGCATATCGGCGACGACGCAGCCCAGCGCCGAGGTGACGCCGGGAAAGCGCGGCACGAGGGCGGAGCCGAGACCGACCTCCTTGATCAGCGCGCCGGTGTGCAGCGCGCCGCCGCCGCCGAACGGCATGGCGGCGAATTTCGCGGGATCGTGCCCTTTCTCGATGGAGACGAGCCGGATCGCGCCGGCCATCTTGGCATTGGCCAGCTTGAGGATCGCTTCCGCCGCGTCCTCGATACCAAGTCCGAGCGGCTTGCCGATATGCGTCTCGATCGCCGCCCGCGCCGCGTCGACGTCGAGTCGGTCGAGCTTGCCGCCGATCGGCCGGTCGGGATTGATGCGGCCGAGCACGAGATTGGCGTCCGTGACCGTGGGCCGCTCGTTGCCGAGACCGTAGCAGACCGGTCCCGGATTTGAGCCGGCGGACTCCGGGCCGACCTGCAACAGGCCCGACTTGTCCACCCAGGCGATCGACCCGCCGCCGGCACCGATGGTGGTGATCTCGATCATCGGCGTGCGGACCACCATGCCGAAATCAATCGCGGTCTGTGCCGCGAGCGCGGCCTCGCCACCGGCAATCAGCGAGACGTCGAACGACGTGCCGCCCATGTCGCAGGTGATGATGTTGGGAAATCCTGCCGCCTTTGCAATCGCGGTGGCCGCGATGACGCCGGCCGCCGGCCCCGACAGTGCGGTGCGCACCGGATAGCGTTTCGCTGTATCGACGGACATCACGCCGCCATTCGACTGCACGATCAGGATGTCGCCGCCGAATCCTTCGCCCGCCAAGCCTGTTTCCAGCCGGTCGAGATAGGAGGAGACAACAGGCTGCAGATAAGCATTCAGTGTCGCCGTCGACAGCCTTTCGAATTCGCGAATTTCTGGCAGGATCTCGGTCGCCGCCGTCACATAGGCGTTTGGCCATACCGAGCGCACCGCCTCGACCGCGCGCATTTCGTTGGCGTTGTTCGCATACCCGTTAATAAAGAAGACGCAGACCGCCTCGCAGCCGTCCTCGGCAAGCGCTTTCGCACGTGCTTTCACCTCATCTTCCGCGACGACCTGCAACACCGACCCGTCGGCCAGGACCCGTTCACCGACTTCCAGTCGGTCCGGCCGCTCGACAACTGGCGTGAACGAGCCCTTGAGCCCCCAGGTCGTCGGCCGGTCGCGGCGACGCATCTCCAAAACGTCGCGAAAGCCTTCCGTGGTGATGATTCCGGTACGCGCACCTTTTCGTTCCAGGAGCGCGTTCGTCCCGACCGTTGTTCCGTGCACGACGGTTCCGATCGTGCCGAAATCGGAAACGAGCCCCGAGATTCCCTCGATGAATCCTTTCGACTGGTCTCCCCGCGTCGACGGAACCTTGCCGGTCGTTACCGTTCCGTTCTGCTCGTCGAGCACGAAAATATCGGTAAACGTCCCGCCGACATCGACGCCGATGATGTAACGCCCGCTCATTCGCCGCTCTCCGGTTTGCCGGCCTGAAAGCCGTAGGCCGCCGCTGCCGCCTCGGCACTCACGTAGCCAAGCCGCACGTCGCGGGCGATGGCTTCCGGCGCCCTCCCGGCCGGATCGCCGTGACCGCCGCCGCCCGGCGTTTCAAGGCGCAGCTTCTGGCCTTTCTTCAAATGAATGCCGATCATCTTGGACACCATGGGCGGTTCATGCGCGCCGTCATCCTGCTGGTAGGTGAAATGGTTGGTCGCCGCATCGCCGCCGCCGGCCACGCCGCGCGGCGGAAACTTGCCCCGTTCGCCGAACAGGAACACGTCGGCCTTCTCCTCGAGCAGCTCGATTTCGTAAATCGCGCCAAGGCCGCCTCGATGCTCGCCCGGCCCGCCCGAGTCCGGCCGCAATGCCCATTGGGTAAAGCGAACCGGATAGGCAGCCTCCAGGATTTCCAGCGGCGGGATCGTGGCCGTCGATATGGGCGCATTGCCGTGGTTGAGACCGTCGCCGTGGCCATGTGCGCCATGCCCGCCGCCGAAGAAGGAGAACATTACCCAGCGTTGGCCGTTCGCCCGATGCCCGGCAAGCGACAGCGCATTGATAGTGCCATAGGCGCAAGCCATGGCATCGTCCGGCGCGATCTTCGCCACGGCCTGGAAAACAACATCGATCAGACGCAGGATCGTCTCAGTGTAACCACCGACGGGTTTGGGCGCTTTGACCGACAAAAGCGAGTCTTCGGCGATCCTGAACTCGACGGGCTCGAGTACGCCGGCATTGGCCGGCACATCGCCGAAGATATGCTTCAGCGCCACGTAACAGGCGGCAATCGTGGTGGAACGCGAGATATTGACCGGACCCGCACAGGCCAGCGAAGAACGCGAGAAATCCATCACCATCCGGTCGCCGTCGATCGTCAGATCGAGTGCGATCTTCAGCGGTTCGTCGACGATGCCGTCATTGTCGAGAAAATCCTCTGCCGAAACCGTGCCCGCGGGCAGGCTCCCGATCTGCGCCCGCATCATCTGCGCCGCGCGTGCCTTCAGTTCGCCCAGGCATTCGGCAATCGTTTCATCGGAATATTCATCGACCAGCGCGTGAATGCGCTTCTCGCCCAATTCCAACGCGTTGATCTGGCCGTTGAGATCGCCATAAAGCGATAACGGGAGGCGCGAATTGGCCGAGAGTATGTCAACGATATCCTGACGCCAGACGCCCTGATCGTAAAGTTTCACCGGCGGGATGAGCATGCCCTCCTGGAAGCTCTCCGTGGCCACCGGATTGTAATTGCCGGGCACGTTGCCGCCGACATCGTGCCAATGGCCGACGGATGCCAGGTAGCAGAACACGCGGCCGTCCCGGAAAACCGGCTTGACCAGCCGGAAGTCGGACAAATGCGTGCCGCCATCGTAGGGATCGTTGAAGATCCACACATCGCCCTCGTGCACGCCGCCGGATTTCGCGGCCTTGTCGATAACCGCCTTAACGGCGAAGGCCATGACGCCGACGAAGATCGGCAGGCCGGATTTGCCCTGCACCATGGTCTCGCCGGTAAAGGCGTCGTAGATCCCGTGCGAGGCATCGTGGGCTTCTGCGATAATCGGGTTGAAGGCCGAGCGGAACAACGTAGCGTCCATCTCGTCCGCGATCTGTTCGAGCCTCCCCTTCAGGATCGCCAGCGTCACGGCGTCGATGCTCATTCCTCATTGCCTCCGTCGTAGCGCTTGCCGGCTGCAAGCAGGTCCGGCGTTCCGATCAGCTCGTTCAGACCGGCAAAATCGAACATGCGGTCGCGGAAAGCCGCATTGGAGCCGTTGGAAATCAGGTTGGCGTAGTAATCACGCGCGGTCGCCGCGATGGCGCGTACTGCGCCTCCAGGAAAGATCACGAAGCTAAAGCCGAGTTCCTCGAGTTCGCGCGCTCCGAGCGGCGGCGTCTTGCCGCCTTCCACAATGTTCGCCATCAGCGGCGTGCGGCCCGCAAAACGCGAGACGACGCCCTTCAACTGTTCAAGCGTCTGCGGCGCTTCCACGAACAGCATGTCGGCACCCGCCTCAAGATAGGCTTCGGCCCTGTCGAGAGCGGCATCGAAACCTTCCACCGCGATAGCGTCGGTGCGACCGATGATCAGTGTGTCATCGCTGGCGCGCGCATCGCAGGCGGCAGAGATCTTGCCGGCCATCTCCCCTGCCGAGATCAGCGTCTTGCCGGCCAGGTGTCCGCACCGCTTCGGCAGCGTCTGATCCTCGAGCTGGATCGCATTCGCGCCCATGCGTTCGAGGACCCGCACCGTGCGCTGAACGTTCAGCGCATTGCCGAAGCCGTTATCGCCATCGACGACGATGGGCAACGTCACGCGATCGCGCAGAACAGCGACGGTATCGGCCACCTCGCTCATCGAAACCAGGCCGATATCCGGGCGGCCGAAACGCGTATAGGCGATCGAGGCTCCGGACAGGTAGACCGTCTCGGCCCCGGCCTGTTCCGCGACCAGCCCGGTCAAGGCATCGTAGACGCCCGGCGCAACCAGGATACGCTTGTCGCGGAGCCGGTCCTTCAAGCGCGTGCTCATGCTCGCTTTTCCTTTCTTTCGGCTGCCAACCGTTTCTTGAGATGCGGCACGAGCCCGCCATCGGCGAGCAGGATTTTCAGATTGTCCGACAGCGGATCAAGCCGCACCGCGCGTGTTTTTTCCGGCAGGTCGAGCAGGCTATTGTCGACATCCAGCCAGGCGGTATCGCCCTCCTCCACCGCGGACAGGTCGGCGGCGGTCAAAACCGGCAGGCCGAGATTGATCGCATTACGAAAGAAAATGCCGGCAAACGACCGTGCCACGACGCCCGCGACGCCAAGACGCTTCAACGCCTCCGCTGCCTGCTCGCGCGAGGAGCCGATGCCGAAGTTGCGACCGGCGACAACAACGTCCCCCGGCTTCACCGTCGCCGCGAAATCCGGCCGTATGCCCTCCAGGCAATGGGCAGCCAATTCGTCGACGCCGCCAGCCATATACTGCCCCGGCGCCAACTGGTCCGTATCGATGTTGTCACCGAGGAGAAAGACGCGCCCGGTCACGTCCGCACCTCCGCCAGCATTTCGCGCGGATCGACGAGCCGGCCGGCAACCGCGGACGCGGCAACCGTATAGGGCGAGGCAAGCCATACCCTGGAGGACGCGGCTCCCATGCGGCCTTTGAAATTGCGCGCGGTCGAAGAGATGCAAGTGACGTCCTCTCCGAGCCGGTGCGCGCCGTAGCCGGCGCAGATTCCGCAAGCGTTCGGCAGGATTTTCGCACCGGCCTCTTGCAGCGCGCCCAGAATGCCCTCTGCCGCTGCGCGGTCCTGATCGCGCTTCGATGACGGGGCAACGAGAAGTTCGACGCCCGGCGCGGCCTTACGGCCGCCCAGGATTTCGGCCGCTGCCTTGAGGTCCACATATTTCGCTCCGGTGCAGGCGCCGACATAGGCGACGTCGATCCGCACGTCCCCCGCCTCGCCGACCGGAGCGGCATTCGCCGGCGAATGCGGCGCAGCCGCCTGCGGTTCGAGGCTCGATGCATCGAAGGTGTGATGCTCGAGCAACGTGGCATTCCTATCGGTGTCAAGGCCGGCGTAGTCGCCAGGATCGCTCCCGACGCCGCGCAACCATTCGGCCGTGGTCTCGTCCGGCGCGATGAGACCCGCCTGCGCGCCGAGTTCCGCAGCCATGTTGGACAAGGTCATACGTTCCTGCATGTCAAGCGCCCGCACAGCGGAGCCGGAATACTCGATCGCCTGATATTGCCCGCCATCCATGCCGAGCCGGGCGCAGGACTTCAGCATCATGTCCTTGGCGGTCACGCCACGCGGCAATTGGCCTTCCCATTCGATCATGATGGTCTCGGGCACCTTGATCCAGATTTCGCCAGTCGCCAGCACACCGGCCATTTCGGTTGCGCCGACGCCGAACATATAAGCGCCGAACGCGCCGCCGGTCGGCGAATGGCTGTCGCCGCCAACCACGAACATCCCCGGCTTGAGGTGGCCCCGTTCCGGCAGCACGACATGACAAATGCCTTCGCCGTCGTGGAACGGGACGCCTCGCTGCCTGGCCCATTGCCGGGTCAGTTCGAGAATCCGCGCGCCCTCGTCGGTTTCCCCCGGCACGAAGTGATCGGATATCAGGACGACCTTTTTTGCATCGAACAGGCCGGCGCCGAGCTCCTGCAGGATCGGCTCTACGCGGCGCGGCCCGCCGGAGTCGTGGATCATTGCCAGGTCAACCTTGGCCGTGACGACTTCTCCCGGCGTGACTGCCTTCCGCCCCGCAGCGCGGGCAACGATTTTCTGCGCAAGCGTCGTGCCCATCATGCCAGCCCCAGATAGGCGCGCTGCAATTCGGGGTCGTCCATCAGTGCAGACGGCTTACCCGACAGGCGGATATGACCGTTTTCCATCACGAAGGCCCGGTCGGCAATTTCCATGGATTGCAGAACATTCTGCTCGACAAGAAGGATCGTCAGTCCCTCGGTCTTCAGCTTCGCGATCAGATCGAACATCTCCTCGACCAGCAGCGGCGACAATCCGATTGATGGTTCGTCGAGGATCAGCAATTCGGGTTCAGCCATCATGCCACGCCCGATCGCCAGCATTTGTTGTTCACCGCCCGAAAGCGTTCCCGCTTTCTGCGCGAAACGTTCGCTGAGACGTGGAAACACGGCCACCACGTGATCGATATTCCGGCTGCGATTTGCCTTGCCGCGCCGATAGCCGCCGAGTTCGAGATTTTCGCGCACGGTCAGGTTGGGGAAGATATGTCGGCCTTCGGGCACATGGATCAGCCCGCGGTCGACAACGCCCTGCGCCCCGAGACCGACGATGCTGTTGCCGTTGAACACGATGCTGCCGGACCAGACGGGCACGAGTCCGGAAAGGACTCCGGCAAATGTCGTCTTGCCGACGCCGTTGGAGCCGAGCAGCGCGACGATCTCGCCTTTCGAAATGTCGAGGTCCACGCAGCGCAGCACTTCAACTGCGCCGTGTCCGGCCCTCAAGTCCCGGACTTCAAGCATGGACACCCTGCCTTTCGGCGATGCGTTTCGCCATACCCTTGCCGAGATAGGCTTCGATCACCTTCTCGTCCGTCACGATTTCGGCTGGCGTTCCCTCGGCGATCACCTCACCCTGGTTGAGCACCCAACTGTATTCCGACAAGCTCATCACCGCCTGCATCACATGCTCGATCATGAAGATCGTGATGCCGGATTCACGGATATCCCTGATGACCGGGATCACGTCGCGGATTTCCGACGGGTTGAGGCCGGCAAGCACCTCGTCGAATAGGATCAGCTTGGGATCGGTTGCGAGGGCGCGCGCCACTTCCAATCGCTTGCGCCCCGCAACCGTCAAGGAAGCGGCATCCAGCTCGAGCCGGTCGCCGAGACCGACACGCAGCGCAACCTCTTCGGCGCGGGCGAGTGCATCGGCGCGCGAGGCGCGGTGCAGATGTGCTCCAACTGCGATGTTCTCGCGAACGGTCTGCCCGGCGAATGGCTGCACGATCTGGAAGGTTCGCACCATCCCGCGCCGCGCAATGGCCTCGGGCGCCATGCCGGTGATGTCCTCACCGATGAAGTGTACGCTGCCCGCATCCGGTTTCAGGAAACCGGTTATCTGGGCAAAAAGCGTCGTTTTGCCGGACCCGTTCGGACCGATGAGCGAAGTGATCCGACCTTCCGGGACCGTCAGCGTCACATCGCGCGAAGCGCGCACTCCGCCGAATGACTTGCAGATACCGCGGACCTCAAGCACGGGGCAGCTCCTCGGCTGATGCCCGACGCCGAGTGGTCAGGCGCGCGACCAGGCCGGCCAGGCCACGCGGCAGAAACACAACCATCGCCACCAGCAGCGCGCCGTAGAGCGCCAAGCTTATGCCCGGAACGTCGCCGATCAATTCGCGCGTCAGTTCCGAGACGGCATGCAACGCCGCCGCGCCCAGCAACGGACCGAACAGCGTACCCATACCGCCGATGATCGGCACCAGCAGGCTTTCGACAGAAATGGCAGGCCCATAAGCGATATAGGGATCCAGGTAGAGGTAATATTGAGCGTAGAAAACGCCGGCCAGGCCGCTGAACAGTCCGGAGAGCATGATGGCACCCATCTTGACGCGGAAGGCGTTGACTCCGAGCGCCCGCGCAGCCTCTTCGTTGTCGCGCACCGCCGCGAGCCAGGCGCCGAACCGCGAATGACCGATCCACCAAACAGTGAGGAAACTCAAAAGAGTTAGTGCCCATATCAGGAAGAAGAAGCCGGTCTTGGTCTCGAACTGCATGTTGGCCGCGCCGGGCGCGAGCGAGATCAGGATGCCGACGCCCGCGCCAGTGAACTCAACCGAATTCGACAGGATGCGCAGGACCTCGGCGAATGCCAGCGTGACCAACGCGAAATAGGAACCACGCAGACCGTATCGGAACGTCGCGAAGCCAATGAAGGCCGCAACCGCCATGGCGAACAGCGCCCCGATCACCAAGCCGATCCACGGATTGACGCCGAACTGCACCTGCAACACCGCGATGGTGTAAGCGCCGGTGCCGAAATAGGCGGCATGGCCGAAGGAGAACTGGCCACCATAGCCGCCGAGGATGTTCCAGGCCTGCCCGAGCAGTGCCGCGTAGAGCACCATGATGACCACGTTCAGCGTGAATTCCGATGCGATGACGGCAGGAGCCGCGGCGATCACCGCGAATACGAGTGCGAGAATGGCGAGCTGGCGCATCGGATCAAACCTTGTGTCCGAGCAGGCCCTGTGGCCTGAACATGAGGACGAGGATGAAGATGATGAAGATGCCTATCTGGCCGAGGCTTTCGCCGAGAAACAGCCCGCCCAGGGCCTCCACGACGCCGATGATCAGGCCACCGATCAACGCTCCGACAAATGACCCCATCCCTCCGAGCACCACGATGGTGAACGCTATCAGGACGAAACCGTGCCCGACCTGCGGCGTTACGTAGTAGCTCGGTAAAAGCAGGCAGGCTGCCACGCCGAGGCAGGCGATGCCGAGCCCGAAACTCATGGCGAAGACATGATCGGCATTGATGCCGACAAGTTGCGCGCCCTTGCGCTCCTTGGCGAGCGCCCGGATGGCGCGACCCAAGTCCGTCTTCGACATCAGCAGCCATAAAGCCGCTGCACTGACAAGCGCGCCGAAAAAGGCGATGACCTTCGGCAGCGGCAGGAAGGCACCGAGGAACTCGACCGTTTCGAAGGAGTATGGCGTATCGATGATCCGCGTGTCGGAGCGGAAGAAGAACAGCGAAAGGTTCTCGATCACGATCGAAAGTCCCAGCGTCACCAGCAGGATGTTTTCATCGCGGCCGTGGCTTGCCCGCCCGATAATGCCGCGCTGAAGAGCATAACCCAGCACGAACATTGCCGGCGGCACGATCAGCAAGGCGAGATATGGATCGATCCCGAGACGCGTGTTCAAAAACCAGACGGCGTAAAGGCCGACCATCAGAAGCGCACCATGAGCGAAATTGATAATGTGCAGCACGCCATAGATCAGCGTCAGCCCCAGCGCGATCAGCGCGTAGAGCGAACCCGTCGTCAGCCCGTTGAGGACGGACGGTATGATGATGGCTAGGTCCGGCATGGCTCCATCCGGTTCACGATTTGCGGAATGGTCCCGGACGCAGCATCGCCCCCGGGACCGTAGACGGCTTTGTTATTGTTATACCGTCATTGGAAAGACCGGCTTCGCCGAAGCGAAGTTTTCCGGGTAGATCACCTCGATATCGCCGTTGAGCACTTGGGTGTTGACCGGCTGGCCGCCCTCATTCTGGCCGTTGACCATCTTTGTGGGACCGTAAGGCATGCCGTGTCCGTCCCAGGTCGAGTCGGCCATGGCGGCAATAACGGCTTCCTTGTCCGTGGAGCCGGCGCGCTCGATGGCATCCGCCAGGAAAGCAACGGCGTTGTAGGCCAGGAACACTTCGTAGGTGTAGAACAGGCCCTTGTCCTCGGCGGCCTTCTTGCGGGCGAGCGCTACATCCGAAGTCGGATCGAACCAGTGGTTGCAGTCCATGATCTGTTCGGCAGCTTCCGGGAATTCCTTGACGAATTTGTAGCTCGACGCCGCACCGCCCAGCACCGAATAGATACCCTTCGCCTCCACCTTCTGCTGGCGCATGGTGCGCGCCAGAAGCACGTATTCGTTGTAGTAATTGGCCGGGATGATCAGGTCCGGTTTCTTGGCCTTGATCTGAAGCACGATGTTGGTGAAATCACGCGTGGGATTGGCATGCTTGATTACCTCGACGACCTCGATGCCCTTTTCCGGAAGCTTCTCGGAGAGAAGGTTCGCGGTTCCGGTGCCGAACAAAGATTCCTCATGAATGATCATCGCGGTCTTGGCCGGCGATCCGGCGGACTCGTTGATCTTGTCGAGATTGTCGACGGCGAACTGGGCGATCTTGCCGTAGCCCGGGCCGAAGCGGAACGTGTTGGCCAGCCCCCGATTTACGATCTGGTCGGACACGCCAACGTCAACAACGTGCGGCGTGTTGGTTTTTGCGGCCTCCTGCGACGTTGCAAGCGAGATCGACGAGGCATAGCCGGCCACGACCCCGTGAACACCCCCCTCGACCATCTTGGTCACTTCTGATGCGCCGATCTCGGGTTTACCCTGGCTGTCTCCGAGAACGGCTTCCATCTGCGCGCCGCCGAGCGACTTGATCCCGCCTGCCGCATTGATGTCGGCAATGGCCATCAGCGCGCCTTCACGGCACTGCGTACCGGAGAACGCGATGAAGCCTGATACCGGGTGGATAAGGCCGATCTTGACCGGCGCGGGCTGCGCGCGCAGCACCGCCGGAAAGCCCGTGACGCCAAGACCGAACGCGGCCGCCCCGGTTGCTATGAATTGGCGGCGATCAACGCCGCGCCGTTTGGTTTCTCCGGTCATCTGAATCTCCCTGTATAACCGTTTACGCTAAACTCCCCCGTGCTCCCGAGTTTTACGGCGCCCCGCCGGGGACCGGAGACGACGTCATTGTCGTCCAGCGCGCGCCATCCTTTTCCCGAACGCGGCGCATGGACATTTCGAAGCGGTAGAGATCCGGCCTGTAGAGGACGCGGATGTATTCGATCGGGCGTTCGTTGACATCACGGACGATGCGCCGAACCTCGATCAGCGGGGCGCCCGGGCTCACGTTCAGAGCGCTGGCCACGAAATCGTCGGCAAGCGCAGCCGAAATGGTCTGGCGGGCGGATGCAACGTCCACGCCCGCGCGTTCCAAGAGCTGCAGCAACGGCCGCCTGTTGAGGTCCTCACGGTCGTATTGGCGACCGATATCAGCTGGTACGTAGGTGACCAAAAAGGACATGGGTTCGCCGTCGAGGACGCGCACGCGCTCGGCGCGCTGCACTTCGGTGCCGGGCGCGACTTCCAGCGCCGTCGCGATTTCTCCGTTCGCCGCCACATAGGCGAAATCGAGCACACGGGCCTCGGTCGCGATGCCCATAAGGGAGATGTTTTCCAGCCAGCCCTCGATCGAGGACGTGACCGCCGGAACCGGCGGACGCATGACGACCCGCGTACCCCGGCCGCGCTCGCGAACGACCAGTCCGGCATCCGCCAGTTCGTTGAGCGCGCGCCTGGCGGTGATGCGCGAAACTCCGAAGTCCTGGCACAGATCCTGCTCTCCGGGCACGAGAGCGCCCGGCGCTATGGTGCCGTCGTAAATACGGTTTCTGAGGATCAGGAAGATCTGGTGATAGAGCGGGACACGTGCATTCGTGTCGAGCTTGGCCTGCGGCCGGGACCTGCGCCCCTCGCCGCCTGACAGTTCCTCGCTCGATTGGGCCAGATCCATACCGCCTCCCGAAGTGGATTGCTGATAATGTTATGTCAATATAACATTATGTCAATCGGGCGAATCCTGAAGGAGGGTGTTTCATGCCGGTGATCCGAACAACCCTGATCGAGGGGTATGACGATGCGACGAAAAAGCGCCTGGCGGAACGGCTGACCGACGCGGTGCGTGCCACCGTCGCTGCACCGCTGGACGGAATCACGGTGATTCTGGAGGAAGTGAAACCCTCGGCCTACATGCGCGGGCGCATCGCCCGCACCCCCGGTGAACCCACAGCCTCGGGCGCCGACATCGTGCGCGAGTTTCTCGCCGCAATGGAAGCCCGCGATCTGGAAACGGCGCGCGGCTTTCTCGCCGACGATTTTGCCATGACCTTCCCGGGGTCCGCCCGCTTCACGCGATTGGAGGAACTCGTCGAATGGGGACGCGCACGCTACAAGTTCGTGCGCAAGACCTACGAGGCCTTCGAGGAGGCTTACGGCGAGACCGGCACTATTGTATATTGTTTCGGCGCCCTCGCCGGGGAATGGCCTAATGGTACCGCCTTTTCCGAAATCCGCTTCATCGACCGTTTCGAAGTCTCAGACGGAAAGCTGACGGACCAGCGCGTCTGGAACGATCTGGCTGAAGCACATAAAGATATTCCTGGAACTTGAAGCTACATGGCTCCATACCGCAATCGCGGGATTTCAGTGGAGCAAGTTCGATAAACTTTATCGCAAACCAGTGAAGCTGCCCGCAGTTGCCGAGCCGAAATAAATTTCGGCGAGCTGCGATCATGCATCCAACGACAAACCGCAAATATCAAACCGAGCAATGGTTGCTCGCATTTCACGCGAACGACTGAATATCATGTTGTCGGTTCGCGGCGCCCAGTGGCCATTGTTCTTCCCGCAACGAATGCCTGTTAGCCGTCCGTTCGGACATCGGCTTCCAGTCGCGGAGCGAACATCCCGAAAAGTACTCGCCCAGCTTGATGTCGCGCCCAAAATCCGGATCCGTGAGTGATGGACCAAGCAGTCCGCGGGTCAACTCCGGTCAGGCTGTTTCCTTCCAGGCGCTTCCGAAGGTATGTAACGGACGAGAGGATTTCGACATTTCGAGCACGATCGCACCTGTCGTGCGCCCTGCCTCAAGCTCGCCATGAATGCGGGCGACATCCTCGATCGATGCGACTTGCGGGGACGGAATGCTCAGCATACCCCGTTCGACCGCTGCGAACAGCCTTTCCGCCTGCATGGTCATCATCTCTCGATCGGCGATGTAATGGCCGTAATTGGGGCGCGAAAGGGTCAGTGACTTGCTCGCCATCGGCCCGATTTCACGCGCCCCGATATCCCCGGAGGCCTGGCCATAGGAAACGAGATGACCGCGCACCGCGAGCGCCGCTATCGAGGCATCGAAACTGTCCCGGCCGATCGCGTCAAAGACAACATCCGCGCCGCGATCGCCGGTCAGATGTCTGACCCGGTCGACGAATTCCTGTCCACGGCCGATGACCACCTCGTCAGCACCATTCGCTTGCGCCAGCCGCGCCTTGCCGGCATCGGAGACCGTGGCGATCACCCGTGCGCCGAGCGCTGTCGCCCATTGGGTGAGCAGGGTTCCGACACCGCCTGCCGCGGCGTGAACGACGACCCATTCGCCCCGCCCGACCGGGTGGACATCGTGCAGCAGGAAGCCGGCAGTCACCCCCTTGAGAAGACCGGCCGCGGCGTGAGCCGTATCGAGCCAGTCGGGAATCCGCACAACCAGATCGGCGTTCATCGTTCGCACCGACGCATAGGACCCCGTCGGGGCACAGGCATAGGCGACGCGGTCGCCGGCGGCGAGATGCGACACCCCCGATCCGGCGCTTTCGACTGTCCCTGCCGCCTCCATCCCCGGAACACCCGGTAATGTGACCAGGTCGAAGTAGCCGGTCCGGCAGTAAACATCGATGAAATTGACTCCGACATGACTCTGCCGGATCCGCACTTCGCCGGGTCCCGGCGGCGGAACGTCGATATCGCGCAGCGACAGGACCTCGGGTCCGCCGTGCCGCTCCATTACAACCGCGCGTGCTTTCAGGCTCCCTGGGCCACCGATTGCGGCTCCGACTTTGGATGTCGGCGGAGACGCCTGTACCGGTTCATCGCGCAGCACAGGCGTCCGCGTGTTTTCAGACGCGCGCGCAACGTGCAGAACACCATTGCCGCCCTCCCCCGGTCCGGTACGCAATCGCCGTTCGAGGGCACGCATGCCGGCACGGTAGATGTCATTCGCAACCAGGGCGGTGAGTTCGCGCGCCCGGTCGGCCGGCGGATTGAATTCGCTTTCCCACTGCCAGAACGTGGCGCCGGTATCCGTCACCGGCAGAAGCCGTATCGTGGCCACATAGCCGTAGAGCGGAATGGGGGAGTCGATAAGGCAGTAGCTGAGTTCGTGCAGCTCGTCGTCAAGGCTCAGGAGCTGTTCGCGCAGAAAGCCCCCATCCTTGAGCGTGAAGGCACGGACGGCGCCGACCGTATCGGCAGGCACGCCGTTCTCGATCTTGCTCTCGGCAATCGCCGGATGCCAGTCCCGATGGCTGTTGAAGTCCCTCAGCCAGCGCCAGACCTCCTCGATCGGAACGTCAACGATCGCGCTTTCACGCACCCGCGCCAAGACCGTTCTCCAGCAGCTGACGGGTCGGGGTCGCAACGGCCATCGTCAGCGGCCACCAAAGGATTGCTTGAGCGCGTTGAACGCGGCCTGGAATACATTCTTGCCGATCTGGTCGATCAGCGCCTGCTCTCGCTCGGGCGCACAGTCGAAGTCCGCCTGCCACTGGGCAAAGGTGACATTCCCTTCGGTCACCGGCGTGAGCGACAGTTTCGCGATATAGTTATCCACCCCCATCGGGCTGTCGAGGATCGAGTAGGTACAGCTCATGTCGTAGTCGGACAAAGCGAGCAACTGCTCGCGGATCTTGCCGCCGTCAGTCAGGGTGAAGTTGCGCACGCACCCCACCTTGTCCGACGGCAGGCCCTGTTCGATCCGGCTTTCGGCGACGAAGGGCGTCCAGTCCGGCAAGCCGTTGAAGTCCCGCACGCGCCGCCAGACACTCGCCGCCGGCGCCGGGATGACACTTGAGACATAGACGCGGGTCATGACTGCCTCCGCGCCTGACGATCGCTCGCTGCGGCCCTAGCGGTCACGGTCACGATCCCGGTCGTCGTCATCGCTCGCAGCTTCCGCGCCCTTGGCCTTCTTGCCGTCGGCCTTGTCGACCAGCGACGCCATGTCCTTGGCATCGCGCAGGACGTCGGTCATTCTCCCCATGGAACCACCCTCGATGCCGATCTCCTTCATCAGATTGTCGATCATCGGGGCCTGAACCCGGTAGCGAAGTGCCGAATCGATCACCTCGTCGGTGACGTTCTTGCGGTTGCCGTCATGCCCGTTCATGCCGTCGACATGAAGGATCTTGATGCCTTCGATCTTCTCCATGGGACGAACGCTCTCCCGGACGATGCCTTCGAGCCGCTCGAGCAGTTTCTCGCGAATCCGGGCCTGGCGGGCGTTTTCGGACAGCGCATTCTCGCTCTCGTTGAGCGCGCGCTGGCCCTCCGCGTCGACCTTGTAGCGTTCGCTGGCGGCGAGCGCCGCAATCTTTTCAGCTTCGGCCTGGGCCGTTGCCGCGATCTTCTGCGCCTCGGCCAGGCTCTTGGCGGCCTTCATCTCGGCATCGGCGCGACCGGTCATCCGCAGCGCTTCGCGCGCCACTTCGCGTTCCGTGGCAATCCGCTCGGTCAAGCTGCGCCGCTCGGCGACCTCCTTTTCGCGTGTGGTGAGCGCCTGTTCCTCGGCCTGCACGGCCTTGGCCCGGACCGCCGCTGCGGCTGCGAGCGCCGAGGACCGCTCCTGAGACTTCTTGGCCAATTCCACCGCCTTCTCGATCTCGGCAATCTCGACAGCGCGGTCGCGATTGACCCGTGCGGTCGAGATTTCGCGCTCGTTGACGATGCGTGCCTCGGCCACCGCCCGCTCGGTCGCGAGCCGGGCCCGTTCCACCTCTTCGGACATTGCCAGTTCGGCTTCCTCGAAGGCCTGCCGCTTGGCGATTTGCAGCGCATCGAGCCGGCGTTCCCGTTCGATCCGGACTTCATCGAGCGCGCGTTCCTGAGCGACCCGTTCGGCCTCGGTCATCTGGTTCTGGACGATCTCGTTTCTCTGCTTTTCGGCTTCGGCCCTGGCCAGTTCCACCGCCTTTTCGGCGATGGCGATCTGGCGTTCGAGCGCGTGGATCTCGATTGCCCTCTCGCTTGCGATCTCCCGTTCCCGGCGATCGAGATCGCGTGCAATGCGGACCTTTTCGAGCTCGAGTTCGAGGTTGAGCTGCTCGCGTTCGGTCTTTTCGCGGCTCTTGATCTCGGCCTCGTCGATTGCACGGCGGCGAGCGATCTCCCGACGCTGGGTCTCCTCTTCGGACTTGATGCGTTCGTCGGTGATCGACCGCTCCTGGGCCAAACGTGCCTTTTCAATCGCCTCGCGGGACGCCAGTTGCGCCTGCTCGCTCTCCTGTTCCTTGAGAGCTCGTTCACGCACCAGTTCGGATCGCTGCGCTGCACGCCGGATTTCGAGCTCCCGCTCCTGCTCGAGACGGGCATATTCCTGATCCCGGTCGATGTCGAAGACCTGCTTCTGGGCGGCCAGGTTTTGCGTCCGGATCTCCACCAGCGTTCGCTGCTCGATCTCGTTGCGCATCTTGCGCCGTGACTCGATCGATTCAGTGATCTGGGTGAGACCTTCGGCGTCGAAGGCGTTGGACGGGTCGAAGAACTCGAGCCCGGTCTGGTCGAGATCGGCAATGGCAACAGCGTCGAGTTCGAGTCCGTTACGGGACAGGGCCTGCGAAGCAAGCTCCTTGACCGCTTCAGCATAGTCGCCGCGCTGTTCGTGCATTTCCTCCAGCGTCATCCGGGCGGCGACCGTCCGCATGGCCGAGGCGAACTTGCCTTCGAGCAGTGAGATAAGTCCATCCTCCTGCATCGTTCGGCTGCCCAGTGTCTGGGCGGCCGCGGCGACCGCATCCCGTGAGGAGCCGACCTGGACGAAGAACTCCGCGGTGATGTCGACGCGCATGCGATTGCGGGTAATCAGCGCCTGTTCGTCGCGGCGCGGCACCTCGATGCGCATGACGTTCATGTTCACCGGCGTGATCTCGTGGAGAACCGGAATAACAAAGGCGCCGCCATTGACGACCACCTTCTCGCCCAGGAAACCGGTGCGGACGAAGGCCACTTGTTTGGTCGATCGCCTGTAGAGCCATCTGAGTATGTAGACGGCCACAACGATGGCGATGACGATCACCACCAGCCAGATCAGCGCCTGACCAATCATTTCGCCTGACATTTCTATCCTCCCTGCTCGCGATGCTCCGGACCCGACGGTCTCAGAAGGTCACCGCCTTGAACTTCTTCGTCTGTTCGGTCAGCGCTGTTTCCGTCGGTAGCCGCTCCATCGAGGATGCTCCGTAGAAACCGTGACAATTCGTGGTTCGGCCGAGCACATAGGCCGCATCCTCCGGCGAGGAGACCGGACCGCCATGCACCAGGATGATCGCATCCTTGTTGACCTTCAGCGCAGCGTCCGACCATTCGTCGACAAGCGCCGGGCAGTCCTCCAGCTTGAGCGCCGTTTCGGCCCCGATCGATCCGCCGGTCGTCAGCCCGAGATGGCAGACAATGACGTCGGCTCCCGCCTTCGCCATTTCCGCCGCATCGTCCGGCGAGAAGACGTAGGGCGTGGTCAGGAGATCGAGATCGCGCGCCATCCGGATGACGTCGACCTCCTGGCCGTAGGACATCCCGGTCTCCTCGAGATTGGCCCGGAAGGTGCCGTCGATCAGACCGACCGTGGGAAAATTCTGGATACCGGCGAAGCCCATGTCCTTGAGCTGCCGCAGGAATGGCTCGAACATGCAGAACGGATCGGTGCCGTTCACCCCGGCAAGCACCGGCGTCTTCTTCACCACCGGCAGGATCTCGCGCGCCATTTCGACCACGATGTCGTTGGCGTTGCCGTAAGCCAGCAGGCCCGACAGCGAACCGCGGCCGGCCATCCGGTAGCGGCCCGAATTGTAGATGACGATGAGATCGATGCCGCCGGCCTCCTCGCATTTGGCCGAAAGGCCGGTGCCGGCACCACCCCCGACGATCGGCACCCGGTCGCGCTTCATCTGCTGGAATTTCTCGACCAGTTCTTTTCGTTCGTATCTCGGCACTAGGCAGACCTCCTCATCGGACCGGCGACGGCGGCAAATGCGTTTACGAGCGCATCGCAGAATGACGGGTCGTTTATGTTGGCGTTGACGCGAATGACCTGGCGCCGCGCGGTCTGGCGCACGGTTTGCTCGATGGCGTCGAACAGCGCCTTGTCAGCGGCCGGATCGAAGAAGGGCGCGCCGGGCTTGTCGAGGCTCGATACCCCGCCTTCGGGAATGAGGAAACGCACCGGCCCTTCCATCTGGTTGATCCGCTCGCCGATCCATTCGCCAAAGGCGCTGTTTTCCCCGGGCGTCGTCCGCATCAGCGTGACAGACGGATTGTGAATCACGAAGTTGCGGCCATTGAACCTTTCGGGCACCGTATCGCGCGGGCCGAAATTGACCATGTCGAGAGCGCCGCAGGAGCCAACCCAGGGCAGTCCTGTCGCGATAGCCGCCCCGAAACGCTCGCGATCGCAGGGGAACACGCCGCCGACGATCATGTCGGCGACCTCGGTGGTCGTGATGTCCAGGAAACCCGCCAGCAGGCCGGAATGGCCAAGCGTTTCCATCGCCTTGCCGCCGGTGCCGGTCGCATGGAAGACGAGACAATCGTAATCCTGCTCGAGCGATTTCTGCACCGCCTGGACGCAGGGCGTTGTCACGCCGAACATGGTGATGCCGATCGTCGGCCGCGCCCTGGCCTGGCGTGCCGCCATCTCCTCGCCGCTCGGCATCCGCGCGACCATGCCGGCCAGCGCATGGGCCGCATTGGCGAGCACCCGCTCGGAGATCAGGTTGAGACCCTGCACGTCGGTGACCGAATGGAACATGTTAATGTCGGACGCCCCGACATAGGCGCGCGTGTCGCCGGAAGCGACCGTCGAGACCATGACCTTCGGAATGCCGATCGGTAGCGCCTGCATGCCTGCGGTCGCGATCGACGTGCCGCCGGATCCGCCGGCGGAGATCAGCCCGCCGACGCCGCGCTGGGCGGCCATGTAGCGGGCGAAGGCCTCGGCCATGGCTGCCACCGACTTGCCCCGGTCGTCGCCGAACACCGCCGAGGGGCCCTGCGGATGGTAGCCCGCAACCTGGAGCGGCGTGACATCCGCGCGCGACGGCTTCTGCGAGGTCGACAGGTCGATCGTCCGGACCGGTATCCCGAGCCTCTTGAGACAATCGCGCACATAGCCCAGTTCCTGACCCTTGGTATCGAAGGTTCCAACGACGAAGGCCGTCTTTCCGATCCGCTCCGAATACGGGATGTGGAAGACTTTCGCGTCGTCGGCATCCGCCGTCGGCTTGCGCCGGCCGACCATTTCGTCGCGCAGGCTGGCCGCCGGCAGGTTCCAGCGGTTCGGGATATGCGAGACGGTCCGGATGGTGCCCGAAGAGGACCGAGCACCGTCGCCTTCCCCGCGCGAGACGACATAGACTTCCGCGAGTCGTTCGGCGGCGCTCTCGCCGGGCGTCGTAACCTCGACGGCCGGCTCGGCCAGGTCCTCGGCATGCCGCCCGACACCGAGGAGACGCTGCTGGAGATCACGGTCGGCGGCAAGCACGCTGGCCTCCATCGTCCGGTTGATCTGGCCGTTGACCATGATCGCGACCGTATCGGACACCGAGGTGGCGACGCCGATATTCTGCTCGACGACGAGGATCGCCATGTCGCCTTCGTGACCGAGCTGCAGCATCATGTCGGCGACCTGGTCGACAATGACCGGGGCAAGCCCCTCCGTCGGTTCGTCCATCACCAGGAGCTTCGGATTGGCGAGCAGCGCGCGCGAGATCGCCAGCATCTGCTGTTCGCCGCCCGACAACTGCGAACCGCCATTGGTCCGCCGCTCGTAGAGTCGCGGAAAGGTCTGGTACACGCGGTCGAGGGTCCATGCGGCCTCGTCGCCGCCGGCAGCTGCGAGCCGCAGGTGCTCGTCGACGCTGAGGCTCGGCCAGACCCGCCGCCCCTGGGGCACATACGCGATGCCGGCATTGTGGATCTGGTGAGGCTCGAGGCGCGAAATCTCGCGACCGTGCAGCCGGATCGAGCCCGAGCGCGCTTCCTTGAGGCCCGTGATCGTATTGCAGAGCGTCGTCTTGCCCATGCCGTTGCGGCCGACAACGCTCATCACGCCCGCCTCCAGCGAAAGGGAGACTCCCTGGACGACATGCGCCTCGCCGTAGAAGACGTGCAGATCGTCGATCGCCAGCGCGGCGCGCGGCTTGGTTTCCGGCCGCTTAGCCATGACCGCCTCCCAGATAGATTTCCTGGACGGTCGGATCATTCTCTATTTCCTCGGGCGTGCCTTCCGTGAAAAGAAGGCCGTTATGCATCATCGAGACATATTCGGAGACACGGAGCGCCACGTCGAGGTCGTGCTCGATGATGATGTAGCCGATGTGTTTCGGCAGGGCGTTGAGAATGTCGATAAGGTCGCGCCGTTCGGTCGGCGACAGTCCGGCCGCCGGTTCGTCGAAGAGGATGAAACGCGGCGCGCCGGCGAGGGCGAGCGCGATTTCGAGTTGCCGCTGCTGGCCATGCGAAAGCGTGCCGACCTTCGCGTCCTTGTCGTCGTCCAGATGGACGGCATGCACGATGGATTCCGCTTGCGTCATCGCCCCGTCTGAGGGGCTCGGCCTCAACAGGGAAAACCGGCGGCGCGACACGCCGCGGCATGCGAGATAGACGGAATCGAGTATGGTGAGATTGGTGAAGAGCTGCGAGATCTGGTAGGTGCGGCGCAGCCCACGTCGGATCCGTTCGTGGGCTGCGAGCGTGGTGATGTCCTCGCCGAAGAACCGGATGGTTCCGCTCGTCGGGTTGAAGTCGCCAGTGATCGTGTTGAACAGCGTGGTCTTTCCCGCCCCGTTCGAACCGAGGACCGCGCGCCGTTCCCCGGCCGCGATCCTCATCGATATGCCGGAGAGGGCCGTCAGCGCACCGAATTGCCGACCGACGCCATCGAGTTCCAGCGCGTAAGTGCCGGTTCCCTGCAGGCGTGATGCGGCGACGTTCGTTGCCATGGCCGGGCCCTCCCCTGTCCGTTTCCCTTACGGGCAGCTCGGATTTTCGCGGCTGACCGCGCCGAGGGCCAGGAACTCGTCCTTCGGAATGCCGAGCGTCTGGTTGACCTGCGACGTGACCTTGATGAGCTTGTTGACGAGAGTTCCGTCGTCGGCTTCGCTCACTTCCGTGAGGAACATGTCGGCGATCGCGTTGCGGTTTTCGTCCAGCGACACCTTCCCGGTCGGCGTCTCGAACTCGAGCTTCGACAGGGTCTCGCGGAACTTCTTGCCGCCGTCGGAAAGATCACCGCCGACTTCCTCGAGAGCGAGGAGCGCCGCCTTCATGTTGATGTAATAGGCGTGCGCGAACAATGACGGCGACGGGAACGCGCCGTCCTGCTTCTTGTAAGCCTCGGAGAATTCCTTCCAGGCCGCACCGTCGTTGGTGTCGGCGGTCGGACCTGCGGCCGGCGTGCCGATCAGAACGTCGCGCATACGCCCCTTGGCGGTCAGCACGGTCTGGTCGACCGTGATCGAACCGCCGATAAGCGGCGCCTGGCCGCCGGCGTCGTTATACTGCGAAAGGAAGTTGACCGCGTCCGCGCCGCCGAGGGCGACATAGATCGCGTCGACGTCATCCGGAATGGCGGCGATAACCGAAGAGTAGTCCTTGTTGCCGATCGGCACCCACGATTTCGACGGCACGGTGCCGCCGGCCTTGCAGAACTCCGCCATGAAGCCGAAGACCTGCGTGTATGGGAAGGAGTAGTCTTCCGCCACGGTCGCCACCTTCTGGTAGCCCTTCTCGTTGAAGGCATAGTCGCCGAGGCCGGCCATCCACTGCGCGCCATCGGTCGAGAAGCGGAAGAAGTTATCCGCCGGATCGCGAAGCGTGGTGTCCTGTGCCGCGGAGCTGCCGTTCAGGAAAGTCACGTCGGGCTGGGTCTTGGCGTAGTCCTTGACGGCGATGCCTTCGTCGCCGGAGAGCGGCCCGACAAGAACCTTCACACCGTCCTGCTCGACGAGCTTGCGCGCGGCGCGTACCGCGCTGTCCGGGGACGCGTCGGACGACCCCTTGACGATTTCGATATCCTTGCCGGCGACCGTGCCGCCGAACTCTTCGACCGCGGTCATTGCGCCGCGCTCGCTGTCCTCCCCGAGCACTGTGAACGCACCCTCGAACGTGGCGAGCAGCCCGATCTTGATCGATTCCGCCTGCGCCGCGGAAAGCGCGGGTGCGGCCATGCCGGTTGCCAGCGCCAGCGCCAGCAGTGTCCGTCTGTTGATACTCATGCATTCCTCCCTTGGTTTTCACCCTTGTTTGCGGCCTTCCTGAAAGACCGCCAATCATCCCCGCCCGCTTGCGGCTTGAACCGCTCCCACAGGCCGAGAATTCCGTCCGGCGATATCAAAACGATCACCAGAAACACGAGACCGATAAGTGTGTTGAACCTCTCCGCACCGACGATATCGATGGCGAATGTCTGCATCAGCACCACGATCGCGGCGCCGAGGAACGGGCCGATCGGATGGCGCAAACCGCCGATGATTGCGATGACCAGGATATTGATAGACGGCCCGACCGCGATGGTGCCCGGCGAGATCCTGCCGTTGAACCAGACCAGCAGGATGCCCGCGGCCCCGGCTATCACGCCCGCCAGCCACCAGGCGAAGACCTTGTGCGCGGTCACGTCGAAGCCGATGGCGCGCATGCGGCGCTGGTTGTCGCGGATCGCCTGGAGCGTCAGTCCGAAAGTCGAGCGCGCTCCGTAAAGAACGGCGATATAGGCGACGACCGCATTGGCGAGACACAGGTAGTAGAACGGCACGGGATCGCGCCAGTTGACGCCAAAGACTTCCGGCGCCCGCAGTCCGTTGTAACCGGGAAAGCCGTTGAACAGCGCGTAATTCTGCTGAGCGAAATAGAAGCAGGCCGTCGCGACCGCCAGCGTGATCATGATGGTGTAGATGCCCTCGGTCCTGACCGCGATCCATCCGATAAGCGCAGACATAACGGACGCGACCAGGATCGCGAGCGGCCCGTAGATCCACCAGGGCCAGCCGAGGCCGTAGACGCCCGAATTGTTCTCGCCGAAGATCGCGACCACGTAACCGGCCACCCCCGCCACCGTGACCTGCGCCAGCGAAACCATGCCGCCGTAGCCGGCCAGCAGCATCAGCGACAGCGCGATCATCCCGAGCGTCAGCGAATAGCCGCCGATCTGGGTGAGAAAGAAGTCGCTCGCCATGGCCGGGTAGATCAGCAGGAAGAAGGCTAGCAGGATATGGCCGATACCGATCCTCTCGACCCAGTTCTGCGACCGCTGACGGGTGCCCGCCGGATTGAGTGTCACATCCGTCACAGCGACCTCCCCATGATCCCCTGGGGCCGGATTGCCAGAGTGACGACCATTATGACGAAGGTCAGCACCACGCCATAGGTCGGGAAGTAGACGAGGCCGATCTGCTCGGCGAGCCCGATAATGAGCGCGCCGATGGCAGCGCCGGTGATCGAGCCCATCCCGCCGACGATGACCACGACCAGGGAGGCCAGCAGGTAGCGCACATCCTCGCCGGGCGCGACGGAAAGCGCCGATCCACCGACGACACCCGCCAGGCCAGCAAGCCCCGCTCCCAGAGCGAAGACAATGGCGAAAACGAAGTGGACATTGACGCCCGAGGCCGAAAGCATGTCGCGGTCATCCACCCCGGCGCGGATCATCGAGCCGATGCGCGTGCGGTTGATGAGCAGCCACAGCCCGATACCGATGACGATCGCCGACAGGAGCACGATCAACCGGTAGAACGGATAGACGAGAAAGACTTCCGCACCGTTCGAGCGAATTGCCGTCACCACCGGCAGCTTGATCGCGCCGCTTAGCCATCCCGGCGTCAGGATCTGGTAGGTGGTGCCGCCCCAATAGGCGAGCATCAGGTCGGCGGCGACCACCGAAATGCCGATCGTCACCAGCGTCTGGCGCAGGTCGTCGCCCTCGAGCCGCCGGAAGACGAGGATCTGCATGACGAGCCCGACAACGGCGAGGATGAGGAAACCCGCGGCGACACCGATCAGCCAGTAGCCGGTCCACTCCGCGAATTCGTAACCGATATAGGCGCCGAGCAGATACAGCGATCCATGCGCCAGATTGACGTTGCGCATCAGCCCGAAGACCAGCGTGAAACCGCTGGCAACGAGGAAATAGAGCCCCGCCAGAGTCAACCCGTTCATGATCGCCGAGAGGAAGGCCTTCTTCGAGATCAGGATCGCGTTCAGCCAGTCCGGCCACTGGGCGAAAACCATCCAGACGAAGACGGCCGCAATCACAAGCACGACGATTCCCCAGGCCTGACGGCGGGTCATGCCCTGGCCCTGGGCGAGCGGATTGGAGCGGCTGCCGGAGGTATCGACCATGGCGGATCAGGCGATAAGCCGGCGGCGCGCTTCACTGGCACGCGGCGCCTTGTGAAACTTGCCGTCCTTCATGATGGCGAGCAACCGTTCGCTGTTCTGCAGGATGCGGACATCGGCCAGCGGATCGCCGTCGACGAGCAGCAGGTCGGCGAGATAGCCTTCCTTGATCATGCCGAGTTCGGTTTCCATGTTCATGATCTCGCCGCCGTATTTCGTGGCGGCCTGGATCGCTTCCATCGGCGAGAAGCCAAGCATCTCGACAAAGGTCTGGATGTCCTTGGCATTGGTGCCCTGCGGGGTCCAGGCAAAGCCGTAATCGCCGCCGATGCAGATGCGAATGCCGCGGCGGTGCATCTTCTTCATCGTGTCGATGCACATCTCCAGTTCCCGCTCGTAGAGCATGGAGATTTCCGAACCGGGCTTGATGCCCCACTGCTCTGCGTGGCGGGCTGTATTGATAAGCCAGGCGATCCCCGGCGCAACGATATGCCTGTCGCGGGCCGCTTCCAGCGCATCGAGCGCTTCCTCGTCGGCGAACGAGGCGTGGTAAATGTTCTGGATGCCGTGGCGGATGCATTGCATCACCGAACCCGATGAACGGGCATGGGCTGAAAGCACGCGGTTGCGGCAGCGCGCCTCGGAAGCCGCCATCGCCACTTCCTCTTCCGCCATCGGCGTTTCCTCGGCGCCCATGCCGGTAATCTCCTCGCCGGAGAGGTTCAGCTTGATCGAATCCACGCCGTATTTGATCAGCGTACGGACCACACGGCGCACTTCCTCCGGGCCCGAGACCACGATGCCGAGATTGAGCCCTTCATGCGGAATGTGCGAAGGCGCGGAATCGCCCAGGCCACCGACCGTGGTAATCTCCGGGCCGGCCGCGAGATAGCGCGGACCGGGGAAGCGCCCTTCATTGATGAAGCGCTTGGCAACCACATCGAGACGCGGTTTGGCGGCCGCCGCGCCCCGGCCCGCCGTGAAGCCGGCATCGAGCACCAGCTTCGCCATCTCCATGGTCACCAGCATATGCTCCTCGAGCTCCATCATCTGGATGGGGTCGATGCCCGGCGCGTTGTTCCAGGACAAATGCAGGTGAGCATCGATCATCCCCGGCATCAGCGTGGCGCCCATGCCGTCGATCACTGTCGCACCGGACGAGGTCACCGGCTGCGACAGGCGCGACGAACCACGGGTGATCTGCTTGATCCGGTTGCCCTGGACGAGCACTTCGCCCGAATAGGGCTGCTCACCGGTCGCATCGAGGATCCGCACATTGGTGAACAGGACGGAATTCCCGTTCCCGCTCCAGCCGTTCGAATAATCAGCCATTCATTCCTCCCTTGCGCCGCCGGCTCTCCCGTGCCTGGCGGCAATCATTATCGCGCGCCGGTCATGCTCTCCCGACGAAATCGGTGATCAGCCGCCGGCAGTCGGCGGGCTTCTCGATCGGCGTCCAGTGGCCGCAGCCCGGCAGGATTACCGCCTTGCCCCTGTTCACCTCGTCCGCCAGCTGATGGGCGACGGAGGGCGGTCCCACCCCGTCCTCCTCGCCGGTGACGACCAGTACCGGCATCTTCAGCGCCCGGGCATCGGCCCGGCTCGCACCCGCCAGCGCCTCGCAGGACTTGGCGAAGCCCTCGGCATCCTGGCGCATGTGGCTTTCACGCACGAAGGCGACCGCCGCCGAATTGGTTTCGTCCGAGCCCGCCGCCAGTCCCGCCGCCGCCACCTGGTCGGCGACCACCGCCATCCCCTCGCCGCGAGCCAGTTGCGCCCGGTCCCTGAGACGTTCGCGCGCCGCGTCCGCGGGCTCGATGATGGGGCCGAAAAGAGTAAGTGTGCGCGCCAATGCCGGCCGCGCCTGGGCAACGTGCTGGGCAATGAGCGATCCGAAGGAATGGCCGACCAGATCGGCCTCCTCGATGCCAAGATCAAGGCTCGCACGCACAATCGCGTCGACGATCGAGCGCATGTCGAGCGTTCCGCGCGGCGTCGGCGACCGGCCGGCGCCGGGCAGGTCCGGGCGCACGACCCGGCGGCCCGTGAGCGCCGGCATCAGCGGCTGGAACGAGTTCGACGTTGCGCCAAGCCCGTGAAGCAGAATGATCGCCGGTCCATCGCCTTCCTGTTCAATGCTCATGCCGGCGGTGATCGTCGTCGTCATGGTCGGCGCTCCGAGAACCGATTCTCCAGCGTGCCGATGCCGGAGATGTCGACCCGCACGATGTCGCCGTCGCGCAGATATTTCGGCGGCGTGAACCCGATGCCTACGCCTTCGGGGGTTCCGGTGGCGATGATGTCGCCGGGCTTCAGCGTCACGCCAGCGGAAATGGTTGCGATGATCGTCGGAACGTCGAAGATCAGGTCGCGCGTATTGGCGTTCTGGCGCATCTCCCCGTTGACCCAGCTGGTCACCGAAGTATCTGAAATGTCGATCTCGTCGGCGGTCACCGCGAACGGCCCCATCGGACAGAACGTGTCCTGCGACTTGCCTATCAGCCACTGGCTGTACTTGCCCTGCAGGTCACGTGCGGTCACGTCGTTGACGATCGTGTAGCCCCAGACATGATCCATCGCGTCTTCCCGGCTGATGCCGCGTCCGCCCTTGCCGATGATGACCGCGAGCTCCGCCTCGTAGTCGATGGCGTCGGAAATCTTCGGATCGATGATCACAGCCGCGCCCGAGGCGATCACTGTCTCGGGGACTTTCGAAAAGATGATCGGATGGGCCGGAACCTCGCCCTGGGCGGCGGAGGAATCGAAACCGCTGCGCGAAAATTCGCGGGCATGGGCGTGGTAATTCTTGCCGACGCAGAAGATGTTGCGGCACGGGCGCGGGAACGGCGCTTCCAGTTCGACTTCGGAAAGCGGCAGCGGCGAAAGAGTGTCGAGCGTGGCGAGGTCCTTGCCGATCAGCGCTGCGACGCCTTGCTCGGCCTCTTCCATCGAAAGCGCAACCGGGGCGATCGATTGCCGGTCTTCGCTTACGATACCGACACGCCTCTCCCCGACATGCCTGATCGAGGCTACCCTCATGCTCACTCCTCCCACATGCACCAATTTTCTATTGGCTTATTATTGAGGTTAGCTTATGGGGACCATTTAAGAGCTGCAAGTCAGTTCAGCTTGAATTACTTGCGCCAATGTGCAGAAATTTCGCCGAATTGGTTCGCATTACCTGAACCAATTGAGAATTGGATCACCGGAACACGCCGCATGCCCGTCAAGAAAGCACCGATGTTAGGCACCGACCTGCAACGCAGGCTGGAGAACGGCGAGTGGCGGCCGGGCGACCGGATGCCGAACGAGCGGGCACTGGCGAGCGAGTACGGCGTGGCCCGCAACACGGTGCGCAAGATCCTCGCACGAATGGAGGTGGACGGGCTGATCGAGCGACAGGTCGGACGCGGGACAATCGTGCTCGACCGGCCGGACTCGCAATTCACCGACATTCTCGACCATTTCCTCGACGCAAGTCCCATCGACATCCTCAACCTGCGCATCTTCATCGAGCCCTATTGCGCCGAGGCCGCGGCGCGCAACGCCTCGTCCACCGAACTGGAGGCAATTCTCGAGGCGGCGGCGAAATGCACGGAGGCCACCGATCTCGTCCGCTACGAGCATTGGGACAGCCAGTTCCACAAGAGGATCCACCAGGCCGCGCACAACACATTCCTCACCGACTTTTTCGACCTTTTGTCGATCATTCGCTACCAGGCGCCGATGATGGAGATCCGGCGCCGGTCGTTCACCGAAGATCGCCGCCTCGCCTATGGTCGCGAACATGAGGAGATCGTCGGCGCGCTGAGGAACTGGGACGGCAAGGCGGCGGCTCGCGCCATGCGCGACCATCTCCTGTCCCGGCGCCGCAACTATTTCGGCCATTAGGCCCGTTTGAGGAAGTCGACCGCCATGCCCGCCCAGCCAAAGATACGCAACATCGTCTCGACCGCCGGCACGACGCGCGACTTCATCTCCATCCTCAAGCGGCTGACCGGAGCCAGCCCTGCCGATATCCTGGCGGTGCGCCTGATCATCGAACCGCAAGCCGCCGCAAGCGTGGTCTCGAGCGCCACCGGTGCCGATATCAAGCTCATCCGCGAGGCCCACGAAAACGCGGTCAATGCCGAGGACCTCGCTAGCTTCGAGCGCTGGGACGCCGAATTCCACAGTTGCATCTATGCCGCCACCCGCAACGAGCTGCTCATCAGCCTGAACAACCTGCTCGGCGACATCCGCAATCGCCCACCGTGGATCCGGCTCAAGAAGAAAGTGATCACGGAGGCCAAGCGGTCGGAATATTGCGGCCATCACGAGGAAATCGTCGAAGCCATCGCGCGGCGCGATTCCGACGGCGCATCGGAAGCCATGAACCGTCATATCTCGATCATCATCGAGGACCTGTTTCCCCGCTAGAATTTGTTCATGGGATATGTTTGAGAGCACTCAACGCGGTGTTGTCCGCCAATTTGGCAGTATTGCGAATGTCAGCTTCCCGCCCATCCTGGCCGACCGGTACATTCCTCACAGCGCCTATTTCGACCGTTTGACTTTATGCGGTCGCCCTTCCAGCAATGACCGCATCAGGTCGTCACCGGCATGGCAGCTTTCTGACAGCTTCGTCCTGATTGCGGACGGTTCGCGGCGCTCAGCGGCCATTAGTTCCTCCCGCAACGAAAACCCGTTTTCCGCCCTTTTCAGACATTGGCATACAGACGCGGAGCGGACATTCCGAAAGCTTTTCGCCCGGCTTGAAGTCGTGCCAGATCTAGATCACATGGCTGGTGACAATACGGTTCGCCAGGTAGTTCTGGTCAGACCGGGAGATGGCGAGTGTGTACCGGCTGAGAAACCAGGTTGCCCGGGCAGTTTCTTTCAGGGGTACCGAACCGATCCGAAAGGCCCACCGCCGATATCAAAAGCTGCGGGGTGCACGCGCCTTGATGGTAGATCGGGCTGCTGCAGTCGAGAGGCCGGCGCGGTGATAACCTTTTCGCAGGCAAGCCGAGCGTGATCGGCGAGCAAACGGCGAGACTGCCTTGCGGCCATCGCCGCCGCTCCCCGATCGAGCACCAGCAGCCATCCAGCCGATCACTCCGCGGTCCAGCCGCCGTCCAGCATAACGGCGCTTCCTGTCATCAGGGATGAGGCGTCGGATGCCAGATAGATCGCCGCGCCCACCACATCTTCAACGCGTCCAATTCGGCCGAGCTTGATCTTTTCCAGAACTTCCGCCTTGAAAGCCTCGTCGCGGAAATACGGCGCGGTCATAGGCGTCTCTATGAAGGTCGGGCAGATGGTATTCACGCGGATACCGTGCGGGCCGAGTTCGATGGCAAGCGACTTCGTGAAGCCTTCGATCGCCCATTTCGAGGCACAATAGAGCGTGCGGTTCGCGGCGCCGACATGTCCCATCTGCGAGGACATGTTGACGATCGACCCCCTGACCCCGGCGTCGAGCATTCGTTCGGATACCGCCTTGGCAACGAAGATCGCGGACCGGACGTTCAGGCCCATTACCGCGTCGTAGTCCGCCGGCGTGACGTCGGTCAGCGACTTCGGCCTGTTGGTGCCGGCATTGTTGACGAGGATATCGAACGGCGGTAGCGACGAGATCGCCGCGCCTGCGACCTCAATGTCCAGGACGTCCTGCACGAGCACATCCGCCCGGCCGCCCGCCGCGGCGATTTCCTCAGCCACAGCCCCGATCTCGTCGGCCGAACGCGCGCACAACGTGACCGAGGCGCCGCTTTCGGCATAGGCCATCGCGATCGCCCGGCCGATGCCCCGCCCCGCTCCCGTGACGAGGGCGCGCTTGCCGTCGAGCCGGAACAGCGTGCCGACATTCATTCGGCAGCGGCTCCGTAAGCGATGTTGCGGCCGCCATAGCGCCGAACCCGGACGTTGCATTGCTCGGCATGGCCGACGAAGCCCTCGAGCATGCAGAGGCGGGAGCCGTACTCGCCGATCGTCGCGGCAGCCTCGTCGGTCACGATACGCTGGTAGCTGTGGGTCTTGAGAAACTTGCCGACCCACAGCCCGCCGGTGTAGCGGCCGGCTTTTTTCGTCGGCAGCGTGTGATTGGTGCCGATCACCTTGTCGCCATTGGCCACGTTAGTGCGCGGCCCCAGGAAAAGCGCGCCGTAGGAATGCATGTTCTCCAGGAACCAGTCATCCCGGTCCGTCATCACCTGCACGTGCTCCGATGCGATGTCGTTCGCCATATCGAGCATCTCTTCGTAAGTATCGCACAGGATGACCTCGCCATAGTCTTCCCAACTCACCTTCGCCGTATCGGCGGTTGGCAGGATTTCGAGGAGGCGCTCGATTTCCGAAAGCGTGTCCCCGGCGAGCTTGCGGGAATTCGTGACGAGGACGGCGGGTGAGTTGTAGCCGTGTTCCGCCTGCCCCAGCAGGTCGGTAGCGCACATCTCGGCATCGACGGTATCATCGGCGATCACCATGGTTTCCGTCGGCCCGGCGAAAAGGTCGATGCCGACGCGTCCGAACAGTTGCCGCTTGGCTTCCGCGACGAAGGCATTGCCCGGACCCACCAGCATATGAACGGGATCGATCGTTTCCGTTCCGATCGCCAGCGCGCCAATGGCCTGAATCCCGCCAAGGACGTAGATCTCGTGTGCACCGCCCAAGTGCATTGCAGCGATCACGGCCGGGTTCGGATCACCCTTGAAGGGAGGCGTTGCGGCAGCAATGCGCGAAACGCCCGCCACAGTCGCCGTCAGAACGGACATATGCGCGGAAGCGACCATCGGGAACTTGCCGCCCGGCACGTAACAGCCAACGGATTGAACCGGAATGTTCCTGTGGCCGAGAAAGACGCCCGGGAGCGTTTCGATCTCGATGTCCGTCATCGACGCGCGTTGCGCTTCCGCGAAGCGCCGGACCTGAGCCTGCGCGAAACGGATGTCTTCCATGTCACGCGGCGTGACCTTCTGCATCAGGGCTTCGATTTCGGACGACGACAAACGAAATGACGGCGGCGAGAACTTGTCGAATTTTTCGGACAGTTCGCGCACGGCGGTGTCACCGCGGGCCTCGATGTCCGCAAGCGTCGACTCGACAACAGCGCGAACATTGGCATCATCCGCCGAGCGTTCGGATTCCGGTTTGCCGCGTTTAAGATAGGTAACAGTCATGTGTCCTCCAACGTCCCGCGGTGGAGCGGGAACCCATTGTGTCAGTGGTAAAATGGCGCCCAGCCCAGGCGGCAGGCGGCCGAGCGTATACCCTATCCGATATCCGGTGCTTCGCGTCCGCGGGTAAGTTGCGAGATCGTAACAGCGAGTATAAGCGCGCCGCCATTGAACACGTTCGTCACCCAAAGCGGGATGCCGAACATGGTCAGGCCGGTAATGCCGGTGCCGAGGAAATAGACGGCGACGATCGTACCCCATGGATTGAAACGGCCAGGCATGATCGTGGTCGAGCCGAGGAAAGCCGCCGCGAATGCAGGCAGAAGGTAGTTGAGACCCGAATAGGGATCGGCGGACCCCAGAACACCGGCATAGAGGACACCCGCGGCCGAAGCGACGACGGATGACGCCACCAGCGCCCCGACGCGCACGCGTTCTACCGCGATACCGTTGAGCCGCGCGACCTCGCGTCCGCGGCCAACAAAGAGCAGACGTCTTCCCAGCGGGGTGAAGTCGAACACGTACCACATCACGATGGCGGCGGCCAAAGCGTAGTAGAATGCATATGGCACACCGAGCAGCCTTCCGCCGACCACCGACATGATCAGCGCATTGTCGATTCCGCCAATCGTCGAGGAATTGGTGAACCATTGGACGATGCCGGACATCAGCGAAGTGCTGCCCAGCGTTACAACCAGTGACGGAATCCTGAAATAGACAATGAAAAGGGCGTGAAACAGCCCGATCCCGACGCCAGAGAGGAGCGCAAGCAGGATGCAGATCTCGATCGATACTCCCTGCCAGGCGTTCAGCACCGCGATCAGGCACGATGACAGTGTCATGGTTGCTCCGACGGCCAGGTCGTAGTCGCCGGATGTCAGCGGAATAATGATGGCGAGCGCGAGAAGCGCTGCCGGCGCGTAGGAGGCGAATAGAATGGAAAAGTTGCCCCAACGCATGAACGAATTCGGCATGGCGATGGAAAAGCCGACAATGAGCAGCAGCCAGACCAGCAGCAGCGCATAGCGCTCGAAGATACGCGAATAGTTGATGGCGGGCTTGCTGCGCACGGGTGCGGTGTCTCCGGTAACGCTCATGATGTTATCCTGTCTTGGCCTGCCCCTCTGCAGCCGGCCCGGTCCGGCCCGCCGCGTCGAGGGATGAGTAGCAGGCTTGGGTAATCTGGTCCTTGTCGACATTGGCGCCGGTGAGTTCGCCCACGATACGCCCGCGGGCGAAGACCAGAACGCGATCGCACAACTCGGCCAGTTGCTCGGCATCGGAACTGGCACAAACGACCGACATGCCGTCTGCCGCCGCTTTTCGAACCGCCTGGAAAATGTTGGCGCGCGTGCCGACGTCGACCCCCTGGGTGGGTTCGTCGAGAAGAAGAAGGTGCGGCTTTCGCTTGAGCCATCTCGCGATAAGCACTTTCTGCGCATTCCCGCCGGAGAGTGCTGCGAGGTTCAAGTCCGGATCGTTCGGACGGACCTCGAACTCCTCTCCGAGCCGGAGCGCTTCACGGCGCATGGCGCCGTTCCTGAGAAAGCCGCCGCGGAAATAATTGTCGATATCCGGCAACAGCATGTTCTCGAAGATTTTCATGCCGCCAACACCGCTCTGCGTCGGACGGTCACCGGGCAAAAGCGCGAAATTCTCCGCGATGGAACGGGCCGGCGTCATGTCCTTGAGCTCGAAAGCCCTGCCTCCCGCCAGTTTCAGCGCGCCGGAACTCGCCTTCCTGGCGCCGAAGAGCAGATACGGAATGCGGTCATATCCCGACCCGATCAACCCGGTGAGGCCGATGATCTCGCCGCGTCCGATGGACATGTTGCATTGAGGTATGCCCTCGCCAACGAGATCTTCCACCGTTGCGAAGGGCTCGAATTTGCACGCCTCGTGGATGACGTGCCCGGACCGCGCCAGCGACCGCCCGATGATCATCTCGATCATCTGATCGCGGCTGGCGTTGCATGTCTCGATCTCTCCGGAAACCTTCCCGTCCCGCAGTATCGTAACGCGGTCGGTGATTTCCATGACCTCGTCGATGTCATGCGAAATGAAGGTCACGCTGGATCCATGATCCGCGATTTGCTGCATGAGCTGGAAAAGGCGGTCGACGCCTTCCTTCGGCAGGAACGGCGTTGGCTCGTCAAGCAGTACCAGCCCGGGCTGACCGGTTCGCTCGCATTCCTCGCGTATCTCCTCGAAGGCGCGAATGATGGCGATCAGGGCGCGATTGACCGCGCCGAGTTCGTCGATACGGCGCCACTGCTCGACGTCCACGCCATAGCGGTCCAGCGTTTCCTGGGCAGCGGCGCGTTCCTTGCGCCAATTGATGTGCCGATTGCCGCCGAGCGCGATCTGCGACAGACGGAGGTTTTCAAGCACCGTCAGCGACGGCACGAGGCCGAGGCTCTGATGGACAAAGCTCATGCCGAGCCGGCGGAAAGCCGAAGCGTCCAGGGGCAGCATGACCGGCATCCCGTTGAACCGCATGATCCCGCCTGGATCCGGCGCATGAAATCCGGCCAGAATCTTGATGAGTGTGGATTTTCCCGAACCGTTCGTGCCCAGCAGTCCGTGAATCTCTCCGGGCCGAACCGTGAAGGAGACCTGGTCGAGGGCACGCGTGGCCCGGAAGGTCTTAGAGATGCTTTCCATCTCCAGGGTGGGAGGCGCCCCTGGGGACGCCTCCTTGTTCGAACGCGAAATCTCTTTCACGACAGTCATGGGGATCAGTTCATGCCCCAGAGTTCACGGAAACCGGCGATGTAAGCATCGCCATATCCGGTGTCGAACTGGGCAGGCGTGCCCGCTTCGGTGGCGTTGTCCTTGTCGAAAATATAGAACGGCACGTTGAGCTTCTCCGGAACCTCGAGACCGCAGACATCGCGCATGTTTCCATCGACGGTCGCATATGCAATCCAGTCCAGGCTCTCTCCAATGTCCATGTCAATCGCGCCCTGCTGGATAAAGTCGAGGACGAACGGCGTGCCGTTGAATGTCGCGACCTTGATCTGGCCAAGCTTGCCCGTAAGGCGAAGGGCCGGAACGACGAACTGGGACATGGAGTCATAGATCGGAATGATCACGTCAATGTCCGGATTTGCCTGGACCGTCGACTGGACCGAGGACTGGATCTTCGTGCCCCATTCCGCGACGCCGACATTGATTTCCTGTACGATCTCGCAATCGGGGCAGTTTTCGGCGAGTTCGCTCGTGAAACCGTCGACCAGCGGAATGGTCGGCGGGACTTCACGCGAAACCACCAGCGCGATCTTGCCCTTGCCTTCCGTGTTGACCGCGACCCAGTTCGCCAGGATCTTTCCGATCTCGTTGAAACCGATCGGCAAGGTGGACGAAACCAGCGGGTTCGGTTCGAAGGAGGGATCGTAGAAGTGCGACGTAGTGACTTTCAGGCCCGCCTCGTTGGCCGCCTTGATCTGCGGTTCGACCGTATCCGGCGAAATGCCCGAAATCAGGTTGATGACATCGAAACCGTCACGGACCGCGAAGTCGAAACCCTGGACCCACTGGCTCGGCTGCCCCTGGTTTTCCCACTCGACCACCTCGAGACCGATGTCCTCGCCCACCGCTTTCATGCGGTCGATGATGCCCTTCAGGAAGGGGTTTGCGCTGCTGTTCGGGATCGCCAGCATTTTCTTACCGGCGGCGCAGGCCTTCATGTCGAAAGGTTCACCCGGCGCGGTGAAGACGGGCTTCTCCGAATAGACCGCCAAACGCTCCTTCGCGCGTGCAATACCATCCTCGGCACTTTGCGCGTGTGCGAACGACGCCGTGACCGCCAATGCGAGCACGGAGACCAGCCCCTGTATCTTGCGTGTGTGCTTCATCTGTAACTCCCGGTTTCCTCGTTGCGGCGCGTACCTTCGAGCTTCCCCACCCGATTTTTGAATACGCATTCACATCTTTCCCGGTAATTCCCAATCTGTCAATCATCGCATGGAAATTTCCGATTGGCCGATGAATTCCCATGCACAACCATGGAGACCGGCAACTTTTGCCGATGCGGACAATAATATTTGGACATCGATCAAGATCATGACCTAAAAGGCGAATCCCGGCCGGGCCGAATGAGAACAGGTTTCTGTCGCTGAAACTATTTTCGGATATGTCATCAAGTAGAGAAGTCGGATCCCCGTAATGAAACGGAAGAATTCCAGAGTCACTTCCTTCGATGTCGCGAAACTCGCCGGCGTTTCGCAGCCGGCGGTGTCGAGGGCGTTCACGCCCGGCGCGAGCATTGCCAAGGAAAAGCGCGACCGGGTTCTGGCGGCCGCCAAGACGCTCAACTACGTGCCGAATGTGTTCGCTTCCAGCCTTTCTTCGAAGCGCAGCAACATGGTCGCGGTCATCAGCGGCAACCTCAACAACCCTTTCTATTCGGAAAGCCTTCAGGTCTTCATCGAAAGCTTCCAGCGCACCGGGCGCCAGGTGCTTGCCTTCTCCGTGCAGGACGGCCGCGATTGCGATGACGTAATGATGCAGGCGATGCGTTATCCGGTCGACGGCATCGTCGTGACATCGGCGCAGATGTCGTCCGAACTGATACATCTGAGCGAAGGGCTGGGCATCCCTATCGTGATGTTCAACCGCCGTGTTTCCGGATCGGAACTGGCAGGCGTCCAGTGCGACAACATCGAGGGCAGCGCCGTCCTCGGCCGCCTTATGCTCGCGGCGGGCGCCCGCCGCATCCTGATCGTGCGCGGTGATCCGCAGGGATCGACCAGCGGCGACCGTGTCGCGGGATTTCGCTCCGCGGTGGACACCGTCAGCGGGTGTGAAATCGAGGAAGTCGACGGCGGATCCAGTTATTCGGGCGCGCGCAACGCCATGATCCGCCGTTTCGGCGGGCCGGCACCGCGCTTTCCCGACGCGATCTTCGCGGTCAACGACATCATGGCAATAGGCTGCGCGGATGCACTTCGCGAGGTCCACGGCCTCAGGATTCCCGACGACATCATGCTGGCCGGCTTCGACGGAATTCGCGAGGGCCAGCGCGCGCCTTACCGTTTGACCACCGTGCGTCAGCCCATCGAGAGAATGGTATCCGAAACGCTCGAGTTGCTGCGCGTAAACCCCGAAGAGCAAAAGCTTCAAAGCGGGAGCAAGCGCGTCATTCCCGGCGATCTCATTCCGGGTCGCACCATCCCGGGCATGGAGCGGCAGGCGTAGAACGCCTGCCACAGACCATTGTTACTCGGCGGCCTCGTGCACACCGGGGATGAAGCCGAAGTCGAACGGGACCGGTTCGCCTCGCGTCGCTTTCATTTTCGAACGCAACGCTGTCGTCGCCGCCTCGTCGACGGTCATGTCATCCGTGATAACGACACCGTAGTCGCTTTCGGCCTTCTCGCTGGACACGAGGTCGTTGGCGATATCGCGCAAAACCTTTTCGGCAGGGCGCTCAAGCGGATCTCCCCACCCGCCCGAGCCGGCGGTGATGAAGATGATCTTGTCGCCGGGTTCGACTTTCAGGTTGTCGAGCTTCGACTTGATCCGCTCGGGTTCGTCGGAACCGGCGCGCACGAGCCACTTGCTCGACGTACCGCCATGCAGTCCGCCGTTGATGCCCCAAGGCGGCACGACCTCACGGTCATCGTGAATCGAGATCGAGCCGGCTTCGAGTACCCGGTAAACCTTCTCGATACCGGCGCCGCCGCGGTGCAGCCCCGCGCCGCCGGCATCGCGCACCGGCCGGTAGCTCTCGACCAGGACGGGATAGTAGTTCTCGATATACTCGATCGGCGTTGCGCTGAAGAGCGGCCACCAGGCATGACCGTCCAGACCGTCGCCACGCGGACGCCCCGGAACACCGCCGAAAAGCAGTTCCATGAGCTGAAAGTATTTGCCGTTCTTGTCCTGACCGGTGAATATGAAGTGCGGGCTGGTGCCATAACCTGCCGCCATCGACAGGTGGGGCGCCCGCTGGCCGAGCGCTCCGGCCTGGCAATCGAAAAAGCGCGTGTGCGTATTGAGGCGGTTCGAGAGAGCCGCCGGGAAGCGCGGGTTGAGAAGGCTCCCCTCCGGCAAGATGATCTCGAAGAGATCGTAGAAGCCCTCGTTGAACATGATCTTCGGATCGAAGGCCATGATCATGTAGACGCCGAAGAACAGCTTGCAGAGCCCTTCATGAATATGGAAATTGATCGGACCTTCGGCCTGATCGTCGGTTCCGGTCCAGTCGATCACCGCGACATCGCCGCGACGATGGATCGAAAGGTGGATCTTGAACGGTCCATTGCCGACACCGTCGTCATCGACATAGTCGGTGAAGGTGACCGGCTCCTCCGGGATGTACTTGGTGATCAGTACGCGCATCGCCTCGCGCGTGCGGTCCATCAACAGGTCACAGGCCGCCAGATAGGTCTCACGACCGAAGCGGTCGCAGACTTCGCGAACGCGTTTGGCGGCGGTCCGGCATCCCGCAATCAGCGCCATCAGGTCGGCGCGGTTCATGTCCGGCGTCCTGCTGTTGTTCAGCATGATCTGCAGAACGCCGTCGTTCAGCTTGCCTTTTTCGTAGATCTTTACCGGCGGGACACGCAGCCCCTCTTCCCAGATCGAGTAGGCATCGGCGGGCATCGAGCCCGGGACCTTGCCGCCGACGTCGACCATGTGGCCGAAGATCGAGCTGAAACCGACATGCTCGCCTTCGTGGAAGATCGGCATCATCACGCACCAGTCGTTATTGTGCGAGATCGAGCCCTTGCAGGAATAGGGATCATTCCAGACGAAAATGTCGTCCTCGTGGATATCGTTCTCATACTGCTCGACGATCGCCGGGATATAGGAACCAAACTGGCCGACGATCATCTGCCCTTTCGGGTTGCAGATCATCGGGAACTCGTCGTGCTGTTCGCGGATCACCGGCGAGAGAGCGACACGCACGACGACACTGTCCATCTCGAAGCGGGCATTGAGAAGCGCGTTTTCGATCAGGTCGAGTGTGATGGGATCAATTTGCTTCGTCATGGTCTCATTCTCCCTTGGCTGTCGGCCAGATCATCAGATTGCCGATTTCATCGACTTCGGCATAGTGGTCGGGCAGCAGCACGGTCGTCGTGTCGTACTGCCGGATGATGGCGGGGCCTTCGACACGCGCACCCGCGGCGAGCTTGTCGCGGTCGACATGCGGAGTGTTGATCCACTTGCCCTGGAAGTAGCCCGGAAGCGTCTCGATAATCGCGTCGCTGATGGAGGTAGAGCCCGCTGCCGGGGGCGCCTCGTCTACCGGCGGTGTCGCACCGGTCGCGACAACACGTAGCGCCACGAGTTCGATCGGCAGATCAAAACGCACGCCGTAGAGACGCTCATGCGTGTCGTGAAAATCGGCAAGCGCAGTTTCGAGCCCGGATGCGCTGTCGATCGTTTCGGCCGGAACCTGGATCGATACCTCGAAGCCCTGCTGCTCGTATCGCAGGTCGAGCGAATAGGTGATGCCGCGATCTCCTTCCGCCACTTCCTGCTCGTCGAGCCATTCGACAGCCTTGCCGCGAAGTTCGGCGAACTGTTCGAATACATGCGCATCGTCCATACCCGCGATCGAACCGATCAGCGTGCGCACGAACTCGTTCTTGAACTCGGCTTCCAGGAAGCCGAGCGCCGACAGGACGCCCGGATTGTGCGGCACAACGACCGGATAGCAACCGAGAAGAGCCGCCATCGCGTTCGCGTGCAGCGGACCCGCGCCGCCAAAGGCAACAATGCCGAAGTCGCGCGGGTCGAGGCCGCGCTGGACGGTAATAACCCGCAGCGCGCCGAGCATCACCTCGTTGGCGATATCGAGAATGCCCTGTGCGGCAGCTTCCGGCTCCAGGCCGATGGCCTGACCGATGCCCGCCACGGCTTCACGTGCGCCTTCCACATCGAGGCTCATGTCACCGCCGAGCAGCTTCGGCGGGAGATAGCCGAGAACCACATTGGCATCGGATACGGTCGGTTCCGTGCCGCCGCGTCCATAGGCCACCGGGCCGGGCATGGCGCCCGCGCTTCGCGGACCGACCCGCAAAGAGCTGGTGAGTTCCGAAACTTCCGCGATCGAGCCACCGCCCGCCCCCACGCTCCGCACGTCGAGTGTCGGCACCTTGGCGGGGAAATAACCCACATCGGTGGAACGGGAGATCGTCGGCTCGCCGTCGATGATGACGGAGACGTCCGTCGACGTGCCGCCCATGTCGAATGCGAGAAGCTTGTTCAGGCCTGTACGGCGCGCGATCATCGCAGTCGCGGTTACGCCACCGGCCGGCCCGGAGAGAACCGTGTGCACGGGACGAGAAGCCGCAGCTTCCGCGCTCATCAGGCCGCCGTCCGAGCGCACGATGTGCAGCTTGCTGCTGACACCGACCTCGGCAAGGCGCTTCTCGATGCGCGACAGGTAACGGGTCATGATCGGGCGGACATAGTCGTTCATCACCGTTGTGATGGCACGGTCGTATTCACGGAATTCGGGCAGGATGTCCGAGGAAAGCGACACGTGCATTTCGGGGAAACGCTCGAGAACGAGTTCGCGCAGACGCTGTTCATGGGCCGGATTGGCGTAGGAGTGCATCAGCGAGATCGTGAGCGCCTCGATGCCGGAGCCGCAAAGATCCTCGATCAGTTCGATCGCGCGCGCTTCGTCCAGTTCGCGAACGACATTGCCGCGCGCATCAATACGCTCCGGAATGCCACGCGTATCCTTCAGCGCCGCCAGCGGATCGGGCTTGTCCATGACAATCCAACCGAAAAGCGGACCGGGCGTCCAGGACTTTGCGAGATGAAGCGTGTGTTCAAAACCTTCGGTAACCAGCAAGCCGACACGGGCGCCTTTCCCTTCCAGCACGGCGTTGGTGGCAACGGTCGTGCCGTGCAGGACAAGCGAAATGTCAGACGGCTTCACACCGGCTTTCTCGCAGATGAGACGAACTCCTTCCGAAACACCGATCGACTGGTCCTGCGGCGTTGACGGGGTCTTCGCCCGGTATGTCGTCTTCGTCGCGTCATCCTGAAGAAGCAGGTCGGTAAATGTCCCGCCTACATCGACTCCTAGCCTCATGATCCGTCTCCAAATTTGCTCATTTTTCCACCGGCCCGAGTGATGGTGGTTTGCTATTGAATGCGTATTCATGAAATAGTATGGTCGCATCGAAATCAAGCGAAATTTCACACCAATCTTCCGAGCGGAAAGACAAGCCGGAGGAACGGTAACCTGTTGCGAATAAAGGAGAAACCCGCATCAATGGCGGCACAGACCCTCTATGAAAAGATATGGGACCGGCACGTCGTAACCAACTTCGGAAACGACGATGTGCTTCTCTATGTAGACCGTCACCTTGTACAGGAAGTGTCGAGCCCGCAGGCATTTGCCGCACTCGACAAGACCGGCCGCAAGGTGCGCCGGCCGGATGCCCACATCGCGGTGGCCGATCATGCGGTCCCGACGCTGCGCCGCGGAAACACCTTTGTCGACGAACTCGCCCAAAGGCAGGTCGAACGCCTGAAGCAGAATGCTGCGCGGCACGGGATCACTTACATTCCGATGGACGGTGCGCGGCATGGAATCGTGCACGTCATCGGACCGGAACTCGGCTTCACGCTTCCGGGGGCGGTCCTTGTCTGCGGTGACAGCCATACATGCACCCATGGCGCGTTCGGCTGTATCGCCTTCGGCATCGGCGCGAGCGAATGCACGAGCGTTTTCGCCACACAGACATTGCGACAGCGCCGCCAGAAGACGATGCGCGTCAATCTGGAGGGCGGACTTCCGGACGGCGTTACCGTCAAGGACGTGATTCTCGCCCTGATCGCCGAAATCGGCACCGGTGGCGGTGTCGGCTACGCGCTCGAATTCGCAGGATCGACCGTGCGCGACCTGTCGATGGAAGCGCGCATGACACTCTGCAACATGTCGATCGAGGCAGGCAGCCGGGTCGGTATCGTCGCCCCCGACGAGAAAACCATCGCCTATCTTAAAGGCCGGCCCCTGGCGCCTTCGGGAGAAGCCTGGGAAGCCGCAACTGCCGACTGGTCGACACTGCGAAGCGACGCGGATGCCGTATTCGATCGCGAGATAACCTTCGGCACCTCCGCTCTCGCCCCGCAAGTTTCCTGGGGCACCACGCCCGAACAAACCTCGCCGGTAACGGGCATCGTTCCCGACCCGGATCAGGAAGCGGATGAAAACCGCCGCGAGAAGCTGCGCAAGAGCCTTGCCTATATGGCGCTCGAGCCGGGAACGGCGCTTGCAGACATTTCTGTGGACCGTGTCTTTATCGGCTCGTGCACCAATGGCCGCATCGAGGATCTGCGCGCCGCCGCCAAGGTTCTTGCCGGCAAGAAGGTTGCCGACGGCGTGAAGGCAATTGCGGTGCCCGGTTCAGCAACCGTCAAGGCGACGGCAGAGCAGGAAGGCCTGCACGAGATATTCCTGTCTGCGGGCTTCGAATGGCGTAACTCAGGCTGCTCGATGTGCGTGGGCATGAATGAGGACCGTCTGACAGAGGGTGAACGATGCGCGTCGACCTCCAACAGAAATTTCGAAGGGCGGCAGGGCATAGGCGGCCGTACCCATCTGATGAGTCCGCAAATGGCCGCTGCCGCTGCCATAACGGGCCACATCACCGACGTTCGGGACATGCTTTGAAATCATGAAGAAACTGACCAAACTGCGAAGTGTCGCCGCGCCTTTGTTCGAAAACGCGATCGATACGGACGTAATCTTCCCCGCCCGGTTCCTGCTTCTACTGGACCGCGACGGACTCGGGAAATACGCGTTCAACGAAAGGCGGCGCGGAGCGGAACCCTTTGTCCTGGACACGCCACCCTATGACAGTGCGGAGATTCTCGTTACCGGCGAGAATTTCGGCACGGGATCCAGCCGCGAGCAGGCCGTTTGGGCGCTCGCCGACATGGGCATTCGATGCGTCATTGCCCGCAGCTTCGGAGAAATCTTCTTCGCCAACTGCTTCAAGAACGGCATGCTCCCGATTCAACTCGAAGGCCGTGACATGGCGGCGATCGAACAGGCCGCCAAGTCCGCTGTGCCGATCACAGTCGACCTCGAGCACCAGAATATCGAACTGGCGGACGGCACCGTGATCGCCTTCGACCTGGAACCGCATCGCAAACGGTCACTCATGGCCGGGCTCGACGAGGTCGGCATGATCCTCGCAGAGGAAGCGGACGCAATCGATGCCTATGAAGCCGCGCGTGCGAAGTCGGCGCCCTGGCTGTCCATCGGATCCGAAAAGTTCGGGGAACTACCACAAGAAGAGGATGCAGCGTAATGAGCTCCGAAAGCGATCTTCAGGAAAACTATCGCCGCGCATACGGCAACCGCATCGGCTTCGGAAAGAAGCCCGCCCTCATCCTGATCGACTTTGTCGAAGCATATTTCGATCCGGATTGCGAACTGTACGCCGGTGTCGAGGACACGCTGGCTTCGGCCCTGCGCATCCGGGACAATGCCCGCGAAAACGGCATCCCCGTCATCTACACCAATGTCGTCTACCAGGCCGGCGGGATCGACGGCGGGCGCTTTTTCCAGAAGGCCAGGCCGCTGCGCAACTTCATCGCCGGCAATCCGATGGGCGCATGGCCGAAAGGGCTTACGGTCGGCGAGAACGAACTCGTCATCTCCAAACAGTATCCGAGCGCCTTTTTCGGCACCTCGCTCGCCTCGACGCTCACGACGTTGGGCGTGGACACGCTGGTCCATACCGGCCTGACGACGAGCGGTTGCGTCAGGGCGACCTGCGTCGACTGCTGCTCACACGGCTTCATTCCCATCATCGCCCACGAGGCGGTCGGGGATCGCCACAGCGCTCCGCATGAAGCGAACCTATTCGACATGAATGCCAAATACGCGGATGTCGTGAGCGAGCAGGACGTCATTGAATATTTCAACAACACGGGATCGAAAAAATGACCAAGCCGAGCCTTCGGGCTGCCCTCGAGAGCGGAAACTTCGTCGTCGCGCCAGGAATCCACGACATGATAGCGGCCGTCGTGAGCAACAAGGTCGGCTTCGATTTCATCTATTCTTCCGGCTTTTGGGGCACTGCATCCGTGCAGGGGATCCCCGACGCCGGCATTACCACCTATACCGAGATGCTCGGGCGGGTCGAAACGCTGTGCCGAACCGCCAATGCCAGCGTCATCGCGGACGCCGATACCGGATATGGCGGCTTGCTGAACGTCGATCACACCGTCCGCGGATATGAAGGCGCCGGAGTCGCGGCTATCCAGATCGAGGATCAGGAATTCCCGAAGAAATGCGGTCACACGCCCTACAAGAGGGTCGTCTCGCGCAACGACATGGTCAACAAGATCAAGGTCGCCTGCGAGGCGCGCGAAAAGAAGACCGAGACGCTGATCATCGCGCGCACGGATGCGCGCCAGGTCGAGGGCTTCGACGGCGCGATCCAGCGCGGTCTTGCCTACCGCGATGCCGGCGCAGACATCGTCTTCATCGAGGCGCTGGAAAGCGAGGAGGAAATGCGTCGCGCATGCGAACTCATTCCGGCGCCGATGATGGCCAACATGGCGGACGGCGGCAAAACGCCGATCCGGCCGGCCTCGGAGCTCGCCGACATGGGATACGATCTGGCCATCTTTCCCTCGATGACGGGCCTTGCAGCCGCCGCCGCGGTGGAAAACGCGCTCAACGTATTGAAAACCGAAGGGACCTCGTCATCGGACAAGATCGACCTGTTCGACTTCTCGGAATTCAATCAGTTGATCGGCTTCCAGTCCGTCTGGGACTTCGAAGCCAAGTGGTCCGAAGACAGCGGAACCGGGAACTGATCATGGCCCGGGTAGCCTGTATCGGGGTCGGCACGGTCGGAAGCGGCTGGGCGGCGGTTTTCGCGCGGGCCGGTCATGCGGTGACACTGTTCGATGCAAGCGCGGACGCCGTTTCCGGCTTCGCCATGCCCCGTATCGACGCCACGCTCGAGCAGTTGCAGCAGGCGATGCCGACCGGCGAAGCGCTAAGCGAGATCAAATCGCGGATCCGCCCCTGCGCAACGCTCGGGGAAGCGGTGGAGGACGCCCAATTGCTCCAGGAAAGCGTCCGCGAGGACGTCGAAATCAAGCGCGCCCTGTTCGAGGAGATCGGCCGGCTCGCGCCGCCCGACTGCCTGCTCATGTCATCCACATCGGCGCTGCCCGGTTCCCGGTTTCTTGCCCAGACACGAAATCCCGAACGTGCGCTCGTCGCCCATCCGGTCAACCCGCCTTCCCATATTCCGCTCGTCGAACTGTGCGGTACGGGCCAGACTTCTCCGGATAGCATCGAAAAAGCCCGCGTCTTCTTCATCGAGGCCGGGATGGAACCCATCACGGTAAACAGGGAAATCGACGGCTTCATCCTGAACAGGCTTCAATACACGCTGGTCGCAGAGGCAATGCATCTGGTCGGCGAAGGCTATTGCACTGCCGAGGATGTAGACCGGGTTATCACCAGCGGCCTCGCGCTGCGCTGGGCTTCGATCGGCCCGTTCATGACCGCACATCTGAATGCACGGGAGGGCTTTGCCGGCTTTGTCGGGCAACTTGGCCCGATGATGAAGAAGATGGGGAAGGATGCCCGCACGGATTACGACTGGACTGCGGAGATGATCGACACGATCCACACGCAACTCTCCAAAACGCAACCGGTCGAGACGATCCCCGCAGCGCAGGCATGGCGCGACCGGCGCATCCTAACCACGCGGCAAATGCAAGCGCAGGACGACAGGCCGGCAGCGGAACCCGACAGCTGAGCAACCGACAAGGGAGGATGCCGGCACACCAAACGGCCGGCCATGACATCATGATCTCGCCATTTGCCTTCAACACCACCAAGTCGATCGTATTCCGTGCCGGCGCGGCCGCCGACCTGGCCGCAGTCGCGAGCCACATTTCCGGAAAAAGCTGCCTTTTCATCACAGACCCGGGGCTGCGGGCGCTCGGGCTTTGCGATCCGGCCATCGCCTCGCTGGAGAACGCCGGCGTAGCAGTAACGGTCTTCGACAGCGTCGAGGCCGATCCGAGCCTCGCAACCCTTACGGCAGCAACCGAAGCCGGCCGGACGGCGAACGTGACCGGCGTGATCGGTTTCGGCGGCGGCTCCTCGCTCGACGTCGCCAAGCTCGCGGCGCTGCTGATCGGCTCCGGCGAGGACCTCGACGAGGCTTGGGGCGTCGGCAACGCGAAAGGGCCGCGCCTTCCCCTCGCCCTCGTGCCGACAACGGCCGGAACCGGTTCGGAAGTGACCCCGGTGTCGATCATCACGGTCGGCGAGGAGGAAAAGCGCGGCGTGTCCTCGCCGGTGGTCCTGCCGGATCTCGCCGTTCTCGACCCGGACCTGACGATCGGTCTGCCGCCGGCCATCACCGCCGCAACCGGCGTTGACGCCATGGTGCACGCGATCGAAGCCTTCGCCTCGAAAAGCGCGAACAACAATCCGATGTCGAAACTGCTCGCCCGCGAGGCACTGCGCCTTCTCGGCGCCAATATCGAGACGGCGGTGTTCGACGGAAGAAACACCGAGGCCCGTGGCGCCATGCTGCTCGGTTCGATGCTTGCCGGACAGGCCTTCGCGAACTCACCGGTCGCCGCCGTGCATGCGCTTGCCTATCCGATCGGCGGTACCTTCCATGTGCCGCACGGCCTGTCCAACGCGCTGGTCCTGCCGCATGTGCTGCGCTTCAATGCCCCGGCGGCCGCGTCGCTTTACGCACAGATCGCCCATGACGCGTTCCCGTCTCTGGAACGCGATACCGGCGACCAAGCTGTCTGCGCCGCCTTTATCGAGGAACTGGCGGCCCTGTCGAGGAAACTCGGGATGCAGACGCGCCTGCGCGACGTCGGAATACCCGAATCGGCCCTTGCCAAGATGGCGTCCGACGCGATGCTTCAGCGGCGCCTCCTGATCAACAATCCGCGCGACGTTGGCGAGACCGATGCGCTCGCGATCTACAGGGCCGCATGGTGATGGTGGAGCGCCCGAAGCCGACAACGCGAGGCGACTACGCCTTCTTCCGCGCCATCCCGACGCGCTGGATGGACAATGATGTGTACGGGCACATGAACAATGTGGTGCACTATTCGTTGTTCGATACCGCCGTCAACGGATGGCTGATCGAGAACGACCTGCTCGACCCGCTTGGAAGCGAGACCATCGGTCTCGTGGTCGAGACCGGCTGCCGATATTTCGCGGAAATGGCATTCCCGGACACCGTGCATGCGGGAATAAAGGTCACGAAGATCGGAACAAGCTCGGTGCGGTACGAGGTGGGCCTATTCCGCAATGACGAAGACAGCGCTTCGGCAGAAGGCTTCTTTGTCCACGTCTATGTGGACAAAGAGATCCGCAGAGCGGTCCCCCTCGACGAACGGCGACGGGACGCACTGCACGCCTTGCTCGTCTGAATCGGGATGGCCGCATATTTTGGCCGGCGTACTCATAGACGGAAGTAGGCATGAAGTCTTCCAATGCGTCTATCGTTGCTGTCTTGTCGAGGTTACACGGGGATCCGGCGGTGGTCTCCTCAAGATAAAATTCTGCTTTCTATTCCGAAACACATGGTAGGCGCTCAATGCGGTCCAAAGGTAGTTTCGATCAGCCGGGAAATGACAGGGATACGTTGGCGGGAATCCAGGTCGCCCGGTTGCCTTTCCAATATCTACAACCCCGGAACCGCTTTATCGCGAATGTCAGAAACGCGACGGGCTCCCTTATGTTCACGACCTGAGCCACTTCGCGCGCCGACCAACCTGACGAAGAGAACGGCACGGCAATGGCGGCGCGGCGTGAAATCCGGAAACTCGCCCGGATGGACATGTGATGACGCTGATTTGACGTCGTCACCGGGCCCGGGATTGATCTTTGTTAACGCTGACCGAAGGCTTATGCGTATTTTGCGATTGAATAATCACATGCTTTGACATTTTCCACATTTCCACGGCGTACATCGATGATTGGGGAGCCAGTCTTGGCAAACGGCAAAACGGTTATCTCCCTAGTGATAGGGGGAGCGAATTTTTCGAGTACAATCTGTGCCGCTGACTTCTCGATGCGGGTGACACGGTGGTCTGCGTCGATGTCATAACATCTGGCTTGGAGGCGCATGTCGATGATCTCGCGAAACGTCTGCGCTTCGAGTTCCTCGGCCAAGATGTGACGACACCGTTCAAGCTCAAGGTCGACCTTAAATTCAACATGGCACGCCCAGCTTCGCCGCCGGCCTAATAGGCCGATCCGATTCACACCACGCCCACAAGCATTCTTGGCGTGCGCAACATGGTTGAGCTGGCATGGGAGAACGAGGTGCGGATCTTTCAGGCGTCCACGTCGGATATCGACGGCGATCCGCTGGAGCACCCGCAAAAGAAAACGTATCTCGGACACGTTAAGACGATGGGACAACGCACCTGTTACGACGAGGGCAAACATTGCGCCGACATCCGCGTCGCCCGCATATTCAACACCTATGGCCCGGGCACGCGGCTCGACGACGGACGGGTGGTGTCCAATTTCATCGTCCAGGCGCTGGCCGGCGAAGACCTGACTAAAAACGGACAGGATCAGTGACCGTTACCAAATCGGGTGCAAAGCGCGGACACATTACTCGCAATATCTTTGCCACGATGGTTTCTGCCGCCTGCGTAGCGCTGTTGCCGAGCCAGGCTCTTGCCGATTCTTCTTCGAAGAACACCAATAGCCGGACACAAGCCAGCCAGTTGCAGAAATCGAGTGCCGCCGGTTCGGCGCGCCCGAAGGTCACCTCCACCGGGTCGCCCTATATTTGCATGCCGAGCGTATATGGCCGGAAAGGCCGCTTCGTCCTGCGCCAGCCTGCTTTGAAGCACCACTGACACGCGGCCGGGAGTACCGCCCCCAGCCGCTCCGGGACACAAACGGACATTCCGAAAAGCCTCGCCGGCTTCATGCTTCCGCCTTTCTGAGTTCGCCGGCGCGGCTCAGTTGCTCGAACAGACGGGCCACGGCTTCGGCGCCGGGATCGTTGTGGCCGAGTATCTTGTCTTCCGAAATATAGCTCGCACGGCCGGCCTTGGCCTTTGCGATGGTGGCGGTGTAGTCCGCCCCTTCGCGCGCTGCTTGCGCCGCGGCCTCGACGCCTGTCTCGAGCTTTTCCAGCGCAGGCGCCAGCGCATCAATCATCGTGCGGTCGCCGGGATTCGCGCCGCCGACCTCGCGGATGCGTTCCAGCCCGGCAGAAAGGCTCTCGATCCAGTTGCGCCCGCCGGCCGACGCGTCGCCCGCAGCAGCGAAGAAGATTGCCAGCAGCACGCCGGAAGACCCGCCCATCGTCTGCGACAGTTCCATGCCGATGGCACGCAGAAGCTGCGTGGTGTCGGCGAGCGGCAGACGGTCCAGCGCCGATTTCAGCGCGTTGGCCGCCGTCGCCAGCGTCGAACCTGTATCGCCGTCACCGGACTTGGCGTCGAGGGCGTTCAGGTCCTTCTCGACGCCGACAAGGATATCGCAGCAACGCTCGATCAGCGCCCGCCGCGCCGGATAGGCGGACGGCATCGGCTGGATCGGCGTCAGGCCGTCGGGCAGCGGACAGGTCTCGACCTGTCCGAACGGATCGAGCCCCGGCCAGGCGGTCGGCGCCGCCGGCGCGAGCAAGGCTCGCTCGGCTTCCCTGGTCATCGGCATCAGCGACACCGAGAAACCCTGCATGTCGAGCGATGTCATCATCGCCGCCGGCCCGACGATCCAGCGCAGCTGGTCGGCGATCGCCGACTTGCCGAGTTCCTCCGCGAGGATCGACATTTCCAGCTGCGTGGCGCCGCCAAGATTGTTCAGCAGGACCGCATGCGGGCCGGGCTTGATGTTGGGCGCGAGCTTGCCAACGACCGTTTCGACCGCCTGGCGCGCGCTTTCGAAATTCACCTGCTCGGCGCCCGCCTCGCCGTGAATGCCAAGGCCGAGTTCGGCGTGACCTTCAAGGATGCGGTTTTCCTTCGGCGAACCGGGAATGGTGCAGGTATCGAGCGACATGCCGATCGAGACCACGCCTTCGATCACGGTTTGTGCGGCGGCGGTCACCGCTTGCAGGCTCTCACCCGCCTCGGCCAGCGCGCCGGCGATCTTGTGGACGAAAAGCGTGCCCGCAACGCCGCGCGCCTGCGGGAGGTCTGGCAGCGCGACGTCGTCATCGACGACGACCATGTTGACGTTCAGCCCGAAGGTGCGGGCACGCTCGGCGGCCAGGCCGAAATTCAGCCGATCGCCGGTATAGTTCTTGACGATCAGCAGGCAGCCGGCCTTGCCGGTTACGGTGAGGATCGCCGCCAACACCGCATCCACGGAAGGCGACGCGAAGACGTCGCCGCAGACTGCGGCCGTCAACATCCCCTGCCCGACGAAACCCACATGCGCCGGTTCGTGGCCGGAGCCGCCGCCCGAGACGAGCGCGACCTTCGACTTGTCCCAATCGGTGCGGACCACGACCTTGATGTGCGGATAGCCGTCGAGGCGGGCGAGCCGGCCGCCGGAACCGCGCAAGACACCGTCGATGGCCTCGGTCACGGCCGTGTCCCTGGAATTTACGAAGTGGGTCATGGCAATCTCCTCAGACTATGCGTGCGCCATCGGCGTCGAAGTAGAGCGGATTTTCCGGGCTGACCGCGACGGTGTCGCCCGCGGCGAGCGGCGTGTGCGCATCGGCGAGGGTGACAAGCGGATGCCCGTCAAGGACAAGATGCAGCCGGGTCTGGTCGCCGAGATGTTCGACCCGCGACACGGTCGCGTCACGCCCCTCGCCCTGGCGGATATGCTCCGGACGCAGTCCGATCAGGCTGGCGCCGAAAGGCGCTTCGCCGAAAAGACCGGCCGGAAGCGTGTTAATGCGCGGCAGGCCAAGGCGCGTCGCGACATAGATGCTGGACGGCTGCTCGTAGATCTCGCGCGGCGAGCCGAACTGGACCAGCCGGCCTTCCTGCAAGACGCCGACATGGGTCGCCATGGTCATCGCCTCGATCTGGTCATGCGTTACATAGAGGAGCGTTGCGCCGAGATCCGACTGGATACGCTTGAGCTCGATACGCAGATCGGCGCGCAGCTTGGCGTCGAGAGAGCTGAGCGGCTCGTCCATGAGGAACAGTTCGGGATTGCGTACGAGCGCGCGGCCGATTGAAACGCGCTGCATCTCGCCGCCCGACAGCGCCGTGGCGCGGTTGTCGAGCTTGTGGGAAATCTGCAGAACCTCGGCCACTTCGGCCACGCGTTTGGCGATCCGTTCTGGCGGCGTAGCGAGCAGCGGCGACTTGAGCGGGAACTCCAGGTTCTCGCGCACGGTCATGTGCGGATAGAGCGAATATTGCTGGAACACCATCGCGACATTGCGCTGCGCCGGCGTCTCGGCGACGACGCTGCGCCCGGCGATCCTTATGTCGCCGCCATCCGGCTTGTCGAGCCCGGCAATCAGGCGGAGCGTCGTTGTCTTGCCGGCGCCGGTCGGCCCGAGGAGGACGACGAACGCGCCGTCGGGGATATCCATGGTGACGCCGTCGATCGCCTGCGTCGAGCCGAACGCCTTGGAAACGCGGTCCAGGATGACTTCAGCCATGGGCATGCTCCGCTTTCATGGCGGCGCGAACGGCCGCACGGTCCACCTCGAGCGCCCTGCCCGTTCCGGCATCGAAAAGGCTGAGCGTCGCCGTGTTGAAGGAGAGCGCCACCGTCTCGCCGGCAGTAGCCTTCAGGTTCGACGGCGTGCGCGCCTTGACTGTGCCATTGGCGGTTTCCATGGTCACGATCTGCGTGGTGCCGAGATATTCGGTGGCGACAACCTCGCCGCGATAGGGACCATCGTCGCCAAGACGCACGTGTTCCGGCCTGACTCCCAAAACGAGCTTGCGGCCGCTCACGCCCTCGGCGATGCGCGGCACGGGAATGTCGACGCCCGACAGGCGGACAAGTTCCCTGCCCGGTTCCAGCGTCGCCTCGAAATGCAGGAAGTTCATCGGCGGAGAACCGATGAAATCGGCGACGAACATGGTGGCGGGCCGGTCGTAGATCTCCTGCGGCGTGCCCCATTGCTCGACGACGCCGTGGTTCATGACAACGATCTTGTCGCCCATCTGCATCGCTTCCAGCTGGTCGTGGGTGACATAGACGGTCGTCGCACCCATACGATCATGCAGGGCGCGCAGTTCCTCGGCCATGTGCTCGCGGAACTCCGCGTCGAGCGCGCCGAGCGGTTCGTCCATCAGGAAAGCCTTCGGCTCGCGCACGATGGCGCGCCCGAGCGCGACACGCTGCCGGTCGCCGCTCGACAGGCCGCCGACCGGCCGGTCGATGATGCCGGTAATGCCGAGAATGCGTGCGACCTCGTCAACACGTGCGCGCATATCGGCCCGCGGCATGCCTTGGCTTATCAGCGGATAGGAAATGTTGCGGCGTACATTCATGTGCGGATAGAGGGCGAACATCTGGAACACGAAGGCGATGTCGCGCGCACTCGCCGGCACCTGCGCCACGTCCCGGCCATCGAGCAGTATCTGCCCGGAGGTCGGGAGTTCCAGACCGGCGATCATACGCAGCGTCGTCGTCTTGCCGCAGCCGGACGGCCCGAGCAGCATGAAGAACTCGCCGTCGCCGATCGTGAAGCTCGATTCCCGCACCGCGACGAAGGCGCCGAATTCCTTGCGGAGATTTCGAATGACTATTTCGGCCACTGGGTCACTCCGGAAAATGGCTGACGATAATGAACATCACCGTCCCGGCCAGGGTGACGATGAAGGACCAGGTGTAGGCGAGCAGCATGAAGGGCTGCATCAGCATGAAGACGCCGAGCGCGATGAGCACGGTCGCGACCATCTCCCACGGGCCGCGCCGAAACCGCATCAGGCCGTCGATAAATCCGTTCATTTGCGCACGGCTCCGAAGGTAATCCCGCGCAGCAGATGCTTGCGAAGCAGGATAGTGAAAACCATGACGGGCAACAGGAACAGCGTCGCGCCCGCGGCCACGGCCGGCCAGTCCTGGCCGCCGACGCCGATGATCGTCGGGATGAAGGGCGGCGCGGTCTGGGCCGTGCCGGAGGTCAGCAGGACAGCGAAGGCGTATTCGTTCCAGGCAAAGATCAGGCAGAAGATCGCGGTCGAGGCGATGCCCGTCGCGGCCTGCGGCAGAACGACCTTGTAGAAGGCCTGGAACCGCGTGTAGCCGTCGATGAGCGCCGCCTCCTCGTATTCGCGCGGGATCTCGTCGATGAAGCCCTTCAGGAGCCAGACCGCGAGCGAGATGTTGACCGCCGTATAGAGCAGGATCATGCCGAGATGCGTGTCGCTGAGCCCCAGCGTCCGGAACATCAGGAAGATCGGAATCGCCACGGCGATCGGCGGCATCATGCGCGTCGACAGGATGAAGAAGAGAAGATCATCCGTCAGCGGCACCTTGAAGCGCGAGAAGGCATATGCCGCGAGGGTTCCGAGAAACACCGACAGGAAGGTCGAGCCGAAGCCGATGATGACGGAGTTCAGGAAACGCTCGCCGTAGCGCGACGGTCCGGCGATGACCATGTCGCGGCGGCGCACGATCTCCTCGGCGAAACTGGCCGGCGGCGGCAGCGCTTCGAGCTGTTCCGGCGTCACGCGGGTGCGCGTCGTGAACAGGTTCACATAGCCTTCCAGCGTCGGCTCGAAAAGCACCTTCGGCGGATAGGAGATCGCATCGACCGGCGACTTGAAACCGGTCATCAGGATCCAGGCCAGCGGCGCGATCGTGATGAGCGCGTAGACGATGACGAGCGTGCCGGCGACCCATTTCTGCCGCGAAGACGGTTCAGTGATCGAGTAGCTGCTCATCGTTCCTTCACCTTGTTGAGGGCCTTCACGTAGATCGACGCCAGGCCGAACACCGTCACGAACAGGATGATCGCGTAGGCCGAGGCGTAGCCGGTGCGCCACTTCTCGAAGGCTTCGCGTTTCAGGTTGATCGAGGTCAGTTCGGTGACCGAGCCGGGACCGCCGCCGGTCAGTTGCACCACGAGGTCGAACATTTTGAAGTTCTCGATGCCGCGGAAGAGGACGGCCAGCATCAGGAAGGGCAGCACCATGGGAATCGTAAGCGTCCAGAACTGCCTGAACTTCGACGCCCGGTCGATTTCCGCGGCTTCATAGATGTAGTCGGGAATGGACCGCAGCCCCGCCAGGCAGATCAGCATGACGAACGGGGTCCACATCCAGGTGTCGACGATGACGATCGACCAGGGCGCCAGGTTGACGTCGCCGATCATCTGGAACGACGACGGGTCGATGCCGGTGAAGAAGCTGACGATGTAATTGAACAAGCCGATTTGCGGTTGGTAGAGGAATGTCCAGAAGTTGCCGACCACGGCCGGCGACAGCATCATTGGCAACACGATGATGGTGGTCCACAGATCGTTGCCGCGGAACTTGCGGTTGACCAGCCAGGCGAGCGTGAAACCGATCAGGACCTGGAAGAAGATCGTCCAGAACAGGAAATGGGCGGTCGCCTGCATCGTCAGCCAGATGTCGCCGTCGGTCAGTATCCGCTCGTAATTCCGCAAGCCGATATATTCGACCTCCCGGTTCGGGCGGTTTGCCCGGAAGTTGGTGAAGCTGAGATTGATGGTCCAGATCAGCGGAAAAATGTTGACCGCGAGCAGCAGGAAAATGGTTGGCGCCACGAATATCCAGGCAATCGCGCGGTCGGAAAGGCCGCGGATACGGCGCGCAACGGCGGGCGGCGTGGCAGTGGCGACGCGATCTAGTGGTGTGTCTGACATGGTGTCTTTCCGCAACCGATCCGATAGTCGCCCGGGACCGCGCCGCATGGCTGCGGTCCCGGGCAGTCACGTTGCCCCGGCCGGTTCCGGCCGGAGATCAACCGGTCAAAGTTTACCTTCGTCCTCGAAGGTTTCGGTCCAGTCCTCGATCAGCTTGTCGAGAGCTTCCTGCGCGGTTCCGGTGTCGGCGACCACATAGTCATGCAGCCGCTTCTGCATGGCAAGCAGCAACTCCGCATAGGCCGGTTCCTGCCAGAAGTCCTGCACGCTGCCCATCGCCTCGAGGAAATCGGCGGCGAAGGGCTGGCTGTCCTTGAAGCCCGGATCATTGAGGACTGAGTTGTGGCAGGAATACCCGCCGAGCGCCCACCATTTGGCCTGAACCTCGGGCTGCGCGAACCACTTGATGTATTCCAGCGCCGCGTCCTGATTGTCGGAGTAGGCGACGACCGAGATTCCCTGCCCGCCGAGCGTCGACGCTTCGACATTCTGCTTCGGATTCGGGAAAAAGCCGATCTTGTCGCCTCCGACATCCGGATCCTGGTAGAGACCGGGAAAGAAGGCGAACCAGTTCATCGCCATCGCGACCTGGCCCGACTTGAAGGCGTCCAGGCCCTGCTCCATGTAGCTGTCGGTGTAGCCGGGCGGCGTCGCGGTCTTGTAGAACTCCTTGTAGAACTCCAGCGCCTCGACGGCTTCCGGCGAATTCACCGCGCCTTCCATGTCATACTCGCCGGGCGTGTTCTCGTACTTGAACCCCCAGGCGTAGAGCGCGCCGGTGGCACCCATGGTGATGCCTTCCGAACCACGCTCGGTGAAGATCGCCGCGCCGTACCGGGTCTGGCCATCGATTTCACGTCCCTGGAAGAACTGCGCGATCTGCAGCAGTTCCTGCTGTGTTTCGGGTTCGCGCAGGTCCTGTCCGGTCGCCTCCTTGTAGGCCGCCTTGATATCGTCGCGCTCGAACCAGTCCCTGCGGTAGAACCAGCCATTGGCGTCGCCCATCGCCGGCAGTGCGTAGTAGTTCGGCGTGCCCTTCGGCCAGGTCGAGTATGCGTAGACGGTCGCAGGTGCGAAGTCGTCCATGCTGATGCCTTCCTGGTCGAAGAAATCGTTCAGCTTGACATAGTGGCCGTTCTCCGCGCCACCGCCGATCCACTGACTGTCGCCAATCAGCAGGTCGCACAGCTTGCCGCCGGAGTTCAGTTCGTTGAGCATGCGGTCAGCGAAGTTGGGCCATGGCACGAATTCGAAGTTCATGGTGTGGCCGGATTGCGCCTCGAATTCCTTCGACAGTTCCACCAGAGCGTTCGCCGGATCCCACGCGGCCCAGCAGAGAGTTAGGTCGTCCGCCTTTGCCGCGCTCGAAAAGCCAGCGGCGAGCGAGACGGCGGCAATGGATGCCAGTCCGATGATTTTCATCGCGATTTCCTCCCAAAATACAAGCAAGGACCGTATCGATCCTCGCTCAAAGCTAAATGAGGTACGTACCTCATGTCAATCCGGCAAAGAGAACCAGGCCCATTCTGGGGAAAAAGGCCTAGTACAGGTTTTCCTTGATGATGATTTCGATGCGGATGAGTTCCTGCGAAGGCAGGATGTCAAAGCCATCCGTCCGCGCCCTGAGAATACGCAGGGCGCTGCGCGCGATATGACCGAGATTCTGGTTGATAACGGCGTCGACCAGTCCGCCCTCCAGCGCGGTCCGCGTGTTTTTCGTCAGTTCATGCACGATCACAACCGGCTTGCGATCAGCCCGATGCTCTTCCAGAATATCGACGAGAACCGCGTTTCCCGCGCCGAGTGAATAGATTCCGGCAATGTCCTTCCGGCTGTCGAGTAGGTGCGTCACGATCCGGCGGATAAGCTCCGGGTCGTCGTGGCCTTCCAGCGAGGGCAGCACCTCGATCATGGGAAACTGTTCCGCCATCACCATGTCGAAGCCAAGGCGGCGCTCGGCGTTGGCGCGCGCCTGCATCGAACTGGCAAGAACCATGACGGAGCCGGACGTCTTTCCCAGAAAACGGCCCATCAGGACGCCAGCAGTGCGTCCCGCAGCGATGTTGTCGATGCCGACAAAATGGTCGCGCCCCGTGTGCGGCAGATCCGAAACGAGGGCGACCACGGCGACCCCCTCTTCTTTCAGGTGTGTGATCGCATCGCGCACCTGCGGCGTCTCCGGCGCGAAGATCGCCACGCCGTCCACGCGCGCTGCGCCCACCTGCCGGAGGGCTTTCACCAGCGCGTGCGGATTGTCCGGCGGAACGGCGACGACGTTCACGTCGGTCCGGTCGGCGATCGGACCGGCCGACGCCTCCTTGATCGCCGCACGCAGCGAGGCCAGAAACTGGCCAGGCGCATCGGGAACCAGGAAGGTGAAGCGGTAGCGGCGTTGCCGCGCCAGGTTCGCGGCGGTTACGTCGCGCACATAGCCAATCCGCTCGATGGCTTCATTGACGCGCTGTATGGTCTTTTCGCGCACGCCCGGACGCGCGTTGAGGACCCGGTCTACAGTGGCGAGGCTGACCCCGGCCTCTTTGGCAATATCGTTGACGGTCGGACGCGACATCCGGTCCAGATACCCTTTCGGGATGAGGTACGTCAATCAGCCATGCCGAAGACGGAATGTCTCACGCAGCGGATTTCCCACGCTTGCCGACGGCGCCGAATCCAGAGTTATCCGGATGCCGTTGGCCGGTCCGGGATAACCAGTGAAACGTGCGCGGCGGCGCGAGCCGCCGCGCGACTGCATCTTGCGTCCGACTTACCGGCCAGCGGGCGGCGTCACACGCCGCCGAGGCAGACGTATTTGATTTCGAGATAGTCCTCGATGCCGTAGTGCGATCCCTCGCGGCCAAGGCCCGACTGCTTGACACCGCCGAACGGCGCGGTCTCGGTCGAGATCAGCCCGGTATTGACACCGACCATGCCATATTCCAGCGCCTCGGCCACACGCCAGACGCGCGACAGGTCGCGAGCATAGAAATAGGCGGCAAGACCGAACTCTGTGTCATTGGCCTGCTCGATGACGTCCTCGACCGTGTCGAAAGCAAACAGCGGCGCGACAGGGCCGAAGGTCTCTTCGCGGGCCACCTTCATCGTCTTGGTGACGCCGGTCAGGATGGTCGGCTCGAAGAACAGCGCGCCGGCATTGGAGCGCTTGCCGCCGACGGCGATCTTCGCGCCCTTGCCGACCGCATCGGCGATGTGGTCCTCGACCTTGGCGAGACCCTGGGTATCGATCATCGGGCCGGTCGTCACGCCCTCCGCAAAACCGTCGCCGACCTTCAGCGCGCCGACCTTCTCGGCAAGCTTCGCGGCGAACTCGTCATAAACGTTCTGCTGGACATAAAGGCGGTTGGCGCAGACGCAGGTCTGGCCGGCATTGCGGTATTTCGAGATCATCGCGCCTTCGACCGCCGCGTCGATATCGGCGTCGTCGAAGACGATGAACGGCGCGTTGCCGCCGAGTTCCATGCTCATCTTCAACACCTGTTCCGCGCCCTGGCGCAGCAGGATGCGGCCGACCTCGGTCGAGCCGGTGAAGCTGATCTTGCGCAGCTTCGGATTGGAGCACATCTCCTGGCCGATCGACGGGCCGTCGGTGCCGACAATCAGGTTGAAGAGGCCGGCAGGCAGGCCGGCGCGTTCAGCCAGAACGCCCAGCGCGATGGCCGAGAGCGGCGTCTGCTCGGCCGGCTTGGAGACGACGGCACAGCCCGCCGCCAGCGCCGGCGCCATCTTGCGCGCCAGCATCGCATTCGGGAAGTTCCACGGCGTGATCATGCCGGCAACGCCCACCGGCTGTTTCAGCACCATGATGCGCTTGTCGCGCTGGTGGCCCGGCAGGATGTCGCCGTTGACGCGCTTGGCCTCCTCGGCGAACCACTCGACATATGAAGCGCCGTAGAGGATCTCGCCGCGTGCCTCGGCCAGCGGCTTGCCCATCTCCGTGGTCAGGATGGTGGCCAGATCGTCGGCATTGTCGATCATCAGCCGGAACAGCGCGTTGAGGATCGCGGCGCGTTCCTTGCCGGTGTACTCGGCCCACTGCTTCTGGGCGGCGTAGGCCGCATCGATCGCGCGACGTGTTTCGTCCGCTCCCATCTCGGGAAGACGAGCTATGGTCTCGCCGGTCGACGGATTGTCGATCTCGAAGGTCGCGTCACCGGAAACAGCATCGATCCATTCACCGCCGACAAGTCCGGCGGGACGCAGCAAGTCAGGGTCGGCGAGACGCGACAGCAGGGATTTGTCGATCATCGACGTCATGCGCGCGCCTCCCGGATCGACGCCTCGAGGATATCGAGCGCTTCGGAGAAAACCTCGTCCTGAATGGTGATCGGCGACAGGAAGCGGATAACGTTGGCATGGATGCCGCATGTCAGCAGGATCATGCCCTTCGACAGGGCGATCTCGCGGACGCGGTTGGCGAAACCCGGATTGGGCTCGCCCGACGCGGCATCCTTGAACTCGACCGCGTTCATGAAGCCCGGGCCGCGAATGTCGCTGATCTCGGGCACTTCGCCGCGCAGGCCCTCGAGGCGCTGCTTCAGCCGAGCGCCGAGCCGGTCGGCGCGCTCGCAAAGCTGCTCTTCCTCGATGACGTCAAGGACGGCGTGGGCCGCGGCGATACCAAGAGGATTGCCGCCATAGGTGCCGCCGAGACCGCCCGGCGACGGCGCGTCCATGACGCTTGCCTTGCCGGTAACGGCGGCGAGCGGGAACCCGCCGGCGAGGCTTTTCGCCATCGTCACCATGTCCGGCTCGATGCCGTATTGCTCGATGGCAAGTATCGTGCCGGTGCGCGCGAATCCCGTCTGCACCTCGTCGATAATCAGCAGGATGCCGTTCTTGTCGCAGATTTCGCGCAGTCGCCGCATGAAGCCCTTCGGCGTGACGTAGAAACCGCCCTCGCCCTGAACCGGCTCGATCACGATGGCGGCGACGCGTGCCGGATCGACATCGGCCTTGAACAGGCGCTCGAGCGCGGCGATGGAATCGTCTTCCGTCACGCCGTGCAGTTCAACCGGGAACGGCGCGTGATAGACGTCGCCCGGCATGGCGCCGAAACCCGCCTTGTAGGGAAAGACCTTACCGGTCATTGCCATGCCCATGAAGGTGCGTCCGTGGAAGCCGCCGGAGAAGGCAACGACCGCATTGCGGCCGGTCGATGCGCGGGCGATCTTCACCGCGTTTTCCAGCGCCTCGGCTCCGGTCGTCACGAAGATCGTCTTCTTCTCGCTGTCGCCCGGCACGATGGCGTTCAGCCGCTCGGCCAGCGCCACATAATTCTCGTAAGGCACGACCTGGTGGCAGGTGTGGGTGAAGCGCTCCAGTTGCTCCTGCACCGCCTTCATCACCTTCGGATGGCGATGACCGGTGTTCAGTACGGCAATGCCGGAGGCGAAATCGATATAGCGGCGGCCCTCGACGTCCCATATCTCGGCGTTTTCCGCCCGGTCGGCGAAAATCTGCGTCTGGACCCCGACGCCGCGGGCAATCGCGCCGGCGCGGCGCTCTTCCACTGTCTTGTTCAGCATGCGCTACTCCCCGGGCTCCACGGGAGCCCGATTTCAGGTGATTGAAAGACGTTTCGGGTGTGTTCGATCAGGTCTCGAGGAACTCGATCTCGATAAAAGCGCACTCGAAGTCGTTGGCGTTTATCACGTCGTGTTCGACGCCGCATTCACGAAAATACGGGACACCGTTTTTCAGATCGGCGACCCGCCTGAGGTCACCCGGTTCGTGCAGTTCCAGCGCCCCGTCAAAGAGTGGCACCACCACGTAATCATACTGATGGCGGTGCCAGCCGGTGTTGTCGCCGCGTGCGGCGAAGCGCCACTCGGTCACCCGCGTGCGGGCATTCTCGATGAGAACAGTTCCGCGCGCCGTTCCGGGTTTCGCATCGCCGCACATGACGGGCTCAGCGCTTCGAAAGACCGCGCCAGGCAAGCGGCATGACCGCCGCCAGCAGCGCGAGTTTCAACGCTTCCGCCGGGAGGAACGGATAGAGGCCGTATTCGAGGACCGGCTTGTCCCAGCCGATCAGCGTGCCGAGCCAGGAAATGCCAAGCGCGTAGATCGCCATGAGGCCTGCCAGCGCCGCGACCGCCGAGGTGAAGAGATGGCGGTCGAAACCACGTTCCGCGCACCAGCCGGTGACATAGGCGGCAGCGACGAAGCCGGCCAGAAAGCCGCCCGTCGGACCCGCCATGTAGGCAAGGCCAAGCCCCTTCTCCGGCGTACCGGCGAAGACCGGCAGACCGAGGGCGCCCTCGGAGAGATAGAGCAGCACGGTCGCCGCACCGAGGCGGGCACCAAGCGCGAATCCGAGGAACAGGACCACGAAGGTCTGCATCGTCATCGGCACGGGGAAGAACGGAATCTGCACCTTGGCGGAGGCCCAGAGCAGCGCCGTGCCGGCGACCGCGAGCAGAACCGATTGCAGCGCGCTGCGCTTGCTGCCAAGGGCAGCGGTCAGGAGCGTCGGGTACGTGGTGGCGAGTGTGTTCATTGTGACGTGTCCTTTCACGATCAGGAAAGAGCTTCGCGGATGGCGTTCATTGTCTTCGCACGGTCATGGCGGGCGGCCAGGGCCGTATCCATGTCGACCTTGACGAAACGGGTCGGCGTGTGCGGCTGCAGCTGGCCGATCAGGTCCATGTCGGCAGAGATCACCGTGCCGATCATGAAGTAACCGCCGCCCGAGACCGCGTCGCGATGCAGCACGATCGGCTCGGTGCCGCTCGGCACCTGCACCGAGCCGTATGGATAACAGGCATCGGTGATGTTGGACGGATCGGCGCCGGCACCGAATGGCTGCTCGCGCTCGACAAATTCGAGCTTGCGGCCGCCCTGGAAACGGTAGCCCATGCGGTCCGCCTCGTTCGCCACCTTCCAGGTGTCTTCGAAGAAGTCCTTCTGCGCCTGTTCGGTGATACGGTGCCAGTACAGACCCGGCAGGATGCGCAATTGTGCCGGTTTGCCCGGCCCGCGACGCAGTTTCTGCGGCACGCTCAGGCCTTCCTTCACGGATTTCGAGCCCTTGCCGAGCGGCAGCATATCGCCCGGCTGGACGGCGCGGCCATCGATGCCGCCGAGCGCGCCGATGGCGTAGGTGGAACGGCTGCCGAGCTTCGGCGGCGTGTTGATGCCGCCGGAGATGGCGATATAGGCGCGCGCGCCGGCCTTGAGGAAGTCGAAGGAGAGCACCTGTCCGGCCTTCACCTGAAAGGCGGTCCAGGTCTCGCGCGGTTCGCCGTCGACCCTGGGCGGAAGTTCCGCGCCGCAGACCGCGACCATCGCATCCTCGGTGAATTCGAGCTCCGGGCCGACGAATACGGATTCAAGACCCGCGGCGTCCTCGTCATTGCCAACCAGCAGATTGGCCGTGCGGAGAGCTAGGCGATCCATCGCGCCGCCCATCGGAATGCCCAGATGATAGTAGCCCGGGCGCCCCATGTCCTGGATCGTGGTGGCAATGCCGGCGGAGATGACATTAATCGGCATAGAGGGCCTCCATCAGCTTGGCGTTGGTGCCGTCGATATCGGCGTTGTACTCGTCGAGCGAGAAGCGGACATTCTTGATGCGCGGGGCGAAGGTTCCCGCCTGCACCTCTTCGACCGCGGCATCATACTCCTCCCGGTTGATCGGCTTCCATTTGACGATGTCGCCCGGCTTGAAGAAGACCATGAAGTCCTTGAGGTAGGAGACCTTCTGTTCCGGGTCGTAGATCGGCATTGGCGTGATACCGAACATCTGGTAACCGCCGGCGCCGCGAACGGAGTAGATGCAGGAAAAGCAGCCGCCGTAACCGACGGTCAGGCGCGGAGTGTCGGTGCGCGGGCGCAGATATTTGGGCACCTCGATCTGACGCGGCCGGTCGACCATCTGGTAGAGGAACGGCAGACCGGAGACGAAACCGACCATCGAGACGAACCATGGCGCGCCGGAATGTGCCTCGATGAATTTCTCGACGTTCTCGAAGCCATTGATTTCGGCGGCGTATTCGATATCGGTCGCGTTCGGATCCTGGTGGCGCTCGCGGAACCGCATCAGCGTCTCGTGCGTCCAGGGGTCCTGGTAATAGACCGGGATTTCGACGATCCTCGTATCGAGGACCGGCTCGGCGCTTTCGGCGGTTTCCTCCAGCCGTTTGAGCTCGGCCATCAGGTCGTTCGGGTGGATCACGTCAGGATCGAACTTGATCTGGAACGAGGCGTTGGCAGGGCAGATCTCGGTGACGCCCTTGATGTTGGCGTCGCGCACGGCATTGGTCATCGACAGGCTGACGAAGAATGCCTCAAGCGACATCGCCTCGTCGACTTCGACGAAGATATGCTCGTCGCCTCCGAATGTGTATCGGCTACTCATGTGGTCGAGCCTCCTTTTTGCCTGATGAGATCGATATTTTCTTCAAGCCACGGCTCCAGCCAGCGGGTGTGGACCGCACTGGCGCGAAGGTCGTCGCTTTCGAGCAGGGCCTGGAACAGCGGTGCGGTCGTCGGCAGGCCGTCGATCCGCAACTCGCCCAGCGCGCGCTTCAGGCGCATCAGCGCCTTGTCGCGATCCTCCGCCCAGACGATCAGCTTGCCGAGCAGCGAGTCGTAGAAAGGCGGCACCGCATAACCCGGATATAGCATGTGATCGAAACGCACGCCGGGACCGTCCGGCGTCAGCAGTTCGCCGACGACGCCGGGAAACGGCATGAAATTGTTGGCGGGGTCCTCGGCGTTCAGCCGCACCTCGATGGCATGTCCGGCGCGGGTGATCTGGTCCTGGGCCACCCGCAGCCTGCCACCACCGGCGATGGCGATCATCTCGGCGACGAGATCGGCGCCGCAAATCATCTCGGTGACCGGATGCTCCACCTGGATGCGGGTGTTCATCTCGATGAAGTAAAACTCGCCCGAAACGTCGTCGTAGAGATACTCGATCGTGCCGGCGCCCTTGTAGTTGACCGCTTGGGCCAAAGCGACGGCGGAGCGGCAGAGCTGCTCGCGGACATCCTCTTTCAGGGCAACGGAAGGCGCTTCCTCCCAAACCTTCTGGCGGCGTCGCTGCAGCGAGCATTCGCGCTCGTAGAAATGGACGACATTCTCACCATCGCCAAGCACCTGCACCTCGATGTGGCGGGCGCGCTCGATGACCTTCTCGATATAGATGCCCCCGTCGCCGAAAGCTGCCTTGGCTTCCGACGAAGCCTGCGGCGCAAGCGCATGGAATTCGCCGGCATCCTGGGCGATGCGTATGCCACGCCCGCCGCCGCCGGCCGCCGCCTTGATCATCACCGGAAATCCGATGTGTGCTGCAAGGTGCCCCGCCGCTTCCATGTCCTCGATGACACCATCGCTGCCCGGCACGGTCGGCACGTTCGCCTTTTTCGCCTCGGCGCGCGCGGCGGCCTTGTCGCCCATCAGGCGGATCGTGTCGCCGGACGGGCCGACGAAGATCAGGCCGGCATCGGCGACGGCATCCGCGAAGGCGGCATTCTCGGCCAGAAAGCCATAACCCGGATGGATCGCGTCGGCGCCGGTTTCCTTCGCGGCCTTCAGGATCGCCTCGACATCGAGATAGGATTTCGCCGCCTGCGGCGGACCGATATTGACCGCCTCGTCGGCCATCAGCACGGCGCGGCTGTCCTTGTCGGCGTCGCTATGCACCTGCACCGTCGCTATGCCGAGATCGCGCGCGGCCCGGATGATACGGACCGCGATCTCTCCGCGATTGGCGATCAGCAGTTTCCTGATATTGCCCTGGTTCACGTTCGTCCTCAGTCCAGTTCGGCGATTGTCTGGCCGGCCATGACCGGCTCGGCGTCACCGATGGGAAATCCGGAGATCGTACCGTCGGCATCGGCCTTTACTTCGTGGAAGGTTTTCATCACCTCCACGAGGCCGATCGTGTCGCCCTTGGCGACCGTGTCGCCAACTTCCCTGAACGCCGGCTGGTCGGGCGCGGGTTTGCGGTAGAAAGTTCCCGGGATCGGGGATTTGACCTCGTGCTTTGCCATCGATGTCTCTCCTTGGTGTTGGGGTATCCGCCTCAGGCGGCTTCGAGCTCGCCGACCGCCTTCTGCACCGCCCTGGCGATGTCGACAGCGTTCGGGGTGTCGGAATGTATACAGATGGTTTCCGCGCGCACCTGCAAGGGCTTGCCGTTGACGGAGGCGATCTTTCCGTCGCGAACAGCCTCGACAGCGCGCTTGGCCGCGAATTCCGGATCAACGGCATCGTGCTCACGGGTGATGATCAGGCCGCCATTGTCGTCGTATTCAAGGTCGGCAAAGAACTCGGCCTGGAAATCGACGCCACGCGCTCCATAGATTTCCTCGTGCAACGTGCCGGCAAGGCCGAGCACCGGAACCTTGTAGACTTCCGCCGCGTCGGCGACGGCATGGGCGATATGCTCCATGCGCGCGGCCATGCCGTAGAGCGCGCCATGCGGCTTGAGATGCGCCAAAGGAACGCCGGCAACGTCGAGGAAACCCTTCAGCGCGCCGATCTGGTAGATGATGATGTTCGCCATCTCATCACGGTCGATCTTCATCTCGCGACGGCCGAAGCCCGGCAGGTCCGGCAAGGAGAAATGCGCGCCGACCTTGACGCCGTGTCTTTGCGCAAGCTCCACCGTGCGGCGCATGTGGTTCGGGTCCGAGCCATGGAAGCCACAGGCGACGTTGGCCTGCGAGATGAACGGCATGATGCCCTCGTCATCGCCCATCTTGTAGAGCCCGAAGCTCTCACCCATGTCGCAATTCAATTCCACAGGCATGAAATTCGTTCTCCTCAATCTTTAAGCGATGCGACGTAACGCAGACGGATCTGGTCCGCGATAACCGCAAGGATCAGAAGGGCGCCAAGCACCACGGTCTGCAGGTAGGATTCGATGCGCGCCAGGTTCATGCCGTTCTGCACGAGACCGATGAACAGCGCGCCCAGCACGACGTTCTCGAGCCGGCCGACACCACCGCGCAGGCTGACGCCGGCAATGACGCAGGCGGCGATGGATTCAAGCGGCATGGACGCGCCGATATTGGCCTCGCCGGTGTCGAGACGCGCGGTGAGCAGCATGCCGGCGACGGCCGCGAAGAAGGCGCACAGCACATAGGTGAAGAACAGCGTGCCGGTGGTGTTGATGCCGGACAGCGAGGCCGCCTTCAGATTGCCGCCGACGGCGTAGAAATAGCGGCCCTGGGGCGTCCAGTAGAGGAAGGCGAATAGCGCCAGCACCAGCAGCGCGGCGACATAGACAGGCGCGGCTATGCCGAACAGCGAGCCGAAACCGAAGATGTCGCCGAATGCGACCGGCATGCCGTAGACCGGTACGCCGCCCGTCAGATAGAGCGCGATGCCGAAGCCGACCGAAGCCATGCCGAGCGACATCATGAAGGGCGACACGTTGAAGAAGGCAACGCCGATCCCGTTGACCACGCCGATCGAGACGCCGGCGGCAATGCCCGCGAGGCAGCCGAGTGCGATCGCCAGGCCCACCATGTCTGGAAACGCGGCATAAAACGCCGCCATCGCCATCGCGCCGACGACCGAGGAAAGCGCCAGAACAGTGCCGACGGACAGGTCGAAGCCGCCAGTCAGAAGCGCCATCATCTGCCCCATCGACACGATCATCAGATAGACCGACTGGCGCAGCACGTTCATCAGGTTGCGCGATGTCAGGAAATTGTCCGACATCAGCGTGAACACCACCACGGCGATGACCAGCAGGAACGGCAGGATGCCGAGCTTGACGAAGAGACGCTTGACGACGTCCGTCGCGCCGCCGGTCGGCTGCGCGGTCGCGGTTTTACCGGCCATCACGCGGCCTCCCTTTCGAAGAAATGGGCAAGCACGTTTTCCTCCGTGAGTTGGTCGGCCTGCAATTCGGCTTGCACGCGGCCGCGGTAGAAGACGTAGGCGCGCGTGGTCAGGTGAAGGATTTCGGGAAGATCAGAGGAAATCAGCACGATCGCGGTGCCGCTCTTAGCCAGTCCTACGATAAATTCGTAGATCGCCGCTCGAGTGCCGACATCGACGCCCACCGTCGGCTCGTCGAAGACGATGAGGTCGTAGGCGCGCGTCAGGCTGCGCGCGAGCATCGCTTTTTGCTGGTTGCCGCCGGAAAAATGATCGACGGCGCGCTCGATGCGCGGCGGCGACAGGTTCAGCCGCTCCGCCAGTCCCGTTACCATCCGCGCCTCGCCTGCCCGGTCGAGGACGATGCCGTTTGAGAAAGGCGCAATGTCGAGCGAGGCGAGCGCGACGTTCTCGCGCACCGAACGCATCATCATCAGCCCTTCGTTGCGCCGGTCGGCCGGCAGGTAAAGAAAGCCGGCGCGAATGTTGCGCCGAGGATTGTTGCCGGTGATGTCGCGCCCCTTGAGCATGACGCTGCCGGATTCGATGGGACCCGCGCCGAAGCAGGCCTGCATCAGTTCGGACTTGCCTGAGCCTACCAGCCCGGCCATGCCGACGATTTCGCCGGCGCGCACGCTCATCGAGGCGTCGACGACTGTTTCCATCGGGGTCGAGAGGTTCCTGACCTCCAGGACCGTCTCGCCCGGTTCGCCGAGATCGAGCGTCGGGAAGATGCTGCCGACGACGCGGCCGGTCATCAGGCGGACGAGATCGTCCTCGGAGGCCGTCTTGGCGTCGACCGTGTCGATATAGCGCCCGTCGCGCAGCACGGTGATACGGTCGCCGATGCGCCGGATCTCCGCCATGCGGTGGGTGATGTAGACGATGCCGACACCGCGCTTCGTCAACTGGCCGATCAGGTCGAACAGGTGGTCGGTCTCGTGATTGGTGAGCGACGCCGTCGGTTCGTCGAGGATGAGGACGGACAGGTCGGAGCGGAACGCCTTGGCGATCTCGACCATCTGCTGTTCGGCGCGCGTCAAATGGTCGACGCGCTGCTCGGGCTTCAGATCGAAGCCAAGTTCATCAAGGATTTCAAGCGCCTCCCGGCGAATGCGGGCACGGTCCGTAAAACCGCCGCGGGTCGGCTCGGCACCGAGGAACAGATTTTCCTCGACCGTCATTTGCGGGATCAGGGAGAACTCCTGGAATACCGCGGATATGCCGTAGCCGCGCGCGTCGTGCACCGAGTGCAGCGTGACGGGCTCGCCACGAAAGAGGATCCGGCCGGCGCTCGGCTGATTGGCGCCGGCCAGAATGGATATCAATGTCGACTTGCCTGCGCCGTTCTCACCGAACAGCACATGCACCTCGCCGGGCCGCAGATCGAAATCCACGGCATCAAGTGCCCTGACGCCCGGATAGTCCTTGGTGACGGCTACCGTTTGCAGCAGGGGAGATGCAGCCTGCGGCTGCATCTCTTCCTGCGTATCGGCGGGTGCGTTCGACATGGCTCGTCTGCCGCTATCGCTTACTCGACCGAGAAGACCGGGCGGAAACCGTCTGGCGCGAGCGTCGAGGACGGATCGAAATCGCCATGGTTTTCCTGGGTCACGACGTAGAGCGCCGGGCCGACATGCTTCTGGTAGTCCTTGCCTTCCAGAATGCGCACGGCCTGGTCGACCGCGATACGGCCCTGGACGACGGTGGAATCCGTCGGGGCCGCCAGGATCTGGCCGCGGGCGATGCCCTGGTCCACGCCGGGCGTGTAGTAGTAGGACACGATCTTGACCTGGTCGGTCAGACCACGCGAGCGCAGAATCGGCACGGCCGCTTCCGCCGTCACCGCTGTGCCGACGATATAGTCGAGGTCAGGATAGGCTTCCAGCGTGTCCTCGACCAGCTTGGCCTGGGCTTCCTTGCCGGTGTCGCCATATTTGGTGTCGACCAGTTCGATGGCCGAACCTTCGATGGCGCCCTGGAAGCCGGTATTGCCCGCTTCCACCCAGCCGGCACCCGCCGGTCCGGGGAACCATGCAACCTTGGCCGGCTCGCCGCCGGACGGATGCTTCTCGGCCAGGAACGCGCCGGCCTTGGCGCCCATCTCGCCGAAGGAGACGAGGGACTTCGCCGACAGTTGATCGGACGACATGCCGTTGATGACGTCGATGACCGGAATGTCCTTGGCGCGGATTTCTCCGACCACGTTGTTCAGGCCGTCATAGGAGATCGCGCCGATGATCACCGCGTCGGCACCAGCCGATACGCAATCCTCGATCTGCGAGATCTGGGTGTTGAGTTCGGTATAGCCGCCGGCTTCCACCACGTTTGCCTTCACGCCGAGACGCTTGGCTTCTTCGGTGATGCCGTAATCGACGCCAAGCCAGTAGGCGTCCTTCATGTGCGGAAAGGACACGCAGATGTCCCATTTTTGCGACGCTTTCTCGAGCGGCTCGTAGTCCATCGACGTGCGCGGGCTCGCCATGTCGAAAGGCGGGTCCCAGACCTCGACCGAATAGGGATACCACTCCTCGGCCGTTGCGCCGCCAGACATGACGAGCGCCACTGCCGCCGATGCGGTCAATGCAGTGAGCAGGTGTTTCATGATTGTGCCTCCAGATGTCTGCGGACCGCCGTGGCCCGCTTCGCCGACCGCCGCCGGAAGGACGGTGAGAAAATGAAAGAACGAGGCGGTAAAATTGTAAAATACGATTATTAGGGATGTGAAATCTGTTTATTCGATTTTATCGATTAAATTGAAGGCACGCCTGTTTTAGCGGCATACCGATACAAAACAGTCCGCTGAAATGCATCCAGCACATTGAAAGGAAAGGATTTTTAAGGGATTCACCGGAAATGCCAATAGTGACTACGCGCTTGACTCTACGGGAGAGGCAGGCAACTTCTTGTGATAATAAATCCGATAAGCGATATCTGAAAAATGAATGATCCATCGATCCGGCAAATGCGTTACTTCATCGCGGTCGCCAATGAAGGCCAGGTATCCCGTGCCGCGATGGAGCTGAACGTCTCGCAATCGGCGGTGACGACAGCAGTCAAACATCTCGAGGAGATCGTCGGCGCGCCGCTTTTCCACCGCCATGCAAGCGGCGTGGCGCTGACCTATGAAGGCAATATCTTCCTCGATCACGCCCGGCGAATCATGGCGGCCATCGACGAGGCGGTGCGTTCGCCGCGCCGCCTGCGCGACGACGTCAAGGGCACGCTGCGGCTCGCCATGACCTACACGGTGGCCGGCTATTTCATTCCGCCCTATATCGAGCGCTTCATGCGCGCTTTTCCCGGCGTCGACCTGCGGCTGACGGAAGCGTCGCGCAACGTGATCGAGGACGGGCTTGTTTCCGGCACGTTCGACCTCGCCGTGATGCTGACCTCGAACATCATGGACCAGGAAGGCATTTCCTACGACACGCTGCTGCAATCACGCCGCCGTCTCTGGCTGTCGTCGCAGCATCCGCTGCTCGAGCAACCGTCGATCGGGCTCTCCGACGTTGCCAACGAACCCTACATCATGCTGACCGTCGACGAGGCCTCCAACACGGCGCAGCGCTACTGGAACCGCACCAGCTACCGACCGAAAACCACCTTCCGCACATCATCGGTGGAAGCGGTACGCTCCATGGTCGCCAACGGGATGGGCATCACGATCCTGTCGGACATGGTCTACCGCCCCTGGTCGCTGGACGGGCGCCGGGTCGAGGTCGTTTCGCTCGCCGACCGCATTCCGACCATGGATGTCGGCCTGGCCTGGGCGACCAATGTCGACCAGAACACCGCCGTCTCGGCGTTCCGTGAATTCATGCATGTCGGTGACGAGCCGCACGTCCGGTGAACCGGATGCCGCGGCTTTAAAGCGGACCGCCTGACGAAAGCCCGGCTAACGGATTCGCAGGCCGGTATGCGGATCGAACAGGAATGCCTGCGCCGGATCGAAACGGGCCCTAAATGTTTTGCCCGACGCCGCCATGTCGCCTTCGCCGAGCGCAATTGTCACCGGATTATCCTCGCCGGCACCCGAATAGCCGTACGACACTCCGCCCAGATGCTCGATCACGTCGATCTGCGCCTCCACATGGGCGGATCCGCGCGCATTGAAATGCTCGGGACGGATTCCGACGGTCACGGCTGCGCCTTCCGACAGCCCCGAGCTACCGGGGACAGCAAACGGTGAGCCCGCGTGATCCTTCAGTTCGACGGTCGCCGAGCCAGCCTCGACCGATTTCACGGTGGCATCCAAAAAATTCATCTTGGGCGAGCCGATGAAGCCGGCGACGAAGATGTTGTCCGGGTCCCTGTAAAGCTCCAGCGGCGCGCCGACCTGCTCGATGCGCCCGGCATTCAGCACCACGATCTTGTCGGCGAGCGTCATTGCCTCGACCTGGTCGTGCGTCACATAGATCATCGTCGCACCGAGATCGTTGTGCAGCTTGGCGATCTCCAAACGCATCTGGACGCGCAATTCCGCATCGAGATTGGACAGAGGCTCGTCGAAAAGGAACACGCTCGGCTCACGGACGATGGCACGGCCGATAGCGACACGCTGGCGCTGGCCGCCGGAGAGCTGCTTCGGCTTGCGCTCGAGCAATTGTTCCAGATGCAGGATCTGCGCGGCCTTCGACACGCGCTCGCGGATAATTGTCCGGTCGGTCCCCGTCATGCGCAGGCCGAAGCCCATGTTTTCCTCCACCGACATGTGCGGATAGAGCGCATAGGACTGGAACACCATCGCCACGCCGCGCTCGGCAGGATCGACCCGCGTCACGTCCATGTCACCGATGGATATCCGTCCGGAAGTCGCCTCCTCCAGCCCGGCGACCAGCCGCAGCAGCGTGGACTTGCCGCAACCCGACGGACCCACGAAGACCGCGAACTCGCCCGACTTGATCGCCAGGTCGACGCCGTGAATCACGTCGACGCTGCCATAGGACTTCTTCAGTTTCTTCAGTTCGACATCCGCCATGGACAAGCCTCCCTCCTGCAGGTGTCTCAGCCGCGCGGGCCGAGTTTCAGTCTCATGTCATCCGTGATCGCCGCAGCGGTGCGCCGGACATCCTCGGCCCAGGCCTCCAACTGCTGCATCGCGACCCGGTAAACCGGCGCCGTCACCGAAACACCGGCGTAAAAGGCGCGATGCGGCGCGCCGATCGGCGCAGCAATGCAATGGATGCCGGCTTCGTGTTCCTCGCGGTCGAAGGCGATCCCGGTGGCGCGGATCTCCGCGATTTCGCGCAGGAACGCTTCCGCGTCGCGGATCGTGTTCGCCGTGTAGGGATGGAAATCGATACGTTCGATGCGCTTGTGCAATTCATCTTCCGGCAACAGCGCGAGCGCCGCCTTGCCGACGCCGGTACAAAAGGCCGGCGACGCATTGCCGATCTGGCTGTGCATGCGCACGGACTGGCGCGATTCCACCTTGTCGAGATAGATGACCTCTGTGCCCTGAAGCACGCCGAGATGGACCGTTTCTCCCGCCTTGTCATGCAATGCCTGCAGATGCGGCTCGGCGATTTCGCGGAAGTGGTTCCCCGCCCAGGCATTGGACGCGAATTTCAACAAGCGCAGTCCCAGCCCATAGGAATTGTCGGGGTTGACCTGCAACAGACCTTCGTCGATCAGGTTGGAGATCTGACGGTGCAGCGTTCCACGCGGCTGATCCAGCTCCGCCAGCAAATCCGTGAACCGCATGGGTTTTTTCGCGCTCGCAACGACGTCCAGCACGGCGACTGCCTTGCCGAGGGTGCCCGTGCCGCCGTCGCTTCGTGCCTTGCTCATCAATCCTCCCGGGAAAGCGCCATCGGCCATGTGCCGCGCAACGCCCTTGACTTTTGGCCACCTTAAGCGAATAGTTCTGAATAGTCAAACACTGTTCCAAATAGTGGAATTTGACTCACCATTTCTGCCGTCAGTCCATGGGCGGCGGGCGGCATTCCGGGAGGACGGGATGCTAGCGGTAACGGCGCAGGCGGTGTGCACCGCCTCACAAAGGGAGGAATTCCAGTCATGAAAATCGTTCTGAAATCCGCACTTCTAGGTTTCGCTGCGACTGCCTTGATGGCGTCTACCGCCATCGCGCAGCAGCGTACCCTGACCTACTACGCCGACTTCGATCCGGCCCCTCTGGCCGCGTTCGAGGCGGCAATCGCCGAATTCGAGGCGGCCAATCCCGACATTGACGTGGTGCTGCAGAATTTCGACCATGAGGGCTACAAGACAGCCATCAGGAACTTCCTGACCGCCGACGCGCCCGACCTCGCCAACTGGTATGCGGGCAACCGCATGGCGCCATTCGTCAATTCCGGGCAGTTTCAGGATGTCTCCGACGTCTGGGAACAGCACAATCTGAAGGAAAGCCTTGGCTCGGCTGCGGCTTCGATGACCATCGACGGCAAGCAATGGGGCGTTCCCTACACCTACTATCAGTGGGGCATCTACTACAACAAGGCGGTCTACGAAGACGTCGGCGTCGAAGTACCGGAAACCTGGGACGATTTCATCTCCAACTGCGAAAAGTTCAAGGCGGCCGGCATCGACTGCGTGACCACGGGCACCAAGGCCCTGTGGCCCGGAGCCGGCATCTTCGATTACCTCAACCTGCGCACCAACGGTTACGAGTTCCACATGGATCTCACGGCGGGCAAGGTGGCCTGGACCGACGACCGGATGAAGGCGACCTTCGCGGAATGGGGCAAGCTGGTCGATCCGGGTTACATCACCGCCAACCATGCCGCCCTCGACTGGCAGGATGCGGCGGCGCTCCTCATCCAGGGCAAGGCAGCGAACTACGTCATGGGCAACTTCGCCGTTGCGGTGTTCAAGGATGGCGGAATGACCAACGACACGCTCGGATTCATGCCGTTCCCGACGATCAATCCGGACGTCCAGCGCGCGGAAGAAGCGCCGACCGACACGGTCCACATTCCCGCCGGCGCGAAGAACGTCGCAGACGCCAAGAAGTTCCTCGCCTACCTGGGTACTGCCGACGTGCAGACCAAGTTGAACGAGGCGCTGGGGCAGTTGCCCATCAACAAGGACTCTTCGGTCGCCGACGATCCGTACCTCCAGGCAGGCTTCGAACTTCTGTCGACGACGCCGGGCGGCATCGCGCAGTTCTTCGACCGTGACGCGCCGGCCGAAATGGCCAAGATCGGCATGGAAGGCTTCCAGCAGTTCATGGTGCAACCCGACCAGATCGACAATATCCTCGACCGGCTCGAAAAGGCGCGCCAGCGCATCTACAAGTAAGCCTCGTTTCCGGGGCCGGTCCGATCCGGCCCCGGCCGTCGCGCGCGGCGGCAAGCGTCACGCGCTGCCGCCGTTCTGTTTAGGATCGCGGGAGGATCGAGACCGATGGAAACCGCCGCTGTCGCCACAGCCATCAAGTCGCCGCCGGCACGTTCCTGGTGGCGCCGGAACCAGCAACGCCTGACGCCGTGGCTTTTCCTGGCGCCGGGCATGATCATGTTCCTCTTCTACGTGATCTGGCCGATCTTCGAATCCTTCTGGCTGTCCTTCTATGACTGGGACGGGCTCGGCGAGAAGGTGTGGCTCGGCTGGGCCAATTATACCGAGCTTTTCGACGACGACGCCTTCTACACGTCGCTGTGGAACAACGTTCTGTGGCTGGTGCTTTATCTTCTTGCGGTTCCCGCCGGACTGGCGATCGCGATCTTTCTGAACCAGAACGTCGTCGGCATTCGGCTCTACAAGTCGCTGTTCTTCTTCCCGTTCGTCATCAGCCAGGTCGTTGTCGGCCTGATGTTCTCCTGGTTCTACGCGCCCAATTTCGGCCTGTTCTACAAGCTGATCGAGTGGCTGACCGGAACCGGCGTCGCGGTTCTCGCCGATCCAGAACTGGTAACCTACGGCATCATCGCCGCAGGGCTTTGGCCGCAGATCGCCTATTGCATGATCCTTTATCTCACCGGCCTCAACAACGTGTCGCCTGATCAGGTCGAAGCCGCGCGGCTCGACGGCGCGAAGGGCCTGCGCATGTTGTGGTTCGTGATCCTGCCGCAGTTGCGGCCCGCCACCTTCATTGCCGTCGTGGTGACGGTCATCGGCGCGCTCCGGTCTTTCGACCTCGTGTCGATCATGACCGATGGCGGTCCATTCGGATCGTCACGCGTGCTGTCGTTCTACATGTACGAGCAGGCGCTCAGCGAATATGGCTACCGCATGGGCTATGGCGCGGCCATCGCGGTGATCCTGTTCCTCATCATGATGGTGTTCATATCCGGCTTCATCTGGAAAATGGTGCGCGACGAAAGGGAGGGCCTCTGAGATGTTTCCCCGTCCCATCGAGCAGTCCTCGCCGCCCGCACGCATCGCCTATCAAGTGGCGTTGCCGGTCGCGCTCGTGCTGTGGCTGCTGCCGCTTCTCGGAGTCGCGCTTACCTCGGTGCGTCCGTCGGGCGATCTTGCAGCCGGCAACTATTTCGGCTGGCCGTCGGCCATCGCCTTCTCGAACTATGCCGAAGTTTTCCAGAATTCACCGATCGGCCAATACATCCTCAATTCGTTCAAGGTCACGATACCGACGGTGATCGGCGCCGTCGCGATCTCCACCATGACCGGTTTTGCGCTCGGCATTTACCGCTTCCGCTCCAACATCCCGATCTTCTTCATGTTCGTGGCGGGCAATTTCGTGCCGTTCCAGATCCTGATGGTGCCGGTGCGCGACATGACGGTGAACATGGGGCTCTACAACACGACGACGGGCCTCGTGCTGTTCCACATCGCCTTCCAGTCGGGCTTCTGCACGTTGTTCATGCGCAATTTCATCCGCGCGCTTCCGCAGGAACTGATCGAGGCGGCGCGAGTCGAGGGCGTGGCGGAATGGAAGATCTTCTGGTTCATCGTGCTGCCGCTGATGCGGCCGGCGATCGCCGCGCTGTCGGTGCTGATCTTCACCTTCATCTGGAACGACTATTTCTGGGCCACGGTCCTGACCACCTCGGCGACCACGCAGCCGGTGACGGCGGGCCTCTATTCGCTCAACGGTCAATGGATCGCGTCGTGGCACCTCGTCTCGGCCGGATCGATCGTTGCGGCTATGCCGCCGGTGTTGATGTTCTTCCTGATGCAGCGGCACTTCATTGCGGGCCTCACGCTCGGGGCCACGAAGGGATAACGTGACAAAAGGCAACCCGATTTCAACCATCGAGTGCTGGCGCATGGATGCAGCCGGAAGAACCGCCGTTTTCGCGAGTTTCGATGGCGGCGTGCCGGCGCTCGTGCATTTCGGCCGGCACCTTCCGGAAAGCGAAGACATGCAGATGCTTGCCCGGCTTTCCCTGCCGAACATCGCAGGCGGCCAACTGGACTGGCTGGTGCCGCTGACGCTGCTGCCAACGGCGACGACGGGATGGCAGGGACATCCAGGCATCGTGCTGGTCGACAAAGACGGTGTTGCTATCGATCCCGATTTGCGGCTCGACGGCGCGGACGTATTCCCGGAACAGGTAGAATGGACCGCAAGCGAAAGCGGACGTATCGACCTGTCGCTGACCGCCCGGCTGGATCCGGCAGGACTTCTCCACCTGTCGACTTCGGCGGAACCGACAAACGGTCACCGCGTCGGCTGGCTTTCGTCCGGGGCGGTTCCGGTGCCCGCTTCCCTGCCCCGCATACTGGATCACGGCGGCCGCTGGACCAGCGAGTTCCGCCGCCAGGAAACGCGCTTCCAGCTCGGTCAGTATGTGCGCGAGAGCCGCGAGGGCCGGACCGGCCATGCGCATTTTCCGGGCATTTCCTTTCTGTCCGAAAGCAGCGGCGAAACCGCCGGCGAATGCATGGGCGCGACATTGTGCTGGTCCGGCGGACACCGGATGATCGCCGAGGAGATTCCGGACGGCAGGCGGCAGTTGCAGTTTTCCATGCTGGACGAGACCCTGCATGACGGGCCGGCTTCACAACCAGAGATGATCCTTGCCTGGTCGGATGAGGGCATGAACGGCCTGTCACGGGCATTCCATACGGTGCCGCGCGGCTTCCATCCGGGGCGCAAGGCGAAATCACCGGCCCGCCCGGTCCATTACAATTGCTGGGAGGCCGTCTATTTCCGCCACTCCGTCGACGAGTTGATGGAGATCGCCTCGCGAGCAGCCGAACTCGGCGCCGAACGCTTCGTGCTGGACGACGGCTGGTTCAAGGGCCGCGACGACGACACCACGTCGCTCGGCGATTGGACGGTTGACAAGATCAAGTACCCGCAAGGTCTCACACCGCTTGTCGATCACGTCCAGGCGCTCGGGATGCGTTTTGGAATCTGGTTCGAGCCTGAAATGGTGAACTTCGAAAGCGACCTCTACCGGACACATCCCGATTGGGTGCTCGGACCTGCCGCACAGCCTTCCGGACGCAGCCAGCACGTGCTCGATCTGTCGAGGCCCGAGGTCACCGACTACCTTTTCGAGGCCATATCCGGCATCCTGTCGCAATATCGGGCAGACTACGTCAAATGGGATCACAACCGCGTTCTCACCGGCGGGGGCCCTGCGCAGACCCATGCGCTCTATCGATTGCTGACGCGGCTGAACGAGGCGTTCCCGGACGTGGAGATCGAGAGCTGCGCGTCGGGCGGCGGACGCATCGACTACGGCATCCTTGCCCATGCCAACCGCGTCTGGCTTTCGGATTCCAACGATGCCGCAGAGCGCCTGCGCATGCAGCACGAGGCGTCGCGCTGGCTGCCCCCCGAGTTCCAGGGTGCGCACGTCGGCCCACGAAGATGCCATACCTCGGGACGCGTCCTGTCGATGGATTTTCGGGCCTGGGTCGCCGCGCAAAGGCACATGGGATTCGAGATGGATCCGCGCGAGCTGACGGACGAGGAAGCCGACACCCTGAGGAGGGTGACGGCATGGTATCGCGAGAACCGCGATTTCCTGTTTTCCGCCGATCTCCTGCGGCTGGAGAGCAACGACGCGGACGTTTTCGCAGAGGTCTTCGTCGCGCAGGACGCTTCGCGCTTCGTCCTGTTCCGCGGCCAGTCGGGCACTTCCGGGCAGATCGCCGCGCGACCGTTTTCTCTTGCCGGACTCGATCCCGACACGCTTTATGAAGTGGGCCTCGTCAATCCGGAAGGCATTCCAAGGCTGCTCAACCAGAACCAGGCAAACGGCTTCTTGCGGGGCGAGCCGTTACGGCTCTCCGGCGCGGCGTTGATGGCAGACGCCTTGCGCATGCCCAACCCCTTCCCGCACACGATGATGGTGTTCGAGGGAACCAGGATTTCTCAAGCCGGCGGAAGGAAGTGACCATGACCGCATATCCGATCCATGAAGACCTCAAGGATGCCTCCGTTCTCATCACCGGCGGCGGATCGGGCATTGGTGCGGCGCTGACCGAGGGCTTCGTCGCCCAAGGCGCCAAGGTCGCCTTTATCGACATCGCCGAAAAGGAGAGCGAAGCGCTGGTCGAGCGGCTTGCATCCAGAGCGGCGCACCGGCCGCTGTTCCTGAAAGCCGATCTGCGAGACATCGCCGCGCTGCGCAAGGCGGTGGGCGATGCCGCGGCCGCGCACGGACCAGTTACCGTCCTGGTCAACAACGCCGCCCGGGACGATCGCCACGAGATCGAAGCGGTCGACGAGGATTACTGGGAGAACAATCTGGCGATCAATCTGCGCCCGCATTTCTTCACCATCCAGGCGGTCGCCGAAGGCATGAAACAGGCGGGTGGCGGCGCGATCGTTAATTTCACCTCTACCTCCTACATGCTCAATGGCGGCGACATGCCGGCCTATACGTCCGCCAAGGCCGGCGTCGTCGGCCTGACCAAGGGAATGGCGGGCAAGCTCGGCCCGCACAATATCCGCGTCAACGCGATCGCCCCCGGCTGGGTAATGACAAAGCGCCAGAAGTCGCTCTGGGTCACCGAGGAAGGGCTGGCCGAGATGGTCGGCCGGCAGTGCATCAAGGAACCTATCCAGCCAGAAGACATGGTCGGCCCGTGCCTTTTCCTGGCATCGAATGCCGCACGCATGGTCACGGCGCAAGTCATGATCGCTGACGGGGGAATGTTGTGAATCACGCCGCCTCGCCATCGCTGGTCGCTGTCGACTGGGGCACATCGCATCTGCGCGTCTGGCTGCTCGGCGCGGACGGCTCCGTGCTGGCGGAACACCGCAGCGACGAGGGCATGGGCGCGACCGCGCGCGAAAAGTTTCACACGGTGCTCGAAACGCATCTGATGGCGCTGGCGGTCCCCGTCGATCTGCCGGTCGTCATGTGCGGCATGGTGGGGTCGCGGCAGGGTTGGGCCGAAGCGCGCTACCTTACCCTGCCCGCCTCGCTCGAGGACATCGCCACCCAAGCGGTCCGTATCCCCGGCCTGGCGCGCGACATCCGCATCATGCCGGGCCTTGCCAAGCGGAATGACGATTCCCCGGACGTCATGCGCGGCGAGGAAACGCAATTGCTGGGCCTGCACCGCCGGACGCCGGCGTTCGGAGACCGTTTCGTCTGCATGCCGGGAACCCATTCCAAATGGGTGCACATGCAGGACGGAACCGTGATCGATTTCGTCAGCTTCATGACGGGCGATGCATTCGCCGTTCTCTCGCTGCATTCCGTCCTGCGGCATTCGGTGTCCGGGAATAGCGTCGACCCGACCTCAACCGCCTTTCGAGACGCCGTGCGAGCGAGCCTGGATTCGCCGGCGGACATTCTCGCCCGCATATTCTCGATCCGCCCTGCCGGTCTGCTTCGCGACCTTGCGCCGGGAGAATCCCGCGCGAGGCTGTCGGGATACCTGATCGGCCAGGAGATCGCCGGCGCCCGCGCCCGGTTTGCGCTGCCGGACCATGTCGATCTGATCGGCGACCAGCCACTCGCAGCGCTCTATACCGAAGCGCTGTCGGTGGCCGGGCTGTCCTGCCACCTTCACGACAGCGACGCGCTCGCAATCGCCGGCCTCGCCGGCGCCGCTGCCGCGCCGCCGAAAACCGGAACCGACGGATAGGTACGAAGAACGGACGAATGACATGACGCAACCGGCTTCCTGGCCTCCATTGTCGCGCGAACTCGTCGCCATCCTGCGCGGCCTTGAACCGCAAAATGCGCTTGCGGTCGCGGGTGCGCTGGTCGACACCGGTTTCGAGGCCATCGAGGTTCCGCTGAACTCACCGGACCCTTTCCGCTCCATCGAAACAATCGCCAATGCCTTCGGCGAGAAAATCCTGGTCGGTGCCGGGACGGTGCTCGCACCGTCCGATGTCGACCGGCTGAATGACGCCGGCGGCCGCCTCGTCGTGGCGCCGAACGTCGACACGAGCGTGCTGGCACGGGCAACCGAACACCGCATGGTGACGATGCCAGGCGTATTCTCGCCGACCGAGGCGCTTGCAGCCGTCGCGGCCGGTGCCTCGGCGCTGAAGTTCTTTCCGGCCAGCGTGCTCGGACCTGCCGGCATCAAGGCGATATGCGCCGTGCTGCCCGCCGATACGGTGATCGGCGCCGTCGGCGGTATTTCCGAACTCGATTTCGAAACCTATGCCCGCAACGGCATTCGCCTGTTCGGCCTCGGCTCGTCGCTCTTCCGGCCGGGCATGGAGGCCGGCGAAGTCGCGACGCGTGCCCGGAAGGCGGTCGCCGCCTGGGACGCCGCCGTCACCGGAACACTGGAGGTCTGAGCGCATGCAAGCGCCGCTGAAACAGACGCTCGGCGTATGCTATTACCCCGAGCACTGGCCGCAGGAACGCTGGGCCGTCGATGCGCAGATGATGTCGGAAGCCGGCATCACTCATGTGCGTATCGGCGAATTCGCGTGGAGCCGCATGGAGCCCGAACCCGGCCAGTATGACTGGGACTGGCTGGACAACGCCTTTGAAACCCTGCAAGCGCACGGCCTTCGCATCGTTCTCGGCACGCCGACGGCGACACCGCCGAAATGGCTGGTCGATTCCATGCCAGACATGCTGGCTGTCGGCCGCGACGGCAAGGTGCGCGGGTTCGGTTCGCGCCGCCATTACTGCTTCAGCCATCAGGGCTATCGCGGCGAATGCGCCCGGATCGTCACCGCCATGGCAAAGCGTTACGGCGGCCATCCCGCACTCGCCGCCTGGCAGACCGACAACGAGTATGGTTGCCACGATACGGTGGAAAGCTATTCGCAGGCTGCTCTCGTGGGTTTCCGAGACTGGCTGGCGCAGAAATACCAGTCGCCTGACGCGCTCAACCGCGCATGGGGAAACGTTTTCTGGTCGATGGAATACCGCGCCTTTGACGAGGTCGGACTGCCGAACCTGACGGTGACTGAGCCGAACCCGTCCCATGCGATGGATTTCCAGCGCTATTCGTCCGACCAGCTCGTCGCGTTCAACCGGGTGCAGACGGACATCATCCGCGCCCATTCCCCGCACGTTCCGATCGCGCATAATTTCATGGGGCGCTTCGTTGCTTTCGATCACTTCGCGGTCAGCCGCGATCTCGATATCGCAAGCTGGGATTCCTACCCGATCGGTTTTCTCGACCGCGACACGGACGACGAGGACAACAAGCGCCGTTATCTCGGCGTCGGTGATCCGGACAACCAGGCGCTGCACCACGACCTCTACCGGGCCTGCGGGCAGGTTCGCAACGGTGAGGCCGAGGGGCGATGGTGGGTGATGGAGCAGCAGCCCGGCCCGGTGAACTGGGCGCCGTGGAATCCGGCGCCATTTCCCGGCGCGGTACGGCTGTGGGCCTGGGAGGCGTTCGCCGCGGGCGCGGAAGTCGTCAGCTATTTCCGCTGGCGGCAGCCATCCTTCGCGCAGGAACAGATGCACGAGGCGCTTCTGCTGCCCAACGCCGAACCGAACGAGGCCTACGAGGTCTGCCGCCGCGTCTCGCGCGAACTGGAAAAGATCGGCGCGGTTTCCAGCCCGGAACGGTCTCACGTCGCCCTGGTGTTCGACTACGAAAGCGCCTGGGCCTGGCAAATCCAGCCGCAGGGGCGCGATTTCGACTATCTCGATCTGGTGATGCGCTTCTACCGGGCGCTGCGCCAATGGGGCGTATCGGTCGACGTTGTTCCGCCCGCGCCGGAGGCTGTAGCGGCCCGCAAGCTCGTCGTGGCGCCTGGCCTGTTTGCCGGATCGCAAGCATTCGTCGACGCGCTCGCCGCGAGTGACGCAACGATCCTGCTGGGGCCGCGCACCGGATCGAAAAGCACGGATTTCGCGATTGCAGAGGGATTGCCGCCCGGCCTGTTCCGCAAGCTGATCGATCTGCGGATTCGCCGCGTCGAAAGCCTGCCGCCCTTCGTCGGCGTACCGCTTCAGGGCGGCGGCCGTTTCGACGGATGGCGGGAGTTTCTCGTCCTTGGCGACAATATCACGACCCACAGGGTTTCGGAGGATGGCCACGACGCCCATGTCTCGCAAGGCCGCGTGCATTACCTCGGTGGGCGGCCCGACGCCGAAACGGCCAAAGCAGTTGTCGGCGAACTACTGAGAAATGCAAGCGTGGAGGTGCTCGACCTGCATCGCGACATACGGGTCCGCGACAACGGCTCCGTCCGCTATGTCTTCAACTACGGCCCGGAGACCGTCGATGTCGGGGAGATCGCCGGCGGGGCGGAAGTTCTGTTCGGAGAAACGCTGCTCGGTCCGCGCGGCGTGCTTGCCTTGCGGCACTGAATGAGCGTGCCGACACGGGTTCAACCGCCGGAGAGAAGTGATCCGAAACCGCTGCCCTGCGGCGCAACGCCGCCAAGCCGGCACATGTGCCAGGCCAGCACCTGATTGCTCGACAGGACAGGCTTTCCGGTCCGCTGTTCGATGTCCACTATGACATCCAGTGTGCGCACATTCGTGCAGGAAATGAAGACGGCCTCGGCTTGAGAATCTCCTGCGAGTTGTTCTGCCGCCCGTGCCGTCGAAGCCTGTGAGATCCGCGCGACCAGCGCCTCTTCGCTGGTCTCGAAAGAGCCGAAGACCGGCGTATCGACGCCATTACCGGCCAGAACGGCGCGCATCCGTGATGACACGTCCTCGATATAAGGCGACAGGAAAGCCAGCCGACTGATGCCCAGGTGTTCGCAGGCCGCCAAAAGCGCAGATACCGGCTCGGTGACGGCTTTGGCCGCCGTGCCGGAGCGAACAAGTGCCGCGATCTTCGCGATACCGATGACAGAAGTACCGGACGTGCAGCCGTATCCAACGGCATCAAACGATGCCGGGAGGGGCAGCAATCTGGCGCTTTGTCCGATATGATTTTCCATCGCGGACAACGTTTCTGTCGTGACCTCCGGGTCACTCGGAACACGGGAAATATGCAATGTCGCTTCAGGCGGAATAACGCGACGAAACTCGTTCTCGATCGTTTCGTCGGATTGCAGAACGATCAGGCCAAGTCGTGGCTCGTCGCGCTTTTCGGTTTCATAGGCGAGTTTTTCTCTCACCACGCGTCCTTTCCGGCGGGACCGAGCAGAATTCTTTTCTAACCGGGAGCCATTTCCAGAACGAGGCCATCGAGGGCACTCGAACTGGCGAAGCGCTCATCAAGTTCCGGCATCCCGGCAGTGATGGCTGCACCGGTCAAGGGGCCGAATTTCTCGGTTGCCGGAAATGCTAACAGAGGTTCTTGAGAACGAACGTCGTAGTGCCTCCTGTTATTGAGAGTTATGATCACAATGATCGAAAAAATGATGGAACCTGGTCAAGATGGAAATTTCAGCTCAAGACCTCGCGATCCTGCAGATGCTCCAGGAAAACTCGCGCGAACGGCTCGAATCGATTGCCACAGAAACCGGTTTGTCCGTGGCCACCGTGCAGCGTCGCATACGAAAGCTGAAAGCGGACGGTACGATCATGGCGGAGAGCGCGATGATCTCGCCGAAAGCCGTCGGCTACGCGATGACCTTCCTGATATTCGTGGAACTGGAACATGAGCGGATCGACCAGATCGATGCGTTTCGCAGGAAAGCGAAGGGCGAGCCTCAAGTGCAGCAATGCTACTACATCACCGGCGAGGCCGATTTCGCGCTGATCGCGCTGGCGCGCGACATGGAGGATTACGAACGGCTGACTCACCGCTTGTTTTTTCAGGACTCCAACGTCAAGCGATTCCGCACGTCAGTGGTCATGGACCGCACCAAGGTCGGCATGAACGTTCCGCTGGCATGAGTTGATATTTCGGTGCACACAGCTGCCGGCATTCTCCGATCGGATCAGATCAAGATCATGAAAATTTTTGCGGGATTTTCTCAATATGCCCAATATTTTTGACAGCCAGTGATCGAGTAACTGACCTATCCTGCACCGATGAGGTTCGAGAACACCCAATCGCGACACACGCGAATGCATCGTCTTTTCCGGGCACGGCCGGATCGGCCGATGGCGATGCTGCAACAATGCCCCGTCTACGAAGCGACGCCGTTACGCTCAATGTCCTCACTGGCCGGCGAACTCGGTATCGGCGCGCTTTCGGTAAAGGACGAGAGCGGACGGATGCGGCTTGGCAGCTTCAAGGCTCTTGGCGGCGTGTTCGCGGTCGCCCAGATGATCGAGGACGCTTCGGGAACGCCCGACCTGACAAGCGAAAAGGCCCGCGAGACGGCCGCGAACATGACATTCATCACCGCGAGCGCCGGCAATCACGGCCTGTCGGTCGCAGCGGGGGCACGTATTTTCGGCGCGCGTGGAATCATCGTCCTGGGCGCCGCCGTGCCGGAAAGCTTTGCGGAGCGCATTCGCAAGACCGGAGCCGAGGTCGTACGCGTGCAGGGCTCCTACGAGGACAGCGTCCGCTACGCGGTAGACGCCGCCGAAGAGAACGGATGGCTGCTTCTCGCCGACGGTTCCTGGAAGGGATATACTCAGCGCCCAGCCCTCGTCATGGAGGGCTACACAGTGCTCGCCGAAGAATGCCGCAAGGACTTCGCGGCAAAGGGAAATTGGCCGACCCACGTGTTTCTGCAGGCCGGAGTCGGCGGCCTGGCCGCCGCGACGGCAGCCCACATCCGGGACCACTGGGAGGAACAGCCGGTAATCATTGTCGTCGAGCCCGATGCGGCGCCTTGCCTCCTGAAAAGCGTGGAAGCAGGGCAGCTGACGCGGACGGAAGGGCCGGAGTCCAACATGGGCCGGCTCGATTGCAAGGATGCGTCGCTGATCGCCTTCGATTCGCTTCGCGACGATGCAGATCTGTTCGTCACCGTGACGGACGGTGAAGCCGAAGCGGCGGTCCGGCTGTTCGCCCGGCACGAGATAATCACAACACCAAGCGGCGCTGCGGCGCTTGCCGCTCTGCAACAGACGGAGCCCGGACCGGATGCTTGCTGCATGCTGGTTGCGACGGAAGGGCCGGAGAAAGGCTGAGATCCGCCCTGGCCGGAACGGTCACTCGAAAACGATCCGCGGGAAGTAGAACGAGACGACCCAATTGGGCGCGTCGACCACCTCGCTGATGCGCAGGTCGCCGCATACCGAGCAGAGCACGTAGGCGTCTTCCGCCGCGATGTTCCGCCAGCGGCACAGATGTTCGATCATGCCCGAGACGGCGTCGCGGGCGGCCGCCATGAGGTCGGGGCCGATACCGGTCGTCACCTCGTAACCGCTCGCATCGAGATGGCGCGTCACCGGGCCGGGTGTCGAAAAGCGCGGAAAGCGCGGGGCGACGCCTTTCACCAGGTCAAGCGTGACGGTGATGTCCATGGCGCTTTCGATCGCCGTACCGCATACCTCGCCGTCGCCTTGCGCGGCATGGGTGTCGCCGACGGAAAACAGCGCGCCGGCCACCTCCACCGGCAGCCATAGCTCCGTTCCGGCCGCGAGATCCCGGATATCCATGTTACCGCCGGTGCGGCGCGGCGGGATGATGCCGTGCATGCCCGGTTCGGCCAATGCGACGCCGATGGTTCCGGCGAAAGGCTTCAGCGGCACGCGCGCCTTGCCGTTAAAGACGGCGGGGGTGCTGGCCGTCCGGTCATAGTCCCACAAATGCAGGTGCGGGTCGGTGAACTGGTCGGCGAGCAGGCCGAAACCCGGAATGATCGCGCTCCAGCCGAAGCCGGAGGGCGAGAAGTTACGGATTGTAACCTTCAGCGCGTCGCCGGGCTCGGCGCCGTCGATGAAGAGCGGGCCCGTCACCGGATTGATGTTCGCCGGGTCCATCGTGGCGATATCGGCTGCGGTGCTGTCGGCCTTGTAGTGACCGCCCGCCGCATCAATGCATTGAAGGGTGACCGTTTCGCCCGGCGCGACCGTCGCCGCCGGCTCGAGCCCATTGTCCCAACCGCAATGGCAATGCGTGCTGTGGATCGTCTTGATGACAGCGGGTCGTGTCACGCGGAACCTCCGATCTCAGTGGTCACGTTTCTGCACGTTCTTCTCCACGAACTCCTCGATGTCGCAGTAGAGTCCCGGGCGGTTCAACTTCTCCCGCCGGGCGTCGATGTAACCTTTCACGCAGTAAAACGTGTCACGGATCGAAATACCGCGATGGCGGACGAGGGTGTAGCGGTGCAGTCCCTTCTGATGCGCAGAGATGCAAAGGAAGTTGTAGAACTCCAGCACCGGCAGGATCTTTTGCTCAACCTCCTTGGGAATCGCGTCCCCGGACAGTTCCCTCCCTTCTGCGATCATGCGCGCTATGTAGGCGTGACCGCTTGCGAGGACCGGGCTGGAAAAGATCATGCCGATCAGCTTTAGCGTGTTGTTCCGGCGCCAGCGGTTGCTCGCAACCACATACCCGATGGCGAAAGTGACCAGCGCGACGATTGCCGAAGCCAGCCTTATCAGGTGAATTGCATCGAAGGATTCCCAGTTCATCGCCCCGGCCGCGGCCGCTCGCGCATGGCCGCCCTTTCCAGCATGTACTTCTCCGCCTCGATCATGTGCTCGTGCATGATGGTGCGCGCCTGATCGGCGTCGCCGGCCTTGATCGCGCGCAGGAGGCGGACCTGGTAATGCAGGCCGGTCTCGCGCAGCTGCGGGTTCGGCTCCTGGTAAATCTCGCGGCACACAGTCATGTCGCGCAGCAGGGAAAGCAGGAACACGGCAGTAAAACCGAGCAGCCTGTTCGGGCTGTTGCGCGCCAGTTCGGCGTGAAAATCGAGTTCGGCCAGACGCTGGCGATATTCCTCCTCCACCGTCGCCGGCTCATCCTCATAGAGCCGGATCGTCGATTGCAGTGCCTCGAAGGCTTCCCGGGACAGTCCGCTCGATGCCGCCGAAGCCGCCAGTTCCGGCTCGATCAGTTTGCGGATGGCGTAGATGTCGGAAATCGTCGGCGGCTCGAAAAGGAACAGATTGTCGAGCATGCGGATCGCGTTTTCCGGCGCGATCGCGGCGACGAAAACGCCACCCCCCGGCCCGGTCTTGCTGGAGATCAGCCCCTGGAACTCGAGAAGCTTCAACGCTTCACGCAGCGTGCCGCGCGAGGCCTTCAGATTGTCCGGATTGATCCAGCCGGCGGGGACACGATCACCCGGGGACAATCCCGTTTCCATGATGCGGTCGCGGATGGCGTCGGCGATGATGTCGGGACGCTTGCGGCGCTTGCCGGCCTGTTGTGTCACGGACGCTGCAACCGGTCCGTCGGCGATCTCCCCCATGTTTCGTCAGGTTTCCTCATGCGGGTGGTAACAGGCCGCCCGATGCCCTTCCTCGTCTCCGGCACCAACCAGCGGCGGCACCTTGCTGTTACACATTTCGGTGCGGCGCGGGCAACGGGCATAAAAGGCGCAGCCGGGCGGCGGATTGTAGGGGTCGGGCAGTTCGGTATTGGCGTCCTCGGCGATCAGCGAACGGCGGCCGGGCGCCGGCGCCGAATTCAGCAACAGATGTGTGTAAGGGTGGCGAGGCGAGCGGAACACGGAATGCCCCGGACCGACCTCGACGACGCGCCCGAAATACATAACCGCGACGCGGTCGCTGACGCTTTCGACCACCGAGAGATCATGGCTGATGAACACATAGGTGAGGCCGAAGCGATCCTTCAGATCGTCGAGAATGTTCAGTACCTGCGCCTGCACGGACACGTCGAGGGCGGAGACCGGCTCGTCGAGCACGATCAGTTTCGGATCGGCGGCAAGCGCGCGGGCGATGCCAATGCGCTGGGCCTGCCCGCCGGAGAATTCGTGCGGATAGCGTTCGAGGAACTCCGGCGCCAGATTGACCGCTTCCATCAGTTCGCCGAGGCGTTTCTCGCGCGTCGCCTTGTCCATGTTCAGAAGATGGATCAACGGCGCTTCCAGGATGGTACGGATCGTCTTCCTGGGATTGAGCGAGGCGACAGGGTCCTGAAACACATACTGTACCTCGCGCGACAGGCGTCGCAGGTCCTTGCCCGCCTCGGTGACAAGATCGCGCCCGTCGAAGACGATACGCCCGCCGGTCGGCGCGTCGAGGCCTACGATCATGCGCGCCAGCGTGGACTTGCCGCAGCCCGATTCACCGACAACGCCGAGCGTCTCGCCCTTGCGTACATTCAGCGTAACGTCCTGGACGGCGTGCACCCCCGGTTTAGGCCGGCCGAACAGCGTGCGGCCGCCGCCGAAGATGCGTTCGGCCTGTTCGATGGCCAAAAGCGGGGCGTCATCCATTGGCGATCTCCCCGGTCAGCGGATGGATGCAGCGCACTGTGCGTCCGTCTCCCAGTTCGGTGAGCGGGACCGGCGCGGCGCTGCAATCGTCCTGAGCGCTCGGGCACCTCGGCGCAAAGGCGCAACCGACCGGCAGTCTGTTGACAACCGGCGGCCTGCCCTCGATGGCGTCGAGGCGGCGCTCCGGTTGCCCCAGCACAGGCACGCAATCGATCAGTTTGGCGGTGTAGGGATGCGCCGGAGACGACAGGATTTCCTCCGTGGTTCCAGTCTCGACGAACTTGCCGGCATACATCACGGCGACGCGATCGCAGATCGCCGAGACGACGCCGAAATCGTGGGTGATGAACAGGATACCGGCATCGTGTTCCTTGCGCAGCGTATCCAGCAGCGACAGCACCTGCGCCTGCACAGTGACGTCGAGCGCCGTCGTCGGTTCGTCGGCGATGATGATCCTGGCATCGTCTGCCAGCGCCATGGCAATACAGACGCGCTGGCGCATGCCGCCGGACAATTCATGCGGATAGGATTTCAGCCGCTCCGCCGGATTGGGGATGCGCACCATCTTGAGCAGTTCTGCAGCCCTTGTTCGCGCCTCGCTTTTGGACAGCGGCTGGTGCGCCTGGATCGCCTCGATCAACTGGTCACCGACCGTGAAGAGCGGATGCAAGGTCGAGAGCGGATCCTGGAAGACATGGCTCACTGCCGAACCGCGCAACTGCCGGATGCGTTCGTCCGTTGCGGCGAACAGGTCTTCGCCATCGAGCAACGCCACGCCGCCGCTTATGCGGCCGGGCGGTGTCGGCACGAGCCCCATGATCGACATGGCGGACACGGATTTTCCGGACCCGGATTCGCCGACGATGCCGAGGCACTCGCCCTGCCCCACCTGCATGTCGACGCCGCCGACGGCCTTGTAGATTTCGCCGCCGAAGCGGAACTCGGTCCGCAGATCGCGTACATCGAGAACTGCGTTCGGGTTGGACACAACAACCTGCGGGACGTCCTGGCGCATCACCGCCGTGCGTGCCACCGGCCGGGTCAGCGCGCCGGATTTCAGGCGCGGATCGAGCACGTCGCGCACGCCGTCGCCGAGCAGGTTGATGCTCATCACCAGCGCGAAGATCATCAGGCCGGGAATGATCGAGACATGAGGCGCGGTGAACAGGATCTTGCGGCCGTCGCCCAGCATCGAGCCGAGATCGGCCTGTGGCGGCTGCGCGCCGAGACCGAGAAAGGACAGGCCCGCCGTCTCCAGGATCATCCAGCCGATCGTCGTCGACATGGTGATGATAATCACCGGCAAGACGTTGGGCAGAACCTCGAAGAACAGTATTTGCGCGTTCGACTTACCGGAGAGTCGCGCCGCGTCGACAAACTCCCTGCGCGACAGGCCGAGTGCGATACCGCGAATGTTGCGCGCGAAGAACGGGATATTGACGACGGCGATGGCGTAGAGCGCGTTCAACAGGCCGGGACCGAGCACGGCGACGATGGCGAGCGCAAGCAGGATATAGGGAAAGGCCATGACCATGTCGATGCCGCGCATCAGGAGCGTGTCGACGCGCCCCCCGGCATAGCCGGCGACAAGGCCGATCAGCGAACCGAAAAAGGCGGCGATCAAAGTCGCCGAGATGCCGACCAGCAGGCTGACGCGCGTTCCCCAGATCAGCCGCGAGAGGATGTCGCGGCCGAGCGCGTCGGTGCCGAGCAAATGCCCCTCGGCGAACGGCCTGAGCAGGCGATTGGCCGGCGCGGTCACGTCGGGATCGGGCAGCGGCAACAGCGGCGCTGCAAGCGCAGCCAGCACGATCAGCGCGAAGACGACGAGACCGCCGGTCGCCAGCGTATTGTTGAGCAACAGATGCAGCGCGCCGGGTCGGCCCGAGGCTTTCCTTTTCGCCGAAACTGCGGCCGGGACAGTCGCTTCGGCCATCAGCGCAACCTCGGATCGAGAATGGTCTGGACGACATCGGCTGCCAGATTGAACAACACATAGGCGGCCGCGACAACGAGCACGCCGCCCTGGACGAGGAGCAGGTCGCGCGTGGAGATCGCCTTTACGAGCATCGAGCCGATGCCGGGCCACTGGAATACGGTCTCGATATAGACCGCGCCGCCAAGCACGAATCCGGCCTGGATGCCGATCACCGGGATGACGGTGACCAGCGCCGCCTTGAAGGCGTGCTTGTAGATTACGGTGTTTTCGGTGACGCCCTTGGCCCGCGCCGTACGGATGAAATCCTGGCGCAGCACTTCCAGCATGGCGGTGCGCGTCAGCCGCGCGATGACGCCGGTGGCGACTACGGCAAGCGTCACCGCTGGAAGGAACAGGTGATGAATGAGATCAGGCAGATCGCCACCGCCATAGATGGCGTACATGCCGGAGGCCGGGAACCATCTCAGGGTGACCGCGAAGACGAGGATAAGGAGCAGGCCAAGCCAGAAGGACGGAACAGAGATGCCGATCAGCACGACGAATGTGATGGTCTTGTCGACCCAGGAATATTGCCTCACGGCCGAGACGACGCCGGCGATCAGGCCGAAGATCGAACACAGGACAAGCGCGGTGCCGGCGAGGATCAGCGTCGCGGAAAACCGTTCCAGCACCTCGTCGATCACCGGGCGGTTGAGTGTGTATGAGCGGCCGAAATCGCCCTGCAGCATGTTACCGAGCCAGATGAAATATTGCTGGACCAGGGGCTTGTCCAGGCCAAGCTGGCGGTTCAGGCGCTCGACGTTTTCCGGCGTGGCGTAGGAGCCGAGGATTGCCGTCGCCGGGTCGCCGGGGATCATCGCCATGATCAGGAAGACGATGATCGTCAGCCCGAAAAGTACCGGGATCGCTGCAAGCAGCCTTTTGGCGATGTAGGCCGTCAAGAATGGCTCTCCGCTAGGATGAGAAAGGGCCGCCGGCGCGATGCCGGCGACCCATAAGGTTTACTGCGGCTTGGCGACCTTCTGCAGCATCAGGAAGAAGGACGGCTGCAGTTTGAAGTCCTCCACGCTCGCCTTGGTTACTGCATTCTGTTTCCAGTTGGCGACGAATACCCAGGGCGCGTCTTCCTGCACGACGATCTGCATCTCCTGATAGAGCTTCGCGCGTTCGCCCTGATCGGTGGCCTTGCGCGCAGCTTCAAGCAGTTCATCGACCTTCGGATTGGAGTAGTAGCCGGAGTTGAAGCCTCCCTTGTCGGGCCATGCCTCGGTGCGCAGCGCCAGGAAGGGCAGCGTGTCCGGATCGTTGGTCATCCAGGCCATTTCGGCCATGTCGGCCTTGCCTTCGAGGCCCGGGTTCACCTTGCCGAGGAAGGTGTTCCACTCGTAGGTCTCGATTTTGACGTCCATGCCGACAGCCTGGAGATCGGCCTGGATGGCTGTACCCATGGCGATCGGATCGAGCATGCCGGAACCGCCTTCGGTGACGTAGAAGGTCAGTTCCTCGCCGCCGTAACCGGCGTCGGACAGCAGTTGCCTGGCCTTTTCCGGATCGTAGGGATAGGGCTCCAGGCTCTCATTGTAGGCCCAGGCGAAGGCGGGCGGCGTCGGGCCGGCGGCGACTTCGGCCGTGCCCTGAAGGATATTGTCGACCAGCGCGGTCTTGTTGATCGCGTAGTTGGCGGCCTGGCGGATTTCCTTCTTGGCGAAGGGACCTTCCTTGGCGTTGAGGATCAGGAACCAGACATGCGGTCCGGCCTGTTCATGCACAACGAACTGGGCGTCGGTGCGGAACTGGGCCAAGCTGTCCGGCGGCACCTCGACCATGATGTCGAGACCGCCCGAAAGCATTTCGGCGATGCGCGTGTTGGCGTCGGTGATCGGCCGATAGATGATCGCTTCCAGATCGGGCGCGCCATCCCAGTAGTCCTCGTTGCGGGTCACCACGACCTTGGCGTTGGCTTCCCACTCCCCGAACTTGTATGCGCCGGTACCGGACGGATTGCGGCCGAACTCCGTGCCACTCTGCTTCACGGCTTCCGGCGAAACGATCAGGCCTGTCGGATAGGCGAGGTTCGACAGGAACGGAGCGTAAGGCTCCTTCAGCTTGAACTCGACGGTGAGATCGTCGACCGCCGTCACATCGTCAACGGAAGAGAAGAAGAAGGAGAGCGGGAACGGCCCGGTGTCATGGAACGGATGGTTCTCGTCCAGCATACGGTCGAAATTGAACTTCACTGCCTCGGCATTGAACGGCGAACCGTCATGGAACGTCACGCCGTCGCGCAACTTGAAAGTGTAGACCGTGCCGTCGTCGGAGATCGTCCAGCTTTCGGCGAGTGACGGTTCGACTTCCAGCGTACCGTCCTTGTAGCGCACCAGCCCGTCATAGACGTTCATCAGGATGCGGAAGTCGTTGACCGCCGTAACCGCATGCGGATCAAGCGACTTCGGCTCCGCGATCTGGCCGACAACCAGCACGTTGGGGGGCGTTTGAGCAAGTGAGGGCGAGGCTAATGCGAGCGATGCAAACGTCACCGCAGCGGCCAGAAATCTCTTCATGCCAATCTCCATCGTTACAGATGGGATTCAATTAATTCGGAAAATTAAAATTCATGCAAGCATTTATTATGATAAATTTTTGTGCATCCTTGGGCTGTCTTTTTTCCTGACGCATGGAGGCATGCACATACGCATCATGGCTCGAACCGCTCCCGCAATCGATATCGCCCGCCTGCGCCGCCTGCTCGACGGCGTAAATGCATATGGATTCAACGCTGTAACCGGCGGCTACAACCGCACCGGCTATTCGGTCGCGGACATGGCGGTGCGCGACTGGTTTGCCCAGGAAATGAGCAATGACGGTCTGGCGGTCAGTCGCGACGCCGTGAATAATCTGTTCGGCCGGTACGGTCCGGCGGACGGTCCCTGCGTCATGGCAGGTTCGCATCTCGACACCGTCCCGGAGGGCGGCGCCTTCGACGGATCGCTCGGCGCCTGCGTGGCGCTGGAATGCGTGCGCGCGATGAAGGATGCCGGGTTCGAGCCGCAGACGGCAATCGTCGTTGCAGCGACGGCGGAGGAGGAAGGCCGCTTCGGCGGCATGCTGGGATCTCAGACAATCGCCGGCGCGGTAACACGCGAATGGATCGAGCAGGCGTCGGACGCCGACGGTATCCGCCTTGTCGACGCCATGCGCGCGCAGGGACTCGATGCCTATGGGGCACTCGACGCCGCCTGGCCTGGCGGATCGGTGAAGTCCTTTCTCGAACTGCATGTCGAACAGGGACCGGTGCTGGAGCGCGCGGCAATCCCGCTCGGCGTCGTCAACGCGATCTCCGGCGTCTGCAATCTGCAGGTGCGTTTCGAGGGTGTCGCCAACCACTCCGGCACGACGCCGATGGACATGCGCGCCGACGCTTTCGCCGGGCTCGCCACCTTCGCCAATACGATCGCCGGCACCATCGATGGCTTCGGGACCGAGCAGAGCCGCATCACTGTCGGCAAGGTCGATTTGCAGCCGAATTTCGCCCACACCATTCCCGGCCTGGCGGAGTTCTCGATCATCATCCGCGACACGTCGGAAGACGTCATGCGTCGGCTCCGCGAGGCCGTCGGCGCGAATATCGAAACCGCGGCGAAGGCGCACGGCCTTGGCCATGCCGTGAAGGAAAAGAGCTGGCTTGCGCCCATGTCGCTCGACACGGAACTGCACGCACTGTTGATGAGCGAAGCCGCCAAGCTTAGTTTCGAGACCCTCGACATGCCGTCGGGCGCGGGCCACGACGCCCAGACCATGCAGTCCCTCTGCCCTGCCGGGCTGATCTTCATTCCCAGCCGCAACGGCATCAGCCATGCACCGGAGGAATGGAGCGACTGGCCAGATATCGAAAAGGGCGCCCAGCTGATGCTGAACGCCCTCGTCCGGTTGTCTTCGCAATAAAACTCCGCAGACGCGTCAGCTATCCACCACCGCGACAAAACCTTCAAACTGGGGATGGCCGGCATACATGCCCTTGTTGGTTCCGGCATTCTTGTGGGCGTTGCGGAAGTTCTCCGACCTGGTCCAGTCGATGAAGTCCTGCTCGCTTTCCCAGATCGTGTGGGAGGCGTAGAGCGTCGTGCCGGCATCCTCGTCGCGCGGGCCTTTCAGGAGGTGGAACGACTTGAAGCCGGACATTTCGGCAAGACTGGAATTACGGTTGCGCCAGACATCCTCGAAAGCTCCTTCGTGACCTTCGTTGACGCGAAAACGGTTCATGGCGACGTACATTGTTGTTTTCCTTTCGTTGCGGTTGCGGATTTAGGGCTTCAACGCCGGACTTCGACCGGAATGACATACTGGCGTTGGGCGCCGGCGGGCGGTGGCGGAAACGGCGCTGAACGGCGGATGTGGTCGATGGCAACGCTGTCGACGGACGACGAGCCGGAACTGGCGGCAACGCGAACGCTGGCGAGCGCGCCGTTGGCAGCAATCGAAAAACGGACACGCGCAACGCCGGTTCCGCCCGCGCGCTTCTGGCGCGTGCGCCTGATCTTCGAATAGACCTTGCCCGGATAATTCGAAGCCTTCGCGTTGCCGGCCTTGTTCGCCTCGCCGCCACGGCTGCTGCCACCGGCCTTGGCCTTGGACTCGGCCCGCCCCTGGGCGTTCCCCGCACGGGCATTGCGATCGGCATTGCCGCGCGCCACATTGGCCACCCGGGTGCGTTCGGCTTTCTTCTTCTGCGCCTCACGCGCCTTGGCGAGATTGCGTTCGTCATCCGGTTGCGAAGGACGTGCCAGCGGAACCGGGAGCGGTGGCGTCTCCGGTTCGGCGCGGACGATCTCGGCGGCATGGCTCGGTGTCAGGGCGGCAGTCTCGACGGGCTTCACCGGCTCCATCTGTTTTAGCACTGCCGCCGGCGCGGGCATTTCGACCGCTTCGGCGGTTTCGGTTTTCTCCGTCGGTTGCATTTTCACGGGAACCGTACCGGTCAGCGCCTCCGGCATGACCGGCCTCGTCTCGGATCGGTAAGCCACCGGTTCGGCTACAGCCTGCGGAGCATGGGCCGTTTCGACCGGCCCGGCGGGTTCGTTCCTGTCGGCTTCGGCCGGCGCGGCCGTTTTCACCGGCTCTGCTTCAACCGGCTTGGCGGGCGCCGGATCGGCCGGCTGCAGCATGTCGCTTCCCTGCAGAAGGTTCTCGAAGCTCGATCCGAGCATGGCGATTTCCGCCGTCGCACCGCCCTCAATGAGAACAGGCGGCGCGGACGGTGTCGCGACCATGGCGGCGGCGAAATGCACGCCGAGGGACGCTGCCACGGCCACCGATATTCGCGAGGTCTGGCGATGCCTCATTCGAGTCCCCGCTCGGTGACGATGAAGACGCGCTTCGCGCCGGCGCGGCGCAGTTCATTGCCGATCTCGACCAGCTTGACGGCGGGCAAGTCGCGGTCAGGCACGAGACGGATTACCGCTTCGCCACCCTCCTCCGCGTTTCCGATCAACGAAAGCGCGTCTGCCAACTCGACCGCCTCTCCGCGAAAGGTGATCGATCCGTCTACATGGATGACCAGTGCGTCAGGCGGCTCGCGGCCTTCGAGATCGCTTGCCTTGACCAGCGTGACATCGCGGTCGATCGGCGGGGCCAGCGTGCCGGCGATGAGAAAGAAAATCAGCATCAGGAAGACGACATTGATCAGGGCGATCGTCGGTTCCGATTTCTTCGCGGGCGGTTTTGCGGCAGCAAGTTGCATGGCGAATCTCCTCAGTGCACCACCGCAACGGAGAAACCCGGCACCGCCTTCAGTGCCGTATAGATGTCGACAAAACGCTGCGAAGCCGTCTTTTCATCGAGCGCCAGAAGCACCGTATTGGCGCCCTGCTCCGCCTGTTTGGCGAGTTCGGCCGCAACGGCGGAGATTTCCACGTCTCGACCGTTGAGAACGAGCCGATCAGCCGCCAGCCGCAGATAGACCGGCATCACCTGTTTTTCCGCCACGCCGCCGGCGCTTGTCAGTTCGATCTCGCCGAATTTCGCGAAGGTCGAGGACAACATGAAAAACAGCAGAAGAAGAAAGATGACATCGATCAGCGATGTCATCGAAATCGCGCCGCGCCGGCGTTCTGCTGTTTCAAGCCGCATGGACAGGCGCCCCCTGAAGCACGGCTGACGACTGGTCTTCCATGCGGCCCGGCTGGGCGAGGCGCACCGGATTGAAGACGATGGTCAAAGCGCGTTCCATCAGTGCGCGTTCGCGCGCGACGCGGCTTTCGAACCAGGTCAGGAGCAGCGAGGTCGGCATGGCGACTGCAAGGCCGACAGCGGTTGTCAGCAATGCGACCCAGATGCCGCCGGCGAGCAGCGAAGGATCGACCGAGTTGCCGGCTTCCTGCAATTTGCGGAACGCCTCGATCATGCCGAGCACGGTGCCGAACAGTCCGATCAGCGGCGACACCTGGGCAATCGCGTCAAGCGCGCGGAAACCGGACTGCAGCCGCGTCAGGTAGGCGGACGCTTCGGCCTGCACCCGTTCGGCGATGGCGCCGGCATCCTCCGGCGCGGCACCGGCAAGCGTCGCCATGGCCTGCCACATGATGCCGCCCGCCGTGCTGCGGCTCGCCGAGAGATCGGCAACGGCCGCCTGACGGCCGCCGGCGTTCCAGTGCGCCAGTGCGCGCTCCATGTTGGAGTGCCGGCCGACGCGTTCCGCCAGGAACTGCCACAGCTTCAGAATGACCAGCGCGGCGGATATCACCGACACGCCGATCAGGACGGTGACGACGGGGCCACCGAGGGTGAGAAACTCCACGATACGCTGGAGCGTGTTGCCGATCATGTTCGTCACCCCGCTATTTCGGTTCCGGTCTTCGAGGAGACCGTCAGTTTGTCGATGCATTCGTCGCCGGCGAGGCCTTCGCCCTTGCAGGCAGCCGCACCGTTGATCAGAACGCGGCCGATCCGGCCGCATTGCGCATTTTCGAGATCGAACTGGCGCACCCGCATGCGGCCTTCCGGCAGCGACTGGAAGTCAAACAGCGTCAACCGGTCGACTACGCCGTCGGTGTCGATCAGCACCGTTTCGTATGACAGCGCCTCCAGATCGGTTCCAAGCCGGTTATCGGCCAGGAACACGATCCGGCACGCACCTTCGAGCTGTTGCATGGCATTGAGTTCGAGTGAAAGGTGCGGGGCCGGCACTTCATCCTTGGAAAAGGCCGGCCCCGACAGGGCGAGGACGCACGCCAGGCTCATCGCGGCCCTGACTTGCCCGACGTGGGAGTGTCGTCCTGCCTGTTTCATGTTCTCTCCTCAGAACGCGAAGGTTTTCGCCAGGGTTGCCTTGAAGGTGCGGCCCTTCGCCGGGGCCGCTGTCTGCAGGTACTCCTGGTAATGGGTGTCGAAGATGTTATCGACGCGCGCGGTCACCTCGTAGCCGGCGAGCCGGCCTTCCTCCGGCTTCCACGACAGGAAGATGTCGTGAACGTTGAAGGCCTGGTAACGCAGGCCGGACGCCACGGTGCCCGTCGGCACGCGCGTCTGGCCGGCGACGAAACGCGCATCCCAACCGAAGCGCAAATAGTGTTCCGGCAGCTTGCCGCCGATCGTGAGGGCAACCTCGTCCGGCGCGATATTGGCAAGCGCCTCACCCGTGTTGACGTCCTCGCCTCGGATGATGGATGCGGCCACGCTGGCAAACATGCGGTCCGCCTCGTATGCGCCTTCGAGTTCGACGCCGTAGAGCTTGGCGGTGCCGACATTGACGAAATCGTTGGTGACATCGTCGCGGGCGACCAGGTCATCGACGTGGTTATAGAAGCCGGTAACCTTGTAGGCGAGCGTGTCGTTCGTCGTGAAGACATCGTTGAGATCCTGCCCGAAGCCGAGCTCGACCGTGTTGGCCCGCTCCTTGTCGAGGAAGTTCTGCGTGTCGTCGGTGCCGAAATAGTCGAACTCCTCATCGCCCGAGGGCAGGCGCTCGGTATAGGCGTAGGAACCGAAAACAGAGAAGCTGTCGGTAATGTCGTAGAGCACCGCGATCTTCGGCGCGACGGCGACATCGGAGGCGGCGCCATAGGCCGGCTGCGCACCGACAAGCGCGCCGGCAGGTTCCAGTTCCGCCCAGTCGATGCGCATACCGCCGATTACGGTCAGCCGGTCGTCCCAGACGAACTCGTTCTGGGCATACACACCCGCGCCGCGCTGGTTGTACTCGGTATGGCTCGACGAGGATGTACCGGAAACATTGGCGCGCCGGCGCTCGTGGTACTTACCCTGCAGACCGATCGTCAGATAGTTCTCGTAGCTCTCGCCGATCCACTCGATGGTGTTTTCGACCTTGCCTTCGTAGTAGGCGTAGCCGACCGTGGCGTTGAGGAAGCCATCGTCGGTCATCTCCTGCTTGGAGTAGGAGAGGTTGACGTCCAGATCGAGCCAAGGATTGTCGCTAGCCTCGTCCTGGTAGCTGATCGTCGCGGTCCGATCGCTGGTCTTGCGGTTGACATAAACCGACGGCGTGTAGGGATCGACAAAAGGCGCGCCGCCCGGCGCTTCGCTGGTCACGCCATCGAAGGTGGTCTGGTTGTAGGACAGACGCAGCACGCGCTCCTTCGACTCATCGAGATAGAAGGTGCCCTTGGCCAGGTAGGACGGCGTGGTAAGGCCCGTCCCGGGCAGTTCGCGCCCCTCTCCCGTCACGATGTCCTGGAAGTTCGTGTAATTGCCGAACAGCAGGAACTCCGCGCTCTCGCCCATACGCTGAGCGAGAATGGCCGAACTCTTGTATCCGTCCTGGTTGCTATCGCCGGTCATTTTCAGGCGCAGCGCCGTGGTTTGCCCGTCCTCAAGGAAATCGGAAGCATCCTTGGTGGTGAAGTTGATCACGCCGCCCAGAACGCCGGAGCCGTAGAGCGTGCCCGAAGCCGGACCGCGCAGTACCTCCACGCGCTTGTAAAGATCCATATCCGACAGGAACCCGCCCATGCGGTAGGATTCGTAATACTTGGTCGCGCCATCGACGTTGATCTGGACGCGGCCTTCCTGGCTCGATCCGACCGATTCCGGACCGAACCCGCGAATGGAAAAGTTCTGGCCGAGCATGTTGGAGGAGTTGCCGGTCGCGTTCACACCCGGAATCTTCTCGGCAAGGCTGGACGCCGTATCCGGGATTTCCTCGTCGATATCGTCCTGCTCTATTACCGTCACGGCGCTCGGCGTGTCAGTCGCCACTTTCGGCCGGCCGAAGCCGAGGATCAGCCGCTGCAGCAGCGTCGCCTGCCCGGCGCCCGTGCCTTCGTCCTGCGCCATTGCCGGCGCGCTCATGCAAGTCGCGCAAAGCGCCACGCCACTTGCCAGAATAAGAGATCTATGTCCCACCAGCCCCATTTTCTTCTCCTGATTAAGCGGGGAAATGGCTGGCTGGCGGTCTGCTTGCTGGCCTTACGCACGAGGAATGGCCGATTAAAAACTTGACAAATTCACTCATGTATTGCATCCGATAGAAAACCTGATGACGGGAGTCAAGTTTGAATTTGACTTCCACCCGCCAAGCCAGCGAACCGGCCAGCCAGGCGATCACCATTGAACAGACCGATGATGACGACAGAGCAAAACAGCCGGCCGCTGGAGCCCAAAAATATGGAACCGGAAGCAAAGACGATCATGGGCGGGACCTCCGTCTATGACAGCGCACGCCTATTCAAGGGGACCACGGAAATCGGCATCGAACATGACGGCGCGATCTACCGTTTGAAGATCACGCGTCAGGGAAAACTGATCCTCAACAAGTGAGAGTGCCGATGACCATCGCTACCCGTTTGACACAAGAAGACATCAAGTCCGCGCAAGCCGCCGAGCCGAAGATCCGCGAGCGCGACCTGGCGCAGAAGCTGGGCATTTCCGAGGGCGAATTCACTGCCGCATGGGAAGGCGACGGCGTCACCCGGCTGAGGCCCGACCTGGACGCGATCCTGCCGCGTCTCGAAGCCATAGGCGAACTGATGGCGCTCTCGCGCAACGAACATGCCGTGCACGAGAAGATCGGCGTCTACAACAACTACGCTCCGCGCGAGCGCGTGGCGATGTTTCTCGGCAAGGCGATGGACCTCCGGATTTTTCGTGCTCACTGGGTGCATGCCTTCGCGGTCGAAAAGACCTCCAGTCAGACCGTTAAGCGCAGCATCCAGTTCTTCGATGCGCATGGCGACGCCGTGCACAAGATTCATTCCCGGCAGAACAGCGATCTCGCGGCCTGGCAGAAATTGATCGATGACGTGCGCATGCCGGCCGGCGCAATCGTGCCGGGCTTTGCGTCCCATACCGAAAAAGCACCCTCCCCCGATCCAACGGAAGAGCAGATCGCCGAATTGCGCCAGCGCTGGGCGGCCATCGAGGACACGCACGAGTTCCAGGGCATGATCGCGCGGCTCGGCTTCAAGCGGCTGCAGGCGATCCGTGTCATGGGCGAGCAGTTTACCTGGCGCGTCGCTGACGACGCCATAGACGCGGTGCTCAACGTCGCGGCAAACGAACAGGTGCCGCTGATGGTGTTCGTTCGCAATCCGGGCATCCTGCAGATCCACTCCGGCACGGTCACCAACATAAAACGCACCGGCGACTGGCTGAACGTGATGGATCCGGATTTCCACCTGCACCTGCGCACGACCGCCATTGCCGAATGCTGGGCGATCAACCGGCCGAGCAAGGAAGGCGATGTCCTGTCGGTCGAGGCCTATGACGCCGAAGGCAATCGCATCCTGCTGGTCAACGGTATCTGGTCCGCGGAACAGGCTAACCGCCCTGACTGGCAGATGCTGGTCCGCGGCCTGCCGCGCCATGCCGCTTTTGCCGCGTGAGGTGAGTCATGATGATCCAGTTACAAGACGCCCTCGGTCACGAGCGGACAAAGAGCCTTTTATGGACCGCCGCCTGCGCGACAATGATCGCCGCCCTCTTTGCAGCGCATGCGACAAGGGCGCGTGCCGATGACGAGCCACAGCGCGTGCTGTCCATCGGCGGCGCGGTAACGGAAATCGTCTATGCACTTGGCGAGGAGAACAGGCTCGTCGGGCGCGACTCAACGAGCAGCTATCCCGAAGCCGCGCTGGAACTGCCGGATGTCGGCTACATGCGGGCGCTGGCGCCGGAAGGCGTGCTGTCGATCAAGCCGGACCTGATCCTTGCTCGCGAGGGCAGCGGCCCGCCGGAGGCCATCGAAGTCCTTAAATCCGCGAGCATTCCCTACGTGGAAGTGCCGGAACGCTACAGCGCCGAAGGCGTCGATGCCGCAATCCAGGTGGTTTCCGAGGCGCTCGACGCCGAGGAAAAGGGCAACGAACTGCGTAGCGAACTCGCCATGCAGATGACGGCGCTGGCCGACACGGTTGCCGGCATAGGGGCAAAGAAGCGCGTGCTGTTCATCCTGTCGATGCAGGACGGACGCATTCTCGCTTCCGGCCACGAAACCGCTGCCGACGGCATCCTCAAGCTTGCAGGCGCCGCCAATGCGATCACCGAATATGACGGCTACAAGCAATTGACCGACGAAGCGCTGATCGCCGCCAATCCGGACGTCGTTCTGATGATGGACCGCGGCGGCGAATTCGCAGTCGACGACGAGGCGCTGTTCTCGCATCCGGGACTGAAGACGACACGGGCGGCCAAGAACCGCGCGGTTATCCGCATGAACGGTCTCTACCTGCTCGGCTTCGGACCGCGCACCGCCTCCGCGGCGCTCGATCTGGCAAAGGCTCTCTACGGCGATGACCTTCGCTGACGTCCTGTCCGCCGTTCAGAACGGCCGCCGCCATGACGGCGACCGTTCCGCGATCGCGCGCGCGGCAATCGCCGCGCTCGCGGTGCTGCTGGTCCTGTCCTTCTTCTTCAGCCTGGCTTCCGGAGCGTCCGACGTGTCGGCATGGCGCGTCTTTCTCGAAACCGTCGGATTGAATTCGGACTCGCTGGAATTCGCCGACCGGATCGTCGTCTTCGATATCCGTATGCCGCGCGCCGTGCTGGGCGTGCTGATCGGTGCGGCGCTCGCCGTTTCGGGCGCGATCATGCAGGGCGTGTTCCGCAATCCGCTCGCCGACCCCGGTCTTGTCGGCGTTTCTGCCGGCGCCGGTCTCGGCGCGGTCAGCTTCATCGTCCTGCAGACAACCGTGCTCGCACCCGTTGCCGTCCTGTTCGGCATTTACGCGATCCCCTTCGCCGCCTTTTCCGGCGGGCTGGGATCGACGCTGCTGCTCTACCGGATCTCGACCCGGCACGGGCGCACGTCGGTCGCGACGATGCTGCTTGCCGGCATCGCGCTTGGCGCGCTGGCGGGCGCATTCACCGGCCTGCTCGTCTTCTGGGCGGACGATCAGCAATTGCGCGATCTCACCTTCTGGGGGCTTGGCTCGCTCGCCGGCGCGACCTGGACGAAGAACCTGATGGCCGCGCCGCTGATCCTGCCGGTCCTCCTCACCCTGCCGCTGATGGCGCGCAGCCTCAACGCGCTGGCGCTCGGCGAAGCCTCGGCGCGTCACCTCGGCATCGACGTACAGCGCTTCAAGAACATCGCCATCGTCGGCGTCGCGGCTGCGACGGGCGCATCGGTCGCCGTCTCGGGCGGCATCGGCTTCGTCGGCATCGTCGTGCCGCATCTCCTGCGGCTCGCCATCGGCCCCGACCACCGCTACCTGCTGCCGGCATCCGCCCTGCTCGGCGCGATCCTGCTGCTGTTCGCCGACGCCATCGCCCGCCAGATCGTCGCGCCCGCCGAATTGCCCATCGGCATCGTTACGGCGGCGGCCGGCGCGCCTTTCTTCCTCTGGATCCTGCTGCGCAAGCGCGGCGTCCTCGACCTTTAGGCCAACCATGCTCGCAGCCGAAAACATCGAAGTATGGCTTGGCCAGAACAGGATATTGCGGGGCATAGACGTGGCTGTGCCCGAAGGCCGGCTGGTCGTCGTCATCGGTCCGAACGGATCGGGAAAGACGACCCTGATGCGCGCGCTCTCGGGCGACCTGCCCTATTCCGGCCGTGCCCTGCTGCACGGTCTCGACATCGCGCGTGCGAAGCCGTGGGAACTGGCCTCGTTGCGCGGCGTGCTGCCGCAATCCTCCAACCTGTCGTTTCCGTTCACAGTGCGCGAGATCGTGCAACTCGGCACACGCGAGGGCGTGACCGGCACGGGCCCTGCCATCGTTTCGGCGGCGCTCGACCGGGTCGACCTCGCCGGCTTCGAGGGGCGCATGTACCAGGAGTTGTCCGGCGGCGAACAGCAGCGTGTGCAACTCGCCCGCGTTCTCTGCCAGGTCTGGTCACCGGTACATGACGGCAAGGCGCGCTACCTGTTCCTCGACGAGCCGGTATCGAGCCTCGATATCCGCCATCAGTTGCAGATCATGAACGTGGCGCGCGGTTTCGCGGCGAATGGCGGCGGCGTGCTGGCCATCCTGCACGACCTCAACCTGACGGCCATGCATGCCGACCACGTCGTGCTGCTGAAGAAAGGCCATGTTCATGCGGAAGGCGCGCCGCGTCAGGTGCTGACCGCGAAGAACCTGCGGGATGTCTACGATTGCGACCTGACGGTCAGCCGTAAACCGCCCGCAGGCTCTGTGTTCGTGCTGCCGCACGGCGCGTCCGCATAGCGGGCAGTCTCACTACCGGTGCATGAATGGCGGACGCCCTGTTGTTCGGTTGCGTAGCTAGCGTAAGCTGCGCGGCGACAACAGAGGAGGAAGTTGCTTGAGTTCCGAATTCGAATGCTATCGCGGGGTCGTGCACCCCTGGCTTTGCGACAATATGGGCCACATGACCACCCGCCACTACACGGCGATGTTCGACGACGCTTCCTATCACATGTTCGCCGCGCTCGGCTTCACGCCGGATCATCTGGCGGCCGGGATCGGGATCGCCGACGTGAAGATGACGACATCCTTTCTGGCCGAACTGGGCGCCGGTTCCCTTCTCGTCATCCGCGGGCACGTGACCCGTGTCGGCACGAAGTCGCTGACCGCGTTCTACCGCATGGAGAACCTGCACACCGGCGAGACGGCGGCGACGCTGGAAGCGGTCACGACGCAGTTCGACCTGAAGTCCCGCCGCGCCATTCCGCTGCTGCCCGAAATCCGGGCCAATGCCGAACGCTATCTGGCCGCCGTCGACGATACTCCGGCCTGACGCATAGCGCCTCTCCTTCCCGCCGCGCGCAACGGCCCTGTGAACTCCTACATCGAACTGTCATCCAACTGTCAGGAAAGCGTCGCGGACTGACAGTATTGGGCAGAGCGGGAGGGCGATTGCCTTTGATCCCCGTTTTATCGTTTCCAAAATTGTCAGGAGACTCACATGATTTCGCGTCGCTCTCTGCTCCAGAGCTCCGCCGCAACCGGCGTCATTCTTTCCGCACCCGCCATCCTGAAAGCCACCGACGCACTGGCGTCGTCCGGCCAGGTCAATGTCTTCGCCTGGGGCGACTACATCCAGCAGAACCAGATCGACAAGTTCGAGGGCGAAAGCGGCATCAAGATCAACCTGTCGACCTACGGCTCCAACGACGAAGCCGAGCAGAAGCTGAAGGCCGCAGGCGGCAAGGGCTTCGACGTGATCTTCCCGTCGGTCACCAACGGACCGAACTACTATCCGGACGACCTCCTGCAGCCGCTCGACGAGGGCAAGCTGGCCAACGCTTCGAACCTGATCCCTTCGATGGTCAACGACTCCGTCAAGCTCGGTGGCACATATCGCGGCAAGCGCATGCTGCTGCCGTTCAACTGGGGCACCGAGGCCATCACCTTCGATTCCTCCGTCTTCCCGATGGCTGACGCCGACGTTTCGTTCGGATCGCTCTGGATGCCTGAAGCCGCCGGCAAGTCCGCCTTCCGCCAGAAGTCGGTCATCATGGGCGTCGGCCTCTATCTTGATGCCATCGGCGAAGTGAAATCGGACCGCATGCTCGACGTCTACAAGACCGAAGACGATGCGCGCCGCGTCTGGGACGCCTGCGCCACGTTCGTCATCGAGAACAAGGACAAGATCGCGGCGTTCTGGAACAATGCGACCGAAGCCGAGAACGCCTTCAAGCAGGCCGGCGCAGGTATCGGCCAGACCTGGGACACCACCGGCCTTCTTCTCAACCGCGAAGACGCCAAGTGGAAGTACCGCATGCCGAAAGAAGGCGGCATCACCTGGATGGACTCCGTCGGCATTCCGTCCGGCGCCGAGAACATCGACCAGGCCTATGCCTTCATCAACGCGTTGATGACGCCGGAATTCGGCGGCCTTCTGTCGAAGAACACCGGCTACAACTCGGCCGTCGCAGGCGCCGCCGACTTCGCCGGCGACGACTACAAGAACCAGTTCGCCGAGACCTACAACGCCGAAAACCTCGCCAATCTGTGGTGGTGGCAGGCTGACACGCCGTGGTTCGCGCCGCTGCGCCAGGAATATGTCGACAAGATCACCAACGCCTGACGGCCTTGGTCATACCGGGGGCGGCCCGCCGCCCCCGGCTTCGTTTACATCACCGATCATGCGGGAGTAGCGGGATGAGCGGCCAGGACGTTGAACTTTCCGGCGTGTCGATGACCTATCCGAACGGTTTCACCGCCGTGCAGCCGACCGATCTGACGATCAGGGCCGGCGAGTTCTTTTCCATTCTCGGTCCGTCGGGCTGCGGCAAGACGACCATCCTGCGCATGATCTCCGGCTTTCTCGATCCGTCGACCGGATCGATCGCCATTGGCGGCGAACCGATGGTCGGCATCGGGCCGAACCGCCGCCCCACCGCGCTGATTTTCCAGAGCCTCGCGCTGTTCCCGCTGATGACGGTGTGGGAGAATGTCGCCTTCGGGCTGGAAGCACGCGGTATCGCAAAGGCCGACCGGCGCAAGCGCGCCGAAGAACTTCTCGACCTCGTCGCGCTCGCCGGCCAGGAAGACAAGAAACCCGGCGAACTTTCCGGCGGCCAGCGCCAGCGCGTCGCGGTCGCGCGCGCGCTCGCCGTCGAACCGGCGGTGCTGCTGCTCGACGAGCCGCTGTCGGCGCTCGACCTGAAGCTGCGTCAGCACATGCGCGCGGAACTGAAGGAAATCCAGCGCAAGACCGAGGTCACCTTCATCTACATCACCCACGACCAGGGCGAGGCGCTCGCCATGTCGGACCGCGTGGCGGTGATGAACGAAGGTGCGATCGACCAGGTCGCCTCGGCCGAAAACCTCTACAACCATCCGGAAACGCCGTTCGCAGCGACTTTCGTCGGCGAGCAGAACGTGTTCCCGGGCAAGGTCAAACACGCCGAAAACGGCCACGCCCAGGTGGAAACGCCGCATGGCCTGCTGCTCGGCCTGAACAAGCACGGGCTTGGCGCCGGCGACGACGCGCTCGTCATGGTTCGCCCGGAGCGCATCGGCATCGTCAACGGCTCGGGCATTCCGAATCACGCCAACGCCATAGAGGCGCGGCTCACCCGCCGTGATCTGGAGGGTGCGCTGATCAATCTCTATCTGTCGGCGGGCGAACAGCCGATCCGCGTCAATTTGCACAATCGCGGCGACGCGTCGCTCGGCACCGCCGAGACGATGAAGCTCGCCTTCCGGCACCAGGACGCCGTCGTGATGCGGCCAGGGCCGATGGCCCGCGACAAGGCGTGACGCGATGGGCGAGTTGACGAAAACCTACGGCAAAGGCCTGACCGCGCTTTTCGTCGGGCTCGTCACCGTCTGGGTGCTACTGATGATCGTGGTGCCGCAGATCCGCATGATCGAGCGCGCCTTCACCTATGAGGATCGCGGCGGCCAGACCGCCATGCTGGCACTCGACATCGACCGCGCGTACACGGAAAAATTCCAGCTTGAACAGCAATTGCGGAGCCTGGAAAGCCAGAGCGAGGCTGCCGGCGGCGCATCTCCGACGGCGCCGTCGCCATTCGCGCCCAGCATGGGCACGCCCGGTGCCGCGACGCCCGGCCTGGCCCCTTCGCGGCCCGCCTTCGCGTCGGGTGGGATGAACGCGGAAGACCGCGAGGCGAAGGCCGCCGACCTGAGCGAACAAATCGCCGCGCTGGAAAGCGACATCGCCGAGTTGGAGGCGCAGGAAGACACCTCCTCCGGCGAAGCGGGCATGAAGGAGCGGCTGTCGCTGGAAAATTTCACCACGATGAGCGGCCTGCATCTCAAGATCTTCGTGATGACGCTGCTCTACGCGCTCTTCGTGACGATCTGCGCCTTCGTCATCTGTTATCCGGTCGCCTATGCGGCAGCGATGGCGGAGAACAAGAACAAGCTGACACTGATCCTGATCGGCCTCGTCATCCCCTACGCCATCAACGAGCTGCTCCGCATCTTTTCCTGGGTGATGATCTTGGAGAAGAACGGCATACTGAATGCGGCGCTGGACGCCATCGGCCTGATCGACACCGCGGCGGGCGAAGGCTTCCGCTTCGTTGCGTCGAACGGCGCGGTCTTCACCGTGATGGTCTATGCCTATGTGCTGTTCATGGTGTTCCCGATCTACAACACGATCGACACGCTGGACAAAAGCCAGATCGAGGCGGCGCGCGATCTCGGCGCGCCGATGTGGCGGATCCATACCCGCATTGTCATCCCGCATGCCAAACCCGGCATCGCTGTCGGCTCGATCATGACGTTCATGTTGTCAGCGGGTTCGATCGCTGCGCCCGAGATCGTCGGCCGCGGGCTGCATCCCGACTGGTTCAGCCAGTTGATCTACCGGCGGTTCTTCGAGGCCGATTCCTGGAACCAGGGCTCCGCCTACTCGCTGGCGCTGCTTTCCGCCTGCATCATCTTCATTCTGATAACCATGACCATCTTCAAGGTCGGCGTGAAGGATATCGCGAAATGAGCGCAGCAACCGGCATTTCGCTGGCACCTCCGCGCGCCACAGCCCGCAGGCAGACCCGCGACTGGTCGGGCGCGCTGCTGAACGGATATCTCCTCCTGTTTTTCGCCTACATGTTCCTGCCGCTCGGCTTCATGGTGATCGCCGCCTTCAACGCAGCTCCGACTCCGTCGGTCACCGACTGGCAGGGTTTCACGCTGCGCTGGTTCGCCGAACTGCCACAGGACAAGCGTTTCATGCAGGGGCTTGGCCACAGCCTGGCGATCGCCGGCGGCGTGATCTGCATGTCGATCCCGCTCGGTCTTTCCGGCGCCTTCATACTGACACGGATGCAGTCGCGCGCGACGACCGTGCTCTACACCGTGCTGGTCTCGCCGGTGCTGATCCCCGGTATCGTGCTCGGGGTGACAACAATGATTTTCTGGCGGGACTATTTCGCCCTGCAGGCCGGGCTGTTCACGGCAATGATCGCGCAAACCTCGTTCATCGCATCCTACTGCATGTTGATGTTCATGGCCCGGCTGCAACGCCAGGACCGCGTGCTCGAGGAGGCCGCGCTCGATCTCGGCGCGACGCCGTTGATGGTGTTCCGCCGGATCACGATCCCCTTCCTCATGCCGACGATCGCGACGGCGGCGGTAATCTCCTTCCTGCAGTCGATCGAGAACTACAACACGACCTTCTTCGCCATCGGCAGTTCCTGGACGCTGGTTACCGAGATCGGCAGCCGCATGCGGTTCGGCCTGTCGCCAATGATCAACGCAATCGGCGTGATCTTCATCGCGATCACCATCATCGTTGCGGTGACGCATACGCTTGTGACAAGAAAGCGGGCATGAAGGTCCGCTTCTCCTGTCTGCCCGGATACGAAGACATCGTACCAAGACCGCAACTGGCCACCGGCGGATTGCCCGAGTGGCTCAAGCGGATGCCTTCGAAGGCTGAGAGCGCCGTACTCGCCGGAGCCGAAGTTCGCACGGTCAAGCAGTGCCCGCCTTTTCTCGACGCGATGCAGGCCGGCATCCTGTTTCCGCTCGCCGCAGACCTGACCTTCGAGAACGGCGAGTTTTCGTGGGACTGGGACTTGCCCGCGCAGCCCGCGACGCGCGCGACACGCTCGCCGATCGGCGTGCATGTTCCGGAGCAGGCGGCCGGTGTACCAGGCGTTCCCGAAGGCCAGTTCGCGGTCAAGTTCAACGCGTTTTGGACCGTGAAGCTTCCGGACGGCTGTTCGATGCTGTTCTCGCATCCGGCCAACCGGCTCGATCTGCCATATCGTACGCTGACGGGCCTCGTAGACGCCGACCTGTGGCGAGACGGGCTGGTGCATTTTCCCGCCCTGTGGACCGATCCGGAATTTACCGGAACACTGCCAGCCGGCACGCCCGTTGCCCAGGGCTGGCCGGTGCCGCGCGAAGCGTTGGAACTGGAGTTCACGACGATGGACGACGAGGCGCTGAGCCGGCATTCCGCGGTGCAGGACGGGCTGCAGAGCGAGCCCGGTTTTTACCGCAAATCCTTTCGCGCCAAGCGCGGCTGATCGATCGAAAGGCCGAAACGGCCGTGCGCGCCCTGGGTCAGGATCTTCAGGCGCAACGCGGCACCCTCCTGCGTCACCGGCAATTCGGCGAGCAAGCTCTCGCAGGCTTCGAGATCACCGCTATCACGCAGCGCCGTGGCGAGGCTTGCAACGGTCTCGTCAGACGGCGCCACTTCATGTGCCTTTTCCAGATGCGGCAATGCCTCGACATACCGGCCGAGACGCAGCAGGCAGTTGCCGAGGTTGAGACGGGCGTCCGCGTCATCCGGCACGGCTTTAGTGTACTCGAAGAAAAGACCTGCGGCGGTCTCCAGATCGCCCCTGTCCATCAGCGCCGAGGCCAGTTCGAAGCGTGCATTGGCATGAGACGGATCAAGCCGCAGCGCCCGTTCGAGGCAGGCGATACGCTCATCCGGACGGCCAAGTTCGCGCAGCACTAACGCCTTATTGTAGATGATGCCGGGATTGCCGGGCAGCGCCGTTTCGAGTTCGCCCGCACGCAACAGGGCCGTTTCCCATTTGGCGGCGGCGACCGCTTGGCCGAATTCTGCGGCAAGCTGTTCCGCATGTCGCCTTGTCATCACGCTATCTCCCCTGCCGCCCGCGCTCGAGGCGGAACGAGGGATCATACCTACCCGAAACCACCCGCAATGAAAAAGCCGGGCTAATCGCCCGGCTCTGTCGCTGCTTACATGCGGATTCTGTTATTTCGCCCTCCAGGAGGAAATGGCGTCGTTCAATTCGCCGGACAGGGCGCTTTCGCTCGCGCTGAAGGCCTGGCAGGTGCCGGTAAAGTTCTGGTTGGTGCAAACAGTCACCGTCACTTTGCCGACGATCTCGATCGAGGAAATTCGGTCATCCCATCCTCTTGGGAGAACGGCCGCCTCCTGGCCGGGCTCGGCGCAAAAGCTTCCGCCCCCGAAGCCCGGACCATCATAAAAACAGAAGTGGTTCGGTTTTGCCCGGGCTTGGGCGGTCATGGTGGCGAGCACACCGTCTTCGTCAGCGTTCCGGTTCTGGTTGCGGTTCTGGTTTTCGTTCCGGTTTTGATTCTCGTTCTGATTCTGATTGACGCCTCGGCTCTGGTTCGAATTCTGGTTCTGGTTCTGGTTTTGCACGAGCAGCAGTTCCGACGTTCGCGTCTGCGTGCGCGGGGCCTCGGCATTCGACGCCGCCGCCATCGCACCTGAAGCCAATAGTGGCTGCGCTGCCAACAACGCCACAACGACCGACTTGATAAGGTTGTGTTTCATCATCTCGCCTTTCCTTATTGGGTTCCCGCCATGGTTTCGGCCGGGACCGACCTGCAGTTTACAATCCGCCGCGCAGACGCGATTGATATCCGTCAAAGGAATTTCCGCTGCGGCAATTTGAGACTGGAAACCCTGCTTCCGGCGAACTGGATTCGGACGAATCAGCGGATGCTGTCACCGATCTGACAAGCGGCCGGTCTAAGGAGCGGCTAATCTTAACGCCGGATCACGCCATGAAAATCGTCCATATCTCCGACATCCATATCAATCCGGAACGGATCCTCGATCTCGACCCGGTCGACAATTTCCGCAAATGCCTGGCGCATGTGGAAGAACACCAGAAGGACGCCGACCGAGTCATCATCACCGGCGACCTGACGCATCACGGCCGTCCCGAAAGCTATACGGCGCTGAAGGACATTCTTGCCGACAGCGCGTTGACCGGCGAGCAGGCGCCGCGCCTGTTGATCGGCAATCACGACAACCGTGAAAACTACGCCGCGGCATTTCCGGCAACCGGTCGCGACGAGAACGGTTTCATCCAGTGGACGGAAGAGGTGCCGGCGGGCGTCTTCGTCTACATGGATTCTGTGCAGGCGGGCGAGCATGGCGGCTCGTATTGCCAAGCGCGGCGCCAGTGGCTCGAAACGACACTGGAAAGCGCACGCACGCAAGGCAAGGCGGCATGGCTGTTCATGCATCACAATCCGACGACTGTTCATGTCGCCAATGCGGACCTGATCGGCATTCGCGAAGAAGCGGAGCTGAAGGCCCTGCTGGCCCGCTACCGGGACACCGTGCGTCACATGTTCTTCGGCCATTGCCATTTCACGCTCAGCGGATCGGCTGCCGGCATTCCGTTCTCCGCGCCGCGCTCCACGAACCACACATGCTGGCCGGATTTCAGCGGCAAAGCGCACCGGATGGGTTACGGCGAGTTGCAGCCGAACTACAATGTCTGCTTCCTGAAGGGCGACGATGTCGTCATCCACTCCATCGACTTCCTCGACGAGGAAAAGGTGAAGTGGGAAGAAACAAACGACCAGGGCTGGATCACCGACCCGGACGGCATCTCCGCTTCCGCGTGAGACGCGGGCTCAACGGCGCGCCGAGGCCAGAAAGCCGAAGCGCCAGAGAAACGCCAGGAAGGTGACGATCCAAAGCGCCGCGCTTGCCAGCAGAAGGCCGTAGCCCGGCCCCAACGCATAGGCGAAGCGGGCCAGCAGGCTCAGCGTCATCGCGATGTAGATCGTCAGGATTATCCGGTCGGCATGCAGCGGCCGGCCGGTGTAGTCCAGGCTTGTCCGCGTCATCACCGCCAGCGTCATCATGGCGACCGCGCCGACGGTCAGCAGGTGCATCGCCCCGCTCGGCGGCATCAACAACGGATCGAAAGCGGAAAGCGCCATCGCCAGAAAACCGACGGGGATGAAAGCATAGGCGATATGCAGGACGGCCAGCAGGCCTTCCCCGCGCACATGGCTGCCGTGCCAGCGGGCAAGCCGGGCGAAGTTCAACACGCCGGCGAAAGCGAGCACCAGCGCCGAAGTGGGCGCATAGGGCGTCATCGTCCACAAGCCGAGAGCCAGCGCCGAAATGGCGATGGTGACACCGTCGAAAACGTCGAACTCGGGCGGCACGGCCGTATCGCCGTGCTCGTTCATCCAGTCGCGCGTGAAGGCGGGAATGATGCGACCGCCGATCATGACAATCAGCGTCAGGACGACCGCAATGCCGGCGCGCACGGCATGGTCCGCCACATTCGCGGCTGCGGCCTCGTAGTGAAAGCCGGCATTGGCGAGCATGAAAAGGCCGATCAGTGCCAGAACCGGCAGATTACGGCCGATCAGTAATATCAGAACGAGCGGAAACGCCAGATCGATCGCGGCAACGGCGGAAGCGCCAAGCCCGGCGCCCCAGGCAATCGTCAGACGGCCGGCCAGCCAGATGATCAGAAGCGCAAAGAGGCGCGGGCCGCCAACGGGCGTACGCCCTGCCCATGACGGCACGGCGGTCAGGGCAAAGCCCGCAATCACCGCGCCGGTATAGCCGAACAGGAATTCATGGATGTGCCAGTCAACCAGCGAAAAGGCCGGCGCCATCACGACGATATCCGAAAGCTGCAGCACATAGAGCACCATCGCCAGCGCGGCCCACCCCGCGGCGAAAAGAAAGAAGACACGAAAGCCTTCCTGCATGATGACCGGGCAGGTACGCCCAGCAAACGACGACTCAGAGTTCATGCGCGCAGATTGCCAGAAAAGGCATTGGCGACGAAAGAGCCCAAGCCGGCTTCGCACCCACTTGTTGCGACTGCGGCGATCCGGCCGGCCGTCAGATGGGAAACTTGTGCTTCAGGATGATTGCCCAGGCGGAGTGGTTCAGTGCCTCGATCTTGTGGATCGCCTCGCGAACGCGCTCCATTTCGGCTGCATCCAGATCCTGCGACTTTCCGAACTTGATGTCGCGCTTGGTTTCGGCGACGCGCATGAGAATCGTCTTCGCCTGCCGCCCATCCGCGTCGAAGGAATAGAGGCAGTGATTGAAACGGTTCTTGTATTTCAGGATGTCCTTCATGTCGCCGGTCAAGCCGAGGATCTCGTCGCGCATGCCGTCCGGGACGCGCTTGAGCTTGGCCAGTCGGTCGACAAGGTCGAATCGTGCCCGCGTGGTGTTGAGGGTCAGGAAGATGACGATCGCCGTTTCCTTGTCGACGTCAGCCAAACCGGCGATGAAGTGGATGAGAAGCGTTTCGGTATTCGTCCAGGAATAGTTCATCCGCCCCAACAGCAGGAGCAGTTCGTCGAAATTCTCGGCCGTAACCGCGGCTTCCATCCGCCTTTCCAACGCTAGTTCGGCTTCGTCCGGCTGGATGAAGCCTGGATCACGCTGTCGAGGAATATTCCCGCCGCCTCGGTCCGGTTGCTTGCACCGAGTTTCGAGATGATGTGGTGCATGTGCAGCTTGACCGTGTGTTCAGACAGCCCGAGTTCCTCGGCGATGTTCTTGTTCTGAAAGCCTTGGGCGACAAGGGACAGGACCTGGGTTTCCCGGGCGGTCAAGCCAAGGGCCGCGGCATCGGATTTCACCTTGCTGCGGCCACGCGCCGGTTGCTTCTCCCCGGCCCGCTCCTCGGATTGCGCCAGCATATCCATCATCATTTCCGGCGGACAATAGTTGCCGCCATTGACCATCAGGCGGACGGCCGACAACCAGATATCGAGACGAAGGTTCATCGGCAGGAAGCTGCCAATCCGCCCCCCTGCGGCAAGTTCGTTCGCACACCAGTTCGGCGGATCGGCCCGATTGAACGAAATGCAGATTACCTGCGTCGGGAAACGCTCCTGAAACTCGTCTATCGACTGTTTCAACTGGAGACAGAGGGAATCGTCGACAATCACCAGACGCACCTCGTCCTCCGAATCATCGCACCAGGCCCGCATCCGTTCGAAATCGGCAAGGCGGATGAGGACAAACTCCGGGAGTTCATATTCGAGATTGCGGACTATGCAGTCGGACAGCCCGTGTGACGGCCCGACATATATTATCGCCTGTCGGCTTTCAGCATGTCGCAAATCATTGGCGCCGGTGGAACTGTCGGTAGCCATTTCACTATTCATCGGTCGCACCCTCTCATTCTTCCCAAGATGCCCCGACAACGACCAAAAGCAGATCAGCAAAAGGCTATATGACGCCCTTCGTCCAACTCCGAACCGCTTTCGACTAAACCATTAAATTTTATCACTTGTTCAAAATATTGTATATAAATCGAAGGATTAGCTTTGCGTGAAACTATCGTGAAATCCGGCCTCAGAGGATCGAGACCGCAGGTTTATGAACTAGACGAATGGAATTGCTCCTCCTCTGGCTGAACAGCAACGCTATTATCAATCCTTTCATCAATGTTAATAGTTTTATTACCCTCCAGACCATCAACCTGCCGTAGAAATTTGGCCATTCACTGTTACACGCGAAAGTGGTCGATCTATTTAACAAATTGTTTTTTATTATGAATTTTCGGACGGTCCGCCATTTTACCCTACGTAAGGGTATCTAATCCGAATTCGCAGCTATCTTTTCGGCTCAGCCGTTTACACGATGTGATCGTTCCGCACGGCGCGGATTCGATGCAATCGAGGAAATTTGACGGCGGTCACCTGACCGCCGAACGCTTCTCTTTTGCCCTGTCTTTCCCGCCGAACCTCGCGGAGCGATGTCAACGGAAGCGAGGAGGGCTTGCACAACACCCCAACAGCCAAGCAACCGCGAACCGTCTGAAGAACGGACGGAACGCATCCAAAAAGCAAGTATCCAAGATCAACCAGAGAAAACCGAGTGCCACTTATTAGAAGAATGGTGGCGAGGTTTCTCCAGACGTGAGGACTAAGCTATGCCTATCAGGAGACAACTTCAGGGTCAGGGCCAGGCCGAACTGCAGGCGCAATTGCAGGCAGCCCTTCAGGGACAAGGACAGGGCCAGCATCAGGGCCAGGACCAATCACAGTCCAGCGAAAGCCTTAACCTCAATGGCAACGGAAACGGTAATCTCAACGGCAATGGCAACGGGAATGCCAACGGGAATGGCAATCTCAATGGCAATGGCAACGGCAACGCCAATGCCAACGGGAATGGCAACCTGAACGGCAATGGTAACGCCAACGCCAACGGCAACGGCAACCACAACTCGAACGTGAACTTCAATCACAGTTCATCGAATTCCGGCAGCCTGGCCGGTTCGGGCAGCTGGTCAGACTCCAACTCCACCAGCAACTCGGACAGCACGGCGACGGCGACGGCCTCGGTGAACCTCGATCTGACGGGTTACATGCCGACCGATGACGATTTCGCCGATGTGGACATTTCCGGCGGCGCGACCGTCGACAAGCTGCTCATCAATCGCGACGGCGAGATCGACTACAATCCGGGCGACGACGTTTCGATCGAGGACGTGCTCGCCGATGCGCTCGACGGCGCGGGCAATGACAGCGCCTTCGTGTTCAATCAGTCCAACCATCTGGAAGATAACGACCGGGTCGACGATCCCGATGTCTACAACAGCGGCAACTTCCAGCAGAACGGCAACGCCCGCGGCGGCACGGCCAGTGCCGAGGAAGGCATCGTTGCCGGCGGCGACGGCGGCAAGAACGACAGCAAGGCCGATGCCGACGGTGGTAACGGCGATGATGGTGGCGACGCATTCGGCGGCTGGTCGCATGCCGGCGGCGCGATCGGCGGTGGCGCGATCGGCGGCGGCGGAATCGGCGGCTTCGGTGGCGCCGGCGGTGCTGCCAACGGTGGTGCGTCAACCGGCGGTGCCGGTGCGAACGGCGGAACCGGCACGGGTACCGGTGTCGGCCTCGGCGCTCTCGGCGTCGGTGTCGGCGTGGGCGCCGACGGCGGCACGGGCGGCGCAGGCGGCCAGGGCGGCCAGGGCGGCCAGGCCAATGGCGGCACCAGCGGCAATGCCAACGGCGCTGCCGGCGGCAACAGCGGCTCGACCGCACCTGGCGGCAATGGCGGCAACGCCGATCCCGATGCGACCTCCACTGCGACGTCTGGCGATGCCATGTTCAGCGCCGCAGCTTCCGGTGCAATCGCCGGCCGTGCCAATGCCGGCGACGGCGCAGCCAGCGGCAACAGCGGCAATGGCGGTGCCGGCGGTGATGCAACCAGCGGAGACGGCTTCGGCGGCATCGGCGGCCTGGCTGGCGGAGGCGGCGCAGGCGGTACTGCCGACGGCGGTCTTGGCGCAGGCTGGGGCGGCGCCAACGGCATGGGCATGGGCGCAGGCACAGGTACTGGCGGTGCTGGCGGTGCTGGCGGTGCGTCCACAGGCGGACAAGGCGTCGGCGGTGCAGGCGGTGCCGGTGCAGCCGGTACAGGCGCACAAGGCGTTGGCGGCGACGGTACCGGTGGCATGTCGCTGGGTGGCTCGGCCTTCGCCGGTCACGGCGGTGACGGCGGCATGGGCGGCACGGCGAGCGTCGGCAATGCCGGCAATGGCGGCGCTGGCGGCACCTGGGGTTCGAACAACATGGACGATACCCTGATCGAGGGCCTGTCGCAGGCATCCGCCGACGCCTTCATCGACACCACGGCGTTCAACCAGAACATCGTGCTGGGTGCCAACGTTCTCGGCAATACGGTCGACATGACCGTTGTCGGCGGGAACTTCTCCCAGACTCTCGTCGGCGAAGACGACAACGATGGCATGGCCTGATCCAGCCCACTGACGGGCACGACATCCGTTCCCGTCAGCTACAGGACTGCGCGGCGCTGCCGCGCAGTCCCAACGATCAAGAAGTCATCCTCCGAAATCATACTTCCCAGAAGCGAGGTACTGGCCGTGTCGATGGACCCTATCACCGAAACAATCGCCCACTTTGTCGGCTTTTTCGAAATGGCGGTCGAGGAAGCGCGTGGCCGGCTCGACTATGACGAGTTCCGCGCCCTGAAAGCCAAGGCCGAGAAGGACGCCGAACTGCGCTCGGTGGATTACCATGGCGACGCGTCCTTCCAGTTGACCGACGTCGATCCGGACCTTCGCTACATCCCGTTCGATCACGCCGTCGTTCCACTGACCGCGGCGAACCAGGTGCAGGGACAATACAGCCCGCCGGCATCGGCGGATATCGGTCCCAGTTCGGCGCCCGATCCCTTCCTCAGGTTCGACGGCTACCTGTTCCCGATGCGGTTGAAGACCGAGTACATCCTGACGCCGCCCGGCCAAACCGCGGTGGTGGTCAAGCAAACCAATTTTCTGACGGACAACGACTATCTCAACATGTCCAACGTCGATGTGGACATGACGCCGGTCGCTTATTTCGAGAACGGCCTGGGCGTTCTGGCCGGCGAGGCGGACGCGCTCGATCCCATCGGCGAACTGACGAAGCCCGCCACGGAAGCTACGATCGGCACGCTGGTGCAGGACATTGCGCGGATCGTCAGCGACGACCTTGGCGACGGTCCCACTGCTACGGGCCCGGCGAATATCTTCGTCGCGAAAGGCAGCGCCGTCAGCGGCATCCATTCCAATGGCGCCCTCGTCGACGAGGCTCCGGCACTTTCCGATTACCTGCCGGAAGACGAAGAAGAGGAAGAAAACGAGCCGATCTCCTTCGTGGCTGGCGAAGGCGACGTCGACATCGTGGCGCATGTCGATCTGGACACCGGCTCCAACTTGCTGGTGAACGAGGCGCTGATCGCCAACAACTGGATCGTTTCGCCGGTGATCGCGGTTGGCGGAGACGCCATCGACATCAATCTGATCAGCCAGATCAATGTCTGGAGCGACATCGACAGCATCGGCACCGAATTCGCCAATTGGATCGCGGCGGACTCCCAGTCGACGGCCGCTTTCAACATCGCCTCGGTAACCCGTGACATAACTAAGCCGCAGGATACCGGGGATACCGATGCATCGTCGATGTTCCCGACCCAGTGGACGGTCACCCGGCTGGACGGCAACCTCGTCTTTCTCGACTGGATCGAGCAACTGAGTGTCGTGAGTGATCACGACACGACTGTCATGACAAAGGTCGGGTCTGAGACCATGGTCCAGATGGGCGGCAACACGATGATCAACGCGTTCTCGCTGCTGCAACTGGGCCAGTATTTCGATCTCGTGGTCGCCGGCGGCGGGTTCTATCACGCCAACATCATCAGCCAGACCAACATCCTGCTCGACAACGACTTCATGTGGGCGGAGAACGGCTTCAGCAGTTCCGGGTCCGCCTCGCTCTCGACCGGCGGCAACCTGCTGTGGAACCAGGCCAGCATTCACACGGTCGGCCAAACCAAGTTCATGGGCATGCCGGATCACTACATGCAGGCTGTCAACGGGCTCGGCGGCGGTAGCGACGACCTGCCGGGCGCCGTGCTGTCCGACAGCGCCTTTGCCGGTCTTGGCGCGCTGAACGTGCTCTATATCGGCGGCAGCATTTTCGATTTCCAGTACATTTCGCAGACGAACATTCTCGGCGACAGCGACCAGATCGCGATGTTCGAGGAATCGCTGGGCGACGACGGGACGGACAATGGCTGGACCATCACCACCGGATCGAACCATCTCATCAATATCGCATCCATCGTCGATTCCGGGGTCGACGGCACGGTCTATGCCGGCGGCGAAATCTATTCCGACGCCCTGCTCTACCAGGCGGAGCTGATATCCGACGATCCGCTCGGCACGCTTGGCGATCCGTCGGATCTCGCCAGCGAGGCGGTGGTGTTCCTGGCCGACGACATGCTCGAGCCCGATCTCGGCGACGATGAAGGCGGCGCAATCGGCGCGGACGCGCCGGAGGCTGTTCATGTCGACGTGATGCAAACCATGCTCGCCTAGGAGACCACCCATGACGGAATACCGCCGCCGGACGGATCGAGACCAGATCGATCCCCCCTTGCTCGACGACCAGGGCGGGATGACGGCGAGCGTCAAGAAGTCGCTCAGGCAGATGGAAGCCGCCGTGGCCGAACTCAGAGCCGAAGCCGACCATGACGTGCCGGATGCCGATGCGGCGCCACGCGCGGAACGGCGGGTGCCGAGGCAGGAACTCCGGCAGGCACCCCGCACCGACAAGCAGGAGACCGCCGAAGCCAAGACCGTTGAACCTCCCGTTTCGGATGCGGTGAACCCACCGGTCGGCGCACGAACGATCGAAGGCGATACCGGACCGGTCAGAACGCGCGAGGCCGAAGCCGGTGCGGGCGGACCGGGCGGCGGGCAATCGGGCAATGGGGGCGGCGGCGGCGGCGGAGGTCGCGGCCAGTTTCACAAGCGGCTCGGCCCCGTCGATTTCTCGAAAAGCCTGAAAGCGGGGCTGGCCGCCGTCCGCAACAACCTGACGATCGTGATGATCTTCACCTGCGCGACGAACATTCTCGTACTCGCGATTCCGATCTACCTGTTTCAAATTTCCGACAGGGTGCTGACAAGCCGGTCGATCGACACGCTGGTCATGCTCACGGTGGTCATTGTCGGCGCGGTGATCCTGCAGGTGACATTCGACGCGATCCGCCGTTTCATCCTGATGCGCACGGCGGTCGAGGTTGCCGCGCAGCTCGGCTCGCCGATCCTCAGCGCGGCCGCGCGCGCGTCGCTGCACAGCAACGGGCGCGAATACCAGATTCTCGGCGACCTGCAGCAGCTGCGTTCGTTTCTCGTTTCGGGAACGCTGCTGTCATTTCTCGACGGCCCGTTCGCACCGCTCTTCGTGCTGGCGATCTTCCTGATCCATTTCCATCTCGGAATGATCGTGGTCGTGACCGCGCTCTTTCTGCTTGTGATAGCGCTGTTCAACCAGCGGATGACATCCGCTCCCTTCGCCGAGGCCAACCTCGCCCAGAGCAAGGCTAACCTTCACCTCGATTCCATGTCGCGGAATTCGCAAATCATCAACGCGCTGGCAATGATCCCCGAAACCGTCGCGATCTGGGGTCGCGATACGGCATCTTCCCTGCGCTCGCAGGTTGCCGCCCAGGATCGCAACATCGTCTCCGCCGCCATGTCGCGCGGCGTTCGCCTGCTTACGCAGGTGGGGATGCTGGGCTGGGGTGCCTATCTGGCCCTCCAGGGCGAGATCACCGGCGGCATGGTAATCGCCGCCTCGATCATCGCCGGCCGGGCGCTGGCGCCGATCGAGGGCGTCATCGAGGGCTGGAGCCAATTCCTGCTGTCACGCTCCGCTTACGGACGCATCTCGTCGCTGCTGACCGCCTCTCCGCTGAATTTCGACCGGCTGCAACTGCCGCAGCCCGAGGGCCGGCTCGATGTCGAGCGGCTGCTCTATGTTCCGCAGGGCACCAAGCGCGTGGTGTTGAACGGCATCAGTTTCTCGCTGTTGCCCGGCGAATCGCTTGCCATCATCGGAGATTCGGGCGCGGGCAAGACGACGCTGGGCAAGATGCTGGTCGGATCGATCATGCCGACATCCGGCTGCGTGCGGCTTGACCTGATGGATTTGCGCAACTGGGACCAGCGCCAGTTCGGCGAGAACATTGGTTATCTGCCGCAGGACGTGCAGCTGTTTCCAGGCACGATCAAGGGCAATATCGGGCGGATGCGCGAGGACGCCACGGACGCCCAGATCTTCGAGGCCGCCTCGCTTGCCGACGTGCACGAGATGATCGCTTCGTTGCCTCAGGGCTACGAGACATTCGTGGCCTCCGACGGCGCGCCGCTCTCCGGCGGACAAAAACAGCGCATCGCCCTGGCGCGCGCGTTTTTCGGCAATCCGCGACTGGTCGTGCTCGACGAGCCGAACTCAAATCTCGACGGACATGGCGACATCGCCCTCGCCCGGGCATTGGCCCATGCGAAGCAGAACAAGATCACCGTGATCGCGATCACGCAGAAGCCGTCGCTGCTCAAATATGTCGACAAGATCCTGCTGCTGACCAACGGCACCATCTCGATGTTCGGCCGTCGTGAGGACGTGCTGCGGGCTCTTGCCGATTATCAGAACAACGGTCGCATCGGAAACAACGGGTAGAGGCAACAGAAGGCACCGGCATGAACAGCCTGACGACCACCAGCCACATCGAATGGTACACCGATGTGCCGCGCTCGATCCACCGGCAGACCATGGTCGGCCTGCTTCTGCTTGTCATCACCTTCGGCGGCTTCGGCGCATGGGCGTTCACAGCGCCGCTGGCGGCCGCCGTGGTCGCGCAGGGCAGTTTCGTCGCGACGGGGCAGAACAAGATCATCCAGCACCTGGAGGGCGGCATCATCAAGGAAATCCTCGTCAACGAGGGCGACCATGTCGAAGCGGGGCAACCGATCATCCGGCTCGACGAGACATCGGCTCAAGCGAACGAGCGCTCCATGCTGTTCCGGCGCGCACGCCTCGAGGCGATCAATGCCCGCCTGATGGCCGAATACAATGGCAGCGAAACGCTGGACTTTCCGGACTGGCTGGAGGAACAGGGCCACGACCCGGAGATCAACGCGATCCTCGAAAGCCAGCTGATCAGCTTCCAGTCGTCGCGGCGCAAGCTGGAAAGCGACCTGCAATTGCTGCGTTCAAACATGGAGTCGCTGGAATTCCGCGCCGAGGGCTACGAAACGCAGCGCAAATCGATGACGCGCCAGGCCGCTCTATTGCAGGAAGAACTGGCCGGCAAGATGACGCTCCTGGACAGCGGTTTCATCCGCAAGACCGAGACCAATGCGGTGCGCCGCGCCATCGCCGATGCCGAAGGCCAGATCGGCCGGCTTGGTTCCGAGGTTTCCGAAACCATGTCGCAGATCAAGAAGCACCGGGAGCAGATCGCCCAAACCGAGGCCAGCTACCGGCAGGCGGCCGTGGACGAATTGCAGGCGATCGCGGCCGAACTGGACAATGTCCGCGAACAGTCGCGCAGCGCCGAGAACGTGCTGGAACGCATTACGATCAATGCACCGGTCTCGGGAACGGTCGTGCGGATGCATTACCACACGGCGGGCGGCGTCATCGAAAGCGGCAAGGGCATCGCCGAGATCCTGCCGACGGACGTACCGCTGATCATCGAGACGCAGGTGCCACGCACCGACATCGATTCCGTGCGCGTCGGCCAGGACGCCATCGTGCGGCTGACCGCGCTCAACCAGCGCACCACGCCGGTTTTGAACGGCAAGGTTTATTACGTGTCGGCGGATTCGCTGCCGGACGTGACGCCGACCGAGCAACGCGAAGTCTATATCGCCCGGGTCAGCCTGGATCCCAGCGAAATACAACGCGTGCCCGGCTTCAGCCCGACACCCGGCATGCCGGCGGAGATCATGATCCAGACCGCCGAACGCACGTTCTTCGACTATCTGTCGCGGCCGATCATAGACAGCATGCAGCGCGCATTCCGTGAGCGCTGACCGCCGCCGCGCCGGTCACAGGCCGGTGCGCAAGTGCCAGAGTTCCGGGAACAGTTCGACCGACAGCATGCGCTTCAGATAATCGACGCCGACCGTGCCGCCGGTGCCGCGCTTGAAGCCGATGACCCGCTCGACAGTGGTGACGTGGTTGAAACGCCAGCGACGGAAATAGTCCTCGAAATCGACCAGCTTCTCCGCCAGTTCGTACATCTCCCAGTGATGTTCGGGATCACGGTAAACCTGCGCCCATGCTTCTGCGACACCGTCGTCGGCGGCGTAAGGCTTCGAAAGGTCGCGGGAGAGCACCGCTACCGGCACCGCCACGCCGCTGTCCGCAAGACATCTCAGCGCCACATCGTAGAGGCTCGGACGGTTTAGTTCGGCTTCGAGCAGCTTCGCGATGTCGGCGCGGTGCGCATGCGGACGCAGCATCGCGGAATTGCGGTTGCCGACGGTAAACTCGATCAGCCGGTACTGCCAGGACTGGAAGCCGCTCGACTGACCAAGCGCATCGCGAAAGCAGGTGTAGTCGGACGGCGTCATGGTGCGCAGCACGTCCCAGGCGCTGTTCAACTGTTCGAAGATGCGGGAAACGCGAGCGAGCATCTTGAAGGCCTGGCGATGCCTCCCCTCCTCCAGCGCGGCTCGTGCCGCACCGAGTTCGTGCAGCGCCAGCTTCATCCACAGTTCCGAGGTCTGATGCTGAATGATGAACAGCATCTCGTCATGGGCATCCGACAAGGGCTTTTGCGCCGTCAGCACATGGTCCAGGCCGAGATAGTCGCCGTAGGACATGCGCCCGTCGAAAGCCATTTCCGCGCCTTCTTCGGCGGGATCGTACGGCGTTCTCGTCATGTCACAGCGCTCCGCTTGCGAAATTCAGGCTTGTCCCAGGCACGGGTGGCGATGATGTCGGCCAGCACCGAGATCGCGCGGTCCACATCGTCGTCGCCGATATAGAGCGGCGTGAAACCGAAGCGCATCACGTCGGGTGCACGGAAATCGCCGATCACGCCCTGCGCGATCAGCGCCTGCATGGCGGCATACCCCTCCTCGAAGGCAAACGAAACCTGGCTGCCACGCCGTTCGGCGTCGCGCGGGCTGACCAGCGTCAATCCGGGGCAATTCGTCTCTACACCGGCGATGAAACGCTCGCAGAGTTCAATTGAGCGGCGCCGCAGATCAGTCATGTCGACGCCCTCCCAGATATCGAGCGCGGCATCGAGGACGGCCATCTGGATCACCGGCGGCGTGCCGACGCGCATACGGTCGATACCGGTGCCCGGCCTATAATCCGGATCGAAGGCGAAGGGCGCCTCGTGGCCGAGCCAGCCGGAGAGCGCGGGATCGACGTTTTCGGCGAGTTCGGGCCGGACGTAGATGAAGGCCGGCGCGCCAGGACCACCATTGAGATATTTGTAGGTACAGCCGGTGGCGAAATCCGCGCCGGTACCGGCGAGATCGACCGGCAGGGCGCCGGCGGTATGGGCGAGATCCCAGAGCGCCAGCGCGCCGGCATCATGCGCCTTCTTCGTCAGCGCTTGCATGTCGTGCATGCGGCCGGTGCGGTAATCGACATGGGTCAGCATCAGCGCTGCCACATTCTCGTCGATGGCAGCTTCAACCTCCTCGGGCGCGACGACGCGCAGTTCGTGGCCCTTGCCGAGGCTGCGCAGCAGGCCCTGCGCCATGTAGAGATCGGTCGGGAAGTTGCCGCTGTCGGACAGCACGACCTTGCGGTCCGGGCGCAGGTCGAGGGCGGCGGCGAGTGCCTGGTAGACCTTGATCGATAACGTGTCGCCGATGACGACCGTGCCGGGCCCGGCGCCTATCAGCCGGGCGATGCGATCGCCGATGCGGCGCGGCATCTCCATCCAGTTCGCCTTGTTCCAAGCGGTGATCAGCATCTCGCCCCACTCGCTGGCAATCACCTCCTGCGCCCGCTTTTCGGCGGCAAGCGGCAGCGGCCCGAGCGAGTTGCCGTCGAGATAAGTGATCCCGTGCGGGATATGGAATGCCGCCCTGGTAAGGGAGAAATCGGTCATCAATTGCCCTTCCGCAGCATGAAACGCTGGATCTTGCCTGTCTGCGTCTTCGGCAAAGCGTCCGCAAAGACAATGCGGCGGGGATACTTGTAGGGCGCGATGGTGTCTTTCACGTGGTTTTGCAGCCGCAGCACCATGGCCTCGGACGGCTCGGCGCCGTCGGTCAGCACGACATGGGCCTCGACGATCTGGCCGCGTTCCTCGTCGGGCGCCCCGACGACTGCGCATTCGAGCACGTCGGGATGGGCGAGCAGCGCCGCCTCCACGTCGGGGCCGGCGATGTTGTAGCCGGACGAGATGATCATGTCGTCATTGCGCGCGGCAAAATGGAAATAGCCGTCCTCGTCCTGCCGGAACGAGTCGCCGGTGATGTTCCAGCCGTCCCTGACATAATCCGCCTGGCGGGCGTCGGCGAGATAGCGGCAGCCGGTCGGGCCGCGCACCGCGAGCCGGCCGACTTCGCCGCGCGGCACTTCATTCATCTCCTCATCGACGATGCGCGCCTCGTAGCCGGTCACCGGTTTGCCGGTGCAGGCGGGATGCGAGTCGCCGAAGCGATTGGTGATGAAGATATGCAGCATCTCGGTCGCGCCGATGCCGTCGAGCATCGGCTTGCCGGTCTTCTCCATCCATTCCTCGTAGACGGGCGCGGGCAGCGTCTCGCCGGCGGAAACGGCGGCGCGCAGGCTCGACAGGTCCGCACCCTCTTCCATCGCGCGCAGCATGACGCGATACGCCGTCGGTGCCGTGAAACAGACCGTCGCCCTGTATTCCTGGATGATGTCGATCAGGTTCTGCGGCGAGGCGTTTTCGAGCAGCGCGGCGGACGCGCCAAAACGCAACGGGAAGATCGCAAGGCCGCCCAGGCCGAATGTGAAGGCAAGCGGCGGCGAACCAACGAAGATGTCGTCCGGCGTGACGCCAAGCACCTCCTTCGCATAACCGTCGGCGATGATGAGAAGGTCGCGGTGGAAATGCATGGTCGCCTTGGGCGTGCCTGTCGTACCGGAAGTGAAACCAAGCAGGGCCACATCGTCCCGGCCGGTCTGCACCGCATCGAACCGCACCGGCTTGTTGAGCGCGACACGATCGAGTTCGGCATCGTGATTGGCGGTACCGTCGAAACCGATCACCTTGTCGAGACAGTTCTCGCCCTTGGCGCAGGCAATCATCTCGTCCATCAGCCGTGTATCGCAGAGCGCCAGCGTCACTTCGGCCTTGTCGACGATCTTCGCCAGCTCGCCGGCGCGCAGCATCGGCATGGTGTTGATCACGACGGCGCCGGCCTTGGTCGCGGCCAGCCAGCAGGCGACCATCGCCGGATTGTTGGCGGAGCGGATCAGGATGCGGTTGCCCGGCTTTACGCCATAATCCTCGACCAGCGCGTGGGCGATGCGGTTGGTCCAGTCGGTCAGCTCCTTGTAGGTGCGCCGACGGCCGTTGCCGATCAGGGCGGTATGATCGCCGAATCCCTTTTCGACCATCGCGTCGGTCATCTCGACGGCGGCATTGAGACGGTCCGGGTAATCGAAGCCATCGAGGTTCAGGTCCGGCCACTGGTTCTGCGGCGGCAGGTTGCGTCTGGCGAAATCGTCAACATGCGCGGTCGGTCCCAACATGGCGTTCTCCATTACAGTGCGGACAGGGCGGCGTCCGATGTCGGCAGGACAGCTGTCGCCTCGATCTCGACCTTCGCGCGGTCCTCGACGAGGTCGGCGACCTGCAGCAGCGCCATCGCCGGATAGTGCTTGCCGATGATTTCGCGATAGACCGCGCCGAGGTCGCGCAGGCGGGCGAGATATTCGCGCTTGTCGGTAACATACCAGGTCAGGCGCACCAGGTGCTCCGGGCCGGCGCCGGCCTCGGCGAGCACCTCGACTATGTTGCGCAGCGTCTGGGCGACCTGGTCGACGAAGTCGTCGCTTTCGAACTCCTGCTGGCCGTTCCAACCGATCAGGCCGCCGAGGAAGATCATGCGCCCGGTCGCGGCAACGCCGTTGGCGTAACCGGCGGCCGGCTTCCAGTTTTTCGGATTCAGCAGTTCATGCGGGGAGGGATTCATAGGCCGTTTCCTTTTCGTGCCGCGTGGGCGCCTTCGGCCAGGGTCGCGCGAGCGATGACGATCTTCTGCACGTCGCTTGCCCCTTCGTAGATGCGCAAGGCGCGGATTTCCCGGTACAGGCTTTCGACCGCCATGCCGCTTCGCACGCCGTCGCCGCCATACAATTGAACCGCCTGGTCGATGACGCGCTGCGCGGCCTCGGTGGCATGCAGTTTCGCCATGGCCGCTTCGCGGCTGACGCGCGGCGCGCCCTGATCCTTGACCCAAGCGGAACGGTAGACGAGCAGCGCCGAGGCATCGATATCGAGCGCCATGTCGGCGATATGGCCCTGCACCATCTGCAGGTCGGCAAGCGGGGCGCCGAATAGCTGGCGCGAACTGGCGCGGCCAAGCGCCTCCTCCAGGGCACGGCGCGCGAAACCCAGCGCCGCCGCGCCAACACTGGCGCGGAAGACGTCGAGCACGGACATCGCGATCCTGAAACCTTCGCCCGGCTTGCCGATCATCGCGGTGTCCGGCAGTTCGATGCCGTTGAAGCGGATATGCGCCAGCGGATGCGGTGCGATCACGTCAATGCGCTCGACGATCTCGAGACCCGGCGTGTCGGCGGGCAGCAGGAAGGCCGACAGCCCCTTGGCGCCCGGCGCCTCGCCGGTGCGGGCGAAGACGACATAAAGGTCGGCGATGCCGCCGTTGGAAATATAGGTTTTCTCGCCGTCCAGAATGTAGCTGTCGCCTTGCCTGCGCGCCGTGGAGGCTATGTTCGCCACATCGGAGCCCGAGGCCGGCTCGGTGAGTGCGAAGGCCGAGATCGCCTTTCCGGCGCGCGTTTTCTCCAGCCATTTTCGCTGCTCGGGCGAGCCGAATAACGACACCGCGCCCATGCCCAGTCCCTGCATGGCAAAAGCAAAATCGGCGAGCCCGTCATGACGTGCCAGCGTCTCGCGGATCAGGCAAAGCGTACGCACATCGAGTGTCTCGCCCTCGCCGGCGCCACTATGGCGCAGCCAGCCGCCGTCTCCCAGCATTTCGACCAGCCCGCGGCAAGCGGCGTCGACATCGCCGTGATCGGCGGGCAGATTGGCAATGCACCATGTTTCGAGTTTATCGGCTAGTTCGCGGTGGCGCTCCTCGAAGAACGGCCAGTCGAGAAAGGAACGATCGGCCACGTCAGTTACCCTCGAAGACAGGTTTTTCCTTGGCGACGAAGGCGTGATAGGCGCGGGAGAAGTCCTGCGTCTGCATGCAGATCGCCTGTGCCTGCGCCTCGGCCTCGATCGCCTGTTCGAGGCCCATGTTCCATTCCTGGTTCAACTGCGTCTTGGTGATGCCATGGGCGAAGGTCGGGCCCGCGGCGATCCGCGACGCGAGCGCCATTGCCGCCTCTTCCAGCTTGTCCGCCTCATGCAGCGCGTTCCAGAAGCCCCAGTTGGCACCCTCATCGGCGCTCATCGTGCGGCCGGTGTAAAGCAGTTCGGCGGCCCTGCCCTGGCCGATGATGCGCGGCAGCATGGCGCAAGCGCCCATGTCACAGCCGGCAAGCCCGACCCGGGTGAAAAGGAACGCTGTCTTGGCTTCCGGAGTCGCGAAGCGCAGGTCCGACGCCATGGCGACAATCGCGCCGGCGCCGACGCAAACGCCGTCGACGGATGCGATAATCGGCTTGCCACAGCCGATCATCGCCTTGACCAGATCGCCGGTCATGCGGGTGAAGGCGAGCAGATCCTTCATGTCCATCTTGACCAGCGGACCGATGATGTCGTGGACATCGCCGCCCGAGCAGAAATTGCCGCCATTGGACGCAAAAACAACGACATCGACATCGTGAGCATAGACCAACGCGCGGAAGGTGTCGCGCAGCTCCGCATAGCTGTCGAAGGTCAGCGGATTCTTGCGGTCCGGCCTGTTCAGCCGAATCGTGGCGATACGGTCCTTCACCTCCCACAGAAAGTGTTTCGGTTGGAGATTTGCGAGTTCTGTCATGGCTCTTCCTTGCGCATCCGCTTGAGGATGGCGGTCAGCGTGTCGATGTCTTCTTCCGAAAGGTTGGAATAGAGCGCGTTGACCTCGCGCTCGTGTTCGGCGGCGAGATGTTCGAACCGGCTGCGGCCCGCCTCGGTGAGCGCCACATGGATGGTGCGGCGGTCGCTTTCCGACGGGATGCGGCGCACCAGGCCGTCGGTCTCCAGCCGGTCGACGACCGCGGTGGCGTTGCCGTTGGAAACCAAAAGCATGCGTGACAGCTCAGACATGGTGACCGGATCGCGCGAGCGGAACAGCGCTGCCATGACGTCGAAACGCGGCAGGGTCGTGTCGTGGTTGACGCGCAGGAACTCGCGTAGATGGCTCTCGCCGGCGCGGGTGATGCCGAGCAGCCTTATCCAGAGTTTCAGGCGGCGCTTCGAGAGCGGGTCGGCGGTCACGGTTCCGCTCACACTTCGCCTCCCGTGATCGCCAGCGTGTGGCCGTTGACGCCCTCGGAGCCCGGCCCGCACAGGTAAAGCGCGGCGGCGGTCACTTCGGCGGGCGCGATCAGGCGGCGCTGCGGACTGGTCGAGGTGACTGCGGCAACGGCCTCCTCACGGCTGCGGCCGGTCTTGGTCATGATGTTCTGGATCGTGCGCTCCGCCATCTCGGTGTCGATATAGCCGGGGCAGATCGCGTTGACGGTGACCGGCGTGCGGGCCACCTCGTGGGCGACCGAGCGGACGAGGCCGACGACCCCGTGCTTGGTCGCGGCATAGGTGGACACGTAGCCGCCGCCCTTGATGCCCATGATGGAGGAAACGGCGATCAGCCTGCCCCACCCCGTCATCTGGCGCAGCCCCTCGCGGAATGTCAGGAAGGTACCGGTCATGTTCACCGCCACCAGCGCGTTCCAGCGATCGAGCTCCGTCTTGACCAGCGCGGAGCTTTCCGCCGCTCCGGCATTGGCGATGACGATATCGACGGGCCCGGCGGCCTCGAACATCGTCCTGACACTGTCCTCGTCCGTCACGTCGGCCACGATCGGGCGGATCGCCTTGTTGTCGCCGGCCACGTTTTCCAGCGGCTCGCGCCGCCTGCCGGCGATGACGACCTCGCAGCCCGCCTCGACGAAACCGCGGCAGAAATCGGCGCCCGTGCCGGTGCCTCCGCCCGTGATCAGGACCCTCTTGCCTTCCAGATTCATGCTCGTATCGCCTCCTGTGCGCGCTCGGCCAGCCGGAACGCCTGATCGCGCCCGGCCAGATATGGCAGCGGCCAATGCTCCTCCCTGTCACCGAGCGCCACTGCCGCATGCAGTGTCCAGTATGGGTCAGCGAGATGCGGCCGGGCAAGACAGACCAGATCGGCGCGTCCCGCCATCAGGATCGAATTGACGTGGTCTGTCTCGTAGATGTTGCCGACAGCCATGGTGGCGATCTCCGCCTCGTTCCGGATGCGATCCGAAAACGGCGTCTGGAACATGCGGCCATAGACCGGTTTTGCGTCCACGGTCGTCTGGCCGGCCGACACGTCGATGATGTCGGCACCCGCCTCCTGGAACGCCTTGGCGATTTCGACCGCGTCCTCCGGCGTGACGCCTTCGCTTCCGACCCAGTCGTTGGCGGAAATGCGCACGGACATCGGCTTGTGCTTCGGCCACGCCTCGCGCATTGCCGCGAAAACCTCCAGCGGATAACGCATGCGGTTTTCGAGGCTGCCGCCATATTCGTCGCTGCGGCGGTTCGATACCGGCGATATGAAGGAGGAGATCAGGTAGCCATGCGCGGCGTGAAACTCGATCATGTCGAAGCCGGCGCGTTCGGACATTTCTGCTGCGGCGACGAACTGCGCCTTGACGGCATCCATGTCGGCGCGGTCCATCTCACGCGGCACGGCGTTCCTGTCGGACCATGGCAGCGGTGAAGGGGCAAGCAGCGGCCAATTGTCCTCGGCGAGCGGCAGATCGGCGCCGTCCCAGCCGAGGCCGGTCGATCCCTTGCGGCCCGAATGACCGATCTGGCAGCAGATCTTCGCCCGCGTTTCGGCATGGACGAAATCGACCAGCCGTTTCCATGCCGCCTCGTGTTCCGGCGCATAAAGGCCTGGACATCCAGGCGTGATGCGCCCTTCCGGCGACACGCAGGTCATCTCGGTGTAGACTAGGCCCGCGCCGCCCTTGGCGCGTTCCGCGTAGTGGACGAAGTGCCAGTCGGTGGGACAGCCGTCGACGGCCTTGTACTGCGCCATTGGCGAAACGACGACCCGGTTGACGAGTTCCATCTCGCGCAGCCTGTAGGGCGCGAACATCGGCGCGCGGCCCGGTTTGCCCCCCGCCTTGGCCTGGAACCAGTCCTCGGCCGAGCCGAGCCATTCCGGATCGCGCAGGCGCAGGTTCTCGTGGCTGATGCGCTGCGAGCGGGTCAGCAGCGAATAGTTGAACTGGACGGGATCGAGATCGAGATAACGCTCGACCTCCTCGAACCATTCGAGCGAGTTGCGCGCCGCCGATTGCAGCCGCAACACCTCGAGGCGCCGCTCTTCCTGGTAGCGCTTGAAGGCGGCTTCCATGGTCGGTTCGGAATGCAGGTAGTCGGCCAGTGCGATGGCGCTGTCGAAGGCGAGGCGCGAACCCGAACCGATGGAGAAGTGGCCCGTCGCCGCCGCATCGCCCATCAGAACGACGTTTTCGTGGTACCACTTCTCGCAGATCACGCGCGGGAACTGCATCCACACCGCCGAACCGCGCAGATGCGCGGCATTCGACATCAGCTCATGGCCATCGAGGTGCTTTTCGAAGATCTTGCGGCAGGTCTCGACCGTCTCTTCCTTCGACATGTGCTCGAAGCCCCAGCGGTCCCAGGTCTCCGGCAGGCACTCGACGATGAAGGTCGCGGTGTTTTCGTCGAACTGGTAGACATGGGCCCAAACCCAGCCGTGTTCGGTCTTCTCGAATATGAAGGTAAAGGCGTCGTCGAATTTCTGGTGCGTACCGAGCCAGACGAACTTGCACTTACGAACGTCGATATCGGGCTTGAAGACCTCTTCATATTCGCTCCGGACGACTGAATTGATCCCGTCCGTGGCGACGACGAGATCGTAGTCGCGGCGGTACTCCTCAGCCGACTTGAATTCCGTTTCGAAACGCATATCGACACCCAGTTCGCGGGCGCGCTGCTGCAGCAGGATCAGCATCTGCTTGCGGCCAATGCCTGCAAAACCGTGCCCGCCGGAAACGGTGCGCACGCCCTTGTGGATAACGGCGATGTCGTCCCAATAGGCGAAGTGATCGCGGATCGCCTCGGTCGACTTCGGATCATTGCCCTGCATGCGCTCCAGCGCATCGTCGGACAGCACGACGCCCCAGCCGAAGGTGTCATTGGCGCGGTTGCGTTCCAGCACCGTCACCTCATGCGAGGAGTCGCGCAACTTCATCGAAATCGCGAAGTAGAGCCCGGCGGGACCGCCGCCCAAACACAGAATTTTCATAAGTTCTCCCCGAAGGCACTTTCGAAGGACAGGGTGCCACCGGTCATTATTTATTTCAAGCTTAAAATTTCAAGCTGGAAACATGTCAGTTCAGCCAATGTCGAAGCTGCGCCGCCTGCTCGCGCGGTAGCGATAACGTCCTGCCCGGGATGGAAGGCGGCTAGGCGGCCACAACGACCTGGTTGCGGCCGCGGTTCTTTGCCTCGTAGAGCGCGGCGTCGGCGCGGGCGACCAGCGTATCGAAGCTTCTGTCGTGCTCGGCCAGGGAGGCCACCCCGAGCGAAATGGTGAAGTTGAGCGTACCGGTTTCGCCGCGCACATCGATGGCGCTGGCGGCGTAGCGCAGTTTTTCGCCCAGAGCCGCGGTTTGGCCGATGCCGAAATTCGGCAACAACAGAAGGAACTCCTCGCCGCCGATCCGGCCGAACACCGCATCGTCGCCTCCCTCCATGCGGACGATTTCGCTTGCCGTGCCGGCAAGCGAGATCAACGCCTGGTCGCCGACGCCATGACCGTGGCCGTCATTGATCTTCTTGAAATGATCGACGTCGAGCAGGGCGACAGAAAGATCGAAGCGGGACTGGTCGATCATTTCCATGTGGCGCGCCGCCTCTTTGAACACATGGCGGCGATTGTGGATACCGGTCAGCTCGTCGATGATGGAGAGCTGCTCCAGCTGCTGCTCCTTGAGCTTCATGTCGGTGACATCCTGCAGCAGGAGCTGGACCACCGGCGTTCCCGCCCATGGCAGACGAACCGAGATCAGCTTGATGGAGATCATCCGGCCGCGCGGATTGAGCAGCAGAGTTCCCTGATTGATCGGCTCGATGCCGTTGCCGAAGGAGCGCTCGATCTGTTCCCTGACGCGGCGGACCTCGCTCTGCGCGACGAAATCGAGAATATGCTGGCCGACCAGCTGATCGCGGAGACCGCCGAGCATGCGACAGGCCTCCTGATTGGCGAACAGGATGCCCTGCCGCGTATGGATGAGAAGCCCCATCGGCATGATGTCCAGCATCATGCCCATCCGCTCCTGCGTGTCGATCAGTGCCTGCCGCGTAACCTTGGCGGCATCCAGGGAATCATCGTCGCCAATGAATTCCCCCGCGAGTGCTTCACTCATTTCACTCCCCATTTCCCGCGCTCACATGCCGCAAGCTTCGTAAACATAATGTTTCCCAACGGAAAGAAAGCGCCTGATTTTGCTGTGTTTTTGGAATTCGTAACCGTTTTCTTACATTCCTTTAGGGAAATTCGACCGCAACGCCGCCCCGGACACCCCGCCGCACGAACGGCTTTTTCGCGGACTTGGCGTGGCCGTCGCTTTCGCATGCGCTATAACCTGAGGGGCCTGGCGGGCACAGGCAGGCCAAGCGGGAGAATGACATGAGGAAGCTTCAGACACAGGGCGTTCATCACATCACTATCGTGGGCGCCGACCGCCAGACATCGATCGACTTTTGGGAGGGTGTGCTCGGCATGCCCTTCGTGTTCGAACAACCCAATCTCGACAGGGAAAGCGAAAGCCATCTCTATTTCGATCCGGGTGACGGGCGGCTGATCACCATCTTTACCGACGACAGCCGCAAGCCCGAGCCGGCGCGCACGCCGACCGATATCGGCTGCGTGCACCATCTGGCCTTCGCGATGTCGCAGGCAACCTTCTGGCAGGCCGTCGAGCGGCTGGACGAGCGCGGCATCAAGCACAGCGGACCGAAGGATCGCGGTTTCATGGATTCGATCTATTTCAACGACCCGCTCGGCCTGCTGATCGAGCTTGCCTCCTACCGGTTCGAACCGCCCTTCGGTGTCTCGCACGGCCAGGTCATGCTGGAGGCGCACAGGATTCGTGTAGCGCGCGGCGATCATCACATCGACAAGATCCATCTGGCCGACGCGATCGAGAGCCTGACGGCCAGAACCTTCGACAGCCTGTCGTCTGACCGCAGCCCGAAAAATCCGTACTGACGGTTAGAGCGGGACGCGCGGCGTCGACTTGATCGACTTCAGGACAAGATTTGTGCGCACCTGCGCCACGCCAGGCAGGCGGAACAGGAACTCCTCGAGAAAGACGTTGTAGGCGTCCTTGTCCTCGCACAGCACATGGACGTGGTAGTCCGCCTCACCCGTAGTGGCGAAGACCTGCAGCACTTCCGGGCGGCGCGACAGCGCTTCGATGAACTGGTCGAGATGATGGCGTTCGTGGCGCTGCAACGTCACATGAACGATCGCGCTGAAACGCTGGCCGACGCGTTCGCCATCGATAAGCGCGATGTAACCGGAAATGACGCCCGCCTCCTCCAGCGCGCGCACCCGGCGCCAGCAGGCGGATGCAGACATGCCGACTGCATTGGCCAGATCCTGGTTGGATATGCGGCAGTCCTGCTGCAACAAGGAAAGCAGGCGGCGGTCGGTCTCTGAAAGCGCTGGAATATCATTCATCGGAATAACTATCCGTTTGCGGTCTCAAGTTCGGATAGATCATCCGTTTCTGCATTGCAAATCGGCGATTCTGACAAGACTGTCCGCCACGTCCTGCTAAAATGGCCGGAAACCGCATTGCGGGAGGAATTCCGATGAACAAGCATGTCACAGACAAGAACCTGCTCGCGTCCTATCAGTTGAACGACCGTTACACGCTGGAGAGCGGTCGCGTCTTTCTGACCGGCACGCAGGCGCTGATACGCATCGCAATCGAACAGGCGCGCCGCGACAGCGCCGCCGGGATGGACACCGGCGGCCTGGTTTCGGGCTATCGCGGCTCGCCGCTCGGCGCGGTCGACCTGGAGATGTGGCGCGCCCGCGGCCTGACGGAAAGACTCGGAATCGAGTTCCTGCCCGCGATCAACGAGGACCTCGCGGCGACCGCGATTCTCGGCTCGCAGCAGGTGGAGACCAATCCGGACCGGACCGTCGATGGCGTCTTCGGCCTGTGGTACGGCAAGGGACCGGGCATCGACCGCGCCGGCGATGCGCTGAAGCACGGCAACGCCTATGGCTCGTCGCCGCATGGCGGCGTCCTCGTCGTCGCCGGCGACGACCATGGCTGCGTCTCCTCCTCCATGCCGCACCAGTCGGACGTCGCCTTTATGACTTTCCTGATGCCGACTCTCAATCCGGCGTCGATCGGCGAGTATCTGAGCTTCGGCGAATACGGCTATGCGCTGTCCCGCTATTCGGGCATGTGGGTCGGCTTCAAGGCGATTTCCGAGACCGTCGAGGCCGGCGCTTCGGTCGAACTCCTGCCGCCTCGCCGCTTTGCCGAGCCTGACTACACCATTCCGCCCGGCGGGCTGCATTATCGCTGGCCCGACCTGCCCGGCCCGCAGATCGAAGAGCGCATGGAGGCGAAGAAGCACGCCGTTTTCGCCTTCGCCGAAGCCAATCCGATCGACCGCCGGATCTACGGCATCGACGACGCCCGGTTCGGGATCGTCACCACCGGCAAGGGCCATCTCGACCTGATGGAGGCGTTGCGCCTGCTCGGTCTCGACGAAGCCGAATGCCGCAAGCTCGGCATCGACATCTACAAGGTCGGGATGGTTTGGCCGCTCGCGCGCCGCGACGCGCTGGACTTCGTCAAGGAAAAGGAAGAGGTCCTTGTCATCGAGGAAAAGCGCGGCATCATCGAGAGCCAGTTGAAGGAATATTTCTACGACTGGCCCGGTCACAAGCCGCGCGTCATGGTTGGCAAGCGCGACGAGACGGGCGAAAGGTTGGTGCCTTGGACCGGCGAACTGTCACCGCGCCTTCTGTTGCCCATCGTCGCAAAGCGGCTCGATCCGTTCTTCCCCGAAGCAAAACTGCCGGAGCGGGCGGCGGCCCTGCAGGCCGCAGATGACCGGGTCATTTCCGTCAGCGGCGCGACGCGTACGCCCTATTTCTGCTCAGGCTGTCCGCACAACACCTCGACGCGCGTACCGGAAGGCTCGAAGGCTCTGGCCGGCATCGGCTGCCATTTCATGGCAAGCTGGATGGATCGCGACACCTCCTCGCTGATCCAGATGGGCGGCGAAGGCGTCAACTGGGCCGCCTCGTCGATCTTCACCGGCAAGGGCCACATCTTCCAGAATCTCGGCGAAGGCACCTATTACCATTCCGGCTCGATGGCGATCCGCCAGGCAATCGCTGCCAGGGCCAACATCACCTATAAAATCCTGTTCAACGACGCCGTCGCCATGACCGGCGGCCAGCCGGTCGACGGGCCGATCAGCGTGCAGGCCATCGCCCATTCGGTGCGCGCCGAGGGCGTCGAACGCATCGCGCTGGTCTCCGATCATCCGGAGAAGTTTTCGCCGCCCGATTTCCCGCCGCGCGTGACAGTCCATCATCGCCCTGATCTCGACACCGTGCAGCGCGAATTGCGTGACATTCCCGGCGTGACCGTGCTGATCTACGAACAGACCTGCGCCACGGAAAAGCGCCGGCGGCGCAAGCGCGGCACGATGGAAGATCCGAAGCGTTTCGCCTTCATCAATGACCTCGTCTGCGAGGGCTGCGGCGATTGCTCGGTGGAATCGAACTGCCTCAGCGTCGAGCCGCTCGAAACGCCCTACGGCCGCAAGCGCAAGATCAACCTGTCGAACTGCAACAAGGACTTCTCCTGCCTGAACGGCTTCTGCCCAAGCTTCGTGACCGTCGAGGGCGCGACACGGCGCAGGAAGAACCCGGACACCGACACCCTGTCGGAAAAGGCACAGACGCTACCTGTGCCCGACCTGCCCGCGCTCGACAAACCGTTCGACCTTGTCGTTACCGGCGTCGGCGGCACCGGCGTCGTCACCATCGGGGCTGTCACCACCATGGCGGCGCATCTGGAGGGAAAGGGCGCGAGCGTGCTCGACTTCACCGGCTTCGCGCAGAAGTTCGGCCCGGTAATCTCCTATGTGCGCTTCGGCGCCGAGCCCGCCGCCATCAACCAGGTTCGCGTCGACGCCGGCGCGGCGGATGCGCTGATCGGCGGCGACGTGGTCGTCTCGTCCTCGCCGAAGGCGTCGAACACCTATCGCGCCGGCATGCGCGCGGTTCTCAATACCGCCGAGATGCCGACGGGCGACATCGTTCTGCATCGCGACGCGCAGCTGCGCACCGATGCGCGGGTCGATGCAATTGCCCGCGTCATCGGCAAGGAAAATCTGCGCATCGCCGACGCCAACCGCCTCGCCGAAGAGCTGATGGGCGACGCTATCTACGCCAACATGATCATGCTCGGCATGGCTTGGCAGGAAGGGCTGGTACCGGTCGGGCTGGCGGCGATGCTGCGCGCCATCGAACTGAATGGCGTCGCAGTCGAGCGCAACAAGGCGGCATTCGCGATCGGCCGTCTGGCTGCCGCCGATCCGGCGGCGCTCAACGTATCGGAAGAGACCACGCAACCGGAATGCCTCGAAACCATCGTCTCGCGGCGCGCCGCGTTTCTCACCGAATACCAGAATGCGCGCTGGGCGAGGCGGTTCCGCGCCCTTGTCGGACGTGTCGAGGCAGCCGAAGCGGAACATGGCGGCGATGCGCTTTCGACGGCGGTGGCGAAAGCGCTGTTCAAGCTGATGTCCTACAAAGACGAGTACGAGGTGGCGCGGCTGCACATGCAGAGCGGTTTCCTCGGCAAGCTGCGCGAAGAGTTCGAGGGCGACTTCCGGGTCCACTACCACATGGCGCCGCCCTTCCTGCCGGTCGGCAAGGATCATCGCGGCCGTCCGCGCAAGATCGAGCTCGGCCAGTGGATGCAAATACCGATGCGCCTCCTGGCGAGGCTGAAGTTCCTGCGCGGCAGCGCCTTCGATCCGTTCGGTTACAGCGCCGAGCGGCGCATGGAGCGCGAGTTGATCGACTGGTACGAGAGTCTGATCGAAACGATGCTGGAAAGACTGCCGCGAACCGGCACCGACCGGCTTGTGCCAATCGCCGAGGCGGCGATGGATATTCGCGGCTACGGGCCGGTGAAGGAAGAAGCCGTCGCGGAGGTCAAGGCGCGGGTGGAAAAGCTGCTGGCGGAACCCGATGCGCCGGAAACACTCAGGCAGGCCGCCTGACGATGTGATTGTCCCAGGCGAGCTGCGTCTTGTGGCCGCCGAGCATGCCCAAGCCGGAAGAGAGGAAATAGCCCCTGTCCTTTACCGCCGCGCCGCAGACATCGGCGAGGTCGTGACGAGCAAGCACCGCGCCTGTCGCCTGTTCGACCTCAAAGGCGACATTGCCCTGCGGCGATGTGAAGACCACCGAGCCGGCGGCCTCGTTTGCGACGACGGAACCGATGTAGCCGCGCATCGACCGCAGATCCTCATCCGCCATGTCGAGCAGGCGCAATTCGCCATCGCGCGTCACCGAGCCGGCCAGCGGCATAAGCTCGTGAATGTCACCCTGGTTCTGGGTGGCGAACCACACCGTGCCATCCGCGGTCATGGAAAGATGGCGGATCGACAGCTTGCGCATGCGCGCCGGCAGTTCATGCACCGCCAGGATATCGGCAGTGGCCAGATCGACCAACGCAAGGTTCGGCTTCATGGTCGCGATGTTCAGGACGGTACGGCCATAATCCGGATGGGTTTCCAGGCCGCCATTGGCGATCAGCATCGTCTCGCCGCCAGGAAGCACCGCCATATCGTGCGGACCGATGCCGCCGGACGAAAATTCGCCGATGCGGCGGAAGCCGCCGGCGGCGTCATAGACGCCGATCACGCCGCGCGCATTGTCGAAATCGTTCTCGGTCGCGTAGAGCAAACGGCCATCGGCGGAGAAGCGGCCATGGCCGTAGAAATGCCGGTCTTCCGGCGCGTGCAGGACGAGCGGCTCGTCGTTCTTCGCCGTGTCGATGACCGCGGCAAAGGTGCCCGGGCGGCGGGCGAAGGTGACTAGCCGGCGGCCCGCCGGATCGAAAACAGAATCGTGGCCGCGTTCGGGAAGACCATAGCGATGGACGATTTCGCCGGTCCCGGTCAGCAGCGCGATGCCGTATTGCCTGTCGCCATCGAAAAAGGCCGAGGCATAGACCGTGTCGGCGTTGGCGAGTGCAGCTGCCGCGCGCGGCGCAAGGCCGGCCAGAAATGCGCCGCCGGCCGCCTTCAGAAGCGTGCGGCGCTCGATCAGCCGTGTGGACTTGAAGAAATGCATCAGTCGCCGTCCAGTGAGGAAAAGCCGACCGAAAGGCCGAGCGTCTCTGTCAACTGTTCGCCGAACAGGCGCTGCAGGCTCTGGGACAGGATGACGAGATAGCCGAGGTCACCGGCGCGCTCCTCATCGGCGACGATGTCCTCGATCGGTATGCGAAGGCGCGCCAGTGCCGCCTCGACATTGTTGAACTCGAACTCGATGGAGCGCGCCTGCCAGCGGTCATCCTCGGGCAGGATGCCGTCGATGGCCGCCGTCTCGAAATAGGCGCGCAACGCCTCGAAACTCGTGGCCACGAAATCCATCGTCAGACCCGATCTCCAGAACAGCGCCCGTTTCGGATTGGCCTCGCCATCCTCGGGCACAATCGGTTTCAGCCGCTGGTCGCGGATGATCTCAAATGCCTCGGAGGGAATGGAGAGCAGTTCGCTGACCACCTCCTCGGCGGAACGGAAGGTGGCATTGTCGGGGCCCGGTTCGGACCAGATGGCCGCAAAGCCTTGCTCGTCCTGCCATTCGTCGTTCAGTTCGAGCGCAATCGCATGAATGTTTTCGGCGACCGCCCCGGCAAAACGGCAGCGGTGTTCGGCACCTGTCGCCAATTCGTCGGAGCCGGTGCCGAAGAGCAGGAACTCCAGCGCGGTGAAGCCCTGCAGCGCAACGCTCTTCGCCGGCATGCTCGCCGCGTCGGTCACGCTCTCATCGGCAGAGGCGATGGCGCCCTGGACCTGGCGCAAGGCGATGCCGCGGCGGTCCGGCCAGAACAACAGGCGTTCGAGCCGGTTTTCCTGAATGAGCGGGCCAATGCGCAGAAACTCGACGCGGGCGAATGAAAGCGTGCTGTCCTTGAAAGCCTGGCGAGCCGAATCGAGCGTGCGCTCGCCAGGCTCGTCGCACAGGGTCGACATCGCTACGGTGGTCAGTTCGGCGTCGTCGGCGAAACGCTGAAAGGCAGGCTGGATAAAGCCGGCCACCAGTTTGCGCACCGGTTCGGCAGCCTCGTCCGCGTCGAGAGACAACGCACTGGCCGGAACAGCGGCGAGAAAGACAAGACCGGAAAGGGCAGCGATAAGACGGCGCATCAAAGCGACTCCAGGAAACGGATCAAAGCCTCGCGATCTGCCTTTTCGAGCGCGGCGAACGCGTCGCGGGCATTTTCCGCCTCGCCGCCATGCCACAATACGGCCTCGGTCAGGTTGCGCGCGCGCCCGTCATGCAGAAAGAAAGTGTGACCGTTGACGGTCTCGGTGAGACCAATCCCCCAGAGCGGCGCGGTGCGCCATTCGGTCCCCGTCGCAACGCCAACCTGCTGGCCGTCGGCGAGCCCCTCGCCCATGTCATGCAGCAGGAAATCCGAATAGGGCCAGATCAGCTGAAAGGCATGCTGTTCGGTTTCGGCGTCGCGGCTGGTCACGTATTTCGGTTGGTGGCACGAGGTGCAGCCCAGCGAATAGAACACTTCCTTGCCGCGCAGCACCTGGGGATCGTCAAAATCGCGGCGCGCCGGAACGGCGAGGTTTTCCGAATAGAAGGTGACGAGGTCGAGCACGGGATCCGGCGCCTCGGTATCGCCGAGCCTTTCCTGCACGCCGGTCGGCATGCCCATGCAGTCGACCTGTGCCTCGGTACAGTCGCCATGGCTGTACGGCATGTCCGGCGTGGATATGCCGATATCGCCGGCAAAGGCTCCGGCCGACTGTTTGCGGATGGTCGGGTTCTGCGCCTTCCAGCCAAATCGACCGATGATGGCCTCGGCTTCGGGCGAATTGCGGGTCCATTGCACGCGGCCGGAAATGCCGTCGCCATCGGCGTCGTCCGGATCGGCGTTGGCGACGATGTCGGCCGGCTCGATCGCCTGGATCAGCCCCATGCCGATCATCTGCGGCGCGATGCGCGGCGACAGCGTGGTTAGCGGATGCAGCGGACCGTAGCCGAGATCATCGACGCCATAGGTCGGCTTGCGCAGCGAAACCACTTCGCCATCACCCAGGGTGACGGGGATTTCCTCGTAATCGATACGCATGTGCCCCTCCGCCTTCAGGCCGGGCACAGCGAAATCCTGCAGCTGCTCGCCATAGACGGGATCGGGGAAATTCAGCGCGACATGCTTCGCGAGCGCCTCGCGCTCGGCGTCGCTTTCGGCCGGACGGGCAAGACGCAGGAACATCGAGGTTGCGTCGGTGTCGCCCTCCGGCGGATGGCCGCGGCCATCCTTCAGGTGGCAGCTCTGGCAGCCGCGCGCATTGAAAAGCGGACCGAGACCGTCCGAGGCCTGCGTCGACGATGGCGACGACACCCACAGCTTGCGGAACAGCGCATTGCCCAGCTTGAAATCGCGTTCCTGTTCGAAGGTCAGGTTGGCGGAAAACTGGGAGAAAGCATCGCGATTGACCCTCTTGCGCGACGTTGCTGCGCCACCCGGCATTGCCTCGAAGGCTTCCGGCTTGGTGAAGTCCGTCGCCGGCTCCGTCACTGATTTGACTCGGGCAAGATCCTCAGACGTCAGATCCGCGCGCTCGGCCGGCAGATCGCCGGCCAGCGCATAGCCGGCCAGCGCGACCGTCAATATCGCCGCAGAGAAACTAATCCTGCTCGTCAGCGCTCGCAGCATTCAGCAGCCCGTATCTCTCCTCACCGATCTTCGACAGCAGCTCAAGCTGCGTTTCCAGAAAGTCGATGTGTCCTTCCTCATCTTCCAGAAGCCCCTCGAAGAGCTTCATGGTCACGTAGTCGTCCTGTTCGCGGCAAATTTCGCGCGACTTCATGTAGGACGTTCGGGCGTCGTACTCGCCGGCGAGATCGGCTTCCAGCACTTCCTTGACGGTCTGGCCGATTCGCAACGGCGCAAGGGTCTGCAGGTTCGGATGCCCCTCCAGGAAGATGATGCGCTCGACAATCTTGTCGGCGTGCTGCATCTCCTCGATGGACTCCTCCCGCTCTTTTTTCGCCAGCTTGGCGTAACCCCAGTCTTCAAGCAGACGATAGTGCAGCCAGTACTGGTTGACGGCCCCAAGTTCGAGAAAAAGTGCCTCGTTGAGGCGTTCGATAACCTTCTGGTTGCCCTTCATCTAGATCACTCCTGTTCAGATATGCCGTCCCGGTCCGCAGCCGGACGAGACCTACTCTGAACAGGTCATGGTATCAAGCTGCGGTTTGCCGCATCCGTGCCTTGCGGGCAATCATGCGCGATGTTTCGCAACGCTCATGTTCGGCCCTGATCTTCTCGATGAAGGGGATGATCTGCGCTTCCGGCGTCTCATGTTCGCGGTGATAGCGTTCCGTCAGCTCCACGATGATCGCGATGACATTGGGAAAGCAGCCACAGCAACGGCCGCGCTGCTTCATCGCATGATAGACGACACCCGGCGTAATCAATTTCCAGGCATCCTTGTCGAGGAGGCTCATGATCACCTCCTCGATTTCCTTCTTCATGATGACGTTGCAGCTGCAAACTATCATGGTTGCCAGACCTTACTGGAAGACTGCCGTCGGGTTATCGAGGCTGTCAGAACCCTCGAATTCTATCGCATCGAGTTCGAGGAGCGCAACGGCCCTTTCGATCGACCGCGTCTGATCGATCAGGCCGTCGATCGCCGCCTGGACAACCGCATTGCCCTCTTCGTTGCCCTCGCCGATCATCTGGTCGTACGCCTCGCCCTTGTCGGCGCGGTCGGCCATGGTCGTCATGGCGGCGAGCGTCGTCTGCAGCTTGGCCTTCAGCTCGGCATCCAGATCGGCGTCCTTGGTCGCAACGAGTTCTGAAAGCGACGGACCGGAAACGACCGAGCCGTCGACGCGCTCATAGGAGCCGAGATAGACGTTACGGATGCCGACGGCATCGTAGAGATGCGACTTGTCGGTGTTGTCGGAGAAGCAGTCATGCTCCTCTTCCGGGTCGTGCAGCAGGAGGCCGAGTTTCATGCGCTCGCCGGCCAGTTCGCCGTAGGAGAGCGAACCCATGCCGGTGAGGATCGCCGACAGGCCGGCTTTCGGGTCGGCCATCAGTTCCTCGCGCGCGGCGCCATCCTCTTCCCAGTTGGCAACCATTTCTTCCAGATCGGCGACCAGCAAATCGGAGGCGGCGGCGAGATACTCGCCGCGGCGGTCGCAATGATCATTGGTGCATTCGGAGGTGGAGAAGTCGGTCCACTTGCGGCTTCCCGCACCCTCGCCGGTGCCGTTCATGTCCTGGCCCCAGAGCAGGAATTCGATCGCATGATAGCCGGTCGCCACATTGGCCTCGACCTCACCCGCCTCATGCAGCGTCGAGGACAGGAATTCCGGCGTAATCTTTGAGGCATCGACTTCCTCGCCATTGATCGTCACTTTCGGATTGGCGATGACGTTGGCGGTATAGAGGCTGTTCTCGTCGCTTTCGGTGCCGTAGGAGGCGTCGACATAGTCGATCAGGCCCTCATCGAGCGGCCAGGCGTTCACTCGGCCTTCCCAGTCATCGACGATGGCGTTGCCGAAGCGATAGGTTTCCGTCTGCTGATAGGGAACGCGCGACGCGCGCCAGGCATCCTTGGCCACCTGCAGGGCTTCCTCGGAAGGATTTGCGATCAGTGCGTCGACGGCTTCAGCGAGCGCCCTGGCGGTGATCAGCGAGTCTTCGTATTTGGCGAGAGCGATATCGGCGTAATTGTCGATTACGGTCTCGGGCGTGACGTCGGCTGCCGCGGCGGGTGCAATCGCCGCAGCGGCAATCGCCAGTCCGGCCACCAGTTTAGCAGTTCGCGTAACGGTCATTATTGTCTCCCGGTTTTCTTGTTCAGTGCAGTGTCGGGTTGGATTGCGCCGCGTGCCCGGTGGCGCGCGAGCGGGCGAGGATGTCCCGCACGAAATGTGCGGGAATGGGCCGAAGAGTCTTGTCGAGACCGCGCAGGACGAGCGCGAAGGAACCGGCGGCCAGCGCCACCTCGTCGCATCGCGTCGCGCAGGAAAGTTCGGTCAGGCAAATTTCGGCGGCCGTTTCGTCATGGTTCTGGATGCCGGCGATCAGCCCCATCACCAGTACCTCGTCGCGGCAGACATGGTGAGATCCGCTCGCGAAGGTCTTGAGCGGACAGCTCGCGCAACGGCCCAGCGTCGAAACGAATTCGGACAGCGTATGCACGGCGGCCGTCGCACCGCGCTCGCCGAGGATGTCCCGGTACAGTCCGGCCGCACGCTGCCACGGTTCGCGTTTGCCGGTGGCCACGCCGAACGTCCAGTGGCGATAGCCTTCAAGGACTAAACGCTCGGGCGGCCGCGCGAAATAGGCGGCGCTGGCTCCGGTTTGGCAATCGAAACGGTCTGTCACAATAGGCTCGCGGCATATACCTGATCAGGAATGTCAGGTTTATGCCGCAGCCGAAAACTTGTGTCAAATACTCTAGTTTTTAACAGTTCTAAAATCGACGGTCGGAATCAGGCGGCAACCCGCCTGTTTTCCGTCGCGCCTTGCATCACAGCCTCGGTGCGGAACCGCGCCATCGCGGCGTTGAGTTCGGCGATCTCCTCGAGCAGTTCGTGGACGGAAGCCGTGGTTTCCTCGGCCATCGCGGCGTTCTGCTGGGTCACGCGGTCCATTTCGCGCACTGCGGTGTTGACCTCACCAACAGAGGTCGACTGTTCGCTCGACGATTTCACCAGCGAGACGACATTGTTGTTGATGTTGTCGACATGCTCGCCAATCTGGGAAAGCGCCTCACCGGTGCGGCGAACGAGATCGGCACCCTGCTTGACGAAGCGGTTGGATGATCCGATCAAGGTTTCGATCTCGCCGACGGCGGTCGCCGAACGTTGCGCCAGTTCGCGCACTTCCTGCGCCACCACCGCGAAGCCAGCACCGGCCTCGCCGGCACGCGCCGCTTCCACGCCGGCGTTCAACGCCAGCAGATTGGTCTGGAAGGCGATTTCCTCGATGGTGGAGATGATCTGCGTCATCTCCTGGGAAGACTTCTCGATGGCGCTCATCGCCTCGACGGCCTCGGAGACCACGCCGCGCGACTGCGTCGTCAGGCCGGTCGCGTCTCCCACCATGCGGCCGATCTCGTCGGCATTCTGGTGCGCGGCCTTGACCGTTGCGGCGATCTCTTCCAGCGCGGCCGCGGTTTCTTCCAGCGCGGCAGCCTGTTTTTCGGTACGCGAGGACAGCTCGTTTGCGGAACCCTGCACTTCGCCGGTGCGGGTGCGGATCTTCTCGCTGCTGCCGGCGATGGAGGACAGTGCCGTCTTCAGGCTGTCGACCGTCTCGTTGTAGTGCTGGCGCAATTCGTCGAGTTTGCCGGCGAACGGCGTCTCGATGCGAACGGTCGTGTCGCCCTTGGCCAGGCAGGCGAGGCCGTGGCCGAGGCCGTCGATCGCTTTCTGCAGATCGGCGGCGCGCTGGGCGCGGTCCTGTTCCTGGCGGGCGCGTTCCTTCTCGGACAGGCTGCGGTTGCTTTCGGCTTCCTGCTCCAGCTCGACATTGCGCAGAAGCGAGGTGCGGAAGAGTTCGAGGGCGGAGGCCATGGAGCCGATTTCGTCGCGGCGGCCGACAAAGGGTACGTCGGTGTTGTGTTCACCCTCGGCGATGTCCTGCATCGAACCGGTTATCGAGACCAGCGGCCGGATGACATTCGTGCGCATGGCCCAGGAAATGACCGTGGCGATCAGGATCATCAGCAGGAACAGGCCCGCCGCGGCCCACTGGCCGTTTGCGGCGATCGCGTTGTAGCTGGTGCGGTCGATCGCGATCACCGCGGCGCCGATCACGTCGCCCGAGAAATCGCGCACGGGAAACACCGTGCCGGCATACTGGTTGTCCGTGCCGGGCAACGAGGTATAGGTCACCGTCTCAGCGGCGGCTCCGGCGGTGGCCGGCAACAGACCGGCGATATCGGCTTCCACAGTCACGGTGGAACCGATCTGTTCCGGCCCCTCCTCGCGCAGCGCATACATTGCCGTCTGGTAACCGGTGTGGTCGGTGAACTTGTCGACAAAGCCCTGATGCAGGCTCAGGCCGAATTCGACCGTGCCCAGATGCTTGTCACCGTCTCGGATCGGCGCGACGCCGCGAATGCCGATACCTGCCTTGCCTGCCTCGAGGCCGTTGACGATCTTGCTGCCCGCGTTCGCGTCGACGACGGTCTTGCGGAAACCGGAAAGGTCGTCGCCGAACTTCTCGATCTTGTGCACGCGCAGGAAGGATGTCGCCGGCGGCACATGGAACTGGAACTGGCGGACGTCGAACTGATCCTTGATCGCCTCGAACGAGCCGAGGAATTCCTTGCCGAGAGAATCGCGATCGCCGGCAGCCATCGCCTGTTTCACGGAGGCCTGTTCGCCGACCACGACGGCCATCATGGTCGCGGCACGCTGGCTGGCCGCCAGTTCGGAGGCGAATTCGCCACGCACCTGCTCCAGCTTGTCCTGCATCGCCTGGTTTACGAACTGGTTGGAGAGAAAGAACACGGAACCGGAAACGGCGATAGCCGCAACCAGCGCGCCCCCGTAAAGCAAGGCATTGAACTTGCTGCCAATGGTGAGATTTTTCATGCGAACCCCCGAAAACGGCGCGCGCACCGGCACGCGTGATATTCAATAATCTGAATATTCCGAGGACAGCTTTATTGCTGGTTAATCGACGATCCGGGAAATCGGGAGTACGTTAGGTAAATCAGATAATTGGCTGCGCTGATCCGGCCAGACCGCCCAAAAAAGAGTCAAAAGCACAATTGAACGGCAGGCCTGCGACACTAGGTCGCATCAGGCTGCTTCGACGGATGGGCGTCGGCGAAGGCCGGCAGTGCCTCGCAGGCTTCGTGGACGGCGCGCACCAGCGGCATGTCCGTCAGGTCGACCTTGAAGCGGTGCGCGGAAAAGACCTGCGGCACGAGGCAGATATCGGCAAGACCTGGCGTTTCGCCGAAACAGAAGGTCGTCTGCTTGTCGCGGCGCGCCAACAGCGCCTCGCATGCGGCCAGCCCGTCACCGATCCAGCGCTGGCACCAGCGTTCGACCCCGTCCTGGTCCTCATCGTAGTTCTCCCGCAGATAGGCGAGTACCCGCAGGTTCTGCAGGGGGTGAATATCGCAGGCGATGATCTGCGAGAAAGCACGAACGCGGGCGCGGTCATCGGCATCGCCGGGCAGGAAAGCTGGCTCCGGATATTTCTCGTCCAGCCATTCGAGCATCGCCATGGACTGGCCGATGGTCAGGTCACCGGCCTCCAGCGTCGGCACCAGCATCTGCGGGTTGAGCGCGCGGTAATCCGGCTTCTTCTGCTCGCCGCCGTCCTTGGTCAGATGCACCGATACGAACTCATAGTCGATGCCCTTCAGATTGAAGGCGATACGGCAACGATAGGATGAAGACGAGCGAAAATAGCCGTGAAACCGGATCATGAAGTCCCCCTTTTGTCAGCAGCCCGGCCTTAAAGGCCGAGACCGCCGATGCAGATATATTTGGTGTCGAGATATTCCTGAATGCCTTCCTTGCCGCCTTCGGAGCCGAGCCCGGACTCCTTGTGCCCGCCGAAAGGCGCTTCGGGCGTGGTGATGATGCCCTCGTTTACGCCGACGAGGCCGTAATCGAGGCCTTCCATGACGCGGAAGGCCTGACCGAGATCGCGCGTGTAGAAATAGCAGGCCAGGCCGTATTCGGTGTCGTTTGCGAGCCGGATCGCCTCCTCCTCGGTCTCGAAGCGGAAGACCGGCGACACGGGGCCGAAGATTTCCTCGCGCGAGAAGCGCATCTCGGACGTCGCATTGGAAATGACCGTTGGCTGGAAGAAGGTGTGGCCCAGTGCGTGACGGTCACCGCCTGCCAGCACCTTGCCGCCCTTGGAGACGGCGTCGGCGATCAGTTCCTCGACCTTCTCGACGGCGGCCATATCGATCAGCGGCCCTTGCTGGGTACCTTCCTCGGTGCCGGGGCCGACCTTGAGGCCTTCGGATTTCCTCGCCAGCTTCTCCGCGAATTCGTCATAGATGCCGGCCTGGACATAGAAGCGGTTCGTGCAGACGCAGGTCTGGCCGGAGTTGCGGTATTTGGCGGCGACGGCGCCTTCGACCGCCTTGTCGACATCGGCGGAGTCGAAAATCAGGAACGGCGCGTTGCCGCCAAGCTCCATCGACACCTTCTTGACCGTATCGGCGCACTGCTTGAGCAGGATCTTGCCGACTTCTGTGGAACCGGTGAAGGTGATCTTCTTGACCGCCGGATTGGTGGTCAGTTCCTCGCCGATCTGCGAGGCGGAGCCGGTGACGACATTCATGACGCCTTCCGGCAGGCCGGCCATCTCGGCGATGACGCCCCAGGCGAGTCCCGAATAGGGCGTCTGCGAGGCCGGCTTGATGACGGCGGTGCAGCCCGCCGCGATCGCGGGGCCGATCTTGCGCGCCAGCATCGAGGACGGGAAGTTCCAGGGCGTGATCGCGCCGACGACACCCACCGGTTCCTTGCGCACGAGAATTCGGCGGTCGGCCCAGGGCGACGGCACGATGTCGCCATAGATACGGCGGCCTTCCTCGGCGAACCAGAGGATGTAATTGGCGCCGATGATGATCTCGCCCTTGGCCTCGGCCAGCGGCTTGCCCTGCTCGAGCGTCAGAAGTTCCGCGAGCGCGTCGGCGTTCTCGATCATCACGTCATGCATGCGCCGCAGCATCTTGGCGCGGTCCGCGGCGGTGGTCTTGGCGAAGCTCCTGAACGCCGCTTCGGCGGCAGCGACAGCGCGGGCGGTTTCAGCCTTGCCGGACTTCGGCACCGTGCCAAGCGTCGCGCCGGTCGCCGGATTGGTGACGGTCAGCGTGCCGCCGGAATCCGCGGCAACCCATTTGCCGCCGATCAGGTTGGCTTCCTTCAAAAAAGCACTGGTTTTCGTGAGCATGTGCACTCCTCCCTCCGGGCGGTTTTGCCGCCCTGTTGTCTCGCTGGCATGATCTGCACCAGCGCGGACGGCGGGTCAATGCGTGCGCAGCGAAGCGATTGCGCGGACGCGCTCGGCATTGTCTGCGGCGACCGAGCCATCGGCGTTCCAAAGGCTGTTCTCGAAGCCGACGCGGGCTTTGCCGCCCGCCTTGAACGCGGCTTCGAGCGCCGCCGTTTCGCCGCGCCCGAAGGCACAGACCGCCCAGTCCGCGGTCAGGCCTGCCTCCGCCAAGGCGTCGCGAAACGGCCGCAGGTCCGCCGGATCGCTTTCCTGGTCCTTGGCGTAACGTCCGAGCACGAAAAGAAGTTGCATGTCGTTTCGCGGCACCGTGCCGTCCGCCGTAAAAGCGGCAAGGCGCATGACTTCGTCCGGTGCGTAGAGAATGTGCTGGACCGAGATTTCCGCCTCGTGCGCCCAGGAGTAGAAGCGTGCCGCTTCCGCGGTCTCGGCATCGGGAATCATCTCGCGCATGGCGACGGACACCATCTTTGGCAAGACGGCGCGCACGACGGCGCGTTGCTCCTCCGGCGTATAGCGGCCGACCGCCTCGGTGGTGATCTGTACGGCCATGTCGGGAACCTCCCGCGCCAGTTCCGCAACGAGTTCGCTATACAGCCCGGCATCGAGGACATGCGCCTGCTCGGCATCGCGGACATGGGCATGGATACCGCCTGCCCCCGCCGCGAAACAGGCCTTCGCCGTCGCGACGATGTCGGGGATCGTTACCGGCAGCGCCGGATGATCGGCGGTGGTACGCCGCGCGCCGTTGGGCGCGACCATGATGGCGGGAAGCCGCTGGAATCCCATTCTCAGAAGACCGCCCGGATGGCAGTGTCGAGCTTGCCGACGACTTCGTCGATCTCCGCGTCCTCGATGATGAAGGGCGGTGCGAGCAGGACATGGTCGCCCCTGACGCCGTCGATGGTGCCACCCATCGGATAGCAGATCAGACCTGCCTCGAAGGCGTGTTTCTTCAGGCTTTTGGCGATACCGCGTTTCGGATCGAACGGTGTCTTGGTCTCGCGGTCTTCGACGAATTCGAGACCGAGGAACAAGCCGCGGCCGCGAATGTCGCCGACATTGGGATGCTGGCCGAAGGCGTTTTCCAGTTCTGCCTTCATCCGCGCGCCCTGATCGCGTACCTTCGCCAGCAGCCCCCGGTCGAGAATCGCCCGGACGACGGCGCGCGAGGCGGCGGTCGCCACCGGATGGCCCATATAGGTGTGGCCGTGCTGGAAGAAGCCGGAGCCGGCGGCGATCGCGTCATAGATCTTCGCCGTACACAGCATGGCGCCAATCGGCTGGTAGCCCGCGCCGAGCCCCTTGGCGATTGTGACGATGTCGGGCGAAACCCCCTCCTGTTCGCAGGCGAACAGCGTCCCGGTGCGGCCCATGCCGCACATCACCTCGTCGAGGATCAACAGGATGCCGTATTTGTCGCAAATCTCGCGGATGCGCTTGAAGTAGCCCTCCACCGGCGGCACCGCACCGGCGGTCGCGCCGACCACAGGTTCGGCGATGAAGGCAAGCACCGTTTCCGGGCCAAGGCGCTCGATCTCGGATTCCAGCTCATTGGCAATGCGCTGGCCGTAATCGAAGGCGCTCTCGCCGTCCTCGCGGCCGCGATACTCGTAACAAGGGGAAATGTGCGAGGTCTCGACCAGCAGCGGCGCGAACTGGCGGCGGCGCCATTCGTTGCCGCCCGCGGCCAGCGCGCCGAGCGTGTTGCCGTGATAGGACTGGCGGCGGGCGATGACGCGGTGGCGCTTCGGCTCGCCGGTTTCGAGGAAATACTGGCGCGCCAGCTTTATCGCCGCCTCCACAGCTTCCGAGCCGCCGGAGACAAGATAGACCCGTTCGATGCCCTCCGGCGCGTGCTCGACAAGAAGATCGGCAAGCTCCTCGGCCGGTTCGGAAGTGAAGAAGCCGGTATGGGCGAACGCGATCCGGTCGACCTGATCCTTGATCGCTGCGGTCACGTCCGCGTCGGAATGGCCGAGGCAGGAGACCGCCGCGCCGCCCGAGCCGTCGAAATAGCGCTTGCCCGCGGTGTCGACGATGTAACAACCGTCACCCTTGGCGGCCACGGGCAGTGTGCCCGCGGTCGAGCGGCCGAAAATATGCGATCCCATGGCAGTCTTCCCTCTAGATCAGTCTCGCGGCACCCTCCCGCCCGACCGATTGCGCGACGGCGCTTGCGCCGTAATTACGGCGGAAATGCAGGCGAAGCGAACGATCCTAGTCGCGCACGATCATCACGGAAGCAGAGGTGTGCCGCGCGACGTGATCGGCATTCGGCCCGATCAGGATGTCGGCCAGTTCCGGACGGTGTGACGCCATGACGATCAGGTCGCAGCCATTGTCTTCAGCCACGCGCACGATCTCGCGATAGACCTGGCCGACTGCGACGTGTTCTGTGACATCGGCACCGGGCATTTCACGGGCGATCAGGGCCGAAAGGTCCCCGGTGGCCTTGCGCGTCAGCTTCTCCTCGTAGTCGTCGGGAAAATATTGCGCGACCATGGCGTTGCGGATGTCCTGCACGACCGTGACGACATGCAGCTTGGCGCCGAAGGCTTCAGCCATCTTGAGCGCCACGGGAATCGACTTCTTCCACGCGCTCTCGTGCGCAAGATCGATCGGCAGCATGATTGCCTTGTACATTTTTCTTTTCTCTCCCTTTGCCCCTAGGCCGCGGCCTCTTTTTCTTTTTGCGGCACCGCTTCCGTCCGCCTGCGCTGCGCCCAGACGACGAGCGCCAGCAGCAACAACGCCGGAATGTATATCAGGTATTTCGACGGCGGGTTCGCGGGTTTCAAGACCCGCATGATTTCCTGATCCCAGTCAAGGCCGACCTTCTGGGCCGGCGAATCGTAGACAACGTCGTCGATGATCGTCTTTCCGTCGCGGTCGACCAGGGCCAGGCCGGCAGCTTCCAACCGTTCCTCGCCAGTCGCGCCGTCCGGCAATTCGAGCAGGACGACCCACTCGCGGACCTCGCCGACGGCGTCCATGCCGGAAATCCTGAGCCGCAGGCTTTCGCCGGACGGCACCTCGCCGGCGGCAGAGGCGATCTCGGCCGGCGCGACGTCCTCGTAGGGCGGATAGATCATGTCCATCCAGAAACCGGGCCGGAAGAAGGTGAAGGCGAGCAGCAGCAGGGCCACTGTCTCCCAAATACGGTTCTTCGCAAGGAACCAGCCCTGCGTGCCCGCCGCGAAAAGCAGCATCGCCACCGTGGCGATGATGAAGACAAAGACGCCGTGGATCCAGTCGACATCGATCAGCAGCAGATCGGTGTTGAAGATGAACAGGAAGGGCAGCGCCGCCGTTCTCAGCGAATAGAAGAAGGCGACCAAGCCGGTGCGGATCGGGTCGCCGCCCGACACCGCGGCGGCGGCAAACGAGGCAAGGCCCACCGGCGGCGTCACGTCGGCCATGATGCCGAAGTAGAAGACGAACAGGTGGACTGCGATCAGCGGCACGAGCAGGCCGTTCTCCTGGCCGAGCGTGACGATCACCGGGGCGAGCAGCGCCGAGACGACGATGTAGTTTGCCGTCGTCGGCAGGCCCATGCCGAGGATCAGTGACAGGATCGCCGTCAGAAACAGGATCGCCAGCAGGTTGCCGCCGGACAGGACCTCGACCACGTCGGCGAGCGCCGAACCGACGCCCGTCTGCGACACCGCGCCGACGATGATGCCGGCGGTCGCCGTGGCGATGCCGATGCCGATCATGTTGCGCGCGCCCGAGATCAGCCCGTCGATCAGTTCGTCCCAGCCGCGCATGATGGCCGCGCCCAAGTCGCTCTCGCCCCGGAAGATCGCGAAAAGCGGGCGTTGGGTGAGCAGGATGAAGATCATGAAGGCCGACGCCCAGAAGGCCGACAGGCCTGGCGACAGCCGCTCGACCATCAGCGCCCAGACAAGGACGACGACCGGCAGGATGAAGTGCAGGCCGGACTTGATGGTCGGTCCCGGCAACGGCAGCGAGGTGACCGGCTCGTTCGGGTCGTCCATCTTCGGCTCCGGATATCGGGACCCGAATGCGACCAGCGCGACATAGGCCGCCGTCAGCACGGCGAAGATGACATAGGGTGCGGCCGCCCCGAAGGTCGGGCGAATCCAGCCCATGCCGTAATAGACGGCGAGCGAGATGACGCAAAGGACGAGAACACCGAAGACGAAGCCGACGAGACGGCGCATGATCGGTCCCGGCTCATAGGCGCGCGGCAGGCCTTCCATGCCCGCCTTGGCGGCTTCCAGATGCACGATATAGACCAGCGCGATGTAGGAGATCACCGCCGGCAGGAAGGCGTGCTTGACCACGTCGAAATAGGGAATGCCGACGTATTCCACCATCAGGAAGGCGGCGGCGCCCATCACCGGCGGCATGATCTGGCCGTTGACCGAGGACGCGACCTCGACGGCGCCGGCCTTCTCGGACGAAAAGCCGACTTTCTTCATCAGCGGAATGGTGAAGGTGCCGGTGGTCACCACATTGGCGATCGACGAGCCGGAGATCAGGCCGGTCATGGCCGAGGACACGACGGCCGCCTTGGCCGGTCCGCCCTTCATGTGCCCCATCAGCGAAAAGGCGACCTGGATGAAATAATTTCCCGCGCCGGCCTTGTCGAGAAGCGCGCCGAAAAGCACGAAGAGGAAGACAAAGGACGTCGAGACGCCAAGCGCGATGCCGAACACGCCCTCGGTGGTTATCCAGTGGTGGTTGATGATTTCGCGCAGATTGTTGCCCTTGTGGGCAATGATTTCGGGCATCCAGGGCCCGAGCACCGTGTACACGAGGAACAGCGACGCGACGATGACGAGCGCCGGGCCGAGCGCGCGGCGCGTCGCTTCCAGCAGCAGCAAAATACCGGCGATCGAGATGACATAGTCGATGAAGACCGGCTGGCCGACACGGTCTGCCAGTTCGCGGTAGTACAGGAACAGATAGGCGGCACAGAAACCGCCGACGGCGGCAAGTATCCACTCGTGTATGGCAATTCGGTCGTTGCGGGTCGGCAGCGCGCAGGCCGCGGCGACGACGACGGTGATGACGAGGACGATCCAGACCGGGAAGATATCGCCCGTCGACAGTGCCAGCAGCCCTCCGAGGATCAGCGGCACGCCGACGCCGAGCACCGTCTGGACGGTTCCATGACCGGGCGGAAATGCCAGGAAGGCAAGAACGACGGCAAAGGCCAGGTGGATCGACCGCGCCTCGGTGTCGTTGAAGACACCGATACCGAGCGCGAAAGGCAGCGGCGAGGCAAACCAGAGCTGAAACAGCGACCAGACCAGCGCGATGCCGGCAATCAACCGGCCGATGAAGCCCTTGGCGACGCGCCCGCCGGTATCGGCCTGTGCGACGAGTTCGTCGATTTCCGCCTGGGTCAGGCCTTCATGCTCCCTCGGTTGTGCTGCGTTCGCCATGATATCATCCCCGATCACGCCGCCTCATGCGGCCGTCAATGGCACCGTCCCCGAATCGAGGGGACAAAAAACCCCGCAGGCGGATGCCTGCGGGGTCATGGAAGGGCTTACATCCAGCCGCGTTCCTTGTAGTAGCGCTCGGCGCCGGCATGCAGCGGCGCCGACAGACCGTCCTTGATCATCTCCTCTTCGGTCAGGTTCTCGAAGGCCGGGTGCAGTTTCTTGAAGCGGTCAAAATTTTCGAAGACCGCCTTCACCACCTGGTAGATGACTTCTTCCGGCACGTCCTCGGAGGAAACGAACGTCGCCTTCACGCCGAACGTGTTGGTGTCGTCGGGATTGCCCTTGTACATGCCGCCGGGAATGGTCGCCTTGGCGTAATAAGGGTTGTCGGCGACGAGCTTGTCGATCGCCTCGCCGTCAACATTGACGAGGACTGCATCCGTCGTCGTGGTGGCTTCCTGGATCGCGCCAGCCGGATGGCCGACGGTGTAGATCATGGCGTCGATCTTGTTGTCGCCGAGCGCGCCGGCCTGTTCCGCCGCCTTCAGTTCAGAGGCGAGCGCGAAGTCGTCGAGCGACCAGCCCTTGGCGTCCATGACGACATCCATCGTGGCGCGCTGGCCGGAACCCGGATTGCCGATGTTGACGCGCTTGCCCTTCAGGTCGTCGAAATTCTTCACGCCGGAATCGGCGCGTGCGACAACCGTGAACGGCTCGCCGTGCACGGAGAAAACCGCGCGCAGCTTGTCGAACTTGTCGCCTTCGAATTGCGACGATCCGTTATAGGCATGGAACTGCCAATCGGACTGGGCGACGCCCATTTGCCGGTCGCCGTTCTTGATGGCGTTGATGTTATCGATGGAACCGCCGGTCGACGGCGCGGTGCACTTGATGTTGTGTTCGGCTGTACCGCGATTCACCAGGCGGCAAATGGACTGGCCGACAACGTAGTACACGCCAGTTTGGCCGCCTGTGCCGATGGTGATGAAGGTTTCCTCGGCTGAGACCGCGGTCTGTGCGCCCAGCACCAGGGCGCCGGCCGCAATGGTACGCAGTAACATGTTCATTGCATTCTCCCTTACGTAAAGGAGGCAGGATTGCGCGATCATTTCGAGAAAGCAACGCCCGTAGCGATGCTGGTGGACCGATTTTCCACAACCGATTGAATCAATTTGGTTTTCCGGGGAACAACCGGAGCAGCACCGGCAGGATCGCGATCAACAGCAGAATGCGGAAAACATGGTGCGTCGCAACATAGACCGGGTCATAACCGAGCGCCAACGCCATGGACGACATGCCTTCGACACCGCCTGGCGCGAACGACACCCAGGTCTGGCCGAACGGCAGGTCGAGCAGGCGCGAAACGACCCAGGCGCCCACCATCGATACGAGCACGGCGACCGTGGTGGAGACGAGACCCGCCGAGGCAAGACGTTTCAGCTCACCGCCGGTGATGCCGGCGAAGCGCGCGCCTATGAAAGTGCCGGTGATCGTAAACCCGAAGAATGTGACCGTATCGGCGAGCCGGCCGGAGACGAGACCGGCGCCATGGGCGAAACCCGAGACGATGAGACCCGCCAGGACAAAGGGAGCGGGCGACCGAAATCTCGCCATCATCGTGCCGAGAGCGAATGTCCCCGCAAGCAGGATTGCGCCCTCGCCATAGCCCAGATGCGGCAGGTCCACATGCGGCGCATCGCCGATGCCGCCGGCATAGCCGATCATCGGCGGCAGCAGCATGGTTATCAGGAACAGGCGCAGGCTCTGCAGCACCATGACGAAGCGCACGTCGACGCCGCGGTCGGTCGCGAGCGCCAGGGTGTATGACAAGGCACCCGGCGAGGTGGCGAGCAGCGCGGTCGGCTTATCGCAGCCGAACATCGCCCTGAGGATGAGGCCGCAGGCAAGCAGCACCGCCAGCACCGTCAGCGCCAGCACGGCGATCGAAAGTGGCCAGCGGGCGATGTCGGACCAGATATCCGGCGTCACGCCGGAGCCGAGCGAAACACCGATGACGCAGAAACCGATATCGCGCAGGAGATTGGGAACAGCGGGGCCCAGGCGCAGCAGCGCGACAACGGTTACGGCGAAGGTGCTGCCCAGCAGGGCCGCAGCGGGCATGCCGAAATACAGCGCTGCAAGCGCGCCGCCGAACCCGGCGGCGAGCGCGATCGCCATGGCTCGCCAATCGATGTTTTTCACCGCTCCCCGCCGCTTGAATCCGCATGCAGGTTTTTCTTATCAAGTTAACGGCCTGCCGCGCCAGTTGGTGCGGCGAATTCAACACAAGAGATGCGGATCAGGGCCGCGCAAAGGCGCACATGTGCGCCGAGCGCGCTCCGGACCGGCAATAGGCAAGGACCAGGCCGTTGGCCCCGGACAGCGCCTTGTGCATGGCGTCGACGGTGTCGCGCGTGATGCCGGAATGGCTCACCGGGACATAGTGGAAGGACACGCCGTGCTTGTCGGCCTCGGCCTTGATCTGGTCCGCGGTCGGCTGGCCGAGCGATTCGTGGTCGGGGCGGTTGCAGATGATCGTGGTGTAACCGGCCTCGGCGAGGGCTGCGACATGTTCCGGCGCGATCTGCGGACTGACAAAAATCCCGTTCGCCACCTGGCGCATGCCGGAGGGAAGTCTTGCAGGGCTCATATTCATTTTTTGGCATACTCCGTTTTCGCGCCCGATTATCAGTTTCTTCACCATTCCAGCAAGTCGGAACCGATTTCTTTCCAATTCTTAACGCCGTTCCGGCATCGTGCGCGCTCGCGAATTGTTAAGGCAGAGTTCATGCACGTTACCGATGCCACGGAGCATACCGACACGCTCGGCGTGGCGAACAAGATCCGCGCATCCTACTGGCTTGCCATATTGCTGATCGCCGCGCTGGCGACGGGATCCTTCGCGATCATGGACCGCCAAATCCGCAGCCAATCGGCTGACAAGGACCTGATTTTCCTCGCCGGTGAGCAAACCATGCTGTCGCAGCGCATCATGTCGCTGACCCAGGCTGCGCACGAAAGCAAACAGGTTTACGTGCATGCCGCCGCGCTGAACGAACTGCGCGAGCGGATTGCCGAATTCGAAACCAATCACGAGCGCTTCATGGAGGTGGCCGAGGCGGGCGGCGGACTCGGCGAGAAAGCAAAGACGCGGCTGAAAGCGCTTCTGACCAGCCCGCCCTATCACGTCGACTTCTTCGCGCGCGACATCATCTCCGATGCGAAAACCTTTGCCGCCCTGTCGGCCAATCCGGCGCAGCGTTCGCTGGCCGTGCCGGTGTCGCTGGCTTCGGCTTCGGCGGCGCTTTCCGGCTACGGGCAGATTTCTGAAGTGCTGTCGCAAAATGCCCGGGCCATGGTCGACAAGGTCGGCGCGCTCTACCGCGGGCTGTTTTCCGCGATGATGCTGGTGCTGGCCGCAGCCGTCCTGTTCATCTTCCGCCCGATGATCCACAAGGTGGCGGAGCGGACCCGCGAACTGACGACGGCGCGCAACGAAATGGCCTATCTGGCGGCGCATGACCGCCTGACCGGACTGCGCAACCGCATGTTCCTGACCGATCACTTCGAACACATGATCGAGGGCGCCAAGAGGCGCAAGGAACGCATCGCCGTGCTGCATCTCGATCTCGACAATTTCAAGGGCGTCAACGACACCTACGGCCACATGGCCGGCGACCACGTGCTCAAGGAAGTCGGCAATCGCATCAAGACCGTCGTCAGAGCGGCAGACATTCCCGCCCGTATCGGCGGCGACGAGTTCATCATCCTCCTGAACGGACCGGGCGACATCACCGACATCGAAGGCGTGGGAAACCGCATCATCGAATCGCTCAACCGGCCGATCGAGTTCGATTCGATGGTGTTTCGCAGCGGCGCCTCGATCGGCATCTCGATCTTCCCGGACGACGCGCAGAGCCCGGACGACCTGCTGGTCGGCTCGGACCTGGCGCTCTACCAGGCCAAGGAAGCCGGGCGCGGCTGCGTGCGCTTCTTCTCCGCCGAACTGCGCCGCGAGCACGAGTTCCGCCGCGCGATGGAAGCCGATCTGCGGCAAAGCCTGAAACGCGGCGAGATCAACGTGCACTACCAGCCGCAGGTCTCGCTCGCGACGGCGCGCGTCACCGGCGTGGAGGCGCTGGCGCGCTGGAACCGCAACGGCGACGAATACGTGCCGCCGCAGGTCTTCCTGCCGGTCGCCGAAAAGGCCGGACTTTTGCTGGCGATCGGCCGGCATGTCATTTCCAGCGCGATCGCCCAGGCGGCGAAGTGGCATCATGCGGGCATCGATTTCGGCCGCATCGCGATCAATGCCGCGCGCACGGAACTGGTGAAGGAGGATTTCGTCAGCTTCGTACTTGACCAGGCGCGCGCCCACGGCCTGCCGGCCAACAAGCTGTCCGTGGAGATCGTCGAGGGCGTCATCCTCGACGACGCCAGCGACGACATCACGGGCAAGCTGCGTCAATTGCGTAATGCCGGGGTCTATGTCGAACTGGACGATTTCGGCACGGGCTACGCCTCGCTGACCCACATCAATTCGAATGGCATCGACCGGCTGAAGATCGACGAACGCTTCATCCAGGGCATCGACAGCGACCGCAGCAAGCGGCGCATCGTGCGTGCGCTTATCGACCTGGCCAAGGGCCTCGACATCGCCGTCGTCGCTGAAGGCGCCGAAACGATCGGCGAACTGGAAACGTTGCGCGACATCGGCTGCCTGAACGTGCAGGGTTACGGGGTCGCCTATCCGATGGACGCGATGCTGCTGACCGAATGGTTGCAGATACATGCCCCGGGCACGCCCATCCCGTTGCACAACGAGGACCAGGCCTCGGCCTGACCTGATCCGGCAATCCAACGGTTGATAGCGGCGCGGCGGCATTTCACCCGCCGGCCTGCGCGCCTATATTGCGGGCCATGGCCCAGCCCCGAATCCACCGTCTCGACGACACGGTCGTCAACCAGATCGCCGCCGGCGAAGTGATCGAGCGGCCCGCCAATGTCGTCAAGGAACTGGTCGAGAACGCGCTCGATGCCGGCGCCGACCGTATCGAAATCCTGACCGCCGCCGGCGGCAAGACGCTGATCCGTGTCACAGACAACGGCTTGGGCATGAGCACCACCGAACTGCCGCTTGCCGTCTCCCGCCACTGCACCTCTAAGATCGAGCGCGACCTGACTGCGATCGCCACGCTCGGCTTTCGCGGCGAGGCCCTGCCGTCGATCGGATCGGTGTCGCGCCTCGTCATCCGCTCTCGGCCGCAAGGCGGCGGCGAAGGCGCGGAAATCGCCGTCGATGGCGGCGCCGTGAGCGGTCCGCGCCCGGCGCCCGGCAATGCCGGCACGATGGTCGAGGTGTCCGGCCTGTTCCGCACCGTGCCGGCACGGCTGAAGTTTCTCAAATCCGACCAGGCCGAAGCGAATGCGATCACAGACACGATCAGGCGCATCGCCATGTCCTGGCCGGGCGTGTCCTTCACGCTGGCCGGTTCGGACCGCTCGACGCTGGAACTGCCGGCGACCGGCGAGGGCGGCGACGCACTGATCGCGCGCATCGCGCAGATCCTCGGCCGTGACTTCCGCGACAATTGCGTCGAGATCGCAGCCGAGAAGGAAGGCGTGCGTGTCGCGGGCTTCGCCGGCCTGCCGTCGTTCAACCGGGCATCGGCAAGCCACCAGTATGTTCACGTCAACGGGCGGCCGGTGCGCGACCGGCAACTGTCCGGCGCGCTGCGCGGTGCCTATTCCGACATGCTGGCGCGCGACCGGCACGCGGTTTGCGCCATTTTCATCGAGATCGATCCGCGTCTTGTCGACGTCAACGTGCATCCGGCCAAGGCCGAGGTCCGCTTTCGCGATCCGGGCCTTGTGCGCGCGCTGATGATCTCGGCAATCCGCCGCGCGCTCGCCGGGGCGGGAATCCGCGCCACGACGACCGCCGCCGAAGCGATGACCGCTGCTTTCCGGCCCGGTTCCGCGCCGCCACCCGCAACACCGCGCCCGGCATTCATGCAGACACAGCCGGACGGTCCGCAGCCACCGGTCAACCGGCCGCTCGATTACACGAACGGATTTTCCGAGGGGCGGCAACAAGAAATGGGGCATGGCGACCCCGGCGGCTTCACGCCGTCTGCGGCCCAGGCCGAAATCGCCGATGCACCGGAGGCGGCGGACGCGCACCCGTTGGGCGCGGCGCGGGCGCAGATCCACGAGAACTACATCATCGCCCAGACCGCGGATTCGCTTGTCATCGTCGACCAGCATGCCGCGCATGAACGCCTCGTCTTCGAGTCGCTGAAAACCGCATTGGCCGAACGCACCCTGCCCTCGCAGATGCTGCTGGTGCCGGACGTGGTCGACCTGCCGGTAGAAGATGTCGACCGGCTGGAGGCGGAAGCCGGGACACTGGCGCGTTTCGGTTTGGAGATCGAAAGGTTCGGACCCGGCGCAATCGCCGTCAGGGCCACGCCGGCGATGCTCGGCGCAGTCGACGCACAGGGCCTGATCCGCGATCTCGCCGACGACCTCGGCGAGGGCCACGGTGCGCTGCGAATCCGCGACAATATCGAAAAGGTCGCCTCTACCATGGCCTGCCACGGTTCGGTGCGCTCGGGACGGCGGATGCGCGGCGAGGAGATGAACGCACTGTTGCGGCAGATGGAGGCGACGCCCGGATCGGGCACCTGCAATCACGGAAGGCCGACCTTCATCGAACTCAAACTGGCCGATATCGAGCGGCTGTTCGGGCGACGCTGACCGGGCAAATATTGACGCGCGCGGCATTTTGTGGCGCTAAGGGAAGATGAACATTTTCGACATGCCGAACGCTTCGGAAGCCAAGATCCGTTATCTCGACGCAGACTACCAGGTCCTGTCGCCGGGCACTTTCGTGCGCTGCGCGGTCACCGGCAAGCCGATCCCGCTCGACGAACTGAAATACTGGAGCGTGGAGCGCCAGGAGCCCTACATCGATGTCGAGGCGTCGCTGAAACGCGAACTGGAATTTCTCAAGCGCCCCTGATGCGGCGCTGATGGTAGCGCTCGGCGACCTCTTCGATCAGCGTCTCGAGCGCGACGGCACTTTCGAAAACCATCTCCACCGGCAGGGCGCGCGTGCGCCGGCGCAATTCGCCGAGCGGGCCCTCGGTGTGGCTGAGACGCACGGCATCCTTCTCCGTCGTGACCAGTTCGAGGCCCTCAAGATCGGCATGCAGCAGCAAGTCCTCCGCGTCCTCCTCGCTGAAGAAATGATGGTCGCCGTAGACGCGCGTGGCCGTGATCCAGTGGCCCGCTTCCCTGAGCGTATCGAAGAATTTTCCCGGATCACCGATGCCCGAATAGGCAAGCAGCGGCTTGGTCTTCAGGCCGTGCAGGCGGCCCGGCACGATATCGGCGCGCATCATCGGCTTGGCAGCGCGGGCCGCGGCGCGGATTACCGATGCGCCGGCATCGCCGCCGCCGATCCTGAGCAGCGCGTCGGCATGGCGCATCTGGTCGACCATCGGCGCGCGCAGCGGGCCGGCGGGAATAACGGCGCCATTGCCGATGCCGCGACGTGAATCGAGCGCGATCAGGGCGTAGTCGTAGTGCACCGAGCGGCTCTGGAAGCCGTCATCCATGATGATGAAATCGACGCCCTCGTCGGCGAGTTGCTGCGCGCCGGCCGCGCGGTTGGCAGCGACCATGGTCGCCGCGGTGCGCGCGAGGAGCAGCGGCTCGTCGCCAACGCTGCGCGCGGTGTCGTGATCGGGATCGACGCGATGCGGGCCGGGGACGGTGCCGCCATAGCCGCGCGTCAGGAAACCCGGCCTGTAGCCGGTCGCGGCGACCGCCTTGCCGATGGCGATTGCGGCAGGCGTCTTGCCGGAACCGCCGACGGTCAGGTTACCGATACACAGGACCGGCGCCATCACCTGCGGCGGACGGGCGGCATCCATGCGGAAGCGCGCCACGGCACCGTAGGCCCAGCTGGCCGGAGCCAGACACCGGGCCTGCCAGCCGCGCGGCTCGTACCAGAAGGGAGGCGCCTCACTTCCAGCCAAGACTTCCTCTCCTCGTGCGGTCCGAGCCGTTGAGGGCGGCTTCGCGAACGCCGTTCGGCGTATCGCCGCGCAGCGCCGACTCGACGCGCAACGGATGGATATAGGGATCGAGCGCGGCCCAAGTCAGGTCGAGCGCGCCACCCATATCGGAAACGACACGAGAGCCGGCGCGGGCCATCGCCTCGCAAACCCTGGGCTGCGACAGGAGGTGGTGCAGCGTCTTGGCAAGGGAGGCCTCGTCGGTGACGATGCGCGCGGCGCGCGCTTCGGTCAGGCGCTCATAGGCCTCGGCGAAGTTCGAAACGTTCGGACCGCTCAAGACAGCCGCGCCGAGCATCGCCGCTTCCAGCGGATTCTGGCCGCCCTCGCCGGAAAGCGACTTGCCGACGAAGGCAATGCCGGCGAGGCGCAGATAAAGGCCCATTTCGCCGATCGAGTCGCCCAGGAAGACATCGGTCTGCGGCGTCAACGGTTCGCCGGCAGAGCGGCTGGCGACCGTCAATCCGCGCTCCTCGAGCATCTTGCGGATGGCCGGCGCGCGGTCGGGATGGCGCGGAACGATGATCGTCAGCAGGTCCGGACGGTAGCGCTGCAATGCCTTGTGCACGCGCGCGGCGACAAGCTCCTCGCCGTCATGGGTCGATACCGCCGCCCAGCGCGGCCGCTCGCCAAGCGCCTTGCTGAAACGCTCCAGTTCCTCCTCGTCGACGGGCGGCACCGGCACGTCGGCCTTCAGGTTGCCGGTCACGGTAACCGGTCGCGCACCGAGCGCCCGGAACCGCTCGCCGTCGAGCTCGGTCTGGGCGGCTACATGCGACAGGTTCTCGAACAGCGATTCGGCAAGCGCCATGCGTTTCTGCCAGCGTTTGAAGGACCGGTCGGACATGCGCCCGTTGATCAGCACCTGGGGGATGTGGCGCGCGCCAAGCTCCAGGATCGTCATCGGCCAGATTTCGGATTCGGCAAAAATGGCGAGGTCGGGCCGCCAGTGATTGAGGAAGCGGCTGACCGCCGGCTTGATGTCGAGCGGCACATACTGGTGCAGGAGATCCTCGCCGAGTCGCTCGCGTGCGAAATTGGCCGACGTCACGGTACCCGTGGTCAGGATGACCTCGATGCCGATGCCGCGCAGCCGTTGTATCAGGGCCGAGACAGCGCCAGTTTCGCCGATACTGGCCGCATGGATCCAGATCAGCGGGCCGTCAGGGCGGGCCACCGAAGAGCGGCCGTAGCGCTCGCGGCGGCGGCTGTGCTCTTCCTTGCCGCGCGAGGCGCGGATGGCGACATAGGTACCCATGAAGGGAAACAGCGCCGCACCGAGCCACCGATAGGTCTGCAATGCGGTTCTGGCCCAGATCTCGCTCATGCCGGCGCGTCCACGATGGCGTAGGCTTCGTCGAAAACCCGGTTGAGTTCGTCCTGCACTTTCCGGCGGATCGCTTCCATCTCGGCGTCATCGGCGTCGCGCGGCACTTCGATCAGTTCGCCCATGCAGAACGCCGCGCGCCCGAAGGGCAGGTTGAGTACGGCCTTGTCCCATGCCTTCTCGAAGACATGGCGGCGCGAGGAAGCATAGGCCACGGGGAGGATCGGCACCCCGGAAATGCGGGCGATGGAAACGACGCCCATCCCGGCCTCGCGCGGCGTCCCGTGCGGGATGTCGGCGATCATGAAAATCGACTTGCCGTCCCGCAGGTGATTGCGCATGGCGACGATGCCGCGCAGCGCGCCCTTTTCGTGCATTTGCGCCGCCGAGCGGCCGCCGGAGGCGCGCACCGTCTCGAAACCCATGCGCTCGATGACACGCGCATTGAGTTCCGCGTCCCTGGAACGCGACACCATGGCCACCGAAGGGTGACCGCGGCGGGAGAAGAACGGCGTCATGAAGTGCTGGCCGTGCCAGCAAGTGGCGATGATCGGCGCTTTCTCGTCGATGATGCGGTCGGCACGGGCCGTGTCGTAGTGAACGAGCCGGTTGGTCTTGTGGACAAGGCGCAGATAGCCATCCAGCGCCAGCACGATCAAATCGGCGACAAAACGCGATTCGGCAAGCGGTGCGCGGACCTTGCGCCACAGGCGCTTTTTCCAGCCAACACTTTTTTGCCGTCTCGTGCTGATCGCGATCTCGTTTTCCATCTTGCTTTTGCCGGATGCCGGGTTTCCGCCAAGCGGCATCCGGACTGTTGTCTCATGCGGCGCGGGATTGCCGCACCCCATGGCGCGGTGCAATCCCGCAAACCATTCTTATGTGTCTTTTTCGGGTTCGAGCAGGCGGTGCAGATGTACGACGTAGTAACGCATATGAGCGTTGTCGACCGTTTGCTGCGCCTTGGCCTTCCATGCCGTCTCGGCGGCCTTGTAGTTCGGGAACACCCCGACGATGTCGAGGTCATTCAGATCGCGGAAGCGGGTGCTGTCGAGCGACTCCAGTTCGCCGCCGAATACGAGATGGAGAAGCTGTTTTTCGTCAGCGCTCTCTGACATGGTTAGATCCCCTTGAAATACGTGTCTTGGTGAGGTGTTGGGAGGCTTAGAGTGTTTCGCACGCCTTGCAAAGCGCTCTAGCCGAATGCATCAGCCGTCACAACACCGAACATCGCCTGCAGCATATCCGGCGACCCCGCCATCATGGCCGGTTTGACGACCGACTCACCGTTGAGAACGACCGGCGCACCGCCAAGATCGGTCAGGCGCCCGCCCGCTTCCGCAACGATGAGGCCGGCCGCGGCGATATCCCAGTCATGCGCCGTCGGGCGGACCAGCGTGGCGTCGAGAGAGCCTTCGGCGACCATGGCCAGCCGGTAGGCCAGGGAAGGAATGTGGTCGTGGCTTTCGAAACCGCCGGGAAACGCCTTTTCGACTCCGGGCAGGAACTTCTTCGGCACGGCGATGACCGGGATGCGCCGGGGCGCGCCCATCGTCAGGCGGGCGCCGTCCTTCCAGGCGCCGCCCCCGGTGGAGGCGTAATAGGTGAAGCCAAGCGCCGGACACTCCAGCACCCCGGCCACCGCCTGTCCGTTCTCGACGACGGCGACGGAGACGCACCAGGTCTCTCTCCCGTCGATGAAGGCCCGGGTGCCGTCGATCGGATCGACGACGAAGCTGCGCGGCGCGGTCAGGCGCTTTGTACGGGAAACGTCGACGCTTTCCTCCGACAGCCAGCCGTAATCGGGCCGCGCCTTCATCAGGAATTCGCGCAGGAAAGTGTCGGCGGCGAGATCGCCGGCGCTGACCGGCGAGGTACCGCCTTTCATGCGCACGTCAAGTTCCTCGTGGCCGTGGAAATAGGACAACGCGATGCGTCCGGCCTCTTCGGCTGCGACACGGATCAGCGCAAGGTCGTGTTCGATCGGTGCCAGCACGCCGCCCTTTCCCGTTTCCGTCACGCGTTTACTGCCCCGCCAGCGTCATGCCTTCGACGACCAGCGTCGGGGCGGCGGTGCCGAAATCGCGGTCGAGATCGTTGGCCGGAATCATGCGGATGAACATGTCCTTCAGATTGGAGGCGATGGTGACCTCGGAGACCGGAAACGCGATCTCGCCATTCTCGATCCAGAAACCGGAGGCGCCGCGCGAATATTCGCCTGTGACCATGTTGACACCCTGGCCGAACACCTCGGTGACGTAAAAGCCGGTGCCGATTTCCTTCATCAGTTCAGCCGGTGTCTTGTCGCCGGGTTCGATCGACAAATTGGTCGAGGACGCGGAAACCGAGGTGCCGGAGCGGGCGCCGCGGCCGTTCGTTTCCAGCCCCAGTTCGTTGGCGATCGAGGTCGACAGGAACCAGTGATTCAGCACGCCCTCGCCGACCATGGTCAGCGTCTCGCCCTGCACGCCCTCGCCGTCGAAGGGACGCGAGGCCTGGCCGCGCATGCGCGCAGGTTCGTCGATCACCGTAATTGCGGCATTGGCCACCTGCTGGCCCATCCGGTCCTTCAGGAAGGAGGTCTTGCGCGCAACGGAAGCGCCGTTGATGGCGCCCGCCAGGTGACCGAGCATGCCGCGCGCCACGCGCGGGTCGAACACGGCTGTCACCGTCTGGGTTTCCATCTTGCGCGGCTTGACCCGGCGCGCAGTGCGCTCGCCCGCCTCGCGGCCGATTTCGGCCGGATCGCGCAGATCGGCGAAGAATAGCTTGGAGGAGAAGTCGTAATCGCGCTCCATGCCGGTGCCCTCGCCGGCGATCACCGAAACCGATCGCGAAAAGCGCGAGCGGCGATAGGCGCCGGAAAAACCGTGGGAGGTGACCAGCACGAGGCCGCCGGAGCCGGCGGAGACACCCGCGCCCGATGAATTGGTAACGCCGGGAACGGCGCGCGCGGCCTCTTCCATCGCCAGTGCGTCCTCGGTCATGCGCTCGGCGGAAACCTCGGTGCCGTCATAGAGATCGAGATCGGGGAAGTCGCGCGCCAGCAGATCCTCGCGCGCCAGCGTATTGAACTTGTCTTCCGGCGAGACCCTGGCCATTGCGACGGCGCGCTCGGCAAGCGAATCGACATCGCCGGTCACGTTGGCCGACACGCTGGCGACCTTCTTGCCGACGAAAACGCGAAGCGAGAAATCGTCGCTTTCCGAGGCGTCCGTGCCCTCCACCTTGCCAAGGCGCACCGATACGCTTTTCGAACGCGAACGCACCACGACGGCATCGGCGGCATCAGCGCCGGCGCGTTGTGCGGCTTCGACGAGCGACGCGGCGCGGTCGATCAGGCTTTGGGTGTGATCCTGCATGTTATCTCCGAGGTCGGGCCGGTTTGCTGAATGGCGAAAAGCGCTTAGATAAAGCGCAAACCGGAAAAGGTTCTGGCAGTCATGTATTGCCCGGTGCGGTTCGCATCAAGACGCGAACAGGATATCCGGTAATCGGCGGTCGGAACGGGACAGGAGGAAATTCATGGCGGGCGGGGCGGCACCCGGATTCTACGTCGAGGCGGTGATGCTTCTGGGCGGAGCGGTCGTCGCCGCGCCGCTGTTCAAACGCATCGGCCTCGGCACCGTTCTCGGCTATCTTGCCGCGGGCGTGATGATCGGCCCGATCAGCCGGATGATCACCGAAGGCGAGGAAATCCTGCGGGTTGCCGAACTCGGCGTCGTCTTCCTTCTGTTCATCATCGGGCTGGAACTGAAACCGGCACGGCTGTGGACGTTGCGCAGCGACATTTTCGGTCTCGGCTTCGCGCAGGTCCTGATCACCGGGCTGGTGCTTTCGGCGCTGGCCTTCTATCTCGCCGGCTTCGATTTCAACATGGCGGCAACGATCGGCTTCGGCCTCGCGCTGTCGTCGACGGCGTTTGCGCTTCAGGTGCTGGAGGAGCGTGGCGAGATCAACCGCCGGCATGGGCGAAAATCCTTCGCCATCCTGCTGTTCCAGGACATGGCCATCGTGCCGTTGCTGGCGCTGCTGCCTTTCCTCGCCCCCTTCGTAGCCGACGATGGCGGCAATCCGGTCCATGATTTCTTCGTCGCCATCGCGGCGGTGGCTGCGCTCGTCTTTGCCGGACGTTTCCTGCTCAATCCGCTGTTCCGCATCATCGGCAATACCGGCGCCCGCGAGGCGATGATCGCCGCCGCGCTGCTGGTCGTCATCGGATCGGCGCTGCTGATGGATTTCGCCGGCCTGTCGATGGCGATGGGAGCGTTCATCGCCGGCGTGATGCTGGCCGAATCCTCCTACCGCCATGAACTGGAAGCCGATATCGAGCCGTTCCGCGGGTTGTTGCTCGGCCTGTTCTTCATGGCGATCGGCATGTCGCTGCAGCTCTCCGTCATCATGGCGAACTGGCTGACCATCCTGCTCGCGGTGCCGGTGCTGATGGTCGTCAAGGCGGCGGTCATCTACGCGCTGTGCCGCCTGTTCCGCACTGATCACGAGGTGGCCGTGCGCACCGCGCTGATCCTGCCGCAGGGCGGCGAATTCGGGTTCGTCCTGTTTTCCACTGCCGTGGGGCTGGGCATTCTCGATGACGCGACGGCCTCGCAGCTGGTGTCCGTCGTCACGCTCTCGATGGCGCTCACCCCGCTCAGTGTCCTGCTCGGCAATCTGCTGGTGCGCGAGGAGGAAGCCGAGCAGATGGAGGAGGATTTCGAGGGCGCCGGCGCCGACGTACTGATGGTCGGTTTCTCGCGCTTCGGCCAGATCGCCTCGCAGATCCTGCTCGCCGGCGGCTCCGACGTGACGATCATCGACCATTCTGCCGACCGGGTGCGCTCGGCGCAGAAATTCGGCTTCCGCATCTATTTCGGCGACGGCACGCGCAAGGACGTTCTGGAGGCCGCCGGCATCAAGCGGGCCAAGATCGTCGCGGTGTGTACGCAGAAAAAGGAGATCACCGACAGGATCGTCGATCTGGTGCAGTCGCAATATCCCGACGCGCGGCTGTTCGTTCGCTCCTATGACCGCGCCCACACGCTGGAATTGAGGGCGCGCGGCGTCGACTACGACATGCGCGAGACATTCAAGTCCGGCCTCGAATTCGGCAAGAGAACGCTGGAAGCCCTCGGCAGCTCGGAAAGCGTGGCCCAGTCTATCGCCGAGGATGTCGAGAAGCGCGACGCCGAGCGGCTGCGCATCCAGCAGGCCGAGGGCCTTTACGCCGGCAGGCACATGCTGCACACGCGGCCGGTGTCGCCGGAGCCGCTGACCAAGCCGCGCCGTGAAGCCAGGATCATCGACACGACGGACAGTACCGGCGCGGACGCTGCGCTCGAAGAGGAAAACTCATGACGCTGACGCCCTTCCACCTCGCCTTTCCGGTCGACGATCTGGAGACGACACGGCGCTTCTACTGCGACGTACTGGGCTGCGAGCCTGGCCGCTCGTCGGACACATGGTTCGATTTCAGCCTGTTCGGCCACCAGATGTCGGCGCATCTGCGCAGCAGCGACGGCGGTCCGGATTCCAGCGGCGCGGTCGACGGCAAGGCAGTGCCGATCCCGCATTTCGGCGTCGTCCTGCAAATGGACGACTGGAAGGCGCTCGCCGAGCGACTGGAGACGGCGGAAAGCATCGACTGGCTGCACCGGCCGATGGTCCGTTTCGAGGGCGAGCCGGGCGAACAGGCAACGCTGTTCATCCGCGACCCCTCCGGCAATGCCCTGGAGTTCAAGGGTTTCGCCTCGCTCGACGCCGTTTTCGCGCACTAGGAGACTTCGATGACGGGCCCGGCCGGACGCGACAAGGCGAAGTTCACCACCGGGCGCACGATGGGCCATGTCGTGACCATGACGCTGACAGGCTCGGTCGGTCTGATCTCGGTCTTTGCCGTCGATGCGCTCAACCTGTTCTACATTTCGTTGCTCGGCCAGGCGGAACTGGCCGCGGCGATCGGCTATGCCGGCACGCTGATGTTCTTCACGGTTTCGATCGCCATCGGTTTCACCATCGCGACCGGCGCGCTGGTATCGCGGGCACTGGGCGCAGGCGACCGCGAGCAGGCGGCAAAATCCGGCGGCGCGGCGCTGATCTATATGGGAATCGCGATGACCGTCGTCGCGGCGCTGGCGTGGATATTCATCCCGGAACTGCTCGGGCTTCTCGGCGCGCAAGGCGAGACGAAGCAGCTTGCCGACGGCTTCCTGCGCATTGTCTTCCCGTCGACTCCGTTCGTGGCAATCGGAATGTGCACCACCGGCATCCTGCGCGGCGCGGGCGATGCCAGGCGCTCCATGTATGTCACGCTCGCCGGCGGCATCGCGGCGGCGATCATGGATCCTATCCTGATTTTCGGACTCGATCTCGGCCTCACCGGGGCCGCGCTTTCGACCTTCATTTCCCGCCTTGCCTTGGTCGCCGTCGGGCTGCATGGCGCGGCCGTGGTGCACCGGCTCGTCAAGCTGCCCGATTTTTCCGCCTTCAAGTCAACGCTGCGACCCTTCTTCTCCATCGGTGGCCCGGCGGTGATGACCCAGCTCGCCACGCCGGTCGGCAATGCCTATGTGACGGCGCAGATCGCCGCCTTCGGCGATGGCGCCGTGGCCGGCTGGGCGATCATCGGCCGGCTGATTCCGGTTGCCTTCGGAGTCATCTTCTCGCTTTCGGGTGCGGTCGGGCCGATCCTCGGCCAGAACTACGGCGCCAAGCTGTACCACCGCCTGTTCGAGACGATGCGCGACGCGCTGATCTTCACCACGCTCTACGTGCTGGTCCTCTGGGGCTTGCTGGCGCTGTTTGCCGGCGGCATCGCCGATATTTTCCGGGCGCAGGGCGAGGCGCGCGAGCTTGTTGTCTTTTTCTGCCTGTTCGCCAGCGCCAGCTTCCTGTTCAACGGCGCGCTGTTCGTCGCCAATGCGGCGTTCAACAATCTGGGTTTCGCGCTCTACTCGACGATCCTCAACTGGGGCCGCTCGACGCTCGGCATCATTCCGTTCGTATGGATCGGCGCCCAGTATTACGGCGCCATCGGCGTGATCGCGGGATGGGCGCTCGGCGCCGTGGTGTTCGGCATCGCCGCCGTCGTGTTGTGCTTCCGCGTCGTCGCCTCGATCGAGAGCCGCGACCGTCCGGACCACGACCAGCTGCCCGGCCCGCCGCCGACGGCGCAATCGCCGTTCAGCACGGGCAAGGCCGCGACATTGGGCTAGTCCGCCGGTTCCTTGATACGGGCCTCGATGGCGCGTTCGAGCTTGCGCCTGACCTCGTCATAGACCGGTTCGGTCGCCTTGATGATCTGCTGCGCCTTGAGGAAATCCATCACCCGGAAGTTCGAGACCGGCGGCTGGATGAACACGTCCGGCGGCTGCACCTTGAGCTTCAGCTTCAGGATCGAGCGCATCATTAGCTGCGAGGTGCCGTAAAGGCTGTCGATCGGTTTCGGGATGCGGCGGGGATCGCCGCGCGGCGTCCCGACAACGTCGATGCCGAGAATTATGTCCGCCTTGCCGATGATGTGGTCGTAGGGTACCGGATTGAAGATGCCGCCGTCGATGAAGATGCGGTCGTCGCGGCGTACCGGGCGAAACAGCGCCGGGATCGCCGCCGAGGCGGCCAGCGCCGACCACAATTCGCCCTCGGAGAAGACGGTCTCATGATGGCCGTAGAAATCGGTGGCGATCACGTGCAGCGGTATGCCGAGGGCGGAGAATTCATGCGGGATGATGTCCGGCATGAAGTTCTGGACGATGCGCTGGACGTCGAACTGGCCGATGCGGAAGCCGCGGTCGACCGCCGCGGCGACGGAAGCCGGACGGCGGAACAGGCGGGCGACGATATCGGCGCGGTTGCCTGCGAGGCCCAGCGTATATTCCCTGATCTCCTCGCCGCTCATGCCGCTTGCCATCGCAGCGCCCATGATGGCGCCGATCGAGGCGCCGCTTATCGCGACCGGGCGGACCCCCATGTCGTCCAGGGCCCGGATGATGTGGATATGCGACAGGCCGCGCGCACCGCCGCCGCCGAAGGCCACGGCAACCGTCGGATCGCCGGATATCCGCTCAATGGGCGCCTTGTCTTTGCTAGCCGGGTTGTCCATCGCCGTCACAGATCATGAAGTACATACGGGTGTCGCCGAAATCGCGCGTGTCGGCAAGTGCAAAGCCCTGCGGCGAACCGAAACCGGCGCTGGCCGCCTCCTCGACAACGACCAGAGCGCCGGGCTTCAGCCAGCCGCCGTCGCGCAGCGAGCCGAGCGCGCGCTCGGCCAGGCCCTTGCTATAGGGCGGATCGGCGAACACGAAATCGAACGGCTCCATCGTGCCGATATCGCCCATTCGCGTAGCGTCGCGGCGGAAGATCTTGGTGCGGCCCTGCAGCGCGAACGCCTCGATGTTGGAGCGGATCAGGCCGCGCCCTTCCGCCGACTGTTCGATGAACAGCGCCGTCGCCGCACCGCGCGAAATCGCCTCAATGCCGACGGCGCCGGTGCCGGCGAAAAGATCGAGCACGCGCGCGCCATCGAGCTTTTCCGGCCAGCGATGGGCTAGAATGTTGAACAGGCTTTCGCGCGTGCGGTCGGTCGTCGGACGGATGCCGGCTGCGCCGGGCTTCGGCGAGGCGAGCGTGCGGCCGCGAAACTCTCCGCCGACGATGCGCATTCGATCCTACTTCCTCGGGCCGCGCGGCTTGTCGGACCGGCGCGGACGGTCGGCCCTCGGACCGCCCGAAGGCTTTCCGCCGGGGTGCGGCTTGCCGCCTCCGGAAGGCTTGCCACCGCGCGACGGCCCGGCAGCACGCCTGTCGTCCTGCCTGCCCTCCTCGGCGGGTCTAGACTGCTTGCCCTTCGGCCGCGCCCCGGGCGCCATCCACACATTGGCCGAACGGCCGTGACGCTGCTTGTCGGATTCGCCGGCTCCGGCGGACGGCGCGCGCTTCGGCTTGCCGGTGCCGCGTTCGGTTTTCCTCGTGTCGAGCCGCGACAGGGCGTCGTCGCGATCGAAGCGCTTGTCGCGCCGGGGGTCCTGGCGGACCGGCGATGCGGATACCCAGTCGCCGCGCTTAGCGACCTTGACCAGCCGTGTTTCGCCTTCCTCGTCCCTGACGGGCTTGTTGGAGAATGCCTGGCGCACCGGCGCATCGAAATTCGAGCGCGCTTCCGCGATCAGCCGGTCGCCGAGCTGGTCGCGCAGCGTGCGGCCGCGAATTTCCATGACCGCGCCTTCCGGCAGGTCGCCGAGCTGGAACGGCCCGTAGGAGACGCGGATCAGCCGGTTCACATCCAGCCCGAGCGCGCCCATGACGTTCTTGACCTCGCGGTTCTTGCCTTCGCGAAGACCCACATTGAGCCAGACATTCGCCCCCTGTTCGCGTTCGATCGTGGCCTCGATCGCGCCGTAGAACACGCCGTCGACGGCGATGCCGTTCTTGAGTTCGTCGAGGCGCTTCTGGTCGATCTTGCCGTGTGCGCGCACGCGGTAACGGCGCAGCCACCCGGTCTGCGGCAGCTCCAGCATGCGGGCGAGGCCGCCGTCATTGGTCAGCAGAAGCAGGCCCTCGGTGTTGATGTCGAGACGGCCGACCGACAGCACGCGCGGCAGGTCCTTCGGCAGCTTCTCGAACACTGTCGGGCGGCCTTCGGGATCGCGATTGGTCGTCACCAGGCCGGCCGGCTTGTGGTAAAGCCACAGCCGCGTGCGCTCGATCTCGGGGATCGGCTCGCCATCGACGAGGATGACGTCGTTCGGCGTGACATTGACCGCCGGCGATTCCAGTTTGACGCCATTCAGCGTGACGCGGCCATCCTCGATCATGCGCTCGATATCGCGGCGCGACGCCACGCCGGCACGCGCCATGTACTTGGCGATGCGTTCCGGTTCGGCATCGACAACCATCTCCGTTTCGGCTTCCGCGGCGCGCTGCTCGCGCGGCGCCGGGCGTTCGCGCTCCGGCCTGTCTCTCGGGGCGCGAGGCCTGTCGCCTTCAGGCCTGCCGCCGCCCTGAGGGCGGTCCCGGAACGAACGCGGCCGGTCGCCACCGGGGCCCGACGGCCTGTCCCTGAAACTCCGCGGCTTGTCGGAGCCTGCATCGGAGGCGCGATCCTTGTATGTGCGGGGCTTGCCGCCAGCGGCGCTCTCGGGCCGGTCCTTGAAACCGCGCGACTTGCCCGCCGGCTTCCCGCCGCCCGGGCCGTCCTTGAAACCGCGCGAACGCAGGCCGTCGCGCTTGTCTCCCTGGGCTTTCGGTCCTGTGCCCTTGTTGCGGTCCGCTCCCGGCTTGCCGGAACGCCCGCGGGGCTTGTCTTCGTTAGTCATTTGCTGTTTGCCTTCATTCGACGGCTCCCTATCAGGCAGGGGCCGGTCATGCGAGAGAAACTTTGTCCGATACACCGGCCGCCACGGCGAAATTCCCGAGTTACATGGACCTCGCGCTGCAGGAAGCGGTCGCTGCCGGTGAGCGTGGCGAAGTGCCGATCGGCGCCGTCGTCGTCAAGGGTAACACCGTTGTCGGCGCCGCGGGAAACCGCACCCGCGAATTCAACGATCCGACGGCACATGCGGAGGTCCTCGCCATTCGCGAAGCCTGCGGCAATCTCGAACAGGAGCGGCTCGAAGGCTGCGACCTCTACGTGACGCTGGAACCCTGCACGATGTGCGCGGCCGCCATATCGTTTGCGCGTATCCGCCGTCTTTATTTCGCCGCCGACGATCCGAAGGGCGGCGCAATCGTGTCAGGCGTACGCTTCTATACGAGCCCGACCTGTCACCACGTGCCCGACATCTATGCCGGTATCGGCGAGGCGGAAGCCGCGCGGCTTTTGAAATCCTTCTTTCAGGAAAAGCGAAGCTGAGGCCCTAGAGCCACGGAACCAGCTTGCGCCAGCCGGTTTTCGGGTCGGCATTGGCCTTCTTGCGGGCCCGTTCCTTGACCGACTCCGTCGTGCCGAGATCGCCATAGGGCGCCGTCTCGGCGGGCTGGCGGTATTCCGTCGGCGGATCGGTCAGGTAGACACGCTGGCCGGCGGCGGCCACCGGGCGGGCGTTCGATTGCAACGGCTTGTCCGGATCCTCGGTCTTCGAGAGGTTGGCCACGTGCTTGCCGTCATCTGCTTCCTTGCGGATGCGCGCGAGACGCTCTTCCGGCGACTCGGGCCAATCGGGCGAAGCCTCGGCGATGTTCTGCTGCGGTTCGGGGAGCGTCGAGGTATCGGCCGGCTGCACCAGCCCCGGACGCGGCTTGTAGTCGATGGCGACACGATCCCGTTTCCGGCCAAGCGCCATCGAACCGCTGAGGTCGTCGAACAACTGCTCCATTGCCGGCTTGTCGGTGCCGTAAGTCGGCCCCATGCATCCGGCGAGCGCAATCGTGCTCACGGTTATAGCGGCTGCAGCGCCGATCCGCGGAAGGCGGTATGCTTTACTCATGACGTTTCTGCCAATCCTCTCGTCGAAGACTCGACGGACCCCAACGTTTCCGGTCATGCCTCCGCTGACCGGTAAATCCGGCGAATTGATGATGCTGTAGCGAAAAATGGTGAATTCGGCAATGCGCGTGACCGCCCGGCCACGCGCATTGCCGCTCATCAGATCCGCCCGAGGGAGCGCAATTCGCGCAACGCAGCCGCATCGCGCGCCGAAACGTCCGGAAACTCCGGATCGGTGCCGACATCCTCGGTCACGCGCCACGAGCGGGCGCATTTCTTGCCCTTGGCGGGCGCCGGGATGACTGCCACGCCGGCAACTTCGGGCAGCGTGAAGGCGCCGCCTGGCCCGTCTTTCGGCGAGATCGAGATCGCCGAGGTGATGCAGATCTCGGCCATGTCGAGGCCCTCGATCGCCTTGTTCAGCGCATCGTCGGTGATGTGAACGAAGGGAGCGGCTTCCAGCGAGGAGCCAATGCGCTTTTCCTTGCGCTCAATCTCCAGCGCGCCGGTGACGACACGCCGCACCTGGCGCACCTTCTTCCACTTCGCCGCAAGCGCGTCGTCGCGCCATTCGTCCGGGCACTTGCGGAACTGCTCCAGATGGACCGAAACGCTGTCGGGATAGCGGTCGAGCCAGGCCTCCTCGGTGGTGAAGGGCAGCATCGGCGCGAGCCAGGTCACCACCCGGTCGAAGATGTGATGGACGACCTGCAACGCCGCCTTGCGCTTCACGCTCGACGGCGCGTCGCAATACAGCGCGTCCTTGCGGATGTCGAAATAGAAGGCCGACAGTTCCAGCACCATGAAATCGAGCAGCTGGCGCGAAATGCGCTTGAAGTCGAAGTCGTCGTAACCCTTGTTGACGACGGCATCGAGCTCCCAAAGCCGGTGAAGCATCAGCCGCTCCAACTCCGGCATCTCGGCATACTCGACGCTTTCGCCCTCGTCATGGGCGAGCGTGCCGAGCATCCAGCGGATCGTGTTGCGCATCTTGCGATAGGCATCGATGTTGGTCTGGATGATCGTCTGGCCGAGACGCTGGTCCTCCCAGTAGTCGGTGTTCATTACCCAGAGGCGCAGGATGTCGGCGCCGGACTTGGCCATCACGTCCTGCGGGAACACCTGGTTGTTGAGCGACTTTGACATCTTGCGGCCGTCCTCGGCCATGGTGAAGCCATGGGTGATGACAGTGTCGTAGGGCGCGCGGCCGCGCGTGCCGCAGCTTTCCAGCAGCGACGAATGGAACCAGCCGCGATGCTGGTCGGAGCCTTCGAGATAGACATCTGCGGGCCATTTCAGGTCCGGGCGGTCCTCAAGCGTGAAAGCGTGGGTGGAACCCGAATCGAACCAGACGTCGAGAATGTCGGTGACCTGCTTCCACCTGGCCGCATCGTGATCGTTGCCGAGGAAGCGCTCCTTGGCGCCGTCGGCGAACCAGGCGTCTGCGCCCTCTTTTTCGAAGGCTTCGAGGATGCGCTTGTTAACGGCCTCGTCCTGCAGCACATGGCCGTCCTCGTCGGCGAAGACGCAGATCGGCACGCCCCAGGCCCGTTGACGGGAGAGAACCCAGTCGGGCCGGTCCTCGATCATGGCGCGCAGGCGGGTCTGGCCGGCCTTCGGCACGAAGCGGGTTTCGTCGATTGCCTTCAGTGCGCGGGACCGCAGGGTCGAACCGTCGCCGAGATCCATGTCCATGTGGACGAACCATTGCGGCGTGTTGCGGAAGATGACCGGCTTCTTGGAACGCCACGAATGCGGATAGGTGTGCTTAAGCCGGCCGCGGGCGAACAGCCTTTCGGCCTCGATCAGCGCAGTGATGACGGCCTGGTTGGCGTCGCCCTTCTTGCCCTTGTCGTCGATGACGCGCGCCGGTCCGCCTTCGCGGTCCGGGCCGAAGCCCGGCGCGTCCTTGGTGAAGTAGCCGGCGTCGTCGACGGTGAACGGGATCGTCGTCGCGATATCGCACGCCTCGAGATCGCGCGAATGGTGCATCCAGACATCGAAGTCCTCGCGGCCGTGGCCCGGCGCGGTATGGACGAAGCCCGTTCCGGCGTCGTCGGTCACGTGTTCGCCGGGCAGCAGCGGCACCAGGAACTCGTAGCCGCCGCCGAAACCATGCAGCGGATGGTGGCAGTTGACCGACGCAAGCTCCTTGGCCGACACCTCGCGAACGCGCTTGTATTCGAGCTTCGCCTTGGCGAAGGATTCCCCGGCCAGAGCGTCGGCGAAAACCAGCTTCTCGCCCGGCTGCGGACCAAAATCGTTCTCCGCCGCCGTCACTTCGTAAAGGCCGTAGGCGATGCGGTCGGAATAGGCAATGGCGCGGTTGCCGGGGATCGTCCACGGCGTGGTGGTCCAGATGACGACGAAGTTGCCCTTCAGGTCATCGGGACCGTTCACGACCGGGAACTTCACCCAGATCGTGTCCGACTCGTAATCCTGGTACTCGACCTCGGCCTCGGCCAGCGCGGTGCGCTCGACCACCGACCACATCACCGGCTTGGAGCCGCGATAAAGCTGGCCCGACATGGCGAATTTCAGCAGTTCGCCGGCGATACGCGACTCGGCGTGGAAATTCATCGTCGTGTAGGGCTTCTTGAAATCGCCCTCGATGCCGAGACGCTGAAACTCCTCGGTCTGTACCTCGATCCAGTGGGCCGCGAAGTCGCGGCATTCCTTGCGGAACTCGTTGACCGGAACCTCGTCCTTGTTCTTGCCCTTGGCGCGATACTGCTCCTCGATCTTCCACTCGATCGGCAGGCCATGGCAGTCCCAGCCCGGCACGTAGTTGGAATCGTAGCCGCGCATCTGGAAGGAGCGGGTGATCACGTCCTTCAGGATCTTGTTGAGCGCATGGCCGATATGGATATTGCCGTTGGCGTAGGGCGGGCCATCATGCAGCACGTAGGACGGGCGCCCCTTGGCGTCCTCGCGCAGCTTCTTGTACAGGTCCATTTCCTGCCAGCGGGCGACGATCTCCGGCTCCTTCTTGGGAAGGCCGGCGCGCATCGGGAATTCGGTCTGCGGCAGATAGAGAGTGCTGGAGTAGTCCAGCTCTTTTTTGTCAGCGGAATCGGTCATTCGTCTGCATTCGTTTCAGGCTGCGGAGAGGTTGCAGCGGTCAATAACGGAAAAACGGAAGGGGTGCGCGAAAAAATGCGCGTATTCCCGGCCCTGCGACGCTTTTTCAGCGGCAGGCCGGGCCAATAATTCGAAGTATGGCGAAATAGGCCCTAGTCATGGCGCGGTATGTAGCAACGCAAGGGCGTCGTGAAAAGAGCCTAAACGCCGGGCCTAACGCGCAAACGTCAGTTTCCGGTCGAGTTCGTCGAGCGGTTGCAGGATGGCGAGGATGGCGCGCGCTTCTTCCTCGTCGGCCTTCATCTGTTCGGTCAGCGCTTCCAGCGAATCGAACTTTTCCTCGCCGCGCAGGAAGGCGCAGATCGCGACCGTGCAGGTCTCGCCGTAGATCTCTTCCTCGAGGCCGAAGACATAGGTCTCCAGAAGAGCGACACCGTCCTCGTCGACGGTCGGCCGGCGGCCGAACGATGCGACACCGTCATGGATCGAGCCGTCGGCGCGGATGAAGCGGACGGCATAGATGCCATGGCGCAAAACGGCGTTTTCCGGCAGCGCCATGTTGGCGGTCGGAAAGCCGAGCGTGCGGCCGAGCTGCTTGCCGCGCACCACTTCCGCCTCGATACGGTAGCGGTAGCCAAGCAGGTCGTTGGCGCCGGAGAGATCCCCGTTGTGCAGCCGCTCGCGCACACGGCTCGATGAAACGACCTCGGCGTCTCCGTCGCGGAACGCGTCTACCAGGGTGACATGAAAGCCGCGCGTTTCGCCCGCCTCCATCAGGAAAGCCGGGCCGCCCTGGCGGTTCTTGCCGAAATGGAAGTCGAACCCCGTCACCACCTGGCGGGCGGCAAGCCCGTCGACCAGCACGCGGTCGACGAACTCGTCGGCGGCCAGATTGGCGAAGTCGCGCGTGAACGGCATCTCGATGACACCGTCGAAGCCCATGCGGCGCAGGATGTCGGCCTTCATCGGCGCCGGCGTGATGCGGAACAGCGGCACGTCGGGCTGGAAGAGCTGGCGGGGATGCGGCTCGAATGTCAGGACGAGCGCCGGACAATCGTGGTCGCGCGCGAAACCGAGCGCCGTCTCCAACACGGATTGGTGGCCGCGATGCACGCCGTCGAAATTGCCGATGGCGACGACGGCGCCGCGCAGGCTGTCGGGGATATCTTCCAGGGACGGGAAGCGGAACGTCACGGGCCGCTCCGCTCAGGCGAGTTTCATCATGGTGGCGACGGGATGGGCGCCGAAGCCGTCGAGATGGTCTGCCATCTTCTCCATGTCCGGATTGCCGGGCGTGCCGTATTCACGCGCATGGATGCCGTCGGAGATGAACAGGAGGTCGAGGCCGTAGTCCATCGCGCCCTTGACGTCCGTGGTCATGCCGTCGCCGATGGCGAGAACGCGGCCAGGCTCGACGTCGCGGCCGAGAACGGCGGCAGCACGGGCCATCGCCTCGCGATAGATAGGTGCGTGCGGCTTGCCGGCGATCAGGGTGCGTCCGCCCATCAGGCCGAAATCCTTGGCAAGCGCGCCGGCGCAGTAGACGAGCCGGTCGCCGCGCTCGACGACGATGTCCGGATTGGCGCAGATGAAGGGCAGGTTGCGGGCGCGCAGACGCTGCAGCATCTCGGTGTAGTCGGCGGGCGTTTCGGTATCGTCGTCGAACAGCCCGGTGCAGACGACGACGGCCGCCTCGCGCTCCTCGGCCAGTTCGATGTCGAGCCCGTCGTAGAGCGACATGTCGCGGTCGGGGCCTATGTGAAAGACCATGCGGGCATTCTCGCTGATCAGGGCGCGCGTCACGTCGCCGGAGGTGACGATGTCGTCATAGGCTTCGTCCGGCACGCCGAGGCTCGCCAATTGTTCGGAAACCGGTCCCTTGGGGCGCGGCGCATTGGTGATCAGGACGACCGCCCTGCCCGACTCGCGCGCGGCGGCGAGCGCCCTCCATGCGGGTGTCCATGAACGCACGCCGTTGTGCAGCACGCCCCAGACGTCGCAGAAAATGACGTCATAGCCGTCGGAAATTTCCGTCAGGTTCGCGATTTGCCGAATGCCCAAGGCCCATTCCCGCTTCTTTGTCGCGGCTGACGCCGCCGTTTCGTCGGCCGGCACGGGGCCGGCTGGTCGCCGGTGGGATTAGAGCCTTTCGGCCGCAAATGGAAGCCGTCGCGTCCGCCTCGCTGCGGGTGACGTCGTTAACGGGAAGTGAATCGCAGCGAACGAATGCGGTCAACGGCGTGAACCGGGCAAAAAGCAACTGGTGGTAAGACATTTGCCTTCGAACGGATGCCGTGACCAATGGAAGCATTGCGCCTTATACGCCTGGGGGGCGGAGCCAAGGCCGTCCAGCGCATCCGCCAAACGATTGGCGGATACCGGCGAAGCCTGTCCGGCGCAACGGCGATGGAATTCGGCATGATCGCGCCGGTTTTCCTGTTCCTCGTCTTCACGATTTTCGAAACCTCGATCTACTACTACAAGCAAAGCCACCTGAAATTCGTGCTCAGCCAGGCCGGACGCGGCCTGCAGACTGGCGAAATCCAGAAAAGCGATACGCCGCAGGACGATTTCGACGCCGGCGTGTGCGCCTCGGCGGACGTCATGTTCGACTGCTCGAAGGTCTATGTCGACGTGCGCTCGTTCCCGACGGTCGCCGACGTCGTGTTCCCGGAGCCGATATTCGACGAGGCCGGCAGACCGACCAACTTCGTCTTCCAGCCGGGCGGCACTTCGCAGATCACCGCCATGCGCGCCGCGGCGACGCACGATTTCATCACGCCGTTCCTGACCGACATCCTGCAGCCGGACGGCAAGCCCGTCATCCTGGTCGGATTCTCGATCTTCAAGAACGAGCCGTTTTGAGGTGACGATGGCGGTATTCCGGACAAATTATCGGCGTTTCCGAATGTTCCGCTTCCTGGCGGGGCGTCTTGCGGCAGACCGGCGCGGCGTCGCGGCGACGGAGTTCGTCCTGTTGCTGCCGATCCTGATGGTCATGTCGTTCGGCCTGGCGGAAGTCTATCTCGAGCACGCCACCGAGGACCAGTTCCTGCGCTACGTGCACCAGTCGGGCGACCTGATCGCCCGCGAGCCGACACTGACGACGGCGTCGATCACCACCATCCTGGACGCGGCCGACCAGATGATCGAAGGCTACGACCCCAACCGCCAGATCGACATCCATGTGTCGTCGATCGGATTCAAGGCGGACGGCTCGCCGGTCCTGTTGTGGACGCGTTCGGCCGGCGGCGCGCAGAAGGTCTTCGGCGTCGAGGAAGTCGCCGGCATGGGCCTGCCGACGGACACCGTCCTCCGCCTGGAGGCGAACATGGCATATGTGAGCCCGTTCAACTTCATCTGGGAGTCCGCTTCCCGCGAAATCTCGTCGGTCGTTTACTTCCGACCGCGCGAGACCCGCGCCATTTCGATGGACGGCGCGATCTCCGAAACCTATCCCGACTGGGACTACATCCCACCGAGTTGACGCTGATGCGAGAGGCGCTGCCATGACGACAGAAAACAACAACAAACCCTCGCTTCGGTCGCAGTTCGCGACGCGCTTGCTCTCTCGCTTCGCCGACAGCCGCCGCGGCGCGATGGCGGTCAATTTCGCGCTGCTGATCGTTCCGCTTCTCGCCGCGGTCGGCATGTCGATCGACGGATCCCGATTCCTCCTGACGCGCTATCACCTGCAGTCGGCGGTCGACGCGTCCGCTCTGGCCGTCGCCACGGTCTATGACGAGAAGCCGGTCATCGACGCACTTGCGGACAAGTTCGTCGTCAAGAACTTCACGCTGGACGACGCGACGCTGACCTCGGTGGACACCTCCATCACCGGCGACACGATCACCGTGAACGGCACCGCGTCGATGCAGACGCTGTTCATGTCGATCTTCCAGGTCTCGCAGGTCGATGTCGCGGTGACCACCACGGTGAAGCGCGCCGGTGGCGGGCTGCTGGTCAGCCTGGTGCTCGACAATACCGGTTCGATGTGGAGCGACAGCCCGTCGAAGATCGAATCCCTGCGCAGCGCTTCCGACATTCTGGTCGACGCGATTTTCGACGGTGACAACGAACCGGAAGACCTGCGTGTCGCCATCGTACCCTATGCTTCGACCGTCAATCCGGGCGCGGAAGCGGAATCCATCGTCGACGGTACGCATCCCTATGGCCCGCTCGATCCGAGCGACAAGACGAAATGGAAAGGCTGCGTGCTGGAGCGCAGCGGCGCCAACTCGATCGCCGACACCGGCCCCGATGTCGAGGAATGGCAGCCCTTCTGGTATCCTGTCGACTCGGACGACAACGACTACGACATCGACGATCCGTCGACCATCCACCCGGGCGGGTTCACCAACACAAACAACATCACCGGGCCGAATATCGGCTGCCCGACGCCGATCACCCCACTGACGAATTCCTATTCGACGGTCACGGCCGCGGTGGATGCCCTGACGGCGTGGAACCGCGGCGGCACGCTCGGCGATATTGGCATGGCCTGGGGTATCCGCTCGCTGTCGCCGGGTGCGCCCTTCACCGAGAGCACGGAAATCGATCCGAAGACCGGGGCGACGCTGTGGGACAGTCCGCGCTGGCGCAAGGCGATCATGATCATGACCGACGGCGACAATCTCTTCTACGATGTCCATCCTTATTCCGGACCGGGCAAGTCGGACTATACCGGGTACGGCCGGCTCGGCGAGAGCCAGGCGGATGCCCTCTTCGGGACGGACAATGCGAATACGGCCAAGGTTATCGTCGACCAGCGGCTGCAGTCGCTGTGCACGACGGCGAAGAACCAGGACATCATCGTCTTCACCGTGACCTTCGGAACACAACCCAATGCAGCGACCAAACAGAACTTCCAGGACTGCGCCACCGATCCCGGCAAGTATTTCCACGCGCCGGGCAAGGCGACGCTGGAAAGCGCATTCGGCGCAATCGGCGCGGAACTGTCGAAGCTGCGCATCGTCAAGTAAGGCCCCTGCAGGAGGCACGGCGCGCGACCTCTACGCTTCGACGCTGCGGCTTCCGGCCGGCCAATCCTCGACATCGCCCGTTTTTTACCGTAAAGCCTCCGGCGCATGGACGGCAGGCGTTCGCACATCTACGCAGCTGACCTTCGGCGGCATCCTGTTGCCGAGGAATTTCAGTACCGTCGTGACCGTCGTCACGGCCTCCTGTTCACATAACGACAGCTGACCGGCTGCGTTTACCAAGACGGCACACAGACCGCCCCAGGCGCGGAAGGCCTCGCCGACGTTCTTGACTCAGGCTTTGCCCGTTACTATGTCGGGTCCGCTAGCACTCACCGGGAGGGAGTGCTAATCCAACCAAAGCCAACGTTTCAAAGGTACAAGTCAATGGCAGAGATGAATTTCCGTCCGTTGCACGATCGCGTTGTCGTGCGCCGTGTCGACTCCGAAGAAAAGACCGCAGGCGGCATCATCATCCCCGATACCGCCAAGGAAAAGCCGTCCGAAGGCGAAGTCGTCGCTGTCGGTCCTGGCGCCCGTGACGAAAACGGCAAGGTTCAGCCGCTCGACGTCAAGGCAGGCGACCGCGTCCTGTTCGGCAAGTGGTCGGGCACGGAAGTCAAGGTCAATGGCCAGGATCTCCTCATCATGAAGGAATCCGACATCATGGGCATCGTCGGCTAAGCCGCGTCCCCTCTCCGTCACCTCAAGACATTCACAATGGGCTGTATGCCCGGGAGTTCAGAATATGTCCGCTAAAGAAGTGAAATTCGGCCGCAGCGCACGTGAGCGCATGCTGGCTGGCGTTAACATCCTTGCCGATGCCGTGAAAGTCACGCTCGGCCCGAAAGGCCGCAACGTCGTCATCGACAAGTCCTTCGGCGCACCGCGCATCACCAAGGACGGCGTGTCTGTCGCCAAGGAAATCGAACTCGAAGACAAGTTCGAGAACATGGGCGCGCAGATGCTGCGCGAAGTCGCCTCCAAGACCAACGACATCGCCGGTGACGGCACCACGACCGCCACGGTTCTCGCCCAGTCCATCGTTCAGGAAGGCCACAAGGCCGTTGCAGCCGGCATGAACCCGATGGACCTGAAGCGCGGCATCGACCTGGCCGTCTCGGAAGTCGTCGCTGACCTTCAGAAGAAGGCCACCAAGATCAAGACCTCGGAAGAAGTCGCACAGGTCGGCACGATCTCGGCCAACGGCGAAGCAGAAATCGGCACGATGATCGCCGAAGCGATGCAGAAGGTCGGCAATGAGGGTGTAATCACCGTCGAGGAAGCCAAGACCGCCGAAACCGAACTCGAAGTCGTCGAAGGCATGCAGTTCGACCGCGGCTACCTGTCGCCCTACTTCGTGACCAACCCGGAAAAGATGGTCGCCGACCTCGAAGATCCGTACATCCTGCTGCACGAGAAGAAGCTCTCCAACCTGCAGGCCATGCTGCCGGTTCTCGAAGCCGTCGTTCAGTCCTCGCGTCCGCTGCTCATCATTGCCGAAGACGTCGAAGGCGAAGCGCTGGCCACCCTCGTGGTCAACAAGCTGCGCGGCGGCCTCAAGATCGCCGCTGTCAAGGCTCCGGGCTTCGGTGACCGCCGCAAGGCCATGCTGGAAGACATCGCCATCCTCACCGGCGGCCAGGTAATCTCCGAAGACATCGGCATCAAGCTCGAGAACGTCACCCTCGACATGCTCGGCACCGCCAAGAAGGTCGCGATCACCAAGGAAGAAACGACCATCGTCGATGGCGCCGGTTCCAAGTCCGATATCGAAGGCCGCGTCGCACAGATCAAGGCCCAGATCGAGGAAACCTCTTCCGACTACGATCGCGAGAAGCTGCAGGAACGTCTTGCCAAGCTCGCTGGCGGTGTTGCCGTGATCCGCGTCGGCGGTGCAACGGAAGTCGAAGTGAAGGAAAAGAAGGACCGTGTCGACGACGCGCTGAACGCAACGCGCGCAGCCGTCGAAGAAGGCATCGTTCCCGGCGGCGGCACCGCGCTGCTGCGCGCTTCCGTGGCGCTTTCGGCCAAGGGCGGGAATGCCGACCAGGAAGCCGGCATCAAGATCGTTCGCCGCGCGCTGCAGGCTCCGGCCCGCCAGATCGCGACCAACTCGGGCGAGGAAGCCTCGATCGTCGTTGGCAAGATCATGGACCAGAAGTCGGACGCCTACGGCTTCAACGCCCAGACCGGCGAATATGGCGACATGATCAAGATGGGCATCGTCGACCCGGTGAAGGTCGTGCGCACCGCCCTTCAGGACGCCGCTTCGATCGCCGGCCTGCTGATCACGACCGAAGCCATGATCGCCGAACTGCCGAAGAAGGAAGCTGCTGGCGGCGGCATGCCCGACATGGGCGGCATGGGCGGCATGGGCGGCATGATGTAAGCCACGCGCTTACAGCCACTCTTTCGGAAAGGCCGGGCAATCGCCCGGCCTTTTTCGTCTGCCCGCCGTACAATTCGTGATCGGACGCCGCGAAGCGGCGCGGAACCAAAGACCGCATCGATTGTTGATGTCGGCGCACATGCGAGTGCGTGCAGTCATCATGGAGAAAACGATGGCAAACAAGGAACAGGTCAAGGGCGCAGCCAACCAGGCAAAAGGCGCCGTCAAGGACGCGGCCGGCAAGGTGACCGGCAACAAGAAGATGCAGGCCGAGGGCAAGGCCGACAAGGCCAAGGGCAAGATCCAGAAGGCCGTTGGCAACGCAAAGGAAGCGCTGAAATAGGCGTCGCGCATCGTCTGAAAGTCCGGCCGGGTGAAAACCCGGCCTTTTTTTTGCCTGACAATTGGGCGCTTTGCACCCAATCCCCAGCCATTTCCCCTCCGTCACCGAAGTTTCACCAAACGGTCAATAAAGCTTCAACGGACTCTCCTAGGCCCCGCCGAAGCGTTTCAATCGTGGAACGTCCTCAGGAGGGAACAAGATGATCCGTCACATGCTCGCAGCAGGCATCCTGCTGTCGTCGTCCGTCGCCGCGTTCGCGGAAACCGAAATCGAATGGTGGCACGCCATGGGTGGCCGTCTCGGCGAAGTGGTCAACGAAATCGCGACCAACTTCAACGCCTCGCAGGACGAGGTGAAGCTCACCCCGGTCTTCAAGGGCAACTACGAAGAAACGCTGACCGCAGGCATCGCCGCCTTCCGCGCCGGCGAGCAGCCGAACATCCTGCAGGTGTTCGATGCCGGTTCGGCCACGATCATCAACGCCAAAGGCGCCGTCGTGCCGGTCCAGGACCTTCTGAACGAGGCCGGCGCCGGTTTCGACATCAACGACTACATCTCCGGCGTCCGCTATTTCTACGCCGATTCCGACGGCAAGATGATCGGCATGCCGTTCAACTCGTCCGCCCCGATCATGTACACCCACACCGAGGCCTTCGAGAAAGCCGGCGTCGAGCCGCCGAAGACCTGGGAAGACTTCGAAGCCATCGCTCCGAAGCTCAAGGAAGCCGGCTACATCCCGCTTGTGCAGTCGCACCTGCCGTGGGAATTCACCGAGAACTTCGCCTCGCGCAACAACGTCCAGTTCGCCTCCAACAACAACGGCTATGACGGCGTCGAAGGCACCAGGATCCTCGTCAACAACGACCATCAGAAAATGATGTTCAACAAGCTGGCCGAGTGGAAAGACAATGGCTGGTTCGAATTCTACGGCGCCGGCTGGAACGACAACCAGGCTCCGTTCGAACAGGGCAAGGTCGCCATGTGGATCGGTTCGTCGGGCTCCTTCGGCGGCCTGACCAAGACCGCCACGATGGAATTCGGCGCCGTGCCGCTGCCGTTCTGGCGCTCGGTCGTCGGCGACGCGCAGCCGGAAGGCTACCAGTCCTTTATCGGCGGCGCCGCCCTGTTCGCCATGTCGGGCCAGCCGACGGAAGAGAACGAGGCCGTCGCCAAGTTCTTCTCCTACCTGACCTCGCCGGAAGTCCAGTATCTTTGGCACCGTGAAACCGGCTACGTGCCGGTCACGCAGGCCGCATACGATCTCGCCAAGGAAGACGGCCATTACGAGCGCACGCCTGCCGCCGAAGTCGGCATCCAGCAGCTCAACCTGCCGTCCGGCGAATGGACCAAGGGCTACCGCATGGGCTTCTACGTCCAGATCCGCGACGTGATGAACCGCGAATACGGCAAGGTGTTCTCCGGCGAGGCCACTGTCGACGAAGCCTTCAAGACCATCGAGGAAGAAGCCAACAAGCTCCTCGAGCGCTTCGCCAAGACCTCCTCGTAGACTTCTCATACCGACAGCAGGGCGCCCGGATTTCCCGGGCGCCTTCGCCCTGCCCGGTTCCGCCGGGCCCTTCCGACACGGAGCGACCATGAAGCGGGTTCAATTCGGCCATTCAGGGCTTCCCTATTTCTTCCTGCTGCCGCAGCTGGCGATCATCGTGATCTTCTTCTACTGGCCGGCCGGAGAGGCGGTCCGCTCCTCGTTCTACCTGGAAGATCCTTTCGGCTTCGGCTCGTCCTTCGTGGGCCTCGACAATTATTCGGACGCGCTCGGCAACGCCGAATACCGGCGCGTCGCGCGGTTCACCGCCGTGTTCACCGTCGTCGTCACATTTCTATCGCTGGCCATCGCACTGCTGCTCGCCGTCAAGGCGGACCACGTCCTGCGCGGCACGCGGAGCTACCGCACCCTCCTGATGTGGGTCTACGCCATCGCGCCGCCGGTCGCCGGCATGCTCGGCGTCCTGATGTTCGACCAGCATGTCGGCCCGCTGACCGATATCGCGGGCTTCTTCGGCTGGGACATGCGCGTTGGCGTCGACTATTTCGACACCGCCACGGCGATGATCGTCGTCTCGGTGTGGAAGCAGATCCCGGTCAACTTCATCTTCTTCCTGTCCGGTCTGCAGGGCATTCCGCGCTCGGTGCGCGAGGCGGCGATGATCGACTGCAAGTCGGGGCTGCGCCGCTTCTTCACCGTCACCTTTCCGCTGCTCGCGCCGACCGGCTTCTTCCTCTTGATCATCAACATCACCTACGCCCTGTTCGAGACCTTCGGCGTGATCGACCTGATGACCAAGAACGAGCCCGCCAACAATCCGGTGACGCTTGTCTACAAGGTCTATCTCGACGGTTTCCGCGGCAACGATCTCGGCGGCTCCTCGGCGCAATCGGTGATCCTGATGGTGGTCGTGCTGGTGCTGACCGTCTTCCAGTTCCGCATGATCGAACGCCGCGTTCACTACACCTGAGGAAACGGCCATGACGCTCGCAGACACGCAAACCGCCGCTCCGTCCGCCACCGCCGCGTCGGCAAGGCGCCGCATCAACTGGGGCGCCGTCGGCGATCACGCCATCCTGGTCGCGGGTTCGCTGCTGATGGTCGTTCCGGTGGTAATCGCCTTCCTGACCTCGACCTGGGACCCGATCACGATCCATCGCGAGGGGCTGCAATACATGCCCGGTCCGCATTTCGCCGAGACCTACGGCTCCGTGCTGTTTTCCGGCACCGGCTTCACCGGCGAGGTCAACGGCCTGACGATGACGATGAATTCGCTCATCCTCGGGCTCGGCTTTTCTGTCGGCAAGATCGTCATCTCCATGATGGCGGCCTATGCGATCGTCTATTTCCGCTTTCCCTTCGCGACGCTCGCCTTCTGGGCGATCTTCACGACGCTGCTGCTGCCGCTGGAAGTGCGCATCCTGCCGTCCTACGAGATCGTGCAGTCGATGGGGCTGACCAACACCTATACCGGGCTGATCGTGCCGCTGATCGCGTCGGCGACGGGCACCTTCTTCTTCCGCCAGTTCTTCAAGTCGGTGCCCGACGAATTGCTGGAGGCAGCGCGCATCGACGGCGCGGGGCCGTTCAAGTTCTTCATCGACATCCTGGTGCCGCTGTCGCGCACGATGATCGCGGCGATCTTCATCATCATGTTCGTCTATGGCTGGAACCAGTATCTCTGGCCGACGCTGATCACCACCGACGAGCACTATTTCACGCTGGTGCGCGGCATCAAGCAGATCCTGCAGGTGTGGATCGGCGCGAACATCCCCGAATATGGCGAGGCCATGGCCCTTTCGATCCTGGCGATGCTGCCGCCGGTCGTCATCGTCATCGTGTTCCAGAGCTGGTTCATCAAGGGCCTGACCGAAAGCGACAAGTGAGAACGCACACATGGCAAACGTCACCATCGACCGAGTGAGCAAGGACTACCAGGCCGGCATCCGCGCCGTCGACACGGTCTCCGTCGACATCCGCGCCGGCGAGTTCATCGTCCTCGTCGGCCCGTCGGGCTGCGGCAAGTCCACGCTCCTGCGCATGGTTGCCGGGCTGGAAACAATCACCGAGGGCGAGATCGGCATCGGCGAACGCATCATCAACCATGTCGATCCGGCCGACCGGGACATCGCCATGGTGTTCCAGAACTACGCGCTGTATCCGCACATGTCGGTGCGCAACAACATGGCCTACGGCCTGAAAAACCGAGGCATGAACAGGGCCGACATCGAAAAGCGCGTCGCCGAGGCGGCCAGCATCCTGCAACTGGAGGACTATCTCGACCGCAAGCCGCGACAACTGTCCGGCGGCCAACGCCAGCGCGTCGCCATGGGCCGCGCCATCGTGCGCGAGCCTGCGGCCTTCCTGTTCGACGAGCCGCTGTCGAACCTCGATGCCAAGCTGCGTGTCGAGATGCGCGGCGAGATCAAGCAGTTGCAGAAACGCCTCGGCACGACGTCAATCTACGTCACGCACGACCAGCTCGAAGCCATGACCATGGCCGACCGCATCGTCGTGCTGAACGGCGGGAGGATCGAGCAGATCGGCAGCCCGCTCGATGTCTACCGCATGCCGCAATCGGCCTTCGTGGCAAGCTTCATCGGCTCACCGGCGATGAACATGATTTCGGCGCGCGGCGAGAACGGCAATCTCGTCATCGGCGACCAGACGGTGGCGATGGCCAACGGCCATTCCGTGCCCGACGGACAGGTCACGCTGGGTGTCCGCGCCGAGGATGTCCGGCTAGCCGAAGCCGGCGGAAAGGCCGATGTCGAACTCGCGGTCGACTATGTCGAGGAACTGGGCGCCGGACGGCTGGTGCACGGCCATCTCGGCGAGGCGCGGCTCGCGGTCTCGCTGCCCTCCGGCGGACCGCTGTCGGACCGGCTGGGCCTCGTGCTCGACCGCGACATGCTGCACCTGTTCGATCCCGCGACCGGCCGGCGCCTGTAACGGCAAAGAAGAACGGCCGGTGGGAACACCGGCCGCTGGAAATTTCCCGATATCCGGATCAGGGCTTGATGTAGGTGTAGCCCATCTGCTGCAGGCGGCTCAGTTCGGCGACGCCCGACGGCACGATGTCGTCCTCGAACACCTCGAAGAGATCGTTGTTGTAGTCGATCTTGCGGCCGACAAGCGTGTTGTTGCAGACATTGAAGGCGACGGCCTGCGATTTCAGGCTGGTGACGTCCATCTGCAGCTTGTCGTTGGACTTGGCGCTCTTGAGGAGCCCGACGCCGTTGCCGTGCAGGACGACCTTGATCTCCATGTTGTCCTTGCCAACTGCGTTGATGTGGTTCTGGATGTTGCGCAGCGCGCCGCGATAGGCCTTGTCGTCCTCGCCGCCATTGTAATTGATGTGATAGACGACCTTCTGCTTGCCGTAGCGCTCGTTGGCGGCAGACGCGCCGGTCAGAGCGCCCGCGACGAAGGCGAGCGACGCGAAGACGGTAATGAGTTTCGTGAACAGTTTCATGAGGGTTTCCTCCCGTTGGCAGACACCGCATCCTCCACGCGGCAATACCGGGATGCTCCTCCGGGAAGGGTTCCGAAACTAGCTGGGCGGATCATCTGAAAGACCAAGGGTATACCCTTGGAAAGGCATCATGCGGCCAGTGCGCCGCCAGCCTTGCGGATCAGTTCGGCCATGTTGTTCGCCTCGTATTTTCTCATCAGATGGCTGCGGTGGAACTCCACCGTCTTGGGGCTGATACCCAGATCGCGCGCAATCTCCTTGGTCGTCTTGCCGTCGCCGACAAGCTGAAGGATTTCCCGCTCGCGCGGCGTCAGGCGGACTTCCGGGGCGCCCTGCCGGACTGACGGATGCATTGCGGCGGCGTTCCGGCTGCGCCAGTAGATCAGCATCGCGATGCCGACCGGCACGACGCCCGCGATGACGGCGATGAAGCCCGTGAGAGCATCAGAAAACGGCGTCTCTCCCGCGCGCGCCTCGTCGACGGCCTGCAGCAGCTTGCGCACGGCGGCATCGGAGGGAACCGTCGTCCACCCGCCGTAATGCGCGCCTTCGACCGCCGGATGATCAGCATCGAGACCGAGAAGCGCGACCGCCACAGCGCGGCGTTCGGGCTCGGGCACGGATGCGGTGGAGGACAGGATCCACTCCGGCATGAGATCGGTGGACAGCGCCGGCTCGAAACCCGGCACGCGCAACGGGTTCAATATCCGCAACTGGTAGGCCTCCAGCTTGCCGGCCCTCACCGCCGCTTCCAGCAGGCCTGTGCGCACGGTTCCCGCGTCGACCGTGCCATTGACCACCGCCTCGATGACGCCGTCATGGGGAAAGCCGAGAAACACCACGGAATCGAGATCGCGCCAGGGGTTGATGCCGTTGCGCACCATTGTCGCGGCGGCGACCTCGAAACCGCCGAAGGCGTCCGGCGCGATGGCCGCGAGCCGCCTGCCTTTCAGGTCGGCGAGCGTGGTGATTTCGGTGTTGTCGGCGCGCACGAAGATGACCGCGCCGAAACGGTTGCCGGTTTGCGGGTCGTCGTCCCGGTCGGAGCGCAAGCTTACCATCGGGAACAGCCGCGTTCGTTCGACGAGCCTGTAGAGATGGCCGGGATTGGTGAAGAGATAATCGATCTCGCCGCGCGACAGCGCCGAGCGCACGCCATCGAGCGAGAGCGGCACGACCTCCAGTTCGACGCCGGGGACTTCGGCCTCGACGGCGTCGAAGGTCGGCTGCCAGCGCGTCAGCGCCGCTTCGTCGCCGCGATAGGCCAGCACCCCGACCTTGCGCAGAACGCCATCCCGATCGGTACTTTCAGCTGCTCCCGCTTGCCCGGCCAGGGCAAGCAGCACGATTAGCGCCAGTCTCAACATCCGCGCTGTTCCTCCCGCGCCGGATTTTGCTGCCCGCGAGGAAACTTGTCCAGCGCGGCGCGTGATCATCCCATGTCCGCATGGCTCCCATGCGGCCTTTGTCGTTGCAATGCAGCATCAAATCGGTTCAAAAGGGCCAATCCAGAAAGGGACCGAACTTTATGACACGAGCGACGCTTGCCGCACTCGCGGGACGCCTGCCGTTTGCCGGCCGCGATCCGGGTGGCCCCACCCTCCTCAATCCGCTGACCCTCAAAACCGAGCTGCTGTCGGGCCTGACCGTGGCGCTGGCCTTGGTGCCGGAGGCCGTGGCCTTCGCCTTCGTCGCCGGCGTGCATCCGCTGGTCGGCCTCTACGCCGCGTTCATCGTCGGCCTGATCACCTCGGTCCTCGGCGGCCGGCCCGGCATGATCTCCGGGGCAACCGGCGCGCTCGCCGTCGTCATGGTCTCGCTCGTCGCCTCGCACGGCGTCGAGTACCTGTTCGCCACCGTCGTGCTGATGGGCATATTGCAGCTTCTGGCCGGCATTTTTCACCTCGGCAAGTTCATCCGCCTGGTGCCGCATCCGGTCATGCTCGGCTTCGTCAACGGGCTGGCCATCGTTATCTTCCTGGCGCAGCTGACGCAGTTCAAGACGCCCGGCACCGACGGCGCCATGGAATGGATGACCGGCTGGCCGCTCGTCGTGATGCTCGGCCTTGTCGTAGCCACCATGGCGATCATCTGGGTGATGCCGAAAATCACCAGCGCCATTCCCGCTCCGCTCGCCGGCATCGCGATCGTCGCGGCCGTCGTCATCGCCTTCGGCATCGACGTGCCGCGCGTCGGCGACCTGGCCTCCATCGAGGGCGGCCTGCCCGCCTTCCACATCCCGATGGTGCCGCTGACGCTGGAAACGCTGGAAGTCATCGTGCCCTACGCGGTGATCCTCGCCGCCATCGGCCTGATCGAAAGCCTCCTGACGCTCAACCTGGTCGGCGAGATCACCGGCCAGCGCGGCGGCGCCTCCAAGGAATGCCTCGCCCAGGGCACGGCCAATGTCGTCACCGGCTTTTTCGGCGGCATGGGCGGCTGCGCCATGATCGGCCAGTCGATGATCAACGTGAAATCGGGCGGCCGCACCCGGCTTTCCGGCATTTCGGCGGCGCTGTTCCTGCTTGCCTTCATCCTGGTCGGCTCGGCGCTGATCGAGCAGATCCCGCTCGCCGCGCTGGTCGGCGTGATGTTCATGGTGGTGATCGGCACGTTCGCCTGGCAGACGCTGAAGATCATGCGCCGCATTCCGCTGACCGATGCGATGGTGATCGTGCTGGTTACGGTCGTCACCGTGGTCAGCGACCTCGCGGTCGCGGTCGTCGTCGGCGTGATCGTCTCGGCGCTGGCCTATGCCTGGAACAATGCAAGCCGCATCCATGCGCGCAGCCACATCACGCCGGAAGGCGCGAAGGTCTACCAGATCGAGGGGCCGCTCTTCTTCGGCTCGACCGACGGGTTCGCCGAAATCTTCGACCCGGCCAGCGACCCGCAGACCGTGATCGTCGATTTCATGAACAGCCGCGTCGTCGACCAGTCCGCGCTGCAGGCGGTCGAGGATCTCGCCTCGAAATACGAGGCGGAGGGCAAGACGCTGGTGCTGCGGCACCTGACGCGCGACTGTCACCGGCTGCTCAATCGCGCCGGCCAGTTGATGGTGGATTCCGACGACGACCCGGAATACGGGCTCGTCGTCGACTACTCGGTGAAAACGGGAGCCTTCGGCGGGGGGCACTGACGCACCCGCCAAAGGCCGATATCGATCAGCGCACGATCACCTTGGTGCCGACGCCGACGCGCTGGTAGAGGTCCGTGACGTCCTCGTTGCGCATGCGGATGCAGCCGGACGAGACGGCCATGCCGATCGTCCAGGGCTGGTTGGTGCCGTGGATGCGGTACAGCGTCGAGCCGAGATAGAGCGCGCGGGCGCCGAGCGGGTTGGCCAGCCCGCCTTCCATAAAGGCCGGCAGGATGCGGCCCTTGGCCTTCTCGCGGGCGATCATCTCCGCCGGAGGACGCCAGGACGGCCACTCGGCCTTGCGCGTGATCTTGTGCGTGCCGGCCCATTCGAAGCCAGGCTTGCCGACGCCGACGCCATAGCGGCGCGCCGTGCCGTTGCCGTCGACCAGGTAGAGAAAGCGGTCGGTGGTGTCGATGATGATCGTGCCCGGCTTCTCCGGCCCGTTATAGGCGACGGACTGCGGCAGATACATCGGATCGATCTTGTATGCGGGCTTGGCCGGATTGGACGGCCGCTGCACGGCGACGGGCTGCGGCTCGTCCGTCCGCAACTGGCGGGGCGGCTTGGACCGCTGGATCGGGCGGAAAATCACCTTCCTGGCGTTGGAGCGCACCGAATTGCCGGTGATCGAACGCTGCGAGCCGAGCTGCATCACCCACGGGGCGGCGAGGTCCGGGCTCAGGACCACCGGCGGCTTCGAACCGTAGCGCTCCTGCGCCGTTGCGGGGAAAGCGAGAATGGAACAGGCGGCAAGCGCCGCCAACAGGCGTGCTGGTTTCATCGGACGTACTCTCTACTAGGCGTCACTTCTGCTGACACAACCCTGTCAGCAGCAATCCGTTCCCAGCATGACGGATCGCGGCCACTCAATTATGAATCACGCACCGATAAAAGGCGATTTGCCGCGTCAATCTGTTGTCAAGGTTACCCTTCGGTTGCCACAGATGGTGAATCGAACGTGAACGACAGGAGGCTTCATCTGTGGACGGACTGACCAAGGGACCCGACGGCAAGGTGCGCTGCGCCTGGCATGGCAATCTGGACGATTATCTCGCCTATCACGACAATGAATGGGGCCGCCCGGTCGACAACGATATCCGCCTGTTCGAGAAGATTTGCCTGGAAGGCTTCCAGTCGGGGCTTTCCTGGCTGACCATCCTGCGCAAGCGCGAGAACTTCCGCGCCGCCTTCGCCGGCTTCGATTTCGAGAAGGTTTCCCGCTTCGCCGATGAGGACGTGGAGCGGCTCGTCCAGGATGCCGGGATCATCCGCCATCGCGGCAAGATCGTCTCGACCATAAACAACGCGAAGCGCGCGCTGGAACTGCGCGACGAGTTCGGCTCGCTGGCCGCCTATTTCTGGGCGCACGAGCCGGACGCCTCGCAGCGCCCAGCCAGAATGGATTGGGACACGCTGAGAGCGATGCCGACGACGCCAACCTCGACGGCGATCTCGAAAGACCTGAAGAAGCGCGGCTGGTCCTTCGTCGGGCCGACCACGGTCTACGCCTTCATGCAGGCGATGGGGCTGGTCAACGACCATCTGGAGGGCTGCTGGTGCCGGCCGGAGGTCGAGGCGGCGCGGATGGCCTTCAAGAGGCCGGGATGAACAGGCCGCCCGCCGATGCGCTGTTCGAACGCCTGCGCGCACTGATCTTCGAAACGGCGCGCGAGACGGAAAGCGTCGGCGAACTGGCCGAAAGCCTGAAATGGGGCGAGCCCAGCTTCGCGCCGGCCAAACCGCGCATCGGCAGTTCGGTACGCCTCGCCGTCCGCGACGCGGAAACGGTGGCGGTGCTGTTCATCTGCCACACGCATCTGGTCGACCGGTTCCGCGAGATCTATCCCGGCACCTTCACCTTCGAGGGCAACCGCGCGCTTGTCTTCACGGCGGGAGACGACATCCCCGTCAGCGAGACGAAGCATTGCATCGCCATGGCGCTGACCTGGCACCTGCAAAAGCGGCGCCAACATGGTTAACGAGAAGTTACTGTAAAAGCGCGGGTTTTCCGTAGTAGGCTGCTTCATGGACGGAGAACACTCCGCCGAATCGGAGGCAGAAATGAAACCTGGAAAATCCCTGAGCGCAGCGGCGCTGGCTCTTGCCCTCGCCGTCCCGGCAAAAACGCTGGCATTCGCAGCGTCGTTCACGGCAATCGAGACCGAAGCTTTGCGGGTGACGAACGACGCCGACATCGTCGACGTCGGCTATCGTCACAGCAAGTACCGAAAATTCGAGGGCGGCATAAGCTATGCGGGCGAATACGGGCTGCGTTACGCGCCAAGCTACTGGAAACACCGCCACCACGGACACGACGTGACGGTGAATATCTATGCCGAACCGCCCCGCTACGCCGACCACGGCCAGCGCTCGCGCGCCCTGATCATCGAGCTTCCGGAGTAAGCTTCACGGGCGCAGCTTCGCCTGACCGCCCATCAGGTCGAACAGGTCCGGGCCGATAGCGCCCTCGATCTTCAGCAGCCGGCGTTTCGTCTCCGTGCCGCCCGGCGCGGAGAAGCCGGTCATGACGCCGCCCGCGCCGACGACGCGGTGGCATGGCACGATGATCGGGAACGGGTTGTTGCCGAGCGCCTGGCCGACCCGGCGCGACAGCGAAACGTCGCCGAGTGCGCGCGCGATCTCGCCATATGTCCGCGTCTCGCCGGGCACAATCTCCCGTGTCAGCGCGTAGACGCTTTTCTCGAAATCGCCGACGCCCTCCATGTCGAGCCGGACATCCGCGAAACCGGCGGCCTCTCCCTTGGCGAGCGCCCTGATCCCGGCAATCGCGGTTGCGACGGTGTCGGGCGCTTCCCAGGCCTGTTCCGCCTCGGGCACGCGGCGGCGCAAGCGCTGGAGCGTCGCGGCGTCACTGTCCTCGGGAAAGCTGACAGTCAGGATGCCGGTGTCGCCCCAGGCGATCCCGCAGCGGCCGATTGCCGTGTCGAACAGCATGACGAAACTCTGAGCCATGGCGCCTTCTACCACGGCGCGCTTCGGGCGGGTACGGCTATCCGCCCGATGGCAGGCATGCGCCGCAAAGCCGCAGGATCATGATTCGAGATACCGGAACAGTTGGTATAAGCTGGTCCGCGAGGGGACATTTCACCTCGGGAGAATTTCGATGAACCTGAAGACGTTCCTGACCGCATCGGTCCTGTCGCTGACCGGCATTGCGGCCGCTGTTCCGCCGGCCGGCGCGGCCATGCCTGCCGTACCGTTCACCGCCGCCGGCGATGCCGTGACCAGGGCCCAGCCAGTACATGACGGCATATATTGGCGTCACAGCCGCCCGTACTGGAATGGCTATCGCGGCTATCGCTATCCGCGGCCCGGCTACAATTACTACGGCGGCTTTTGGTTTCCGCCGCCGGCTTTCGGCATCATCATCGTGCCGCCGGCCGGTCAGCCGACCTATCAGCTGACCGAACGCCACTACCGCTGGTGCGAGCGCCGCTACCGCAGTTACCGTCGTTGGGACAATACGTTCCAGCCCTATCACGGACCGCGCAAGCAGTGCATTTCGCCCTACATGTACCGGGTTCGTTGACCGGGCAGGAACGGCGCAACCGCACAAAGGCCTGGAGGCCCGCCCTGATCGCGGGTCTTCTGGCTTTGGGCGCCGCGCCCGCCGCCGCCGACGAGAAGGTGCGCGGCCTCGTCATCGACAACGGAATCGTCCAGTTCAACGGCATCGAAAGCGGGCCGCGCGAGCGCAAGGAACCGCTGCAACATGGCGGCTACCCGCTGCATGACCGTTCGACAAGCGCGGCGATCCCCGAACCGCAATCGAAGCGGAAGGTCATCGTCGAGATGGAACAGCGCTACGACCAGCCGCAGGTGCCGATCCCGGCGACCAGGCCGAAATAGGGCGCAACGGCACGCCAGTCGGGAGCCGGAGCCTACTTCGCGTTCTTTTCCAGCCAGGCTTTCATCTGCTCGATCTCCGGTTCCTGGGCGGCGATGATCGTTTCGGCCAGCGCGAGCAGTTCCGGGTCGTCGCCATATTTCAGCACCACTTCGGCCATGGCGACGGCGCCCTCGTGGTGGGCGATCATGCCGCGGGCGAAATCGATGTCGGCATCGCCGGAGAACTCGATATCCATGGCCGCGTGCATGGCCGCATTGGCCTCGGCATAGGCCATCGAGGACGGACCCTGGTCGCCCTTCGGCGAAGCGGTCATGGCATGGCCCATGGCGGAATGATCGGCGGGTGCACCTTCCTCCGCCAGGACGGCAAACGGCATGGATGCGGCGAACAGCGCCGCAACGAGACTCTTCGTGGTTCTGTGCATGGGAGCGGTTCCGGTGACCGGCACATGCCGGCCTTCGGCAATTAATGTCTTGCCGGCACGCACGCCAATCAATTGACGGTGAGCGGCCGACTTGCCGCGTTGCGTACCATGGGCTAGGACACCGCGACCTTTCCCAGCTTCACGATCCGTGTGCGTTTCATGTCCGACAAGAAACAGAAAAAACAGCAGAAACTGAAAGCGCGCCTGCCACGCGGCTTCGCCGACCGTTCGCCGGTCGATATCCGCGCGACCGACGAGATGGTCGCCAAGATCAAGGCCGTCTACGAGCGCTACGGTTTCGATCCCGTCGAGACGCCGATCTTCGAATATACCGACTGCCTCGGAAAGTTCCTGCCCGACCAGGACCGCCCCAACGAGGGCGTGTTCTCCGTGCAGGACGACGACGAGCAGTGGATGAGCCTGCGCTACGACCTGACCGCTCCCCTTGCCAGGCATGTCGCCGAGAACATCAACACGATCCAGCTTCCCTACCGCACCTACCGGGCGGGCTGGGTGTTCCGCAACGAGAAGCCGGGACCGGGCCGTTTCCGCCAGTTCATGCAGTTCGACGCCGACACGGTCGGCGCGCCGGGCGTTCAGGCGGACGCCGAGATGTGCATGATGATGGCCGACACGATGGAAGCGCTGGGGATTAGGCGCGGCGACTACGTGATCCGCGTCAACAACCGCAAGGTGCTGGATGGCGTGCTGGAAGCCGTGGGCCTGAGCGGCGAGGAAAACGGCCTGAAAAAGCTGACCGCGCTGCGCGCTATGGACAAGCTCGACAAGTTCGGCACTGAAGGGGTGAAGCTGCTGCTCGGCGACGGCCGCAAGGACGAGAGCGGCGATTTCACACCGGGCGCAAAACTCGGCGATTGGCAAATCGAAACGATCATACGCTTCCTCTCGATCAAACCGGGCGAAGCGATGGGAAATAAAGTGGCCGATTTCCTGGAAAGCACTGCAGAAAAGTCTGACCTTCTGCGCATCGGGTTTGCAGAACTAGGCCAGATTGGCGAAATGGTTCGTGGTGCCGGATATGAAGCCGATCGAATCGTAATCGATACCTCCGTCGTCCGCGGTCTCGAATACTACACCGGCCCGGTCTACGAGGCCGAACTCAAGTTCGCCGTCACCAACGAGAAGGGCGAGACCGTCCAGTTCGGCTCGGTCGGCGGCGGCGGGCGCTATGACGGCCTGGTCAAGCGCTTCACCGGCCAGGACGTGCCGGCGACCGGCTTCTCCATCGGCGTGTCGCGGTTGATGACCGCCCTGAAGAACCTCGGCAAGCTTGGCGCGGACGACGTCATCCAGCCGGTGCTGGTCACCGTCATGGACGGCGACATGGAATCGCTCGGCAAGTACCTGAACATGGTCCAGACGCTCCGCGAAGCCGGCATCCGCGCCGAGATGTACCAGGGCAACTGGAAGAAGTTCGGCAACCAGCTGAAATATGCCGACCGGCGCGGCTGTCCGCTCGCGATCATCCAGGGATCGGACGAGCGCGCGGCCGGCAAGGTGCAGATCAAGGATCTGATCGAGGGCAAGCGCCTGTCGGGCGAGATCACCGACAACGTCACCTGGCGCGAAAGCCGCCCGGCGCAAGTCGAGATCGGCGAAACCGCCCTCGTGGCGGAGATCATCCGCATGCTCGCCGACCAGGCCGAGGACCGCGCCAAGGGCGGGCAGTAGACCGGCATGAACGCCCTTCGCTCCTTTTCGGCGCGCGCCGACATCGAGACGATCCTTGCCCACTTGGGCGCGGAGCGGCTCGACGTGCCGGTGCTGCAGCCGGCCGACCCGTTCCTCGACACGGCGGGCGAGGAACTGCGCCGGCGCATCTTCCTGTCGGAGAGCGAGACGGGCGAGACGCTGTGCCTCAGGCCCGAATTCACCATTCCGGTCTGCCTGCACCACATAGGCGCCGGCGAGACCGGAAACGGCCGCTACGGCTATGTCGGCACTGTGTTCCGGCAGCGCCGCGCCGGCGGCAACGAGTTCCTGCAGGCGGGCATCGAGGATATCGGCGACGCGGACAGCGCTGCCGCCGACGCGCGCTCGCTCGCCGATGCGCTCGCCTTCCTGAAGGCGCTCGGCGTCACCGCGCCGACGGTCACCACGCTCGGGGACCAGGCCGTGTTCAACGCCGTCGTCACCGGCCTCGGCCTGCCGCAGAGCTGGGCCGTGCGGCTCAGCCACGCCTTCGGCGACCGCGACACGCTTTCCGCGACGCTCGACGCGCTTGCCGTCCCGCCGCCGCCGCCGGAGGTGCCTGCCGACATTCAGGAGCCATGCGAGGCCCGCGACCGCGCCGCGCTGGTCAATGCGCTGACCATGCGGCTGCGCATCGCCGGGCTGGAAAACTCCGGCGGGCGCGATGCCGACGAAATCGCCGACCGGCTGATCGCCCGGTTCGATGCCGCCGAGGTCGCGCCGGACGAGAAGGCGCTGGCGACGCTCCGCGCCTTCCTCGCCATCCATGCGCCGCTCAACGAGGCCGCAGAGGCGCTGACAGCCTTCGCCGCCGACAACGATCTCGATCTTGCCGGTGCGATTGCCGGTTTCTCGGCCCGCGAAGCCGGGATGGACAAGGCCGGTGTCGACACCGCCGCCGTTTCCTATGACGCCGCCTTCGGCCGCGCGCTCGATTACTACACCGCGCTGGTCTACGAGATCAGCACGCCGGACGGCCTCGTGCTGGCCGGCGGCGGACGCTACGACCGCCTGCTGACCATGCTTGGCGCGACAAGCGACGTTCCGGGCGTCGGCTTCTCCGTCTGGCTCGACCGCGTCGGCGCGCTTTCCGGAGGTGCGGCATGACCACGCCGATCACCATCGCAATACCGTCGAAGGGCCGGCTGAAGGAAGAGGCGCTGAAGCGCATGGATGCGGCCGGCTATGCCGTCGAGCCGCCGCAGGACGCGCGCACCTACCGCGCCGCCGTCGCCAGCCATCCCAATGTCGAGGTCGCCTTCCTGTCGGCTTCCGAGATCGCGCGCGAACTCGGCAACGGCTCCATCGACCTCGGCGTGACCGGCGAGGACCTGGTGCGCGAGGGCCTGCCCGACAGCGAGAACCGCGTGACGCGGCTTGCCCAGCTCGGCTTCGGCCATGCCGATGTCGTCGTCGCCGTGCCGGAGCCGTGGTTCGACGTCGAAACGATGGCCGATCTCGGTCTCGTCGCCGCCGATTTCCGCCACCGTCACGGGCGGCGGCTGCGCATCGCCACGAAATACTGGCGGCTGACGCAGAAGCACTTCTCGCAGACGCATGGCATCCAGCTCTACAGAATCATCGAGAGCCTCGGCGCCACCGAAGGCGCGCCTGCGGCCGGACAGGCCGACGTGATCGTCGACATCACCTCGTCCGGCTCGACGCTGCGCGCCAACCACCTGAAAGTGCTGAAGGACGGCGTCATCCTGCAATCGCAGGCCTGCCTGTTCGCGCCGAAACCCGGCCCCGAAGACAGCGGGCGCCGCACGGCCATCGCCGCATTGGCTTCAGCGCTCGGCGCCTAAAAAAAAGCCGCGCCGCCCGGAGGAGTTCGCAAGCGGCGCGGAGTTGCCGAATGGGTGTCAGAACACCATTCCATATTCGGAACGCCGAGAGTTCAGAGGGGCGAACCAGCGTTCCGGAATATCATTACGCCGATTGCGCGCAATCGGATCACCGACGTTCATTCTCCTGCTGCCGGCAAATCGACCAGTATCTCGCGCGACGACTTGCCGGAGGCTTTGGCGACCGCGTTGAGCGACATGTCGGTCGATGCAACCGTATAGCCCCGTTCACGCAGCCGTTCGGCGAGACCGTCGCCGTCCTGACCGTAGAGCGGCGCGAGCACGCTGATCGGGGCGTTCTGCATCGCGCGAACGGCGGCAAATTCGGGCGGTCCACTACGGCCTGTCGCAGTGCCTGCAGTCATGACCGGAACGACGAAGGCGAGCGCGGCGGCGAGCGAGGCAACGGAAGCAACCGCCATGGCCGGGCGCTTGAAATAGCAGGTGAAGGCGCGCCAGTTTTTCCAGACATGCAGCACGAAAGGCAGGATCAGCACCATCGACAGCCATTCATGCATGGAGTGGAACCAGGCGGAGCCGAAATGGAAGAACAACGCCACGCCGGAAACAAGCGAGACGATGAAAAGCCCAGTGATCAGGGGCGTGGCGTAGCGGGACAGGATGGATGGCATCGAAACATACCTCTTTCTACATGTATTCGAAACCTACGCCCGCCATTGGAAAGTGTCCCGTTACAAATAGGAAAGGTTGCGCCTGCCGCATGGCGGCCATGCCGCTGCCGCGTGACAGGTTTGGCGCATGAGAAAACGCGGGGCCGAGGCCCCGCGCTTGGATCGTTCGCAAGCGACGATCGGATCAGGCAAGGGCCGGCTTCGCCGTGCCGAGCTTTTCATCGACGGAGAGCGATCCGGCGCCCGCGACGGCAAGTGCCAGGAAGCCGCCGGCAATGGCGACGTTCTTCATGAAGGAGATCATCTGCATCTGGTCTGCCGGCTGGTAGTGGAAGATGAAGCCTGCGAGCAGCGTGAAGCCTGCCAGCAGCCATGCGGTTTCGCGGGTGCGGAAACCGACCAGGATGGCGAGGCCGGCCACGACTTCGAAGATAGCCGCCGCCCAGGCGAGCAGCGTTGCCGCCGGCAGGCCGACGGACGAGATGTAGCCGGCAGTGCCTTCAATGGCGAAGAGCTTGCCCCAGCCGGCCTGGATGAAGATCGCCGCGAGCAGAACGCGCGCAACGAGTAGAATGATGGAGTTCGGCATTGATACGTTCCTCGGTTGTTGTCGCCGCGGAACATATGGTTTCGGTGCGGCGCAGCAATCCGGTGAATCAGTGACAATGCGTTCACTAATTAAGAACGGATTTCCACAATTCGTTCATCAAACCATCTGTTCGGGCCGCACGATGCGGTCGAACTCCTCCTGCGTGACATGGCCGCTTGCCACCGCCTCCTCGCGCAGCGTCGTGCCGTGCTTGTGCGCCGCCTTGGCGATTGCCGCGGCATTGTCGTAGCCGATGGTCGGCGCCAGCGCGGTCACCAGCATCAGCGACCGGCTGACAAGATCCTCGATCCGATCGCGGTTCGCCTCGATGCCGGCAAGGCACCGGTCGGTGAACGAGACCATCGCGTCGGACAGCAGGCGGACCGATTGCAGCACGGCGTCGGCAATCACCGGCTTGAACACGTTCAGCTCGAAATGGCCTTGGCTGGCGGCCATGTTGACGACCGTCTGGTTGCCGGTGACGCGCGTGGCGACCATGGTCAGCGCCTCGGCCTGGGTCGGATTGACCTTGCCCGGCATGATCGAGGAGCCCGGCTCGTTTTCCGGCAGGACCAGCTCGCCGAGACCGGAGCGCGGGCCGGAACCGAGGAAACGGATATCGTTGGCGATCTTGAACAGGTCGCCCGCCAGCGCGGCAAGCGCACCATGGAACGCGGCCAGCGCGCCGTGGCTCGCCAGCGCCTCGAACTTGTTCTCCGCGGTGCGGAACGGCAGGCCGGTGATGCGCGAGACATTGTCGGCAAAGAGCTCGGCGAACCCCTCCGGCGCGTTGAGACCGGTGCCGACGGCGGTGCCGCCCTGGGCGAGCGCGTGGACATCGCCGAGCGTGCTCTCGATGCGGGCCAAGCCCAGTTCCAGTGCGGCGCGGTAGCCGGAAAACTCCTGGCCGAGCGTCAGCGGCGTCGCGTCCTGGGTGTGGGTGCGGCCGATCTTCACGATACCGGAGAACTCCTTTTCCTTCGTCTCCGCCGCCGCCAGCATGTGGTTGATCGCCGGGATCAGCCGCTCCGCCGTCTCGACGGCGACGGCGATATGCATCGCGGTCGGGAACGTGTCGTTGGAGGACTGGCTGGCATTGACGTGGTCGTTGGGGTGGACCGGGTCCTTGGAGCCGACCGTGCCGCCGAGCAGTTCGATCGCCCGGTTGGCGATCACCTCGTTGGCGTTCATGTTCGACTGCGTCCCGGAGCCGGTCTGCCAGACGGAGAGCGGAAAGTTCTCATCCAGCCGGCCCTCGATGACCTCGCTCGCCGCCTCGGAAATGGCGCTGGCGCGCTCCTTGTCGAGCTTGCCGAGATCGCGATTGGCGAGCGCCGCCGCCTTCTTGACGACGCCAAGCGCGCGGATCAGGGGCAGCGGCATCGTCTCCGTGCCGATCGGGAAGTTGATCAGCGAACGGCCGGTCTGCGCGCCCCAGTAGCGGTCGGCCGGTACGGCGACTTCGCCCATCGTGTCGGTTTCGGTTCGCATCTTCTCGCTCATGAGGTTCTCCTTTGCCCCGATATGGGGCATGGGCGCGCGCCTGCCAACATGCCGCAAACGGAACGTGTAACCGGCCGGCAACAGTCGGCCCGAGTTTACATGCCCGGACGCAGTCGGTCTGGTATTTCTCGCCGTCCGGATGTATCCGCTGCAGCATTGTCAAACGCGAGCCGCAAGGAGGCCGACATGAAAATTTGGTATGTCCTACTCCCCGCCTGCTTTTCAGCAGCCTGACGGCGGACGCGACCGACGCTTTCTTTCCTGACATCCAACTAAGCTTCGTTTCGACTTCCGCCGGAAACCGTTTCCCTGTTTCTGAAGGAATACAACGATGCATATCCGCGACAACGGGCGGCCGAACAACCGTCCCTTCTTCATCCATGTGGAACATCCTGCTTTCGAGGATACCCGGCACCCCACCCTGTTGCCGGTGTTCCACATCGGCCTTCCCGCGCCCCAGCCGATGCCCCGGCGACGGCCGCATCGCGGCCAGTTGCCGGACGTCGACATGACGCGCCGCGTCATGATCGAGCGGCCATCCGCCCTGGCCAGGCTTTCCGCCCTGTTGCGGCGGATCGTCCGGCGGCGCAGGCCGCCCCCTCTGGTCAAGCCGGACACGACGGCCTAAGTGAAAAGGATCGGCGACGTTCACGCCGCCGATCCCCTTTCCAGTGGCCGATCCGGCCGCCCCGCCGCACAACCTCGAGGTATGTCCATGACCGGCAAGACACTGGCCGATTTTCCGATCACGAAACGCTGGCCGCCGCGCAATCCCGACATCATCCAGCTCTACGCATTCCCGACGCCCAACGGCGTCAAGGCGTCGATCATGCTGGAGGAAACCGGCCTGCCCTACGATCCGCACACGGTCCAGTTGTCGGAGACGACGACGCCGGAATTCCTGTCGCTCAATCCGAACAACAAGATCCCGGCGATCATCGACCCGCACGGTCCGGACGGCGGCCCCTTCCCGCTCTGGGAATCGGGCGCGATCCTGATCTATCTCGCGGAAAAGACCGGCAAGTTCCTGCCCGAGGAGCCGGTACGGCGCTACGAGACGATCCAGTGGCTGATGTTCCAGATGGGCGGCGTTGGCCCGTTCTTCGGCCAGTACGGCTTTTTCGGCGTGTTCGCCGGCAAGGACATCGAGGACCCGCGCCCGCGCGAGCGCTACCGCAAGGAGGCGATACGCCTTCTCAACGTGCTGGAAGGCCGCCTGAAGGACCGCGAGTTCATCATGGGCGACGACTACACAATCGCGGACATCGCCATCGGTCCGTGGGTCCGCACGGCGAAGACACATTACGACGCGTATGACGCCTTCGAGATGGACAGGATGCCGTCCGTGATGGCCTGGCTCGACCGTTTCCTGGCAAGACCCGCCGTGCAGCGCGGCCTCGTCCAGCCGCCGCGCGAATAGGGCATAAAATCCCGATTGCCGGCCGTCACGCGGCCGGTGTATATAGGCCGGGTCGGGCAAAGACCCGGCCCGAACGCGTCCGACAAGCTGGCCTCCCTCAAGGTCCGCACAGCCCAAACGGCTCCGCCAACCAAAAAGCCCTGCCCGACACCGCAAGCACTTGCGGTAATTGGCTTTGTTTGGAGGAATGGATGTTCGTCTTTTTCGATGGCGCGGCAATAACCGCGCTCACCCTTCTGACCGCCATGGCGCTCGGCGCCTATATCGACGCGCACCCGAACTGGGGCCTGGCAAGAAGCGAGACGCTTTCGGTCAGCCTCATCGTCACCTTCACGGTGCTGCTGACCGTCGGCGGCGTCACCGCCTGGGTGGCATGTGCCGAATATGGATTGGCGGTGCTGCCGTGGATGGCGCTCTATATCGCCATCCAGATCGCGGCCACCTATGCTTTCAGGACGGCCAGACGCCTGGTCGCCCGGCGCGGATTGGCGGTTACCTGACGGTCAGCACCGCGCAGGGCGCAAGCTGCGAAACCTTGGTCGTCGTCGAACCGACGAGCAGGCCGGTGAGCGAGCCGAGGCCGCGACGGCCCATGACGATCAGGTCGGCCTTGTGACCCTTGGCTTCCTCGACGATGGCGTGGGCCGGGTCGCCGGAGACCATTTCGCTGGTGAAATCCGACACGCCAGCGGCGCGCACTGCGGATTCGGCTGCGCCGATAACCTCGCGGCCGGCCTTCTCGATCTCTTCCTTGGTCGGCGGCACCGGCACGGCAGTGTAGCCGACGATCAGCGTGTCGCCGACGGCTTGCGGCGTGTGCACGATGTGCAGCTTGGAGCCGTATTTCGTTGCGAGATCGCAGGCGACCCTGATTGCCTCGTTCGCGTGATCCGACCCGTCAGTGGCGACGATTATTCTCTCGAACATGCTTTCCTCCGGTTTTTGGACGCAGACTATCCCATGACACGTCCGCTGCCACATTGATTTCCATCATGCGCCGAAACGGGGCGCGTTCGCTCTAGCAATAGCGCTCCGGTCCGGCGCTCTGCCCGTCGGAGTAGCGGTCGCCAAAGGCGAATCCGACCGGCAGCAGCCGGTCGATCTCGGCCAGTTGCGCGTCCGTGAGGACGATATCGGCTGCGGCCGCGTTCTCGGCGAGGTGTTCCGGCGAGCGGGTGCCGGGAATGGCGATGACATGCTCGCCCTTTTGCAGCACCCAGGCATTCGCCATGGTCGCCGGCGACATGCCCTGGCTGCTGGCGTAGTCGTTGAACCTGGCAACGATGGCCTTGTTGAGCGAATAGTTCGGCTCGGCAAAACGCGGATTGGAGCGGCGGAAGTCGCTTTGCGGCAGTTCGTCGATGACCGGCATCTTGTTGGAGAAGACGCCGCGCCCGACCGAGGAAAAGGCGACGAATGTCGTGCCGAGTTCGGCACAGGCCTGCAGCAGGCCCAGTTCCGGCAGCCGCGTCCACAGCGAATACTCGTTCTGCACCGCCATGACCGGGTGAACGGCCGCCGCGCGGCGCAACGTGTAGGGCGCGATCTCGGACAGGCCGATGCCGCCGATCTTTCCCTCTTCCTTGAACTTCGCCAGCGTGCCCATGACGTCCTCGATCGGGATATCCTGCTGGCGGCGATGGATGTAGAAGAGCTCGACATGATCGACGCCGAGCCGCTTCAGCGAGCCTTCCAGCGACTCGCGCAGATAGGCCTCGGTGTTGTCGAAGCGGCGTTCCGGCTTGGTGACGATGCCCGCCTTGGTGGCGATGGTGAAACGGTTCGGGTGGTCCTTGATGAAGGACCCTATGTAGCTCTCCGACACGCCGTTGCCGTAGATCAGCGCGGTATCGAGATGGGTAACGCCGAGATCGAGCGCGGCGGCAAGCGTGCGATGGGCCTCCGCCTCTTCGATCTTGCCGTAGGCGCCGGCAAAACTCATGCAGCCGAGCCCGATCGCGCCGACCGAAGGTCCGTTGTTGCCGAGTTTGCGTTGCTGCATCGTTACTGCTCCGGATTGTTCAGTGAATGACGCGTATCCTCTAGACGATCAAACGGTTGATGGCGAGGGCGCGCCGGCAGTGAAAAACCGGAAAAGGAAACCTATATCAGGAGAAGAAGGAGCAGGTGACGTGAAGCTTGTCTGGCTTGCGCTTGGATTGATGTCGGTCGGTGCGGCGGCTGCCGGCGTCGTGCTTCCGCTCGTTCCCGCAACTCCCTTCCTTCTGGTTGCCGCGTTCGCCTTCGCACGAAGCTCGCCGCGCCTGCAGGCCTGGCTGCTCGGCCATCCCCGGTTCGGACCTCTCATCATCGACTGGCGGACGGAAGGCGCCATCAGCCGCCAGACGAAGACGGTCGCGCTGGCTACAATGGCCGCGACGCCCGGCATTACCTGGGCTCTCGGCGGCAGCGCGACCATACTCGCCGTACAGGTGGTGGTGCTGGCGATCTGCGCGCTGTTCATCGCGAGCCGCCCGTCGCCGACCCGCCGCTGAGACCACGATCTTCGGTCCGGCCTACTCCGCCGCCAGCAGCGCGTCGAGGCGCGACGGCTTTGCCTCCGGCACGCCCTCCGGCTTCGGCCCGCCATGGGCCCAGTCGAGCAATTCGACCGTGTGCAGGATGGGAATGGCCGTACCGGAAGCGATCTGGGTGATGCAGCCGATATTGCCGGTGGCGATCAGGTCTGGCCTGGTCGCCTCGATGTTGCGCACCTTGCGCGCCTTCAGCGTGGCGGAAATCTCCGGCTGCATGATGTTGTAGGTGCCCGCGGAGCCGCAGCACAGATGCCCCTCGGCCGGGTCCTTCACGGCAAAACCGGCGGCCTTCAGCAGGTTCTTCGGCACCGCCGTGATCTTCTGGCCGTGCTGCATCGAACAGGCGGAATGATAGGCGACGGTCAGGTTGGATTTCACGACCGGTTCCGGCAGTTCGATCGACGCGAGATACTCGGTGATGTCCCTGGCGAGTTCCGATATCCGCTTTGCCTTGTCGGCATAGGCCGGATCCTCGCGCAGCATCCAGCCATAGTCCTTGATGGTCGTGCCGCAGCCCGACGCGGTGATGATGATGGCGTCGAGCCCGCCATAGTCGATCTGCCGTGTCCAGGCATCGACATTGCGCCGGGCATCATCGAGCGCCTGTTCCTCGCGGCCCATGTGATGGACCAGCGCGCCGCAGCAGCCCTCGCCTTCCGGCACGACGACCTCGACGCCGAGCCGGGTCAAAAGCCGGATCGTCGCTTCGTTGATGCCGGGCTTCAGCACCGGCTGGGCGCAGCCGGTCAGGATGGCGACGCGGCCGCGTTTTTCCGCCGCCGGCTTGTGCGCGCCGGGCTCGGCGAAGGGCGACCGCTTTTCGATCGTCTTCGGCGCAAGTTCCAGCATGGCGCCGAAGGGTTTCAGCGGCGGGATCGCCCTCAGCAGGCCAGCGAAAGGCCGGCCGAGCCTGGCGGCATGCAGCGACAGGCGAAAGCGTCCCGGATAAGGCAGCACCATCGCCAGCACGTTGCGTGTCAGGCGGTTGAAGAAGGGCCGCCTGTAGGTCTTTTCGATATGGGCGCGGGCGTGGTCGACCAGGTGCATGTAATGGACGCCCGACGGGCAGGTCGTCATGCAGGCAAGGCACGACAGGCAGCGGTCGATATGGGTGACCACCTTCTCGTCGGCCGGGCGGCCGTTTTCCAGCATGTCCTTGATCAGGTAGATGCGCCCGCGCGGGCTGTCGAGCTCGTTGCCCAGCGTCACATAGGTCGGACAGGTCGCCGTGCAGAAACCGCAATGCACGCAGGACCGCAGGATCTTCTCCGACGCGGCGACGCCGGGATCCTGCAACTGCTCTGCTGTGAAATTGGTCTGCATGGCGACAAGCCTCTTTTCGGTATCAGATCCACCAGGTGGTCGGATCGGGGATCGGCTCGTTCTTGTTGAGCGCCATCACGCCCTTGACGAGGCGGATGACCGCCCAGACGGCCACGGCGATCATCAGCAGGAAACCGATGAAGGCGAAGGCCAGGATGAAGGCGATCACGCTGTAGAGAATGCCGATCCAGAAGGTGCGGATCAGCCAGGTGTAATGCGTTTCGACGAAACCGCCGGTCTTGCCGCGGTTCAGATAGGCGATGACCAGGCCGATGAGGCCGGTGATGCCGATGACGAAGGACAGGAAATAGAGAATGTAGATGACGAGCGCATTCTGCGGCCCTGGTTCGAGCCACTTGTCGGTCTCGCGCGGCGCTGGCGATGGCGTGGTGTTCTGCGGATCGGTCATGATGTCTCTCCGTGGAAGGGGTTCAGGCGGCTTTGCGCCCGCCATTCCACACCATTCTGCCCGGATTGAAAACGCCTGCCGGGTCGAGAGCCGCGCGCACCCGTTCGGCCAGCGCGGCGACAGGCGCCGCCTGCGGCTGGAACACCGGCACGGCGCGGCGAATCTCGTCGGATGCGCGGATCAGCGTCGCATGGCCGCCGCCGCATTTCGCGACCGTCTCGCGCACCAGCCCGGCCGCCGCGTCGTTCTCATCGTCGAGCTGAAGCCAGACGAGGCCGCCCTGCCAGTCGTAGAAAACCTCGCCATGGACTTTGCGCAGAACCATCGCGGCAACGTCATGGCCGGCCATCGGCGCCGCCGAAATCTTCCACAATGGACGCGTGCCGCCGGCAAAGGGCGCGACATCGCCAATCTGTTTCCACACCGGCTTCGACCGCGCCTCTTCCAGTTCGCTCGTCTCCCACGCGCCAGGCAACACATCGCGCAGGCGGTCGAGCCGCGCGGCGACGGATTCGGCAAAGCCTTCGAGGCGCAGCAGCGTCACGGAACGGCCGCCGTCGAAGCCGGCGCGTTTCGCCACCCGGTCCGGCAAGTGGGCGGCGCCGGAGACTTCCGCGCTGGTGCCCATCGCCGCCGCCATCAGGTTGGCGCCGTCGCTGTCGGACGCGCCATGGATGACAAGCGTCGTCTCGGTCTGCGGGCGTGGCAGCACCTTGAACGAGACCTCGGTCAGAAATCCGAGCGTACCCCAGCTTCCGGCCATCAGCTTGACGAGGTCGAGACCGGTGACGTTCTTCATCACCCGGCCGCCATTCTTGATCACTTCGCCCGAGCCGTTGACGAAACGCACGCCGAGCAGCCCGTCGCGCGCCGCGCCGGCGCTGATGCGGCGCGGTCCGGAGATGTTGGCGGCGGCCAGCGCGCCGATCGTCGGCGCGGCGTTGGCGCCGGTCAGGCCGCGCCAGTCGCCCGGCTCGAAGGCGAACATCTGGTTGTTCCCGACCAGCGCCGCCTCGATGTCGGCGACCGGCGTTCCGGCGCGGGCGGTCATCACCAGTTCGGCGGGATTGTATTCGGTTATGCCGGCAAGGCCCGTCGCCGACAGTATCCGGTCGGCGGTAAAGGGCTGGCCGATGCCGCGCTTGGTGCCGCCGCCGGCGATTTCCAGCGTTTCGCCCCTGGCCGCCGTCTGGCGGATGATCTCCGCGGCTTCCGCTTCCGAAGCCGGCGTGATGGTGTCGAGTGCCGTCATGGTCAACCCGTCTTGCGCATTGCGAGGTCGAGCGGGAAGACCTTGGACGGGTTGAGCAGCCAGGCCGGATCGAAGGCGGCGCGCACGCGCAGCTGCTGGTTCAGGTCGGTCTCGGTGAACTGGTGCAGCATCAGGTCGCGTTTTTCGATGCCGACGCCGTGCTCGCCCGTCAGGCAGCCGCCCGCATCGACGCAGAGTTTCAGGATTTCCATGCCCGCCGCTTCCGCCTTCTCGGCCTCCGCCGGATCGTTGACGTTGTACAGGATCAGCGGGTGCATGTTGCCGTCGCCGGCATGGAAGACATTGGCGACGCGCAGGCCGTATTTCTCGATGATGTTCGATGTTTCGCGCAGCACGTGGGAGAGCTGGCCGAGCGGCACAGTGCCGTCCATGCAGATGTAATCGGCAACGCGGCCGGTGGCGCCGAAGGCCGACTTGCGGCCCTTCCATATGGTCGCCGCCTCCATCGCGGACTGGCTTTCCTTGATCCGCTTGACGTTGTGCTTCCTGGCGATCTCGATGATCTTCTTCAAGGTCGCGTCCATCTCGTCGTCGGAGCCCTCGACCTCGACGATCAGCAGCGCCTCGACATCCATCGGATAACCGGCATGGGCGAAGGCTTCGCAGATGTCGATCGCCTCCTTGTCCATGAATTCGATGGCGACGGGTATGATGCCCTTGCCGATGATGTCGGCGACGCATGCGCCGGCGACCTCGGAGGAGTCGAAGCCGAACAGCACCGGGCGGGCGCCTTCCGGCTTTGCGATCAGCCGCACCACCGCCTCGGTCACGATGCCGAGCTGGCCTTCCGATCCGCAGACGAGGCCGAGCAGGTCCAGGCCCTCTGCGTCGAGCGCCTTGCCGCCGATGTCGATCACGGTGCCGTCATGCAGCACCATCTTGACACCGAGCAGGTTGTTGGTGGTGACGCCGTATTTCAGGCAATGCGCGCCGCCGGAGTTCATGCCGATATTGCCGGCAATGGTGCAGGCGAGCTGCGAGGACGGGTCGGGCGCGTAAAAGAAGCCGTCGGCGGAAACCTCGTCGGAAATGCGCAGGTTGGTGACGCCGGCCTGGACGCGGGCCGTGCGGTTCGCGAAATCGACCTCGAGGATATGCGACATCTTCGAAACGCCGATCACCACGGCATCTTCCTGCGGGATGGCGCCGCCGGCGAGCGAGGTGCCCGCGCCGCGCGGCACGACCGGCACGCCGTTGTCGGAACAATACTTCATCACCGCGGCGACCTGTTCGGTCGTTTCCGGAAGCACGACGGCAAGCGGTACACGGCGATAGGCAGTGAAGGCGTCGGTCTCGAACGGCACGAGTTCGCGCTCCTCGGTCACCAGGCAATCGGCGGGGACCAAGCCGGCAAGGCCGGCGCGAATCTCGTCGCGCCTGGCAACGATGTCGGCGCGCGGTTCGAGAAAGCGTATCTGGTTCATGCGATCCTCCCGGAAAGGCCACGATATACAAAGCGCGGCATAACTGGTAAATCTTTTTTACCACTCGCGCGCATGAGAGGCAATGCGGTCGTCGGCCATTCTTTGCCGCACAAGGAGTAATCCGGACCGCGACTGTTTGCGTAAGACTTATTCACGATACGGAATAAGTTGCACTTGATTTATTTCCGTGCAGGTTTACGCAAGGTAAGCGCCGTAGCGTAAGGCAGTGGCAGGGAGTGAAAAAAACAAAAGAATATGAGTAATTTTGGCGACCTTGAAATCTTTGCCCGAGTGGTATCGGCCGGCAGCATGTCTGCGGCGGGACGTGAACTCGGCTTGTCGCCGGCCGTTGTCTCCAAGAGACTTCGCCGGCTGGAAGACCGGCTCGGCTCACGCCTCCTGCAGCGCACGACGCGGCAGATCGCGCTGACGGAAGCGGGTCAGGGCTTCTACGAACGCGTGGTGGCCATCCTGGCCGGCGTCGAGGAGGCGGAAGCCTTTGTGTCGCGGCGCTCGGCAACCGCTCGCGGCACGTTGAAAGTGACGGCGCCGACCTCTTTCGGCCGGTTGCATATCGCTCCGCATCTCTGCGCCTTCATGCAAGCCAATTCGGATCTCTCGATCAACCTTGTCCTGTCCGACAGTTTCGTCGATATCGTCGCTGACGGTTACGACGTGGCCATCCGAATCGCGGAGCTGGAAGATTCCAGCCTGGTGGCGCGGAAAATCGCGCCGGTCCGCCGCATTCTGTGCGCAACGCCTGCCTATCTCGAACGCCACGGCGCTCCGGGCAGTTTCGAGGAACTCGTCGAACACAATTGCTTGACACATGTCTCGGGCGAATCCTGGCGGCTCGAAGGGCCCGACGGCGCGGTGTCCTTCCGCCCGAACGGCGCCTTGATGACGAATTCGTCGGAAGTCGTGCGCGAAGCGGTTCTCGCCGGCATCGGTATCGGCCTGCGCTCGACCTGGGACATAGGTCCGGAACTCGCATCGGGCAAGCTGGTGCAGGTTCTTCCCGAGTACGAAGGCTCGCGCAACATCGCCGTCCATGCGATCTATCCGTCGCGGCAGTTCCTGCCGGTCAAGGTGCGCCTGTTCATCGACTTCCTGGCCGACCTCTACGGCAGCGTTCCCTACTGGGAGGAAGGCCTCGAGGCCGCGCCGGCAGCCTCCGAGGTCATCGAAGCGCCCCTTCGCCAGGCCGCTTCGGGAATGCGCTGACGTTCAGCGTCCGGCATCGCTGTGCGAGCGGCGGATGCGGCGCACGACGGCCCAGATGGCCAACACGACGACTGGCACGGCCACGGCGGTGATCGCCGTGTCGGAAATACCGAAGCGCTTCGGCTCGACGCCCTTGACGACATAGGCGATCAGTCCGACCACATAGTAGGAGACGGCGGCGACCGACAGGCCTTCGACCGTCTGCTGCAGGCGCAACTGCAGCTTGGCGCGTTTGTTCATCGAATGCAGAAGATCGCGGTTCTGCTTTTCCACCGCCACATCGACCTTGGTGCGCAGCAGCGTGGCGGCGCGGGCGAGCTTGCGTGACAGGTTGGCCAGCCGGTCCTCGACCGAGCGGCATGTGCGCATCGCCGGCGCGACGCGGCGTTCCAGGAACGAGCGCCAGGTGTCGTAACCGGTCACGGGCTCCTCGGCGAGGGCGTCGAGCCGGTCGTGGACGATCTCGTCATAGGCGCGGCTGGCGCCGAAGCGGTAGAGGCTCGACGCCGCGTCGGCCTCCAGGTCGGCGGCGAGCGCGGTGATCTCGTCGAGCAGTTGTTCGGCATCGCCCGCATCGATCGAGCGCATGCGGTTGGTGAGCGCCGCCAGCTGGTCCTCGGCCTTGCGCATGCGCGGCGACAGGCGTTGCGCCAGCGGCAGGCTGAGCATGGCGAGCGTGCGATAGATCTCGATGTCGAACAGGCGCTGCGCCAGCGCGCCGGTGCGCTGCGGCGACATGCCCTTGTCGAGAACGAGGACCTGGGTCAGCCCGGCGGCATCCTGACGGAAATCGGTGACGACGACGGCAAGCCCGCCCTCGACCTGCGAACAGCACAGCGTCGCCGGATCGAACTGTTCGATCAGCTTCATCGCCGCGGCGCTGTGCTTGCGGATCTCCATGCGCACGCCGGCGATCAGCGTACCGGGCGCGGGGAACTCGTCGCCGAAGGGGTGGCCGGTCAGCGCCTCGCCGAAGCGGCGCGGCAGCGCGCCCTCCCACAGATAGGTGGAGGCCTCGGTGTGGCGCTCCCAGCGCAGCGATCCCTTGCCAGTTTGAATCGTGTGATGACGGGCCTGCCTGTCCGGCGGCGCGGCGCCATGGCGGCGCGACAGTTCCGACAGCACCGCATGGTCGACCTTCGAACCGCCCTCGGTCATGAAGCACAGCTTGATGAGTGCGCGCGGCGCGGAAATCGCCGGTGCGGGCCGGGCATGAATCTCGCCCAGCGCGGCGGCGCGGTTGACATGCAGCGGGAAACCGAAGGCCCCGTGACGTGTCAGTTCCGGTTCGGTGGAAAGTGCCTGCGGCGTAGCGGTCGATTTTTCTTGTTCGGTGGCCTTGGTCATGAAATCCGTTCCGGCGGAGTATTCGCGGTCAGCTTATACCGTCAGTATTTACGAATGATATGCCGAACAAAGGCGCAAATTGTCCCGCCCGATTTTAACAGGCCAATTAAATTGACCATTTGACCTGCGACCCGCTACTTTTAGGGGAGGACAGGAGAAAACCCGATGACGGGAGGATTCTTTACGCGAATCGACCACGTGCGCACCGCCGACGAGGTGTGCGCGCAGATCGAGACGCTGGTGCTGGAGGGTGTGTTGCGCGTCGGCGACAAGCTGCCGGGCGAGCGCGAACTGGCGCGCCAGTTCGACGTGTCGCGCCCGGTGCTGCGCGAGGCGCTGAAGGATCTGGAAAGCCGCGGCATGCTGGTCACGCGCCATGGCGGCGGCACTTTCATCGCCGACGTGATCGGCGACGTGTTCTCGCCGATCATGCTGGAACTGATCGCCAAGCATCCCAAGGCGACGCGCGACTATCTGGAATACCGCCGCGACGTCGAAGGCATCGCCGCGGCCTATGCGGCCGAACGGGCGACCGAACACGACAAGGCGCTCCTGACCGACATCATGACCCGCATGGAAACGGCGCACGGGCACGACAGCTACCAGGAAGAGGCGGAAATCGACATCGAGTTCCACCACGCCGTGTGCGAAAGCGCGCACAACATCCTGCTGATGCATGCGCTGCGTTCCTGTTATCGGCTGCTGCAGAACGGCGCCTTCTTCAGCCGGTCGCTGGTCTACGGCCTGCCCGGCGCGCGCGAGGCGCTGCTCGCCCAGCATCGCGCGGTCTACGACGCGATCATGGCGGGCGATGCCGCGGCGGCGAAGCGCGCGGCCGAAGCGCATATGGAATTCGTCGAAACCTACAGCCGCGAAGCCGAACGGGTGAAATCCTGGGAGGCGATGTCGCAACTGCGCCATGCGCAGCGGCTGGAACCGGCGGAACGGTCCGCCGGCCCGAAACCGCAAAAGAAGGCGAGCTAGCCCTTCGTCGACCTGCTCTTGGCGGCCGGCTTGCGCTTGGCCGGGGCTTTCGCCTTGGCCGGGGCGGCGGCCCGTTTCGCTGCCGTCTTCGTCGCGGCTGCCGCCGCTTTCCGCTTGGCGGGAGCCTTGGCCTTCAGCACCTTGCGGGCGGTTGCCGGCGGCGTCAGCAGGTTGTGGTGGCCGACCTTGTCGATGTCGGTCTCGCCGGCCAGCGCCATGGTCAGGTCGAGTTCCTTGCGCAGCAGCTCGAGCGCCTTGGTGACGCCCTGCTCGCCGGCGGCGCCGAGGCCGTAGATGAAGGCGCGGCCGATATAGGCCGACTTCGCGCCGAACGCGACCGCCTTGAAGATGTCCTGGCCGGAGCGGATGCCGGAATCGATATGGACCTCTATCCTGTCGCCGACGGCGTCGACGATCGGCGCCAGCATGTCGATCGACGCGGCGGCGCCGTCGAGCTGGCGGCCGCCATGGTTCGACACGATGATCGCGTCGGCGCCGGTCTTGGCGGCGATCTGCGCGTCCTCGACATCGTTGACGCCCTTGAGGATCAGCGGGCCGTCCCAGTGCTTCTTGATCCACTCGACCGATTCCCAGTCGAGCGTCGGATCGAACTGCGAGTTGGTCCAGTCGCCGAGCGACGACATGTCCTCGACGCCCTTCACATGGCCGACGATGTTGCCGAAGGTGCGGTTCCGCGTACCCAGCATGCCCAGGCACCAGGCGGGCTTGAAGGCGAGGTTGATCATGTTGGCGAGCGTCGGCTTGGGCGGTGCGGACAGGCCGTTCTTGATGTCCTTGTGGCGCTGGGCGAGGATCTGCAGGTCGAGCGTCAACACCAGCGCCGAGCAGCCGGCGGCCTTGGCGCGGCCGATCAGCTCGGCCGCGAACCCGCGGTCGCGCATCACGTAGAGCTGGAACCAGAACGGCTTCGACGTCGCCTTCGCCACTTCCTCGATGGAGCAGATGCTCATCGTCGACAGGGTGAATGGCACGCCGAATTTCTCGGCGGCGCGGGCGGCGTGGATCTCGCCGTCGGGATGCTGCATGCCGGTCATGCCGACGGGCGCGAGCGCCACCGGCATGGACACGTCCTGGCCGACCATGGTCGTCGCCACCGAACGGTTGTCGATGTTGCGGGCGACGCGCTGGCGCAGCTTGTACTTTTTGAAAGCATCCGTGTTGTCGCGGTAGGTCGATTCCGACCACGCACCGGAATCGGCGTAATCGTAGAACATGCGCGGCACGCGCCGGCGCGCGATCTTTTGCAGATCGTAAATGTCGGTGACCTTGTCGAGATTCATGCCTGCCTCATCCCCTGGAGCTGCGTCGCACGGTCATAGCGGCAACGCGAGGCAAGGAAAAGACGGCAAATGCCGACGGCGGGATCAATTGGCCGTGGTGATCCACTCGATGGAGATGCCGTAGCCGTCGATCGGGGCCTTCCCCGCCTGGGCGCTCTCGGTATAGACCGCGAGGCCCCAGAAAGAGATGGTCAACAACATCGCTGCAGACAGAAAGGCCGCGCGCACGGGCATGGTTGGCTCCTGAGATCGTCTTTGTTCCGGCGCCATGTCACCATGTGCGGCGCGAAATCGATGTGCTTCCGGTCACACGCCGGTCGGGCACGGCGGGCCGTATAGAGTTTACAAAGTATAAACGCCAGAGGCTTTCGTTGGTTCCAACGACGTTTCACGGAAGGATAACGCGAGTGTTGCAAAACCGCGTCACCCCAATGGGTGATATCGTCGCCGATCCCGCGCGCGGCATGTTCACCGGCAATCGCGGCATCCTGCACGACCCTGAAACGCGGACGCTCCATCCGCGCAAACGCTGGACAAGCAAGGCGTGGATCACCTGCCTGTGCGATTTCAGGGGCGTCAGGCGCGACGTCATGGGCCGTAACGGCCGTAACTGCAAAGCCGGATGGACGGAACTGTTCTTCCTCGACGAGGCGACGGCGCTTTCCGCCGGCCACCGCCCCTGTTTCTACTGCCGCAACGCCGACGCCAGGCGGTTCCAGGCGGCATGGGCCGCCGGCAGTGGCGGCAAAGCGCCGAAGGCCACGGAAATGGACGCGATCCTGCACGCCGAGCGGCTCGACGGCCGCCAGAAACGGCTGCATCCGCTGCCCTGTCCGGCCGAGGACTTGCCCGACGGAACGATGGTCGCAGCCGGCGGGACCGCGCTGCTGATGCGCAACGGGCGCGCCTGGCGCTGGTCGTTTTCCGGCTATTCCTCGCCGCAAGTCCCGCCTGCCGGCCTCATGCTGCTGACGCCGTCCTCGACGGTCAGGGCGTTGCGCGCCGGCTATGCGCCGGTGGTTCACTCCTCGGCGCTGCATTATCCGCCGGCGGCCGGGAATTGACCTTTGCCGCGCGGCGGTCCATCCGTCTGGCATGCGCGCAAACTACAAGATGCAACGCCTTTTCATCGACCGGCCGCTTTCGGCGGGCGCGACAATTGCGCCCGACAAGGCGCAGTCGAACTATCTTCTCAACGTGTTGCGGATGGCCGAAGGCGCGGATTTGCTCGTCTTCAACGGGCGCGACGGCGAGTGGCGCGCGGTGCTGCGCCAGCCGGGCAAAAAACAGGCGGCGCTGGAACTCGCCGAGCAGGTGCGCGCCCAGCCGGCACCGTCCGGGCTCGTCTACTGTTTCGCGCCGCTGAAATCCGGCCGGCTCGACTACATGGTGCAGAAGGCCGTCGAGATGGGCGCCGGCGTGCTGCAGCCGGTGATGACGCATCACACCCAGGTGCCGAAGATCAAGGTGGATCGCATGGCGGCCAACGCGGTCGAGGCGGCGGAGCAGTGCGGCATCCTCGCCGTGCCGGAGTGCCGCGAACCGGTGAAGTTCGACAAGCTGCTCGCCAACTGGGACCCCGGGCGCCGGCTGATCTTCTGCGACGAGGACGCCGAGACGAACAACCCGCTGTCGATCCTGCAAGCGGTGAAGGAAAAGAAGCTCGGCGTCATCATCGGTCCGGAGGGCGGCTTTTCCGACGCCGAACGGGCGCAATTGCGCGCCCTTCCCTTCGTCACCGCGATCCCGCTCGGGCCGCGCATCCTGCGCGCCGACACGGCGGCCGTTGCGGCGCTCGCCGTCATCCAAGCGACAGCGGGGGATTGGCGCTGACTCTTTCGTTTTCGCCGCTCGCCTGCTAGGAACATCACCGGGCACCGTCCCTTGGACATTCCGCACTGCGATCCGGCACCGACCGGCACACAGTGCCCAGGACAAAGGGACGAAGAAATGACCCATGACTCAGCACGCCCATATTCCCGCTTCGGACGTATTGCCGCGACGATCCCGGTCAGCGACATGCAGGCCGCGCGCGAATTCTATGTCGGGGCGCTCGGTTTCGACATCCGGTTCGAGAACGGCGATCCGGTCGGTTTCGCCATCCTGCAGCGTGACGACGCCGAACTTCACCTGACCCTGCAGCACGATTTCAAACCGGCGAAATACAATGTCGCGCATCTGATCGTCGAGGGCGTGGACATGCTCCACGAGACCATCAGGGAATATGGCTGCCGCATCGTCAAGGGCATGCGCTATCAGGACTACGGCTTGCGCGCTTTCGTGTTCGAGGATCCTTTCGGCAACCGCATCGATGTCGGCGAGAAGATGTCGGCATGAAGGCCGGTTGAACCGGGCTTCAATAAAATTGCGCTTGCCCTGACAGCGCCCCTCGTCCATCAAGCGTCGCGGATATACAGGACGAGGCGGCCCTATGGCGCGTGACACGACAGACGAAACCCCGATCTCCTCGGTGGACGAGATGGCCGCCTATCTGGCGTCCGGCTGCAAGCCGAAGGACGACTGGCGCATCGGCACCGAGCACGAGAAGTTCCCCTTCTTCGTCGAGGACAACAGCCCGGTTCCCTATGAGGGCGAACGCTCGATCCGCGCGCTGCTGGAAGGCATGCAGAAGACGCTCGGCTGGTCGCCGATCATGGACGAGGGCCGCATCATCGGCCTGTACGAGCCGACCGGCATGGGCGCGATCTCGCTCGAACCCGGCGGCCAGTTCGAACTGTCCGGCGCGCCGCTGGAATCGATCCACCAGACCTGCCGCGAATCGAACGCCCATCTGGCGCAGCTCCGCCAGATCGCCGATCCGCTCGGCATCAAGTTCCTCGGCCTCGGCGCCAGCCCGAAATGGACGCTCGCCGAGACGCCGCGCATGCCGAAATCGCGCTACGACATCATGCGCGCCTACATGCCGAAGGTCGGCAGCGAGGGCCTCGACATGATGCACCGGACCTCGACGATCCAGGTCAATCTCGACTTCTCGTCCGAGGCCGACATGCGCAAGAAGATGCAGGTTTCCTACAGGCTGCAGCCGATAGCCACGGCGCTGTTCGCCAACTCGCCGTTCACCGAAGGCAAGCTGAACGGCCTCCTGTCCTGGCGGGCCAATATCTGGCGCGACACCGACAACAACCGCGCGGGCGTGCTGCCCTTCGTCTTTTCGGACGATTTCGGCTTCATGGACTACACCCAGTGGGTGCTCGACGTGCCGATGTATTTCGTGCTGCGCGAGGGCAGGTATCACGACTGCACCCATGTCACCTTCCGCCAGTTCATGGACGGCGCGCTGGAAGGCGAGATCCCGGACGCGCACCCGAACATGGGCGACTGGACCAACCATTTGTCGACGGTCTTCCCGGAAGTGCGGCTGAAGAAATTCATCGAGATGCGCGGCGCCGATGGCGGGCCGTGGCGGCGGATATGCGCCCTGCCGGCCTTCTGGGTCGGTCTCGTCTATGACGAGGCGGCGCTGGAAGCCGCCGACGCGCTGACGCGCGACTGGACCTTCGAGGAAGTCGTCGCGCTGCGCGACGCCGTGCCGGCGGAAGGGCTGAAGGCGAAGATCAAGGGCCGCACCGTGCGCGAGATCGGCTACGACGTGCTCGGCATCGCGCGCGAAGGCCTGCAGTCGCGCGCCAGGCTGAACGCCGACGGCTTCGACGAGGCGCATTTCCTTGCGCCGCTGGAGGAGATCGTCGCGCGCGGCACCACCGCCGCCGAACAGATGATCACCGAATATCAATCGGTATGGGCCGGCTCGGTCGAGCCCGCATTCATGGAATATGCCTATTAGGGATAGATCGCGGGGCGAGCCCCGCGATCACCGTTCCGGCGACTACCAGCTGAGCGTCTGTACGGTCGGGTCGAACAGCAAGCCGCTGACGACGTCCCAGGTTCCCATCTGGACTCCTTCGATATAATCGTCGGCGGTCAGCCCGGCAGCCATCGAGCAAGCCTGGCAGGCGACGACGATACCGCCGTCGGCCATGAAATCGGTCAGCATATCCTGGATCGACTTGTCCGCCTTGCGCATGAGGCCCGGCACATTGGACGGGCGCTTCTTGTCGGCGAGGTAGACGCCGCGCACGTTCAGCCAGATGGCGACCGGCTTCACGCCGTTCTTGAGCGCCTTTTCATGCGCGAAAAAGATCGCCTTGGCCGCCGACCAGGTGTCGTCAGTGGTCAGGTTGACGAACAGCCCGCTCTTCGGCGCATCCTGCGCGGCCGCCGGTGCGGCGGAAATCGCGAAGAACGCCGCAAGCGCGATCAGTGCGTGTTTGAGGTGTTTCATTTCATTTCTCCTTGGTTGGAATTGGGTGATGGCAAGCCGCTTCGCTGCGGCCCTGGGCAGTCAAAATTGAAGGAAACGGCCGCTCTGAACGGGAAGGTAACGTCAGACGCATTGGCCGATTGGCCACGCACGAGGCGCGGACCGGCTCAATCCGGTCCAGCCGGAACGATCAGGCGTGCAAGAAAGGCGGCCCGCGCGGCGGCGCGTTTGCCGAAAAGGCCTGGCGGATGACCTCGTCGTCATCGGGCAAGGGGTAATCGGCGCGGACCGAAACGGCGCAGCTTTCGAAGGTGTCGGGCGGCATCGGCGATGCGATCGCCCCGGCGATGCGACAGAATTCGCAGGTAGCCGTCCCGGCGGAACCGTTTCCGTCGTCCTGGCCGGTCAGGCAGTTCACGGCAACCGAGCCGTCTGGGAATACATAGGCCGTAGCTACCGCCTCGGCATCAAACGCCGATGCCGGACTGTGGGCGAAGGAAATCAGAATCAACGACAATGCGCACAGCGCGCGCACCACCCCGTTCAGAACGTTTCGTTGACGAGATTTCATGGTCATCCGGTCTATTCCCGGCACCGGCTTAGGCCAGAAGCGGACATGGCCGCAATGCGGCAATCGCCCGTGCGACGTTTTGTTGCCGCAAAACCTACCGCAGAGCGCTGAACAGGATTGGTCGCAAAGGGCCGGTAATCATGGAATATGCCTGCTGAACCTGACTTAAGTCGAAGGCAAAACTCCAAAAAAGCTTCGCAAGCATCGCTCCGGTTTAACTTATAGTTGTATTTTTTACTGCACATGTTGCCGCGGAAGGAGATCCCGGCGACACGCTATGTCCAAGGAAAAGACGATACCGCTTAACGGCGACGACGTTTGGCAACATGCCCTCTCCACGGCACGGCTCGGCGTCATCGACCGCAATTTCGCAACCGGCGCGATTTCGCACTCGTCGAGCTGGAAGCGCATGCTCGGCTATGGAGAGCACGAATTGCCGGATCACGAGGGCCTGTGGCTGTCGCTGATGCATCCCGACGACATCGAAACCGTGCGCGAGGTCAGCCGCCTCAACGTGATCGGCGAAACGGAGAGCCTGGAGGCCGAGTTCCGCCTGCGCCACAAGGACGGCGACTGGCGCTGGTTCATCGGCCGCGGATGCGTCGTCGAACGCGACCCGGCGACCGGCGCGGCGGTGCGCATGATCGCGTTGCAGACCGACATCACCAACCAGAAACTGGCCGAGCACGCATTGCTTCACACCAATGAGCGGCTGCGTCTCGCGCTGAACGCCAGCGGCATCGGCATCTGGCAGTTCGAGCCGGATACCGACACCCTGACCTGGGACGAGCGGATGCACGAGATCTACGGCATCGCTCCCGGTTCCGCGCAGGTGACGCGGCAATTGTGGGCCGACAGCCTGCACCCGGAGGACCGCGCCGAGATCGAGGCGCTGAACGATGTCGCCATACGCAGCGGCGAAACCATCGAGTTCCGCTACAAGATCGTCACCCCGACCGGCGAGACACGCCATATCATGGCGCTGATGAAGCTCGTCGAGGATGACAAGCGCCCGAAAAGGCTGGTCGGGACGAACCGCGACGTGACGAGCGAGGTCGTCGCCGCCGAGGCGCTGGCGACCGAGAAGGAAACGTTCAGGGTCACGCTGCATTCGATCCGCGACGCGGTCGTGGCGACGTCCGGCGACGGGGTCATCACCTATGTCAACGAGGCCGCCGAGCGCCTGTTCGACAATCCGGAGGCCGAGATGATCGGCCAGCCGATCGCCGCATGGCTCAACCGGCGGTGCACGGCAAAGTTGGAGGAGGCTTCGGAAACCCTGCTCGCCATGGCCGGTCCGGACGGCTCGGAACGGCTGATCCGCCATGCGGCGGCGCCGATCGTCACCGGCAAGGGAACCGCCTCCGGCTCCGTCCACACGTTCCAGGACGTGACCGAGGAACAGGCGCGCAAGCGCGAACTCGCGCATGCGGCGCGGCACGATTCGCTGACCGGAGCGCTCAATCGCGGCGCCTTCGAGGAAACGCTGGCGGAAATCATCAGCGCGCCCGCGGCGCCGTCCTTCGCGCTGTTCTACATCGACATCGACTATTTCAAGGCCATCAACGACATGGCGGGCCACGCCGCCGGCGACGCCGCGCTGAAGGGCGCCACGGCGGCGATGAGGCGATGCCTGCCGCCGGAAGCGGTCATCGGCCGGCTCGGCGGCGACGAGTTCGCCGTCATCGTGCCGGCGCCGGACCTCGAGCGCGCGACGGCCTTCGCGGAATGCATGCTGGAATCCATCCGCGCCACGCCGGTGCCCGCGGGCATGCGCCATCGCGGTTTCGGCGCCAGCATCGGCGTCGAATTCATCGACAATCCCGTCGGCTCGGCGACCGACGTCCTCGCACGCGCCGACGACGCCTGCTACGCGGCCAAGGCGGGCGGACGCAACCGCGTCGCCGTGCGCGAGCAGAGTGGCGAGTCGGCCGGCGGCCTGGCGGCAATCCGCATGGCGTCGGATATCGGCGACGCGATGGAGGATGGCCGGCTGAAACTGTTCGGGCAGGAAGTGCGGCTCCTCGGCAATCCCTGGCGCAGCGCCGGCCTTGTCGAAGTGCTCGCCCGGCTGAGCGACCGCAACGGCAACGCCATACCGCCGAGCGAGTTCATCCCCGCCGCGGAACGTTTCGGAATGGCCTCGATGCTCGACCGCTGGGTCATCCGGCAGGCGCTCGAGGAGAACGGACAGGCGATGGGCGAAGGCGGCGGGATTGCGCTCGCCTTCAACCTGTCCGCACAGACGCTCAGCGATCCGTCGCTGTGGCCTTTCGTCGAGGAGACGATGACGCAGAACGGCGTATCGCCGAAAAAACTCATCTTCGAAATCACCGAAACGGCGACCGTCACGAATTTCGAGGCGGCTTCGCGGTTCGTGCACTCGGCGCGCGCGGCGGGCTGCCGGGTCAGCCTGGACGATTTCGGCGCCGGGCTGAGTTCATTCGGCTATCTGCGCCGCTTCACCGTCGACAGCGTGAAGATCGACGGCGAATTCGTCGAGAACATCGCGCATAACAGCTTCGACCGGGCCATCGTCGCATCGATATGCGGCATCGCACGCGATCTCGGCATCCATGTCGTCGCCGAGCGTATCGAGGATCCCCAAGCGCTCGCCGTGCTGCAGGGCCTCGGCGTGAAATACGTCCAGGGCTTCCTGCTGCACCGGCCGGAACCGCTCCAGGCGATGATCGAGCGTATCTGCCTTGGCGACAAGGACCACGCGCCCGGCAGCGAAACCCGGCACGCCGGCTGAATCCGCATCGAATGATTGATCGGCGTCAAGGATAGTCCGGCCCACTCGTCCAAGATGGAATCGTCGGACGACAAAGGGGACGGTTTCATGCTGAATCGCCGGAATATCCTGATCGGAGCCGGGGCGGCAGCCGTTGCGGGCGGGGCCGCGTGGGCGCTCGCACCGCATGCCGATCCCGCAAGCCTCGCCGCCGCGCTGCGCGCGCCGATGCCGCCGGATAACGATCTGCACACGCTGGCGCATTACGCGACGCTCGCCGCCAACAGCCACAACACGCAGCCCTGGCTGTTTTCGAAGGACGGCGACCGCGTCGCCATCGCGCCGGACCTGGCACGGGCGACACCCGCCGCCGATGCCAATCATCACCATGTCTTCGCCAGCCTCGGCTGCGCCGCCGAAAACCTCGCGCTTGCCGCCGCGGCGGCCGGCAGGCCGGCGGCCGTCGGCTACGCGGCGGACGCGGAACGCGTCGCCATCGATCTTGCTGGCGGCGCCGCGGCGCGCGATCCGCTGTTCGAGGCCATCACGGCGCGGCAATGCACGCGGTCGCTCTATGACGGCCGTGCCGTTCCTGCCGACGATCTGAGAAAAATCGAGCAGGCCGCCGCGCTGTCCGGCGCGCGGGTGCTGATCGTCACCGACACGACCAGGATCGAGCAGGTGCTGGAGATGGTCGTCGCCGCCAACACGGCGCAGGTCGAGGATCCGGCCTTCCGGGCCGAACTGAAGGACTGGCTGCGGTTCGGCCCGCGCAAGGCGGCGGACACGCGCGACGGGCTCTATTCGGCCTGTTCGGGCAATCCGACCCTGCCCGACTGGCTGGGCCGCACCATCTTCGATTTCGTCTTCACCGCCGAGGGCGAAAACGACCGCTACGCGGCGCAGATCCGCTCCTCTTCCGGCCTCGCCATCGTCGTGTCGGATGCGAACGACAAGGCGCACTGGGTCGAGGCCGGGCGCAGCGTGCAGCGTTTCGCGCTGGCGGCAACCGTGCTCGGCATCCGCCATGCCTTCATCAACCAGCCGCTGGAGGTACCCGCCAGGCGCGAGGAGTTCGCGCGCTGGCTCGGAGACGACGGCCTGTCGCCCGACCTGATCCTGCGTTTCGGTTATGCGGAACCGATGCCCTGGTCGCTGCGCCGGCCGGTCGACGAGGTCATTGTCCAGGCCTGAGGCGGTCAGTCGCCCACGCGCGCGACGGTGCGGAAACGCTGGCGGTAGCGCGACGGCGTGATGCCGGTGCGCTTCTTGAACAGGCGCCGGAAATAGGTCGGGTCCTCGTAGCCGACCGAGTGGGCGATCTCGTCGGTCGCCGTGTCGGTCGTCTCCAGTTCCTGCTTCGCCTCCTCGATGCGCAGCGTCTGGACGTAATCCATCGGCGACTGGCCGGTGGCGGCGCGGAACCGCCGCTTGAAGGTGCGCTCGTTCAAGCCGGAACGGGCCACCATCTTCGCAACCGGATTGGTGTCGTCGTAGTGCAGGCCGACCCATTCCTGGCAGTCGCGGATGATCGCGTCGGAATGATTGCGCGGCCTGATCATCGCGGCATAGGGCAGTTGTCCCTCGTCGCGGTCGCCGAACAGGAAGATCTTGGCGGTGTGGATCGCCTCCGCGGGGCTGCAAAGCCGCCCGATCAGATAGAGCACGAGGTCCTCCCACGACGCAGAGCCGCCGCTGGTGATCACCCGGTGCCCCTCGCCGGCCGGCACGATGATCCGCTCCGGGCGCAGCGCGATATTCGGGAAGTGCCTGGCGAACAGGTCGCAGGCCGACCAGTGGGTGGTTGCTTCCGTGTCATCGAGCAATCCGGCCTCCGCCAGCAGGACCGTGCCGGTGCAGACCGAACAGACGATCGCGCCGTCGCGACGACGGGCGCGAAGCCATTCCGCCATTTCCGGCCAGCGGCCTTTCGGCTCGAAGTCGAGAGACAGCGCGAGGTCGGTGACGATGACGACGTCGCTCTGTTCCACATCGCCCAGCGCCGCGTTCGGCGTGATCGGAATGCCGACCGGGCTGGGATAGGGCTTGCCGTCCAACGAGACGATATCGACCATGAAACGCGGCCTGGGCTCGCCGACGCCGGTCAGCTGGTGCCAGATGACCCCGACCGAGGTCAGCACCTCGTAGAGCCCGTAGATCATCGCCGGCGTGCTCTCGGGAAGCGCCAGGATCGAAATGCGGATCGGTTGCCTGTCTGCGTGTCCGGTCATCGCACAAGTATGTCCCGAATGCCCCGTTTCTGTCCAATGCGCCACTAACGGGCTTTCCCCCTCTCTCCTAGTGTCCCGCCATTGAAACGCCTCGCATACGGGTCGGTCCGATGGCCCCACGCCGGCGCTTCGTCATCAACAGGAGAGAGAAAATGCTACATTCGCCCCCGGCGGATCTGTCGCACGGCGCCCTTGTCATCGGCGCGGGCGCCGCCGGTCTCGCCACCGCCCATGCCCTCAAGCAGGCCGGCATCCCGGTCGCGATCCTGGAGAAATCCGACCACGTCGCCATCGCGTGGCGCGGCCGCCATCCGCAACTGCGCCTTAACACCCACCGCCGCTTCTCGCAGCTTCCGGGTCTGAAGCTGCCGAAATCGGTCGGCGCGTTTCCCGGCCGCGACGCCGTCGTGCGCTACCTGGAAGAATACGCCCGCTTCATCGGCGTGCCGATCCTGTACGAAACCGCTGTCGAACGGGTCGACCGGGATGGCACCGGATGGGTCGTCGGGACCGACCGGGGGCCGGTGAAAACCCGCCATGTGGTCGTCGCCACGGGCCGCGACCGCGTTCCCCGCATCCCCGAATGGCCCGGACGCGAGCGCTTTGCCGGCGAGATCAGGCACTCCGCCGATTTCGGCGCGGTCGAACACTATCGCGGCAAGCGGGTGCTGGTCGTCGGGGCCGGCAATTCCGGCTCGGATGTCCTCAACCATCTCGTCCGCGCCGCAACGCTCTCGCTGCACGTTTCGGTGCGGAACGGCTCTGTTGTCTCGCCGACCCGGCAGTTCGGGGTTCCCATACAATTGCTCTCGCCGCTCATGGAGGCGCTGCCGCTCGCATGGACCGACCGGCTGATGCAGGCGACGCAACGGATGAGTTTCGGCGATCTGACCAGATACGGCCTGCCGCGGCCCACCGGCGGCGCCACGCGGCTGGCCCGCCAAGGCGTCGCGCCGGCCATCGACAACGGTTTCGTCGCCGCGCTGAAACGCAACCGGATCAGCGTCATGCGGGAGCTTTGCCGCTTCGACGCCACCGGCGCGATCTTCGCCGACGGCAGGCGGATCGAACCCGACGTGGTGATCGCGGCGACCGGCTACCGCACCGGGCTGGATCCGATGCTCGGTCATCTCGGCGTTCTCGACGCCAACGGCGTGCCGCTTGCCAACTGCGCCACGCCCGACCCCCGCCATCCGGGCCTGTGGTTCGTCGGAATGCGGCCCCGGCTGAGCGGCTATTTCCGCGCCGCCACCCGCGATTCCGCAAAGCTCGCCCGCGTCATCGCAGCAGATCCCGGCACACGCACGGCCGGCAAACCCGTCGATGCCGGCATGGACTTCGCCGGCGCCAACGCCTGACAATCCAAAAGGAGACAGAGACATGACAAACGCACTTGCAGAAACCGCCACGCTCGATTTCCAGGCCGCCGAGGCCTTCGCCGGGCGCATCGGCGACATCATCAACTCCGGCGCCATCGCCGTGATGATTTCGGTCGGTCACAAGACCGGGCTGTTCGATTGCCTGGCGACATTGCCGGCATCGACATCAACGGAGATCGCCGAAGCCGCCGGTCTCGACGAACGCTACGTCCGCGAATGGCTCGCGGTCATGGTAACGGGCGGGATCGTCACATATGACGCGGAGGCACGACGCTATCGCCTGCCCGAGGAACACGCGGCCTGCCTCACGTGCGGCGCACCGCTCGGCAATTTCGCGGTCTATGCCCAGTTCGTGCCGATGGTCGGGGCGACGCAGGACCGGATCATCGAGTGCTTCGAGACCGGCGAAGGCACCAGCTACGATGACTATCCCTGCTTCCACGCCATCATGGCCGAGGACAGCGAGCAGACGGTCGTCGCGCAGTTGGCCGACACCATCCTGCCGCTCGTTCCCGGCATGCGCGAACGGCTGGAGCGCGGCATCGATGTTCTCGATGCCGGATGCGGATCGGGCCGGGCGCTGGTCGCGCTTGCGCAGGCTTTCCCGAAAAGCCGTTTCACCGGCTACGACCTGTGCGCCGATGCGATCGCCGCCGCACGGGACAATGCGCGAAAGGCCGATGTCGACAACGTCGCCTTCGAAGTCCGGGACCTGACCGGCTTCGACGAGCCGGAGCGCTACGACTTCGTCACCTCGTTCGACGCGATCCACGACCAGAAGGACCCGCAGGGCCTGATCACCGGCCTGCGCAACGCGCTCAGACCGGGCGGAACCTACCTGGTGCAGGATATCGGCGGCTCGGCGTCGCTGGAAAACAATATCGACTTTCCCTTCGCGGCGTTCCTCTACACCGCGTCCTGCACTCACTGCACGCCGGTCTCGCTCGGCCAGGGCGGCCCGGGCCTCGGCACGATGTGGGGCTGGGAAACCGCCGAGGCGATGCTCGGCAATGCCGGCTTCGCCACCGTCGAACGGCACGTGCTGGAACACGACCCGATGAATGTCTGGTTCGTGGCGCGCCGCGACTAGGCTCTCAGCTCGACGGTCGCGGACAGGCCACCGAGCTTCGACGTGGCAAGCTCCAGCCGCCCCCCGGTCTCGGCCAGTATGTCGCCAACAATGGCGAGGCCGAGACCGGCGCCACCCTTTCCGCTCTCGTCGAAACGGCGGCCGCGCCGGAGAATTTCGGCGCGGCTTTCCTCGTCGACGCCGGGACCGTCATCCTCGACAGCAATCCGCACGGCATCGCCGTCGCGCGATGCCGAGACGAGCACCCGGCTTGCCGCATGGCGCAGCGCGTTTTCGGCCAGATTGCCGAGGATCTCGTTGAAGTCGTCCGGCTCGATGCGCGCCGCGAGATCCGGCGCGATCTCCGTCCTGATTGTCTTTACCGCTCCGGCCGGCGTTCGCCTCAACGCCCTGACGATCGCATCGGCTGCGGGCGCCAGGGCGATTGCCTGCGTCGCCGCGCCGTGCCGCAGTCTTGCGCGAGCGATTTCGCGTTCGACATGAACGCGCATGCGTTCACCCAGTTCGTCGATGTCGTCGGCGATATCGGCAACGCCCATCGCGCGCAGCTTGCGGGCATCGGCGGCAAGCGCGGTCAGCGGCGTCTTCAGCCCGTGAGCGAGATCGGCGGCGCGGTCGCGAGCACGCAGCATGGCCGCGTCCTGGTGGTCGAGCAGCGTGTTGACCTCCTCGACCAGCGGCGCGACCTCGCTCGGCACGGCGTTATCGAGCCGTTTCTTCCTGCCGGCACGAATATCGGCGATTGCCGCGCGGATGGTATCCATCGGCTTCAAGCCGGCACGGATCTGCACGGCAAAGCCGAGCAGCAGGACCAACCCGGCGATGACCAGCGCGGGCGCGATATCGCGGGCGAAGCCGGCACGCAGTTCGTCGAGTTCGCGCCTGTCGATTGCGACGGACAGGCGAATGCGGTGATCGGACGCGCCAGCGTCGGCGACGATAGCCTGTTCGTGGACGAGCAGCGTCGAGCCGCGCGGACCGGCGATGTCGTGGACATGCACGACAGCCGGGGTCAGCGGATCGTCGGGCAGGTCGAGTTCGGTGTCCCACAGGGAGCGCGAGCGCAGGAGAGCGCCGGTCTCGGTATCGGTGACCTGCCAGTAGAGGCCGCCGAATATCTGGTTGAAGCGCGGATCGGCAGGCTCGCGGTCCAGCGAGGCCGCGCCGTCGGCGGAAAAGCGCAGCGACCCGGCGATCTGGGTGACATGAGTGTCCAGTTCCTGTCCGATGCGGCGTTCGAGATTGCGGGTGAACAGGGCGGTCAGGCCGAAACCCGAGACAATCAGCGTCACCGCCATGATGCCGGCCGCATAGGCCATCAGGCGCAGGCGCAGCGAGCGGCGGGCAAACCGGCCGGTCATGCGCCCTCTCCCGCCGCCGTGTCGGAAATCGTGTAGCCGAAGCCGCGCCGCGTCTCGATCAGGGCTATCGGCAGCTTGCGGCGTACGCGCGCGATCAGCACCTCGACGGCATTGGATTCACGCTCGAAATGCAGCGATTGCAGATGCTCGGCCAATTCCTGCTGCGAAACGATGCGGCCCTTGTTGAGCATCAGATAGGCGATCAAACGGTATTCCTGCGGCGACAGGCTGATCGGCACGCCGCGCACGGAAAGACGCATCTGGCGCGGATCGAGTTCCGCCTCGCCCGCCCGGATGACCGGCGCGGCATGGCCGGCGGAGCGGCGCAGGATCGCGCGCAGCCGGGCCAGCAATTCCTCCATGCGGAACGGCTTGGCGAGATAGTCGTCGGCGCCCGCGTCGATGCCCTCGACGCGCTCCGTCCAGGAGCCGCGCGCTGTCAGCACCAGCACCGGCAGGTCGCGGCCGGCCTCGCGCCAGCGCTTCAGGATCGCCAAACCGTCCATCTGCGGCAGGCCGAGATCGAGCACCGCCGCGCCGTAGGTTTCCGTGTCGCCCTTGAACCAGCCTTCCTCGCCGTCTTCCTCGGCATCGACGATGTAACCCGCCGCCTCCAGCGCCGTCGTCACGTCCTCGCGGATGAGCCGGTCATCCTCGATCAGGAGAACGCGCATGGTCAGTCGTCCTCGTGGTCGAGGATCGATGCGTCGCGCGCATCGACGGTGATCTCGCGGCGGCGGCCGTCGGCGTCGAGATAGTAGATCTCGTAAAGAAAACGACCGTCGTCGCCCTCGAACTCGACCTCGATGATGTTGTTGCCGATCTGCGCCGGGAGGCGGTCGAGGATGTCGGAAAGCGCGAGGATGTCGCCGCGTTTGCGCGCGGCGTTCAATTCCTCGCGTTCCCGGCGATCGTTATCGGCATGCGCCGGCAATCCCGCGAAAGCGAGGGGGACGAGCATTATCGCGAGAATTAACTGCCGGCGCATCGGCGTCCCATCGCATTCGTTAAATGACAAAACGCTTACAGCCTTCGTCAGCCGGTTGTCATCGCGCGACTGCGAAAAGAGCGACACGACCGGCATGGGCCGGACGGTATCCAAGGAGAAAATCATGCAGAAATTCGTACTCGCCGCAATCGCCGCCGGCTTCATCGCAACGCCCGTCATGGCATCGGAATCCGAAATGTCCTGCGGTGACGCGCCGCGCGACCAGTGGATGTCGGAGCAGGCGCTGAAGGAAAAGGCCGCCGGCATGGGGTACGATGTGCGCAGCGTCAAGATCGAGGATGGCTGCTACGAAGTCTATGCCATCGACGCCAAGGGCATGAAGGCGGAAGTCTACTTCAATCCCGTGACCGGCGAATCGGTCCGGAGCAAGATGGACGACTGATGAACGCCTCCACGGCCACGACGGAAGCCGGCGGCGAAACGCCGTCGGCGACCGTCCGGGTGTGGGACCCGCTGGTCAGGATCTTCCACTGGTCGCTCGTCGGCCTGTTCGCATTCGCCTTCGTCACGGGCGACGAGTGGGACAAGGCGCACGAGACCGCCGGCTACGTCATTGCCGGCCTCGTCGCATTCCGCATCGTCTGGGGGCTGATCGGTCCCCGCCATGCCCGCTTTACCGATTTCGTGCGCGGGCCCGGCACGATTCTCGCCTATGTCCGCGACGCGCTGGCGATGAAAGCGCCACGCCATCTCGGCCACAACCCCGCCGGCGGCGCAATGATCGTCTTCCTCCTGCTGGCAATCTCCGGCATCGCGGCCACAGGCTACATGATGACGACCAACGCCTTCTGGGGCGTCGAATGGGTCGAGGAAGTCCACGTGGCGCTGGTCTACGGCACGCTCGGGCTGATCGCCCTGCATGTCGGCGGCGTCATCTTCGCCTCCATCGAGCACGGCGAAAACCTCGCCAGGGCAATGGTCACGGGCCGCAAGCGGCCGCTTTGACACGTTTTCCGGACGGACCTTCATGGGCCGTCCGGAATTTCCGACCGGGCTGAAGCGCAATGCCTCCGATGCGGTAGAGCCTGTTCCCTTGATCTTACGAACAAGCTTGATGGCACGACTGACATCATTCGATCGTCCGGAGGACTGCATCTCATGCCAATCAATTTGATGCGGCAAACACTTTCATATTTTCTTCCAGACTGCTGAGCATGGAGCTTTCACATCCTCCCGCGGCCTTGATGAATTTTTCGAATCCCTGAACGTAAATCCACGGGGCCTCCGTCATATTGGTTCTTTCAACGACATCGGCGAATTTCCGGGCAACGATCAAATCGTTCCCCTCTATAGTGCGAACGGTGTCTGGCGCCGTTTTTCCATAAGCGTTGCGATAACTGGTCGTTATTGTCGTTGTTACCGAAAAGATGGTTGGCACATCACCACACAGACCGACCGTATCGGCTTTCGTGACAGCGTATGCGGCGATCATGCCCAGAGCCTTGTCGTGCTCGTAAAGTTGTCTGTACGCGTCACTTGCGCCCTGAACCAGGCCGCGGACTTCCTGCGAGGGCGCCGAATTCAGCCATAGAGCGGTGATGACCGAGAAAGAGTCATTCACTTCCTCGCTCAATGCGATTTTAGCCGCTTCGAATTGACCTTCGTATATCAGCCTCATTGCGGGCGCGATGTCATCGTTGAGGTTTGAGAATACGTCGTTCGAGGTTGATCGCGCGTCTTCAACGAGCTTTTTTGTCACCTCGACGGCTCTTTCTTCCGGCGTCATTTGGTTGAGATCGTAGCTTTGCATTGCCGCCTGGAACTCCGGGCGGGCATTTTCGGCAGCCCTCATGAAGTTGTCCCAAACTTCAATTTCCTCACCAATATAAAACTTCAAGAATTTATGCTTGATAGACCCAGCACCCAATTTTCTTGCCGCATATTTATTTCGCAAGACTTTTGGATTTTCTTCCAGGCTATCTGTTTTTCCAAATATTCTATCGCGATTTTCGTGAGCGATGGATCGAAGAAGATATGCCTCTCCGTTTAAGTCGAAGGCGTCCGTACTTTTTTGTGCGTATTCCGGATTCCAATAATTTTCTCTTTCCTGCATATAATTGCTGACATCCCTGTTGTAGTACCAATATGACGCCAAAATTGACTCGATATTGTCTCCATCAGAATTTCCTGCGCTTCTTATTATTTTCTGGAGAGAGTCCCAATGCTTGTGTTTAAATTTCTCCAGTTCAGAATATACATCCATATTAAATGAATCTTTTGATTCTGTAACAACTACAGAATAATAGTAGTTATTCAGTGCTATTATAAGATTTATCTCGTCGCTAGAAAATTTGCTGCCGTCTAGCAGTGTTCTGCATGAGTAAACCATCTTTTCCGGATTGTTTACACTCTGACATCCATCGACTTCATCGGCCAGTCCACGCGTTACGCCGGAAATATATAAAATTGCAATAATTAAAGCGGCGACAATCGTTTTTCCCATAATTATCCCTCAATAGATTCATTTATATCGTAAAAATACTTGCAGCATAGTGCTGTCCGGTCACGGCATGTGGCAACTATGTTCGATGATTGAAGGCGATCTTAAACCATCGGCAATTGTGTGAAACAACGCCGGAGGCAGATTGTACAAGAATTATGACGTGATCATTTCGCCTGACGCCCCTGCGGACACGTTTTCCTCCCCGCATTTTATCCACCTTCCCGACAACCCTCGTACCCTTGCCCGATGACCGACGCGCAAGGAAACACGATCGGCTGGCCCGGAGCGATAGCGCTCAACCGCGACGCGCTGCTGCGCATCGTCGCGGTGCTGTTCGTCTACGCCGGACTGGACGAGGGCGGAGCCGAAGCCCTGCCTCGCCACGCCTGGCGGAAAATCCTGCGCCTGCTGCGCCCGGCCGAATCCGCCGTCCGCCGGCTGATCGTCATCGCCGCGCGCGGCATCGAAGTCGATCTTCCCGCCCGCCGCGCCGCCGATGCGCCGCCTTCGGCCATCGAGCGGCTGCAGGCGGCCGGGCTTCTCGTCATCCGCGACGGCGTCGATCTCGGCCTCGCCCGCGCTCCGCAAACAGTCGCCGCCAGGCCGCGGAAATCGGCGTCCGTCATCCCCGCCTTCCGGTTGACCGACGCTCCGCGCCGCTTCGACACGCGAAGCTGGGACGGTAAGCGCCCATTCCCGCAGGAAGGCTTCGCGCTTGCCGACCCGGACGAGGAAGTGGCCGCAACCCGCCTCTGCAATCGCCTGCTCGCCCTGAAATCCGCCCTTGACGACCTGCCCGGCCACGCCAACCGCCTCGCCCGCTGGAAGGCGCGGCGCGATGCCGGGATGCCGCGCGCCAGACGCATCTCGCCCCTGCGGCCCGGCCATCCGCCGGGCCACCGCAAGCAAGCCGTTCACGCGGTCGACGAGGTGCTGCGCGAGTGCCACTCGCTGTCCATCCATGCGCAGCGGCTGGATACGTCGTGAGCACGATCGAACATGGTATGCCTGCGATCCCGGCTTCGGAAACGAGGCGCGGAAGCGATCCCGCGCGCTTTTCCTTCTCCCGCAAGAGGAGAAGGCAGGGCGCCCTCCCTTCTCCCCCGACATTGCCGCATTCGTTGCGCATGCTAAGTTCGCACTAACGTTACGGGAGGAGATTCGATGCTGCCGCTGTTCGACATGTTCATGAATGCCCAGAACGGCGAGGCGGTCGCCCGGATGGCGCGCCAGTTCGGCCTGACGCAAAAACAGACCCAGGATGCGCTGGAAGCGCTGATGCCGGCCTTTTCGACCGGGCTGAAACGCAACGCCTCCGACCCGATGGGCGTCGGCGCCTTCCTGCAGGCGCTCGCCGGCGGCGGCCACGCCAAGTATTTCGAGGACATGACGAAGGCCTTCTCGCCGTCCGGCGTCGAGGAGGGCAATGGCATTCTCGGCCACCTGTTCGGCTCCAAGGAGGTGTCCCGCGCGGTCGCCGCGCAGGCGGCGCAGGCCACCGGCATCGGCCATGAGATCCTCAAGCAGATGCTGCCCGTCATCGCCTCGACGATGATGGGCGGGCTCTACAAGCAGTCGACCGGGCAGATGAACACCATGCCGGGCTTCGGCGCTGCGCAGGGCAACGTGATCGGCCAGGTTATCGAGGAGATGATGCGCCAGCAGGGCGAGATGGCGAAACGGATGCAGCCGCGCCAACCGGAGCCGGACCCCGCACCCAACCCGTTCGACAATCCCTTCGGCAAGGCGCTGGAACAGATGTTCGGCGGGGCGGCGTCACGGCGCGAACCGGAGCCGCAGCGCAGGACCGGGACCGGGACCGGCTACAATCCGATGAACCCGATGGACAATCCGCTCGGGCGCATCTTCGAGGACATGATGAAGGGCGGATTCGCCGGCCAGCCGCAGGCGCGGCAACCGGAGCCTGAACCCGAGCCAGAGCCGGAACCGGCCAATCCCTATGGCGACCTGTTCGGAGAAATGTTCGAGACCGGCAAGCGCACGCAGGAGCAGTACCAGAAATCGATGGAGCAGATTTTCGACGGCTATCTGAAGGGAATGCAGCAGCGGCGCTAGCGCCGCCGCTGCAAGGCGGTGTCAGCCGCGGGCTTCCGGCGCGCCGGTTGCCATGTTGGTGCCGATATAGGGCAGCTGGTTCGCCTTCCAGGCGCCGAAACCGCCCTCCATGTGCGCGATCCTGTCGAAGCCGGCCTCGAGACACATGGTGGCGATGCGCTTGGAGCGCATGCCGGAGCCGCAATAGAAGACGACCGGGCGCTTCTCGTTGTCGGGGATGTTCTTCACCTTGATGAAGGACATCGGCGCCAGCATCGCGCCGTCGACATGTTCGAACATGTATTCGGCCGGGGTGCGGACGTCGATCAGCACGATCTCGCCCTTGTCGTAGGCAGCCGCCACTTCCTGCGGCGTCCAGGTGTCGAGCGTGCCGTTTCCAATTTTCTCGGTCTGCATATGCGGATCCTTGTTTCGGTTGAGGGTCTTCGGTTTTCCAGCGGATGGCATCGGCCATATATTTACGTACGCTTATATAACGGAACCCCTTCACCGTTTCCAGTGGCCGGGCCGGAAATTTCCGCCGCACGCGCGGCCTTGACCATGCGGGCACGCTTGGCGTTACTGGCGGCATGACAGACGCAGAGCAGAGCGCCGATTCCCCGCGCTCCAACATCACGGAATATTCGGTCTCCGAAATCTCGTTTGCGGTGAAGCGGACCATCGAGGACTGTTTCGACCGGGTGCGCATTCGCGGCGAGGTCTCCGGCTACCGCGGTCCGCATTCCTCGGGGCACGCCTATTTCACGCTGAAGGACGAGAAGGCGCGCATCGATGCGGTGATCTGGCGCGGCGCGTTCTCCAAGCTATCCTTCCTGCCCGAGGAGGGGCTGGAGGTGATCGCCACCGGCAAGCTGACGACCTATCCGGGCTCGTCGAAATACCAGATCGTCATCGACAATATCGAGCCGGCGGGCGCCGGCGCGCTGATGGCGCTGCTGGAGGAGCGGCGCAAGAAGCTGGCCGCCGAGGGCCTGTTCGCCGAGGAGCGCAAGCAGCTTCTGCCCTACATGCCCCGCGTCATCGGCGTGGTCACCTCGCCGACCGGCGCGGTCATCCGCGACATCATGCACCGGATCAACGACCGCTATCCGCTGCATGTGGTCGTCTGGCCGGTGCGCGTGCAGGGCGAGACCTGCGGCGCGGAGGTCGCCAACGCGATCCGGGGTTTCAACGCGCTCGACGGATCGCAGGGCATCCCGCGGCCCGACGTGCTGATCGTCGCGCGCGGCGGCGGCAGCCTGGAGGACCTCTGGGGCTTCAACGAGGAAGCCGTGGTGCGCGCGGCGGCGGAATCGATGATCCCGCTGATCTCGGCGGTCGGCCACGAGACCGACTGGACGCTGATCGACCACGCGGCGGATGTGCGGGCGCCGACGCCGACCGGCGCGGCCGAGATCGCGGTGCCGGTCAAGGCGGAACTGGAAGCGACCGTCGCCCAGCTCGGCGCACGGCTCAAGGCCGGCATCGGCCGGCTATCGGACCGCAAGCGCGAGAGCCTGCGCGCCGCGTCGCGCGCCCTGCCCGCCCCGGACGCGTTGATGGCCATGCCGAGGCAGAGCTTCGATGCGCTGGAACGCCGGCTGGGCCAGGGGTTGGGAACGAATGTCACCGCGAAACGCAGCGCCCTGCAGCTCGCCGCCGGGCGGCTCAGCCCGAACCGGCTCATCGCGCTGCGCGATCGTGACAAGACCGCCCTGCAACGTTTCGAGCGCGACCTGCCGAGGGCGCTGCAACTGGTTTCGAACCGCAAGCGCGAGGCGCTGAATCTGCGGGCGTCCCGGCTCACCGTCTCGGGCATCGCACGGCAGCGCCGTCAGGGCGCCGAGCAGTTGCTGGGCCTTTCGGCGCGGCTAGTCCGCGCCCTCGACCTGCGGCTGGCGGATGCGCGCAATACGCTCGACCAGAGAGGCAGGCTGTTGAAGACCCTGTCCTACGAAGCGGTGCTGGATCGCGGCTTCGCGCTGGTGCGCGACGAGAACGACCAGCCGGTCAAGCGCGCGGACGAGGTGAAAAAAGGCGCGGCGCTGACGATCGAGTTCGCCGGGCGCGAACGGGTCGGCGTCATTGCAACGGACGGTACGGCCGCGGCGAAACCGAAGCCGGCGGCAAAGAAGAAACCGCCGCAGCAAGGCGACCTGTTCTGACGGCTATCGGGAAAATGAGGTGGTACGAGCGGGTGGATTTGAACCACCGACCTCTGGAGCCACAATCCAGCGCTCTAACCAACTGAGCTACGCCCGCACAAAGGTATGGTGCAAGCGCACGCATACCGGTCATCAATTAAATTTGCAAGACCGGATTGGCGCGCCTCGAACCAAAAAGAAAAGGCCGGAAAAATCCGGCCTTTCTGTCATGCGCCCGGCCCCCGGAAGGAGGATGGGGGCAGCGCATTACTTTCCTCAGGCGGCCTTGATGGAGGCCATTGCCTTTTCGGTCGCAGCCTTGACCGGCGCGGACAGCGCATCGACGGCTTCCTTGGAAACGCTCTGCATTTCCTTGGCCTGGTCGACAGCCATCTCGGCCTGCTTGCGGACAAACGCGCTCTGGATTTCGAAGGCTTCGGCCAGCGACTTCACGCCGACGAGCTTTTCGAGATGAGCAAAACCGGCCTCGGTGTTGGCGCGCATCGCATTGATGGCGGTCAGCGAGAGCTTGGAGCTGTGTGTCTGGGCAGTTTCCATCGAGGTCTCGATGGTCTTCTGCGCATCCTCCATCGAGGTCTTCATGGTATCATAGGCTTCCTTCGACTTTGCGAGGCCCTGCTCTGCAAAGGAACGGAACTGGTCGGCGAACGGAGCGGCGTCCATGGCCGGGAAGGCAAAGACGTCGGCGGTTTCGGTAGTCTCGGGGGCTGCTTTAGCCATGTCATTAATCCTTCGAATTCACGTGTTTTGGTGATCTGCGCCCTATATAGCAGATTTTTTGTGCATTGCAACATTATATTGCACTGCACAAAACGCATGGCTGGGTTGCAGCAGATGTTAACTACACATCGAACTTGAACCCTTCATGGGCCCCGCCACGCTGGATTCCTGCGCTGCGAGATGGCAGTTAATCATTTGTTAACCGCCACAAAGCGCGCCCGCACAGAGATTTTCGATGGCAGAAGCCGGCAATACCTACTCCTTTATCGACATTGCCGCATGGGACGGCGTACGGGAAAACTTCCTGTCCGGACGTCCGATCGCGGTATTCTCGCAGGATTTCGAGACGCTGCTGTGGGCAAACGGGCGGGCGGCGCAGCTGTTCGGGTTTTCCTCGATCGGCGAGTTCGAGACCGAAGGTCCCGACGGCATGGGCACCGCGCTGCGCCAGTTGCGCACGGCCTCAGCGCGGGCCGGCGCCGACGAACCCGTCCGCACCATGTTGCGCGTCACTTCGGGCATGAGCAGCCGGCTGGTCACTGCCGACGTCCGCCGCATCCGCGGTTTCGACGGAACGCCGTGCGTCATGGTGATGATCGACAGCGGCGCGGAAGACGAGACCGAGAGCGATGCGGCGCTGGCCTCGATTTCCGGCCTGGCGACAGAAGGAGCGGGCGCGGCGATCGTCGACGCCGACGGCACCATCGTTGCAGCCGATCAATTATTCACCGGGCTGTCGGTTCCCGAAGGCGCGATCAGCCGCCTCGTGCGCGACGTACGCGACGAGGAAGACAGGCTCGTCAAGCGGCTGGTAACGCCAAGACCTGCCACACCGGTCGCCGTCGCCATTGCGCGGCTGACGGATTCTCCGGCGCGGCACCTGGTCATGGCAGTCAGTGCTTCGGAGAGCACCGAGGAACCTGAACCGGCACTCGCCGGGAAACTTGGGGAACAGCCGGACGTAACGGAGTGGGTGGATCTCGTCGACGAGGAGGCGCCCGCCGCCATTGCTATGGAGGAGGAAGCCGAAGAGCCGGTCGCCGGCGGCGCGGAACCTCAGCCTGCCGAAGCGGCTCCGGAACCGCCCGGGAAGAAAGAGAAGACATCGCGGCCCTTCGTGCCGGATTTCGAAGCGGTGCGCGGGCCCGTGCGCTTCGTCTGGAAGACAAGCAGCGACGGGCATTTCACCGACATTTCGGCGGAATTCGCTTCGGCCGTCGGCCCGAATGCCGCCGACATACTGGGCCGGACCTTCGAGGAGGTGGCGCGCGTCTTCGAACTCGACCCGTCGGGCGAGATCAGCGCATCGCTGAAACGCCACGACACGTGGTCGGGCAAGAGCGTGATGTGGCCGGTTCAGGGAACCACCTATCGCGTTCCGGTCGATCTGGCCGCCTTGCCCTCCTACAATCGCGACCGTGAATTCGAGGGCTATCGCGGGTTCGGTATCGTGCGGATGGGCGAACGCAGGCACGACCCCGAGGAACTGGGCCTGGCGCTCGTCGATTCGAAGATCGCGGCGATAACCGGAGATGCCGGGCAGACCGCTGCCGAGGCGGCGAAACCCGCAACGGAAGAACCGGAGGCGCCCGAAATCGCCGAGACCGGGACAGCCGAAGCGGAAACGCCGGCTCGCGATCCGTTTGCCGGCGAGGTGCCGGTGCTGGATTCGATCGCGCCGCAGCCGATGCGCCGCGAAAGCGACAAGATCATCGACCTTCAATCCAAACGCCGCAAACACACTCCCGGCCAACCGCTCAATCCCAACGAACAGGCCGCCTTCCGGCAGATCGGCGACGTGCTCGGATGGGCGCGGGTGAAGCACGGCGAGGACACGGCTGCGGAAAAGCCGGCCGAGGAAAAGCGCGCGGCTCCGACAGAGGAAAGCACCGGCGACGACTTCATCGCCGCCTACGAGGATGACGCCCGGCCGGCCGAACAACCGGAAGCCGAGGCGCCGGCGGAACCGGTCGACACCGCGGCCGAAGCCGAAATGCCGGCTGAACAGGAAGAGACAGACGAAGCCCCGGTCGAAGTCGAGGCAATATCCGTTGACGGCGAAGCCGCCGTACCGGAAGCGGCGCATGACTACATGCCGTCCGCCTTCGCGACCGGCCACGCTGCCGGCGAAGACGAGAATCTCGGCGGTCTCACGCCGTCTTTCCTCGACAGCCTGCCGTTGCCGGTGTTGATCCACCGCGACGACGTGGCACTCTATGTCAACGAGGCTTTTGCCGACATGACCGGCTACGCGACCACCGGGGAGTTGAACGAGGCCGGCGGCATCGACACGCTTTTCAAGGGCGAGACCGTCGGCGAGGGAGTCGTTTGCCTTCGCGCGGCGGACGACACGACCGTGGCGGTGCGTGCGCATATGCAGGCGGTTCCATGGCACGAGCGCACCGCGCTTCTGTTTGCCTTTGAGTCGCAGGAGGAACCGGAAGGCGACGGCGCAAGCGGCATCATGCCGGGTGACGCCGAGCTGTCGGAAGCCGCGGAACTGCGCGCCATTCTCGACACCGCGACGGATGGCGTCGTGGTCCTGTCGAGCGACGGCGTGATCCGCTCCATCAACGCCTCGGCATCGGCGCTGTTCGGCTACACGAACGAGGAAATGGGCGGAAAGAGCTTCTCCGTCCTGTTCGCGCAGGAAAGCCAGTCGGCAGCGCTCGACTATCTGCACGGGCTTGCCCACAACGGCGTGGCGAGCGTGCTGAACGAGGGGCTGGAAGTGCTCGGGCGCGAGAAGAACGGCGGCTTCCTGCCGCTGTTCATGACCATCGGCCGGCTGGAGACGTCGAACGGTTTCTGCGCCGTCGTGCGCGACATCACCGCGTGGAAGCAGACTGAACAGGCGCTGCGCGACGCCCAGCGCAACGCGGAAAGCGCGTCAAGCCACAAGACCGAGTTCCTCGCCAAGATCAGCCACGAGATCCGCACGCCGCTCAATGCGATCATCGGGTTCTCCGAACTGATGGCCGAAGAACGTTTCGGGCCGATCGGTAACGAGCGCTACAAGAGCTACCTCACCGATATCAACAAGAGCGGAAAACACGTGCTCGACCTGGTCAACGACCTGCTCGACATCTCCAAGATCGAGGCCGGCAAGCAGGAGCTGGAATTCGAGAGCGTGTCACTGAACGAGGCGGTCAGCGAGGCGGTGATGATGATCCAGCCGCAGGCCAACCGCAACCGCATCATCATCCGCTCCTCGCTCGACGAGGAACTGCCGGATGTCGTCGCCGATGCGCGCAGCCTGAAGCAGATCGTGCTTAACGTCCTGTCGAACTCCGTGAGGTTCACCCATTCGGGCGGCCAGGTCATTATCAACACCTGCTACAATGCACGCGGCGAAGTCGTCCTGCGCATCAAGGACACCGGGATCGGCATGTCGGCCAAGGAAATCGAGACCGCGCTGCAGCCCTTCCAGCAGGTCGCCTCCCTGGGCCGTGCGCGTGGCGACGGCACCGGCCTCGGCCTGCCGCTCACCAAGGCGCTTGTCGAGGCAAACCGGGCGGAATTCGCCATCCAGTCGGAGCCCGGACGGGGCACCGCAGTCGAGATTGTCTTCCCGCCATCGCGTGTGCTCGCGAGCTGATATCACCCTAAAAAAAAGGCGCCGCAAGGCGCCTTTAAAGAATGAATGCTGAATACGAGGGGCTCATTCGCTTCCGGGAAGCGTCTTAAAACCTGTTACGAGACTATTAACGGCCCCTCCTTAACGAGGAGTTAACGCGGCGGCCAACTGTATGAAAGCGATACGCTTGCGGCCGCCCTTGGTTAACGCGGCACAGCCGTTTTCAGGCCTGCAGATCGGGCAAATCGCGGTACAATTCGAGCGCCTCGGGATTGGCGAGCGCCTCCTTGTTCTTGACCGGGCGGCCATGCACGACCTCGCGCACGGCGAGTTCGACGATCTTGCCGGACTTGGTGCGCGGAATGTCGGCGACCGCGACGATGCGGGCCGGCACGTGGCGCGGTGACGCGCCTGTGCGGATCTTGGTCCGGATCGCCTTTTGCAGGTCCTCGTCAAGCGTCGCGCCCTCTGCCATGCGCACGAACAGGACGACGCGAACGTCATTGTCCCATTCCTGGCCGATGCACAGCGCTTCCAGCACCTCCGGCATCTGCTCGACCTGGTTGTAGATCTCGGCGGTGCCGATGCGCACGCCGCCCGGATTGAGCGTCGCGTCGGAGCGGCCGTGAATGATCATGCCGCCGCGCTCGGTCCATTCGGCGAAATCGCCGTGGCACCAGATATTGTCGAAGCGCTCGAAATAGGCTGCGTGGTATTTCGCGCCGTCGGGATCGTTCCAGAAGCCGACCGGCATGGAGGGGAATGCCTTCGTGCAGACCAGTTCGCCCTTTTCGCCGATCACCGGCTTGCCGTCGTCGTCCCAGACCTCGACCGCCATGCCGAGGCCGGCCCCCTGGATCTCGCCGACATAGACCGACAGGATCGGCACGCCGAGCACGAAGCAGGAAACGATGTCTGTCCCGCCCGAGATCGAGGCAAGATGAACGTCGCGCTTGAAGGCTTCGTAGACATAGGAGAAGCATTCCGGCGAGAGCGGCGAACCGGTCGACGAGATGACCCGCACTGCAGACAGGTCATGCGTTTCCATCGGACGCAGGCCCTCCTTGCGCACCGCATCGATATATTTCGCCGAGGTGCCGAAATAGGTCATGCTTTCCTGCTCGGCATAGTCGAACAGCACGTTGCCGTTCGGCGCGAAGGGAGAGCCGTCGAACAGCAGCAGGGTCGCGCCGCTGGCCAGCCCGGAGGCAAGCCAGTTCCACATCATCCAGCCGCAGGTGGTGAAATAGAACACCCGGTCGCCGGCACGGACGCCGGCATGATAGCGATGCTCCTTCAGATGCTGCAGCAGGGTGCCGCCGGCCGAGTGAACGATGCATTTCGGGATGCCCGTCGTGCCGGAGGAGAACAGGATATAGAGCGGATGCGAGAACGGCAGCCGCTTGAACTCCAGCGGTTTCTCCTCGTGGCGCGCCAGGATGGCCGACATGGACTGCGCATTCGGCAATGCCGCAGCCGTCGCATCGCCGCGTCCGAGATAGTCGACGATAATCGTGTTCCTGACCGTGGGCAGGACCGGCAGGATTTCGGCCAGCTTGCCGGCGATGTCCTGCTCCTTGCCGTTGTACCAGTAGCCGTCGCAGGCGATGAACAGTACCGGTTCGATCTGCGAAAAGCGGTCGAGCACGCCTTTCGGCCCGAAATCGGGCGAACAGGACGACCACACAGCGCCCAGCGAGGTCGCGGCCAGCATGGCGGCGATGGTCTCCGGCATGTTCGGCATCATGGCGACGACACGGTCGCCCTCGCTGATGCCGAGCGCGCGGAACTGCTGCTGCAGCCGCGAGACCATGGCGCGCAGTTCCGCCCAGGACAGGCGGCGCTCCACCTTGTCCTCGCCGCGGAACACGATCGCATCGCCTTCGCCTGCCTTGGCGAGCAGGTTCTCGGCGAAGTTCAGCTTCGCGTCGGGAAAGAAAGCGGCTCCGGGCATCTTGTCGCCATCGACGAGGATGCGATCGCCCTTCTCGCCGACGACGCCGCAATCGTCCCAGACGAGAGACCAGAAGTCCTCGCGATTGCTGACAGTCCAGCCATGGAACTCCGCATAGCTACCGTCCGGCGCGCCGAAACGGTCGCGGGCGGCCTGCATCAGCGTCGTCACGGCGGACTCGCGGATCGCGGTTTCATCCGGTGTCCAGAGCGGCGTCATTCGTCTCCTCCCCTGCATTGCTTTGTGCACAATCTGGTAAAGCGCGGCGCTGACAGCGGCAAGCCTTGAATTGAACGTACTTCCGTATAGGCTCGCCCCAAAACGGCGGGAAGGCCGGCCGCAAGGCGACCGGGGCAACAGACGGAACCACAATGACGGCACGGGCGGCGCGCATAGGTCTCTGGCTTGCGGCTGCCTTCGTGGTCGTCGTGCTCGGGAGCTGGATGCTTCTGCCCCTGTTCGTTTCGAGCGAGTTCGTCCGCAGCGCCATCGAACGCGAACTGGCCGACATCACGGGCCAGCACATCAGGGTCGACGGGCGCGTCGATCTCGATCTCTTTCCCAGCCCCATCGCGCGTCTCTACGATCTGCACGTGCCGCGCGTTTCCAACGGCTCCGGCGATCCGCAGGCCGATTTCCTGAGCGTCGATTCGGTCGAAGTCGCCATACCGCTTTCCAGCCTCATGGCGCGCGAGCCCGCCTTCTCGCAGTTCCGGCTGACCCGTCCCGTCATGCGCATCGCCGTCGACGGCGACAACAAGGTCGATCCCGGTTCGTTCGGCGGCCGTCTCGGCCGTGCAATCGCCGGCCTGGAGGCGAAAGGCGGCGAGGCGACAGCGGAGGCACCGGCCCCGGGCGACAGCAGCACGCTTCGCTACGCGCGCCTGGGCACCGTGGCGATCGAGAACGGCACCGTCGAGTTCATCGGCACGGCGGCCGAGCCGCCGGAGAAGGTTACCGCGATCAACGGCACCGTTTCATGGCCGCGCCTGTCGGAGCGGCTGACCACGTCCCTGAACGGGATCTGGCGCGGCACGGCATTCGAACAAAAAGGCGAGATCGACGACGCGATCCACTTTTTCGCCGGCGAGATCACGGGCGTGCGTACCTCGTTCAACAGCGACACGCTGACATACTCGTTCGACGGGAAGATGGGCGCGGGATCGACGCTGTTCGCGGAAGGCGTGGCAACGATGAACACGCCGTCAGTGCATCAGGCCCTGAATTGGCTGCAGCTGGGCATCCAGCCGGGGGGTGTCGTCGGCAATGTCGCCCTGAAGGGCACGATCAAAGCCGATGCCAGGAAAATCCGTTTCGAGAACCTGGACGTGACATTGCAGGGAAGCTCCGGGATGGGCGTACTCGAACTTGCGTTCAAGGAAGGCGCCAAGCCGGCGATGACGGCGACGCTCGACTTCGTGCAGATGGACATCCTGTCCTTCCTCTCCGCGTTCACCGGTTCGCCGAGCCGCGCGGACGATCTCGAAACTCCCGCCTCGCCGGCAATCATCGACCAGCTGGATGTCGATCTACGGCTGTCGGCAACCAGCGCAAAGGCGGGCCCGCTGGACCTGACGAACATCGCTGCGGTCACGCAGATCCGCAACGGCAGCGCGGTCTTCGAAATAGCGGACGCCACCGCCTATGGCGGCCGGGCGCAGGCGCAACTGAAAGTCGCCCGCGAACAGGGCGCGCTGTCATCCGCCATCGGCATCTCGGCGAGCGACGTCAACAGCGCGGCCATTGCCGACGCGTTGGGACTGGGCGGCTTGTTCCCGCGCGGCATCGGATCCGGGAACCTGAATGTCACCGCTCCGCTGAAGAACTGGAACGACCTCCTGAAGCGGGCCCAGGGCACGCTGGAGTTCCGGGTCACCAACGGCACGATCGCGGGCATCGGCTTCGAAACGCTGGGTGGCGGGGGTGAGCCGCGAACCTTCTTCCGCCTGCAGGACAATGCCGGCGGCGCAGATACGTTCACGAGCATGACCATCGACGCCCTTATTCAGGATGGCGTTATCATCGTCGACACCGGATCGGTCGAATATCCGAATGGCACCGTGCAGCTGAACGGCGTTATCCCCTACGGCACGGCGAGCATCGCGCTGACAACCATCGCGCAGCAGCGCGACGCAGACACCGACGCCGACGCCGACGCACCGGTCATCCAGCATTTCATCGGCGGGTCGTGGAGCAATCCCTACGCGACGCCTGTACTGCTGCCGCAAACCGAGCTGTAGTAGAAGGTAAACGGTTTCTTACCTCCATTTCTAGGATTTTAAAGAGTTTTTAGAGCTTTCCGCGATAATTGGCCCGGGTTTTCGGAGGTGCGGGCTGCATTGTTCCAGGTGCTGACGATGGTGGCAAAGATCGCGCTCGCGTCGCTGCTCTGCGGCGCGATGCTGTCGGCGTTCGACATGTCGGCGGCCGAGATGCTCGCCAGGATCGGCATGACACCGGAACGCATTTTCTCCTATCTGCAGACCGCCATTTCCTGGGCGCTGCCGAACATGGTGCTCGGCTCGATGATCATCGTCCCGCTGTGGGCCATCGCCTACATGCTGCGTCCGCCGCGGGGCTAGCCCACTTCTAGGTCCTGTTGTCCTGCATGACGCGGCGCTTGTTGAGCACGGCGGCGATCAGCACACCGGTCGTGACGATGGCGATCAGGATCGTACATACCGCGTTGATTTCCGGCGTGACGCCGAGGCGCACCTGGCTGTAGATCTTCATCGGCAGCGTCGTCGCGCCCGGACCGGAGGTGAACGAGGCGATGACCAGATCGTCCAGCGACAGGGTGAAGGCAAGCATCCAGCCGGACAGGACCGCCGGGAAGATCACCGGCAGGGTGACCTTCATGAAGGCCTGAAACGGCGGGCAGCCGAGATCCTGCGCCGCTTCCTCCAGCGAACGGTCGAAACTGACCAGACGCGACTGAACGACGACGGCGACGAAACACAGCGAGAAGGTGATGTGCGCCAGCGTCACCGTCCAGAAGCCGCGCGCGAAGTTGATGGAGACGAACAGCAGCAACAGCGACAGGCCGGTGATGACTTCCGGCATCACCAGTGGCGCATAGACCATGCCGGTAAACACCGTGCGTCCGCGGAACCGCGTGTACCTGACCAACGTGACAGCGGCGAGCGTGCCCAGCACGGTCGCGACGGTGGCCGAAATCAGGGCGACCCGAACGGTCACCCAGGCCGCGTCGAGAATGCTCTTGTTCTGAAAGAGTTCGCCGTACCATCTCGTCGAGAATCCGGCCCACACGGTGACCAGCCGCGACTCGTTGAAGGAATAGATCACGAGCAGGATGATCGGCAGGTAGAGGAAGGCAAAGCCGAAGACGACCGAGGAGATGTTGAACCAGGACCAGCGCGCCGTCATTTGCCTGCCTCCGTTGCCCGCGCCTGTGCGTTCTGGAACCAGACGATCGGCACGACCAGGACGATTAGCAGGATAATCGCGATTGCCGAGGCTACCGTCCAGTCGCTGTTGTTGAAGAATTCGATCCACAACGTCTTGCCGATCATCAGCGTGCCGGATCCGCCGAGCAGGTCAGGGATCACGAACTCGCCGACCGCCGGAATGAAGACGAGCAGGCAGCCGGCCAGGATACCGGGCACCGCGAGCCGCGCGGTCACCTTCCAGAACGCACCGATGCGGGTGCAGCCGAGATCGCGCGCCGCCTCGACCAACGATTCATCCATCTTTTCGAGCGTCGAGTAGATCGGCAGCACCATGAAGGGCAGGTAGGAATAGACGATGCCGATATAGACCGCCTTGTTGGTGGACAGGATTTCGAGCGGCGTGGAGACAACACCGAGCCACAACAGGAACTGGTTGAGCAAACCTTCCTGCTTGAGGATGCCGATCCAGGCGTAGACGCGAATCAGAAACGAGGTCCAGAACGGCAGGATGACCAGCATAAGCAGAAGCGGGCGCAAACCGTCCGGCGCGCGCGCCATGCCGTAGGCCAGCGGAAAACCGATGACGAGCGTCAGCATCGTCGACACGAAGGCGATCTGCAGGCTGGACAGGTAAGAGTTGATGTAGAGCGAGTCGCCCACCAGGAACTCGAAATTCTCGAAATCCAGCAGCGACAGTTTCTCCCAGATCACCGCCCAGCTGTCGGCGATGCCGAACTGCGGCGCATAGGGCGGCGAGCCGTATTCGAGATCGGACAGCGCGATGCGCAGGACGATCAGGAACGGCAGCAGGAAGAAGAACAGCAGCCAGACATAGGGGATGAGAATGACAAGCCGGTTGGTGAGAGCGCGCATCATGACGATCACCGTTCCAGCACGATGCCCGAGTCGGCGGTGAAGGAAAGCCAGATGCGCTCGTCATACCCGATCGGGTCCTCCACGAGGCGCGACTGGTTGATCATGGCCGCCTGCACGACATTTCCCGAATCGAGCTTCACATTGACGATCGTCATGTCGCCCAGATAGCCGATATCCCAAACCTCGCCTTGCAGCGCGTTTTCGGCGTTCTCCGGCTTTTCGCGGCTGATCCGCATCTTTTCCGGACGGATCGCGAACCAGGCGGTCTGGCCGTCGGCCGGGGCGTCGGAGCGGACCGCGCCGACGACCTTTCCGTCCTTGCCATCGATAACGATGTGGCCGTCGCCGGACGAGGTGACCTTGCCCTCGATGATGTTCACCGAACCGATGAAGTCGGCCACGTAGCGCGAGTTCGGCGCCTCGTAGATCTCGGCGGGCGTGCCGGTCTGCACGATGACACCCTTGTCCATGACCGCGATGCGGTCGGACATGGTCATCGCCTCCTCCTGATCGTGAGTGACGATCATGAAGGTGAGACCCAGCTGCTGCTGCAGGTCCATCAATTCGAACTGGGTTTCCTCGCGCAGCTTCTTGTCGAGCGCGCCGAGCGGTTCATCGAGGATCAGGAGTTTCGGCCGCTTGGCGACCGAGCGGGCAAGGGCCACGCGCTGGCGCTGGCCACCAGAAAGCTGATGCGGCTTGCGGCGCGCGAACTCCTCCAGCTTGACCAACTTGAGCATCTGCGCCACGCGCTCTTCGCGCTCGCCCTTCTCCATGCCGTCCTGGCGCAGGCCGAAGGCGATATTGTCGGCCACGCTCATGTGCGGAAACAGGGCGTAGGACTGGAACATCATGTTGACGGGGCGCTTGTGCGGCGGGACGCCCTTCAGCGGCTGGCCGTCCAGGTAGAGTTCGCCCTCGGTCGGCTCCTCGAAGCCGGCGAGCATGCGCAGCAATGTCGTCTTGCCGCAGCCGGACGGGCCGAGCAGCGAGAAGAACTCGCGCTCGAAAACATCGAGCGACAGATTGTCGACGGCGGTGAAATCACCGAACCGCTTGGTCACGTTCTTGAAGGAAATATATGGCTTGGCGCCGGGGACTTCCCATGGCGCAAAAGAACGACGGATACTTCCGAGCGATGGCATGGCGGTCCCCACTCCGACCTGAAAAAAGACCCCGGCGCCGAGACGCCGGGGCCGTTTCGATTACTGGCCCGATTTGACCTCGGTCCATGCGCGGTTGAGAATCCGCTTCTGACGCGCATCGTCAGGGGAAACCGTGTAGAGGCGCGAGACCGTATCCTCATCCGGATAGATCGCCGGGTCGCCGATCACATCATCCTCGAGGAACTCCTTCGAGGCGGCGTTGCCGTTGGCGTAGTAGACGTAGTTCGACGCCTTCGCCATGACTTCCGGACGCATGATGTAATCGAGGAACGCATGTGCTTCCTCGACGTGGCTGGCGTCGGACGGAATGGCCATGTTGTCGAACCACATCAGGGCGCCTTCCTTCGGAATGATGTACTCGACAGTCACGCCGGCATCGGCCTCGGCGGCGCGGTCGCGCGCCTGAAGGATATCACCGGACCAGCCGATGGCCAGGCAGATGTCGCCATTGGCCAGCGCGTTGATGTATTCCGACGAATGGTACTTGCGCACATAGGGACGCACGGAAAGGAGGAGTTCCTTGGCCTTGTCGACCGATTCCTGGTCCTTCAGGTCCGGGTCCATGCCCATGTAGTTAAGCGCGGCCGGCACCATTTCGGTCGGCGCGTCGAGCATGAAGATGCCGCAGTCCTCGAGCTTGGAGACCCTCTCCTTGTCGAAGACGATATCCCACGTGTTGAGTTCGGCATCATCGCCGAGACGCTCCTTGACCATGTCGACATTGATGCCGATGCCGGTCGTGCCCCACATGTAGTTGATGGCATATTCATTGCCCGGATCGTACTTTTCGAGCCGCTGCGAAATCGCCGGGTCCATGTTCTTCAGATTCGGCAGCTTGGACTTGTCCAGCTTCTGGAACACACCGGCCTTGATCTGGTTGGCGAGGAAGGTACCGGTTGGGACGACGATGTCGTAGCCCGTGGAACCGGCAAGCAGCTTGGTTTCGAGAACCTCGTTGGAATCGAACACGTCGTAGACGATCTTGATGCCCGTCTCGGCGGTGAAATCCTCGAGGATTGATTCATCGATGTAGTCGGACCAGTTGTAGATATTGACGACGCGATCCTGTGCGCCAGCCGTAACGGCCATGGCCGCGAATGCGGCGACAGTGGTCAAAAGCAGTTTCGAACGGATCATCTGATACTCCCTGATGTTCGAGACGAGGCGGCGTACGGACTGCCCCATTATAAGTCCCGCCGAAAGACTATTGGGGATTTCATGAGTGCACAAGGATTTTCCAGCTTCGGAAGGTGCCGGAAAAACAGGCATTTCCCGGCCATGTTTCACAGATAGGTGGTGCGTTCGAGCGGCGTGATCTCGGCCCAGAAAGCGAGTATCTCTGCGCGTTTCAAATCCTTGTAAATCTTCGAAAGTTCCGGACCGAGCGCGCGGTCGCAAAACTGCCCGGACTGGGTCAGCTGCAGGGCTTCATCCATGTCATCGGGCAGTTGCCGGGCCGTGGTGTTTTCATAGGCGTTGCCGGTGACGGGCGGCGGCGGCGTTTCCAGCTTCTCCAGGCCGTCCATCATCGCCTGCAGGATGGCGCAAAGCACGATATAGGGATTGGCGTCGGCGCCGGCGATGCGGTGTTCGACGCGGCGGTTCTCCTCCGTCGAGGCAGGAATGCGCAAGGCGACGGAACGGTTGTTCTCAGCCCAGACGGCACGCGTCGGCGCATAGGAGCCGGGCTGGATACGGCGAAAGCCGTTCCAGGAATTGATGAACAGCAGAAGCGCCTGCGGCATCGTGCGGATCAACTCGGCGATCACACCGCCGAGGTTCTTCTCGCCTGCCTCGCCGGCGAAGACATTGTTGCCGTCACCGTCCAGCATCGAGGCATGCACGTGCATGCCGTTGCCGGCATATTCGATGAAGGGCTTGGCCATGAAAGTGGCCTGCAGTTTGTGCTTGCGGGCGCAACCGAAAACGATCCGGCGCAGCATGATGACGTCATCGGCCGCGCGCAGCGGATCGCAGCGATGCTTCAGGTTCACCTCGAACTGGCCCGGCGCCGCTTCCTTGATGATCGTGTCGATCGGCAGGTTCTGCGCCTCGGTGGCGTTACGAATATCGTCGAACAGCGCGCCGTATTCGGCGAGATCGTCGAGGCCGTACATACGCTGACGGTCCGGACCAGAAGTAGCGCCGACAGGGGCCGGCATGCCGTCGTCCCAATCCGTGCCGGGTTCGAGCAGATAGAATTCCAGCTCGAAGGCGACGACCGGATAGAAATTGCGCAGCGCCAGCGCCTTGGTGATACGGGACAACGCGTTGCGGCAATCGAACCGCAGCGGCTCGCCTTCGGGCGTGAATCCCTGCAACAGGACCTGTGCCGTCGGGCGGTTGGCCCAGGGCACGCGGCTGAGGGTGCCCGGCACGGCGCGGAAGTAGCCGTCCTTGTCGCCCGTTTCGATATGCAAACCCGTTTCGGCCACTTCGCGCCCCCAGATGTCGAGCCCGTGGATCGACATCGGAAAATTCACGCCCTCCTGGAACGCCTTCTTCAGGCTGTCGGCCGGCGCCCATTTGCCGCGCATCACGCCGTTGGGATCGACAAGAAGGAACTCCACGGCCTGCAAATCGGGATTTGCGGCCATAAAGGTTTCGTATTCTTCGATTGTGGGGGATTGGTCGAAAGAGGCTTGGTCGGCAGGTTTTAACGACGGCAATTTTGCACCGGGTACTATTGAAGACGGTGCAGATTGGCGTGCGTTCCCGCGCAATGTCAACTCATTCAAAGTGCCGCAGTTGCGATGGAATTCCGCTGCGTTACCGCATGAAAACACCTATTGACCGTCTCGAATCGTTGCAGTTGAACCAGAGGGTCTGCAACGCCGGCGCCTGGCGGGCATGTCTGTTGCGCCTCCGGGAGCCAAGCAATGGGTGCCAACGCGAACTACGTTGATGCGGCAACGCTGAAGACGTTGTCGAAACTTTCCTCATGGCGCACCGCCACAGCGATCGCGATCGACTGGGCGATAATAGCGCTGGCCATATGGACCGGCATCGCGAGCGATAGCTGGCTGGTGTATTTTCCGGTCATCCTGATCATCGCCGGCCGCATGCAAGCCCTTGCAGGCCTGATTCACGACTTCGCGCATTACCGTTTCATCGCGAGCAAAAGGCTGAGCGACGCAATCGGAGACCCGCTTCTCGCATGGCCGATCCTCGCGACGATCGACGGATACCGGCGCAACCACCTCGCCCATCACCGTTATACCAACACCGACAGGGATCCCGACTGGGTGATCAAGTTCGGCACGCGGGAATTCACGTTTCCGCAGGAGATGCGTTTCGCGGCGCTGAACTTCCTCGGCTACTTCGTCGGCGTCAGTTCGCTGCGCGACATGCGCTCCGTGCTCACGCGGATCCAGGCCGCCGATCCGTTCTCACGCCGCTACAAGATCGTGCGGCTCGCCTACTACCTTTTGCTGGCAACAGCCTTCACCGCCCTCGGCATCTGGAAGGAAGTGGTCCTCTACTGGCTCGTTCCCTACTTCACCGTTTTCTTCCTGCTGCTCTATTACCGGTCGGTCGCCGAGCATTTCGGCGTAACAATGGAATACGATCACGAGCTGACGCATACGCGCACGGTCATTCCCCATTTCTGGGAGACGTGGTTCATCTCCCCGCACGGGCTCCACTTCCACCTCGAACATCACATCTATCCCAGCGTTCCGTTCTACCGGCTGCGCGATTTGCACGATGCGATGATGCGAAACGAGGATTACGCCAAAGGCGCCCACATCACGCGCGGCTATACGACCGGATTGCTGCGCGAGGTCTGGCTCGACGGCTGGCGGCGCAAGAGTTCGCGCCAGCGGGCGACCGCGCCTGCCGAGTAATCGTCCACGACAGCAAGCCATCCGGATCAGGCCTGACGGGAGCAATGCACCGCGGGCGGGACGGACGGAACCCGTTCCGGCCTGTCTGCCCTCGCGGCGTCCAAGGCCGCCAGAATTCGGCCGGCGAGAATGAAGGGCGCGCGGATCCATCGCGGAACGGGTTCGGCATGGGTTTCGTAATAGGCGTCTTCTTCCTTCGACGTCATCGACACCGTGCGCCGCGCCGGCATGATGAGGACGGGGATGGGATAGGTCATTTCTGCCTCTCGGCTTTCCGATTTTCAGAATTGAACTATACTTCGGCTTCAGAGCCGCTTCGAACGCCGAAAAATGCAATCTATCTTTCAGAATTGAAAAACATGAACTGGGACGATTTGCAGATTTTTGCGCATGTCGCCCGCGCCGGAGGGCTGTCGGGAGCCGCTGACACGCTTGCGACGAGCGCGCCTACCGTGGGTCGGCGGATGCTGGCGCTGGAACAGGCGACCGGCAAGTCGCTGTTTGTACGCTCGCGAACAGGCTACGCCCTGACCGACGACGGTCGGGCGCTGCTGCGCAAGGTACAGGCGATGGAGGCGAGCGCGCGGCCAATCGAGGAATGGCTTTCAATCGGCACCGACCGGCCGGCGATCCGCATCTCGTCCGGCACGTGGACGGCCAATTTCATCGCCGACAATTTCTCGCGCCTGTGGACGCCGAACGATCCGTTCCGAATCTGCTTCAAGACGACCGAAGCCCGGCTCGACATCGCCCATCGCGAGATCGAGATCGGCATCCGAAACAAGCCGGCCGAAGGCGGCAATCTCGCGTCGCGACCAACCGTCGAAGTCGCCTTCGCCCCCTATGTCGCGCGCAATCACCCGGACCCGAAGGGCAGCGAATGGGTGTCGCTCGGATCGGACGAAGCAATCACCCGCTCGGCCCGGTGGCTGCTGGCGCAGGGCGACGTGTCGATCTGCGCCTGGGCGAACACGCCCTACACGCTGCGCGACCTCGTGCGCGCCGGTGCCGGCAAGGGCGTGATGCCATGCTTTGCGGGCGATCGCGATCCGCGATTGATGCGGGCCGGCCCGCTGATCACCGAACTGACGGAGACGCAGCATCTCGTCATGCACAATGACGACCGGCACCGGCCTGAAGTGCGCAAGGCCATCGACCGGCTGCACGCACTGTTCCGGGACCACGCCGAATTGTGCCGGGGCGACCGGCCGATCGGGGCCGCGGATACCGGGGACGCCTAACCGAAATCGAAGGCGCTGAGGCCGGTCACCATCTCGTCGAGGCCGAGCGGCTTGGTGATCGGCGGTTCGGCGCGCGCCAGGCAGCCGGCCCGCTCGCAAACGCGGCAGGCCGGGCCGACCGGCGTCGTCACCGGCTGGTCCTTGAGACCGGCCAGCGCGGTCGCGTATATCACCTGGTCGCGATGGGCGAGATCGCAACCGAGCAGCAGCGCGGTGCGGCGCGGCTGTTCGTGGAACGCGCCCTGCGGTCCCTCGAGCGTACGTGCGAAGACAAGGAACTGCGCACCGTCCGGCATCTCGACGGCATCGACGACGATGTGGCCGGGCTGCGAGAAGACGGAATGCACCGGCAGTTTCGGGCAGCCGCCGCCGAACCGCGCCTGCGGATAGCCGGTCGCGCCGGCGCGGCGGAACCGGTTGCCGGCGTGATCGACCTCGAGCATGAAGAACGGCACGCCCGAGGCGCCTGGCCGCTGCAGCATGGTCAACCGGTTGGCGGCCTGTTCGTAGGAGACGCCGAACCGCGCGCGCAGCACGTCGACGTCGTATTGCGTGCGCTCGCAGGCCGAGAGAAACGGCTGGTAGGGCATCATCAGCGCATGTGCCGCGTAACGGGCCATTTCGAAGCGGGCGATGCGGCGCGCCTCGTCGCTGGACAGTTTCAGGCCCGCGATCTCGGCATCGATGGCGACGCGCATGCGCAGCAGCGCCGCCTCTATCGCGACCTCGCGCAGCTGATCGTGGGAAGACAGGCGCTCGGAAACGAACAAGCGGTTGGAATGGCGATCGTAGCGGCGCCGCCATTGCGGCATCGTCGCAACGGGCAGAACCTTGACGGCTATGCCGTGCTCGGTGCGCAGCCAGTTCCTGAGCGCGCCGAGCAGATCGTCGCCCGGGGCCAGCAGCTTGACGAAGGCTTCCGCCTCCTCCTCCAGGCCGGCGTAATGGTTCGGGCGCTTCTCGAAGGCGTCGCGCACCTCGTCGACCGGGAGCCGGGCGCCGGAAAGGCGCGTCTCGTGACCCTCGCGGGCAAGCAGGTCGGAAAGGTCGGTCAGCCGGTCCTGCCCCTCGCGGTAGGCGCGGTACAGCTTGAGCATCGCTGTCGCCACGTTGGGCGCGGCGTCGGACACGTCGACGAGTTCCTGGTCGCCGGGAAGCTCGCCGGTCAGCAGCGGATCGGCGAACATCTCCTTGAGCTGCGGCAACAAAGAGTCGCCGCCGGACTGCAGTTCCTCGAGGTCGATCTTGTAGACCGAGGCGAGCTTGAGCAGCAGCTGCACGGTGAGCGGACGCTGGTTGCGCTCGATCAGGTTCAGATAGGACGGCGAAATGCCGAGTTCGGCCGCCATGGCCGTCTGGGTCAGGCCGGCAGCGTTGCGGATGCGGCGCACCCGCGGACCGGCGAATATCTTCTGTTCACTCATGACAAATTGTCGAAATCTTCACAAAGCGTAACCCGCAGCCCTCCCACCATGATTTTACAGATTTTACAAATTCACAAGCCGAAAATGTCGCCAGCATGACAAGAACACGCGAATTTCCTGACCGGAATCCGGTTTTGAGTGGAATTCGGCGCTTATCTTGTGAAACTCGTAAATCAACGGTCGGGGAACAACAAAAGCGGAACCACCCTCGGCCAGGCCCGACAGGCGGAACGATGACAATGTTTTACAAACCGGGGCCATCAAATAGCCCGGCGAAGGACATAAAGACGCAACGCCCTGTTTAATCCCGCAGCCGACTAGTTTATGTAAGAGCCGAAGGACGGCCCGCCGTCCAAACCGATCCAGGAGACCATGATGACCGCGCATGAGCGACCCAAGACCCACGTCAAGGAACGGGCGGAAGAACAATCCTCCGCCATGAACACCGACCAGCAGGCGGCGATCCGCATGCTCGCCAACGACCTGCACCGGCTCAACCAGTCGGTGATGCGCGCGGTCGAAGCCGGCGTCTCGGTCGAACTGATCCGCTCGGCGCGCCATCACGGCGGCGACGGCTCCTGGGGCGACCTGCTGATCCCGGTCATCGTCACCAAGGGCGACTGATCGCGCCAGCCGCCCCAACAGTCCGAGAAGCCCTTCCCGCGACGCGGGAAGGGCTTTTTCGTGCACGGAACAGTCCTCGCGACAACAGTTTACTGTGGAGGGACGGCTTCCAAGCGAAAACAGATTGCTGGCGACTTATTCCGCGGATCTCCATTGCGAAACGGCTAAAATTTTCGGGAAATTGCAAAGTTGAAACAAACGTCAAGCGTACCATTTCTGCGCGAAGAACGATGGCGTTTTCCTTTTGACTTCCAAAAGACGGCCTAATCGTTACAATCCCCCATATGAGGGGATTGAACTGCATTCATGTGCCTACGCCTTAGATTCAGCAGCGACGCCCAAGCAAACAACAAGTATAAAAGTGGCCTTCGATGGACGAAAAAAACGACCTGCTGAAGGTCGCTTATGAAGCCGTGGATTCTCTGGACGACGTCCAAGTCATTATCGACCGGATTCGCGAGATATACGGCCTTCACCATTGTGTATACCACCTTGGGCAGACGAAGGTGGACACACTCGATCGCCCGTATGTCAAGACGACCTATCCCGATGCGTGGATATCCCGCTATCTCCTGAAGGGTTACGTAAATGTCGACCCGGTCGCGCGGGAAGGCTTCTTGCGGATGCTGCCGTTCGATTGGTCGGAGCTCGAAATCGACGAGTCGGCGACCGAAATGATGATGGATGCCGCGCAATTCGACATCGGCGCCAGCGGGTACTCGATTCCCGTCATCGACCGCTCGGGACGGCGTTCGTTGTTTTCCGTCACCTCGAATCTGACGGGACAGGAATGGAAGGACTTCCTCGCCACCTATTCGGCCGACTTGCAGGAGATCGCCCACCGCGTTCACCGCAAGGCGCTGGAAGACCTGCACCGCGAGGCCGATCCGATGCCGCCGCTCGGGCCGCGCGAGATCGAATGCCTGCTGTGGACGGCGCGCGGGAAGGACTATCTGGCGATCGCCGAGATCCTCGGCCTGTCGGGCCACACCGTGCGCGGCTATCTGAAGAGCGCCCGTTTCAAGCTCGAATGCGCGACCCTGCCGCAAGCCGTCGCCAAGGCCGTCTCGCTGAAAATAATAACCGGCGATTAACCATTACGCTGCGGTATCCCCCCAAATGGGCCGACCCATCTGGCGGAATTGCAAGATTTTGCCCCCCCTTCATACTTGCCCCATCAAGCAAACGAACATGGGGCCAACAATGTTCTTTCTTTTACAGGCGACCGATTACGCCAAACACCGCAGGTTGCTCGACCAGATGTTCAGGTTGCGCAAACGTGTCTTCTCTGATGAACTCGGCTGGGACGTGCCCGTGTCGGGCGACATGGAACGCGACATGTATGACGATCTGAAACCGGCTTACCTTCTGTGGACCGACGAGGACCGCACGACGCTTTACGGCTCGCTTCGGCTTTTGCCGACGACCGGCCCGACACTGCTGAACGACGTGTTCCGGGCCACCTATCCGAACGATATCGACCTGTGCCACCCGGTTATCTGGGAAGGCACCCGCATGTGCATCGACGCCGAGGAAATCGCGCTGTCCCTGCCGGACGTCACGCCGCAGGACGCCATGTCGATGATGCTGCTTGCGCTTGGGGAATGCGCGCTCGAACACGGCATTCACACACTGGTCTCCAACTACGAACCGCACATGAAGCGCCTCTATAATCGTGCCGGCGCGCCGCTGATCGAGATCGGCAAGGCCGACGGCTACGGCCAACGACCGGTTTGCTGCGGGCTATTCGAGGTCAGCCGGCCGACCATCGACGGCATGCGAGAGAAAACGGGCATGGAAAACCTCTATGTGAAGGGCGGCGCGGAACGCCCCCGCCAGCCCAAACACGGCGGAGCATGGATGACGGGCCGCGGCGCGCCAAACCGCGCGGCCTGGGTTGAAGTAGCATGACGGTCGCAGTTCCTCCCATGTCCAATACAATCACCATGCGGGATATCGCCCCGCACTGGCAGATCGCCTGCCAGGGTCCCGATGCCCTCGAAACCGCAATGGCGTCGCTGTGCAAGCGTTACAACTGCAACGGCGCGATCATGTTCACGATCCGCAACTGCGAGGCCACTCGCGATGTGCGCACGCTGGCCACCCACGAGATCGATCCGGTGCTGACCGATGCCGTCGTGGAGCGGACCAACAATGCGGTCCAGCGCAGGGGAAATCCGGAGACGATGCCTTTGATTATCCCGGCCTGGAGGATCGGCGGCACGCCGGCCTTCATCTATGCCTTCCCGAACTGCCAGAAGGCGCACGGCCAGATGGTGAGCGCCTATCTGTCGGTGGAAAAGAAGGAGTTCGGCGAAATCGCCGAAATGTTCCTGGCCACACGCTGCATCATGGACGAGGCAGACGCACAGCGCGACAAGCACGGCGATATCGACCAGCCGCGCATCTCGACGCGCGAGCAATCCTGCCTCGCATGGACAGCCGAAGGAAAGACGTCCGAGGAAATCGGCATCATCCTGGAACTGTCGCCGCATACGGTGAACCACTATCTGGGCAGCGCCGCGCGCAAGCTGGGCGCGACCAACCGGATGCACGCCGTCGCCAAGGCGCTGCGGCTCGGCCTGATCGAACGGCCGGTCTAGAACCGGCCATTCCCCCGCTCACGCCACACCGGCAAGGTCCGGGAAGGCGTATCGGCGCCGGTATCCGGCCGGGCTCAATCCCACCAGCCCCCTGAACTGGCGCCGAAACGAGGCTTCATCGGAATAACCGACGGCATTGGCGATATCGCCAATGCCGGTCGGAGTGCTTTCCAGAAGCTGCTTGGCTTCCTCGATGCGCAGGTTCTGCAGATGTTCCGACGGCGAGTAGCCGGTCGCGGCGCGGAAACGGCGATTGAAGGTGCGCCCCTGCAGGCCGGATGTCTCGATCGCCGCGGAAAGCGCGCGGTCGCGGGCGTAGTTGTCGGCAAGCCATATCTGCGCCTGGCCGGGTCCGGCGAAGGACAGCACGCGCTGTTCGGCCAGCAGGATGTTGGAGGGATCGGCGCGGATCAGCGACGCCGCCGGACATGGGTCGCGAACGATGAGATGATTCAACCGTGCGTTCGGTCACAGACCGGGATCATCGGTGAAGGGACACTCCTGGTGAAGGGATAATTTCCGCAACCAGATCCAAGGAGGAGTTCCCGCCATGTCGAGAATCCGCACCAGGAATAACCCGCAGCAGTCCGGACACGGCTTGTCCATCGCCGAAACGGTCCTCAAGGTCCCCATGGCATGGCTTGCAGCCATGTTTCTGGCAGTTGCGCCCGCGAGTGCCGATGACGATGCGCCGCTCAAGAAGGGTGGCTTTCAGCTATCGGTCGGCGCGGTCGAAGCCATCGCCGTCAATGTCAGCGCCGACCGGACGGAGGGCGAAATCCTCTCGACGCCGATGACGCTGCAATTGCACGGCAAGATCGATTTCAAATGGGGCAATGGCTACCTCGAAAAAGCCGGCCTGTTCGCCGGCAAATGCGCGAGAACGGCCTGCGGCCCAACCCACAAGCTGCTTTGGTACCGGTCCCAGAGCGCGAGTGGCAGCAGCGACGGTGGCGACTTGCCGGACAACGACTGGACAATCAACCTCTCCGTTCCCACGACCCCAGACCGCATGCTTCCTCCGCTGGAACAGATGGACCTGATCCAGACCTGCAAGCAAAATCCCCAGGCAGAGTTCGTTCACTGGACGACCGTCACGCTGAGCGCCAACACGCGGACCGACGACACCAGCCTCGGCGAGGATTTCGTCGGAGCCGAGGAGTCCCAGAGCCTCGATGAAATCGACTTCAATGGGGGCGACCAAAGCCGGCACGCGGATTTCGCGGTGCTTGTGCAGTGCGCGCTTTCGTCCCACACCGAGTCGCCGCCCGTTTCCAAGACGCCGGACAACATCGACGTCGGCTTCGACCACGGGGCGATGAAGGTCAACGACATCAGGATGACGCTGACCACCTATTCCGACGCCCACACCCAGCCGACGCCGGGCACGCAGTGCAAGAAGGCCAAGCTCCGGGTGACGATGGAGACCAACCAGGCAGGCCTCGCCTCCTTCAAGCTCTGGGAACAGCGCGGCGACGGCGGGGTGGAGAGCGAAGACGTCATCGTCGGCGCGCACCACGAAGACGGCCGTTTCCTCGCCGTTCACGAGCGCTGGATATCGGTCGACGAGACCACCCATGTCCAGTTCAACGCCCGCGATCTCGTCAACGAGACCTTCAGCCACGAGACCGGCTGGAAGGACATCACGCTGCATTGTGCCGGCACCGGTAGCGGCGGGCTGCAAACGCCGACGGACGACGACAATGGCGCGGTACAGCCGGCGGCTTTCGAGGGCAACTTCCAGTTCATCGACAACGGCCCGCTCGCCGACCGGAACACCTGCCCGCGAGACGGCAAGGCGCTTGTGTGGTTCAACGCCCCGAAGCCGGACAACATCCACTATTCGCTCGACTGCGGCGCGTTGGGGAACTTCTCCGGCGTCCTGCAGCCCGAACAGATCGGCCAGGGGCACTACCGCGCCGGCACGCTGATCAATTTCGAGGTCGCCAACACGATCGAGGCCGGCTGCACGCTGCGTACCGTCTCGCCCGGCGACGCGCGCGACCATGCCTTTGCGGCACACACGTTCCAGTGCGCCAAGACGGCGGGCCACTCTAGCGAGATCGGCGGCCTGACCGGCGGCCAGGACACCCCCGGCGGCGACTTGCCCACCCCTCGCCCGAAACCGGAGGTCAATCCGGCCATCGGCGGCGGCGTTGGCGTACTGGTGGCCGAGCCCGACCCGACTCATGCGCCGAAGAAGGTCGTCGACCCGGTGCGCACCAATCCGGAGCCGAAGGCGCCGCAGATCGTCTGCACCGGCGGCAAGGTCTCCAAGGGCAAGTGCCTGTGCGGTCAGAACAAGATCGTCAAGAAGACCGGCGCCAACCAGTTCCAGTGCCTGGCCATCGCCAAGCCGCCGGAGAAGACGAAGCCGGTCCGCGTCACGCCCGCGCCGAAAAAGGCCAAGCTGGTCTGCAAGGGCGGCAAGGCAAGCGGCGGCAAGTGCCTCTGCGGACAGAACGCGAAGCGCGTCAAGCTCGGCGCCAACGCCTTCGCCTGCCAGAAGAAGAAGGCCGTGCGCGCCGAGACCAAGCCGGCGCAAAAGGTGACACAGCCGAAACGGGTGAACCCCGCGCCGAAGAAGCAGAAGCTCGTCTGCAAGGGCGGCAAGGCAAGCGGCGGCAAGTGCCTCTGCGGCAAGAAGAAGGCCGCGAAGAAGCTCGGACAGCGCCGGTTCGCCTGCGTGCCGCGCCGCGGCTGATCAACAAGAGAACCGGGCCGCACGCGGCCCGGTTCCCGTTTCCGTATTGCCAGATACACAGGAAAGAAAACCGATGGATGCGCATTTTCGGGCGGAATACACGCCACGGCACACGACCATTCTCGATTGCCAGCGCCATGCGGCCCGCTATTTCCGGCCACCAAATCGGCGATACCGTACGCTGCTGTTTCTGGGCTTGCCCGCTGTGGTCGCGAGTGTCGGAAGCGATATCCTGGTCAACGCAATCTTGCGAGAAAAGCTGACCGCATTTCTGGGACCGTCGATTATGGAGGCGATTTCGCCTTTGACGATGACTTTGGTCCTGATCGCGATTTTCGCGGTGTGGCTGCGCAGCGGAATCAACCGCCGGATTCGATGGCTGGAAAGCGAATTTCCCTATGCGCCCATGCTTTTCACCGCGACGGACAACCGACTGAAATGGGAAAGCGAGCATTCCGGCGCGTGGCTGGATTATTCGAAGATCGACCGGCTGTTCGCGACCCCGGACATGGTCGGCGTGATATATGACGGCACCATCGTGCCGGTTCCCCGGAACGCTTTCGCGGACGAGACCGAATTTGCTGCTTTCTTGCAGTTTGTCCTCGCCCGAGTGTCCGATCAGGCAAGGAAGAAAAGCCTGGAAAACAAGGGCGTTCGGGATTTGATGGCGACAGGCTCCGCTTCGCGCGAAGACAGGAGGTAAGGAAGATCTCTCATGTCTCCCTTCTACCCGCCCGACACGGTCTATTTCTACGCGCAGACCGACGCGTTTTCCGAGTTCTCCAACTTCGCGCCCTACGGCGTCGCCATGGACGGCGTCTGGTGGCGCACGGTCGAGCACTACTTCCAGGCGCAAAAGTTCCATGACGCGGCGTACCGGGCACGCATTCGCCTCGCCAACCGCCCGAAGGACGCGAAGACGCTCGGCATGACGCGTGCCATTGCGCTGCGGCCGGACTGGGACGAGGTGAAGGACGGCATCATGTTGCGGGCTGTGACGGTGAAATTCGAGACCCACGACGAACTGGCGCAGTTGCTGCTTTCGACGGGCGAACGGATGATCGTCGAGAATGCGCCGATGGACGGCTACTGGGGCTGCGGGCCCGACGGAACCGGGCTGAACAAGCTCGGCCGCATCCTGATGGCGGTTCGCGGTCAACTGAGAAGCAAGACTTCGGGCGCGCGCTGAGCGTCGCGCCGTTTGCGCTCCGGGCGTTCGTCGTTCCAATCGACAAATCGTTGTCGATTGATCCGCGACAGCGGACCACTCTTTCCCGGGGCCGGGCCCGCTGCCTCCGGCAGCTCCCGCCCGTCCGAAACCTGCCGATGATTCGCCGGATCATCGGCTTGCCGCCTCGCGGCAACCGCCCCTGCCCTCCGCTTGCGCTCCGGGCGTTCGTCGTTCCAATCGACAAATCGTTGTCGATTGATCCGCGACAGCGGACCACTCCTCACCCCTCTTCCCTCCCCCACACTCCCCGGCGTATAAGCTTTCCATCCGCAACCAACTGGTGATTGATGGCCAAGGACATAAAGACCGGCGGAGCAAAACGCTCCGCCTCTTCGAAACCGCGGGCGAAGAAGCCCGCATTTTTGGAAAACAAATACGGCGTCGCGAATTGGAAGCAGGCCGAGGAATGGCTCGCCTGGCGCGGCATCGAGGACATCGAGTGCATCACGCCCGACCTCGCCGGCGTGCCGCGCGGCAAGATGATGCCGTCGAAGAAGTTCACCTCCGAGACCTCGCTGGCGCTGCCGTCCGCCTTGTTCCGCAAGACGATTTCCGGCGAATATCCAGAGGAAACAGGCGATTTCCGCTACGACCCGCATGACGGCGATCTGAAGCTGATGCCGGATCTTTCCACCCTGTCCGTGGTGCCGTGGGAAACCGACCCGACGGCGCAGGTGATCTGCGACCTCGTCGGCGCCGACGGCAAGGACATCGCCTACACGCCGCGCGCGGTGCTGCGCCGCGTTGTCCAGGCTTATGCCGACAAGGGCTGGAAGCCGGTCGTCGCGCCGGAGGTCGAGTTCTATCTCGTCGCGCGCAACACCGATCCGGACTACCAGTTGCAGCCGCCCGTGGGCCGCTCGGGCCGGCAGATTTCGGGCGGTCACGCCTATTCGATCGCCGGCGTCAACGAGTATGACGAGCTGATCGACGACATCTACCATTTCTGCGAGGCGCAGGGGCTGGAGATCGACACGCTGATCCACGAGGAAGGCCCGTCGCAGCTGGAAATCAACCTGCGCCACGGCGACCCGGTGGCGCTTGCCGACCAGGTGTTCCTGATGAAGCGCGCGATCCGCGAGGCAGCGCTGAAGCACGACATGTACGCCACCTTCATGGCCAAGCCGATGCAGGGCGAAGCCGGCAACGCGATGCACATCCACCAGTCGGTGGTCGACATCAAGACGGGCAAGAACATCTTCTCCGCGCCGGACGGCTCCGAGACGGAACTTTTCCGCTCGTTCATCGGCGGCATGCAGCACTACATCCCCAAGGCGCTGGTCATGATGGCGCCCTATGTCAACTCCTACCGGCGGCTGACGCCGGAGATGGCCGCGCCGGTCAACACCGCCTGGGGCTACGACAACCGCACGACGGCGTTTCGGGTGCCGACCTCCGGGCCGGCGGCGCGACGGCTGGAAAACCGGCTGCCGTCATCCGACGCCAACCCGTATCTCGCGCTGGCGGCGTCGCTTGCCTGCGGCTATCTCGGCATGGTCAAGGGCATCGTGCCGACCAGCCCGACGGCCGAATCCGCAAACGAGGGCGAAATCTCGCTGCCGCGCGGATTGCTGGAAGCGGTCTCGCTTCTCGACGAGGAACGCGATTTCGACAACATTCTCGGCCGCGAATTCACCGCGACGCTGGCTGGCGTCAAGCGCGGCGAGTTCGAGACATTCATGCGGGTGATCAGCCCATGGGAACGCGAGTTCCTGCTGCTCAACGTCTAGACAAAAGAGTAAGTAATGACTTACCAAAGCACGATCTCGCCGGGCTTCTCCTGGTACGAGGCAACGGCCGGGGAGCGGCCGGACTATCCGGCGCTCGACGGCGACACCACGTGTGACGTCGCGATCATCGGCGGCGGTTTTACCGGCCTGTCGGCGGCGGCGCACCTCGCGAAGGCCGGCGTCAATGTGGTGCTGGTCGAGCAGGCGCGGTTCGGCGACGGCGCATCGGGGCGCAATGGCGGCCAGATGGGCACCGGCCAGCGCGCCTGGCCGGAGGAGCAGGAGGAAGAACTCGGCTTCGAGCGGGCCAAGGCGCTGTTCGATCTCGCCGAGGAGGCGAAGCGGCATCTGCGGGACTTCGCTGCCGGTAACGGTATCGACATCGACTATCGGCCGGGCCAACTCTCGGTGATCCACAAGAAGCGCTACATCGGCGACTACCGCCGGCATGCGGAGCTGATGGCGGAGAGGTTCGATTATCCGCACATCACCTACATGGAACGCGACGAGACGGCGGAGCGCGTCGGATCGTCCTTCTTCCATGGCGGCATCCGCGACACCGGCACCGGCCATGTGCATCCGCTGCGGCTCGTCATCGGCACGGCGCGGGTGGCGGCGGCGGCCGGGGCGCATCTGCACGAAAACACCAAGGTTACCGGGCTGAGCCAAGCCGGCGGCAAGGTGACGATCGCGACAGCCAGCGGCACGATCACCGCCGACCGGGCGTTCCTCGCCGTCAATGCCTACGGCAATGGCGGGCTCGAGCCGGTCTCCGCCGCGCATGTGATGCCGATCCGCTCCTTCATCGGGGCGACGGCGCCGCTGTCGCCGGAAATGAACAAAAAGATCATTCCGGGCAGCGAATCGATCGACGATTCGCGCTTCGTGGTGCGCTATTTCCGCAAGTTCGGCGACGACCGGCTGCTGTTCGGCGGGCGCGAGGCCTACACGGCGGACAATCCGCGCGAGATCTCGACCCATATCCGCAAGCAGATCACCGAGATCTACCCGGAACTGGCGGATGTCGAGATCACCCATGCATGGGGCGGCTCGGTCGGCATCACCATGCCGCGCACGCCCTTCGTGCGCGAGGTGATGCCGGGCGTGACGGCGGCGGGCGGGTTTTCCGGCCACGGGGTGATGCTGTCGAACTTCACCGGCAAGCTCTACGCGGAAGCGGTGACCGGCAATCGCGACCGGCTGCAGTATTTCCGCGACCTGAAGGTGCCGGCGTTTCCCGGCGGGCGGCGCTTCCGCAAGCCGATGCTGACGCTGGCGCTGACCTGGTACGCGATGCTCGACCGGATCTAGGCCTGTTCCATCCTTTTGCCGCAATCCGGTCGCCTGACAGCGGCCGGAATTCACGCATGCTTTCCAGAAAATCATCCGATGTGATGGGGCGACGGAACATTTGCCGCAATGGCGCGTTCTAGTCGTTACGCCGCGCGTCGACGCGCGGCTGCAAGGGACCGCTACACAAGGGCAAAAACCGATGGTGACCTCCAAATTCCTGAAAAACTCGACCGCCTTGACGCTCGTTCTGGCGCTCGGGCTTTCGTCCCCGGCGACCTACGCCTTCGCGCAGGATACGAGCGGCGAGACCATCGATTGCGAGGCCGATCCCGCCAATCCCGCCTGCGCCGAGGTGACGCCGCCGCCGGCCGAGGAAACGCCCGCGCCGGAAGCGGCGCCCGAGGAAGAAGCGCCGGCTGCATCGCCGGAAGCGGAAGCGCCTGTCGAAACCGCGCCGGAAGCCGAACTCCCTGCCGAGGAGGCTCCCGCGGAGGAAATCCCCGCCGAGCAACCGGCAGCCGAGGAAGCCCCTGCCCCGGCAGAAGAACCCGCACCGGCTGAAGAGCCCGCGACGCAAAGCGCTCCGGCGGGGGAGCCTGCCGCGGTACAGCCCGAGGCCGAATCAGCGCCTGCCGGAGAACCCGCCGCAGAGGAAATCCCGGCCGAAGAACCGACAGCCGAACAGCCCGTTCAGGAACAGCCTGCCGCAGAAGAGCCGGCCACGGAGCCCCAGCCCGAGAAGAAACCCGTCCCCGAACAGCCCGCGGCGGAAGAACCGCTGCCCGAGCAGAAGTCGTCCACCGAGGAACTGGCGCCGGCCGAGGCAGCGCCGGCGGCAAGGATGGCCGCCGAACCGGTCGGCGAGCCGGTGACGCTGAGCGAGCCGGTCGAGCCGCTTCTGGTCGTGCCGGACGAGACCACCAAGGCCCAGGAACAGCAGTTGCGCGCCGAGGAAGAACAGCGGCGCGAGGACGCGAAGAAGCGCCGCGGCGAATTGCTGGGCGCGGCGGCCATCGGCGTCGGCATCGGGATGCTGGTCCCGGCGCTCGGCGGCAAGGTCGTCGGCGACGAGGGCGACCGGCTGATCGTCGAGCGCGACGGCGAGTATTTCGTGCGCAAGGACGAAAGCTCGCTGCTGCGCGAGGGCGACACGGAGGTGACCGTGCAGCGGCTGCGCGGCGGCCGCACGCTGGAAACGGTAACGCGGGAGAACGGCGTGCGCATCGAGACCGTGCGCGACGAAGGCGGCTACATATTGCGCCGCTCGCGTATCCTGCCGGACGGGCGCGAATTCGTGCTGATCGACAATCGCGAGCGCGACGACCGCCGCCGCGTCGATTACGACCGCCGGCTGCCGCCGCTGCGCGTCGACATTCCGCGCGACCGCTACATCGTGCCGGCCCGGCGCGCCGACCGCCAGGTCATCTACCAGACCTTCATCGCTCCGCCGGTCGAGCGGGTGGAAAACGCCTACACGCTGCGCGAAGTGCGCGAGAGCGAACGGTTGCGCGCCAAGGTCCGGCGCGTCGACCTGGACACGATCACCTTCGAGACCGGCTCGGCGATGGTGCGCGAAAGCCAGGTGGCGCAGCTGGAGGATATCGCGCTCGCGGCAGAGGCGCTCATCGAGCGCGACCCGTCGACGGTGCTGCTGGTCGAGGGCCATACCGACGCCGTCGGCTCGGAACTCTACAACCTGGCGCTGTCGGACCGCCGGGCGGAGACCGTCGCCCGCATCCTCGTCGCCCGTTACGGGCTGCCGCCGGAGAACCTCGTCGTGCAGGGCTATGGCGAGCAGTACCTGAAAGTGAACACCGAGGCGGCCGAGCCGCAGAACCGGCGCGTGACGCTTCGCAACATCACCCCGCTACTTTCGTCGAATATGTGACTCAAGGGAATGCCCCCAAAGTACTGAATAAATGAAAATTCGGCCTTGCAAACGGCAAAATTGTATACATGACGTAGCTGATCAGGGGGTGCCGTAATTTCGTCTGTTCCGATTTGGCACAGATGCTAGTGAACTCCCTTCATTGCCGAAAAGAATGATGTATATAACCTGCGCCATTCAGGGCGCATTCGGGAGGTTGGGGCAAAAAAACATGGAGTTGTCGTCACTCATCGACGAATACAGAACTTGCGAAAAGGCGCTCTACAGGGCCATCAGGTCGGAACAGGTCGCGGCCATTCGCGAATACGACATACGCATGAACTGGCTGCGCAACGTGATCCGGGATTTTTTCGCGCCGTCAGTCGAGGAACGGATGCAGCAGGTCGGGTTCTTCATGGATTCGATCTCGCAGGCATCCGACATCAATCCGCAAAGCGTCATGTTCTCCGACGTACGGACCGTCATCGAACGCTACCTGGCGGAAACACCACCACAGGTGGCAGCCGGACCAAGCGAGACGGCAGGGGCGGCCCGCGCGAACGGCCCCCGACTGATCAGCGAGCCGGATCGTTGCCGCGAAATCGTCGCGATGATCGAGCAGACGGATTTGCGCATCTCGGCCTTCGACCGGGATTTCCGCTATACCTATACCTCGCCCGCAAACGGCCGTTTCCACAACATACCGCAGCATGAGTTTCGCGGCAGGCATGTGACCGAAATGATCGGCGAGGACCGCTTCGAGAAGCGCGCGAAGGCCTATTTCGACAAGTGCCTGTCAGGCGAAGACCAGTGCTACTACTACTATCTGGATACCAAGCAGCGCGGCCGGCAATTGATGGAATGCCGGATGCTGCGGCAATACGATGCCGACAATGACGCGCTGGGCGCGCTGATCGTCATGCGCGAGTTGAATGACGGCATCACCGACCCGGTACGGTCGGCGGAAGAAAACCGGATCTAGCCCCGCGCTCAGGCCGCCTTGCGGACGATGACGCTGCCGGCCGAATAGCCCGCGCCGAAGGAACAGATCACGCCGATTTCGCCGGGTTCCAGGTCGTCGGAAAATTTCGAAAAGGCGATGATCGAGCCGGCGGACGAGGTGTTGGCGTAGTCCTGCAGGATGTTCGGCTGCTCGCCCGGTTCGGGCGTGCGGCCGAGCACGCGGGCGCCGATCAGGTCGTTCATGCCCTTGTTGGCTTGGTGCAGCCAGAGCCGCGACAGGTCTCCGGCCTCCAGCTCCTGGTCGGCGAGATGGCCGAGGATCAGGTCGGTGACGATGGGCACGACCTGCTTGAAGACCTTGCGGCCCTCCTGGCGGAACAGCATGTCGCGCCTGTCTTCCATGTGGCCCTCGCGGGTGCGGCGCAGGAAACCGTTGTTGTTGCGGATGTTGTTGGAGAACTGCGTCAGGCAACGGGTCGAGACGATGTCGAAACGGCCGGGTGCGGTTGCGAGATCGGCGCGTTCGAGAACGACCGCCGTGCAGACGTCGCCGAAGATGAAATGGCAGTCGCGGTCGCGCCACTCCAGATGCGCCGAGCAGATTTCCGGATTGACCATCAGTATGGCGCGGGCCGAGCCGGACCGGATCATGTCGGCGGCAGCCTGGATGCCGAAGGTGGCGGACGAACAGGCGACATTCATGTCGAAAGCGAAACCGTCGATGCCCAGCGCCTGCTGGATCTCGATGGCGATCGCCGGATAGGCGCGCTCCATGTTCGAAGCCGCGCAGATCACCGCGTCGATATCGGCGGCTGTGCGGCCGGCCTTTTCCAGCGCGATCTTCGCCGCCTTCAGCGCCATCTCGGCCATGACAGACAATTCGTCGTCGGAGCGCTCGGGCAGCACCGGATGCATGATCTCCGGATCGAGCGTGCCTTTCTTGTCGAGCACGTAGCGGCTCTCGATGCCGGACGCCTTGACGATGAAGGCCTCGCTGGAATGGGCCACCGGCTCGCGTTCGCCGGCGGCGATAGCCGCGGCATGCAGCGCGTTCTGGCGGTCCGCCCAGGCGTTGAAAGCCTCGACCAGTTCGGCGTTGGAAATCTTTTCTTCCGGCGTTAAGACGCCGGTGCCCGAAATGGAGACGTTATGCATAATCGCTCACATCGTAAAACAACCGTGGCGGGGGCATAGGCCTTCCGGTGCGGCAATTCAACCGAGAGCGCCGCGCATGCCGCAGCGGCGTCAGTCAGGGGAGCGCGCGTGCCCTGTTACTTCAGAGACGCAAGAAAATACTCGACCACGGCTTCGAGCGATTCCGGGTTTCTTCTCAAGCGGCTGCGCAGCGCGGCGCCTTCCCAGCAATCGACCAGCAATTCCGCCATCTGACGCGTGTCGGTGCCGCTACGAATATCGCCTTGGCGCTGTGCTTCTTCCAGGCAGATCGCTAGGCGCTCGGCAACCGAGGAGAAGCACCGGTCGATCTTGTGGCGAAACACCTCGCTCATGCCCGACAGCTCCTGCCCGAGAGCGCCCATGAGGCAGCCCAGATAACCGTCGGCCTTGTAGCTCTCCTGAACGAGATCGAAGAAGTGGCGAATCCGGTCCAGCGGAGGAAGTTCCTTCGCATCAACGCACTGGTCGAGAACCTCGTGGACGTCCGCCAGGTAGGTGTCGATGACCGTTAACGCGAAATCCTCCTTGTCCCGAAAGTGATGATAGAAAGACCCCTTGGGAATCTTTGTCTCGTCCAGCAGTTCCTTGATGCCCAGGCTGCCGTAGCCTTGTTCGAGCAACATTCGCAGGCCGACGTCTATCAGGCGTTGCTTGGTCGAATGCACGTTTCAATTTCTCACGGATGGCAGGACTAACCGGCCGCCGGGAAGCTGATCCTCCCAGCGGCGCAGGCGATTGTTATCGGGTTTTCTCTATCATGTGATTGATGACCCGCGTATGTTCATGCTGCGGACTGAACATCACGATTTCCGCATCTTCGTCCACATGCACATTGTGTCCCGGCGGCCAATGGAAAAGATCGTTGGCGCTGATGGTTTCGCGGACACCGTAGGCGTCGGTGGTGGTTATCCTGCCATTCAACACATAACCCCAGTGGGGGCATTGGCAGAGGCCGTCTTCCAGCCCCCGGAAGAGCTCGGTCGTGTCCACGCCGGCCGCCAGTGTGAAGTACTCACCGCTAATCCTCTCGTATCCCTTGGCGTCACCGAAGTTCTTGCACTGGCGCATCACCACACCCGGCAGTTCGAGCTTGATCTCAACATCTTCCTTCGCGACTCGCATAGGATCCTCCTCGCTTTGCAATTAGACCGATCGGTCTAATTGGAGGGTAGGCCTTCCCCAAGGCAAGTCAAGCTCTTTCTCGAAGAGGCCTTTTCCCGCCCGGGAAGCCGGTCCACCCTTGGCAAATCACCGGCGACGCGACCGCTATTCCAGGGGGTACTGTGCCGCCGGACGGGAGGAGCAGTTCAGATTTGTCAGAACGGGTTGACCGCGCCGGCGACGCGCTTGACGCCGACGATGACGGCGCCGCCGACCTTTGCCGCGCCCTCGGCCGCCGCATCGACCGGCCTGGTCAGCGTCTCGCGGCCCGGCGCGTATTCGGCAATCGCCCCGGCAATGCGCTCGAGGAAATCCGGCTCCCTGACATCGACGGGTACCGGCGTTTCGACCTCGCCCGGCAATTCCGGCGGTACGGGCCGGCCCGCGGTCTCCACCGCAGGCGCGCAGATCGCGACGACGGCCGGATAGTCCGCGTCATGGCTGTCCGCGAGGAAGCTGTCGGACGCCGTCTGGCACGCCTCGACGGTCTCGAAGCGCTGTTCAGCGGCCCTGAGATATTCGCACTGGGTGCCGGTGTCGTCGCAGCCGAGCAGGCTCAGGACGATCATCGCTTCGGTGGCAACCATGTCGCAAACTCCTTTCACGGGCCCGCAACAGCGGGGATACCAGCGCAATCACGACAGCAATCGGGCGAAGTTGCGGCAAACCTCGGCTTTACAGCGGCCAGACCCAAAGGATGACAGGGATCGATACGACCAGCACCAGCAGTTCGAGGAAGATGCCCATGCGCCAGTAATCGCCGAAGGCATAGCCGCCCGGCCCCATGATGATGGTGTTGTTCTTGTGGCCGATCGGCGTCAGGAAGGCGCATGACGCGGCGACGGCGACGCCGATCAGAAAAGGATCGGGGTTGACCTGGAAGGCGTTGGCGACGCCGACGCCGATGGGCGCGGCGATCAGCGTCGTGGCGACATTATTGAGGAAGTCCGACAGCGTCATGGTGATGACCATCAGCACTCCCAGAACGACCCAGGCAGGCGCGCCGTAGGTGTTGGCGACGATGGTTTCAGCGATCAGTTGCGTGCCGCCGGACTCCTCCAGCGCGAGACCGAGCGGAATCAGCGAGCCGAGCAGGACGATGACGCGCCAGTCGACCGCCTCGTAGATCTCGGTGCCGCCGAGCAGGCCCATCAGCACATAGGCGACGACGCAGAGGCCGAGCGCGATGTCGAGCGAGGTGAAGCCGACGACGGACAGCGCGATGGCCGCCGCGAAGGCCGCGATGGCCGCGGTCGCCTTGCCGCGCTGCAATATCTGGGTGCGGCCCTGCTCCAGCGGCAGAACGTTCAGCCAGACAGCGATGTCGTTGATGCGATCATGCGGGCCGAGCAGCAACAGCACGTCGCCAGGCCTGATCTTCAGGTCGCGCACGCGGTCGCGAAAGCGGCGGCCCTGGCGCGACACGCCGAGCAGCGTGATGCCGTGCTGGTACTGCAGGCGCAAATCCATGGCGGACCTTCCGGCGATGCGAGAATTGTCGGTGACGATGGCCTCGACCAGCGTCAGCGACGTACCGGCGACACCGCCAGCGTGCTTCTCGGAACCGGAGAAATCCAGTTCGGCAGCGCCCATGAACGTCTCGATGGACTTCGGATCGCCTTCCAGTACGAGGAAATCACCCTTCGCCAGTATCTCGTTGCGGCTGAAACCGGGCAGGCGCTTGCCGCGCCGGACCAGGCCTACGACGGCGATATCGTTGTCATTGGCGAGCGGATAGAGCTCGTGCACGGCCTGGCCGACGGATTTCGACTTGTCCTTGACGCGCGCCTCGGCGACGTAGAGGCCGGCATCCTCGCTTGATTTCACCGCCTGCGGGCGATCGCGCGCCGGAATCAGACGCCAGCCGAAAAGCGCGACGAAGGCAATGCCCGCCACCGCCACGGCGAGGCCGACGGGCGTAAAGTCGAACATGGAAAACGGCTCGCCCAGCGCGCGGGCGCGGTATTGCGCGATGACGATGTTGGGCGGCGTGCCGATCAGCGTGATCATGCCGCCGAGAATGGTGGCGAAGGAAAGCGGCATCAGCGTCAGCGCTGCGGCGCGTTTCGCCTTCTGCGCGGCTTCCAGATCGAGCGGCATCAACAGCGCCAGCGCCGCGACATTGTTGATGACCGCCGAGAGCGCCGCACCGACGAAGGACATGACAGCGATGTGGATCGGAAGCGTTCGATCCGGCGCGACGACGAAACGGGCGATCCGCTCGACGGCCCCGGAATTGACGAGGCCGCGCGAAACGATCAGCACGAGGCCGATGATGACGACGGCGGGATGCCCGAAGCCCTCGAAGGCGGCTTCCGGATCGACATGGCCGGCGACGACCGCGACCAGCAGGGCGGAAAAGGCAACGAGATCGTAGCGGAGCCGCCCCCACACGAAGAAGGCGAAGACCACGCCGAAAAGGCCGAAGAGGAATATCTGGTCGCCGGTCATGGCGCTCCCGTAACACGGTTCGGGGCATCGACGCGACAACGGCCGCGCAGTGCGTTCGTTCCGTCATGCATGAACGAATTCGTCAGATACAGCGGCCGCCGTCAACTTCCAGCGCGACACCGGTGATGAATTCCGCCTCGTCGGAGGCGAGCCACAGCGCGGCATTGGCGATGTCGAGCGGGGTGGAGAGGCGGCCGAGCGGAATCGAGGACCGGAAAAGCTCCCGCTTTTCCGGCGTGTCGTCGCCCATGAACTGCGCCAGCATGCCGGTCTCGCCGGCGACCGGGCACAGGCAGTTGACGCGAATGTTCTTGGGCGCGAGTTCGACAGCCATCGACTTGGTGGCGGTGATCGCCCAGCCCTTGGAGGCGTTGTACCAGGTCAGCCCCGGGCGCGGCCTGAGACCCGCCGTCGACGCGGTGGTGATGATCGAGCCGCCGCCCTGCTCCTCCATCGCCGGGACGACAGCGAGCGCGGCGAAATAGATCGCCTTCATGTTGACGGCATAGATACGGTCGAAGGTTTCCTCGTCGACGCCGAGCATGTCGCCGTTGCGGTGGGTGCAGCCGGCATTGTTGACCATGACATCGATGCGGCCGAAGCGCGACAGCGCCGTCTCGGCCATCCTGGCGATATCGGCCTGTTTCGACACGTCGCAGGAGAGCGCGACGGCATTGTCGCCGATCTCGGTGGCCACGGCGTCGGCGCGGTCGCCGTCGAGATCGGCAAGGATCACGTTGGCGCCCTCTTCCGCGAAACGCCGCGCCATGCCCTCGCCGAAACCCGATGCCGCACCGGTGACGATCGCGGTCTTTCCTGCAAGCCTTGCCAATTCGCCTCTCCCTCACCGCTCGACGCGGTTACTTCTTCGCGCCGGCTACCGGCTCGCCGATATGTTCGTGATCGACCAGGTTCCATTTCATCCCGGCATTGCGATAAATACGCTTGTTCAGCCGGGTATAGTCGCCCACGTCATGCGCCAGACGCTCGCCGACCACGATGCAGCGGAACGGCTCCGTGCCAGTATTGGTGATCGAATGCGCGAGACCGCCCTTGCGATAGCCGATGAAATCGCCCGCCTTGACGGGAAAACCCTCATCGCCGATGTGCGCGGTCGCCTCTCCGGACAGGACGTAAACGCATTCGTCCTCATAGTGATGGACATGATGTTCGGTCGTGTCGCGTCCCGGCTCTATCTCGATGATGTGAAAACCGAAGCCGGTCAGTCCGGTCTCGTCGCCCAGCGACTTGTTGATCCGGACGGCATTGGGATTGAGGAAATGGATCTTTTTCAGACCCGGCATTTCCTCGATCTCCTCGCGTGTCATCAGGTATCTCTCGTCCGGCATGGATCAGCTCCGTTACGGTGTTGAGGGAAAACAGGATAATTTCAGCCGTGATTGAAGACGGTTGTCTTGGTCGCCGACATGTCGATCAGCGCCTCGAAGCCCTTTTCGCGGCCATGGCCGGATTTGCCAAAGCCACCGAAGGGCAGCTCGATGCCGCCGCCGGCGCCGTAGCCGTTGACATAGACCTGGCCGGCGCGGACGCGTTTGGCGACGCGGTGCTGGCGGCCGCCATCCTTCGTCCACACGCCGGCGACGAGGCCGAACTCGGTGCCGTTGGCGAGGCGGACGGCCTCCTCCTCGCCGTCAAAGGAAAAGGCGGCGAGCACCGGGCCGAACACCTCTTCCTGCGCGATCACCGCCTGCGGATCGACCGGGCCGAAAAGGACCGGCGGCTGGTAGTGGCCGCCTGCCGGCGCATCGTCGGCGACGCCGCCCTTCGCCAGCACGGCGATGCCTGCGGCCTCGGCGTCGGCGATCATGGCGGCAACGCGGTCCGCCTGTTTCGCGTTGATCAGCGGACCGAGATCGCCATCGGCATAATGCGGCTCGGCGACGAGCGCGGCAAAGCGCTTCGACAGTTCGGCGGTGAAATTGCCATAGACGGATTGCTCGATCAGCACCCGGCTGCCGGCCGAGCAGGTCTGGCCGCCGTTCTGGATGATGGCATTGACGACGACGGGAAGCGCGGCGTCGAGATCGGCGTCGGCGAAGACGACCTGCGGGGACTTGCCGCCAAGCTCCATGGTCACGCCGCGATTGTTCTGCGCGGCGGCGGACTGGATCGCGGTGCCGGTGGCGGGCGAGCCGGTGAAGGTGACGTAGTCGACTTGCCGATGCGCGGACAGCGCCGCGCCGGCCTCGCCGCCATAGCCGGTGACGACGTTGAAGACGCCGGGCGGGCAGCCCGCCTCAAGCGCCAGTTCGGCGATGCGGACCGATGTCAGCGAGGCGTCCTCGGCCGGCTTGACGACCAGCGTATTGCCCATGGCGAGCGCCGCGCCGGCGACGCGGGCGAGAATCTGCAGCGGATAGTTCCACGGGATGATGCCGGCGACGACACCGTGCGGCTCGCGGGTGGTGAAGGCGGTGTAGCCGTCGAGGAACGGGATCTGCGCGCCATGCACCTTGTCGGCCGCGCCGCCGTAATATTCGTAGTATCGCATCGCGGCGGTGACGTCGGCGACCCCCTGGCGGGCAGGCTTGCCGGTATCGCGCGATTCCAGCGCGGCGAGTTCGTCGCGGTGTTCGGCCACGAGTTCGCCAAGCCGCGTCAGGATGCGGCCGCGCTCGGTGGCGGTCATGCGGCTCCACGCACCGGTATCGAAGGCATCGCGCGCGGCGCGGACGGCGGCATCGACATCGGCGGCGCCTGAACGCGCAATCGAGGCGAACACCGCGCCGTCGGACGGGCAGACGACATCGATGCGTTCGCCGGAAAGCGCGGCGGCGGATTTGCCGGCAATCACGTTCATCGCCTGCATTCCCTCGCCGACCGAGCGCAGCAGTTTCGTATCCGGTGTCCTGAGCACGTCGCCATCCTCCCGCAAACCGGCGCAGGCTAGCACAGCGAGCGCGAGCCGCCATAAAAATCCGGCGGGGTTATGGATTTTTTAAATCGATTAGATTATTCTCGGGGCGACGTCCCGCGACTGACAGGAACATCCATGTCCGCACAGATCATACCCGTTGATCCCTTCGATTATATCGTCTTCGGGGGGACCGGCGATCTCGCCGAGCGCAAATTGCTGCCGGCACTCTATCACCGCCAGGTCGACGGCCAGATCGTCGAGCCGACATGCATCTACGGCGTATCGCGCGCCGAGATGAGCGACGACGACTACCGCAATTTCGCCCACGAGGCGTTGAAGCGCTTCATCAAGGACCTCGACGACGAGGCCGTCGCCTCGTTCCTCTCCAAGCTGCATTACGTGGCAATCGACGCGAAATCGGAAGCCGGCTGGGACGACCTGAAGGCGAAGCTCGATGCCGATCCGCGCAAACAGCGCGCCTATTACCTCGCCGTCGGGCCGTCGCTGTTCGGCGACATCGCCACGCGGCTGCAGGCGCACGGGCTGATCACGCCGGAAACGCGCATCGTGGTCGAAAAACCGATCGGCCGGGATCTCGAATCGGCGCATGCGCTGAACGACACGCTGGGCGAAGTGTTCCGCGAAGACCAGATCTTCCGCATCGACCACTATCTCGGCAAGGAGACGGTGCAGAACCTGATGGCGCTGCGCTTCGCCAACGCGCTTTACGAGCCGCTGTGGAACTCGGCGCATATCGACCACGTGCAGATCACGGTCGCGGAATCGGTCGGGCTGGAGAACCGCGCCGGCTATTACGACAAGGCGGGCGCGCTGCGCGACATGGTGCAGAACCACCTGCTGCAGTTGCTCTGCCTCGTCGCCATGGAAGCTCCGTCCAACATGGACGCCGACGCGGTGCGCGACGAGAAGCTGAAGGTGCTGCGATCGCTGGAACCGATCACCGAGGCCAATGCCGAGAAGATGACGGTGCGCGGCCAGTATGTCTCGGGCGCGTCGGAAGGGGGACCGGTGAAGGGCTACCTGGAAGAGCTTGAGAACGGCGAGAGCGACACCGAGACCTTCGTCGCCATAAAGGCGGAGATCGCCAACTGGCGCTGGGCCGGCGTGCCTTTCTACCTGCGCACGGGCAAGCGGCTGGCGAAGCGGGTGTCGGAAATCGTCGTCTCGTTCAAGCCGGTGCCGCACTCGATCTTCGGCGCGGCCGCGGGCCGGCTGATCGCCAACCAGCTGGTGATGCGGCTACAGCCCGACGAGGGCGTGAAGCAGTGGATCATGATCAAGGATCCGGGCCCGGGCGGCATGCGACTGCGCCATGTGCCGCTCGACATGAGCTTTGCGGAATCCTTCGGCGTGCGCAATCCGGACGCCTATGAGCGGCTGATCCTCGACGTCATCCGCGGCAACCAGACGCTGTTCATGCGCCGCGACGAGGTGGAAGCGGCATGGACCTGGGTAGACCCGATCCTGAAGGCCTGGGAATCCGTCGAACAGCCGGTGCAGCAGTACACGGCCGGGACGTGGGGGCCTTCGGCCTCGATCGCGCTGATCGAGCGTGACGGACGGACATGGTATGAAAGCTGACGCGGCATGACTGACAAGACCGGCGCGATCGAGCGCCACGACTATCCCGACCGCGAGGCGCTGGCCATCGCGCTGGCCGCGGGTATCGCGGCGAAACTGGCCGGCGCGATCGCCGAGCGCGGCGAGGCTTCGCTGGCCGTTTCCGGCGGCTCGACGCCCAAGCTCCTGTTCCAGGTGCTGTCGGAAACCGCGATCCAGTGGGACCGGGTGACGGTGGTCCTCGTCGACGAGCGCATCGCACCGCCGGATTCCGAGCGCGCCAACCAGAGGCTGGTGCGCGAGACGCTGCTGCAGGGCCGTGCGGCGGACGCGCATTTCGTGCCGTACGAGACCGGCCTGGCAACGCCGCGGGACAACGCCGAGCGCAGCGTCGACCTGTTTGCCGGCGTGCCGTGGCCGCTCGACGCGGCGGTACTCGGCATGGGCGCTGACGGCCACACGGCTTCGTTCTTTCCCGGCGGCGACCGGCTTGCCGACGCGCTCGACCTCGCCCGTGAAGACCGCGTCCTGCCGATGCAGGCGGTCGGCGCCGGCGAGCCGCGCCTGACGCTGACCCTGCCGGCGCTGCTGGACGCCCGCTTCCTCGCGCTCCATATCGAGGGAGAGGAAAAACGCGGCGTCCTCGACACCGCGTTTGCGGGAACCGACAGCCATTCCATGCCGGTGCGCGCCGTGCTGCACCAGGACAGGACCCCGGTCCATGTCTTCTGGGCGCCCTAGCGCCAGCCAAGTTTTCGCCAAGGAGTACGAGCGATGAGTGACGTGCAGAAAGCGATCGAAGAGGTCACGGACCGGATCCGCGAGCGCTCGCGGCTTTCCCGCGAGACCTACCTGGCACATCTGAAGGAACGCGCGGCGCAGGGTCCGAAACGCACCGAGCTTTCCTGCGGCAACCTCGCGCACGGTTTCGCCGCCTGCGGACCGGCGGACAAGGCCGATTTGATGGGCGACACGGTGCCGAATCTGGGCATCATCACCGCCTATAACGACATGCTGTCGGCGCACCAGCCGTTTGAAACCTTCCCGGCGCTGATCAAGCAGGCGGCGCGCGAGGCCGGCGGCGTGGCGCAGGTGGCAGGCGGCGTGCCGGCGATGTGCGACGGCGTCACCCAGGGCCAAGCCGGCATGGAACTGTCGCTGTTCTCGCGCGACGTGATCGCCATGGCGGCCGGAATCGGGCTGTCGCACGACATGTTCGACGCGGCGGTCTATCTCGGCGTCTGCGACAAGATCGTCCCCGGTCTCGTCATTGCGGCCCTGACCTTCGGCCATCTGCCGGCGGTGTTCATCCCGGCGGGGCCGATGACGACCGGCATTCCCAATGACGAGAAGGCGAAAACCCGCCAACTCTACGCCGAGGGCAAAGTCGGCCGTGACGAGTTGCTCGCCTCCGAAAGCGCCTCATATCACGGGCCGGGCACCTGCACCTTCTACGGCACCGCGAATTCCAACCAGATGCTGATGGAGATCATGGGCCTGCACATGCCGGGTGCCAGCTTCGTCAATCCAAACACGCCGTTGCGCGACGCGCTGACCAGGGAAGCGGCGAAGCGGGCGCTCGCCATCACCGCGCTCGGCAACGAGTTCACGCCGGCCGGCGAGATGATCGACGAGCGCTCGATCGTCAACGGCGTCGTCGGTCTGCATGCGACCGGCGGCTCGACCAACCACACGATCCATCTGATCGCGATGGCCGCCGCCGCAGGCATCAAACTGACCTGGCAGGACATTTCCGACCTGTCGGACGCAACGCCGCTGCTGGCGCGCGTCTATCCGAACGGACTGGCCGACGTGAACCATTTCCACGCCGCCGGCGGGCTCGGCTTCATGATCCGCGAACTGGCGAATGGCGGGCTGCTGCACCGCGACGTGCGCACCGTGTTCGGCCGGGGACTGGAGCCCTACATGGTGGAAGCCAGGCTCGACGGCGAAACCGTCGTGCGCGAACCGGCGCCGGAAAAGTCGCTAGACGAGAAGGTGCTGGCACCGATCTCTTCTCCCTTCCAGAACAATGGCGGTCTGAAGATGCTGACCGGCAATCTCGGCAAGGCGGTGATCAAGGTTTCCGCGGTGAAGCCGGAGCGCCACGTGATCGAGGCACCGGCGGTGATCTTCCACAGCCAGGAGGGCCTGCAGGAGGCGTTCCGCAAGGGCGAACTGGAAAAGGATTTCGTCGCCGTGATCCGCTTCCAGGGGCCCAAGGCGAACGGAATGCCGGAACTGCACAAGCTGACGCCGTCGCTCGGCGTATTGCAGGACCGCGGCTACAAGGTGGCGCTGGTGACAGACGGGCGGATGTCCGGCGCGTCAGGCAAGGTGCCGGCGGCGATCCACGTGACGCCGGAGGCGCTGGGCGGCGGACCGATCTCTAAGGTGAAGGACGGCGACATGGTGCGTGTCGACGCCACCGAAGGCACGCTGGAAGTGCTGGTGCCGGCGGAAGAATTCGAGGCGCGGACCGCGGCGACGGCGGACCTTTCCGGCAACAGCCACGGCACGGGCCGCGAACTGTTCGAGACGTTCCGCCGCGTGGCGGGCCGCGCCGACGAGGGCGCCAGCGTCTTCGCATGACCGGGCTGAAACGGCCGATCCAGCCGATGCCGGACTTCGTCGCGGCGGCGCTCGACGACGCCGGGTTGCGCGCAGCCTATGACGCGCGGCCCGACTATCAGCGCAACGACTATCTCGGCTGGATCAACCAGGCGAAACGCGACGAGACCAAGCGGAAACGGCTTGCGCAAATGCTCGACGAATTGCGCTCCGGCGACACCTATATGGACATGCCGTGGGGCGGCTCGGCGCAACGCTAGCGCTCAGGCGCGCCTGAGCACCTGCACCGTCATGTCGCAGCGGTGGCGGAAACCGAGCTTCTCGTACAGCCGGATGGCATTCTCGTTCGACGCATAGGTGTGCAGGAACGGTATCTGGCCGCGCCGGACGATGCGCGCCGCCACCATTTGCGTCAGCAGGCCGGCATAGCCGCGCCCCCGGTAGTCGGGATGGGTGCAGACGGCGCTGACCTCGCAATACCTGCCCGGCTTCAACCGTTCGCCGGCCATCGCCGCGAGCCGCCCGTTCTGCCGGATGCCGAGGAAACCGCCGAGGCGATGGGTGTTGACCAGGAACGGTCCGGGTTCGGTCATCGTCGCCAGTTCGAGCATTGCCGTCGCGTCGGCATCGCCAAGCGGAACCACCTCGTCCGAGGCGAGCGCCGAGCGGAGGTTTTCGGCAACCATCTGCACGCCGGGCGCCTCCTTTTCGAGGGTGAAGCCGGGCGGAACCGGGCTCGGCGTCCGCTGCAGCAAGACGACGAGATCGCCGTCGGCGACGAGTTCCGTCATGCCGGCAAGCGATTCACTGCTGTCGTCGCGCGCGACGATAAAGGGCGAAATATCCGCTGGAAAGCGCTTGGCGCCATCACCGCCCTCGGCGAGATCGGCCTGGACCGTGGTGAGGGCCGACCAGATCGGCCGGTCGAGAACCCTGTCAGGCATTTTCACGCTCCATCGCACGCATTTCGGAGGCGCGCCGGTCGAGCGGCTTCTCGGCCAGCGCGTCCTCGATTGCTTCAAGCTGGTTCAGCAGCGGACCGTCGAGACCGGCGCAGACATCGGCGACCGCGGCCTCGACATAGGGCCACAGATCCCGCCGGCAGCGTGCGACGAGATCGCGGCCTTTCTGCGTCAACGCGACGGCCTTGCTGCGGCGGTCGTTCTGCCGGCGCTCGATCGCGACCAGTCCGGCGCGTTCGAGCTGGCCGATCGACCGGGTGACGCCCGGCTGGGAAATGCCGACGGCGTCCACCAGCTCGCTTATAGTAAGCGAATGTTTACCATCCAGCGCGGCGAGCAGGGGCGGCACGCTGGGCTGGGCGCCGATCCCGGCATCCTCCATGAAACGGGCGACATCGGCCTGCATGCGCTCGCCGATGCGCTTCAGGCGGCTGCCCAGCGTGAGATGCCCGCCCCGGCGGACGATATCGGTCATGGCCTGCTCCGGTAGTTTACATTCAATGTTATATATCTTGTTATATAACGCGATTCATGTCAACATGAACTCTACCGCGATTTCGCGTTCAGGCGGCCATGTCGTGGCGGTAACGGCCGGGTGTCGTGCCGGTTAACTGCCTGAATACCCTTGTCAAATGCGACTGATCGGCAAAGCCGGCGGCGAGCGCGACCTCGGCCAGAGGCGTGTCCTCGCGCAGCATGCCGCGCGCCCGTTCGACGCGCAACTGGCGAAGATAGGCATGCGGCGGCAGGCCTGTCGCTTTGCGAAACGAGCGGATCAGGTGACGCGGGGTGATGCCGGCGACACGCGCCAGATCCTCGATGGTGAAGGCTTCGGCACAGTGGGCGTGCACATAGTCGACCGCCCGCCCGGCCGCGGCCGAGCATGCGCGATATGTAAGTAATGTCTTACTGTTTGCATGGCGACCGAGACGCGCCAGCCCTTCCAGCAGGTTTTCCTGCGCGGCAAGCGGATCGGCGCCCTGCGCCGTGGCGGCCAGCAGGAGCGACCAGCAATCGCGGTCGGTGACAACGCCCGGAGCAAACCAGCAGTTTTCGGCAAGCCCCGCCTTCCGCAGGAAGGGCTGCGGCACATAGAGCGCCGTGTAGACGAGGTTTTCGCCGTCGAAGCGGCCGCCAGTATGCACCTCGCCCGGATTGACGACGGAAATGCCGCCGGGGCCGACGGTGTGCACCCTGCCCTCGCGGGTGAAGCGCTTCACGCCGTCCCGCATGAGGCCGAGCATCAGTTCGTCATGGGTGTGCGGCGCGAAATGGTGATGGCGGAAGGAGGCGTCCATGACATCGACCGCGGCAAAGCCCGGCATGCGGCGAAACCGGGCATGGTCGCGCGGCAACCCGAAAGCCGGTTCGGCGGGATTTGTCACCGTGTCACTTTTCGACAAGACCAGGCGTCCTTTCGGCGGCAGTATTGCCGTTCCCGCAACGGATATGCGCGATGAACGGTCCAGACTTGCTTCTATCCTATACGATGTTCTGCCTGATCATGGCTACGACACCCGGTCCGAACAACATGATGGTGCTGGCCTCGGGCGTGCGGTTCGGTACGCGCCGCTCGCTGCCGCTGGCCTTCGGCATCGCGGCGGGCATGGCTGTGCTGTTCGGCGCCACGGGATCGGGGCTCGGTGCCGCCTTTGCCGCGCTGCCCGTGCTGGCCGTCGCGCTGCGCCTGCTTTCGGCGGCGTTCCTGTTGTGGCTGGCATGGAAGATCGCCACGTCCGGGCCGCTGAAACGCGACCCGGACGATCTCAAGGTTCTCGGATTTCCAACCGGCGTCGCCTTCCAGTGGATCAACCCGAAGGCGTGGGCGGCGGCGATGACCGCTGCATCGACCTACCTTCCGGAAGGGGCGGGCATGGCGACGGTCGGCGCAGGCGCCGCGATCATCGCCGCTGCCGCCCTTTTCGCCACGACGACGTGGATCGTCTTCGGCGTCTGGCTCAGCCAGTTCCTGCACGAGCCGCGCCGCGCGCACGCGTTCAATATCGTGATGGCGATATTGCTGCTCGTCTCGACCCTGCCGATCCTGTTCGGCAAGCTTGCCGCATGAAAAAGGGCGCCCGAAGGCGCCCTTTGCATGCCACAAGCCGGAAGGCTCAGTTCATCTTCATTTTCATCTTGAGCTGGTCCGGGCTCTGGACGTCGACATCGACCTCGATCTCGCCGGCCTTCTCGAACTGCAGCGTGACCTTCTGCGTCGTGCCTTCCTGCAGCTGTTCCTTCATCTGCATGAACATGACATGGAAGCCGCCTGGCTTCAGCGTGACCATGCCGCCGGCGGGGATTTCCAGGCCGTTTTCGAGCTGGCGCATCTTCATGACATCGCCTTCCATGGCCATCTCGTGAATCTCGACCTTGCCGGCGAAGGGAGCGGAACCGCCGATCAGGCGGTCGGCTTCTGCGCCGTTGTTGCGGATCATCATGTAGCCGCCGGAAACCGGAGCGCCGGGCGGCGTCGCGCGGGCGCGCGGATTCTCGATGACGAGATCGCCGAGCGTGTAGTCTGTCGCGAAGGAGGCAACGGAAGCGCCGAGAAGCACTGCAGCGGTTGCGAATGCGGTAATTGCTTTTTTCATTTCATTTTTCCATCTGATCGGACCGCGTCGCTCATGCGCGCGGCTTTTGGAGTTTTCTGTTTTCGGATCGGGCCCGAAGGCGTCAGACGGAAGCGGACGGGGGACCGCGCTTGGATGCGGTGGCCAGATCGACGGCGACCACCGGCGGCGCGGTCATCGGCGGCGCGATGACGGCAAGCAGCAGCGGCAGCGGCCGGGACAAGGTCGCTGCGGCGGGCTGGGCCGGGGCCGAAGATCCCGCGATCAGGCAGAAATCGCAGAGCTGGTGCTGCTCGTGCGACGGCGCGCTGCCGTCCCCTGTCGTGCAGAGATCGGGCACGGTGCCGTCGGGAAGAACGTATTGCGCGAGTTCGTATGGCGTCGGCGCCGACACGGCCGGCCTGTGGGCGAAAGCCGCGAGGACGACCGCCACCAGCAGTAAGACGCGAAGCCAAAGGGCCGAACCGGGCCGGTTTTCGATGCGCAAGGCCATCATCGCCTTCAAGTGGCAATTAAGCGCGGCGCGGTCAATCAACGCGGTGCGGGCTGTGACGGAGCGCCGCATCAGTAGCTCGTCCTGCGCTCGTCGCTCGGCGCGCGGCCGAATTGCAGCCGGTAGCTCTGCGCGAAGTAGGAATGCGAGGTGAACCCGGTCGACAGCGCGACCTCGAGGATCGGGATATTGGTCTGGCGGAGCAGCTGGCGGGCGCGTTCGAGGCGAAGCGTCATGTAATAGCGGCCGGGCGTGGAATTGAGATGGCGCAGGAACAGCCTCTCGACCTGGCGCACCGACAGGTTGACCGACTGCGCCAGTTCGCCCGCCGTCAGCGGCGTTTCGAGGTTTTCGGCCATCAGTTCGGTGACCTTGCGCAACTTCTCCGACTTGCCGGACAGGTCCGGTTCCTGGCCGACGCGCTGGCGGTCGTGATGCGAACGGATGCGGTCGTGCTGGAACTGGTTGGCGACCTTGTTCGCGAGCTCGGACCCGAAATCGGAGCGCACGATCTCGAGCATCAGGTCGACCGACGTGGTGCCGCCGGCCGAGGTATAGCGCTTGCGGTCGATCTCGTAGACATTGCCGGTGCACTCGATATGCGGGAAGGCCTCGCGGAAGGAGGCGCGGTTTTCCCAGTGGATGGTGCAGCGGTGGCCCTCGAGCTGGCCGGCCTCGGCCAGCGTATGCGCGCCGATGGAAATGCCGCCGAGCGAGACGCCGCGGCGGCCAAGCGTCCGCAGCACGTTGATCACCCTGGTCTTGCCGGGAAATTCGGTCGTCAGGCCGGCAACGACGAAAACGATGTCGCTGGGCGGGATATCGGCAACGCTGTGGGCGGCCTGGATCGCCAGCCGGTTGGAGGCGTTGACCGGTTCGCCGTCATGCGACACCGTCGACCAGGCGTAATATTCCGTGTCGGCCATGCGGTTGGCCGAGCGCAGGACGTCAATCGCCGCCGCCAGGCAGAACATCGGGAAGAGGTCCGCCAGGATGAAGGAAAAATGGCGCGTCGGCGTCAGGTCGTCCCTGGTCATGACCGCGCGCTATAGCCGAGGCGAAGCCGGACGGAAAGCGGAAATCAGAAGCTCGGCGGCTGTTTGCCGGCGGCGCGGCAGGCCGAGATCAGCGTCGAGGCCATCAGCATGGCGACCGTCATCAGGCCGACCCCGCCCGGAACCGGCGTGATCGAGCCGGCGACCTTCTCGGCGCTGTCATAGTCGACATCGCCGACGACGCGGTACTTGCCCTCGCCCAGTTCCGGAGCGTCGACACGGTTGATGCCGACATCGATGACGCAGGCGCCCGGCTTGACCCAGTCGCCCTTGACCATCTCCGGACGGCCGACGGCGGCGACGAGGATATCGGCCTCGCGGCAGACCGCGGGCAGTTCCTTCGTGCGCGAATGGGCGATGGTGACCGTGGCGTTGGCGGCAAGCAGCAGATGCGCCATCGGCTTGCCGACGATGTTGGAGCGGCCGACAACCACGGCGGTCAGGCCCGACAGGTCGCCGGTGCCGAGCGCATGGCGGATCATCACCATGGAGCCGGCCGGCGTGCAGGGCACGAAGGCGGAGCCGAGCTGGCCGGTCGCCAGCTTGCCGACATTGACGAAGGAGAAACCGTCGACGTCCTTTTCCGGCGCGATCGCCTGGATGACCTTGCCGTCGTCGATATGGTCGGGAACGGGCAGCTGAACGAGAATGCCGTGGATGGTGCCGTCGGCATTGAGTTCACCGATCAGCTTGAGCAGGTCCGCTTCCGGGGTCTCGGCGGGCAGCCGGTGGGTGACCGACTTGAAACCGCATTCGTCTGCACGCTTGCCCTTGGAACGCACATAGGACTGGCTTGCCGGATCCTCGCCGACGATGACGACGGCGATGCCCGGCTGCACACCGGTCTCGCTGACGAGCTTCCCGGTCTCGGCCTTCACCTTCTCGAGCACTTCGGCGGCGATTTCCTTGCCGTCAATCCGTACAGCCATGGTCTCAATTCTCCCAGTATGAGATTCTGCTCTCATCCCTATGAGATTTCGGCGGACAATTGCACTTCTTTTTTTCGGATGAAAACCTCATACGCGGCGTTCCGTGACGGTTTTCGAGCAGTTTTCGCGATTTGCCGAAAAGAGGCGGCGAATAGCGGCCATTGCGGATGCCCTTGCACGCACGGTTAGGCACAGCTATCCCGGTCGGTCAGGAAACGGGAGCGGAAATCATGGCGGCAAACAAACAGGTCGTGCTTGTCGGCTGCGGCAATATGGGCTTCGCTATGCTGCAGGGCTGGCTGGCCTCCGAGATGCTGGCGACCGGCGACGCCTTCGTCGTCGAGCCGAATGGCGAACTGCGCGGTCGCGCGGCGGGCCTCGGCGTGACGGCAGTCGCCGATGCCGGCGCGTTGCCGGGCGGTCTCGAGGACGCCGTGGTGATCCTCGCCGTAAAGCCACAGGCAATGGATGCGGTGCTGCCCGCCTATCGCGACCTCGCTTCCCGCGGGGCGACGATCGTCAGCGTCGCGGCGGGCATCCGCATCGGGCGTTTCGAACAGGCCTATGGCGAAACGACGCCGGTGATCCGCGTCATGCCGAACACGCCGGCCGCCGTCGGCGCGGGCATGATGGTGATCTGCGCCAACGGCCATGTGGACGGCGAAACCATGGAATTCACCAAGACGCTGATGGCGGCAAGCGGCGCGATTGCGGTGATCGACGACGAGGGCCTGATGGACGCGGTCACCGCCGTCTCCGGTTCCGGCCCGGCCTATCTGTTCCACATGATCGAGGCGCTGACCGAGGCGGCCAGGGCCGCCGGCCTGCCCGACGACATCGCCGCCCTTCTGGCCGGACAGACGATCTACGGCGCGGCGGTCTACGCCAAGCAGAGCGGCGTCGCGCCGGGCACGCTGCGCGAACAGGTGACCAGCCCGAACGGCACGACCGCGGCGGCGCTGTCGGTGCTGATGGGCGACGGCCGGCTGACGAAGCTGATGACGGAAGCCGTGGAAGCGGCGCGCAACCGTTCCATCGAACTCGGCGAGTAGGAGACGGCGATGTACACGGTCCACGGCTCACCGATATCGCGCATGACGCGCGTCACATGGATGCTGGAAGAACTCGGCGAACCCTACGAGTTGCACAAGGCGCGGCTCGGCACCGGCGAACTCGCCGGCCTCAGCGCTTCGGGCAAGGGGCCGGTGCTGGTCGACGGCGATTTCGTGCTGACGGATTCGGCCGCGATCTGCCTGTACCTGGCGGACAAGCACGGCGACAAGGGCTTCGGCCCGCGTGACGCCCGCGAGCGCGCACTGATGGAAAGCTGGATGCTGTGGGCGCTGTCGGAATTCGAGGCGCCGATGTGGACCAAGCTGAAACATCGGGTGCTCCTGCCGACGGAACAGCGCGCCGACGTCAAGGCGTGGGTGATGGCCGAATTCGCTCGCGAAAGCGCGGTGCTGGAGAGGCGGCTCGACGGGCGGGACTACGCCATGGGCGATCGTTTCACCTGCGTCGACGCCGTTGTCGGCCACTGCGGAAACTGGGCGCGCAGCGGCAAGTTCGAGATCGCGTCCGACGCGGTGAACGCCTATCTCGACCGCGTGCTTGCGCGACCCGCCTACGGGCGCGCGTTGGAGCGCGAAAACCAGCTTAAAAACATGTCCTGAAGCGGATACCGGCGCCGGAATCCCCTGCAAAACAGGGCATAGCGGCTTGCCGGCATTGCGTTTCGCGAACTGTCATGCTTGAGACGCCCAAACGGAAACCGCATGTCATGATTGAAGTCAAATCCGTCTACAAACATTTCGGTGGCGTTCATGCAGTGGACAACGCGACGCTGAAAATCGAGAAGGGTTCGATCACCGGGTTGATCGGCCCGAACGGCGCCGGCAAGACCACCCTTTTCAACATCATCGCCGGCAACCTCAAACCGTCCAGCGGGCAGATCCTGCTCGACGGCGAGGACGTATCCGGCCTGCCGCCGCACCTGCTGTTCAAGAAGGGGCTGTTGCGCACCTTCCAGCTGGCGCACGAGTTCTCGACGCTGACGGTGCTGGAAAACCTGATGATGGTGCCCGATCACCAGCTCGGCGAAAGCCTGATGTCGGCGTGGTTCTCCTTCGGCGAGGTCAAGCGCCAGGAAGCCGAGATTCGCGAACGCGCGATGGAGGTGATCGAGTTCCTCAACATGACCCATGTGGCGCAGGAGCTGGCCGGCAACCTGTCCGGCGGGCAGAAGAAACTGATCGAGCTCGGCCGCACCATGATGGTCGACGCCAAGGTGGTGCTGCTCGACGAGGTGGGCGCCGGCGTCAACCGCACGCTGCTTTCCGAGATCGGCGACGCCATCGTGCGGCTGAACCGCGAGCGCGGCTACACGTTCTGCATGATCGAGCACGACATGGATTTCATCGGCAAGCTGTGCGACCCGGTGATCGTGATGGCCGAAGGCACGGTGCTGGCCGAGGGCACGGCCGACGAAGTGCGCAACAACGAGGCCGTGATCGAGGCCTATCTGGGGCGCGGGCTGAAAAACAAGACGCCGCAGGAAATGAAGGCGATGGCCGACGCGAACGGGGAGGCTGACGCCTGATGTACCTGACCGGCGAGAACATGACCGGCGGCTATGGCGGCGCCGACATCCTGAAAAACTGTACCGTGGGCGTCGAAAAGGGCGAGATCGCGGTGATCGTCGGGCCGAACGGCGCCGGCAAGTCGACGGCGATGAAGGCCATGCTCGGCATGCTGAAGCTCCGCCTCGGCCGCGTCGTGCTCGACGGCAGGGAGATCACCGGGCTGACGCCGCAGGCGCGCGTCGCCGAGGGCATCGCCTTCGTGCCGCAGACAAGCAACGTGTTTACCGGCATGAGCGTGGAAGAGAACCTGGAGATGGGCGCCTATCTGCGCCGGGACGACATCCGGGACACGATGGAGCAGGTCTATACGCTGTTTCCGATCCTGAAGGAAAAGCGCCGCCAGCTGGCCGGCGAACTTTCCGGCGGGCAGCGCCAGCAGGTGGCCGTCGGCCGGGCGCTGATGACGCGTCCCACCGTACTGATGCTCGACGAACCGACGGCCGGCGTGTCGCCGATCGTCATGGACGAACTGTTCGACCGCATTCTGGAAGTACGCAACACCGGGCTCGCCATCCTGATGGTGGAGCAGAACGCCCGTCAGGCCCTGAACATCGCCGACCGCGGCTATGTGCTGGTCGGCGGCGAAAACTGGCGCACCGGGACCGGCCACGAGTTGCTGGCCAATCCCGAAGTGCGCAAGTCCTTCCTCGGAGGCTGACGATGCCCGACGTAACCGACATTCTCAACGCGCTGGTGCTGATGACGAATTTCGTCTTCGTGCCGGCGCTCGCCTACGGCTCGCAGCTGGCGCTCGGCGCACTCGGCGTGACGCTGGTCTTCGGCATTCTCCGTTTCGCCAACTTCGCCCATGGCGACCTGATGGCCTTCGGAACGACGATGACCATCCTGTTCACCTGGCTGCTGCAGGCCAACGGCGTCAGCTTCGGCATCATGCCGACGGCGCTGCTGGCGCTGTTGCCGGCGATCATCGTTACCGCGGTCGTGGCGATCTTCATCGACAAGGCGGTTTTTGCATTCTACCGCAAGCGCCGCGCGGCGCCGGTGGTGCTGGTGATCGCCTCGGTCGGCGTGATGTTCATGCTTTCCGCCGTGGTGCGCTTCATCATGGGCACCGAGGACCGCCGCTTCACCGACGGCGAGCGCTTCCTGGTCCGCGCGCTCGACTTCAAGAAATGGAGCGGGCTCGACGAGGGGCTGGCGGTCCAGACGACGCAGGCGATCACCGTCATCGTCACCATCGTCGTCGTCGCCGCATTGTTCGTCTTCCTCAACCGCACGCGCACCGGCAAGGCGATGCGCGCCTATTCCGACAACGAGGACCTGGCGCTGCTGTCGGGCATCAATCCGGATCGCATCGTCATGGTGACCTGGATCATCGCCGCCGCGCTGGCGACGATCGCGGGCGCGCTCTACGGCCTCGACAAGAGCTTCAAGCCGTTCACCTACCTGCAATTGCTGCTGCCGATCTTCGCGGCGGCGATCGTCGGCGGCATCGGCCAGCCGGTCGGCGCCGTGGTCGGCGGCTATGTCATCGCCTTCTCCGAGGTGATGCTGACCTACGCCTACAAGAAATTCGCCACCTATCTGCTGCCGGAGCAGTTCGCGCCGGAGGGGCTGCTGCAGTTCCTGTCGACCGACTACAAGTTCGCGATCTCCTTCATCATCCTCGTGCTGGTGCTGTTGATCCGGCCGACCGGCATCTTCCGGGGGAAAGTGTTATGACGACGAGCGACGCAAACACCGCACCATCCGACGACAGCAGCGCGGCACCGCCGCCGCCGGCCGCCATCGTGCGGCAGAAGCAGAGCCCGTTGCGCGCTCCGCTCGCCTTCCTGGCGATGGGCTTGCTGCTCGTCCTCGTCGGCGCCTTCCAGTCCTGGTCGGTGGCGCTTGCCATTTTAAACATGAGCCTGATCTCCGCGCTGATGGCGATGGGACTCAACCTGCAATGGGGCTATGCCGGCCTGTTCAACGCCGGCGTGATGGCGTTCACGGCGCTCGGCGGCCTGGCCGCAGTCGTGGTGTCGCATCCGCCGGTCTGGGAAGCGCTGGCTGCCGGGGGACGGTCGATGGCGCTTTCCGGCGTGATCCTGATCGCCACCATAGCGACGGTTGCTTTCGTTACATCCGCCGTGAAAGGCGGGATGCGGAAATTTGCCGCCCTCGCCGTCGTCGCTGTCGGCTACGTGCTGCTGCGCCCGGTCTTCACCGACGCGGTGATGTCGATCGAGGCGGTCGATCCCGCGCGCACCGGCTTCATCGGCGGGCTTGGCCTGCCGATCACCGTCGCCTGGCTGACCGGCGGAATCTTCGCCGCAGCCGTCGCCTGGCTGATCGGCAAGGTGGCGCTGGGCCTGAGGTCCGACTACCTCGCCATCGCGACGCTCGGCATTTCCGAAATCGTCATCGCCGTCCTGAAGAACGAGGACTGGCTGGCGCGCGGCGTGAAGAACGTCACCGGCCTGGCGCGCCCGCTGCCGGTGCCCTACGAGATCGAGTTGCAGCAGAAACCGTGGTTCATCGACCTGGTGAGCCGGTTCCATGCCGCCGCGCTGGACGCCGCGCCCGACGCGGCCGCGCGCGAGGCAATGCTGAGGCAATTGCTGATCGACGGCGCCAGCGCCTATGTGAAGATCGCCTATGCCGTCCTGTTCACGATCGTCCTGCTGATCATCCTGGCACTGTGCGTGCGGGCGCTGAATTCGCCCTGGGGCCGGATGATGCGCGCCGTCCGCGACAACGAGGAAGCCGCAGCCGCGATGGGCAAGGACATCAAGGCACGGCATCTCCAGGTCTTCGTGCTCGGCTCGGCGATCATCGGCATCGCCGGCGCGATGATGACGACTCTCGACGGCCAGTTCACGCCCGGCACCTACAACCCGCTGCGCTTTACCTTCCTGATCTGGGTGATGGTGATCGTCGGCGGTTCCGGCAACAATCTGGGCGCGGTGCTCGGCGGTTTCCTGATCTGGTTCATCTGGGTGGAGGCGGAACCGGCCGGGCGATGGATCGTCGAGGCGGTCAGTGCCAACATGGATCCGAACACGCCGCTCTACCGCCACCTGCAGGACATCGCCGCGCCGTTCCGCCTGTTCATGATGGGGCTGGTGCTGCTCATCGTGATGCGGTTCTCGCCGCGCGGCATATTGCCGGAAAAGGTCCGGCACAGCTGACCGCCACCCAACCGCCGAAACGGCGACATTGACGACCGTCAACCGACGACGGCTGCCGTCGGTCTATGATCCGGTTTGTTTCGCAGCGTTGGGAGAATTTGCCATGAAGACGTTTCTGGCTCTTGCCGTCGGCCTCGCGCTCCTCGTGAGCGCCGGTTGCGCGACGTCCGGCCGCTACCCGATATCGGGCGAAAAGTGCAATCCGGACGACCCCGTGAAGGGGATGAGCGCACCGAAGTGCGTGGAAGTAACGGCCGGCTGATGCATTTATGCGGCGGCGGGAAACGGCGGTTATGCCACGGCCGTTTCCCGCCTGCTGGCGTTCGGCTTAAAGCCGCGCCCCTGCCCGCCAGCGGTCCGGGGTGACGAACCTGCCCTGCCACAAACCGAGTTGGCGCGCTTCGGCTTCCATTTCGTCCATGACGTAATCGAGCCCGCCGCCCATCCGGTCCGGAACGGCCCAGCCGTCGGAAATCAGCCGCGAACCGATGTCGCGTCCGGAAAAATCGTAACAACGCACATCGCGCCACTCGCCGTCGCCCGGGCCGACGAGGTCGCATGTCAGTATGCCGTCGATCATCCGCGCCAGCGCGTCGCGCGACTGCTCCCCGCACATGTATTTGCCGCCGTCGGCGCCAATGCATTGCTGACCGATTTCCGGCGCATCGACCGCATGCAGGCGGTACTGCCTGCCGGAGTCGTCGCTGAAGCTCCTGCCGTCGATGGCCTCGGGGTGAGAGAGAAGCACGTAGTCGCTGTTGCCGGCCTCGGCTCCGCCCGAAAGCAGGGCCGCCGCCAGGATCGCGCCCGGAAGTGCCTTTGCGATTCTTCTCATCTGCGTATCAACTCCTTCCTTCCGTGTTCCTGCACGGGCGCCCGAAGCGGATGCGAAACCGGCCCCGCATTCCGGCCGGTTGTCCTGGTGCCTCGAGCGGTCCGTTCAGATCGGATACGACACCGCAAAAGGCCGCGCGCTGGCTCATTTATTTATGAGCCGGCTATATAAAAGATAGCAAAGGAAACGCGGCTTTTCCACACCGAGCCGCGCAAAAGGCTGCGACACGGCGCGGGCTCTCGCGGTCATGCGAACGCGCGACGCGAAAACGTAATGGCAAACATTCTTATAGAAATCAGCTATTTAGCGATGGGAACGGGTGGCCTAATTTCACCGATCGCGGATGCTTCGACTCGTCGAATTTTTCAACGCGACAAACGCATGACAGAAATATGTAACCCGGATGACAGCCAATCAGCGCGAATCACCTGGCGAATTGCGCACAAAAAACCCCGGGACGCTGACGCATCCCGGGGTCGTGTTTCGAAGGTCGGGATTGCGGCTTAGCGCACCTTGACCGTCTTCCAGGCACCGCCGTCGATGACCAGTTCCTTGTAGGAACCGAGCGCTTCGCCGACATCGGTGAACTCAACGCCGGTTGCACCCTGGTAGTCGATGTCCGTACCGGCAGCGACCAGTTCGAGGGCCTTGGCAAGTTCACCCGGGCCAATCGGCTCGCCCGGCGCGTTGGCCAGATCCATCACGTTGCCGGCAATGGCGGCACGGTCGGCTGCGCCGGCCTTCTGCATGGCGAGGATCATCAGCGCGGCGGCATCGTAGCTTTCGCCGCGATACGGGCCGGTGCCGGTGATGCCCGAGTCGGCAGCCATCTTGTCGAACATGGCGGCTGCTTCGGATTCGGAACCCGGAGCCGTGCCGACGACCTTGGCGGCATCGAGACCGGAAACCGTGAGCAGCGAGTCGCCGATCATGCCGTCGCCGAGCGCGAAGGTTTCGAATGCGCCGGTGTCGATGGCGTTCTGCATGATGCCGCGACCGCCCTGGTCGACATAGCCGAGCACGGCGAGCGCGTCGCCGCCGGCAGCCGCCAGCGCACCGACTTCAGCCGCGTAGTCGCCCTTGCCGTCTTCATGAGCGGCAGTGATGGTGACCGTGCCGCCACGCTCCTGGAAGGCTGCCGCGAAAGAATCGGCGAGGCCCTTGCCGTAGTCGTTGTTGGTGTAGGTGATGGCGATCGACTTGATGCCCTGCTCCATAACCACATCGGCCAGAACCTGGCCCTGGCGGGCATCCGACGGCGCGGTGCGGAAGAACAGGCCGTTGTCCTCGATCGTCGACAGCGCCGGCGATGTCGCCGACGGCGAGATCATGACGACGCCGTTGGGGATCGCAACGTTGTTGGCGATGGCGGTGGTCACGCCCGAGCAGTCCGCGCCCATGATGGACACGACGTTGTCGGAGGTGATCAGGCGCTCGGCGGCAGCGGAAGCGGCGGCCGCATCGACGCAGGTCGAGTCACCGCGCACGGAGGTGATCGTCTCGCCGCCGAGGAACTTGCCGGAATCGGAAGCTTCCTTCATCGCCAGCTCCGCGCCGGCAGCCATGTCAGGCGTCAGCGATTCGATCGGGCCAGTGAAACCGAGAATAACGCCCATCTTCACTTCGGCCTGTGCACCAACGGAAAGCGCGAGAACGCTCGCCGCTGCAAGAAGTGCCTTTTTCATAATCCAATTTCTCCCTTTTGTTTCGCAATTCCCGGGGCATACAGAAGATTCCGTGTTCGCTGCCGGGAAAGCCGAATGGGTTTTAAAGCCTACTCCGAAGCCGGGTGCAAGCGGTTTGGAAGACCGTGTTCAAGCGGCAGAATTCACGTCAGGCGGCAATTCGCCGGATGCCGAGGCGAATCCGGGCGGATTCTCAACCCGCGAGACAGCCGCCTGCAAACGATTGCTATTCCTGGGAAAAACTGAAGTCCGGCAGCGACTTCAGCGCCTGGCCGAGCGCCTCGCCCCAGTTGGTCGAGATCGTCTGGTAATAGGCATCGTCGGCCTCGATGCGATGGGAAATGCCAAGGCGGTACGTGTCTGCCTCGTAGAGCTGTATATCCAGCGGCAGGCCGACAGACAGGTTGGCCTTGATGGTGGAATCGAAGGAGACCAGCATCAGCTTCACCGCGTCCTCGAAGCTCATGTCGGGATCGTAGGCGCGCACCAGGATCGGCCGGCCATACTTGGTCTCGCCGATCTGGAAGAAAGGCGTGTCGCCATTCGCCTCGATGAAGTTGCCTTCCGGGTAGATCATGAACAGCCGCGGCTCCGAACCGCGGATCTGGCCGCCGAGGATCAGCGTCGCGTTGAACGAGGAATCCGCCGTCTGGCCGCTCATCGCGTTGGCATGGATGACCTCGCGCAGCGTCTCGCCGATTTCGCGCGCGGCCTGGAACATGGACGGCGTTTCGAGGATCGACGGATTGCGGTCGTGCGGCGCCTTGGAGCGCTCGTCGAGCAGGCTGACCACCGACTGCGTCGTGGCGAGGTTGCCGGCCGTCATCAACATCATGACGCGCTCTCCCGGCACATGCCAGGAGAACGTCTTGCGGAAGACGGAGACGTTGTCGACACCGGCATTGGTGCGGGTGTCCGACATGAAAACAAGGCCCTTGTTCAGGCGAAGGCCGACGCAGTAGGTCATTCAGGTGATTCCAGCCCGGGTTGCGGTATATTTATTGCTGGACCTGCAAGGTTACAACCATGCTTTCGGGGCTATCTCCGAGTCGCAGTCCGGAGACGGGCGCGGCCTCGGTGTAATCGAGGCCGGTGGCGACGCGGACATAGCGCGTATCTGGTGAAATGCCGTTGGACACATCGAATCCAACCCAGCCGATGCCTTCGACATGGGCCTCGGCCCAGGCATGGCTGGCATCCTGGTGGACGCGGTCGTCCATCATCAGGTAGCCGCTGACATAGCGCGCCGGAATGTTGAGGGCGCGCGCGGCGGCAACGAAGATATGGGCATGGTCCTGACAGACGCCGAAGCCATGGTCGATGGCTTCCTCCGCCGTCGTCGCGGAATCGGTGCGGCCGGTCTCGTAGGAAACGGTCTCGCCGATCAGGCTCGACAGCGCATGCAGCTTCTCGATGTCGTCGGTGAAATCGCCTGCCGCCTGCTTGGCGAGCCGGCGCACATTGTTGCCGGCGCGGGTCAGCGGCGTCGAACGCAGAAACAGCCACAGCGGCGCGAAACCGCCATGGGCGCCGACAACGCCGGCGGTATCGGCGATATCGACGACGCCCTTGCAATGGATGTTGATCTCGGTGCTGCCATCGTCGAAGGAGACGAGCACGACATGGTTGTTGTGCTGGTCGTCATATTCGAGCTGCTTGCTGCCTCCCTCGACGCTGATATCCCACGACAGGACCGTCTGGCCGGCACGCGATTTCGGTGTCAGGCGCAATTGCTGCAGGGCGTAGTGAACCGGGTGGTCGTAGCGGTACTGGGTGTTGTGGGAAATGGTCAGCTGCATGGTCTATCCGTTGAACCGGTAGTCCTGCTCGATCTGACCGCCGAGCATGTTGTTATCACGGATAAAGCCTTCGAGGAATTCGTGCAGCCCCTTGTCGAAGATCATGTCCACCGAATTTGAGCGGAGCCGGTCGAGCACGCCTTCGGCGGTGTCGTGGCAAGGAAGGCGCTCGCCGTAGTCGTCGGCGAGATAGGCAAGGTTGTCGACGATCTTGGTGTAGCAGAAGGTGAGCGAGCGCGGCAGCCTGCGGTCGAGGATGAGAAATTCGGCGATACCGCGCGAATTGACGTCTCCGTCGTTGAGCCAGCGATAGGCGCGCTGGGCGGAAACGGAGCGCAGAATGGTCTCCCACTGGACGTTGTCGAGCGAGGAGCCGACATGCATGGCCGACGGCAGCAGGACGTAATATTTCACGTCGAGTATGCGCGCGGTGTTGTCGGCACGTTCGAGGAACGTGCCAAGGCGGGCGAAATCGTAGATTTCGTTGCGCAGCATGGTGCCGTGCAGCGCGGCGCGCACCAACGCGCTTTGCTGACGGATCAGGGCCAGCGTCTCGGGCAGATCCTGCTCGCGAACCGGCCGCGCAAGCGCGTCCTTGAGCGCCAGCCAGCATTCATTCGTCGCCTCCCAAACCTCCCGGGTCAGCGCCGTGCGAACGAGGCGGGCATTGTTGCGGGCACCCTCGACCACGGAGATCACGCTTGACGAGTTGTTACGGTCGCGCAGCAGGAAATCGATCACCGTCCCGGAATCCGCCTTGTCGTGGCGGGACAGGAAGCCGGCCTGCACGCCGGCGGTCTGGATGACCGACATCCACTCGTCCTCGGCGGAGGTCGAGCGCGTCAACGACATCCGGAAACCGGCCTCGACGAGGCGTGCGGTGTTCTCGCTGCGCTCGAGGTAGCGAAACATCCAGAACAGGCCGCCTGCCGTCTTGCCGAGCATCTATTCCTCCAGCACCCAGGTGTCCTTGGTGCCGCCTCCCTGGCTGGAGTTGACGACAAGGGACCCCTGTTTCAGCGCGACGCGCGTCAGCCCGCCGGGCGTGATGTTGATGCCGTTGGGCGAGACCAGCACGAATGGGCGCAAATCGACATGGCGCGGCGCCAGGCCCTTTTTCGTCAGGATCGGCACGGTGGAAAGCGACAGCGTCGGCTGGGCGATGTAGTTGGCGGGCTTGGCCTTAAGCTTGTCGCGGAAGGCCGCGATTTCGCGCTTCGAGGCGGCCGGGCCGACCAGCATGCCGTAACCGCCGGAGCCATGCACCTCCTTGACGACCAGCTCGTCGAGATGGTCGAGAACATAGGCAAGCGAATCCGGCTCCGAACAGCGCCAGGTCGGCACGTTCTTCAGGATCGCCTTCTCGCCGGTGTAGAATTCGACGATATCCGGCATGTAGGAATAGATCGCCTTGTCGTCGGCGATGCCGGTGCCGGGCGCGTTGGCGATGGTGATGCCGCCGGCGCGGTAGACGTCCATGATGCCGGGGACGCCGAGCAGCGACTGCGGGTTGAAATTCAGCGGATCGAGGAAGTCGTCATCGACGCGGCGGTAGATCACGTCGATCGGCGTGTAGCCGCGCGTCGTGCGCATGGCGATGCGGCCGTCGACGACACGCAGGTCGTGCCCCTCGACCAGTTCGGCGCCCATCTGGTCGGCCAGGAAGGCGTGCTCGAAATAGGCCGAGTTGTGAATGCCGGGCGTCAGGACGGCGACCACGGGCTTGCCGTCACAGGCGGACGGCGAGCAGGCGGCCAGCGAGCGGCGCAGGTTCTTCGGATAGTCGCTGACCGGCTGGACACGGATCTTGGCGAACAGTTCCGGGAACATCTGCAGCATCGTCTCGCGGTTCTCCAGCATGTAGGAGACACCGGAAGGGGTGCGGGCGTTGTCCTCCAGCACGAAGAACTCGTCCTCGCCGGTGCGCACGATGTCGACGCCGACGATATGGGTGTAGATGTTGCCCGGCGGGGCGACGCCAATCATCTTGGCCAGGAAGGCGTCGTTGTTGGCGATCAGTTCGACCGGGATGCGGCCGGCGCGCAAGATCTCCTGGCGGTGGTAGATGTCGTAGAGAAAGGCGTTGATGGCGCGGACGCGCTGCTCGATGCCGCGCGACAGGCGCGCCCATTCGCGCCCGGAAATGACGCGCGGCACGATGTCGAACGGAATAAGCCGCTCGCTCGCCTCTTCCTGACCATAGACATTGAAGGTGATGCCGGTGCGGCGGAAAAAGGTTTCCGCCTCCTTGGACTTCCGGCTCAAACGCGCCGTATCCTCGGCGACGAACCAGTCGTGATAATCCTTGTATGGCAAACGCGGCTGGCCCTCGCCATCCAACATCTCGTCAAAGAAACCGCCCGCTTGCTCCATTCCGACAAGCTTATGACATTGCCGGAATTGTGCAAGTGCATGCTTGCGTAGCGGAAAGGCATATCAGCGGAGTGTCTGCCGAAAGTGTCGGCAATCAGCCTGTTTGGCGAGCAAACGGAGGCCGGATATATCCGGCATTCGGCGGCAACGCGTTGCGCGTATTCCCTCGCCGGGCGATGATGCGACGAACTGGAGAGGAGGAGAGACGCCATGATCTGCGAGATCGTCACGTTCCCAGCCCCGGCCGGAGCGAGCCGGGACGACATCGTCGCCGATGCGCGCCATGTCGTGGCGCGCTGGCAATCCGAAAAGGAACTCGTACGCAAGCACTTCGTGTGGAGCGACGACGGGACGACGCTGAAGGGCATCTATTTCTGGACGTCGCGCGCCGCCGCCGAACGCGCGCATGACGCCGAATGGCAGAAGTCGGTGAGGGAGCGCAGCGGCGCGGCGCCGGAGATCGCCTATTTCGACGCCTTCATGATCATCGACAACGCGGCCGGCACGGTCGCGGAATATCCGCCGGAAAGCGCGGACGCCTAGCGGGCCTGGCAGGCACTGCACAGTCCGCGGATTTCCACCGTGGTCTTGTGCGGGACGAAGCCGGCCTCGACGGTCAGCGATTTCAGCGATGCGACCAGCGCCTGGTCGGTGATTTCGGAGACCTTGCCGCAGTTCTCGCAGATCGTGAAGGCGACCGTGGCGTGACCGTCGCAACCGGGATGGCGGCAGGCGACGAAGGCGTTCAGGCTTTCCAGGCGATGCACCATGCCGAGGTCGAGAAGCTTGTCGAGCGCGCGGTAGACCTGCAGCGGCGCGCGCAGGCCTTCGCCGCTCAGCTGGTCGAGGATGTTGTAGGCCGTCAACGGCGTGTCGGCGCCCTCGAGCGCGCCGAATACAAGCGCCTGATTGCGCGTCAGGTCCGGCTTTTCGGCGTGATCATGGGCGACGTTCATGCGCTTCTCCGGTTTTGCGGCGGCCGAGAGGCAAAAGGCTGGCGATGAAGAAGACGAGGGCCGCGACGACTATGCTGGGGCCCGAGGGCGTGTCCCATTGAAGCGAGGCATAGAGGCCGGCAATGACGGAGAGCACGCCGGCGATGCTCGCATAGACGGCCATCGCCTCCGGTCCGGCGGAAAAGCGGCGGGCGGTGGCAGCCGGGATGATGAGCAACGCCGTGATCAGCAGGACGCCGACAATCTTCATGGCGATGGCAATGACGACGGCCAGCAGCAGCATGAAGATGAAATTGGCGCGGTCCGGTTTCATGCCCTCGGCCTCGGCGAGTTCTGGATTGACGGTCGCGGCAAACAGCGCCTTCCAGATCATGGCGAGCACGACGAGGACTCCGACGCCGCCGGCATAGATGACGGCGATATCGGTTTTCGACACGGCGAGGATATCGCCGAACAGCAGGCCCATCAGGTCGATGCGCACCCAGGTCATGAAGGCGAGCGCGACGAGGCCGAGCGCCAGCGCGGAATGCGACAACAGGCCGAGCAGCGCATCGGCGGAGAGGCCGGCCCGGCGCTGCAGCCACAACAGGCTGAGCGCGATGACGACGGCGACGGAGAAAACGGCAAGCGTCACGTCGATCTCGAGCAGGAAGGCGATGGCGACGCCGAGCAGCGCGGCGTGGGACAGCGTATCGCCGAAATAGGCGAGCCGGCGCCAGACGATGAAACAGCCGAGCGGCCCGGTCACAAAGGCGACACCGGCGCCAGCGACCAGCGCACGGACGAAGAAGTCATTCAGCATTGCCGGTTCCCCTGGCGCCATCGGCCGAATGATCGTGGTCATGATGATGACCGTCGTCGGGATGGCAGTGTCCGGTGACCGTGCCGTCGGCATGGCGCACCCGGCCGTCCGGTAGGTGGGTGTGGTCGTGATGGTGGCGGTAGACGGCGAGCTGGGCGGCGCCGCGCGCACCGAACAGCTTGCGGTATTCCGGGCTCTCGGCGACGGCCTGCGGCGTGCCGTGGCAGCAGACATGGCCGTTCAGGCAGATGACGCGATCGGTCGCCGCCATGACGACATGCAGGTCGTGCGAGATCAGCAGGATGCCGCAATGCAGCCGGTCGCGGATTTCCGCGATCAGTTCGTAAAGCGCGATCTCGCCGGAGAAATCGACACCCTGGACCGGTTCGTCGAGGACGAGGAGATCGGGGCGGCGGGCAATGGCGCGGGCAAGCAGCGCCCGCTGGAACTCGCCGCCGGACAGATTGCGCACCTCGGCATGGGCCAGGTGGGCGATGCCGGTTTCCGCCAGCGCCGCCTCCTTTTCGTCGCGGGCCAGCGGATTGGTCAGCGTCAGGAAGCGGTCGACGGTGAGCGGCAGGGTCCAGTCGACGGCGACCTTCTGCGGCACGTAGCCGACACGCAGGCCTCCGGCGCGGGTCGCCCTGCCCTCGCTCGGCGCGATGATGCCAAGCGCCATGCGGGCGGTGGTCGACTTGCCGGAGCCGTTCGGGCCGATCAGCGTGACGATCTCGCCGCGCTGGACATCGAGATCGATGTCGCGCACCAGCCAGCGGCCCGAGCGTTCGACGCCGGCCTGTTCGAGGCGCACCAGCGATTGCGGTGATTGCAGCACGATGTCTTCCTTTTCCGGTCGAAGCCTTTGGCCCGGCTTGACGGCCGCGTCAATCTCAGGCTATCCGATATCGCGATGTAATGATATAACATCACATGTTTAGTCAACAAGCTCCGACAGGATCGCCCGATGAAAACCCGCCAGACCCTTCTGCTTGCCTCCGTCTTGCTGCCGGTCACGATCGCATCCGCCCATGCCGAGGTGAAGGTGATCGCCTCGATCAAGCCGGTCCATTCGCTGGTCGCCGCCATTATGGAAGGTGCCGGCGAGCCGGGACTGGTCGTCGAAGGCGCATCGTCGCCGCACACCTACAGCCTGAAACCGTCGCAAGCGGCGGCGCTGCAGGATGCCGACGTGATCTTCTGGATCGGCGAACGGCTGGAAACCTTCCTGGAAAAGCCGATCAAGACCATCGGCGAGAAGACGAAGGCGGTCGAACTGATCGACGCTTACGGAATGGAAACGCTCGGTTTTCGCGCGGGCGGCGCCTTCGAGACGCACATGCATGACGAAGGCCATACCGATACCGATGACGACCATGGCGAGGAACATGCCGCAGAAGACGAGCACGGTCATGAACATGACCATGACGACATCGACATGCATGTCTGGCTCGATCCGGTGAACGCCCGGGCGATGGCGCAGGAGATTGCCGGAACGCTTGCCGGGTCCGATCCGGACAATGCGGCGCTCTACCAAGCCAACGCAGCCGCCCTTTCCGCCCGGCTCGATGCGCTGACCACCGAACTGGCAGCGGAACTGGAGCCGGTACGCGGCACCGGCTATATCGTCTTCCACGACGCCTACCAGTATTTCGAACGCCGTTTCGGACTGACGCCGGCGGGATCGATCACCGTGTCGCCGGATGTCATGCCGGGCGCGGACCGGTTGCGGGAGATCCAGACGAAGGTGCGTGAGCTGAGCGCGACCTGCGTCTTCGCAGAACCGCAATTCGAGCCGAAACTGGTCACGGTCGCCATCGAGGGCAGCGAGGCGCGCTCGGCGGTTCTCGACCCCTTGGGCGCGGAAATCGCGGCGGGACCGGATCTCTACTTCGATGTGCTGCGCGGGATGGCGGCGTCGTTCAAGGGATGCCTCGCCGACGCTTCATGACGTTGCGGCACTTTCTCGAATAGTGAAAAATCGTCATTGATGTTCGTCAAGGCGCATTGGTAAACAAAACCTTACAAGGTCTCTTTTGCCGGCAGCGCGATCCGCCGGCGAAAGAAGGGAGGTTTAATGGCCAATGCGATCACCCCGAAAAAGATAGAACTCGGCGAGCACAAACTTGGCGGCATCCTCGCCGCGCCGGAGGCCGCGAAGGGCCTCGTGATCTTCGCCCATGGCAGCGGATCGAGCCGGTTCAGCCCGCGCAACACCTTCGTCGCCGAAACGCTGCAGCAGCGCGGTTTCGCGACGCTGCTGTTCGACCTGCTGACGGAGCGCGAAGCGCTCGACCGGCGCAACGTCTTCGACATCTCGTTGCTCGGCGAGCGTGTCGCCGAAGCGGTCGCGTGGGCGAACGGACAGGATGAAACGAAGGATTTTCCGATCGGCCTGTTCGGCGCAAGCACGGGAGCCGCGGCGGCCCTCGTCGCGGCAGCGGACCTGCCGGAAACGGTCAGCGCCGTGGTTTCGCGCGGCGGACGACCCGACCTCGCCGGCCAGGCGCTGTTCCGAGTCAAGGCGCCGACACTGCTGATCGTCGGCGGACATGACTACGAGGTCATCGACCTCAATCGCGAGGCCCAGGCTATGATGCGCTGCGAGACGCGCCTGGCGATCGTGCCGGGCGCGACGCATCTGTTCGAGGAAGAGGGCACGCTGGAGCAGGTGGTCGACCTGGCCGGAGCCTGGTTCGCCATGCACATGGCCCCGGCGGAATAATCAGTCTGGTCCCTGCTGCAGCTTGCGGGCCAGCCCGGCGGCGCATTTGAGCAGCGCGTCGATCATCGGCGTGTGCGGTTCACGCTCGGCGGCGACCGCGCCGATCATCTGGCTGGCGTCCGGTTCGACCAGCGGGATGGAGCGGATTTCCCCGGCAGGCTCAAAAATCGAAACGATCTTCTCGGGCAGGATGCCGCAGCATGTCCCCATCAGGACATGCGAGACGATGGCGATCATGGAATCGGATTCCAGCACCGGCTTCGCCTCGACACCGGCCTGGGCGAGATAGCCATCGATAATCCGGCGGTTCTGCATGGCCGGCGTCAGCAGACATAGCGGCTGGTCGGCGACCTCCGCCCAGGTGATGGCGGAGCGGCCGGCGAACAGTTCCGGGTCGGCGGTGACGAACACATAGCGCTCCGCATAAAGCGGCACCGCGGCGACGCGGCCGAGCGGCTCGTTCGCCATGTAGGTAATGCCGACATCGATCTCGAGATTGTCGATCAGGTCGAGGATTTCCATCGAGGTGCGCGACAGGACGACAAAAGTCACGTTGGGATGGCTGGACTGGAATGCCGTGGTGAGCTCGCGCACCATCGGCAGGGCGGTCGGGATCGCGGCGATACGCACCCGGCCGGACAGACCCTGTTTCGCCATCCGTACTTCCATGCGCATCGAGCGTGCGTCGCCGACAATGCGGCGCGCCCATTCGAGCACGAGTTCGCCTTCGGCGGTCAGGCCCTGGAAGCGCGAACCGCGCTGCACGAGCATGACGCCCAGCTGATCCTCCAGCTGCTTGATTGAGGCCGAAAGCGTCGGCTGGGAAATGTTGCAGGCTTCCGCCGCCTTGCCGAAATGCTTCTCGCGGGCAAGCGCCAGGAAGAGTTCCAGCTTGTCGATCATGGCCTTGCCGGCCGGCAGGCGGCCTGTCGTGTCGAATTCATTGCGGTTCCATCCGGGCGTGCGCCGTTGCCGGCTATTTAGATCGTTTCGGTCCGGAAAGGAAACCATCCGCCTGGAGCGTGAGGGTGGCACTCCGGGGCACGGTGCCCCGGAGTGTCTGAGCGGTTACTCGGCCGCGGCCGGTTTCGCGCCCGCTTCCATGTGGTGCCTCTGGTGAACAGGACGCACCAGGGAGTTGGCGATCAGCGCGATCACCAGAAGCGCCGCCATGGCGTACATCGTGGTGTTGTACAGGCTGGGAGTCGGATCGACGGTGCCCGCCGGCGCGATCTCCATCAGACGGGCGATGGTGACCGTCTTGGCGGCGACGAGCTGGTCGAGCTGGTCGATGCCGGCGCCGAACTTCTCCTGGAATGCGGCGGCGTCGACCCTGGACGCAAGATCCTTGATCGACCCGGTCACCGACACGTTGCGCAGCTGGGTGATGGCGAGCGGGCCAAGCACGCCGGCCGTCGACCATGCGGTCAGCAGGCGGCCATGGATGCCGCCGACATATTTCGTTCCGAAGATGTCGGCGAGGTAGGCCGGAATGGTGGCGAAGCCGCCGCCATACATGGTGAAGATGATCATCGTCGCGCCGTAGAACATGACCAGCCAGGTGACGACCGGATTGACCGAGACCTGCTGCGCGGCGAACGGGATCGAGAGGTAGAGCACGATGCCGAGCACGAAGAAGATGTGGTAGGTGTTCTTGCGGCCGATGAAGTCCGACGTCGACGCCCAGAAGAAGCGGCCGACCATGTTGAAGACCGAGATCATGAACACGTAGGTCGCAGCGAAGGCCGAGTTGACGACCAGCGGCAGCGTCGTGCCGAAGATTTCCGTCATCATCGTCTTGGCAACGCCGATCACGCCGATACCGGCGGTCACATTGAAGCAGAGCACGATCCAGAGCAGCCAGAACTGCGGCGTCTTCAGCGCCTGGTCGATATGGACGTCGTTCTGGGTGATCATCTTGCGCGATGCGGCGTCGGCCGTCGGCGGTGTCCAGCCGGCCGGCTTCCAGCCCTCGCGCGGAACGCGATAGGAGAAGGCCGCGATCATCATGACGACGAAATAGGCCACGCCGAGGGTGAAGAAGGTCATCGCGGCGCCGGTGTTGCCGGTGCCGGCGACATAGACGCCTTCCTGAAGCGGCACAGGCGCATTCGCCACCTGTTTCGCCGTCGCGACGACGACCTCGACCATCTGGCCGTTGAACTCGGCCATGCGGCGTCCGCCCTCTGTGACGAGTTCGACAGCGCCTTCGGCACCGAGATATTGCGGTGCCTTGTAGAAGATGCCGAGCAGGGTCTCCTTGATCGGGGTGGCGATCATCGCGCCGCCGCCGAAGCCCATGATGGCCATGCCGGTCGCCATGCCGCGCCTGTCGGGGAACCACCGGATCAATGTCGAGACCGGCGAGACATAGCCGAGACCGAGACCGCAACCGCCGATCACGCCGTAGCCGAGATAGACCAGCCAGAGCTGGTGAGTGAGAATACCCAGGCCGCCGATGATGAAGCCGCCGCCCCAGCAGAGCGCGGCGACCACGCCGACCATGCGCGGGCCGACTTCCTCAAGCCACTTGCCGGCGAAAGCCGCGGCAAGGCCGAGGAACACGATGGCCACGGAGAAGATCCAGACCACGGACTGCAGGCTCCAGTCGCCGGACGAGCCCGCCACGACGCCGAACTCCTTGGTCAGCGGCGGATTGAAGATGCTCCATGCATAGACCGAGCCGATGCACAGATGGATGGCAATGGATGCCGGCGGAACCTTCCACCGGTTGAAATCGTCATGCGCGACGATGTGTTCCTTTTTCAGGCGATCGAACATTCGCTTCCCTCCCGAGCAACGCCGCGGCGTTGCGATTGCATTCAGCGAGTACGCCGGATGGCGTGTCCCCGGCCGGATGCGCCTCCACGCGCCCGGCAGATATGCATTGCAACCGCCGTGCCAGAACCGGCCGGCGGGCGAACTGCCCGGAAGCGCGGCAGTTTCGAGGACGGGGGAGAAGGCGGCGGCAGCGACAGGTGCGACATTCTGTCCGGCGCCGGACAGAATGTCGCAAGCTACCTTGCGTCAGGTTTCCGGCGCCTGCGGCAGCCAGATGGTGAAGGTGGTGCCCTCGTTCTCGGCGGTCTCGATCGAGATCGTGCCGTTGTTGCGCTGAACGAGCATCTGGGTGATCGACAGGCCGAGACCGGTGCCTTCGGACCGCTTGGTCGTGAAGAACGGGTCGAAGATGCGCTCGAGGATTTCCGGCGGGATGCCGGTGCCGGTGTCGGACACGGTGATGGCGACGCCGGGCTTGCCGTCGACGTCGGCATCGCGCGAGGCGATCTTCAACGTGCCGCCTTCCGGCATGGCGTGTATAGCGTTGACGATCAGGTTGATCAGGATCTGTTGCAGTTCGGTGCGGTTGGCGAGGACGACGCGCTCGGTCGCATCGTCGCGCTCAAGCTCGATCTCGTTCTTCTTCAGGAGATGACGGACCAGCGGCAGGCAGTCGGAAATCACCGTCTGCGGCCGGTCCCGGTCGACGAAGCCAGCATATTCCTCCGGCCTTGCGAATTGCAAAAGCTTGGTGACGATCTGGTTCATCCGGTCGGCCTGCTCGTCGATCAGGCGGAACTCGGTCTCGGCCTCTTTCGCCTTTTCGCCGACGATGTTGCGCAGCACTTCCAGATTGCCCTGGATCACGGCAATCGGATTGTTGATCTCGTGCGCGATGCCGGCGGTGATCTCGCCGATGGCGGCAAGCTTTTCCGACATGACCAGCTGCTTGGTGGTCGCCTCCAGCTGGCGGTTGGCCTCGCGCAGTTCGCGTGTGCGCTGGTCGACGCGGGCGTTCAACTCCTCGTTCCATTCGCGCAATTGCCGGTCGCGTTCCTGGATGCGGTCGAGCAAGTCGTCGAGATGGAAGGCGACGCGGGAGATCTCGTCCTTGCCGGCGCGGATCTCGGAGCGGGCGCTCAGGTCGCCGGCCTCGACATGCGCGATGGTGGCGTTCATGCGCTCCAGCGGCATGAAGATGCCGCGCGCCCAGCGCAGGAAGATCGGCACGCTGGCGGCCACCGCCAGGATGAAGGTGGCGAGCACGGTGACCAGCGTGATCTGCTTGGTGCGCAGAAAAGGCGTTTCGAGAAAACCGACATAGAGCATGCCGACACGGCTGCCCTCGCTGTCAACGATCGGCTCGTAGGCGGAGATGTACCAGTCGTTGACGACGAAGGCGCGCGCCAGCCAGACTTTGCCGTCTTCCAGGACCGTCTTGCGCACGATGGCCGAGACGCGCGTGCCGAGCGCGCGGCGGCCCTCGAACAGGCGAACATTGGTCGAGACGCGCACGTCGTCGAGGAACAGGGTCGCCGTGCCCTGGCTGCCCTCCGGCAGGCTCGCCTCGCGGTAGACGAGATCGTTGATCGTGTCGATGAATTCGAGGTTGCGGTTGAGCAGGATGCCGCCGACCAGCACGGCCCTGCCGCCGTCCGGCAGATCGACCGGCGTGGCGGAATGGACGACCATGCCGCGCGTCTCGCGGTCGCGGTCGGTCGGCACGGCGTTGCGGGTCGGGATCAGGTCGAGCGAGGCCCGTTCGGCGAGGTCGGGCGAGATCGCGGCGAGCTGATCGCCGGTGAAGATATCGACCGCCGTCTGCGGTTCGCCGGCCAGCGCCTTGATGACGACCAACCGCCCGGTATCGACGCGCGCCAGGGCGCCCGACGGCGCGGCCGAGAAGACCGTGCCGTCAACCGCCGCCAGGACGAGAAAATCGAGGCCGATGCGGTCGCGGCTGCGCTCCAGCAGATCGTCGAGCACCGGCAGGTCGGCGGCCTTCAGGGTGTCGCGGAACTCGGCCGAGCCGGCAAGCGCACCGACATGCTCGCCGGTGTTTTCCAGGATGCGGCTGAAATACTGGTGGGCGATGGTGAGGTCGCCGTTGACCTTGGACGCCAGGACGGAATCGAACTTTGTGTTCCAGCGCAGCATGGTGACGCCGAGCAGCAGCGGCAGGATGACCAGCATGGGCAGGAGGGCGATGGCGAGAAGCCGGTAGCGCACCGACGCGGTCTTGCCGCCTGCCGCCTCCGCCATGGCCGGTCAGGCGTCCCAGGCCGCGAGCTTGCGGTCGATGGTCTTGCGCGAGATGCCGAGCCGGCGCGCGGCTTCGGAGCGGTTGCCGCCGGCCTCGTCGAGGACGGACAGGATATGGCGACGCTCGACATCCTCGAGCGTTTCCGCGCCGATGGCGCCGCCGCTGCCGCCGAGATCCTCGGGAAAGCGGCCGAGGATCAGCGAGCGCTCCATCAGGTTGCGCAGTTCGCGCACATTGCCCGGCCAGTCATAGGCGCGGAAAGTCTCGGCGACGGCGTCGGTGATTTCGAGCCGCGCCATGCCCAGTTGCGCCGACAGTTTCGACAGGAACAGTTCGGCCAGCTCGATCACGTCGTCGCCGCGCGCGCGCAGGGGCGGCATGGCGAGATGCAGCACGTTGATGCGGTAGAACAGGTCGGAGCGGAACTGCCCCTCCTCGACCGCCTTTTCCAGATCGGCGTTGGTCGCGCAGATGAAGCGCAGGTCGACCGGCACTTCGCGCTCGGAGCCGACGGGGCGGACGCGGCGGTCCTCGATGGCGCGCAGCAGCTTGCTCTGGGTCGACGGCGGCAGCTCGGCGATCTCGTCGAGGAACAGCGTACCGCCGGTGGCGTGCATGAACAGGCCGTCGCGCGTCGTGTCCGCGCCGGTGAAGGCGCCGCGCACATGGCCGAACAGCTCGGCCTCGATCATGTCGGTGGGGATCGCCGCGCAATTGACCGGGACGAAGGGCTTGTCGGCGCGGTCCGACAGGGTGTGGATGGAGCGGGCCGTGACCTCCTTGCCGGTGCCGGACTCGCCGGTGATCAGCACCGAGGTCGGCAGCGGCGCGACGCGGGCGATCATATCGCGGATCTCGTCGATCTGCGGCGAATGGCCGATCAGCTTGTCGCGCAAGAGCAGATGGTCGGAAGCGGCGTGTAATTCGTGGCGCAGCACGTAGTTCTCGCGCTGCAGGCGGCGGCGGTCGAGGCAGCGCGCCGCGGCGTTGAGGATCTGGTTGGAACGGAACGGCTTGAGGACGAAGTCCATCGCGCCGGCGCGCAGCGCCTGGATCGCGGTGTCGAGGTCGGCGAATGCCGTCATAAGGATGGCGTCGGAATAGAAGCCGACCTCGCGCTGTTCGGCGAGCCAGTCGACGCCGTTCTTTCCGGGCATGATGTTGTCGAGGATGACAACGTCGTAATAATGCGCATCGAGCTTGGCGGACGCCTCGCGCACGTCCTTCGCCTCGTCGACGCGGCCGCAGCGCGGCGCCAGCGTGCGCACCAGAAAATTGCGCATGCCGGGCTCGTCATCGACGACGAGAATCGACGCCTTGGCAAGCCACGGTCCGAATTCCGGTTCGGCCGAGTTCTCCTCCTCGCCGAGCCGCGAAACGCGCCCCATCTTTTTCCTCCCGCGGACCGGTTGCGGTCGCCCCATCATTAGCGCACGGGCGCGTCAATGCAAAAGGAATGCGGAAACAGGGTGTGCATGAAGGGGGAAACGGGTGATTGCCGGAATCCGGAAGAGAACTCGCCGCCCCCGTTGCCGAGGGGAAACGGTGCGACCGCAACCCTCAAGGCCGCTCGAACCGGTCACGACCTCGGCAAGATCCGTGCGCCACCGAACATGAGGACGCCGAGGACCACGGCCATGAGAATGAAGGTCCAGACCATTCCCTGGTTCGATGCAATGCCGATGACCGCACCGCTTATGACCGGGCCGACAACGCCGCCGGCGGTATAGGTCATCGCAATCGCGGTCATGGCTGCCGGTATGTCGGCGGACCGCATCCGCGTACCCGCTTCAATCACCGCGAGAGTGTTGAAACCGCCGGCCGCACCGCCAAGCAGGAAGATGGCGGCTGCCGTGACCTGAAGGTTGCCGGGAAACGCAACAAGGATCAGTCCGCTCGCGGCCATGACCAGAATGCACAGGCCGTGCGCCAGCCTGTAACCGGACCGGTCCGCAACCGTCCCGAGCGGCGGTTGCAGCAATGTCCCTCCCAGCCCGAAGGCCGTGACGAGAATGGCCGCCTGGGAAAGCGAGAAACCCAGATACTGGAAATGCACCGGGAAAAGCGCGATCCCGGCGCTCTCGACGGACCCGGCGACGAACGCCGCGAGCAGCGCGGGAGCAAGCGGAGCCAGGATTTTCAGCCAGTCCGAATGGCTGGCGCCCGACCGGGACCGTGCCGGCGGCGGGCAATCGACCGCCTGAAACGCGAGCAGGGCAAGCAGGGTAAGTCCGATGCAGGCCAGCGGGACAAGGTGCAGCGGAAGCAGGATGAAGAATAACGGGCCGAGCGCGATCCCGAATCCCATCAGCGCCTCGTGCAAGCCGACCGTACTCCCCCGCTTCGTCTCGCTCGCGATTTCAACGACAAGGGCATCGAAGGCGATCCAGCGGATGATGAGGCCGGACCCGACGGCGACCGCCGCGCCGATGATCGCGGCGAGACCATCGGAGAATGCGATCAGCGCCAGGCCGATCACCGTGAGCAAAACGGAAAGCGCGGCCGCCCACTGGTAGCCGAGCAACCGCAGCGAACGGGGCATGACCGGCCCCAGCGCGAGAATCGTCAGCCATGAAATCGCCGCACAAAACCCGATAACCCAGCTTTCGAAGCCAAGGCCGAGCATCTTCTGCGACAGGTAGATCGGGAAAGCGCCGACCTGGATGACCTGGAAAACGAGCGATACGGCAAAGACCGTCGCGATCCGGGAAAAATTGCTGCCGCCGCCGACATTACCGGATTCGGACGCATTTTCGTCAATATCACTGTTCATCGGCACATTTTCCCAAATCTTTGCAGTGTAGCAAAACAGCAATACCATTCCTGTGGCTGTATTCTGCAATCGCAGCAAGTGGACGCGTGTATTATTACTCAACGAAAACAATAAAATACATATCAAATAACGCCATGCACATACCCTGAGGAGACGACCCTTGGCGACACTGAACCTGGATACCCGACGCCCGCCGGCCGCATTCCGCGAACCGGCCATCAAGCAGCGCGAGACACGGTGCCCATATTCCGGCGCGATGAGTGATGGTCAAGCGCTCCAGACGGTTCACGACTGGATGCGCGGCGCACTGCATTGCGCAGCCGGACGCCGGGAATTCAACCGGGGACGCTACATGATCGAGATTGCATCCCGGAAAACGGTGCCATTGATCCTTGACCGGTTCCAGGAACGGCTGGAAAACGGCGATGCGACGGCCTGCCTTTATGTTTTCAACGAACCGGCGCTTTATCCGGGACGCGCGGATGTCGCCGCGGCGTTCGGCTATCTGGCAAAGCAGATGGAACCGATCAGCAGCCTGCCCGCCCGGGACCTGCAGAACGGCGCGCCGCTGACGACCTCCATGAGGCTCACCTGTCCGGTCACGAACCAGTTGACCGTCTATGACGATTTCGAATGCATCGCGTTCTGTCCGCAATCGGACAACCGCGAGGATCCGCTCTACGACCCGCTGCTTTTCGCGCCGCTGCCAGCGGTCAACATGTCGTCGGACGTCTTCGCGTTCTCACGCTTCGTCGCCGACAGCGCTTTGACGGCGCTTGGAAAGCCTGTCTACCAGGAAGAGGACGCGGAGGTTCGCAAGGTGTTCCTGAAGAAATGCGTGGAGCGTTGGCACCGTGTCGCCGTGTCGATCATCAATGCCTTCGAACGGGTAACCGACACGAAGCTGTGCCCGGTGCACATCACCGACGACGGAAAATACTGGATCGCCGCCCACAAGGACCCGGCATTCGCGGAGATGGAAAAAGAGGTGCACTCCCACGAATTACCGACCGTTTACGGATACAGGATCATTGACCGCTGGCTCGAATATTTCGATGATGACAAGCCCTACCGGGCAAACGGCCTCGCACGTGACGGAATACCGACCGGGTCCATGTAATTTCTTGTTATTTGAATATCGGGCAGCTTATGATTGTATTTCAGCTCAAGGGCGCCTGCGCCAAACTCAGAAACAATTCCTTTCAGTACGTTTGAAGTATTCCTTGATGTAAACACGCGATGACGCTTGGGAAAGCCACCTTTCGGGAAAGCGGACAATGAGCGATACTTGCAAGAGCCGTGCGGCGGCGAAAGCCGGCCTTCTGACCGACGATATCAATCGCGATCTGTTCATGGCCAATATTCTGGGCGCCTTTACCATGGCGCTGAACGACAAGATGAACCGCGCCGTTTCCACGGCGGTCGGGCTCAACAGTTCGGCGTGCTATGCCGTGGTGACAATCGGCACCGAGCCGGGATCCACCATCGAGGAACTGCGGAGAATGCTCGATCTCGAACATTCCTCCGCCGTGCGCACCATCGCAAAGCTCGAGGCCAAGGGCATCGTCACGAAAAGCCGGCGCTCATCCGACGACCGGAGAATCGTGCGCATCACCCTCACGCGATCCGGTGAGGACATTTTCTGCAGAATCCTCGATGCGCGGCAGGGCGTTCTCACAAAAGTCACGTCGAAAATGACCGACGAGGAAAGAAACCTCCTCAACGGCCTCATCCGGAAGGGAATGCCCGATGTCGTGAAACCCGGCGACGACCAGCACTATGTATGCCGCCTTTGCGACATGGAGGCCTGCGACCAGAGAATTTGCCCGGTGAACCTGGCTTACCCGGAGTTGACGGAGATACCGGACGAACCGTTCCGGCGGCCACGTCCCGACTGACTGTTGTCGATCATCAACTGCTTCAGCCGGATCGTGTAATTGCGTGCGATCTCGATGTAGATTTTTCCGAAAGCAGCATCATCGCTGGTCTGCTCGATCCGGTCGAGGCAGAAGCCGACAACATCGAGCGCATCTTTCGGATTGCGGGCTTTCAGACGCAGAAGCTGCGCCAGTTTCTCGTCCAGTTGCCGCGCGATACTGTCATAAACGTACTCGTCTTCGTTCGGACCCGGAGAGCATTCCAGGGCTTCGACCAGTTCATCAAGCTGGTTCATCTTGTCTATAATCCGCGAAGAATTCACCACATTCATGGCGCGATATGAAGCGCCGTACCGATGCATGTCAAATAATCTTTATATGTATAATACATACATATAAGATTTCACCTGTATAATACGATTATACTTACTGTGAGAGCTGGCGTGAACACTGCGCCCCTCGACCGGCCGGCCCTGCTTTTCGCATGCAATCACTTCGCTTCGGCGGCATTCCGGCAGGCCCGGGACTACCCGATTATCGCGCGAGAATCCCCGGAACCCTCCTGCCGGGGGCAGCAGCGAACAGGCCGGCTGCCCCGGCGGCAATGCCCGGGGCATTTCTGCAGGGAGCGAAATCTGGACACTTGAGAACAATGGTGCCCGGGGGCGGATTTGAACCACCGACACGCGGATTTTCAATCCGCTGCTCTACCCCTGAGCTACCCGGGCAAACGCTTCACACTATCTCGTGAAAGCACCCTCCAAGGCGTCGCCGCCGGAAAGTGCGCGGGTTATAGCATGTGATTTCCGCCTGTCCAGCGTCAATTTCCCGATTCAGACATGACGCCGGCGCGGTCGCGATCAGGTCTTGTCGGCCGGCGCTTCCGGTTCGGCCGGAGGCTGCTTGTTCTTGTCGTATTCCTCGACAATGCCGAGGAAGCGGCGGAAGAACTTTTCCATGTTGTCGAGGCCCTGATCGAACTCCTCCTCGCTGGGATAGGCGAGCGTGCGCTCGACGCGATCCTCCAGCCTGGCGACGCGGTCTTCCAGCCGGTCCAGCGCGTCCTGGAACGCGGCGCGCTCGTCGGCGGCGATCTTGCAGACGAGCTGGCCGTTCTTCTCGGTGCAGATCGACATTTCGCCGGTGACCGTGTCCATGCGGACATAGCCCTCCCCGGTCTTTTCCATGACATAGCGCCCGGTCTCGGCGGCGCCGGCCGGCCCGGCGACCAGGGCGGAGACCGCAAGCGCTGCGGCGGCTGCGGCGAGTTCGCGGCTGAACTTGATCATCGGGTCGGGCCCTTTCGCTTCCGATTTGCGTACATCCTTGCCATGTAACAGAAAAATCGGCGGAAATTGCGACAGAACCCCAAGAAAACTGTCCGTTTCGCCGCCACGGCCTTTTCGCGGTCACGCCGGAGGACTATGCAATCGGCATGGACAGGATCATCTACAAGATCGCCACGCGCGCGCAGTGGACGGATGCCGAACAGGCCGGCGTCTTCAAGGGCGCGCCGATCGACCTCGCCGACGGCTTCATTCATTTCTCCACCGCGAGCCAGGCGAAGGAAACGGCGGCCAGGCATTTCGCCGGGCAGGACGACCTGCTGCTCGTCGCCGTCGACGCGGCGAAGCTGGGCGACGCCCTGAAATATGAGGTGTCGCGCGGCGGCGACCTGTTCCCGCATCTCTATGCGCCGCTCGGCCTGTCAGCGGTCGTGTGGGCGAAGGAAATGCCGCTCGGCGTGGACGGCACGCACGAATTTCCGGAGATGGAAGGATGAGCGCCGGTAGCGTCTGGGAATGTGCCGGCCGCTGGCTGACATTCCGCTTCGAGCCGGAGGCGGCGCATCGCATGGCGATCGCCGGGCTGAAGAGCGGCATGCTGCCGGTGCGGCCGGCAAAGCCCGATCCGCGCCTCTCGGTGATGACCGCCGGGCTAGTGTTCGCCAACCCGCTCGGCATGGCGGCGGGCTTCGACAAGGACGCCGAGGTTCCGGACGAGCTCATTTCCATCGGATTCGGCTTCGCGGAGGTCGGCACCACGACGCCGAAGCCGCAGGCGGGCAATCCGCGCCCGCGCGTCTTCCGGCTTCCCGGCGACCACGCCGTCATCAACCGGCTGGGATTCAACAACCAGGGCCATGACGCGGCCTTCGAGCGGCTGGTCGCTCGGCGCGGACGCGGCGTGGTCGGCGTCAATATCGGCGCCAACAAGGATGCCGAAGACCGGATCGCTGACTACGTGACCGGCCTCAGCCGCTTCTACACCTTGGCCAGCTATTTCACGGTCAACATCTCCTCGCCGAACACGCCGGGCCTGCGCGACCTGCAGGGCCGCGAACAGCTGGCCGAGTTGCTGACGCGGATCGGCGACGCCCGGCAGGCGGAAACGGAAACACACAAGCGCGCGGTGCCGGTGCTGCTGAAGATCGCGCCCGACATCACCGAGCAGGGGCTGGACGACATCGTCGCCGAGGTGACCGACAAGGGCCTCGACGGGATGATCGTCTCCAACACGACGCTGTCGCGGACAGGCATATCGCGCGATCCGGGCGAAGCCGGCGGGCTTTCGGGCAAACCGCTGTTCGAGCGCTCGACCATCGTGCTCGCCAAGACGCGCGAGCGGCTTGGTCCGGAGAAGACACTGATCGGTGTCGGCGGTGTCGATTCCGCCGAGACGGCGCTCGCCAAGATCGAGGCCGGCGCCGACCTGGTGCAGCTCTATACCGGCATGATCTATCGCGGCCCGGGCATCGCCAACGAGATCACGCGCGGACTGTCCGCGGCGCTCGACAAGGCCGGAGTGAACTCGATCGCCGAGATGCACGGCGCGCGGATGACGGACTGGGCCGCTAAGGCAATTCCGGGGTGATCGGGTGTGACCGCCGTAAGGCGGTTCGCGGTTTAGTGAGGCGGCGTATAGCTGATTTTGGGGCCGGGAGAGGATTGACGGCTACCCGCATATTCGCCGCGAAAGCGTGGGTTCAACCGCCCGTGTGTCGTCGCCTTTTCAAAAAGGCGCCTGATAGATGTCGAACCGAAGCCCCAGCCGTCAATTGCGCTAGGCCGAATTCTGACAGGTATCGATAAAGGCCCGCAGCGGGGCTGAGGCGTGCCGGCTCGGATAATAGAGACGTGGCCCAGCCTGCACCGGCCAATAGTCCTGGAGAATGGGCACAAGCGTTCCGCTGGCAAAGTCGCCTTCAAGCCAGTTGCGGAACGCACCGATAATACCCAATCCGCTTCGCGCAAAACCGAGGCCCGTATTCACGGCGTTCACGCTCAATGTGAGCCGTGTGACGGCTTCCACCTCGACTGTCCTGTCTCCGTCCTTCAACTCCCAGGGTAGCAGCCGCCCGCTTAGCAGGCGGTAGCGGATGGCGTCGTGGTGCAGCAGATCGGCAGGCGTTTGCGGGTGATCGCGTCCGGCGAGGTAACCGGGCGATGCAGCGAGTGCGATCTGCTGGACACGGGGTCCGACCGGAATGGAGATCATGTCTTTTTCCAGATGCGCGCCATAGCGGATGCCTGCATCGCAGCCCGCGGCAATGATATCGACGAGGCCGTTCTCCACGACAATCTCGACCTCCACTGCCGGATGGCAGCGCTGAAAATCGCCAAGCAATGGCGGCAGGATATCCGGCATCACGGCGCCGGGCACATTGAGCTTCAGCCGTCCCCGTACGAGGTCCTTGGAACTTGCTGTTTCAATGACGGCCGCATTCACTTCCGACAGGAGCGGCGCAATGCGCTCGGCCAATGCCTGCCCCTGCTCCGTGGCCCTTACGCTCCGCGTGGTTCGCAGAAGAAGCGGCACGCCAAGCTGCGCCTCGATCCGCGAGATCGTCGTGCTGACTTTCGACGGAGCGACGCCGAGACGGCTGGCCGCTGCGCGGAACCCGCCTTCGGCCAGGACTGCCAGAAAAACCGACAGGTCATCGGGGGATACATTGTTCTTCACGGAGTACAACCTATTCGAAAAATGACGAATTATCATAACTCACTGAAACAGCCATTCTTCTTCCCGAAGGCAAAGGCGAGTGATGTGCCCGCGCAGAAAACCAATCTCAGGAGAAGCCGAATGCTCATCGTCACCGGTGCCTCGGGCCAACTCGGCCGCAGGGTCGTCGATCATCTGCTCAGTCATGTGCCCGCCGAAAGGATTGGCGTCAGCGTCCGCGATCCCGAAATGGCTTCGGACCTGAAGGCGGTCCCGATCCGCGTTCGCCGGGGGCATTACGATGACGCCGATAGCCTCCGGTTTGCCTGGGAGGGAGCCGAGCGTGTTCTGCTCGTCTCCTCGAATGCAGCAGCGACGGGCGGCGATCCGCTGAGGCAACATGCCACGGCAATTGCCGTCGCGCGCGAGGTCGGTGTCGAACGTGTCTTCTACACCAGCCAGATGTCGAGTTCCGCGACCTCGCAATTTCCGCCCGGCAGGGACCATGCCGCCACCGAGAAGATGCTGGCCGAATCGAACCTTCCCTGGACTTCGCTTCGCCACGGCTTCTACGCGGCCAGCGCCCTTGCAATGAATGCGCGCGCTTTTGAAACGGGCGAACTGATCGCGCCGGAAGACGGCAAAGTCGCCTGGACAACCCATGACGATCTGGCCGCCGCCGATGCTGCCCTGTTGGCAGGAGACGTTGTGATCGACGGGCCGACACCGCCTATGACAAGCAGCCAGGCCCTGGACCTGACAGAACTTGCCGCGCTTGGCGGCGAAGTTGTGGGGCGGCCCGTATCGCGCGTTCTCACGAGTGAGGACAACATGGAGGCTCGAGCGCGGGATGCCGGCGTTCCCCCGGGCGCTATCGCGGTCATGCTGGGCTACTTCCGTGCTGCGCGGGCGGGAGAATTCGCTGCGGTCGATCCTTTTCTGGCCGAGATTCTGGGCCGGGCGCCGGAGACAATGAGGACGTTCCTGAAGGCAAATCTTCGCTGACCTTTCGTCAGCCGGTACAAGACCTGCACATGAATGCATGTCCCAGCCCTGCGGGCACTCGCTGCCATAGGGCGACTGTCCATTCCCGGATGCGGTTTCCAGGTTGCGAACGTTCGAAATAGGGCGCGCGGCGGCCGCTGGCCGACGTCTTCAAGACTGACCACCCCGCCTGATCAGCCGAAGGTCGCCCGCGCCCGGCGCGGTAGGTTGGCGACCAGCGTCAGGCCGCGCGCGCCGAGGAAGGCGTTGAGCGCAAACCACAGCCCGCGATTGCCGAAGACCGGCACCAGCGTGAAGACCAGCAGGAACAGCAGCGCAAGCGAGGCGAGCATCATGTTGCGCATGTCGCGCGACCAGGTGGCGCCGATATAAACGCCGTCCATCTGGAAGGCGAGGACACCCATCAGCGCGGTCGCCGCGGCCCAGGGCAGATAGGTCTTCGCGGTCTCGCGCACGCCCTCCGCGGTGGTCATGAAATCGATCACCGGCCCGCCGGCGAATAGAACGACGACGGTGGTGAAGCCGGCAAGCAGGAAGCCCCACAGGATAGTCAGCTTCACGGCGCGCCAGAAGGCCGGCTTGTAATGAGCGCCAATGGCGCGGCCGACGATCTGTTCGGCGGCGGTGGCGAAGCCGTCGAGATAGTAGCCGGCGATCATGAAGAAGTTCATCAGGATGGCGTTGGCGGCAAGCGTCATCGCGCCGAATTGCGCGCCGGTGCGGGTGAACAGCGAAAAGCCGCCCAGCAGCGCGAAAGACCGGATCATGATGTCGCGGTTGACCGAGACGAGGCGCAGGAACTCGGCGCGCTCGAAGACATGCGCCCATGTCGGCCGGCGGTCATGGTCGAAGCCGCGCATGATCCACCAGAAGCCGGCGGCGGCGGCCACGGCTTCGCCGAGGATCGTGCCGAGGGCGACGCCTTCGATCGCCCAGCCGAGGACGAGGCCGAGATATATGGAGCCGGCGATGTTGATGCCGTTCAGCAGCGTCTGGATGGCGAGGCTCGCCATCGCCCTGCCCTGCCCGAGCAGCAGGCCGAGGATCGCGTAATTGATCAGCGAGAACGGCGCGGCGAACATGCGGATGGTGACATAGGTGCGGGTCGCGTCGGCGACGCCCGGACCCGGGTTCATCAACAGGATGCCGAGTTCGCGGATCGGCCAGGCAAGCAGGAGAAGCGCCAGACCGAGGCCGGCGGCAAGGATGACGGCACGCCAGAACACGGCCTGCTGTTCTCTCTCGTCCTCGCGGCCGACGGCCTGGGCGACGAAGCCGGTGGTGCCGGAGCGCAGGAAATTGAAGGTCGTGAAGACGATGTCGAAGATGATGGCGCCGACGGCGAGGCCGCCGATCAGCGCCGCGTCGCCGAACTGGCCGATCACCGCGGTATCGACGATGCCGAGGATCGGCGTGGTCAGGAAGGCCAGCGTCATCGGCACCGCGATGGAAAAGACCATTCGGTTGGTCACCTCGAAAGGACGCGATACGCGCGGATTGGGGCTTTCCATGGCGGGAACTTCGCTTCGCAGACGATTCTGCCGGGCCGGCAGCGGAGGCTAGATTGCTTTTTCGCCCGAACGCAATAGCTGTTGGAAGCCATGCGCCTGCCGATCGTCCACAATCCCGCCTATGACGCGAAGTTCTCGCCGGATCACCGCTTTCCGATGTCGAAATACCGGCTGCTGGCGGACGCGATCATGCGCGAGGGGCTGGCCGGACCGGGCGATTTCCACGTGCCGGGACCGGCGCCCGCTGCCTGGGTGAAGCTCGCGCACGACCCGGCCTATGTCGACCAGGTCTATTCGTTCAGCGTGCCGCAGAGGATCGAGAAGGAAATCGGCTTTCCGGTGACCGAGCGCACGGCGCTGCGCGCGCAATGCGCGCTCGCCGGCACGGTGATGGCGGCGCGGCTGGCGCTGGAACACGGCATCGCCTGCAACACGGCGGGCGGCAGCCATCACGCCAACAGCCGGCAGGGCGCGGGGTTCTGCACGTTCAACGACGTGGCAGTGGCGGCGCGGGTGCTGCTCGCCGACGGCGAGATCGGACAAGCGCTGGTGCTCGATCTCGACGTGCACCAGGGCGACGGCACGGCGGAGATATTCTCCGGCGACGCCCGCGTGTTCACGGCCTCGGTGCACAATGAGAGGAACTACCCCGTGCGCAAGGCGACCTCCGACTACGACCTCGGCCTGCCGGACGGGATGGAGGATCTCGCCTACCTGAAAACGCTGGCGCTTGTGCTGGAAGAGCTGCGCGACAGGATCACGCCCGACATCGTGTTCTACAATGCCGGCGTCGACGTGCATCGCGACGACCGGCTCGGTCGCCTTTCGCTTACCGATCACGGCATCGAGCAGCGCGAACGCATGGTGTTCTCGCATTTCCGGACCCGCGGCATCCCGGTCTGCGGCGTGATCGGCGGCGGCTATTCGAAGGATATCGAGGCGATCGCATTGCGGCATGTCATCCTGCACCGCGTGGCGAGCGAGTTCTTTTTCTGACTATCCGCTGAACTGCATCACCCAGAAGGCGCGCTCGTCGCCATTGCGGGCGACGGCGACGCCAAGGCGGCGGAATTGACCCAGCATGTTGTCGCGGTGTTGCGGCGAGACGGTGAAGGCCTCGAACATGGAGTCCACGTCGTGCTGGCCCTCGGCGACGTTCTCGGCGGCCGGCAGGCTCACGCCGAAACGGCGCATGCGGCGGGAAAAGCCGTCATGCGACATGCGGCCCTTGCGGGCCATGTATTCGGCATGCGCCAGCGCGGAGCGGCCAAGCCTGTAATCGGCGGCAAGCGCCGGCTTGCCGGCCTCGAGGCGCAGATCGTTGACCTTCGGCAGTGTGCTGCCCGTGACAATCTCGCCGCCGCCGGCCAGCGAAAGGCCGGGAACGCCGACGGATGAACAGCCGGAGAGAAGACCGGACGACAGCGCGCCCAGTATGACAACACGCCGTTCGATCATCAGCCGCGCCGGTAGTTCAGCAGCCTCAAGAGGATGAAGACGGGGATGACGACCATGGCGCCGAGGATCAGCCAGTCGCCGAAGCGGCCGAGCGCGGCCCAGCCCTTCTCCCACAGGTTCACGATGAAATCGCGGAACGCAAAGACGATGTCGAGCGGATAGATGTTGAAGACGTTCATTACCATCCCGACAAGAATCGAGACGACGATGAGCTTCACGATGGTCCGGGGAATCGAATCGCCCAAAAACCGGTTGACCTGCATGATTTGCGCTCCCGCGTGTTCCGGACCGTCAGCTAGGTGGAAATTGCGGCGGGTGCAAGGATCGCATGCGCGATCGACGAATTGTCGTGCTTTTGCGATTGACGCGCAGAGGCTGCCTGAAGCCCCTTATTTGCCTTCGATCAAGGATCCGGATGCGGCAACCGGCACCGGAAAAGCATCGGGGTCGGAACAGGATGCATTCCGGCACGCTCAATCGGCGCGCCCATTCATCCGGAAAGGCGCCGGTGCCTCGCGCCGCAATTCGCTTAATCAGTTGAAAACGACCTAAGGGTATGATGTCCGCAATTATCCGGCGGGGTGAGGAAGCGCGCCGTAATGACGAGATCCGATTTATCACAGAGAGCCGGTCTGGTCCTGACAGGCGGCGGAGCCCGCGGCGCATACCAGGTCGGCGTCCTCAAATCCCTGGCCGAGGCCTTGCCCGGACCGTCACCGTTTCCGGTGATCACTGGCGTTTCCGTGGGCGCCATCAACGCGGTGGTTCTTGCCGAAGGCGCTGATGATTTTCCGGCCGCGGTCGACAAGCTCGAGCGTCTTTGGCGCTCCCTTCAATGCGGATCGGTCTTTGCTTCGGATGCCTGGCCGCTGTTTCGCCGCCTCGTCCGATGGAGCCATTCTTTCGGCCTTCGATGGACCGGCATGGAGGCGCCACAGTCGCTGCTCGATGCCACGCCACTGCGAGAACTGATCGCATCGCAAGTCGATTTCGGGCGCATTCGCACCATGGTCACGGACGGACCGCTCGACGCGCTCGCCGTCACGGCGTCCTCATATTCCACGGGCGAATCGGTCAACTTCATTCATGCCGCTCCGGATCTTGCCGGATGGCGCCGCTCGCGCAGAGTGGGCAAGATCACCGAGATCGACGTCGACCACATCATGGCGTCCGCGGCCCTGCCCGCCATTTTCCAGGCCCGGAAACTGGGGCACCAGTGGTTTGGCGACGGCGCCCTGCGGCAAACGGCGCCGCTCAGCCCCGCCATCCACCTTGGCTGCGATCGCCTGCTCGTGGTCTCCGCAAGGAACGGGGTCGTTGACGATGTACCCGATGCGTGTCCGGACCAGGCCTATCCCAGCCTGGGCCTGCTGGGCGGTCAGCTGCTCGACATCATCTTCAACGACAATCTCGATGCGGATGTCGAACGACTGCAGCGGGTCAACGAAACCCTCGGCATCATACCGCCGGAACGCCGCGAGAATACGGCTCTTCGCGTCATCGATACCCAGATGGTCAAGCCCAGCGTGGATATCCGGGACATCGCCGGCGACCATGCCGGCGAGCTTCCATGGTCCGTGAAGGCGCTGCTGGGCACAATCGGTGCGATGCGGGCGCCCTGGGTTCTGTCGAGTTATCTGAATTTCGAGCAGGGTTTCATCAACGCCCTGATCGAACTCGGCTACCGCGACGGCAAGAACAACCTCGCCCAGCTTCTTGAGTTCATCACGCATCAACCTGCGCAAAAGGTCGTGGCGGCCTAGCCAAAGACCGAAAACGGCCGCCGTTAGCGCGACGGCCGAATCGTCCGCCCGCCCGCCACGCAACACAAGACCGCGCGCTACGCCAGCATCGCCTCCAGCGTCTCCAGCCTGTCGGCCTCGTGCGGCGGCTTGTCCCATCTGAGTCGCGAGATGCGCGGGAAGCGCATGGCGATCCCCGACTTGTGGCGGGTCGAGCGGTTCAGCCCCTCGAAGGCGACTTCCAGCACCAGCCCGTGGTCCGGCTCGGCGCGGACGGAACGCACCGGGCCGAAACGCTCGACGGTGTTGTCGCGGACGAACTTGTCTATTCTCTTCAGTTCCTCGTCGGTGAAGCCGAAATAGGCCTTGCCGACGGGCACCAGCGCCGGATCGTCGGCGGGGCCTGCCCAGACGCCGAACGTGTAGTCTGAATAGAAGCTCGACCGCTTGCCGTGGCCGCGCTGGGCGTAGATCAGCACCGCGTCGACGAGGAACGGGTCGCGCTTCCACTTGAACCACGGCCCCTTGGGGCGGCCCGGCACATAGGCGGAATCGCGGCGCTTCAGCATCAGGCCCTCGATCACCGGATCGGGCGGCGCGTTGCGCTTTTCGGCGATCTCGTCCCAGCTTTCGAAGGGGACCAGCGGCGACAGGTCGAAGCGGTCCCACGGCAGCGTCTCGACGAAGCGCTCCAGCCTTTCGCGGCGGGCCTCGAAGGGAAGCGGGCGCAGATCCTCGCCGGCTTCCTGCAACAGGTCGTAGGCGCGCAGGATCGCGGGATATCTGGCCTGCAGTTTCGCCGGCACGGTCTTGCGGTTGAGGCGCTGCTGCAGGTCGGAGAAGGTGCCGGTGCGGATGCCCCCCTCCTCCGGGCGGCCGACCAACAATTCGCCGTCGATGGCGCCGTCGAAATCCATCGTCTGCAGCAGGTCCGGGAAGGCGGTCGAGATGTCGTCGCCGGTGCGCGAATAGATGCGGCGCTGGCCCTTCTCGGCCGTCACCTGGACGCGGATGCCGTCCCATTTCCACTCGGCGCAATAGTCCGCCGGGTCATGGCGGGCGAGTTCCTGCATATCGGTGGGATTGGCCAGCATGACCGGGCGGAACGGCGCGGCGGCGAGGTTTTCGGGCTTTTCTGCCTTGCCGTCGAGCCAGGCGAAAAGCGGCAGGTAGGGCGGCGCGAGGCCGTGCCACAACTCCTCGATCTCCGTGACATCCTTGCCGCCGTAGTCGGCGAGCGCCTGTTTCATCAGCCGCGAGGAGACGCCGATGCGCATGCCGCCGGTGATCAGTTTCAGGAGCGCGTAGCGGCCCGAGGAATCGAGATCGTCGAGCCAGCCTTCGACCAGCTTCGGCCCGTCGGAGCGCGAGGCGGCCTGCAACGACTCGACGATGGCCGAGAGACGCAGGTCGGCGTCGGGATTTTCGCGATCCGGCGCCGGCCAGATCAGCGACACCGTTTCGGCAAGGTCGCCGACGAAATCGTAGGAATAGCCGAACAGCACCTCGTCGACGCGTTCGGACACCAGCGCGCGGATCATCGCCGGCTTGACCGACATGATGTCGAGATCGCGGGTGATCGCCGCGATGGCATAACCGCGATCCGGGTCCGGCGTCGAAGCGACATGGTCGACAAGCAGCTTCAGCTTGGCGTTGCGCGACGGCGTCAGGACGAGGCGGTCGAGAAGTTCGGCGAAGGCTTTCATTTCAACTGGACACGCTTTTCGGCACCTGCTCTCTATGAGTCGGTAATTTGGCAACAAAGGAAAATTTCGTGCGCAAATTTATGCTTTCCGTTACGGCACTTTCATTGTCCCTGTTCTTGACGCCGGCCCATGCCGCCGATTTCGGCATCAGTTTCGACTGGGGCAATATCAAGTCCTGCACCAATGGCCGGCCGAAGCGGGTGCCAAATCCCGCTTTCACGCTCCGCAATGTCCCGGAGGGCACCGCCAGGATCCAGTTCCGCATGAAAGACCTCAACGTTCCGTCCTACAATCACGGTGGCGGCAAGGCGAAGTACACCGGTTCGAACACGATCGCGCCGGGCGCATTCAAGTACAAGAGCCCCTGCCCGCCGGATGGCCGCCATACCTATCAGTGGACGGCAACCGCGCAGGACGCCAAGGGCAAGAAGCTGGCCGTCGCGACCGCGCAGAAACCGTATCCGTAAGGCACCATCGCCACGCAAAGCCCTCACGTTTCCGGCTCGTCCTCGTAGCCGACGATGTTGAGCGGCTTGGCGCGGATCTGGTTCAGTTCGCACCAGCGCACCAGCGCCTCCTCGCGGCCGTGGGTGACCCAGACCTCCTTCGGCGCGATCTCGCGGATGGTGTCGGTCAGTTCGTCCCAGTCGCAATGGTCCGACAGGATCAGCGGCAGTTCGACGCCGCGCTGTTTCGCGCGCTGGCGCACGCGCATCCAGCCGGAGGCGAAACAGGATATCGGATCGGGAAAGCGGCGCGCCCAGCGGTCGACGAATGCCGAGGGCGGACCGATGACGATGGCGCCGGCAAACTGGTCTTTCGCCGCCCGGTCCACCGTCGCCGGGGCGAGCAGGCCAAGCTCGACGCCACGGCTTTCATAGTAGTCGCAAAGCTTCTGCATCGCGCCGTGGATGTAGATGGTCTTTTCGTATCCCGCCTCGCGCAGCAGGGCGATGACGCGCTGCGCCTTGCCGAGCGCGTAGGCGCCGACGAGATGGGCGCTTGCCGGGAACTGCTCGACACTTTTCAGCAGCTTGCCTATCTCCTCTCGGTCGTCCGGGTGGCGGAACACCGGCAGGCCGAAGGTGGCCTCGGTGATGAAGACATCGCATTTCACCGGCTCGAAAGCGGCGCAGGTCGGATCGCGACGGCGCTTGTAGTCGCCCGAGGCGACGATGCGGGTGCCGTCCTTTTCCACCGCGATCTGCGCCGCGCCGAGCACGTGGCCGGCAGGATGCCAGCTCACCGTGACGCCGTTGACGGTGACCGTCTCGCCATAGGCGGCTTGCTGCGTCGCGCCGGCGAAATCCTCGCCGTAGCGGATGCCCATGATGTCCAGCGTCTCGCGCGTCGCGATGACGTGGGCGTGGCCGGGACGGGCGTGATCGGCATGGCCGTGGGTGACCAGCGCGCGCTCGACCGGCCGCACGGGATCGATATGGAAATCGCCCGGCGGGCAGTAGAGGCCATTTGGGGTCGGGCGGAGCAGATCCTCGAAACGCATGGGGTGAAGATAAGCGGCTTTGCGGCTTAGAGAAGGCCTGCAGATTCCGATTGATATTTTCTTCGCCGCGCAACATATGCCGCCATCGCTTCCATTTCGGAACCTCCATGAAATTGGCCAACCAGTCTTCCGGCGACCTGACCGCCGACCGGCGTGCGGAATTCGCGCGCCATTACGCCGAAACCGGCGACTTCGACGCCGCCGCCGACCTGATGGCGCAGGCGCTGGAACTCGTACCCGGGCACCTCGCCTTCCTGTCCTTGCAGGGCGAATGGCTGGAAAAGGCCGGGCGCGCGGCCGACGCCGCCGACGTGTGGACACGGATGCTCCGCCTCGACGCGCGGGACCGTTTCGGCGCGCAGCTGAAACTGGCGAGTCTCGGCCTGACCGAGACGCCGGACGCGCCGCCCACGGCCTATGTGGAAAGCCTGTTCGACGACTTCGCGCCGCGCTTCGAGACATCGCTGGTCGAAAAGCTGGACTACAACGCGCCGCAGCGCCTTGCGGAGACCATCTTCACGGCGCTCGGAGCGGACGGGCGCACCCTGCGCCACGCGGTCGATCTGGGCTGCGGCACCGGGCTGATGGGCGAACATCTGCGCAAGCGGTCGAGCTTTCTCGAAGGCATCGACCTGTCGGCCGGCATGCTGAAGCGCGCCGCAGCCAAGCGGATCTACGACCGGCTGGACAAGGGCGACGTGGCGAGTGTCGAACCGGAGGGCGAAGCGGGCCGCGCCGACCTCGCCGTGGCGGCGGACGTCTACATCTATCTGGGCGACCTCGCCCATGCCTTCGCGCTCGCATCGCGGCTGCTGGAGCCCGGCGGGCTCTACGCCTTCACCGTCGAGGCGCATGACGGCGCGGAGGACTACGCGCTGCGCCCGTCGCTGCGCTACGCCCATTCGGAGAGCTACCTGTGCCGGGCGCTCGGTGAGGCCGGCTTCGAGGTGATGAAACTCGAACGCGTGTTCCTGCGGATGGACGGTCCGGACCGGATCGAGGGCCATCTCGTCATTGCGCGAAAGGCGGGTGCAGACATCATGGGCGCGGAAGGCGACGCGCTTCCTGCCGTATCGGGCGCGCCGGGTCGCATTCGCGCCGCACATTGAGGCCGTGCCCGGATATGGAAAACAGACGGTGAACGAAATAACTAAAATTTGAATGATGTTTCGCGGGCCGGACCTCGCCACGGGGTAACAGCCCGGAAAACCGGGCGGAATGATCCCGCCGATCAAGAAGAAAACGTGAACATTTTTACTTGGCGGCGGCGGATGGCGACACTAGTTTGCCCGCGTGAGCATCGCGACGCCCCCGCCCCAGCCGTCTTCCGCCGGCATTGAACTGCCCAAGCCCTTCCTCGACTGGTTCGCCTCGAAGGGCTGGCATCCGCGCGCGCACCAGCTGGACCTGCTGGCCAGGGCGGAAGCAGGACAATCGACGCTGCTGATCGCGCCGACGGGGGCCGGCAAGACGCTGGCCGGCTTCCTGCCGACCCTGGTAGACCTCGCGCGGCGCGGCAGGGCGAAACCGGGCACGAAGAAGCCCGGCGTCCACACGCTCTACATCTCGCCGCTCAAGGCGCTCGCCGTCGACATTCACCGCAATTTGTCGACGCCGGTCGAGCAGATGGACCTTCCCGTCGAGATCGAAACGCGCACCGGCGACACGCCGCAATCGCGACGCCAGCGCCAGAAGCTCAACCCGCCGGACATATTGCTGACGACGCCGGAACAGCTGGCGCTGCTGCTGTCGCACAAGGACGCCGAGCGGTTCTTTGCGGATCTTCGCCATATCGTGCTCGACGAACTGCATTCGCTGGTCACGTCGAAGCGCGGCCACCTGCTGGCGCTGGGGCTGGCACGGCTGCACCGGCTGTGCCCTGGCCTGAAAGCAATCGGCCTGTCGGCGACTGTGGCGGAACCCGACATGCTGCGGCAATGGCTGGTGCCGCAGCGCCAAGGCGGCGAGATGGCCGAGCTCGTCACGGTGGCGGGCGGCGCGAAGCCGGAGATCACCATCCTGAAATCGAAGGAGCGCGTGCCGTGGAGCGGCCATTCGGCGCGCTACGCGATGCCGGAGGTCTACGAGGCGATCCGGCAGCACAAGACGACGCTGCTGTTCGTCAACACGCGCAGCCAGGCAGAGATGCTGTTCCAGGAACTGTGGAAGATCAACGAGGACAGCCTGCCGATAGCGCTGCACCACGGCTCGCTCGACGTCAGCCAGAGGCGCAAGGTCGAGCAGGCGATGCAGAACAACGCGCTGCGCGCCATCGTCGCCACCTCGACGCTCGATCTCGGCATCGACTGGGGCGATGTCGATCTCGTCGTCCATATCGGCTCGCCCAAGGGCGCGAGCAGGCTCGCGCAGCGGATCGGGCGCGCCAATCACCGCATGGACGAGGCGTCGAAGGCGATCCTGGTGCCGGCGAACCGCTTCGAGGTGATGGAGTGCCAGGCGGCTCTCGACGCCAACTATCTCGGCGCTCAGGACACGCCGCCGCTGGTCGACGGCGCGCTCGACGTGCTGTGCCAGCACATTCTCGGAACGGCCTGCGCCGCGCCGTTCTTCGCCGACGAACTCCATGCCGAGATCACCACCTCCGCGCCCTATGCGAAACTGCCGCGAGAGACCTTCGACCGCGCGGTGCAATTCGTCGCCCATGGCGGCTACGCGCTGCAGTCCTACGAGCGTTACGCCCGTATCAAGCTTACTCCCGACGGGACATGGCGGGTCTCGCATCCTTCCGTCGCGCAGCAATACCGGCTCAATTGCGGCACCATCATTGAGGCGCCGATGCTGAACATAAGGCTCACCCGACAGAGGAAGGGCGGGCCGCTGCGCGGCGGGCCGGTGCTCGGCAAGATCGAGGAGGGTTTCATCGAGGCGCTGGTGCCGGGCGACACGTTCCTGTTCGCCGGCAAGGTGCTGCAATTCCAGGGCATCCACGAGAATGACTGCATCGTCTCCAAGGCAAGCGACCTTAACGCCAAGGTGCCGGCCTATGCCGGCGGCAAGTTCCCGACGACGACCTACCTGTCGGAACAGGTGCGCAAGATGCTGTCGAACCCGAAGGAGTGGAGCCGGCTGCCGCACCAGGTCTCCGACTGGCTGAATATCCAGAAGGCGAAATCGGTGGTGCCGGGACCGGAAGAATTGCTGGTCGAGACGTTTCCGCGCGGCCAGCGCTATTACATGGTCGCCTACCCGTTCGAGGGACGGCTGGCGCACCAGACGCTGTGCATGCTTTTGACGCGGCGGCTGGAACGGGCGAAGGCGCGGCCACTCGGTTTCGTCGCCTCCGACTACGCGGTCGCGATCTGGGGGCTGCGCGACATGGGGGCGATGCTTCGTCGAGGCGAACTTACGCTTGCCGGGCTGTTCGACCAGGACATGCTGGGCGACGATCTCGAAGCATGGCTCGACGAGTCCTACCTGTTGAAACGCACCTTCCGCGCCTGCGCCACCATCGCCGGGCTGATCGAGAAACGACACCCGGGAAAGGAGAAGTCCGGCCGGCAGATGACGGTGTCGGCGGACCTTATATATGACGTATTGCGCAGCCATGAACCGGACCACATCCTGTTACAGGCGACTCGGGCCGACGCGCGCAGCGGTTTGCTCGATATCGCAAGGCTGGGCGACATGCTCGCACGCGTGAGGGAGCGGATCGTGCACAAGGACCTGGAGATGATTTCTCCACTCGCCGTTCCGGTCATGCTCGAAATCGGCAAGGAGCCGGTGCATGGCGACGGGGCAAGCGAAGCACTGATGGCCGAAGCGGCCGACGACCTGATCCGCGACGCGTTGGGCGAGGATTTCTGACGTGTACGTGGCGACGAAAGCGATAGAACAGACGCAGCCGGGCGAGGCGCTCGCCCTCGATTATGCCGGTTCGGAACTGCTGCTCGACCCGGCCGGCGTCGCCTGGTTCGCGGAAGACCGCGTCCTCGCCGTTTCCGACCTGCACCTGGAAAAAGGCTCGTCTTTCGCGCGCAGCCGCATCTACCTGCCGCCCTACGACACGGCGGCGACGCTGGCGCGGCTCGCTTCGGCGGTCACCCGGTACGAGCCGGCGACGATCATCAGCCTCGGCGACAGCTTCCACGACGACGAGGCCTCGGCGCGGCTTTCGCGGGAAGCCGTCGAGGCGATCGGCGCGATCGCGCAGGGGCGCGAGATGATCTGGGTGACCGGCAATCACGACCCCTCGCCGCCAGACAACGTTCCGGGCCAGTCGGTGGAGATGCTGGCGCTCGGCCGGACGGTGTTCCGGCACATTCCCGACACGGCGGAGTTCGGCCACGAGGTATGCGGCCACCTGCATCCCTGCGCCAGGATCGTCGGCCGCGGCCGCTCGGTGCGGCGGCCCTGTTTCGCCAGCGACGGCGTGCGGCTGATCCTGCCGTCCTTCGGCGAGTTCACCGGCGGACTGAATGTCTGCGACGACGCCTTTGCGGGGCTGTTCGAGATGTCGCGTTTCCGCGCCTACATGCTGGGCAGCGAAAGGGTCTACCCGGTCGGCGCCGCAAAGCTGGCCGCGGACTAGAGGGTCGTCGCGAAGGCGCCGATCATCGTCACCAGGACCAGCGCGGTCAGCAGCAGGCGCAGGCGGCCGAACCATCCCGGCACGCCCTTGTTGCCGGCCGAACGGCTGTCCCACCATCCGGTGGCGGCGAAGGCGGCGGCGAAGACGGCAAACGACCATGGATCGCCAAGGAAGAAGGCGAACCAGCCGATCAGCGCCGGGCCCGCGCTGAGGACCAGCGTCTCGTTCTCGGCCTCGCCTCCCACGTCCTGCATGATGGCGATCCCCCAGCGAATGCCGCCGATGAAAGACAGGACGACCGCCGAATAGACCTTCAGCGCGACGACGACGCCGGTAGCAAGCCTGTCAGCGGTCCCGTTGCCGTCGGCGATCAGGCCGGGATCGACCAGCAGGAGAGATGTCAGGAAGGCAAAGGGCATGAAGCCGAGCAGGGCAAGCCAGGTGACGGTCTGCTCCACGGTGAAACGGGCTTTCTTCTGCCTTGTCGCCATTTGTCGTCAATCCCTGCGGAACATCACGCGGCCGAGCCATCCGACGAGAAAGGCGAGCAGCACGGAAGCCAGACCGTAAATCAGGCCGCGCTCCTGGGCCAGCCGGTAGAGCTGGTACTCCAGGCCGGCCTTGCGGATGTCGAGGGTGGCGTGCGTCTGGGCGACAAGCACGCCCTGGCGGAACAGATAGGCGCGCGCGACATGGCGTCCCAGCGGCACGTTTGCCGGCAGGCGCAGCTGGGCGCGAAACAGGGACTGCGAAATGAAGCGGACGCCGGAGGGGAACTCCTGGTAGAGACCGCCCTGCTCCTTCAGCCGGCGCAGGGCGGCGGTGAATTCGCGCACGTCCTCCTCGTCCTGCGCATTGGCCGCATCGGGGCGCAGCCGGATCTGGCCGACGCCGAGCGACAGGCGCGCCAACGTTTCCAGATCGGTCACATCCTGCGGCAGGCGGGTCGAGGAAATCAGGAAGGACTCCGGCACGCCGAGAAACGGTTGCGAATCGACATTCATCCAGATGCCGAGAACGCGGCCCTTGCGCCGCGTGACCAGATCGGCCGACGGCCCTTCGAGGATGACGAAGACATCGTAGCGGCCCTGGCGCTGGACCAGCGGATCGGCATTGTCGATGGCGCCGAAGATCGTCAGGTCGACGCCGGAGAAATCCGAGGTGATCGCGATGACCTCGGTCGACAGGCCGATTTCGATGCGTTCGGGAAGCGAGGGCTCCGGCAGGCCGGGCAGTTCGTCCGCCCCTTCCTGCGCGGCCGCGGGCAGCGCAAACAGCAGGACGACGAGAAACGCGCAGACGGCCCTCACTGCAGGAATTCCCGAGAGATGGTGTAGATTTCGTCCGGCACCACGAACAGCGTGTAGCCGAGGCGCAGCGCAACCAGCAGGACGAGACCGGCCAGGAGGGCGCGCAGCTGTTCGCCGCGCAAACGCTGCCCGGCCTTTGCGCCATATTGCGCGCCGACGACGGAGCCGAGCATCAGCAGCAATGCGAGAACCGAATCGACGGTCTGGTTGGTCGTCGCATGGACGACCGTGGTGTAGGCGGCGACGAAGATGATCTGGAACAGCGAGGTGCCGATGACGACATTGGTCGGCACCTTCAGGAGATAAATCATGGCCGGCACCATGATGAAGCCGCCGCCGACACCCATGATCGAGGCGAGCATGCCGATCATGCCGCCGAGGCCGAGAACCGGGATGACGCTGACATAGAGCTTGGACGCCTTGAAGCGCATCTTGAAAGGCAGCTTGTGCACCCACGAATGGGCGCCCGGCCGGCGCAGGCTGACGGTGGCGCCGGACCGTGCCCGCGCGAGCGCGCGCACGCTCTCCATCATCATCAGGCCGCCGACCGTGCCGAGGAAGCCGACATAGAGGATCGAGACGATCAGATCGAGCTGGCCGAGGTCGCGCAGCAGCGAGAACAGGTAGACGCCGATACTCGACCCGAAAATGCCGCCGATGAGCAGCACGACGCCGAGCTTGATGTCGACCGTGCCGCGCTTGAAATGGGACAGCACGCCGGACACCGACGAGGCGACAACCTGGTTGGCGCCGGTGGCAACCGCGACTGCGGGCGGAATGTTGTAGAAGATCAGCAGCGGCGTGATGAGAAAGCCGCCGCCGACGCCGAACATGCCCGAGAGAAAACCGACAGCCGCGCCCATGCCGAGCAGGACGAAAATGTTCACAGACATTTCCGCGATCGGCAGATAGAGCGCCACCTGTCTCTCCTGTTTCTCAAGCCCCCGTCATTCGTTCATGCGCCTGCATACACGCAGAGTCAAACCTGCAGGGGCCTAAATACGGCAATAAAAACAAGACGGACGACGCTTGCGCATCGCCCGTTGCCGCGAAGTTCGGAAATGGCGAAAAATCAGGCCTGCTGGTTGATTTCCAGCAGCTTGTCGACAAGGGCGCGATCGATCTCGCCGGTCGGCACGAGGTTGTGCGCCTTCTGGAAGTCGGAGATCGCCCGGCGCGTCTTGTCGCCCATGATGCCATCCGGCGCACCGGCGTCGAATCCGGCATTGTTGAGGATCGCCTGGATGTTGCGGATCGCCTTCTTCATGTCGACGGGCGGCTGGGACGGCGGCGTGGAGGCCGTCGTCTCCTTGCCGACCTTCCAGGCCTCCGGCAACTCGACGCCATTGGCGGCCGGTTCGGGCTGGCGCGGCTTCCACAATTCGACGGCGCCCTTCGCCATTTCGAGCTGCTCGGGCTGGAGGAACTTGGCGATCTCGTCGCGCTTCGCCTCGGCGTCCTTGTCGCCGGCCCTGGCGGCCAGCGCCAGCCACTTGTAGGACTCGACCAGGTTCTGCTCCATGCCGTCGCCGCGCGCCGACAGGATGCCGAGATTGACCTGGCTGTCCTTCACGCCCCGCTCGGCGGCCTCGATGAACCAGCGGACCGCCTCCTTCATGTCGCGCTGACCGTCGATCTCGGTGGCGAACAGCACGGCGAGATTGTGCATGGCGCTGACATTGCCCTGTTCGGCGGCCAGCTGGTACCAGGTCATCGCCGCCTGCGGGTCGCGCTCGACGCCGAAACCCTTCTCATAGGCGTTTCCGATACGGTACTGCGCCGGCGCGAAGCCCATTTCGGCGGCCATCTCGTACCAGCGCGCAGCGGCTTCCATGTCGCTGTCGGGCGCGTTCGGGCCGCTGCCCATCAACCGGTCGCCGATGACGTAGATCGCCTTCGGATCGCCCTCGACCGCGGCCTCGCGCAGCGCGACCGGACCGACCGAGGCCGGGATGTCGTCGAACGACAGGGCCTGGAAACCGGATGTCTGGATCGTTTCGTCGACGCCGGCGACAGTGTCTTCGAAGCCCGGGGCACTTTCAGCGGGGGCGGTTTCCTGCGCCATCTCGGCGGACGCGACGGTTTCCTGCGTCGGCGCCTCGATTACCTTCGGCTCGGCCGGTTCGGTCCCGGCGGCCGCGGTTTCGACCGCGTTTTCTCCCGCAGGCTGCTGTTCCGCCGCCATATCCACTGTGCGCACGGCCGCTTCCGGCTCGGCGGGCACCTGTTCGCCCGCGGCGGGCACGGGCTCTTCCAGGCTGGTGACATCCTCGGGGGCGTCGCCGCTCGGCAAGTAACCGCGCACGAGCGGGAAAGCGAGCAGGGCCAGCAGGATCGCGCCGGCGCCGAGCATCAGCGGCCGGCGGCGCGACGCGAGAAACCCGCTGCCCGCCTTCGATTTCTTCTTGCCGTCCTCGCCGGCGCCCGACACGTCGTAAACGGACGCCTCGGCGGCCGCGGCGCGGGCGGCGCGGCGCGCGGCAGCGATAAAGTCGGACTTGCCCGCATCATCCTCGGCCGCCGCGGCCTCTGCCTGCGGTGCTGCGGTGCTGTCCCGTTCGGCACGCACACGCTTCATGATGGCTGCAAGGTCGGGACCGCCCGAACCGGGCTCGAGCGGTTCGTCGCTGATGTCGGGTTCGGCGCGAGACTTGCCGGCCTTGCCGAAGACCACGGGCTCCTCGTCGACGGGGTCGCCGGCGTCTTCCGCGCCGCCGGCAGCGGCATCGTCATCCGGCAAGACATCGTGCTCGATCGGCGGCACGTCCAATTCGGTCCTGGCGGAGGCGGCGCGCCTCGCGGCCACCATGCCTGCCAGCTCGTCCATGCCGGACGTCAGTTCGTCCGATCCGGTCTCCTCGCTGACAGCCGCGCGCGCGGCAAGGGCCGCGGCCTCGGCGGCCGGCATCGGCTGGCGCTCGTCGTCATGATCCGTCCCGCCCGGCTGCAGATCGCGCTCCTCGCCGGCGGCGTAGTCGATGGGCGGCGCGTCCGCGAACGGGCGCTCCGGCGTTTCGGCCTCGGCGGATGCGGCAACGGATGCCGCCGGCGCGTCGCCGTCCTGCAGGCTTGCCTCGAGCCCGGCGATCCGGTCCGCCACCTTGAGCAGCGTGTCGTGGATGGCCTCGAAGGTGCGGCTGTTGCGGTCGTCGGCGCTGCGGGCGATTTCCTCGAGACCGCGCAGGTCGCCGGCCAGTTGCACGAGCACGCCGCGGTCATCGTCGCTTACGCCGGAGGAGAAGCGGGAAAGGATTTCCTCGGCGGCTTCGCGGGCGGCGGCGATCATGCTTTCGCGGCCGCCGGCCAACTGATCGGTGATGGCGACAAGACGCGGCGTGATATCGGCAAGCGTTGCATTGTCGGCGGTGGAGGCGCCGGAGAGTTTCTCGGTCAGCGCCGCGATCTGGCCTTCGAGCGTTTCCAGCGCACGTGCATCCGGCGAAAAGGCGTCGCCCGACGACAGCATCTGGGCGATTTCCTCGATGCGCCGTTCCATGTGGTCGAAAGTGGGAACCGGGCCGGCTTCCTGATCGAGTTCATCGATGCGCCGCGCCAGTTCCTCCATCCGCGCGTCGACCGACTGGAACAGGCGCGTGCCCGTTTCCTCGAAGGAGGCGTGGTGGGTATCGAGACGGCGGGCGATCTCCTCGAAACGGCCGTTCAGGCTATCGAGAAGGTCGGCCGGGAGCATGTCGCCGCTGTTGGCCCCGCTGTCCAGCCGCTGGACGATGTCATCGAGACGATGGGCGAGGTTCTCGAATGCGCGGTCGGTTCCCGGCGCCGACGATACGATCTCGTGCATCGCGCCGAGCCGTTCGGCGATTTCCGCCAGGCGCTTTTCGACGCTGGCGCTCTGCATGGCGTTCGCGCTTTCCTCGACCTGGCCGGAGAGGGCGGACAAGCGCGCCTCGATCCGCTCGAAAGGCGCGGTATCCAGTTCCACCGGAGCGGCGGATGCGGACACGGTGGCAATGGCGCGGCTGATCTCGTCGAGGCGCCGGTCGATGGCGTCGAGATGATCGGACGACGGGGCGGCGTTCTGCACGGCCAGGGTCTCGACTGCCTCGGCAAGCGAACGGATCTGGCCTTCCATCGCGTCGATCGCGCCGGTGCCCGGCAGGGAATGCAGCGCCTCGTGGATCTCGGAGACGCGGCCGGCAATGGTCATCAGGTCCTCGCGCGACCCAAGCGTCTGCGGCAGCGCGCCGACTTCGCGCTCGATCACCGACCAGCGTTCGGCCATGTCGCGCAGCGTTTCCTCCTGCGCCAGCACGCCGATCAGGTTTCTGAGTTCCTCGATCTCGGCACGCAACGCCGCGGCGTCGGAGTTTTCCACCCGCGAAGCGACAAGGCCCAACTCGCGCGTCAGCCGGTTGAAGCCGTCGGTGAGATCGGACGGCGCCAATCCGGCCCCTTGCGTCATCAATCCCTTCAGGTCCTCGCGGACCGTCGCGAATTGCTGCGCTATGGTCGAGGACATCTCGCGATTGAGCTCCTCGCGCAGCCGGACGATTTCCTCGTGAAGGCCGGCGGGCACGGTTTCCTTTTGAACGGCTGCCGGCGCTGCTGCGGGCGCGCGGCGGGCCAGAGCTTCCTGGCGGGCGCGAATGGCGGAAATGTCCTCGCTGGGCGTTTCGGTCTTCGGTCCGCCGGCGCCGATGCCCATTCTCTGCTCGAGGCGGGACAACGCGTCATCGAGCATCTCAAGCGTCGAGTTGGCCGACCGCGTGGCAGCAACGTCTTGTTCGGATTTCGATGGCCTGTCGTTCATAACTTGCCCATTTCTTATGACGCTTGCGCCATTGCCGGGAATGCGGGGCTCCGCTTCGGCAACGGCCAATCGACCTGATGTGTTTCGAGATCCGAGCGCGCACCCTGGACACAACCACGCTGCGACCTTTCATGGTTAACGTTTTTCAAATCACGGTAAACAAGCGGTTAATCGCGGCGGTCATCGGCGAAAAAGAATGGTTTCGACATCGCCTTTTCCGGCATGTTACGCCACGGCGAAAACGCCGGAACGCCGGTGCCCGTGTATACACGGCGCGAGCAACATGTTGTAACACACGGTAACGTTAGGAAACCTTCACAAGTTAACAAGGCACGGGTTCAATGATTCCTGCATGGAGCGGATTCCGTGACCCGAGGCGCAGTCGATGGCATCGCGGCATGGTCGAAGGTGAGCAAGTTTCCGGTCCCAAAAAACGAAAACAAAACCCGTATTCCGGGAACCGAAATGGAAAAGGACATGAACACGGCCACTCCGGCAGATCTTGCCGCTTCTGAAGAGACGTTTCGAATCGGCGAACTATCGAGCGAATTCGACGTCACCCTTCGCACACTTCGCTTTTACGAGGACAAGGGCCTCCTTTCGCCGCGCCGTATCGGCAATACGCGGCTTTATTCCCGGGCGGACCGCGCCCGGCTGAAACTCATCCTGCTCGGCAAGCGCGTCGGGCTTTCTCTGCTCGACGTCAAGGAAATCCTCGATCTGTACGACCCTTCCGGCGACAACCAGCGCCAGCTGGCCGTCGCGATCCAGAAGGGCGCCGACCAGATGGAGGTGCTGCGCAAGCAGCGCGCGGAAATCGACGAGGCGATCGAGGAACTCGAGGAAACCCTGGTCAATCTGCGCGGACATCTCACGAATTCGGAGAAGTAACGGTTCCGGGTTCGCGGGCGTCTCATGTATGCGACGCCGTCCATCAGGCTGACTGCTTTCGGGTCTGGAAGCCCGCCTTTCATGAACCCCGCCATTTCTCTGAATTGGCGGGGTTCACCTTTTTTCCGCTCCAAAACCATACGAAAAACGCATTTTTCCGCTCATTTCGGAAACCGCCGACCCCGTTATCCCCGGGATGGTGCGCAATTTCAAAATTTTGACGTTTACGCAAACGTCAAAATTTGCTAGCGACCCGACAGCTGTTGCCGCGCAGTGCAGACTGCGCACCGAAACCACTTTCCGGAGGATGTCATGCCCGCCTACCGCGCCCCCGTCGAAGACACGCTTTTCGTGCTCAACGACGTCCTCAAATACGAACGCTACAACAACCTGCCGGGCTTTGCCGACGCGTCGCCGGACATCGTCGAGGCCGTGTTGCGCGAAGCCGGCCGCATGGCGGAGGAAGTCTTCTTTCCGCTCAACCTGTCGGGCGACCAGGAAGGCTGCACGCGCAACGACGACGGCTCGGTGACGACGCCGAAGGGCTTCAAGGACGCTTTCGAGCAGTACAAGGAAGCCGGCTGGATGGGGCTGGCCTTCGATCCGGAATATGGCGGCCAGGGCCTGCCCTACACGCTGCATTCGGCGATCGGCGAATACTTCTCTTCCGCCAACATGGCGTTCGCGATGTATCCCGGCCTCACCCAGGGCGCGATGGCGGCCATCTACGTACACGGCTCCGACGAGCAGAAGGCGAAATACCTGCCGACCATGGTCGAGGGCCGCTGGACGGGCACGATGAACCTGACGGAACCGCATTGCGGCACCGACCTCGGCCTGCTGCGCACCAAGGCCGTTCCGCAGGACGACGGGTCCTACAAGATCTCCGGCCAGAAGATCTTCATCTCGGCCGGCGAACACGACATGTCGGAAAACATCATCCACCTCGTGCTCGCGCGCATCGAGGGCGCGCCGGAGGGCACCAAGGGCATCTCGCTTTTCATCGTGCCGAAATTCATGGTCGACGAGGACGGCTCGATCGGCGACCGCAACGGCGTCAAGTGCGGCTCCATCGAGGAAAAGATGGGCATCCACGCCAACTCGACCTGCGTGATGAACTATGACGACGCGACCGGCTACCTCATCGGCGAGGAGAACAAGGGCCTGAAGGCCATGTTCACGATGATGAACGAGGCGCGTCTCGGCGTCGGCCTGCAGGGCCTGTCGATCTCCGAGGTCGCCTATCAGAACGCCGTCGCCTACGCCAAGGACCGGCTGCAGGGCCGCGCCCTGACCGGACCGGCGGCACCCGACAAGAAAGCCGATCCGATCATCGTCCATCCGGACGTGCGCCGGAACCTGATGACGATCCGCGCCTTCAACGAGGCGGGACGCGCCTTCCTGCTGTGGGCGGCGCTGAAATCCGACGTGGCGCACCGCGCCGAAGACGCGAGCGAGCGCGATCTGTCGGAGGAAATGATGGGGCTCCTGACCCCGGTCATCAAGGGCGTGCTGACGGACAAGGGCTTCGACCACGCGGTGATGGCGCAGCAGGTCTATGGCGGCCACGGCTACATCGAGGAATGGGGCATGAGCCAGTATGTGCGCGACGCGCGCATCGCCATGATCTACGAGGGCGCCAACGGCATCCAGGCGCTCGACCTCGTCGGCCGCAAGCTGCCGGCCAATGGCGGCCGCGCCGTGCAGGCCTTCTTCAAGGAAGTCGGCGAGTTCTGCGAGGAGAACCGCAACGACGAGAAGCTGAGCTTCTTCACAAAGCATCTTAAGAAGGGCCTGAACGACCTGCAGGCGGCGACCATGTGGTTCGTGCAGAACGCGATGGCCAAGCCCGACAACGCGGGCGCCGGCAGCCACGATTACATGCATCTGTTCGGTCTCGTCACGCTCGGCTACATGTGGGCGCTGCAGGCCAAGACCGCGCATGAGAAACTGGCCGAGGGCGCGAGCGACCGGACGCAGTTCCTGGAAGCCAAGCTGACGACGGGCCGCTACTTCATGGAGCGGATCATGCCGGAGACCGGGGCGCATCTGGCGCGCATTTCCTCGGGCGCCGACTCGATGATGGCGCTGGCCGAGGAAGCGTTTTAACTTTCTGCGGCGGCCGGTTCATCCAAATGTGATGCGACCGGCCGGCAGCATTCTGCAAAACTGCGGCGAAACGGGAGGAATGAATGGCGAGCAATCCGGCGGATATCCTTGGCGTAACGAAACCGTCCTGGGCGACGGACGACGTGGTGATGCTGCAGGACATGGCGACGCGGTTCATGACCGAAGAAATCCTGCCGCATTACGAGGAATTCGAGAAGGCCGAGATCTTCGATCGCGCAAGCTGGGAGAAGGCCGGCGCCAACGGGTTGCTGTGCGCGTCGATGCCGGAAGAGTATGGCGGCGCGGGCGGCACCTACGCGCATGAGAGCGTGATCCTGGAAGCGATCAGCCATGTCGGCGTCGACGGTTTCGGCATCCCGCTGCACAACTCCATCGTCGCGCCCTACATCCTGCATTACGGCTCCGAGGAGCAGAAACAGCGCTGGCTGCCGAAACTGGCGACGGGCGAACTGATCGGCGCCATCGCGATGACCGAGCCCGGCGCCGGTTCCGACCTGCAGGGGGTGAAGACCTCGGCAAAAAAGGACGGCAACCACTACGTCATCAACGGCTCGAAGACGTTCATCACCAACGGCCAGCTCGCCAATCTGGTGATCGTCGTCACCAAGACCGATCCCGCCGCCGGCGCCAAGGGCACGTCGCTGATCGTCATCGAGACCGACGAGGTCGAGGGCTTCGAGCGCGGCCGCAACCTCGACAAGGTCGGGCTGAAATCGAACGACACGTCGGAACTGTTCTTCAACGACGTGCGCGTGCCGACGGCCAACCTGCTCGGCCACGAGGAAGGGCTCGGCTTCGTCCAGCTGATGCAGCAATTGCCGCAGGAGCGGCTGCAGATCGGCGGCAGCGCGATCGCCATGTGCGAGCGGGCGCTCGCCGTGACGATCGACTACGTCAAGGATCGCAAGGCCTTCGGCAAGGCCGTGATCGAGTTCCAGAACACGCAGTTCACGCTGGCCGAACTGAAAACGGAGGCGACCGTCGGGCGCACCTTCTACAATTTCTGCGTCGGCGAGCACCTGGAAGGAAGGCTGACGCCGGAACTCGCCTCGATGGCGAAATACTGGCTGTCGGACCTGCAAGGCAAGATCGTCGACGCCTGCCTGCAATTGCATGGCGGCTACGGCTACATGAACGAATACCCGATCGCGCGGATGTTCCGCGACGCCCGCGTGCAGCGCATCTATGGCGGCACCAACGAGATCATGAAACTGCTGATAGCCCGGGGGCTCTAGGATGGCCGATTTCACGCTTCACTGCTTCGCCGAATCCGGCAACGCCTACAAGGCGGCGCTTATGCTGGAACTGTGCGGCGCCGACTGGGAGCCGCATCGCGTCGCCTTCTTCACCGGCGAAACGCGCGGCCCGGAATTCCGTGACCTGAACGAGATGGGCGAGGTGCCGGTGCTGATCGACCACACGCGGCGGCCGGACCTGGTGCTCAGCCAGTCCGGCGCGATCCTCTACCATCTCGGCGAGCATTACGGGAAATTCATGCCCGAGTCGGAAGAGGAGAAACGCGAGGCGCTGCGCTGGATCCTGTGGGACAACCACAAGCTGACCAGCTATTCGGCGACCTACCGTTTCCTGCGCCTCTTCGCCGGCAAGGGCGACACGGCGGAGGCGCAGTTCTTCTTTGCCCGTGCGCAGAGCGCCTGGAAAGTGCTCAACGGGCATTTGCAGGATCGCGACTGGGTCGCTGCCGACCGGCCGACCATCGCCGACTTCTCGCTGTGCGGCTACCTGTTCTGGCCGGCGCAGATCGGCATGATTACCGACGAATATCCGAACATCCCCCGCTGGCTGGACCGCATCCGCGGCCTGCACGGCTTCAAGCTGCCGGAAGACCTGATGCCTTCCGGCCAGGAACAAGACACCGCGACGGCTTGAGCCGCGCGACCGACAAGACCAAGGAGACAATCGATGGCAGACGCATTCATCTATGACGCGGTGCGCACGCCGCGCGGACGCGGCAAGAAGGACGGAAGCCTGCACGAAGTGCCGACGCCGCGCCTCGGCGCGAAGGTTCTGGAGGCGCTGCGCGAGCGCAACGGCCTCGACACCTCGAAGGTCGACGACGTGATCTTCGGCTGCGTCGACCCGGTCTACGAGGCCGGCGGCGACATCGCCCGCGCGGCAATCTTCGAGGCCGGCTACGCGACCGAGGCGCCGGGCATGCAGATCAACCGTTTCTGCGCCTCGGGCCTCGACGCGATCAATTTCGGCGCGGCGAAGATCGCCCAGGGCGCCGACGACATCGTCATCGCCGGCGGCGTGGAATCGATGTCGCGCGTCGGCATGGGCGCATCCGGCGGCGCCTGGTACATGGACCCGTCGGTCAACATCCCGGCCTATTTCATGCCGCAGGGCGTGTCGGCCGACCTGATCGCCACCAAATACGGCTTCAGCCGGGACGACGTCGACGCCTATGCGGTGGAGAGCCAGAAGCGCGCGGCGGCAAGCTGGGAAAAGGGCAATTTCAAGAACTCCGTCATCCCGGTGAAGGACCAGAACGGCCTGACCATCCTCGACCGTGACGAGCACATGCGCCCGGGCACCGACATGCAGTCGCTCGGCCAGCTGCAGCCCTCCTTCGTCATGCCGGGCCAGATGGGCGGCTTCGAGGCCGTCGGCATCTCCAGGCATCCGGAAGTCGAGGCGATCAACTACGTCCACCATGCCGGCAACTCGTCGGGCATCGTCGACGGCGCGGCCGGCGTGCTGCTCGGCTCGAAACGGGCCGGCAAGACGATGGGCATCGAACCGCGCGCCAAAATCCGCGCCTTCGCCAATATCGGTTCCGACCCGGCGCTGATGCTGACCGGCCCGGTGGACGTCACCGAGAAGCTGCTGAAGAAAGCGAAGATGACCATCGGGGACATCGACCTGTTCGAGCTCAACGAGGCGTTCGCCTCGGTGGTGCTGCGCTACATGCAGGCCTTCGACATCGACCACTCGAAGATGAACGTCGCCGGCGGCGCCATCGCCATGGGCCATCCGCTGGGCGCGACCGGGGCGATGATCCTCGGCACCGTGCTCGACGAACTGGAGCGCCGCGACCTCAACACCGCGCTGGTGACGCTGTGCATCGGTGCCGGCATGGGCACGGCAACCATCATCGAGCGGGTGTGACGGCCGCAATGCCGCCAGCTTCGACCATGCAATGCGGTTCAGGCTGCGATGTCCGCGGCGGCTGCTGTCGCGGCGGCGGTGCTGACGGGCGGCAATGCCTCGAAGGCCGGCTTGGCAAACCAGAAGCCCTGGAACAGCCGGATGCCGGATGCCTTGAGAACGAGGTATTCGGCCTCGCTCTCGACGCCCTCCGCCAACAGCGTGATGCCGAGCTCCCCGCAGATGCCAGCAAGGCCGGCGACGATAGCCTGCTTGGCGCGGCTGGCATGGATGTCGCGGACAAGCTTCATGTCGAGTTTGATCAGGTCGGGCTGGAAATCGGCGAGCAGGGAAAGACCGGAATGGCCGGCGCCGAAATCGTCGATCGCCGTGACGAAGCCCTGCTTGCGATATTCCGCGATGATCGCGCGGAGATGGTCCGGCTCGTGGACCTGCTCGTTTTCGGTGAACTCGAACATGATCGCGGCTTGCGGAAAGCCGTATCGCCGCGCCGCCGACAGCGTCTTGCGCAGGCAGGCCGCCGGTTCGTAAACGGCATTGGGCAGGAAGTTGATGGAGAGCTTCGGCGTGTTTTTCCGCGGAAAAAGCCTCGACGCGAGTTCGATCGCCTTGACGCGGCATGCCTGGTCGAAGCGGTACCGCTGCTCCGGGCTGACCTGCGAAAGGATCGCGCCGGCGCCGGCGCCATCCGTGCCGCGAATAAGCGCCTCGTAGCCCCAGACCGCCGCCTCGGCGGTGTCGAAAATCGGCTGAAAGGCCATCGTGAAGTCGAAGTCCAGCGGTGCGCCGGACCGGCATCCCTCGCAGGACTCGGACATCTTGGTCTCCCGTTAAATCAGAAGATCAAACTGCACCAAAAAAATTGAAAAAGGCTGAAACACCGCGCCGAAACGGGTGCGGGACAGTTCAAAGGAGAAATCCATGACTTACAAGAACTTCACCGTCGAAACCGACGCTGACGGCATCGCGCTCGTTACCTGGGACATGCCGGACAAGTCGATGAACGTCTACACCGAGGAGGTGATGGACGAGCTCGACGCGATCATCGACCAGGTCGTCGCCGATGACGCCGTCAAGGGCGCGGTCATCACCTCGGGCAAGAAGGATTCCTTCTCCGGCGGCGCGGACATCACCATGCTGAAGAAGATGTTCGACATCGTCCAGAACGAGCGCGCCAGGGACCCGCAAAAGGCGATGCAGATGCTGTTCGACGGCGCGGGCCGGATGAGCAAGCTCTATCGCAAGCTCGAAACCTGCGGCAAACCGTGGGTCTCGGCGATCAACGGCACCTGCATGGGCGGGGCCTTCGAGATGAGCCTCGCCTGCCACGGCCGTATCGCCGCCGACAGCAAAGCGGTCAAGATGGCGCTGCCGGAAGTCAAGATCGGCATCTTCCCGGGCGCCGGGGGCACCCAGCGCGTGCCGCGCCTGACCAACCAGCAGGACGCCCTGCAGATGATGACGCAGGGCTCCAGCCTATCGCCGTCGCGCGCCAAGGCGATGGGCCTGATCCACGACGTCGTGCCGCCGAAGAAGCTGATCGCCGCCGCCAAGGCGATGATCGCGGCCGGGCTTTCCCCGGTGCAGCCGTGGGACGAGAAGGGCTTCAAGCTGCCCGGCGGCAAGATCTACACGCCGGCCGGCGCGAACCTGTGGCCCGCCGCCTCGGCGATCCTGCGCCGCGAGACGAACATGAACTATCCGGGCGCCGCGGCGATCCTGAAATGCGTCTATGAGGGCCTGCAGGTGCCGTTCGACACGGCACTGACCATCGAGCAGCGCTATTTCGCCAACGTGCTGCAGACGACCGAGGCCGGTTCGATGATCCGCTCGCTGTTCGTCTCGCTGCAGGAACTCAACAAGGGCGCGCGCCGTCCGGACGGCATCAAGCCGACGAAGTTCAGGAAGATCGGCGTCATCGGCGCGGGCTTCATGGGCGCGGGCATCGCCTATGTGACGGCGAAGGCAGGTATCCCCGTGGTGCTGCTCGACCGCGACATGGAAGCCGCCGAGAAGGGCAAGGCGCATTCCGACGGCCTCGTGACCAAGGCGATGCAGAAGGGCCGCGCCACGGCGGAAGACAAGGAGAAGCTTCTCTCCCTCATCACGCCGTCGGCGGATTACGCCGATCTCGAGGGCGCCGACCTGATCATCGAGGCGGTGTTCGAGGACTCCGAAATCAAGAAGGCGGTGACGGAAAGCGCGGAAGCGCATCTCAAGCCGTCGGGCATCTATGCCTCCAACACCTCGACGATTCCGATCACCGGCCTTGCCAAGAACTCGAAGCGGCCGAAGAACTTCATCGGCATCCACTTCTTCTCGCCCGTCGACAAGATGATGCTGGTCGAGATCATCATGGGCAAGCGCACCGGCGACAAGGCGCTGGCGGTGGCGATGGACTACGTCCGCGCCATCAGGAAGACGCCGATCGTCGTCAACGACACGCGCGGCTTCTACGTCAACCGTTGCGTGCTGCGCTACATGCAGGAGGCCTTCTCGATGGTGATCGAGGGCGTGCCGCCGGTGATGATCGAGAACGCCGCCAAGCAGGCCGGCATGCCGGTCGGCCCGCTGTCGCTGACCGACGAGACGGCCATCGACCTCGCCCAGAAGATCATGAAGCAGACGATCCGCGACCTCGGCGAGAAGGCGGTCGATCCGCGCCACATGGAGCTGATCAACACCATGGTCGACGCGCATGGCCGGCACGGCCGCAAGAACGGCAAGGGCTTCTACGACTACCCGGCGAAGCCCGCCAAGAAGCACATGTGGCCGGACCTGAAGACGCTCTACCCGCAGCAGGACGCCGACAGCATCGATTTCGAGGAGCTGAAGCAGCGCCTGCTCGTCACCATCGCGCTGGAAGCAGCCCGCGTGATGGAAGAAGGCATCGTCACCGATCCCCGCGAGGCGGATGTCGGCTCGATCCTGGCCTTCGGCTTCGCGCCCTATACCGGCGGGACGCTGTCCTATATCGACGGCATGGGCGTGGCGGAGTTCGTCGCGCTGGCCGACAGGCTGCGCAAGAAATACGGCGCGCAGTTCAAGGTGCCGAAGCTGCTGAAGGAAATGGCCGAGAACGGCGAGACCTTCTATGGCAGGTTCGATCCTTATGCGAAGATGGACGAAGCCGCGTAACCAAGTCGCATGACTGACTCAAAACCCCGGAGAGCGATCTTCGGGGTTTTTTCGTTCGATCAGGCAGGGCGCTTCGGTTTGCGGCCCTTGTGTTTCGGCGTCTTGCCGCGATCGGCCGCAGGACCCTTGTGTTTGCGGCCCGGCTTGCCGTCTTTTTTGAATTTCGGTTTCGCATCCCCCGGTTTCGCTTGCCTCGGCTTTCCGCGCGCCTCACCGGCCGGCGCGATCATGATGCCCTTCTCGAGGCTGCCGGGCTGCCTGATCTGCTCCGCATAGCCGTCGGCCTTGTCGGCGGAAATCTCGAACCGGGTTTCGGTGTCTTCGATCCTGATCGCGCCGACATCGCGTTTCGTCACGCCACCGGCATTGCAGATCATCGGCAGCAGGAATTTCGGATCGGCGCGCTGCTTGCGCCCGAGCGAGATGGTGAACCAGACGCCGCCCTGCATCTCCGGGCGCGGCTCGCGAACCGGCGCGTGGTCCTTCGCGGACCGGCGGTCACGAGCGGACCGCTTGTCCTGCAAGGCCTCGGGGGGAAGCGGCCGGAGTTCCTCGGGAACGGGGTGGGCGGCCAGTTGCTGGCGCAGGAACGCCGCCGCGATCCGCTCGGGCCCCGCCCGGTCCAGCAACTCGGCCACGAAATCCGCCTCCCGCTCGTCAGGCTCGGCGGCCGAGGCGGCGGCATCGAGTATCCGCCGGCGGTAGCGCGCCTCGATCTCGGCAATGCCGGGCGCCGCGCGCGTGGTCGCCGTCAGCTTGGCCAGTGCGAGCACGCGCCGGGCCGCGCCACGCCTGTGTTCCGGAACGATGAGCACGCAGACGCCCTTGCGGCCGGCGCGGCCGGTCCGCCCGGAACGATGCAGCAGGGTCTCGGGGTTGCTCGGCACGTCGGCGTGGACCACGAGGTCGAGGTTCGGAAGGTCGATGCCGCGCGCCGCGACATCGGTCGCCACGCAGACATGCGCGCGTCCGTCGCGCATGGATTGCAGCGCATTCGACCGCTCCGATTGCGCCATCTCGCCCGAAAGCGAAACCACCGAGAAGCCGCGATTGGCGAGCCGCGCGGTCAGATGGCGAACAGCTTCGCGCGTGTGGCAGAACACCAGGGCGCTGGTCGAGTCGGAATCCAGCAGCGCGTTGATGATGGCGTGTTCCCGCTCGTCGCGCCGCACCAGCATCAGCTGGTATTCGATGTCGGCATGCTGTTCGGTCGACGCGACCGTCTCGACACGCACCGCATTCTTCTGCACGGTCCTGGCCAGTTCGGCGATGCCGCGCCGCACCGTCGCCGAAAACAGCAGTGTCCGGCGCTCCTGCGGCGCCGCGCCGAGGATGAATTCCAGGTCGGCGCGAAAACCGAGATCCAGCATCTCGTCGGCCTCATCGAGCACCACCGCGCGTATGGCGCTCAGGTCCAGCGCGCCCCGCGTGATGTGGTCGCGCAGGCGTCCGGGCGTGCCGACGACGAGATGGGCGCCACGTGCGAGCGCACGGCGTTCGTTGCGCATGTCCATCCCGCCCACGCAGGTCGCGATCCTGACCTCAGCCGCCGCGTAGAGCCAATCGAGTTCCCGCTGGACCTGGATGGCGAGCTCGCGCGTCGGGGCGATGATCAGGCCGAGCGGCGCGGCAGCCGCGTCGAAGCGTTCGCCGCTTCCAAGCAGCGTCGACGCGATCGCGATGCCGAAGGCGACCGTTTTTCCGGAGCCGGTCTGCGCCGAGACCAGCAGGTCGGATTCGCCGTGATCCTCGTTCGTCATCGCCAGCTGAACGGGAGTCAGCCGGTGATAACCTTTCGCCGCCAGGGCGGAGGCAAGCGCCGGATGGATGGCGGCGAACGGGGATATGCTGTTCGAGTCGGCACTCAACGTCATGGTCACTTTCTCTGAAAGGCGCCGAATATCATGTTATGCGCGCTTTGGGCAGCGATTGTTTGCCGGGATCACGGACGCTTCGACCCCTACGCGAAACTGGACGAAGACGCGTAACAAAGGCGACCGACTGATACAAAATCCCGGAGAGCGATCGCCGGTTTTTTTGGATGGGAGGCGGAGATTACACGGTTCAGAGTGACGGAAGTCTTTCCGGCAACCTATTGGCAGAGGGTCATAGATATCGCAGACGATTGCGATTCCGAGGTATTAGCCCGGGTTCCGCCAGTAGTTTTCGAGAGCCCGTAGAAACGTAGAGCAGTTGGCGGACGCCCAACAAACTTCGTGATTGTCTCGGACAAGCCAATGAATTCCATTCATGCAAGTGAACGCAGTGAGGTCTGCCCCACCTATGTATTGGATGCATCGAGTGAACGTGTTCTGAAAACTCTGACCAAAGCGGTCGTTTGGCACATTAGAGAGAAGCCCTTCAAGATAGTACGAAGGTGCAATGCCGCTTTCTAAAACCCCGATGTCAATCATACGGTTACGCATGTTTTTCAGAGCGCGTACAGTCGGCTTTAGCCAGCCGTTTGTTGATTGGTGCTTGGTTGTGCAGTTTTCGGAGTGCTGCTTCGGAAAGTTGACAATGCGCGTGCCGTCCGGCTTCCAGAACACAATTCCGAGATCATAATTTTCGCTTTGATCACTATCGAAACTCCAATAGTGCCGGAAATTTGCGCAAACAAGGACGTCGGCCTTCCGCCTTGTACTGTTCGGTTTGATAGTAATTGCCTTCTTTCCTGGAACCACATCGCTTCCATACGTCTTCGTCAGCCAGCTCAAAACCTCGGTGCGAAACTGCTGATAGGTGTATTGTGCAGATCCGGGGTGCCTCCGTTCGAAGTTGGCTTTGGCAGCAGTATCGAGGTTGTCAGTATTGAAATAGAAGACCTCCGACGTGCATATGACGATATCCACGTCACTATCCGCGCGGATATTAGTGTCGTTGCCATACGAGCCCTGCAAAAAGACGTTGAAAGCTCGGTTGTGATAAGGCGCTCGCGCGTCTTCGAGGACCTTTTTAATTGCCTGATACGTCGCCGCCGATTGTTGGATCGAGCCTTGCTGCGACCATGTCTCAAGCACCGACTCCTGAACTGGCATGGTACACCTCCTAGGAAAACAGAGCTTTAATCTCCGTTTCTTGTTTACCGAATGACTCCCGGCCACGGGTATGGATGAGATCGAGCTTCGCTAGGTTGTATTCGAGTAAATCCGTTTCCATCGAAGGTTCGGTGAATGCCTCGCTCACGCGTACCGTTTCAATATCGGGGAAGAGGATGCGGCGGAGCTGCTCCATCGACTGAGCGTTGATATTAAAGGTTTTTTGGATCAGCTCGGCTTCCTCGGCCCAAGAGACCAGCCAGGCTTTCGTGAACTTTTTAGCTCGTGGCACGGGATAATCACCCACTCCGATGTTCAATACCTTTATCTGAGCATGGGGCATCTCATAGGCCCGTACAGCCTCAGCGATCGCATACAGAGTTGGGTTATTGGCGCAGAACCCGCCATCCAACAGCAGCAATTCGTCGCCATCGATCTTCAGTTGCCGCCTAGAAAAGAAAGGATAGGCCGAACATGATGCCTGTACAGCGTCGCTCAGTGTACATCCGAAGCCGGGGACGAAGGTCGCGGTCCGGCCGTGTGCTTGCTTGGGATCTGACTTGAAAATGATCGCCGTTTCCATCACCCATTTGGTTGCCACGACGCCGAGCCCGGTCTTCGCAGCATCAAATTTCTTGTCGCCAAAAATCTCATCGCCCAGCTTTCTCAATGCCGCCGACCGACGTTTTCTGTCTTTGGGACGCATCACGTCTGGCACGTATTTACGGTAATGCTCGTGGATCGTCGTGACCGGCGTGCCAATTGCAAGTAGCGTACCTATAATCGCGCCGGTGCTGGTGCCGAAAATCAAGTCGAAGGCTTCATTGAGGGGTCTGCCCAACATGGCCTCGACTTCATGGAGAACACCCAGTGTATAGAATCCTTTAGCCCCTCCCCCATCCAAAGTGAGGACGCGAAACGGTTCTTTCGCGGCTGCTTCCGTCACCCCGCACCCCTTAAAGTAACGAACCAATTTTTTAAATATATTACAAGTCAGCGAAAGGTCGCTATGTAATTTTCGCGCGTTTATTGCCGGTTTATTTCCTGGACCGCAGCGTATGTTGTTTTGGCATCAGAGACCCGCATGGCATCGTTCTAGTTCGCCGTATGCTACGTCATGTCCACCTGACCGATCAGCTTCACTTCCATAAAGACGAAATCGGCTATGGAGGTTCGCATGATTGGAGCTGGTAACGACGGGCTACTTCTTCTGGCCGACTGCCCCGTTTAGATACTCATCAAGCGAATATTCGGGAACGTGCCGCCCATTCCGCCTAAACGGGAATCCCGGCCGAATTGCGGGGTCAACCTTGATCCCTGCGTCCTCCTGCCGGTCGTAATATTCCTCGAGGCTTCCGTAGTAGCTATCGACCCACACGCCGTCTGCAGGCACCTGAATCGCTGGCGAAGACAGGGAGAGATGGCCGTGCAGGTCAGCGTGGGTGCGGTCGGTCCAGCCCTCCCGGCTGCTCCAATATGAGTCTGGTTCGCCCCTGCGGCGTATGTAGTAACAGGTTGTAATTGCGGACTCGTCGGCTTCGTCGTTTTCGTAATCCATGTCCGTCTCCCCTTTTGCCCGCCCTCAGGTCACCCCTCCGCCACCTTCTCCAGCACCGCTTCCAGCCGCGCCACCGTCCCATCGACATCCGCCAGCTTGTCGAGCCCGAACAGGCCGAGGCGGAAGGTGCGGAAGTCAGCGGGTTCGTCGCACATCAGCGGGACGCCGGCTGCGATCTGCATGCCTTCGGCGAGGAACTTTTTCCCGGTCTGGATGTCGGGGTCCTTCGTGTAGCTGACGACCACGCCCGGAGCCTCGAAGCCGGGTGCCGCGACCGACTTGTAGCCGTTTTCGGCCAGCAGCGCGCGCACCTTGCGCCCGAGCTCCCACTGCTTCTCGCGGGCGGTTTCGAAGCCGAAATCGCGGGTCTCGATCATCCGGTCGCGCAGCACGACAAGCGCATCGGTCGGCATCGTCGCGTGATAGGCATGGCCGCCCGCCACATAGGCCTGCATGATGTCGTGCCATTTGCGCAAATCCATCGCGAAGCTCGAACTCGTGGTCTCGCCGAGCCGCGCGAGCGCGCGTTCGCTCAGCATGACGAGCCCTGCCGCCGGCGAGGCGCTCCAGCCTTTCTGCGGCGCGGAGATCAGCACGTCGACGCCGGTTGCCTCCATGTCGACCCAGATGCTTCCCGAGGCGATACAATCGAGCACGAACAGGGCGCCGACATCGTGCGCCGCTTCGGCGATCGCCTTGATATGATCGTCGGGCAGGATGACGCCCGCCGATGTCTCGACATGCGGCGCGAACACGACGCCCGGGCGCTCCTCGCGGATCCGGGCCGCGATCGCGTCGGCGGCATCCGGCGCGAAGGCCGAGGTGCTCTCGTTGCCGGTCTGCCGGGCCTTGATCACCACCGTCTCGGACGGGATGCCGCCCATCTCGAAGATCTGCGTCCAGCGGTAGGAAAACCAGCCATTGCGGATGACCAGCGCCTTGGCGTCCGTCGCGAACTGGCGGGCGACCGACTCCATCGCATAGGTGCCGCCGCCCGGCACGATGACGGCGGCTTCCGCGCCATAGACCTCCCGCAGCATTGCATACAGGTCGTTCATGACGCCCTGGAACGCCTTCGACATGTGATTGAGGGAACGATCGGTGAAGACCACCGAAAATTCCATAAGCCCATCGGGATCCACCGGTGACGCCGCCACGTTCATGCCCTCAACTCCTCCTGAAGAATGTACACATTGCGAGTTTACCGCACGCTATAGACCCTATTGAAGAAACAATGAAGGCACTGCGCGGAGAGGCCGCAGCCGGTTGCGGAGGCACGCGGATCTGGACTTGTCGCTCCGCCAAAGCGAGATTGTACCCGGCAACCACACCAGGCCGCCGGTGGCAATGATGTCACCGCCGGAATAACGATCCCATTTGGCGAAAATTGATCCTGGCATGGAGAACAGGCGCCGATCAGAAAAAGCTCCGCTGCAGCTTGGCCATTCCGCCCAGCCAGCGGTCATAGTCTGCGGCTTTTCTGCGCATGTACTCGGCCACGTTTTCATGCGGCAGGATCAGGAAATGCTCTGCCTCGAGCGCCTCGATGGTGAACTGCGCCACGTCTTCGGCAGACATGACCCCGTCCATCGATTGCGGCCCGTCCGGTATTCCGCGGAGCATGGGCGTATCGACACCCTGCGGACAAAGCGCAAAAACCTTGATGCCGTCGTCCCGGTGCGTGATGGCAAGGTTTTCCGCAAACCCGATGGCTGCATGCTTCGTCGTGCCATAGACGGCGCTTCCGATCTGGTTCAGAAGACCGGCGGCCGAGATCGTTTGCAGGAATGCGCCGCCCCCGCGCTCTTTCATGAGCGGTACAAGAACACGCGCGGCACGGACATGCGCCATGACATTGATCGCCCATGCCCGGTTCCACACCTCATCGGAAGCCGAAGCCGCATTGGCCAGGCGGAGATCGAAATCGCCTGTGACACCGGCATTGGAGCAAAAAAGATCGATCGGGCCGACGTTTCGCTCGACCGACAGTATGAGGTCTTCGATCTGTCCGGCATCCGAAACATCGCAAGGAATGGCGGTGGCGCCGATAGCGTCTGCGACAGCTTGCGCGCCCTCGGCATGAATGTCCGAGACAACGACCTTCCGCGCGCCTGCTGCCGCAAAGGCTTCGCACAGCGCCTTGCCGATACCGCTTGCGCCGCCGGTGACAACAACTGTCTTGCCATCAATGTTCATGCTTTTCGCTCCCCGCTATTGCGACACTGCCATTGACCACGATTGTTTGGCCAGTCACGAGTGATCCGGCAGGTGTCGGGACGTCGGGCGCGCGAAGCGCGTTTCGTTCGACCCTTGGCCAGGTTTTTTACCCGAATATTTATCCACCGCCCCGAACCCTCCCGCACAATCCCCGGACACGTTTCGGCGGAGGCAGGGCATGGAGTTCGACTGGCGCAGGGCGATCGACCGCAATTGCGAGGAACTGTGCGCCCTCGCCGCGCGGCTGATCGTCATGGCCGGGATACAGGCCGGACGGAAAGCCGGGACCCTGCCGCGCCATCTCTACTGGCGCATCCTCGCCCTTCTCCGCCCCGCCGAATTCGCCGCGCGCCGGCTGATCGCGATGGCGGCGTGCAAGCTGGCGGCAATCACTGTCCTTCCGAGCAAAGGGCGCGGGGCGAGGCCACAAAACTCCGTCATCCTCGGGCCTGATCCCAAGACAAGCGAAGCGCCGTCGTTGCTTGCGAGGACCCATTCCGGAGATTCCGAGAAGTCCTCGAAGACGGAGAAAGAAGCACCGTACTCGATCCTCGTTTCCCTTCGCGAAGCCCACGGAATGGGTCCTCGGGCCAAGCCCGAGGATGACGCCCGGCGTGAAATTCCGCGCCCAGCCGTCCATACCGCACGAGGTGCTGCCCTCCCCGCCTTCGCCCTGTTCGACCCGTCCAAGCGTTACGGCCATCCGTGGCTGGAGCCGGACGATCTCGCGACGCCCGACACCGACAGTTTCCGCGTCACGCTGCCGCCGGACGAACCGGTCGATGCGCAAAGCCTCTGCCGGCGCATCCGCGCGCTGGCCGGCGCGCTCTCCGATCTCGAAGGCCAGGCGCTGCGGCTGGCGCGCTGGCGCGCGCGGCGGTCCAATGAAACTTGCCGACCGAAACGCTGGAGCCCGATACGCCCGGGCCGGCCGCCGGGCTGGCGGAAACGGCCGAAAACGCAAATCGAGGCGGTGCTGAAGGAGTGCCACCTCCTCGCGAAGGACGCGTGGAACACGTCGTGAGAGAGCGGGACAATGATGTATGAAAGGACCGGCTTCGGAGGTGAAGCGCGGCGGCGATGATTCGCGCCTTCCTCGCCCCCACGAAAGTGGGGGAGAGGTGTCGAGGCGCAGCCGAGACGGAGAGGGGGAACGGCTCGATGGCGAACAGCCCCCTCTCCGGTCCTGCGGACCACCTCTCCCCCGCCATGCTCGGGAGAGGAAGAGGTTCCGCTATCGGGCACTACATCCTCAAACCGCCTTGCAGACCTCTTCCACCGCCGCTTTCGTTACCCGTACGATCTCGTCCGCCTCGTCTTCCGAAAGGCAGAGCGGCGGGGCGAAGCCGATGATGTCGCCTTCCGGCATGGCGCGGGCGATGACGCCGCGTTTGGCCATGCCGGCGACGGCCTTCGCGGCGACCGTCTTGGAAGGCTCGAAGAAGGCACGGTTTGCCTTGTCCTCGACCAGTTCCACGGCGCACAGCATGCCCTCGCCGCGCACGTCGCCGACATTCGGGTGATCGCCCAGCGCTTCGGTCATCTTCTCGTTGAGGTACTTGCCGGTCTTGCCGGCATTTTCCACCAGGCCGAGATCGTCGATCAGCTTGAGGTTGGCGACACCGGCGGCCGCGCCGATCGGGTGGGCGGAATAGGTCCAGCCGTGGCCGATGGCGCCGAACCTGTCGGTGCCCTCTTCCAGCACGGTCCACACCTTGTCGGAGATGATCGAGCCGGACAGCGGCGCATAGGCCGAGGTCAGGCCCTTGGCGACGGTGATGATGTCCGGTTCTATGCCGCAATGGGCCGAGCCGAACATGGTGCCGAGGCGGCCGAAGCCGGTGACGACCTCGTCGGCGATCAGCAGGATGTCGTGCTTCTTCAGCACAGCCTGGATCTTCTCCCAGTAGCCGGCCGGCGGCGGCACGATGCCGCCGGTGCCGAGCACCGGCTCGCCGATGAAGGCGGCGATGGTGTCGGCGCCCTCGCGCTCGATCAGCGCTTCCAGCTCGGCGGCGCAATGGGCGGAGAACTCCTCCTCGCTCATGCCGGCGTCCTTGCGGCGGAAATAATAGGGCGCCTCGGTGTGGATCACCTGCGGCAGCGGCAGGTCGAACTGCTTGTGGAACAGGGCGAGGCCGGTCAGCGAACCGGTGACGAGACCGGAGCCGTGATAACCGCGCCAGCGCGAGATGATCTTCTTCTTCTCGGGCCGGCCGAGCACGTTGTTGTAGTACCAGACCAGCTTGACATTGGTCTCGTTGGCGTCGGAGCCGCCGAGGCCGTAATAGACGCGGTTCATGTGTTCCGGCGCGCGATCCGCGATCATCTTCGACAGGGTGATCGAGGCTTCCGTGCCGTGGCCGACATAGGAATGGTAATAGGCGAGTTCCTTCGCCTGGGCCGCGATCGCCTCGGCGACCTCCTGGCGGCCATAGCCGATATTGACGCAATAGAGGCCGGCGAAGCCGTCGAGCAGGCGGTTGCCCTCGCGATCCTCGATATAGACGCCCTTGCCGCCGGTGACGATCCGCTCCGGCATTTCGCCGCGCGCGAATTGCGCGAGGTGGGTGGAGGGATGGATGAAGTGGTCGCGGTCCCACTGCTCCAGCGGATCGTTTCTCAACATGGGGGTGTTTCCTTCCTTTTTCGTATTTTCATGCCCAGTCGCGGCAGACATATTTGACGTCCGTAAACGCCTCGAGGCCCAAACGCGATCCCTCGCGCCCCAGCCCGGACTGTTTCATGCCGCCGAAGGGGATCGGCGCGCCGGTGACCTTGGTGCGGTTGACAGCGACCATGCCGAACTGGAGCGCGCGCGAGGCGCGGTAGATGCGGCGCGGGTCCTGGGTGTGAAGATAGGCGACGAGACCGTATTCGGTTTCGTTGGCCCGGGTCAGCGCCTCCTGTTCGGTATCGAAAGGCGCGATGGCTGCGACGGGACCGAAGGTCTCCTCGTGCATGACGAGCGCGTCGGCCGGGACATCGGCGAGGACCGTCGGCTGGAAGAACAGCGAGCCCGCCTGGTGACGGCTGCCGCCGGCGAGGCACTTCGCGCCGCGCGCAATCGCGTCGGCGACATGCGCCTCCTGCTTGGCGATGGCGGTCTCGTTCATCAGCGGGCCGATGTCGGGATCGTCCATGCCAAAGCCGACGGAAAGCGCGGCGGTGCGCTCGGCGAAGGCCTTGCAGAAGGCGTCGTAGACCGGGCGCTCTACGAGGAAACGGTTGGCGCCGAGGCAGTCCTGTCCGGAGGTGGGGAACTTCGCCTTCACCGCCTCGTCGACGGCACGGTCGAGATCGGCATCGGCGAAAACAATGAACGGCGCATGGCCGCCCAGTTCGAGGACCAGCCGCTTCACCGTGTCGGCGCCTTGGCGGTAGAGGATCTTGCCGATTTCGGTGGAGCCGGTAAACGACAGCGCGCGCACGCGCATGTCCTCCATCCAGGCGCCGACGATCTCCGGCGCATGGCCGGTAACGACGTTGAAGACGCCCGCCGGTATGCCGGCCCGCTCGCCGAGTTCGGCCAGCGCCAGCGCGGAAAACGGCGTCTCGATCGACGGGTGCACGACCACGGTGCAGCCGGCGCCGAGCGCGGCGCCCGCCTTGCGGGTGATCATGGCGGAAGGGAAGTTCCACGGCGTGACGAGTGCCGCGACGCCGACAGGCTCGCGCCAGACCTCGACCTCGGCGTCGCCCAGATGCGAGGTCACGCTCTCGATGTTCGGGCGTTTCGTCTCCTCGGCATAGAACTCGATGAAGGAGGCGGCGTAATCGATCTCGCCACGCGCTTCCGAGATCGGCTTGCCCTGCTCCGCCGTCATGATGACCGCAAGATCCTCGCGGGCCGCCACGATCAGATCGAACCAGCGCCTCAGGATCGCCGAGCGCTGCTGGGGCAGCAGCGCGGCCCAGGCGGGAAAGGCCTCCTGCGCGGCGTCGACCGCGGCAATCGCGCCGGCACGGTCGACCCTGGCGACCTCGCCCATGCGCATGCCCGTCGCCGGGTCGATGACCGGAACGAAGGCGGCATCGCCGCCCGCTCTCCACCGTCCGCCGACATAAGCGAGCGAACGCAACAACCGGCGGTCGGATATCGGAATCGGCGAATCGAGGCGTTTGGCAGGCTCGGCCATGGCACGTCTCCCTGTGCGGTGCGATGGATCGAGCCTAGCAAGCAGCGTGGCGAGAGAGCCTCCGAACAGCCCGGACCGGGGAGAGGATTTTTCTTTTTATCGGCGGCAAAACAGCGGATCTTACTCCGGCGCGCCCAGGAGCGTGGCGAGCGGAAGCCCGCCGGACTTGATGTCCTTGGTGACGATGTAGGTGAAATAGCGCGCCACCGCCGCCTTGCGCTCGAGCATGTCGTCCATCAGGCGCTGATAGGAATCGATGTCGCGGGCGACCACCTGCATCAGGTAGTCGTAACCGCCGCCCAGCGCCCAGCAGCCGACGATCTCGTCATAAAGGCCGACCGCCTTCTCGAAGGTCTGGAACGCTTCGGCGCGGTGGTTGTCAAGTTCTATCACGACGAACACAACCACATGAGATGCAACGGATTTCAGGGAAATCTCGGCGCGATAGCCCTGGATCACGCCGGCTTGTTCCAGCCGCTTCAGCCGGTCCCAGCAGGGCGTCGGCGAGAGGTTGATGCGGCGGGCGAGATCGGTCTTCGAGATGCGGCCCTCGCGCGACAGGATGGAGAGAATCTTGATGTCCCTGTCGTCGAGTTTGAGCATTCGGTTCCCGCGCCTTGCCTGCCGCCGGACCTTGCGCCGGCGTCGGAATTCATACGCGGTGATGACGTGGCCCGACAAGCGCTGGCGCGAATTTCGTCAACAATAGCGGCAAGTTGCAGCACGGAAAATTTCCTTGACGAGTTGCGCGGGCTCAAGCCTGTTTGCGCACAAGGGTTTCTCCGACGTCCAGGGAGCAGGACATGGCCGAGCCGAGGCGCGATTTCACACCGGAAGAGTATCAGCAGCGCATCCGCCGCACGCGCAGCGCCATGGCCAACAAAGGCTTCGACCTGATCGTCGTGTCCGACCCGTCGAACATGGGCTGGCTGACCGGCTATGACGGCTGGTCGTTCTACACCCACCAGGCGGTTTTGCTCGGCATGGACGGCGAGCCGATATGGTGGGGCCGCGGCATGGATGCGCTCGGCGCGCGCCGCACGGTGACGATGGCCGACGAGAACATCGTCGGCTACGAAGACATCTACGTGCAGAATCCCGAAATACACCCGATGGAGACGCTGGCGGACCTGATCAGGGAGCGGGGCTGGGAAAAGGCGCGCATCGGCGTCGAACTCGACAATTACTACTACTCCGCGGCGGCGCATCTGGCGCTGACGGCGGGATTGCCGGACGCGCAGATCGGCAACTCGACCGGACTGGTCAACTGGCAGCGGGCGGTGAAAAGCCCGACCGAGATCGAATATATGCGCCGCGCCGCGCGCATCGTCGAACAGATGCACCTGACCGTCGTCGAGAAGGCCGAGCCGGGCCTGCCGAAAAACGCCCTGGTCGCCGAAATCTACCACACCGCGATCATGGGTGCGGACGGGCATTGGGGCGACTATCCGGCCATCGTGCCGATGGCGCCTTCGGGCATGGACGCGACCGCGCCGCACCTGACCTGGGACGACTACCCGCTGCTGGAAAACGAGAGCACCTTTTTCGAGATCGCCGGGGTGCACCGGCGCTACCACTGCCCGCAATCGCGCACGCTGTTCATCGGCAAGCCGCCGCAGAAATACCTCGATGCGGAAAAGGCTGTCTTGGAGGCCGTGGAGGCGGGACTGGAACAGGCGAAGCCCGGAAATCGCTGCGAGGACATCGCCAACGCCTTCAACGCGACGCTCAACCGGCTCGGCTTCGTCAAGGACAGCCGCTGCGGCTATTCCATCGGGCTGTCCTACCCGCCGGACTGGGGCGAGCGGACGATGTCGTTCCGGCGTGGCGACATGAGCGAATTGCGCCCCGGCATGACCTTCCACTTCATGCCGGCGCTGTGGCTCAACGATGGCGGGCTGGAGATCACCGAACCGATCCTGATTACCGAGACCGGCGTTGAATGCTTCTGCAACACGCCGCGCAAACTGTTCGTGAAGGACTGACATAGTGACCGCCAACCCGATTTCGCCGACCATTCCATTCGACGACGACGGCGTGCATCACGGTTTCCTGCGCCTGCCCTACAGCCGCGACGATTCCGCGTGGGGCTCGGTGATGATTCCGATCACGGTGGTCAAGAACAGCGACGGACCGACGGCGCTGATCACCGGTGCCAATCACGGCGACGAATATGAAGGACCGGTCGCGCTGCAGGAACTGGCGGCGACGCTGAAGGCCGAAGACGTTTCAGGCCGCGTGATCATCGTGCCGTTTTTCAACTATCCGGCGTTTCGCGCCGGCACGCGCACCTCGCCGATCGACAAGGGCAATCTCAACCGCACTTTTCCCGGCAAGCCGGACGGCACGGTGACGCAGAAGATCGCTGACTATTTCAACACGGTGCTGGTGCCGCATGCCGACATCGTTCTCGACTTCCATTCCGGCGGCAAGACGCTCGATTTCCTGCCGTTCGCGGCGGCGCACATTCTCGACGATTCGATGCAACAGCATGCCTGCGTGGCGGCGATGGAAGCGTTCAACGCGCCCTATTCGATGATGATGCGCGAGATCGACAATGTCGGCATGTACGACACAGCCGTGGAAGACCTGGGCAAGGTGTTCGTGACGACGGAGCTCGGCGGCGGCGGCACGGCCACGGCGAAAACCATCGCCATCGCGCGCAAGGGGCTGCGCAACGTGCTGATTCATGCGGGGATACTGGCGGGAAATCCGGAGACTGCGAAATCAATCTATCTCGACATGCCGGATGACGACTGCTTCGTCTTCGCCACGCATGACGGGATGATCGAGCCATGCGCCGATCTTGGCGACACGGTGAAGAAAGGAGACCGCCTGGCGAGAATCTGGCCGGTCGACCGGACGGGCGTGGCGCCCACCGAATATCGCGCGAAACGCGGCGGCCTGCTGACGGCGCGCCATTTCCCCGGCCTGGTAAAGGCCGGGGATTGTCTGGCGGTGATCGCCGACGTCAGGGATTAAGCGGCGCGGCTCTTGCGGTTGCGGCGCCATTTCGGACGGCTGGAAGGCCGTGCCGATGCACCTGTGCCTTCGCCCTGCTGAGTGCTCTGTTCACCCTGCGGACGCTTGCCGCGATGCGGGCGCTTGCGGTTCTGGTTGTCGGATGCGCGTGCTTCGCGCTTTTCGCCCTGCGGACGGGCGCCGTTGCCGCCGCGATTGCCACCGCGGCCACCACGGCTTTCCTTGCGGCCACCTGCGCCGAAGCCCGGATGCTCGCCGCTTGCAACGGTGATCGAAACACCGGTCAGCCTTTCGATGTCACGCAGCATTTTCGCCTCGTCCTCGGCGCAGAAGGAAACCGCACGGCCTTCCGCTCCGGCACGCGCGGTGCGGCCGATACGGTGGACGTAGCTTTCGGGAACCTGCGGCAGGTCGTAGTTGTAGACGTGGCTGACGCCCGGGATGTCGATGCCGCGCGCTGCGACATCGGTCGCCACGAGGATACGGGTCGAACCGCTGCGGAAATCGCGGATGGCGCGGTCTCGCTGGCCCTGGCTCTTGTTGCCGTGGATGGATGCCGCGGAGAAACCATTGGCGACAAGATGCTTCATCAGCTTCTCTGCGCCGTGCTTGGTGCGGGCGAAAACCAGCGACAGGTCTTCCTCGCGCTCGGCAAGGTGCTTCTTGAGAAGATCGGTCTTGGCGCGCTGAGAGACGAAATGCACCGACTGGTAGACCTTGTCGGCGGCCTTGCCGGCCGGCGAGACCTCGACGCGGACCGGATCGTTCAGATAGGTCTTCGACAGGCTTTCGATTTCCTTCGGCATGGTTGCCGAGAACAGCAGCGTCTGGCGCTCCTTCGGCAGTGCCTTGGCGATCTGGCGCAGCGAATGGATGAAGCCGAGATCGAGCATCTGGTCGGCCTCGTCGAGGACGAGAAAATGCGTCTGGGCCATGATGACGGCCCTGCGTTCCATCAGGTCGATCAGGCGGCCGGGCGTGGCGACAAGGATGTCCCTGCCCTGGGCAAGGTCGCGGATCTGAACGTTGATCGACTGGCCGCCAACGACGGTCGCGATCTTCAGCGGCGTCTTCTTCACGAAGCCGCGCAGGTTGCTGGTAATCTGGTTGGCCAGTTCGCGCGTCGGCGCGAGGATCAGCGCGCGGCAGCTTTTCGGAAAGGGCCGCTGCGGATTGGCCAGCAGCTTGTCGATCAGCGGCAGGCCGAAGGCCGCCGTCTTGCCGGTGCCGGTCTGGGCGAGGCCCATGATGTCGTGACCTTCCAGGACGGCGGGGATCGCGGCCTGCTGGATCGGGGTCGGCGTCTCGTAACCGGATGCGGCGACAGCTGCGAGGAGTTTCTCGGAAAGCCCGAGGGATTTAAAATCAGTCAATAGATATGCCTTTCATGGCATTGGCGCGCGGAAACGTTCCCGCACGCAAACGAACAAGCACGCGGGACCGGCGCAAACGCCGGCTTACGTGCGATGAGGTTGCGATCACGATGCTCTCCGTGAGCTGAATTGCCCTGCGGATCAAAGGATCGTCAGCACCCCGCGTGAAATGGGAACTTGTCGGTAAAACCGGCGCAAGACATGCAGCCGGGAGGAAACGCGCTTTGCAACGGGCGAACTATATTTTCGCTTGAGACCGTGTGCGGGCTGCTCACGCGGCAGCCAGATCGCCTTCACGATGGTCATATCGGCTTTGTGCAGTGCAATGTCAAGCGACAGGCCATTGCGCTTGCCGCTCTTGAGCGAATCTAATATTCAACCATAAAGTTGACAATTCCGGGGGAAGGTTATATTCAACCAAATGGGTGAACAACTGCAGGAACAACGGTTATCGGAGATCCTGAAAGCCGTCAGCGACGCGACCCGGCGCTCCATCCTGACCACGCTGGTGCAGGAAGGCCCGCTGCGGGTAACGGAACTGGCCGGGCGTTACGACATGTCGCTGAATGCCATCTCCAAGCACATCAAGGTGCTGGAAGCAGCGGATCTCGTCACGCGCAAGACACTGGGCCGCGTCCACCTGATCGAGGCGAACCTCGGTCCCGTGCGCGCGGTCGACGAATGGTTCAGGCAACTGCGCTCGATCTGGGAATTGCGGTTGGATCGCCTTGGTGAGTTGTTTGAAGAAGGAAACACCGAAGATGAGTGACCTGTCCCTGAGTGTGAGCAAGACGATCGCGGCCCCGGTGGAGAAAGTGTTCAACGCCTGGCTCGACCCCGAAATGCTGGCGAAATTCATGATGCCCGGACCGGGCATGAGCGTGCCGAAGGCGGAAACAGACGGTCGGGAAGGCGGCCGCTTCAACATCGTGATGGCGACGCCCGAGCAGGAAATCCCGCATGCCGGCACTTACCTTGAGATCTCGCCGCACAACCGCATCCGCTTCACCTGGGAGTCGCCGCATTCGATCGACGGCTCGACTGTCACGCTCGACTTCAAGCCATCGGGCAACAACGCCACCGAGGTGGCGCTAACCCATGTGAAGTTCGCCAGCGAGGACGCCCGCAACGGTCACCAGAAGGGCTGGATCGGAATCCTGGAAAAACTGGCCGAAGCGGTCGGCTGACGGCCTGCATTCGTTTCGCCCGATCACAGCTTCGCGAGATCGGGCGAAGCCGCCTTGACGAAAGCCCCGCCCCCGCCTCTTCTGCCCGCCAACGCAAACAGGGCGGGTACGCATCATGGCCAAGTCGATCGACTACTACTTCACTTCCATTTCTCCGTTCAGCTATCTCGGCCACAAGGCCATCACCGAGGTCGCGGCGAAGCATGGTGCGGCGCTGAATATCAAGCCGATCAACCTGTTCGGATTGTGGGAGGGTTCCGGTGCGGTGCCGCTGGCGAAGCGCGCGCCGATGCGGCAGCGCTACCGGCTGATCGAGTTGCAGCGCGCCGCCGATTGGCGCGGCCTTCCGATCACGCCGAAACCGGCGCATTTTCCCGTCGATCCGACACTGGCCGATCATACGGTCATCGCCATCGGCGAGGCCGGCGGAGACGCGGGCGACTATCTCGCCGAAGTCTTCAAGGCGATCTGGGTCGACGATCGCAACATTTCCGAGGAAAGCGTCCTCGCGGAACTGCTGGCTGCGACCGGCCATGACGCGGCAGCGATCCTCGATGCGGCCGGCACCACCGCAGTCGCGGCGGTCCGCGCGCAAAATACGGCGGACGCCGTTGCCGCGGACGCTGTCGGTGCGCCTGCCTATGTGGTGGAAGGCGAGCCGTTCTGGGGCCAGGATCGGGTCGAATATGTCGACCGCATGCTGGCGAGCGGACGCCCGCCGTTCACGGTTCCCGAATAACGGCAGCCGGCAAAGACCGCACTTGCGGGAGGGGCCAGCAAAAGGTATTTATTCCTGAAAGACAGCAGGAAGCGCCATGCTCTCCCACAAACGCATCTGGGCCGCCATCGACGCGCTCGCCGAGCGCCATGATTTGTCGCCGTCGGGTCTGGCGAAGCGGGCCGGGCTCGATTCCACGACCTTCAACAAGTCGAAACGCTTCGCCGCGGACGGCAGGCCACGCTGGCCGTCGACGGAGTCGCTTGCCAAGATCATGGAGGCGACCGGCTCGTCGCTGGACGAGTTCATGACGCTGGTGCGCGGCAAGGATGCCCCGGCAGGGCCGAGCCCTGTAGCGCTGACAAATATAGGCGCTGTTCCGCTCAGCGAGGTGCCGCTGATCGGCATGGCGCAGGCGGGTGCGGGCGGCTATTTCGACGATGCCGGCTTTCCGGCCGGCCAGGGCTGGGACACGGTCGCCTTTCCGGGGGCCGATCTCGACGAAGGCGCCTATGCGCTGGAAATCACCGGCGACTCGATGCTGCCGCTCTACCGCGAGGGCGATATCGTCATCGTCTCGCCGACGGCGCAGGTGCGGCGCGGCGACCGCGTCATCGTCAAGACGCGCGACGGCGAGGTGATGGCAAAGACGCTGTTGCGCAAGACCTCGCTGGTCATCGAACTGGAATCATCCAATCCGGAGCATCCGTCGCGGACTTTCGCGATTTCCGACATCGAATGGATGGCCCGGATCGTCTGGGCCAGCCAGTAGGCCTCGGTATTTGCGTCTTCAGGCAACGATCCCCATCTGGATGGGAGATCAGCGACCCCTAGCCCGGAAAACACAATGGCCAGACCGGTAACCATCACGATCTCCCACGAACTCGGACGCGAGGAAGCGCAGCGGCGCATCCGCGACGGCTTCGGAAAAGTCGCCGATAATATCGGCTTCGGCTCCAGGTTCGAACAGCGCTGGGAGGACGAGACCCTTCACTTCAACGCGCAGGCAATGGGGATGAGCGCCACCGGGACCGTCGAGGTCGCCGAGAAGGCAGTGACCGTCACGGTCATGCTGCCGGGGCTGCTGGCCGGGATGGCCGAGATGATCAAGGGCAAGGTCGAGAAGGAGAGCACGCTCCTTCTCGAAAAGAAGAAGTAGCGGTCAGGCGCTTTCGAGCGCCAATTCGCCGGCAAGCGCCTTGTTGATCTGCGCCACCGTTTCCGAGATGCCGTAAAGCGCGACGAAGGAGCCAAAGCGGGGCCCGCGGTCCTGGCCGAGCAGCACCTGGTAGAGCATCTGGAACCAGTCGCCGGTCACCGCCGGGCCGCCATCCGGGCCGGTTTTCGACGGGTCCTGATAGCGCTCGAACGAGCGCGCCACATCGAGCGCGGCATCCTGGATCGCCGCGCCGTCGGCATCGGCCGGCAGCGCATCGAAGGTCGCGGCGAGCCTGGCCAGTGCCTCGCGCTCGACATCGTCCGGCGCGCGGAACTTCTTCGTCGGCTTCACGAAATCGTCGAAGTAGCGGATCGCATATCCGACAAGTTCGTCGAGCTTCGGATGCGTCTCGGCGGTAACGCCCGGCGCATAGCGCGAGATAAAGCCCCATAGCACCGGCTTCTCATGCGCGTTCGACGCGCTGACGAGATTGAGCAGCATGGAGAACGGAACCGGCATGTCGCCCACCGGCGGCTGGCCGGAATGGATGTGCCAGACCGGGTTGTTGAGCCGGTTCGCTGCGTCCTGCCGCCCATAAGCGCCGAGGAAGGTGAAATACTCGTCCACCGCCTTCGGGATCACGTCGAAATAGAGACGCTTTGCCGTGCGCGGTTTCTGGAACATGTAGAGCGCCAGGCTCTCCGTCGGGGCATAGGTCAACCACTCGTCGATGGTCAGGCCGTTGCCCTTGGACTTGGAGATCTTTTCGCCGTTCTCGTCCAGGAAGAGCTCGTAGACGTAATGCTCCGGCGGACGGCCGCCAAGCGCCGAACAGATGCGGTCGTAAACCGGCATGTTCGGGCCGTGGTCCTTGCCGAACATCTCGAAATCGACACCGAGCGCCGCCCAGCGCGCGCCGAAATCCGGCTTCCACTGCAGCTTGACCTGGCCGCCGGTGATCGACTGCGTCACTTCCTCGCCGTCCTCGTCGACATAGGTGACCGTGCCGGCGCTGGCGTCGACGGCCTTCATCGGTACGTAGAGAACCCGGCCGGTCTTGGGCGAAATCGGCAGGAAGGGCGAATAGGTCGCGCGGCGCTCCTCGCCAAGCGTCGGCAGCATGATGTCCTGAATCGCGTCGTAGCGTTCTGCAACGCGCAGCAGGATCTCGTCGAAGCGGCCGGACTTGTAGTAGTCGGTCGCGCTGGCGAATTCGTAGTCAAAGCCGAACGTGTCGAGGAACCGTCGCAGCATCGCATTGTTGTGATGGCCGAAGCTCTCGTAGTCGCCGCCGAACGGATTCGGCACGACGGTCAGCGGCTTGTGCAGATGCGGTTCCAGAAACGCCTTGTCCGGCACATTGTCCGGGATCTTGCGCATGCCGTCCATGTCGTCGGAGAAGCACAGAAGCTTGGTAGCGACCTTGTCTTCGGTCAGCACGCGGAAGGCCGTGCGAACCATGGTCGTGCGCGCCACCTCGCCGAAAGTGCCGATATGCGGAAGACCGGACGGACCGTAACCGGTCTCGAACAGAACAAGCTCGGGAAATCCGGCCTTCTCATAGCGTTTGACGATCTTGCGCGCTTCCTCGAAAGGCCAGGCCTTGGTTTTGCCCGAAGCCTCCATCAGCTCCGGTGTCAGTTCGAGTTGGGGCAAGGCCGCATTGGCGCTCATGGTTCGATGTCCTGGTCGTCGGGTGTTTTCCGGCGCGCGTCAAAGCCGCGCGGCCATTTGTCCGCCTGCCTTTACAGCCTCACGCTTGCGAAGCCAAGCGCGCAACACTACGTTCGCGGCAACACGCAAGAGGGCATTCATGAGCACGCTTACCCCGCAAGAGGCACTGGTCTTCGTCATGGTCACGATGGCGGCCGCCGATTCCAACCTGTCGGAACGCGAACTGGCGCGGATCGGCAACACGGTCGACACATTGCCGGTCTTCGATGGCTATTCGCGCGACCAGCTCGTCGAGACGGCGAACCGCTGCACGGCGATCCTCAACGAACCCGGCGGCATCGACCAGATACTCGGCATGGTGAAGGCAAGCCTGCCGGAACGGCTGCAGGAGACGGCTTACGCCGTGGCGATCGAAATCGCGTCAGCCGACCTGCATGCCGAGCAGGAGGAACTGCGCTTCCTGCAGATCCTGCGCGACGAGTTCGAGCTCGACAATCTGGTCACCGCAGCCATCGAGCGCTCCGCGCGGGTACGCTTCCGCCTGCCCTGACGCGAATGTGACTTGTCCTTGATGCGCCCGCCCGACATGGATCGGGCAGCGACATCCCTTTCCCGCGCGAACCACGATGGAATTTTCCGAAGCGACAATCCGGTTGACGGCCTTCCTGGCGATCTTCGCCGCGATGGCTGGCTATGAATTGTGGTCGCCGCGTCTCGAGCGCGAGGAGATGAAGGGCGCGTGGAAATCGAGGCGCTGGTTCACCAACCTGTCAATCGTCGTGATCTCGTCGGTCGCGCTGCGCATCATCTTTCCGGCCGCCGCCGTGGGTACCGCGCTCTACGCGCAGTCGAAAGGCTGGGGGCTGTTTCCGGCGCTCGGCATTCCCCCGGTCATCGCGGGTATCGCTTCCTTCGTCATCCTCGATTTCGCGGTGTGGCTGGAACATGTCGTCAGCCACAAGATCCCGCTCCTGTGGCGCTTTCACCGCATGCATCACGCCGACAATGGCTTCGACGTCACGACGGCTCTGCGCTTTCACCCGGTCGAGATCGTCGCGTCGATGTTCTGGAAGGCGGCGATCGTGATCGCGCTCGGCGCGCCGCCCGTCGCCGTGCTGATCTTCGAGATCGTGCTGAACGGCACCGCCATGTTCAACCACTCCAACATCAACCTGCCGCAATCCATCGACCGGGTATTGCGCCGGGTGATCGTGACGCCGGACATGCACCGGGTGCATCACTCCTCGACGCCGCGCGAAACCGATTCAAACTACGGCTTCAACTTTCCCTTCTGGGACCGCCTGTTCCGCACGTACAACGCGCAACCGAAACTCGGCCACGAAGGAATGCAAATAGGCCTGAAGGAATATCGCGGGCCGCAGTCAGCCGGACTGCTCTGGGCGCTCGGCCTTCCCTTCCGTCGCCGCTGAGGGCGGCGCGGCCATTCCATCGGCAAACGGGCTGAGCGGAAAATAGCGGGCGAAAATCTCCTGATAGACTCCCTTTTCCTCCAGCGCAGCCAGTGCGCTGTTGATGACCGGGATCAGACGAGCACTGTCCTCGCGCATGACGATCGCCATACCGGGACCGAGAAAATGGTCCGACATGAAGGGACCGGAGACGAAGCTGCAACAGGCTTCCGCCTTGGGCGAGGCCAGCCAGAAGGAAAGCCCCACGCCATCGCCGAAAACGAGATCAGCCTCGCCTTCGGTCAGAGCGTCGTAGGTTTCGACCGGGCTCGAAAACTCGACGGCAACGGCATCGGGAAACCAGGCTTTCAGCATCGCGGCATGCGCGCTTTCCTTGACGACGGCGACCTTCCTGCCAAGCACCAACCGCGTCATGTCGGTTTCGGAACCCGCAGCAAAATCGCTGCGGGCCGCGAAACGCGCCGGAAAGCGGAAATAGGGCGCGGACACGGCGCGGTCCTTGCGCAATTTCGCGGAAATACCATGGCCGGCGATGACAGCCTCGCCGCGCAGACCGTCCAGCGCCGGGAACAGTTCTTCCCACGGCATGGCCTGGATCTCGCATTTTATCTCGACACCCAGCTCGTCGCAAAGCGCCCGGGCGATCTCGACATTGAACCCGGACGGGCGGCGCTGCGAGTCGGCGAAATTGAAGGGCGGAAAATCCAGCGAGGTCAGAAACCGCAGGCGCAACAGGCCGGACAGGTCGGAACGGGCAATGCGATCGTTCGGATCGGAGAGGCGCGGCGCATCGCCGGCCCCCGCGGGGCTAAAAGCGACGGGCAACATCGCGGCGAGCATCAACGCACGCCAAACCGGGAGGGGAAATCGTGAGCGGGCCATGATTCCGCTTAGCCGATGCGGCGGCGCGGTTCCAGAACCAAATCGAATGAACAGCCGCAATACAACGAATGCTTGCATCCAGGCGGATTCGCAATACTGTTGGTAGCCGGGTCTGTATTTACATGTTCTTGAGTGGGTGGGGCGCATTCCGGTTCAGGATTCGAATAACGCGCAGGCACAGCCAAACGCTGCGCTACACCACGAACCGGAGACGGCCCGGCTCGAACGCGCCCGCGCACTCGCGCAGATGAAACCGGAACAACCGGCCGAGACAGCCAACGAAAACCGGTTATGCCCGTCCGTCGCCTTCCTTGCCGGCGAGACCTATCCGCGTCTTTTTTTGTCGCGCGCCACCCGGCATGCGATCCGCAACGGTACGAGTGCCGTCAGCGAACTGCTCGCGCATGGGCTAATCACCGAGGAAGCGTATTTCCGCACATTCGCCGAATATGCCGGGGTCCCTTTCGTTGCGGATGAGGCAATCGCCGAAGCACTTGTCGGCGACGGCGAAGAAGCGAGCCGCACGCTGACGCGGCGTGTCGTCTGGTGCCGTCTCGCCGACGGCGGCGTGAAGCCACTGTTTGCCCCGACGCCGAACAATTCCGGAATCGGCACGGCGCGGTTCCGGGAACGGTTGAAGCAGGTGCCGGATATCGCCATCGCCACCCCGTCGGGCCTGCGTGCCGCGCTCGCCCGACAAACCCGGCGGACGCTCGGCCAGGCAGCCTGCGACCGGCTGGCGACGGAACAGCCGCAGTTTTCCGCCAAGCATGGCGCCGGGGCGTGGCACGGTTTCCTTGCCGCGATCGCAATCGCCTGCCTCATCGCCTGGCTGTGGGCGGCGCCGGCAATGGCGCTGCTCGCGCTGCATGGCGCGGTGACGCTGTTCTTCCTGGCAACCGTGCTGCTGAGGCTTACCGCCGCCGCGAGCTTCCGGCGGGAGCCCCCGACGCCGCTGATGCATTACTCCAATGCCGAGCGGCCGGTCTATTCGGTGATCGTCGCACTGCACAGGGAGGCGCCGGTGGTCGCGGACCTTATCCGCTCCCTGAAGGCGCTGAATTGGCCACGCGCCAAGCTGGAGATCAAGCTTGTCTGCGAAGAGGGCGACGAAGAGACGCTGGCGGCGCTCCCGGAGGAGAATCTCGACCGGCGTTTCGAGATCGTCACAGTGCCCCTGATCGGGCCGCAGACGAAACCCAAGGCGCTGAACTTTGCCCTGCCCTATTGTTCCGGCTCCCTGGTCACGCTCTACGACGCGGAGGACCGGCCGCATCCCGATCAGCTGGAAGAAGCCTGGCAGACCTTCCGCCGCTCGGATGCGAAACTCGGCGCGCTGCAGGCGCCGCTGATCATCGCTAACCCGCACCGCAACTGGCTGACCGCGCAATTCCATCTCGAATATGCGGCGCTGTTCCGCGGCATCCTGCAATGGCTGACACGCAACCGGCTGCCGATTCCGCTCGGCGGAACCTCGACGCATTTCCGGCGTCCCGCGCTGGAGACCTGCACCCACTGGGATCCGTACAACGTCACGGAGGACGCCGATCTCGGCTTCCGGCTCTGGCGCAAGGGCTATCGCATCGGCCTGATCACCCGGCCGACGCTGGAAGACGCGCCGGACACCGTTTTCGTGTGGCTGCGCCAGCGCACACGCTGGATCAAGGGCTGGCTGCAGACCTGGATCGTCCATTCGCGGCCATCGGCCTCGGAACCGGCGGCGCGGCCCGTCGCAGGCGCCGCGATCATGCACCTGATGCTCGCCGGCACGGTCGCCTGCGCACTGTTCTATCCGTTCACCGTCCTGACAGTCGCCGCACTGGGCGCCTGGAGTTTCACCAGCGGCACCCTGCCGGTCGCCTGGAATGCGCTCGCCATACTCGACTGGTCGAACATCGGACTCGCCTTCGCGGCGCATGCGGTGCTGTCGCTGCGCACGGTCGATGCCCCGGCGCGTCCGCTGGCACTGAGGGCGCTGTTGCTGACGCCGGTTTACTGGGTGCTCGGCGCGCTCGCCGGCTGGCGGGCCGTGCGGCAATATTTCTCCGAGCCGTTCCTGTGGGAAAAGACGCCGCACCGGCCGCACGATCCGGATGGGGTGACGCACCGCCCCTGACCGCTCGAAAAACAAAACGCGATCCCCATATTGCGCACGAGCGTCCCGATCCCGCCCGGAGCAGACAGACATGCATCGCCTCAAGATCCTCGTCGAATCGAAGCGTTTCGAACAGGCCATCGTCGCCCTGATCATCATCAACGCCATCAGCTTGGGGCTGGAAACCGTGCCCGCAGCGATGGACGCGGCCGGGCCGCTGATCGTTGCCATCGACCGGACCATTCTCGCCGTTTTCGTCGCCGAGCTGCTGGCGAAATTCCTCGTCTACCGGCTGGAGTTCTTCCGGAGCCCGTGGCGTATCTTCGATCTCGTCGTTGTCGGAATCGCGCTGATCCCGTCGGCGGGCGCGTTCAGCGTGCTGCGCGCCCTTCGCATTATGCGCGTGCTGCGGCTGATCAGCGTGGTGCCTTCGCTGCGCCGGGTGATCGGCGGCCTGCTCAACGCCCTGCCCGGCATGGGCTCGATCATGCTGCTGCTCGGCCTGTTCTTCTATGTCTTCTCGGTCATGGCGACGAAACTGTTCGGCGCAAGCTTTCCCGAGTGGTTCGGCACGATCGGCGCTTCAGCCTATTCGCTGTTCCAGATCATGACGCTGGAAAGCTGGTCGATGGGCATCGTGCGGCCGGTGATGGACGCCTATCCCTGGGCGTGGGCCTTCTTCATTCCGTTCATCCTGTGCACGACATTCACCGTGCTCAACCTGTTCATCGGCGTCATCGTCTCGGCGATGCAGAAGGAACACGACGAGCAGGCGGCATCCGACCGCGCGGCGCTGCATGACGACCAGACGGCGATCCTGGAGGAACTGGGCAAGCTGCGCGCGGATATCCGCGCGCTCAGGGGCGAAGCCGTGTCACAGTGAACGGAAATGCTTGGAGAGCTTCAGGCCCTGGGCCTGATAGTTGGACTTCAGATCGGCCCCGTAGAGATTGTCCGGACGCGTTTCCATGCGCTCATAGACGAGACGGCCGACGGTCTGGCCGTCCTCCAGGACGAAGGGCACTTCGTGGCTGCGCACTTCCAGCACGGCGCGGCTGCCGGAGCCGCCCGCCTCGCTGTGGCCGAAGCCCGGATCGAAGAAACCGGCGTAATGGACACGGAACTCGCCGACCAGCGGATCGAAGGGCGTCATCTCGGCGGCATAAAGCGGCGGCACATGCACGGCCTCACGCGATACGAGGATGTAGAACTCGTCGGGATCGAGGATTAGCTCCTTGCGGCCGCGGACATAAAGCGGCTCCCAGAAATCGAGCACGTCGTGGGCGGCGCGCTTGTCTACGTCGATGACCGCGGTATGGTGTTTGCCGCGATAGCCGACGAGGCCATCCTTGTCGCCCGACAGATCGACGGAGACGGCAATGCCGGCATGGGTGATGATCGGATCGTCGCCGGCGACTAGCGTTTCGGAACCATGCAGGGCCGCCAGGTTTTCCGCATCGAGGATCGTGTCGGCGGAACGGAAACGCACCTGTGAAAGGCGCGAGCCGGTGCGCACGACGATCGGGAAGGTGCGCGGACTGACCTCGAGATAAAGCGGGCCGGAATAGCCGGCGGGAATCTTGTCGAACTCGACCCCGTGGTCGGTCATTACGCGGGTGAAGATGTCGAGCCGGCCGGTCGAGCTTTTCGGATTGGCGGACGCGGCAATGCCGTCGGGCAGAGCGAGCGATTCCAGTAAAGGCACGATGTAGACGCAGCCGGTCTCGAGCACCGCACCGTCAGCCAGGTTGATCTCGTGCAGCTTCAGCTGTTCCAGCTTGTCGGAAACCTTGCAGCCCTTGCCGGGCATGAAGGACGCGCGCACCCGAAACGCCGTGGCGCCGAGCCGCAGATCGAGGCTGGCCGGCTGAATCTGGTCATCATCCAGCGGGCGCTCGGCGCGGAGCGCTCCGGCCTCGAACAAGCCGGCAATGGCGCTGTCGGGCAGGATGCCCCCTGTGGTCACGTGTCACTTCCCCTGTTGTCGAGCGGCACCATTCCCGAGCGGGATTATTGACGCAAGCGCCCCGAAGCCTTATGGACAGCTTTCCTCGTGGTGATTTGGCCGGTCGGCTTGCAGCCACGTAAAACAAGTCGCTAAAAGGCCGTGCGGCACGTCGGGGGACGTGGCTCAACCGGTTTTGCGGCGACGCAAACCGGTTTTTTTGTTTTGGAGACGAAGCATGGCCTCTGACTGGTCGAAATTCTCAGCCGCCACACAGATGGTGCATGGCGGCACGTTGCGCTCTCAGTTCGGCGAGACGTCGGAAGCCATGTATCTGACGCAGGGCTTCGTCTACGACAGCGCGGAAGCCGCGGAAGCCCGGTTCAAGGGCGAGGAAGACGGTTTCATCTACTCGCGCTACGCCAACCCGACCAACGAGATGTTCGAACAGCGCATGTGCCTGCTGGAAGGCGCGGAAGCGTGCCGCTCGACCGCGTCGGGGATGGCCGCCGTCGCCTCGTCGATCCTCTGCCAGGTGCAGGCGGGCGACCACGTAGTCGCGGCGCGGGCGCTGTTCGGCTCCTGCCGCTGGATCATCGAGACATTGCTGCCGCGCTATGGCGTGGAAACGACGCTGGTCGACGGCACCGACCCGGCGGCCTGGGAACAAGCAGTGAAGAAGAACACCAAGGTGCTGTTCTTCGAAAGTCCGACCAACCCGACGCTTGAGGTCATCGACATCGAACATGTCGTCGCCGTGGCGCGCTCGGTCGGCGCCAAGGTGGTGATCGACAACGTCTTCGCGACGCCGATCCTGCAAAAGCCGATGGAGCTTGGCGTCGACATCGTCGTCTATTCGACCACCAAGCATATCGACGGGCAGGGCCGTTGTCTCGGCGGCGTCGTGCTGGCGAGCGAGGAATGGATCGACGAGAACCTGCACGACTACTACCGCCATACCGGCCCGTCGATGAGCCCGTTCAATGCCTGGGTGATGTTGAAGGGTCTGGAGACCCTGCCCTTGCGCGTGAAGGCGCAGACCGCCGCGGCCGGCAGGATCGCCGATTTCCTGGCGACGCGTTCCGAAGTGAAAAAGGTTATCTATCCCGGCCGGCCGGACCATCCGCAGGCCAATATCATCCCCAAGCAGATGAAGGGCGGATCGACGCTGGTCTGCTTTGAACTGAAGGGCGGCAAGAGCGAGGCGTTCGGGTTCGAGAACGCACTGAAGGTCGTCAAGATCTCGAACAATCTCGGCGACGCCAAGAGCCTGATCACCCATCCGGCGACGACGACGCACAAGAACCTTTCGCCGGAAGCACGCGCCGAACTCGGCATTTCCGACGGGACGTTGCGGCTCTCAGTCGGCCTCGAAGACACAGACGACATCCTCAACGACTTCGACGCGGCGCTGGCAAAGGCGCGCTGACCGGATTTCGTCTGTTGCTTTAGGACAGGCCCGGCAAGCGTCGGGCCTGTTTTCGTTTCGGCGGCCCTATCGTTCCTGCAGCACCAGTCGAACGCCCAGCGCGCAAAAAATGCCGCCGACAACCCTGTTCTGCCATTTGAGAACGAAGGGATTGCGGCGCAGGAAGCGGCCGAGCGCGCCTGCGCTGACCGCGAAGACGACCGTGCTGAGCAGTCCCATCGCGACGAACAGGACGCCGAGCGTCATCAGTTGCAGGAACACGGAGCCGTTTTCCGGCTTCACGAATTGCGGCAGGAAGGCAAGGAAGAACAGGGCGGTTTTCGGATTGAGCAATTCGGCGAGAACTGCCTGGCGGAAGGCCTGCGCTGCGGAAACACGTATCGCGTCCCCGCCGAAACAGGCGGGCGCTTTCGCCAGGATCGCGCGAATTCCAAGATAAACCAGATAGGCTGCGCCCAGATACTTGATCAGGCTGAACAGAACCGCCGAGGTGGCGATGATCGCCGAAAGGCCGAAGATCGCCATTGCCGTGTGCACCATGTCCCCGGCGGCGATACCGAAGCCGGTCGCGATCCCGGCTTTCGTTCCCGTACTCGTCGCGCGCGCCACGGTCAGCATGGTGGCGGGACCGGGGATGAACACGAAGCCCAGCACAATCGCGAGATAGGTAATCAGGGTGGTCTGGTCGATCATCGCACTCTCCCTCGCAGTCCGTGGACGAACAAGAGGAACACAACCCGGCAGGGCAGGCAATCCATTCGACGGGGGAATTACGTCAGCCGCACTGTGCCCGAGCGACCGCCTCGAAGATCGCGAGGGCCGGCGTGATGATCTCGTCGGGAAAATCGTAGTCCGGATTGTGCAGTTGCGGATGCCCCTCGCCCGCACCGATCACGAAGAAGGCCGAGGGGCAGACTCTGCCGAATACGCCGAAATCCTCCGACCAGCGGAACGGGCTGTCGAGTTCGGAGAATCCCGTGCCGGTCGCCGTCAGTGCATCGCGCAGGATTTGCGTCGCGTTCCCGTCATTGAGGCAGGCCGCGAAACCTTCCGAGGTGGAGATTGCGATTTCGAGGCCTTCCGCCTCGGCCGTCTGTTCGGCCTGGGCGCGCGCGGCCGCCATCAGCCTTTGCTGGATGCCGTCCGTTTGCGCACGCAGGGTCACCATGATCCGCGCCTCGCCCGGTGCAATGCCGACTGCCGGTTCACCGAGCCGCGCATGGGTCAGGGTGACGAGCCCCTCTCCCGGACTGATGCCGAGTTGTGCCGGCAGCGCAGGCAGGCGGGTCACGAGTTCGGTCATCGCTGCCGCCGGGCTGCGGCCATCCTCAGGATGAGCGGCGTGCGAGGTCCAGCCGGTCAGGCGGATTTCCATACCCTCCGAGGCGAAGCAGAACGGGCCAACTCGCAGGCCCGCATGTGCGAGCGGCATGCCCGGCAGGTTATGCAGGCCGAAGGCGAAATCGGGGCGAATGGTTTCAAAGCGGCGATCGGCGACAACGGCTTGCGCGCCGGCGCCGGTTTCCTCCGCCGGCTGAAACATCAGGATGATGCGTCCGCGGGCGGGACGTTCAGACTGCAGACGGCGTGCCAAGCCACAAAGAATGGCCATATGTCCGTCGTGACCGCACATGTGCCCCTTGCCGGCAATTTGCGAACGCCATTCGGGCGTGCCCGTCTCGTGGATCGGCAGGCCGTCGAGTTCGGCGCGAAACATGATCGCCGGTCCGGGTTTGCCCCTGCCGAAAACGCCGGCCACACCATGGCCGCCGAGGCCGGTGATTACTTCATCCGAATCGCAATCGCGCAGCCAGACGGCAATTCGTTCGGCGGTCTGCCATTCTTCGCCGGAGATTTCCGGCTCGCGGTGCAAGTCGCGGCGAAGCCCGGTCAACTCGGCAATCAGCTTTTCGTCACTTTCCAATTTCCAGCCCCGAACCGACGTGTCAGCGCAATATGCGCGCGGTCGCTACAATGCGCGAGAGGGCAGTGTAAAGACAGATCGCCGCGAAGCACCACGCCAGCCAGGGGAACCACAGCGGGAACAGGCAGGCGAGGACAAAGACCGCGATGGTCTCGGTCGCTTCCGCCAATCCCGTCGTGAAAAAGAAGGACTTCTCGCCCCGCTGGTCGGTCGACAGGCCGTGCTTCTCCGCCATGATGGCGAAGGCCAGGAAACTCGCGCCGTTGACATAGAAGGAAAAGACCAGCACGGCGGCGGCAAGCGCGTTGGCCGACGGATCGGCGAAGGCGAAGCCGACGGGTATCGCGCCATACACGCCGAAATCGAGAACAATGTCGAGATATCCGCCGAAGTCCGTCTTGCCCTTGACGCGGGCGACCGCGCCGTCGAGGCCGTCGCACAGCCGGCTCAAGAGCAACACCACCATGCCCGGGAGATAAGCCCCGAAGGCGATCAGCCCCGCCGCCAAAACACCGAGCAGGAAAGCGATCACCGTGACGGCGTTCGCCGAAAGGCCGGTGCGCGCAATGGCGCGGCCCAGCGCATCGATCGCCGGTTCGATTCTCGCGCGCACTGCGCCGTCGAGCATGTTGAAGTCCCCTGTGGCCGATTTCCCGAGGACTTAGGCCGTCCTGCGGGTCCTGTCATGTCGCAATCGATCATTTCCGTTCACGGCGGCGTGTATGCGTCGGCATCGCGCCTTCCAAGCCCGGGCGCGATGGGCTAAATCTCGCCGCATGTACAGCGAAACGACCAACGGAATCGAGATCATCGTCGAGCCGCACTATCTGGACGACCAGTCGGACCCCGAGGCGCACCGCTTCCTGTGGGCCTATACGGTGGTGATCGCCAACACCTCCGATCACACGGTCCAACTCGAAACACGCTACTGGCGCATTACCAACGAACTCGGCCAGATCGAGGAAGTCGAGGGACCGGGTGTCGTCGGCGAACACCCGACCCTGGCGCCGGGCGACAGTTACCAGTACACATCCGGCTGCCCGCTCAACACCCCGTCGGGCACGATGGTCGGCCACTACGTGATGCGACGCGACGACGGCACGCGCTTCGAGGCGCGCATTCCCGCCTTCTCGCTCGACCGGCCGGACATGGTACGGACACTCAATTGAGCCCGGTTCTCGATCTCCGCCCGGTCATCCTCGTCACCGGCATCCTGCTGACGACACTGGGCGCTGCGATGCTGATCCCGGCCCTGGTCGACATCGTTGCCGGCAATCCGGACTGGCAGGTCTTCGCCGGCTCATCGGCGGCGACGACGCTGGTGGGTGTCACCTTCTATGCTGCGACACGCGGCATGTCGCGCAGCCTGTCGACCCGGCAGGCCATGCTGATGACTGTGGTCGTCTGGCTGGCGCTGGTCACGGCGGGCGCGCTGCCGTTCCGCTGGTCCGGGATCACGCCGAGCTTCACCGACGCCTTCTTCGAGGCGATGTCAGGGCTGACGACGACAGGCGCCACGGTGATTACCGGGCTCGATCACGCACCGCCCGGCATCCTGTTGTGGCGCGGCATGCTGCAATGGCTCGGTGGCCTCGGGATCATCGTCATGGCGGTTGCCGTGCTGCCGATGCTGCAGATCGGCGGCATGCAGGTGTTTAAGGCGGAAGCCTTCGAGACGCCGGAAAAGATCCTGCCGCGGGCGACGCAGATCTCCGGCTCGATGACGCTGGTTTTCGTCGCTTTCACCGCGCTGTGCGCGGTCGCCTACCTGGTCGCCGGGATGCAGCCGGACGATGCGCTTATCCACGCAATGACCACGGTTGCCACCGGCGGATTCTCCACCCGGGACGCATCGCTCGGCTTCTACCGGGACCCGGCGATCGAATGGATCGCCATTCTCTTCATGATCGTCGGTTCGATTCCGTTCCTGCTCTATGTGCAGGTGGTGCAGGGCCGGCCGATCGCGCTATGGCGCGACCAGCAAGTGCGCACCTTCGTCAGCGTACTCGCGATCCTGATCGTCCTCGGCTGGATCGTCGCCGATCATTCGCAGGCCGGTTTCACGCGGGAATGGGACTCGTTTCGCGCCGCCGCCTTCAACACCGTTTCGATCATGACAGGGACCGGCTATGCCTCGGCCGATTACGGGCTGTGGGGCGCGCAGTCGATCGCCTTCTTCTTCATCATCATGTTCATCGGCGGCTGCGCCGGCTCGACCTCCTGCGGCATCAAGATCTTCCGGTTCCAGGTGCTTCACCAGGAAGTGCGCGAACGGCTCGCCCGGGTGCTCTACCCGCATGGCGTCTTCGTCAAGCGGTTCAACGGACGGCCGCTGGACGACCGCGTGCCGCTGGCCGTGACGACGTTCGTGTTTCTCTATCTCGCAGCCTTCGCGGTGCTGTCTATCGCGCTGCAACTGACCGGCCTCGACTTTTTGACGGCGGTTTCAGGCGCCGGATCGGCGATTTCCAATGTCGGGCCGGGGCTGGGGCCCACGATCGGGCCCGCAAGCACATACCAGTCGCTTCCGGACAGCGCGAAGTGGCTGTTGTCCTTCGGCATGCTTCTGGGGCGGCTGGAACTGTTCACCGTGCTGGTGCTTTTCCTGCCGCGGTTCTGGCGAAGCTAGGGCCTTACTCGGCGTCGTCGAATTCGTCTGGCGCGAAGGTGTAGACGGACGAGCAGTATTCGCACTTCACGGTGATCGCCCCGTCCTCGATGGATTGTGCGCGTTCCTCCGACGGCAAGGATCGCAGCACGTCGGCGACGCGATCGCGCGAGCAGGTGCAACGGCTGACCACCGGGCCCGGTTCACTGGCCGTGACGCCGCGCTCATGGAACAGCCGGTAGAGCAGCGTGTGAACGCCGACATCCTCGTCAACGAGTTCGTCGTCAGCAACCGTATCGAGCAGGGCCTTGACCTCCAGCCATGCGTCATCTTCGTCGATGGCATGTGGCTCGGTGCCCTCCGGCGCCTCGCCCGGATGCAAATCGGCCATGCGCATGCGTTCGGGCGAATCCGGCAGGAACTGCGCGAGGATACCGCCGGCGCGCCAGTGGGTATGCATGCGGCCATCGTCGCCACGCACCGTCAGCCGGCCAACGGCAAGCCGCAACTCGGTCGGGATCTGTTCGGACTGACGGAAATAGTTGCGCGCGACCTCTTCCAGCGAAGACCCGTCGAGCGCCACGATGCCCTGATAGCGGTTCATGTAGGCGCCCTGATCGACGGTCAGCGCCAGAATGCCCTTGCCGAGCAGTCCGGCCGGATCGGCTGTGCCATTGTCGACCGCGGCATTGACCGCATCGTCGTCCCAACGGGCATAGGCGCGCACGCCGTCCGGCGTCGCGAATTCGACGACCAGAAGCGACACCGGGCCCTCGGTCTGGGACTGGGCGATGAACTTGCCCTCGAATTTCAGCGAGGTGCCGAGCAACACGGTCAGCACGATCATCTCGGCCAGCAGGCGGGCCACGGGTTCGGGGTAGTCGTGGCGGTCCAGAATGGCGTCGAGCATCGGACCGACCATCACGGCACGACCGCGGGCGTCCAGTTCATCGACCTGGTACGGGACGACGGCGTCGAGCGGGTCCGCGCCGGACAGTTCTGTGCCAGCAATCACGATCAGGCAATCTCCGCGCCAAGGCACCAGGCGATGATGGCCTTTTGTGCGTGCAGCCTGTTTTCCGCCTCGTCGAAGACAATGGACTGCGGCCCGTCGATAACGCCATCGGTTACCTCCTCGCCGCGGTGGGCAGGCAGGCAGTGCATGAACACGGCATCGTCCTTGGCGTGGCTCATCAGCCGTTCATTGACCTGATACGGCATGTAGATGTTGTGCCCGCGCGCCTTTTCCTCCTGGCCCATCGAAACCCAGGTATCCGTGACGACGGCATCGGCGCCTTCGACGGCGGCTTCCGGATCGTGGCCAATCGTCACGCTGCCGCCCTTCGAGCGGGCCCAGTCGACATAGCGCTGCTGTGGCTCATTGCCTTCCGGCACGGCGACGGAGAGATCGAAGCCGAACTGCGGCGCGGCCTCGATGAAGGAGTGCAGCACATTGTTGCCATCGCCGGACCAGGCAACGTGGCGGCCCTCGATGGAGCCGCGATGCTCCTCGTATGTCATGACATCGGCCATGATCTGGCAGGGGTGGGTATCATCGGTCAGGGCATTGATAATCGGCACCGTCGCCGCCTCGGCCAATTCGAGCATGCGATCATGTTCCCTGGTGCGGATCATGATGACGTCGACATAGCGCGACAACACTTTCGCCGTGTCGGCAATTGTCTCATCGCGGCCGAGCTGCATCTCGGCGCCGGTGAGCATGATCGTCTGACCGCCGAGCTGACGCATGCCGACATCGAAGGAGACGCGCGTGCGTGTCGACGGTTTCTCGAAAATCATCGCCATTACCTTGCCCTCGAGCGGCCTGTCGGCGGTGCCGGCCTTCTGCGCTGTCTTGCGCACCTTGGCGGCGTCGAGAATGGCCCGCAGATCGCCGGCCGAAACATCGGCTATATCGAGAAAATGGCGAACACTCATAACATCAGATCCAGGTCGGTCATTTCATATTGAATTGGATGGAAAAGCCGTCACTTGTCTTTTTCGGACAGGGTTGCGGCAGCCGTCTCGATACGCTCGAGAGCGATGCGGATATCCTCGTCGGTCGCCGTGAGCGGCGGCAGGATGCGCACGACATTGTCGCCGGCGGGAACCGTCAACATATGGTTGGCGTAAAGTTCCTTCACAAGGGCAGTGTTGGGGGCGACGCATTTGAGACCCAGCATCAGGCCCTCGCCGCGCACTTCCTGCAGGACGTCGGGATGGCTGTCGACAATGGAAGCCAAGCCCTGTTTCAGGCGCAGCGCCTTGTCGCGCACGGAGTCAAGAAACCCTTCCTCGAGAATGACGTCGAGCACGGCATTGCCGACGGCCATGGCCAGCGGATTGCCGCCATAGGTCGTGCCGTGAACGCCGGGCACCATGCCGCTCGCGGCCTCCTCGGTGGCGAGACATGCGCCCATCGGAAAACCGCCGCCGATCGCCTTGGCGACCGCCATGATATCCGGCGCAATACCCGCCCACTCGTGGGCGAACAGCTTGCCGGTGCGGCCCATGCCACACTGGATTTCGTCGAAGATAAGGAGGATGCCTTCATCGTCGCAGAGCTTGCGGAGATCGCGCAGGAACTGCAACGGAACGGGCCGGATGCCGCCCTCACCCTGGATCGGCTCGATCGCCAGCGCCGCGGTCTCGTCGGTGATCGCCGCCTTCAGCGCGTCGATGTCGTCGAACGGCACCTGGTCGAAACCGTCCACCTTGGGACCGAAACCCTCAATGTATTTCGGCTGGCCGCCGGCGGCAATGGTCGCCAGCGTCCGGCCGTGGAACGCGCCCTCGAAGGTGATGATGCGATACCGCTCGGGGTGGCCTTTCGCGTAATGGTAACGCCGTGCGGTCTTGATCGCGCATTCCATCGCCTCGGCGCCGGAATTGGTGAAGAACACCCGGTCGGCAAAGGTCGCGTCAACGAGCCGCTGCGCCAAACGCTGTTGCCCGGGCACCTGGTAAAGGTTCGACGTGTGCCACAGCTTGCCGGCCTGCTCGCGCAGCGTTTCGACGAGGTGCGGGTGGGCATGACCCAGCGCCGAAACCGCGATTCCGCCGCCGAAATCGAGATAACGTTCACCGCGCGTATCGACGAGCCACGAGCCTTCGCCGTGGTCGAACGCGATATCAGCGCGCGCATAGGTCTCGAAGAGCGGTGATCGGTCGGTCATCGTGGCATCCTGCCAAGGGTTTGAAACGAAAAAAGCCGCCCGTTCGGCGGCTTCTTGTTTTTAGGAGGTGCCTTCGTGTCCGTCAATCGAAAGCGCCATCGCGGGCGCGAAAGCGGTCTCGCAAAACGAAAAACGCAAGTTGTTGAAAACCGGGAAATCGGATTCATGTACAAGGGAGGGACTCTTGTCAGCGAGTCAGCGGCCATAGTACGTTGCAGCCGTAGCGGGGACAACCGCGCAGAGTAAACTCCCAAGTTTCGCGTTCGGGTGCCGGTTTTTTGTTTTACGAAAACCGAGCCACGGAGAGGGATTCTGCGCAGATACTTTGGATGGAGACATCAGTGAGCTGGACAGACGAACGCGTGGAACTGTTGAAGAAACTCTGGGCCGATGGCTTGAGCGCCAGCCAGATCGCGGCCCAGCTTGGCGGCGTCAGCCGTAACGCTGTCATCGGCAAGGTCCACCGGCTCAAACTATCGGGACGGGCGAAATCGGTTTCCTCCGGCGCCCCGAAGACGAAACGCAACTCCGCACCGCGCAGCTCGTCTTCTCCGCGCGGCGGCGGCTATGGCGGCGGAGGCGGCGGGGCCGGACGCACCATGACGACGGTCACCCATGCGGTCGGCGCCACGGTGATGAAAAGCGAAGTCGGGGCACTGGCCTATGCGGAAGCCGATCGGCGCCCAATCGAGGACGTCGTCGTTCCGATCTCCAAGCAGTTGAAGCTGGTGGACCTCAATGAAAGTACCTGCAAGTGGCCACAAGGTGACCCGCTGGCAGAGGACTTCCATTTCTGCGGCCACCAGTCGGAAGAGGATTCGCCGTACTGCAAATACCACGCGAAACTCGCTTTCCAGCCATCATCGGATCGCAAGCGTTCGCGTTAAGCGGGATACAATCGGCAATGAAAAAGGCGGCCGGAAGCCGCCTTTTTTGTTGATCCTGTTCCGTAACGAGCTGTCAGACAGCTTCCAGCGAGTACCCGGCGCCACGCACGGTACGGATCGGATCGCGCATCTTGCCGATATTGATCGACTTGCGCAGCCGGCCGATATGGACGTCAACGGTACGGTCGTCGACATAGATGTCCTCGCCCCACACGCCGTCGAGAAGCTGGGCGCGCGAGAAGACGCGGCCCGGCGCCTGCAGAAAGAATTCAAGCAGGCGGAACTCGGTCGGGCCGAGCTTGATCTCGCGACCGTTGCGGTAGACACGATGTGTCTCGCGATCGAGTTCCAGTTCACCGACCTTGAGCACGCTGGCGACGATTTCCGGCCGCGCGCGGCGCAGCATCGCCTTGACGCGCGCCATCAGCTCCGGCGTCGAGAACGGCTTTACGACGTAATCGTCCGCGCCGGTGGAAAGACCGCGAATACGCTCGCTTTCCTCGCCGCGCGCGGTCAGCATTATGATCGGCAGGCGCTGGGTTTCGGGCCGGGTACGCAGACGCCGGCACAGCTCGATGCCGGAGAGTCCGGGCAGCATCCAGTCGAGAATCAGCAGGTCCGGAACCGATTCCCGGAGCGCGATCTCGGCCTCGTCGCCACGCAGTTCGGTGTCGACGCGATAGCCTTCCGATTCCAGATTGTATTTCAGGAGAACGCTGAGCGCTTCTTCATCCTCGACAACCATGACCTTTGGCTGATTGCCCATATGCAAGCTCCCGTGCATCACACATCCGATTCATCAACTACGATGCGGTGGGTTTTGTCCTCTTTCGGCCGGAACGCCGAAAGATGCTCGCCGGTGACGATGTAGTAGACCGACTCGGCGATGTTGGTGGCGTGATCGCCGATGCGCTCGATGTTCTTGGCGCAGAACAGAAGATGGGTACAGGTAGTGATGTTGCGCGGATCCTCCATCATGTAGGTGAGGAGTTCGCGGAACAGCGAGGTGTACATGGCGTCGATCTCGTCGTCGCGATCGCGCACCATGTTGATGCGCGTCACCGAGCGCGAGCCGAAAGCGTCAAGCACTTCCTTCAGCTGGGCAAGCGCAAGGTCACCGAGATGATCTATACCGCGCACCAGATTGACCGAATGGCCGCGCTCGGAAATCGCCACGACGCGCTTGGAGATGTTTTTCGCCAGATCGCCGATGCGTTCCAGGTCGCTGGCGATGCGAATCGCCGAGAAGACCTCGCGCAGGTCGCTGGCCACCGGCTGGCGCTGGGCGATGATAAGAACGACCTTTTCGTCGAGCAGGGCCTGCGCCTCGTCGAGCACGAGATCATCCGAGATCACCTTCTGGGCAAGCTGGATGTCCGACTTGACGAGCGCGCGGATGGAGCTTTCCACCATGCGTTCGGCGAGGCCGCCCATTTCGGCGATCTTGTGCGCGAGGAACTTCATGTCCTCGTCGAATGCAGTCACCGTGTGGCTGGTAGGTACCATCGGATTTTCCTTCCTGGGACGTGTTTGTCTTTGCGAGCGCGTTCCCGGACCGGGCCTAGCCGAAGCGGCCGGTGATGTAGTCCTGGGTGCGCTTCTCCGACGGATTGGTGAAGATCGTCTTCGTATCGTCGACCTCGACGAGTTCGCCAAGGTGGAACATGGCCGTGCGTTGCGACACGCGAGCGGCCTGCTGCATCGAGTGAGTGACGATGACGATGGTGTAGTTCTCGCGCAGTTCGTCGATCAGTTCCTCGACCTTCGCCGTGGCGATCGGATCGAGCGCCGAGCACGGCTCGTCCATCAGAATGACTTCCGGCGAGACGGCGATGGCGCGGGCGATGCACAGGCGCTGCTGCTGACCGCCCGACAGGCCGGTGCCCGGCTCCTGCAAGCGGTCCTTCGCCTCTTCCCACAGGCCGGCGCTGCGCAGGCTCTGCTCGACGAGATTGTCGAGATCCGCCTTCGACTTCACAAGGCCGTGGATGCGCGGACCGTAGGCGATGTTCTCGTAAATCGACTTCGGAAACGGATTCGGTTTCTGGAAGACCATGCCGACGCGCGCGCGCAGTTCCACGACATCGATGGCGGGATCGTAGATGTCTTCGTCGTCGAGACTGATCGTGCCGGTGACGCGGCAGATGTCGATCGTGTCGTTCATGCGGTTCAGGCAACGCAGGAAAGTCGACTTGCCGCAACCCGACGGGCCGATCAACGCGGTGACCTGACGCTCGTAGATGTCGAGATCGACATCGAACAGCGCCTGCTTCTGGCCATAGAAAACGCAGACCTTGTCACCCTTCATCTTGGTGACGAGACCGCTTGCCGCGGTCGTCTGCCTGTTTGCAAAAACCTGATCCGCTTCCACTTTCATCTCACTCGTCTCCATAACTTTACCACCGCCGCTCGAAACGCCTGCGCAGGATAATCGCAGTTATGTTCATAACGGCAAGAAACATCAGCAGGACAATGATTGCGCCTGACGCACGTTCGACGAATGCAGGGTCGCCGCGCGTCGTCCAGTTGAAAACCTGGACCGGCAAAGCAGACGCAGGATCGAAAAAACCCTCCGGCGGCGCCGCCGGGAACTCACGGACGAAGGCGACCATGCCGATGAGCAGCAGCGGTGCGGTTTCGCCGAGCGCCTGGGCAAGGCCGATAATAGCGCCGGTCAGGATGCCGGGCGCCGCCAGCGGGAGCACGTGATCGAAAATGGTCTGCATTTTCGACGCGCCGACGCCCAGCGCCGCTTCGCGAATGGATGGCGGTACCGCCTTCAACGCCGCACGGGTCGCGATGATGATCGTGGGCAGCGTCATAAGCGTGAGAACCAGCCCTCCCACGATCGGCGCGGATTGGGGCAAACCGGCAAAATTGATGAACACCGCCAGCCCGAGGATGCCGAATACGATTGAAGGGACCGCCGCAAGGTTCGCGATATTGACCTCGATGATATCGGTCAGCCGGTTCTGGGGCGCAAACTCTTCCAGATAGATGGAAGCCGCGACCCCGATCGGCAGCGACAAGACCAGAACGATCAGCATCATGTAGGTGGAGCCGAGGATAGCAACGCCCAGGCCCGCAGCCTCCGGTCGTGTGTCTGACGCATCCGGCGCCGTGAAGAAGGCAAAATTGAACTGGGTAGACAGCGCACCGGCTTCCTTCAGCTCATCGGCGAGTATCAACTGCTGGGGCGAGACATTGCGGTCCAGCTCGGCCGTTTCCATCGTGACGCGGCCCTTGTAGTATCCGTCGACGCGTCCGTCAGCGAGAAGGTTGAATGTCACCGTCTCGCCAATTCTGGACGGGTCCGCGAGCACATAGCGCCTGAGCTCGGCCGGAGCCTCCTTCGATATGAGTCCAGTGACATCCTTCTTACCCAGACCTTCGACGGTTATGCCGCGCTCTTCAATCAGCTTCTGCAATGCCGTGTCGATCAGCGGCGCGTAGCCGAAGGTGGTGACTTTCCGGATCGCCTCAAGGTCGCGGTTGCCGGCCTTGTCGAGCTTGGCGGGATCGAGATAGACGTCGAGCGTGACATAGGTCTGCCTGAAGGACGATGCACCATTCGCCAAAATTGACCCCAGCAGACCGACCAGCGCGAGGATACCGAAGGCAACCGCAGCCAGGCCCATCATCCGAAACCTCCGCTCCGACACATGGCGGCGCCTTGTCCGTTCACCGCGCTCGAAAAGCGACCCGCGCTTCGGGCGAGCGGCCGCATCCACTGACGCTGTTGTCACGTCGGTCATTCGTACTGCTCCCGGTATTTGCGCACGATGTAGAGTGCGAGGACGTTAAGGCCAAGCGTGAAGACGAAAAGCGTCAAGCCGAGCGCGAAGGCAACCAGCGTCTCGGGGCTGGCGAACTCCGTATCGCCTGTCAACTGACTGACGATTTTCACGGTCACCGTGGTCATGGCTTCGAAGGGATTGAGATTGAGGCGCGCGGCCGCGCCAGCCCCCATGACAACGATCATGGTTTCACCGATGGCACGGCTGGCGGCGAGCAGGATCGCGCCGACGATGCCCGGAAGGGCGGCGGGCATGATCACCCTCTTGATGGTCTCCGACTGCGTCGCGCCCAAGCCGTAGGAACCGTCACGCATCGATTGCGGCACGGCATTGATGATGTCGTCGGACAGCGAGGAGACGAACGGGATCAACATGATGCCCATGACGAGACCAGCGGTCATGACCGAGGAGGACGACGTCCCGAGTCCAAGCGGTTGCGCGATCCAGTCCCGCAGGAGAGGTCCGACCGTTATGAGGGCGAAGAGGCCGTAAACGATGGTGGGAATGCCGGCGAGAATTTCGATGGCCGGCTTGGCGAAACTGCGAAGCGTGCTGCCCGCATACTCGGCCAGGTATATCGCCGTCATCAGGCCGATCGGTACAGCCAGCACCAGGGCGACAAGAGACACGTAGAAAGTACCCCAAAGCAGCGGGAGAATGCCGAGATCGGAGCCGCCGCGAAATTGCGGGTTCCAGACCGTCGAGAAGAAGAAGTCCCTGGCGGGATACATCCCGAAAAAGTGGATCGTTTCAAACAGCAGCGAAGCAACGATTCCGAACGTCGTCAGAATGGCGACAAGCGAAGATCCCATCAGCAAGGAGCGGATGAATGTCTCGCTGACATTGCGCGCACGCATGGCCGGCCGGATCCGGTTCCATGCCCAGATACCGAAGCCCAGCGCCGCGACGATAACGGCCACATTTCTCAGAAGCGAGCCGATCTTGCCGATGTTGCGATAGGACTTGGCGGCTTCGAAAACGGAAGGCGAGACATCGGAGCCGAGGGCGATCCCCACATCCGCGAGGCGGCCGCGGACATTGGAAACGTCGGCGCGCATTCTCGACAATTCGTCCTCGCTGACGCCTCCCTGCCCGACCACCAGGTCCAGGCCTTCGGCGATGCGGCGGACATCCGCCATGACGAGGCTTCGCGCACCACCTTCCGGAATCACGCTTTCGGGAATCTTGGAGCTGATCTGACTTTCAATGAGAAGCGGCTGCAGAAACAGCCATGCGGCCATCAGAAGGAAGGCCGGAACAGCCGTGAACAGGGCGACAGACTGACCGTAATACCCAGGCAGCGAATGAAGGCGGGCACCTTCCCGACTGGCCATACCCACGGCGCGCTGCCTGCCCAGAACATAACCGAGTATCGCGAGCGCCAGCACGATGAGTGCGAGTATCCCAGGGGTCATGTCACATCCGCCATGTTTGGAGAAAGAGGCGGCACTATAAAGCGCCGCCTCCTGTCGGTTTGGACGATCAGTTCAGCGGACCCATCGGGGTACGGTTCTTGACCATGTCCTGGGTCTTGGCCAGTTCCGGATCAGAAACCAGGCCGTAAGCGGCCAGCGGGCCATCCGGGCCAGCCATTTCGTCAGACACGAAGAACTCGATGTATTCCTGCATGCCCGGGATAACGTCGAGGTGGGCGTTCTTCACGTAGAAGTACAGCGGACGCGACACCGGATATTCGCCGGAAGCGATCGACTCGGTGGACGGGGTCACGCCGGACATCGTCGCGACCTGCAGTTTGTCCGTGTTGTTCTGGTAGAAGGACAGGCCGAAAACGCCGATGCCGTTCTTGTTGGCGTCAACGCGGGCAAGCGTCTCGGTGTAGTCACCGTCGATGTCGATCGACACACCGTCGGTGCGCAGCGCCATGCAGGTTTCTTCGGCTGCATCTTCGTCGCCGCCGTTGGCGGCTTTCAGGGCTTCGAACGCGCCATCTTCTTCACAGCCATCGAGGATCACCTTCTCGTCGAAGACTTCACGGGTGCCGTGCTTGGTGCCCGGGACGAAAGCGAGGATTTCCTGAGCCGGAAGGTCGGCGCGGATCTCGTTCCACATCTTGTACGGATTGTCGACGATCTCGCCGTCTTTCAGCACCTTGGCGGCCAGCGCATTGTGCCAGTCGGCCGGAGTGAATGCGAAGCCCGGGCCGTTGATGTCGGACGCGAAGACGATGCCGTCATAGCCGATGCGGACTTCCTGGATATCGGTCACGCCGTTGCTGGCGCAAAGGTCGATGTCCGACTGCTTGATGCGCGAGGACGAATTGGCGATGTCGATGGTGTTTTCGCCAACGCCTTCGCAAAGCTTCTTGCGGCCAGCGCCCGAGCCACCCGACTCGACGACCGGCGTCGGATATTCGAAGTTCTCACCGAAGGCTTCGGCGACGATCGACGCATAGGGAAGAACGGTCGAGGAGCCTGCGATCTGGATCTGGTCGCGCGCTGCAGCGGCAGTCGTCAGCGCCGACGCGGCGAGAGCGGCAGCGAGTGCAATCTTAAGGGTTTTCATGGAATTCTCCCGTTTGGGCATGTGTGAGCTCTGACCGGCGCTCGCCGGACACCGGCGTTCTATCGCCTGCGGTTTAGAGCTTTTATGACAGAAACAATACAGTTGTGTGACACGCTAACTGTTTGTTTCGTTTTCTCTTTTGCCTTCATCTTCGGTCAACTTCTCAATCCATGCGGGGATTGTGACAATGAAAGAGGCCCCTTCGCCGACCCGCGACGTCACGGACAGGCGCCCGGTGTGGCGGGTAAGGATGTGCTTGACGATGGCAAGGCCAAGGCCCGTTCCCTTTTTGGCCCGGCTGGATTCGACATCGACGCGATAAAACCGCTCGGTCAGGCGCGGGATATGTTCCTCGGCGATACCCGGCCCGTAATCCCTGACAGTGACACGTATCGAATCGACACCGGACACCAGCGCGCGCTCGCCTGAGACATCGATGCGACCGCCGATGGCTCCGTAGCGGATCGCGTTTTCCATCAGGTTGGTGAAGACCTGGATCAGTTCGTCGCGGCTGCCCCAGACCCGGCAATCCGCCCGGTCGATGGCCGCGAAGTCCTGATTGACGACGACTTCCATTTCGGCCGCGGTGGGGGCAAGCGCACCGCAGACATGGCGCAGCACCTCGGCGACATCGACCGGCGCAAAATCGGTGCGGCCGAAAGCGGTTTCCAGCCGGCTCAGCGACAACAGGTCGTCGATCAGCCGCGACATACGGTCGGTCTGTTCGTGCATGATGGAAAGAAACCTGTCGCGGGCTGCCGCATCGTCGCGCGCGGGACCGGACAGCGTTTCGATAAAACCCGACAGCGATGCCAGCGGAGTGCGCAACTCATGGCTGGCATTGGCTATGAAGTCGGTGCGCATGCGATCGATGCGGCGTGCTTCGGAAAGGTCGCGAAAATGCAGAAGATAAGGCGCGTCGCCGGCGGCTTCATCCGGCAGGCGAACGACGACGGCCTCGTACCAGCGCTCGATCGGATAGCGTTCGAGCACCTCGACGGGCTTCGGCGTGCCGCCGGCCAGCGCCTCGTTGATCATCGACAGGAGTTCCGGGCTGCGAAACCGCAACAGGACAGAAGAGCCGGGCTGGACCGTGTCGCCGAAAAAACGAAGGCAGGCCTTGTTGACCGCCCGCACCATGCCGCGCCCGTCGAGCGCGATCAGCGGATCGGGCAGGCTATCCATGACCGCCCTGGAGCGTGCCTGATCGCGGCCGTCGAATGCACGGAAACGCAGGTCGCTGCGCCGCTCACGCGCGCTCCTGACCGGGGCAAAGCCACTGACCGCCGTCATCGCGGCCATGCAGGCGAGCGCGACCGGAAACGACAGGATGCCGGCGGCAAACAGGCCGGCAAACAGCGCGACGGCGACGCCCAGCGGAAACCGGTTGGAAAACAGGCGGCGGCGCAAACTCTGGCCGAAGCTCTCGCGCGCCGGCGTGGTCTCGGGAGCGGCCGCGCCGCTGTCCGGGCGCGTCTCAGCCACGGCCGTGCCACCGGAACGAAACGGCCGCAATCATCGCCGCACCAAACGTCTGGACGGCTCTGCCGTCAGGCCATACGCTGGCGCAATCTCGAACGGCAGGACCAGGAAAACGGCGATCGAACATGGCAGGTGAATCACGCGCGGTTGAACTCGTTATCGGCGGAAAAAAACGGGTATTCGATATCGACGACCCCAAATTGCCGGACTGGGTGGACGACAATGACATAACCGCCGGCGGCTATCCCTACAAGGACCGCATGGACAAGGATGACTACGAGGATCAGCTCGAGGCGCTGCAGATCCAGACCGTCAACATGCATACGCACATGCAGGAAACCGGCAAGCGCGTGATCGCCGTCTTCGAGGGGCGCGACGCGGCCGGAAAAGGCGGCTCGATCAGCGTCCTGCACGAATTCCTCAATCCGCGCACCGCGCGCAACGTGGCGCTGTCGAAACCGTCCGACGTGGAACGCGGACAATGGTATTTCCAACGCTATATCGAGCATTTCCCGACGACGGGCGAACTCGTCTCGTTCGACCGCTCCTGGTACAACCGCGGCGGCGTGGAGCCGGTGATGGGATTCTGCACGCCGGAACAGCATCGTGCATTCCTGCACGACACGCCGGAATTCGAGAAGATGATCGTCGAAGAAGGCATCGTCTTCTTCAAGTTCTGGCTCAATATCGCTCGCGAGACGCAGCTGAAACGCTTCCATGACCGCCGCCACAGCCCGGTCAAATACTGGAAGCTTTCCGGCATCGACATCATCGGCATGCAGAAGTGGGACGACTACACGGCGGCGCGGAACACGATGATCTCGGCGACGGACACGGCCTATGCGCCGTGGACGGTAATCCGGATGAACGACAAGAGACGCGGCCGGCTGGAGGTGCTGCGCCATATCCTGCTCAACATCGACTACGAGGGAAAAGACCGCGACGCCATCGGCAGCCCGGACCCGAAGATCATCGGCACCGGACCGGATGCGCTCGACCGCGAGTGAGCGGCCTCAATTCGTCAGTTCGCGCACGCGCACGCCGGACAGCTTGACGGCGCGGCCCTCGTTTTCGATATCGGTGACAATCGACAGGCTGCCGGCCCCGGCCGCGCTTGCCCCGGCGGGAAGCTCGACCCGGAACAGGAATTCGTTGTCGTTCTGGGTGACGGAAAAGCGCAGCCGGCCGCAATCGCCGAAACCCGCCAGATCGCAGGTGACCGACATTTGCGTCGGCGCATTGTCATCGGATCGCGCGACGATGGAGAACTGCGCGGTGCGCCCGGCCAGCGACTGCAACGCGCCCGGCGGGATGTCGATTACGACGGGGCTCGCGGCGTCGGGGGAGAGGATGCGCGCAAACTGGCTGGTCGCGTCGCTTTCGATGGTCGCCGCAGCACTGCCGACAAGCGAGATGGTGGTGGGATCGGCAGGCTGGAACAGGGTGATCCAGCCCTCGTCCCGGCCAGTGTCAGTCGGCAGTTGCGCCGGCGCCGATGACGTGCCGGTATCGCGCGTACCCTGAAAGCTCTCGTTTTCCAGTTCGAGCGGCGGATTGGGAACCGAGGTGTCGCGCTGCTCGGCCGACTGGAAGGCGCCTGTCGTAATCACCCACCATGCGCCGACGACGACCAAGGCAAGGACGACGGCGCCGGTCAGCAGTTTCGCAAACGGCGCGCGGCGGCGTCTTTGCTGCCGGTCGCCGCGGTCTGGCGCATCGATGCTGACATCTTCGAGCGAAGATTTTTTCGGTGGGGCGTCGCGCGTCCCCGGGCGCGGCTCGGCGCGCAGGGCGACCTCCGGCCCTGGCGTCCCCATGCGCGGCTCGGCGCGCACTTCGGGCGAGACAGGGGCCGCTTCCGGTTCAGCCTTTTGCGGTTCGGGTTCGGGTGCCGGTTTCTGCCAGGCCGCTTCGGCAGCCCTGATGGCATCGGCCAACCGGCGCTTCTGATCGGCTACCTGCTCCGGGTCCGCGTCGGGCTGGGCGGCGAGCGTACGACCCAGCGCGTCGGCAGCGGCGCGATACACCCGCTGGCGAAACGCCGGATTCGAAGCCTCGCCCTTGGCGAGCGCGTTCTTCAACGCGGATTCCAGCTCACTAGCCGTCATGTCTTTCCCGGTTCGATCGGCGCGCATGCGCCGCATGCATGAACAGTTGCTTGTCCGGATTTGGCACAAACGGCACACCAATGAAAGCGCGCGATCCAATCTCCCCCGAAAGATGGCCGGCAGCACGCCTGCAAGGACATCACGTCTTGCCTCGCATTGCCGATCCCTTTAGGGCTTACGTTTACGAAAACGTCAAATGTGTTGGGAGATCACGATGACGCTGCCGTCCGTCCTGAAAGACAATCTTCAATTGCCGGTGGTCGCAGCGCCGCTGTTCATCATCTCGCACCCGCCGCTGGTCATCGAGCAGTGCAAGGCAGGCGTCGTCGGTTCGTTTCCAGCGCTGAACGCGCGGCCGGAAAGCCAGCTTGACGAGTGGCTGGCGCAGATCACCGAGGAACTGGCCGATCACAACGCCAAGAACCCGGACAAGCCGGCCGCCCCCTTTGCGGTCAACCAGATCGTGCACATGTCGAACAAGCGGCTCGAGCACGACCTGACGATGTGCGTCAAATACAAGGTGCCGGTCGTCATCTCGTCGCTCGGCGCGGTGCCGGAGGTCAACGATGCGATCCACTCCTATGGCGGCATCGTCCTGCACGACGTCATCAACAACCGCCACGCCAATTCGGCGATCCGCAAGGGCGCCGACGGGCTGATCGCGGTCGCCGCCGGCGCCGGCGGCCATGCCGGGCCGCTCTCGCCCTTCGCGCTGGTGCAGGAAATCCGCGAATGGTTCGACGGGCCGCTGCTGCTGTCCGGCTCGATCGCAAACGGCGGGGCGATCCTCGCCGCCCAGGCGATGGGTGCCGACATGGCCTATATCGGCTCCCCCTTCATCGCGACGCCGGAGGCGCGCGCGGTGGACGAGTACAAGCAGATGATCGTCGACTCGACGGCCAAGGACATCGTCTATTCCAACTATTTCACCGGAATTCACGGCAACTACCTCAAGCCGTCGATCGCCAAATCCGGCATGGACCCGGAGCATCTGCCGGAAGCCGATCCGACGAAGATGGATTTCTCCAAGGCATCGCAACCCGGCACGAAGGCCTGGAAGGATATCTGGGGCTCCGGCCAGGGTATCGGCGCGGTGAAGGAGATCGTGCCGGTGGCCGATCTCGTCGGCCGACTGAAGCGCGAATATGCCGAGGCGAAAACCGCGCTGTGCGGCTAGCCCCGACGGTAAAACACCGCGCCTTGAATTTCCACGTCACGACGTGTCGAGCCGCAAAGCGTAAACCGCCAGCGAATGGCACTCGCGCAGCACCTCGTCCACCTCGTATCGGGCTCGCCTGCGATGGCCCGGCGGGTGGCCGGGGCGAAACGGCGAGTAGCGGCCGGGAAGGCGATCCTTTTGCCGAAATCGCCAATCGCGCCGCACCCGCCAGCGGGCGAAGCGTTTCGCGCAACCGTCGAGATCATCCAGTGCGCGGCGCAATGCCTGCAGGCGGCGGCACAGGCCCGCGGCGCTGACGGGATCGTCCGGCGACGGGATCCAGTATTCCGGGATCGGACGCGGTTCGGTCACGCCGATGATCGAGATGCGCGGAAACCCCTTCGGTCGGCGGTAGCGCGGACCGGGGCGAAAGACAGGCAGGGCGTCGAGGAGCGGGAGAGATGGCGGTGTTGATCCATCCTTGCGCTTGTCCCCCGGCCCTCCGCCATGGCTCCGGCCCTTCGACGCTCCACCAGGAGAGAGAGCGGGTGCCGGAACCTCCGCACCCCGCGCAGCGATCACGATCAGGCGACGCACGGCGGATTCGGCGGGACGGAGGATGCGCAAGACGCGGATGCGCAGTTGGCGCGACAATGTCGAGACCACCCCGCCTTCGGCAAGTCCGGCCATGGCACACAGCATCGCAACGATGCGTAAAAGCACGTCGCGGTTGTGCCCGATCGCGAGAGGCCAGTTCACCGTTTCCGCCATTTCGTCTCCGTCCAACGTGGACACAGGATAGGAGAGACGGGAAGGCGTTGGACAAGATTTTAGTGCGCCAGCGAAAAAGGGCGGCCCGCAGGCCGCCCAGATCCGTACCAGCCGTCACACCACGACGATCGGCGCGCCGGGGGTGACGCGGCCGTAGAGGTCGATCACGTCCTGCTGGATCAGCCGGACGCAGCCGCTGGAGACGGCACTGCCGATCGACCAATATTCCGGCGAACCGTGGATGCGGTAGAGCGTGTCCTCGCCGTTCTGGAAAATATAAAGGGCACGTGCGCCGAGCGGGTTCATCGGGCCGGGCGGCATGCCGCCATTTTCCGCACTCCATTTCTCGAGTTCCGGCTGGCGGTCGATCATCTCGTCCGGCGGCGTCCATTTCGGCCAGGCTTGTTTCCACTGAACATTCGCCCGGCCCGACCATTCGAAGCCGGCACGGCCGAGGCCGACGCCGTAACGCATCGCCATGCCGTTTTCCTGCACAAGGTGGAGGAAGAAGGTGTTGGTGTTGACGATGATGGTGCCGACGTCCTCCGTTGTCGGAAAGGCGACCTGCTGGCGGTGGAAGCGTTCCGGAACCTTCGACGGATCGACCGCGGGGATCGGGAAACGCTCCTCGGGCAGCGCGCGATAGGCGGAAAGCGCGGATGGCGATACCGCCGGTTGCGCCGGGGGCGCCGGTTGTGCGTAGCGCAGGTCTGCGGTCTGGCACCCGGCAAGGGCAAGTCCGGTGGCGCCGGCGGCGCCGGTGAGGAAAATGCGGCGGGACATGGATCGGGACTCGTTCATGTCAGGTGAACGCCCGGAAGGACCGCCGGTTTCATTCGGCGTGGATTTAATGATCACTTTCTTTCTCCTGATTGCTCGACATCGGCCGGGGCGTGGCGCGCCGGCGGCGTGGCGATCAGGCGATGGGCGGCCTGAACAGGCCACTCCCGTCGTTCCCCGCCAGGTTCAAGGGATTGGGCGCCGCATGGACCTGCCGCGTTGCCGGCGTCATCCCCGGATCGAATTCACAGGTGTTCTTCACATCGCTGCCGCAGGGAGGCGACAGCAGAGGCCTGGTGTCGCCCTGCACCGCCGTCAGCGTCTTGCGCCAGCAAACGCGCTTCGGCAGCGAAGCAGCCATCCCGGCTGAACTCGCCGACGCCACGGGAACGCCCTCGCGCAACGCCATGGCTGACGCCGAACCGCTCAGGGCGAACGCCTGTCCGGTCAACAGGGCAAACATCAGAATGGCAGCTAGAAACTTTTTCATCCTCCGCATAAAGCGCGCAAATGCGGCAAGTTCCATGAACAGCGGATCAAACTATCGTGAAGCGAAGGGCGGGCGGCGACGCAAAGAAAAAGGGCGGCCCGACAGCCGCCCTTTTTCTTATTCGATTCCAGCGTTTCTCAACAGGCGGCGACAGCGCGCCTTGCCATGACCTTGACGAGGTTGGCGCGATATTCCGCCGTGCCGTGCAGATCCTCCAGCATGTTGCCGGCATCGACCGACAGGCCGTCGAGCGCATCGGCGGAGAAGTTCGAGCCGAGCGCGGCTTCGGCGTCCGCCCAGCGGAACACGCCGTCCATGCCCGCGCCGGTGACGCCGACGCGCACGCCGTCGCCGCCCTTCGCGACGAAGACACCGGCCATGGCGTAGCGCGAGGCAGGGTTCGGGAACTTGGCATAGCCGCAAGCGTCCGGCGCGGCGAAGGAAACGGCGGTGACGATCTCGTCCTCCTCCAGCGCGGTCTCGAACATGCCGACGAAGAAATCGCCGGCGGCGATATCGCGCTTCGAGGTATGGATGGTCGCGTTCAGAGCCATCATCGCCGACGGATAGTCCGCGGCCGGATCATTGTTGGCGATGGAGCCGCCGATCGTGCCCATGTGGCGCACATGCGGATCGCCGATATGGCCGGCGAGATTGCAGATGCCCGGGCAGACGGCGCGCAACTCCGCGGAACCGGCGACCTCGGCATGGGTCGTGCCCGCACCGATGCGGACGTCCTTGCCGTTGACCGAAATGCCCTTCAAATCGGCGATGTGGCGCAGGTCGATCAGCGCATCGGGTGCGGCGAGCCGCTGCTTCATGGTCGGGATCAGGGTCTGGCCGCCGGAGACGAACTTGCCGCCCTCGCTCTCGCCTATCATCTTCACCGCCTCGTCGACGGAACCGGCACGTTTGTAACTTGTCTGGTACATTTTTAAGTCCTTTCGCTCGCGGGCCGTACCGCGCCTTTGGCGCTGGCCCTGCGCGGGCGCGCCGCAAAGGCGGCGGCGGCCGGTCGGCCTTGCCTCGCTCTGCTCGGTACGCGCATTCCGCTCATGGTTGGTTTCCTGTCCTGGCTCAGCCGTGCATGGCCTTCCACACCTTCTGCGGCGTAGCGGGCATGTCCAGCTTGTTGTTGCCGATGGCATCGGTGATCGCGTTGATCACGGCCGGCGGCGAACCGATGGCGCCGGCCTCGCCGCAGCCCTTGATGCCGAGCGGATTGCCCGGGCAGGCCGTGACGGTGTGCGAGACGTTGTAGGACGGCAGGTCGTCGGCGCGCGGCATGGTGTAGTCCATGTAGCTCGCCGTCAGCAGCTGACCGGTCTCGTTGTCATAGGCGGTGCCTTCCAGCAGCGCCTGGCCGATGCCCTGACCGATACCGCCATGCACCTGCCCCTCGACGATCATCGGATTGATGATGTTGCCGAAGTCGTCGGCGGCGACGAACTGGACGATCTCGGTCTTGCCGGTATCCGGATCGACCTCGGCCTCGCAGATGTAGCAGCCGGCGGGGAAGGTGAAGTTGGTCGGGTCGTAGAAGGCGCCTTCCTTCAACCCCGGCTCCATGCCGTCAGGCAGGTTGTGGGCGGTGTAGGCGTTGAGCGCGACCTCGTGCCAGCCGAGCGCCTTGTCGGTGCCGGCCACCTTGACCTGTCCGTTCTCGATGACGATGTCCGACTCGTCGGCCTCGAGCAGGTGGGCAGCGATCGATTTCGCCTTCTTCTCCACCTTGTCGAGCGCCTTGACGATGGCGCTCATGCCGACCGCGCCGGAGCGCGAGCCGTAGGTGCCCATGCCCATCTGCACCTTGTCGGTGTCGCCATGGACGACGGAGACGCTGTCGATGGGCACGCCGAAGCGGTCGGAGACCAACTGGGCGAAGGTCGTCTCGTGGCCCTGGCCGTGGCTGTGCGACCCGGTGAGGATTTCCACCGTGCCGACGGCGTTGACGCGGACCTCGGCCGATTCCCACAGGCCGACCCCGGCGCCGAGCGAACCGACCGCCTGCGACGGCGCAATGCCGCAGGCCTCGATGTAACAGCTCATGCCGATGCCGCGCTTCTTGCCACGCTTTTCGGCTTCCGCCTTGCGGGCGGGGAAGCCGTCCCAGTCGGCCGCCTTCATCGCCGCATTCAGCGACGCCTCGTAGTCGCCGGCGTCATAGGCCATGATGACCGGCGTCTGGTAGGGGAACTCGCGGATGAAGTTCTTGCGGCGCAGCTCGGCGGGCGAAACGCCGAGTTCGCGCGCCGCCGTCTCCACCGTACGCTCCAGGAGATAGGTCGCCTCCGGACGTCCGGCGCCACGATAGGCGTCGACCGGCGCGGTGTTGGTGTAGACCGTGCGCACATTGCAGTGGATCGCCGGGATCGTGTACTGGCCCGACAACAGCGTGGCGTAGAGATAGGTCGGCACCGACGACGAGAACAGCGACATGTAGGCGCCGAGATTGGCGATGGTGTCGACCTTCAGGCCGGTCATCCTGTTGTCGGCGTCGAAGGCCATCTCGACCGTCGTCACATGGTCGCGGCCATGCGCGTCGGACAGGAAGCTCTCCGTGCGGTCGGCCACCCACTTGACCGGGACGCCGGTCTTCTTCGAGGCCCACAGGCAGACGATTTCTTCCGGATAGATGTAGATCTTGGAGCCGAAGCCGCCGCCGACATCCGGCGCGATGACGCGCAGCTTGTTCTCGGGCGCGACGTTGTAGAACGCGCTCATCACCAGACGGGCGACATGCGGGTTCTGCGAGGTGGTCCAGCAGGTGTAGTGATCCTCGGCCTCGTCATAGTGGCCGAGCGCCGCGCGCGGCTCCATGGCGTTGGGGACGAGACGGTTGTTGACGATCTGCATCTTCGTCACATGGGCGGCGTTCCTGATCGCCTCGTCGGCGGCGGAGCTGTCGCCGATCTCCCAGTCGTAGATGAGATTGCCGGGCGCGTTGTCGTGGATCAGCGGCGCGCCGGGCTTCAGCGCATCAACGGCCTCGATGACCGCCGGCAGTTCCTCGTAGGTCACCTGGACGGCCTCGGCGGCGTCGCGCGCCTGGGCCTTGGTGTCGGCAACGACGACGGCGACGGCGTCGCCGACATAGCGCACCTTGGTCTGGGCCAGCGGACGCCAGTCGCCCATGTTCATCGGCGAGCCGTCCTTGGAATGGATCATCCAGCCGCAGATCAGCGAGCCGATGCCGTCGGCGGCCAGTTCGTCGCCGGTCAGCACGCCGATGACGCCCGGCATCTTCGCCGCGGCCGAGGTGTCGACCCCCTTGATCGCGGCGTGGGCGTGCGGCGAGCGCACGAAGGCGGCATGCCGCATGCCGGGAACGACCATGTCGTCCGTGTAGCGGCCCTTGCCGGTGATGAATCGCTTGTCTTCCTTGCGCGTTACCCGCGCGCCGATGCCTTCAATTCCCATAAGTCACTCCTCCCGTTTCTCTCGCGCTCACCGCTGTTCTGCGCTGCGCGCTGGCCTCCGCGGGGGCGCGCCACTGGGCGCGACGGCCGGTCGGCCTTGCCTCACTGCGTTCAGTCCCTCCAGACCTACTCGGCGGCCACCTTCGCCGAGCCGCTCATCTCGGCTGCGGCCGCGAGGATCGCCTTGACGATGTTGTGGTAACCGGTGCAGCGGCAGATATTGCCTTCCAGCTCGGCCCGGACGGTCTTCTCGTCGAGCTTGCCGCCATAGCGGTTGATCATGTCGGTCGCCGCCATGATCATGCCCGGCGTGCAGAAGCCGCACTGCAATCCGTGATGTTCCCTGAAAGCGGCCTGGACCGGATGCAGTTCGCCGCCGCCGGCAAGGCCCTCGATCGTCGTGACATCCGAGCCGGACACCTGGGCGGCCAGCGTGGTGCAGGACTTCACCGCCTTGCCGTCGACATGCACGACGCAGGCGCCGCATTGCGATGTATCGCACCCGACATGGGTGCCCGTCAGATTCAGGTTCTCGCGCAAAAACTGCGACAGCAGCGTGCGATCCTCCACCTCGGCGGACACGGAACGCCCGTTCACCGTCATTTCAACCTTGGCCATCGATTTCCTCCCGTCGACCCAACTCTCGGCGCCACGACACGGCGCCCGTTTCAAGTCAGGGCGAAGCTTGGCGAGGAATCCCGAATTTGTCCATATGGTTGAAAGAAAAAGCATGCGTGGCTTCATCGCAAGCGTTGGGGCCTTGAATTCGCCGGGCATTGCCGATAAAGCGCGCGTTAGCGTTTTTCCGTCAAGGTTACGCTGCCCGCCGCATTAGCTCAGTTGGTAGAGCACGTCATTCGTAATGATGGGGTCGCTGGTTCGAGTCCGGCATGCGGCACCACCCCTTCCCCTCGGGCGCACCCTCCGCCGGCCCTTTCACGGCCGGCCAACATATTTCCACAGGCGCATATTTCCTTGCGGAAGCAGGGAACTCCGTGGAATTCAATCGAATGAATTTCTTCATAAATGAGATTCCTTTGCGACTGCCTTGTCTCCGGGTTCGCGACGGCTATACTTTTCCGTTCCTGCGGTTGGGAGGCTGCGGGGCAAACGGGAGGAAAACCTATGGACAATCCGATCAAGCGCGACGTGTCGCGTCGCTCATTCCTGAAAACCGGCGCGCTTGCCGGCGGCGCTGCCGCGACCGGGGTGCTTGCCGCGCCGCATATCGCGTCGGCGCAAGCCAACGGCACGACCTGGAAGATCCAGACATCGTGGCCGGGCGGCGCCGGGCTGCAGATCTTCAAGGACTGGTGCGCAACCATCGCCGAGAAAACCGGCGGCGAGCTGGCGTTCGAGCCGTTCGGCGCCAATGACGTCGTCGGCGACTTCCAGCTCTACGACGCGGTCAAGAACGGCGTGCTGGAAGCCATCAACCCGTTCACGATCTACGCCCAGGGCATCGTGCCGGCGGCCGTATTCCTGACCAGCTACCCGCTCGGCCTGCGCAACCCGCACGAGTTCGACGTGTTCTATTACGGCCTCGGCGGTCTCGAGATCGCGCGCGAGCTGTTCGCCGCACAGGGCATGCATTTCGTCGGTCCGGTGCATCACGGCCCGAACATCATCCACTCCAAGGTGCCGATCCGCTCGGTCGACGATTTCCGCGGCCGCAAGATGCGCCTGCCGGGCGGCATGGTCGCGGAAGTGTTCAACGAGATCGGCGCGGAGACAACCGTGCTGCCGGGTTCGGAAATCTTCCCGGCGCTGGAAAAGGGCACGATCGACGTCGCCGACTATGTCGGTCCGGCGGTGAACTACGCGCTCGGCTTCAGCCAGGTCACCGACTACATCGTCATGGGACCGCCCGGCTTCATGTCGGTCTACCAGCCCGTCGACCTGATGGACATCACCGTCGGCATGGATGCCTGGAACGCGCTGTCGCCGCAGATGCAGCAGTTCGTCGAAATGGAGACGCATGTCTATTCCGACATGCACCATGCGGCGATCCAGAAGGCCGACCAGGAGGCCTGGGCGAAGTTCGAGGCCGACGGCACCGAGGTCACCCGTCTTTCGCAGGACGACGTTGAACTGATGACCGAGGTCGCGGTGCCGATCTGGTTCAACTACGCCAACCGCGATCCGAACGCGGCGCGCATCTTCAAGATCCAGCTCGACTACATGCAGTCCGGCTCGCTCGGCTATGTCGATCGGGCACAGACCGCAGGGCTGGAACTGAAGCTCTGAACATTCACGCAGCCACATGTGACCGCCCCGGATTTCCGGGGCGGTTTTCTGCCGTCCCAATTTCCCGAGGAACACGCTGATGCCTGGTCTCAGCTTTACGCTGCCGCACTGGATGTACTGGATCGGCCTGCTGGTCTTTCCGCTCGTCGCCATGGCGCTGTCGCGCCGCCCGCGGCCCAAGGAACGCAAATATTCATCGGCACTGGGTTACATGATCCTGGTGACGGGCGGCATCGTCGGGCTGCACAGGTTCTACCTGAAGAACCTCCTGGGACTGGTCTATCTCCCGCTGTTCATCTTCATCCTGTTCGCCAATGGCGCGGAACGCGACGCGCGCGCCGTCGTCTCGGACTTCGCCAACCAGTACCGGCTTGCCGAACGCACGATCGCGCGCGAGGAACCGCGACTGGCTGACGCACAGAAATCGATCCCGGACCTCGAGGCCGAAATCGCCGGCGCCGAGGAAGGGTCGTTCGCGTTGCGCAGCGCTGAACGCCGGCTGCAGCGCGCACGCGACGCGGTGGCCCGCGGCGAGGAGCGGCTCGCGGAATCCCGTGCGGCGCTGGAGGAAATCGCCGCACCGCTGGAAGAATCCCGCGCGGACCGGGCCTTCTGGTCGCGCGCCGCTGGCACGACGTTCTGGATCATCCTCGCCCTGCTGGCGATCGACGCCGTCATGATGCCGCGCCTGGTGCGCAAGGCGAATGACAACATTGTGGAGGAGCCGGTCTCCGAGACCGAGATGGCACTCGCCAAGGTGGAGACCCAGGAGGTCAAGCACGACACCGACTACGCGACGAACTGGATCGACCGGCTGAGCCTGTTCTGCGGCGAATATGTCGCCTACTGGGCCGTCATCGCCGTGTTCGTCTACTATTACGAAGTGATCGCCCGCTACGTGTTCAACAGCCCAACCAACTGGGCGCACGAGGCGATGTACCTGATGTTCGGCATGCAGTACCTGATCGCCGGCGCCTACGCGATGCTCACCGAAAGCCATGTCCGCGTCGACGTTTTCTACGCGCCGATGTCGCCGAAACGCAAAGCGTGGACCGACCTGATCACCTCGGTGTTCTTCTTCATCTTCGCCGGCACGCTCCTGTGGACGTCCTACACATTCGCGATGGACGCGCTGGCCGTGCCGACGGGCAACGGCGCGGTCTCCGACTGGGCGCGCGACCGGATCGGCTTCTTCGAGATGCTGGCGTCGATGTCGGTGGACCAGTGGACCGATCCGAATATCCGCTGGGGCGAGATCAGCTTCAACGAATGGGAGGTGCCACTGTGGCCGATGAAATGGGTCATGGTGCTCGGCGGCCTGCTGCTTGTGCTGCAGGGGATCAGCAAGGCGCTGAAAGACATCCAGACGATCATGGGGCGTGACGTGCCGAACGAACCGCACGGCGCCGCGGAACACATGCGGGAGGCAAACTGATGGGGCTGGATATCGGGATTGGGCTTCTGACCCTGATCATGTTCGGCAGCCTGCTGGTGCTGCTGATGGCGGGCCTGCCGCTCGCCTTCGTCACCGGCGGACTTGCCTGCGTCTTCCTGTTCGTGCTTGGCGACGAGCGGGCACTGAACATCGTGCCGAGCCGCATATTCCCACTGATGACCAACTACCAGCTATCGGCGATACCGCTGTTTATCTTCATGGCGGCGATGCTGGAACGAGCGGGCATCATCAACGACATGTTCGACGTGATCTACAAGATCCTCGGCGGCGTGAAGGGCGGCCTGGCATCGGCCACCATCATCGCCTCAACGATCCTCGCGGCCATGGTCGGCGTGATCGGCGCCGCCGTCGTGACGATGGGGATCATCGCGCTGCCCGCCATGCTGGCGCGCGAATACGATCCGAAGATCGCGATGGGTTCGATCATGGCCGGCGGTACGCTCGGCATCCTGATCCCGCCGTCGATCCTGGCGATCATCTATGCCGTGGTCGCCGAACAGTCGGTCGGCGAACTGTTCATAGGGGCGGTCATTCCCGGCCTGCTGCTTTCGGGCATGTACATCGCCTATGTGACGGTGCGCAGCTACATCAACCCGCAGCTCGGCCCGCCGATCCCGGAGGCAGAGCGCGTGTCGATGCGCGAGAAGGTCCAACTCGTCGGCAAGATGGCCGCGCCGATCGCGCTGATCATCATCGTGCTCGGCGTGATCTTTTCCGGCGTGGCGACGCCGGTGGAAGCGGCCGGCATCGGCACGTTCGGCGCATTCATCGTCGCCGCAATCCACCGCAAGCTCGACTGGCAGACGGTGCGCGAGGCCTGCATTACCACACTGAAGGCCTCGGCGATGGTGATCTGGATCATGTTCGGCGCGACGATCTTCGTCGGCCTCTACGTGCTGGAAGGCGGTCAGGAGTTCGTGCAGGGCGCGCTCGAGGGTACCGGTCTCGGCCCCTGGGGCATCCTGATCGTGATGCAGATCGTGCTGGTCGTGCTCGGCATGTTCCTCGACTGGGTCGGCATCCTATTGCTGTGCGTGCCGATCTTCGTGCCAATCATCAAGGCGCTCGGCGCGGCCTCCTTCGGGCTCGATTCCCCGGACGATCTCGTGCTGTGGTTCGGTGTGCTCTACCTGGTCAACATGCAGATGAGCTTCCTGTCGCCGCCCTTCGGCTACGCGCTGTTCTACCTGCGCGGCGTGGCGCCGTCGGACATCCCGATGACCGACATCTTCAAGTCGGCCCTGCCTTTCCTGGCGTTGCAGGTCGTGGGTCTGGCGCTCTGCATGTTCTTTCCGCAAATCATCACCTGGCTCCCCAGGCTGGTCTACGGATAAAGCAACCTAGCGCGCCGGCACGAAGCCGATCGGCGGTGTTTCCTGCGTCTCGCGGCGAACGAGACGCAGGTCATGCAGGATGGCGAAAACAGCCGGCGTGACGAACAGCGCCAGAAGGGTCGCGCCGGTCAGGCCAAAGGCGAGGCTCGCCACGATCGGGCGCAGGAATTGCGCCTGGGTGCTTTGTTCGAACAAGAGCGGGCCCAGCCCAACCACCGTGGTCAGCGAGGTCAGGAAGATCGCGCGGAAACGGTCGCGCACGGCTTCGCCTGCCGCCTCGATCATGTCGCTGCCGGCGTTGAAGCGCTCCTTGATGAAGGCGACCAGCAGGATGGAATCGTTGACCACCACGCCGGCCAGCGTGGCCAGCCCGACGAGGCTCGGCAGCGACAGTTGCATGCCAAGCGCCATATGTCCCCAGACGACGCCGACAAGGCCGAGCGGAATCGCCGCGAAGACGGCCAGCGGCTGGATGAAGCTGCGGAACTGGAAGGCAAGGATCAGGAACACGCCGACAAGGCCGATCATCAGGTTTCGGCCGAGGGACGATCCCGTGGTCGCGGTGTCCTTCGCCTCGCCGACGATGGTGACCTGAACGTCCGGCCGCTTTTCCCCGAGCTTGGGCAGGAACTCTGCTTTCAGCGCGGCCATCAGTTCGCGGGCGTTGGCGACGGCGGGGTTGATCGAGCCCTGCACCGAGACCGTGCGCTGACCGTCGATGCGGCGGATGCTGGCATAGCCGCGGCTCTCGGTGATGTCGGCCACCGCCGACAGCGGCACCAGCGCGCCGTTCGGTCCGGCGATACGTATCTCGCCGAGATCGGCGGCAGTGCCGCGATCGCGCGCGTCGAGCCGGGCCACGATGTCGAGGCTGCCCTGCGCGTCACGCACCACGAGGCCGGTGTCGCCGCGAAACGCCGCACGCAATTGCGTGGCGATGGCCTGCGCCGTCACGCCGAGCGCATTGGCGACGACCGGGCGCACGGTGATGATGTATTCCGGCTTGCCGGGCTGCAAATCGTAGGTCACGTCGCGCACGCCGGCAAAGCCGAGGAAGAAACGGCGCATCTCGCGTGCCGTCTGCTGCAAGGCGGCGAGGTCCTGTCCCTGGAGGCGGATGTCAATCGGCTTGCCGCCGACGCCGCGTTCCTTGTCGGTGAACCGCATGGCAGCCATGTCGGGCATCGGGCCGGTCAGCTTCTTCCAGCGGTCGACGATATCGGTGACCCCGGTCGTGCGCTCGCCAGCGGGCAGCAGGCTGGCGCTGACCGTCGCCATGTGCGCGCCGGTCTCCGGCACGTCGGCGTTGACGCCGTAGGAGACTGTAAAACTGCGCACCAGTTGCTCACCGTCCGGCTGCGCAGGCGTCAATTCGGCGTCGAGCTGCTGCAGCGCCGCGACGACCCTGGCGACACGCTGCTCCGTGCGGGCGAGCGGCGAACCCTGCACCAGCAAAAGGCGCGCCTCGACCGTGTCACTTTCCAGCGTCGGGAAGCTCTGGAACTTGATGAAGCCGCCGGTGAAGGGCGCGACCGAAAACAGGAGCAGGAAGACCGCCAGTCCCAGCGTGAGATAGCGGAAGCGCAGCGACAAAAGGGACAGCGGGACGATCACGCGGTCGCGCACCGCATCGAATGCGTTGTTGACCGCACGGCTGACGCGGCCCGTCGAGACGTCGCGGTTCAGCGTGTGATTAAGGTGATTTGGCAGGATAAGGAAGGCTTCGACCAGGCTGACGATCAGGGTGATGACGAGCACGAACGGGATGAATTTCAAAACCGCGCCGATATTGCCGGCCATGAAGCTCAGCGGCCCGACGATCATCACGGTCGTCAGGAAAGAGGAGAACACGCCGGGCATTACCTGCGTGGCGCCGTTGATCGCCGCATCGATCGCGCGTTCGCCCGCCTGACGGCGGCGCACGATGTTTTCCGAGATCACGATGGCGTCGTCCATCAGCAGGCCGATGGCGACGAGCAACGCGACCATGGTCATCATGTTGATCGTCAGGCCGAAAAGCTGCATCGCGAAAATCGTGCCGAGGAACGAGACCGGCAGCCCCATCGCGACCCAGAAGGAAAAACGGAAACCGAAAAACAGCCACATCACGACAAGCACCAGGATCAGACCCTGGATGCCGTTCTCGGTGATGATCTGCAGGCGGTCGCGGATGTTGGAGGTGGAATCCTGCGAGATCGCGAGTTCGATATTGCCCGGCGCGTCGGCCTGCGCCGCCGCCATCACCCGCTGCAGCGCGGCCATGACTTCCAAGGCATCCTGCGTTTCGGTTTTTGAAACCGCGACTATCGCTGCGCGCTTACCCTGGAACCAGGATGCCTGCGACGGGTCGGAAAAGCCGGTGCCGATGGTTGCGACGTCTCCCAGCCTGACCTCGCCGCCGACCGACGACCCCGTCAGCGGGATCGTCGCCAGTTCGGCCGGCGTGCGGCGCTCGCCGATAAAGCGGATCAGCGTGTCGCCCTGGCGGCCCTCCATCGTGCCGGCAGGCAGATCGAGGCTGTTGCGCGCAAGCGCGGTGGCGACGTCGGCAATCGTCAGCCCGTGGCGCTGCAGCGCGCCCGCCTCGATCTCGATGGCGATCTCGCGGTCGGAAAAGCCGTTTACCGCCGCCTGCGAAATCGCCGGATCGGCCTTGAGCCGCTCGGCTAGCCGGTCGGCATAAGCGAGCAGGACAAGCGGGTCCTCAGGACCGGTGACTGCAATCGAAGCGACCGTTGCCACCCGTTCGACGATGCGGGTTACCGGGTCCTCGGCCTTGTCGGGCAGCGTGCCGACGCCTGCGACAGCCGCCTTCACGTCGTCGTGGAAGCGGCCCATGTCGGCGCCCTCGACCATCTCGGCGGTCACCACCGCCAGATTGTCGCGCGCGAGACAGCTCAGCTCGGCGAGATAGTCGACGGAACGGATCGGGTCTTCCACCGCCTGGCAGATGCCGGTTTCCACCTCGGCGGGCGAGGCGCCGGGATAGGGAATGCGGATTTCCACATCGGAAGGCGGGATCAGCGGAAACGTGTCGCGCTGCAAGGTCGGCAGGGCGAACAGCCCGAGACCGAGGAATGCCAGCATCAGGATGTTGGCGGCGGTGGGATGCGCGGCGAACAGCCGGATCATTTCGCCTGCTCCCCGTCACCCGGCATCCCGCCGCCGGCGATCCTCGCCAGTTCCTCTTTCAACGCCTTGTCCTCGACCGGCTTCACCGCCATGCCCGGCACCGCGACGGCGGGGTCGGTGACGACGAGCTTGTCGCCGGGCTCAAGCCCGCGGGAAATGACCGCGATCGAATCGATGCTGAAATCGACGGTGACCGGCCGCTTTTCCAGCGTGCCCTCGCCGGTCACCACCAGCGCCTCGCCGTCGCGCACCGCATCGCCCGGCACGACCAGCGCCTGGCGCACCGGCGCGCTCAGTTCGACCTCGACGAACATGTTGCGCCGGAGCGGCGGCCGCTGCCCGGCCTGTGCCTGTGCAAGCGGCTGGTCGACGCGCACGACAACGGATGCGCTTTGCGTGCGCGCGTCGATCGCCTCGCCGACACGGTCCACCGTCGCGTCCCAGGTCACCGAGTGGCCCGCCGCGGGCAGCCGCACCCTGGCATCCAGCGCCAGTACGGTGGCGCCCTCGCCCAGCGAGCGGACCAGCGGGCCCATCCGTCCGATGGAGAACTGCGCCGCGATCTCCGCCGCATCGACGCCTTCCGCCGTGAACAGCGTCTGGCCGCGCGAGACGACCTGGCCGAGTTCCGCCTCGACGGAGCCGATCCGCACGTCCCAGGGCGCCGCGACAGTGGCGAATTCGAGGCTGCGCGCCAATGTCGCGCGCTGGGCCTTCAGGATTTCGCGCTCGGCGGCGTTGAGCGACAACTGGTTCTCGATCTCGACGACCCTGGCGCGCGCCGCCAGCTCCTGGCGCCGGATCTGGTCGAGTGCCGCCTGGGTAGCGATACCCTGCGTGTTGAGATCTTCCTGGCGCTTCAGGTCCTTTCGGCCGAGTTCCAGGTCGGAGCGGCTGATATCGAGGCTTGCCGAAAGGGTGTCGTCCTTGACGTCCAGCGCGGCAAGCTGGGCGTCGACCTGGGCAAGCGACAGACGCAGATCGGTATCGTCGATACGCAGAAGCTGCGTGCCCGCTTCGGCGATCTCGCCGTTGGCCAGCAGGTCCGAGGTCTCGACCACCTCGCCTTCGACGCGGGCAACGGCGCGCCATTCGCGTGCAGGCTCTACCGTGCCGTAACCGGTGACGCGGGGTCTCAGTTCCACCGGCTGCATGGTGATCACCCGCACCGGCGTCGGCTGCGGATTGCGTTCCTTGCCGGCCGGGTCCTGCCTGAGCGTATCAGACCAGGCGATGGACAACGCGCCCACCGCGATGGGGACCGCCACCGCCGCCACTCGACCGATAATCTTCACCAGACCTGTCATGAAACCAACTCCCGCTCTCCGCCGCAGGTTATGCACGGTCTGCCGGCTGGCAAGAGCCGTCGGACACAAGATATCCAACACCTCCTACACCAGCATCCGTCGCGGATGGCACAAATCATTCCGCATTCGGCATATTTCCAGCGATTTCCGGGAACAAAGCCACGATAAAGCGCCCGTGCCTTTGCCCTGCGTCAAATCGTCTGCCGATTCTTTTCGCATGACCGACCGGCCAGAGACGCAAACCCGTCCGCTCAGCCGGAGCCGGCATGAAGGCCGTTGCCCGCCTTCGCCTGCCGCGTCAGGACGGCCTTCAGGTCGAAAGCGGCCTCCATCAGGCTCTTCGTGTAATCGCTTCGCGGATTGTCGAAAATCTCGCCCGTCGTTCCTTCCTCGGCGATGTCGCCGTCCTTCATGACGATGACATAGTCGGACAGCGCGCGGACGACAGCGAGGTCGTGGCTGATGAAGATGAAGGAAAGATCGTAGCGTTCCTGGATATCACGCAACAGCAGGATGATCTGCTTTTGCACCGAGCGGTCGAGCGCCGAGGTCGGTTCGTCGAGGACGACCACCGTGGGCTTGAGGACGATGGCGCGGGCAATCGCGATGCGCTGGCGCTGGCCGCCGGAGAATTCGTGCGGGAAGCGGTTGCGCGACGACGGTTCGAGGCCGACCTCCTGCAGCGCCTGGATGGCGCGCCTGTCGCGATCCTTCGCCGAAAGCTCCGGCTCGTGCACGAGCAGGCCCTCGGTGACGATCTCGCCGGCGGTCAGACGCGGCGAGAGCGAGCCGTAGGGATCCTGGAAGACCATCTGCAGATTGCGCCTGAGCGGCAGGATTTCCTTGCGGCCCGAAATACCGCTGATCTCGCGGCCCTGATAGACGACCCGGCCCTCGGAGGGGATCAGCTGCAACAGGGCGCGGCCGAGCGTCGACTTGCCGGAGCCGGATTCGCCGACAATGCCGATGGTCTGCTTCTCGCGCAGCGTCAGGGCGACATCCCTGACCGCCCTGATCTCGAAGGAACGGCGCGAGAACCACCCCGCATCCTGCACGAAGGTCACGTTCATGTGCCGCGCCGACAGCAGGATGCCGGCATCCGCCGGTACGGGCGGTTTCGAACCCTCCGGTTCGGCGGCGAGCAGCATCCGAGTGTAATCATGGCGGGGCGCGGAGAAGATCCCGGCCGTCTCCGCGTCCTCCACGACCTCGCCCTTGCGCATGACATAAACGCGGTCGGCGAACGCCTCGACGATGCCGAGGTCGTGGGTGATGAAGATAATCGCCATGCCGAGGCGCTGCTGCAGTTCGGCGAGCAGGCCGAGGATTTCCGCCTGGATGGTGACGTCGAGCGCCGTGGTCGGCTCGTCGGCGATCAGCAGGTCGGGATCGTTGGCGAGCGCCATGGCGATCATCACGCGCTGGCGCTGGCCGCCCGACAATTCGTGCGGATAGGCGTTTATGCGGCGCTCGGCATCGGGAATGCGCACCAGATGCAACAGCTCCAGCGCGCGGGTGTGCGCTTGCGACGCCGACAAGCCGCCATGCGTCATGATCGGTTCGGCCATTTGGCTGCCGATCGTATAAAGCGGATCGAGGGAGGTCATCGGCTCCTGGAAGATCATGGTGATGCGGTTGCCGCGCACTTCGTTCAGCTTGCGGTTCGGCAGGCCGACCAGTTCGCGGCCGCGATATTTCACAGAGCCGGACGCGCTGCCGTTCGACGCAAGCAGCCCCATCGCCGCCATCATCACCTGGCTCTTGCCGGAGCCGGACTCGCCGACGACCGCGACGGTCTCGCCGGCATGGATCGTCATGTCGACGCCGTTGACGGCACGGACCGGGCCGTCCGGCGTGTCGAACGCGACGTGCAAGTCGCGGATTTCGAAAATGGGTTCAGCCGTCATGTCAGCGATCCTTCGGATCGAGCGCGTCGCGCAATCCGTCGCCCAGGAAGTTGAGAGCGAACAGCAGCACGGTCAGCGCGATGGAGGGATAAAGCAGCATGTACGACGCGCCGCGCATGTTCTTCGCGCCCTCGGAGATCAGCACGCCGAGCGAGGTTAGCGGCTCCTGCACGCCAAGCCCGAGGAAGGAGAGGAAGCTTTCCAGCAGGATCACCTTGGGGATCAGCAGCGTCATGTAAATGACGATGGGGCCGAGCGTGTTGGGGATGATGTGGCGCCGGACGATGCCGCCGGGGCTGACGCCGAGCGCTTCCGCCGCCAGCACGAATTCGCGCCGGCGCAGCGAGATCGTCTGGCCGCGCACGATGCGGGCGATATCGAGCCACTCGACGGCGCCGACGGCGATGAACATCAGGATGATGTTGCGGCCGAAAAACACGACGAGCAGGATGACGAAGAAGATGAAGGGCAGCGAGTAGATGATGTCGACGATGCGCATCATCACGCCGTCGATGCGCCCGCCGAGGAAGCCCGCCGTCGCGCCGTAGAGCACGCCGACCAGAAGCGCGACGCAGGTGGCGAGCGCGCCGATCATGAGCGAGATGCGTATCGAGATCAGGATGCGGGCGAACAGGTCGCGTCCGTTGGCGTCGGTGCCGAAGATGAAGCGCAGACGCTGCACGTCCGCCTCCATGACCACGCTGCGGCCATCGTCCGAGGTTTCCATGATACGGGCATTGGCAAAGAGGTCCGAGCGGTCGAGATAGCGGGTGACTCGCGGATCGATTTCCCTTTCGGAACCGGCGGCGATGCGGACGACGCCGCCTTCGAGTTCGACCGAGGCGACTTCGAGACGGGCGCGGGCAATCGCGTCCTGCGCGGCGGGAAGAATGTTCTCCGCGCGCGGATAGGGTTCGAGGCTCGCCGGCACCTTGACGTATTCGGGGTAGACCTCGGCGTAGTGATGCGGGGCGATCATCGGCCCGAACACCCCGGCCAAGATGTAGAGGACAAGGATGAGAGCGCTCGCCATGGCGGCCTTGTTGCGGAGCAGGCGCATGAAGGCAGTAGCCCATAGCGAGCGGCTTTTCGTCTCCGGGGCCGGGTTCAGTGCGGTTGCGGCATCGCTCATGACGGGCCTCAGTCGTAGCGCACGCGCGGATCGAGCGCGGCGTAGAGAAGATCGACGATCAGGTTGAAGAGCACGACAAAGACGGCGACGATGATGACGGTGCCCATGACCAGCGTGTAATCGCGGTTGAGCGCGCCCTGGACGAAATAGCGGCCGATGCCGGGCAGGCCGAAGATCGTCTCGACGACGACCGAGCCGGTGAGAAGCGCCGCGGCGGCGGGACCGAGATAGGATATCGCCGGCAGCGAGGCCGCGCGCAGCGAATGGGTGATGACGATCTTGCGCACAGGCAGCCCGTAGGCGCGTGCGGTGCGCACGTGATCGGATCTCAGCGCCTCGATCATCGAGCCGCGCATCAGGCGCGCGATCACCGCGACCTGAGGCAGGGCGAGCGTAACGACCGGCAGCAGCATGCTTTCAAGCGACCCGCCGTTCCAGCCGCCGGCCGGCAGCCAGCCGAGCCAGACACCGAAGACGAGCGACAGGACCGGCGCGACGACGAAATTGGGAATGGTGATGCCGAAGGTGGCGACCGCGATCACCAGGTAATCGACCCAGCCGTTCTGGCGCAGCGCCGCGATCGTGCCGAGGAGCGTGCCGAGAACGAAGGCGAGGAGCAATGCCCAGGAGCCGAGCTGAATGGAGACCGGCAGACCGTTGCCCAGCAATTGCTGCACGGAAAAGTCGCGATAGACGAAACTCGGCCCGAGGTCGCCGCGGAAGAGATTGCCCAGATAATAGAAATATTGCTCCCAGACCGGCCGGTCGAGGTGGAAGACCCGGTTCAGGTTTTCCAGCACCTTGGCCTCCAGCGTACGCTCGCGGTCGAACGGGCCGCCGGGCGCCACCCGCATCAGGAAGAACGAGAAGGTGATGATCAGAAAGAGGGTCGGTATCGCGCCAAGCAGGCGGCGCACTGCGTAACCGAACATCGGCGGCACTCTTGTGCTGGCCCCATCATGCCGCCCGGCCGCAAAGGCCGGACGGCATGGGACTCTGTTGTTACTCGCTAATGCTCAGGAAGCGCGTTCCGTGCACATGCTGGATGTTGTCCTGCCAGCCCTGGAGCCGGGGAGACACTACGGACAGGGACGAGTAGAACAACAGCGGGATGAACGGCATGTCCCGCATGAAGATGGCCTCGGCCCGGCGCAGGATCTCCGCCCGCTTGACGAGATCGCTCTCCGCGGCCGCCTCGTCTAGCAGGCCGTCATAGTCCGGATTGTCGTATTGGGCGTAGTTGAAGCCCGGATTGTCGCTTTCCACCAGAAAGAGGAAATTCTGCGGATCGGAGTAGTCGCCGATCCAGCCGGCGCGCGCCACGTCGAAGTCCTTGTCATCGCGCAGCATCGCATAGTGCGCCGAGATATCGCGCACATTGAACTCCACGTTCACGCCGAGCGGCTTCCACATCTCGGCGACCGCCGTCGCCGTGTTCTTGTGGTTTTCGGAGTTGTTGTAGGAAATTTCGAGCGTCACCGGATTGTCCGGACCGAAGCCGGCCGCGGTCATCAGTTCGATCGCCTTGTCCTCGCGGTCGAGCAACGACATCCCGGCCCAGTCGGCCTCGGCGCCGCCGCCTTCATAGTTGCCGATGCCCGGCGGCACGAGCGAGAAAGCGGGCAGCATCGCGCCCGCCCATATTTCCTCGCCGAGGAACTCGCGGTCGATAACCATGGCCAGAGCCTGGCGCACATCGGGATTGTCGAGCGGCTCGCGCTTCATGTTGAGGGCATAGTAGTAGGTGCCGAGATAGGGCGTGATATGCACCTGATCGCCGAGCCGCTCCTTCATCGACTTGATCTGCTCGGTCGGCAGATCCTCGCAGCTCAGCACCTCTCCGGCCTCGAAGCGGCGCACGCAGGTGGAGCGGTCCTCGATGGGCAGATATTCCACCCGGTCGATCCGGACATTCGCCGCATCGTGGAAATTCTCGTTCTTCTCCATGACGATCCGGTCGTTCGGCTGGAACGAGACGAGCTTGTAGGCGCCGTTGGAAACGATGTTTTCCGGCAGGACGAAATCGGTCCCGTGCTCCTCCACCGAAGCCGGATGGAGGGGAAGACCCGTCTGGTGGGTCAGCAGTTCGAGGAAGAACGGCGTGGACTGGGCAAGGGTGATTTCGAGCGTATGCTCGTCGAGCGCCTTGACGCCCAGTTCGCCGGGCTCCATCTCGCCCTTGTTGATCGCCTCGGCATTCCTGATCGGATAGAGAATGTTGGCATATTTCGCGCCGGTCTCCGGCGTCATGATCCGCTGCAGGGAAAAGACGAAATCCGCGGCCACGACCGGGTCGCCGTTGGACCATCTGGCATCGTCGCGCAGCTTGAAGGTGTAGACCGTTCCATCATCCGAAACTTCCCAGCTCTCGGCCACTCCGGGGATGATTTTCGCCGCCGCGTCATAGACGACCAGTCCTTCGTAAAGATCGCGCAGGATGCGCGCTTCCACCACGGTCGACGTCTTGTGCTGGTCCAGAGTCTCGGGGTCGCCGTCATTGCCGCGGATGTAGGTCACCGCGTTGGCGAAACCGACGCTGCCCGCGAGCAGGGTACCGGCGAGCAATGTAGTCATCAGATGTTTCATTGAAACCTCCTGTCCGTTTCGACCGCCCGGATGGGGGATTTTCCGGAGCGGAATGAACGGGTATTGAGGAATAACCCCGCAAGCAGGTCAAACACATTCTTGCCGATTCGAGAGTCTTCGCGGCGCGAACCGGCGATCCTTACAAGAAGTTGCGAGGCTTGACCCGGTCATCCACATGCGATGATACGCCGCTTTGCCGATTTATTAGGCAAGACACGCCCGCAAAGCCCGGAATTCCGAGTCCTTTTAGCACAATGGATAATTGCGGCAGACCGTAGCAATCCGTTACCACGCTCTCTCCGGCCGGGATTTCCCGGATTTTCATTTCCGGAAAGTTGAACTCATTTTGGGAGGAGCCCTATGAGCAAAAAGATCATCGTTAACCGCCGTTCCGTGCTGAAATACGGCGGCGCCGCTTCCCTGGCGCTGGCTACACCGTATTTCTTCACCCGCGGCGCTCTCGCTCAGAGCGAGAATTATCGCAATGCCCCGAAAGGCGACACCGTCACTTTCGGTTTCAACGTACCGCAGACCGGCGCATACGCCGATGAGGGCGCCGACGAGCTTCGTGCATACGAACTCGCCGTCGAACACATCAATGCCGGCGGCGGCGGCATGCTGGACACCTTCTCGTCGAAGGCACTGACCGGCGGCATCAACGGCAAGAAGGTGGCATTCGTCACCGGCGACACGCAGACCAAGTCGGACGCTGCTCGCGCATCGGCCAAGCGCATGATCGAGAATGACGGAGCCCTGATGATCACCGGCGGCTCTTCGTCGGGTGTGGCCATCGCCGTCCAGGGTCTCTGCCAGGAAGCCGGCGTCATCTTCATGGCCGGCCTGACCCACTCCAACGACACGACCGGCAAGGACAAGCGCGCCAACGGTTTCCGCCACTTCTTCAACACCGAAATGACGGGCGCCGCCCTCGCTCCGGTGCTGTCGAACAGCTATGGCAACGACCGTACCGCGTATCACCTGACGGCCGACTACACCTGGGGCTGGTCGCAGGAAGAGTCGATCAAGAAGTACACCGAGGAACTCGGCTGGAAGACGGCTGCCGCCGTTCGCACGCCGCTCGGCCTTGGCGACTACTCGCAGTACATCACCCCGGTTCTCAACTCCGGTGCCGATGTGCTCGTCCTGAACCACTACGGCAAGGACATGGTCAACTCGCTGACCCAGGCGGTCCAGTTCGGTCTGCGTGACAAGCAGGTCAACGGCAAGAACTTCGAAATCGTCGTTCCGCTGTTCTCGCGCCTGATGGCACAGGGCGCCGGCGATGCCATCAAGGGCATCTACGGCTCCACGAACTGGAACTGGTCGCTGCAGGACGAAGGCTCGCAGGCTTTCGTGAAGTCCTTCGGCGAAAAGTACGGCTTCCCGCCGTCCCAGGCTGCCCACACCTGCTATGCACAGGCAATCCTGTATGCAGATGCCTGCCAGCGCGCCGGAACGTTCCGTCCGTCGGCAGTCGGCAAGCAGCTCGAGGACTTCGACTTCGACGGCCTCGGCAACGGCCCGACCACCTATCGTGGCGCGGATCACCAGTGCTTCAAGGACGTCCTGGTGGTGAAGGGCAAGGAAGCCCCGTCTTCGAAGTTCGACCTGCTCGAGGTTGTCGAAGTGACACCGCGCGCCAAGGTCGAGTATCCGGCCGAACTGCTCGGCGGCGAGCTCGGGCCGTACAACGACGGCGAAGCCTGAGCCTTACCTATCCGCATGAGAGCCGGCCGCCAGAATGGCGGCCGGTTCGCAATACGGTATATGATCGGCGGCCCCACTAACCGGCGGCGCCAAAAATTACGGTATTATCGTTATGGATGCACTCTTCCTTCAAGTTCTGAACGGATTGGACAAGGGCGGCGCCTATGCGCTTATCGCCCTGGGCCTCACGCTCGTCTTCGGAACACTCGGCGTCGTCAACTTTGCCCACGGCGCGCTGTTCATGCTGGGCTCCTTTTGCGCGGTCACACTGAACCGCCTGATGAACACCTCGTTCGTCAGGGTCAGCGAAACCCAGAAGGACTTCCTCGGCAACCCGCTGAAGGAACAGATTCCCTATCTGAGGGAATGGTTCGGACCCGAGGTCAGCGAATTCCTTCTCGACTGGTCGGTTCCGCTGTCGATCATCCTCGCCATCATCGCCATGGCCATTATCGGCGTGGTCATGGAACGCGGCCTGATCAAGCATTTCTACAAGCGTCCGCACGCCGACCAGATTCTCGTGACTTTCGGCCTCGCCATCGTCCTGCAGGAGATCGTCCGGCACTATTTCGGCGCCAACCCGATCCCGCAGTCGGCACCCGACATCGTCGCCGGCGCAGCCAATGTCGGCCATTGGGTGGGCCTGGGCGACAACGTGATCTACCCGTGGTGGCGCCTGGTCTACTTCCTGTTCTCGGCGATCGTGATCTTCTGCGTCTTCGCATTCCTGCAGTTCACGACCTTCGGCATGGTCGTGCGCGCCGGCATGCAGGACCGCGAGACGGTCGGCCTTCTCGGCATCAACATCCAGCGCCGCTTCACCATCGTGTTCGGCCTCGCCGCCGCTGTCGCGGGTGTCGCCGGCGCGATGTACACGCCGATCCTGCCGCCGGACTACCACATGGGCATGGACTTCCTCGTCCTGTCCTTCGTCGTCGTCGTCGTCGGCGGCATGGGATCGCTGTCCGGCGCCGTGCTGGCCGGCTTCCTGCTCGGAATCCTGCAGAGCTTCGCCTCGATGAACGAGGTGAAATCCATCCTGCCCGGGATCGACCAGATCATCGTTTATCTTGTTGCGGTGATCATCCTGCTCACGCTGCCCCGCGGGCTGATGGGCCGCAAGGGCGTGATGGAGGACTGACATGCTCAAATCGCTTACTCGCAACGACTGGCTCCTGCTTATCGGCTTCGCCGTCATCGTTTTGATCCTGCCGTGGGCTCTGCAGCCCATCGGCGCCGCCTATCCGGATCTTCTGCAGAAGGTCGCCATCTTCGGCATCTTCGCGATCGGCTTCAACATCCTGTTCGGCCTGACCGGCTACCTGTCCTTCGGCCACGCCGCCTTCATCGGCGTCGGTTCCTACGTGGCGGTCTGGTCGTTCAAGCTGCTGACGATGAACGTCGTTCCGGCCCTCATCCTGTCGGTCAGCCTGGCGGGCCTGTTCGCCCTGCTGATCGGCTATGTGTCGCTGCGGCGCTCGGGTATCTACTTCTCGATCCTGACGCTGGCCTTCGCGCAGATGAGCTACAATCTCGCCTATTCCGTGCTGACGCCGATCACCAACGGCGAAACCGGGCTGCAGGTTCGCGCGATCCGCGACAGCGCAGCGGTTTCGCTGCGCGACGGCGACGTGCGCGTCATCGACCAGGCGCTCGGCATCCAGGAATTCGGCGTGCCGATCACCAACCTGTTCGGCATGAAGATGAGCGGCTATCCCGGCTTCTATTTCTGCGCGGTGCTGCTGATCGTCTGTTTCTTCATTGCGATGTGCATCACCAAGTCAAATTTCGGCATGATGCTGAAAGCGATCAAGTCGAACCAGAACCGGCTCAACTACACCGGCATCCATACCCGCCCCTACCTGATCTCGGCCTTCGTGATCTCGGGAATGTATGCGGGCCTCGCCGGTTCGCTGCTGGCGATCACCGACCCCATCGCGGGCGCTGAGCGCATGCAGTGGACGGCATCTGGCGAGGTCGTGCTGATGACGATCCTCGGCGGCGCCGGCACGCTGGTCGGCCCCGTGCTGGGCGCCGGCCTGATCAAATACGCCGAACAGAAAGTGTCGTCCTGGAACGAAGGCATCCTGCACAATGCGCTTTCCTTCCTGCCGGACGGTGTCGAGGACTTCTTCGTCGGCCTTTTCTCGCTGTTCGTCGGCGAGGGCTGGCACCTGACGCTCGGCCTTCTTTTCATGGTCATCGTGATCTTCCTGCCCGGCGGTCTCATGGAGGGCGCGCGTCGCATCGGCGCCGCCTTCGGGCGCGGTCGCTCCGCCAAGAACGCCGTCGGCAAACCTGCGGAAGAACGGGGGTAAGAACATGTCTGTTGCTGAAACCGTCAGAGACGACGAAGAAGAACGCGGCTTCAAGAAGGGCGTTCCCGACAAGGTCCTGCATATCGACGACGTGCACAAGAGCTTCGCGGGCCTGCATGCGCTGGCCGATGTCGACCTCGATGTGCGCAAGGGCGAAACCCATGCCATCATCGGCCCGAACGGCGCCGGCAAGTCGACGCTGCTCAATGTCTGCGTCGGCCGCCTGAAGCCGGACCGCGGCGCGGTGATCTTCGACGGCGACACCCTGACCGGAAAGTCGCCGCACGAGATCAACCAGCTCGGCGTCGCCCGCGTCTTCCAGACGCCCGAGGTCTTCCTCGACCTCACCGTGCTGGAAAACGTCATGGTTCCCGCGCTGTCCAAGCGCGACGGCCACTTCAAGCTGAATCCTTTCAGCGCCTTCAACGCGGAAAAGGAAATCCGCGAGGAAGCCATCGACGTGATCCACAGCGTCGGCCTGCATGCGCAGCTCAACGATCTGGCGACCAGCATGTCGCGCGGCGACAAGCGGCGGCTGGAACTGGCCATGGGCCTGATCCAGCATCCGAAACTGCTGCTGCTCGACGAGCCGACCGCCGGCATGGCGCGCCACGATACCAATGCCACCATCGACCTTCTCAAGAAGATCAAGGAAGGCGGCATGACGAAGGTGATCATCGAGCACGACATGCATGTCGTGTTCTCGCTGGCCGACCGCATCAGCGTACTGGCCGGCGGGCGGATCATCGCCCAAGGCACACCCGACCAGATCAAGAACGATCCGCGGGTCAAGGAAGCCTATCTCGGGGAGGAGCAGGTATGATGGCAGCCGCCGAAAACACGATGGTTCAGCCCAAGGCGGCGGATCCGAAATCGCAGTATTTCGCGGTTCGCAACCTCAACGCCTTCTACGGCGACAGCTACATCGTCCAGAACGTGTCGTTCGACATCAACGAGGGGGAGATCCTGGCGCTGCTGGGCCGCAACGGCGCCGGCAAGACCTCGACGTTGCGCACCATCGCGCGGGCCGGCTCGCCGGACCTGCGCCGGGGCGAGATCTGGCTGAAGGGCGAAGCCGTGCACGAGATGCAGTCCTTCCAGGCCGCCCTGCACGGCATCCAGCTGGTGCCGGAAGACCGCCGGATCATACCGGGCATGTCGGTGGAGGAAAACCTCGACCTGGCCTGCATCTCCGGCGAACTCGGCTGGGACTACGAGCGCATCTATGCGCTGTTCCCGCGCCTCAAGGAGCGCCGCAAGCAGGAAGGCACCACGCTTTCGGGCGGCGAACAGCAGATGCTCGCCATCGCCCGGGCGCTGGCGCGCGACCTGAAGCTGCTGCTGCTCGACGAGCCTTACGAAGGACTGGCGCCGGTCGTGCGCCACGACATCGAGAAGGCGCTGATGGAAGTGCGCAGTGCCGGCATCACCACGATCATCGTCGAACAGAACGCCGTGGCGGCGCTGAAACTCGCCGACCGCGCCGTGATCCTCGACACCGGCGAGGTCGTCTATGACGGTTCGGCGAAGGAAGTGCTGGAAAACGAACAGCTGCGGCACGACTACCTGGCGATCTGACAGCCGCGCAGTCCGCAATGGGAAGGCCCGCCTCGCGCGGGCCTTTTTCTTTACGGAGACAAGTCCGGCGCAATCCGTATTTTTACCGAGTTGATCGAACGGCCCGGCGGTGCTTTTGTCGCGCACGAAAAAGGAGGAGACCCGCATGGTCCATATCGTTGGTTGGGGGCACACCCCGTTCGGCAAACTGAGCGCCCTGTCGCTGGAAGACATGATCCGCGAGGCCGGCACGGAAGCGCTGGCGCATGCCGGTGTCGCCGCAAGGGACGTCGACGGCATCTGGGTCGGCCATTTCAACGGCGGCATGGTGCCGGACGGCTTTCCGTCCTCGCTGGCGCTTTCCATCGACCCGGCCCTGCGCTTCTGCCCGGCGACGCGGCTGGAGAACGCCTGCGCCTCCGGTTCGGCGGCGGTGTTCGCGGCGCGCAACGCCATTCTCGCCGGCGAGGCGAAGATCGCGCTGGTCCTCGGCGTCGAGAAGATGACGCATCTGCCGACGGCCGAGGTCGCCGCCGCGCTGGGTCACGCCTCCTACCAGAAGGAAGAGGCCGGACTTTCCTTCCCGCAGGTGTTCGCGCAATTCGCCAAGGCCTATTTCGAACGCTATGGCGACGCCACCGAGGCGCTGGCGATGATCGCCTCGAAGAACCACACCAACGGCGCGAAGAACCCGCTGGCGCAGCTGCGGAAGCCACTCGACGTCGATTTCTGCATGGTCGAAAGCGAGCGCAACCCGATGATCGCGCCGCCGCTGAAAAAGACCGACTGCTCGCTCGTTTCCGACGGCGCGGCGGCCATCGTGCTGGTCGCCGACGACCTCGTTTCCTCGATGCCGCGTGCCGTAAAGATGCGTGCCGCCGCACAGGTCAACGACTACCTGCCGATGTCGGCGCGCGACCCAATCGCATTCGAGGGCCCGCGCGAAGCGATCCGCCGCGGCATGCTCGCCGCCGGCGTCGAACTGAAAGATCTCGACCTTGCAGAGGTGCATGACTGCTTCACCATCGCCGAACTGCTGATCTATGAAGCGATGGGGCTGGCCGAACCGGGACAGGGCATCAAGGCGCTGAAAGACGGCACGGTCTATCCGGGCGGCACGCTGCCGGTGAACCTGTCGGGCGGACTGAAATCAAAGGGCCACCCGGTCGGGGCGACCGGCGTGTCGATGCATGTGATGGTTTCGCGGCAGGTGACGGGCGACGCCGGCGAGATGCAGGCGCCGGGCGCCGAAACCGGCCTCGTCTTCAACATGGGCGGATCGGGCGTCGCCAATTACTGCTCGATCCTCGAAGCCGTGAAGGCATAGTCCCGGTCGTCAAACGAAATCGGGGAGCCGAAGCTCCCCGATCCATCAGTTATCCAAAACCCGCCGGCGATCAGTTGATCATCGGCAGCAGCGTGTCGAGCGACTTCTTGGCGTCGCCGAAGAACATCCGCGTGTTCTCCTTGTAGAAGAGCGGGTTCTCGATGCCGGAATAGCCGGTGCCCTGGCCGCGCTTGGAGACGAAGACCTGCTTGGCCTTCCAGACTTCAAGCACCGGCATGCCGGCGATCGGCGAGTTCGGATCTTCCTGCGCCGCCGGATTGACGATGTCGTTGGAGCCGATGACGATGACGACATCGGTGTCCGGGAAGTCCTCGTTGATCTCGTCCATCTCCATGACGATGTCGTAGGGGACCTTCGCCTCGGCGAGCAGCACGTTCATGTGGCCCGGCAGGCGGCCGGCGACCGGGTGGATCGCGAAGCGCACCTCCTTGCCGGCGGCGCGCAGCTTGCGGGTCAGTTCCGAAACCGACTGCTGCGCCTGAGCGACGGCCATGCCGTAGCCCGGCACGATGATGACCGAGTCGGCCTCGTTCAGCGCGGCGGCAACGCCGTCGGCGTCGATCGCCACCTGTTCGCCCTCGACTTCCATCGCCGGGCCGGTCGTGGCGCCGAAACCACCGAGGATCACCGAGATGAAGGAACGGTTCATCGCCTTGCACATGATGTAGGACAGGATCGCACCGGAAGAGCCAACCAGTGCGCCGACCACGATCAGGAGATCGTTGCCGAGGCTGAAGCCGATCGCCGCAGCCGCCCAGCCCGAATAGGAGTTGAGCATCGACACCACAACCGGCATGTCGGCGCCGCCGATACCCATGATCAGGTGGTAGCCGATGAAGAGCGCCATCAGCGTCATGACCGCCAGCGGTACGAAGCCGCCGGTGTTGAAATACCAGATCAGGCAAATCACCGAGACAACCGCGGCCGCAGCGTTCAGCGCGTGCCCGCCGGGCAACTTCGTGGCCACGGAGGTTACCCTGCCCGCCAGCTTGCCATAGGCGATGACCGAACCGGTGAAGGTCACGGCCCCGATGAAGACCCCGAGAAACAGTTCCACCTTCAGGATGTTCAGTTCGACGGGGGTCTTGTGCGCGATCAGCGCGGCGAAGGTGCCCATATGCTGATCATGCATCCAAGCCTCTATCCCCGCCGCGGTCAGCGAGGCCGGAGCGCCCGCCAGGACGGCAGCCACGTGGCCCATCTCGAAATGGGCATTGAAGCCGACGAACACCGCCGCCAGGCCGACCAACGAGTGCATCGCGGCGACAAGCTGGGGCATTCCGGTCATTTCGACCTTGCCCGCAACATAGGCCCCGATCAGACCGCCGGCGGCGATCAGCACGACCGAGAGCATCCACAGGCCCGCTCCCGGCCCGATCAGCGTGGCGAAAACCGCCAGCGCCATGCCGACGATGCCATACCAGACCGCGCGTTTCGCGCTTTCCTGGCCCGACAGGCCGCCGAGCGAAAGAATGAAAAGAACCGCCGCAACAACATAGGCGGCCGTGGTGAATCCGTATTCCATTGCTCGCCTCTCCTTACGACTTCTGGAACATGGCGAGCATGCGCCGGGTGACCATGAAGCCACCGAATATGTTGATCCCGGCCATGAACACCGACACGGCCGCCAGCACGAGGACGAGCCAGGAACCCGACCCGATCTGCATCAAGGCCCCGAGGATGATGATCGAGGAAATCGCGTTAGTGACGGCCATCAGCGGCGTGTGCAGCGAATGGCTGACATTCCAGATCACCTGGAAGCCGACGAAGACCGACAGGACGAAGACGATGAAGTGCTGCATGAAGCTGGCGGGCGCGAAAAGCCCCGCAAGCAGGATCGCCGCACCGCCGACAGCAAGCAGCGTGACCTGCTGCCTGGTCTGCGCCTTGAACGCGGCGACTTCCTGCGCGCGCTTTTCCCCGGCCGTCAGTTCCTTCGGCTTTTCCTTCGGCTTCTGCGCCGCAATCGCCTGCACCTTGGGCGGCGGCGGCGGGAAGGTGATGTCCCCCTGATGCGTGACCGTCGCGCCGCGGATGACATCGTCTTCCATGTTGTGGTTGACCTTGCCGTCCTTCTCGGGCGTCAGGTCGGTCATCATGTGGCGGATATTGGTCGAGTAGAGCGTCGAGGACTGCGAGGCCATGCGGCTCGGGAAATCCGTATAGCCGACGATGGTGACGCCGTTTTTCGACACGACCTTCTCGTCGGCGACCGTGAGATCGCAGTTGCCGCCGCGCTCGGCGGCCAGGTCGATGACGACGGAACCGGGCTTCATGGCCTCGACCATGTCCTTCAGCCACAGTTTCGGCGCGTCGCGGCCGGGGATCAGCGCCGTGGTGATGACGATGTCCATTTCCGGAGCCAGTTCGCGGAACTTCTCGAGCTGCTTTTCGCGGAACTCCGGGCTCGACGGAGCGGCATAGCCGCCGGTCGCCGCGCCATCCTGAGTCTGTTCCTCGAAATCGAGGAAGACGAACTCGGCACCCATCGATTCGATCTGCTCGGCGACTTCCGGGCGCACGTCGAAGGCGTAGGTGATCGCCCCGAGCGAGGTCGCCGTGCCGATGGCGGCGAGACCGGCGACGCCGGCGCCGACGACAAGCACCTTGGCCGGCGGCACTTTGCCCGCGGCCGTCACCTGACCGGTGAAGAAGCGGCCGAAATTGTTGCCGGCCTCGATGACCGCACGGTAGCCGGCGATGTTGGCCATGGACGACAGGGCGTCCATCTTCTGGGCGCGGCTGATGCGCGGCACCATGTCCATGGCGATGACATTGGCGCCCTGCTTCCCGCACAGCTCCAGCAGTTCCTTGCTCTGCGCCGGATAGAAGAAGGAGATCAGCGTCTTGTCCCTGGTCAGGCGCCTGGCCTCGGCGTCCGTCGGCGGACGCACCTTGGCGATAACGTCGGCGGCCTTCCATAGTGCGGCTGCCGTCTTGACGACCTGGACGCCTGCCGCCTTGTAGGCGGCGTCGTCGAAACCGGCGGCCTTGCCCGCTCCCGCCTCGATGACGCAGTCGTAACCCAGTTTCTGAAGTTGAAGCGCGCTGTCCGGGGTCATCGCGACGCGCGCTTCCCCCTTGAACACTTCCTTTGGTGTACCGATCTTCAAGCCGCTCTCCGGATTGCGTGGTTAATCTCAGCCATCAAAGCCTGCGACCCGGGGATGTGACAAGCCGCCCTCCCCTCATCGCTGCTGTCGACCTACCCGATTACAGTGCAAGTCCGTTGCAGTCCACAGGCGAGAGCAGGCTGGGGAAAATTGCCGCGTCTCGCGCGCGTTGAAATTTGTCACCGGGGCAATCCTTTCATTGCGGCGAGAGCACCCGCTTCTGTAACGCTGGAAAAGGCTTCCACCTGTTGCGAGCATCTTCTTGGTCCAATCTCTTCGTACAGGTATCGGCTTTGCATTTGCCTGCCTGATTATCCTGGGCGCCATGCCGATCCTCTCGAATGCACGGCCGACAGCGCTTGGCGGGCTGACATTCGCGATCTGGCTGACATTCTGGCAGCTGATCGCCGCGCTGCCCCTGTTCGCGTTCGAACGGGCCGGCGCGAAACGGCGCGGCGGAACCGATGCGTCGAAACCGAAACTGACGAGGACCGCAGCCGCCATCGCGCTCGCAACCGGCGCGATGTTTGGCCTGTCGACCTGGATGTATGTGGTCGCCGCAGAGAAGGCCGGGCCGGTGAACATGATCATTGCGCTGCAGGCCTATCCGCTGTTTGCGATGGTCGTCGAGGCGATTTTGCTGAAGAAACGAAAATCGGCGGCAGAGGCTGGCTTCACGCTGCTGATGATCGCGGCGATCGTCTACCTGACGACGGAAGGCACGTTCCGGGTGTCGGAGATTTCATGGTGGTCGGCCTTCGCGCTCGGCATTCCGCTCCTGTGGGCCGTTGCGCACATCCTGCTCAGGCAGATCCTGGTGTCGGCCGAGGTGACGCCAAACCAGATCACCGTCTCGCGGCTGATCATATCCGGCGTGTTCCTGCTGGTGCTTTACGGGGTGACCGTCGCCGACGGCACGTTGTCGGCGGCGCTGACCGACCTATCGTTCCAGCGCGCGGCAATCGTCATGGGGGTCGCCTACTATGTCGAACTCATCCTGTGGTTCAACGCCGTGCGCCATATCGACGTGTCGCTCGCCAGCTCGATCACCGTGCCAGCGCCGGCTGTCACCATGGCGATCGCGGTAACGCTTCTCGGCGACGCCGTGCAGGGCTACCAGGTTCTCTCGATGTGCGTCATCGCCGCCGCCATGTACGGGTTGCTGCTGGCGGGAAAACGGGCCGAAGCGCGCAGGGCGGCACGGGCGTAGGCGGTCTTTCTGCGGGAAGAAATGGCGCGCCCGAAAGGATTCGAACCTGTGACCTCTGCCTTCGGAGAATGGATAGTGGGCTCCGCCCACGTCGCGCTCCTTGCGGCGTTACCGGAGCCAGTCGAGCGGCATCCCGGTTACTGTCGCAAACACCAATGCAGGCGGATAGACCTCGATGGCGCGCCAAGCGCCGAAGCCGTGCGACCAGAAAAAGTCGATCGTCTTTGTGTCGAACTGGATGCGTTCGGCATCGGCGTTCATCGTCATGCCCTTGGCTCTTGGCGCGACTTCGACGGCATGGCCGTAATGGCGCCAGAGGGCGGCAATTTCGTCGGCGCGCTCGGGCACTGCGCCGCGCTGGACCGCGCGTCAGAACGCGTTATGGCGGATCGTATAAAGCTGCTGGGTTCCAAATCGAGCCCTATGGGGAGCCGTAGACCTAATGGTGGTACCCTCGCTCAATGAGCCCTTCGGGCGAACCTTGATTGAAGCCATGTCACTAGGTACTGTTGACGTCGCAGCCGACCAGGGGAAGAAATCCGGAAGCCTCCGCCATCTACAAACCCGAATCCCATTTGCGTAGTTTAATCGACGTATATCGCTCCCTGTTCCAGTGTATCGACCGGAGGCGTCATTAGCCAATGCAGTTCGATGACATCGATTTCATCATTATTGGGGCCGCGAAGTCGGCGACTACCTGGCTCCAGACACAACTGCAATCGGATTCGGCAGTTTACATGCCTGACCCGGAGCTTCACTACTTCTCCAGGGAGTACAGTCGAGGCCAAGACTGGTATCTATCGCAGTTCAGCGAGGAGGGGCTCGGCAGAACCATTGGCGAGAAATCCAATTCTTACCTCTACGCGCCCGAAGCAGCGACCCGCCTCCACCGCGACCTGCCCCAGGTCAAACTAATTGCACAGCTGCGCAACCCCGTTGAGCGGGCCTATTCCAGTTACTGCATGCTGTTCAGGCGTGGCGAGGTCGGGGCGGATATAGAGTCCTACCTCGATCCCTCGTTGGGTGAGAATCTCCAGCTCCTGGGTTCCGGAAATTTCGCGTCGCACCTGCAGTCTTATATCGACCTCTTTGGCCGCGAGAGGCTTCTTATCCTGTTTTTCGAGGAGGTGTTGGACGACCCGGAGACACAGATGTCACGGGTCCGTGCCCACTTGGGCTTGCCGCCGCGCCCTCTTGCTCCAAATGGGCGGGAGAAGGTAAAGGACAAGACGGCGCCGCTCGTCTCCGCCCGATTGCGCAAGCGTCTTGCGTGGATGAAACCGATTGTGCGCCCCCTGCGAAGTACCCCCGCGTTCGAGACCGTGCGGGGGTTGATTGCGCGCAAGACCCAGTACCCGCCGCTAACGGACGAACTGCGAAAGCGCCTTAACGAATATTACGGTCCCTCTATCGAGGCCTTGGAGCAGATAAGCGGTCAGTCGCTCAGCGACTGGTACGAGCCGGTGGATCGTACCGAGTGACGAGTGACTGCGAGCCGACTTTCGCTGGCAAGCGTACTCACACGCCAGGATAAACTAATCACCTAGGAGCAATTAAGTGGCATGAAAACGTTTATCGTTACCGGCATACAGATGAGAAACAAGGGCTCTCAAGCTATGTTTCTGTCGTTATACTATGCCTTGAAAGCTACTTACAAGGATTGCGATGTGATTGGCTTTTCCAATAAGTACGACTCACCTGAAAAATATACGTTCAACCTATTACCTTACGATGACTACACTCGCATCATATTTAGATATAGACTAAACAAAGTACCACTATTGGTGCCGCTACTAACGTATTTCGTCAGCCTGTGGAGAAAAAGCGATAAGTGGAACGGCAAGATCGCGGAGATGGAAAAAGCGTTGCGAGAAGCGGATGCTATTTTCGACGCGAGCGGCTACACGCTCGGCTCCGGTTGGAGTAAGCAAGGCGGGGTACTGCTCCTGCAAACGATAAGAATGGCCAGGCGTTACAACAAGAAGATAATACTAATGCCTCAAAGCTTTGGTCCATTTGACTGGGACGGGAAAGATAATGCAGACTTCCTTAAACAGATGAAGGAGGAATTGGCCTATTGTTCGAAAATATACGCGCGAGAGAATGAGGGATATGAATGCTTAATATCCCTGGGCTTGGGGAATGTTGAATTATCGACAGACATGGTTATCAGAGAGAGGTTCTTCCCGAAAGCCGGTGACATCTGTACCTCTTATGATATCGAGGATATAAACTACCCGCCTCGAGGTTCTGTTGGATTCATTGTAAATGAAAACGTGTTCAGGGTCGGTGGCGCCGACGCAGTTCTTGACCTGTACGTAAGAATACTTGATAAGTTGTCCGACAGCGGCGAGAAAGTATACATCCTGAATACCTCCACCGCTGACATGCAGTTTGTGGATAATGTTCTTAACAAAATCAAGAATAGAGACAGTGTTAGCGCGATCACTGGGGAATACTCAAGTCCGGAGTTAATAGATATTATAGGGAGATTCAAGTATGTAGTCGCGTCACGCTACCACTCGGTGGTGTTCGCTTACAGGAGCGGCGTCCCTGCAATCATACTCGGGTGGGCCAGCAAATATACTGATCTGGCGGCACATTTCCAACAGCAAGATTACGTGTTCGACATAAGGGAACCAGGTGTTGATCGAATCTTCGAACAAATCGACAAGATGGGCGCGAACTACGAGAGAGAATCGCGGTGCATAGGAGATTGTCTGGGGAAAATTCAAGCTACCTCTGTAGTGCAGAAAGCTATAAGTGCTTTGCAAGAGTGATCTTTCTTGGCAACAGTGGGCAGTGCACTAAGCGGTTTGTAGAACCTCAATCGTCATAGGACTGATATAGCCGTTCGCACAGTGGCGGCGGGTTAGTTTATAGTCGACTTCCACTTCTTCGTAAGAGGCCTACGCACGGATTTGCGAAAGCCTCAGCAATTATATACTTGATTGAGCGACAGGCGAATGAAGTCACTATTCCGTATTGAAAACGGTGTTTTGGTGAAAGCCAGATCAAGCACATTGTCACGCGAAAGCCTAATCGAGGATTGGGTGGCAGAGGACCCCACGTTACTAGGTCTGGACGCGATGATAATCGGGCGTCAGGTACTAACGGAACACGGTAAATATATCGATCTCCTTGCGCTCGACCGAACCGGCGGATTGGTTATTATCGAATTGAAGAAGAACCGCACGCCGCGCGACATCGTTGCGCAGGTTCTCGACTATGCGTCCTGGGTGCGCACTCTGACGACGCCCCAGATTTACGATCTAGCGGAACGCTTTACCGCCAAGCGCTTGACAACAGCCTACCAAGACCGTTTTGGCGAGCGCATCCCGGAACAACTCAACACAACCCATTCCATGCTGATCGTAGCTAGCGAACTCGACCAGGCATCACGCCGGATCGTTGAATATCTTTCGGAAGAACATGGCGTTAGCATCAACACGGCCTTCTTTAATGTGTTTGAAGCAGACGGGAAGGAATGGCTGACAACCGATTTCCTGCTCGACCAAGCGGAAGTTGAAGAGCGCTCAGAACGCAAGGTGCGCCCGCCTTGGTCTAGATACTATTTCGTCAATCCTGGGCTTGGGCCCGATCGATCATGGGAAGACATGAATCGATACGGATTCATTGGAGCTTGCGGTGGCGATTTCTACACGAAGCGCTTGGACCAGCCAAGCGTTGGCGACAAGATCTTCGCCTTCGAAAAGAGTAAGGGATACATCGTATACGGTGTGGTCACTTCGGAGAAGGTGGTCGCGTCAGAGTTCATGACTTCCAATGGCCTGCTCTTTGACCAGCCGCTTGATCAACCTGGCATCGAGACCAATGCCGAAGATCCCGCACTGGCCGAGTATGTCGTTGGGATCGATTGGTAAAAGACTTTCGATCCGTCGGAAGCCAGATGGTTTAAAGGAGCGTTCGCCAATCAGAACATCGTCTGCAAGCTCCGTGACCAAGCGACGGTAGACTATTTGATCCAGGAGTTCGGTGTTGAGTAGGTTCCGATATTTCGGCTTCGTTCTCGGACCTCGAGCCACCAAATTCGGCCAATATCCGCAAATTGGTGGTTCCTATGTGGTTACTTTCTCCAAGCGACCATTTTCGGAAATCAACTAATCCATTGAAAAGACTGGCGCGCCCGAAAGGATTCGAACCTCTGACCCCCAGATTCGTAGTCTGGTGCTCTATCCAGCTGAGCTACGGGCGCGCATTGCGAGATGGGCCTTAACGGCCTCCGTTCGCGTCGAAGCGGCTTCGTAGTCCGTTGCGAAACGGATTTCAAGCCACCTTACGCGGAAAAATGAAGATAGGCATCCCGGCGTGCGATTGCCAGCGGCGAATGTGAATATGCCGCCCGTCACGCCGGGCCGGCAATGTCGCGGTTCTGGCTGCGGCGGGCGCGTTCCTTCTCGAGCGAGACAGGCGCATCGGGAAGGCGGATCTCGAAATGCGCGCCGATGCCGCGATCCTCGCGCAATTCCAGCGTGCCGCCATGGGCGCGCACGAGTTCCTGGGCGATTGCCAGGCCCAGTCCCGTACCACCGGCGCGCGCCGACCCCCTGAAGGCGGAGAAAAGGTTCTCGCGCGCCTTCTGCGGCAGGCCGGGACCGGTGTCCTCTACGCTGATCAGTGCCGTGGTGCCCATGCGGGCGGCGGAGATGGTCAGGCGCTTGACGGTTGCCGGATCGTCGTCGCCGCGCATCGCCTCGACGGAATTGCGGCTGAGGTTGAGAAGAACGCGGAACAATTGCTCGCTGTCGGCGTCGAGTTCGAAGCCTTCGGGGATATTGACGGAAAACTCGATGCCGGAGACCGGGTCGATGCCAAGCAGTTCCTCGACGTCTGAAACCACTGGGGCAAGCTTGATGCGGCGGCGGTTCGGCGGGGCTTCGCCGGCGCGGCCATAGGACAGCACGTTTTCCGAATAGTTCACCGCGCGGCCAAGCGTGCGCATCAGCTTCGGCGCAAAACGCTGCACCGCCGGATCGTCGACGCCCGCCAGGCGGTCGGACATCAGCTGGGCCGATGCGAGGATGTTACGCATGTCGTGATTGATCTTGGAAACGGCGAGGCCGAGATCGGCCAGGTGCTTCTGGCTTTTCAGCGTTTCCTGCAATTGGCCCTGCATGGCGGCCAGTTCGCGCTCGGCGATGCCGAGTTCGTCGTCGCGGCCGGACGGACGGATGATGGCGTCGGGGTTTTCCGGCATCATCGAGAAGGACAACATTGAGCGCGTCATCCGCCGTATGGGCCGGATCGCGATGCGGTTGATGGCCATGAATACGAGGCTTGCCGTGATCAGCGAAATGATCAGCGACAGCACCGCGACATTGCGGGCATAGACCAGCATGGCGGCGCGCAGCGGCCCGTCAGGCAGGATCAACTCGATCTGATTGTCGCTGTCGGCGATCGGGCCGCTGACACGGATATAGCGGCCGCCGCCGAAGAGCAGCGTGTCGAAGGCATCGCGGACGGCGGAAAACGCGCTGAACTCGGCGACGTTCACATGGGCATGGATCGGCGGTACGGATTCGCTCAGGCGGATGAAGCGCGAGCGCTCGCCGAGCCTGAGCGCGATGGCCATCGCGCCGGTCGCCATCAGCACATCGTCCTGCGCCTTCAGCGGCAGTTCGAGATCGGCATCCGAGGCGACCAGCACGCTTGCCGCCGCGGCGGTGTTCATGCGCCCGGCAAGCCAGGTGATGCGGTAGTTGGCGACAGACGGCACGAAGATCAGCACTTCGGCGATCATCACGAAGAGGATGGTGAGCAGCAGGATCTTCGTCGACAACTGCCGGCGGGGCCTGAATTTTTCCGGACCGGGCGGAGCCGTTTCGATTTCCGTCGTCATGTCAGCCGAATATCCGCATGAACCTGATCACCCTGCGCACCCAGGGATTGCGCGTCGCGGGGACATAGTAGGACGTCGCGGCACGTTTCGCCATTTCCGTCATGGTCGGATAGGGCGAAATGTAGCCGCGCAGATCCGCCGCCTTCATCCTGTTGGCGAGCGCCAGTGCGAAGAGGTTGATCATCTCTCCCGCGCCGGCGCCGGCGATGGTGGCGCCGAGAATGCGGCCGTTGGCGTCCGTCACCAGCTTGACGTGGCCGGCCGTCTTGCGCTCCGCCTGGGCGCGGTCGTTCTCGCCATAGGGCCAGCGCAGGACCTTGATCTTGCGGCTACGCTTGCGGGCGTCCTCCTCGGTCAGGCCGACATGGGCGAGTTCCGGATCGGTGTAGGTCGCCCACGGGACGATGTCTCGGTTCTCCTTGCCCGCGAAGCGGAACAGGATGGTCTGGACGACGAGGCCGGCGTGATAACCGGCAACATGGGTGAACTGCAGGCCGCCGGTGACGTCGCCGATAGCGAAAATCCGGCGGTTGGTCGTGCGTAGCGCCCTGTCGACCTTGATGCCGGATTTTTCGACCGCGACGCCGGCCTTGTCCAGATCGAGACGGTCGACATTGGCCTTGCGGCCGGTGGCGACCAGGACATGCGTGCCGGTCACCTCGCCCGCACCGGCTTCGGTTTCAAAGCGGACCGTCACCGTGGAGCGGCTCTTGTTGACGACCTCGACGACCTTGGCGCCCTCGTGGATCGTGACACCTTCGGCGCGAATGCGTTCCAGCACGATCGCCGCCAGTTCCGGATCGTCCTTGCCGAGCGCCTTCAGTCCCTCGATTACCGTCACCTCGCAGCCGAGGCGGCGATGCGCCTGCGCCAGTTCCATGCCGATCGGTCCGCCGCCGATGACAATCAGATGGCCCGGCTTGCGGGTCTGGTCGAAGATCGTCTCGTTGGTCAGGTAAGGCACGGTGTCGAGGCCGGGGATCGGCGGCACGAAGGGCGACGATCCGGTGGCGATGACAAAGCGGCGGGGCCTGATCTCGTAGTCGCCCGCGACGAGAGTGCGGCGGTCGGTGAAGCGGCCGTAGTCCTGAATGACGTGAACGCCCATCGCCGTGAAGCGCTCAACGGAATCGTTCGGCGCAATCGCCTCGATCACCGAGCGGACATGTTCGTGCACCTTGCCGAAATTGACTTCGGGATCGACCGGCCTGATGCCGAAGGCGCCGGCCTGGCGCATGGTTTCCGCGGTCTTGCCGGCAGCGATCATCGCCTTCGACGGGACGCAGCCGTAATTCAGGCAGTCGCCGCCCATCTTGCCGCCCTCGACGAGGACGACCGGCACGCCGAAGGCCGCTGCGGCGGCAGCGACCGTGAGTCCGCCGGAGCCGCCGCCGATCACGCAGATGTCGGGTTTCAGCACTTCGGGCATCATGGTCTCCAGTCAGGCCGTCGCAAATCGCTTCGGGAGAGGTCTAGCAAAATCAGCGGGGGGCGCGAAACCGCTTCACGATGGGCGGGATGGCGGCGACCGCCGCCAGGACGAGGAATGCAATCGTGATCTGCGGCGTCACCAGATCGGAGGCGTGCACCTCTGTTCCCGCCGCCTGCGCGGCGGCCAGCACGCTGTCGACCCCCTCGCCGAGATAGGCATAGGCGAAGGTGCCCGGAAGGATGCCGAGAAAAGTGGCGGTGACATAGGTTCGCAGCGGCACCTTGAACAAGGCCGGCGCGATGTTCATGACGAAAAACGGGAAGACCGGCGCCAGCCGCAGGACGAGAAGATAGGAAAAGGCATCGTTTTCGAAGCCGTCCGCAAGGCGGCGCACGCGGCCGGAGACGCGGTCGCGCAGGAAATCGCCGAAGGCGCTGCGCGCGGCGAGAAACACGATCGTCGCGCCGGCGGTGGCGGCAAAGGCGACAATGATACCGCCGACCAGCCAGCCAAACAGAAAGCCGCTGAAGATGGTCAGGATTGACGCGGCGGGGACCGAAAAGGCAACGGCCAGCACATAGGCGGCGGCGAATCCCACCACCGACAGGACATAATTGGCGGAAACGAAACCGAGCAGCATTTCGCGGCTTTCGGCCAGGAAGTCCAAGGAGAAGAAACGCTGCCAGCCCATTGCATAGGCAAATGCGAGCCCGGCGAGGATGACGGCAAGCGGCGCGAAACGCCGAATGGCGCTTGTGCGTTTTGCGGCATCGCCTGTTTCTGCCATGTTGATCGTCTCGTCTGTCACGGGTCATTCCTTGTAGGGGATTTTGCCGGTCGCGGCATCCTTCCCTCACCGCATTTGGCCTGCCGGCCGGTAAAGAACAATTCACAAACCATTGATGCCAGCCCATGTGATCGCCGGCGACTTTCGGCTCACGGCGGCGTGAACGGGGGAATCGCCGTGCCGGGAGCCGGCGGGCATTGACTTGACGGCCCGTTTGGATCATAAGCGCGCAACGCTCGGGCGCGTCTCCGGCGGCGCATTTTTATTGCGCAGGCCTGAGAGACCAAGCTCCCAACTGACAGAATTGAAGACAAGGGCCGCCTCGACGGGGCGGAAACGACAATGAAACGCACCTATCAGCCTTCCAAACTGGTCCGCAAGCGCCGTCATGGTTTCCGTTCGCGCATGGCAACGGTCGGCGGCCGCAGGGTTCTCGCTGCACGCCGCGCACGCGGCCGCAAGCGTCTCTCGGCGTAATTGCCCGTCCGCGACGCTGGCGATGAGCGAACCGGCAAACAAGGCCGGTCGTAACGACCAGCGCGCAAGCAGACCATACGGCGTTTTACGCAAACGCTCCGAATTTCTCGCTGTGCGCCGTGGAACAAAAGTCCGCGGCGCATTTGTGCTTGTGGAGGCGTTCGACAGGCAGGACGACGGCATTCCGCGTGTCGGCCTGACCGTCTCGCGCAAGAACGGCAATGCCGTCAAACGCAATCGAATCAAAAGACGGCTTCGCGAGGCCGTTCGCCTGCATGGCGCGGGTGACATGGCGGACGGAAATGACTATGTGATCGTTTCAACGCCGAAGGTGCTGCGCGCACCTTTCGAAGCGTTGTGCGCCGATGTCGCTTCCGCATTCGCGCAGGCCAACACGAAATTGCAGCGCCGCCGTGAGGGCGCGAAAGAGGACCGGAAACCGCACGATGGATAACAACCGCAACCTGTTCATCACGATCATTCTTTCCGTCGTGATCCTGGCGGCCTGGCAGATTTTCTACATCGGACCGAAAATCGAGGCAGAGAAGCAGGCGCAGATCGAACAGCAGGCAACGCAGCCGAGCGAAATGACAGCGCAAGCGCCGGCGGCGACACCGGATGCGGCCATCCCGCAGCCGGATGCCGGTCAGGCGGTTGTCGTCAGCGAAGCCGGGGATACGGGCGAGGAAGCCGGCCGCATCGCCATCGAAACGCCGACGCTGACCGGCTCGATCAACCTGAAGGGCGCGCGTTTCGACGACCTGAAACTCAAGGATTACCAAGAGACGATCAAGAAGGATTCCGACATCGTCACGCTGCTTGCGCCGGCACAGCAACCGAACGGATATATCGGCGAGTTCGGCTATGCCGCCCCCGATGGCGCACCGGGCACCAGCGCCATCTGGCAAGCTCCGGCCGATGCAAGGCTGACGCCGGAAACGCCCGTCGAACTGACCTACACGACGCCGGACGGCCTTGTTTTCAAGCGCGTTATCTCGGTTGACGAGCAGTACATGTTCACGCTCGAGGACACGGTTCAGAACACCTCGGGCGGCGCCGTCGCGGTGCAGGAATACGGCCGCGTCACCCGCTACTCCAAACCCGCAAAGCCGCCGATCTTCGTGCTGCATGAAGGCCTGATCGGCGTCACCGGCGAGGACGGGCTGACCGAGTTGAAATACAACGCCATCGAGGACGACGGAACGGTGACACCCGGCAAGTCGACCGACGGCTGGCTCGGCATCACCGACAAGTACTGGGCGACGGCGCTGATCCCGCTGGACGGCACGGAGTTCCAGCCGCGCTACTCCTATTTCGGCGAAGGCCGCACCCGCTACCAGACGGACTTCCTGACCGATCCGGTCGTCGTCAATGGCGGCGAAACCGTGCAGTTCCAGAACATGTTCTTCGCCGGAGCCAAGAAGTCCAGCCTGCTCGACGGCTATGAAGAGAATCTCGGCATCCGCCAGTTCGAACTGATGATCGACTGGGGATGGTTCCACTTCATCACCCGGCCGATGTTCTACCTGCTCGACTGGCTCTACAACCTGATCGGCAATTTCGGCGTCGCCATCCTGATCACCACGGTGATCGTCAAGGCGATCTTCTTCCCGCTCGCCAACATGTCCTACGCCTCGATGGCGCGCATGAAGGTGGTGCAGCCGAAAATGCAGGAACTCAAGGAGAAGTTCGGCGACGACCGCGAGAAGATGCAGAAGGCGATGATGGATCTCTACCGCGAGGAGAAGATCAATCCCGTCGCCGGCTGCTGGCCGATGCTGATCCAGATCCCGGTGTTCTTCGCGCTCTACAAGGTGCTCTACGTGACCATCGAGATGCGCCACGCGCCGTTCTTCGGCTGGATCCAGGACCTTTCGGCGCCCGACCCTTCGCATGTCTTCAACCTGTTCGGGCTGCTGCCCTACGATCCGGCCGCCGTGCCGGTGATCGGCACCTTCCTGGCAATCGGCATCTGGCCGCTGATCATGGGCCTGACCATGTTCCTGCAGATGCGCATGAACCCGGCCCCGCCGGACCCGACACAGGCGATGATCTTCAACTGGATGCCGCTGATCTTCATGTTCATGCTGGCGAGCTTCCCGGCCGGACTGGTTATCTACTGGGCGTGGAACAACACGCTGTCGATCATCCAGCAGGGCGTCATCATGAAGAAGAACGGCGCCAAGATCGAACTGTGGGACAATTTGCGAAACTTGTTCGGGGGAAAGAAAAAGGCCGGTACGGCCGAGTAACCGAACCATGGACGATCAACCGAACGACGGCGCGTTGACGCGCTTTCCCCTGCAGTGGGACTTCATCCGCGGCGTGCCGTCGATGAAATTCCTGCCGCCGGAAGGCCCGCCCGAGGTCGCCTTCGCGGGCCGCTCGAACGTCGGCAAGTCATCGCTGATCAACGCCATCGTCGCCAAGAAGGGGCTGGCGCGCACCTCCAACACGCCGGGGCGCACGCAGGAGCTCAACTTCTTCGTGCCGAGCGGCTATTCGGGCGAGGCGGACGACCTGCCGCCGCTCGCCATCATCGACATGCCGGGCTACGGTTTCGCCCAGGCACCGAAAACCCAGGTCGACAACTGGACGAAGCTCGTCTTCGACTACCTGCGCGGCCGGGTGACGTTGAAACGGGTCTATCTGCTGATCGACTCGCGCCACGGCATCAAGAAGAACGACGAAGAGGTAATGGACCTGCTCGACAAGGCGGCGGTGTCCTACCAGGTCGTGCTGACGAAGATCGACAAGATCAAGGAAGCCGGCGTGCCGCGCATGCTTTCGGAAACCGCCGAGCGGGTCAAGAAACGCCCCGCGGCCTTTCCGGAAATCCTGGCGACATCGTCGGAAAAGAATATCGGCATCGAGGAATTGCGGGCGGCGATGCTCGTCGCCGCGCAATCGTGATTGTCAGGCCTCTTCGGCAGGCTTGAAGATTAGCGCCACGCCATTGATGCAGTGGCGCTTGCCGGTCGGCGGCGGGCCGTCATTGAAGACGTGACCCAGATGTCCGCCGCAACGGCGGCAATGCTCCTCCTTGCGCGGATAGATCAGCTTGAAGTCGGTCCTGTAGGCGACGGCATCGGGCAACGCCTCGTAAAAGCTCGGCCAGCCGGTGCCGCTGTCGAATTTCGCATCCGAGGAGAACAGCGGAAGGTCGCACGCCGCGCAGTGAAAGACGCCCTTGCGCTTTTCGTCGTTCAGCGGACTGGTGAAGGCGCGTTCCGTCGCCTCCTTGCGCATGACCGCAAACTGTTCGTCCGTCAGGATCTTGCGCCATTCCTCTTCGGTTTTCATGATCTCAAATTCGCCTTCCGATCCGGCCGCAAGCGCATAGACGGACGCGCCGCCCATGAACGCGGCAGCCGCGCCGAGGCCAAGAAAAACACGTCTTTGCATAGCGGTGCCTCCAATGTCTGCCCGGAATATAGGCGCCAAGCAGCCAGGCTTCATCTCACAGTTTCCAACGATTTCGTGAGGACCCGGCCGCAAGGGGAAACATGCGCGGCGAAATTCAGCGTCCGAATGCCCGGGCCGCCCTTTGCGTCCGATCGCAATCGTCAGGGGCCTGATTGCCCTGCATTCCGCAAAGAGCTAGACGGGAGATGACAGAAATACAGGTTATTATCGGACACGCCGTTTTCATGAACGACAAAGCCTCCCCATCCGCACCCCAGACCGAAGCCCATATCCTCGCCAAGGCCCTGCCCTACATGCAGCGCTACGAGGACAAGACCATCGTCGTGAAATATGGCGGCAACGCCATGGGCGACGCCTCGCTCGGCCAGGCCTTCGCGCAGGATATCGCGCTTTTGAAACAGTCCGGCGTCAACCCCGTCGTCGTGCATGGCGGCGGACCGCAGATCGGCGCGATGCTGACCAAGATGGGCATCGAATCGAAGTTCGAAGGCGGCTTGCGCGTCACCGACCGCGCCACGGTCGAGATCGTCGAGATGGTTCTCGCCGGGTCGATCAACAAAGAAATCGTCGCGATGATCAACGCGGCGGGCGAATGGGCGATCGGTCTGTGCGGCAAGGACGGCAACATGGTGTTCGCCGAAAAGGCGCGCAAGACGGTGACCGACCCGGACAGCAATATCGAGCGCATCCTCGACCTCGGCTTCGTCGGCGAGCCGGTGGAGGTCGACCGCACGCTGCTCGACCTGCTGGCGAAATCGGAAATGATCCCGGTCATCGCGCCGGTCGCGCCGGGACGCGACGGCCAGACCTACAACATCAATGCCGACACGTTCGCCGGCGCCATCGCCGGATCGCTGGCGGCCTCGCGCCTGCTGTTCCTGACCGACGTGCCGGGCGTGCTCGACAAGAACGGCGAACTGATCAAGCAGCTGACGGTTTCGGAAGCCAAGGCGCTGATCAAGGACGGCACGATCTCCGGCGGCATGATCCCGAAGGTGGAGACCTGCATCGCCGCGCTGCAGCGCGGCGTGAAGGGCGTCGTCATCGTCAACGGCAAGGTCGCCCATGCGGTGCTGCTGGAACTGTTCACCGAACACGGCGCCGGCACGCTGATCATCCACGACAAGACCTGATCCCCACGCGGCCTAGCGGGACGGCGCACATTCCTCCCGGTCCGGATCGCAGCGCTTGCGCGGAGCGGACGTGACCGGCACCACCCCGGTGACCGCATTGCCGAGATCCCGGCCGAAACGGTCTGCCTGATCGTCGAGGCTTTTGCGCGTTGCCGGATCGACGATGGCGATGGGAACCGAGACGGCAAGGCTGGCGGCGGAGCCGACCGTGTTGGTCACGCCGATTGCCGCCGCGCCCAGCTGCTCTCCCAGTCCGATGTTCTGGTCGGTCACCGTCTGGCCGGCGATCAGCCGCTCGCCGAGAATGCGAACGGCTTCGGGGCTCTGCGCGAACTTGCTGTGATTGAGCCGGTCGCCGCCGCGCAACGCGGACAGGTCAAGCACCATGATGCCCTCGCGTTCGAGCAGGGCCCGATAGACCGGATCATTGATGTCGATAGCGCCAAGACGGTCGACATTGCCGGAAATCCGCCGGGAAACACGCAACGCCTGGTCATCGCGCGAAACGAACACCGTGAATGCAGGCCGTTCGGGTCCCATGTCCGCGAGCTGCTGCCGGAACACGTCGACGTCGAGATCGGGCGCGGCGAGAATGACGTTCTCGATTTTCTTGGGCACCGCGCCGTTGCGGATCGCCATCTGGCGGAGGGATTCGACGGTCAGCCAGGTGCCCATGGAATGAGCCAGGACCGTTATTTCGCCAACTTCCGGATCCACCGCGGCGGCAGTCAGAACCGCCTCCAGCGCGGAGCGCGAATAGTTGGTGCTCTCCTTGTCGTAGCCATAGGCAAAAATGCTGCCCCGCGACGGCCAGGTGAACAGGACAGGCGTCGCGTTCATGTGGCTGTCGTGGGCGATTTGCGCGAAACGGTAGACGGCATCCTCGTAGCGGTTGTTGAAGCCGTGCACGAAAATCAGCAGGCGCCGCTTGTCGCTGCGATTGCGCCGGAACCAGCTTTCCGCGGCCTTGATGTCGGGAACCGGAGAGACCGAAAGGGTAGCGAAGTCCTTTGCCGGATCGGGCGGCAGCTTGCGCGGCCATTGCACCTCTCCGACCGTGCGGTTGGCCTCCGGCGGAATCGAAACGACGATTTCGGTGAGATCGATCGCGGGGCCACGTTCGCCGGTAAAGAGGATTGCCGGATCGGCTGACGGTTCGCGTGTCGTCGCCACGAGAATCGGCAATTCCGTTGCACCGGGCACACCGGCCTCCAGCGGCACCAGAACACCCTCCGGCAACCCGGCACAACCGGCAAGGAATGCCGCCATCAAGATGCTTGCCATGTGACGCCCGACAACCCGCCGGGCGGAAGCGCCAAGAAACATCGGTCTTTCCAGTGATCGGCCGGTCAGCATCTGCAGCGCGACTATCCGACATGCCGAGGCATGCAATACACATTCCCCAACGTCATGAATATACTAGCTGCCGAAAACCAGCACGAGAATTCCGGCGACAATGAGAATGCACCCGGCAATTTCCAGACGGTTGATATGCTCGCGGAAGAAGAACACGCTCGACACGAAGGCGAAAATCATCTCGATCTGGGCCAGCGCCTTCACGACCGCCGCCTGCTGCAATGTCATCGCCGCGAACCAGCCAAAGGAGGCGGTCGCGCCGACGAGGCCGACAATGGCGGATATCTTCCAGGCGGCGCGGACCCGGGCAAGGCCTTCGCGATCGCGCAGGATCATCCAGCCGAGCATGACGACAGTCTGCAGAGCGATCGCCCAGAGCAGCGTGGTCGCGGCCTGCACCGCGAAATTCGGATAGCCCAACAACAATGATGCGGCCCGATAGGCGACGGCGGCGATGCCGAACAGCGTGCCCGACAGGAGCCCGATCGCGGCGGTGCGCGTAAAGACGGACGTCAGCAGTGCCATCGGGCTGAACACGCTGCGCGCAACGGAAATCAGCATGACGCCGACAACCGAAATGGCGATGGCGACCAAGGTCAGCGGACCGACCGTTTCGCTCAGAAAAACGAGGCCGAAAAGGGCGGCCTGCGCCGGCTCGGTGCGCGAATATGCCGTGCCGACGGTGAAATTGCGAAACGAGAACAGGTGGATCAGCAGGAATGTCGCCGCGATCTGCGACAATGCCCCGACCGCCATCCAGAGCAGAAAGGGCAGCGACGGCGATGGCACCGGTACATTGGTGAACGCGGCCAACGCGAACAGGTAAAACGCCGCAAACGGAAGGCCGAAGCCGAAACGCACGAAAGTCGCGCCCGTCGTGCCCATGTGGCCCTTCAGGTGGCGTTGCAGCGCGGAGCGGATGTTCTGCAGGAAGGCCGCGCCTATGGTGATGGGAATCCACAATTCCATGGCGCCGTCATCCGATTGCCCGGAGCGGATTGCAAGTCCCCAATTGGACCGGTGACAAAGCGGTGTTTCGCGCTTAAGGCTGGGCCATGACTTCAAAGCCCTCCCCCGCCGATTTTGCCCATGTGCGCGAATGGGTGTTCGATCTCGACAACACGCTCTATCCGCACCACACGAACCTGTTTGCGCAGATCGATGTGAAGATGACGGCCTATGTCGCCGAACTGCTGCAAATCCCCAGCGACGAAGCGCGCAAGGTGCAGAAGGATTTCTACCACCGCTACGGCACGACGCTGAGCGGACTGATGGACAACCACGGCGTCGATCCGGACGACTTTCTCGAAAAGGTGCATGATATCGACTACAGCTGGGTCGCGCCGGACCCCGCACTGGGCGAGGCGATCAAGGCGCTGCCGGGACGCAAGTTCATCTTCACGAACGGCGACCGCGGGCATGCGGAGCGCACCGCGCGCCAACTCGGGGTGCTCGACCATTTCGACGACATTTTCGACGTCGTCGCGGCCGATCTCGTGCCGAAGCCGGCAGCGGAAACCTACGACAAGTTCCGCGCCCTGCACCGGGTCGATTGCGAGCGGGCGGCGATGTTCGAGGACCTGGCGCGCAACCTGACCGTACCGAAATCCCTCGGCATGAAGACGGTGCTGGTCGTGCCGCGCAACTTCGAGACGACCTTCTCGGAAATCTGGGAGCAGGATGCCGAAACCGACCAGGTCGATTTCGTGACGGACAATCTGGCGGAGTTTCTTTCGACCCTGATCTAGGACCGACCGCAAGGATTGCACCGCCTGCCTGCATACGATTCCGTGCAATACCATTCTTACGGATATGTAATTTCATTACAGATGTTTAAGTAACATATTCCGTTTTACGCATATAATTTGAGACATCACATCATGAAGGGGAATACCGATGTCTCTAACCCGCATGGCCCTCCTGGCCGGGCTTTCCACTGCCCTGATCGCCACCAGCGCGTCCGCTCAGACCTTCCGCGAACATTTCATGACGAACTGGGATCTCGATTCCGACGGAATCGTGACGCTGGAAGAGGTCAAGGAGCGCCGGGCGGATGTGTTTGCCGCCTTCGACGGCAATGAAGACGGCTTCATCGACCAGGAAGAGCGCGCTGCAATGAACGAGATGCGCGACAACGAGCATGCCGAGATGGCCGAAGAGGGCATCGAGCGCCCGCGCGGCATGGGTCAGGGCCAGGGCCTCGGCAGGGGTATGGGCATGGGCGGCGGTTTTCGCAGCAATGCGGAAGGCGGCATGCATGACGGCCGGATGATCGACGCCGATGGCGACGGCAGGTTCAGCCGCGAGGAATTCATCGGCATGTCCGAATGGTGGTTCGCCCGCCTGGATTCGGACGGAGACGGTCAGATCTCACAGAACGACTTCTGATCGTTCCCGACACTCCGGTCGCGTGGCGGAATCAGCCGTCGCGCGGCGCCCTTTTCGCCATTTCGGCCAGTTCGGCGAGGCTTTCGAAAGCCGCACGATGCCGTTGCCGCGGCGTCGCGGGCCTGTCACCCATAAGGCGCAAGTATTCGCCGAAGCTGGCGGGCCGCGCATCGTCGAGATGAAGCGCACGATCCTTCTGCTGCTGGCGGATGATGACGTCGTCTTCGCTGATCTGCTCTACGGGAAGGCCCATCTGCTCACTCCTTCGAATCATGACGTAAGGATAATGCGCCAACATCGCCGGCAGTTCCGTACGTCATATGCCGTAGAACCTGCGCACGATGTCCCAGGCTTCCGCTGCCGTATCCACCTGGTCGATCAGCGCCGCGTCGCCCGGCGATATCGTTCCCTGCTCGGCGAGAAAATCGAGATCAATCACCTTCGACCAGAATTCCTTGCCGAACAGCAGGACCGGGACGCGTTCCATGCGGCCGGTCTGGATCAGCGTCAGCGACTCGAACAGTTCGTCCATGGTGCCAAAGCCGCCGGGGAAAGCCGCGATCACCTTGGCGCGCATCAGGAAGTGCATCTTTCGGATCGCGAAATAGTGGAAATTGAAGGAAAGGTCCGGCGTGACGTATTCGTTCGGCGCCTGTTCGTGCGGCAGAATGATATTCAAGCCGATCGACGGAGCGCCGACATCGGCCGCACCGCGGTTGCCCGCCTCCATGACGCCCGGCCCGCCGCCGGTGACGATGACGAATTCGCCATTGCCCGCTGACAGAGAATATTTCGAGCAGAGACGGGCGAACTCCCGTGCCTCGTCATAGTAGCGGGCGTTGGCCTCGAGGTTCCTGCGCTGCGTTTCGTTCTTCGCCGCCCAGGCGTCGCCGCCCGGCTCGGGAATGCGCGCGCCGCCGAACAGAACGACGGTCGACTTGATGCCGCGTTCCTGCAACAGCAGTTCCGGCTTCAAAAGTTCCAGCTGCAGGCGTACCGGCCTCAGTTCCTCGCGGCACAGGAAGTCCTGGTCGTCAAAGGCCAGACGGTAGGCCGGCGAACGTGTCTGCGGTGTATCGGGAACGGCCCGCGCACGGTTCCTGTCCTGATGGGAGGGAACCAGCGGATCCCAGATTTCCCGGTTTCGCTTTGCACTCATTCAAACACTCCGGGGGCGGATCAATTGCCGCATGCCGCTCATTTTATTGACCATCACGGGCGCATTCGCGTAGGTACCCGCGGAACGCGCCGTTCGAGCGCCGATACTAGCCGCCGATAAGGAAACAATTCATGACCGCCCACGATATCGCGACCCTGGAATCCATCATCGAGAAAGCATTCGAGGACCGCGATTCCATCTCCACGAGCACGCGCGGCGAGGTGCGAGAGGCGGTGACCGAGTCACTCAACCTGCTCGATGCCGGCAAGGCCCGCGTCGCCGAACGGCAGACGGACGGCTCGTGGACGGTCAACCAGTGGCTGAAGAAGGCCGTGCTGCTTTCGTTCCGTCTCAATCCGATGGAAGTGATCTCCGGCGGCCCCGGCGGCTCGGGCTGGTGGGACAAGGTGCCGTCGAAGTTCGACGGCTGGAGCGGCCAGCATTTCGAGGGCGCCGGCTTCCGCGCCGTGCCGAACTGCGTGGTGCGCAAATCGGCCTATATCGCCAAGGGCGTGGTGCTGATGCCGTCCTTCGTCAATCTCGGCGCCTATGTCGACGAGGGCACGATGGTCGACACCTGGGCCACCGTCGGCTCCTGCGCGCAGATCGGCAAGAACGTGCACCTGTCCGGCGGCGTCGGCATCGGCGGCGTTCTGGAGCCGATGCAGGCGGGCCCGACCATCATCGAAGACAACTGCTTCATCGGCGCCCGCTCGGAAGTCGTCGAAGGCTGCATCGTTCGCGAGGGCTCGGTGCTGGGCATGGGCGTCTTCATCGGCAAGTCGACCAAGATCGTGAACCGGGCGACCGGCGAGATATCCTACGGCGAAGTGCCGCCCTATTCGGTCGTCGTCGCCGGCACGATGCCGGGCAAGCCGTTCCCGAACAACGAACCGGGGCCGAGCCTCTACTGCGCCGTGATCGTCAAGACCGTCGACGAAAGGACGCGCTCGAAGACCGGGATCAACGAATTGCTGCGCGACTGACCGATGTCCACGGCACCCGACCATCCGCTGACGGTGTCATGGGTGCTGTTCGGCTTTCGCGGACGCATCGGGCGCAAGAGCTTCTGGCTGGCCGCGCTGTTGATGGTGCTGATCCAGGCGGCAATCATCGCCCAGATCGTCTCCGTTCCGGAAGACCACCCCATTCTCGCGTTCTGGGGGCTTGTACTGCTCGGCGCCTGGCTGGCAACGGCCTGGGTCGGTCTGGCTCTCGCGGTAAAACGGCTGCACGACCTCGGCCTGCGGGGAATGCTGGCGATCTGCCTGCTCATACCCGCGATCTCGTTCATCGCCTTTCTGCTTCTGGCCCTGCTGCCGTCGAGCCAGAAGACCAACGAGCACGGCCCGCCGCCCTTTCCGGAACGGTGATCGCGCCACCCTTCCGATTGGCCGGAATTCTTACCTGGAAGGCTTTTTCGTCAGACCGGTCACGCGCACCCATTCGCTGGAATCGGTCGCCGACTGCACCTTGGAGAACCTGACCCGGGATTTCGAAACGGGCAGCACCTCGTCGGTCATGTTGTCGAGGACGAAATCTCCCTCTCTCGTGCGCACAACGAGGACAGCGTGGGCGATGCCGCTGCGCCTGCCGACCGCAATCAACAGATCGCCCGGATTGTATCCGCGCCGCATCAAGGCGGCCCGCTTCGCCAGGACATAGTCCTCGCAATCGCCCGACTTGGTCGGGTAGTTCCAGACCTCGCGTCTGCCGAACTGATCGCGATCCGACATTTCGGTGATCGAGCGGTTGACCTTCAGATTGACTGCGCGGAGCACGTTCATCTTGCCGGAGGGGATTCGCTTGGACCCGCCATGCGCCCGGCAGTCGCTCTTGTGCGACTTGCAATACTCGTAGTGGCCGACCGGCTTCGACGCGGGACCGCCGGTTTTAAGCCATGTCGACGCATGGGCGCCGGATGTCATGCTTCCGGATGCGACCAGAGCAGCGGTCAAGAAAAGTGCCTTCATTCCCGATCCCTCCTGTCGACCCTCGCATCGGGCCGTCCTCACGGCAATTTAAGCAAATGCGAACGCAAGATGCCAGAATGAAAAAAAGGCGCGGCTTTCGCCACGCCTTCGTTACGTATCCGGATATGTCCGCGCATTCAGTAGGGAGCGCCATCGCCGAGACGCGGCCCCAGTTCCATCCGGTAGTCGGCGCCACCCGTGGCCGCAGTGGCGATGAAATCGATCGGGCCGGTCTGCGAAACCGTAACCGGGACACCGTCGCCGAGGCGCGGTCCAAGCTCGAATGCGCTGTCCGAACCGATGGCGGCAGTCGCCGTGTAATCGATCGCCGAGGCGTTGACCGGCTCCGGATCATAGACGTCCAGGATGGAAGACTGGGCGAAAGCGCCGGTTGCGGTTGCCAGAACGATGCCGGCCGAGATGATGAGCTTTTTCATTTTGTAATCTCCTGTCGTGATGTTGAACGAGCCGGTTTGGGAGGTTGGCTCTGCGTATGCGGATCGCGGTCGGACGATCAGGACGGGGCGCCGTCGCCAAGACGCGGGCCGAGCTCCAGCTGGTAACCGGAATCGCCGATGGCGCTGGTCGCGGTGTAGTCGACCGAACCGTTTTCGAAGGTCACCGGCGGGGCGCCATCGCCGAGACGCGGATTGGCCATTTCGTGGTGGTCGCTGCCGATCGCGGCAGTAGCCGTGTAGTCGATTGCCGAGGCGTTGACCGGCTCCGGATCGTAGACGTCCAGGATGGAGGACTGGGCGAAAGCGCCGGTTGCGGTCGCCAGAACGATGCCAGCGGAAAGGATGAGCTTTTTCATTTTTCAAACTCCAGTTTCGAATTGAACAAGCCGTCTTGGGAGGATGGCCCTGCGTTGGCGATGTTGGTTCACCGCCTCGGCTGTTGGAGTAAATGCGCCCCGCCCCGATCATGTTCCAATTACAAAAACGTAATTGAAATCACGCACTTGTGTGCTTGAATGTCGGGCGCGGGATGACTAGCGGGCGAAAAAACGCTGCATTTTCAGCTGGTTGCAAGAATGGCGCGTGATCGCATTTTCGTGAGCTTGCGCCCCGCGTTCACCGGACGATGCCGCACCGTTTACAGCGTCGTGAACACTGGGCCTTCCAAAGCCGGATTTCCTGTCATTTTTGGACCGGCAAATCGGGCGCGATGACGGGAACCGTTGGTTAAACCCATGCGGTTATGATCGCGTGTCATGCCCTACCGCACGCTCGACAAGGACCGGATCATCGCGACCGCCACGCTTCTGGAGAAGCGGATCGGTGAGCGCTTTCCCGATTCAAGCCTGCGCAATGTCTCTGCCGAACTCGTGGTGCTTGCCAGCGATATCGGCAAGCAGGCGGCGGATCTGGAAAAGCCCATCGTCTGGCTGCGCGCGGCAACGGTGCTCGCGATCATCGCGGCAGGGGCGATCTTCGCCATGGTCGGCACAGTGCTTTCCTTCGACCGGATATCCACCGGCGCGTTCGATTTCGTGCAGGGGCTGGAATCCTTTCTCAATACGCTGGTCTTTGCCGGCGTCGGCTTCTGGACGCTGGTGACGCTGGAGGAGCGGTTCAAGCGCAAACGGGCACTGGACGGGCTGCATGCGCTGCGCTCGGTGATCCACATCATCGACATGCACCAATTGACGAAGGACCCCGCCGTGCTGCAGCAGGGCTTCGAGCCGACAAAGAGCTCGCCGGCACGCACGCTGACGCAGCCCGAACTGACGCGCTATCTCGACTACTGTTCAGAACTGCTGTCGCTTACCGGCAAGCTTGCCGCGCTTTACGCCCAGGCACTGAACGATGCCGGCGTCGTCAATGCGGTCAACGACATCGAGAATCTCGGCACCAACCTGTCGCGCAAGATCTGGCAAAAAATCATGCTGATCGGCGAAACGCAGGGCAAGCGCGCGGCATAGCTGCCGCCTGTCCGCAATTCATTGACGCTATCGCCGAGCGCCGATAGAGCAATTGGCATGATGTCTTCCGCCAGCGACCCCGTCGAAATCCTGCAAACCCTGATCCGCTGTCCGTCGGTCACACCGGCGGAGGGCGGCGCGCTCGGCGCGCTGGAAGCGATGCTGCGACCGCTCGGCTTCAGGATCGAGCGGCCGGTGTTTTGCGAAGACGGCACGCCGGATATCGAAAACCTCTATGCCCGACTCGGCACGGAAGGACCGCACCTGATGTTCGCCGGCCATACCGACGTGGTGCCGACCGGCGACGAGGCGGCATGGTCGCATCCGCCGTTTTCCGCCGAGATAGCCGGCGGCATGATGTATGGACGCGGCGCCGTCGACATGAAGGGCGGCATCGCCTGTTTCGCCGCCGCCGTGGCGCGGCACATCGAGAAATACGGCGCGCCGACAGGCTCGATCTCGTTCCTGATCACCGGCGACGAGGAAGGCCCGGCGATCAACGGCACGATCAAGCTTCTGGAATGGGCGGTCGAACGCGGCGAGACGTGGGATGCCTGCGTGCTCGGCGAGCCGACCAATCCGGACGCGATGGGCGACATGATCAAGATCGGCCGGCGCGGCTCCGTCTCCGGCAAGGTGACGGTCTCCGGCGTGCAGGGCCACGCCGCCTATCCGCATCTGGCCGACAACCCGCTGCGCGGCATCGTGCAGGTGGCCGAGGCGCTGCTCGATCCGCCGCTCGACGAGGGCACGGACGATTTCCAGCCGACCAACCTGGAAATCACGACCATCGACACCGGCAACCCGGCGACCAACGTGATTCCAGCGAAGGCGACGCTTGCCTTCAACATCCGCTTCAACGACCGGTGGACCGCGGAAAGCCTGAAAGCGGAAATCGAGGCGCGTGTGGCCAAGGGCGCGGCGGCGACACATCTGAGGCCGGGCAAGACGGCAGCGCTCAAGACGGCAGTCGAATGGCCGACGCCGGTCAGCCCGGTGTTCCTGACGCGCGACGAAACGCTCGTCTCCACCGTCAGCAACGCAGTCGAGGCCGTCACCGGCAAGACGCCCGTCCTCTCGACATCGGGCGGCACGTCGGATGCGCGCTTCATCAAGGACTATTGCCCGGTCGTCGAGTTCGGCCTGGTCGGCAAGACCATGCACATGATCGACGAATGCGTTGCGGTCGAGGACCTGGAAACGCTGACGGCAATCTACGAACGCGTCATCGCGGACTGGTTTGCGGGAGCGGCATGAATTTCTTCGACTACGCCTTTCACCATGTCGGCTGCGTGATGCGGCTGCTGCGCGGCGATACCGCGGCGCTTTCCGACATGGACATTTCCGCCGACGGCTTCTGGCGCTCGTTCGAGGCGATCCCGGCGGCCCTGCCGGCACTGATCTTCGCCTGGGTCGCCGAGGCGCGGCAGATCAGGGCGGGCGGGTCGCTCGATTCAATCGGCTCGATGGTCGTGCGCATGGCCGCGCTGGAATTCGCCTTCTGGATCCTGCCGATCATCGTGCTGGCCGTCGTTCTGCGGCAGTTCAAGCTCGGCCACCGTTTCTCCCACCTGATCATCGCGCGCAATTGGCTTGCGGTGCTGACAAGCTACATTTTCGTGGCCGTGCCACTGGCCGAAATGGCGATCGGCGGCGGCGAAACCAGTGGCGCGACAATCCTGCTGACGCTAATCGCCATGGTGCTGGCGCTGTGGTTCTCGGTACGTGTCACGCGTGTGGCGCTTGCCGTGCAACCGATGACGGCGATCGCCTTCGTCGCCGTCGAGGTTTTCATCACCTACCCGCTTGCCGTTGCCGCCTACGGGGCCTTGGGGTTGTATCCACAGGCGTGAACACGACGTCGTAATCGACCTTGGCCAGATAGAGCCCGTGCGACGGCGCAAGCGCGCCGCATCGCTGGTGATCGCGCGCTTCGAGCACCTCCTTCACGTCCCGTCTCGTCCAGCGGCCCTCGCCAACCAGTTTCAGCGTGCCAACAATGGAGCGGACCTGGTTGTGCAGGAAGCTGCGCGCCGACACGCGCACCTCGACCAGTTCGCCGGTACGGGAGAAGGTGACGACGTCGAGCGTCTTGACCGGCGATTTCGACTGGCACTGCGCGGCGCGGAACGTGGTGAAGTCATGCGTGCCGATCAAAACCTCGGCGGCATCCTGCATGGCGTCGACATCAAGGGGACGCTTCACCCACCAGGCCCGCTCGCGCTCCAGCGGGATCGGCGCGTGGCGGTTGAGAATGCGGTAGAGGTAGTGACGGGTCGTCGCGGAGAAGCGGGCGTGGAAATCCTCGTCCATCTTCTCGACATCGAGGATGGCGACGCATTCGTCGGCCTGGACCAGATGGGCGTTGATCGCATCGAGAACGCGGCGGGCATCCCATTCGCGCGCGAGATCGACATGGCAGACCTGCGCCAGCGCGTGCACGCCGGTGTCGGTGCGCCCGGCGACATGCAGCGTCACCTCCTCGCCGGTGAATTTATTCACCGCCTTCTCGATCGCCTCCTGAACGGCATAGCCGTTCGACTGGCGCTGGAAGCCGACATAGGGCGTGCCGTCATATTCGACGGTCAGGCGATAACGGGGCATGGGTCTCTCGAAATTCGATCAGGCACCGGCTCTTAAAGCCCGGCAGCCACCGCGTCCAGCTTCGAGGCGTCAGCGTACGCGGCTCACGGCGGCGCCGCGCAGAAACTCGGCGGCGCCGAGCGGCTTGCCGCCCGCCTTTTGCAGCGTTACGAGCTCGACCGCGCCGTCACCGCAGGCAACGAACAGGCGCCCGTCACCGGCAGTCACTTCCCCGGGCGCACCGGTAACGCCGTCGGCCAAACGGCTGCGCAGCAATTTCACCCGCTCCCACCTGCCGGCGAGCTCCATCTCGCACCAGGCGCCCGGAAAGGGCGACAGGCCGCGGATGTGGTTGTGTACTTCACGGGCGGGGCGCGTCCAGTCGACACGGGCTTCACCCTTGTCGATCTTGGCGGCATAGAGCACGCCCTCTTCCGGCTGCGGTGTCAGCGTCAGGCTGCCGCGTTCCAGCGCCGCCATGGCGCGGACCATCAGGTCGGCGCAAAGCTGCGACAGCGCGTCATGCAGTTCGCCGGCGATCATGTCCTCGGCGATCGGCATGCGGTCCTCCAGCGCGATGTCGCCGGTGTCGAGCCCCTTGTCCATCTTCATGATCATCATGCCGGTCTCGGCATCGCCGGCCATGATGGCACGCTGGATGGGCGCTGCGCCGCGCCAGCGCGGCAGCAGCGAGGCGTGGCCGTTGTAACAGCCGTGGCGCGTACCTTTCAGCACCGGTTCGGGCAGCAACAACCCGTAGGCGACGACGACCGCGGCATCGGCATCGAGCGCACGGAAGGCTTCGCGTTCCTCTTCACTCTTCAGGCTGGCCGGGGTGCGCACCGGAATGCCCAGCGCCTCCGCCTGGTCGTGCACGGGCGACCTTGTCAATTCCAGACCGCGCCGTCCGGCGGGGCGAGGCGGCTGGGTGTAGCAGGCGACGATGTCATGGCCCTGGGCGGCGAGCGCGGTCAAAGTCGGGACCGAAAACTCCGGCGTGCCCATGAAAATCAGCCGCATCTTGCCTTGCCTCTTGGAAAATCAACGGAATCGTTAAAAAGCGTCTCGTCTTCTAAATGAGATATTCAGGCGCTTTGCAAATAGAAGGTTAACTGAATGATTCAGCCCTTCGGAGACTGTTTGGAATGACACGGTCCACATTTGGCCAACGTGAGGCAAAGAGACTCGCCCATACCCAGGCGACGGCCCTGAAGGAACATGCCGAGTACACCCGGGGCGGCGCATCCCGCGACAAGCCCGGCAAACGGCGGGATGGTTCGCTGATCGACCGGATGCTGGCCTGGCTTTCCTATTTCACGCTGGTGTTTGCCGCGATGGTCACGCTTACGCCGGACAGCGCGGCCGCTGCGGTACTCACGGTTCACACCATCGTCACGACTGCGCTGCCGGGCTGATCAGAGCCGGGTGCCGCCGCGCTGCCTGGCCAGCTTGGTGAATTTCTTGATGACCATGTCGCGCTTCAGCTTCGAGATATGGTCAATGAACAGGACGCCGTTCAAGTGGTCGATCTCGTGCTGGACACAGGTCGCCAGCATGCCGTCGGCTTCCATCGTGCACTGCTTGCCCTCGCGGTCGAGATAGTTGACCGTCACGCTCGCAGGACGCTCGACCTCTGCATAGTAATCCGGAATCGACAGGCAGCCTTCCTCGTAGGTCGAGGCCTCGTCGCCGGTCGCCACGATCTCCGGATTGATGACGACGAAGGGCTTGCTTTCCTCGTCTTCCTTGGACACATCCATCACGAGCATGCGGATAGGTTCGCCGACCTGGATGGCGGCAAGACCGATGCCCGGCGCGTCATACATGGTTTCCAGCATGTCGTCGGCGAGGCGGCGCAAATCATCATCCACGCGCTCTACGGTTTTCGATTGCTGGCGCAGGATGGGATCGGGGAGAAGAACAAGCGGTTTGGTCGTCATTGTGCCGCTCACGTAAGCGCTGCGATACGCCGCGTCAATCTCCCGCCGCATCGCGCCTTTATCTGACAGGCCTTCACGAATCATCTAATTTCGGACCATGGAACCCGCACTCGATCTTTCTCGCCCGGTATTCGCACTCGGCGACACCATCTTCTCGCTCGGACAGATGCTCGCCGCCGGGGGCGCGCTGCTGGCGCTGATCGCGCTCGGCATCGCGATCGCGCTGAGACAGGGCGCGAAGCACCGGGCAACAGTGCTGGAGGAAAGTCGGCGCCGGACCGAGGAAGCCGAGGCACGGATGGCCGAAATCCTGAAGACGCAGTCGGAAATGCATGGCCGAATGGCCTCGATGGCGGAAATCTTCGGTTCGCGGCAAGCGGAACTCAACCAGGCGATCCACCAGCGTTTCGATTCGATGTCGAGCCGGCTCGGCCAGTCGATGACAGAAAACCAAAAATCGACGCACGAAAACCTCGCCAAGCTGCAGGAGCGGCTGGCGGTGATCGACACGGCGCAATCGAACATCCAGCAACTCGCCAGCGACGTGGTGCAGTTGCAGTCGATCCTGTCGAACAAGCAGACACGCGGCGCCTTCGGACAGGGCCGAATGGAGACAATCATCGCCGACGGGCTGCCGATGGACGCCTACTCGTTCCAGGCGACGCTTTCGAACGGCACCCGGCCGGACTGCATCATACACATGCCGAACGACGCGCCGGGGCTGGTGATCGACGCGAAGTTCCCGCTCGAAGCGTGGAACGCCATCCGCAGCGCGCCGGACGCCGCCCAGTCGGCCGAGGCGGCCAAGCAGTTCCGTCGCGACATGGAAGTCCACATCAAGGCGATTTCCGAGAAATACCTGATCGCCGGCGAAACGCAGGACACGGCCTTCCTGTTCGTGCCGTCGGAATCGATCTTTGCCGACATTCACGAACATCACGAAGCGATCATCCAGAAAGCGCACAAGGCGCGCGTGGTAATCGTGTCGCCGTCGCTGCTGATGCTGTCGATCCAGGTCGTTCAGGCGCTACTGAAAGACGCGCGCATGCGCGAACAGGCTCACCTCATCCAGGGCGAGGTTCTGCGGCTGATGGAGGACGTCGTTCGTCTCGACGACCGGGTGCGCAAGCTGCAGACGCATTTCGGACAGGCGCAGAAGGATATCGACGACATTGTCGTCTCGTCCAGCAAGGTGACGCGGCGCGGTCAGAAAATCGAGGCACTCGACTTCGACAACGAGCGGCAGGCGCCGGCAAAGCCCGTCGCCGACACATCCGGCGTCAAGACAGCGGACAGCAAGACGGGGCAGCTTCGTCTCAGGGTCGTGGATCCGGAAGACGAGTAATCTCGACCGGCGGATCGAGCACGACCGCTTCCATCGAGGCCAGCACGGCGCGGCGGATACGCGCGAGGGCGTCATCGTCCATGGAAAGCGACGTGATCAGCGGCAGGCCGGGGCGGGATGCCGTCCAACCGGCGACGTGCAATCCCTGCGCGGCCGGTTCGTATTCCAGCGCGATCGACCACGTCACGCAATCGATGGCGGCATGGTCCGCCCTGCCCGCTGCCACCGCATCGATGGAGTCGCGATGCGAGCCAGTCCACAGGATGTCGTCCCTGCCCGGCATTGTCAGCCCGAGCGCGTCGCAGTCGCGCACGACCGCGACGAAGCCGGACATGGACGCCGGCGCGTTTGCCGCCATGACCCCGGACAGCGCCTCCGGCGGCAATACCGGCTCTTCCGTTTGCGGAGGCGGCATGCCCCCGCCCGCCCCGCGGCGCACGATCACGCTGCGATAGGTGCCCGCGCCGCAACCGGCCACATCGTAGACCGGCGTGGCAACGTAGCGGACATGGCCGGCGAGAACCGTCGACAGCGGGTAGATACAGGTCTCGCCGAGCAGCAGGTCGGGCGACAGCCACAAGGCCTGCAGGTCGCCGTCGCGCGTCAGTTCGTCCGGCGCGTCGAAGCCCCCGTCCCGCAGAGCGCCGCGCAGTTTCGCCCAGCGGGCGTCTATCGCGGCTCGATGCTTCGGCCAGTCATACATGGGCAACGTGGCGATATACGGCATAGCGTTTTCTAGGCCATTGTCGTCACGGCGTCCACGGGATCAATCCTGATCGGGTTTGGCGGGAACCGCCGCGTTGCAGGCGATTTGCGGACCGGTCGGCGCACCAACCGGATGGAAGTGGCCACCTTGCGCCGGCACGAATGTCTCGCCGGTGCGCCAGGCGGGATGGACCACCGGTTCCTTTACGCGGAAGGCGAAGGCGCGGAAGATCTCCCAGTAGCTCGAAAAGACATAGCCGCCATTGCGGTACTGCCACCCGGCGCGATCTTCCCGGTACAGGGCCGGCAGTTCGTACCACGGCGCCCGCGGGCGCTTGTGGTGCACGATGTGCAGGTTGTTGTTGAGGAAGAGCAGGCCGAAAACGCCGCCCTTCTCGACGATCACCGTGCGACCATCGGGATCGTTTTCCCAGCGATGTTCGCAATAGGTGCGGATGGCGATGAGCGACAGGCCGGCATAGGCGACGGCGATGTACTGCAGCGGATGGATTCCCATCACGCCGACAACGATGACCGCCAGCACCGCGAGTCCGGCGACATGGTTGAGCCAGGCCTGGCGAACGCCACGTTCGCCGCGCCAAAGGCGGCCCGGCTCAGTGGCGTAGAAACCGGCGACCATCAGGCCGGGGCCGAGGATCAGCCGGCCGGCAAGCGTGTTGTTGACGGTCAGCATGAAACGCAGTGGCGCGCCCAGGCGGCGCCAGGTCAGCGCCGAGCGGTACCAGCTTTCCGGGTCGTCATAGGGGTCGGTCAGGCGTTCGTCATTGTGATGGGCCAGATGCATCTGCTTGAAGCGGCGGAAGGGATAGAAGACACCGAGCGGCAGGCCGACCAGAAATTCGTTTGCCGCGGCACTCCGGGTCGGATGGCCGTGCAGCGCCTCATGCTGCAAAGAAGAGTGCAGCGCGGTCGCGACCGTCATCAGGACGAGCGCCAGAAGCGGATAGTCCGGCCAGACGACGAGGCCACTGACAAACCACAGGCCATAGCAGGCAATCAGCATGGCCACGGTCGGCCATTCCAAGTCTTTCAAAAGTCGCATGTTTTTCCCCTAGCGGGAACAACATGCCTCCTGACAAACGCGAAAGATACGAGTGTTTGGTGAAATTCTTTTGAGTTTGATACACAAACATGTCATTTGTTGATTATTGTAAACAGGCCCGCTTCATCGACATGAATCCTCCGATCGACAAGCGCGACGCGTCGCGGCTGTTCCGCGAAAGGCTGGAAGACCTGCTGCGGCGTTCCGGTCTCAACCGCTCCGCCTTCGCGGCGGGTGTCGGCGTCGACCGATCGGCGCTGTCGCAGCTCCTGGCCGGCGAAGTGACGCGGTTGCCGCGCGCCGAAACGCTGATGCGCATCGCCAGAGCGCATGGCGTCAGCCTCGACTGGCTGCTCGGCCTGAGCCAGGCGGAAGACGTGACAGCGGCGATCAAGCCGGCGCTGGAAATGGAAGAGGCACCGGACGACCACGACACGGCGCTGCTGGAGAGTTGGCACGCCGAGGCGGCCGGCACCAAGATCCGCTACGTGCCGACGACGCTGCCGGACCTGCTGCGCACCGACGCGGTCATCTCCTACGAGAGCCGGGAGAACAAGCGCACGCTGGTCTCGCGGATCGACGAGGCGCAGGGCCGTATCGCCCATACGCGACGGCAGGAGACCGACATGGAAATCTGCATGCCGGTGCAGCGGCTGACCGACCTGAAGAACGGAACCGGCATCTGGACCGACCTGGCCGCGCCGGCGCGGCTTGCCCAGCTTGACCACATGGCGGCGCTGCTGGACGAACTGTACCCGTCCCTGAGGCTTTACCTTTACGATGCGCAGAGCCACTTCTCGGCGCCCTACACGGTGTTCGGGCCGAACCGGGTGGCGGTCTATATGGGCGACATGTACCTGGTGCTGAACGCCAAGGAGGCGGTCGGCGCGCTGACGCGGCACTTCGACAGCCTTATCCGGGCGGCCACCGTGCAGGCTCACGAGGTCGCCGGCTGGATCCGCGATCTGCGCAATGAAAGCTAACGGATTGCGCGGATCAGTTCGTTCGACGGAAAGCAGGTCGGCTTCATGCCGTTCTTCTGCTGCCAGTCGCCGATGGAGCGGCGGGTCTTGAAACCGGGCAGGCCGTCGGCGCCGCCGACATCGTAGCCCTTGCCTTCCAGCACGCGCTGCATCCTGGCGATATCGGAGCGCAGCATGGTGTCGGTCCTGCCCCAGCCGGCGGAAAACCGGCTGTCGCCCCACTCGATACGATCGCCGGCATGGCCGACGAAAAGGGCGTAGAGATCGCTCTCGTTATATTCCTTCAACACGTAGAAATTCGGCGTGGCGATGAAAGCCGGGCCGTGGCGGCCGGCCGGCATCAGCAGGAACCCTTCCTGCCGCGCCTCCTGGTCCGGAAACGGCTTGCCGGAAACGCGCCTGACGCCGAGCTTCTCCCAGTCGGCAATGCGCTTTCCCCGGTCCGGGCCTTCCTGCGCGCAGGAAACGGACGCCGGCACGGTTACCTCGAAGCCCCAGTCGCGGCCGGTCACCCAGCCTGACACGTGCAGATAGGCCGCGATGGATGCCAGCGTGTCGGGCACCGAGTTCCAGATATCGGGATGGCCGTTGCCATCGAAGTCGACGCCGTATTTCAGATAGGAGGACGGCAGGAATTGCGGCTGGCCGAGCGCGCCGGCCCAGGAGGACCGCATCTCGGCAGGCGATGCCAGGCCGCGTTCGACGATCGCCAGCGCGTCGAGCAGTTCCTTCCTGAACAGGTCCGGCCGCGTCGACATGAACGCCTTGGTGCCCAGCACCTGAAAGGCGTCATGAGGTATCTTCACCCGGCCGAAACCGGATTCCCGGCCCCAGATGGCAAGCACGATGCGGCCCGGCACGCCGTAGGTCCGCTCGATATCCGCCAGGGTTCTGGCGTGCTGGCGGGCGAGCCCGCGCCCGCTGGCGGTGATCGCACCGAGATTGCGCTCGTTGAAATAGTTGGCGGGCGCGGAAAATTCGGCCTGACGCATCTGGCGCGGCGGTTCTTTCGAGCCCGGCGTCACCAGACCGGGAATGCCGGTGTCGAGACGTTTTGCGCCCATCGCGCGATCGAAGGTCGCGCGGGCGATGCCGGCGCCCTTCGCCTCGGGCCAGATCGTCTGTTCCAGAAACGCCTCGTATTGCGCCTGTAGTGATTGCGCGGCGGCGGGGAAGGCGGCAAGAAAAACGGCAAGGATGGTGGCAAGACGGCGCATTCGGTTTTCCTCGATTCGGCGGAAGGGTAGCAGCGCATTGCGGAATGGGAAGGGCGCGTGTCTTTGGCGCCGCGCCTCGTTCGCGAGACCGGATTGTCAAAGATCGGAAGACGGGCGGTCGGGGGATCGCTCTGTCTAATGTATGTATGCGGTCTCCCGACCGCCCGCTCGGCATGCTCACGACATCAGTCGTCCCGGCGCTTCCCCGAGGAAAATTCCATGGGGGAACTCGCCTGACCGGCAAAAGTACGCATCTGTTGCCCGCTTCCCTGAAGCGGATGCGCTCGGTTCCGGTCACGCTCGGCTGCCGCTGCTGCTACCCCGCCGGGAACGGAGCACGGATCGCCACGCGCAGGACCGATATGCCTCCCTGGTTTCGGGACATTTGGGCGACATGCGTCCAGCCGGACCCTATCCGCGCCACCTCAGCGCGGACACCAGGCACCGTCCCTCTCCCCTGATACCGGTGCGCATCCGGGCTTCCGCGAGAGGGCACAGAGGATGATACGGGAGGCGGAAAGACGGTGGACAAGTTTCCGGGAAAAAAGAACCCGCCTACCCCGCCATTGCCGACCAGCCGCCCCAGACCAGGCGCAGGGCGGCGAATGTGACCAGCCAGCGGAAGACCGTGCGGAAGGCAGTTTCGGAGACGTGGAGCGTGGCGCGCTTGCCGAGCCAGGCGCCGGCGAAACCGGCGAGCGTCGCCAGCACGATATGCGGGACGTAATCCTGGTAGCGAAAGCCGACAAGGACGTAACTCGTCATCTTCATCACGTCGAGCGAGATCATGCAGGCGGCGAGCGTGCCGGTGATCTGCATCTTCTTCAGGTTCGTGCGCAAGATGAAGGGCTGCAGGATGCCGCCGACGCCGAACATCGTGCCGACAAAGGAGTGCACCACGCCGACATAGAAGAAGGGGTGTTTCAGCTTCACGCGGCTGGCGGATTTCGGCAGCCAGATCAGGACCAGCAGGGTCATGCCCAGCAGCATCGAGATCAGCGCGTCGGACAAGGCGACAAAGGCTTTCGCGCCGAAATAGACGCCGAACAGGCAGCCGAAAACGAAGGTGGCGACGATGCGCCACTGGATGTCCTTCCAGAACAGGCCGATGCGGGCGAGGAGCGAGCCGACGGCGAAGGCCGACTGCAGAGGTACGGCGGCCGAGACCGGCAGCACGGCCAGCGAACTGATCAGGGTGACATAGACGCCGCCGGTGGCGAAGGCCGCGTTGACGAAGGCCGCAACGAAGCTGCCGAGCGTGATGACGATAAGTGGCAGGTCCATATTTTCGTGCCGGCGGTCAGCTGTAGACGTCGAGCATGCGGCGAATTTCCGGCAAGGCGAAATCGGCCGTCCTACGGCCCTCCTCGATGGTATTCGCCGCATGCTCGAAATCGAGAATGCCCATGTCGCCGAGACGCGGCACCAGCAACGCATGCGGCGGCTCGCCGGCGAGGCGCGAACGGGTGATGCGGTCCTGCATGATGTTGATCGAATTGGCGAGGATGTCGAAATAGCCCGGCACATGTTCGCCGCTGCCGAGATATTTCGAAAGCGTCTCCACGATCGTCGGACGCCAACTTTCCGGCAGGTTGCCAAGCGCCTTTTCGATCACGTCGGCCCGGGTATCGGCGCCCGTCTTCGCCGACTCGACCCGGCGGCGGCCGATCAGCTCGCCGTTCAGGTTGACGGCGATGACGAAGTCGGCGCCAAGCGCCCGGCAGACCGAGACCGGAACCGGATTGACGAGACCGCCATCGACAAACCAGGCGCCGCCGATCTTCACAGGCGCCAAGATGCCAGGCAGCGCGACCGAGGCGCGCACGGCGCGGTCCACCGGGCCCGTCTCGAACCATTCCTCAAGGCCGGTGCCGTAGTCAGTGGCCACGGCGGCGAAGCGCTTGCCGAGATCCTCGATGTTGCCGCCGATGCCGAGTTCCTTGAAGAAATGGGTGACGAAGTCGGTCGAGATCAGGCCGCCGCCGGCAAAGGACAGGTCGATCTTGCCGACGACCTGGCGCCAGGCGAAACTTTCGGCCCAGCGCTTCAGTTCGGCCAGGCGGCCCGCCGCATAGGCCGCGCCGACAAAGGCGCCCATCGAACAGCCGCAGACGATGTCGGGCCGGATGCCTTCTTCTTCCAGCACTTCGATGACGCCAATATGCGACCAGCCGCGCGCCGCGCCGCTGCCGAGCGCAAGGCCGATTACGGGTTTGGACATGGTTCTGATCCAAGTTTGCGGAGGTTAAAGCATGCCCATTCCAGGTCTGCACGCGGCAATTCGATCACGCCTTATTTCCGCAACAGAATCCGCAGGTCATGGATGGCAAATCCAGTGGTTCCGCCGACAGCTTCGGCAAACAGGAATCCGACCGTGTTCTCGCCTTCCTTTAACAAGCCTTGCGGCAGTTCGATCGTGACAATGCGTTCCTGCAGGTCGGAGACGATTTCCGGCGGGAGCGGAATTTCCGTTCCGTTGACAGTCATCACCGTTTCCTCAACCGCGTCGATGTCGAATCCGTTGACGACGATGGCCGCCGATGTGACGCCGTCCAGCGGGAGATCGACCGAAACCTCCTCATAGGCGCCCGGCTTTCTTGGCCGCAACTCTATCGGCGCGTGGATCAGCCGGACGACCTCGCCACCGGGGCCGGCTGCACTTTCCCGGCCCATGAGCACATCGGCATCCAGCAGGAAGAAATCAACGGCGTTGTCGAAGAAGATCGCGCGCTTCTGGTTTTCCGAGAGAAAATCGGCGGATTCCACCGCATCGATGGCCATTCCGACGGCATCCGGCCATACCATCTGATCGGTTCCGAAAAGGATCCGGTTTCCGAGCCGGGCCTGGATCAGGCGTTCGAGATAAGCGTGAAAATCCGGCCTGGTCATCAACCAGTCGATCGCGGAAATGTCCACATAGACCTGCTGATACTGCATCATGAGCGCTATCGTCTCTTCCAGGTAAGGATAGCCGCCGTGGGCGACGTAGAGCCGGAGATGCGGATATTTAACGAGCACGTCCTCCAACAGAAGCGGATTGCCGAGCCGCATGCGAAAATCCGGATCGCCGCGATAGGGCGACATGGGCGGGCCAAATCCGGAATGGAAACTGACCGGTATTCCAAGTTCGGCTGCAAGAGCGAAGTAGGGATCGAGACGCGGATCGTCCGGCGCGAGGCCGGCGTACTGGGCGGAGATCTCGCCCATAAGCCCAAGCCGGTCTGATTCGTACAGGGCGCGCAATTCTTCGAGCTCGGGATATCCAGTGCGCCGCTGATAGACCGGAGTCGTGAAGCGGGGAAACTCGATGCCGCCGACGAACTTGCCCGGCGCGCGGTCGAGCCACTTCCCGACGGTCGGCAGCTCGCCGGAGCCGACCGCGAGCACGATATTGTGCCGTTCCATTTCCGCGAGATAGGCGTCAATGGCCTCCTCGTCGGTACGTGCTTCCGGAACAGCATGAGAGATCAGATTCGGCTCGGGCGGGTCGCCGTACTTGTTCCACTGATACATGTGCATATGCGCGTCGATGACCGGCCGCGGCCCGCCGGAACGCATCGGAACCGGAAGACGACCGGTCACCATCAGGATCGCAACGACCGCCAATCCGCCCAAGACGAGCAATCCCGCAAGAGCCACACCGGCACGTTTCGAAGCCAAGATACCCATTGTCACCCCTCTGCCTCGAGTGACGTCGCCGCGTTCCGACGCCTCCTCCTGTTGCGAGGATAACGCAGCGGCCTCACATGCAATTGACAGGTATCAATATGCCGCGACGGAGGGCGGTCAGAAACTCGTCCGTGACCGCAGCGCCGCCGACAGCGTGCCCTCGTCGAGATAGTCGAGTTCGCCGCCGACGGGAACGCCATGGGCAAGACGGGTGATCTTCACGTCGAAACCGGACAGCTGGTCGGTGATGTAATGGGCCGTGGTCTGGCCCTCGACGGTGGCGTTGACGGCGAGGATCAGTTCGGCGACGCCGCCTTGCGACACACGGTCGACCAGTGTCCTGATGTTGAGATCGTCCGGACCGACGCCGTCGAGCGGCGACAGCGTGCCGCCGAGTACATGGTACTTCGCGTTCATCGCGCCGGCGCGCTCCAGCGCCCAGAGGTCGGAGACGTCCTCGACCACGATCAGGGTGGAGCCGTCGCGGCGCGGATCGGAGCAGATCGAGCAGGGATCGACGGTGTCGACATTGCCGCAGACCGAGCACTCGGTGACCTTGTCGACGGCGTCGCCGAGGGCGGCAGCGAGCGGCGCCATCAGCTGGTCCTTCTTCTTTATCATGTGCAGGGCGGCGCGGCGCGCCGAACGGGGCCCGAGCCCCGGCACCTTGGCCAGGAGCTGGATCAGCTTCTCGATTTCCGGACCGGCGATTCTCTTCGTGGACATGGGCCAGATGTATGGGTTTCGGGCGAAGCGGAAAAGGAAAAACGTCATCGTGACAAGAATCGGGTGGCAGTCAAAGCCCCGCCTTGGCAAGGTCCGCGCGTTCACACGGAAACGACAATGCCCCCCACACGCACATCGATGACGCCAGCCGAATGGGCGATGCTGATCGCGCTTTCACTTCTGTGGGGCGGCTCGTTCTTCTTCAACGGCATGGCGGTGAAGGAATTGCCGCCGCTGACCATCGTGTTTTCACGGGTCGCGCTGGCGGCGGCGACGCTGCACCTCGTCATGGCGGCGACCGGCAGGCGGCTTCCGGGGAGCAGGGAAATCTGGCTCGCCTTTGCCGGGATGGGCGTGCTGAACAATGTCATCCCGTTCACGCTGATCGTCTGGGGCCAGAGCCAGATCGCCTCCGGCGTCGCCTCGATCCTGAACGCGACGACGCCGCTGTTCACAGTGCTGGTGGCGCATGGCTTCACCGCCGACGAGAGGCTGACGCCGCTGCGCATCGCGGGCGTCATCGCCGGTTTTTCCGGCGTGGCGGTGATGATCGGCGGCGGGACGATCCTCGACGACGTGCCGGTTGCGGCCTATGCGGCGTGTCTTGGCGCGGCGCTGTCCTACGGTTTTTCCAGCGTCTATGGGCGGCGGTTCCGTGCGCTCGGCGTCGCGCCGCTGAGCGTGGCGACCGGCCAGCTGACCATGTCGAGCCTGATGCTGCTGCCGCTGATGCTGGCCACGGACAGGCCGTGGACGCTCGCCCTGCCCGGCCTCGACACGACCCTGGCGCTGGTCGGGCTTGCGACCGTCTCGACGGCGCTGGCCTATATATTGTTCTTCCGCATTCTCGCCGGCGCGGGCGCGACGAACATCTCGCTCGTCACCTTCCTGATCCCTCCAAGCGCGATCCTGCTCGGAATCGCCTTTCTCGGCGAGGTGCTGCTGCCGCGCCATGTCGCCGGCATGGCGCTGATCGGCCTCGGCCTGGCGCTGGTCGACGGGCGGCTGATGCGGCATATGCCTTTCGGCAAAAGGGCCGGCACCTGAAAATCAAAGGCCCCTGCCGCCATGATGGCAGCAGGGGCGGATTTGCGTCCCTGAGTTATGGAAAGACCAGTGGCTTAGCGACGGCCCCCGCCGCCATTACCGCCACCGTTTCCGCCGCCGCCATTGCCGCCTCCATTGCCGCCGCCTCCGTTGCCGGAACCGCCGCCCATGCCGGACGAGCCCGCGTCAACCGAACCGCCCTGATCGACATCGATGGTGTCCGGGCGGCTTTGGCGCATGAAGGCCGTTAGATCGAACGGCTTGCCGCCGCCCGCATCCACGGAACTGCCGAAAGGCTCGTCTCCCGCACTGTCGAGGCTGTCGATGCGCGCGTCATGAATGCCGGTCGGATCGAGAGCCGTTCCTTCACCCCACCTGGAATTGTGGTCGGCAAACGCAGCACCGGAGCCGGCAACAAAAAGGGCGAGAGCGAGAGTGAGTTTCTTCTTCATTTCAGTTTCCTCAGGTTGTTGTAGGTGTTCGCTACATCCACGACCGTTTATATAAAATATGGCCGATATGGGACGGGTAACCGGCGAGGAAATGCCAAAAAGTTAACGCCCGCGCGATGGCGGGCGAATGACAGGAACCTGTCAGGCAGGTGTCAGTTTGACGGAGTTTCCGCCCCTCAGAAGGGCAGTTTCATGCCCGGGGGAAGAGGGAGGCCGGCGGTCATTTCCTTGGTCTTCTCGGCGATCATCGCCTCGACCTTGGCCTTGGCGTCGTTGTGGGCGGCGAGGACCAGATCTTCCAGGATCTCGACATCGTCCTCCTTGAACATGGAAGGATCGATCTTCAGGCTTTGCATCGCACCCTTGCCGGTGAGGGTGACGGTAACCATGCCGCCGCCGGCGGTGCCCTGGCAGGTCATGGTTTCCATCTCCGCCTGCATGGCCTGCATCTTTTCCTGCATTTCCTTGGCCTTGCTCATCAGGCCCATGATGTCACGCATGTCACTGCTCCTATAGGTCGTCGGCCTCGTCGGGGTCGAATGGAACGCCCTGATCGCCGACTTCGTCCTCGGCGATATCGGCATCCGTTTCGGATTCGGCAAGGCGAACGTCGATGATTTTCGCCCCGGGAAAGGCCGCCAGGATGGCCGCGACCTCCGGATCGCGGCTTGCATCTGCGACGGCCATGTCACGGCGCTCGGTCTCCATCTCGTCGAGAGTCCGGCCGCCCGGTTCACGCGAAAGCGAAACGATCCAGCGCGTGCCGGTCCAGTCCAGCAGCTTGCGCGACAGGTCGCCGAGCAGCGTGCGCGGCGCGTCCTCCGTCAGCGAGACGGCAAGTTTGCCCGGCTCGATGGAGACGGGGCGCATGCATTTGCGGATGTTGACCTTCATCAGCGGGTCGCGGTGCCGGTCGGCGAGATCGGCGAGATCCTGCATGGTATAGATCGGCACGGAGGGCGGCGCGGGTTCCGGTTCGGGCTGCGGCGGCGCCTGGTGGCGGACCGGTTCCGGTTCGGAGGAGACGAGCCGCATGGCCTGCGCGCCGCCGCCAGCGCTTGCCGTCGGGGCGGGCGAATAGTCTTGCGGCGCGACCGGCGCGGAGGATTGGGCGACGGCATGCGCGCCGTTGCCATTGCCGTTGCCGGACGGGGCAGAGGCCCCGGACCCGGAGGAAAGCGCCGGACGCGACGGTTCGCCGGACGGCGCCTCGTCGAGCGCCTTCAGCGCCTCGTCGAGCGTCGGCAGCGTCGCGGCATGGGCAAGGCGGATCAGCACCATCTCGGCGGCAGCGACAGGGCGCGAGGACAGTTCCGCCTCGGGAATGCCCTTGAGCAGCATCTGCCAGGCGCGCGACAGCACCTTGACCGGCAGCTGTCTGGCGAAGGCCAGGCCGCGGGTGCGCTCGTCGGGCGTCAGCGAGGGATCGTTCTCGGCGGCTTCCGGCACGAAACGCAGGCGCGTGACCAGATGGGTGAAATCGGCGAGGTCGGTCAAGACGACGGCCGGATCGGCGCCGACATCGTATTGCGCGCGGAACTCGTCGAGCGCCTCGGCGATGCGGCCGGCCATCAGGTGCTCGAACAGGTCGATGACGCGGGCGCGGTCGGCCAGACCGAGCATGGATCGCACGGCCTCGGCGTTGACCGCGCCGGAGCCGTGGGCGATCGCCTGGTCGAGGATCGACAGGGAATCGCGCACGGAGCCTTCCGCCGCGCGGGCGATCATGGCGAGCGCCTCCTCATCGGCCTCAACGGCTTCGAGGCTGGCGATCTTCTTGAGGTGCTGGGCGAGTTCGGCGGTCTCGATGCGGCGCAGGTCGAAGCGCTGGCAGCGCGACAGAACCGTGATCGGAACCTTGCGGATCTCGGTCGTCGCGAAGATGAACTTCACATGCTCAGGCGGCTCCTCGAGCGTCTTCAGCAGGCCGTTGAAGGCCTGGGTGGAGAGCATGTGGACTTCGTCGATGATGTAGACCTTGTAGCGCGCCGAGACCGGGCGGTAGCGGACCTGCTCGATGATCTCGCGGATGTCGTCGATGCCGGTGTGCGAGGCGGCGTCCATCTCGATCACGTCGACATGGCGGCCTTCCATGATGGCCTCGCAATGCTCGCCCGGCTCGGCGAGCTCGATCTGCGGCTGATCGGCAGTGTCCGTCCTGTAGTTGAGCGCGCGGGCGAGGATGCGCGCCGTCGTCGTCTTGCCGACACCGCGCACGCCGGTCAGCATCCATGCCTGGGCGATGCGGCCGGCGGAAAAGGCGTTTTTCAGCGTGCGCACCATCGGCTCCTGGCCGATCAGGTCGGAGAAATCGCGCGGACGGTATTTGCGCGCGAGCACGCGATAGGGTGTGGCCGGTGCGGGGGTGTCGCTCATCACTCCTGTCTAAAGCGATTCAGCGTGAAGCGAAAGCGCCCGCACGACCGATTGGCACATCAAAGAGAGAGGAAAGAGGGTGGGAGGCTGGCACGGTGACCCGTGCCGTGGCTCGTTAGGGCTGCTTCCTTCCGGACCTGACCCGGTTGGCGAGTGGCTCGTCCACCACCAACCTCCCATCCGCGATATCGTATTTCGCGCAAGCAAAAGCAAGTCGCCAGACAAGAAAAAACTGCTAGAGTTACGTCATGGAAGATTTCAGCCTCGATCCGGCGCTTGCCGCCGACACCTTTCCCGTCGCCGATCTGGGCCTGTGCCGGCTCCTGCTGATGAACGACAGCCGCTTTCCCTGGCTTATCCTCGTGCCGCAGCGCGCGAAGATGGTGGAAATGCACGACCTGTCGCCGCTCGACCAGACGATGCTGACCTTCGAGACCGTAACCGTGTCGGAAAACCTGAAGGCGGCCACCGGCTGCCACAAGGTTAACATCGCCGCGCTGGGCAACCAGGTGCGGCAACTGCACCTGCACGTCATCGCCCGGCATACGGACGACGCGGCCTGGCCGAATCCCGTCTGGGGATCGGGAAAAGCCGTGCCCTACGACAAGGCGGCGGCCGAGCAGTTCATCGCCAAATTCACCGCCAGCTTCCAGGAACACACCTAGCCGCACGGCCCGCCTTCTGGCACAAACGCATGCGCAAGCGTGAAATGCGAAGGGAGGTATCCGCATGACCATCCGCCTGGCCGGCGCGCCGTATCCCGATCCGTCGAGCGAAACCGGCTTTGCGGGAAACCGGCTGGAACGGCGCTCGGAAAAGCGCGATGCGGACTCGACGCGCAGGGCGCTGCAGGACGACCGGGCGCATCTCTACCTGCTGGCCGACAACCGCGTGCTGCTGAAGCATGACGAGGAGATCTTCGACCCGCTGTTCGCCCGCAGCGAGATCATCGATCTCGATGTCGATCTCGACGAATCCGTGCTGCTCGGCTTCGAGGCGGACGAGACGCCGGTGCTGGCGGCGTGGACGGGCGTCGACAAGGAGCACCTGCCGCACCACCTCAAGGCGATCGACCTTCGCTCGGTCTATGTGCAGGGACTGGTGCCGCCGGACAAGCTCGGCGCGATCGCCCAGGCCGCGGCGCTCGTCTCGTGGAACCGCTCGCACCGGTTCTGCGCGCGCTGCGGGCACCAGAGCGAGATCACCGACGGCGGTTACAAGCGCATCTGCCCGAATTGCGAGACGATGCATTTCCCGCGCACCGATCCGGTCGTCATCATGCTGGCCGTCACACCGGACAACGGCTCTTGCCTGCTCGGCCGCGGAGCCCATTTCAACGAGGACATGTATTCCTGCCTCGCCGGCTTCGTGGAGCCGGGCGAGACGATCGAGAACGCGGTACGGCGCGAAACGGAGGAAGAGTCCGGCATCAGGGTCGGCAAGGTCGCGTACTACGCCAGCCAGCCCTGGCCGTTTCCGCACACGCTGATGATCGGCTGCCATGCGGAAGCCGAGACGACGGAGATCAAGATCGACGAGGAGCTGGAAGACTGCCGGTGGTTTACCCGCGCCGAGGTGCGAAAGATGCTCGACAAGTCGCACCCGGACGGTTTGTGGACGCCGCCGGAAGGCGCGATCGCCGCCCATCTGATCCGCGCCTGGGCCGAACAGGAGGAATGACGCGATGCTGACGGAAGGCTGGGAAAAGAACGTGCTCGATTTCTGGTTCGGCGAACTGACGCCGGAACAGTGGTACACGAAGGACGATGCGCTCGACCGGACGATCACCGAGCGTTTCGGCGCGTTGCACGACACCTTGATCGCGGCGAACCTAGCCGACCTGTCGGCGACGCGCGAGACGGCGCTGGCAGCGATCATCGTGCTCGACCAGTTCGCACGCAACATGTTCCGCGACTCGCCGAAGAGCTTTTCCGGCGACGCCAAGGCGCGCGCGCTTTCCAACACCGCGCTGGAAGCCGGTTTCGATGCCGGGATGACAGACGACGAGAAGCAGTTTCTCTACATGCCGTTCATGCATTCGGAGACACTCGCCGACCAGGACCGCTCGGTGGCGCTGTTCGAGAAGCTCGGCCGCGAGGAAGCGCTGAAATACGCCAAGCTGCATCGAGACCCGATCAAGGCGTTCGGCCAGTTTCCGCACCGCAACGCCGTTGTCGGCCGGCCGACCTCGCCTGCGGAACAGGCGTGGATCAACGAACATGGCGGCTTTTGAACAAGGATATCAGAGCGACGTTTACGTTTACGTCAAAATAACTTGCATCGCCATCATGCGCGAAATATGTCAGCCTCAGCATGATGGAAAAAGCGGCAAGCGGCGCCCTGGGAGGGCGCGCCGCGCGAACGCCGCAAGGCGCTCCGGGAGGAACTGAATGGCAAAAGCAGCAACCAAAACGTCGCCCTACGCGGCAAAGCCGTGGCTGAAATCGTACCCGGCAAACACTCCGGCGGAAATGGACAAGATCGCCTACGGGTCGCTTGCCGACATGGCCGACAAGTGCTGCGCCAAGTATGCCGACCGGGCCGCCTATAGCTGCATGGGCAAGTCGATGACCTACGCGGAACTCGACGCGGCTTCCAATGCGTTCGGCGCCTACCTGCAGTCTCTAGGGCTGGAGAAAGGCGACCGCGTCGCGCTGATGATGCCGAACATCCTGCAATACCCGGTGGCGCTCTACGGCGTGCTGCGCGCGGGGATGACGGTGGTCAACGTCAATCCGCTCTACACACCGCGCGAACTCGAACACCAGCTCAAGGATTCCGGGGCCAAGGCGATCGTGATCCTGGAGAATTTCGCCCATACTCTGCAGCAGGTCCTGGCCAAGACCGGCGTCAAGCACACGGTCGTCGCGTCGATGGGCGACCTGATGGGGCTGAAGGGCCACATCGTCAATTTCGTCGTGCGCAAGGTGAAGAAGATGGTGCCGGCGTGGTCCCTACCCGGCCATGCGTCGTTCAAGTCGGCGCTCGCTTCCGGGCGCGGCAAGGCGCTTCGCCCCGTCGAGCTCAATCACGAGGACATCGCCTTCCTGCAATATACCGGCGGGACGACCGGCGTTTCCAAGGGCGCGACCCTGACGCACGGCAACGTGCTGGCCAACGTGCAGCAGAACACGCACTGGGTGGAAGTCGCCTATGCGGCGCGCGGCAAGCCCGAGCAGATCACCTATATGTGCGCGCTGCCGCTCTACCACATCTTCGCGCTGACGGTGAATTCGATCTGCGGCATGGACCAGGGCGGGCACAATGTGCTGATCCCCAACCCGCGCGACATCCCGGCCTTCGTGAAGGAGATGGAGAAGTACGACTGGAACTTCTTCGCCGGTCTCAACACGCTGTTCAACGCGCTGCTCAACAACGAGGATTTCCGCAAGCTGGATTTCAGCCATGTGCGCCTCGTCATGGGCGGCGGCATGGCCGTCCAGAGGCCGGTCGCCGACCGCTGGCGGGAAGTCACGGGCACCATCATATACGAGGGCTACGGCCTGTCGGAGACCGCGCCGGTGGCGACGGCCAACCGTTTCGACTCACCGGAATTCACCGGCACGATCGGCCTGCCGATGCCATCGACCGACATCGCGATCCGCGACGAGGACGGCAACGACCTGCCGCTCGGCGAGGTGGGCGAGATCTGCATCCGCGGGCCGCAGGTGATGGCGGGCTACTGGAACCGGCCGGACGAGACCGCCATGGTGATGACCGAGGACGGTTTCTTCCGCTCCGGCGACATGGGTTTCATGGACGAGGCCGGGCGCACCAAGATCGTCGACCGCAAGAAGGACATGATCCTGGTCTCCGGTTTCAACGTCTATCCAAACGAGGTGGAGGAAGTCGCCGCCTCGCATCCGGGCATCATCGAGGCCGCGGCCATCGGCGTGGCTGACGAGAAGTCCGGCGAGGTGGTCAAGCTGTTCGTGGTACGCAAGGACGAGAGCATCACGGAGGAGGTCGTCAAGGCGCATTGCGCCGAGAACCTGACCAACTACAAGCGGCCTCGCTATATCGAGTTCCGCGACGAGTTGCCGAAGACGAATGTCGGCAAAATCCTGCGGCGGGAACTGCGCTAGCAGCGACACAGCAAAAAGCCCCGGCAAGGACCGGGGCTTTTTCTTTCAAGGCCGCGTGGCCGTCAGGCGTACCAGTTGCCCATCTTGACCTCGACCGCGTCGCCGACGAGCGTGGCGAACTGCGCTGGATCCTGCGTGCCGCCGTCGCGGCCGCGATAGTGATAGGGATAGACATAGGCCGGCTTGAATTCCTTCACCGCCGACGCCGCCTGCTCCACATCCATAGTGAAGGGCAGGTTCATGCACACGAAGGCAAGGTCGATGTCCTTGAGCGCGCGCATCTCCGGAATGTCCTCCGTATCGCCCGAGACATAAACCCGGAAGCCCTCGAAACCGAGGACATAACCGTTGTCGCGCCCCTGGGGGTGGAAGTTCTTGCGGTCCTCGGTGAGGTTGTAGGCGGGTATCGCGTCGATGGCGACACCGTTGAACTCGGTGGACTCGCCGTTGGCGATCGCTGACGACTTCGCCTTGAGCGCTTCCGGCATCATTTCGTGGACGGCGGGATTGGCGATCAGCACGGTCCCGTCCGCGACGAGCGCGGCAAGCGTCTCGGCATTGTAGTGATCGCCGTGCTCGTGAGTGATCAGGATCAGATCGGGCGCGGGAAATCCGGAATAGGCCGCCGCATCGCCGACGGGATCGACATAGATCGTGCCGGACGGCGTCTCGAGGACGACGGAGGCATGAGAAACGGGGTGAACGGCGATGTCTCCGGCCTCGCTGGCAAAGACATCGGCGGGCTCGCCGGCAGCACGGGCAGCGAAAGGCAGGAAGGTGATCGTGCCGGCGGCAGCCGCGGCGGTGCAGAAATGGCGTCGTGTGAGTTGCATGATAAGCCTCCGAGATTTTTTACGCCGCAGGGCAAATAGGGCCGGTTGCGCCCATTTCAATTCGTCCGGCCGCGCGGGATCATGGATCGCCGGCGCGGGGCTGCCGCTGCCGGGCCTGTCCGCGAAGTGCACCGCCGATCAGGAAGACGTCGAGGCAAAGACCTACCGTACCGGGATTCCCTGCCGCAGAGCCGCCTGCCGGCCGGCATCGCGGGCCGGCATCGAACCATCCCTGGCGATTCCGTAATAGGCGGCGATCTCCTCCTCGGTCAGGCCGAGATCGAGAAGCGTTTCCCATGCCTTGCGGCGCAAATCCGCCAAGGCGGAACGCACGTCGCCGGACTCGCAATGTTCGGCCTGGGAATGCAATCGGGGAGTGCTCTGCATAACATCCTCCTTTGCCTGCGGGTGATGCGCGCCATCCTCCTCCCGCTACATCGCCCAGATGCCAATTGGATGAAAAAACCAAGGCAGAAACAAGTCATCGTGCCCCTGCGGGCGAATTAACTACAAGATATTGCAGTTCCGGTGGATAACCCGCCGCGCGCCAGACGTGCTTTCCCGCCTTCCGGGATTTCCGTCAGAACGCAGTAATCACGGGGATTCCGGTCGCCGTGGACGTCTCCATGCCCGTGAGCACGCCGATCGACTGTTCCAGCGTGATGCGGCTGCCGATCATCCTTTCCGGCTGCAGGCGGCCCGATTCGATCAGGTTGAAGGCCGCGTCATAGCGGAACGCCTGGATGCCGTGCGAGCCGTGGATCTCCAGTTCCAGCGCGATGACGCGCGCCATCGGCGCCGGCGGATTGTGATGGTCGCCAAGCAGCAGGCCAACCTGGACATGGCGGCCGCGCGGCCGCAGGCAATTCACCGAATTGGCGAAGGTCGCCGAATGGCCGAGCGCGTCGAGCGACAGATGCGCACCGCCGCCCGTTGCCTCGCGCACGGCCTTCACCGGATCGTCGCGCGAAGCATTGACCAGCACTTCGGCGCCGAGCGCCCCGGCCAGTTGCAGCTTGTCGTCGGTGACATCGACGGCGACGACGCGGGCGCCCGCCGCCGAGGCGATCATGATCGCCGACAGGCCGGCGCCGCCGCAACCATGCACGGCGACCCATTCGCCGGCGGCAACGCGGCCCTTGTCGACGACGGCGCGAAACGACGTCACGAAACGGCAGCCGAGGCTGGCCGCCGTCTCGTAGGCCATCGATTCCGGCAGGCGGACGAGGTTCTGGTCGGCATAGCGCAGAGCGACGAATTCGGCGAAGGAGCCCCAGCCGGAAAAGCCCGGCTGGTACTGGCCAGGGCAGACCTGCTGGTTGCCCGAGGCGCATTCGGCGCAATGACCGCACCCGGCAACGAAGGGGATGGTGACGCGGTCGCCTTCCCTCCAGCGCCGCACGTCGCGGCCCTTGGCGACGATGACGCCGGCCAGTTCGTGGCCCGGCACATGCGGCAGGCGGACATCCGGGTCGTGGCCCATCCAGCCATGCCAGTCGGAGCGGCAGACACCGGTCGCCTCAACCTTGACGACGACGCCGTCGGTCCCGGGCTCCGGATCCGGCACCGTCCGCAGTTCGGGCCGCTTGCCGAATTCCTCGAAGACCACAGCGCGCATCGCGTTCCCCTCCTGGCGTTTGCCGAAATTCCATAGACCGGGCGCGCACCGAAGGGAATTGCCCATTTGCCGGGGCGTCTTGCATTCCGGCCGGACAGGCTTTTTAACTTCCTCGTCCCGCGTCCCGTACCGAAAGGGAGTTCCCTGCCATGCCGACGAGAACCGAAGCCGTCGCCGCGTTGAAGCGCCATGCCGAGACGGAGGCGCCCACCGACATGCGCGCCGCCTTCGCCGAGGACGCGGAGCGGTTTTCGACGCATCACGCGCGGCTGGACGACATGCTGCTCGACTGGTCGAAATGCCGGGTCAACGAGACGACGCTGTCGCTGCTGATGGAACTGGCGCGCGCCTGCGACGTGGCGGGGCGGCGCGAAGCGATGTTCTCGGGCGAGAAGATCAACACGACGGAGGACCGCGCGGTCCTGCACACGGCGCTGCGCAACCGGTCCAACACGCCGGTGATCGTCAACGGCGCAGACGTGATGCCGGAGGTCAACGCGGTGCTGGCGGCGATGGCCGATTTCAGCCACGCGATCCGCGGCGGCACGCTGAAGGGGGCGACGGGCAAGGCGATCACCGACGTCGTCAATATCGGCATCGGCGGCTCGGATCTCGGGCCGGCAATGGCGGTGCTGGCGCTCGCGCCCTACCATGACGGGCCGCGCGGCCATTTCGTCTCCAATGTCGACGGCGCACATATCGCCGACACGCTTGCCGGGCTCGATGCGGAAACGACGCTGTTCATCATCGCCTCGAAGACGTTCACCACCATCGAGACCATGACAAACGCGCAGACGGCACGGGCATGGCTGGTCGATGCGCTTGGCGAGGATGCCGTCGGCAAGCATTTCTGCGCAGTCTCCACCGCGCTCGAGAAGGTCGCCGCGTTCGGCATCGCCGAGGAACGCACCTTCGGCTTCTGGGACTGGGTCGGCGGACGCTACTCCCTGTGGAGCGCGATCGGCCTGCCGATCATGCTCGCCGTCGGGCCGGAGAATTTCGGCCGGCTGCTGGAAGGCGCGCATGCCATCGACACGCATTTCCGCACCGCGCCCGTGCGCGAAAACCTGCCGATGATGCTCGGCCTGATCGGCTACTGGCATCGCGAGATCTGCGGCTATCCCTCGCGCGCGGTAATTCCCTACGACCAGCGGCTCGCCCGCCTGCCCGCCTATCTGCAGCAGCTCGACATGGAATCGAACGGCAAGGGCGTGACGCTGTCGGGCGACGCGGTCGATGGCGTGTCCGGCCCGATCGTCTGGGGCGAGCCGGGCACGAACGGCCAGCACGCCTTCTTCCAGCTGCTGCACCAGGGCACGGACATCGTGCCGGTGGAATTCATGATCGCCGCCAACGGCCACGAGCCGGGGCTGCGCCACCACCACGAATTGCTGATCGCCAACTGCCTGGCGCAATCGGAAGCGCTGATGAAGGGCCGCACCCACGAAGAGGCGCGGAACCAGCTTCTCGCCAAGGGCGTTGGCGGGATCGAGGCCGCGGAACTGGCGCCGCACCGGGTCTTCGCCGGCAACCGGCCGTCGGTCACCATCGCCTATGACAGGCTCGATCCCCATACGCTCGGCCGCATCATCGCGCTTTACGAGCACCGGGTATTCGTCGAGGCGCAGCTGTTCGGGATCAACGCCTTCGACCAGTGGGGCGTGGAACTGGGCAAGGAACTGGCCACCGCGCTGCTGCCGGTCGTCGAGACCGGCGAAGGAGCGGACCGGCGCGACGGCTCGACGGCCGCGCTCGTCGCCCATATGCGCGGCCTCGCCGGCCGGTAGGACCGGGGTTCAGTTCCACTATCCGGGAGGATTCAAGCCGTTTCGCCATGCCTCTTGCGGCCTCCCCCGCCTTGTCCTAACGCTTGAGCCGAGGAGACCGACATGACGACCGACCGCAAGACGACACTGCGCAGCCAGCAATGGTTCGACAATCCCGACAATCCGGGCATGACCGCGCTCTACCTGGAGCGTTATCTCAATTTCGGACTGACCCGGGAGGAATTGCAGTCGGGCAAGCCGATCATCGGCATCGCGCAGACCGGCTCGGACCTGTCGCCCTGCAACCGGCACCATGTGGAACTGGCCAAGCGCGTGCGCGCGGGCATCGAGGCGGCCGGCGGCATCCCGTTCGAGTTTCCCTGCCACCCGATCCAGGAAACCGGCAAGCGGCCGACCGCATCGCTCGACCGCAACCTCGCCTATCTCTCGCTCGTCGAGGTGCTCTACGGCTACCCGCTCGACGGCGTGGTGCTGACCATCGGCTGCGACAAGACAACACCGGCGCTGCTGATGGCGGCGGCGACCGTCAACATCCCGGCCATCGCGCTGTCGGTCGGGCCGATGCTGAACGGCTGGCACCGCGGCGAGCGAACCGGCTCGGGCACCATCGTGTGGAAGTCGCGCGAGCGGCTGGCCGCGGGCGAAATCGACTATGACGAGTTCATGGACATTGTCGCCTCATCGGCGCCGTCGGTCGGCTATTGCAACACGATGGGCACAGCGACGACGATGAATTCGCTGGCCGAGGCGCTCGGCATGCAATTGCCCGGCTCGGCGGCGATCCCCGCGCCCTATCGCGAGCGCGGCCAGATTTCCCACGAGACCGGGAAGCGTATCGTCGAGATGGTGCATGAAGACCTGAAGCCGTCGGACATCATGACACGCGAAGCGTTCGAGAACGCCATCGTCGTCAATTCGGCCATCGGCGGATCGACCAATGCGCCGATCCACCTGAACGCCATCGCGCGGCACCTGGGCGTAAAGCTCGACAATGACGACTGGCAGGCGGTCGGCCACAAGATCCCGCTGCTCGTCAACCTGCAGCCAGCCGGCGACTATCTTGGCGAGGACTTCTGCCACGCGGGCGGCGTGCCCGCTGTCGTGATGGAGCTGATGAAGGACGACCTGCTGCCGCATCCGGGCGCGATCACCGCCAACGGCAGATCGATCGGCGACAATTGCCGCGATGTCGAGAACCTCAACACCGAGGTCATCCGCACAGTGGCCGAACCGATGAAGCGGGATGCCGGTTTCATAAACCTGAAGGGCTCGCTGTTCGACTCGGCAATCATGAAGACCAGCGTGATCTCCGAAGAGTTCCGCAAGCGCTACCTTTCCAATCCCGACGACCCGAACGCCTTCGAGGGCAAGGTGGCGGTGTTCGACGGACCGGAGGACTATCACAAGCGCATCGACGACCCGGCCGAGGGCATCGACGAGCGCACCATCCTCGTGATGCGCGGCGCCGGGCCGATCGGGTATCCGGGCGCGGCGGAAGTGGTCAACATGCAGCCGCCGGACTACCTGATCAAGAAAGGCATTCATTCGCTGCCCTGCCTGGGCGACGGGCGGCAATCGGGCACGTCCGGCTCGCCCTCGATCCTGAACGCCTCGCCGGAGGCGGCTGCGATGGGCGGGCTGGCACTGCTGAAAAACGGCGACCGCGTCCGCATCGATCTCGGCAAGGGCGAAGCGAACATCCTGCTTTCCGACAAGAAACTGGCGGAGCGGCGCAAGGCGCTGGAGGACGCCGGCGGTTATGCCTATCCGGCGCACCAGACGCCGTGGCAGGAGATCCAGCGCGCCATCGTCGACCAGCTGTCCGAAGGCATGGTGCTGAAGCCGGCGGTGAAATACCAGAAGGTGGCGCAGACGCAGGGCGTGCCGCGCGACAATCACTGACGGGCAAACCTGCCCGCGGATGGCTTGCCGGGGCGGGGCGCCCCGGAAGGACCTTCGGTCAGGCGGCCAGCTTGCGGGCCGTGGACAGCGACTTGCCGTCGCTGTCGAACAGGTGCAGCGCTTCCGGCGGCGCGGCGAGATGCACGGTGGCGCCGCGCTTGATCTTCACGTCGCCGGCCAGCTTGGCGATCAGCGGTTCCTTGTGACCTTCCATCCGGACGTAAAGCAGCGTCACCTCGCCAAGCGCCTCGACGATCTCGACCTTGCCGGAAACCAGCGCGCTCGCCTCGGACCCGGCGACGGTCAGATCCTCCGGACGGACGCCGAGACTGACCTTCTGGCCCTTCAGTTTCCCGTCGCCGCCGACCGGAACGCTGGCAGAGCCGGCATGGGCGATATCGACCTCGATGGCACTGCCGCTCGACGCCTTCACCGTACCGTCGAGAATGTTCATGGCCGGCGAACCGATGAACTGGGCGACAAACAGGTTGGCCGGGCGATGATACAGCTCCATCGGGGAGCCGACCTGCTCGATATAGCCGGCGCGCAGCACGACGATGCGGTCGGCAAGCGTCATCGCCTCGACCTGGTCGTGGGTGACGTAGATCATCGTCGTGTCGGGCATCGACTCGTTCAGCTTGGCGATCTCGATGCGGGTGGCGACGCGCAGCGCGGCGTCGAGGTTGGACAAAGGTTCGTCGAAGAGGAAGACCTTGGGATCGCGGCAGATCGAGCGGCCGATGGCGACACGCTGGCGCTGGCCGCCGGAGAGCGCCTTAGGCAGGCGATCGAGATAGGGCGTCAACTGCAGTATGTTGGCCGCATTCTGGACGCGCCGCTCGATTTCGTCCCTGGAGAATTTCGCAAGCCGCAGGCCGAAGGCCATGTTGTCGTATACCGTCATGTGCGGATAGAGCGCGTAGGTCTGGAACACCATGGCGATGCCGCGCTGCGACGGGGGCACGTCATTGACGACCATGCCGTCGATCTCGAGCGTTCCGTCGGTGATCTGCTCGAGGCCGGCGATGCAGCGCAGCAGCGTTGACTTGCCGCACCCGGAAGGACCGACGAAGACGATGAATTCGCCCTTCCCGATATGAAGGTTGATGCCGTGCAGCACCTTCACATGGCCATAGGCCTTTTCGAGATTCGTCAGCTTCAGTTCTGCCATGGTTCTTCCTCCCTACCTGCCGCCCGTGACTATTTCACGCGACCGATAAATCCTCCAAGCGCCTTCAGTACGACAACACCATCCTTCACGGTGCCATCGAGAGGCGCGCCCTCCAGGCGAACGGGTTTGCCGCCGGGTTTGAATTCGATATCGCCGTGACCGAGATTGAATGCACACAGGAGCGTCGTCTCGCCATCGGTGCGCAGGAATGCCACAACATCCTCCGGCGCGTCGACGAACCGGATCTCGCCCTTGGCGAAGACGGGACAGTCACGCCGGAATTCCAGGAAATCGCGATAGAACTCGTAGACGCTGCCGTCGCGGGCCTGCTGGGTATCGACGGCCATGGCGCGATGGATATCCGGCACCGGCAGCCAGGGCTTGCCGGTGGAAAAGCCGCCATTGGGGAGGTTCGAGGCCCAAACCATCGGCGTGCGGCAGCCGTCACGGCCCTTGAATTTCGGCCAGAAGCGGATGCCGTAAGGATCCTGCAGATCCTCGTAGGAGATATCGGCCTCGGGCAGGCCGAGTTCCTCGCCCTGGTAGATGCAGACCGAGCCGCGCATGGTGAACAGCAAGGCCGTGACCACCTTCAGGTAACGCTCGGGATCGCGCTCATGGGCGCCCCACCGCGTGGCATGGCGCACGACGTCGTGGTTGGAAAAGGCCCAGCACGACCAACCGTCCGGCGCTTCGCGTTCAAACTCCTCGATCACGGCACGGGCCTTCTTCGCCGAGATCGGCTCGGGCGCGAGGAAATCGAAGGAATAGCACATGTGGATGCGGTCATCGCCGGCGGTATACTGGGCGAGGATTTCCAGCCCGCGCTGCGCATCGCCTACCTCGCCGACGGCAGCCGCGGCGGGAAACTCGTCGAGGACGGCGCGGAAGCGTTTCAGGAACTCGACGTTTTCCGGCTGGCTCTTGTCGTAGAGGTGATCCTGGAAGTTGTAGGGATTCACTTCCGGAGCAATGGAGGCATTGCGGGCTTCCGGCGGCAGGGCCGGATTGTCCTTCAGCGTTTGCGAATGGAAATAGAAATTGATCGTGTCGAGACGGAAGCCGTCGACGCCGAGTTCCAACCAGAAGCGGACGATGTCGAGAAGCTCGTTCTGAACGTCCGGATTGTGGAAGTTCAGGTCCGGCTGGCTGGTCAGGAAATTGTGCATGTAATACTGGCAGCGGGTGGTGTCCCACTCCCAGGCGGAGCCGCCGAAGATCGACAGCCAGTTGTTGGGCGGCGAACCGTCCGGCTTCGCATCGGCCCAGACATACCAGTCGGCCTTGTGATTCTCGCGGTTGGAGCGGCTCTCGGCGAACCAGGGATGCTGGTCAGAGGTGTGCGAGATCACTAGGTCGATCATCACCTTCAGGCCGTGATGATGCGCATCGTCGACGAGGACCCGGAAATCCTCCAGGCTGCCGAACATCGGATCGACGCCACGGTAGTCCGACACGTCGTAGCCGAAATCCTTCATCGGCGACGGAAAGAACGGGGAGATCCAGATCGCGTCCGCGCCGAGATTGGCGATGTAAGGCAGGCGCTGGCGGATACCCGCCAGATCGCCGATGCCGTCGCCGTTGGAATCCTGGAAGGAACGCGGATAGATCTGGTAGATCACCGCGCCGCGCCACCAGTCCGGATCGGGATGGGCCAGTTCCTCGGGTTGCTGTGCTGCGGTCGCGAACACGCTCATGAAGCAGACTTGTCCTTACTTGACGGAGCCGGCCAGCAGGCCGCGCACCAGATAGCGTTGCATTGCGAAGAAGACGACAAGCGGGACCGCGATGGACACGAAAGCCGCCGTCGCCAGGATTTCCCAGTTGCCGCCGCGCGTGCCCAGCAACTCGACGATCTGGTTGGTCATCACCGTCGTCTCGCCGGTGGCGTCGATCAGGAACACCTTGGCGACGAGCAGGTCGTTCCAGGTCCACAGGAACTGGAAGATGGCGAAGGATGCCAGCGCCGGGAACGACAGCGGCAGGACGATGCGGGTGAAAATCTGGAAGTCAGTGGCGCCGTCGACCTTGGCGCACTCGATGATATCGCGCGGCAAGCCAACCATGTAGTTGCGCAACAGATAGATGGCGAGCGGCAGGCCGAAGCCGGTATGGGCGAGCCAGACGCCGAGATAGCCCTTGCCTATTCCGATGCCCAGATGCAGGCGAAGCAGCGGAATCAGCGCCAGTTGCAGCGGTACGACCAGCAGCGCGACAACGGCCGCGATAAGCAGGGCGCGGCCGGGAAAGCGCATCCAGGCGAGCGCGTAGGCCGCGAAGGCGGCGATCAGGATCGGGATCACCGTCGCCGGTATCGTCACGGTCAGCGTGTTGAAGAAGGCCTTGGCCATCGAATCGGTGGTCGAGCCGGAAAACAGCACCGTGTGGTAGTTGTCGAAGGTGAAAACAGGCGGGGCCTTGGCAGTGACAAAAACGCGTTCACCGCGGCTGCCGGAAAACTCGGCGTCGTTTTCCAGGCGGTAATCGCCGTTGGCCTGCAATGTCAGGCGGCCGTCATCGCCCATGTCCGCGGTGTCGCCGGGCGCATAGTCGGAAATCGCGCGCGAGGATATGCCCCAGACCGAAATGTTCGATTCAAGGCTCTGGGCGTTTTCGGCAAAGATGTTGCCCTCGATAACGTAAAGGTCGCCTTCCTGTTTCTGCGCGTCCGGCGCCGCCGTGCGCAACACGAGGTTCTGCTCCTGGGTGAACAGCGACTCCCACCAGCCGCTGGTCGAGATCTGGTCGGCGGTCCGGAAGGACGACACGAACAGCCCGACTGTGGGAAACAGCCAGAGGACGACGAGCACCACGACCGAGATGTGGACTGCCCAGGTAAGGCTGGATTTGCTGCCTGCGATCGATGACATGGTTCCGGCCCCCTCAGCGCATTTCCTTGCGTGCGGTGTAGACGTTCCAGATCAGGATCGGCGACACGAGCAACATGATGATGATGGCGCTGGCCGAGCCAACGCCCCAGTCATTCGCGACGAAGAGCTTGGAGAACATGTAGTTGGCGAGGACCTGGGTCTCCCACTGGCCGTTGGTCATTGCGAAGACGATGTCGAAGACCTTCAGCACGACCAGCGTGATCGTCGTCCAGACGACGACGATGGTGCCCATGATCTGCGGCACCTTGATCTTGAAGAAGATATCGAAGGCGTTGGCGCCGTCGATGACGGCGGCCTCGACCGTCTCCTCGGGAATGCCGCGCAAGGCGGCGGAGAGGATAACCATGGCGAAGCCGGTCTGGATCCAGATCAGCACCACCATCAGGAAGAAATTGTTCCAGAACAGGATGGTCAGCCAGGTCTGCGGCTCGCCGTAGGGCAGCGCGATGGTGAAGACGGACCAGACCGATTTCAGCGACAGGAAGAGCAGCCAGGCGCCGCCAAGCGCGACGACACCGCGCAACGGCACGGTCCACCACGATCCGCCGCCATGGCGGGCCTCGCCCCAGAGCAGCGGGCGCATGGCGAGATAGATGCCGTAGGCCATGAAGGCCGCGAAGGCGATCAGGATCAGGGCGGGCAACAGGCGCAGGACAATGAAGGAGGCCGGGCCGCCGTCAAAGGCGAGCCAGACCGCGTTGAGGATGCCGATCTGCTCCTGTCCGGCAGGGCGGGTATCGTAGACCAGCTTGAATATGACCGACGCGCCGACGAAGGAGATCGCCATCGGCATGAAGATCATCGACTTGGCGATGTTGCCCCACTTGATCCGGTCGGTGAGCTGGGCGGCCATCAGGCCGAAGGCGGTCGACGCGGCCGGCACGACGATCAGCCAAAGCATGTTGTTGCGCATCGCTTCCCAGAATTTCGGCTCGCTGGCCATCTGGGAATAGTTGGCAAGGCCGACAAAGGCGCCGCCGGCATCGCGATCGGTCAAGGACAAGCGCAGCGTTTCGACAACCGGATAGGCAAGATACAGGCCGAGGGCGAAAATCGCGGGGAACAGGAACAGCCAGGGCCGGATCATGTTGGCGCGGTTGATATTGCGCCCGGCATGCGGCCCGCGGGCGGGAAACAGGACCCTGTCCAGAACGATATTGGACAGATAGAAATATCCGATGCAACCACCGACACCGACGATGATCGTGATCAATCCTTGCAGTGCAGGATGCATGGCTTCCTCCCAAAAACCGCGGCGTTATGGTCGCAGTCCGGGGCCGGAGCCCCGGACTGCCAGTTCAACTATAGCAGCTGAAGCCTATTTCAGCGCATCCCAGGATTTCTGGATCGCGTCACCGACTTCCTCGGCGGACTTGCCGCCGGTGTAGTCGACCATGCCGGTCCAGAACGAGCCCGCGCCAACGCCGCCCGGCATCAGGTCGGAGCCGTCGAAGCGGAAGGTGGTCGCCTGCAGCAGGATATCGTTCATCTTGCGCAGGGTCGGGTCGCTAAAGGCATCCGGATTGACGCCCTTGAAGGGTGTCAGGAAGCCCTTGAGCCCCATCCAGGTCTCGTGCGCTTCCGGCGTCTGCAGGAAGGCGATCAGGTCATGCGCGGCCTGGTTCTCGTTGGTGATCACCCAGGTCGTGCCCGCGCCGAGAACCGGCGTGCCGAGATCCTTGTCCGCATAGGCCGGGAAGTAGAAGAAGTCCGCATCCTCGCCCACGACGGTGCCTTCCGGGAAGAAGGCGGGAATGAACGATGCCTGGCGGTGCATGTAGCACTGCGGCGGCGACGAGAAGAGGCCCTTCGGTGCATCGCGGAAATCCGTGGAGGCCACCGCGCCGGCGCCGCCGGCAACGAAATCGTCATTGCGCGCGAACCAGCCGAACTCCTCGATGGCGCCGACCACCTTCGGGTCGTTGAACTTCAGGTCGTTCCTGACCCAGGCGTCGTAGTCTTCCGGGGACTGGGTGCGCAGCATCAGGTCTTCCACCCAGTCGGTGGCCGGCCAGCCGGTCGCCGCGCCGGATCCAAGGCCGATACACCACGGCGTTTCGCCGTCGGCGACGATCTGCTCGGTCAGCGCCTTGAGGTCTTCCATCGTCTCGGGGATCTCGTAGCCGGCATCCTCGAAGTTCTCCGGCACGTACCAGACGAGCGACTTCACGTCGGTCTTGTAGGGGAAGCCGTAGAAATGGTCGGCGCCGTCCTTGCCCTTGTAGGTGCCAAGGGCGACCCAGGACTCGCCGGCCGCATAGTTCTCGCGCAGCCAGTCGGCCACCTCGTCGCCAAGCGGCGTCAGGAAGCCGCGGGCCGCCATGTCGGAAGCCAGGCCGGGCTGCGGGAAGGCGGCGACGTTCGGCGCCGAACCGGCTTCCAGGTCGACAACGATCTGCTGTTCGAAGCTGTCCGAACCGACATAACGCACGTCATGGCCGGACTTCTCGGCGAAGACCTTGAGCACGGCTTCGACGTTCTGCTGGTCGGGGCCGAGCCACGGACCGAAAACGGTTATCTGTTCGGCAAACGCCGAACCGGCGGTACTGGTCAGCAACGCGGCGGCAACGCCCGCCATGACTGTCTTCTTCATCGGTAATCCTCCCAGGATTGGTTATCCGTGAGCCCGCGGACCCACTCGACGTACAGTAGATCATTCAAACGTCCAAAGCTATTCAAAGCGCTTTGGCTCAGTTGAGATTTGGCTTATAGCCTTCGAGAGTCAAGCGAAATATTTGTTGCGGCGCCTTGTCATCAATCAATGACGCGGCAGCTTTTTTCCCGAATCTCAACACACGAAACCGGAAAAGAAAAAATAGCGCTCGGGCTGGCCAGCTTGACAATTGTCCGGCAATATCCAAAGCCCTTTGAATGCCTTTTGGAGGAGGGGCATCCATTGAACCTGAAAGAACTATCGGAAAAACTCGGCCTGTCGCAAACGACCGTAAGCCGCGCGCTCAACGGCTATCCGGAAGTCAGCGAGGAAACGCGCAAACGCGTCGAGGATTTCGCGCGGCGGATGAACTACCATCCGAATTCCAACGCCAGGCGGCTGGCCACCGGCAAGTCCAACACGATCGGGCATGTCGTGCCGCTGTCGGAACACGACATGATCAACCCGCATTTCACCGACTTCATCGCCGGCGCGGGCGAGGTCTACAACGAGCGCGGCTACGACATGCTGATCTCGGTGGTCACCGAGGGAGGCGAAGAGCAGGCCTATCGCACCCTGGCTCGCAACCGGCGGGTCGACGGCGTCATCGTGCACGGTCCGAAAGCAAACGATACGCGCATCGGGCTCCTGAAGAAGCTCAAGCTGCCCTTCGTCATTCACGGCCGCACCGGCGACCCCGAGGACAGCTATTGCTGGGTCGACGTCAACAATCGCCGCGCCTTCAAGAAGGCGGCGGAACACCTGCTGGAAGCCGGGCACCGGCGCATCGGGCTGATCAACGGACTGGAATTCTTCGCATTCGCGACCCGGCGCCGCGAGGGGCTGGAGGCGGCGCTGGCCGAACACGGGATCACGCCCGACCCGGGCATCATGTTTTCCGGCGAGATGATCGAACCGAACGGCTACAAGGCGATGATGCGGCTGCTGTCGCACCGCGATCCGCCGACCGCCGTCCTGTGTTCGAGCATCCTGACCGCGATCGGCGTCATGCGCGCCCTGCAGGAACGCGGCCTCGCCGTCGGGCGCGACGTTTCGCTGATCGCCTATGACGACTGCCTCTCCTTCCTGCCGTCGACCGGCGAACATCCGAGCATGACGGTGATGCGCTCCTCGATCCGGCTGGCGGGCAAGCACTGCGCCAACATGCTGATCGACCAGATCGAGAAGAAGCCGGGCAACCGGCACCTGCTGCTGGAGGCCGACTTCGTCATCGGCGCATCGACCGGCCCGGTGCTGCAAAGGGCAGATTCCTGAAGCCGGCACTGTGCATTCGCGCACAAACCCGAAACCTTTCCGATGCTAGCCTGGCGGGCCAGAACTCAGCCCGGGGCGACAACGGGCAGGGGTGAAGGGACTTATGCCGGTTGTCTTCGTTTTATTCTCGAGCCTGCTGATCAAGCATTATCTGGCCGATTTCGTGCTTCAGCCGAAGTGGATGCTGGCGGGAAAAGGCCAGTTGACCGCGCCGGGCGGCTACGTGCACGCGGCTGTCCATGCAGCAGGCAGCGGGCTTCTGCTGGCGGCCTGCGGGGTGACCGGGCCGCTTGTCGCCGCGGTGATGGCGGGCGAACTGCTCGTCCACTACTGCATCGACTTCGCCAAGGACCGCATCAGCGAGCGGTCGCAGGTCGAGCACAGCCCGAAGCTCTACTGGCAACTGCACGGGCTCGACCAGCTGGCGCACCAGATGACCTATGTCGTCATCACCTATGTGGCGATAGCCTCGCTCGCCTAGGACGACCGGCCGTTGCGGTCGAGCAGTTCGACGAACAGGGCCGAGTGATCGAGGCCGGCGCCGTCAAGCTCGTTGCACAGGCGGGCAAAGCGCGCGCCGAGGTCGCGGCTGATCGGCAGTTGCAGGCCGAGTTTTTCCGCTTCGCCAAGAATGTTGTTCATGTCCTTCAAGTGCAGCGTCGCGCGGCCGCGCGGGGCGAAATCCCTTGCCGCCATGCGCGCGCCATGCAGCTGCAGCACCTTGGAATCGGCAAAGCCGCCGGTCAGCGCATCGCGGAAGGCATCGACATCGCCACCGCCCTCCTCCACCAGCAGGATCGCCTCGGCGACGGCGCCGATGGCCGCGCCGACGATCAGCTGATTGGCAAGCTTGGCGAGCTGGCCGGTGCCGACCGGGCCGAGCCGCGCCGGACGTCCCATGACGGCAAGCACCGGACGGACCTTCTCGAACGCGGCCTCCTCGCAGCCGGCCATGATGGCGAGCGTGCCCTCCTCCGCTCCCGACGGACCGCCGGAGACCGGCGCATCGCAGAACGACACGCCGCCTTCGGCCAGCATGCCGGCAAGCGCCCGCGCCTCCTCCGGCCTGGCCGAACTCATGTCGACGAAGACAGCGCCGTCGGGCAGCGCTTCGGCAAGACCGTTATCGGCGACCAACGCCATGACGGCCGGACCGTCGGTCAGGATCGAAATGGCGATGTCGGCGCCCTCGGCGGCCTCGCGCGGCGTGGCAACCGCAACGACGTTCGGACCTTCCAGGGCCTTCGCCTTTTCGAAGGTGCGGTTCCAGGCGCGCACCCGATGACCGGCGGCGGCAAGGCGCGCGATCATCGGCGCACCCATCTGCCCCACCCCGAAAAACGCGATTTGCCTTGCCGTATCGTTCATCGTTTCCTCCGTCGAAGCGTCTGTGCGAAAGAGGCCCGTGCCAGTGAAATGTCAACCGGCGTGCGCCTGCTTGCTTTCTGCCCCGATACGGCTAGTTTCCGCGCCCGACGCCAATTCGGGAGGACAATCCGATGAAACTTCTGCGCTACGGGCCGGCTGGCCAGGAAAAACCGGGGCTCATGGATGCGAAGGGGACGATCCGCGACCTGTCGGCCCATCTGCCCGACATCGACAGCGCGGCGCTGTCGCCGGAGACGCTTGCCCGGCTGGCCGCGCTCGATCCGGCAACGCTGCCGGAAGTCGACAGGGGCGTGCGGCTCGGCGCCTGCGTCGGCAATATCGGCAAGTTCCTGTGCATCGGCCTCAACTATTCCGACCACGCCGCCGAATCCGGCCTGCCGATCCCGGACCACCCGATCCTGTTCCTGAAGGCCAACTCGGCGGTTGTCGGACCGAATGACGACGTGGAACTGCCGCGCGGCTCGAGGGCGACCGACTGGGAAGTCGAGCTCGGCGTGGTCATCGGCACAAAGGCGAAATATGTCAGCAAGGAAAACGCGCTCGACCATGTCGCCGGCTATTGCGTCGTCAACGACGTGTCGGAGCGCGACTTCCAGACCAAGCTGAGCGGCCAGTGGACCAAGGGCAAGTCGTGCGACACGTTCGGCCCGACGGGCCCGTGGCTGGTGACGAAGGACGAGGTGTCCGACCCGCAGGCGCTCGACCTGTGGCTCGACGTCAATGGCGAGCGGCGGCAGACCGGCACGACGGCGAAGATGATCTTCGACGTGGCGACGATCATCGAGCATCTGTCGCAGCTGATGACGCTGCATCCAGGCGACGTGATCTCCACGGGAACGCCGCCCGGTGTCGGCATGGGCGTCAAGCCGCAGCCGGTCTACCTCAAGGCAGGCGACGTGATGGAACTCGGCATCACCGGCCTCGGCGAACAGCGCCAGACGGTGGTGCAGGGCTAGATCGCCGGCGGCGTTTCCGGACGGTGAGCCGGCTTCCAATTCACCCGGAAACGCAGGGGCCCCGCCCGCCTACATCCCCTCGCGGGAAGCCGACGCCTTGTAGACGCCGAGGATGCGGAAATCCTCGGAGAAGAAGCCGAGTTCCTCGAAGGCCAGCTTGACGTTGGCATCTTCGGGGTGGCCCTCGATATCGGCGTAAAACTGGGTGGCAAAGAACTTGCCGCCGATCTGGTAGCTTTCCAGCTTGGTCATGTTGACGCCATTGGTGGCGAAACCGCCCATCGCCTTGTAGAGCGCGGCGGGAATGTTGCGCACCCGGAAGACGAATGTCGTCATCATCTTTTCGTCCGGCGTCGCGCGCACCGCCACGTGCTTGTCCTTCGACAAGACGACGAAGCGGGTGACGTTGTTCTCGTGGTCCTCGACGTCGCGGGCGATGATATCGAGGCCGTACATGGAGGCGGCCAGTTCCGGCGCGAGCGCGGCCATCGTCTTGTCGCCGGTCTCGGCGACCAGCTTGGCGGCGCCGGCCGTGTCGCCGGCGACCATGGCCTTCCAGCGATGCTTGCGGATCACATTGCGGCACTGGCCGAGCGCGTGGATGTGGCTGTGCACGGACTTGATGTCGCTCATGCCGGCGCCGGGCAGCACCATCAGGTGAAAATGGATCGGCAGGAAATACTCGCCGACGATATGCAGGCGCGATTCCGGCAGCAGGTGATGGATGTCGGCGACGCGGCCGGCGATCGTGTTCTCGATCGGGATCATCGCCAGGCGCGCCTTGCCGCTTTCCACCGCGTTAAAGGCATCCTCGAAGGTCGGGCAGGGCAGCGGCTCCATGTCCGGAAACATGTCGCGGCAGGCCGTATCGGAGTTGGCGCCGGGTTCGCCCTGGAAGGCGATGAGTTTCGAGGAATCGGTCATTTCGGTTTCTTTCGTCAGGCCAGGAGCGCTCGGGCACGCTCAAGATCCGGCTGCGTATCCACGCCGAGCGGTTCGGAGTCAATGATCGCGGCGTGGATCTCCATGCCGGCCTCGAGCGCGCGCAACTGTTCCAGACGCTCGCGCTGCTCGAGAACCGAAGGCGGGAGAGCGACAAAACGGGCAAGCGCCGTGCGGCGATATGCGTAAAGGCCGACATGGTGATAAAGCGGCCCCTCGCCCCACGGCGCGGTCGCGCGGGTGAAATAGAGCGCGCGCAGGATCGACGGACCGTGCGGCGTGCCGACGATCTTGACCACGTTGGGATTGGTCTTTTCCGCCTCGTCGACGATCTCGACGCCAAGCGTGGCGATATCGCAGGCCGGATCGGCCAGCGGCGACAGCGCGGCACGGATATCCGCCGGCGCGATGGTCGGCAGGTCACCCTGCACATTGATGACGGCGTTGTGCCTGCCGTCGGGATCGAGCGCGCCGAGCGCCTCGAAAATCCGGTCGGAGCCGGAGTGGTGATCGGCGCGCGTCATCACCGCCATGAATCCGGCATCGCGCACAGCCGCGGCCACGCGCTCGTCGTCGACAGCCACCGCGACGGGTCCGCAATCGGCCTCGCGGGCGCGTTCGGCGACATGGACGATCATCGGTTTTCCACCGATATCGGCGAGCGGTTTGCCGGGAAGGCGGGTCGAGGCCATCCGGGCCGGAACGAGAACAAGTGGGCGCATGGCAGGTGGTGTCGCAATTCCCTTACGGACCCGCGAGGGTGTCAAAAAGTCTCAAATTAACGGCGCTTATATGTGTTGCATAAGAGAAGCAAAAGACCTAGTTTCCGCGCGAATTCGCCCAGGCTCCGCCTGGCGCGGCCATGCAGGAATCGGGATTTGGTCAGAATATGAGCAATTTGAACACCTATGCCGGTGCCCTACTCGGCACGGTCTTCGTGATGATGACGGTCGGCATTCTGGGCGAGGCGATTTTCCACAGCGAAACGCCGGAAGAGGCAGGTTTCGCGATCGTCGCCGGCGAAGGCGGTGAGGGCGGCGGCGAAACCGAAGCTGCCGCGGGCCCGTCGGTCGAGCCGATCGCTCCGCTGCTCGCCAGCGCCGATGCGGCCAATGGCGCCAGCGTCTTCAAGAAGTGCCAGGCTTGCCACACGGCGGAAGAAGGCGGCGCCAACAAGGTGGGCCCGAACCTCTGGGACATCGTCAACCGCCCGGTCGCTTCGCATGAAGGCTTCAAGTATTCCGGCGCCATGACCGAATTCGCCGCCGGCGGCACGGTGTGGGACTACGAGCACCTGAACCACTTCATCAAGAAGCCGAAAGAACTGGTGCCGGGTACCGCCATGGGCTTCGCCGGTATTTCGAAGGCGCAGGATCGCGCCGACCTGGTCGCTTATCTGCGCTCCATGTCCGGCAACCCGGCGCCGTTGCCGGATCCCAACGCGGCACCGGCGGAAGAATCGGCCGACGCGGCCACGACGCCGAGCGAATAATCGCGCCGCAACAGACCGAAACATCGAAGCCGGGCCTTGTCCCGGCTTCTTTTTTGCCTTTGTTTCCCCGCATTACGCTTTAAGTTTTCTACCGGTCCGGTGCAGCAGCGAGGTTTCGACGTGCGATTTCAGGCATTCATTTCAGCCCTTTCGGCAGTCGGCCTGACACTCGCCGCATTGCAGTCCGCGCCCGCCCAGGAGCAGGAGTGGCGGCACGCCACCGGCCTGATAAACGAGCCGAAATATCCGGCGGATTTCAGCCATCTCGATTACGTCAATCCGGACGCGCCGAAAGGCGGCGAGTTGCGGCTGTCCGAGACCGGCGGTTTCGACTCGCTCAACGCGATCCTGACGAAAGGCGAAGCGGCAACCGGCATTCTCGACTATGTCTACGAACGGCTGATGACCAGCCCAGAGGACGAAGTCTCCACCGAATACGGCCTGCTCGCCGAGGCGGTCACGTTCCCCGAAGACTTTTCCGAGGTGACCTACCGGCTGCGCGAAGGCGCCAGGTGGCACGATGGCAAGCCGGTGACGGCGCATGACGTGGTGTGGTCTTTCGAGAAGCTTGTCGAGGTCAACCCGCAACAACGCTTCTACTACCAGCACGTGACAAACGCCGAGGCGCTGGACGAACGCACGGTGCGTTTCGCCTTCGACGAGAAGGGCAACAAGGAACTGCCGAATATCGTCGGCCAGCTTCCGGTCCTGCCGCGGCATTGGTGGGAGGGAACCGACGCCAGCGGCAAGCAGCGCAATATCGGCGAAACGACGCTGGAGCCGCCGCTCGGTTCCGGTCCCTACCGGGTGTCCGGGGTCAATCCCGGCTCGACGCTGACCTTCCAGCGCGTCGAAGACTATTGGGGCCGCGACCTGCCGATCAATGCCGGTCGCTACAATTTCGACCGCATCATCTACACCTACTACCGGGACCTCAATGTCGAATTCCAGGCGTTCAAGGCAGGCGAGTTCGACTTCTGGCTGGAAAACGAGGCCAAGCGCTGGGCGACGGCCTACGACTTCCCGGCCGCGGTGGAAGGCAAGATCAAGCGCGAGGAACTGGAAAACCCGTACCGGACCGCGGGCATCCTGGTCGGGTTCATTCCGAACCTGCGCAAGCCGCTGTTCCAGGACCATCGGGTGCGCAAGGCGCTCAACATGGTGTTCGACTTCGAGACGCTGAACCAGACGATTTTCTACAACCAGTATGAACGCATCGATTCCTTCTTCTACGGCATCCCGCTGCGCTGGGAGGGCCTGCCGGAGGGACGCGAACTGGAAATTCTCGAAACCGTGCGCGACCTCGTACCGGAGGACGTGTTCACGACCGAATACAAGAACCCGGTCAATGGCGGCGGCCGGGCGCACCGCCAGAACCTGCGTGAAGCATTGCGGCTGCTGCAGGAGGCCGGTTTCAAGCAGCGCGACGGCATGATGGTCGATACGAAAACCGGCAAGCCATTCTCGTTCGAACTGATCCTGAACGGGCCGACCATCGAGCGCGTCGCCCTGCCCTTCGCCGAGGACCTGCGCAAGATCGGCATCGAGATGCGCGTCCGCTCGGTCGAACCGTCGCAATATGTCAATCGCATGCGAAGCCGCGAGTTCGACATGATCTATGCCGGCTGGGCGCAATCGCTGTCGCCCGGCAACGAGCAGTTCGATTTCTTCGGGTCGCAAGCGGCCGACCGCGAAGCCTCGCGCAACTATGGCGGCATCAAGGATCCGGCCGTCGACGCGCTGATCAGGCGCATCGTTTTCGCCAAGGACCGCGACGAACTGGTCGCGGCGACCAAGGCGCTCGACCGGGTGATGATGGCGAACCAGTACGTGATTCCGTCCTACACGTCGCGAAAGGCGCGGTTCGCCTACTGGGACAAGTTCGGCCATCCGGACGAGTACCCGGAATACGGGATCGGCTTTCCGGACACGTGGTGGTACGACGCCGACAAGGCAGCGGCGCTGCAATGAGGATGGACCGCAGGCGCTTCCTGATACTCGCCGGCGGCCTGACCGCGAGCACCGCCTTCCCGGCGCTGGGCCAAGCGGAAAATCCCAGCGGCGAAGCCCTGCACGGACTGTCGGCTTTCGGCGACCTGAAATATCCGCGCGGTTTTCCGCAGTTCGACTACGCCTCGCCGGAGGCGCCGACCGGCGGCACGTTCAACTTCCAGCCCGGCTTCTGGTACTTCAACCAGAATACCCAGACCTTCAACACGCTGAACAGTTTCGTGCGGCGCGGCGACGCGCCGCCGCGCATCGAGTACTGCTTCGACTCGCTGATGGTGGAAGCATGGGACGAGCCGGATGCGATCTACTGCCATCTCGCCGAGAGCGTGACGATCTCGGAAGACCGCAACCGCTTCACCTTCGCGCTGCGGCCGGAGGCGCGCTGGCACGACGGCACCCCCGTCACGGCGCATGACGTCGCCTTCTCCTACCGGACGCTCAAGGAACAGGGGCACCCGGAATTGTCGCTTCCGCTCGGCGTGCTGAGCGACGTCACGGCCGTCGACGACCGCACGGTGACGCTGGTCTTCGACGGCAGGCAGTCGGCGCAGGCTATCCTGACGATCGCGGACTACCCCGTCCTGTCGAAGGACTGGTACGCGACGCGCGATTTCGGGGCGGCGACGCTGGAGCCGCCGCTTGCTTCAGGGCCGTATCGCGTCGACGGTTTCAGCGCCGGCAGCTACATCGAATACGAGCGTGTCGCAGACTACTGGGCAAACGATCTCGGCACGGCGCGGGGACTGGACCTGTTCGACAGAACCCGCATCGAATTCTACCAGGAGCGCCAAGCCGGTTTCGAAGCCTTCAAGAAAGGCGTCATCACCTGGCGCGAGGAGTTCACCTCGAAGAGCTGGGCGACAGAGTACGATTTCCCGGCCGTTCAGGACGGCAGGGTCGCCAGGAAACTGTTTCCCGCCGAGTCACGGCCGAAGATGCAGGCGATGGCGCTGAACCAGCGCCGCGAACGCTTCCGCGACCGGCGGGTACGCGACGCGATCGCGCTCTGCTTCGATTTCGAATGGACGAACGAGCGGCTGTTCTACGGCATCTACGAGAAGAGCCATTCGATCTTCGACGGGTCGCCCTACGAAACCGACGGCCCGCCGGACGCCGACGAGACGGCGCTGATCGAGAAACTGGCGGCGACGCACGAATTTCCCGAAGGCATCGCGGAGGCGGCCTGGAAGGAGCCGCCGAGCGACGGCACCGGCCGGGACCGGGGAAGGCTGCGGACGGTTATCAACCTGCTGACCGAAGCGGGCTGGCGAAACGATGGCGGGATACTGCGCAACGATGCCGGCGAGACGCTGGACGTGGAAATCCTGATCCGCGCCAGCGTGTTCGAGCGCATCTACAATCCATGGGTGGAGACGATGCGCGCCATCGGCATCAACGCTTCGCTGCGCCTGGTCGACCCGGCGCAATACCAGGCGCGCACCAACACGTTCGATTTCGACCTCGCCGGACTGGCGCTCGGCTGGACGCCGACGCCGACGTGTTCGGGCCTGGAAGGCATCCTGGGCAGCAAGTCGGCCACGGAGGAAAGTTCGCGCAACTGGCCGGGCACGGCCGACCCGCTGATCGACGCGCTGATTGCCGAAGTGGGCGCGGCCGAAACACGCGAACAGCACCGCACCGCGATGCGCGTGCTCGACCGGGTCTTGCGTCTGAAGCGCGACTGGATTCCAAATTGGACATCGGCGAATCACCGCGTCGCCTATTGGGACATGTTCGGCTTCAAGGAGCCGAAACCCGATTACTACTGGCCGGCGGAAAGGCTGTGGTGGACCGACCCGGCGAAAGCCGAGGCACTTGGAAAGGCTTGATGTGACAAAACTCCGCGACAGGGAAGCCTGCTGAGATGGGCGCCTATGTCCTGCGAAGACTGCTGCTGATGATCCCGACGATCTTCGGGATCATGGCCATCTCGTTCACCGTCGTCCAGTTCGCCCCCGGCGGGCCGGTCGAACAGGTGATCGCGCAACTGACCGGCCAGGGCGGCGACGCCACCGACCGGATCACCGGCGGCAGCGGCGACCTCGGCGGGCAGGAGGAGTTCGGTTCGGATTTCTCCAGCGGCTCGGACATCAGCTCGAAATATCGCGGCGCGCAGGGGCTCGATCCCAAGTTCATCGCCGAACTGGAGAAGCAGTTCGGTTTCGACAAGCCGGCGCTGCAGCGATTCGGCCAGATGATCTGGAACTACCTGCGCTTCGATTTCGGCGAGAGCTTCTTCCGCCACATCTCCGTGATCGACCTGATCAAGGAAAAGATGCCGGTGTCGATCTCGCTGGGACTGTGGATCACGCTGATCTCCTACGGCATCTCGATTCCGCTCGGCATCCGAAAGGCGGTCAAGGACGGTTCGCAATTCGACGTGTGGACCAGCGGCGTCATCATCGTCGCCTATGCCATTCCCGGCTTCCTGTTCGCGATCCTCTTGATCGTGCTGTTTGCCGGCGGCTCGTTCCTCGACTGGTTCCCGTTGCGCGGGCTGACATCCGACAACTGGTCGGACCTGTCGTGGCCGATGCGGATCGTCGACTATTTCTGGCACCTGGCGCTGCCGCTGATCGCGCTCGTCCTGTCGGCCTTCGCCACCTCGACGCTCCTGACCAAGAACTCGTTCCTCGACGAGATCCGCAAGCAGTATGTCGTCACCGCGCGCGCCAAGGGGCTGAGCGAACGGCAGGTGCTCTACGGCCACGTGTTCCGCAACGCGATGCTGATCATCATCGCCGGCTTTCCCGGCGCCTTTATCTCGTCCTTCTTCACCGGCTCGCTGCTGATCGAGACGATATTCTCGCTCGACGGGCTCGGCCTGCTCGGCTTCCAGTCTGTGATCAATCGCGACTATCCGGTGGTCTTCGCGACGCTCTACATCTTCTCGCTGATGGGGCTTCTGGTCGGTCTTCTGTCCGACCTTATGTACACTTGGGTCGATCCGCGCATCGACTTCGAGCGCAGGGAGGTGTGAGGATGGACCAGTACGCCGCCCTGCCCGCGACCGCCGCCGTGGAGCCGCGCAAGCGCCCCTTCCTTTCGCCGCTCAACCAGCGGCGCTGGCAGAATTTCAAGGCGAACCGGCGCGGCTACTGGTCGCTGTGGCTGTTCCTCATCCTGTTCGTCCTGTCGCTGTTCGCCGAGTTCATCGCCAACGACCGGCCGATCCTGGTATCCTACAAGGGCCAGTACCTGACGCCTGTCTTCAAGACCTATTCGGAAAAGGTGCTGTTTCCCGACGATCCGCTGGCCCTGCCGCGCATCGATTTCACCGATTCCTTCATCCAGGACGAGATCGCGGCAGGTGACGGCTGGATAATCTGGCCGCCGATCCGCTATTCGTACCGCACGGTGAACAAGGAGGTGCCGACGGCGGCGCCGTCGAAGCCGGCCTTCCTGTTCGACAGCCGCGAGGAACTGTGCACGCGCTATCCCGGCGGCGCGGACGACCCGAACTGCGTGCTCGGCAATTTCAACTGGCTGGGCACCGACGACCAGGCGCGCGACGTGCTGTCCCGACTGATCTACGGTTTCCGCATCTCGGTGCTGTTCGGACTGATCCTGACCGCCTTTTCCGCCGTCATCGGTGTCGCTTTCGGCGCGGTGCAGGGCTTCTTCGGCGGCTGGACCGACCTGATCGGCCAGCGCATCATCGAGATATGGTCGTCGATGCCGGTGCTCTACCTGCTGCTGATCATCGCCGCGATCCTCCCGCCCGGCTTCTGGATCCTGCTCGGCATCATGCTCCTGTTTTCCTGGGTCTCGTTCGTCGGCATCGTGCGCGCCGAGTTCCTGCGGGCGCGCAACTTCGAATATGTCAACGCGGCGCGGGCGCTCGGCGTGCCGAACCGCACCATCATGTTCCGCCACCTGCTGCCCAACGCCATGGTGGCGACGCTGACCTTCCTGCCCTTCATCCTGAACGGCTCGATCACCACGCTGACCTCGCTCGACTTCCTCGGATTCGGCCTGCCGCCCGGTTCGGCCTCGCTCGGCGAACTGATCCTGCAGGGCAAGAACAATCTGCAGGCGCCGTGGCTGGGCTTCGCCAGCTTCATCGTCATCTCGATCATGCTGTCGCTGCTGATCTTCATCGGCGAAGCGACGCGCGACGCCTTCGACCCGCGAAAGACTTTCGGATGACGGACTTGCGGATGACCGAAACGCCTCTTCTCTCCGTCCGCGATCTTTCCGTCGCCTTCACGCAGGGCGGCGAGACGTCGCTTGCCGTCGACCGCATCTCCTTCGATATCGCCGACGGCGAGACGGTGGCGCTGGTCGGCGAGTCGGGATCGGGCAAATCGGTCTCGGCGCTGTCCGTCCTGAAGCTGCTGCAATATCCGGCGGCCAGCCATCCGAGCGGCGAAATCCTGTTCGAGGGCAAGAACCTGCTTTCGGCCAGGGAAAACGAACTGCGCAGGGTGCGCGGCAACGATATCGCGATGATCTTCCAGGAGCCGATGACCTCGCTCAACCCGCTGCACGCGGTGGAAAAGCAGATCGGCGAAACGCTGAAGCTGCACGGCGCCCGCGATGCCGACATTCCCGGCCGTACGCTGGAACTGCTCGACCAGGTGGGCATCCGCGACGCAGCCCGGCGGCTGAAGGCCTATCCGCACCAGCTCTCCGGCGGCCAGCGCCAGCGCGTGATGATCGCCATGGCGCTCGCCAACCGGCCGAAACTGCTGATCGCCGACGAGCCGACGACCGCGCTCGACGTCACCGTGCAGGCACAAATCCTGCAGCTGCTCGACGAGCTGAAGCGCGAGGAAGGCATGTCGATGCTGTTCATCACGCACGATCTCGGCATCGTGCGGCGCATCGCCGACCGGGTCTGCGTGATGACCGACGGCAAGATCGTCGAGACCGGACCGACCGGGGAAATCTTCGCCAACCCGCAGCACGCCTACACCAGGCACCTCCTCGCCGCCGAACCGAAGGGCCAGCCGATCCCGCTCAACGACAATGCTCAGAAGGTGCTGACCGGCAAGGACGTCAAGGTGTGGTTCCCGATCCGCAAGGGGCTGATGCGCAAGACCGTCGACAACGTGAAGGCGGTCGACGGCGTGGACGTGACGGTGCGCGCAGGCCAGACGCTCGGCATCGTCGGCGAATCGGGCTCGGGCAAGACGACGCTCGGGCTGGCGCTGACACGGATGATCTCTTCGCAAGGCAAGATCAATTTCGGCGACAAGGCCATCGACACTTTTTCCTTCGAGGCGATGCGGCCGCTCAGGCGCGAAATCCAGATCGTCTTCCAGGACCCGTTCGGTTCGCTCAGTCCGCGCATGTCGATTAACGAGATCATCGGAGAGGGGTTGGGCATCCACGAACCGAAGCTGACGCGCGACGAGCGCGATGCCCGCGTGGTCGAGGCGCTGCACGAGGTCGGGCTCGACCCGGATACCCGCTTCCGCTATCCGCACGAATTCTCCGGCGGCCAGCGGCAGCGCATCGCGATCGCGCGGGCGATGGTGCTGAAGCCGAAATTCGTCATGCTGGACGAGCCGACGTCGGCGCTCGACATGAGCGTTCAGGCACAGGTCGTCGATCTCCTGCGCGACCTGCAGCGCAAGCACGATCTTGCCTACCTGTTCATCAGCCATGACCTGAAGGTGGTGCGCGCGCTGGCCAACGAGGTGATGGTGATGCGCAACGGCAAGGTGGTGGAGGCCGGCCGCTCGGAAGAGATTTTCGACAATCCGAAGACAGAGTATACCAAGGCCCTGATGGCCGCCGCCTTCGACATCGAAGTGGCGCCTGCCGGTATCGTCAACGAGTAGAGCCATGGCGAAAAAAGGGAAAATCCTGCTGTCCGTGACCGGGTTCGACCCGGCGGTGTGGCGCACGGAACTGGAAAATGCCGCGCCCCAGCGCGTGGTGGTGGAAGAGCCGTCCGCATCGGACATTCCGGAAATCGAGTACGCGGTCGTATGGAAACAGCGACCGGGCATACTGAACCATCTTCCCAATCTGAAAGCGGTCTTCTCCATCGGCGCGGGCGTCGACCACATCTTCGCGGAGGGCGACGTGCCGGACGTGCCGATCGTGCGGGTCGTCTCCTTCGACCTTACCGAACGGATGAGCGAGTATGTCGTGTGGCAGGTGCTCGACCATCACCGCAAGGGGATGCTCTACCGCGACCAGCAATCGCGCCGGATCTGGCACGAGGACATCATGCAGCCGGCGGCGCACGAGGTGACTGTCGGCATTCTCGGCTACGGCAATCTCGGCCGCGACGCGGCGGTGAAACTGCGCGCCCTCGGCTTCGAGGTGATCGGCTGGAGCCGTACCGCCAAGGACGGCGAGCCGATCGACACATTTGCCGGAAACGACGGCCTGGATTCCTTCCTGGCGCTTTCCGATATCGTCGTCTGCCTGCTGCCGCTGACGCCGGCGACGCGCGGCATCCTGTCGGCGCCGCTTTTCGACAAGATGAAAAAGCGCGGCCCGCTCGGCGCGCCGGTGCTGATCAATGCCGGACGCGGCGCCCTGCAGAAGGAAGCCGACATCCTCGCCGCGCTGGGGGACAAGCGGCTCGGCGCGGTCTCGCTCGACGTGTTCGAGACCGAACCGCTACCGGCGGACAGTCCGCTATGGAGCCATCCCCGCGTGACGATCACGCCGCATGCCGCTGCCACCTCGGTGCCGCATGCCCTGGTGCCGCCGATGATCGCGCAGATGGATGCCCATGATCGCGGCGAGCCGCTGAAGAACCTGGTCGACAAGAACGCCGGCTACTGAGGCGCGGCCGTATCCAACCTGTACTTCCGAAAGACCGCCCCGTCGTAGTCCACTTCACCGACGAATGCAGCTCCCATCCGCGCCAACCCCTTGAGATGCCGGCGCGAGGGCGGCAGCAGGAATGTGACGAAGGGAATACGCGCGTCGGCACGGGCAAAATCCAGCGCCTTTCGGACGATGCGGGATCCGAGCCCGAACCGGTCAGGTCTCAGCACGAGGCCGAAGTCCCATTCATCGCCCTCCTTCTGGAAGCCGCCCCAGCCGACATAGGAGCCCTCGACCAGGATCGCCCAGTGGCCGAGGCCGTCGCGACGCCAGCATGCCTCCTTCGCATCGACGAAGGCGTCGCAAGCGGCGCGGTCGAAGCGCCCTGTCAGCAGCGGCATGTGCTCCGCGACGCGGGGGTCGGACATGTGCGCAATGATCTCGTCCGGGCTGACATCGGTCAGCCGCAGGAAGGTAATTTCCGGTTGGGGTTCGGACGTCATGGCTATGGTTCCGCTCGGGACAGGCGAGCGCTCCTATCACCGGGACTGGCCGGCCGAAAGGCGCGATCCGTGAGCTGACGGCATTGTGAAAACGCGTGACCGCCTAGGGCCGGCGCACGGAGGTCGGCATTCCGTAAAGCGGTTGGATGCGGGCAATCGCATCGGCAAGCGGTTCGAGCGCCACGGTCATTGTGCTGCCATTGGCGTGCAGCAGGCGGCCACCGTCGACCATGATGCCGACATGACCCTTCCAGAACACCAGATCGCCGCGCCGCAGCGACGCGTAATCGCCGCCGGTTTCCAGCGCGTCGCCGACGGTCGCCTCCTGCATGTCGGTATCACGCAACACGTTGACTCCCGCCATGCGCATGGCAAGCTGGACGAGGCCTGAGCAATCGACGCCGAAGCCGGAGGTGCCCCCCCACAGATAGGGCGTTTCAAGAAAGCGTTCGGCAACCGAAACGTAGTCGGTTTCCGTATGCCAGACCGGCGCGACATGGACGGCGGGCAGCGCCGTGCCGTCGGCAAGCATCGCGTAGCGCGTGCCGCGGCGCTCCTCCTCGCCGGCGATGGCGACGAGCGATCCCATGGAAAGGGTGGCAAGCGGCGGCTTCTTCAGTTCCGGTTCGGGAAACAGATAGGTGCGCAGCGCGGTGACGCGATGCGCCGGTTTCGGCGCGGGCTCGAAGGACAATGCGCTGCCCGGCAGGTAACCGACATAGCCGTCGCGCTCGCCCTGGAGCCAGGCCCAGCCCCTCGAGATCTCGAAAACCCCGACGCGATCACCGAGCAGGAACTGCGTGTCGATACCGGCCTGCGAAGACGGCGCGTTGTGCAGATCGGCGACCGGCACGGCGATGACGGCCTCACGGGCTTCGGCGAAACGCTCGGCCTCGACCTCGCCCTCGAGCGCCTTGTCGGCCAGATCGGGGCGGAAAGCATAAAGGCGGCGGTCGAGGGTCACAGCGGCAGTTCCCGTGCCTTGGCGATGATGACGTCGGCGAAACGCTCGAGATAGAGCGAGCCTTCCACCGTGCGCGAGATGACGACGTTTCGCTTGTCTTTCGGATCGCGGTGACGGGTGACGAGGCGGCGCGCGCCCATGGCGTCGAGCGCGCGCGTGATCACCGGCTTGGTCACGTTGAGCTTGGCGGCGAGACCGCGCACGGTGTGCGGCGGCGGCTCCAGATAGATCGACAGAAGGATCGCCATCTGGCGCTGCGTCAGGTCCGGCTCGTCGTCACGCACCTCGGAAAGCGCGACCTGGTGCCAGAGGGTTAGCGCCTGGCTGGCCCGCAAGCGTATGGACATGAACCGCTCATGCGTTCGTTTCGGTTCCGGCACAATAGGCGCCAGACCTTAACAAACGCAATATCGGGACGGTTAAGCCGCCGCTAAGCGGCCACGCCGTAGCGCTGCTTGAGGGCAACAAGCAGTGCGCGGATGGCCTGCGCCTCACCGCCGACCGACGCATGCGGCTTGGCCGACAGGCTCCAGGCGAAGATGTCGAAATGCGCCCAGCTTTTCGCATTGGAGACGAAACGCTGCAGGAACAGGGCGGCCGTAACCGAGCCGGCCATGCCGTCGGCGGTAATGTTGCACAGATCGGCGACCTGCGAGTTCAGGCCCTTGTCATAGGGCGCCCATAACGGCATGCGCCAGAGCGGGTCGTGCTCGATCAGCGAAGCGGCGGAAAGCGCGTCGGCGAAGGTATCGTCGGTGGTGTAGAAAGGCGGCACGTCGGGACCCAGCGCGACGCGAGCGGCGCCGGTCAGCGTCGCCATGTCGATCAGAAGATCGGGCTTCTCCTCGTCGGCCAGCGTCAGCGCATCGGCGAGGATCAACCGCCCCTCGGCATCGGTGTTGCCGATCTCCACGGTCAGCCCCTTGCGGCTCGGAAAAATGTCGCCGGGACGGAAGGCGTCGCCGGAAATCGAATTCTCCACCGCCGGGATCAGCACGCGCAGGCGCACATCGAGCTTCATGTCGACGATCAGGCCGGCCAGCGCAAGCACGTTGGCCGCACCGCCCATGTCCTTCTTCATGTTGCGCATGCCGGCCGGCGGCTTGATGTCGAGCCCGCCGGTGTCGAAGGCGACGCCCTTGCCGACCAGGGTCAGGCGCGGCGCACCGCGCTTGCCCCAGCGCAAGTCGATCAGGCGCGGCGGCTGGGTCGCGGCGCGGCCGACAGCGTGGATCAGCGGGAAGTTCTGCTTCACCAGATCCGCGCCCTTGATCACCTTCACCGCCATCTTGCGCGGCCTGGCGACAGCGCGTGCCGCCGCCTCGATGCCGTCGGGACCGAGATCATTGGCCGGCGTGTTGACGAGATCGCGCGCCAGCCAGACCGCTTCGGCAAGCGCCACCAGTTCGCCGCGATCGAGCGCCTGATCGAGGATCAGGCGCGGTTGCTCGGAACCGGGTTTGCGGTATCTGGTGAACCGGTAGGCGCCCATCAGGAAGCCAAGACTGGCGAGGCGCAGATCGGTCTCGCCCGGCTCCTCGAAATACCAGTCGCCCGCCGGCAGTTTCGTCGCCAGCGCGCCGGCGACGAGCGGATCGTCGCCATCACCGAGACCGAACACCGCTCCGGCGATCGCGCCCGGCTCGCCGCCCGGCACCAGGGCCACCTCGCCCGCGCCCGCCTTGAAGCCGGTTTCGCCCATCCAGCGGGCGGCCGCCTCACCGTAGCCCGCCTTGGTCTTCACATCGTCGGAGCGTACCAGCCAGACGGGGCGAGCCGCCTTGGTGCGACGGGCGGTCGGCGTCAAAACATCGTTCAGCGTCATTTCTTTCTGTTCACTCCAGGACACGCCCGACGGGCGGCTCGTTAACCATCCGTTAGGGTTAACAGAATATTGCTTTCGACAAGAGACCCATCGTCAATCGTCGCAGCGTCATCCACGGAAACGCTGACTGGGAGCGCAGCATGAGGCGAATCGCCAACGATGCCCGACCGGCATCCTCTCCGCGACGGAACGCAAACCGCCCCGTCCTCAACGCCATCGCAATCCTGCTTGCCGCCTCGACCGTCACCGCCTGCGCCGACCGCTCGCTGACGACCGGTTCGATCAGCAAGTCCGCCGGACAGAAACCCGTCGAGCAGATGACCGCCGTGGAACTGGAAAGTGCGCTCAGCTCCTATTCCAAGGCCTATGAGCGCAATCCGAAGGACAAGGAGACCGCAATGGCGTTCTCCTCGATCCTGCGGATGAACGAGCGCAACGAACAGGCGCTCGCCGTGATGCGCAAGGCGGCCATCGACCATCCGAACGACAAGGCCGTGCTTGCCGCCTACGGCAAGGCGCTCGCCAGCGCCGGGCAGTTCACCCAGGCGCTCGACGCGATCCAGCGCGCCCAGGACCCGACCCAGCCCGACTGGCGGCTGCTCTCGGCCGAAGGCGCGATCTACGACCAGACGGGCCGGCCCGAGCAGGCCCGCCAGGTCTATGAAAGCGCGCTGTCGCTGCGCCCCGGCGAACCGACGATCCTGTCCAATCTGGGCATGAGCCATCTGCTGGAAGGCAATCTCGGCCAGGCGGAGAACTACCTGCGCCAGGCGGCGCAGCAGCCAACGGCAGACAGCCGCGTGCGCCAGAATCTCGCTCTCGTGGTCGGGCTGCAGGGCCGTTTCGACGAAGCCGAACAGATTGCCCGGCGCGAATTGTCGCCGGATCAGGCGGAAGCCAATGTCGCCTATCTGCGCAGCATGCTGTCGCAGCAGAACGCCTGGAACATGATCAAGCAGGAAGACAAGCAGAAGACCGCGCAGCAGTAAGCGCGCACTTCGCGAGATTACCCCGGAAACAGCAAAAGCGGCCCGCAAGGGCCGCTTTCGCGTTTTGACGATGTGTCGGCGCGTCGCTAGAAGATGCCGCCGCGCTGGGAGATCTGGATACCGGCGGGGCCGAGGATGACGCCGAACAGGACCGGCAGGAAGAACAGGATCATCGGTACGGTGAGTTTCGGCGGCAGGGCAGCCGCCTTCTTCTCGGCCTCGTTCATGCGCTGGTCACGGCTTTCCGCGGCGAGCACGCGCAGCGCCTGGCCGACCGGCGTACCGTAGCGTTCCGCCTGGACGAGCGCCTGGGAGACCGATTTGACGCTTTCGAGACCGGTCCGGTTGGCCATGTTCTCATAGGCCATGCGGCGTTCCTGCAGGAACGACAACTCGGCGCCGACAAGGACGAGTTCCTCGGCGAGCGGGATGGACTGGGTGCCGATTTCCTCGGACACCTTGCGGAACGCGGCCTCGATCGACATGCCGGATTCGACGCAGATCAGCATCAGGTCGAGCGCATCCGGCCAGGCCCGCTGGATCGAAAGCTTGCGCTTGGACGCCTTGTTGTTGACGTAGATGTTCGGCGCATAGAAGCCGAGATAGGCAAAGCCGATACAGGCGAGAACGCGGATCGCGGTCGGTTTTTCGGCCATGACGCCGAGCACGAAGATGTAGATCACCGCCGCGACGAGGAAGACCACCGGCAGCACAAGGCGCAGGAACAGGAAAACGTTCAGCGGCTGCTGGCCGCGGAAACCGGCGGCGCGCAGCTTGTCGATGGTGGCCTGGTCGGCGAGCGCGTTTTTCAGATCGAGCCGCTCGACGATGCGGCGGACGCCGCCTTCCTTGGCCTCCATGCGCAGGGAACCGCGGTTCTGCTGCTTTTCGGCAGCGAGGCGCGCGCGTTCGCGGGCGCGGATTTCCTCGCGCTCGGTGGCGACCGTCTTCATGCGCGATTTCAGCTCGCTGCCGCCGAGCATCGGCGTGAGGATGGTGAACAGCGTGGCGAACACGCTCACCGAGACGAGAATCGCGATGACGAATTGCGGCGAAGTCAGCAGATTTACGAGATCGTCACTCATGCCCTAGACCTCGAAATTGATCATCTGGCGCATCACGAAGACGCCAATGGACATCCACACGGCCGAAACCCCGAGGATGAGGAAGCCGGTGTTGGTCGTGAAAAGCAGCATGATGTAGTCAGCACTCGTCAGGTAGACGAGGAAGGTGACGATGAAAGGCAGCGCCGCGATGATCGCGGCGGAAGCCTTGGCCTCCATCGACATGGCCGCGACCTTGGCCTTCATCTTCTTGCGGTCGCGCAGCACACGCGAGAGGTTGCCGAGCGCCTCGGCGAGGTTGCCGCCAGCCTTCGCCTGGATCTGGATGACGATGGCGAAGAAATTGGCTTCCGGTATGGGCATCGTCTGATACATGCGGCCGCAGGCTTCCGGCGTCGACATGCCGAGTTGCTGGGCTTCGATGATGTGGCGGAACTCGCTCTTGACCGGCTCGCGCGCTTCCGAGGCGATCAGGCGCAGGCCGTCATTGAGCGGCAGGCCCGACTTGATGGCGCGCACGATCACGTCGATCGCATTGGGAAACTCCTGGAGAAACGCCTTCATGCGCCGCTTGCGGATGAAGGCGACGACCCAGCGCGGCAGACCGACGGAGCCGACGAAGAACACGCCGATCAGATAGAGCAGCGGCACGCCGATGACGAATGCCGCGGCTGACAGGACCACACCGGCAACCGCCGAATATATATAGAAGGTCTGCACCTCGATCTTGATGCCGGCCTGTACCAGCATCTGCTTCAGCGATGGGCGCGTCGCGTCGCGCGCGCGGTCCTTGTTGCGCTCGTCGAGATCGGCGAGCGAATCCTGGATCTGCTTCTTGCGCTTGGCGCCCTCGGTGGCGCGGTCGTAGGCGGCGCGGCGCGAGGCGCCGTCGGTCGACTGCGCCTTGATGCTGGACAGGCGGCGGTTGGCCTTCTGTTCATTCTCGATGTCCGTGAAGAACAAGGCATACAGCACGCCGCCGACGCCAAGGCCGGCGAGCACGATGAACGCGACCAAGGTCACCGGCAAACCGAAGATCACCATGACATCCTACCGCTCGTTGTTGGTCCGGGCCCGGTCACGCGACAGCGACCTCCATCGCATCGAGAGCCGCGGCAAGGCGCTGTTCCTCGTTGTAGTAGCGGGCGCGGTCCCACATGGCGGGGCGGCCGACGCCGGTCGAACGGTGCTTGCCGATGATCTTGCCAGCCGCATCCTCGCCCTCCATGTCGTAGAGCATGAGGTCCTGGGTGATGATGACATCGCCTTCCATGCCAATCACCTCGGTGATGTGGGTGATGCGGCGCGAACCGTCGCGCAGACGCGCGGCCTGGACGATGACGTCGACCGAGCCGACGATGATCTCGCGAACGGTTTTTTGCGGCAGCGTAAAGCCGCCCATGGCGATCATCGATTCCATGCGGCTGAGACATTCGCGCGGGGTATTGGCGTGGATGGTGCCCATCGAACCGTCATGACCGGTGTTCATGGCCTGCAGGAGGTCGAACACCTCCGGGCCGCGCACCTCGCCGACGATGATGCGTTCGGGACGCATGCGCAGGCAGTTCTTGACGAGGTCGCGCATGGTGATCTCGCCCTCGCCCTCGAGGTTGGGCGGGCGGGTTTCAAGGCGCACCACATGCGGTTGCTGGAGCTGCAGCTCGGCGGAGTCCTCGCAGGTGATGATGCGCTCGTCCTCGTCGATATAGCGCGTCAGGCAGTTGAGGAGCGTCGTCTTACCGGAACCGGTACCACCCGAGATGACGACGTTGCAGCGCACGCGCCCGATGATTTGCAGCAGGGTCGCGCCCTCTTCCGAGATCGAACCGAAATTGACCAGCTGATCGAGAGTGAGCTTGTCCTTCTTGAACTTACGAATGGTGAGCGCAGTGCCGTCGATGGCTAGCGGCGGCGCGATGACGTTGACGCGGGAGCCGTCGGGAAGACGCGCGTCGCAGATCGGGCTCGATTCATCGACGCGGCGGCCGACCTGGCTCACAATGCGCTGGCAGATATTCAACAGCTGCTGGTTGTCGCGGAAGCGTATCTCGGCTTCCTGCACCTTGCCGTTGACTTCGATGTAGGAGTTGTCCGCGCCGTTGATCATGATGTCGGCGATGTCGTCGCGGGCCAGCAACGGTTCCAGCGGTCCGTATCCGAGCACGTCGTTGCAGATATCTTCGAGCAGTTCTTCCTGCTCGGCGATCGACATGGCGAAATTCTTGATCGCGATGATGTCGTTGACGATGTCGCGGATTTCCTCGCGCGCGCTGTCGGCGTCGAGCTTGGCCAGCTGCGACAGGTCGATCGTCTCGATCAGCGCCGAGAACACCTGCATCTTGGTGTCGTAATAGACGTCGTTGCGCTGGGTGCGCGCCCGCGGCTTTTCCGTCGGCAGATCGCGCACCGGCGGAGCAGCCGGCGCGGGGGCGGCAGCCTGCGGGCTGCGTTCCGGCGCGGCGACGGCCGGCGGCGCGACATCGGCGGACGCGGCGGCAGGCGATTTGGCTTGTGGCGGCGCGGCCGGCGCCGGCGCCGGCGCGGTTTCACGCGGAGCCGGCGAAGGCGATGCGCCCCCGAATGAGCCGCCTGGCGTGCTACCCGTACCTTTTTTTCCGAACATCGGTCTGTCCTGTCACATCGCTTCGATGAAGCGTCACTTCTTCTTCAATTTAGAAAGAATGCCTTGCAGGCCGGATTTCGGCTTCTCCTTGATGACACCACGGCCGGTCACCAGATGCGCGATGTTCGACAGGCTGGCGACGATCGGATTGGCGGCATCGGTTTCGGCGAGCATGCGGCCGTTGTTGGACGCGGTTCCGAAAAGCTGCGCGTCGAACGGAATGACGGCGACCGGCTCGACCCCGAGCGGTTCGGCAAAATCCGCGACCGCGATTTCCGGGCGTTTCGGCATCCCGACCTGATTGAGGATCAGGCGCGGCGCAAAGTCGTTCGGCCGCAACTTGCGCAGCGTGTCGATCACGTTCTTCGCGTTGCGCAGGTTGGCCAGTTCCGGCGAGGCAACCACGACGACCTCGTCGGCCTGTTCGAGCGTGCGCCGCGTCCAGCCGTTCCACGCGTGCGGAATATCGAGCACCACATAGGGCGATGTGCGCTGGGCAACATCGATCAGCTGCGTGAAGGCATCGGGATCGAAATCGTAGACCTTATCGAGCATCGACGGCGCAGCCAGCAGCGACAGATGCTCGGCGCAGCTTGCCAGCAAGCGGTCGAGATAGACCTCGTCGATACGGTCAGAAGAGAACACCGCCTCGGCGATACCCTGGGCCGGGTCCTGGTCGAAGTTGATGTTCGCCGTGCCGAAGGCGAGGTCCATGTCGGCGATGACGACCTCGGACTGGAACAGGGTGGAGATGGCCCACGACACGTTGTGCGCGATCGTCGAGGAACCGACGCCGCCCTTGGCGCCGACGAAGGCCACCGAGCGGCCGAGCGGTTCGGCATCCGGATCGATGAACAGCGTGGAGACAACATTCATCAGGTCGGCGATGGTTACCGGCGCGACGATGTATTCCGAGATGCCGCTCCTGACCAGTTCGCGATAAAGCGTAACGTCGTTGTTGTGACCGACGATCACGACCTTGGTGTTGGGATCGCACACCTCGGCGAGATCGTTCAAGCTGTGGAACAGCACGTCGGTCGTAGCCGACGACTCCAGGATCACCAGGTTGGGCGTCGGAGCGCTCTGATAGAACTCGACGGCCGCCGGAATACCGCCCATGTAGACGCGTGTCTGCGCCTTCGCCATGCGGCGGTCCTCGCCCATCCGTCCGATCGGCGCCGCGACGCCTTCGGTCTCGCAAAAGGCCTGGATGGAAATGCGCGGGACCGGACGGACGTCGCCGAGGGCGGCGATGTCGCCGGCTTCGGCGGCGGGCCGATCTTCCAGGTCTTCGTTGTAAGCAACGTCTGACATGCTCTTCTCCAACCCCACTTAGTAGGTGACCTCGGACGGGCCGCCGCGCGGACCGGCCTGATAGTCCTGGATGACCGCGGCGCGTTGCGCAGCGTCGATCTGGCTCATCTGGCGCGGCCCCATAAGGTCAACCGGGTTGGCGATGATCGCCGCCAGATTGGCCTGACTCGCACAGCCGTAGTCGTAGTAGTTCCTGTTGTATTTCGTGTCGGTCATATCGTCCGGCCAGTTGCCGCAGGGACCCGCGGAGGCGGTGACCGCATTGTAGGAAAGGCGCACCGCAGCGGCCGAACCGTGGGCGCTGGCGTCATAGTGCTGGAAGATCACCCGGTTGCGCGGCGCGCCACCATCGGAAAGCGCCTGCAGGATGTCGCCCTTCAACGAGCGCACCGCATGCGCGTTCGGCGAGCCGGAAGGAAGGATCACGAACAGCGAACCGGTCCCGGCGGTAGCGAACTCGGCGGCGAAGCCGCGGATATTGCTGCGCACCGCGACGTTGAGTTCGCGCGCGCCGGACGCCACCGGCACATCGAGCGTCTTTTCCTGCTCGCTCAGGACGATGGGATGGCGGGCGCGGTAATCCAGCGGAATGCCGCCGACCTCGATCTGCTCGCGGTCCGTCCTGGCGCAGCCGGCAACGGCGGCAACAACCAGAAGCAGGCCTGCGGATTTGACAATGGCTTTCGTACGCATCGGCCCGACTCCTATTTGTAAATGAACCCGACCGCGCCGTGGTAACGGCCATCGGGAAGCTGTTTCTGCTGCGCGCCGTAGATGCGGTTCACACGGCCAAGAAGGTAGGTCGTGCGGTCGCTCGGCGGTGCGAGATTGTCTGTCGGCAGCGCCAGCTTGTTCGGCGCCGTAGGCCGCACGAGATAAGGCGTCACTGTGATGACCAGCTCGGACTCGTTGCGGACGTAATCGCGGCTGCGGAACAGGGCGCCGAGGACCGGCACCTTGGACAGGCCGGGGAAGCCGCTGACCACCTGGCGGACATCGTCGCGTATCAGGCCGGCGATCATCATCGCCCCGCCGGAAGGCAGTTCGACGGTCGTGTCGGCAAGGCGCCGGCGGATCGAGAGGACATTCGTCGAGGCGCCGTTGCGGGGACCGATCGACATGGGAACGGTGCCCTCGAAGGTCGGTTCGGAGACCGAAGTGCGGATCTTCAGGCTGATGCGGCCAGGGGCCAGAACGACCGGGGTGAACTCGAGGCCGATACCGTAGTCCAGCGTCTCGATGTCATAGGTCGTGCCGCCGTCTTCATCGACGTTGGAACCATGGATGATGTTGTAGTCGCCGCCGACGCGGAACACGGCCTTTTCGCCGGAAATGGCGGTCAGGGTCGGCGTCGCCAGCGTCCGCATCACGCCGGCTTCCTCCATCGCGCGGAAGTAGGCATCAAGCCGGAAACCGCTTGTCGCAGCGCCCAGCGCAGCCCCCGAGAAGGAGAGCGGCTTGCCAAGAGCGCCGGCGATGCCTTCCGAAATGCCGGAGAACGTGATGCCGTCGCCGCTCGGCGTATGGCTGCCGACAAGGTTGATACCGAGCTGTTTCATCACCGAACGCTGGACCTCGGCAACGGTCACCTTCAGGGTCACCTGGTCGCCGCCGACGATGTCGAGCAGATTGACGATCTGCGAGTCGCCGCGCCGGAAGAAGAACGAGAAGGCATCCTGGGTGGCGTCGCCGCCCTTGACGAAGATCTCGGCGAGCTGGCTCGCCTTGGCGGCGTCCTGCGGCGTCTGAACCGTCCCGGTCAGGACGATGTTGTCGTTGATGATTTCCGACTTGATGTCGGAGTCGGGAATAAAGCGGTTGAGATACCGGTCCAGGCCGGAGACATCGCGCTCGATGCGCAGGTCGAGGCTGACGACCTGCTTGCCCGACTTGTCGAAGATGAAGATGTTGGTCTCGCCGACCTTCTTGCCGAACAGGTAAATGCGCCGTGCCGTGCGGGTCACCGCGTCGGCGACTTCCGGATTGGCGACAAGGATGTCATGCGCATCGACCGGCAGATCGAGCACGATCGACTTGTTGAGGCCGAGGTTGACGCGTTCCGTTCCGGTCGCCGACTTGCCGACCTGGATGATGTTGCCCGTCTGGGCCGCAGCATCGAAGGCGGACGGCGCGGCAAGCGGTGCGGCGGTCAGCACGACGGCAGCGGCCGCCATGGACAACACACCCTTTTGAAGACGTTCGAAAATCATTTCCGGAAAGCTCCGTTCGGCGATGTTGACGCTTGGGCTGGAGAGATGGCCGTTCATTGCGTTTGAACCTCGCTGCGCTGGCCGGACTTGATGATGGTAACCGCGCCACCGCTGGCGCCGCCGGTGAGCAGGTGCTCAGCTCCATCGGTTTCGGCCTCGGGATCGACATCGCGTACCGAGCGCAGGGCGAGAGTCAGACGGTCGGCCATCTGCTGGGCGACGGTGATGATCTCGGCCTGGCGCGGGGTGAGCTGCAGGGTCGCGGTCTGGCCAACCTGGACGAGCTGGCCTTCCTCGTTCTCGCGGATCGTCTGGTCGATGGCGAGCACGCGGATGTTTTCGAGAATCGTTTCGGTGACAAAACCGCCGGCACGATCCGCCGGGCGGCTGGTCATGATGACGTCGACATAATCGTCCGGCAGGATGAAGCCGCCCGCGGACGTGTCAGCGGCGATCTGGGTGGCGACCGCGCGCTTGCCGGAGGGCAGGATCGACGACATGAAGCTCTGGTCGGGGCCGAGCAGCTTGATCGGGCGCACCGGCTCGCCCTGGGCGACCGAGGAGCGAATGACCGAGCCCTGCAGTTCCGCGATGGCTTCGGGGCGCGTCGAGCGGGTGATGAAATCGGGCGACAAGGCCGCAACCGGCCACTCCTGCCAGCGCAGCTGACCCTCGATGGACGTACCGGTGTTCATGCTTTCGGTGGCGACCAGGACCTCGTCGGTCTCGACGGCCGGCCGCGCCGCGGTGACTTCAGCGGTCTGCTGCTTCGGCGGCGCAACCATGTTCATGGCCAGATATCCGGCACCGCCGGCGGCGAGAATCGCTACGCCAAGAATGATGATACGCTTCGACATGATGGCACCCACTTTCCGGACAGATTCCGAACCTCGTGGCTGCATGTTTCGGTTGCAAAGGTGTAATTAGGGTTAATGAGCCCGTAATTTTCATGCTTAATAAAGTTTAAATTGAAACTATTCGCCGTCCGCTCAGTTCGCGACCTGGCTCAGCGCCCAGACCATGGCCGGCGATTTCGGGAAAGCAAGCAAGCCGCCGATCGCCAGCGCGACGCCGTAGGGAACATCCTTCTCGTCGATCATGCGGCGCAGGATCGGCACCTCGCCGGCATAGACGGCCAAGGTGGACTTGCGGAACAGGACCAGGAACAGCGTGAAAATGCCGCCCCAGATGGTCGACCACAGCAGATAGTCGGCCAGCGGCTGGCCGAAGCCCATCCACAGGCTGGTGGCGGCGAGCAGCTTGGCATCGCCCCCGCCCATCGCGCCGACGGCGAACAGGGCGAAGGTGGCGGCGAGCACCGACGCAAAGGCGACGAGATGCCAGCCGAAATCCATCCAGGAAAGCCCGATGAAGGGCGCGACAACGAGGAAGGCGGCGATCAGGACCGCCGAGATGCGGTTGCCGATCGTCATGGTGAAGACGTCGGAAAGGGCCGCGAAGATCATCGAAAAGGGAAACACGACCATGATGATGGCGGCGATCATTGTTTCACTCCCACGCGCTAGACTCGTCCCAGTCCTAGCGGCTCGACCTTAAGAATTGCCAAACGCCGGCGGGACCGGGCTGTGCCGAAACGAAAAAGGCCCGCCGGAGGGGCGGGCCTGATTCTGTTTTCAAATGCTGCCTCGGGCAGCACCGCCATTAGGCGCCGGCGACGGTCGAACCGATTTCGTCGAACTTGGCGTTGAGTTCCGAACCGAGCGTCGTTGCGCCAGCAATGATGGCAACAGCGATCAGGGCAGCGATCAGGCCGTATTCGATGGCGGTCGCACCGGACTCGTCTTTCATGAAACGTGCAAACATGATGAGCTCCTATTTCTCGTTCACAGCACCCCGTCGACGCTCTCATGGCGCCGATCGGACGCGACGGAAACTACAGCCCGGCTGTTGCCACCCGCTTAAAGAACAGGGTTGCCAAAGCCTTAATGGGGGAAACCGGCCGTTATGGTGAAGAAACGGTAAGCGGGAGCGGATGGACGCGGCCGGGCCGGCGCGGGCGGAAACGGCCTTTCCGACCCGATGCCGCGCGCGCAGAAAAGGCAGCGGCCGACCGCGCCTGACTCAAAGCCCGTATTCGATGAAGCTGTTGTAGATGTAGCCGTCCTGCCCGTCATAGGTGACGGCGCACCAGTGCGGGCAATCCTTCTGGACCCTTATCTCCGCGTCATAGGGGACGACGGTCAACACCTCGGACTCATTGCCGGGCCCGGAGCGCATGTTGACCCATTTGAGCGTGCGGCCGGCGACCATGTCGGGCGCGGCGGGCACCTCGAACTGGCCGGAGCCGGCGGCGGCGAGCTTCGTTTCCATGGCGACGACGTCGGCCTCCGTCTCGGCGACCGGGACATCGCCGGCGGCGATGGACGCGGTGGCGGCCGTGTCGATGCTCGATGCCGCGGTGCCGGCCGGCCGCCAGTTCTTGGCAATGATCGCGGGCGCGGGCGCATCGAGCGCGAACCGCGCCGAGCCTTCGGGCAGCGGCTGTTCCGCCGGCGCGGCCGGTTCGGCGGCGAGGCGCGCCGCGGTCGGTGCGACGGGCTCGGGCGGCGACGGTTGCGCCAGCGCGGCCTCGGCGGCTTGCGGCGCCTGCCCCCCGTCGGGCCACCAGGCCGCCGCGGCCAGGGTCGCCGCGGCGACGGCGAACAGAGCCAGAAGCGACACCGTGCCGACGCGGCCGTTCACATCGGAGCCTCGCGACTCCATCCCCGACGCATGGCGGCCGGGTCCTTCTTCCCAAACGATACTCATTCAACACCACCCCGAACTGTTTACCTGCGGCGGCTTGTCTCGCCGCCCGGACGGCAGTTCACACCGCATATCTGCCGGGAATGGGGCGATTCCGGCGCGCATGATCACATTTGGAATCCATCGGACTCTTATGGTGAACGGGCAAAACGCCGGCGCGGATCAGCGCAGGCGGATGTCGTGCGGCAGGCTGGCGGGAAGCGAAACGGTCGCGGAATGGAGGGCCCGGCCGTCGCGGGTGACGCTCAACTGGTAGCTGCCGGGCCGCAGATTGCCGATGAAGAAGCGGCCGTCATAGCCGGTCAGATAGCGCCAGTCCCGGCCGTCCTTCTGCAGGATCACCCAGACGGCGTTGGCGGGTTGGCCGTCCGGGCCGAAGACGGTGCCGGAGAACGGGCTCCACTGGGCCAGCGCGGCGGAAGGGGCGAGCGCCGCACACGCCGCGGCCAGGCCGGCGGCCAGGAACAGCCGCCTGTCGACAGGGTTGGTTCTCATTCGTCGGTCTCGCTGATCAGCCGGTAGTTGTAGATGAAGTTCGCCAGCCGGTCCTGCCGGTTCAGCGACGTGTCGTCGGCGTCCAGCATGTTGCGCAAGGGCAGGTTCTCGACCTTGGTGGAGACCAGCAGCGTGTAGGTGCCCGAGGGCACGTTGTTGAAGGTGTAGCGGCCGTTCGAGCCGGTGAGCCCCTCATAGGCCGGCGGGGCGAGCGCAATATAGGCATCGCTGACCGGCGCGCCATCCTGGTCCTCCAGCGCGAACTCGACCTTCCATGTCTTGAGCACCGGCGTCTCGCCGAGGCTGGTCAACTGCTGCTGCAGGCTGGCGATGGCGCTGCCGCTGGCGTTCAGCTGGGTGCCGAGATCGACCAGCGCCTGCTTGTCGGCGTCGAGCTGCTCGCGCAGGCTGGAGATCTCCGCCTTATCCTGCTGGATGACGCCGAACCAGGCGACGGCGACCGTGCCGGCGGTGGTGATCGCCGCCGTGACGACGGGAATGACCGCGGATGATTTCGCTTCGGGCTGACCAGGCATTCGCATGCTCCTTCATCAGCGCCCCGGCGCCATTATGGCATATCCCGCCTGACTGCCGCTACGTCAGTTCTTGCAACCGGTTAACGTTGTCTGTCCCGTCCTTAAGCTCCTCGCAGTTTTTCGTTCGTAAGCGGCAAGCCGCTGTCCGTTGCTCGTCGCTGACGGGCCCCTGGCTGTCCCGTCCTCAAGCTTCGCTCAACTGGTTGACGACTTTCTGCATCGCCACGGCGTCGTTGGAGAAGATCCATTCCACGCCGCGGTTGATTTCCCGGTAGAGGCAGTTGCGCGAGGCGATAAAGCCGGTGCCGACCTTCCGGCCGGCCTGTTCGTGCTGCCGCTTGATCGCATCGTCGAGCAGGAAATAATGGCCGGTGATGCCGCCATAGGCGGAGCCAAGCGTCCGGGCGTGAATCGCGGCCATGTTGTCCTGCGCGACAGTCAGGCAGCAGGAACGCGGCCGGATGTCGAAGATCTCGAACAAGTCCGGGTCGAGGGCGAGGACGTGGTAGTCGCCGCCCGGTTCCAGCCCGGCGAGATGCTGGCGCAGGATCTCCTGCTGGCGCGCGATATCGGGAAACGTGTCCGCCTTCAGCTCCAGCATCAGGTGGGTGCCGCCGCCGAACGCCGCGACCAGCTCGGCCAGCGACGGGATCTGCGGCACCGCCGCGCGCAGCTCGGCGAAACTCACCCCGGCAATCGTGACCTTCCTGCCGAATATGCGTTGCGTGTCGGGATCGTGGCTGAGCACCGGGACGAGGTCCGCGGTCCACCTGATATCCGTCTCGATGCCCCAGACGCCGGCCGCCCGCGCGGCATCGAAGGCGGCGAGCGTGTTCTCGCGCGCCGTGCGGTTGTTGCCGTGCTCGCCGCGATGCGAAACGATCCGGCACCGCGCGACGGCCTCGCGTCCGGGCCGCTTGCGCGGGACCAACGCCATCCAGATATCGACGGCGACCTGCAGGATCCTGTTGAACCAGTCCTTCAAATCATCTGCCCCGTGGATTCGGTTTTTTTAGAAGGATAGCATGGGTGGAGATGGCGGGCGCGGTGCATATCTCCCCCGCAAGGGGGGAGAAAGCAAAAGCTTGGGCTTGGCGACAGCCAAGTCCCTGGCTTTTTCCAGAGAGGGGCAAATGCACCGAGGTCGGATAATCCGGGTGTCCATGCCGGACATCGCGAGCCCCTCTCTCTGAGCAAGAAGACTTTGGCGCTTGCGTCCTCTCCTCCCTCCGTCATCCTCGGGCTCGACCCGATGCTACACGGCGCCACCTGTTCATGGATCCTCGGGTCAAGCCCGAGGATGACGACCTGTTTTTAGCTTCGATGCCAGTCGCCACTATCGAGCCATGCGTCATCGCTCCGCGCTTCGCCGTCGAAGCCGGATCATCAGGCCCGATTGTCAGATTGTCGCTCACGAACTGTCCCGCCGTTCGGCTGCGCGCGCCAGGGAATGGCATTCGCGCAGGATATCGTCGACCGCGTGAACGGGTCGCCTGCGGTGGCCGGGCGGGTGACCAAGGCGAAGTGTTCGTCTCTGTTTCACGCCCTTAAGCTTCGCTTCGCTCGCTGGCGCGAAACCGCCCTGCAACTGCCTTGAAGCCAAGTGTGCCCGTGCCTCCCGGCGGGCGAGGCGCCGGGCCTGTCGGGGCAAATCGTCGAGCGCGCGCTTCAGCGCGAGCAGGCGGCGGCAGAGGTGGCGGGCGCTCACCTCCTCGTCCGCATCGGCCAGGTCGAAACCGTCCTGCGGAAACGGGCGCAGGCCGTCCCAGTCCCGCGTGTCGAAGCGGCGCGGCGGGTCGGTGAGCGGGAACGCGGGGAAGGCGGGCGCCGATTTGGCCGGTTTTTCGACATCGCTCCTCGGCGCGCGGGCGAGGCCGAAATCGATGCCCTCGCGGATGACAAGAAGTCCGGCGGCCTGCAACTGCTCAATCGCCGTCGGCGGTGTTTCCGCACGAAGCATCGGAGGCTCGACCTCGATGCTCCGCGCGGCGATGACGATCAGCCGGCGGGCGGCGGATTCAGCCGGGCGCAGCAGGCGCAGGATTCTTCGCCAGACGCGGCGCGGCATCATATCCGCCCCGCCCTCGTCCAGCCCGGCCATGAAGAACAGCGCCGCGACGACGCGGAGAAGCGCATCGCGGTTGCGTTCGATTGCCAGAGGCCAGTTGAATGTTTCCACCATCGCCCTTCCGTCCTTCGCGTGGATCGGAGAAGGGTACGGGAGGTGCGGGGGCGGTGGATAAGTTTTAGACAGGGTGGGTGGCGGATAACATGAGCACGACCGGCGAATACGGCAGTGAATACCGCGAGGTTGCATCGCGTAACGTGGAACGCATGATCTGCTCAGCCTGATCGACGGAGATGGGGGTGGACATAGGCGGCTGCGTGGATGGTTCGCGGGTGAAGGGAGATGATGGGGCGGGAGGCACGGGATCTGAGGGGATGAGAACGAGTGAAACGAGCGGGCGAAGGATCGCTCCGCCATTAGGTAGGCAAGTGCACTAGTGGTGCCGCGCGACCTTCCGATTGCGGAAGATAAAGATGACTCCACAACTAGAATGATTCACGCCATTCTGTTCTCTATGGCAAAAATATTACGCGTCATCGGTCTTTTTCTTGTAATCGCGCCGCTTTCAGCGATGTTTTCAGAACCGTTTTATGCGGCGCTATTGCATCAATTCAATCTGGATACAGAACGATGGGCGGGGCCATTCGTCACCGGGTTGTTTACTGCATTCGCTACGGATTGGTTCCGCTATGCATCTATATTGGCAATAGGCTTAGGCATCGGCGTATGGGCGCATTGGCTCGCTTCACGCGCTGACATGCAGCGGCAGGAAGGTAAGGACCAGAGCCTTGTGGGACTGATCAATAAGTTAAAAACGCTGAAATACGATCTAAGGGATTTGGACCAATCTAACCAAAGCGTTCTCACCGAAGATGAGAAATACCCAATCCCGATCTTATTGCAGCAAAAATACCGATCAATCGCCATCGGTCTAAAACAGATGGGAGTCAGCACGCCAACTATGGACGGCCTGTATGGCCGCACCTACACTGGTGTTGTCATTACATTTATAGATACCGTTGTGCCGTATCTAAGCGCGGGGCAAGTATCGGATGCCCGCCGCGAAGCCGTTCAATTCACCAATGTTTTCAATCTTAATAAGCAGTCGTTGCTTGAATCGCTTGCAGGAACGCAAGCATAAAAACTGCCGTGAACTTTCTGCGTGACAGCTTGTTTTGACGTTGGCCTCTTTCTCGTCAACGCCAATCTTTGCCGGCTTCTCGACCAACTTGGCGTAGGACACACCTTTCCGCTTCTCCAGAAGCTCGCGCTTAATGCTTTCCGCTATGGCTCCGGACGGTCGTCACTTGAAAAGCGTTCGCAAGCTCACCGATTGGCTTTTCATCTGCTATCCCGGACCGTCCCTCACCCCAACCCCAGATGCGGCAGGATGACGATCAGGGTCCAGACGGCGGCCATGTTGGCGAGCGCGAGGAAGACCGCGGCGCTTCCGGCGTCCTTGGCGGCCTTGGTCAGCGGGTGGTAGTCGGTCGAGACGCGATCGAGCGTCTGTTCAAGCGCGGTGTTCAGCAATTCGACGATCAGCACGCCGAACAGGCTGGCGACCAGCAGGGCGCGGCCGACGGCGCTGGTGTCGGCGACGAAGGCGACCGGCAGGCAGGCAACGACCAGCGCCAGTTCCTGGCGGAAAGCGGCCTGGGTGGAAAAGGTCGAGCGCAAACCGGCAAGCGTGACCACGAAGGCGCGCCAGACGCGCGCGGCGCCGGCGCCGTTGTGCAGGCGCGGTTGTGCAGTGTCTTCGGTCGGTCGAGTCATGGCTTGGCCCGTCTTGGCGAAAGCCGCGAACGCGCGGCGATACGCAGCCCCTTGTAAGGGGCAAGGGTTTACCTTCGCTAAATGGGAGTCTTTTGTCCCGCCCTTAAGCTTTGCTCCGCTCGCTGGCAGGCCGGGTCCTCTGTCCCGCCCTTAAGCTTTGCTCCGCTCGCTGGCGGGCCGGGTCATCTGTCCCGCCTTTAAGCTTTGCTCCGCTCGCTGGCGGGCCCCTGGACGCCCCTCCCTTCTCCCCTTGGGGGGAGAAGTTGCCTGAGCAGAGCGAGGGCGGATGAGGGGGCGGCTCGATCCTGGAGAACCCCTCATCCGGCCCTTCGGGCCACCTTCTCCCACAAGGGGAGAAGGGAGGTTCTGCGGTTGGCGGGCCGCTCTTGCCCTTCGCGTTCAACGCTCGAAACGATTCACTGGATCGTTTCGCCCGCTTTGCGGGATGCGTTTCACCTCCGGGCGTTCGTCGTTTCAATCGACAAATCGTTGTCGATTGGTCGCCTAAAGGCGACCACTCCTCACTCACCCACCTTCAGCACCTGGATAAACGCCTCCTGCGGGATTTCCACCTTGCCGAACTGGCGCATGCGCTTCTTGCCTTCCTTCTGCTTCTCCAGAAGCTTGCGCTTTCGCGTCACGTCGCCGCCGTAGCATTTCGCCGTGACGTCCTTGCGCATGGCCGAGATGGTCTCGCGGGCGATCACCTTGCCGCCGATGGCCGCCTGGATCGGGATCTTGAACATGTGGCGGGGGATCAGGTCCTTCAGCTTCTCGCACATGACGCGGCCGCGCTTTTCGGCCGCGGCGCGGTGGACCAGCATGGAGAGCGCGTCGACCGGCTCCTCGTTGACGAGGATCGACATCTTGACGAGATCGCCCTCGCGGTAGCCGGCAAGCGTGTAGTCGAAGGAGGCGTAGCCCTTGGAGATCGACTTCAGCCGGTCGTAGAAATCGAACACCACCTCGTTGAGCGGCAGTTCGTAGGTGACCATGGCGCGGGAGCCGACATAGGACAGGTCGGTCTGGATGCCGCGGCGCTCCTGGCAGAGCTTGAGGATGGCGCCGAGATACTCGTCCGGCGTCATGATGGTCGCCTTGATCCACGGCTCCTCGATGGAGGCGATGCGGACAACGTCCGGCATGTCGGCCGGGTTGTGCAGCTCGGTCGTGGTGCCGTCCGTCATGTTCATCCTGTAGACGACCGACGGCGCGGTGGCGATCAGGTCGAGGTCGAACTCGCGTGAGAGGCGCTCCTGGATGATCTCCAGGTGCAGCAGGCCCAAAAAGCCGCAGCGGAAGCCGAAGCCGAGCGCGGCGGAGGTTTCCATCTCGAACGAGAAGCTGGCGTCGTTCAGGCGCAGCTTGCCGATGGCGGAGCGCAGATCCTCGAAATCGTCGGCATCGACCGGGAACAACCCGCAGAAGACGACCGGCTGGGCCGGCTTGAAGCCGGGCAGCATGTCGTCGCAGGGGCGCTTGTCCTCGGTGATGGTGTCGCCGACGCGGGTGTCGGCCACTTCCTTAATGGAGGCGGTGAAGACGCCGAGCTCGCCGGGGCCGAGTTCCGGGACGACGACCAGCTTGGGGGTGAGCACGCCGACCCGGTCGACCGGGTATTTGGCGTCGGTGCCCATCATGCGGATCACCTGGCCCTTCTTCATGGTGCCGTCGATGATGCGCACCAGCACGATGACGCCGAGATAGGCGTCGTACCACGAGTCGACCAGCATGGCCTTGAGCGGGGCGGAACGGTCGCCTTCCTTCGGCGGCGGCAATTGCGTGACGATCGCCTCCAGCACCTCGTCGACGCCCTGCCCGGTCTTGGCCGAGATCAGCAGCGCTTGCGATGCGTCGAGGCCGATGACTTCCTCGATCTGCTCCTTGACGCGCTCGGGCTCGGCGGCCGGCAGGTCGGCCTTGTTGAGGACGGTGACGATCTCGTGGTCGGCGTCGATGGCCTGGTAGACATTGGCCAGCGTCTGCGCCTCGACGCCCTGGCTGGCGTCGACGACGAGGAGCGAGCCCTCGCAGGCGCGAAGCGAGCGCGAGACCTCGTAGGCGAAGTCGACGTGGCCGGGGGTGTCGATCAGGTTGAGGACATAGTGCTCGCCGTCGCGGGCGTCATACTCCAGGCGCACGGTGTTGGCCTTGATGGTGATGCCGCGCTCGCGCTCGATATCCATCGAATCAAGCACCTGCTCCTTCATCTCGCGCTCCTCGAGAGAGCCGGTCATCTGGATGAGTCGGTCCGCGAGGGTCGATTTTCCGTGGTCGATATGGGCGACGATGGAGAAGTTGCGAATATTTTTGAGGGGTGTGTCGGTCATGCAACCATATAGGCGCAAACCGGCTTTTCTGTAAGCCGCTTTTTCGGGGATTCGCGGGGCGAAAACCGGGGATGCCGACTGCGAAATTTAACGGGTTAAATGACGCCAGTCAGATTTCTGTTTCATTCTGAAACAACCTGTTAAACGGTCCGTTTTTTTGAAATTCGTTTAAGGCCCTGAATTCCCGGTGGTTTTCTGGCTATACACAGGATTTGTGTTTAAATTCACCTAAAATTCTACCTAAAATGACTGTTTGTGACGATTGGATGTAAAAATCCTGTATCGGGGATGCGCCGTTAACCATACTATTCTCGGCATGAATGACCGATTCCAACATGTTGCCTAGCTCAAATCGCACTGCTTCCCGGTCTGCATTAACAATACAAGAATAATTCGCTTGATGCATTTATTAACGTTCCGTTAACTCCCTGCAGCGCGCGAAGCGCTATCGAACCATTAATTTCAAGAAAGGGACGATTATGAAAAAGAGTATTCTCGCAGTCGCGGCCGTTCTCGCCATGAGCGGCACAGCACTGGCGGGCTCCGAGGTCGACATCGACCAGATCGGTTTCGCCAACGTCGCGAGCGCGTTGCAGATCGGTAATGGCAACAAGGCCCGCGTCCTGCAGGACGGAGACCTCAACAGCTCGATCACCAAGCAGGACGGCTCGGACAACTATCTCCGGGTTCGCCAGACCACCAACTTCAACGAAGTCGGCAATGACGCCGACAACACCACGCTGAGCCAGAAGGGCAAGGACAACAAGGCGTATGTCGACCAGTATGGCGGCAACTCCAACGTCGTCTACAAGGCCACCCAAGACGGCAACACCAACCTCCTCAAGATCGACCAGAACGGCACCGAAAACCTGGTCACGAAAGTGCTGCAGGACGGAAACACCAACACCGCCAAGATCAACCAGATCGGTGTGCGGAACGAAGTGGCCGAGGCCAACCAGATCGGCAATAACAACTCGCTCAACATTGCGCAGACTTACTACGAGAACCTGGTCGGAAAAGCCGAGTCGAAGGGCAACAACAACAAGATCAAGATCGACCAGGATGGCATGTGGCACGGTCAGGGTAACAACTTCGACGGCACGATCGGCGGCATGAGCACGTCGGAAGCCAATTTCGGCCTGCATGGCGGTACGCGCTACGCGTCCCGGGTCATGCAGAACGGCAACGGCAACACCGCCAATATCGACCAGAACGGCATGGGCCAAGGCTTCGAAATCTACCAGGGCTTCAACGGCAACGGATCGACGAATTCGAAGGTCAATCTGCAGCAGAACAATGCATTCAACTATGCATACGCCCAGCAGACCGGTTCCGCCCACGTGGCGAACATCACCCAGAGCGGCGTTTTCAACCGCACGTTCGTGAAGCAGGACAACTAAGTCCCGCGGTACCGTCCCGGATCGCATTGCCGTGCGGTTCGGGGCTCGCAATTGCCGGCCCCGGTCTCCGGGTCCGGCCCCCGGCGGTCAATACGGCGATGAGTACGATGTCAGGTTCGATCAGTCTTCGCGAGCGTTTACCGGCCGTCCGTACAAGCGGAACGGGGAACGGTCCCGCTGTCGCACGGGGAATCCTGTTCGCCGTTCTTCTCGGAGGTGCATCCATGGCCTGGTCGAACGCGCATGCGCAGTCGTCGCAAGTGCAGATCTTCTGCGAGGCGCGGATCGAGCGGATCGGCGAGAACCTGACCATCTACGGCTATGTTCAGACCGACCAGCCGGCAACCGTCGACTACACGATGACGGTCACCACCATCGCCGCTGCGAATATCGGATCGACGGCGCAAAGCGGTGTCGTTTCGCTCAATCCGAACGAGGCGCGGCGAACCTCGGAGGTTACCGTCAATATCCTGGAAGGCGGCTTCTACGAGGCGGAACTGACCGCCAAGGAGCGCCTGACCGGGAACAGTTGCACCTCAAAGACAACCAGCCAAGGTTAGCACTGGAGTTTCAAATGCGCATACGTCACATCGCAAGACTGACAGCCATCGGCGCCATGCTCTGCGGCCAAGGCATTCTCGCCAGCGTGAGCGCGCAGGCAGAGGACTTCGATTTGAACTTCGATCCGGGCCAGATCCAGATCGGCCAGATCAACCCGCAAATCGCGCCGACGCCGCGGGATCGCATGCCGATCGAACAGAACTATGCGCAACATCTCGACTCACGGATTTCCGCCCTGCTCGGCGTCGCCGAGCGGCTGGCCGAGAGCACGGTGGTGCAGCGCGGCATCGGCAATACCGCGACCAGCAACACCAAAGGCTCCAACAATTTGACCGGGCAGTTCCAGAACGGCGCCTTCAACTATTCCGGCATCGGCATCGACGGCTCGTCGAACAAGGTCGTCACGTTCCAGAATGGCAACCGAGCCCATTCCGAGCTTGATGTGATCGGCGGCAACAAGACGATCTACCACATGCAATTCGGCGAAACGCAGCGCGTGAAGGAGATCTTCCGGGGCGCCGACAAGGAAAAGCTTCTGATCATCGATAAAGGCAAATACGGCGCGTATGTCGCGCGCATCAAGTGAGAATTCTCAACCTTGAGTTCCGGGAGAGGGAAATGCGGAAAACAACAACAACGATGGCCCTGATGCTGCTTTGCGGCACGGCTGCGGCCAGCGATCTGGTCTACGAACCGATCAATCCGTCCTTCGGCGGCGACGCGCTCAACTCGTCGCATCTCTACCAGGGCGCCGAAATCGCCAACACCTTCACCGACAGCAGCCTCGACAGCCTGTTCGAGGAAGAATCGGCGGCCGACGAATTCGCGGCGGCACTGCAGAGCGCGCTGATCGGCGGCGCCGCGTCGCAAATCACCGACGCCATCTTCAATACGGGCGCGCCGCCTTCCGGGGTGTTCACTCTCGACGGCGCAACGGTGTCCTACAACACGGTCGGTGGAAATGTCGTCATCACCATAAATGACGGCGTTTCGTCCAACACGCTGACCATACCGGTTCCGTAACAAGCGCTTGCAAGCAATCAAAAGGAACATCCTCATGAAATCGCTATGCTTGCGCATCTGTTCTCTAGTGCTGCCGGTTTTCCTGGCCGCTTGCGCGACATCGAACGAGCCGCTGGTCTCCACACCGGCGACGGCAATCGAGGCGACAGCCGTCAGCTCGCTGGTCAACCAGCTGCCTCCGCCGCCTTCACCGGTCTTCGTCGCGGTCTACGATTTTCCCGACCTGACCGGGCAATACAAGCCGAGCACCAAGTTCGCCGAGTATTCGAAGGCGGTGACGCAGGGGGCGGACGCGATCCTGGTGGACGTGCTGCAGAATGCCGGCAACGGCAAGTGGTTCGAGGTGGTGGAACGGCGCGGCCTGACCAACATCCTCAAGGAACGCCAGCTGATCGGGGCCACCCGCCAGCAGTTCCTCGGTGCGGGAGCCCAGCCGCTGCCACCCCTCACCTTCGCCGGCATGCTGTTCGAGGGCGGCATCGTCGCCTACGAGTCGAATGTGACGACCGGCGGCCTCGGCGCGAAATATCTCGGCATCGGCGCCGACACGCAGTTCCGCACCGACGTGGTGACGATCAACCTGCGCGCCGTCAGCGTGCAAAGCGGCAAGCTGCTTCGCTCGGTCACCACGACAAAACGACTCTATTCCACGTCGCTGCGCGGTTCGGTCTTCAAATATGTCGGTTTGAACGAGTTGCTCGAACTGGAAGCCGGCGTGACGCAGAACCAGCCGGCACAGCTCGCCGTGCGCGAGGCGATCGAATACGCCGTCTACTCGCTGATCCTGGAAGGTGCGGAAAAGGGCCTGTGGCGCTTCGCCGACGAACAGCAGGGCGCGCAGATCATCGCCGCCTACGCTGCAAAGCGGGAAAAGGACTAGAAGAACACGCACCGGCCGTTCGCGGCCGGTGCGCCACGCCGCATGCAAGGCTTACGGGCAATCGCCATGCAATTGCAGGTACCTGCCCGCCGACCAGCCATGCGGCAGCGACTGGCCCCATACCGGCTCGACGCAGCGGCCCGACATGCAGCCAACCTCATACCACTTGCCTGACCGGCCGCGCACCGTGACCAGATCGCCGGGATAAAGTTCGCCGGTCTGGCGGTTATCCGCGCCCGGCCCGGTGCGCACGGCGAGAAAGCCGACCCCGGTCTCGTGATCGTAGCGATCGAAAGGTCCGACACCGACGACCACGCCGGTACATCTGCCGGCCGTGGCGGGCGCGACCAGAACCGCGCCGAACGCGACGGCGACAAGAAGCTTCCCGAAATCCGTAAACATGCCGACGAAACCCCTTTGCGAAGCAGACCCGCCCGCATGCAGGAAAGCGCCGGGTCACGACCTTTCTTCGGCGGGCGTCAAGAAAGTGTCAACCTTGAGCGCATCGGCATCTTGAAACGTGAGCATGCTTATAATATATCACGCTCATGAATAACGATCTCCGCAACAGCCTGGGTTTTCTGCTGCACGACGCGGCCCGGCTCCTGCGCAAGCGCTTCGAGGCGCGTGGCGCGGAGCACGGGCTGTCGTCGGCACAGTGGCGACTGCTCGTCTTCATCATCAAGGGCGAGATCTCGGCGCAGGCACGGCTTGCCGAACTGCTCGAGATCGAACCGATCAGCGTCTCGCGGCTGATCGACCGGATGGAAGACGGCGGCTGGGTGGAGCGGCGCCCCGACCCGAACGACCGCCGCGTGCGCCAGGTCTTCCCGACCGCCAAGGCGCGCGCCGTATTCGACGAGATCAAGACCATAGCGACCGATGTCTACGACGCGGCATTCGCCGGCATGACCGGCGAACAGAAAGACGCGCTGATCGCGGGACTGCAGACAATTTGCGACAACCTGTCCGACGGCGAGAGCCCTTGCGGCGGGGCGATGAAGGAAACGGAAAGCGCATCATGAACGCGATGACGGAAACCGACGAAAAGACGGCGACGCCCGAAGACATCTGGGACAAGCAGGCCGCCGCGGACAAGAAGGCGCGCAAGCCGCTTCGCACGGTGCTGATGCTCGCGCTTCCGGTCGCGTTCGTCGCGGGCGGCTCCTACGTCTGGATCACCGGCGGCAGGTACCAGGAAACCGAGAACGCCTACCTGCAGCAGGCCAAGGTGACGATCGCCGCGGAAGCTTCCGGTCGCGTGATCGAGAGCCATGTCGCCGACAACGGCTTCGTGCGCAAGGGCGACGTGCTGTTCGTCGTCGATCCCGAGCCCTACCGCATCGCCCTCGACCAGGCGGAAGCGGCGCTCGCCGCGGCGCGGCTCAATATCGGGCAGTTGCGCGCCGCCTGGAGCCAGGCAGTCGCGCAACAGCGCGCCGCCGCCAATGACGTCGCCTATTACGAGAGCGAGTTGGCGCGGCAGAAGACGCTGGAGACCAAGGGCATCGCGACGCGCGCCGCTCTCGACGAGACGACGCGCAACCTGACGCGGGCCAAGGACGCGCTCGCCACCGCCGACCAGGCCGTGACCGGGGCGCTTGCGGCGCTGGGCGGCGATGCCGGCATCGAGACCGACAGCCACCCGGCCGTGATGGCGGCAATAGCCATGCGCGACAAGGCGGCCTTCTCGCTGAGACAGACGTCCGTGACCGCGCCCGCCGACGGCGTGATCGCGCAAGCCTCCTCGTTCCAGACCGGCCAGCTGGTGTCCGCAGGCACGGCGCTGTTCGCGCTGGTCGAGAACGGCGAGAGCTGGGTGGAAGCCAATTTCAAGGAAACGCAGCTGACCCACATGCTGCCCGGCCAGGAGGCCGATATCCGCTTCGACACCTTTCCCGGCCAGCCGGTGAAGGCAACGGTGGAAAGCATCGGCGCGGGCACCGGCGCGGAGTTTTCGCTGATCCCGGCACAGAACGCGACCGGCAACTGGGTCAAGGTCTCGCAGCGTATTCCGGTGCGCCTGAAGATCGACGACGCGGAACTCGCCGCGGCGCTGCGCACCGGCATGAGCGCAACAGTGGAAGTCGACACCGGCGTGAGCCGCGGCCTGCCCGACTTCCTCGGCACGACTAAGGCGAAGGCCGCCGAATAGACCCGGCCTGACCCGCAACCCTTTCCGGTTCGCCTGCTTCCCGCCCCACCCCCTCCAGGGGAGCGGGCGGGCCGGAAAACCCTTTCGGAACGACGATGACCCAGTCCGCCGCATCGACAATCGAGGATGTCCCGCATCGCGGCCTGATCACGGTGTCGATCATGCTGGCGACCATCATGCAGGTGCTCGACACGACGATCGCCAATGTCGCGCTGCCGTCGATGACGGGCGATCTCGGCGCGTCGCGCGACACGATCACCTGGGTGCTGACCTCCTATATCGTCGCCGCCGCGATCATGACGCCGGTCACCGGCTGGCTTTCCGACCGGTTCGGCCGGCGCGAACTGTTCCTGACCACCATTGTCGGCTTCACTGTCACCTCGATGCTCTGCGGCCTGTCCTGGAGCCTGGAAAGCATGGTGCTGTTCCGCATCCTGCAGGGCTTGTTCGGCGCGGCGATCGTGCCGCTGTCGCAAACCTTCCTGCTCGACATCAACCCGAAGGAACGGCACGGCCAGGCGATGGCGATGTGGGGCGCGGGCATCATGGTCGGCCCGATCATCGGCCCGACGCTCGGCGGCTGGCTGACCGAGGTGCTGAACTGGCGCTGGGTGTTCTTCATCAACCTGCCGGTCGGCATCGTCGCCTTCATGGGTTGCGCGGCCTATCTTCCGAAGATCGCGGTGCGGCTGCGCGGATTCGACTTCTTCGGCTTCGCCATGCTGTCGCTCGGCGTCGGCGCGCTGCAGCTGATGCTCGACCGCGGCGCCGAGGTGGACTGGTTCTCCTCCGTCGAAATCTGGATCGAACTCGGGCTCGCCCTGACCGGCTTCTGGGTGTTCACGATCCACCTTATGACCGGCGATGAAACCTTCATCGACGCGTCGATCTTCCGGGACCGCAATTTCGTCACCGGGCTGGTCTTCATCTTCGTCGTCGGCGTGATCCTGCTGGCCAGCCTGGCCCTTCTTCCGCCCATGCTGTCGACGCTGTTCAACCACTCGACCATCACGACCGGCCTCGTCATGGCGCCGCGCGGCGTCGGCACGATGATCTCGATGATCATTGTCGGGCGGCTGGTGCGGGTGGTCGATTCCCGGCTCCTCGTCGTCGCCGGGCTGCTGCTGACCGCGTGGTCGCTGGAGATGATGACCGGCTTCACGCCGCAGATGGACGACCAGCTGATCATCGTTTCCGGCGTCATACAGGGCCTCGGCCTCGGCCTCGTCTTCGTGCCGCTGTCGACGGTGGCCTTCGCGACGCTGCCGCCGTACCACCGGACCGACGCGGCAAGCCTGTTCTCGCTGGTGCGCAATATCGGTTCGTCGATCGGCATCTCGATCGTCACGGTGATGCTGACGCACAATCTGCAGGTCAACCATGCCGAACTGTCGACGCACATCTCGCCGTTCAACCCGGCGCTCGACGCGATCTCGCCGATGGCGCGCAGCGGCGATCCGACGGCGCTCTACCAGCTCGACCAGCTGGTCAACCAGCAATCGCTGATGATCGCCTATATCGACGACTTCAAGCTGATGATGCTGGTCACCCTGGCGGCGATCCCGCTGGCGCTGTTCCTGCGCAAGCCGAAGGCGGCACCGGCCGGCATGCCCGCGGCGGCGCATGCCGACTGACGGCAAAAGCACAATCATGACCAAACTTTAACTTGCCTCCCCGGGGGCGAATGCCCAGCTTTGCCTTGACGCGGGTCAAGGCAAAACCGCTCGCGGGACGGCAGGTCATGTCCCGCAGTCATCACAAAGGATACAGAGGCGATGCCGGAGAAGACCGAGATCGAAGCGATTGCGCGCAAGCGCCGGAACAGCAGTCCGCTGATCTGGATCGTGCTTGCCGCCGTGGCCGTGGCGGCGGCCGGCATCTGGTACTGGCAGAGCGCGTCGGGCGACACCGGCGCGGTGCGTTACACCACGGCGCCGGCCACGCGCACCGACATCACGGTGACGGTGACCGCAACCGGCACGATCGAGCCGGTCAACACGGTGGAGATCTCCAGCGAACTGTCCGGCACGGTGCGCAGCGTGAACGCCGACTACAACGACATCATCAAGGAAGGCGACGTGCTGGCCGCGCTCGACACCGACAAGCTGGAGGCCAATGTCGAGCATGCGCGCGCATCGCTGACGGCGCGGCAGGCCGCCTTGATCGAGGCGCAGGTCACGCTGGAGGAAAAGAAGGATTCCTACGAACGGGCTCAGAGCCTTTCCAAACAGGGAATTTCCACGCAGGAGTCGCTGCTGGCCAGCAAAGCGGGCTACGAGCGCGCCGTCGCCGCTCTCGACACCGCCAAGGCCAACATCAGGGTGGCGGAAGCCGATCTGAGGCTGGCCGAGACGGATCTCGACAAGGCCTGCATCTGTTCGCCGATCAACGGCATCGTGCTGGACCGGGCGGTCGAGGTCGGCCAGATCGTCGCCGCCTCGCTGTCGGCGCCGGTCTTGTTCACGCTGGCCGAGGACCTGTCGCACATGAACCTGACGGTCGACATCGACGAGGCTGATATCGGCCAGGTCGACGTGGGCAACGACGCCAGCTTCACGGTGGAGGCCTACCAGGGGACGGATTTCGAGGCGACGATCACCCAGCTGCGCTATGCGCCGGAGGAGGTCGACGGCGTCGTCACCTACAAGGCGATCCTCGACGTGGAGAACAGCGACCTGCTGCTGCGCCCGGGCATGACGGCGACGGCGGACATCACCGTGGCGAAACTCGACGACGTCATGACCGTGCCGAACGCGGCGCTGCGCTTCGTGCCGCCGGCGGAAGCGGAAAGCGGGGGCGGCGGCAGCGGCCTGCTCGGCATGCTGATGCCGCGGCGGCCCGGCTCCAACGGCCGCTCGGCCGGCGGCGTCGACGCGGCAGGCATGCGCTCCATCTGGGTGCTGCGCGACGGCGCGCCGGCGGAGGTGAAGGTGCGCACCGGACGGACCGACGGATCGCGCACCGAGATCGCGGAAGGCGAACTCGCCGAGGGCGACAAGGTGATCACCGACATGGACACCGGCCGATGAACACGGCCGTCGACATGCCGGTCATCGCGCTTTCGGGAATAACCCGGGTCTATGGCGAGGGCGAAGCGGCGGTGCATGCGCTGCGCGGCGTGGACATGGAGATCGGCCGCGGAGAATTCGTCGCCATCATGGGGCCGAGCGGCTCGGGCAAATCGACGGCGATGAACATCATCGGCGCGCTCGATTCGCCGACGCAGGGCAGCTACCGCTTTCTCGGCGCCGATGTCGGCGGGTTCGACCGGTACCAGCGCGCCCTGTTGCGCCGCGACTATCTCGGTTTCGTCTTCCAGGGCTTCAACCTGCTGGCGCGGGCGTCCGCACTCGACAACGTGGAATTGCCGCTGATCTACAAGGGCGTTCCCCGCGCCGAAAGGCGCGAACGCGCCGCCGCGACGCTGGAGCGCGTCGGCCTCGGCCACCGCCTGGACAAGGAGCCATCGAAGCTGTCCGGCGGCGAACAGCAGCGCGTGGCGATCGCACGGGCCATCGCGTCGGAGCCGGCGGTGCTGCTGGCCGACGAACCGACCGGCAATCTCGACACGGCGCGCAGCCAGGAAATCATGGACCTGATCTCGCGGCTGAACAGCGACGAGGGGCTGACCGTCATCATGGTCACGCACGAGCCGGACATGGCCGAATACGCCAGGCGGATCATCCATTTCAAGGACGGGCTGATCGAGCAGGACGGCCAGAACGGCAATGTTCGCCTGCCCGCAAAGGAGGCCGCCGGTGTTCGCTGAAACCATGCGCCAGGCGATGCAGGCGATCCTGCGCAACGCCATGCGGTCCTTCCTGACGATCCTCGGCGTGATCATCGGCGTCGCCGCCGTGATCACGATGGTGACCATCGGCCAGGGTTCGACGGTGCAGATCGAATCCGATGTGTCGAAACTGGGCACGAACCTGCTGATCATCCGGCGCGGCGCCGGCATGGGACCGCCGAGCTCCGGCCGCTCGGCGCCGCAATTCACGCTGAAGGATGTCGAGGCGATCAAGGAGCAGACCCCCGGCGTGCTGGCGGCAACGCCCGCCAACACCTCGTCGCAGACCGTGATCTACGGCAACGCGAACCACCAGGCCACGGTGACCGGCACGGACAATGACTTCCTGATCGCGCGCGACTGGGGCGTGGCGCTGGGGCGCGGATTCTACGACAGCGAGGTGCGCGCCGGGGCGGCGGTCTGCATGCTCGGCGAGACGGTGCGCGAGGAACTGTTCGGCGCCGGCGACCCGGTCGGCGAGACGGTGCGCATGGGGCAGATCTCCTGTCGGGTGATCGGCGTGCTGGAGGCCAAGGGCGCGTCGAGTTTCGGCCAGGACCAGGACGATACGGTGTTGGTACCGATCCGCACCTTCATGCGACGCATCGCCGGCGACCAGGACGTGTCGTCGATCTATGTCGCGGCGCGGCCCGATGCCTCGACCGAAAAGGTGCAGGCGGCAATCGAGCTGCTGTTGCGCGAACGCCGCCGCATCGCGCCCGGCGAGAGCGACAATTTCTCAGTGATGGACACAAAGGAAATCACCTCGATGCTGACCGGAATCACCTCGGTGATGACGGGGCTGCTCTCCGCCGTGGCGGCGGTCAGCCTGCTGGTCGGCGGCATCGGCATCATGAACATCATGCTCGTCTCGGTGACCGAGCGGACGCGGGAAATCGGCATAAGGCTGGCCATCGGCGCGACCGAGGGACAGGTGCTGATGCAGTTCCTGGTCGAGGCGGTGGTGCTATCGCTGTTCGGCGGGCTGATCGGCATCGCGCTCGGCCTGGCGTTCGGCTATGCCGGCTCGGTTTTCATGAGCATCCCGTTTTCGCCGGACTGGACGATGACGCTGGTCGCCTTCGCCTTCTCTGCCTTCATCGGCATCGTGTTCGGCTATTTCCCGGCGCGGCGCGCGGCGCGGCTCGACCCGATCGAGGCGCTGCGGCACGAATAGGCATTCCGTTACGTTACGTTAAACATAACGGCAATCAATACGCGGACTCGACCCGCCGAGGCTGCAGATTCAGCATTCCTTTGCATTCCCAGAGGTAAACAAGGCCTTTGGTCAAGAATGCTGGGGCAGGAATATGCGCTCTCTCAAAATACTCGCGATGGCACTCGTCTTCGCTTTCACCAGTGCAACAGGCTCCGTGCTCGCAGCGGAGTGGACCGTTGCGCGCGTGACGCAACCCGCGAAATACACCATGGACGGCAAAAGCTGGGGCACGGTGGAGAACGGCATGACCGTTCCGAACACCGCGTGGATCAATACGGGGCCCGGCGGGCGTGTGCTGCTGAAACGCGACGACGCCGTGCTGATGGTCCATCCATACACGCTGGTGACGGCGTTCGCCACCGACTCGACCGGCCGTTTCACGGAGGTCCGTCAACCTTTCGGGAAGATCGCGATCGACGTCAAGAAACGCGGCTACGACCACATGAAAGTGAACACTCCCTTCATGGCCGCGGTCGTGAAGGGCACCCAGTTCAAGGTTTCCGTCGACCGTCGCGCATCGTCGCTCAGCGTCCAGCGCGGACGGGTCGAAGTGACGGACAGGGTGACGGGCGAGCGCGCCAGTGTCGGCGCCGGCGGCCGGGCGGAGGTCGATGCCACCACGGCGACCGCGATGTCGCTGTCGGGCAAGAATACCGCGAGCATCGCATCCGCCGCACCGAAGGGAAATGCCTACGGCCTTACCGGAAAGGCCAGCGCCACCGGCAAGGCGGCAAGCAATGCCGGCGGCAACGGCAAAGGCAATTCCGGAGGCAACGGTAACGGCAATTCCGGCGGGAATGGCAACGGCAATTCCGGCGGCAACGGCAACGGCAATTCCGGCGGCAACGGCAACGGGAACGGGAACGGGAACGGGAACGGGAAAAACGATTAAGAGCGGAACAACTCCCCCCGCATATCGATCATGAGCGAGAACAAAATCCAGAAGGCGTTCGGCGCACCTGTAAAATCGACGTTCGCTTGGGCGGCCGTTGTTGCGCTCATTGTTCTCGCACAAGTCTTTTCGATCTTCTCGCCGCTCGACAGGTTTCTTTCCGACCAGCGGTTCCAGCTGTCTCAACGCGCCGCGTCAGGCGAGATCGTCTTCCTCGCAATCGACAAGAAGAGTCTCGACGCCATCGGGGTCTGGCCATGGCCGCGAAGCGTCCATGCCGACATCACCGACAAACTCTGGGAACTCGGCGCAAGAGACATCATTTTCGACGTCGACTTCTCGACACCCTCGCTGCCGGCCAACGACGCCGCCTTCGCGGACGCCATCGAGCGGGCAGAGGGTATCGTCACGCTGCCCGTATTCCTGCAACGCCCGGGAGCCGACGAGCCAGACGCCGCGCCTGTCGTGACCGCACCGATCGACATGCTCGGCAAACGGGCCTGGCTCGCCGCAGTCAATGTCTTTCCCGATTCAGACGGTCTGGTTCGCCGGTTTCCAGCGCTGCTGCAAATGGGCGACACCGTGATATCCTCGATCCCGGCCGCCATTGCCGGTACGGATGGTGGCGCAGGCAACGAGATCGGCATCGAATTCGCGATCGATCCGCTATCTGTGCCGACCGTGAGCGTTGCGGGGCTGCTCCGAGGGGAGGTCGCGCCCGGGTTGTTCGAGGACCGTACCGTCGTCGTCGGCGCCTACGCCACCGAACTGCATGACATATACGCCGTTCCGAAATACGGCGTCATGGCAGGCCCGATGCTGCAAATCATCGCTGCCGAAACGCTGATCGCCAATCGTAATATCATCCCTGTCGTTTCCCTGGCGGCCGACATCACGGCACCCGCCCTCGTGTTCCTGTTGCTGTATGCACTGCGCCGCCGCAGTTCACTTGCCGCCGGCCTTGCACTGGCGTCGGTGTCGGCGGCAGCAGAGGCCGCGGGCGCCTATCTCTATCTCGAACACGGGCTGATGCTCCCGACCGCCTTCCTGCATGTCTCGACGGTGCTGGCCTTTGGCCTGCGTTCGGTGGCGGCATCGGATTTCTTTCGCCGGCTTTCCCAGGAGGCGACTGCGGATGCGCGCAACATGCGCCGGGTGCTGGAGAAGGTCGTGCACGACAATTTCGATGCGATCGTCGTGATCGACGAAAACGGTCGCGTGCTGCAGGCCAGCGCCGCGGTGCCCCAAGTGTTCGGCACGGGCGAACCGGTTCCCGAGCGCGGGACACCGGCAATCTCATTTCTTCCGGAATTGATATGCGCGCAAGCCGACCAGGCGATCCGGTCGCTGCGGGACGGTCAGGCACCGAAACCGATAACCAATACGACGACAATAATGACGAGGAACGCTACCTGCCCGGCGATCGAATATACGATCGGGCTGTCGACGCTCGACACGGCGGCCGGAGGCGGAGGCCGGATTGTTGCATGCGTGACCGCGCGCGATGTGACCGACCGGCTTTCATACGAGCAAACGCTGATACGGCTTTCCGACCGCGACGGAATGACGGAGACGTGGCGGCGGCACGCCTTTTTGAAGACGGCGGACGACGAATTCGGAAAAGCCGAGCCGGGCGCGAACTTCGCGATTGCGGCCATCAACCTGCACCGTTTCAAGACGGTCAACATCGCGCTCGGACGCGAGGCCGGGAATGTCGTTTTGCGCGCAGTGGCCAACCGCCTGCGCAACGCCGAAGGGCAGACAATCGGACCGGCACGCCTGGGCGGCGACACGTTCGCCGTTCTGCTCGGCAACGTCAAAGATGCCGAGGATGCCCAGCGATTGACGCAAACCATCGCTGCGGCACTGAAGGCGCCCTACGGCGTCGGGAGGGGCTCGGCGCGGATCGCGGTTCAAGTGGGACTGGCATTCTGGCAGGGCGGTGCCGCCGGAGGCGAAAACGCCGAAGCCGTTCTGGACCGCGCGGAGATGGCGCTGGACGAAGCGCGGATTTCCAGCGGCTCGCGCGCTGTCTTCTTCGACAAGGACCTGGCCGAACAGAAACTGCGCGCACGGATCATCGAGCGGGACCTGTGGAATGCGCTGGATCGCAACGAACTCTCGCTGCACTACCAGCTCCAGGTCGGGCTCGCCGACGGATCGGCGCGTGGCGCGGAAGCGCTGATACGCTGGGACCATCCCGAACTCGGGCGGGTCTCGCCGGACGAGTTCACCGCCATCGCCGAGGCGAACGGCTCGATCACCGCGCTAGGACGCTGGGCGCTTTCGACCGCCTGCAAGGAGGCGGCGCACTGGCCCGTGGAACTGTCGGTAGCGGTCAACGTCGCTCCGCAGCATTTCGCCAGCGACACGCTAGTCGCCGATGTCGAGGATGCACTCGCCGAATCCGGTCTCGACGCGTCGCGCCTCACGGTCGAACTCGTGGAAAGCGAACTGCTGGAGACCGACGCGGCGACACTTGAACGAATCCGCGCGCTGAGAGAGCTGGGCGTCTCGATCGCGCTCGACGACTTCGGAACCGGCTATTCGATCATCGGCCACCTCTCGCGGCTGCGGTTCGACAAGATCAAGCTCGACAGGCAGTTCATGGCGGACTTCGAAACCAATCCGGAGACCCACGCCATCGTCCGTTCCGTCCTGGCCCTCGGCGAAGCACTCGGATCCCTTGTCGTGTGCGAGGGCGTGGAGACCAAGGAACAGGAGCGCCTGCTGCGCCTGTTCGGCTGCCCCGAGTGCCAGGGCTATCTCTATTCCAGGCCGCTGCCGGCGGAGGAGTTTCGTGCCCTGGCCGGCGACCATACCGGCGACCGGGTAGCCACGCCCGCCTGACGCGCCGGACCGGGCACCCGCCGAACTTTCGCCCGCATTGTGCGTTGATACGTCACCAGACGTATCAACAAGGCTCCCGTCATGGCACGTATCGCGAAAACCATCCTCATCCTCGCCGCCGTTCTTTCTGCGAGCGCCTGCGCCAACACGATCCGCGGCATCGGCCAGGACACCGCCAACGCCGTCGACGCGACGCAGTCGGCAGGCCGCAATATCGCGAGGGCGGCAAACTAGATCCGCAAAACGGAAGCGTTTTCAAACAGGACGGTGCTTTTCCACCGGCGTTCACTGCGCCGTCTTGAAGAAGACACCGAAGTTTTACAGCGCAGACACCCGCGCGTCATGCGCCGCAGCAAGACTCCGGAACGGACGTTATGTCCGTCAAAGGGAGAACTGCGACTATGATGCGTCTGGCAACATTCATGATGCTCGCAACCACGGCGGCGACGACCGCGCCGGCGGCTGCGAAAGACACCAGCTATATCGGCTCCGTGCAGGTTGTGCGCGGCGGCGGCGACATGGCGCGCGGCAAGGTTTTCGTCGACGCCAACCGCAATTCCATTCTCGACGAGGGCGAAACGGGCGTCGAGGGCGTGCAGGTATCGAACGGCCGCGAGGTCGTAATGACCGATGCGGACGGCAATTACGAATTGCCCGCCTATGACGACATGAACCTGTTCATCACCAAGCCCGCCGGACATGCCGTGCCGGTCGACGAGGACATGGTGCCGCAGTTCAACTACATCCACAAACTCGCCGGTTCGCCGAACCTGCGTTTCGGCGGCGTCGAGCCGACCGGCCCGCTGCCCAGCGCGATCAACTTTCCGCTGATCGAAGACGGCACGGGCGACAGCTTCGAATGCCTCGTCTTCGGCGATCCGCAGCCCTACACCAACCGCGAGGTCGGCTATGTGCGCGAGACCGTCGGCAAACTCCTGGCCAACCGCGACAATTCCGGCACCGAATGCCTGATCTTCGAAGGCGATGTGATGGGCGACGACCTGTCGCTCTACCCGCGCTTCAAAAAGATCGTCGCCTCGGGCAAGGTCCCGCAATATTTCGTGCCGGGCAATCACGACCTCGACTTCGACGCGACAAGCGACGCCGACAGCTACGACACGTTCCGGCGCGAATTCGGCCCGGAATATTATTCCTTCGACATCGGCAAGGTTCATTTCGTCGTGCTCGATGACGTGCGGTATCCGTGCAACGGCGTGGACGACCACCCGTTCTGCGATCCGGGCAAGGATCCGAGCTATAACGGCGTCATCCACGACCGCCAGCTCGAATGGCTGCGCAACGATCTCGCCAATGTACCGGAGGACCACCTGATCCTGCTCAACGCGCATATCCCGTTCGTAACCTTCACCGACAACACCGCGCAAAAGCACCAGGTCGACAATCTCGACGTTCTCTACGAGATCATCGGCGACCGTCCGGCGCTGGGCCTGTCCGGCCACACGCACACCACCGAGCAGATCCTGCCGGGCGAAAGCTTCGATGGCTGGGCGCAGGCGACCAAGACCGGCCCGGCCAAATTCCACCAGATCGTCACCGGCGGCGTGTCGGCATCCTGGTGGGCAGGCGACCTGAACGACGGCGGCGTACCACACGGCACGCAGCGCCTCGGTTCGCCGCGCGGCTACTACTCGATCAAGTTCGACGGAGCCACTTACGTTGACACCTATCAGCGCTTCGGCGGCGAGGAGGACGAGCAGATGCACGCCTCGTTCAACACGCCGCGGTTCCGCGACTGGGCGAAAGACCTGATCGCCTATGCCGATCTCTACGGCACGCCCTCGGACATCCTGCCGCCGGTCACCGTCAACGATCTCGGCGACATGAACCTCCTGACCACCGCCGACCTGAGGGACGGCAGTTGGGTCGCGGTCAATGTCTGGAACGGCTCGAAGCAAAGCACCGTGTCGGTTTCCATCGACGGCGGCGCCGCAATCCAGGCGGCACGCACGCAGGAAGGCAATGGCGAGGGCAAGAAGTCCGGACCGGAATATGCCGACCCCTACGCGCTTGCCAAACAGAGCACGCAGGGCCGCACCGCCTTCCGCTCGGCACGCGGCGGCGACCGCACGGCCGGCTTCACCGTGTGGCGCGGCGACCAATGGAGCGGCGTGGCCGGACCGTTCCAGAAGTGGATGCTGACCACCGCGTCGAACCATCTGTGGCGCGCCGACCTGCCGGAAACCCTGGAGACCGGCATCCACACGATGGAGGTGAAGACGACCGACCGTTACGGGCGGACCTTCTCGCATTCGATCGTGTTCGAGGTTGTGGATGAAATTCCCAATCAGGACTGGAACGCGGAAGCGTTCAACCAGTAAAGTTGAAGCCGGTCCGGGCGGCATCGCCCGGGCCGGTGACGACAAGGCGGTTCCCATGCGCATCCTGTTCGTGCTGTTCCTTTCCATCGCGGCCGCCGCGCTCTCGCCGCGTCCCGGCCTGGCGCATTTTTCCGACGGCGCGAAAGTGCGCAGCATCGTCGTCACGCGGGACGCAGAAGGCGTGACCGCCTTTGTGCGCGCTCCCGCGCCGCTGCTGTTCGGCGACCTTCTCGACGATGCCCGGCGGAACGGCACCCCGCTGGATACGGACGTCATCTACAGCCGGGAATCGGACACAGGCCCGGTTTTCTACATCTCGCTCGACGCCATCGAGGCCGACGGAGCCGGTTTCGCCAAACGGCTGGAGAAGGCGCTTTCCTGGTCGCAGAACGGGCGGCCGGCCGGGGCGGCGATCGCCGGGTTCCGGGTGCGGGCGAGCGAACCGGAGACGCATCCCGGCAATGGCGAAGAGGTGCGCGCGGCGATGGACGTCGCGGGGACGACACGCGACCCGCTGTTCGGCGAGGCCGTCATCGACATGGAACTGACGCTCTCCCTGCCCGCGCCCGGCGGCGCCATCGAAGTCGTCGCGGCCTATCCGGCGATCCCGCTTCTGGAGGGTGTTTCGGTGGAAAACTCCATCACCGACGCGCGCGTTTCGCCGCCCGCCGTCTTCACGGTGAGCGGCCAACTGGAAGTGCCGGCGACAATCGGCGGGCCGGTCTGGCGCACGGCCGCCGAATTCGTCAAGCAGGGCGTTCTGCACATCGTCGAGGGCATCGACCATGTCTTCCTCGTCGTCTGCCTGGCGCTCGGCGCCGGCGCGCACCGGCGGCTGATCTGGATCGTCACCGCCTTCACGCTTGGCCATTCGGTGACGCTGATCGCGACGTTCCTCGGCGCGGCACCGGAGTGGCCCTGGTTCATTCCGGCCGTCGAGACGGCGATCGCGGCGACGGTGTTCTACGCCGCGGCGGCGGCCTTCCGGCGGCGGATGGATTCCGTCGCGGTGATCGCCGGCGTCGGCCTGTTGCACGGGCTGGGCTTTTCCTTCGTGCTCGGCGACATCCTCGGCCGCGACTCGCCGAACCTGCTCCCGGCGCTGGCGGCATTCAATGTCGGCATCGAGATCGGCCAGCTGGCGATCATCGCACTCACGCTCGCGGCGCTGGCGCTGCTGACGAAGCTTTCGGAAGACATGGCGCCGGTGCTGCGCAACGCGGCGCTGGCGGGCATCGCGGCGATGTCGGCGTGGTGGGTGATCGAACGCGGCGCGTCACTGGCAGCATAAACCGGCAGCCGGAATGGAAAGAAATCGCGGCTGGCGCGTTGTGGTGGTGAACAACAAGGAGTTCACCATGGATCTCATTCGCATTCTTCTCTCGATCCTGCTGCCGCCGGTCGGCGTTTTCCTGCAGGTCGGCATCGGCGCGCAGTTCTGGCTCAACATCCTGCTGACGCTGCTGGGCTACATTCCCGGCGTCGTCCATGCCGTCTGGATCATCGCGCGCCGATGAGCCATGCCGAAGCGCGTGCGGCCGCCCTGCCTGCAACGCATCACGAGGACAAGGCCGCCAGGCTGGACGAACTCGACCGGCTGGCGCGGCTGCTCGACAGCCAGTGGCGGGTTCCCGGAACCGGGCTGACATTCGGCGTCGATGCAGTGGCGGGCCTTGTTCCGGGTATCGGCGACCTGGCGACCGGAGCCGTCTCCGCCTGGATCATCCACACGGCATGGCGACTGGGCGCGACCAGGGGCGTGATGGGCCGGATGATCGCCAATGTCGTTCTCGATACCGCCATCGGCGCCATCCCGCTTGCCGGGTCGGTGTTCGACCTGTTCTTCAAGGCCAACAACCGCAACATGGCGCTGCTGCGTCGGCACCTTGAACGGACCTAGCGATCCGGGGCGTGCCACTCCGGCGGCTCGGCTTCGCGGCGGCGCAGGCGCAGCGCCAGGCCGATGGCGACGCCTATCCCTATCGCCACGGTGAGATCGACCAGCACGGTCAAGGCCATGGTCAGGACGAGCAGCGCGCGGTCGGCGACGCGCACCGATGGCGCGAGACGCACCTTCAGTTCGTGCACCTCGGCCATGTTCCACGCCGTCAGCAGCAGGATTGCGCCGAGCGCGGGCATCGGCAGGTAGCCGGCGAGCGGCGCGGCGACCAGCATGAAGACAAGAATGAACATCGCGTGGGCGATGCCGGCGACGGGCGTCCTGCCGCCGGCGCGGACATTGGTCGCGGTGCGGGCGATGGCGCCGGTGGCCGGCAGGCCGGCGAACAGGGCGGAGGCGGTGTTGGCGATGCCCTGCGCCACGACCTCGGCATTGGGACGATGCCGTCCGGCGACCATGCGGTCGGCGACGATGGCCGAGAGCAGCGACTCGATGCCGGCGAGGAATGCGATCACCACGGCGGACGGGAACAGCTCGACCAGCTTTTCGGGCGACAGATCGGGCAGGCGCGGCGCGGGCAGCGACGACTGGATTTCGCCGTAGCGCGAACCGATGGTGTCGACCGGCAGGTCGAAGGCCCAGACGGCGAGCGAGGCGAGGATGACGGCGAAGATGATGCCGGGCAGACGCGGCGCCATGCGGCGCAGCAGCACGATGAGGATGCCGGTGCCGAGGGTGACCATCAGCGCCGTCAGGTTGAAGGTTTCACGAACCGCCCACATGCCTTCCAGCTTGGCGACAAATTCCGCCGGCAGGCTTTCGGCCTGCAGGCCGAAGGCATCACGCAACTGGCTGACGCCGATGATAATCGCGATGCCGACGGTAAAGCCGTTGATGACCGGTTCGGGCACATGGCGGATCAGGTTGCCGATGCGCAGCCAGCCGGAGACGACGAGAATGATGCCGGCCATCAGGGTGGCGGTGACGAGACCGTCATAGCCATGCGCCGCGATGACGCCGTAGACGACGACGATGAAGGCCCCGGTCGGGCCGCCGATCTGGACGCGGCTGCCGCCGAGCGCGGAGATGACGAAACCGGCGATGACGGCGGTTACGAGGCCGGCGCCGGGTTCGGCGCCCGAAGCGATGGCAATGGCGATGGACAGCGGCAGGGCAACGAGCGCGACGGTCAGACCGGCGAGAATATCGGCGAGAAAAGTCGGCCGATCATAATCCCTCAGGGTGGTCAGGATCTTCGGCTGGAAAAGAGGCGCGCGCGCGGATTTGGCGAGGTTTTCTTGTTGCATGGCAGGATGGACGGACCAGAAGGCCTTCTACATGCTCCTTCGCCCGGCATGGCGTCAAGCGCCGACGACGATCCCGTCCTGCGTCACGATGGCGTTCATGGGAATGTCGTGCGGCTGCGGGAAGATCGTCGGAATGCGGGCGAGTTCATAACCGACGCCAAGCACGACCGGTTTGCGCTCCATCGCGGCAAGGGTGCGATCGAAGAAGCCGCCGCCATAGCCGAGACGAAAGCCGTCGCCATCGAAACCAACGACAGGCGCGATCACGAGATCGGGGACAACCGGCGCGCCGGCGGCCGGAACGGGAATGTTCCAGACGCCGCGCTCCAGCGGCTCGCCCGGCTTCCATGCGCGGAATACCAACGGATGCGCCTTCCCCACGACGACCGGCAGGGCACACGAACCGCCCCGGTCCAGGACAATCCCCATCAGCGGGCGCAGGTCCGGTTCACCGCGAAACGGCCAATAAAAGCTGACGACACGGTTTTCGAAGTCATGGCGGGCCTCGATGTGACGCGCGATGGCTTCCGCCCAGCCGGCCCGTTCGTCAGCCGTCACGGCCAGCCGGGCCGAAATCAGCTTTTCGCGCTCGGCCTTGCGCCAGCGCATGACATCAAGGCGCTGCTGTTCGTCGACGATGAAGAAGGAGCCGTCGGGCGCCTGTCTGAGCTCATGCGCGAAACAGGGCGACGACGACAGCGGCCCGTTCGGTTCATTTGCCATTCCGCGCTCCTCCTCCGTCGCGCTTTGCCGACAGAATATCGATGAACTCACCATTGTCAGGTCATGTTGCGACTTTGTCGACCAGCGATGCGAACTGCAGGCGGGCAGCGGGGTGCGGGTCGGGGCGTCAGGCGGTGTCCTTTTCCCGCAGCCCGCTGCCGAGCATCAGAAAACCCGCAAGGCCGACAGCGGTGAAACCGGCACCGGCAAGGAAGGTCGCCTGCGGGCCGATCCATTCCCACAGAATGCCGGCGACGAGGCTGGCGGCGAGAAGGGCAAGGCCGGTGACGAGATTGAACACGCCGAAGGCGGTGCCGCGCGCGGCTTCCGGCGCGCGTTCGGCGACGAGCGCGGCAAGCAGGCCCTGGGTCATGCCCATATGCAGCCCCCAAAGTGCGACACCCGCCATGACAACCCAGAGATTCGGCGCGAAGGCCAGAACGAGATCGGCGGCGATCAGCACGACGAAACCGGCGGCAAGGATCAGCCGCTTGTCGAGGTGGTCGGAGAGCGCGCCGAACGGATAGGCGGTCAGCGAATAGACGACGTTCATGACGATGAGAACCAGCGGGATCAGCGCGATATGCAGGCCCGCGCCCTCGGCGCGCAAAATCAGGAATGCCTCGGAAAACCGGGCGAGCGTCAACACCGTGCCGACGGCGACAACGCCCCAGAACAGGCCGCCGAGACCGGCAAGCTCGCCGGCGCGCAGCGGAAAACCGGGCGTGACCGCGTTCGGCTTGCGCTCCGGCTCGCGCACGAACAGGACAAGGATCGCGACCGAAATCGCGCCGGGGATCAGCGCGAACCAGAAGACGGTGCGGAAATCGCCGGCGAACAGCGCCATCAGGCCGATGCCGAGCAGGGGGCCGAGAAAGGCGCCGACCGTGTCAAGCGACTGACGCAGGCCATAGGCCGCTCCGCGCAGTTCCGGCGGCGTCAGGTCACCGACCAGCGCATCGCGCGGCGCGCCGCGAACGCCCTTGCCGACGCGGTCGGAGAAGCGGGCGAACAGAACCCAGTCCGCCGTCGGTGCGATGGCGAAAAGCGGCTTGGACGCGGCGCCGAGACCGTAGCCGAGCACGGTCAGAAGCTTGCGCGCGCCGAGCCGGTCGGACATCCAGCCGGAAAACAGTTTCGAGATCGAGGCGGTCGCCTCGCCGATCCCCTCGATCAACCCGACAGTGACGGTGGACGCCCCGAGGACGGAGACCAGAAAGACCGGCAGGAACGCATGGATCATCTCCGAGGACACGTCCATGAACAGGCTGACGAACCCCAGGGCCCAGATGCTGCGCGGCAGCCGGGAAAGCGTCGAAACCTTCGACCCGTCTGTCACCGCTCGAACAAGCCAACAATTTCGGCGACAGCGAGCGCATGCGATCGCACAGCTGCCGCCACCTGTTTGCAGTCTGCTCCGTCCGGAAGACCGAGACTTTCGACATCCAGCGCCGCCAGTCGGAAATGATAGTGATGCACGCCGTGACCCTTCGGCGGACAAGGACCGCCATAGCCGGGCTTGCCGAAGTCGTTGACCGCTTGGCGCAACCCGTCCGGCAGAACCAGCGATGGCGGCAGCGCTTCGGAAAGCGCCGAAGTATCCGCAGAAATGTCGAAAATCGCCCAGTGACGGAACGTGCCGGAGGGCGCATCGGGATCCTCGCAGAGAAGCGCGAAGCTTTTGGTGGCGGCCGGCGCTCCCTCCCACGCCAATGGCGGCGAGATGTTCTCTCCCGTGCAGGCGTGGCGGGCCGGGACGAATTCGCCGTCGCGGATCGCAGGGCAGTTCAAAGTGAATGGCATGGCGGAGTTTCCTTGCGATGAACCCTTTTCTACCCTGCGGCCATGGCCCCGGCGTTGACCAAGGACAATGAAGGCTCCCTCACCATGCGAGCGCCAGCGTCTCGTCGTCCGTCAACCCGATCCGGACGCCGAAGCGGCGGCATTCGCGGTCCATGGTTTCGGCGAGCCATCGGGCGTCGCCGCCGCGGGCGCGCTCGAGGCGGAACTTGCGCAGCCGGAACGGGACCATCTCCAGCCCGCGCAGACGGTGCGCCGCGGTGTCGTAATCGAGCATCCAGGCCAGCGTCAGCTCGGCGCGGAAATCCTCGTGGCCGCTGATGCCCTCATAGTCGTTGATGAAATCGCCGCAGCCGTAGAGCGCCGGCCTGCCGTCGTGCAACTCCGCGCCCATCGGGTGATGCGAGGAATGGCCGTGGACGATGTCGGCACCCGCCTCCTCGGCCAGGCGGCGGGCAAACCGCCGGTGAGCGACCGGGACGTCGTAGCCCCAGTTCGGCCCCCAATGGATCGAGGCGACGACGGTATCGCCCGGTCGCCGCCAGGCGTGGATGTCTTCCGCGACGCGGCGGAAGGCGGCATCGGAAAAATCGGCTAGGAAATTTACGCCCGCGCGGTCTGGCGTCGCGGCCCAGCTTGCCGGCACGCCGCTCGACGGCGTGGCGATGCCGAAGACAAGCAGGCGGCCGGAGGGCGTTTCGATGATGGCGGGCTGGGCGGCAAGGCCGGCATCCCTGCCCGCGCCGGCGACCGAAAGGCCGGCGGATTCGAGCGCGTCGAGCGTATCGGCAATGCCCGCGGCGCCCCAGTCGCCGACATGATTGTTGGCGAGTACGCAGCAATCAATACCGGCGGCGGTCAGGCAGGCGGTGTTGGCCGGATGCATGCGGTAATTGATGCCCTTCGGGTCCGGCATGCCGCGGGCGGTGACGGCGGTTTCCAGATTGACGATGCGGGCATCCGGTTCACGGGCGGCGATTTCGGCGAGCGCATCGCCCCAGACATGGTCCGGCGCGACACGGCGCGGTATCGGCCCGGAAACGTCCTCGGCGAGCGCTACATAGTCCTGCGCCGACTTGACGTAGCCCTCGTACAGACCCGGGTCGCCCGGCTGCGGCAGGATCTGATCGATCCCGCGCCCGGTCATGACATCGCCGCACAAAAAGAGCTTCATCGATACAACCATCCCACCGGCAAGGCGGGCCGGCCTTGATGCGCATCAATGCGCGCAGCCGCCCCGCGGGGTTGTCTTACAGGACCAAAGGGAGAGGCAAGATGACAAAGGCAACGATTCATGCCGCCGATATCCGCCGTATCTGCGGCGACATCGCAGACTGGAAAGTTGCCGCGATCCAGGAAGCGGGCGGCGGCATCGACGCGCTGGAGGAGGCGGTTGCCTGGTCGTCGGGGGACGACGAGAACCCGCCGGTCCGTCATCTCCCTCCGGGAAGCCCGGCCGCGAAAATCTACGCGGTGCTGATCGCCGGCGAGGAAGAAGACGAGGATCATGCCGGGCGGTGACCGCCGCTACGAGCATTTCGAGCATGGCGCCGATGTCGGGGTGCGCGGTCATGGCGCGACCATGGCGGAGGCCTTCGAAGCCGCGGCGCTGGCGGCAATCGCGGTGGTGACGCCGCCGGAAACCGTTCGGCCGGAGGAAAGCATCGCGTTCGACATTACCGGGGCGGACCCGGAACTGTTGCTGGTCAATTTCCTCAACACGATCGTGTTCGAGATGGCTGCGGAACGAATGGTATTCGGGCGTTTCGACCTCCGCATCGACGGCCTGCACCTGACCGGAACGGCCCAGGGCGAGACGATCGACCGGGCGCGGCACGAGCCGGCGGTCGAGATCAAGGGCGCGACGCTGACGCTCGCCAGGGTGGCGGAAGAAAAGCCCGGCGAATGGACCGCGCAATGCGTCGTCGACGTCTAGGAGGAAAGCGATGGACCTGACACGGCTGAAACAGGTTGGCGAGTGCGAGTGGCACGTCGAGCCGACCGGCAGGATGCGCGTGCCGGCGATCTTCTATGCCGACGCCGAACTGATGCAGGACATGGACGACAAGGTCTACGAGCAGACGACAAATGTCGCCACCCTGCCCGGCATCGTGCGCGCCTCCTACGCGATGCCGGACGCGCATTGGGGCTACGGGTTTCCGATCGGCGGGGTCGCCGCCTTCGACGCCGCGGCGGGCGGTGTCGTGTCCGGCGGCGGCGTCGGCTTCGACATATCCTGCGGCGTGCGCACCATGCTGACCAATATCGACGCGGAACGCATCATGGCGCAGCAGAAGGAACTGGCCGAAGCGCTGTTTGCGGCCGTGCCGGCGGGCGTCGGTTCGACCAGCGCCATCCACCTGACCGACGAGGGACTCGACGAGATGCTGCGCGACGGCGCGGAATGGGCGGTGCGGTCCGGCTGGGGCGAAGCGCGCGATCTCGAACGCATCGAGGAAGGCGGCAAGATGATAGGCGGCAATCCGGGCTACATCTCGGCGCGGGCGCACAAGCGGCAGCGCCACGAGATGGGCACGCTCGGGTCGGGCAACCACTACCTGGAAGTGCAGCAGGTCTGCGAGATCCACGATGCCGCAACGGCGAAAGGCTTCGGCCTGACAGCGGACCAGGTCGTCGTGACAATCCATTGCGGCTCGCGCGGGCTCGGCCACCAGATCGGCACGGAATTCCTCGCCACGATGGCGGAGGAAGCGCCGAAACAGGGGATCGACCTGCCGGACCGGGAACTGGCCTGCGCGCTGATTTCCTCGGACCTCGGCCAGCGCTATCTGGGCGCGATGTGGGCAGGCATCAACTGCGCGCTGGCCAACCGCGAAATCATCGGCCATTTCGCGCGCGAAGCCTTTGCAAGCGTGTTCCCCGACGCACGGCTCGACCTGCTCTATGACGTGTCGCACAATACCTGCAAGATCGAGCGCCACGACGTCGACGGCACGGAGAAGGAACTTTACGTCCACCGCAAGGGCGCGACACGGTCGCTCGGACCGGGCCACGGCGACTTGCCGGCGGCGCTGAAGCCGTTCGGCCAGCCGGTGCTGATCGGCGGCTCGATGGGAACCGGTTCGCACATTCTCGCCGGGACCGGGACGAGTGAGGCAAAGGCGTTTTCCTCGGCCTGCCACGGGGCGGGGCGCAAGATGAGCCGGCACAAGGCGTTCAAGTCCTGGAAGGGGCGGCAGGTGGTCGATGAACTGGCCGAACGCGGCATCGTGATACGCAGCCACACGTCGCGCGGGATCGCGGAGGAAGCGCCGGGCGCCTACAAGGACGTCGACGCGGTGGTGGACGCGGCCGAACGGGCGGGGCTGGCGCGCAAGGTCGCCAAGCTGAAACCGCTGGTCTGCATCAAGGGATAAGGCCCGCCGGAATGCCGGGCCGAAAGGGCCGACAGGCGATCAGGGATCGATCGTCGAAGCGATGCTGTCGAACTGCGCATTGATGGACGAGCCAACGAAGGTCGCTCCGCCGATGATCGCAACAGCAATGAGCGCGGCAATCAGGCCGTATTCAACGACAGTCGCACCCGACTCATCTTTCAGGAAACGCCCAAACATACCGAACTCCCGACTTTTCTACAGTCACATTCCGGCGGATCGTCTCGGTTGTTGTTCGCCGGCAAGGGGCAATACTAGCAGGAGCCTCTTATGCGCATCTTAAGGAAGACGGTTTCCAAAGCCTAAACGCCAGCGCGGGCTTTCGCGCCGTCATTCCGTTTCCTGCGCGCCGCCGGCCGGATCGGGCCTCATGTCGCCCCAGACCACCTGCTTGTAGTCGAAGCCATAGGCCAGCGTCGGCTTGACGATCTCGAAATAGGGCGAGAGGTCGAAATCGCGCGGGGTGAACAGCGAGTGGTGACGGATGTGCAGGATTTCGGCACGCGAATAGTCGGACGCCGCGTGGGCACGCCCGGGCGCCAGCGTGATCTCCGGCAGGATCGGATAGCGGACCGACTGGTAGGCCTGGGCGATCAGCGACGAGCAGATGGCACGGGTCGGATCGCCGGAGCCGAACTGGATCATGCGGCGGCGCCAGCGCACCGGAACGGGAGGCGTCGGGAAGAAATAGCGCAGCATGTCGAGGATGTTCTTGTTGTCGTATTTCAGGCCGAGATTGGCGACCATGAAATCGACGATCGCCTGCCGGTCGGCCGGCGTCAGGCCGGAGGCGCGGCAGATGCGCGTGTTGTAGCTCTGATACTTCTCCAGCGGCACGGCCTCGCAGCCGGTGCCGAGATTGACCTCGATCAGCCGTTTCGCCCGTCCGTCACCGTCGGCGACGCCGAGCGCGTCGCCGACATAGAGGGCGGCGTGGCTCCAGGTCGACTGGGTGAGATACTTGATGGCGGCGGATATCCTGCGGTTGCCCTCGACCAGCAGCACGTCGCCCGGGTGCAGCGTGCGGTAGAGCGTCCCGGGATCGGACGGCGTATAAGGCTCGTAACCGGAGGATTCCGTCTGCAGCCGATCCGCCATCCAGCGGCCGAGCCGGTCGAGCAGCGTGTCCTTGGTATCCATCGTTCCGGCTTTCCTCGGGCATCCGTGTCAAAACCGGGCCCAAGGTCACAGGAAGAAAGGCGATTTTCAAGCCGCCGAACAAGGCGCTAACGGGATTGTGCGGGGCGCGTGATGTCCGCGCCTATTTCGCCGCCTCGCGATAGAGCGCGGCAATGCGGCTCTCGACGACATCCGGGCCGTCATGCAGCAGGTTTTTCGCGATCTCGCGGACGCGCGCATGCAGGCGCTCCGACTGCGCGACCATGGCGGCGCGCAGCGCGGCGACCTCCCCGGCGCCGCCGATGGCGTCCGGCTCGGCGGCGATCAGTTCATCGAGATGGGCGAGATCGTGGTCGTCGCCCAGCGCCTCGCCGGCCAGATCGGCGGTGTCGGCGCGCAAGGCCATTTCGCCGGGCCAGGCCGGGCTCAGCAACTGCACGTGCATCCAGTGATATTTGACGCGCTTGCGCAGGTCGTGCCAGTCGGCGGGATCGCCGCTCTTCTTCGCGGTCCTGAACGCCTTGACGGCGCGGGCGTAGTTCTTCGCGGCGCCCGAGGCAAGCAACGCGATCGCCTTGTCGGATTTTCCCGGCAGGTCGCACCCCTCCAACGCCTCGATGCCCTTCTCGCAGGCGGAGATGGCGGCGAGAATCTTGCCGGAAAGATCGGTCTCCCCGGCGGCGATGCGATCACGCCGCCCGGCGAGGCGGCCGCGAATGGCGGCGAGCGTCACCCGGTTTTCGTCCGTCGCATCGAATTCGAGAAGACGGTCGAGCGTTTCGACCAGCGCCGTGGCGTCGCGCACCACCGAAAGGGTCCTGGCGATATCGCGCACGCGTGCATTTTCGCGGGCGCAGAACTCCGGCTGGCCGTCGCGCACCAGGCGGAACAGGCCGCGCAGCCGCTTGAAGCGCTTGCGGGCGTCATGGATCGCCTGATAGCGGCCGTTCTTCTCGTGATAGAGAATGTCGATCGCATTTTCGTACTGCGCCCGGGCGACGCGCACGACCTCGTTCGTCAGAGGCTTGTCCGGCCGTATGCGGTAGCTCATGGATGGGCATCTTCCGGCAGGCCGCGCATGGCGAGCATGGCGTTGGACCAGGTGGCGTCGCCGGTCACCTCGCGGCCAACCCATGCGGGCAGGACCGGCGCGTCGTCCTCCGACTGCATTTCGACCTCGGCGATGACAAGGCCGGCAAGCGCGCCCTCATAGGCGTCGACCTCCCAGACGAAACCGTCGGCGGTGATCGTGTGGCGGGTCTTTTCGACCAGTCTTCCCCTTGCCGCCCCGACCATGTGCTGGGCATCGGCAAGCGGGATCGGATACTCGAACTCGTCGCGGGACAGGGCGGAGACGTTGAACTTTACCGTCAGGCGGGCGTGCCTGGCGTCATAGATACGGACGCGAACGGACGTATCGCCGTCGAGCGCGAGATAGGCCTGGAGAATATGACGGGAGCCGCCGTCGGCGTACCGCCAACCGTCGCCTTCTACGAGGAACTTTCGTTCGATCTCCAGGGCCATGGCGCCACCTTTCCCGATGACACGGCGATTTGCAACTTTTCGCTGGTGTGACGTTCAGCCGCTTGACTGGGCGCGCAGGCGCATTAAGTTTAGAACAATTCTAAACTGGACAATTTCCGTCATGCTTACCCGTTTTTTCCCTTCCGCCCGGCGCGATTTCAAGAGCCTGTCGGAGCAGGAGATTCTCGCTCTCGCCATTTCCTCGGAGGAGGACGACGCACGCATCTACCTCGCCTATGCCGACGGACTGCGCGAGGATTATCCGGGCTCGGCGAAGATATTCGAGGACATGGCGGAAGAGGAAACCACGCATCGCGCGCGGCTGATCGACCTGCACAAGAAGCGTTTCGGCGACCGTATTCCGCTGATCCGGCGCGAACATGTTCGCGGTTACTACGAGCGCAAGCCGGACTGGCTGGTGCGGCCGCTGGGGCTGGAGAAAGTGCGCGCGCAGGCCGCCGAGATGGAAGCGCAGGCGCACCGGTTCTACCTGCGCGCGGCGCAGCAATGCGAGGACGCCGACACGCGCAAGCTGCTCGGCGAACTGGCACTGGCGGAAGCAGGCCACCAGGCGACAGCCGAGATACTGGAGACCAAACACCTGCCGGAAGACGTGCGCCAGGCCGAGGAACAGGCCGAACACCGGCAATTCATCCTGACCTACATCCAGCCGGGCCTGGCCGGGCTGATGGACGGATCGGTGTCGACGCTGGCGCCGATCTTCGCCACCGCATTTGCGACGCAGGACCCGTGGACGACCTTCCTCGTCGGCCTTGCCGCCTCGGTCGGCGCCGGCATCTCTATGGGTTTCACCGAAATCGCCTCCGATGACGGCGTGATCTCCGGGCGCGGCTCGCCGATCAAGCGCGGCCTGGCCACCGGCATCATGACGGCGGTCGGCGGCCTCGGCCATGCCCTGCCCTACCTGATCCCGCATTTCTGGACCGCGACCACCATCGCGATGATCGTCGTCGTCATCGAATTGTGGGCGATCGCCTGGATCCAGAAGCGCTGGATGGAAACACCGTGGAGCCGGGCGATTTTCCAGGTGGTACTGGGTGGCGCGCTGGTGTTTGCGGCGGGCATGCTGATCGGCAACGCCTAGATCCGCTAACCGGCCATAAACCATGGACCGAAAAATCCGCGCCGCGACGATGTTGCGGCGCAAAAAGACAGGATTCTGCCGCGCCTCGTTCACGCAGGATTCATAGAAGCAGGTCTATAAGCGGTCCCAGTCAAACGGGAGGCTCACGCCTCCGATTCGGGAAACGCGACCATGGCTCTCATCAAGGCAGCCGGACACTGTTTGGATTCGATCCGCAATTTGGTATGGCCGGCCTACCAGCCGGAACGCCATTACATGCGCGGACCGGGTCCGGCCTGCGCGCGCCGGCACATGGAAGGCTGACCGGCCTTCGGCGAGACCGGCCCGGCTATCGCCCGGCGCCCTTTCGCCCCCCTTCGACCCATATTCGTCGCATAATCGTAACGCCCCCCAACCCGTAACCGCAAAACATCCCGGCGCGGCCCACCGCCCGGACAGCGGCATCCATACAGGCTTCGGACTCCCTTCCACGGGCGCCACGTCGAAAACGGGACAGGCGCGGTGTCAATCGGCGCGCAGTTTTTCCCGTAACGAGGCAACTCGCAACATTCGGTGAGTTGTTGCAGAAGCCGACCTTACCTAAGGTCATTGATAACGACGAATCCTGGAGGCCCGCCGGAGATGGCCCGACTGGCACAGCTTTGCGCCGCCCTGACCGCCGCATTGATTTGCGGTTTTGCGCCAGCGGTGAAGGGCGCCATGGCGCAGGGTACCGGTCCGACAGTACAGTACGGCGTGCAGGGCGTGACGGCATACGATCCGGAGCAGCTTGCGACATTCGCTTACAGCCATGCCGCGGCCAATTCCGCCGCGGTGGAGCCGGAATTGCTCGCCCAGGCGATAGAGCTGATCTACCGCGAGGACGGCTTCCTGCTGGCCGAGGTGGAGATCCTGCAGCAGGCCGATGGCAGCCTGCTGTTCCATGTGCATGAGGGCTTCATCGAGCAGATTGCCATCGAGGGCGTCGACGAGAAGCTGTTCGCGGCGATAAGGGCCTATCTGGAACCGCTCACGCAACAGCGGCCACTGCGGCAGTCGGCGTTCGAACGCGCCATCATGCTGGCCAACGATCTCTCCGACGTCTCGCTCACCACCGAGTTCGATTACCCGGAGGGTGCGCAGGGCGCGCGGCTGACGGTGACCGGCGAAACGCTTCGCCAGGCGGGGAGCATCACCGTCGACAATCCGCCGCGCGAGTTCGGCCAGGCGGCGACTGTATCGCTGACCCAGGAAATCTATTCGCTGCTGATCCCCGGCGACATGCTGCGGCTGCGCGGCGACCTGACCGGTCACCACGACTCCGCCGGCGACGGCTATTCGCTGGCGGGAACCGCCTATTACCGCGCCGCGCTCGGCCCGAGCGGATTGTACGGGGAAGCGTATGCCGGCAACGTCATCGGCGACCGCGATGCCGCGGGCGGCTTCGTCGATACGGAACTTCGCGGTTTCGAGGGAGGCGCCGTTATCGGATATCCGGTGCTGCGCAATCTGCACGACTACGCTTACACGCTCGGCGAATACCGCCATTCCTCGGTTCGATCGAGCGGGGGCGGTATCGATTTCCGCTCGGCGGTGCACGCAGTGAGCGGCATGGTCCTTTACGGTCATGACAGCGACCTGGGAGCGCCAACCCGGCTTGGCGGCATATTCACCGGCGGCTGGCGCGATGGCGCGGCACCCGCCGGCGAGGACGATGGCGACGACCAGTTCTGGCATGTACGCGCAGCCTTCGCGACCTCGCAGCCGCTCGCTGCCGTCCACGAGGACCTGTCACTGGTGCTCGACCTGCACGGGCAATTCACCAGCGCGCGGCTGCCTTCGGTGGAAGAGTTCCATCTGGGAACGCGCAATTCCATGCGCGGCTACCGCTCCGGAGAAGTATCCGGCGACAGCGGCCTGACCGGCAGCATCGAGCTGCATCACATCGCCGAACTCGGCGGGGGGCTCAGGCGGATCAATTCCTTTGCGTTCCTCGATTCCGGTTTCGTCCACAACAACGCGCCGGGGCCGGACGAGGTCGGCGAAATGTCCCTCGCGTCGGCCGGCATCGGCCTGCGGGCCTTCTTCGACAACGGACTGTCCGCCCATGGCTGGTTCGGCGTGCCACTCGTCGACGGCGTGACGACAGGCCAATACGAACCGGCCGTGCTGATCGGCCTGACCAAGACATGGTGAGCGCCATGAAACGAATGCTGATTCCCCTCCTGCTTCCCGCCGCAATCGCGGCGGGGCTTCTGCCCGCTTCGGCAGCGGGGTTGCATCTTGGCTGGTGCAAGGGCGTCGGCAATCCGCATCACAATGCCGGGTGCCCGGGAACGACAACGGGAACGTCCAATCCGGGCCTGACAACGGCGCCGCAGACCCAGACCGGCACGGGCGGAACCGGCCCGCAACTGGTCAATCCCGGCAACACGCTTCCGCCAACGACCGGTGGCGGGGGGACGCAACCGCCGGCAGGCGGCACGCAGCCCCCTCAAAACATCATCGTCGTCGTGCCCAACCCCCCGACCGTGTTCGGCGGGTTTTCCCCGGGCCAGCCGATTATCGGACAAAGCGGCAGTTTCACCGGCGGACGGGCTCCGCTGCCGCAGGCGGTTCCGCAAGCCGTGCCGCAACGCGTTCCGACGCCGGCTCCCTATCCCGTTCCGACGCCGCAGCCCTACCTGGTGCCGCAACCGCAGACGATCATCGTCGTGCCGCGACCGCCAACGACCGTTACCGGCTACGGCCGTCCGCCGCAGATCATCGGCCAGTACGGCTCCTTCACCGGCGGACGCGGGGCGGTGCCGACACCGACGCCCTACCGGGTCCCCTACCCGCGCCCCACGCCGGTTCCCACCGCATCGCCAAACAGGATTCCGCAGCTGATACCGACACCCCTGCCGAAGCCTCCGGGCGGGCAGGTGCCGGGCACCGGCAATGTGACCGTCGTGCACAACAAGATACCCGGCAAGGTGCCGGGCGCGCACAAGCATGTCACGCCTCAGGTCGGGCGGCAGAAGGCGCATGCCATTCCGCGGTTCACCGATCCCGAACGGGGCGGCACCGTCGATTGCGTGGCGAGCGGTTTTCACCGGCGCTATCACACCGGCCCGGACGGACGGCGCGTCGCGAGCGGCGTGCTGACGCATGTCGAGTTGCCCGACGCGGTGGCGCGCGACGTGCCAGCGGAAAAGCCGCTGCATGCCGGCTGCATGGTGAAGATCAAGCGGCGGATCAGCCGCTAGCGCCAGCCATCGCGAGGCGCATGCCGCCACGGCTCCGACAGGTGCCAGGGAAAGGACCGGCGGACCTCCCGGCCGGCCTGCGAAGGCGTCAGCCCGATATCGCGCAACATCCAGTCGTCCAGATCGGCCAGCCGCGCGCGGCTCCGACGCCTCTGCCGCCAGCGGCAGAAGGCATCGACAAGCCGTTTCCACGCCGCAGCAAGGCGGTTGAGTGTCGTTCGGGTCACGGTGGTCGGTCGAAAGGCAATTTCGGTCATGGCGGGCGTCCTGCGGCGTGATTTCGATGCCCGGAAGCTAGCGGCGCTACGGCGGTGACGTTTCGATCGCGATGGAAGCGTTGCGCGGAGTTCTGCGCTAATCTGGCTTCCATGAGAAACATGACCGACATCGCCGGGCCGAACATCGCCCGACTGGCAACGCTGCTGGCCGACCCGGTACGCGCGCAGATCATGTGGAGCCTGATGGACGGCCGGGCGCTGACGGCCGGAGAACTGGCCGAGGCGGGCGGGGTGAGCCCGCAGACAGCGAGCTCGCATCTCGCCAAGCTGATCGACGGCAAGCTGCTGACCGTGGCGCAACAGGGACGGCACCGCTATTACCGGATCAGCGGGCCGGACGCGGCCTACCTGATCGAGACGTTGAGCGTGCTGGCGGAGCAGCCGGAGGCGGGGCGCATCCGCACCGGCCCGCGCGACGAGAAGCTGCGCCAGGCGCGGATCTGCTACGACCACCTCGCCGGGTCGATGGGCGTGAAACTCTTCGACGGGCTGCGCTCGGCCGGGGCGCTGGCGGGCGACGACAGCAATATCGGCCTGACCGCGAAGGGGGAGACGCTGTTCAGCGATTTCGGGATCGATTGCGGCACGCTGAAAACGGCCCGTCGGCCGCTGTGCCGCGCCTGCCTCGACTGGTCCGAGCGCCGGCCGCACCTTGCCGGAAGCCTCGGCGCGGCGGTGCTGGCGCGGTTTCTCCACAAGGGCTGGATCCGGCGCCAGGGCGGAACGCGGGCACTCGATTTCTCAAGCGAGGGCTTGCGGCGCTTCGAAATCCTGACGCGGACCTGACCGCAATCCGGCAAACGGTCCAGACACAATGCAGTGAACGGGCTTCCCGCGAGAGCGTCACGCGCCCATTGTCGGTTTCGCGAACGAACGCGGAGGACGGTGCATGGAACTCGGACATTTTTCAGTCAGTCTCGCGGTCAAGGACCTGGCGGTTTCGCGCGATTTCTACGAGAAACTCGGCTTCGAGGCCATCGGCGGCGATCCCGATCAGGGGTGGCTGATCATGAAATGCCCGAGCTGCGTCATCGGGCTGTTCCAGGGGATGTTCGACAAGAACATCCTGACATTCAATCCCGGCTGGGATTCGGCCGGCGCGGAGAGGGCGAGCTTCACCGATGTCCGGGAAATCCAGAAGGCCCTGAAGGCCAAGGGCATTGCTTTCGTGACGGAGGCCGACGAAACGACCACGGGGCCGGCGAGTTGCACGATCCTCGATCCGGACGGCAACCCGATCCTGCTCGACCAGCATGTATGAAAAGGGCGAGGCAGCACCCCGCCGAAAGTCAGGCGATCACTTGACCGAGCCGACGACCGTCTGGTCGGGCATCTCGATCGACACCCAGTGGCCGGCGTGGCGCTCGGACTGGCGCTTCAGATAGGTGTAGGGCGTGTCCTTCCACAACATGACCTTGGAGGTCAGGTTGTCGAGGACGAAATCGCCCCGGTTGGTGCGCACGGTCAGCACCGCATGGCCCTCGCCGTCGGGCTTGCGCACCACGGTGATCAGCAGGTCGGACGCGGAAAAGCCCTCATTGATGAGCAGCTGGCGCTTGAGCAGGACATAGTCCTCGCAATCGCCGGAACGGTCCGGATAGGTCCAGACCTCTTCCTTGCCATAGATATCGAGATCGCTCTTCGGCTCGATCACCATGTTGACGGTGGAATTGATGTTGAGAATGGCGTTCCAGCTTACCGGGTCGAGACTGAGCGGCGCATCGGGGCCGGCAATCCGGTCGCATTCGTCGCGATAAACGCGGCAGAAGTCGTAGTGGCCGATCGGCTGGGAAGTCAGGCCGCCCGTGCGCATGGCGCCAGCGGCCTCAGCCGCCAGTGGCAAAAATACGGCGATCATGGCCGCCGTGACGATAGCCGACACGATCCGTTGCACCCCGGAACTCCCCTCAAACGCATAACTGCAAGGTTAACGAAAGGTTAAACGGCGTCGGGAAATTGCACAACGGCGGGTGACGGAAAGCTAACAACATGGTTACCGCAAAGGGAAACGCGGCAGCGATTGTGGCGAAGATGCAACGAAAACGGGCGCCCTTCCGGACGCCCGCTCATCATAATCGGAAAAGGCGCTTTCAGGCGGCGGGTTTGCTGCGTTTGCCGGCGGCCGCGGAAAAACGCGAGCGGGCGCGCATGAAGTCCAGCATGCGCGGCGCGATCTCCTTGCGGAAGCGCGAGCCGTTGAAAACGCCGTAATGACCGACGCGAGGCTGTTCGTAATGCGATTTCATCGCATCGGGGATCGACGCGCACAGATCCTGCGCCGCCTTGGTCTGGCCGCGGCCAGTGATGTCGTCGTTCTCGCCCTCGACGGTCAGCAGCGCGACGCGGCGGATCGCCGCCGGATCAACCGGCTCGCCGCGATGCGTCATCGTTCCGTTCGCCAGAGCGTGCTTGATGAAGACGGTATCGACCGTCTGAAGGTAGAACTCCGCCGTCAGATCCATCACCGCGAGATACTCGTCGTAGAAATCGCGATGTTTTTCGGCGGAGTCGCCGTCATCGCGCACCAGATGCATGAAGAAGTCCTTCTGCGCAATCAGGTGACGGTCGAGGTTCATCGACATGAACCCGGTCAATTGCAGAAAGCCCGGATAGACATGGCGCATGAAGCCGGGATTGGGGAATGGCACCTGCATGATGGCGTTCTTCTCGAACCACTCGATGTCCTTTTCCTCGGCGAGGTTGTTCACCGCGGTCGGGTTGCGGCGCGTGTCGATCGGCCCGCCCATCAGCGTCATGGAAAGAGGAACATTCGGGTCGTTGCGGCCCTCCATCAGCGAGACGGCGGCAAGCACCGGGACCGACGGCTGACAAACGCCGACGATGTGGGTTTCGGGCCCCAGGAGATGCAGCATCTCGATGACGTAATCGATGTAATCGTCGAGATCGAAACGGCCGTCGGCCAGCGGCACGCCGCGCGCGTCGATCCAGTCGGTGATGTATACATCGGCCTCGGGCAGAAAGCGCTCGACGGTTCCGCGGAGCAAGGTCGCATAGTGGCCGGACATCGGCGCGACGAGAAGCACCTTCGGATCCTCCGGGCGCGGCGTCTTCAGGCTGCGCTGGAAATGAATCAGGTTGCAGAAGGGCTTCGACCAGACGACCTTCTCGTGAACATCGACGGTTTCACCATCGATATCGGTCTGCGGCAAATCGAAAGAGGGCTTGCCGTATCGGCGGGTGGAGCGCTCGAAAACCTCGCACCAAGCGGCGGCGGTGCGGCCTGCCCTGGTCGCGGACAGCGGGTTCAGCGGGTTGCGGTAGAACAGGCGCGTAGCATCGACAGCGGCCCGCCACGGCTGCATCAGCGCATGGTTCATTTCATACATATGGTAGAACATCGCATGCCTGCCTTTCCCGTATCCGCCCTATTGGCGGCCCGGAATGGATATGCTCCGGGAAGCGGACGTTATCATTAATATGGTGCGTTGCAACATAATGCCGCGCATATTGCGACGGAAGTCGTAGAAATACGGTATACATGCCTACAAATCCCGCAGCATCAGCATGCGATCCGCCGGTTTTGCGCCGTCGGGCACTTCGGCGGTGAAGCGGTCGCGAATCGGTTCCGGCGCTGCCCCCGGATCAAAGGCCACGAAACCGCGACGGGCGTAGAAGGGCGCGTTGAAGGGCACGGTACGGAAGGTCGAGAGCCCGAGCCCGACGAATCCGCTCGCCCGAGCATGTTCCGCGACCGTTTCGAGCAGCGCCGAACCGATCCCCGTCGCATAGCACCGGGATCGACGGAAAGCTCCTTCAGCCAGAAAATGCCGCCGATTTCGCCGGCAACCGCAAAACCGAGCGGGCGATCGCCGTCATCGGCGGCCACGAAGGCAGTGCCGGCACCGACAAATTGCGCGAAATCGGCGAATGGCCAAGGCGTCGTGCCGACTTGCGGAAAACCGTGTTCGGCGAACAGCTTCGAGGCACGCGCCTCGATCGCGTGCAGGGCGCCGAGGTCGGCGTCCCGCGCGAAGCGGATGGAAAAACCGGGGACGCTCAGCCGTCGAAACCCTCGACCACGATCAGTTCGCCGTCGGCGACTTCCTGGCGGATCTTGCGGGCGGCGGCGTAAGTGGGCGAATTGTAGCAGGCAAGCGCCTTTTCGTAGCTGTCGAACTCTATGACCACATTGCGGGGCCGGCTTTCGCCTTCAACCGGTTCGAGTTTGCCGCCGCGCACCAGGAATTTCGCGCCATATTCCTCGTAGGCCGGCGTCGCGGTGGTGACGTAATCCTTGTAGCGCTCGGGATCGTGCACGGTGATGCGGCCGATCCAGTATCCCTTGGCCATGGTTTCCTCCGTTTTGCGCCTCCGCCTCACTGGGCGGACTGAATTTCATCGAGAATGGAATGTGCGGCCGCCTGACGGTCCGGGGCGGCGACAATCGGCCGCCCGACAACAAGGTGGCTTGCGCCGGCGGCAATGGCGTCCGCAGGCGTGACGACGCGCTTCTGGTCGCCGGCCGCCGCACCCGCCGGGCGAATGCCCGGGGTGACCACCGCCATGTCCGGGCCGACGATGCCACGCACCACGGCCGCTTCCGCCGCCGAGCAAACGATGCCACCCATGCCGGCCTCGAGCGCTTGTCCCGCCCTTCGCGCCACCAGCGAGGCCGCGCTATCGCCGTAGCCGGCCTCGGCAAGATCGGGATCGTCCATCGACGTCAGCACGGTAACGCCGAGCAGGCACAGGCCGGACCCCGACGCCGCCTCGACGGCCGCACGCATCGCCTTGGGATAGGCGTGGATGGTCAGCATCGACGCGCCGGTGCGGGCGATGGCCTCGACGCCCTTGGCCACCGTGTTGTCGATATCGAGAAGCTTCATGTCGAGAAAGACGCGCTTTCCGGCGCGCGCGAGCTCGTCGGCAAGCTGCAGGCCGCCAGCGAAAGCCAGCTGGTAGCCTATCTTGTAGAAACCGACCGAGTCGCCGAGGTTCTCGACGATCCCGGCAGCCTCGAGCACCGTGGGAACATCGAGGGCGACGATGAGCTGATCCTTCGCCTGGCGATTGGTCATGCGAATCCCCCTAATGCGGTCCGGCTTCCATTCGCACGAGCCGCCGCCGCCCACAAGAGGCGCGGGCCGTCAGCGGCCGCGGCCGGGCGTGCAGTGATCGACCAGGGCGCGGCATGTCTTGTTGAGAAGCTTCGCCTCGCGCTCGTCCGACGGCATGCCGTCATCGCCGAATGCCTTGTCGGCCCAGGAGATCGCGCATTGCTCGGAAACGACCTGGGTGCCGACATTCATCAGCACCGCGCGCAGGTGATAAAGGCAGCGTATGCCGCCCAACTTGCCGTCGGACGCCGAACCGAGCGCCACCGTCAGGCCCGCATACGGCCTGACCGGCCCCGAGCCGTCGGACTTTACGAGGCTGACCCAGTCGATGGTGTTCTTCACCAGCGGCGGAATGGAGGCGTTGTATTCGGGGCTGGCGAGGAACAACGCGTCATGGGCGGCGAACATCCGCGCCAGCCTGACGGCGTTTTCCGGCACGCCCTTGTCTTTCTTCAGGTCCTCGTCGACCAGCGGCAGCGGATAATCGGCCAGCGCGATCATGGTGACCTCGGCCTCCATCAGCGCCAATGTCTTGGCGGCGGCCTGGGCGAGTTGCTTGTTGAACGAGCCGGACCGGTTCGATCCGGCGAAGACGAGGATTTTCGGGGGCATGGCTCTTCCTGTTTCTCCGGCATGGGTCCTGCCCGAAAACGCGGGCGGAGCGCAAGGGCTGCGCAGCCGACCACCAGGATTTCAGGGTTTCACGCCTTGCGGCGGTAGGTCCAGACACGCGCCGGCGGCACGTTGCGGATGATCCAGGACGAACGCGCGACGGCGATGTCGGGATCGTCGACGGGAACCGGCGGGATGATGCCGTAGGAAAACTGCACGAAGGGCCGGCCGGGCTCCAGCACCGAAAGGGCGGCGTCGAGCAGCCGGCAACGCATTTCCTTGGCGAAGTTCAACAGCGGCAGGCCGGAAATGACGCAATCGAAGCGCGCCGGCGCGGCATCGCCGAGGCGGGCGGCAAGCGTGGCCTGCAGATCGAAGGCATCGCCCTGATGGAACTTCGCGCCGGGGAATTTTTCCTGCAGCAGACGGCAGAAGGAGGCGGAGTACTCGATGGCGTGAAGGCGGTCCGCAGGCAGGCCGGTCGCCAGGATGGCTTGGGTGATGGCCCCGGTTCCGGGGCCGAGTTCCAGCACCGGCAGGCCGGAGGACAGATCGATGTGCGACGCCATCAACCGCGCCGTTTCAGACGCGGTCGGGGCAATCGCGCCGACAGAGCGCGGCGCGCGGATGACGGAACCGAGGAAGCGAACCTGATCGGCAAACCGCGCCTTGACGACCGCCTTCCGGGAAATCTTCACGGGTGGCGTCGGCAAGATGGGCGGTATGCTTTCACTCGTCACTTCCGAAGAATTCCTTCATGCGGGAGAAAAAGCCGGTCGATTGCGGGCTGTTTTCCTGGGCCGAAATATCATCGAACTCCTGCAGCAGCTCGCGCTGGCGCTTCGACAGGTTCTGCGGCGTCTCGACGACGATCTGGATATAGAGATCGCCCATGGCCGCCTGGCGCAGCACGGGCATGCCCTTGCCCTTGAGGCGGAACTGGCGGCCCGACTGGGTGCCCTCGGGCACTTTCACCCGCGTATAGGCGCCGTCCATCGTGGCCACTTCGAAATGACCGCCCAGCGCGGCCTTGGTCATCGAGATCGGCACCTTGCAGTAGAGATCGGCGCCGTCTCGCTGGAAGAACTCGTGCGGCTTGACGGAAATGAAGATGTAGAGATCGCCGGTCGGGCCGCCGCGGAAACCGGCTTCGCCCTCGCCGGCGAGGCGGATGCGGGTGCCATCCTCGATGCCTGCCGGGATGTTGACCGAAAGCGAGCGCTCCTGGGTAACGCGGCCCTCGCCGTGGCAGTCGGTGCAGGGGTCCTCGATCGTCTGGCCGCGTCCGTTACAGGCCGGGCAGGTGCGTTCGATGGAGAAGAAACCGGACGCCGCGCGCACGCGGCCGGCGCCGCCGCAGGTCGAACAGGTGACCGGGCTGGACCCCGGCTTGGCGCCGGTGCCGGAACAGGTCTCGCAGGTGATAGACGACGGAACATGAATCTGCGCCGTCTTGCCCGCATAAGCCTCTTCGAGGGTGATCTCCATATTGTAGCGCATATCCGCGCCACGCTCGCGGCCGCCGCCCCTGCGGGAGCGCCCGCCACCCATCATCTCGCCGAAGATGTCCTCGAAAATGTCGGAAAAACCGCCGGCGCCAGCGCCGGCAAAGCCACCGCCCATGCCACCCATGCCGCCATTCTCGAAGGCGGCGTGGCCGAACCGGTCATAGGCCGCGCGCTTCTGCGGGTCCTTGAGCGTTTCGTAGGCTTCGTTGACTTCCTTGAACCTGGCTTCCGCCTCGGCGTTGTCCGGATTGCGGTCCGGATGAAACTGCATGGCAAGCTTGCGGTAGGCGCTTTTCAGCGCCTTTTCATCCGCCTCTCGCGAGACACCCAGCGTTTCGTAAAAATCGGCCTTGGCCATGGTCTGCAGCTATCCCCTCAACAGAATGTCCTCCCGCGCCCCGCGCGGGAGGAACCGGCTGTCTCCCGGATCAGGCAGACTTCTTCTGGTCGTCATCGTCGTCGATTTCCTCGAAATCGGCGTCGACGACGTCGTCGTCCCTGGCTGCATCGGCGGCCGCATCAGCCTCCGCGGCAGCCTCTTCCTCGGCCTGCTGCGCCTCGTACATCGCCTGGCCGAGCTTCATCGAAGCTTCGGCAAGGGTCTGCGTCTTGGCCGTGATGGCCTCGCCGTCAGGCGTCTCGGCCTCGACTTCCGCCTTCAGATCGGCAACCGCGTCCTCGATGGCCTTGCGGTCCTCTTCGGAGACCTTGTCGCCGTAATCCTTGAGCGACTTTTCGGTCGTGTCGATCAGGCTCTCGGCGTGGTTCTTCGCCTCGACGCCCTCGCGGCGTTTCTTGTCGGCCTCGGCATTGGTCTCGGCGTCCTTGACCATCTTCTCGATCTCGTCGTCGGACAGGCCGCCCGACGCCTGGATGCGGATCTGGTGCTCCTTGCCGGTGCCCTTGTCCTTGGCCGAGACGTTGACGATGCCGTTGGCGTCGATGTCGAAGGTGACCTCGATCTGCGGCACGCCGCGCGGTGCCGGCGGAATGCCGACAAGATCGAACTGACCGAGCATCTTGTTGTCGGCCGCCATCTCGCGCTCGCCCTGGAAGACGCGGATCGTCACTGCGTTCTGATTGTCCTCGGCGGTCGAGAAGGTCTGGCCCTTCTTGGTCGGGATGGTCGTGTTGCGGTCGATCAGGCGGGTGAACACGCCGCCGAGCGTCTCGATGCCCAGCGACAGCGGGGTCACGTCGAGCAGCAGCACATCCTTGACGTCGCCCTGCAGGACGCCGGCCTGAATGGCGGCGCCGAGCGCGACGACCTCGTCCGGGTTGACGCCCTTGTGCGGATCCTTGCCGAAGAATTCCTTCACGACCTGCTGGACCTTGGGCATGCGGGTCATGCCGCCGACGAGGACGACTTCGTCGATCTCGCCCGGCTTCATGCCGGCATCCTTGAGAGCGGCCTTCATCGGATCGATGGTGCGGTTGACGAGATCCTCGACGAGGCTCTCGAACTTGGCGCGCGTCAGCTTCATCGTCAGGTGTTTCGGACCGGAGGCGTCAGCGGTGATGAAGGGCAGGTTGATTTCGGTCTGCGTGGAAGACGACAACTCGATCTTGGCCTTCTCGGCAGCTTCCTTGAGGCGCTGCAGGGCCAGCTTGTCGTTCTTCAGATCGATGCCCTGATCTTTCTTGAACTCGTTCGCTAGGTATTCGACCAGGCGCATGTCGAAGTCCTCGCCGCCGAGGAAGGTGTCGCCATTGGTCGACTTCACCTCGAACACGCCGTCGCCGATCTCGAGGACCGAGACGTCGAAGGTGCCGCCGCCAAGGTCGTAAACGGCGATGGTCTTGCCTTCGCTCTTGTCGAGACCGTAGGCGAGCGCGGCCGCGGTCGGCTCGTTGATGATGCGCAGGACCTCGAGACCGGCAATCTTGCCGGCATCCTTGGTCGCCTGGCGCTGGGCGTCGTTGAAGTAGGCGGGAACCGTGATGACGGCCTGCTCGACCGTCTCGCCAAGATAGGCTTCAGCGGTTTCCTTCATCTTCTGAAGGATCATCGCCGAAATCTGGCTGGGAGACTGGTTCTTGCCGCCGGCCTCGATCCAGGCATCGCCATTGTCGCCCTTCACGATCTTGTAGGGAACAAGCTTCTTGTCCTTTGCCGTGACCGGATCGTCATAACGGCGGCCAATCAGGCGCTTGATCGCGAAAAGCGTATTCTCGGGGTTGGTGACTGCCTGGCGCTTGGCCGGCTGACCGACAAGGCGCTCGCCGTCGTCGGTGAATGCCACCATGGACGGCGTGGTGCGCGCGCCCTCGGAGTTTTCGATCACCTTGGCGTCCTTGCCGTCCATCACGGCGACGCAAGAGTTGGTGGTTCCAAGGTCGATCCCGATAACTTTTGCCATTTTATAACCTCTCCTAAGCAGACCGCCCGGACCCATTCCGGCATTCCATCAAGCGGCCCCTGTTTGCGGGTTTACAGTCGCCTCCGCAGGACGCGCGGCGGCGTTGCGGCGTATATAAGAACCGGATTTTGCGCCTGCAAGTCTGCTCGGCAGGCGAAAAACAACGCATTCACCGGAAAAAACTCCACACGCCGCCTCCACCCTTCCTATCGCGTGGCGGCTCGGTTAATCAGCAGACCGGGCGATCGCGGATCGCAAACAAGGCTAAAAGCAAGAGACGCCCCATGTCGGTCGACAAGAAGCTGCGAAAGGCGAAATCCCTGGCCAAGGCGGGGGAATTCCTGGCCGCCAAGGAGCTTTTCCGGGAAGTCCTGACGAACTACCCCTCCAATCAGCGCGCCATCGACGGCCTGAACGAACTGGAAAATCCCGCTCCCCTGCCCCTTAACCAGGGCCCGACGCAGGACGAGATGCGCCAACTGCTCGCCCTGTTCGACGAGGGCCGATACCGGGACGCGCTGGAAAAGGGAAAGCCGCTTGCCGGACGCTATCCCGGATTCGCGATGCTGCAGAGCCTGATCGGCGGCGCCTATTCCAAGCTGGAGATGCAGGAAGAGGCACTCGATACGCTGTCGCGTTCGGTCCGGCTCAACCCGCGCGATCCGTTCTCGCGCAACGCGATCGGCGGCGTGTACGCGAAGACCGGCCAGGGCGAACTTGCGCTGGAGAACATCCACGAAGCGCTGAAGCTCAATCCGCGCTACGGCGAAGCCTATATCAATCTCGGCCTGACGCTGGACAATATGGGCCGCCGCGGCGAAGCGCTCGAGGCGATGCGCAAGGGACTGGAGTTCCGGCCGAACGACGCCGCCGCCAACCGCCTTTTCAGCACGATGAAGAAGTTTTCGCCGGACGATCCGCAGATCGAGAAGATGCGGCGAATGCTCTCCGCCGTGCCCTCCAACTCCTACGACGCCGTGCAGCTGCATTTCGGGCTCGGCAAGGCTTATGACGACCTGGGCGACCATGACACGGCGTTCAAACATTTCGAGGCCGGCAACCGCCACCGGCGGGAAGCGATCGGCGACGTGTCGGCGCGCAACCGGGAGCAGTTCGAGCAGGTCAAGGCGCTGTTCGGCGGCGGGGACATTCCGGCAAGCGAGGCGGCAACCGCCGCTTCGCAGCGGATGATCTTCATCGTCGGCATGCCGCGATCCGGAACAACGCTGGTCGAGCAGATCCTGGCGAGCCATTCGAAGGTGCATGGCGCCGGCGAACTGGACTTCCTGCAACGCGGCGTGCTGCGCTTCATGCACGAAGGCCATTCGATCGCCGACAGGAAACGGCTCGCCGAACTTCATGCCGACTACATGCGGGCCATCCGGCGGATGAACATCGACGACCCGGTGGTCGTCGACAAGATGCCGTCCAATTTCCGCTGGACCGGCTTCATGCTCACGGCCTTTCCGGGGGCAAGAGTCATTTACACCCGCCGCGACCCGATGGCGGTCTGCTGGTCGATCTACCGGCACTATTTCCCGGCAGCCGGAATGGATTTCTCGTGGGACCTGAAGGATCTCGCCGAATTCTACCGGCTGCACGAAGACTACATGGCGTTCTGGAACGAGAGGTTTCCGGGGCGCATCATCGATCTCGACTACGAGACTCTGACCGAGGACCAGGAAGGCGAGACACGAAGGCTGCTTTCGGCCTGCGGGCTCGATTTCGAGGAAGCCTGCCTGAGGTTCCACGAGACCAAGCGCTCCGTGAACACGGCCAGCCTGGGACAGGTCCGCCAGCCGATCTACAAGGGCAGCTCGGCGGAGTGGCGCAAATACGAGAAGCATCTGGGACCGCTCATCGAAGCGCTCGGCGAAAGCGCTCGCTCCACGGCCTGAACCACCGGACAGGACGGAAAGAAGCCGCAGCGTCAGCTTCAGACAAGGCCCCCCCGGCATGATGGCCAAATCGCCGATGCGGAGCGAAGTCCGAAGTAAAACATGTCTGCTCATTATTTGTCCGTCAATCAGGCGTTGCGCCTAGCGAGGACCCATACGAACCGTGGGGCGATGGCCGAGGCCAAACGCGCCTATCGATGGATTCTCGACAAGTTTCCCGACAACAAGCGCGCGCTCGATGGCTTGCGCGCGCTGCAAGGTCCTCCGGCGAGCACGGAGCAGGCGGCTTCCAGCCCGGCCGAGACGCTGCCCCCGGAAGCAAGGGCCGCCATGACGCTGTTCCGGCAGGGGCGGCTGGAAGACGCGCAGGTGCAGGCGGCAACGCTTGTCGTGCGTTTTCCGCGCGTAGCCAGCCTGCACAACCTGCTCGGGCAGATCGAAGCCGGGCTCGGCCAGTCGCTCAAGGCCATCGGCAGTTTTCGCCGGGCGACCGCGCTGCAGCCGGACTCCATCGAAGCCCGGCTCAACCTCGGCGAGGCACTGAACGAAATCGGCCGCCACGACGAGGCCATCACGATCCTGAAGCAGGCGACCCGGGAACAACCCGATTGCGCCGAAGCCCATGATCATCTCGGCAGGGCGCTGCTGGCGCTGGAGCGCAACAGCGAGGCCGCCGACTGCCACCAGCGCGCCATCGAACTCAATCCCGGCGTCGCCAAGTCGCATATCAATCTCGGCCACGCGCTGGCCGCGCTCGGCAGGACGAGAGACGCGACACTGAATTTCGCCAGGGCCGCGCGGATCGACCCCGCCTCGGCGGAAGCCCATTCCAGCCTCGGCGTGGCATTGACCGAACTCGGGCGGCCGGAGGACGGCGCCAAGGCCTGCCGCAAGGCTATCGAACTCAATCCGGGCGACGCACAGGCGCATGTCGACATGGCGACGGCGCTGGACGGGCTGCGCGACCACGCCGGCGCGCTGGCAAGCCTGGAACAGGCACTGGTGCTGAAACAGGATCATGTCGGCGCGTATTCCGAATTGTGCCGGATGCACCTGCGGGCACGGCGACACAGCGATTTCCGCGTCGCGCTGAAGCGCGCACGCCGGTTCTGCGGAGAAAACGACCCGCGCATCCGCTACTGGATGGCGGAACTCGCCGAAGGCGACGACGCGCCGCAAACGGCGCAGCGCATGGCCGAAGCCATCCCCGAAACGAAGCTGTCGCCTGCCGTCGAGGCCGGGCGCCTGAAGCTGATCTCCAAGACCAGCGACCAGCTCGGCGATCATACGAAGGCATTCGAGTTCGCGCGCCAGGCCAACGAAACGCTCAAGGCCACTCCGCTGGTACAAAAACTCGACCCGCTGGCCTATCAGCGCGAAATCGAGGCGCTGACGGCCTCCTTCACGAGCGTCGAGGAAAAGCCGTGGAGCGACGCTGCGCAGCCGAACGCGAAGGCCCCGGTCTTCATGGTCGGCTTTCCCGGCGTGGACGGGGGCTTCATCGACGGGCTGCTTGCCGATCATCCCGGCATCACACTGGTGGAAGACAAGCCGATGGTGGCGCGCATGCGCGCGCTGATGGAGGGGCCCGCCGATTGCGACAGGCTGGAAGCGCTGTCGCCGGGCAATCTGGAGGCAATGCGCAGCGCCTATTTCAGCGAGTTGCATCACCATGCGGACGGAGAGGCCGCCGGAAACGTGATCGTCGACAAGCTGCCGCTCAACATCGTCAATGCCGGGCTGATCAACCGGGTGTTCCCGTCGGCGAAGTTCGTCTTCACCCAGCATCATCCGTGCAATTGCGTGGTGTCCTGCTACATGCGCGATTTCCCGCAGGACAACGCGACGGCGAACTTCCTCGATCTCGAAACCGGCGCGACGATGTATGACCGGGTGATGCGGTTGTGGGCCGCCTACCGGAAACTGCTGCAACTCGACGTGCACACGCTCGACTGCGAGGCGTCGCTGGCCGACCGGCGCGAGGCCGTGCGGCAACTGCTCGACTTCCTCGGACTCGACCCGGCCTACATGTTCATCGAGCGCGGCAAGACGGAGCCGCGACGGTGGGAGAACTATCGCGACCAGCTCGAACCGGTTCAACCGCTGCTCGATTCCTGGGCGCGCAGCACGAGTTCCTGACCGTGCCGGCCGGTCAAGCGATCCGCGGGGCAAAATCGCGCGGCGCCCCGCTTGACCCCAACAGCGCGAAGGCCCTTCTGGCGCTTTACCAGCAGGGCCGGACGACGGAAGCACTGGCGCAGGGCGAGGCGCTGGCGTCGCAGCATCCCGACATCGCCTTCCTGCACAACATCGTCGGCGCCTGCCACGCGGCGCAGGGCCGGGCCGAGGACGCGGCGGCGGCCTACCGGCGGGCACTCGCGTTGCAGCCCGGATCGGCGGAACTGCGCAACAATCTCGGCAACGCTCTGAACCTGCTGGGGCGGCACACGGAAGCGGTCGAGGAACTGAACAGGGCGATCGCCATCCGGCCGGACTACCCGGAAGCGCTGCGCAATCTCGGCAATGCGCATTTCGACCTACAGCAATACGACGAGGCGGCGGAAGCGCTCGGCAAGGTGGTGCTGATCCAGCCGGAAAACGTGCCGGCGCTTTTCAATCTCGGGATAGTCCTCGTCATGACCGGCCGCAGCGAGGAAGCGATCCGGCGCTTCCGCGAGACGATCGCGCTCGATCCCTCCCATGCCGGGGCGCACAACAATCTCGGCAAGATGCTGACCGCGACCGGAAAGACCGAGGCCGCGATCGCGGCCCTGCACCAAGCGCTCGCGCTGTGTCCAGATTTTCCCGACGCACTCATCAATCTCGGCCAAGCGTTGAGCAATGACGGCGCTTTCGAGGAGGCGCGCACATGCTACCGCAAAGCCATCGAACTGCATCCGGGCGGCGGCGAGGCCTATTCCCGGCTTTGCGCCATGCAACGCGCCACGAGGGACGATCCGCTGATCGCCGAGATGGAGCACCGGCTGGCAGAGGCCGAAACGGACGAGGACCGGATGCATTTCCATTTCGCGTTGGCAAAGGCCCATGACGATTTCGACGCGACGGACGAGGCATTCCGGCATCTGCAGGAAGGAAACCGGCTCGGCAGGGAGGCTGAGCCGTTTTCGCTTGAAGCCGAACGGAGCCTGTTCGAGCGCATCAAGACGATCTTCGGGAACATCGCGGAGCCGCTGACCATGGAGGATATCGGTGAAGCGAAAGTGCGACCGATCTTCATCGTCGGCATGCCGCGGTCGGGCACATCGCTGACCGAACAAATCCTGGCGAGCCACAGCGAGGTTCATGGCGCCGGAGAACTGTCGCACATGCAATGGGCGACGGCGCCGCTGGTTCGCGAGGCGCCGGCGCGCATCGACGCGGACGATCTGCGACGGGTGCGGGAAACCTATCTGGCGAAGATCGAGGCGCTCGGCGCAGGCAAACCGGCCGTCATAGACAAGATGCCCGCCAATTTCCGCTCGATCGGATTCGTCGCCGCGGCCTTTCCGGACGCGACGATCATCCATACGCGCCGCGATCCCGTCGCGGTCGGCTGGTCGATCTACAGGACCTTCCTGCCGGCAAAGGGAGTGACTTACAGTTTCGACCTGGCAGACATCGCCGCCTATTACCGGCTCTACGAAAACCTGATGGCGTTCTGGGCCGAGAATCTGCCCGGGCGCATCCACGATCTCGACTACGAGCGGCTGACCGAAAACCAGGAAGATGAAACCCGCAGGCTGCTGGAACACTGCGGCCTCGCCTGGGACGACAACTGCCTGGCCTTCCACAATGCGAAACGCTCTGTGCGAACGGCCAGCGCCCAGCAGGTACGCGAGAAGATGTACACCGGCAGTTCAGACGCCTGGCGGAAATACGAGAAGCATCTCGGCCCGCTGATAGAGGGACTTGCCTGACGCTCAGAACAGGAATTGCAGGCGCGCCCAGCCCCAGACGATGTGCCAGACGAGGTAGTAGGCCAGGCGGAACGCGAATGCGGCGAGGAAACCGTAACGGCGGTAGAGCGTCAGCAACACGAGCGAGAAGGCTGTCAGGTGCACCAGCACAAAGACATCGAGCAACCCCGGCGTCGCGGCGTTGAATGTGCCCGAGGCCTGAACAATCGGCTCGACCAACGCGACCGCGACCAGGACGGCGCAGAGAATGCCGCCACGCGGCGGCTGCCCGGTAACCAGCCGGACCGAAACCACGAGCAACGCCAGGGGGACAAGGTGGAACGCCGTCTCGGCGACGTAGCCCATCAGCGGATAAAACAGCAGTGCGCCGGGCAGCGGCGCATTGATATCGACGGGAAAGCGCAAAGCGATGTCGGCGATGACCGTCGGCACCGCAAACAGCGGTCCGACCGCGCAGGCGACGACCAGGCCGCGCCAAAGGTATTCCGGCCGAATAACCGCAAATGCGCTTTTTGACTGCAATATCCAGTGGGCAGCCGCGGCAGCGACGACCACGATCAGGGTCGCCGTAACCGGCTGAATGGCACCGAAGTAGTTCGCGAAAGGCATGTCGGGCGCGGCAGAGAGCAGCGTGGCCGCGACAAGCGCCAAAGCCGAGACAGCCGCCACCGTCGCGGCGGCTGGCGGGACCTTCGGACGGGCGGGGAACGACGCGCTCATGGATCGAGCGTAAGCGAAGCCCGACCGCGCGCCAAGCGAGGGGCCTAACGCCCCATCAGGATATCCAGAACCGTCTTGCCTTCGCCGCCGGATGCTTCGCCGACGCCGACCTTGGGGCGTGGGCCGTTGGTCGATGATGTCATAGTGCGGTCGGGTTTCGGCGGGTTGAAATCGCGCGAGACCGGAACACCCCCGGCACCATTGCCGGGATCGCGCGGGCTGTCGCCAAGCGCCTGCGACGGGCGGCGCACGGGTGCATCCTTCGGTCGGGCGACCGGCGTGGCGATGCGGGCTGTGTAGCCCGGAAGCTGGGCTACAGGCACACCCTGATGCGCCTCGACCATGAAGGCCCGCCAGGCTTTCGCCGGCAGCGAACCGCCGGTGACCTTGTCGGTCGGCGAGCCGTCGTCATTGCCGAACCAGACGCCGGTGGTCAGATTGGCGGTGTAGCCGACGAACCAGGCGTCGCGCGACTTCTGGCTGGTGCCGGTCTTGCCGGCGGCGGGATGATCGAAAGCGGCGGAGCGCGCCGTGCCCCCGATCAGGGTCTGGGCCATCATCGAATTCATCATGCCGGCGACATCGGCCGAAATGGCGCGGGTCATGTTGTCGGCGGTGTGCTCGTAAAGCACCTTGCCGTCCAGCGTCGTCACGCGCTTGATGATGTAGGGTTCCGCGCGATAGCCGCCATTGGCGAAGGGCACATAGGCCGACGTCAGTTCCATCAGGGTGACTTCCGACGTTCCGAGCGCCAGCGAGGCGTTCGCGGCCAGATCGGAGACGATACCCATGCGGTGCGCCGTCTTCACCACATTGCCCGCGCCCGTTTCCATGATCAGCTGGGCGGCCACCGAGTTGAGCGATTTCGACAGCGCCGTTTCCAGCGTGACCGGGCCGTAATACTTGCCGCCGTAGTTTTCCGGCTTCCATTTACCGATCCTGACCGGCGCGTCGTTGCGCACCGATTGCGGCGTGCGGCCCTGTTCCAGCGCAGTGACATAGACGAACGGCTTGAAGGCGGAACCGGGCTGGCGTTTCGCCTCGGTGGAGCGGTCGAACTGCGAATTGGCGTAGTCGTAGCCGCCGACCATGGCGCGCACCGCGCCGGTATTGTCGATGGAAACGAGCGCGCCCTGGCCGACCTTCTTTTTCCTGCCTTCCTCGGCAATCAGGTCGCGGATGGCGTTTTCGGCGAATTGCTGCAGCACCAGATCGACGGTGGTGTCGACGATGACATCGCGGCGAATCTCGCCGATCAGCGAAGGCAGTTCCTCCATCACCGCGTCGGCGACGTAGTGCTGTGACCCGTTCCAGAAGGCGGCGGCGCGGGTGGCGGGGCGCGAAATCGCCGCCGTCATCTCGCTGTCGGAGACGAGGCCCTGGTCGCGCATGGCGGAGAGCACGATTTGCGAGCGCTGCTCGGCCAGCTTCGGATTGCGCGCCGGCGACAGACGCGACGGAGCCTTCAGGAGGCCCGCCAGAAGCGCCGCCTCCGGCAATGTCACGTCGCGCGCGCTCTTGCTGAAATAGCGCCGCGAGGCCGCTTCGACGCCATAGGAACCGGAGCCGAAATAGACCCGGTTGAGATACATTTCGAGGATCTGGTCCTTGGTGTATTTCTGCTCCAGCCAGAGGGCGAGCAGCACCTCCTGCACCTTGCGGCCGACGGTGCGGTCCGGCGAGAGAAACAGGTTCTTCGCCAGTTGCTGGGTCAGCGTCGAGCCGCCCTGCACCAGCCGGCCGGCCATGACATTCTTCACCATGGCGCGGGTCAGGCCGATCGGGTCGACGCCGAAATGCGAATAGAAGCGGCGGTCCTCGATGGCGATCACGGCTTGCGGGATGTAGGGCGACATCTGATGGACGCCGAGCGCCTCTCCGCCGGTCGCGCCGCGATTGGCGACCAGCGAACCGTCGACGGCGATGATCTTGACGTTGGGCGGCCGGTCGGGGATCGCCCAAGTGGTCGCCGACGGCATCTGCGCGCCGTACCAGACGACGACACCGGCGACGGCGATACCGCCCCAGATACCGAGAATGAAGGTCCAGTAGACGAGACCGCCGAAAAATCCGGCCCAGCGGCGGCCGGACCGGCGGCTGCGCGCATTCTTCTTTTTCGGCTTGCGGGCGGACGAGGACTTGCGCTTGGCCGACGCTTTCTTCGCCGCCGGTTTCTTGCGGCGCGGCGGCGCGGCGCGGTCGTCATCGGTCGCCGTCAGATCCGCACCGCGGCGGGAGCGCGGTTCGTCCTCGAACCGCGGTTCGACGCGTCTCTTCTGTTTCCTGCGGGTAGCCATAAGCGGGTCCGGTCCGTTACGCACAACTTCGGGCGGCCCCTGCATCCTAAATGCGGCGATTTAAGGCGACGTTAAGAGGCGGTGAACCGAACCGTTCGAATTGCACCTATGGCTTGCGGGCAGCGGGCGGCGGATCAATCCGCCGCCAATGCCGCCAGGATGCGCGCCCAGGAACGCTGGCCCTTGTGGAAGCTTTTCAGCGCATATTTCTCGTTGGGCGAATGAATGCGGTCGTCGGAAAGGCCGAAGCCGACAAGGACCGATTCCATGCCCAGCATGGTCTGGAAATCGCCGACGACGGGAATCGAGCCGCCCATGCCGATCATCACGGCGGGTTTCGGCCATTCATCGGACAGCGCCTCTTTCGCCTTCTGCAGGACCGGCGAATCGTAGGGCAACTGGATGCCCGGCGACCCGCCATGCTCATGGAAGGATACCGAGCAGTCGGCCGGAATGCGCGCCTTTACGAAATCGCGGAAGTTTCCGCGGATCGCTTCCGGATCCTGCTTGCCGACGAGACGGAAGGAGACCTTCGCCGAGGCCCTGGCCGCGATCACGGTCTTGAACCCCTCGCCGGTATAGCCGCCGGTGATGCCGTTGACCTCGGCGGTCGGACGCGCCCAGGTCAGTTCGAGGACGGAACGGCCCTTCTCGCCGGACGGGATCGACAGGCCGATCTCGCCGAGGAACTTGTCCGCCGTCTGACCGAGGCCTTCCCACTGGTCGAGAATCTCCCTCGGCGTTTCCTCGACCCCTTCGTAGAAATGCGGGATCGTCACCGCGCCATCGTCGTCGTGGATGTCGGCGAGCACCTTCGCCAGGACATGGATAGGGTTGGCGGCGGCGCCGCCGAAATAGCCGGAATGCAGGTCGCGGTCGGCGGCCTGAACGGTGATTTCCTCGCCGACAAGGCCGCGCAGGCCGGTGGAGATCGCCGGTGTTTCAGGATCCCACATCGATGTGTCGCAGACGAGGGCGAAATCGGCTTTCAGTTCATCGGCATTCGCCTTGAGGAAGGGTTTCAGCGAAGGGGAGCCGGATTCCTCCTCGCCCTCGAACAGGATGGTGACACGGCAGGGCAGTTCGCCGTTGACTTCCTTGTAGGCGCGGCAGGCCTCGACGAAGGTCATCAGCTGGCCCTTGTCGTCGGCGATGCCTCGGCCGGTGATGATCTTGGCGCCGTTCGGGCCGTCCTTGACCCTGGGATCGAAGGGATCGCTCTCCCACAGATCGATCGGATCGACCGGCTGGACATCGTAATGGCCGTAAAACAGGACATGCGGTGCGTCGGGCGACGGGCCGTCGTGATGGGCGACGACCATCGGATGGCCGGGCGTATCGCGCAGCGAGGCATCGAAGCCGAGCAGGTCGAGTTCGGCGACCAGCCATTCGGCCGCCCTGCGGCAATCGCCGGCATGGGCCGGGTCGGTCGAAATGGACGGGATGCGCACCAGTTCAAACACCCGCATCAGGCTGTCGGCCAGGTTCTCGTCGATCCGGTTGAGGACGGGAGAAAGCCCGCCGTTTCCGCTCTGCATGGATTAGCCTCCGTTTGGAATCGGAGACGATTCCTGCGCGTGTCGAGAGGCGATGTCAAAGGATTGTCGCGGCCGGAAACAGAAAACCGCCGCACGGTTTCCCGTGCGGCGGTGATGCGAAAAGGGCCTAAAAGTGGCAGCCTGGAGAGGGGGGTTAGGCTGCCACCTGTCCGGATCGGCGGGGGACGGGCCTTAGCCGGACATCGGCGCAATATGCCGATTAACCATTCCTCACATATGAGTGTGGCATAAAAGGGGCAGACTGCACATGGCTGCAGCCCTGTTAACAATGCTTGATGAAATGCCCGCCCGACGGGGCCAAAGAGCCGTGTTTGCAATGACTTTTCGCCATTTAGGCGGTAATCTCGCCGCAATTCCGGCGTTACAGGCTGCAAGAGAATGTGACGGCGTTTCGAGGCGATTTCGCTTGTGGAAAAACCGGTGGCGACGTTTCAAGAATGAAAATGTGCGATCAGGCAGACGTTATCAAGCGCAAGGGCCGTTAGGGCGAGACTTCGGGGGACTGACATGTGTGGCATCGCGGGATTCGTAACCGGCGCATTCGACGCACGGCAGGCCGATACAGGCTGGCTTGCCGCGCTATCGGGTGACGTGACGGCCGCACCGAGCGGCCTTGCCGCGGTCGAGACGCTGCAGAACGCCGTCGAGACGCTGGAGAAGCGCTTTGCGGAACTGATGTCGTTTGCGACCGGCGAGGCCGTCGCCTTCGACGGCGAGTTCCGGCAAAAGGCGATCGCGCTGGCCGACGCGTTCAAGACGCAGGTCGAAGCGCTGACCGAGCTGTCGAAGAAGGGCCGCACCGATCTCGATCCGCTGATCGAAAGCCTGCGCGACTATGAATGGCAAATCCGCGAGGAACTGGTGGCGCAGACCGGCGAAGCCGTCGCGCTTATGCCGGCCGATCTGAAGTCGCTCGACGGCAACGCGATGAAGGTGGCGCTGACCGCCGAACACGTGCTGCGCGCCAATGACCGGCTCGAGGTGCGCGGACGCGATTCCGCCGGCATCGCGATCCAGATCCAGGTGCCGGGCCGGAGCATCGATTCGCTCTCCGGCGAGTTGAAAGCCGAATACGAGAAGCGCCGCACCACGTTGCATGCCGGCCACCTCGCCGTCTATCTGCACGAGAACGGCGGCGGCGACCGCACCCTGACCTTCGTCTACAAGACGGCCAACCTGGTCGGCCGGCTGGGCGACAACGGCGCCGCGCTGCGCGAGGCGATCCGGTCAGACCTTCTGCTGTGGGCGCTGGCGCGCGAGGCCAAACGGGCCAGCGTGATGTCGCATACCCGCTGGGCGTCGCACGGCATCATTTCCGTCGCCAACTGCCATCCGCACAATCCGTCGCTGACACAGGACGAGACCGGCGACGCGGGCATCTCGCTCGGCGCGATGTATGCGCTGAACGGCGATGTCGACAACCACGTCGAACTGCTGGCCGAACTGGTGACCAACCGGCAGATGGCCATCGATCCTGCGATCACCACCGACGCGAAGATCATCCCGATCGCACATCGCAGCGCTGGCGCGGAAGCAGGCGACCTGCTCGACCGCTACCGCACGGCGGTCCGCCGCCTCGACGGCTCAATCGCGGTGGGCTGCATCGATCCGTCCCGGCCGGGCGAAGCGTTTCTCGCGCAGAAGGGTTCCGGGCAAGGGCTGCACGCGGCGCGGCTGGCCGATGGCTGGATGTTCGGCTCCGAGGTCTACGGCCTGTGCAACGTGGCGCGGTCCTCCTACAACCTCGCCCGCTCGATTGCCGGCGGTTCGGTGATCCGGCTTGCCGGCGACAGCGACACGCCGGAAATGCGGGGCGTCTCCGACGGGACGCCGGCGGCGGTGAAGGCCGAACCGATCCAGATCTTCGCGCGCGACATCTATCGCGGCCAGTTCGACTTCTACCTCGAAAAGGAAATCCACGACGGGCCGGAAAGCGTCGCCAAGACGCTGCGCGGACGCTACCGCCGCGACGGCGGGCTGATCGCCTTCGACGACCTGCCGACCGACATCTGGGCGCAGATGCGCAAGGCCGTCGCCAAGGGCATTTCCCGCATCTACGTCATCGGCCAGGGCACGGCGGGCGTCGCGGCCGTGGGCATCGCGCATCTGATCGAGCGCGCGGTCGGACAGGATTCGCGCCTCGATGTTCCGGTGATCGCTATACGCTCGTCGGAAATGTCTGCGGAGATCGACGCCTACGACTTCCGCAACTCGCTGGTGATCGCGGTCTCCCAGTCGGGCACGACGACGGACACCAACCGCGCCGTCGATCTCGCCCGCGAACGCGGCGCGACCATCCATGCGATCGTCAACCGGCGCAATTCCGACCTGGTGCGCAAGGCGGACTCCGTGCTGTTCACCTCCGACGGGCGCGACGTGGAAATGTCGGTCGCCTCGACCAAGGCTTTCTATTCGCAACTGACCGCCGGCAAGCTGACGGCGATGTTCCTCGCCGACGCGCTCAACACGATGACCGATGTCGAGATCGCCTACGAGATGGGCGAACTGGAGCGGCTGCCGGCGCTGATCGGAGACGTGCTGGCAAAGGAAGCGGAAATCGCGGAATGCGCCCACTCGTTTGCGCCGCAGGCGCGCTACTGGGCGGTGACCGGTTCGGGCGTCAACCACACGGCGGCGCTGGAAATCCGCATTAAGCTCTCGGAGCTTTGCTACAAGTCGATCCCGGTCGACTATACCGAGGACAAGAAGCACATCGACCTGTCGACCGAGCCGCTGACGCTGGTCGTCGCCAACGATCTGCCGGGCGATCTCGTCGGCGACGTGGTCAAGGAAGTGGCGATCTTCAAGGCGCATAACGGGCGGCCGATCGTGTTCGCGACAGAAGGCGCGGACGCGGAGGCGTTCGCAGAGTATGCCGAGCGGGTGATCGCGCTGCCGAAGATCGGCGGCGACCTGGCTTTCGTGCTAGCGACCGTCGCCGGCCACATGTTCGGCTTCCATGCCGCGCGCGCCATCGACCGCGCCGCGCAGCTTCTGAAACCCATTCTCGCCGACCTCGGCCATGTGGCGATGGGCGACGACAAGGCCGACCGGGACGCGCTGCTGGAAAAGCTCGATTCATTCATAGACCAGGGTGCTGCCGGCGAATTCAACTCCGGTCTCGGCGCGAGCGACCTCGCCATGCTGGCGAAGCTCGGCCGCAATCTCGGCCGCGCCAAGGATAACGGCACGGCACGGGACGTCGCCGCAGCCGCGCTCGGAGCAGTGCGCCACACCTTCGAGGAAACCTCGCGGCCGATCGACACGATCCGCCACCAGGCAAAGACCGTCACCGTCGGCACCAGCCGGCCGGAAGACGCGCTGTCGCCGGCGATCCGCGATGCGCTGGCCGCGCTCGGCGTTTCGGATTCACGGCTGACCTTCGACAACCGCAAGGTTCTCGCCGCCGTGTCGCGGCTGATCGATTCCATCGAATGGACATCGCTCATGACGGTGGAGCAGGCAAAGGACGGGCCGCATGTGCAATTGGCCGGCACGGCGCCCTCGCCGGCGCTCGAGCCTTATGCAAAACCGGCCAAGCCGCTCGGCGTTCTTGGCTCGACGCTTGACGATCACGCCGTGCATTCGGGCTATCTCGGCGAGGCTGCGGTGATCGCCGTACCGGTCAACAACGCCGCCTATTCGGAAGTGGATTCGCTGGTCTGTTTCGCGGTGAAGCTGCAGGCGCATGCCTCGCGCGAGCAGAAGACCGCCGCGATGCAGGCGCTCGGCACCTACAAGCCCGTGCTGCGCGAATGGGAGCAAAGCTTCGGCGAGGACGCTTCCGCCGCGCTCGCCCGCCAGATCGCCCGCGAGAAGCCGGAAAACATCGTCTTCCGGCCGAAGGTGCTGGACCCGGCGCTGAGCCGGGACGAACGCCAGAGCGCGTGACAATTGGCCGGCGTGACATCGCCGGCACTTCGTCCTATCGGCGATGAAGCGCCGCCATTCGCGCGGCCTCGTCCCGTCGCAGCCAGGAGAACTCCATGAGCCATCCCGTCCTCAATCCAGATTCCGTGGCGATCGTGACCGGAGGCGCCGCGGGTATCGGACTCGCCGCCGCAAAGGCATTCGCAAAGGCGGGGCTGAGCGTCGCGATCGCCGATCTCGGTGCCGACCGTCTCGCCAGGGCCGCCGGAGAAATCGCCGCCTTGTCGCCGAAGGGCGAGGCCGGCGTGATGACCAGCGCGACCGACGTCTCCCGGCCCGAGGACATCAAGTCGCTCGAGGCGGCGGTGCTGCAACGGTTCGGCAGCATCGACGTGCTGATGAACAATGCCGGCATCCAGCCGGGCAGCGAGATGTTCGGTCCGGCGGAAAACTGGCAGCGGGTTCTCGACGTCAATCTGTGGGGCATCATCAACGGCGTCCACGCGATCGTGCCCGGCATGATCGAGCGCGGCCGGCCGGGTCTCGTCATCAACACCGGCTCGAAACAGGGCATCACGACACCGCCGGGCGACCCCGCCTACAACGTCGCCAAGGCCGGCGTGAAGGCGTTCACCGAGGCGCTGCAGCACGACCTGCGCAACCGCGCGGGCTGCGCGATCACGGCGCATCTGCTGATCCCCGGCTTCGTCTTCACCGAACTGACCAGAGCCGGCCGCGCGGAAAAGCCGGCCGGCGCATGGACGCCGGAGCAGACGGTCGACTTCATGCTGGAAAGCCTCGAAGCCGGCGACTTCTACATCCTGTGCCCCGACAATGACGTACCGCGCGAGCTCGACGAGCGGCGCATCCTGTGGGCGGCGGGCGACATCGTGGAAAACCGGCCGCCGCTGTCGCGCTGGCATCCCGATTACGGCGACGCGTTCAAGGCTTTCGTGGAAGCCGACAAGAAGGACTGACGCCCGGCCGGCACGCCGGCGTTCGGATCGCGGCTAGTCGAAGAGGACGCCACCGACGTACCATTCCTCGCCGCTATCGTAAAACTTGTGGCTTTCGCGCGTCTCCAGCTTTTCGTTCCTGTAGACGTGCACGGTCGCGGTGGTGCCGTTTCCCCTCGCGTAGTTGACCACGGAAATGCGGTAAATGCCGGATTCCGCCTGCTCCGTCGAGATGTTCTCCGGGCCGTAGCCCTCGGTGTTGTCGACATCCAGACGCAGGCTCCCGGCAATCTTGTTGTTGAAATCGACCTCCGCACATGCCGGCGACGTCACATGCAGGTCGATATCGCTGCCCGACGTGTCCCATGTCAGCGTCACGCGAAGCCGGGTTGGCCGCCCGGTATAGACGATCGTTCGCCGGGCCAGCACGACACCGGCCTGCGCGCCTGCCGCCGGGTCGGCAAGCTGGAGGCTCACCGAATTCTCGCCGGACGCCAGAACGGCCTTGGTCGAGAAGGTGCCGTCCGAGCGCAGTTCCACCCGCTGGTCCTGTTCGCCGACCAGCAGCGCGAGGCGGCCGTTGAGCGCGGAAACGTAGTCCGGCTTCACCCGGCCGGTCACGTCGACCACGGGACCGTCGAACGTCGCGCCGTCGTCCGGCGCGAATTCGAGGAGCGGCTCGCAGGACGCGGTCACGAATTTCGAACAATCGACATCGAGAAGCGAGGCGAGCCGGTCGAAGCGGTCCTTCAGCCCGCCGGGCAGTGCGCCGCGTTGCTCAGCTTCCGCGCGCAACGATGCGAGCCGGTCCCTGTACGGTGCCGCCGTGGATGCGGGATCCGTACTGCCTTCCAGCGCGGCAGTCGCTTCGTCGCCAAGCGCGACAAGCCGTCTCTCGAAGGCGGACATCGCCTGGTCCCAGAAAGTGCGCGACATGGAGTAATAGGTTTCGGCTCCCACAAGGCCGGCATCCTTCAGCGCGTTCAGCGATCGCACCGTCAGATTCCTGCGGCGGCGAATGGCTTCGGGATCGGCCGGCATGCCGTTTTCTTGCCGAAGCGCCTCCGCGGCGCCGACATAGGCTCCGACCAGGGCCTCAGCCTGTTTCTGGGTTTCCGACTTGTTGAAGAAGAAGTCGGTTAGGGCGTCGGGATTTACCTCAGTGATGCGCGCCAAGAAGGCGGGCACGTCGAAGACGGCATTGCTGATCGAGAAGGTCTGGACCACCTGTTGCATAACGCTGACGTCGACAAGCCGTTTCCAGGCCGTCTTTGCATCCGCGGTGCCCAGATAGTCGCTGTCACGCAACTCCTCCACCTCGCTCCAGATGTTCGTCAGCGGCCTGACAAACAGCCGGTTCCAGGACGGGCTGCCCGGCATGTCGCGGCTCCACGAGCCCGGCGCGCCCATGATGCCCGGCATCCTGCGGAAAATCGCGGCCGAAGCGCCGTGCATTGGAATGTAAATGTCGACATCGATCATGCGCAGGCTTTTCGCGATCTCGGTCCCCACCTTGAGGTAGTTGGAATTCTCCATCCGCACAAAGGTCGTGTATTGCGGGCCCAACGCCGAGATGGCGGAACGATCGACATCGATCGTCATCTTGCGCCCCTCCCTGTGCTCTAGGGTCACCCGGCTGATCCCATAGCGCAGATGCAGCGCGTAGACCGGCTCGGAGTAGAGCGAGAACAGGCGGTATCTCAGGCTCGGGGAGCGGACCTCGATCGTCGCCTTTCCCCAATCGGTTTCATTCTCGAAGTTGTAGATATCGAAGGTGCCGACTTCGCCTTCCATGGTCGCCGACGCCGCTGCGCCGGCGAGTAGAAACAAGGCAAAAAGCCCGGTGAAAAATGCCTTGGCGAAGACGAGCAACGGGGTCACTGCGAAGTTCCCTTCAAGGCGTCGACCTGGAGATCGACAAGCGTTTCGAGACTGTCGAGATCATCGAGCCTGCTGGCGGCGGCAATGCCCGGCGAGAGCGCCACCGCGGCCTCGCGAGGCCGCCCGCTGGCGATCAGCCGGTCATACGCCTGCCGCGCGATCGCGATCTCGTCGCGCATCCGATTGCGCTGCGTATCGTCCAACTGGCGGGAGGCGCTCATGTCGGCTGCGCGCGTTTCGACCGGCGGCGCATCAGGAGGCTGCGGCGACGAAGCTTTCGGCGCTGGCGTGGACGCTTTCGATTCTGCTTCGGATGAGAAGCCGGGCGACGAAAAGTAGTACCAGAGATAGTTGTAAGGCGTAAAAAGCACGCCGAGAGCCGTGTATGTGAACGGCATCGAATAGCCCATGAGGGTTCGAGCATTGCTCAGGACCAGCAGCGAGGCCCCAAGGTAAAGACATATCGCCAGCAGGGTGCTGTTGATCGCGATGACCAGCTTTCTGGGCAGCCAGACGGATCTTGCGGGAGGGGACGGCCTGTCGCTCATCACATGAACTCGTACCAGATCAGAACGTAGAACAGCGCCGCCAGCCCACCCAGGACGAAGATGTATCCGGGATTGGCGAGAAAGCCGACGAAACCGCCGGCGGCGACCGTAGCCGCGGGGGGCGGTTGCGGATTCGGCGGCGCGGGCTTCGCCTCGTCAGCCCTGGCCTTGCCGGCCGCTATCCGCGCGGCCTTCTCGTTCGCGGCAGCCTCCGCCTCCAGATCGATATCCCTGCGTTGGCGCCGGAGTTCTTCCACCACAGCGGCACGCCCCCAGTGCCGGAGATCATCCAGATGGCGTTCGAGAGCGTCCCCATGGCCTGTCCGGTAGGCCGCGAGCGCCCACTCGGCGACGCTGTTGTTGAACTTGGCCGGCGGGTCGCGAACGAGTTCGTCGGCGAGGCGCCAGCCGGCCTTGATGTGGCCCATGCGGGCCAGTTCCTGCAGTTGCAGAAGACCGTATTCACGATGCTCGGGGCCAGCCTCGACCATACCGACAGCCTGCAGATACGCGCCGGCCATGGCCATCGGATCACGCGAAGTGGTCATACCCGCATTTCCCGCCACTCGAATCCCGGACAAAGGCGCACGAAAACCGCTGCCGAACATGCGATGGAAACAACATCGGTCCCCGTTCAAAGCCAGCCATGTTGGTGGATTTCGGACTAGTTCTTTAACATGTGAACGAAATACACTTCAGGTTGTCAAGCCATGTTCGTACGCTCGTCCAGCGGAAAAGGACTACGGGTCATGTTCCGGCCGTTCGCCAGCCGCATCAAGCTTTTCAGGGACCGGCGAACGGCTTTGCGAACCGGATTTCAGGAGGCAGGATGGCAGGATTTACGAAGTATCTGTCCCGTCTGCTCAGCCGGGAAAGCGATGACCTCGAGGCCATCGTAAACGCAGTCCTCGACCGCCAGGACGACATCGAGGCGAGGAGCTTTGACAGCGCGACCGGGCGCATGGCGGTGTTCGCGGCGCGGCGGGCGCTGGAACCGGTCTTCCAGACCGTGCCGCCCGGCGCGCAACGGGCCGAAGTCACCAGAATCCTCGAGGCCCTGCAGGAGAGGCAGAAGGCCAACAAGGGCGACTACTCGACCGGCGCGGCGACGATCGGTTCAATCCTGTCGGCCATCCGGTCGGGGCGCTGACCATCACGGACGGCGAGCGGCCAAGCGTCCCGCGCGCCGCCATCACGCCCCCAGCGACGCGGATGCCTTTGTCGTTTCGCGCTCGCCCGTGAACAGGATGAAGGCGAAAAGGATGACACCCGCGAAAGTGATCAGCGAACCGAGCGCGACCAGCGGCTCGATCGCCGGATTGCCAAGGAGCAGGAAGTAGAGAGACGGGATCATGATCAGTACGCCGAGCGTGTAGACGCCGTACTGGATCATCGCCAACCGGGTCTCGGCCTTGGCGGGCGCCAGCGCGTAATAGACGCCGAAGATCGCCATCGTTACCCAGCCGAGCAGATTGGCGTGCGCATGCGCGCCGGTGACGTTGTGCCGCCCGGAAATCGACATGGCGAGCCCCATCACGATCCCGACCAGCAGGAACACGATGGCGGTCCTGAAAAAGATTTTCGACAGTTTCGGCATGATCAATCCCTCCCTCCGAAGGCAGCGTGCACCGTTCAACCACTGAACGATTGCGTCGCCAGCCTCACCGCGCGGATGATGGACGAGAAGATGTTTCGCGCCTATCGCCAGAACAACGAACTCTGTGTCCGGTTTTTCCGAACACCGTCAGGGCGTGACGAGACCGGCGGCGGCGAGATCGCGATCCCAGGGAGAAGGATCTCCCAGCGCATCGCGCAGACGATCGATCAGCGCCTGAAGGCGCGGCAGCGCGGCATTCGCCTTCGGATAGACCATCGCGATCGTATCGGTTTCCGGTTCGACGCCCAGATCGACGATCAGGAGCCTGCCGTCGATCAGATCCTGCGAAACCATGAAGGTCGGCAACAGGCAGATACCGGCGCCCTCGACAACGGCGGCGCGCAGGACCGCGCCGTCATCGGCCTCGAAACGGCCGGTGACCAGCGCCGAACGAACGCCGTCCGGCGTGTTGAAGGTCCAGTCCCGGGCCGCCCGGCGGTTGCGGTAGACCACGCAGCAATGGTGCCGCAACTCGGCAAGCGATTGCGGCGCGCCGTACCGCGCCTTGTAGGCGGGGCTGCAGACGACGACACGCCGCCCGGTCGTAATCTTGCGCGCCATCAGGGCGGAATCCGGCAGGCGGCCGCCCCGGATGGCGGCGTCGAATCCGTCCTGCACGATGTCGACCTGGCGGTCGGAAGCGGAAATTTCCAGCGAGACGCGCTGGTGGGTTTCGAGAAAATCCACCAGCGCAGGCGCAAGCCAGCCAAAGGCGAGCGAAGCCGGCGTGGCGAGGCGCAACGCGCCGCTCAGCGTGCCGCCCGATTCGGCCATGGCGTCGCGGGCCGCCGCCATGGCACCTGCCAGTTCGCGCGCATGACCGAGGAATATCTCACCGGCACGCGTCAGGCTCAGACCGTGGGTCGAGCGGATCAGCAACCTGATGCCGAGATCGGTTTCAAGCGCATTGAGCCGTTCGCTGATGACCGACCGCGACAGGCGTAACTTGCCCGCGGCGGCATTGAGACTGCCGGCATCGACGATCGTGATGAATGTGGCGATCAGTTCGCTGCGGATCATGGTTCGGCGGACACCCCTGCGCGCAACAGAGTGTCGACACCGGAACCAAAAGTCCAGAATGCCGCGCAGCGGCGCGCAACGACACGTCAGCCGCCGGCATACTCCGCCAGCGCGCAGAAGACGTGATAGAAGCTCGACGACGGCATGTCGGGGGCTGTGACATGGCCCTCGTCGTCGATGGCGTCGTACCAGCCGCCCGGCATCGGGCCGTTGAGGTAATAACCGAACAACACGTCGAACATGCGCCGGCGCAAAGCAGCGGCGGAACCGAGGCCGCGCTTCTCGAAGGCGAGCGCCACCTTGAGAGCCTCGGTCTGCGGCCAGAGCCTTGCATGGGGCTCGACGGCGGACCCGTCCGGCTGCAATCCGTCGGCGGCGGCACCCGTCGCCGGGTGATGGCCAAAAGTCGCCGAGGTGGCGAAGAGCTGTCGCGCCTTGGCGCCGACCCGCGGCGTGGCGCGGTGGTCGAGATAGCGGGTTATCAACCAGGCCCATTCGTAGTGATGGCCCGGCTCGATGCGCGATTCCTCCGCCGAATTGCGGCTGGCCGACCAGTCGGCATTGAAGAATTCCGCCAGCGTGCCGGTCGCCTCGTCGAAAAAGTGGCGGTCAAACAGCATGACCATGGCCTGGGCGCGGTCGAGATATTTCTCCTCGCCGGTGGCCTCGTACCAGGCCATCATCGCCTCGAGGAAGTGCATGTGCGGATTGGCGCGGCGCGGAAGCTTGCGGTCGTTGCTCTCGTAGTAGCCGCCATGGGCATGGTCGGCGAGGTTCCTGTCCATGTAGTCGAGCGTCCAGTCGGCCCATTCGCGCGCTTCCGACCAGCCGGTCGCGCGATAGAGCCAGGCGAGACCGAACAGCACAAAGCAGTGGTCGTAGGTGTCGCGCGTCTCGTCCTGGACGCTGCCGTCGGGATTGAACAGGTGAATCCAGCCGCCGTCGGCATGCCACCCCGTCGTCGTCAACGTGTCGAAGCAGTGGCGCAAAACGCCATCGGCGTCACCCTGCCAACCCATCAGCTTCGCGTGTGAGAAACAGTAGATCTGGCGGGCCAGAACGCGCAGGCGCTTTGCGGGATGCGGCGCCGGCGTGCCGTCGAAATTCAGCGCTTCATGGACACCGCCATGGACGCGGTCGATGCCCTTGTCGGCCCAGAAGGGCAGCGCCGTCTCGAACAGCCACGAGCGCACCGTGGAGGGATGGGAGTCGTCGCCGCGCGCCTTGAAGGCCTGAGTGACATCCTTGACCAGATGGGTGCGGTCGCGCTTCGTGACGAGGATCTTGTTGTCCTCGGCGACCACGACGAGATCCTCCACGCCGGCGATTGCGACGGTGGCGCCGCGCGCGCGCACCAGGTTGTTGTCGGCATCGACGGTGATGACATCGCCAGACACGGCGTTGCCGCGATCATCCTTGGCCGCACCCTCGTAGAGCTGCGCCCAGGAACCGAGATCGTCCCAGTCGAAATGCGCCGGGACGACGCCGATATTGCCGGCGGATTCCATGATCGCGTAATCGATGGACAGCTTCGGCGAGGCAGCGAAGGTGTCGGGATCGAGCACCAGCTTGCGGCCGACGCGTTCGCCCTCGCGGACGGCCTTGCGGGCGCAATCCCAGATCTCCGGCTGCAGGCGGGCATAGTCGTCGGCGAGCCGGCCGGCGCGGAACAGGAAGATGCCGGCGTTCCAGAGAAACTTGCCGCTCTTCAGGTAGTGCTCGGCGGTCTCATGGTCCGGCTTTTCGCGAAAACGGGTAACGCGGAAGCCCTCGCCAAGCGCTTCGCCCTTCTCGATATAGCCATACTGCGTCTCGGCGCGCGACGGCGTGATGCCGACGGTCATGATCGCGTCGGTGTCGCGGGCGACGCGGGCGGCGGCGGCGACCGTCTCCTGGAATCCGGCGATATCGTCGATGCGCGCATCGGAAGGCAGGACGATGACGAGTTCGTCGGGATTGGTTTCGGCGATGGTGGCGATGGCCGCGGCAATGGCCGCCGCGGTGTCGCGGATGCACGGTTCGAGGACGAGCACCTGCGGCAGCACGGGCGCGCGCGAGACTTCCTTCTCCAGCGCGTCGCCGAGCGTCGCGGAGCCGATGACATGCACAGGACGGAACGATATCCCCGGGACGACAGGCACCATGCGCTCGATGGTGTTGACGAGCAGGCTGCGGTCGTTGACGAGGGCGTGGAACTGTTTCGGCTTGTCCTCGCGCGACATCGGCCACAAGCGCGAACCCGCCCCGCCGCACAGAATTACCGGGGTCACCGTCACGTCGCTCATTTCTGCCATTGTCTTCCGATCGCCAGTCGTCTTCGGCGGGCCGGCGGCCCCGAGAACAGTTTCGCAGCCGGATTTTCGTGCGATCGCGCGCTGCGCGGAATCGCCAAAACGAAACGGCCTGCCTCCCGGTTGTGGAGACAGGCCGTCCGCAATTTGTCAAGTGCTGCCTTCAGGCAGCGACGCCATTAGGCACCGGCGACAGTCGAGCCGATTTCGTCGAACTTGGCGTTCAGTTCCGAACCGAGCGTCGTTGCACCAGCAATGATGGCAACGGCGATCAGTGCAGCGATCAGGCCGTATTCGATGGCGGTTGCACCGGATTCGTCTTTCATGAAACGTGCGAACATGTTGAGCTCCTTTACTCGTTTACACAGCACCCCCGTCAACACTCTTCGCGGCATTGATCGGATGCCTGAAACCTACACGCCCCCAATTGCCACCTGCTTAAGGAACACGGTTTCCAAATGCTTAAGGCGCGAAACCGGCTGCGATGGTGAACAGAAAGTGGACCGGGAGGCGCCGGGCCCGGGGCGTTTTTCGAGGATCTGACGTCGCGAAGACCGGCCAATCCGCATCGGCAATCACGAAATGCGGATGTCCGTTATGGTTAAATCTTCGTTCATCATTCCCGGCGATAGTGCGGCCATGCAGACGACAAGGAGCGCAGGCATGATCAAGGGCTTCCAGTGCCTTCTCCCCGCCGCCATGACGGCGGGCGCCCTCATTCTATCGCCAGCCGCAGACGCCGCGGAAAACTTCGCGGCGATGAACTCCGTGCCGGCGCCCAGCATCCATGTCGTCCTGAACCATGCCAGGATCGTCAAGCTGTCGCAGCCCGCGGCCACGGTGATTATCGGCAACCCGGAGATCGCCGACGCGACCGTGCGCGACTCGCGTACCCTCGTCCTCACGGGACGCGGGTTCGGCCAGACGAACCTGGTCATTCTCGACCAGGGCGGAAATCCGATACTCGACGAGCGTATCGCGGTATCGCGCGAAAACGGTACGGCGCTGCGCATCTATCGCCGCGCGGACATCGAGACGCTGTCGTGCGAACCGTATTGCGAAAAGGCCTATCTGACCGAAGCCGAACTGCAATCCATCCGCGCGATCGCCGAGGCAAACGACACTGACAACTGATCGCGCCGCCGGTCGCGAAAACGCAGACTCTTGCCAAATCGTAAAGGGGAAAGCTCGCGGAATCGCGGGCACAACAACCTTTTCTCAATCATTTGGGCATAGCATCCGGCTCGTTTCGACCTGTGGGGAAAACATGGCGACACGTGCTCATAAAGCCGGCCAGCGCGTCCTTGGCAAGCTTCGCGGCTTCCGCCGCGACCGACGCGGTGCGACCGCAATCGAGTTCGGGATGCTGGCCCTGCCCTTCGCCCTGCTGTCCTTTGCGATCCTCGAGACAACCGTCTCGTTTACCGCGCAACAGGTGATCAGCAACGCCACCGACAAGATCGCACGCCAGATCCGCACCGGTCAGCTCACGATCGACAATACGACCGAAGCCCAGTTTCGTGCCAAGATCTGCGCCGAGATATCGATCATCGTCAGCCCCACCTGCCCCGACCTGGTTTTCGACCTGCAGCACTACACGGACTTCGATGACGTGCCGAGGGCCATTCCGCTCAGCATGGACGGCGACATCGATACCAGCGGTTTCAAGTACGATCCCGGCGGCGACGAAACGATCAACTCTCTGCGCGTCTTCTACCGCTGGCCGGTCATGACCGATGTGATGAAAACGCACATCGCCAACCTGCCTGACGGAAAGCGGCTGCTGTTTTCAACGGCCACTTGGCAGAACGAACCGTTCTGATGATCCGGCGCAGAACGAAAACAGGGTGATTGCATGAAAGCGCTTTCGATCAAGGCCTTGCACAAAGCAGCCACCGCCAGGCGATTCCTGCGCGACAAGCGCGGCGTCGCCGCCCTCGAGTTCGCCCTGATCGTGCCGCTGATGCTGACCATGTATCTCGGCACGATCGAGATCTCCACCGCCATAGCGGTGAACCGGAAAGTCAGCCGCGTTGCCTCCACGATCGCCGACCTGGTGACGCAGCAGGACGAGGTCAACAAGGACAAGCTCGACAACATCCTGGAGATTGGCGAGGCCGTTCTGTTTCCCTACGACAGCCGGAAGCCGGATATCTGGATCACCGCCATCAATGTCGACTCCAGCTATCCGGAAGGCGGCAAGGTCGCCTGGTCGCGCCGCTACGACAAGGGCTCGTTCCAGGAAGGTCTGGGGGACGACGAAGACACCTATGTTCCGACGGATCTGCGCATCGACGGCACGTTCCTCGTGCGCGTGGACGCCAAGCTCGACTATGCGCCCGTCGTCAACTGGCTGATCGGCGAAACGATCGGCACCGTCAAGAACGGGGTGGGCGTTCTGGAGATGAGCGAACGCTACTTCCTGCGCCCGCGCCTCGGCGAGGCCATTCCCTGCACCAACTGCTGAGGCTTCATTCTCCGCGAGTTCCGATTGCGGCGACCAGCGCTGTGGCCGAGCGGTATTCGTCGGCGACCGTCGCCTCGAACCCGCCGCCAAGATCCGGTGATACACTGTCATAGACGGCAGGGTCGGTCCGGGCGAGGCCAAGCAACAGGCGCCGGAGCGCCGTTTTCGCCTCCGACGGCAGATTGCGGCGCACCGCATGCGGACCGAAGCGTATGGCTTCCGACCGCCACAAGACGGCAAATCCATCCGGCGACAATTCATCGAGATAGGCGCGCGGCCCGTCGGCAAAGACCGCAGGCGAGCCGGGCCGCACATACTCCCACAGAAACGCCGCGGCGACCTCGCCATCGGCGAGCAGACGCAGGCTCTGCTGCGTCGTTTCCGCAGGCACGAAATCCAGTCCGGCTTCGGCAAGCGGCCGGCCCTGCCAGCGGAAACCGGTCGAGGGCAGCAGATCGCCACCCAGCGAATTTTCCGGACCCCGCGCGATCGGCAAGCCGGCAAGATCCGTAATGCGGGATATCCGGGCTGTATCGGCAATCAGCACCGAACGCATGCCGGTTGCGCCGTCGCGGTTTACCGGGGCGGCGACCGGTTCGACACATTCGCAGAGTTCGAAGGCGGTCGCGTAGCCGAGCGCCGAGAAAACGCCGTACTCGATGCGCGAGGTCGCCATCGCATCGATCAGCGCGGAGGCATCGCGCGCCGCGAATATCTCAACCGGCATGGACAGCGCCTCGGAGACAAGGGTGCGAAACCCTTCCAGCCGGCGCCGTGCACCGGCTTCGTCGTTACGCATGACGAAACCGATGCGGAAGGTGCCGGTTTCGGCGCGCCAATCCGCCGCGCTGGCGGGCAGCGCGCACAGAACGATCGCGACGAACAAAATCGCCCGGCGGGCAACAACCGTGAGCTTGTTTCGGCGTCGCGCCAATGCCATCTTTGTCGTCCAGTTCGGGGCCATGGGTGTCCGATCGTATCGCAGCGCCCGCCAACATAACAACGGACCATCCTCATGAAACGCGCTTTCCTCTTCGTCCTCGATTCCGTCGGCATCGGCGGCGCCAGGGACGCCGAAGCATTCGGCGATGCCGGTTCGAACACGGTTGGCCACATACTGGAGCGCGCCAACGCCGGACAGGCCGACAAGGACGGGCTGCGCGAAGGACCGCTCGACTTGCCCCACCTGGCTTCGCTCGGCCTCTTCCACGCGTTGGAAGCGGCGTCCGGCCATCCGATGGCAGCGGCGATGAAGCCGGCCGGCGTGACCGGCTTCTGGGGCGCCTGCGACGAAGTGTCGAACGGCAAGGATACGCCGTCGGGCCATTGGGAGATGGCAGGCGTGCCGGTGCGTTTCGACTGGGGCTATTTCCCGGACGAGATTCCGTGTTTCCCGCGGGACCTGCTGGACAGTATCTACGAGGAGGCCGGCCTTGAAGGCTCGCTCGGAAACAAGCACGCCTCGGGCACGGAGATCATCAAGGAACTCGGCGAGGAGCACATGAAGACCGACATGCCGATCTTCTATACCTCGGCCGACTCGGTGTTCCAGATCGCCTGCCACGAGGAGTCGTTCGGGCTGCAGCGGCTCTACGACCTGTGCGAGATCGTGCGCGGCCATGTCGATGCGCTGAATATTGGCCGGGTGATCGCGCGCCCCTTCTTGGGCACGGCGGCGGACAATTTCGAGCGCACCGGAAACAGGCGCGACTACTCCGTGCTGCCGCCGGCGCCAACCCTGCTCGACCGGCTCAACGACGATGGCGGGCGGGTGCTCGCCGTCGGCAAGATCGGCGACATCTTCGCGCATCAGGGTATCACCAAGCTGCGCAAGGCGACCGGCAATCCGGCGCTGTTCGAGGCGACGCTGGCGGCGATGGACGAGGCCGGCGACCGCGACCTCGTCTTCACGAATTTCGTTGATTTCGACATGCTCTACGGCCATCGCCGCAACGTGCCCGGATACGCCGCGGCGCTGGAGGAATTCGACCGGCTGCTGCCGGAAGCGATAGCGAAGCTGCAGCCAGGCGACCTGATGATCATCACAGCCGACCACGGCTGCGATCCGACCTGGCGCGGCACAGACCACACGCGCGAGCGCATTCCGATCATCGGCTTCGGCCCCGGCATGGCTGCAAAGGGCGTCGGTGTGCGCGCCACCTATGCCGATATCGGCGAAACCATCGCAGAGCATCTGGGGCTGCAGCCCGGCAAAGACGGAACCTCCTTCCTGACCGACATCGCTCCGCATGCCTGAACTGCCCGAGGTCGAGACCGTCCGGCGCGGCCTGCAGCCGGCGATGGAGGGCGCGCGCATCGTGTCCGTCGAGACGCGACGGCCGGACCTGCGCTTTCCGCTGCCTGAGAAGATGGGCGAAACGCTCGCCGGCCGGCGGATCGAGGCGCTCGGGCGACGGGCGAAATACCTGCTCGTCGAGCTGGACAACGGCATGGTGCTGGGCTGCCATCTCGGCATGTCCGGCTCTTTCCGGGTCGAGGACGAGGACGCGGCGGAAACGCCGGGCGTCTTTCATCACGAACGCTCCAAGGACAGCGCGCACGACCATGTCGTCTTTCACGTCGTCTCGGCCGACGACCGTGTGCGGCGCATCGTCTACAACGATCCGCGCCGTTTCGGCTTCATGTTCCTGACCCGACGGACGGAACTGGACGACAATCCTTTCCTGAAGGGGCTCGGCCTCGAGCCGACGGGCAACGCACTCGACGGCGCCGCGCTTGCCGGCATGCTGGCGGGACGAAAGACATCGCTGAAAGCCGCCCTGCTCGACCAGAAGGCGATTGCCGGTCTCGGCAATATCTACGTCTGCGAGGCGCTGTGGCGCGCCGGGCTGTCGCCGAAACGCATGGCGGGGACACTGGTCCGAAGAGACGGCACGCCGACGGAGCGTTGCACGCGGCTGGCCGAGGCGATCCGGACCGTCATCGCCGACGCAATAGCGGCGGGCGGCTCTTCGCTGAGGGATTACATGCATGCCGATGGAACGCTCGGCTACTTCCAGCATTCCTTCCGCGTCTATGACCGCGAGGGCGAACCGTGCCTGCGTTCCGGCTGCAGCGGCACGATCCGGCGGATCGTGCAATCCGGACGCTCGACTTTCTACTGCCCCGCATGTCAGAAATGACCGCGCAACTGGCAATGCCGAGCGGAGCTGACCGATGGCCTACGAAACTATCCTGACCGAGAAACGCGGCGAGATCGGCCTGATCACGCTGAACCGCCCCGACGCGATGAACGCGCTCAACTCCACCCTGTTGACCGAGTTGCTCGACGCCGTCGGCAAGATGGACGCCGACGCGCGCATCGGCGCGATGGTGATCACCGGTTCGCAGAAGGCGTTCGCCGCCGGCGTCGACATCAAGGAAATGCAGGCTTACGAATTCGTCGACGTCTACATGAACGACTTCGTTGCCGGTTGGGACGCGGTCGCGGCAACCCGCAAGCCGATCGTCGCCGCCGTTTCGGGCTACGCGCTGGGCGGCGGCTGCGAACTGGCGATGATGTGCGACTTCATCATCGCCGGCGAAGGCGCGAAATTCGGCCAGCCGGAAATCACGCTCGGCGTCATGCCCGGCATGGGCGGCACGCAACGACTCGCGCGGACCATCGGCAAGGCCAAGACGATGGAACTGTGCCTGACCGGACGGCTGATGGACGCGAAGGAAGCGGAAAGCTCCGGCCTTGTGGCCCGCGTCGTCGCCGATCACGATGTGGTGGAAGAGGCAATGCGCGCCGCCGAAAAGATCGCCGGGTTTTCGCAGCCGGCGGTGCTGATGACCAAGGAGACGGTCAACCGCGCCTTCGAAACGACGCTCGCGGAAGGATTGCGCTACGAGCGGCGCGCCTTCTACTCGATGTTCGCGCTGGAAGACCAAAAGGAGGGCATGGCGGCCTTCGCCGAGAAGCGCTCGCCGAGCTTCAAGAACCGCTAGCCGGAACCGTTGACGGCAAAGCCATTTGGGCGTATAGACCGCGCACCTTGGCGGCCAACCGGTCGCCTTTATGATTTTGTCTGCCCGCATCGGCGTCGCATGCCGGACAGGGCCCCGGAAAAAGAAAGAGGACAATCATGGCCAATACGACCTCGGCCAAGAAAATGACGCGCAAGATCGCGCGCCGCACCGCCGTCAACACGGCCCGCCGTTCGCGCCTCCGCTCCTTCATCCGCAAGGTCGAGGAAGCCATCGCAGCCGGCGACGCCAAGAACGCCGCCGAAGTGTTGAAAACCGCCCAGCCGGAAATCATGCGCGCCGCCGCCAAGGGCGTCATGCACAAGAACACGGCATCGCGGAAAATGTCGCGCCTGGCCTCGCGCGTGAAGGCTCTCGCAAGCTGATATTTACTTAGACGGCAAACGATTTTTCAAGCCCGGCTCAGCCGGGCTTTTTTATTGCCGGCAATAGGCATTCCGACGGTCTGTGGACAGAGCAGGATTTGCGTTCAAACGCAAAGCCTTATGGCATGATGTGAAGACAGGGCCGATCGGGCATGATGTCATGAAAATGCCATGAAAATTGTAACTTTCTCCATTTCGGCAATAAAATCATGCATTTATGACATATTCCGATTCTGCAATTCGTGGTTGCCCAAAGGGGATTATAAAAAGTTGCAGAGGCGCGGCGGGCCAATTTTTTTTTGCCGGAACGGCCATTTTTTTCTGAAAAAGAGAATCTGTGGAGTCTCAATTATTTAGGTTTGCACAGGGTGTGCGATGCGCATTTCAAACCCATTTGCAAGGCAATTGATTCGCTAAAATTCCCTTAACACGGCTTGCGCTTCACCCTCCGGATTTTGTATCTTCCGGACATCAGACAAGACGCTTGAACAGGCTGACAGCGCGCTTCAAACGGGGCTCCCATACTAGAGCCCAAGCGCGATGGCGTTCAAGCTTTGTCTAACGGCAAGCACTCTGCTTGCCACTTCATACAGGTGATTACTCGCTTCGGGGAACACCGGTTTCACGACCGGTGAACGGGTGACTATTGGGGAGACTAAAGGCACGGAAATATTCAACGACATCATAAGAACGGCCGCGTGATCCGCAGGGGCAGCGTAGCGACCAGACAACATTTTCCAAAAAGACAGGGCGACAGAAAGAGGACCGATGAGGTACGATAGCGACGGCATGAACGGTCGACACGAGGGGAAGACCGGGATGTCAGCAATCATTGTGGGGCATTGCGCAAAATCATCGGCCAAAAGCGCCACTAAGGGGGACGTTTTGAGCGACGGATCATCGGGCGGGCCGGGCCAACAACCAGAAGAAGAAATCAGAGACACGGCAGCATATGAAGCGGCATTCGACCGCATCCAGCAACGCCTGCGCGCCAAACTCGGCGCCGATGTCTACAACAGCTGGTTCGGCCGGCTGAAGCTGGAGTCGGCAACGCGCAGCGTGGCACGCATGTCTGTGCCGACCGCTTTTCTGCGCTCGTGGATCAACAGCCACTATATCAACGACCTGATGGCGCTGTGGGCCGAAGAGGTTCCGGAAATCCTGCAGGTGGAAATCGTGGTGCGCAGCGCCACCAAGGCGCCGGTGCAGATGCGTGCCGACGATGCCAAGGGCGCGGCAGGGCGCAAGACGTCCGTCCAGCCGATTGCTCGCGCAGTGTTTGCCCAGGACCGCAACAAGCCGGCCCGCGCAACCTCGATGGCCGAGCAGAACGCCAATGGCAAGCTGATCGGCTCGCCGATCGACTCCCACTACACCTTCGAGAACTTCATCGAAGGCAAGTCGAACCGCGTCAGCCTGGCAGCAGCCCGTGCGGCAGCCGACCAGGGCGCCAATTCCGCGCGCTTCAACCCGCTGTTCATCTATGCGTCGGTCGGTCTCGGCAAGACTCACCTCCTGCAGGCGATCGCCAATGGCGTACTGGCAAGCGAGCCAAAGAAGCGGGTCGTGTACCTGACGGCGGAATATTTCATGTGGCGCTTCGCCAGCGCCATCCGCGACAACAATGCGCTTCTCCTCAAGGAAACGCTGCACGACATCGATCTGCTGATCATCGACGACATGCAGTTCCTACAGGGAAAGAAAATCCAATCGGAGTTCTGCCACCTGATCAACACATTGCTCGACAGCGCGCGCCAGGTGGTGGTCGCCGCCGACCGGCCGCCGCACGAGCTGGAATCGCTCGATCCGAGGGTGCGCTCGCGCCTGCAGGGCGGCGTGGCGCTGGAGATCGGCGCCCCCGACTACGAGATGCGGCTCGCCATGCTGGGCCAGCGGCTCGAAAACGCCAAGAAGGACGATCTGACGCTCGACATCTCCACCGAAGTCATGGAGCACGTCGCCAAGAACGTCACATCGAGCTTCCGCGAACTGGAAGGCGCGTTCAACCAGCTGGTGTTCCGCCACTCCTTCGAGCCGGACCTGTCGATCGACCGCGTCGACGATATCCTCGGCCATCTCGTACGCGTCGAGGACAACCGCAAGATCCGCATCGAGGATATCCAGCGCACCGTGTCGCGCCACTACAACGTATCGCGCACAGACATGCTGTCGAACCGGCGCACGCGCCAGATCGTCAAGCCGCGGCAGATCGCCATGTATCTCGCCAAGATCATGACGCCGCGCTCGCTGCCCGAGATCGGCCGCCGTTTCGGCGGACGCGATCACACCACAGTGCTGCACGCCGTGCGCAAGGTGGAGGGCCTGATCACCGAGGACGGCCAACTGGCCAAGGAGCTGGAACTCCTGAAACGACTGATCGAAGAGTAAGTCACAAACAGACCCGGCCGCGCTGTTCGGCGATGCGGCCGCGTCTTTTCCTTTTCCCCAGTCTTTGACCTTTCGCGTCAAGGCAAGTCCGTCTCGGCGCTTGCTTTTCCGGGCGCAAGCCGCCACATTCGCGGTCCGTACCGGCGGGGACCGAGCGCCGACGAATTCGCACGAATTCTCAAGCCACGCACCGACCCAATCCACGCCGGCCGTCACAGTTTCATCCGAACGGACAGCGAACCATGCGTGTCACCCTCGAACGAGCCAACCTGCTGAAATCCCTGAACCACGTTCACCGGGTCGTCGAACGCCGCAATACAATCCCTATTCTCTCCAACGTGCTGTTGAAGGCCGAGGGTTCGGCGCTGGAAATGAAGGCGACCGACCTCGACCTGGAGATCACCGAGGCCGCACCTGCCGTGGTCGAGCAGGCCGGTGCGACAACAGTCGCCGCGCACCTGCTTTACGACATCGTGCGCAAGCTGCCCGACGGCACCGAGGTGATGCTTTCGACGGATCCCGACGGCAACTCGATGACGGTTGTTTCCGGGCGCTCGAACTTCAAGCTGCAGTGCCTGCCGCAATCGGATTTTCCGGAACTGACGGCCGGCGAGTTCAGCCATACTTTCCGGCTCGACTCCGACATCCTGAAGAACCTGATCGACCGCACGCAGTTCGCGATCTCAACGGAGGAGACGCGCTATTATCTCAACGGCATCTATGTGCACACGGCCGAAGGCGACAACGATATCGTTCTGCGCGCCGTGGCGACCGACGGCCACCGGCTTGCGCGCTGCGAGACACAGGCGCCGAACGGCTCCGAACAGATGCCGGGCATCATCATCCCGCGCAAGACCGTAGGCGAGTTGCAGAAGCTGGTCGACGATCCCGACCTGGCCGTGACGGTGGAACTCTCGGATTCCAAAATCCGCTTCACCATCGGTGCCATCGTGCTGACCTCGAAACTGATCGACGGCACCTTCCCGGACTATCAGCGCGTCATCCCGACCGGCAATGACAAGGACATGACGGTCGACCGGCAGACTTTCGCATCCGCCGTCGACCGCGTTTCGACCGTGTCGAGCGAGCGGGGACGGGCAGTGAAGATCGCGCTCGGCGATGGTCAGATGACGCTTACCGTCAACAATCCGGATTCCGGGTCGGCGACGGAAGAGCTCGCCGTCGACTACGCCGCCGAGCCGATGGAGATCGGCTTCAACGCGCGCTACCTGCTCGACATTACCAACCAGATCACCGGCCAGGACGTGAAGTTCACGCTGGCCGATGCCGGTTCGCCGACGCTCATCATCGACACGGCCGACGAGAATTCTCTCTACGTGCTGATGCCGATGCGTGTGTGACCGGGCGCGCGCCCGCGCCCGCGACAGCACCATGACGCCGGAAAGCTACCTTTCCCAGCTGAAGCTGACGGCATTCCGCAACTATGCCAGCCTGACAGCCGACTTCGAAGCCAGGCATGTCGTGCTGACCGGGCCAAACGGCGCGGGCAAGACCAATCTGATGGAAGCCGTCTCCTTCCTGTCGCCCGGCCGCGGATTGCGCCGCGCGCAGCTTGCCGACGTGGCCAAGGCCGGCAGCCGGGACGGCTTCGCGATCCATGCGACGCTGGAACATGACGGCGAAACCTATTCCATCGGCACCGGCACGGCATTCGGCGAGGCGGGACAGCGCCGGCTGCGCATCAACGGCACAAATGCGAGAAGCGCCGACGAGCTACTCGATCTCTGCCGCATCATCTGGCTGACGCCATCGATGGACGGGCTGTTCACCGGACCGGCCTCGGACCGGAGGCGGTTCCTCGACCGCATGGTGCTGGCGATCGATCCGGCGCATGGACGCCGCGCGGCGGACTACGAAAAGGCGATGCGGCAAAGAAACCGGCTGCTGGACGAACAGAAAAACAGCCAGACCGACGCCTGGCTGACCGCGACGGAGGCCCAGGTTGCCGCACTCGGCTCGGCGATCATCGCCGCGCGGCAGGAACTGGCCGGACTGCTTGCCGCGATCATTGCCGACAGACGCGGGGACGGCGATCCGTTTCCGACCGCCTCGCTTGCCATCGAGGGCGAGCTGGAGGCGGCGGCGCGCGAAGGCGCCGCGGCCGGCGAGATCGAGGAAAGGCTGATTTCGGAGTATCGCGACAGGCGGTATCGCGACCGCGCGGCAGGGCGCACGCTGACGGGACCGCACCGCGCCGAATTCGCGATCCGGCACGAACAGAAGGACATGCCGGCGGCACAATGCTCGACCGGCGAGCAGAAGGCGCTGCTGGTCGGGCTCGTCCTTGCGCATGCCGCGCTGACCCGCACCGTTTCCGGCATTGCCCCGATCATGCTACTCGACGAGATCGCGGCGCATCTCGATCCGGCGCGCCGCGCGGCGCTGTTCGACCGCATCGACACCGTCGGCGGACAGGCTTTCATGACCGGCACCGACCGGGCGCTTTTCGAGGCGCTTGAAGAGCGGGCGCAGTATTTGCGGGTCGAAAACGGCGCACTGACGCGCGAAAAGGATTGAGATGAGCGACGGCAAGCCGCTGAAACCGGACGAGATCGAGCGCTATGCGCGCCACATCATCCTGCACGAGATCGGCGGGGCGGGGCAGCAACAGTTGAAAGCCGCGCGCGTGCTGGTGATCGGCGCGGGCGGACTCGGCAGCCCGGTGCTGCTCTATCTCGCCGCCGCCGGTGTCGGCACGCTCGGCATCGTCGACGACGACATTGTGAGCCTGTCCAACCTCCAGCGCCAGGTGCTGCACGCGACCGGGGACGTCGGCGTGGCGAAGACAAGAAGCGCCGCCGCCAGTCTCGATGCGATGAACCCGAACGTCGCCATAGAGGAACACAATCTGCGCCTGACGGCGGAAAACGCCGGTGCGATCATCTCCGGCTACGACATCGTCGTCGACGGCTCGGACAATTTCGAGACACGCTATCTCGTAGCCGACACGGCGGAGGCACTCGGCATTCCGCTGGTCGCCGGGGCGCTTGGCCGCTTCGACGGCAGCCTGACGGTGCTGATGCCGCACGAGACGGATGCCAAAGGCAATCCCAATCCACGCTACCGCGACCTGTTTCCCGAGCCGCCGCCGGAGGGCACCGTGCCGACCTGCGCGGAAGCCGGCATCCTCGGCGCCGTGGCGGGCGTGATCGGCACGCTGCAGGCCGTCGAGGTGCTGAAGCTGATCACCGGTACGGGTGAGCCGCTTGTCGGCAGGTTGCTGCTCTACGATGCGCTTTCGGTGCGTTTCCAGACGATGGGCTACAAGCGGAAAAGCGGATAGCACACAATCCTCCGGATCACGGCTCCGCCGCCGCCGAGCCTGAGGCGACAAGCATTCCCGCCACAGTGATCAGAACCATTCCGGCAATCGTGAGCAGACCGGGCTTCTCAGAAAAGAACACGAATCCCCAGAGCGCTGCCGAAACCAAATAGGCGTAGTCGAATGTCGCGATGACCGGCGGGGCGGCAACCTGGTAAGCACGCGCCACGCCGATGAAATAGGCGACCGAAAGGGCCGCAAGCAGGACCATCAATCCCCACTCGTTACGTCCCATCGATACCCATTCGCCGAGCAGGAATGGAAACGCCGCCCTGGTTTCCGCGACAGGGTCCAGAACTGCCAGCAGCACTGTCGCCGCGAGACCGGTCACCACGAAGGAGGCATGCAGGGTGAAGGCAAGCGCGAGCGGCGCCTCATCCCGGCACTTGCTGCGCGTCAGAACCATGGCGGACGAATAAAACACCGCGCCGAGCAACGGCAGAGTGGTGAACCACGAGAACGCGTCGGTTCCCGGCCGAAGGATCGCGACGACACCGAGAAAACCCGTCAGAACGCCTGCCCACTGACGCGGCCGGACTCGCTCGCCGATCAATGCTGCGGACAGAAGCGCGGTAATGATCGGGTTCGAATAGATGGCGACAGCGGCGACCGAGAGACTGAGCACGGGAAGCGAGGCATAGAGAGAGAGCCATGTCAGGACGAGGAGCGCGCTTCGGACAAGCGCCCAGACGGACGCCTTCGGCGCCAGGCTCGTTTCGGTCGCAATCGAGAGAGCAACAAGAAACGGCGCGGCCGCGATCGACCGGGCCGCGATGACCTGCCACAGGGTTAGATCGGCGCTGACAAGCTTCACCATGGCATCGGCGAACGCCATGATCATCACCGACCCGAGAATGAGACTTATGCCAAGCGCCGTGCGATCGGGTCCCGCATGTATCCGGCCCGCCATGATCTGTACTGTCCAGTCGGTATTGCCGCCCTCGCGGACGCGGAGACGACGATGTGCGAAAGCCGACCGCCGACATTTCAGGATGACACGGTCGACCGATTCCCGGAACAAGTCAAGAACAAAAAGGCCTCACACCATCGACGGCAGGACGCGGTCCGGCGGGCGGTCACCGTCGGCCATCATGCGGATGTTGATGATGACCTTCTCGCCCATCTCGATGCGGCTCTCGATGGTCGCCGAACTCATATGCGGCGACAGGACCACCTTGCCCTTGCGGGCGAGCTCGCGCAGGCGCGGGTTGACGGAGGGTTCGTGCTCGAAGACATCGAGACCGGCTCCGGCGATCTTCTCCTCCTCGATCAGGCGGATCAGCGCCTGTTCGTCGATCACGTCGCCGCGCGCGGTGTTGACGATATAGGCGGTCGGCTGCAGCAACTCGAGACGGCGCGCCGACAGGAGATGGAAGGTCGCCGGTGTCGACGGGCAATTGACGGAGACGATGTCCATGTGGGCCAGCATCTGGTCGAGCCTTTCCCACCAAGTGGCGCCGAGCTCCTGCTCGATGGATTCCGCCATGCGGTGGCGGTTGTGATAGTTGATCGACAGGCCGAAGGCGCGGGCGCGGCGCGCAACCGCGATGCCGACGCGGCCAAGACCGATGATGCCGAGCTTCTTGCCGGAGATGCGGCGGCCGAGCATCCAGGTCGGCGACCAGCCCTGCCACTCGCCCTCGCCGGTCAGTACCGCGGCGCCTTCCGTCAGTCGGCGCGGCACGGCGAGAATCAGCGCCATGGTCATGTCCGCGGTGTCTTCGTTGAGCACGTTCGGCGTGTTGGTGACGGTGATGCCGTGGCCATGCGCGGCCTTGACGTCGATATTGTCTACGCCGTTGCCGAAATTGGCGATCAGCTTCAATTGCGGCCCGGCCTTGCCGATCAGGTCGGCATCGATCCTGTCGGTGACCGTCGGCACCAGGACTTCCGCCATCTGCATCGCCTCGGCAAGCTGGTCATGCGTCATCGGCGCGTCGGTCTCGTTCAGCCGAACATCGAACAGCTCACCCATGCGCGCCTCGACCGCATCGGGCAGCTTGCGCGTGATGACGACCAGCGGTTTTCTGCTAAGGGGCATTCCTACTCCCAGTAACGCGCCCGGATTTTTTCGACGCCGCGACCGGCGTTGAGCGCTCATTAACCAAGATGGGCCAGAATGACGACCGGCCCGCCTGCGTTCTCTAGCAAGGTGGGTGTGACAAGACAAAGAGTTTTGCGCGCGACCGGGGAACGTCCATGACGCACCGCCCTCGCCGCGCCCGTTGCGTAAAAGGTCCAGGTACACAATGTCTCCGCGTAGCACCGGTCTTACCGTTTCCGCCGCCGCGATCCTGCTTTCCACAATCATGCTCGCGCCGCCTGCCGCCGCGCAGACGACGGGGTCGATCAACAAGGGACCGAGCGGATTGCCGCTGCCGCGCTTCGTCTCGCTGAAGGCGACGAAGGTGAACATGCGCATCGGCCCCGGCGAGGACTATTCCGTCGCCTACCGCTATGTGAAAAGCGGGCTGCCGCTCGAAGTCATCCAGGAATATGACAACTGGCGGCGCGTGCGCGACGCCGATGGCACGACCGGCTGGATTCACGGCTCGCTGCTGTCGGGCAACAGGATGGCCATCGCCTCGCCGTGGCGCCAGGCCGTGGACTCCAAGGATACCGTCATCCTCTACAATACGCCTGCCGCGCAGGCGGGCGTGGTCGCCTATCTGGAACCGGGCGTTGTCGGCAAGATCGATTCCTGCGACGGCGCGTGGTGCGAGTTCGAGGTGAAATACGACGAACGCACGTTACGCGGCTACGTCAACCAGGCGGAACTGTGGGGCGCCTACCCGGACGAAGTGATCAAGTAGACCGGGAAAAAGCGCTCAGCTCTTGCGGCGCAGGCGGATCACCACATCGATATTGGCGATTTCCATGCCGTCCGGCGGCTCCGGCAGGTTTTCGACCGTGAGGTTCGATACCGGGACGTCAACCACCTCGCCGTCATCCTCGATATAGAAATGATGATGGTCCGAGGTGTTGGTGTCGAAATAGGTGCGCGACCCTTCGACGGACAGGATGCGCAGCATGCCGGCACCGGTGAACTGGTGCAGCGTGTTGTAGACAGTGGCAAGCGAAACACCCACGCCAGACTGGGTCGCCTCGGAATGAAGATCCTCGGCGGCAAGATGGCGGTCGCCCTTGGCAAACAGCAATTCGGCAAGCGCGACACGCTGGCGCGTCGGGCGAAGCCCCGCATTCTGCAGCTTTTGCCTGATTTCCGTCGTCGACTGAGCCAATTTGCTACCCGGCCTCTGCAAATTCCGTCTTAAGTCCGTGCAAAGATACGATTTATCCTGTTCCTTGCAGTTCCCATCATATATTCGCTATGGCTGAGGCAATCAATAGCCGCGGTTTCGCGACAATCGACGCCGCCACAAGCCGCCAAACGCGCGGCGACGGGAGACGACAAGGGGTTTTCAGCCGATGGCCGAACAGAAATCCAGCTATACCTTCGAAGAGTTGATGTCTTGCGCGCGCGGCGAGATGTTCGGCGCCGGCAATGCACAGCTTCCGGCGCCGCCGATGCTGATGGTCGACCGGATCACCGAAATCAGCGAAACCGGCGGCGAGCACGGCAAGGGTCTGATCCGCGCCGAATTCGACATCAAGCCGGATCTCTGGTTCTTCCCGTGCCATTTCATCGGCGATCCGGTGATGCCCGGCTGTCTCGGCCTCGATGCGCTGTGGCAGCTGACCGGCTTCTTCCTCGGCTGGCTCGGCGAGAAGGGCAAGGGCCGCGCGATCTCCACCGGTGAAGTCAAGTTCACCGGCATGGTGACACCGCAGACGAAGCTGGTCGAGTACGGAATCGACTTCAAGCGCGTGATGCGGGGCCGCCTCGTGCTCGGCATCGCGGACGGCTGGGTCAAGGCCGACGGCGAGACGGTCTTTCAGGCAAAGGACTTGCGCGTCGGCCTGTTTCAGGAAAAAACCGCCTGACAATCAAAACGCATGGAGCGCCTGCGCGCGCCTAGCGGACAAGCCAGGGAGCCAATCATGAAACGCGTCGTCGTTACCGGCATGGGCATCGTCTCGTCTATCGGGAACAACACCTCCGAAGTGCTGACGTCGCTGCGCGAAGCGAAATCCGGCATCGTGCGTGCCGACCGCTACGCCGAACTCGGCTTCCGCTGCCAGGTGCACGGCGCGCCGGACATCGATGTCGAATCGCTGGTCGACCGGCGGGCGATGCGCTTCCATGGCGGCGGCACGGCGTGGAACCACATCGCCATGGACCAGGCGATCGCCGATGCGGGACTGGAGGAAGCCGAAGTCTCCAACGAGCGCAGCGGCATCATCATGGGATCGGGCGGCCCGTCGACCAAGGCCATCGTGGAATCGGCACAGATCACGCTGGAAAAGGGACCGAAACGCGTCGGCCCGTTCGCGGTGCCGAAAGCGATGTGCTCGACAGCTTCGGCGACGCTGGCGACCTTCTTCAAGATCAAGGGCGTCAACTATTCGATTTCTTCGGCCTGCGCGACGTCCAACCACTGCATCGGCAATGCCTACGAGACGATCCAGCTCGGCAAGCAGGACATCATCTTCGCCGGCGGCTGCGAGGACCTCGACTGGACGCTGTCAGTGCTGTTCGACGCGATGGGCGCGATGTCCGCGAAATTCAACGAGACTCCAAGCGTCGCCTCGCGCACCTATGACGTCAACCGCGACGGATTCGTCATCGCCGGCGGCGCCGGCGTGCTGGTGCTCGAGGAGCTGGAACACGCCAAGGCCCGCGGCGCGAAAATCTACGGCGAAATCATCGGCTACGGCGCGACCTCGGACGGCTACGACATGGTGGCGCCCTCGGGCGAAGGCGCGGTGCGCTGCATGAAGCAGGCGCTCGCCACCGTCAACGACCCGATCGACTACATCAATCCGCACGGCACGTCGACGCCGGTCGGCGACCGGCAGGAAATATCCGGCATCCGCGAGGTGTTCGGCGACAAGATCCCGCCGATCTCGGCAACCAAATCCCTGACCGGGCACTCGCTCGGCGCGACCGGCGTGCAGGAGGCGATCTATTCGCTGCTGATGATGCAGAACAGCTTCATCTGCAAAAGCGCCCATATCGACGAGCTCGATCCCGAATTCGCGGACATTCCGATCGTGCTGGATCGTATCGACAATCGCGAACTGAACACGGTGTTGTCGAACTCGTTCGGTTTCGGCGGCACGAACGCGACATTGGTCTTCCAACGCTACAACGGCTGACCATTCGGGCGGACCGTCCGGGTAACCCAGAAAGGAAGTACGCATGAATGGGTTGATGGCTGGAAAACGCGGCTTGATCATGGGCGTGGCGAACGACCACTCCATCGCCTGGGGCATTGCCAAGGCGCTGGCGGCGCAGGGCGCCGAAATCGCGCTGACCTATCAGGGCGATGCCTTCGGGCGGCGGGTGAAGCCGCTGGCCGAGGAAATCGGCTCCAATTTGCTTCTGCCCTGCGATGTGGAGGACACCGACAGTGTCGCCGCCGTTTTCGACACGCTGAAAAACGAATGGGGCAGCCTCGACTTTCTCGTCCACGCGATCGGCTTTTCCGACAAGACGCAGCTCAAGGGCCGCTATCTCGACGTGACGACGCGCGAGAATTTCTCCCGGACGATGGTGATCTCGGCCTACTCGTTCACCGAGGTCGCCCAGCATGCCGCGCCGCTGCTCAACAAGGGGGGATCCCTGCTGACGCTGACCTATGGCGGCTCGATGCGGGTGATGCCGAACTATAACGTCATGGGCATCGCCAAGGCGGCGCTGGAGGCGATGGTGCGCTACCTGGCCGCGGATTTCGGCGAAAACGAGGTGCGCGTAAACGCGATCTCGGCGGGGCCGGTACGTACACTCGCTGGTGCGGGTATCGGCGACGCGCGGCAGATGTTCTCCTACCAGCAGCGGAATTCACCGCTCAGGCGGACGGTCAATATCGACGAAATCGGCCAGTCGGCGCTTTACTTGCTGTCCGACATGTCTTCGGGTGTCACCGGCGAAATCCACTATGTCGATTCCGGCTACAACATCATGTCGATGCCGGTGATGGACGATCTGCGCAAACTCGACCCAAAGTAAAACCCGCCTTCTTACGTCGTACCCAGCTTTCAAATCCGGGTATTTGGCAACGCCTTCTTAGGAAATACATGGCACCCTGCATGCCGAACGCGGGGTGGACATGATGTCTGACGCACCATCACGGCGATTCGATGCGTTTCGCCTTGTGACAATCATTACCAGCAGCTTCGGAGCTGCATCGCTGGCCTTCGTAGCCATGATGCTGTTCGGCTCGAACACTGCCGGGCCGCTCGATTTCACGGCCATTGGCGGCGCAATCGCGGCGCTTTCCGCCTTTGCCGGCGCCGGCAGCGCCTACACTTTTCTTGCAAACGCACACGAACACGCAGCGGAAAGCGAAGAGTCCCGCCTTTCCGACCCGATGACGAAGCTGCTGTCGCGTTCCGGTCTCGAACGCGAGTTGATCCGGCTGAACGACCGGTTCAGTCAACAGGGCGGCGGCGAGGACCGCTGGCTGCTGGCGTCCGTGGAGATCGACGCCTTTCGCGATATCAACGATACGCACGGGCTGGAAACCGGCGACACCGTGTTGCGGGTGGTTGCCGGCCGCCTGGCGCAACTGATCGGCAAGCTCGGTCCTGTCGCCCGTATCGGCGGCAGCGAATTCGCCTTCGCGATCGAAATGAACCGCGATGACAGCGAATTGTCCGCGGTCATGGATGCAGTGATCGACGAACTCGGCAAACCGATCACGACGAACCGCAAGACGATCACGGTGTTCTGCACGGCGGGGCTGGTCGAATTGCCGCGCGAGAACCTGTCGGTCGACAAGACGCTGCGGCGCACCAACCTGGCGCGCGCGACGGCACGCTTGAGCGGGCTCGGAAACTGGGCGATCTACCATCCGGAGATGACGCGCACCGCCAGTTACCGCAAATGGATCGAAACGGAACTCGTCGGCGCAGTACGCCGAAACGAGTTCGATCTCGTCTACCAGCCGCAGGTCAACAGCCTGACCGGAGACGTCACCGGCTACGAGGCGCTGTTGCGCTGGACGCATCCGCACAAGGGTGTCATCCCGCCGGCGGAGTTCATCCCGGTCGCCGAGAAATGCGGCCTCATCTGCCAGATCGGCCGCTGGGTACTGCGACGCGCCTGCGAAGATGCCAGCGAACTGCCGCCGGACATCAAGATCGCCGTCAACGTTTCGCCGAAACAGCTGGAAAGCGACTATTTCGCTCCCGACCTCGCGGCGGCGCTGGACGAGACAGGCATCAATGCCGACCAGATCGAGATCGAAATCACGGAGAACGTGCTGATCGGCGATCACGACATGGTGCGAAAACAGTTCCGCCATATCCGCAACCTGGGCTGCAGCATCGCCATCGACGATTTCGGCACCGGCTATTCCAACCTGAGCTATCTGGCCGAACTGCCCTTCAGCAAGCTGAAGCTCGACCGCTCGCTGGTCGCCCGGTTGGGTACAAGGGAAAACGGCGGCGCCGTGGTTTCGACCATCGTCAACCTGGCGCACGCGCTCGACGTGGACATCCTCGCCGAGGGCGTGGAGACCGAGGACCAGGTCGTGCTGCTGCGCGCAGCCGGCTGCACGCTGATGCAGGGTTACTATTTCGGCAAGCCGCTCGACCTCGAACGCAAGGTCGTACCGTTCGCGAAGGCCAGCGCCTAACGCATCGCCTCTATCACCTTGAAACCGGCCTCGATGGCCTTTTCCTCGACACGGCGAAAACCCTGCGCCAAAGCCTGCTCATAGGGCAGCTTGCGGTTGGCGACCAGCAACAGCCGCCCGCCGGGCTTGAGCGCCTTCGAGGCAGCCGCGATGAGGGCCTTGCCAATATCCGGCTCGGATGCACGGCCGGCATGAAAGGGCGGGTTCATGACGACCCAGTCGAACTGGCGAGCGACCGGTTCGCAGGTCAGGTCCTGCCAATGCGCATCGACCGGCACGTCACCGGCCAGCGGCGCGAGATTGCGCTCAGCCGCCTTCAGCGACGGATAATGCGCCTCGAAAATCGCCAGGCTTTGCGGCCGCCCTTTTTCGAGCACATGCACTGCGAGATAGCCCCAGCCGCAACCGAAGTCCGCGACCGCACCCGTTATGCGATTATCGAAATGTCCTGCCAGCAGGATCGAGCCCGGATCGGGTTTGCCGGCGGAAAACATGCCCGGCGCCGTCTCGAAACGCCCTTCGACCAGCGTGGTCTCCTCCGACGCATCGGCAAACGCATCGTTGCCAGGGGCGACGAACCAGAACACGGTGGCGTGGTGCTTGGCGAGCGCGCCCTCGATCTCGACGCGATCTCCCGCCCATTTGCGCAGCGAGGCGATCCCGAGCGTCTTGTCGCCAGAAACAGCGACGATGCCCCCAGGCTGCACCAGGCGGCATGCACGGGCGATCATGGCGTGGTTCTCGCCCTTATGCTTGCCAGCAAGAACAAGCGCGCCGGCAAAGGTCTTTTCATTGGCGTCGAGCTCCGGCTGCACGGCGAAACCGGCACGTTGCAGCCTGAGAAATCCGAGACGAAAGCCCTGTTCGCAAACGAGCGCCGCCCTGATGGCGTCATCGGGCATCGACTGCGGCACGGCGGCGTTGAGGAAAACAAAATGCTCGCCCTCGCCCGGCCCGTCTATGTCGCCCGAGGCAAGGGGCAGGAACAGGGTGTCTACAGCGCCGCTCATGGGACCCTTTACGTGAAAAGAAAAAAGCGCGGGGCAATATGCCCCGCGCCGATATGTTTCTCAAAGGTCAGGCCGATCAGTCGGCCTTTTCCTCGCGCGGGATTTCCTTGCCAGTTTCCTGATCGACGACCTTCATCGACAGGCGGACCTTGCCGCGTTCATCGAAGCCCATCAGCTTGACGAAAACCTTGTCGCCTTCCTTGACGACGTCGGTCGTCTTGGCAACGCGCTCCTGAGCGAGCTGCGAAATGTGAACAAGGCCGTCACGCGGACCGAAGAAATTCACGAAGGCGCCGAAATCGGCGGTCTTGACGACCGTGCCTTCGTAGATCTCGCCAACTTCCGGCTCGTCGACGATGGAATGGATCCAGCGCTTGGCCGCCTCGATCTCCTTGCCGGAGGCCGATGCGATCTTGATCGTGCCGTCGTCCTCGATGTTGATCTTGGCGCCGGTCTGCTCGACGATCTCGCGGATCACCTTGCCGCCGGAACCGATGACGTCGCGGATCTTGTCGACCGGGATCTTCATCTGCTCGATACGCGGCGCGAACTCGCCGAGTTCGCCGCGGCTTTCCGACAGGGCCTTGGCCATTTCGCCGAGGATATGCAGACGGCCGTCCCTGGCCTGATCGAGAGCAACCTGCATGATCTCCTCGGTGATGCCCTGGATCTTGATGTCCATCTGCAGCGAGGTCACGCCGTTGGCGGAACCGGCCACCTTGAAGTCCATGTCGCCGAGGTGGTCCTCGTCACCGAGAATGTCAGACAGAACGGCGAAGTCATCGCCTTCCTTGATGAGACCCATGGCGATGCCCGCGACCGGCGCCTTCAGCGGCACACCGGCATCCATCAGCGACAGCGAGGTGCCGCAGACGGTGGCCATCGAGGAGGAGCCGTTCGACTCGGTGATCTCGGACACGATGCGCAGCGTGTAGGGGAACTCTTCCGCGCTCGGGAGCAGCGGATGCACTGCGCGCCATGCCAGCTTGCCGTGGCCGATCTCGCGGCGGCCCGGAGAACCCATGCGGCCCGCTTCACCGACCGAATAGGGCGGGAAGTTGTAATGCAGCATGAAGGATTCCTTGTAGGTCCCGGTCAGCGCGTCGATGAACTGCTCGTCCTCGCCAGTGCCGAGCGTGGCGACGACGAGAGCCTGCGTTTCACCGCGGGTGAACAGGGCCGAACCGTGGGTGCGCGGCAAGACGCCGACTTCCGACACGATCGGGCGGACCGTGGAGAGGTCGCGGCCGTCGATACGGGTCTTGGTCTTGAGAATGTTGCCGCGAACGACCTTGGCCTGAAGCGACTTGAAAACCGCGCCGATCTGCTCGGACGTCCATTTCGCCTCCTCGCCTTCGGCGGGAGCGAAGTGACCCTTTACACGGTCCTTGACGACATCAACCGCGTTGTAACGCTCTTTCTTGTCAGTGATGGTGTAGGCCTTGGCCAGTTCGTCGGCGACAAGGCCTTCCATCTCGCCTTCAAGCGCGGAAAGGTCTTCCGGCTGGAAGTCGCGCGGCTCGTTGGCGGCCACTTCGGCCAGCTTGATGATGGCGTTGATGACCGGCTGCATGCCGCGATGGCCGAACATGACCGCGCCGAGCATGATTTCCTCGGACAGCTCGTTGGCTTCGGATTCGACCATCAGGACGGCGTCGGTGGTGCCGGCGACGACGAGGTCGAGAACGCTCTCCGCCATCTCGTCGATATGCGGGTTCAGCACGTATTCGCCGTTGATGTAGCCGACGCGGGCGCCGCCGATCGGACCCATGAAGGGAACGCCGGAGAGCGTCAGGGCAGCCGAAGCGCCGACCATGGCCAGCACGTCCGGATCATTTTCCAGGTCATGCTGCAGAACCGTAAGGACGACCTGGGTGTCGCATTTGTAGCCATCGGGGAACAGCGGACGGATCGGACGGTCGATCAGACGCGAGGTCAGCGTTTCCTTTTCCGACGGACGGCCTTCGCGCTTGAAGAAGCCGCCGGGGATCTTGCCGGCCGCGAAGGTCTTTTCCTGGTAGTTGACGGTCAGCGGAAAGAAATCCTGACCCGGCTTCGGCTCCTTGTTGGAAACGACGGTCGCGAGAACGACGGTTTCGCCGTAGGTCGCGATGACGGAGCCATGAGCCTGGCGGGCAACCTTGCCCGTTTCGAGAATGAGCGGACGACCGCCCCATTCAATTTCGACTTTGTGGTTATTGAACATGTCTTGTCCTTGTTGTGTGGGAAACGCATCCACGGCCCAGCGGCGGCGGACGGCTCCCGACTTCGTTTTGAACGAGCGACGGGCAAGACGACAGGGTGCTTGGGTATAGAGGTCTCAAGCAGCCGGCAATCCTGCCCCGAAGCTCTTTCGGGTCTGGCGGCGGTCGATTTTCTTCCGCCGGCCGGTTCCGGTTTCACGCCACCCGGAAAAGGCGAAAAGCGGACCGGCTTGGCCGGTCCGCCTGAATTTTAGCGGCGAATGCCGAGTTCGGAAATCAGCTTCTGATACCGTGCCTCGTCCTTGCGCTTCACGTAGTCCAGAAGGCTCCGGCGCTGCGAGACCATCTTCAGGAGGCCGCGGCGGGAATGGTTGTCCTTCTTGTGACCCTTGAAGTGTTCGGTCAGGTTGGTGATCCGTTCGGTGAGGATCGCCACCTGGACTTCCGGCGAACCGGTGTCTCCGGCCTTGGCCGCGAATTTCTGGATGAGCTCAGCCTTGCGCTCAGGCGTAATCGACATCGTGTATCCTTTCGTTAAGCGGGGCAGAGCCCCTTGTTGTCTGGGTAAGCCGCCCTGCGCCGGGATGTCGTCCAGCGCGGGCCGTGTTTCGCATTTCTGGAATGCTGGCGGGCATATAAGGGAATTGGGACCGAAATACCAGTCCCAATCGACTGTCGCCCGCCTGATATGCCTAACGCGCGCTGATAATCTTGACCTCGAGGAAATCCTCGATGCCCCACTTGCCGCCCTCCCGACCATTGCCCGACTGCTTGTAGCCGCCGAAGGGATGACCGGCGGCAAAGCCCGCGCCGTTGACGCGCACCATGCCGGCGCGCAATTGCCGCGCTACGCGCTGGCCCTTCTCGGCATCGCCGGTCGAAAGATAGGCGGCAAGGCCGTAAGGCGTGTCGTTGGCGATCTCGACGGCTTCTTCCTCGCCCTCGAACGGGATCATCACCAGCACCGGTCCGAAGACCTCCTCGCGGGCGATGGTCATCTGGTTGTTGACGTCGGCGAAGACCGTCGGGCGGGCGTAGTAGCCGCGGTTCATGCCGTCAGGCCGGCCCATGCCGCCGGTGACGAGGCGGGCGCCCTCGGCGATAGCCGTCTCGATCAGGCCCTGTACCTTGTCGAACTGCATCTGCGAGACGAGCGGGCCGATGTGATCGCCATGCTCGCGCGGATTGCCGACCTTGACGTCCTCGGCGGCCTGCTTGGCCAGATCCACGGCCTCGTCGTAAACGGGACGCTCGACCAGCATGCGTGTCGGCGCGTTACAGGACTGGCCGGTGTTTTCCATGCAGTGATTGACGCCGCGGCGGACCATCTTCTGCAGATCGGCATCGGCGAAAATGATGTTGGGCGACTTGCCGCCGAGTTCCAGCGTGACACGCTTGACCGTGTCGGCGGAGCCCTTGGAGACAAGCGCGCCGGCGCGGGTCGAACCGGTGAACGACATCATGTCGATGTCCGGATGATGCGACATCGCCTCGCCGACATTCGGGCCGTCGCCATTGACGAGGTTGAAAACGCCTTTCGGGAAACCGGCTTCGTCGATGAATTCGGCCATCAGGATGGCCGACAGCGGCGCGATCTCGGACGGTTTCAAGACGCAGGTGCAACCGGCAAGCAACGCCGGGAAGACCTTGAGGGCGATCTGGTTGACCGGCCAGTTCCACGGCGTGATCAGGCCGCAAACCCCGACCGGCTCGCGGACAATGACCTGTCCCTTGGCGAAGGGCTCTTCCCAAGCGACATGTTTCGCGCCTTCCAGAAACCCGGACATGTGCCAGGGGCCGCAGCCGGCCTGATCGTTGGTGGCAAAATCGATCGGGGCGCCCATCTCAAGCGAGATCGCCTCGCCCATCTCGCCGATGCGGCGCTGCATGATCGCGTCGAGTTTTTCGAGCAGCGCGATACGCGTCTCCAGCGGAGTGGCCGCCCAGGCCGGAAAGGCGCGGCGCGCGGCGGCGACAGCCTTGTCGACATCGGCCTTCGCGCCAAGCGATATGACGGCGCAAACCTCTTCGGTCGCCGGGTCGATCACGTCGCAATCATTCGGCGCATCCGGAGCGACCCATGCACCGTCGATATAAAAATCCCGCTTCTCGATCATGGTTTTTCCTTTCGGTTTTCCGAACGGCTACACCAGCACGGAGCCATTGGAAACAACTATCGGCGAAGCGCTGCGACAAGTCGCATCTGCGCGCATCGTGGCGGCGAGGTCAGGTCTTGAAGACACGGCGCGGGCGGAACTCGCCAGCGGCGATCTCGCCGATCGCAATCAACTTGCCTCGCTCGAAGGCGCAGGCGTCCTCGGTGGGCAAGGGCGCATCGCGGCCGCGCAGGATCGCCGGATTTCCCAAGCGGATGCGGTTGGCCTGGTCGCCCGACACCGCGACCTGAGGATAGCCGTGCATCGCCTCGCCGGTATCGAGCAGGAAAGGATCGAGCGCGGCGAAACGCGCCCGCAGGCGCTCCTGCGTCACCGCCTCCTCGTCGTCGCCGTCCTCGATGGCGGCTTCTGCCGCCGCGACGGCCTTTTCCAATTCCTGCAACGCGACAGCGTCCTCCTCGTCGAAAGGATCGACGACGGTGCGGCGCAATTCGACGACATGGCCGTAGCAACCCAGTTCGCGGCCCATGTCGCGGGCCAGCGAGCGGACATAGGTGCCCTTGCCGCATTCGACCTCGAAAGCGGTGCGGCCGTCCTCGTGGCTGACGATGGTCAGGTTCTCGATCTCGACCTCGCGGGCGGGAATGTCGACCTTCTCGCCTTCGCGGGCGAGATCATAGGCGCGCTCGCCGCCGATCTTGATCGCCGAGTAGGCCGGCGGCTTCTGCTGAATCATGCCGATGTAGCCGGGCAGGATCGCCTCGACGGCCTTGCGGTCGGGGCGGTCCTCGGATTCCTCAATGACCGCACCCTCGGCGTCGTCGGTCGCCGTCTCGGCACCCCACTGGACGGTGAAACGGTAGACCTTTTCGCCGTCGACGACATAAGGCACCGTCTTGGTCGCCTCGCCGAGCGCGATCGGCAGAATGCCGGAGGCCAGCGGATCGAGCGTGCCGGCATGGCCCGCTTTCTCGGCCTTGAACAGCCACTTGATCTTCGACACGGCCTCGGTCGATCCCATACCGAGCGGCTTGTCGAGTACCAGCCAGCCCGAAACGGGCCGGCCCTTTTTCTTGCGCTGCCGGGCCATCAATCGTCCTCACCGTCATGATCGAGATCGCGCGCAACCTCGGGCGAACGCAGCAATTCGTCAATCCTGGTGAAATTGTCGTAGGAGGTGTCGGCGCGAAAGCGGAACTGCGGCATGTATTTCATCTGTCGCAGCGCCGGGCCGACACGCCCGCGGATGAATTTCGCGTTCGCGGCCAGCGCCTTGATAACCGGCTCCATGTCCTCGCGTCCAAGCGCGGTGACATAGACGGTGGCAATCTTCAGGTCGGGCGACATGCGCACCTCGTTGACCGAGAGCACCACGCCCTCGATCACCGGATCGCGCACTTCGCCGCGCTGCAGCACTTCGGTCAGCGCATGGCGCACCTGCTCGCCGACGCGCAACTGACGCTGTGAAGGCATTGTCTTGTCGTGGGTCATGGCGCCTCACTTAAGCCGGCCATACGGCTGCGGCAAATGGCGGAAAGGTGGAAATGTGGCATGTCGGATACAGTATCGATACTTTCTTCTGCTATCAAAAGCCCGGGATTCTTTCGGGGCAGATTCGGCCATGGAATTTTTACGAACAATTTCCGCTGTTTCGGCAATTGCAATCGGGCTGATGGCTTCCGGCGCCGTCGCCGGCGAACGCAACGCGTCGGGCTGGCCGTGGCTCGGCAAGAACGCCGATGTGCTGGAAATCCGGTTCGGCGGCGCATTCTACGACACCGGCCCGGCGACGAGCCACGATGAAGACGGTCTTGTCGCGAACGGCGAAGTGCTGTTTCCCTCGCCGGGATTTCTTTCCCGCATCGGTTCGCCGCGACCCTATATCGGCGCGGACGTGGCCTTCGTCGAGGATGGCGTCACGCCTGTCCATGTCGCCTATGCCGGCCTCAACTGGCAGGCCCACTGGAGCCAGCGGTTTTACACCTCGGCCAGCCTCGGCGGCTCGGTCAACAATGCCGATCCCAACAATCCCTCTCCGAACCACTGGGGAATCGGCTGCAACCTCCTGTTTCACGTGGGCGTCAGCGCCGGGATCGAAGTTACCGAACGCGTCTCCGTCGAGGCCTATGCCAATCATTATTCGAATGCCAATCAGTGTTTCAGCAATGGCGGGCTGGAATCGTCCGGCCTGCGCGTCGGCCTGAAGTTCTAGGCGCTTTCTCACCCGATCACACGAATGAAAGGCCCGGCTTGCGCCGGGCCCAATTCCTTCACACGTTAAAAACGCCGTTACAGCGAACGGGCGATTTCCTCGACGCGGAAGCACTCGATCACATCGCCGGCACGAATGTCGTCGTAATTCTCGAACGCCATGCCGCATTCCTGGCCGACCGGCACTTCGCCGACTTCATCCTTGAAGCGCTTGAGCGTTTTGAGCTTGCCTTCGTGGATGACGACGTTGTCGCGGACCAGGCGCACGCCGGCGCCGCGTTCCACCTTGCCTTCGGTGACCTGACAACCGGCGACCTTGCCGACCTTGGTGATGTTGAACACCTCGAGGATCTCGGCATTGCCGAGGAAGGTCTCGCGGCGCTCCGGCGAAAGCAGGCCGGACATGGCCGCCTTCACGTCATCGAGCAGGTTGTAGATGATGTTGTAGTAGCGGATCTCGACGCCCGCGGCCTCGGCGGCTTCTCGCGCCTGCTTGTTGGCACGTACGTTGAACGCCATGATCGCCGCGCCGGTGGATTCGGCAAGCGACACGTCGGTCTCGGTGATGCCGCCGGCGCCGGAATGGACGATACGGGCCTGAACCTCGTCGGTGCCGAGCTTGTCAAGCGCTCCGATGATCGCCTCGACGGAACCCTGCACGTCGGCCTTGATGACAAGCGGGAACTCGGCGAGCTCGTTGTCGCGGGCCTGCGCCATCATCTGTTCGAGCGAACCGCGCGAGCCGGCCTGGCGAGCGACCGCCTTCTCGCGCGACACGCGCTGGCGGTATTCGGAAATCTCGCGGGCGCGCGCCTCGCTGTCGACAACCGCAACGCGGTCGCCGGCCTGCGGCGTGCCGTTGAGGCCGAGAATTTCAACCGGCAGAGACGGTTCGGCTTCCTTGAGTTGCTCGCCGCGATCATTGATGATCGCGCGGACGCGGCCCCACTCGTCGCCGGCGACGACAATGTCACCGGTGCGAAGCGTGCCGGCCTGAACAAGAACGGTCGCGACCGAGCCGCGGCCCTTGTCGAGCTTCGCCTCGATGACCACACCTTCAGCGGTGCGGTCCGGGTTGGCCTTGAGTTCGAGAACTTCCGACTGAAGCAGGATGGCTTCGAGCAGGCCCTCGATATTGGTGCCCTTGAGCGCCGAAACCTCGACTTCCTGGATGTCGCCACCCATGGATTCGACGAAGACCTCGTGCTGCAGCAGTTCCGTGCGCACTTTCTGCGCATCGGCGTCAGGCTTGTCGACCTTGTTGATCGCCACGATCATCGGCACGCCAGCAGCCTTGATGTGATTGATGGACTCAATCGTCTGCGGCATGACGCTGTCGTCGGCGGCCACGACAAGGATCGCAATGTCCGTCGCCTGGGCGCCGCGTGCGCGCATCGCCGTGAAGGCGGCGTGGCCGGGCGTATCGAGGAAGGTAATCCTCTGGCCGTCCTGTTCCACCTGATAGGCGCCGATGTGCTGGGTGATGCCGCCGGCCTCGCCGGAGACGACGTTGGCCTTGCGGATCGCGTCGAGCAGCGAGGTCTTGCCGTGGTCGACGTGCCCCATGATGGTGACGACCGGCGGACGAGACTTCATGTCCTCGGGCTTGTCCTCGACGTCGAAGATGCCTTCCTCGACGTCCGCCTCGGTAACACGCTTGACGGTGTGGCCGAATTCCTGGGCGATGATTTCGGCCATGTCGGCATCGATCAGATCGCCGGGCTTCATCATCTGACCTTCCTTCATCAGGTACTTGACCACGTCGACGGAGCGTTCCGCCATGCGCTGGGCAAGTTCCTGGATGGTGATGGTCTCGGGCAGCACAACCTCGCGCGCGATCTTCTCGCGCGGCTCGTTCGATGCCATGGAGCGTTTGAATTTCTCCTGACGGCGGCGCATCGCCGAGAGCGAGCGCGAGCGGCCTTCCGCGTCGGCGCCGACATTGGAGAGCGTAAGCTTGCCACGGCGGCGTTCGTCATCGCGGCGCGGCGACGGGCGGGGCGGCGTCTCGGTACGGCCCGGACGACGGGGGCCGCCACGGCCTTCCTCTTCCTCTCCCGCAGCACGGCGACCGGCCGGCTTGGCAGCCTGCTTTTCCTCCTCGGGAGCCGGGGCGCGCTTGGCCGCCTCGACCTCGGCGCGTTCACGCGCAGCCTTTTCGGCGGCAAGGCGTTCCTCTTCCTCGCGCTGGCGGCGCTCGGATTCGGCGCGCTCCTGGGCGCGGCGTTCATCTTCCTCGGCACGGCGCTTGGCGTCTTCGGCCGCGCGTTTGCGGTCTTCGACTTCGCGGACCTTGGCTTCCTCGAGGGCGCGCTTGCGCGCTTCCATCTCGTTTTCGGACAGCTGGTTGAGAACCACGCCGCCACGCTGGTCTTCCGCCATGGCGGGAGCCGGCGCAGGTGCCGACGGTTTCTTGGCCTCGGCAGCCGGCGCAGCCGCACGCGGCGCGGGCGCAGCGACCTTGGCCGGGCCGGCAGCAGGTTTTTCGTCGGGCCGCGTGAACTTGCGCTTGCGCGTTTCGACGACCACCGATTTGGACCGGCCATGGCTGAAGTTCTGCCGGACGGTGCTCTTGTCACCGCCCGAGCGCTTCAGCGTCAGCGTCCGTTTGCCGTCCGCGCCGGTTTTCTTGTCGTCCGAAGTCGTATCACTCATTCCGTAGTCGTATCCTTCGCGGTATTCGAGTTCGAGCCGCCTGAGTTCTTGTTGTCTGCGCCGAAATGCCGGAAACAGTCGAGAAAAACAAGGCTTCGCAGTGCGGCCTGTCCCGGCTGCCCGTCCAATATTGCAGCATGTATCACATTTCCCGCGCCCAATGCCAAATCCAATTCGCCTTCGGCAAAGGATTTGAACGCGGGGATTTCCGGTCCATCCATGCGACGCACGAATGTGCGGGCCTGATCGATCTTGCGCACGCCATCCTGCGCTGCAGCGGGATCGTGCAATACGGCAATCGCCCCGCCGGAGCGCACCGCCTTGTCGACCTGGGTGGCGCCGGTGACGACGTTGCCCGCCTTGCGCGCCAGACCGAGATGACCAAGCGCACGCTTGGCTATCAGATGATCAACGAGAGCGCCAAGTTCAAGGTCGGCGTTCACTTCCTGTTTCAGGCCACGGCGAAAAAGCTTCTTCGCCACCGCCTTGTCGACCAGTTCCCGCCTGGCCGTGACCCAGCAGCCGCGGCCCGGCAGGTTGCGCTTCAGGTCAGGGACGACACTCCCGTCCGGCCCGGCCACGAAGCGGATCATTTCCTCGACAGGGCGCGCCTCGCCGGTCACGATGCAGGTGCGGTCGTTCATGTCGTCCTTCTTGCCTGCAAACATGCCGGGTTCCGATCCGCGCGCCCATGATTCCGGCCTCAGGCGCCGAAGACGACGCCGGCTTCGCTCGGCGCCTGTTCTTCCGCATTATCTTCGGCTTCAGCCTCTTCCTTTTCGCCGCGCAGATCCTCTTCGGTGATCCAGCCAACAGCGAGACGGGCCGCGACGACCATTTCCTCGGCCTCGGCGCGGGACGTGCCGAACGGCGTGAAGATGCCGTCATGGATGACGGTTTCGCCTTCCTTGCGTTCGCGCCAGCCAACGAGATCGTCGGATGCGCAACCGGCGAAGTCTTCCATCGACTTGATGCCTTCCTCGCCGAGCGCGACCATCATCGCGGTGGTGACGCCGGGGACTTCGCGAATTTCGTCGACGACGCCCAGGTTTTTGCGCTTCTCGTCGTTCTCGGCCTCGATGCGCTCAAGATATTCACGCGCACGGGTCTGGATTTCGGCGGCGGTTTCCTCGTCGAATCCCTCGATGGAGGAGACTTCCTCCGCGTCGACATAGGCGACTTCCTCGATGGAGGTGAAGCCTTCCGACGCCAGCACCTGGCCGACCATCTCGTCGACATCGAGCGCTTCCATGAACAGGGTCGAGCGTTCGACGAATTCCTTCTGGCGGCGCGCCGATTCCTCTTCCTCGGTCAGGATGTCGATATCCCAGCCGGTCAGTTGCGAGGCGAGCCGGACGTTCTGGCCGCGGCGGCCGATGGCCAGCGACAGCTGCTCGTCGGGGACGACGACCTCGATGCGCTCGGCATCCTCGTCGAGCACCACCTTGGCGACTTCGGCCGGCTGCAGCGCGTTGACGATGAAGGAAGCGGCATCGGGCTGCCACGGGATGATATCGATCTTCTCGCCCTGCAATTCGGCGACGACGGCCTGAACGCGACTGCCGCGCATGCCGACGCAGGCGCCGACCGGGTCGATCGAGGAATCGCGCGACACAACGGCGATCTTGGCGCGGGAGCCCGGATCACGGGCGACCGACTTGATCTCGATGATGCCGTCATAGATTTCCGGGACTTCCATCTGGAACAGTTTCGCCATGAACTGCGGATGGGTGCGCGACAGGAAGATCTGCGGGCCGCGCTGCTCGCGGCGCACGTCATAGACATAGGCGCGGACGCGGTCGCCATAACGATAGTTTTCGCGCGGGATCAGTTCGTCGCGGCGGATAATCGCCTCGGCGCGGCCCAGATCGACAATGACGTTGCCGTATTCGACACGCTTGACGGTGCCGTTGACGATCTCGCCGACGCGGTCCTTGAACTCCTCGTACTGGTTGTCGCGCTCGGCCTCGCGAACCTTCTGGACGATGACCTGCTTGGCGGACTGGGCGGCGATACGGCCGAAATCGAGCGGCGGCAGCTGCTCGGCGATGAAATCGCCGGGCTGGGCTTCCGGATTGCGATCACGCGCCTGTTCGATGGAAATCTGGGTGGCCGGGTCCTCGACAGCTTCGGAGACTTCGAGCAGGCGCTGCAGCTTGATCTCGCCGGTCTTGGTGTTGATGTCGGCGCGGATATTGGTTTCCTGGCCGTAGCGGGACTTTGCCGCCTTCTGGATGGCGTCGGCCATCGCCGAGATGACGATGTCCTTGTCGATAAGCTTCTCGCGGGCGACCGCATCGGCGATCTGCAAAAGTTCCAGCCTGTTAGCACTGACTGCCATTGTCGTCTCCTCTGTGGCTCTCAAGCCTCCGCATCGCCGTCGGATGCGGTGTCTTCGTCATCTTCAGTTTCCAGTCCGCGCGCATGGCGGGCCGCCTTGTCGGCCTTGAGTGCGGCGCGGATCAATTCGTCGGTCAGGATCAGCCTTGCGTCGGCGATCGCGTCGAGCGGAATTTCCGCGACCATTGCCTCGCCGAGCTTGGCCTTGTCGGCTTCCAGCGTAACCGCGTCCTGTTTCAGGCCGGTGATGGTGCCGCGGAAGCGCTTGCGCCCGTCGACCATCACCGAGGTCTCGATCTTGGCGACATGGCCGCTCCACTTTGCGAAGTCCGACATGCGGACCAGCGGCCGGTCGATGCCCGGAGAGGACACTTCCAGGTGATAGGCCCGATCGATCGGATCTTCCACGTCGAGCAACGGCGAGATCATGCGGCTGACGTCCTCGCAGTCCTCGACGGTCATGGTGCCGTCAGCGCGCTCCGCCATGACCTGCAGCGTCAGGCCGTTCATGCCCGACAGGCGGACACGGACCAGCTTGTAACCGGCAGAATTGAGTACGGGCTCGATGATCGCGGCAATGCGTGCGTCAACACCCGTCTCGCGTACGATACGGGGTTCGTCGTTTTCAATCGGCGCCAGGTATGCGTCGCTCACCAGATGTCTGCGGCCTTGTCCGCTAAAACAAAAAGAGCGGGTCCTTGCGGGCCCACCCTTGTTCAAAAGACCAAGAATTTGTGATTCATATACGCGCTGCAGGTCTGCAAAGCAAGGGCGGACCGGGCCACGCGCTATGCTTTCCCGTCCTGGCGGCGCCGGAAGGTCAAATAGGCCGGGGCGCGGCCTTCGCGGAGCGCCTTGGCCTCGTATCGGGTGCCGGGCCAGCCTTCATAGGGCGTACGCCAGTCGGAAGCGTTGCGCGCCGGCCATTCGAAGGCGGGATGAGCGTGGATGTGCTGGAGCGTCCAGTTGACATAGGTGTCGATGTCCGAGGCGAAGCGGAACGGTGCGCCCGGCTTCAGGACACGTGCGAAACGGTCGAGATTGGCCTCGTTCACGAAGCGGCGCTTCCAGTGCCTCTTCTTCGGCCAAGGATCGGGATATAGCAGATCGATCCCGTCGAGGCAGGCGTCAGGCAGCCAGTCGAGGAGTTGCGTGGCGTCGTCATCGTGAAGGCGGACATTCGTCACGCCCTCGTCTTCGGCCGCCGAAACGAATTTCGCCATGGAATTGACGAAGGGTTCGACGCCGATGAAGCCGGTTTCCGGCTGCTCCATGGCGCGATGCAGCAGATGTTCGCCGCCGCCGAAGCCGATTTCCAGCACGACGCGTCGCGGCGCATGGTCAAAAAGATCGGTCAAGCAGGCCGGGGCCGGCTTCGCCAGATCGATTTTCCAGAGCGGAAGAAGACGTTCAAGCTGTTCGGCCTGGCGCGGACGCAAGGACTTGCCGCGGCGGCGGCCGAAAAAAGCCTCGGTCGCGCGGGCGCGGCGTTCGCCGGTCATTTTACCCCGAGAGCTTCCTTCAGCGGCTTGACCAGATTGGTCCTCTCCCAGGAGAAGGAACCGTCACGGCCGGGCTTGCGGCCGAAATGGCCATAGGCCGCCGACTTGGCGTAGATCGGCTTGTTGAGATCGAGATGCTTGCGAATGCCCGTCGGCGACAGGTCCATAACCTCGCGCAGCGCGGTCTCGATCGCCGCGTCATCGACCTTACCGGTGCCGTAGGTATCGACATAGACCGACAGCGGCTGCGCAACGCCGATAGCGTAGGCCAGCTGGATGTTGCAGCGCTCAGCAATCTTGGCGGCAACGACGTTCTTGGCGAGATAGCGCGCGGCATAGGCGGCAGAACGGTCGACCTTGGTCGTGTCCTTGCCGGAGAATGCACCGCCGCCATGCGGCGCGGCGCCGCCATAGGTGTCGACGATGATCTTGCGGCCGGTCAGGCCGGCGTCGCCGTCCGGGCCGCCGATGACGAACTTGCCGGTCGGGTTGATGTACCAGTTGCAATTGGATGCGATCGGCAGGTCGCCCAGCGCCTCGCGGATATAGGGCTCGACGACCGTACGGACCTTCTTGTTGTCCCAGCTTCCGTCCATGTGCTGAGTCGACAGGACGATCTGCGTCACTTCCGCGGGCTTTCCGTCCTTGTAGTGCACGGTCACCTGCGACTTGGCATCGGGGCCGAGCTTGGCGGCCTCGCCCTCGCCTGCATGACGGGCGGCGGCGAGCAGTTCGAGGATCTTGTGGGCGTAGTAGATCGGCGCCGGCATCAGTTCCGGCGTCTCGTTGCAGGCGTAACCGAACATGATGCCCTGGTCGCCCGCGCCTTCCTCGCCCTGCTTGTCGGCGGCGCTGTCGACGCCCTGGGCGATATCGGCCGACTGGCCATGCAGCAGCACGTCGACGCGGCAGGTCTTCCAGTGGAAGCCGTCCTGCTCGTAGCCGATGTCACGGATCGCGCGGCGCGCGGCGGAGCGGAACTTGGACGGATTGACCATAGGGTGGCCGGTCGCGTCGGTGACGAAATTGCCCGCCTTGTCCTTCTTCAGCATGGTCTCGGGAACACGCACCTCACCGGCAATGACGACGCGGTTGGTCGTCGCCAGCGTTTCGCAGGCAACGCGCACGCGCCACTTCTCGTCTTCGCCATGCTTGCGCGCCTCGCGATAGATCAGATCCACGATCTCGTCGGAGATGCGGTCGCAAACCTTGTCCGGATGGCCCTCGGAGACCGATTCGCTGGTGAAAAGATAGTCCTGGCGCGCCATAGAGTGATGTCCCCGGTTCATATGAGGTCGCCGCCGGAATGGCGGCACAAAGTTCGCCTTCGTTAGGCAAGAGGGTATCTCCGGTCAAGCAAAAACCGGATTTCGCTTAAGGATATAAGGATAAGTGCATATCCTCTTGCGGCGCGGCGTCAGTTGTCGTCGGTTTCGGCCGCGAGCGCCTTGACGAGATCGATAATACGCCGGCGCACCCGCTGATCGGATATCTTGACGAAAGCGCGGTTGAGCTGCAGCCCTTCGGAACTGGACAGGAAGTTGACGACATAGGCGGAGGAATTCTCGCTCATGCCTGTCGCCGACACCTCGCCGTTCTCGCCCGGCGCGTCCTCGAAGAAGAAGGATACGGGAACGCCGAGAATGGCCGAGATGTTCTGCAGGCGGCTGGCGCCGACACGGTTCGTGCCCTTTTCGTACTTCTGGACCTGCTGAAAAGTGATGCCGAGCGCCTCGCCCAGCTTTTCCTGGCTCATCCCGAGCATGGTTCGGCGCAGCCTAATTCGGCTGCCCACGTGAATGTCTATCGGATTGGGTTGCTTCTTGTTGTCGGCCATCTCATGTCCTTGCTACGCGCGTAGCTCTTTGTGTTTATCTTTCCAAGGACCAGTCATGCCGGCAACGAACGAGCCGACGTAAGGGAAGCATCATAACAGCCAAAATTCGTTACACAAAACGCGTCTTTTTACGGGTTTTGTGCCATGTATGTTCGCCTCCCGGCCAAGCGGCCCAGTGCCGCGAAGAGCGCAAAAGCCAAAAACAGCCCCAAAACGATCTTCCAGCCGTGGAGGCGATAGAGCGTATCATCGAGCGGGGCGGAAAGCGAAGCCTCGACAGCGCCACGAACGCCATAACCGAGCGCGTCGAGCTGGCGGCCATAGGGATCGAAAAGGGCGGACACGCCATTGTTGGCGGCGCGCGCCATCGGCAAGCCGTTTTCCACGGCGCGTATGCGCGCCTGATGAATGTGCTGATAGGGGCCGGGCGTATCGCCGTACCACGCATCGTTTGTGACGTTGACTATCAGCGTCGGCGGATCGCCGTCGGCTTTGACGGCATAGGGAAAGATCGCCTCGTAGCAAACCGACGGGAGCACCGCGACGCCGCCCGGCAAGGACAGCGTGCGACGGCGCTCGGCGGGCGAATAGCCCCGGTCGGCATCGGCGATCTTCTGCAGACCCAACCGTTCCGCGATATCCTTGAAGGGCAAATACTCGCCGAACGGCACGAGATGCTTCTTGTCCGCGGCATCGATGATGACGCCATCGCCGTTCACGGCGAGGATCGAGTTGTACCAGGTCGGGGTCTCGCCTTCCGCGCTTTCACCGGCCCGCACGGCGCCTGCCAAGAGGATCTGCGTGTCGTCCAGCGCGTCGGCAATGGCGGCGACGGCATTCGGCGCCTCGGTGAGGATGAAGGGCACGGAGGTCTCCGGCCAGACGACGATCGCCGGTTTTTCGCCGGTCTCGCTGTCCTCAACCGTGAGGGCAATTAGCGTGTCGAATATCTCGTCGCGCAGCGCCTGGTCCCATTTCTTAGACTGATCGATGGCCGGCTGAACGATACGGACAAGCGGCGCCGACTCGGCGACCTCGATCGCCCTGTCGAGCCGCCAGTAGCCATAACCGCCATGAGCACCAAGCAGCGCGACAATGAGAACGGCCGCGAGGCCTACGCGCCAGCGCGCCTGGACGAAGACCGCCGGCAGGGCGAAGACAAAGACGACAAGCGCATTCATGCCGTAGAGGCCGATGACGGAAGCCGATTGCATCAGCATCGGCACAGGCATCGCCGCATAACCGACCGCGTTCCACGGAAAACCGGTGAAGGCGTAGCTGCGCAGCCATTCAGCGACGCCAAAACCGAAGGCGAGCGCCGCGATGCGGGCAATGCCATCGGACCACAGCATGCGGGCCAGAACCGCGGCAAGACCATAGAAGGTGGCAAGCACGGCGGGAATCAGCGTCACCGCGAAAGGCCATAGCCAGGCATAGTCCGTCGCCTCGACGAACAGGGCATTGCCAATCCACCACAGGCCGGCGACGAAATAGCCGAAACCGAACCACCAGCCGGTGGCGAAAGCCGGCCAGACGGAGGCCAGCCAGGACCGCGACGGCCGGGCTATGGCGCCGTCGAGCAGCCAGACAAGCACCGGGAAAGTCAGGAAACAGACGAAGAAGAAATGAAAGGGGGCCTGGGCAAGCACACCTACCGCCCCCGCGAGGGCGGCAAAGGCTGCCCGCCGCCATCCGGTCATCAGCAATATGCGATTGGCAAGATGCTCCATACGCCGGTCCGGGCCCGAATCAACACTTTCAACGGTGGTTTATCAGCCCTGACCTGCCGACGCGACGCTACTCAGCGTTTTCCGCCGATTTTCCAAGCTGTTCCGGCGGATTTTCAAGCGCAGCCGGCTTGGCGGCTTCAGGTTCCGGCTGTTCACGACGGACCGGACGCCGCTTCGCGCGGACGATGCGTACCCGCCTGATGCGGCGCGGATCGGCTTCGAGGATCTCGAACTCGTAGCCGGCGAATGAGGCAACGACCTCGCCGCGCACCGGTATGCGTCCGAGCAACGAGAAGATCAGTCCGCCGATCGTGTCGACATCATCATCCTCGAGGCGCGCCGCCTCGAGAAACTCACCGCCCAGCGCGTCGGCCAAATCCTCAAGATCAACGCGCGCATCCGCGGTAATCGTGCCGTCCGGCTGTTCGGCGAAAAGGACTTCCTCGTCGTCGTGCTCGTCCTCGATGTCGCCGACGACCATCTCGACGATGTCCTCCAGCGAAACCAGACCGTCGGTGCCGCCATACTCGTCGATAACCAGAGCCATCTGGATGCGTTGCGCCTGCATGCGCGCCATCAGGTCGGCGGCGAGCATCGACGGCGGAACGAACAACACATCGCGGGCTAGCTTGAGCTCCTCGATGGTCTTGTCGAGCTGCACCCTGGACAGGTCGAATTCGCCGACACTGTTGTGGCCGACGGTGGCGGCGCCGTTCTTGCGGCGCGAACGCTTCTTCTCGGAGGCGATCTTGGTGATCGCGGCGACGACATCGCGGATATGGACCATGCCGCGCGGATCGTCGAGCGTCTCGTCATAGACAGGCATGCGGCTGTGGCCGGACTGCTCGAACAGTTTCAGCAATTCGCCAAGCGCCATCTTCTGGTCGACCGCATCGATCTCGGCGCGCGGGATCATCACGTCCTCGACGCGCACCTCGCGCAGCCGCAGGATATTGTGCAGCATGGCGCGCTCGCCGGGCGAAATGGTCTGGTCCCAATCGCCGTGACCGGCCAGCGCATCCTGCAGATTCTCGCGGATGGTCGGCGCAGATTGCGGCCGGAACAGGAAAACAAGGCGCTGGAGGAATCCCGGCTGGCCGCGCGTCTTGCCGGACTCCGCGGCGGGACTTCGGGGATCGTTGTCGCTGTCGCCGGACTCGGGCCGGGACGCTTCGCTTTCGGTACTGGTCATACAGTGTGGTGTGTTTCAGTCGTAAACAGAATAGGGATCGGAAACGCCAATGTCAGCAAGAATTGCGCGTTCCGCAGCCTCCATCTCGTTCGCGTCCGTGTCATTTTCGTGGTCGTAGCCCAAAAGATGCAAGAAACCGTGAACGAGCAGATGACGAAGATGGTCATCGAAAGACTTGCCTTCAAGTTGCGATTCCCTCGCGACGGTCTCGAAGGCGACAACAATATCCCCAAGCATCGGGCCGGGCTCATCGCCGGGCGCAAGATCGAAGGCCGGAAAGGAAAGCACATTGGTCGGCTTGTCCTTGCCGCGCCATCCGGCGTTGAGTTTCCGTATCGCCGCGTCGTCGGTGAACAGAATCGACAGCTCGCTTTCCGCGCCGCCGAGGCCGAGACGCGCAACCGCCGCATCGACAGCCTTGCGGGCCAACGCGTCCAGTACGGCCTCGCCGGGCCAATCGCCCGCCTCGACAGCGACATCGATCGCAATGCCCAAGCGCGTTATTCCTGCCTGGCGTCGTAGGCGGCGACAATGCGTCCGACGAGCGGGTGACGCACGACGTCCTTCTCGTTGAAGCGCACGCTGACAATGCCCGGCACATCGCGCAGGATGTTAAGCGCCTCGACGAGGCCGGATTGCGCGCCGAGCGGCAGATCGATCTGGGACGGATCGCCGGTCACCATCATCACCGAATTCTCGCCAAGACGGGTCAGGAACATCTTCATCTGCATCGTCGTGGTGTTCTGCGCCTCGTCGAGGATGACGGCGGCGTTGGTCAGCGTGCGGCCACGCATGAATGCAAGCGGCGCGATCTCGATGACGCCGGCGGCAAGCGCGCGCTCGACCTTGTCGGCAGGAATCATGTCGTAAAGCGCGTCGTAAAGAGGCCGCAGATACGGATCGACCTTTTCCTTCAGGTCCCCCGGCAGGAAGCCGAGGCGTTCACCGGCCTCGACAGCAGGCCGCGACAGGATGATCCGCTCGACGGCGCCGCGTTCCAGCAGCATCGCCGCATGGGCGACGGCAAGATAGGTCTTGCCGGTGCCGGCCGGGCCGATGCCGAAGATCAGCTCGGCGCGGTCGAGGGCACGGATATAAGCGTCCTGGTTGGGCGTGCGCGCGAATATCGTCTTCTTGCGCGTGGATATCTGCGCAGCGGCAAGCTTCGCCGGCGAGGTGATGGTCGGCAGCGACAACTGATCGTCGGCGGCAGCCGCCATGCGCAACGCGCCGTCGACATCGGCTGCGTCCGGCTCCTCGCCGCCGGCGGCTAGCCGGTCATAGAGGTAATCTAGCGCGCGGCGCGCCTGTTCGGTGGCCACGGGCTCGCCGCGGATAGACACCTGATTGCCCTTGGAACGGACATCGATACCAAGACGCTGCTCGATCAGGGCCAGGTTCTCGTCGAACTGGCCATAGAGCGCGCGGGCGTGATCGTTGTTGTCGAAGGTCAGAACAATATGCGCCAGATCGGAGGCGCCGGTGGCCACGGGATTCACATTGGCTTTTGCGTTCAAGCCTGCTGTTCCACTTCGCTGTTTTCCGCAATCAGACTGTTGGCGGATGCCCTCGTGATTCGTACATCGACAATGTCGCCGATTTTTCCAACATTTTCATCACAAACCACAGGCAGAAGCCAGGGAGACCGCCCGACAAGCTGGCCGGGCTCTCGTCCGGGCTTTTCCAGAAGGACGGAAATCGTCTTTCCGGCCAGTCCGTTCAGGAAGGCCGCCTGCTGTTCGTCCAGCAATGCCTGCAGGCGCAGCAGCCTTTCGGTCTTCACGTCTTCGGCCACCTGCGCATCCAGATCGGCGCCCGGCGTACCGGGACGCGGCGAATATTTGAACGAATAAGCTTGGGCATAGCCGATATCGGCGATCAGACGCATCGTATCCTCGAAATCGGCGTCGGTCTCACCGGGGAAGCCGACGATGAAGTCACCCGACAGGGCGATGTCCGGCCGCGCCTCGCGAATGCGGTCAACGAGGCGGCGGTACTCGTCCGATGTATGCTTGCGGTTCATCGCCTTCAAGATGCGGTCGGAACCGGCCTGCACCGGCAAATGCAGATAGGGCATCAGGCAGGCGAGATCGCGATGGGCAGCGATCAGCGCGTCGTCCATGTCGCGCGGATGGCTGGTTATGTAGCGCAGGCGGTCGAGGCCATCGATCTTTGCCAATTCGTGCAGCAGTTCGCCAAGTCCCCATTCCCGTCCGTCAGGGCCTTCGCCGTGCCAGGCGTTGACGTTCTGGCCGAGCAGGGTGACCTCGCGCACGCCGGCATCGGTGAGCTGGCGGGCCTCCGCCACGATCTGCGCGACGGAGCGCGACACTTCCGCGCCGCGCGTATAGGGCACGACGCAGAAGGTGCAGAACTTGTCGCAGCCTTCCTGCACGGTAAGGAAGGCCGTGACGCCGCGGGCGCGGACATGACGCGCGTCATGGGCCGGCAGTTTCTCGAACTTGTCCTCGATGGCGTAATCGGTCTCGACGACCTTGCGGCCCTGGCGGGCTTCGGCGGCGACCTGCGGCAGGCGGTGATAGGTCTGCGGGCCGATGACGAAATCGACCACCGGCGCGCGACGGATGATTTCCTCGCCCTCAGCCTGGGCGACACAGCCGGCGACGCCGATCAGCACGTCGGCCCCGTCGGCGCGGCGCTTGTCGCGCAGCTTTCTCAGGCGGCCGAGCTGAGAATAGACCTTCTCGGCCGCCTTTTCGCGAATGTGGCAGGTGTTGATCAGGACCATGTCGGCATCGTCGATCGTCGCCGTCTCGACATAGCCGTCTGCGCCCAGTGCATCGGTCATGCGCTGGCTGTCATATACGTTCATCTGGCAACCGTAGGTCTTGACGAAGACCTTGCGGGTGTTGCCGGCAGCCGGCCCGTCGTCACGGCCGGGAAGTACCAAAGTATCGCTCATGGCCGGTCTTTAACGCTTTTTGGCGGCGCTTGGAAGCGGCGTGCGGCCACGCAAGGCGGTCGATGACATATCGCGGATCGCGGCTTCGCAGGCCGCGGCAAGCGCCTTGCGGTCGGGCACATCGGAGGCGGGAAAGGGCTCGCCAAAGACGATGGTCACGTCGATGGCGCCCTCGCTGAGCACGCGCCAGAGATGCGGGCCCAACTGGATGTCGCCCGGCCATGCCGCAATCGGCCGGTCATAGCGGCCCATCGGCATGCCGTGGACATGGGTATAGACGATGGCGACCGGCTGAACATGCACCGGCGTGCCGCCCGCATTCGGCGTCACGCCGACGGCGCCAAACAGGGCCGACTTGAAGGGCAGCAGGAAGTTGCCGTCCGATGTGGTGCCTTCGGGAAACAGGACGATGGCGTCGCCGCGGTCGAGGCGCTCGCGGATACGGGCGGCCTGCTCGCCCGCCTTGCCGCGACGATGCCGCTCGACGAACAGGGTTTCCTGCAGTTTCGCGAGTATCGAGACACCGGGCCAGCCGGCGACATCATCCTTGGCGATGAAGGAGACCGGCGCCGCCGCGCCGAGGGCGACGATGTCCAGCCATGAGACATGGTTGGCAGCGACCAGCACGCCGACATCATCATGATTGGCCGGCTTGCCATGCACGCGCAGATGCAGCCCGATCATGCGGGCGGCGATGCGATGCCAGGTTTGCGGCAGGCGGCGGCGCAGCGGCCTGCCGCGGCGGATGGCGACGATCTGGAACGGCGCCATGACGGCGGTCAACGGCACAAGCAGGCCGATGAAAAGAGCGAGGCGGACACGCCGTATCACGGCAGGTCAGTTCTTGTCCTTGTCGTCAATCGGAACGGCATAGAGCTCCAGCCGGTGATCGACGATGCGGTAGCCCAGTTCGCGGGCGATCTCCTCTTGCAAGGCCTCGATGCGGGCATTGCGAAACTCGATCACGTCACCCGATTTCACGTCGATCAGGTGATCGTGGTGTTCGTCGGGAATCGGTTCGTAGCGCGCGCGGCCGTCACGGAACTCGTGCTTCTCGATGATACCCGCATCCTCGAACAGCTTGACGGTACGGTAGACGGTGGAGATCGAGATGTTCGGGTCGACCGCGGAAGCGCGGCGGTAGAGTTCCTCGACATCGGGGTGGTCCGATGCATCCTGGAGAACGCGTGCGATGACACGGCGCTGCTCGGTCATCCGCATGCCGCGTTCGATACAGAGGTCTTCCAGCGATTTTTCGGTTCCGCCGTTCACCGCTTTCTCCCGATTGTCGTGTTTCGTGCGGTTAACGGAGATCGCGGCGCATGACAAGCGCGGCAGTCGCTCGTCCCGCAGTGTCACGATAGTAGTCGGGACGACCGCCCACCCGGAAAAAACCAAGGCGGCGGTAGAGCGCTATGGCCGGCTCGTTGGTCTCGTCGACTTCGAGGAAGACGGCCTCCACGCGATCACCGTGAGCCTTGGCGAGCACAGCGTCCATCAGCTTGCGGCCGAGGCCATGGCCCTGCCAGGCGGGCGCAACGGCGATGGTCAGGATCTCCGCCTCGCCGGCGGCGGCGCGCGCCATCACGAAACCGAGGATCCGCCCCTTGCCGAAGCGCAATTCGCGGACAACGAAGCCGAAGACGGTGTTTTGCGAGACCATGTCCTGGAATTCGCCGTCGGTCCAGGGGCGCGAAAAGGTGCCGGCGTGCAGGTCCGCCATAGGGCGGGCGTGCGCCGCCTCGAGCGGATCGACGACGACGTCGAGCGGAAACAGCCTGCCGAACCATTTCATGGCGCGGTCTCCGCTCGGGCGCGCGGCAGGGCAAATCCGGTCTGAGGCTTGGCGTCGGCGCCACGCAGGTAAAGCGGCACCGGCGGGCGGTTCGCGGTTTCAGCAATGCGCGCAATAGTGGCAATGGCGCCTGTCGCGCGGTCGATACCGACTTTGACCTGACGGCCAAGACAAGCGGCGATTTCGGCAGCGGCGTTGCCGGCAAGGAATTTCGCTTCGGCCGGGACCGCGAAGGCGGCATCCTCCGCGGCAACAGCGGCGGGTTCACCGCTCGGTTCGCCATCCGATGAAAAGGACTGGAGGAATATCTGGCCGCGCCCGCCGTGAACCGCCACCGTCACCGGGCCACCGGTTTCGGCGCGCGCATCGGCGACAAGCCCTTCAAGCGTGGTGACGCCGACAACAGGAATGCCCAGCGCCAGTCCGAAACCGCGCGCGGCGGCAACGCCGACGCGGATGCCGGTGAAGGAGCCGGGACCTACCGCAACCGCGATGCGGCCGATATCGGCAAACTGCCGGCCGGCGGCGGCAAGCGCTGTCTCGACGGTTTCGACCAATTGTTCGGCATGGCCGCGGCCGATATCGCGTTCCTCCATGCCAAGGACGCGCTGCGTGGCGCCGTCCCACACGCAGGCGGAACAGAAATTGGCGGCGGTATCGATGGCGAGCGTCAGCATCGGAACTGGTTATTCAAACCGCGCGCCGGCGGCAAGCAAATCAAAGTTCGGCAAAAGCCACCTTCGGTTCGAATTTCGGACGCACCGGCGTTTCGACCAGGAAGGTCCTGCCCGCATCGGGATCAGCCGCAAGAGCGGTTTCGTCGAGGTCTTGAAAGGCGGAAGTCACCGCGATCAGCCCGTCGCCGACGAAGGCCGGACAGGTCGTCTGGCGGGCCGGCAAGTCGATGGTTAACATTTTGCTACCGTCCGGCGCATAGCAATCCAGCGCCGCCGAACCGTACCGCGCGTTCCAGAGATTGCCGTCGGAATCGCAGATGGCGCCATCGATGCCGCCCTCTCCATCCGCGTTATCGAGAAACACCTCCGGTTCGCCGACCGGCGCACCGTTGGCGGGATCGACCGGAACCCGCATCCACTTTCGAGCGCGGGTGTCGATGAACCAGGCCGTCGCGCCGTCCGGTGAAAAGCAGATCGCGTTGGGAATGGAAATTCCGTCATAGAGCTTTTCGACCGTGCCGCGGAGATAACGATAGATCGCGCCGGCGCCGTCCTCCGCCTTTTTGCCCATGGTGCCGAGCCAGAAGGCGCCGGAGGAGTGCACGCGGGCATCATTCGACCGCGTGGCCGGGTTGTCCGCCTCGATTCCGACATGCGGCATCAGCATGCCGGTGGCGTTGTCGAGCACGTGGAGCCCGGTTTCGGTGAAGATCAGATCGCGGGTATCGTCGATCACCGCCATGGCGCTTGCCATTTCCTCCAGGTCGAGAACGGTCTGGCGGTGAGTCGGCATGTGCAGCGCGTAGCGCTTGCGTTCGGTGATATCGAACCAGAACAGCGTATCGCGCGCCGGATCGAAGACCGGGCCTTCACCCAGCAGGCAGGGGGTCTCGGACAGTACGGATACGGTCGCCATGATCAAGCCTCCAGCTTTCCGGACAAGACGGCATCACTTCCTCCCGCCTGCGCCAGGCAGACTAGCGCAGCGCTCCCGGAGAAACCATTCGGCAATCGAATTTGCCGGCAGGCGTTGCAGGAGGATGACGCATTGCCGGTCAGGCGGCGTTGGAGGCCTGCTCATCGGTCAGGAAGGCATAGAGCGCATCGGCATCGGCGGTAGCCCGCAGTTTGCCGATGCGAACCGGATCGCGCAGAACGCGAGCAATGCGCGAAAGCGCCTTGAGATGATCCGCGCCGGCACTTTCCGGCGCCAGCAGCAGGAACACGATATCCACCGGCTGATCGTCGAGCGCCTCGAAATCAACCGGCGCGTGCAAGCGCGCGAAAACGCCGACAATGCGGTCGAAATCCGCGAACTTGCCGTGCGGAATGGCAATGCCCTTGCCGACACCGGTGGAACCGAGCCGCTCGCGCTGCAGAATCGTGTCAAAAACGGCGCGCGCGGGAATCCCCGTCAGCTCGGATGCCTTTTCCGCGACCGCCTGGAGAAGTTGTTTCTTGGAGCTTACCCGCAAATCCGGGATGATCGCTTCCTGCGTGACAATATCACCAAGATCCATTCGTCAGTCCTTGCGGATAGTCCGAGCCAAGGCACGCGCCGTTCAGCGCGGTTCAAACATGTCCAATTATGCTTGTTTGATCGAGCCCGGATCTATCCAGCCAATGTTTCCGTCGGCACGCCGATAGACGAGATTAACGTCCCCGCTGCCTGCATTTCGGAACACATATACCGGGTTGTCCTGCAGGTCCAGTTGCAATACCGCCGAAGACACAGACATTGTGGCCAGCTGCATGGAAGTCTCGGCGACCACGGTCGGCGCGTAATCCTCCGGGAGTTCTTCCTCATCCGTTTCCGGAAACGCTTCGAGCACGCGATAGGCATATTCCTCGGTGCGGCTGGCCGCAGCATCGGTATGATGCGATTTGAGCCGGCGCTTGTACCGGCGCAGACGCTTTTCGATGCGCTCGGCGGCGGCATCGAAGCTGGCCTGCGGGTCCTGGGCCTCGCCCGTCGCCTGCAGCATGACGCCGGAATCGAGATGCAGCATGCAGTCGGTGGTGAAACGGGAACCGGCTTTCTCGACCGTAACGTGGCCGTTGGCGCCCCGGTCGAAATACTTGGAGAGTGCCTCGTCGATCCGGTCCTCGATGCGCACGCGGAAGGCGTCACCGATATCCATGTGTTTTCCCGAAACGCGCAAACCCATTTGCAACTCCCTTGGTTATTTGTCTTGAGGCGGCGATGGCCCAAACCACAGATTGGGCGAAAGAAGCAAGACTGTGAAGCCGGGCGCACAGAAAAATGGAATACGACTGTGCACTTAAAGTGACGAAACGTCAGCCGTCGGCGACGGCAAGCGCCCGTTTTTCGCGGCGGCGCTGCACGGACGAGGCGATACTCATACCCTCGCGGTATTTCGCCACGGTGCGCCTGGCAATGTCGATCCCCTCCTCTTTGAGCATGGTCACCAGCGAGTCGTCCGACAGGATCGATTCAGGCGTTTCCTTGTCGATCAGGGCGCGGATGCGCTGGCGCACGGCTTCGGACGAATGGCCTTCCTCTGTACCGTTGCTGGTGCCGATGGCGACGGTAAAGAAGTAGCGAAACTCGAACATGCCGCGCGGGGTGAGCATGTATTTGTTGGCACTGACGCGGCTGACCGTCGATTCATGCATGCCGATGCCGTCGGCGATCATCTTCATGGTCATCGGTTTCAGCGCGCTGACGCCATGGACGAAAAACGCGTCCTGCTGGCGCACGATCTCGGTCGCCACCTTGAGAATGGTGGTGGCGCGCTGATCGAGGCTGCGTTCGAGCCAGGTAGCGTTCTGCAAGCAGTCGCTCATGAAGGTCTTTTCGTTCGCCGACAGGCCGGATCGGGCCACCTGGGCGTAATAATCGCGGTTGACGAGAACGCGCGGCAGGGCATCGGGATTGAGTTCGACGCGCCAGGATTTGTCCGCCGCCTCGCTGATCTGGACATCGTAGACGATGGATTCCGTTCCGGAATGCTCGAAGGCAAGGCCGGGACGCGGATCGAGGGTGCGGATCTCGGCCAGCATGTCGATCAGATCGGATTCGCCGACACCGCATATACGCGAAAGCGCCCTGAAATCGCGCTTGGCAAGCAATGCCAGATTGTCGATCAGCGCCGCCATGGCCGGATCGAGGCGGTCCTTGCGAGCCAATTGCAGGGCAAGGCATTCGGACAGGTTGCGGGCAAAGACACCGGGCGGGTCCATTTGCTGCAAAGCGCCGAGCACCGCCTCGACGTCCTCGGGCTCGCAGCCCAGCCTCTCCGCCATCTCGGAAAAATCGACATCGACATAGCCGATCGGATCGAGCGCATCGACCAGTTCATGAGCGATGGCGCGGTCGGATACTGTGCGCAGGGTCAGCGCGATCTGCTCGATCAGATGATCTCGCAGGGTCAGCGAGGCCGCGACAATCTCCTGCAGGTCGAAATCGCTGTCGGGCGTACCGATGACGTCAGTGCCGCCGGCGCCAGGGCGCGCCAAGGCCGTGACACCTGCCGGCTCCGGCCTACCAGGATCGTCGGGAAAGACATTGTCGAGCGAGGTGTCGAGCCTGTCAGCTATCGTGCTCGCGCTGACATCCAGTTCGCCCATCGCCCAATCTGCCGACGGCTCACCATCGCGCTCAACGGATTCCGGGGGTGTTTCGGCGCCGGAAGCGTAATCGTCCGCCACGGTCGGCTCGAGCAGGGGATTGTTCTCAATCTGCTCCTGCACGAAACGGTCGAGCTCAAGCTGCGTGAACTGCAGCAGCCTGATCGACTGAAGGAGTTGCGGCGTCATTACCATCGACTGGCTTTGCCGCAGACTGAGTTTGGCAGATAATGCCATCCCCGTTACCCGTACCTCAAAACTTGCCACCCAATTGGCCCGAAAATTGCTTATCACGGACCGGCTGTCAAACCGTTAAGCGGAAACGGACAATGCGGCAAGCCGCGTTGAGTGTCGCGGAGCCTCGACAATTGGTCTTAAACGAACGGCTCTAGAGCGAAAACTGCTCGCCGAGATAGAGCCGGCGGACATCGGGGTTGGCTATGATCTCGTCGGGCTTGCCCTGGGTCAGAACCTTGCCGGCATGAATGATATAGGCGCGGTCGATGAGGCCCAGCGTCTCGCGGACGTTGTGATCAGTGATCAACACGCCGATGCCGCGATGGGTCAGATGGCGAACGAGTTCCTGGATGTCAGAGACGGCGATCGGATCGACGCCGGCAAAGGGCTCGTCGAGCAGCATGAAGGCGGGATCGGACGCTAGCGCGCGGGCGATCTCGCAACGGCGGCGCTCGCCGCCGGACAGCGCGATCGACGGCGCCTTGCGCAGATGGCCAATGGAGAATTCGTCGAGCAGGGCGTCGAGCTTCTTCTCGCGCTCCTTAGCACTCTTCTCGACCACCTCGAGCACGGACATGATGTTCTTTTCCACCGACAGGCCGCGAAAGATCGAAGCTTCCTGCGGCAGATAGCCAATGCCCAGGCGGGCGCGCTGGTACATCGGCATGGCGGTGACGTCGTTGCCGTCGATCAGGATGTGCCCTTCGTCGACCGGCACGAGACCGGTGACCATGTAGAAACATGTCGTCTTGCCGGCACCGTTGGGACCGAGCAGGCCGACCGCCTCGCCGGCGCGCACGCCCATCGTCGCTCCGTCGACGACCTTGCGGCCGCGATAGCTCTTGGTCAGACCGCGCGCGATCAGCGTGCCGTTCAGGTTGCGGCCGCGCAGGCCGGGCGCGGCCTCGGCGGGCGAAGCCGGCTTTGCCTTTTCGGGGCCGCGGCGAAAGAAATCGGCGACTGACACGGGCGGGCGAACCTCAGTTGTCCTGCAGGGAGCGCGGCTGCAACAGGATGGTCGGGCGAGAGCCTGCATCGCCGCATCCCTGCAACGTGGCCCGGCCAGTCTGCATGGCCACGGTCAGCTTGCAGCCGGTCGCGACATTTCCGCCTTCCGACAGGGTGACCCGCTTGCCGGACAGCACAAGTACCTGCGTCTGCATGTCGAAGACACCGGTTTCGCCGGTCGCGACCTGCGTGCCGGACTGGATATTGACGCCGCCTGTCGCTTCCAGCTTCTCGATCTGCGATGCGCCCGACGTGATCGAACCGCCCTCGGCCGCGTTTCCGGCATAATGGATCGTCAGCTTGCCGGTGCGCAAAACGGTCTCTTCCTGAGCGACACGTACATTGCCGGAAAACACCGCGATGCCCTTGTCTTCCAGCACTTCCAGCTCGTCGCCCTCGATCTGCACCGGCTTGTCCCCGGTGATCTGCAGTCCGGTTGTCCGGCTGGTCTGCGCCGCCGCAGCGCCGGATATGGCGAGCGCGATCAACATCGCGGCGGGGATGGCCCTGACGCCGAAGAAAAGCGAATTCAGCATGGTCGGTCCTTTATCTATCCGCTGGAACGGCATCGGCTTCCCCATCGGAACCCATGGATTCGAATGCGCCGGGCTGTACCACAAGAATGACGCGACTTTCAAAGAGCATTCGCTTGCCGTTGTCCTCGACGCGCAGGCGATCGGCCTGCAACTGCGCGCCGGGCATGGAAATACGCACGGGGTCGCCCGTCGTCAGGCTTCCGGCAGCGAGATCGATCGCCGCCGATCCGAGATCGGCGCGCTTGCCGTCGCTCGTTTCGACGGAGAGCGATTGCGTGACGTCGAGCGTGTTGGCTTCCGAATCATAGATACCGGCAGCGGCAAGGACACGGGCCTCGACATCGGCATTGAGCGGCACTGTTGCCTGGATGCGTTCGAGATCGATGACGCCGGAGCCGGCAAGATCCTGAACGGCACGGGCGGCGCGCACCGAATAGGGCAACTCCTCCGCCGTGAAACCGTCGAGCTTTGGATTGGCCATGACCAGCTTGCCGTCGCGAATGGCGCTGCCGGAAAGATCGATGGCCACATCGGGAACCACCCGCGACAACCACATGACGAGCGCCATGACGGACATGGCGACAAGGGCGATCGCCGGAAGCGCGATCTTGGCGAAGCGCACGCGCCCGGAATGGGTGACGGCACGCCGATAGGCCCGTTGCCGGTCTTCGCCGCGCATCTGCGCCTCGGCGCCGCCTGAATTGTAGTTGCCGTGCATCAAATCATCTCGCCAAGGCGCCGAAGCGGCCATATGGTGATTCTCCTATCTTGCCCAGACATGGCGATGCGAAGGCAAAACGCAAGTTTTTGCCGGATTCGCCAGCGAAAAGAGAACCGAAACAGCTTCCGGGAGCACCATGTCCGATTCCACCGCAGACGATATCATCGATCGCAGACGCCTGCGCCGCAAACTGACCTTCTGGCGCGTCATCGCCTTCTGTGTCGTGCTCGTCGGCCTTTTCGCCATCGCGATCGCATCCCTGCCCGAGGAGCGTTTCGGCTCGAAATCACGTCCGCATATCGCCAAGGTGCGCATCGAGGGTACGATCCTCGAGGACGAAAAGCTGCTCGACCTGCTGAATGACGTCGGCGAGAGCGAAGCGGTGGAAGGCGTGATCCTGGCGATCGATTCGCCCGGCGGAACGACGGCAGGCGGCGAAGCGATCTACGATGCGGTGCGCAAGCTGGCGGAAGCAAAGCCGGTGACGGCTCAAATCGGGACGGTCGGCGCATCGGCCGCCTACATGATCGCTTCGGCCTCGGACCATATCGTCTCGCGCAAAACCTCGATCGTCGGCTCCATCGGCGTGATCATGCAGTACCCCAACGTGGCCGGAATGCTGGAAAAGCTCGGCATCGACATGGAGATGATCAAGTCGACGCCACTGAAGGGCGAGCCTTCGATGTTCAACGGGCCGGTACCCGGCGCGGAGGAGATGATGCGCGCCATGCTGCTCGACAGCTACGACTGGTTCAAGGACATCGTCGCCGAACGGCGAGGCTTTTCGCAGGCGGAAATCACGCGGTTGGCCGACGGCTCGGTGTTCAGCGGCCGACAGGCGCTCGAACGCAAGCTGATCGACGACCTTGGCGGCACAGAAACGGCAAGGGAATGGCTGACCGGCCAAGGTGTCGACGAAGACCTGGAAATCGTCGAATGGGAGAAAACGGAGCCGGCTACAGGCCTGTTCTGGGCCCGCGCGGCCGCCCAATGGCTGGGATTCAGCCTCGACGAAAAATCCCCGGTTGAGGCAATTCAGCAACGCCTGCTTCTTGACGGTCTTATATCTGTTTGGCACGTTGGCGGCTGAATGCCGGCATGTCCGACCGGACGCGGAGGGGCCGCCTTGATCAAATCCGAACTCGTTCAAATCATTGCCAACCGGAACCCGCATCTGTTCCAGCGGGACGTCGAAAACATCGTCAACGCGGTGTTCGACGAGATCACCGACAGCCTGGCGGACGGCAACCGCGTCGAGCTGCGCGGGTTCGGAGCCTTTTCGGTGAAGAACCGGCCCGCTCGCGAAGGACGCAATCCGCGCACCGGCGAAAAGGTATCCGTCGAGGAAAAATGGGTGCCCTTCTTCAAGACGGGCAAGGAATTGCGCGAACGGCTCAACAAGTAATCGCAGGCATGAAGGGCTTGACAGGCCCGGCTGTTTGCCGGAGTTGACAGATCATGATCCGGCGTTTGATTTCGATTTTCATCACCATTCCGCTGGCGATCGCGCTGATTGCGCTCGCCGTGGCCAATCGCGGCTCCGTTCCACTGCGTTTCGACGTGTTCAATCCGCAGAACCCGGCGCTGACTGTCAATGCGCCGATGTTCATCTGGCTTCTCGCGGCGGTGGCGATCGGCATATTGGCCGGCGGCATCGGCGCCTGGTTCGCCCAGGGCAAGCACCGCAAGATGGAACGCCGCTACAAGAAGGAAGCCGACAGCCTGCGCTTCGAGGTCGAAGACACAAAGCGCAAGACGGGCGCCGAAACCGAGACCGGCCGATCGCTGCTGCTGAGCCGCTGACAACGATCCCATGAAAACAATATCCGCCGACGACCTCGACCGGCTGTTCACCTATAGCCGGGTGATCGACGCGCTGGGCGAGGCATTCGCCACCGGCGTCAACGCGCCATTGCGCCACCATCACACGATCGAGCGGCCGAGCGGCGCGGACCAGACGCTGCTGCTGATGCCCGCCTGGAGCCGCGACGTCACAGAAGGCCATATCGGCGTGAAGATCGTGACGGTGACGCCGGACAATGGCGCGCTGTCGCTGCCGGCCGTGATCGGCTCCTACATCCTCATGGACGGAAAGACCGGCACGCCGCAGGCGCTGATCGACGGCACCAAACTGACGCATTGGCGCACAGCCTGCGCCTCTGCGCTGGCCGCTCGCTACCTGGCCCCGGCCGATCCGGAAACGCTGCTGGTTGTCGGCGCCGGCGAGCTTGCGCCCTTCCTCGCGCGAGCGCATGCCGATGTCCGCGACTACCGCCGCATCGTCGTCTGGAACCGTTCGCCCGCCAACGCGGAGAAGGTCGCCGCAGGACTGAAGGCGGCCGGTTTCGATGCCAGCGCGACGGACGATCTCGATGCCGCCGTGCAAACCGCCGACACGATCACCGCCGCGACTCTGTCGTCGGAGCCGCTTATCAAGGGCAAACTGGTCAAGCCCGGCACGCATATCGACCTCGTCGGCGCATTCACGCCGAAGATGCGGGAAAGCGATGACGATTGCATTCGCCGCGCCTCGATCTTCGTCGATACCTATGAAGGCGCGACCAAGGAAGGCGGCGACATCGTGATGCCGCTTGCAGCCGGGGTGATGAGCGAAAGCGATATCCGCGCCGATCTCGCCGAGATGACGACGGGCAAGCACAAGGGCCGGTCCTCGGACGAAGAGATCACGCTGTTCAAATCGACGGGAGCGGCGTTGGAAGACCTGGCGGCGGCGATTCTCGCCTACGAACTGGCGACGGCCTGACCGTCAGCCGATCCATTCTCCGATAAGGAATAGCAACACACAGAGGACAAGCCCCCAGAAGAAGACGATCGCCGCGTTTTCGCGATAGGGCTTTCCCATCGGGCCTCCTCTGCCATCCGGAACGGATTATCGAAGCCGGAGCGGCAATACGTCAAGCAAGGCGAAACGCCGCGTCTTGGTTTTCACAGGCGAATGTTTCATAGACTGCGCCAAACCACTCGCGAAAGCATCGATCTTGGCGAAGACCGACCCGAAACGAAAAAACAGGCCGAAGAACCGGCCGGCAAGCAGGCCCGGGCCCGACCACAAGGGTGGCGAAGCGCGCCAGAAAGGCTTCCGTCCGCGCCCGAAACACGCCCAGCCGGCCGAAAAAACGGAAGCCGCGGCGCCGCGGCCGCCGCGCCAGGCGCGCAGGGGTGCCGTGCCGCGCGGCGAAGCCCCGGTAATCCTGGAAACGGTGGCGGACGCCAACTATGCATTGCTCGACTGCGGCGACGGCGAGAAGCTCGAGCGCTACGGCCCCTACCGCATCATCCGTCCCGAAGCGCAGGCGATCTGGGCAAAGAAGCTGCCGGCGACCGAATGGGAAAAGGCGGACGCGGCCTTTACCGGAGACACGGACGAGGAAGGGTTGGGTCGCTGGCGTTTCCCGGGCAAACCGCTCGGCGAAACCTGGGAGATGGCCTTCGACGACATCGCCTATTTCGGCCGTTTCACCTCGTTCCGCCATGTCGGCGTGTTTCCCGAGCAGGCAGTCCACTGGCGCGACATGGCGGAGCGTATCCGCAAGGCCGACCGGCAGCTCAAGGTGCTCAACCTGTTCGGCTATACCGGCGTCGCATCGCTGGTCGCGGCGAAAGCCGGCGCGCATGTCACCCATGTCGACGCCTCGAAAAAGGCAATCACCTGGGCGAACGAGAACCAGGCGCTGGCAGGACTGCAGGACAGACCGATCCGCTGGATCTGCGAGGATGCGCTGAAATTCGTGCAGCGCGAGGCGCGGCGCGGCAATTCCTATGACATCATCCTGCTCGATCCGCCGGCCTACGGGCGCGGTCCGGCCGGCGAGGTCTGGCAGCTGTTCGACAATCTGGCGGAGATGCTGGACACCTGCCGGGACATCCTGTCGGACGATCCGGTGATGCTGACGCTGACGGCTTACGCAATCCGCGCTTCGTTCTTCGCGATGCATGAAATGATGCGGGACGTTTTCACCGGCTACGGCAAACCCGGTTTGATCCAGTCGGGCGAATTGATCATCCGCGAGGAAGCGGGCGACCGGGCGCTGTCGACTTCTCTCTACAGCCGCTGGATGGCGGGAGGCGCAAAATGAATTCGACGGTTCGCGCGCCAGGCCGGGTGAAGGAAATCACCAGCCTGACGAACCCGATCATCAAGGACATCCGGCTTCTCGAAAGGAAACGGCACCGGGACGAGACCGGGCTTTTTCTGGCCGAAGGCATGAAGCTGGTCATCGACGCCATCGAAAATGGCTGGACGATCCGCACGCTGATCTACGCCAAGGCCGGCAGGGGCCAGGAGAATGTCGAGAACCTAGCAGCCAAGTGCATCGCGCGGGGCGCCGATGTGCTGATCGTTTCCGAGAAGGTTCTCGGCGCGATCGCGCGGCGCGACAATCCGCAGATGGTGATCGGCGTGTTCGAGCAGCGCTGGCAGGCGCCGTCGGCGATCAGGCCCACCGGCAACGACGTATGGGTGGCGCTCGACCGGGTGCGCGATCCCGGCAATCTCGGAACGATTATCCGCACCGCCGACGCGGCCGGCGCAAAAGGCGTCATTCTCGTCGGACAGACAACGGATCCCTTCGCCATCGAAACCGTGCGCGCGACCATGGGCTCGGTTTTCGCAGTGCCGCTATCGCGAATGAGCGAATCCGATTTCATCGCCTTTGCCAAGACATGGCCGGGCATGGTCGCCGGAACGCATCTGAAGGGCGCGGTCGACTACCGCAAGCCGGATTATACCAAGGCCCCGGTACTCCTGCTGATGGGCAACGAACAGGCGGGCATGACCGACGAACTGGCGGAAGCCTGCACGACGCTGATCAAGATTCCGCAGGCGGGCCGCGCCGACTCGCTGAACCTTGCGATCGCTACCGGCGTCTGCCTGTTCGAAATCCGCCGCCACGCTCTCAATTTCGACGGAGAGACCGCATGAAGCGGCCCGCAACCGCAATCGGCGTGATCGCGCTGGTGGTCGCCATCGACCAGGCGATCAAGCTCTCCGTGGAACGGCTGATGGGCTATCAGCAGGTCATCGACATCCTTCCGTTCTTCGCACTTTTCCGTACCCACAACCAGGGCATCGCCTTTTCCATGCTGTGGGGACTGGGGCCTGCGGTCCTGATCGCGATCAGCCTCGGCGTTATCGCCTTCGTGCTGTGGTTGTGGCGGGCAAGCCCCGCGGAACGGGTAATCTCGCATTTCGGTTTCGCGCTCGTCATCGGCGGGGCGATCGGCAACCTGATAGACCGCGCCATGTTCGGCTACGTAATCGACTATTTCCTGTTTCATACGCCGATCTGGTCGTTTGCCGTGTTCAACCTCGCCGATGCGGCGATCACGGTCGGCGCAGGGCTTATCATGTTGGACGAATTTATCGTATGGCGGCGCGAACGCACGGTTGAAAAGGCCGACTGAGCGCTATTTTCTGGATGAAAACGGGAGAGAGACATGCCGGACAGCTTCAAGGCCATCATGGTCTCGCGCGACGAGGACAAAAAGCAGTCGGTCGACGTCGAGACATTGACCGTCGATGACCTGATGGAGGGCGACACGGTCGTCTCGGTGGAAGCCACCACGGTCAACTACAAGGACGGACTCGCAATCACCGGCAAATCGCCTGTGGTGCGCCACTGGCCGATGATTCCCGGCATCGACCTCGCCGGCACGGTGGAGTCCTCCACCCACCCCGACTGGAAGCCGGGAGACAAGGTGATCCTGAACGGCTGGGGCACCGGCGAAACCCATTACGGTGCCTATGCCGGAAAATCTCGCATCAAGGGAGACTGGCTGATCGCGCTGCCCGAAGGCATGTCGCCGACCACCGCGATGGCGGTCGGCACAGCCGGATATACCGCGATGCTGTGTGTGCTGGCGCTGGAGCGCCACGGCATCACTCCGGATCGCGGTCCAGTTGCCGTCAGCGGCGCGTCCGGGGGCGTCGGTTCGGTCGCCATCGCCGTGCTCGCCAAGCTCGGCTACCACGTCATTGCCTCGACGGGACGCAGTTCGGAAGCGGACTATCTGAAGGGGCTCGGCGCTGCAGAGATCATCGACCGGGCTGAACTTTCGGAGCCGGGCCGTCCGCTCGGCAAGGAGCGCTGGGCAGCGGCAATCGATTCTGTCGGCTCGCACACGCTCGCCAACCTGCTGGCGCAGACGCAGTATGGCGGAGCTGTCGCCGCCTGCGGGCTGGCTCAGGGGTTCGATCTGCCAACGACGGTGATGCCTTTTATCCTGCGCGGCGTGTCGTTGCTCGGCATCGACTCCGTCATGGCGCCGAAGCCGTTGCGCGAGGAAGCGTGGGCGCGAATTGCCACAGATCTCGATGCGGCGAAGCTGGCCAGCCTGTCGAAAACCATCGGATTCGACGATATTATCGAGTCCGCCCACGCCATTCTCGACGGCAAAATCCGCGGCAGGGTTGTCGTGGACATGGCGAAATGACCAATTCGGCACGGTTCGGTAGAGTTTTAGCGATCGGCTAAACATCGTTCTAACCGCGAAACGATAGAACGTTTTCATGGAATTGGATGAGAACGTTCATCTGTTGCACCGCGTTGGGGACGCATTCGCGCGCTGGATATCACCGGCAGCGCCGGCGGGCTTTAATGTCGCGCGCCCGGAAAACCTGGATATTCACGAAGTGCAGCGCGCCCGCGACGACGCGGAAAGGGCCAACCGCGCCAAGTCGCGGTTCCTGGCAATGACCAGCCATGAAATTCGCACACCGCTGAACGGTATCATCGGCATGGGCAAATTGCTGGCCGACACGGAACTGACGCCGGAACAGCAAAACTACGTCGACGCCATCACGGTTTCGAGCGAGGCGCTGCTGACACTGGTCAACGACCTGATGGAATTCGCACGTTTCGAATCGGGCGACCTGGAATTCCATCCCAAGCACACGGCAATCGCGCCGCTGGTCAGCGGAGTGGTGGAACTGATCTGCGGCCGCGCCTACGCAAAGGGCATAGACCTCGGCTACTACCTGGAACCCGGCATCCCCGAAGCCGCGGTGTTCGACCCCGGCCGGTTGCGTCAGGCGCTGATGAACATCATCGGCAACGCGGTGAAGTTCACCGAGGATGGCGGCGTCTCCGTCAATGTCGGTTACCGCGACGAGATGCTGGTGTTCGACATCCGCGATACCGGACCAGGCATCGCGGTACGCGACCAGCAACGCATCTTCGACGAATTCGAACAGGCCAGTATCGGCATCAACCGGCCATATGAGGGCATCGGCCTGGGCCTCGCCATTTCGAAGCGGATCATCGAGGCGGCTGGTGGCACCATCGAGGTGAACAGCCGTGTCGGCGAAGGCGCCTGCTTTACCATCAGCTACCCGGTAGCCGACGCCAAGCCGGCCGAAGCGCATGGCAATGCGCTTGCCGGACGTACGATCGCGATCTTGAGCCCGAACACGATCGAAGCGGAATTGCTGGCGCGTTCGCTGCGCGATACGGGCGCGACAGCGGAAATCTTCTCCGACCGCGACGCGGCCATAGCGGCCTGCAGGAACGAAGACCGCTACGCGACACTGATGGTCGACAACCGCATCGACGGCGGCGCCGCAGGCTTTCTCGATTTCGACGACTTCCCCGCCGAACTCATCGCCCTGATCGAGGCGGAGGACCGAGGCTCGACTGGCGCCCAGTTCAAGGAGACCGGGCATGCCTTTCTGACACGGCCGGTGCGCCCGAGCACGCTGATCCGTATCGTGTCCCACGCAAAGGACGGCATGTCGGTCGCGGCCAGCGCCATGGCGAGCACCATCGTGACACGACCCGGCATGTACATGAAATCCGGCCTCAACGTGCTCGTCGCCGAGGACAACCCGGTCAATGCGCTGCTGACCCTGCGCATGCTCGAGAAGCTCGGCCATCGCGTTCACCATGTCGAGAACGGCAAGGAGGCGGTCGAGGCCGTCCGCGCGGCGCATACGCAATTGGGCATGCCGTTCGACATTGTCCTGATGGATCTGCACATGCCGGTGCTCGACGGCGTCGACGCGATTTCGGCGGTTCGCCGCTTCGAGGACGAAGCCGACCTCAACCCGGTGCCGATCCTCGCACTGACAGCCGACGTCCTGCCGGAAACCCATGTCAACGTGCTCAATGCCGGCGCCGACGGCATCCTGACCAAGCCGCTCGAGCCCGACGATTTCATCTCCCAGATTGCCCGGCTGAACCAGAAAGCCGCTTGACGCTCCGCGCCTTCGTCATCCATTTGTCGTAAAGACTGTATAGCCACAGCGGCAATCGCCGGGGGACCGATTCGGCCGTACCGGCCCGGTTTCACGCCCTTCGCCTGGAAAAGGGTCAGAGGATGAACATCGCCAACCAGACAGTCCGCGCGGGCAGACATTCGGACACGGCGCCTTCGTCTTTGATGGACATTCACACAGCGGACAATGGCGCGCTGCTGGGCGAGATCGGCCCGCTGCAGGCACGCCTCGTCACCGATCCAGGGGAACTCGATGCGGCACAGCGCCTGCGCTACCGCATATTCACCGAGGAAATGGGCGCTTCCTTTTCGCAGGACGGCGCCGTCGCCGACCGCGACGAAGACTGTTTCGATGCGATCTGCGATCACCTCATCGTACTGGACACGACGCTGCCCGGCACTGCTCCCGACCAGATCGTCGGCACCTACCGGCTGCTGCGCGACGAAGTCGCGCAACGCGCCGGCGGTTTCTACTCGTCCTCCGAATACGGCATCGACACGCTGGTCGAGCGCCATCGCGGCAAGCGCTTCCTCGAACTCGGCCGCTCCTGCGTCAAGCCCGCCTACCGTTCCAAGCGCACCATCGAATTGTTGTGGCAGGGTATCTGGGCCTACTGCCTGCGCCACGAGATCGACGTGATGGTGGGTTGCGCATCGTTCCCGGGCGCGGTGGCCCAGTCCCATGCGCTTCCGCTGTCGTTCCTGCACCAGCACGCCCGCGCTACCAGCGAGTGGGCGGTCGATGCGGCGACGCACGACGCGGTGTCGATGGACATGATGCCGGAAGAGGCAATCGACATGAAGGCGGCGCTTTGCGCCATGCCGCCGCTGATCAAGGGCTATCTGCGGCTCGGCGCGAAATTCGCCGACACAGCAGTGATCGACCGTGCCTTCGGATCGACCGACGTGATGGTCATCCTGCCGGTCGCGACGATCAGCGAGCGCTATGTGCGCTATTACGGCGCCGATGCCGGACGCTTCGCCCCCGGCGCCAAGACGGCCTGATCACGCATTCGCATTGTAGGCGGCAATCGCCGCCATGTTGACGATATCGGCGTCCTTGGCGCCGAGCGAAACGATCTGCACCGGCTTGTTGAGACCAACCAGCAGCGGTCCGATCACCGTCGATCCACCCAGTTCCTGCAGCATCTTGGTGGCGATGGACGCGGAGTGGAAGGCCGGCATGATCAGGACGTTGGCCGGCTTGGACAGGCGGCAGAACGGATACTGGGCCATCAGTTCCGCGTTCAGGGCGACATCGGCAGCCATCTCGCCATCGTACTCGAAATCGACGCGGCGCTTGTCAAGAATGCGCACGGCATCGCGCACCTCGTTGGAGCGTTCGCCCGGCGGGTGGCCGAAGGTGGAATAGGCGAGCATGGCGACACGCGGCTCGTAGCCCATGCGCCGGGCCATGCCGGCGGCCTCCTCGGCGATGTCGGCCAGTTCCTCTGCACTCGGCATGTCGTGCACCGCAGTGTCGGCGACAAGCACTGTCCGGCCGCGGCAGAGCGCCAGCGACATGCCGATGACGCGGTGGCCGGGACGGGCGTCGATGACGCGGCGCACATCGGCGAGCGCGGTCGAATAGTTGCGGGTAACGCCGGTGACCATGCCGTCGGCATCACCGAGCGCGACCATGGTCGCGGCGAAGTGGTTGCGGTCGTTGTTGATCATGCGCTGGCAGTCGCGGAACAGGTATCCGTCCCGCTGCAGGCGCTCGTAGAGGAAATCGGAGTAGGTGCTGTTCTTGTGTGACAGGCGGGCGTTGATCACCTCGATGCCGGGGCGGTCAATGTCGGCGCCGGCCTCTTTCGCGGTGGCGCGGATCTGGTCCTCTCGGCCGAGCAGGATGGCGGTGCCAAGCTGCTGGTTCACATAGGAGACCGCGGCGCGGATCATCTGTTCTTCCTCACCCTCGGTGAAGACGATGCGCTGCGGATGACGGCGAACACGCTCGTAGATACGCTGCAATGTCGAGGCGATCGGGTCGCGACGCGCTGACAGCTGGTTGGCGTAGGCCTCGAAATCGCTGATCTCGCGGCGCGCGACGCCGGTCTTGATCGCCGCCTTGGCGACAGCGACGGGAATGGCGGAAATCAAACGCGGATCGAAAGGCACCGGAATGATGTAGCCGGGGCCGAATTTCGGACGGTTGCCGGCATAAGCCGCGGCGACGTCGTCCGGCACGTCCTCGCGGGCCAAGGCGGCGAGCGCATGGGCTGCGGCGGCCTTCATCTCCTCGTTGATTTCGGTGGCGCGCACATCGAGCGCGCCGCGGAAGATATAGGGGAAACCCAGCACATTGTTGACCTGGTTCGGATAGTCCGAACGGCCGGTCGCCATGATCGCGTCGGAACGGATCGCAGCGACCTCTTCCGGCGTGATTTCCGGATCGGGATTGGCCATGGCGAAGATGATCGGATTGTCGGCCATGGAACTGACCATGTCATCGGTCAGGGCGCCCTTGACGGAGAGGCCGAGGAAGACATCGGCGCCGTCGAGCGCATCGGCCAGCGTGCGCCTGTCCGTCTTCACCGCATGAGCCGATTTCCACTGGTTCAGGCCGGTGGCGCGGCCCTGGTAGATGACGCCCTTGGTGTCGCAGAGGATGACATTCTCGTGCGGCACGCCCATCGACTTGACGAGTTCTATGCAGGCAATCGCCGCCGCACCTGCACCGTTGCAGACGATCTTCGCCGTCTTCATGTCGCGACCGGTCAGGTGCAGCGCATTGATCAGGCCTGCGGCGGCGATGATGGCCGTGCCGTGCTGATCGTCATGGAAGACGGGAATGTCCATCTCCTCGCGCAGCCGCTGCTCGATGATGAAGCAGTCGGGCGCCTTGATGTCCTCCAGGTTGATGCCGCCGAAGGACGGTCCCAGCAGGCGCACGCAGTTGACGAATTCGTCGATGTCCCTGGTGTCGACTTCAAGATCGATGGAATCGACATCGGCGAAGCGCTTGAAAAGGACCGCCTTGCCCTCCATCACCGGCTTGGAGGCGAGGGCCCCGAGATCGCCGAGGCCGAGGATGGCAGTACCGTTGGAAATGACGGCGACCATGTTGCCGCGAGTGGTGTAGTCGAAGGCCTTGTCCGGATCCTCGGCGATCGCCTTGACCGGCACGGCGACGCCCGGCGAATAGGCAAGCGACAGGTCACGCTGCGTCGTCATCGGCTTCGTCGGGCTGATCTCCAGTTTGCCCGGCCGGCCGCGCGCGTGGAAATCCAGTGCTTCCTGCTCGATGACCCGCGGCGCCGCGGCGGGCTTTTCGCTGGCGGCTGATTTCGGGGATTTCGGCATGGGCGTTTCCGTCTTCGCTGTCATTATCCCAAACAAGATGGGGAGCTTGTCCTAAGGCTATTTCACCGACCTGTAAACGCGACTATGACTCGGGAAATCCCGGGCCAACGCACGATTCATGCTGACCAAGAACGCACAGGCCGCAGCGCCGACGCCGATGATGGCGCAATTTCTGGAGATCAAGGAGGCGAATCCTGGTTCGCTCCTGTTCTACCGGATGGGCGATTTCTACGAATTGTTCTTCGATGACGCCGAAATCGCCTCGCGGGCGCTCGGCATCACGCTGACCAAGCGCGGCAAGCATCTCGACGAGGACATTCCGATGTGCGGCGTACCGGTGCATGCCGCCGACGACTACCTGCAAAAGCTGATCGGCCAGGGTTTCCGGGTCGCGGTGTGCGAACAGCTGGAAGATCCGGCTGAAGCAAAGAAGCGCGGCTCCAAGTCTGTGGTGCGGCGCGATGTGACACGGCTGGTCACGCCCGGCACGATCACCGAGGAAAAGCTGCTCGATCCGGGCGAAAGCAGTTCCTTTCTTGCCGTCGGACGGACGAAATCGGGCGGCGGCGCGATGGCGCTCGCCTGGATCGACATCTCGACCGGCCTGTTCCGTATCGCGGCGACCGTGCCCGAAAGGCTGCTGTCGGACATTTTGCGCGTGGGGCCGCGCGAGATCACCGTTGCCGAAACGGTGTTCGAGGACGAGGGTCTGCGCCCGGTGTTCGATCACCTCGGTCTGGCCGTGACGCCGCTGCCTGCGAGTTTCTTCGACAGCGCCACGGCGGAGGAACGGCTGACGCGGTTCTACGGCGTCAAGACGCTGGACGGTTTCGGATCGTTTTCGCGGGCGGAAATGTCAGCCGCCGCGGGTGCCATCGCCTATGTAGAGCGCACGCAGATCTCCGAGCGACCCGTGCTGCAGCGGCCGGAACGGGAGGATGCCGGCTCGACATTGTTCATCGATCCGGCGACGCGGGCCAATCTCGAGATCGAGCGCACCCTGTCGGGATCGCGGCAGGGCAGCCTGCTGAAATCTGTCGACCGGACGGTCACCGGCGGAGGGGCGCGTTTGCTCGCCGAACGTTTGCGTTCGCCCCTGACCGATTGCTGTGCGATCAACGACCGGCTGGATGCTGTCTCCTTCTTCATGGCCGGCAACGAACGGCTGGCAAGCGATCTGCGCGACGTGCTGAAATCCTCGCCAGACATGCCGCGCGCCCTGTCGCGCCTGTCGCTCAACCGGGGCGGACCGCGCGACCTCGCCGCAATCCGCGAAGGGCTGGAAGCCGCAGATGCCGCGCGCGTGCTGCTCGACACCGCCGACCTGCCGGAGGAACTGGCGCAGGCGGCGGCATTCCTCGCCGATGCGCCGTGCGACGTGACGGAGAGCCTTGCCGCGGCACTTGCCGACGAGGTACCCCTGCTGAAGCGCGACGGTGGCTTTGTGCGAACAGGCTATCATGCCGAACTGGACGAGATGCGGGCGTTGCGCGACGAATCGCGCAAGGTGATCGCCGGGCTGCAAACGCACTATATCGACGAGACCGGCGTCAAGTCGCTGAAGATCAAGTACAACAATGTGCTGGGCTACTTCATCGAGGTGACGCAGCAAAACAGCGACGCGCTGACCGGCACCGACGAGGCAAAGGGCCGCTTCATCCACCGCCAGACGCTGGCCAACGCGATGCGCTTCACGACGACGGAACTTGCCGATCTGGAAAGCCGTATCGCAAACGCCGCAGACCGGGCGCTCGTGATCGAACTGGACGTCTTCGACAGGCTGCAGGCCGCCGTGATCGGGGCAGCGGACGCGATTCGCGACGCCGCGCATGCGCTCGCCGTCATCGACGTCTCGATCGGGCTGGCGCGGCTGGCGGAATCGGAAGGCTATTGCCGGCCCAGGGTGGATGACAGCCGCACCTTCGCCGTCGTAGCCGGGCGGCACCCGGTGGTCGAGCAGGCGCTGCGCCGGCAGGCGGCAAATCCGTTCGTCGCCAATGATTGCGACCTGTCACCGGAAAGCGACGGCGACCAAGGCGCGATCTGGCTGTTGACCGGGCCGAACATGGGCGGCAAATCGACCTTTCTGCGCCAGAACGCGCTGATCGCCATCCTCGCGCAAACGGGTTCCTTCGTGCCGGCGGGCAGCGCGCATATCGGCGTCGTAGACAGGCTGTTCAGCCGTGTCGGCGCGTCGGACGATCTGGCGCGCGGTCGCTCGACCTTCATGGTGGAGATGGTGGAAACAGCGGCGATCCTGAACCAGGCGGGCGACCGCTCGCTGGTGATCCTCGACGAGATCGGCCGCGGCACCTCGACCTTCGATGGCCTCTCCATCGCATGGGCGACGGTGGAGTACCTGCATGCGAAGAACAAGTGCCGTACGCTATTCGCCACCCATTTCCACGAACTGACGGCGCTCGCCGAGACGCTCGCCAATCTTCACAACGTCACCATGCGGGTGAAGGAATGGGAAGGCGAGGTAATTTTCCTGCACGAGGTCGCCAAGGGAGCGGCGGACCGTTCCTACGGGGTGCAGGTGGCCAAGCTTGCCGGCCTGCCGGAAAGCGTGGTCGGACGCGCGCGCGACGTGCTCGACCAGTTGGAGGCGCAGGGCCGCGATTCGAAAGCCTCGAAGCTGGTCGACGACCTGCCGCTGTTCTCCGCGGAAGTGAGGCGCGAGGCCGCTCCAGCGGCGAAGTCGAGCGAACTGGAGGAGGCCGTCGCCGGCCTGACGCCGGATGAAATGACGCCGCGCGAAGCCCTGGAGGCACTCTACCGGCTGAAAGGCCTGGTAACGAAACCGCAGTAAGGCCCATGTGACATTGCGATCGGGCTTCTATATGAGGCTCATCAGGAACCCATCATGCCGGCTGCCGATACCTTGATTTCCGCTGAATCCGACCGCGACGTGCTGCGCGCCGAACTGATCGCCATTGCCGACAGGCATGGCGGCGACGGCTCCGGGCATACGGTGCGCGCCGAGGTTCTCGCACACCTGAAAACCGTGCTTGCCAGCGACCGCGCGCGGGCCGAAACGCAGTTGTTCGAAGACGGCAGCGGCATCGCCTGCGCACAGCGCCTGTCCGACGACATGGACCGGTTGATCCGCGCGATCTACGACTTCGCGATGGAACGCGTGTTCCGGGTCAACAACCTGTCGCGGGGCGAGCGGCTGGCCCTGGTCGCGGTCGGCGGCTACGGGCGCGCGACGCTGGCGCCGGGGTCCGATATCGACCTGTTGTTCGTGCTGCCCTACAAACAGACACCGCTTGGCGAACAGCTGGCCGAATACATCCTCTACATGCTGTGGGATCTGGGACTGACGGTCGGCCATGCGACGCGTTCGATCGACGAATGCATGCGGCTTTCCAAGGCCGACACGACGATCTGCACCGCGATCCTGGACATGCGTTATCTGTACGGGGACAAGGAGCTCAACGCGGCGCTGGAGAAGCGATTCGACGAAGAGGTGGTGCAGAACACGGCGTCGAGCTTCATCCAGGCGAAGCTCGCCGAACGCGACGCCCGCCACAAGCGCATGGGCGAGACGCGCTATCTTGTCGAGCCGAATATCAAGGACGGCAAGGGCGGACTTCGCGACCTGCAGACCCTGTTCTGGATCGCCAAGTATTTCTACCGTGTCTCCGACCGGTCGGACCTCGTCAGGAAGGGCGTTCTTTCGCGCTCGGAATACAATCTCTTCGTCAAATGCGAAGACTTCCTGTGGGCCGTGCGCTGCCATCTGCACTTCCTTACCGGCAAGGCCGAAGAGCGGCTCGGTTTCGAAGTGCAGCGCAACCTTGCCGACCGGCTCGGCTACAAGAGCCATCCAGGGCTGAAGGATGTGGAGCGCTTCATGAAGCACTACTTCCTGATCGCCAAGGATGTCGGCGACCTGACGCGCATCATCTGCGCGGCGCTGGAGGAGGAAGAAGTCAAGCAGGCACCGGCCTTCAACCGGTTTCTGCAAACCCTACCATTCGCGCGGCGGACTCAGAAGATCCAGGGCACGCACGATTTCATAATCGAAAACAAGCGCATCAACGTGGCCAGCGAAGACGTCTTCGAAAAGGACCCGGTCAACATCATCCGCATGTTCTGGTTCGCCGATCGCGACGGGCTCGACTTCCATCCGGATGCGCTGCAACTGACCCGCCGCTCGCTCAAGCTGATCAACAAGGCGTTGCGCACCGATCCGCAGGCCAACCGGCTGTTCATGGACATCCTGACCTCGCGCAAGGACCCGGCGCTCAATCTGCGGCGCATGAACGAAGCGGGTGTGCTCGGCCGCTTCATCCCCGATTTCGGCAAGGTCGTGGCGATGATGCAGTTCAACATGTACCACCACTTCACGGTGGACGAGCACCTGATCCGCACGGTGGACGTCCTGTCGAAAATCGAACGCGGCATACTGCACGAGGACCATCCGCTCGCGGCCTCGCTGATGCCAGGCCTGGAGGATCATCGGCGCGTGCTCTACGTGGCGCTGTTCCTGCACGACATCGCCAAGGGCCGGCCGAAGGACCATTCCATCGCCGGTGCCGAAGTGGCGGAGAAGCTTTGCCCGCGGCTGGGTTTTACGGCTCAGGAAACCGAACTCGTGGCCTGGCTGATCCGCGATCACCTGACGATGAGCACGGTGGCACAGTCGCGCGACCTATCCGACCGCAAGACAGTGGAGGATTTCGTGGCGGCGACGCAGACGGTTCTGCGGCTGAAGCTGCTCGTGATCCTCACGGTCTGCGACATCCGCGCCGTTGGGCCGGGCGTGTGGAACGGCTGGAAAGGCCAGCTTCTGCGTACGCTTTATTCCGAGGCCGAACTGGCTATGACCGGCGGTTTCTCGGAGATCAACCGCAAGGAACGCGCCCAGATGGCGCGCGAGGAGCTTTCCGAGAAGCTTGCGCACTGGCCGCAACAGCAGCGTGACGACTACGTGCGGCGCCACTACGACAACTACCTGCTGACAGTCGATATCGAGGACCAGATCCGCCACGCCGAATTCATCCGCGAGGCGCTGGCCGGGGACAAGAAACTCGCAACCACCGTCAAGACCAACCAGTTCCAGGCGATCACTGAGATCACCGTGCTGGCACCGGACCATCCGCGTCTGCTTTCCATCATCGCAGCGGCCTGTTCCAGCGCAGGCGCCAAGATCGACGGTGCGCATGTGTTCACCACCAGCGACGGCTGGGCGCTCGACACGATCCTGATCAACCGCGAATTCGACGACGACGGCGACGAGTTCCGCCGGGCCAGACGGATCGGCAAGCTGATCGAGGACGTGTTGTCGGGCCGCGAATACATGCCGGACATGCTTGCGAACAAGATGAAGCCGCGGCGCAGCCTGCGGGCGTTTTCCATCGAGCCCACCGTGGCAATCAAGAACACGCTGTCGAACCGTTTCTCTGTCATCGAGGTGGAAGGGCTCGACCGGCCGGGCATCCTGTCGGAGATCACGGGCGCTTTGTCCGATCTCAGGCTCGACATCCATTCCGCGCATATCACCACCTTCGGCGAGAAGGTCGTCGACACCTTCTACGTTACCGACCTGACCGGCCACAAAATCACCGATCCAGGCCGGCAGAAGCGCATCCAGAAGGTGCTGGGAGACGTCTTGAAGGGGCGTGGCGATGAAAATCCGGTGGTGCAGGTGAGCGCGGGCCTCGCCAAAACAAAAAAGGCCGGCTGACGCATGAGTCTGTTCGGCAAGTTTCTCGGTGTCGGCGGCGCAACCTCGGCCAGCCGGGTCCTCGGTTTCGTGCGCGAGGCGATGATCGCCGCCGCGCTCGGCGCCGGGCCGGTGGCCGATGCCTTCTATGCCGCGCTGCGGTTTCCGAACCTGTTCCGCCGCCTGTTCGCCGAAGGCGCGTTCAACTCCGCCTTCGTGCCGATCTTCGCCAAGGAGGTCGAAGCCAATGGCGAGCACAGCGCGGCGCAGTTCGCCGGCGAGGTGTTCTCGGTGCTGGCGCTGGCGCTTGCCGTACTCACCGGGATCGCGCTCGTCTTCATGCCGTTCCTGGCGGCGACCGTCATTGCGCCGGCCTTTCAGGACACGCCGGACAAGTTCGACCTGACGGTCCTGCTGGCACGCATCATGTTTCCCTATCTGGCGGCTATGTCGCTGGTCGCCATGCTGTCGGGCGTGCTCAACTCGTTCCGCAAGTATTTCCTCGCCGCGCTCGCCCCGGTCCTCCTCAACATCGTGCTTATCGCCATCTTGTTCACGGCGCTGCGCACCGGCTGGGCCGACCGCAATGTCGGCGTGGCGCTCGCCATAGGCGTTGTCGTCGCCGGGCTGCTGCAACTCGGCCTGCTGGTATACGGCCTCGTCCGGCTGGGTTTCCGGTTCACGCCGAAAAAGCCGCGGCTGACACCGCAGGTCAGGAGGCTGCTCACGCTTGCCGCGCCGGCGGCGCTGACCGGAGGCATCGTTCAGATAAACCTCGTCATCGGCCAGATCATCGCCTCGCAGCAGGACGGTGCGATCGCTCTGCTCAACTACGCCGACCGCATCTACCAGCTGCCGCTCGGCGTGATCGGCATCGCCATCGGTGTCGTGCTGCTGCCGGAACTGGCGCGCGCGCTCGGCGCGGGCGAACAGAAAACGGCGCTGACGCTGCAAAACCGCAGCCTGGAATTCGGCCTTGGCCTGACCGTGCCGGCCGCCGTGGCTTTGGCGCTGACGCCCGTCCCGTTCATTGCCGTGATCTACGAACGCGGCGCTTTCCTGCCGGAAACAACGCAGGCGACCGCAGCGGCCCTCGCGGCCTTCGCCATCGGCCTGCCCTCCTTCGTGCTGATCAAGGTGCTGCAGCCGGCCTATTTCGCGCGCGAAGACATGAAGACGCCCATGTGGTTCTCGCTGGTGTCGCTGATCGTGAATGCCGGCGGCAGCATCGCCATGTTTCCCTTGCTCGGCCATGTCGGCATCGCCGCGGCGACGAGCCTTGCCGGCTGGGCCAATGCACTGCTGCTCGGCTGGACGCTTTGGCATCGCGGCCAGTTCCGCCCGTCGCCGGAGACGATCCGGCGCGCACTGATGGTCCTCGTCGCGGCGGCCGCCATGGGCGCGGTGCTTTTCGGCGCATGGACCTATCTGCAAGACGCCTTTTTCGCTTCAGGCATCCTGATCCGCGTCGGCATTGCCGTCCTGCTGATCTTCGTATCGATGATCGTCTATTTCGGATTGGCGCTTGCGACGGGCGGTATCGACCGGGCGATGCTGGGGCGTTCGCTGAAAAGGCGTGGTGGCGAAAGCCCGCCGTAAGACCCACTTGAAGGTTTGGCGGCGGGCTGTCATAAGCCGCGCGCAACCGATCCTCGCGTCCGGAGAAAACTCTGCGACGAGGCCCTCCACCAGCTTCGGGAACATGAGAATGAGCAGTTTCGAACCACTCGTCTTTTCGGGCGTACAGCCGACCGGCAATCTGACACTCGGCAACTATCTTGGCGCGATCAGGAAATTCGTCGCGTTGCAGGACACTCATGATTGCATCTATTGCGTCGTCGACCTGCACGCACTGACCGTCAATCCGTCGCCGAAAGAACTGATCGACGGCACCCGCTCCATCGCGGCGGCGTTTCTCGCCTCGGGCATCGATCCGGTGAAGCACATCGTCTTCAACCAGAGCCGCGTCTACCAGCATGCCGAGCTTGCATGGGTGTTCAATTGCGTGGCTCGCATGGGCTGGCTGAACCGGATGACCCAGTTCAAGGAGAAGGCAGGCAAGGACCGCGAGAATGCGTCGGTTGGCCTGTTTGCCTATCCGACACTGATGGCTTCCGACATTCTCGTTTATCGCGCGACGCATGTGCCGGTCGGCGACGACCAGAAGCAGCATCTCGAACTGACGCGTGATGTGGCGCAGAAATTCAACAACGACTATTCGGAACGGATCGGGGAACTCGGCATCGGCAAGCCGGTGCAGGTGGGCGAAGAGACGGTGAACGGCTATTTCCCGCTGACCGAACCGCTGATCGAAGGCCCGGCAACACGGATCATGAGCCTGCGCGACGGCACAAAGAAGATGTCGAAGTCTGACCCGTCCGACCTGTCGCGCATCAACCTGACCGACACGGCCGACGACATCGCCAAGAAGATCCGCAAGGCCAAGACCGATCCCGAGCCGCTGCCGGGCGATGCTGGCGGCTTCGAGGGCCGGCCGGAAGCCGAAAACCTGGTCAACATCTTTGCCGCTCTGGCCGAAACGAGCAATGACGCGGTGCTGAAAGATTTCGGCGGTCAGCAATTCTCCGCCTTCAAGCCGGCGCTGGCCGATCTGGCGGTGGAAAAGCTCAGCCCGATCGCCGACGAAATGCGCCGGCTGATGGCCGATCCGGGGCATATCGATTCGGTTCTCGCCGATGGCGGCGAACGCGCGTCGATCCGCGCCGAGAAAACCATGAAGGATGTGAAACGGATTGTCGGGCTCGTCTCCTGACCGCGTGAGCGGCCCCGCCGAGGCGCATCATACGCGCTTGAAGCGGCTACGGCGGCATGCCATTTATCGGCAATGGTAACCAAGCGACTGATCCACGAGGCCGGTCACCACCGCAAATTCCTGGCGGTGATCGACGACACGCCGGAATGCGAACGGGCCGTGCTCTATGCCGCGCGCCGCGCAGTCAAGACGAATGGCGGGGTGATCCTGCTCTTCGTCATCGAGCCGGGCGATTTCCAGCACTGGCTGGGGGTAGAACAGGTGATGCGCGCAGAGGCGATGGAGAACGCCGAGGCAACGCTGGCGAAGCATGCCGCCTTCGCGCGCGAGAAAGCGGGCATCGAGGTGGAAACGGTGGTCCGCGAGGGCGTCGGCGTGGAAGAAATCCACTCGCTGATCGAGGAAGACCAGGACATCGCCATCCTCGTGCTGGCAGCTGGCGCTGCGAAGGAAGGGCCGGGGCCGCTTGTCTCGTCCATTGCCGGGCGCAATGCCGCGTTTCCCATTCCGGTCACAGTGGTGCCCTACAATCTCAGCGACGAAGACATCGAAAGCCTGTCGTGAATCGCCGAAAAGGCGCACGCAACATGCTTGATATCCGCGTGCGAGCGTCCTAATTTAGAATTATTCCAAACAATTCGCCGGAGCGAGCCATGTTCATTCAGACCGAAGCGACGCCCAATCCCGCAACGCTGAAATTCCTGCCCGGCAAGGTCGTCCTCGATCGCGGCACAGCAGATTTCCGCGAGGCGGACGAAGCAGCCGCCCAGTCGCCGCTGGCCGGAAGCCTGTTTGCCGTCGACGGCGTCAGCGGCGTTTTCTTCGGTTACGACTTCATCACGATCACCAAGGACGACTCGACCGATTGGCCACATCTGAAGCCAGCGATCCTAGCCTCTATCATGGAACACTTCATGTCGGATGCGCCGGTGATGGCATCGCAGAGCGCGGCAGACGATGCGGCGTCGGGTGAGGAATTCTACGATGCCGATGACGAAAGCATCGTGGCGACGATCAAGGAACTCCTCGACACGCGGGTACGCCCCGCGGTCGCCCAGGACGGCGGCGACATCACCTTCCGGGGCTACAAGGGAGGCACTGTCTTCCTGCACATGAAGGGTGCGTGCGCCGGCTGCCCGTCGTCCACGGCAACGCTGAAGCACGGTATCCAGAACCTTCTGCGCCACTTCATCCCCGAAGTGCAGGGTGTCGAAGCCGTCTAGCTCCTGAATCCAGACAACAAAAAAGCCGGGCTCGAAACCCGGCTTTTTTCATTTCCGCGAACCCAGCCTACAGCACGATGACCTTCGCGCCCGGCTCGGCACGTTCGTAAAGGTCGACGATGTCCTGGTTCATCAGGCGAATGCAGCCCGACGAGACGTTGCCGCCGATCGACCACCATTCCGGCGTGCCGTGCAGGCGATAACCGGTGTCGCCACGCTTGTTGTAGAGATAGAGCGCGCGCGCACCGAGAGGATTGGTGAGACCCGGCTTCATGCCCCCGCGGTATTTCGCGAGTTCCGGCTGGCGCTGGATCATAGGTGCAGGCGGCGTCCATGTCGGCCATTCGCGCTTGAACGCGACACGGGCCGTGCCCGACCAGGTGAACCCCTCGCGACCGACGCCGATGCCGTAACGCACAGCCTTGCCGCCATCCAGCACGAAGTAGAGATGCTTGGCGCCGGTATCGACGATGATCGTACCGGGCTTTTCCCTGGTGTCGTAGCTGACGATCTGGCGCCGAAACTGCTTCTTGATCTTGCTGACCGGAATGGCCGGCAGGTTGTAGGCTCCGTCCGACTTGGCCGTGTAGGCGTTGAGCATCAGGCTCGAACCGCCCGTCGTGCTACAGCCTGCCAATGCAAGTACCGCCGCAGCGGCAATGAAAATGCGTAACCCCCGCATGGATTTCTCCCGTAATAGAACCGGCGACAATTTTCCCAGAATCACACCGGCTGCCCTTCACAAAACAGTCTTGCAAGACTGTCATCTAGGCCCCAATGATTGATTAACCATGAACATACTTCTGTGCCATCGGTCACAGGACGGTCAATCGTAAAACGATCCGGTTGTTTTCATTGCCGCGAATCGTGGCAAACTGGACACATGCCGATCATCGACCTGCATTCAAGAAATCCGCTCGAAGATGGCCGCCAATCCGCGCGCGCGCTCAGGATACGGCGCGGCGTGCAGATGCTTCTGAGCGAATTGGGCGCGGCGCATGTACCGGAACTGACGCTGGCGAGCGGCCGGCGCGCAGATATCATCGCGCTGTTTCGCGACGGCTCGATCTGGATCGTGGAAATCAAGTCCTCGATCGAGGACATGAAGGCCGACAGCAAATGGCCGGAGTATCGCGATTATTGCGACCGGCTGTTCTTCGCCACGCTGGAGGACGTGCCGGAAGCGATCTTTCCGAATGAATGCGGGTTCATCCGCGCCGACACGTACGGCGCCGCGCTGATGCGCGAGGCGCCGGAGCACAAGCTTGCCGGCGCACGGCGAAAGGCAGTCACGCTGCGCATCGCGCAGTCGGCCGCCCAACGGCTTTATACAGCCGAACTCTCGGGGATCGAACTACCCGAGTAAATCAACGCGGCGCGCGCTTTGCGAGAATGCGCTGCAATGTGCGGCGGTGCATGTTGAGCCGGCGCGCGGTTTCCGAGACGTTGCGGTCGCACGCCTCGAACACACGCTGAATGTGCTCCCAGCGCACCCGGTCGGCTGACATAGGGTTTTCCGGCGGCGGCGTCTTTTCGCCGGGCCCGGTCGTCAACGCGGCATAGATCTCGTCGGCATCGGCGGGCTTGGCGAGATAATCGACCGCGCCAAGCTTCACGGCCGTGACCGCGGTGGCGATGTTACCATAGCCGGTAAGAACTATGGCGCGGGAATCCGGACGGCGCGCACGGATCGCCTCGATGACATCGAGCCCGTTGCCGTCGCCGAGGCGCATGTCGACCACCGCATAGGCCGGCGGCGTCTTCTTCACCTCGGAAAGACCGTCGGAGATGGTTTCCGCCATGGCGACGGTGAAACCGCGGCTTTCCATCGCGCGGCCAAGCCGCTGGAGAAACATCCGATCGTCATCGACGATCAAGAGGGTCCGGTCGGGGCCGAGTTCGCTTTGCTCTTCCATTTCAGTCACCTGCGATTGTTCTTCCAATATAGGATTTTTCCCTAGGCCGCCAATTGCATCGCCTGACGCGGCCATTCCACCACCACGTCGGCACCCTTTCCCGCCGAAAATGCGTTGGAAAACCGCACACTGGCGCCGGATCGCTCCAAAAGGGTCTTGGCGATGAAAATGCCCAGTCCGAGCCCGCCGCCGCCATTGCGCGGCCGTTGCGACAAACGGGCGAGCGGCAGATCCGGCTCGCCGATTCGCTCCAGAACCTCCGGCGGGAAGCCCGGCCCATCATCGACAATGCGGATACGGACTTTGTCGGGCGTCCACGACAGTTCGATCTCCACTGCTTCCGCGGCAAAATCGACCGCGTTCTCGACCAGGTTGCCGAGACCGTAAAGAATCCCGGGATTGCGCCGGCAGACCGGCTCGCCGCCCTCGGTCTCGTCGACATGCGAGCCTATCCGGATACCGAACTCGCGATGCGGAGCGATGACCTCCTCGATCATGGTGCGCAACGCCAGGCGTGCCATGTGCTCTTCCTCGCCGGCGCCGAGCGTACTCAGCCTTCTCAGGATTTCGCGGCAGCGGTCGGCCTGGGTTCGCAGCAGCGCGATATCCTCGCGCAGACTTTCCGGATCGAATGGCTCGCGGCCCATCTCCTTGGCCACCAGCGAGATTGTCGCCAGCGGCGTACCGAGTTCGTGCGCGGCGGCGGCGGCAAGACCGTCAAGCGCCGACATGTGCTGCTCGCGCTGCAGGACAAGCTCCGTCGCGGCCAGCGCGTCGGAAAGACGACGCGCCTCCTCGGCGACCCGGTAGACGTAAAACGCGGTGAAGACGAGCATGGCGACAAGAGCAACCCACATGCCGGCAACGAAGACAAGCGGGATGTCCAGGGCAACATCCGGATACCAGGGCAGCGGCAGGTGAATGAGAACGAGCGCCGTGGCGAAAGCGAGCGTGACAGCGCCGAGCAAGGCGGTAAAGCGCGGCGGCAGCGTCGTCGCCGAGATAATTACCGGTACGACCAGCAGGATGCAGAACGGGTTCGTCAGGCCGCCGGTGAGTGCCAGAAGGCCGGCGAGTTGGGCGACATCGAAGACCAGCACGGCGAAGACGCCGGCAGGGGTGAGCCGCTTGTTGGCGGGATAAAACCATGTCAGGCCGAGATTGAGCAGCGCCGACAGGACAATGAGCACGACGCAGGCCATGATCGGCAGTTCGAACTGCAGCACCAGCGCAACGAAGGCGACGGCCGAAAGCTGGCCGAGCGTGGCCAGCCAGCGGATATTTGTCATCGTCGAGAGGCGCAAGCGGCGGGTGCCGAAGCCGGTCTCGGTGCCGAGATCGTATTCCATAAATCGTATATACGGTGCGCTTTTCGATTTTAAAACGACAACCGTCAATCAGTTGCGCGGTTTGGCGCGCCGGGTGGCTTCGGCATTTGCCGGATCTTCCGGCCAGGGATGCTTGGGGTAACGGCCGCGCAGATCTGCCCGCACGGCGGCCCACGAACCGGCCCAGAAGCCGGGCAGGTCCTGCGTGCGCTGAATGGGGCGATGCGCCGGTGACAGGAGTTCCAATGTCAACGGTACCGCGCCGCTGGCGATCGCCGGGTGCCGCTTCAGGCCAAACAGTTCCTGCACGCGGATGGCCACCACGGGCGCGGAGCCGTCGGCAGGATAGTCGAGCATGAACGTCGAGCCTGTCGGCGCCTCGAAACGGGACGGCGCGTCCTGCTCGATACTGCGTTGCAGCTCGACTGGCACGCGCAGCATCAGCGCATCGCGCAACACGCCTGGATTGAGACCGGAGAGGTTCACCGCTCCCTGAAGGAAAGGCGCGAGCCACTCCTCCATGCTGTCCAGCAGCGCCTCATCGTCCATTTCCGGCCAGGGCGCGCCAAGGCGGGCGTGCAGCCAGGAAAGCCTCGCGCGAAACTGCAAAACCTCTTTCGACCAGGGGAGAAGCTGGAGACCATGTGTCCGGACCGCTTCCAATAGCTCCCGCGTCGCCGCCTCGCCCGGCTCGACCTTCACCGGCACGCGCGACAGGACAACCCCGCCGAGGCGCTCGACGAGGCGGGCGGTCAGCGCTCCCTTCTCCTTGTCGAACTCGGCCTGCTCCGCCTTCTCGATCCGATCGCCGAGTGTTGTCCGAATCTCATCCTCACTGACAGCGGCGGCGGAGGTAATACGACCCTCTCGGACAATGCCGGTAACATCGGCCACCACGATGTATTTCTCGCCTGCGAGCCGTTCCGCCTCGTCCATTGCGACGCCGCGACCATTGGCCATGACGAAAGCGCCGTGACGCGCACCGCCGCGGGCTTTCGCCACCCGGTCGGGATAAGCGTCGAGCAGCATCGCGCCGGCGGAAACAACCTCGCCGCTCTCCGGCAATTTCATACCCCCCACCGTGCGTTTCGCCATGTCGCGCAGGCGCGCCAGTTGCGGGCCCTTGCCGTGCATGGCAGTCTCAAGGCGGTGTCCTATGTCGACGCCCGTACCGGCAGCGCCGCGCTCGGTCACCAGAAGGGCAAGCAGCATACGGCGAAAGGCGTCGTCGCGGTTCCTTGCTCCAACGACCATGGCGGCAAGGCGCGCCGGCAATGCCAAATCGCGCATCGCCCCACCCCTTTCCGTCAGCATTCCCTTGCCGTCGAGCGCGCCCAGCATAGTCAGCAGCGCGCGCGCCTCGTTCAGCGCCGGAGCGGGCGGAGAATCGAGAAAGCGCAGACCCGCCGGATCGGTAACGCCCCAGGCGAGGCTATCGAGCAACAGCGATGTCAAATCGGCATTGACGATCTCCGGCGGATCGAAGGCGGCAAGCGCCCGGGTCTGTTCCTCGCGCCACAGCCGGATGGCGATGCCCGGTTCGGTGCGCCCGGCACGGCCGGCACGCTGGGTGGCAGCGGCCTGTGAAACGCGGCCAGTTTCAAGCCGGGTCAGGCCGGAGCCCGGGTCGAAGACCGGGCGGCGGGCAAGACCGGAATCGATGACGACGCGAACGCCGTCGATGGTGATCGAGGTCTCGGCGATCGCCGTCGCCAGCACAACCTTGCGGGCGCCCGGTTCCGGCGGGCGGATGGCGCGATCCTGATCTGCGATATCCATCATGCCGTAGAGCGGTGCGAGGAAGACATTGTCCGGCAGGCGGGTTTCGAGCGTTTCGGCGACGCGCCGAATTTCTCCCTGCCCCGGCAGGAAGACGAGCAGGCTGCCCGCCTCCTCGGCAATCGCCTTGCGCACGACGCGAACCACCGCCTGTTCCACGCGCTCAGTGCCCGGCCGGTCCTCGTAGCGGATATCGACGGGATAGGCGCGGCCCTCGCTCTCGATCACCGGTGCGTCGCCGAGCAGGTTGGCCACGCGCGCACCGTCGAGCGTCGCCGACATGACGAGGATCCGCAAATCCTCGCGCAACCCCTCCTGCACGTCGAGCGTCAAAGCCAGGCCGAAATCGGCGTCGAGGCTGCGCTCGTGAAACTCGTCGAACAGAACCGCGCCGATGCCGGCCAGTTCCGGATCGGCGGTGATCATGCGCTGGAAGACGCCCTCGGTGACCACCTCTATGCGTGTTTTCGGGCCAACCTTCGTGTCGAGGCGCATTCGGTAGCCGACGGTCTCGCCGACTTTCTCGCCAAGCAGTTCGGCCATGCGGCGCGCGGCAGCGCGTGCCGCCAGCCGCCGCGGTTCCAACACAATGATCTTCCGGCCGTTCAGCCAGGGCTCATCGACGAGGACGAGCGGAACCAGAGTCGTCTTGCCGGCGCCGGGCGGCGCGACCAGAACGGCGTTCAGCTTGGCAGCAAGCGCGGTTTTCAATTCGCCGATGATCTCGACGACCGGCAATTCGGGCATCATCGTCAGCGCCATCGGGAACTCATCCGATCTCGATCAGTTCGCCGCCGGCGGCTTTCGCATCGGCCTCGTCATGAGTGACGAGGATGACCGGCAGGCGGGAGCGTTTCGCCCGTTCGAAGACGAGGCCGCGGATCTGGTCACGCAGTTGCATGTCGAGCTTGGAAAAAGGTTCGTCGAGCAGCAGGAAGTTGGGCTCGGCAAGCAGCACGCGGGCGAGCGCGACACGCGCCTTCTGGCCACCCGACAGCGTGTCGGGATCGCGGTCGTAAAAACCTTCCAACCCGACATCGGCGAGCGCGGCCTCGGCGCGGGCGCGGCGAGTTGATATTCCCGCGATCGTCTTCGGAATCGCGAAGACGAGATTGCCGCCGACCGACATGTGGGGAAACAGGAGCGGATCCTGGAACAGGATGCCTGCATGGCGTTCCTCGGCGGGCAGACCGGCGATATCGCGGCCGCCGCAAATTACCCGGCCCTCGCCGGTGAATACCGGATCGAGAAAGCCGCCGACATAGGCGAGCAAGGTCGATTTGCCTGAGCCGGACGGGCCCATCACCGTCAGCGTTTCGCCGGGACGTACATGACGGTCGACAGCGACCAGTTCGCGGCCGTAAAGGCGGATGCGAACGGCGTCAAGGCGCAGGCCGGCATTGGTAGCGTCGTGCACGAAAGACTCCGGGTGTCGTCAGGCGACCTTCATGGCGCGGCGATTGCGGAAAAGCAACGCCGGCACCAGCGCGGCAAGGGCGAAGCCGAGGAAGGGCAAGAGCATCTGCAGGAAGGCGTAGATGCCGATGACGCGGCGGTTGCCGCCGGCGCCGAGAGCGACAGCCTCGGTTGTGATCGTCACCAGCCGGCCGGCGCCGATCAGCACCGTCGGCAGATATTGACCGACCGAGACGGCGAAACCCACGGCACAGGCGACGACTATGGCGCGCGACAGCATCGGCAGCCGGATCGCGAACAACGTCGTCCAGCTACCCTTGCCCAGACCGGCGGCGATCGCCTCGTAACGCGTGTCGAAGGCGCGCCATGGCGCCGAAAGCGACAGGAACACGTAAGGCAGGACAAAGACCATATGGACGAGGACCAACGCCGCCCAGGTGGCACCGACGCCGCTATGGGTGAGGAACAGCTTCAGGCCGAAGACAAAACCCGCCTGCGGCACCAACAAGGGCAAATAGAGGAAGAACAGTTTCCATCGGTTTCCATCGCCGCCGCGCTGAGCGCTGGCGAGGCTGCCGATGACGATCAGGGCGGAAAGAAGCGTCGAAGCCAGGCCGACCGTAATCGTGGTGAAAAGCGGATCGGCAATGCGCGGCATGGTCCGCTTCCAACCGCGCAGGGAGAGCGAATCCGGCAGCACATCGGGGAACTGCCAGAGGCCGGAGACTGACCACAGCGCCAGCACGGCCAGCCCGCCAAAGACGATCAGCGCGGTCAGCGCGGTCAGGACCAATGCAGCCAGACGCAATGCGCGGTCGGCGCGGTAACGCCTGCCCTGCCCGCAGAAATGCATCATGGCCATGGCGCAGAACTTTTCGAGCGCCAGCCAGATCAGCAGCGCGGCCAGCGTGACGCCCAGTTGCAGCACCGCGCCGGCCGAGGCCATGAAACGCGACGACAGGTCAGGGTCATTCATCCACTCGACGAGGCGGACGGGAAGCGCCGCCGGCGTGGTGGGTCCAAGGATATAGGCGACGTCGACGGCGGACGTCGCAAAGGCGATCACCGCGAAAACCGCGAGGCGGATCTGGCGGTAGATGGCCGGCCATGTGGTAAACAGGAAACCAGCAATGCGGCCATAGCCCAGCGAGGCGGCAAGACGACTGGATGAGGAGAGCGGGACCTGCGGCAGGGCGGCGAGCGCCATCAGCAGGAGGAATGGCACTTCCTTGACGATCAACCCGGCCATGAAGGACAGACCCAGCGGATCGTTGACGATCAGCCAGTCGGGCGGGCGCGTCCAGCCCGTTGCCCAAGGCGAGACGAGGCGCGCGAGAAAGCCCGATGGCGCAATCATGAAGGCAAGGCCGAAGGCGGTTGCCGCATGGGGCACGGCAAGCAGTGGCGAAACGAGCGACTGGATGGCGCGAAATGTGCGCGTCTCCGACCAGCCGCCGATAAAGAGCGCAACGAGCAAGACCGAGATGGCGGCGGTTACGACGCCGGCGGCGAGCGCGATCAGGCTGGAGCGCAACAGGCCCGGCTGCGCGAGGACGACGCGAAACGGTTCGAGCGAAAGCGTGTCACCGCCAAGCGCCGGCAGATAGCCGAAAGCCGGCAGCAATGTGCCGACCAGCCCGCCGATGACCGGCAGCGCCAGCACGGCGATGGCTATGCCAGGCGCGAAGCGGAGCATGGGCGAGCGCGCCGAGGCGGCCGGATCAGTTGGCGACGCCGTAGCGCGCTGCCCACTCTTTCTCGATCATCGCCATCCACGAGGGATGCGGTTCGGGCAGCGCGGGCCCGAGTTCCTCGGGCCTGAGCGTGGCGATGCCGAGATCGAGCGCCTCGAAAGGGGCGCGATCCTCTCCGGAGAGCTTTTCGACTGCAAGTACGGTCGGATCGCCCCAGACGTTGGGATCCTGTTTGCGGGCCTGCGCTTCCGGCGAGAGCAGAAAGTTCGCGGTCACCAGCGCGCCGGCCTTGGCGGCAGCGTTGTAGGGAATTGCCACAAAGTGAGTGTTCGACAACGTGCCGCCGGAGAAGGTGAACGACCGCACCGTGCCGGGCAGCAGATCGTTGGCGATGGCGCTGGAGGCTTCCGCCGGGTTGAAGGCGAATGTGATGTCGAGTTCGCCATCGGCGAGCAACTGGCTCATCGAGGGATAATCCTTCGGAAAGGCCTTGGCCGAACGCCAGAGGTTCGGATGCAACTGGTCGAGATAATCGAAGAGCGGCTTCGTCAGGTCGGCGAATTCCCCGGCCATGACCGGTTGTAACAGCTTTGCCGGGTCGGCGACCTTTTCCGAAAGGATCTGTTTCAGGAAGGACGAGCCAATGAAATCCGGCGGCTGCGGATAGGAAAAGCGACCGGGATTGGCCTTGGCCCATTCGAGCAGTTCATCGGCGGAATCCGGCAGAGCGGCCGCTTCGGTGCGTGCGCTGTCATAGAAGAAGACGAGCTTGGCCATGCCCCAGGGCGATTCCATGCCGTCGGTCGGAATAGTGAAATCGGTCGTGATGGTCGGCTTGGTCTCGACATCGACATATTGCCAGTTCGGCAATTGCTCCGCCCAGCCGGGACCGTAGAGCAGGCCCTGCCGCTTCATCGAGGCAAAATTCTCGCCATTGATCCAGATGAGGTCGATGGCGCCGTTCTCGTCCTTGCCGGCGGCCTTCTCGGTGACGACGGCGGCAACAGCATTGGCGGTGTCGTCGAGCTTCACATGCACCAGCTTGACGCCATAGCGTTCACTCAGCTCATCGCCGGCCCAGCCGATAAAGGCGTTGATGTTTTCCGACCCGCCCCAGGCGTTCCAGTAAACAGTTTCGCCCCTGGCCTCCTCGAGAACGGCATCCCAGTCCGCCGGATCGGTATCGGCGGCGAGAGCCGGGGTTGCGGCCAGAAAAAGCGCTGCGAGCGCGGTCGGGATTCGTCTCATCGATTGCCCCTCGATATTGCCAATGATGGTGAGCGGAGACCATAGATGGGGTTGGCGCGGCGTCAATTGCGGCACATCTACACGCTTTGTCACATTCCGGTGAGGGGATGGCTCAATCGCAGGCGGTGATATCGATCTTCCGGACCATTTTTTCCGGTTGCGGGCGATCGAGATCAATGCACAGCAGGCCGTTCTTCAGTTCCGCGCCGAGTACGCGCATGCCATCAGCGAGTACAAAGGCCTTCTGGAACTGGCGCGCGGCAATGCCCCGATGGAGATATTCGCGTGGCTCGTCATCGGATTGGCGGCCGCGAATGACAAGTTGCGAATCCTCGGTGGCGATATCCAGATCGTCAATGGAAAAGCCGGCGACTGCGAGCGTGATGCGCAATAACTCCGTGCCATCCCGGACCACCCGTTCGATATTGTATGGCGGGTAGCCGTCGGCGTTCTTGGCGATACGTTCCAGCGATTTCTCGATGGTCTCGAAACCGAGCAGAAGCGGGCTGGAAAACGGCGGCACGCGCGACATGGCCATGTCCTTTCCTCAAAAGCGACACTTCCGGCGAACCCGTTATGGCATTCACCGGCGCTCCTGATATGGTTTGCCGAAAAGACGATTGCAAGCAAACGCATAGCAGAGGTTTCATGGCAGACCGCCGCGCCATCATCATCGACACCGACCCGGGCCAGGACGACGCGCTTGCCATACTGCTGGCGCTTGCCAGCCCGGAACTGGAAGTTCTCGGCTTCACCGCGGTCGCCGGCAACGTTCCGCTGGCGCTGACGGAAAAAAACGTGCGCAAGATCTGCGAGCTGGCCGGCAAGCCGGATACGAAGGTTTTTGCCGGCGCGGTGCGGCCGCTGGTGCGCGAGTTGGTGACGGCGGAATATGTCCACGGCAAGACCGGCCTCGACGGGCCGGACCTGCCTGAGCCGGCCATGCAGTTGCAAGACCAGCACGGCGTCGACTTCATCGTCGAGACCCTGCGCGGGCGGGGCGACGGCGAGGTGACGTTGTGCACATTGGGCCCGCTCACCAATGTCGCGCTGGCGCTAATCCGTGCGCCGGACATCGCGCCGAAGATCAACCGGATCGTGATGATGGGTGGCGGCTTCTTCGAGGGCGGCAACACGACGCCGGCGGCCGAGTTCAACATCTATGTCGATCCGCATGCCGCAAAGACCGTGTTCGCGTCCGGCATCCCGATCACGATGATCCCGCTCGATTGCACGCACAAGGCGCTGACCACGCATGAGCGCATCGCCGCGATGCGCAGTCACGACACGAAGGTGACGACGGCAGCGGCGGAACTGATCGATTTCTTCGAGCGCTTCGACGAGGACAAGTACGGCACCGACGGCGGGCCGCTGCACGATCCTTGCGTGATCGCCTGGCTGCTTCAGCCCGATCTGTTTTCGGGACGAGACTGCAATGTCGAGATCGAGACCGGCTCGGAACTGACAATGGGCATGACGGTTGTCGACTGGTGGGGGGTGACCAAACGGGAAAAGAACGCCCATGTGTTGCGCGACGTTGACGCCGACGGTTTCTTCACGCTGCTGACCGACAGAATCGCGACGCTCTAGACTTCGCTTCGCACCGGGATGGCGGGCTGGGCGCCACGTTTCAGGCAGGCTGCCGCGCCGGCTCGCACTGCAAGATCGAGCGCTTGCGGCCAAGCCATCCCTTCCGCCAGCGCCGCGGCGAGATAGCCGCAAAACGTATCGCCGGCGCCGACCGTGTCGACCGGTTCGATCTTCGGCGCGGCGGCACGATATTCGCCGTCCGGCGTCACCGCCATCGCTCCCGCCGCGCCAAGCGTGACGACCAGCGCCCGACCGGTCTTTTTCGCAAAGGCATCCATCCGGGCCGACAGGCCGGCTCCGGCGAGGTTCATGGCGGCCGCCAGAGCATGGAATTCCGTTTCGTTGGCGACGATGATGTCGGCCGTTCCGGCAAGGCGCGGTACGTCTTCGGTGTAGGGCGCGATATTGAGGATGGAGAGCGAGCCCGCCTCGCGCGCATGGGCCAGTGCGGCAGCGACTGTTTCGGCCGGGATCTCCATCTGGAGAAGCACGGCATCGCCCGAGCCGAACGGCGCGGCTGTCACATCGGCGGGTGTGATCTCGCCGTTCGCTCCGGCGACGACAGCAATGATGTTCTCGCCCTTCGCATCGTCGACCATGATCAGCGCCACGCCGGTGGAGACGGCTTCGATGCTTTTCACCCGGGAGAGATCGACGCCGTCTTCCTTCAACAGGGCCAGCGCCTCTCCGGCCTGCGAATCGGCGCCGACAGCGCCGACCATCGCTACTTGGGCACCCGCGCGGCGCGCGGCGAGCGCCTGGTTGGCGCCCTTGCCACCGGGAGCGGCGGCAAAGGACGGCCCGCGTACCGTTTCACCGGGTGCCGGCAAGCGCTCTACTCGGGCTATCAGGTCGAGATTGATCGAGCCGGGAACGACGATCACGGCAGGACTCCTCACATGGTTTGCCGGAAAGCCACGCCAGGAAATTCCGCGCGCGATTTCCGTTGCGGGCAAGGCCTGCGAATTTCAGCACAAATTCTTATCTGTTGCGCTGCAATGGCGTTGACTTGGCTCGCGCAGCGTCTTAAACGGTGCCGCCTACCCCGTGCCCAGATGGCGGAATTGGTAGACGCGCACGGTTCAGGTCCGTGTGCCGCAAGGCGTGGAGGTTCGAGTCCTCTTCTGGGCACCATTTTTCCCCACATTTGAGATGTGACCGCGCAGCCGCATCGGCGGCGCAAATCTCCTATTCCTTGACGTAGGGCTTGCCGTCGGCGGCCGGCGGGCGCGAGCGGCCGACGAAGCCGGCGACGACGATGATCGTCGCGATATATGGCGCCATGGCGAGAAACTCCGAGGGAATCGGCGTGCGCAACAAGGCCAGCTTCTGCTGCAGAGAATCCGCGAAACCGAAGACAAGCGCCGCAGACAGGGCGCCGACCGGATGCCATCGGCCAAAGATCATCGCAGCCAGTCCGATAAAGCCACGGCCGCCGGTCATGTTTTCGTCGAAACGGCCAACCGTGCCAAGGGTGAACCAGGCGCCGCCGAAGCCGGCGACCATTCCGGCCAGTGTCACATTGATATAGCGGGTGCGATAAACATTGATGCCGAGCGTATCTGCGGCGCGCGGATGCTCGCCAACGGAGCGCGCGCGCAGCCCATAGCGCGTGTAGAAAAGGTAATAGGTCGCGACGGCAACCAGCACCAGCGCGCCGTAGACGAAAAGGTTCTGGTTGAACAGCATCGGGCCGATCACCGGAATATCGCCGAGTAGAGGTATCTTGAAGGACCGGAAAACCGGTGCGTTGTTCAGGAAGCGATATTCGGCAAAGACCTGGCTGGAGACATAGGACGTCACTCCCAAGACGAAGAGGTTAATCACCACGCCGGCAATGATCTGGTCCATCCGGTAGGTAACGACGAGCGCGGCGAGGATGAAGCCGAACAGGCCGCCGATGGCGACGGCGAAAGCGAGCCCGCCCCAGCCGCCCAGCAGGGAGCCCATCAGTGCGCCAGTAAAGGCGCCAGCAAGCAGCATGCCCTCGATGGCGATGTTGACGACAGCGACGCGCTCCGACAGCACGCCGGCCAACCCGCCAAGCGCGATCGGCACGGCGCGCACCATAGTCGCCTGCAGCATGCCGGTGAGCGAAAAGGACTTGCCGGCTGTCGCCCACACCAGAAAGGCGGCGACGACGATCGCCAGGCCGACCGCAATCGAGATTGTGGTCCACTTCGTGCCGCCGCGCAGGAACTGGCGAACACCGAGGAAGGCCAGGACCGCCGCCGCGATATAGTTGAAGGGCGCGGCCGGAATTACGAGGTTCGGCAAAGCCCAAACATCGGTTCTGCGTGACAACCCGAAACTGGCCTCGCCGGCAGTGTCGAAGGCGAAGACGTAGCCAACGAGCAAGGCGAGGGCGAGCAGGATGAAGCCGGTGACACGGGCCTGCCTGGCCTTGCGCGTGTCCAGTTTCGGCGCGGGCGCGAGATCTGTCGTGGAAGCTGCCGTCATGGCCGATTACTCCTTGCGTCCCGTCGAGGGCTTCTGAAAGCCCCAGGGGAAGATCGCGCGCACGAGCAGCGGCGCGGCAATGAAGACGATGATGAGTGCCTGGATGATGCCGATCAGGTCGATCGACACGCCGGCGTCGACCTGCATCTGCCGGCCACCTGCCTCGAGCGCGCCGAACAGCAAGCCGGCGAACAACACGCCAATCGGATGCGAGCGGCCGAGCAGGGCGACAGAGATCGCGTCGAAGCCGATGCCGGACGAGAAGCCCGGCGTCGCACGGCCGAGGACACCCATGACCTGGTTGGCGCCGGCCAGCCCAGCCAGCGCGCCGGCGGTCGCCATGGCAGCGACGATGATCAGCGAGGCGCGCATGCCGGCATAGCGCGCGGCATCCGGATTTTCGCCGGAAGCGCGGAACTCGAACCCTGTCTTGGTGCGAAAGAGCAGCCACTGGACGAAAAACACGGCGATCAGCACGAGAATAATGCCGGCGTGTACGCGCAGGTTCGGGTCTATCCAGGCAAAGAGGCGCGGCAGTTCCGCGCTCGGCAACACCGATTTCGAGACCGGATCGGCGCGGCCCGGACGCTGCACCCAGTCGAGGCGCAGCATGAAATCGAGCAGGCGGTAGGAAATCAGATTCAGCATGATGGTGGAAATCACCTCATGCGCTCCTGTCGCCGCGCGCAGATAGCCGGCAATCGACGCGTAAGCCGCCCCGGCAAGCGAGCCGGCCAGAAGCGTCAGCGGCATGTGGATGATCCAGGGCAGCCCGGCAAAGGAAAAGCCGACGATCACCGCAGCAATGCCGCCGACAACGATCTGGCCTTCCGCCCCGATATTGAACAGGCCGGCGCGGAAACCGAGCGCCAGACCGAGGCCGGCAAGGATGAGGGGCGCAGCGGCGGTGAAGGTTTCGGACAGCGAGTTGAGCGATCCGACCGAGCCCTCAAGCAGGGCGACATAGGATTTGCCGATGGTCTCGATGTCGACAGCGGTCGCCAGCATGACGAGGGCGCCGACTATGAGCGCGACTATGACGGCGAAGATCGGCACGACGACGAGATCCTCGAATTCCGCACGGCCGGGCGCGGCACGCTGCAGCAGTTTCTCAGTCAGTGTCTGTTCGTTGGTGCTGTCGGTCATGCGTGCGCTCCCGCCATGGCAAGACCCACGGCATTCTTGTCGACCGGTCCCGCCGTCGCGTCGAATTCGGCGACGATCCGGCCTTTGAACATGACGAGGATGCGATCGGAGAGTGACAAGATCTCGTCGAGTTCGGAGGACACGATGATGACGCCATCGCCCTCGTCGCGGGAATCCATCAATCGGCTGTGAATATACTCGATCGAGCCGACATCGAGGCCGCGCGTCGGCTGCGAGGCGATGACCAGCTTGGTCTCGCGCTCGAGTTCGCGCGCCACGACCATCTTCTGCTGGTTGCCGCCGGACAGGTTACCGGCCTTGAGATAGACAGACGGCGTACGCACGTCGAAATCGACCGCATACTGGGCGGCCGTCTTCAGGACTTCCTGCCAGTCGATGTTCGGGCCATTGGAGAAACGGGCATCGTAGTAGGTATTGAGCACCATGTTCTCGTAAATGGTGAAATTCGAGATCATGCCGGACTTGTGCCGGTCTTCGGGGATGTGCGCCATGCCCATGCGGTGGCGCTCGCGCACGGAGGTATTGGTGATATCCCTGCCGAGGAAGCTGACATGGCCGCTGGCGACATGCTGCAGGCCGGTTAGCGCCTCGATCAGCGCCGATTGGCCATTGCCCTGGACGCCGGCGATGCCGACGACCTCGCCGCTCCTGACATGGAAACTGACATGATCGACGGCAATATCGTCGTTTTCGCGCAGCACGACGAGATCCCTTATGTCGAGCAGCTTTTCGCCGGGCTTGAACGGGCCTTTAGTGACATCGAAGGACACCGGGCGCCCAACCATCATCTCGGCAAGCTGGTTCTCGGTCAGCGACTTCGGATCGCCCTCGCCGGTGATCCGGCCGCCGCGCAGAACACTGATGCGGTCGGCGATCTCCAGGATCTCATGCAGCTTGTGGGTGATGAAGACGATCGCCTTGCCGGCGTCGCGCAACGATTTCACGATCTCGAAGAAGTCCTCGACTTCCTGCGGCGTCAGCACGGCGGTCGGCTCGTCGAGGATCAGCACTTCGGCGGAGCGGAACAGGACCTTGATGATCTCGACACGCTGCTGGATGCCGACCGGCAGATTTTCGATCAGCGCGTCCGGATCGACCTGGAGGCCGTATTTCTCGTTGATCTCGAGCACCTGCTTGCGTGCCGTCGCAAGGTCGAGATAGTCGACCATACGGGTCGGCTCGACGCCGAGGATGACGTTTTCCGCGACAGTGAAGACGGGCACCAGCATGAAATGCTGGTGAACCATGCCAATCCCGGCGGCGATGCCGTCTCCCGGACCATGGAAATCGACGGACTTGCCGTCGATCAGGATCTGGCCGTCATCGGGCGAATAAAGCCCTGAAAGAATGTTCATCATCGTGGACTTGCCGGCGCCGTTTTCGCCGAGCAGGCCCAGGACTTCGCCTGCGCGAATGGTGAGGTTTACGTTGTCATTGGCCGTGACCGGTCCGAAGCGCTTGGTTATTCCGCGAAGTTCAACTTCCACCGCGTCGCTCTCCCCACTCCAGCAGACAGAAACCCGCCGCCGCGGAGAGCCGCGGCGACGGGTCGGTTCATTCGGCCTTAGCCGCCGATCTTGATCGAACCGTCGATGACGCCGGCCTTGATCTCTTCAATCTCGGTTTTCAGTTCGGCCGGAACGGCGTCCTCGAAATCGTGGAACGGGGCAAGGCCCACACCTTCGTTTTCAAGCGTACCGACCGTTACACCGCCTTCGAAGGTATCGTCCATCGCAGATGCGATCACCGCCTGGACGGTGGCGTCCATGCGCTTGAGCACCGAGGTGAGATAGACATGCTTCTTCTCGGAGTCGGTCAGATACTGGTCGGCGTCGACGCCGATGATCTTCAGCTTGTCGGTGCCGAGTTCGTCGGCGAGCGCGGCAGAACCGAGGCCGACCGGGCCGGCAACCGGCATGACGATGTCGGCGCCTTCATCGTAAAGGTTCTGGGCGAAGGCGCGGCCGTCATCCAGGCTCTCGAAGTTGTTGGTGAAGAGGCCTTCCTTGGCTTCCGGATCCCATCCGAGCACTGACACGGACGTGCCCTTCTTCTCGTTGTAATAGTTCGCGCCGTGCACGAAGCCGTCCATGAAGACGGTCACCGGCGGAATGTTGATGCCGCCAAACGTGCCGATCACGCCGGTCTCGGACATTCCCGCAGCCAGATAGCCGGCGAGGAAGGCTGCCTGCTCGGTCGCGAAGACCTGACCAACCACGTTCGGAATCGCCGGATCGTACGCGAAGTCCACGATGGAGAACTTCTGGTCCGGATTAGCCTCGGCCGCCGTCTTCGTGGCATCGCCCATCAGGAAGCCGACGGTGATAATGACATCGCACGCGCCGCCGAGAAGCGAGTTCAGGTTGGCTTCGTAATCGGTCTCTGCCTGGCTTTCCAGGAAGCGGCCCTCGATGCCCTTGTCGGCCATCGCGTCCTCGACACCCTTCCAGGCGGTCTGGTTGAAACCGGCGTCATCGATACCGCCGGTGTCGGTTACCTGGCAGGCGGTGAAGGCGGATGCCATCGACACAGAGCCGAGCAAAAGCGCCGTGGAGACGACTGCGCCTCCCATAATCCTGCTGAAATTTGCCATTACTTTCTCCCTTGAAAAGACACTTACTCGAGACCGCCAGACACCGGGCCATTTGAGTGTGGTTTCTTCTCCACCGCAAGCCCTGTCGTCAGCCGGTCACCCAACTTTCGGCGCCGCAACTCCACGCCCGAAATGCGTATCCGCGTCAACGCCTTGCGCTATCTATGCATATCCTGACGAGGAATGGCAGGCCTTTTTCGCGGCTGCGGCATGCAGGACAACACCGCGCCATTGCGTCATGTCCCGGAGGACAATTCGATGATCTCGGTAGTCGTTTCTTCCTGGCGGGCCTGGTGAAATCGGCGCTGCAGATCCTGGGCGATATTCCGGACGTTGGAACGCGCCCTGGTCATCGCGTTCATGCGTGCATCGTTCTCGGCGGCAAAGCCCAGCATCAGCGCCTCACAGATCTCGGTGAAAACATACTCCTCGACGAGGCGGGCGATCAGCAAGTGCGGCTCGATGGTCGTCGCCGGCTCGATCACGGTGCGAATGCGCTCTATACGGGTAAAATCGAACGGCATCAGCCGGCGAACGATCAGCGCGCTGTCCGTCGTGTCCGGATCGGCATAGACAACACTCACACGGTGAACCTCGCCGCTGTTGAGACGGTCGAACAGCGCATCAACCAGCCTGCTGGCAAGCGATGGCACTTCGGCTGTATGGGCGACCATGTTGGCCGACCAGTCGGGCGCATGGCCTCGCTCGGCGAACTCCGTCACACAACGCTGACCGACCAGCATGTAGCGGTACGCCTCGTCCTCATCGGCATGGTCGAGGATACCGGATACGATTCTCTCGTTGTAAAGGCCGGAAAAGCCCTGTGCCGCCCCGACGACGATCTGCAGATGCGTAGCAGTTCCGCGGTTCTGTACCGGCACGAGTTCGCTGTCCGGCACCAGTGCCATCGCTTCGGACATGGCCCGTGCCACCGTTTCCTCATGCTCCCGGATCGCACGCAAGTGCTTGCGCGCCTCCTGCGCATGGCCGGCGGCCATCGCCCGCATTGCAACGATAACGCCCTCAATCTGGCCGATATTGCCGATGCGCTGCTTGATCTCGTCGAGATGCGCCATCAGCCTGACGCCTCCGGCGTGGCGGAGCGGCCGGCGCGCGCCATGGCCTGGCGAACGCAGTCGACAAGCGCATTGCGAATATTGTCGGTCAGCGCTTCGGGTTTGGCGCGGAAGGCTTCGAGCGACTTCTCGGCATCGATAACGGAGGGCAGGATTTCCTTGGCCATGTCGATGCGGTCGAGCGGTACATCGTCCAGCACACCAGCGTCGAGAGCGGCCAGCAGAGCCACCTGATCAGCGGCGCGCAAGGGCTGTAAGCGGCGCTGGGAGAGCAGTGCGCCAATGCGTTCGCCATGGGCGATGCGCTTCTTCAGCGTCTCGTCGCCGAAACCGCCGAAACGCGAGAACATGCGCAATTCGAGATATTGCGCGTAGTCGAGTCGAACCCGGCCGGCGACCGACTTCAAGGCGTCGGTCTGCGCCTTTCCGCCTACGCGACTGACCGACAGCCCCACATCGACAGCCGGACGCTGATTGGCGGCGAACAACTGGTTCGACAGCACGATCTGGCCGTCGGAAATGGAAATCAGATTGGTCGGGATATAGGCAGACAAATTGCCCGCCTCGATCTCTGCGATCGGCAGCGCTGTCAGGGAGCCGCCACCTTTTTCCTTCGACAGTTTCGCGGCCCGTTCGAGCAGGCGGGCATGGAGATAGAAGATATCCCCCGGATAGGCCTCACGGCCCGGCGGCTGGCGGGCGAGCAGCGCCAGTTCGCGGTGCGTGGCGGCGTGCTTGGTCAGATCGTCGAGCACGATCAGCGCATGACCGCCCTTGTCGCGGAAATGCTCAGCGATGGTCATGCCGGCAAACGGCGCCAGCCAGCGCAGACCGGGTTCCGCCGTCGCCGGCGCAACGACAAAAATGCAGCGGTCTGCAGCGCCCTTTTCGCGGATGGCGTCGATAGCGCGGCGCACTGCCGTCGCGCGCTGGCCGATCGCGACATAGACACAGACGATGTCGGTATCCTTCTGGTTGATGATCGTGTCGACGGCGATCGAGGTCTTGCCGGTGGCGCGCTCGCCGATGATCAGTTCGCGCTGACCGCGCCCGATGGCAAACAGCGCGTCGATGACAAGCAGACCGGTCTCGACCGGCTGGGTGACGAAATCGCGGTCGACGATCGCCGGAGCGGACTTTTCGACCGGCTCCCGAATGGCCGCCTCGATCGGACCGCCTTCATCGAGGGGGCGACCGAGCGGGTCAATGACGCGGCCGAGCAATCCTTCGCCGACCGGAACGTCGACCAGCGCATGAGTGCGGCGGACCTCCATGCCCGCCTCGACAGTGGTCGCGGTGTCGAGCATGGCCGCCTGCAGGCTGTCTTCCTCGAGACCGAGCACGAAGGCGCGGCTGCCGTCCTCGAAGGCAAGCAGTTCGCCGAAGCGCGCCGAAGCGAGACCCGATACATGCGCCAGCCCATCGGCGATCTGCGTGACGCGGCCGAGCGACTCGGCGCGGGCGCCGAGATTGACGTGACCGATGATGTCGATAAGGCCATCGAGCGCCGCGTCCTTCGGCGCCGGTTTTTTATCAGGCTTTTTCGTCGCCATTCAGCGCCTCCGCCATGCGCTCCAGATCAGCGGCGAGCGAGTTGCGGACCGCGCCGTGCCGGCTCCTCAGTTCCAGCCCGGCGATCAGCGATTCATCGACCTCGACCGGCAGGGGGCCGGCATGAGGCAGGGCCGGCGCGACCTTTCTGTTTACCGCCGCCTGCTCGGCCCTAGTCAGTTTGCGCGGCGCGACGAGGCGCAGGTTTTCGCCGTCGGCGAGGATTGCGGATTTCTCATTCTCATCAAGCGCGGCAAGCGCCGCGACGAGGCGTTCGGGATAGCCGTCGATGCGCGCGTCGCCCGGCAGGTCGGCCATTAGCCGACCGGCGATGGCGATGGAGAGTTTCGCAGCGCGACCGAGTTCCTCCGCTCGCTCCTCCTCCATGGCTTGCTTTGCCTCGGCTCTTGCCTTCCGGACGATGTCGGCGGCGTCCTTCTTCGCCTTGGCCAGCAGATCATTCTTCTGGGCCTCAGCTTCCTCGCGCGCCTTTTCCAGAAGTTCCACGCGCTCCGCGGCAACATGTTCGCGCTCCGCCCGGGCAGCTTCCTCCGCATCGCGCGCGGCCTGCTTGGCTTCTTCCGCCTCCTTCAGGGCGCGGTCGGTTTGCGCCTGGCGCTCGGCGATGATGCGCGCGACCGGCCTGAACAGGAAACGGCCGAGCAGCCACAGCAAAACGGCGATGTTGACGAGCTGAAAGGCAAAGGTCCACCAGTCGAACTGCATGGGAACGCGGCCTTACTGGGCGGTGTAAGGATTGGCGAAGAGCAGGAGCAGCGCGATCACCAGACAGTAGATCGCCATGGTCTCGATCATGGCGAGCCCGACGAAAAGCGTGCGCGACAGCGTTCCGGCGGCCTCCGGCTGACGGGCGATTGCATCCATGGCCGCGGCAACAGCGCGCCCCTCGGCAAGCGCCGGGCCGATGGCACCGAAAGAAACCGCCAGTGCGGCTGCCACGATGCTCACGATCTTGATCAATTCCATCAGTCGGTTTCCTTTCGTCGGTCGTTGCCGGCTTCACTGCCCTCTCCTTCGCCGACTGCTGCGGCGATGAAGACGGTGGCGAGGACGGCGAAAATGTAAGCCTGAACGGCGCCTGTCAGCAGGTCGAGCGCCATCAGCGGGATGGGGACGAGAAGGCCCGCGAGCGACAGCACGATGCCTACGACGAAAACCCCGCTCATCACATTGCCGAACAGGCGCACCATCAGCGAGAAGGTGCGCGTGATCTGCTCGACGAGATTCAGCGGGATCATCACCCAGGAGGGTTCGGCGAAGGTCTTTAGATAACCGAGCGGGCCCTGTGCGCGGATGCCGTGGAAAATCGTCGCGGCGAAAACCACGACCGCAAGCGCGGCATCGGTTTCCAGATGCGCCGTCGGCGGCTCGACGCCCGGCACCAGCGACGACCAGTTGGCCGCGAGGATGAACAGGAACAGCGTGCCGACCAGCACGCGGTAGGGCGCCGGATCGCGCCGCATGGTCGAACTGATCTGCGCGTCGACGGTCGAGACGATCAGCTCCAGCACGGTCTGGGCCGGGCCGCCCGCGATTCCCATGCGCCGGGTCAGTAACCAGCACACAAAGGCCAGCGCGGCGACGATCCCCCAGGTGGTGACGACCGTCACGGTGACGGGGACAGGGCCGAGGGAAAAGACCGTCTGGACGAGAAGCGGAGATTCGTTCACGTATCGGCCTCCACCTTCGCCAGCACACGGCGACGCGCCAGCAGGATGCCGGCAGCACCCGCCAGGAGCACCTGCGCTCCGAGCCGCGCAAACAAGTAAAGCAGAATACCGAGAAGGACGAGCCGGCCGACCTGCAGCAGCGCGGCGGTCCAGTCACCCTCGACGAAGCGGCGGGCGACCGACTGCAACGAGCGGAAATGCAGCAGCCCCGCACCGAAACCGACGGCGAGCCCGGCCAGCGCCAGGGCGAACCAAGCCGGGGAAAAGGCGACGATCTCGAAAAAGGGTGCCAGGCTCATTGCTCGTGCATCCAGCGAAAGGCGAGCCACAGGCCGAGCGCCGCGCCGAGCATGGTCAGAGCGGCCGAAAAGGTGATTCCGGTGCCGAGCAGCCGGTCCAGCCAGCCACCAAGGAAGACGGCGGCCAGAACCGGGATGACGATCATCCAGCCGAGAATGCCGATCTGGCCGAAGCGGCGGCCAAGCGAGGGTTCGGGATCCTTCACGATCATCCGGTCGCGATCGGCGGCCTCGCGGGCGGCTTCGCTCAGATGATTTTTTTGCGGGGTAACGTCGCTCATTGGAATATCTCGTCCAGTGCGGTGTCGACAGAGACGCCGTGATCCGAGGAAAGATGACGCATGATTTGCCGGATCGCCCGCGCATGCAAGCGGGCCTGGCTGACACGGGCGGAGCTGGCCGCCTGCGACGCGGCTTCGCGATGGGCGCGCACATCGGCCTGCAGTTCGGGCAGGTCGTTTCCGACAACGCCCTCGCGGCAAGCGATGCGGATGACCTTGCCGTCTTCGACGGTCATGACGCCGCCATAGAGCGCGCAAAAGCGCCAGCCGTCATTAGCTTCACGCCAGCGCACGACGCAGGACTTCAAGACGCTGAGCAGGTCGGTATGGCCAGGCAGAATCCCGAAATCGCCGCTGTCATCGGCGGCGCGAAACGAGACGACATCCTCTACCGAGACGACGACCTGCAGCGGCGTCGTGATGACGAGCGACATCGGCTGCCGGCTCATGCGGCCTCCTTTCCGGCGCGCAGCTTCTTTTCCTTGTCACGCGCCTCGTCGAGATTGCCGATCATGTAGAGCGAGCTTTCGTCCCAGTCGTCGCACTCGCCGTCGAGGATGGAGCGGCAGCCGGCGACGGTGTCGGCCACGGCGACGGAGCGGCCCTCGGCGCCGGTGAAGGCCGCGGCGGTGAAGAAGGGCTGGGTCAGAAAGCGCTGCAGGCGGCGCGCCCGGCCCACGGCACGGCGCTCCTCGGCGCCAAGTTCTTCGACGCCGAGCAGCGCGATGACGTCGCGCAGTTCGCGGTAATGCTCGATGATCTCGCGCACCTCTCCGGCGACAACGGCATGCTCCTTTCCGACGACCAGCGGATCGAGCAGGACGGAGGTCGTGGCAATCGGGTCGATCGCCGGATAGATGCCCTCCGCCGCGAGCTGGCGCGACAGCACGACCATGGAATCGACATGGCTGGCGATGGCGCCGACCGCCGGGTCGGTGAAGTCGTCGGCAGGCACATAGACGGCCTCGATGGCCGTGACCGAGGCGTTGCCGACGGAGGCGATGCGCTCCTGCAAATCGGCGACTTCGGTCTCCAGCGTCGGCTGGTATCCGACGCGAGACGGCATGCGGCCGAGCAAGCCGGAAACCTCGGACCCCGCCTGGATAAAACGGAAAACATTGTCCATCAGGAGAAGGACATTGCGTGCCTTCTCGTCGCGAAAATACTCGGCGATGGTCATCGCCGTCAGCGGCACCCGCCAGCGCGCACCGGGTGGTTCGTTCATCTGGCCATAGACCAGAACGGTCTGATCGAGGACGCCGGAGCCCTTCATCTCGTTCAGCATCTCGTGGCCCTCGCGGCAGCGCTCGCCGACGCCGGCAAAGACCGAGATGCCCTCGTACCCGGCCACCATGGCGTGGATCAGTTCCATCACCAGGACCGTCTTGCCGACACCGGCTCCACCGAACATGGCCGCCTTGCCGCCTTGGGCAAGCGGCGCAAGCAGGTCAATCACCTTGATACCGGTTTCGAAGATGTCAGTTGCCGCGCTCTGGCGCGAGATTGGCGGCGCTGCATGATGGATCGGCCGCATCGGCACGTCGGCCTGCAGCGGGGGCCCATTGTCAGCCGGTTCGCCCAGCATGTTGATCAGGCGGCCGAGCACCGCGTCGCCGACCGGTGTCACAACCGGGCCTCCCGTCGGCATGGCCGGCGCGCCTCGCCACAATCCCTGGGTCGGCTGCAGCGCGATTGCGCGAACGCGATTTTCGCTCAGGTGCGCCTGGGTTTCGGCAAGGATCGCGGTCTCGCCAGTGTCGATGCGGATCGCCTCGTGGATCTCCGGCAGACCGCCTTCGATGGCGATGTCCAGCACGGGGCCGCGCACTGCGATCACGTGGCCCTTGCGCTGCGGCGTCTCATTCGCCCGTTTAGCCATACGCCGAATCCGTTTTCGCTGCCATGACCATAATGCCCATAGACATATGGTAGTGCGTTTTTCCGCGCGCCTCCACAATGACCTTTGTCAATCGAGCGTGCGGCGGAACCGGAACAGCGCAAGGCCGGCATAGGCGACGACAAACAGAATGAGCGCGCCGAAATGGCCGGCGACGGTATCGAACTGGGCACCCTTCAGCATGATCGCGCGCACCAGCCGCAGGAAATGCGTCAACGGCAGGATCTCGCCGATCCATTGCGCCCAGACCGGCATGCCACGGAAGGGGAAGATGAAGCCGGAAAGGAGAATCGACGGCAGGAAGAAGAAGAATGCCAGTTGCATGGCCTGCATCTGGGTGCGCGCCATGGTGGAGATCGTGTAGCCGAGCAGAACCAGCGCCAGCACATAGATCAGAACGCCGACCAGCAGAAGGCCGAGATGGCCGACGAAGGGCACGGAGAACAGGACCTTGGCGGCAACGAGAATGACGACGACCTGCACCGCGCCGACGACGAGATAGGGCAGTATCTTGCCCAGCATGATCTCGAAGGGTGTCGCCGGCAGCGACAACAGGTTTTCCATCGTGCCGCGTTCCAGTTCACGGGTCAGCGCCATCGAGGTCATCATCACCATGGTCATCTGCAGGATGACGCCAAGCAGACCGGGCACGACATTGTACTGGGTGATGCCCTCCGGATTGTAGCGCTTATGCACAATGACCTGGAGCTGGCCGTCCAGCGCAGCAGCGGCCTCCGCTGCCGCCGGCTGCTCGCGCAGCAGCGCCTGCGCCGCCACGGTGCCGAGCGTCGAAACCGCGCCAGAGGCAACAGACGGATCGGTCGCGTCAGCCTCTATGAGGATTTGCGGATGATCGTTTCGCTGCACGCGACGCGCAAAGTCAGAGGGGATGGTGACGACGAAGGAGACCTCGCCTTTTTCGAACAGGCGTTCCGCCTCCTCGGCGGTGTCGACAACATGGCTGAAATGATAGTAGCCGGTCATCTCCAGCGCGGTGACCATGGCGCGGGTGTAGTGATCCTGGCTGGTCGTCACCAGCGCAGTCGGCAGGTGTTTGGGATCGTTGTTGATCGCATAACCGAACAACACCAGCAGGACGAGCGGGATGCCGAGCATCATTGCGAAGGTGATGCGGTCGCGGCGCATCTGGATCGATTCCTTGTCGAGCAGGGCGCCGAGACGGCGGAAGGAGAAACCGAGGATCATGGCCGCGCCTCTCCCTCCGGACCATCCATGAGCTGGATGAACACATCTTCGAGGCTGGTGGTGCCCGGACGCACGGTGACGCCGTCACGAACAACCCGCCCGACCGTCTTGCGCAACATCTCGGGATCGCGGCCGACTACGTGCAGCGTGGTGCCGAAAGGGGCGACCTGATCAACGCCCGGCGCGTCGATGAGGCGTTGCATGACCTCCGCCATGCCCGGCCCCTCGACGACATAGGTCGTCAGGCCGGCCTCCTCGACCACCTGATCGACAGTCCCGCTCGCCAGTACCTTGCCATGCGAGATGTAGTTGATGCGGTGGCAGCGCTCGGCCTCGTCCATGTAATGAGTGGAAACAAGCACGGTCATGCCGCCAGCGGCGCGTTCGTGGATCTCGTCCCAGAATTCGCGCCGCGCCTTCGGATCGACGCCGGCCGTCGGTTCGTCGAGCATCAGCAGTTTCGGCTTGTGCATGACGCAGGCGGCGAGCGCCAGACGCTGTTTCCAACCGCCGGACAACTGGCCCGCGAGTTGGCGGCGGCGCCTTGTCAGGCCGAGATCCTCCAGCGTGTCGCGGACATAGTCGCGGACCGGCTGGAGCTCGTAGAGCCGGGCCACGAAATTGAGATTCTCCTCGATCGACAAGTCTTCGTAAAAGGAAAATCGCTGCGTCATATAGCCGACTTCGCGGCGGATGCGCCGGCTCTCCCGGCGCACGTCGAAGCCGAGCACCGTGCCCTCGCCCTCATCGGGTGTCAGCAGACCGCACATCATGCGGATGGTCGTCGTCTTGCCCGAGCCGTTGGGGCCGAGAAAGCCCGCGATCTCGCCCTCAGCGACTTGCATGGAAACACGATCGACGACGGCGCGGCCGGAATAACGCTTGACCATGCCGCGGACATCGATGACGGCCACTAGTCCGTCTCCGGGCGAAACGCGTCGACGATCTGACCGGGCTTCAGCGCGCGCGCGGTTTCGTCGGGCAGCGCCTCGACGAGGTAGACGAGCTTCTGGCGGTTATCGAGCGAGTAGATCACCGGCGGCGTGAATTCCGGCTCATCGGCGATGTAATAGATGGTCGCGTGCATGTCCGGTGCGCAACCGTCGCAGCGCACCGACAGCTTCGTGCCGATGGCGATGCCGGCCAGCACCGGCTCCGGAACATATAGGCGCAGCTTGGTCGCCCCATCGGGCAGGACCGACACAATCGGCGCTTGCGCACCTGCGGTCTCGCCGGCATTGCGGATGACATCGAAGACATGGCCGGTAACCGGCGATTCCACCGTGCGCTTGCCGAGCCGCCATTCGGCATTGTCCAGCACGGCCTGCGCCTGATCGACGGCGGCTTCGGCGGCGGCGATGGTGTCGGTGCGTGCCGGCAATCGCGCGACGGTGAGATTGGCTTCCAGTTCGGCCACCTTGGCATTCGCGAGTTCGAGGCTCGTCTCGGCTGTGTCGAAATTTGCCTGCGATGTAATGCCCTGCTCAAGCAGATCGCGCTGACGGTCAAGCACGCGTTGCGCCTCGGAAGCCTGGGCTCGGGCGGAATTGAGGGAGGCGCGGATCGCTGCGATTTCCTCCGGCCGCTTGCCAAGCTTGAGGTCGGAGACCTGGCTCTCCGCCTGGGCGAGCGCGGCTCGGGCCTGGGCAACAGCAATCTCGGCATCGCGTTGTTCGAGCCGCGCAAGGACCTGACCCGTCTGGACCGGATCGCCGCGTTCGACTTCCACGGTTTCGATCTGGGCCGACTCGATGGGTGTGATCAATACATACTCGCCCTCGACATAACCGACGGCGATGCCGGGTTGCGGTTCACAGGCGCTAAACAGGCCGGCCAGAACCGGCAGTACGCAGATCAGTTCCATCATTGCGAATCGTCCTCGCCGGAGTGCATGCATGCGTTGCGCAACGCAATCTAACCGATTTTCAAACCAGAGCGCCAGCATTTAATGTACGGTGGTTCATTAAAATTCGTTCCGACCCGTTCCGCCTTGGCGCGCGACGATGCGACTTGGCTGCCGGCCCCGAAGAAGACTAGGATCAGGTCATGAACGCCAACCAGACCGAACGTCGGCGATGAATGTCGAACCGGAAACACCGGGCCGGCCGGGCATCGATCCAACGTGGTCATCAAGCGCGAAGGACGCGGTGGCGACCGCACTCGGCACCAGCCGGTTGTGGGCGACTTTCGGGCATGGCATCGTCAACGAGGTCTACTGGCCCTCGACAGGGCATCCGCAAATCCGCGATCTGGGCTTTATCGTCGCCGGCCCGACGGGCTGGACGGAGCTCAAGCGCGCCAACCGCTATTCGATCGAAACGCCGCATGCCTGCGTGCCGCTGCCGGCAATCGTGCATCGGGGCGAGGATTTCCGCCTCGAACTGGAGTTTCTCGTCCACCCCCTACGCGATGCGCTGATGATCAAGTACCGCCTGACCGGCAACGGCATGCGGCTCTATCCATTGATCGCGCCACATCTTTCCGGCGCGCGCGAAAACGACGCCTATGCCGGCGAGGACCTGTTGGCCAGCCGCAACGGGGTTGCGCTTTGCCTGCAGTCCGATGGCGGCTTTTCGCGGACCAGCGCCGGCTATGCCGGTTTCTCCGATGGCTGGCAGGACTTCGCGCGCAACAGGGCGATGAGCTGGACCTATCCCAGGGCAGAAGCCGGCAATGTCGCGCTGATGGGCGAACTGGCGGAAAACGAAGGCGTGATGGCGCTCGCCTTCGCCGAGACGCAAGAAGGTGCGCGCACGCTGGCTCGTTCCGGCCTTGCCGACGACTACGAGGAAACGCGGCGGCTGTTTGTCAGCCAGTGGGAAGACTGGAGCCGCACCCTGACACCGCCTGCCGCGCCGGAGGACATGCGCAGCGAGGCCGAACTGTCGGCGACCGTCATCAAGGTACATGAGGACCGGACCTATGCCGGCGCGATCGTCGCCAGCCTCAGCGCGCCGTGGGGCAACAGCCATGATGATCCCGGCGGCTACCACCTGGTGTGGACGCGCGACACGGTGGAAGCCGCAATCGCGATGATGACGATCGGCCAGACCGAGGATGCAAGGCGGACGCTCGCCTATCTGATCGGCACGCAGGCCGCCGACGGCAGCTGGCCGCAGAATTTTTTTCCCGACGGGCGCGGCTACTGGAGCGGGCGGCAGCTCGACGAGGTGGCGCTGCCTATCCTGCTGGCGGCAAAGCTCGACAGCACTGGCGAGGCGCAGGACGCGGCATTGGAGATGATCCGCAGTGCGGCCGGTTTCATCGCCCGCAACGGTCCAATAAGCCCGCAGGACCGCTGGGAGGAAAATGCAGGGGCAAGCCCCTACACCCTTGCCGTCTCGATTTCGGCGCTTGTTGCCGCAGCGGAAGCCTTCGGCGAGGTTGAACACGATTACCTGCTCTCGCTTGCCGATAGCTGGAACGACTGCATCGAGGAATGGACCTATGCCGAGGGCGGCCCTTATTGCGCGGCGCATGGCGTCGACGGCTACTATGTCCGCCTCGCGCCGCCGGAAAATGAAGGCGGACTGCATGGCGCGATTAGCGTGCGCAACCGGGCGCACGGAGACATCAGCGCTGACGGCCTTGTCGGCCTCGAATTCCTCTACCTAGTACGCACGGGATTGCGCCGCGCCGACGACGAGCGGATCCAAAACACGGTCAAGGTGATCGACGCCATGCTGCGGACCGAGACTCCGAGCGGGCCCGCCTATTACCGCTACAATGGCGACAGCTATGGGGAGCATGACGACGGTTCGCCCTTCGACGGCACCGGTACGGGACGGCCATGGCCACTGCTCGCCGGTGAGCGCGGCCACTACGCTGTTTTGGCAGGCCAGGACGCGCTGCCCTACCTGGAAGCGATGCTGCACATGACCGGTCCAGGCGGGATGATGCCGGAACAGGTCTGGGACGGCGCGCCCATTCCGGAACTCGGGCTGGAACCCGGCAAGCCCGCCGGCAGCGCCATGCCGCTGGTCTGGGCGCACGGGGAGTTCCTAAAGCTGCTCGTGACACGGGCCAGCGGCCGGCCGGCAGAACTGCTCGACGTGGTCGAAGCGCGTTATGGCGGAGCATGGAAAGGCGCGGCGCGCCTGCACTGGCGCGCGACGAGCCCGTTCCGCAGCCTGCCGGCGGGCCGGGCGCTGCTGATCGAGGCGACCGAACCCTTTGTGTTGCATTCGAGCTATGACGACTGGAAAATCCCTGCGGACCGGCGGTCGGAACCGACGTGTTTCGGGTTCCACGGCGTCGAATTCACCGCTGGCCAGCTGGAAGGCGAGCGCGACCTGAAATTCACCTTCTATTTTCCGGAACGCGATACCTGGCGCGGCGTGGATTTCGAAATTTCGATCGGCAAACCCGCCTGACGATCAGGGCGTAAACTCCGACGCGGCTTTTTCCGCGCCGACATCAAGCAAGCGATTGAGCGCCTCGATCAAACCGGCCTGCATGACGACATCGCCCGCAAGGTTTTCCGGGAAAACCTCCTTGAGCGAAAGAAAGCCCGCCACGATCTCCGGGGCGGTGTCATTGTCATCCCAGACAGCTTTCAGCCGTGCGGCCATCGGATCGCGCACGTCGATCGGCCGGCCGGCCTCCCCGGTGCCGGCGACGTAGCGCAACCAGGCTGCTATCGCGAGGAACAGGCCTTTCGGCTTGCGGCCCGCGGCAATGTTCTCGGCAATGGAGCCGAGCAGGCGCTGCGGCAGTTTCAGCGAGCCGTCCATGGCGATCTGCCATGTGCGGTGGCGGATACCCGGATTGGCGTAGCGCGCCATCAACGCATCGGCATAGTCCGCAAGGTCGACGCCGGGCGGCGGCGTCAAAACCGGGATGATCTCGTTTTCCCAGAGATGGCGAATGAAGCCTGCCAGCGCCGGGCGCGCGACCGCTTCCGACACGGTTTCCGCGCCGGCGAGATATCCGAGATAGGCGATCGCCGAATGGGTGCCATTAAGGCAGCGCAGCTTCATGTGCTCATAGGGGCGGACATCCTCGACCAATTCGACACCGACGGCGGCGAGATCGGGTTTGTCGTTACCGACGAAACGGTCCTCGATAACCCATTGGCGGTATGGTTCATGCATCACCGGCGCGGCGTCGTAGACGCCGGTGCGCTGTGCCAGGCGTTCGATATCGGCGTCTGTCGTCGCCGGTACGATCCGGTCGACCATGGTGCAGGGAAAGGCGCATTCTGCCTCGATCCAGCGCGCTAGGGCTTCATCCATGATTGACGCCAGATCCAGCACGATGCCGCGCAACATGTGCCCGTTTTCAGGCAGGTTATCGCAGCAGAGAACTGTGAAGGGCGGAATACCCGCGTTGCGGCGGCGGTCGAGCGCGCGGCACAGAAAGCCCGGGGCCGAGACCGGCCGCGCGGGATCGGCGAGATCGGCGGCGATGTCGGGATGGGAAAAGTCGAGCTTGCCGGTCGACGGCGCATGGCAGTAACCCTTTTCGGTCACCGTCAGCGAGATGATTTTCACCCCCGGATCCGCCATGGCGGCGAGCACGGCATCCGGGTCTTCCGGCGCAACCAGCATGGTCTGCACGGCAGTGCCGATGCGTAACGTCTCGCCGCCGGGGCCAAGTTCGCAGGCAGTGTAAGCGTAATCCTGCGGCGCGAGCCTGTCGCGCAAACCCGGGTTGCGCAGACTGACGCCGAGCACGCCCCAGTCACCGCCCGATTTCGCCATCGCCTCTTCGAGATAAAGCGCGCCATGCGCCCGGAAGAAAGCGCCGAGGCCGAGGTGAACAACACCAATGCCCGGTTTCGGCGCATCAGCCGGGCGGGTCAGGCGCTGCGTCATAGCCGATAGGCCTTCTTGGCGAGGTTATATGTCAGATCCCTGGCCATCTCCTCGGCCTCGTCGATGCCGATGCGGCCGTCGCCAACGAGACCGGCAAGCCAGGCGCAATCTACGCGCCGCGCGACATCGTGGCGGGCGGGAATGGAACAGAAGGCGCGGGTATCGTCGTTGAAGCCGACGGTGTTGTAGATGCCGGCAGTCTCCGAGACCTGCCGGCGATAACGCATCATGCCTTCGGGACTGTCGAAGAACCACCAGGCCGGGCCGAGACGCAGCGCCGGATAGACGCCGGCGAGCGGGGCGAGTTCGCGCGAATAGACCGACTCATCCAGCGTGAACAGGATAACCGTCAGGTTCCGTTCGAGGCCGACGGCGTCGAGCAGCGGCTTCAGCGCGCGGACAAATTCGGTGCGGGCCGGGATGTCGAAGCCCTTGTCGCGGCCGAAGCGGGAGAAAATGTCCGGCGAATGACCCCGAAATGAGCCGGCATGGATCTGCATGACCAGACCATCGTCAAGGCTCATGCGCGCCATCTCGGTCAGCATGTGACCACGGAAGGCGTCGGCTTCTTCAGCCGACAGATCGCCTTTCAGCGCGCGGGCATATAGCTCGGCGGCGTCGACCTGCGGAAGGTCCTCGGTGCGGGCGGACGGATGGCCGTGGTCGCTCGCCGTCGCGCCGTGCTGCTTGAAGAAGGCGCGGCGAACGCGGTGCGCGTCCAGATAACCCTGCCATGCAGACGTATCGCAACCGGTCAGTTCGCCAAATCTGGCAATGTTAGCCGCGAAACCATCGGCCTCCGGATCGATTACCGTGTCGGGCCGGTAGGTGGTAACAACGCGGCCTGTCCAACCGGATTCGGCGATCGTGCGATGCCATCTCAGATCGTCGAGCGCGCCCTCCGTGGTCGACAGAACCTCGATGTTGAAGCGCTCGAACAGTGCGCGCGGGCGGTATTCCTCCGAGGTCAGCCGCTCGGCGATTTGGTCGTAGTACCGGTCGGCAGTCTCGGCGGAGAGCGGGTCGCACAGGCCGAACAGGGTCTCGAAGGCGTGGTCGAGCCAGAGTCGCGTCGGGGTGCCCCTGAAGAGATGATAGTGGCTGGCGAACAGCCGCCAGATCTTGCGGCCATCCGTCTCGACCGGACCGTCATCGGCGCGCGGAACACCAAGATCGGCCAGATCGACGCCCTGCGAACACAGCATCCGGAAAACGTAGTGATCCGGCGTGACGAAGAGTTGCGCAGGATCGGGGAAAGGCTCGTTTTCGGCAAACCAGCGCGGATCGGTATGGCCGTGCGGGCTGATGATCGGCAGGTCAGCGACGCCCTTGAAGAGGTGGCGCGCGGTCTTGCGCGTCGCGGGGTCGGTGGGAAACAGGCGGTCCGGATCGAGCAGGGGCATAACGTTTCCTAGCCGAAAGCGAGGTCGGGCAGGAAGAGGACGAGCCCGGGAAAGAACAACAGCGTCAGTACCAGCAGCAGGATCGCCGCGACGAAGGGCAGCGACTCGCGCACATAGTCCTCGATCCTGCAGTCGAGCAGGCTGCACACAGTGTACATGGCGACGCCGACGGGCGGCGTCATCGAACCAAGCGTGACGATGGTCATCATCAATATGCCGAAATGCACCGGATCGACGCCGACATTCTGGACGATCGGCACGAAGATGGGCGTCAAAAGCAGGACCAGGATGGTGCTCTCGACGAACAGTCCGGCGACAAACAGGCTGACCAGGATGATCGCGAGAATCGCGACCGGATTGCTCAGCCCGTCGAGCAGTGCGCCGGCGATCTGCTGCGGAACCTGCAGGAAGATGATGGCGAAGCCTATCATGCCGGACATCAGGATGATCAGCATGATCAGGCCGATGTCGGATAGCGCGTGCTCGAAGGCGCGGCGAATCTTGGCGACTGTCATTTCGCGATGGGCCAGCTTGCCGACGGCGATGGCATAGACGACGGCGAAGGCGCCGACTTCGGACGGGGTGAAGACACCGCCGCGGATCGAAACGACCAGCAGGACCGGAAACAGCAGCGCCCACTTGGCCTGCCATGTCGCGGACAGGAGCGCACCGGCTGTCGGCTTCGTCGAACCGTCGACAACATAGCCGCGCTTGCGGGCGACGAGCCAGGCGGTGATCATCAGAAAGGCCATCATAAGGATGCCGGGCACGATGCCGGCGAGAAACAGCCGGCCGATGGAAACCTGGCCGACATAGCCGTAGAGGATCAGGCCGATCGACGGCGGAATGGTCGCGGTGATCAGCGACGACAGCGCGATCACGGCGGCCGAATATCCCCTGGAATAGCCCTGGGAAATCATCTGCGGACCGAGCACGCGCGCCTCCATCGCCGCGTCGGCGACGGCCGAGCCGGACACGCCACCCATCAGGGTCGACAGGATAATGGAGACTTGGGCGAGACCGCCGGCCATCCAGGCGACGGCGACATGGGAGAACCTGAACAGGCGCTCGGTGATGCCGCTCTCGTTCATCAGGTGACCGGCGAGCACGAAGAACGGCACGGCGAGCAGCGGGAAGCTTTGCGAGACGGTGGCGATCTTCTGCACGCCGATCGACATCGGCATGATGTCGGAGGTGGCGAAGAAGACGAAACCCGACAGGCCGATGGCGTAGGCGACGGGCGCGCCGATCAGCAGCAGAACGAGGAAGACGAGAACGATCAGCGCCATGATCAGATCTCCTCGCGGATGTCGGCGTCGCCGTTTGCCCGGGTAAAGATCAGCGCCTTGCCGTCGGCGCGGTTACTCCAGGCCTCGCGCGCATTGGCCAAAATCGCCAGCGTCAAGAAGATGCAGCCGACCGGGACGGCGATGGTGACATAGGCATAGGACAGGCCGCTGTCGCCGAACAGCCGTTCGCGGTTGAGCATGGTCAAGAGATACCCTTCCCATGCCAGCACCGCCATGAAGGCTATGAAGATCACGGCCAGCACCGTTTCGACGATCAGCCGGTTGCGGTGGCCGACGTAGCGGATCAGCAGATCGACGCCGAGATGGGCGCGTTCGCGCATGGCGCGTGTGGCGCCAACAAAGCATAGCCAGATGAAAAGAAGCTGAGCGAGATCGACGGACCAGATCAACGGATACCCGACGAAGCGCATGACCGAAGCTATAAAAACGAGCACGACGATGACCGCCAGGAGTCCCGTTCCGATAACAAGCTCGAATTGCGCAATCCGGCGCCCCATGTGTCCTGCCTCCCTCATACGCAAACAGGGACGGCGCGCCGCCCCTGTCTTGTCAGTTTTTTCTACTGCGCCTAGTTGGCGGCCATGGCGCGCAGCGTATCACGCAATTCGCCATAGCCCAGCATGTCGTAGACGCCAGCCGTGGCATCGCGATAGGGCATGACGTCGGGCGCGGAGATCTTGATTCCCTTGGCCGTCAGGTCGGCCTCGATCTGGGCCAGCGAGTCCTGGGTGCCGTAGGAGGCGATGTCGCCGGCCTTGAGCGCCTCATCACGCAGGACGGCCTGCAGGTCGGCGGGAAGCGAGTCGAACCACTGCGCCGAGGTGACCATGCCGGTGATCAGGTTGATGTGTCCGGTCTTGGTGATATGGGTGATCACCTCGTCCAGCTTGGCGCCGACAATGGCCGGGAACTGCGCTTCCGCCGCATCGATGACGTTCTGCTGCAGGGCCGAGTAGACCTCGCCCCACGGCATCGGCGTCGGCGTCGCGCCCATCGCCTTGATGGTTTCCACCCAGACCGGCGCGCCGGGCGTGCGCATGCGGACACCGGCGAGATCGGCCGGACCGTTGATTTCCTTGTTGGTCAGCAGATGGCGTTCGCCCTGCCACCAGTTGAAGCTCAGCACCTGATGGCCCGATGCGTCATGCAGCTTGTTGACCCAGTCCTCGAACATGTCGGAGGTGACGACCTTGCGGATGCCGTCATAGCCCGAGGCGAGGAACGGCGCGCCGAGGACGCCGAACTCCTTCTGGAAGACGGCCAGTCGGCCGCCATCGACGATTACCGCCACCGGGGCGCCGGCGCGGGCCTGTTCGAGCACGTCCTCATCCGGGCCAAGTTGGGAGTTCGGGAAGAGCTTGACTTCCAGCTTGCCTCCGGAGGCTTCCGCGACATTGGCCTGGAAGGCCTCGAGACCCTTGTAAAGCGGGTCGGACTGGGCGAGCGCCGTGTTGACGCTGAGCGTATAGTCGGCCGCCCACGCACCGCCGGTCGTGAGCGTGATCGCCGCGGCGGCGATCAGTGACTTGATCTTGAAGTGTTTCATGGGCTTTCTCCTCCCTGTCGACGTCACATGACGTCATTCTCCTCGTTTGACGGGAGACTAGTATGGTAGTATATGAAGAGTCAAGATGACACTGAATCCCGGCCTAGAATCCATCCTCGATCCCGGTACGCCGCCACGCCAGGCGACGATGGGCAGTTACGTGTTCGACGTGCTGCGCCAGGCGATTATCCAGTTGCGCCTTAAGCCCGGCAACGCCCTTTCGGAAAGCGAGATCGCCAAGCAGCTCGGCGTATCGCGCCAACCCGTGCGCGAAGCGATCATCAAGCTGGCCGAAGCCGGGCTGGTGGAAGTCCGACCGCAGCGCGGCACCTATGTGCTGCTGATTTCAAAGCGCGATGTGGAAACCGCACGCTTCCTGCGCGAGGCGATCGAGGTCGCGATCGCGCGCAAGGCCGCAGAGGCCGGCGGGCCGAAAACGGCGGACGAATTGCGCAACTCGATCAAGCGCCAGAAGGAGGCCGAACGCAGCGGTGTCTACACGGAGTTCCTGCGCCTCGACGAAGAATTCCACCAAACCATCGCGCGTGCTGCCGATTGCGAAAGCGCATGGAAAGTGCTGGAAGGGCTGAAGGCTCAAATGGACCGGGTACGCTTTCTATCGATCCCCACGGCGACACCGGTGAAGACGCTAATCGCACAGCATGCAGCGATCGCGGAAGCAATCATTGCAGGCGATGCGGACGCGGCCGAGACGACGATGAAATCGCATTTGCGCGAGATCCTGAAATCGCTGCCGAAATTGGCGGCGGAACATCCCGACCTGTTCGTGGAGTAACGCCGGGCGACCGGCCAACAATCAGCCCGCGCCCAAAGCGGACACAATGGAGTGAGACGGGATGCGACGCACTTGGCGCTGGTTCGGGCCGCAGGACAGGGTATCCGTCGACGACATGCTGCAATCGAGCGTCGAAGGTGTCGTCTCGGCGCTGCACCACGTGCCGACCGGCGCGATGTGGAGCCCGAAAGAGATTGCAGGACGGCAGGCAGAGATCGCGCGCAAGAAAGACGGCAGCCCCTCCGGCCTTGTCTGGGAGGTCGTCGAGAGCCTGCCCGTTTCCGAAGACATCAAGAAACAGAGCGGCGACTGGCACGATCATGTCGAGGCCTACAAGCAAAGCCTGGCGAACCTCGCCGGGGCCGGTATCGAGACCGTCTGTTACAACTTCATGCCCGTGCTCGACTGGACGCGCACCGACCTTGCATGGCGGCTGCCGACCGGCGGCACCTGCATGCGCTTCGACTATGCCGACTTCGCAGCCTTCGACATCCATATCCTGGGACGCGCTAACGCGCGCGAGGAGTTCCCGGCGGATATCGCAGAGGAGGCCGACAGGCGTTTCGCGGCAATGAGCGAGGAGCGCAAAAAGGAACTGGCGACCAATGTCGTATTCGGCCTGCCCGGCGCGGCCGAGCACATGACGCTCGACATGGTGAAAGAACATCTCGCCGAGTACGATCACATCGCGCCGGAGACGCTGCGCGGGCACCTGATCGACTTCCTGACGGAAGTGGTGCCGGTGGCCGAAAATCTGGGACTGCGCATGTGCTGCCATCCGGACGACCCGCCCTTCGGCCTGCTTGGCCTGCCGCGCGTCATGTCGACGGAAGAAGACTACCGAAAGATGCTCGACGCGGTGCCGAGCCCGGCGAATGGCGTAACGCTTTGTTCCGGCTCGCTCGGCGCACGGCCGGACAACGACCTGCCGGGCATGATGGAAAGGCTCGGCGACCGGGTACATTTCCTGCACCTGCGCAACGTCAAGCGCGAGAGCGAGACGATACGCGGTTCGTTCCACGAGGCAGAACACCTGACCGGTGACACGGACATGGTGGCATTGATCGCCGCCGCGCTGGCCGAGGAAGCAAAACGCCGCAGGGCGGGCCGCACCGACCACTCTATCCCGTTCCGACCGGACCATGGACAAGACATTCTCGACGATCTCGGCCGCAAGGCGCAGCCGGGCTATCCGGCGATCGGACGAATGAAGGGACTCGCCGAACTGCGCGGCATCATCACCGCACTTTCTCACCAGAAGTTCGGCAACATAGCCGGCTAATTCGCGGAATCAGGTTCTGACGTCAGGCGCCGAGCGGCCGGTGTGTCGCTCGATACCGGCGATGTCCGCGGACGCGGCGATGACCGTGGCCAGCGCCTCCTGCGCATCGCGATGCATCTTCGCCGGATCGGTTTCGACATCTTCGAGATAGACGCGCAACGTCGCACCCACTGTGCCGGTTCCGGAGAGGCGGAAAACGATACGCGCGCCGCCCGTGAAGCCGATGCGGATGCCCTGCCCTTCCGACCGCGATCCGTCGACAGGATCATCATAGACGAACTCGTCGGCGGTCTCGACGATCAGACCGCCAAACTCTTTACCCGGCAAAGAACCGAGCTTTTCGCGCAGTTCGTCGATGACCGCATTGGCCTTGTCCGTCTCGACAGCCTCATAGTCGTGGCGCGAATAGTAGTTGCGGCCGAACTCGTTCCAATGCGCCGTCATGATCTCGGCGACGGACTGGCGCTTCACCGCGAGGATGTTCAGCCACAGCAGCACCGCCCAGAGACCGTCCTTCTCTCGGACGTGATCGGACCCAGTGCCGGCGCTTTCCTCGCCGCAAAGCGTGGCCCGGCCGGCATCGAGCAGATTGCCGAAAAACTTCCAGCCGGTCGGCGTCTCGTAGCAATCAAGCCCCTTCGCCTCGGCGACACGGTCGAGCGCGCGGCTGGTCGGCATGGAGCGAGCGACGCCCTTCAGCCCCGAGGCATAGCCCGGCGCGAGATGGGCATTGGCGGCAAGCACAGCGAGGCTGTCGGACGGGGTGACGTAGACGCCGCGGCCGACGATCATGTTTCGGTCGCCGTCGCCGTCCGAGGCCGCACCGAAATCCGGGGCGTCGTCGGCGAACATTGCATCCATCAATTCCTTCGCCCAGATCGGGTTCGGGTCCGGATGGCCGCCGCCGAAATCGGGCGAGGGCACAGCGTTGACGACGCTGCCCGCCGGTGCGCCGAGCTTTTCCTCCAGAATAGCCGTGGCATAGGGACCCGTGATCGCGTGCATGGCGTCAAAGCGGATGCGGAAACCGGATGCGAGCAGGTCGCGGATGGCGCCGAAGTCGAACAACGTTTCCATCAGCGCAGCATAGTCGGCGACGGGATCGACAATTTCTATCTCCATGCCGGCGAGTTCCGTCACGCCTGGCTTCGACAGGTCGATGTCCTGCGTCTCCACGATGTCATACGACGCCACATGTTTGGTCGCCTCGAAGATGCGATTGGTGACTTCCTCCGGCGCGGGCCCGCCATTGGCGGTGTTGAACTTGACGCCGAAATCCTCGTCCGGGCCGCCGGGATTGTGGCTTGCCGACATAATGATGCCGCCGTCGGTCTTGCGCATGCGGATCAGGTTGGAGGCAGCCGGGGTCGACAGCAGCGCATTCTGTCCGACGATCACCTTTTTCGCGCCGCTTGCCGCAGCCATGCGAAGGATGACCTGCGCCGCGCGGTCGTTGAAATAGCGGCCGTCGCCGCCGAGAACGAGCGTCTTTCCTTCGACACCGCCGATGCCCACCCAGATCGCCTGGATGAAATTTTCCAGATAATGCGCGCCCATGAAGACTCGCGTCTTCTTGCGGAGACCCGAGGTTCCGGGCTTCTGGCCCTCGATCGGCGTGGATTTTACGGTGATACGCTGCATAGTCCTACTCCTATCGTCCGGCCCGGGCCATGATATCCGCCGTGCGCCGGAAACGCTCGTCATCGGCAAATTCGGATGCGGCGACCGGCAGGCGGCGGCGCCAGTTCGGGTGCTCGAACACCGTGCCGGGCAGATTGGCCTGCTCCTCGATGCCCAGAATATCGTCCGCCTGCAGGGCGACAAGGCGCGAGGCGGAATCGGCGAGAAAGGCATGCATGGCGTCGGGCGTGTCGCAATCGTTGTGGACAAGGGAATTGAAGGCGGCGATGTCCTCGCGGCGCTGGGCCTGTTCGGCGGCAGCCGCCTCGCTGCTCATGTGACCGAGTTTCGCGCGCCACTCGATATCGCGGCCCTTTCGCCAGCCGCGCCATGTCGGAAGATCGTGCGAGGCGAAGGATGCAAGCGTCTGCGGGTCCCAGGACGAAGACGGCAGAAAGCCGCGATCACCGTGCCAGTCGCGTTCGAAGATGGCAACGCGGCAGCCGAGAATGCCAGAGGCATGGAGGTCCGCACGCAGGCCGTCGGGAATGTTGCCGAGATCCTCGCCGACGATCGTCGCACCGGCGCGCGCCGCCTCGATTCGGGCGACAGCCAGCATGGCCTCCTTCGGCATGGTCACGTAGAGCCCGGGCAAGCCGTCGGGACACCAGAATGTGCGCTCGAAGCCAAGAATGTGATCGATGCGCAAGAGACCCGAAAAGCGGAACTGCTCGCGCAGCGTTTCGGCAAGCACAGCAAATCCGTTCTCGACAAGCGCGCGCGGCGACAGCGGCGCAACGCCCCAGACCTGGCCTTCCGCAGAAAAGGCATCGGGCGGCGCGCCGAGCGAAATGCCGCGCGCGAATTGGGCCGGATCGGCCCAAGTTTCCGCGCCCGCCGGGTGGGTCCCCACGGCAAGGTCGAGATAGAGGCCGTAGTGCATGCCGGCATCATGGGCCGCTTTTTGCGCCGCAGCGAGCTGGCATTCGGCGCGCCATTGCAGCCAGGCGTGAAACGTGACCCGATCCGCGCGTGTAGCGGCGAATTCATGCACTGCCCGGCTTTTCGGGTCGTGGTATTGCTCCAGCCAACTGGTCCAGTAGGCGCCATGACGTTCCGACAGGGCCTGATGGATGGCGAAGCGGGCCAGCCCCTCGCCCCGTTCCATCCGCCACGCCTCGAATGCCGGATCGCCGCCGGCCGACGAGAATCGGGTGTAGGCCGCCTCAAGCGCCCTGCGCCGCGCGGTCAAAGCCTCGGGATAGCCAATCAGATCGCTCCCGGCATCCGCGTCATCGCCTTCGACTGCGATATGGTTGACGTTCAGATGTCGCCGGCTTGACGGCGCATAGGGACTGAAGTTCTGCGGATCATCCGGAAAACCGGCATGAACCGGATTGATTCCGAGAAAGGACGCGCCGAGCGAACCCAGCGCCGTAGCGGCGCGGGCAAGATCGGCATAGCTGCCGAGCCCTCCGCCCGCTTCCGGCTTCAAGCCGTAGAGCGGCGCCATGACGCCCCAGCCGCGTGGCGCGTCGGCCAGGCGTTCGGGCGCGACCAGCAAGGTCACGGTATCATTGCCGACATGCAGGCGGTGGCGGCCGACCGGCAGCGGATCGAGCCCGATCGCTCCCTCGGCCCGGCCCTCGCGGTAATCGCCGTCCTCGCAATGCAGCCGCCATTCGGCCAGACCGACACCGGAAAGCGGCACATGCGCACGGGTTCCCGCAGCGGCGACGAACCATTCGGGAACCCTCCGGCTGGCACGGTCCTGGCGCAGGACATGCACGCTTTCCCAGGCCGCCGCTTCGTCTGCGGCTGCATAGCCCATCGCGGCGAGCACCAAACGCAGGCTCTCGGACGGCGCCTCGCGCCACCGCCCGGACCCGTCATTGAAGCGCCAAACGAGACCCGCCTCGGCGGCGAGCGTCTCCAGCGCTTCGTTCATTGCGCCTTCTCCAGCACCATGACGGCGACGGATTCGGCGGAAATGGAAACCTTGCCGCCATGGACAGCACGCGGCTCCATATCCGGATGGGCCGTATCGATCTGCAGGCTCCAGATCTCGCCGGCCGGCGATTCGGGCACGACGACATCGATGGCGGCGCCGGCGTTGAAGACGGCGAAGATGGCGTATTCGAGCGCGGCATAACGCGGCGTTCCCGACGCGGTCCGCATTTCAACACAGACAAGCTGCAGCTCCGGCTCTTCCCAGTCGGAACCGGTCATCGGCTCGCCGTCGGCGCGGCGCCAGAACAGGTCTTCCTTGCCGTCGATGATGCGCTCGCGGGCGTGCAGGAACCGCTTCTGGCGCAGGATCGGATGCGCCTTGCGAAAGGCGATCATGCGGCGCGTGAACTCGAAAAAGGCCTCGTCGGCATTCGCCCAGTCGATCCAGCTGGTTTCGTTGTCCTGGCAGTAGGCGTTGTTGTTTCCGCCCTGGGTATGACCGAGTTCGTCGCCGGCCAGGATCATCGGCGTGCCTTGGGCGAGCAACAGCGTCGCCATCATGTTGCGGCGGCGGCGCGCCCGGGCCGAAAGGATGGCGATGTCGGCCGTCTCTCCCTCGACGCCCATGTTGTCGGAGAAGTTTTCGTTGTGGCCGTCGCGATTGTCCTCGCCATTGGCCTCGTTGTGCTTGTGGTTGTAGGACACCACATCCACCAGCGTAAAACCGTCATGGGCGGAAACGAAGTTGACCGACGCCGTCGCCGGACGGCCGGAATGGTCGAACTGCAGGGCCGAGCCGGTCAGCCGGTCAGCGAGATCGGGTACCCGGCCCGGGTCCTTGCGCCAGAAGCAGCGGATGCCATCGCGAAACCGGTCGTTCCATTCCAGGAAGGGCGGTGGAAACGCACCGAGCTGGTAGCCGCCGGGGCCGATATCCCACGGCTCGGCGATTAGCTTGACCCTGTTCAGAACCGGGTCCTGGCGGACCGCGTCGAAGAAGGCGGCGCCACGGTCGAAACCGGTCGGCGTGCGGCCGAGGGTGGAGCAGAGATCGAAGCGGAAACCGTCAACATGCATCACCTCGACCCAGTAGCGCAACGAGTCCATGACCATGCGCAGCACCATCGGATGATCGAGATTGAGCGTATTGCCGGTGCCGGTATCGTTGACGTAGTAGCGCGGATTTTCCTCCAACCGGTAGTAAGAGCGGTTATCGAGGCCGCGGAAGCAGAGCGTCGGTCCGAGTTCGTTGCCCTCGCCGGTGTGATTGTAGACCACGTCCATCAGCACCTCGATACCGGCAGAATGGAAACGCGCCACCATGGTCTGGAATTCGGCGATCGAGCTATCGCTCATGTAGCGCGGCTCGGGGGCGAAAAAGCCGATTGTCTGATAGCCCCAGTAGTTGGACAGCTTCTTTTCGACCAGGAAGCGATCATCGAGAAAGGCCTGCGAAGGCAGGAGTTCGACCGCCGTGATGCCGAGGTCAACGAGATAATCGAGCATCGGTTCGGACGCCATGCCAAGGAAAGTACCCGGGGGCGACGCGGCGGGGTGCAGCTTCGTCAGCCCCTTCACATGCGCCTCATAGACAATCGTCTCGGCTATCGGCGTGTCCGGCGGAAGATCATCGCCCCAGGAAAAGGACGGATCGACAACGACGCTTTTCGGCATAAAAGCCGCGCTGTCGCGCGTATCGAAACTGAGATCGGCGCGTTTCGAGTCGGGTTCGTAGCCGAGCAGCGCGTCCGTCCATACGGGATGGCCGGTCAACCGCTTGGCATAGGGATCGATCAGCAGCTTGTGCGTATTGAAACGATGGCCATGGTCCGGGCGATAAGGCCCGTGGGCCCGGTAGCCATAGAGTTGACCGGGTATCAAACCCGGAATGTAGCCGTGCCAGACATCACCGTCACGCTCCGGCAGATCGATTTGCGCGATCTCGGTCCTGCCGTCCTCGGAGAACAGGCATAGCGTCATGCGGGTGGCATGTTCGGAGAAGACAGCGAAATTGACGCCGTCGCCATCAAAGGTCGCTCCGACAGGCACGGCCTTGCCGGGCAGAATTGTGAAATCGTCGCTCATGCGGGTGCGAGGCTTTCGTAAAGGGCGGCATAGCGTGGCGCGGAGGCGGCCCAGCCGACGGGATGACGCATCGCGCGGCGCTGCATGCGGCTCCAGGCGGACTTGTCGGCATAGAGGCCGCACAGCCGCGTCAGTGCGCCGGAAAGGGCTTCCGCCTCCACAGGATGAAATTGCAATCCGGTGGCGACGCCCGCCGTCAGGCCGGCATCGTTTGCCGGAATGACGGTGTCGGCGAGGCCGCCGGTCAGCGAAACGACGGGTATGGTTCCGTAGCGCAGTCCGAAAAGCTGCGTCAGGCCGCAAGGTTCGAAGCGAGATGGCACGATGACCGCATCGCCGCCGGCGATCAGACGATGCGACAGCGCCTCGTCATAGCCGATGCGCACGGCGACCTCCGGCATCGCCTCGGCGGCTAGCATCCAGGCCGATTCCAGTTCCGCATCGCCAGAGCCGAGAAGAATCAGCTGTCCGCCATGGGCAATGAAGGCCGGCAAGGCCTCGAGCAACACGTCGAGGCCCTTCTGGTGGGTCAGGCGCGAAATCACCACAGCGAGCGGGCCGCCGGTGTCCGTCAGGCCGAACTCGGCCAATAGCGCCTTGCGGTTGGGCCGCTTGCGCTTGGGCGAAGCATAGTTGGATATCTGCGGATCGGTTTGCGGATCCCAGATCGTTTCGTCGATGCCGTTCAGGATGCCGACGAGATCGGCTTCGCGGGTGCGCAACACGCCATCGAGGCCCATTCCGAATTCCGGCCGCATCAGCTCGCGCGCATAGGTTGGACTGACCGTCGACAATTTGTCGGCGTAGACCAGTCCCGCCTTGAGGGCGTTGATCTTGCCGTAATATTCGAAACCGTCGGGATGAAAGCCCCATTGCGGCAGGCGCAACTCCTTGAGGCCGGACGCCGGCGCTACGCCATGAAAGGCAATGTTGTGGACAGTCAACAGCGTGCCGACCGATCTTGCCGCATCCATGTCTCGCAAATAGACCGGGACGAGCCCGGCCTGCCAATCATGAAGATGCAGCACTTCCGGCCGCCAGCCATCGACGCCCTCGACGGCGATCTTCGCGGCAACCCAGCTCAGCGCAGCGAAGCGCTCGGGGTTGTCCGGCCAGTCCTTGCCATCCGGGCCCAAGTAGATTGTCCCCTCACGGTCGTAGAGATGCGGTGCATCGAGAACCAGCAGATCGAGCCCTGCCGCTTTTGACGCCAGCAGGCGAGCCGGTCCGCCCATCAGATCGGCCTCCGCGCGGATCTCCTTTGCCTTCTTGCCAAGCTTTTTCATCACCGCCGGATAGCCCGGCAGCAGCGTACGCAACTGCCAGCCCTGCAGCGCGAGCGCGGCAGGCAAGGCACCGACGACGTCGGCGAGACCGCCGGTCTTGATCAATGGCGCGCATTCCGACGCCACCGACAGGACGTGCCTCATGCAGCAGCTCTCCGGTCAAGCATTTCCTGGGTGATCAGCGTGACACCGTTGTCGCTGACACGGAACCACTTGGCGTCCTCGTCAGGGTCTTCGCCAACGACGAGGCCCTTCGGAATGATGACGCCGCGGTCGATAACGACGTTTGTCAGCCGCGCCGAACGTTCGATGACCGCATGGGGCAGCACGACGGCGTGGTCGAGTACGGAGTAGGAATTGGAATGAACGCCGGTAAACAATAGCGAATTTCGCACCTCGGTACCGGAGATGATGCAGCCACCCGAGACAAGACTGGAAACGGCGCTGCCTCTGCGAGTCTCTTCGTCATGGACAAATTTCGCCGGCGGCATGATCTCGGAGTAGGTCCAAATCGGCCAGTGCCGATCCCACAAGTCCAGTTCAGGGGCAAAATCGGTCAAATCGATATTGGCCTTCCAGAAGGCGTCGACCGTGCCGACATCACGCCAGTAAGCCGGCGCATCGGAGGAGACTCGCACGCAGCTTTGCGAGAAGCGGTGCGCCACCGCTTTTCCGTTCTTGACGATGTGGGGAATGAGATCTCCGCCGAAATCGTGTCTGGAATCCGGATTGTCAGCATCCGCCAGCAGTAATTCGCGCAAGAATGGCCAGGAAAAGACGTAGATACCCATCGATGCGAGGGCGACCTCGGGATCCTCCGGCGTGCCGGGCGGATCGGCCGGCTTTTCGAGGAAACCGGTTATGCGGTCATTCTTGTCGACGGCCATGACGCCGAAGGCTGTCGCCTCCTCGCGCGGTACGGTCAGGCAACCGACTGTGACATCCGCGCCGGTTTCGACATGCTGGCGCAGCATGATCTCGTAGTCCATCTTGTAGACGTGGTCGCCGGCGAGGATCAGCACGTAATCGACCTGATAGCTGTCGACGATGTCGATGTTCTGGGTCACCGCGTCGGCCGTGCCGAGATACCACTTGCTCTCCTCTACACGCTGCGAGGCCGGCAGGATGTCGAGATATTCGTTTCGTTCGGGACGGAAGAAGTTCCAGCCGCGCTGACAGTGGCGGATCAGCGAATGCGCCTTGTATTGCGTCGCGATCGCCATCTTGCGGATGCCGGAGTTGAGCGCGTTGGACAAGGCGAAATCGATGATGCGCGTCTTGCCGCCGAAATAGACCGCAGGCTTGGCCCGCTTGTCGGTCAGTTCCTTCAGGCGGCTGCCGCGTCCGCCCGCCAAAACGAACGCCATGCTTCGATTGGTAAGTCGGGTCATTACCATGGTCGCGTCTCCTCCTTCGCTTCACTCTTCAAAGGCCAGAATGACGGTCGATAGCGGAGGCAGGGTAACTGGCGCCGAGGCCGGCTGACCGTGCATGGCCTCGCCCGTCGCCAGGACACCGCCCATATTGCCGCGATTCGCGCCGCCATAGATGTCCGCATCCGTGTTAAGCGCCTCGCGCCATTTCCCCTGTAAAGGCAGGCCACAGCGCCAGTCGCGCCGCTCGACCGGGGTGAAGTTGCAGATCACGACCACCGGCGGGTCATCAGGCCCGCCACGCCTGATCCAGGCATAGATGGAATCCTCGGCCGCATTGGCCTCGATCCACTGAAATCCGTCACTGTCGCAGTCCTTTACGTGGAGCGCAGGAGTCGCACGGTACAAGGTATTCAGATCGCGTATCAATCTTTGAACGCCGCTATGGGCGGGACGTTCCGCGGCACTCCAGTTCAATTCACCGGCCTGGCGCCATTCCTCGGGCTGGGCGAATTCGCAGCCCATGAACAGGAGCTTCTTGCCGGGATGTCCCCACATGAAGCCGTAATAGGCGCGCAGATTGGCGAAGCGCTCCTCGTTATCGCCCGGCATGCGATCGAGCATCGAGCCCTTGCCGTGAACGACCTCGTCATGGCTGATCGGCAGGATGAAATTTTCCGAAAAGGCGTAGTGCAGGCCGAAGGTCATCTGGTGGTGATGATACTTGCGGTGGATCGGCTCGCGCTTGATGTAATCGAGCGTGTCGTTCATCCAGCCCATGTTCCACTTGTAGCCGAAGCCTAGGCCTCCGGTATCGACCGGGCGCGACACGCCGGGATAGCTGGTGCTCTCCTCGGCCGCGGTCATGATGCCGCCGACCTCGCCATAGACCGTGGTGTTCATCCGCTGAAGCATGACTATGGCCTCGAGATTTTCCCTCCCGCCATGGACATTGGGAATCCACTCGCCCTCTTTTCGCGAATAGTCCCGGTAGAGCATCGAGGCGACCGCATCCACGCGGAGGCCGTCGACGTGATACTCCTCCAGCCAGTAGAGCGCGTTGGAGACGAGGTAGTTGGAAACCTCGGTCCGTCCGTAATTGAAGATCAGCGTGTTCCAGTCCGGGTGATAGCCCTCGCGCGGATCGGCATGCTCGTAGAGCGCCGTGCCGTCGAAACGGACGAGGCCATGGGCATCGGTCGGGAAATGGCCGGGCACCCAGTCGAGCAGTATGCCGATACCCTTTTCGTGGGCGGCTTCGACAAGATCGCGAAACTCGTGCGGCGGTCCGTGACGGATGGTCGGCGCATAAAGGCCGACGGGCTGGTAGCCCCATGACCCATCGAATGGATGCTCGGAAAGCGGCAGAAACTCGATGTGGGTGAAGCCCATGTCGTGGACGTAGTCGACCAGTTCCTTCGCCGCCTCCTTGTAGGAGAGCATGCGATCGTCATCGTCATGGTGGCGTTTCCAGGACCCGAGGTGAACCTCATAGATCGTGATCGGCGCGGTGCGGGCATTGCGCCCGGTGCGTTCGGCCATCCAGGTGTCGTCGCGCCAGCCATAGCCGGTAATGTCGCGCACGATGGAGGCGGTTTCGGGCGGGTGCTCGGCGCCGAAGCCGACCGGATCGGCCTTCAGCGGCTGCACCGTACCGTCAGGGCCGACAATGCGATACTTGTAGCGCTCACCCTCGCCGATCTCGGGAATGAAGATTTCCCACACGCCCGTCGTGCCGCGGCGGCGCATGACATGGCGGCGGCCGTCCCACCAGTTGAAGTCGCCAACGACGGAAACACGCTGCGCGCTCGGCGCCCAGACTGCGAAATGCGTACCGGTCGCCCCCTCATGCTTCCTTACATGCGCACCGAGAACGGTCCACAGACGGCGATGCGTGCCCTCACCGATCAGGTATTCGTCCATTTCGCCGATGACCGGTCCGAACCGGTAAGGGTCTTCGTAGTCCCAATTCTTGCCATTGGCGGAACCGTGCAAACGGTAGGATGTGCCATCGGGAATCTTACCGTAAAACACCGACGGTGCCTTCGGATAAGGCGTCAGTTCGACCCGCCCTTCGGGCGTCTCGGCAACAAGCCGTTCGGCACCCGGATCCCGGGCAATCAGCCAGGTTTCTTTACCGACAAGGTGCGGACCGAGTACGGCAAATGGATCGTCATGCGTGCCGTCCGCTATGCGGCACGCCGCTTGCGCGGACAGGACAGTGGCAATCGGATCCTTGGCCTTCATGGGGTCAGCGTATTACCCTTCCGGGGAATAGCAACAGGCAAACAGACCAAGCCAGTGACCGTCATGTGACGGAGTGCGCCGCCCAGATGTCGTTCATGTACCCGCGGATCGTGCGGTCGGAAGAGAACCAGCCGGTGCGCGCCGTGTTCAACGCCGCCATGCGAAGCCAGCGGTCGCGGTCCCGGAAGACCTCGTCGACCTCACGCTGCTTGCCGTAATAGGCCTCGAAATCGGAGCAGACCAGGAAGTAGTCAGACGAGCGCAGGTTCTCGACGATGTCGCGATAGCGTTCCGGATCACCCGGCGAGAAGACGCCGGCCTCGATATCGTCGATGGCAGCGGCGAGGGCCGGGCTTGCCTCGATCGCCTTGCGAGCATGTTCGGGCAATTCGCGGCGGGAAACGACTTCCGGCGCGGTCATGCCGAACAGGAAGAAGTTGTCCGCGCCGACGCACTCGCGAATCTCGACATTGGCGCCGTCGAGCGTGCCGATGGTCAAGGCGCCGTTCATGGCGAACTTCATGTTACCGGTACCCGATGCTTCCTTGCCGGCCGTCGAGATCTGCTCGGACAGGTCGGCGGCCGGTATCAGCCGTTCGGCGAGTGTCACATTGTAGTTCGGCAGATAGATAACCTTGAGGAATTTCGAGGTCACCGGATCGGCATTGATGAAGCGCGCAACGTCGTTGATGAGGTGGATGATCTTCTTGGCGAAGACGTAGCCCGGTGCGGCCTTGCCGGCGAAAATCTTCACACGCGGCGTCCAGTCGGCATTCGGATTTTCCCTGATGGCGCGCCACAGAGCGACGGTCTCCAGAATGTTCAGATGCTGACGCTTGTATTCGTGGATACGCTTGATCTGGATGTCGAACATCGCTTCCGGATCGATCAGGAGATTTTCGGTCTCGTGGATGAACTGTGCCAGTTCGACCTTGTTTTGCGCCTTGGCGGCGGCGAAATCGGCGCGGAAGCCGGCATCCTCGACATGCGTCTCCAGTTCCGAGAGGCGGTCGAGATGGCCGACCCAGTCATTGCCGATGGCGCGGTCGATCAAGGCGCTCAGCGACGGATTGCAGGACAACAGCCAGCGGCGCGGCGTGACACCATTTGTCTCGTTGACGATGCGGTCGGGATGCAGGCGGTTCAGTTCGGCAAAAACAGTCTGTTTCATCAGTTCGGTGTGCAGTCCGGAGACGCCGTTGACCTTGTGCGCCATGATGAAGGAGAGCTCACCCATCTTGACGTTTCCGTGCTCGATGACGCGCACCTTTCGGCTCGGGTTTTGCCGCGCATGCAGGGCGTCGATTCGCTCGATCAGCTTCATGTGGCGCGGCAGGAGCGACCCCATAAGACCTTCCGACCATCGCTCCAGCGCCTCGGGCAAAAGCGTGTGGTTGGTGTAGGACAGGCAGGACCGCGCTATCTCCACAGCGTCCTCGAAGTCGATGCCGTTCTCGTCGTGCAGCAGGCGTACCATTTCCGGCCCGGCGATCGCCGGATGGGTGTCGTTCAGCTGGATCGCCGCTTTCAGCGGCAATTTGCGAAGGTCATCATACTCGGACTTGAAGCGGCGCAGGATGTCGCGCAGCGAGGCGGCAGTGAAGAAATACTCCTGCTTGAGACGCAGCGCCTTGCCCGGTTCGGTCGTGTCGTCTGGATAAAGCACGCGTGAAATGGTGCGCGCCAGCGCTTCCGGCTCGGCGGCGGCGGCGTATTCGCCGCGATTGAAGCGCTCGAGATCGAAGATGCGTGTCGGCTTGGCGCTCCACAGACGCAGCGTGTTTGCCCAGTTGCCGCGCCAGCCGATGATCGGCGTGTCGTGCGCCTCGGCAATGACGCATTCCTCGGGCTGCCACAGCGCGCGATCGCCGGTTTCGGCAACGGCGCCGCCAAAGCCAATCTCGAAAGCGGCCTCGGGGCGCTCGAACTCCCAGGTGTGTTTGCCGGAGAGCCAGGTTTCCGGCTCCTCGACCTGGCGACCGTCAACGAAACGCTGGCGAAAAAGGCCGTGCTCATAGCGGATACCGTAGCCATGGGCCGGGCAGGCGACGGTGGACAGCGAATCGAGGAAGCAGGCGGCGAGACGGCCCAGGCCGCCATTGCCGAGCGCGGCGTCCGGTTCATTGGCGAGGACCTGCTCGAAAGAGATGTCGTAGCCCTCGAAGACCGCCTTGGCCTGATCGAGCAGTCCAAGATTGACGATGGCATCCTCCAGCAGGCGGCCAATAAGGAACTCCATCGACAGGTAATAAACGCGCTTGTGCTGGCCGGCATAGGTCTCGCGGGTGGCGGCGAACCACGGATCGACGATTCGGTCGCGAACGGCAAGCGACAGGGCCACGCGCCAGTCATAGACATGGGCGTGGCCAGGGTCCTTGCCGAGCGAGTATTTCAGATGGTGCAACATGCTCTCGCGCAGGTCTGCATTTGTCATGGTCTGTCCCCTGCCGGTCACGGCGATGCAGGTCGGATTTGGCTGGATTTGGTCTTGGGAGGCCAAAGCGAATTCAACCGATTATATCGATGATGGAGAGCCAATCTGCAAGGCGAATGACATATCCCGGCTGCGTTGTATCACAAGCCGTTGCGGCTTGGACACACGGGATGGCCCGGGAAAGCGCCGACGAAGCGTTCCATTGGCGCCGGAATCGCTCTAGAAGGCGCATTGGAACGATTTGCAGGGGTGACGCATGGCCGACAATCCGATCCGTTTGCACCAGGGAGACCTCTCCGACGAGGCGCTGGCGCGCTATGGCGATGCCGTGGCGATCGACACCGAAACGCTGGGCCTCAATCCGCATCGCGACCGACTTTGCGTCGTGCAGCTCTCGCCCGGCGACGGCACGGCGGACGTGGTGCAGATCGCCAAGGGGCAGAAGAAGGCGCCGAACCTCGTCAAGCTGCTGCGCGATTCGAAGAAGACCAAGATCTTCCATTTCGGGCGCTTCGACATCGCGATGCTGAAACAGGCATTCGGAGTGACGACCTCGCCGGTGTTCTGCACCAAGATCGCCTCGCGACTGACGCGCACCTATACCGACCGGCATGGACTAAAGGACATCTGCCGCGAGTTGCTGGGCGTGGATCTGTCGAAACAACAGCAATCCTCCGACTGGGCCGCAGAACAGTTGAGCGATGCGCAGCTGGAATATGCCGCTTCCGACGTGCTTCACCTGCATGCGTTGAAAGCTGTCCTGGAAGAAAGGCTGCAACGCGAGGGGCGCACCAAACAGGCCGACGCCTGTTTCCGTTTCCTGCCGGTACGCGCCGATCTCGACCTGATGGGCTGGGCGGAAGAAGACATTTTCTCGCATAGCTGAGCCGCCTCCGTGTCTTCACCGCTTCTTATCTTCGATTGCGACGGCGTACTGATCGACAGCGAGGTGATCTATCTCGAGGTCGAACTCGCCTTCCTGCGCGAACTCGGCATTACCGTCGACTGGGCCTCCTACGTACGCGAATTCATGGCGCTCGGCCCGGCCGAATGGCGGGTGAAATATGCCAGCCTGATCCTGCGGGAAACGGGCGATCCGCTGCTCGACGAGGGTTTCGAGAAACTGAAGGCGGAATCGCGCCGACGCGTCGCCGAGGAACTGAAGCCGGTCGATGGCGCGGAAGCGATGCTGGAAAGCCTGCGCCACAAGCGCTGTGTCGCCTCCTCGACGCAACTCGGCTTCCTTCACCGCAAGCTGGATCTGGTCAACTTCTCGCGCTTCTTCGGCGACGGAATCTATTCCGGCGACATGGTGGAGCGTGGCAAGCCGGCGCCCGACCTGTTCCTGCATGCCGCGCACGCCATGGGCTATGACGGCGGCACCTGCATCGTCGTCGAGGACAGCGTCAACGGCGTTCTGGGCGGCAAGGCCGCCGGGTTCCGTGTCATAGGCTTCACGGGCGGAAGCCATTGCCGCAAGGGCCATGGCGACATGCTAGAAGAGGCCGGCGCAGACCTGGTTGTCGACAGTCACGACGAGTTGTCGGAGTGGATCGCGGCCGAATTGCAGGCAGCCTGAACATTCCCTGTCACGTCATTGCGAACTGTTCGTACGCGCTTTGCACGTCTTCGGGCGAAAGGCTCCCCGGCGCGATTGCCTCGCCGACAAGACGGCGGCCGAGATCGCAGAGGAAGCTGTTCACCGGAACCGGTACGCCATGCAGGCGGCCAAGCAGCACGATTTCCCCGTTGAGATAGTTGGTTTCAATGGACCCTGTCTTGCGCACAAGGCTCTGCCGGGAAGATGAGCCAGTGCGTTCTGCGCCCTCGACCGGAATGATCTGCATCAGGTCGTCGTGGCGAAAGCCCTTGGTCACTGAAATGCCGGCGGCCTTCAGCACCGTCTCGGCCTCGGCGCGGGCCGCTTCGGCCAACGGCGATCTGCGGGCGGAATCTCCGGCCGCCGCATCGAGCACGTTCGACAGGTTCATCAGCAGTTTGCCGTATTTGCCGGGCATGACATCGGCCTCCGGAAATCCCGCGAAGCCGGCAACGTCCAGCGCCTGGCAAATCTTCTGCGCGGTTGAATCGGTCCCTTTCGGATAGCGGCCGATATTGAACACGCCCAGTTTCGGACCGCAATTGACGACGACTTCTCCCGGCCTGACGAAATCGGCCGGCATCATGACCACCGCGCCGTAGACGTTTTCGAACAGCCGCAATGCCAGCCGCTCGTTTTCGATGCCGTTCTGCGCGCACACGATCGGCTGTCGCCTGACACCGCATTTTTCCAACTCTTCCAAAGCCGACTTGGTGTCCTGCGTCTTCATGGTGAGGAAGATGACATCATCCGCGCCGAACGCGATTTCATCCGGGCTGCCGACGCAGGGAAACCTCGCGACATCGTCGCCAAACGGTGTACGCACCCGCAATCCGTTTTGCCGGACGGCATCGAGTTGCGCGCCGCGTGCAATCCCGATGACGTCTTGTCCCGACAGGGCCATTCTGGCCGCCATGCCGCCGCCGATGGCGCCGACGCCGAAGAAAACAAACCGCATTCAAATCTCCCGAATGGCCGCCTCGCTCACGCGGGCCGTTTCTTGATAACGCCGACGCGTAGCACGACTTCGCGCGGTATGTCGTAGGTCGACCGCAGATGATGGTCCGTCTTCAGCCCCAGATGGTCGCGCTGAATGAACAGCGCCCATGCCTTGTCGGCTGCCTCCTGAACGAGTTCGTCTCGGTCCCGGTTTGAGCCGGGCGTCGCGTCGTAGCGGCGCAGCGCCTCCAAGGCCTCTTCAAGGTCGCGCCCGATACGGCCGAGCGCGGAAGCCGTCTCGGCCATGATCTCGTGGGAAAAGGCATCGAAGCCCTTGCCGGCGTTAACGTCGCGGCGGGCCAGGGTACGGGGCAGGCGCATCTTTCCTTCCGGTTCAGACTGACGGAACCAAGATCGGGCTGCCGATTTCCGGCGTCAAGCGTTCAGGCAACAAAAAACCCGCCGGACACTGCCGTCCGGCGGGTTTCCATCAGTCAGACGTAAGGCTTAGTTGCCTTCGTTCTTCTTCAGCGCAGCGCCGAGAATGTCGCCGAGCGAAGCGCCGGCGTCGGTGGAACCGAACTGTGCCACGGCTTCCTTCTCTTCGGCGATTTCCAGCGCCTTGATCGAGATGCCGATGCGGCGGGTCTTCTTGTCGAACTGCGTGACGCGAGCATCCACCTTCTGGCCGACTGCAAAGCGTTCCGGACGCTGTTCGTCACGATCGCGCGACAGGTCGGAGCGACGGATGAAGGCTTCGACATCGTGGTCGACAAGCTTCACTTCCAGGCCGCCATCGGTGACGGCGGTCACCTCTGCGGTCACCACGGCACCCTTGCGCAGTTCGCCGGAAGCCGCAGCTTCGCCAATCGCATCACGGCCGAGCTGCTTGATCCCGAGCGAGATACGCTCCTTGTCGACATCAACATCGAGAACCTGCGCCTGGACGACATCGCCCTTGTTGTAGGTTTCGATGGCCTGTTCGCCCGGCATGTTCCAGTCGAGATCGGACAGGTGAACCATGCCGTCGACATCGCCTTCCAGGCCGATGAAGAGACCGAATTCGGTCTTGTTCTTGACCTCGCCCTCGACGACGGAGCCGACCGGATGGGTCTGCGCAAAGGCTTCCCACGGATTTTCCAGCGTTTGCTTGAGGCCGAGCGAGATGCGGCGCTTGGCCGGATCGACCTCGAGCACGACAACTTCGACTTCCTGCGACGTGGACAGGATCTTGCCCGGATGAACGTTCTTCTTCGTCCAGGACATTTCGGAAACGTGGATCAGGCCCTCGATGCCCGGCTCGATTTCCACGAACGCGCCGTAATCGGTGATGTTCGTGACCGTACCGGTGATCTTCTTGCCGACCGGGTACTTCGTGCCGATGCCTTCCCAAGGATCTTCCTGGAGCTGCTTCATGCCCAGCGAGATGCGGTGGGTTTCCTGGTTGATGCGGATGATCTGAACCTTGACCGTCTGGCCGATCGACAGGATTTCTGACGGATGGTTGACGCGACGCCATGCCATGTCGGTGACATGCAGCAGGCCGTCAATGCCGCCGAGATCGACGAATGCGCCGTAGTCGGTGATGTTCTTGACCACACCCTCGACGACCTGGCCCTCTTCGAGGTTCTGGACGATTTCCGAACGCTGCTCGGCGCGGCTTTCCTCGAGCACGGTGCGGCGGGAAACGACGATGTTGCCGCGGCGCTTGTCCATCTTGAGGATTTCGAAGGGCTGCGGGTTGTGCATCAGCGGGGTGACATCGCGCACCGGGCGGATATCGACCTGAGAACGCGGCAGGAAGGCCACGGCCCCGTCCAGATCCACGGTGAACCCGCCCTTGACCTGGTTGAAGATGACGCCTTCGACGCGCTCGCCAGCCTCGAACTTGGCTTCGAGCTTGACCCAGCTTTCCTCGCGGCGCGCTTTCTCGCGCGAGAGAACTGCCTCGCCAAGGGCGTTTTCAACGCGCTCGACATAGACTTCGACGGTGTCGCCGACTTTCAGCGTGCCGTCCTTTGCCTTGGCGCCGAATTCCTTCAGCGCGATGCGGCCTTCGACCTTCAGTCCGACATCGACGATCGCCATGTCTTTTTCAATTGCGGTGATCGTGCCTTTGACAACCGAACCTTCGGCGGTGTCATGGTCTTCGAAAGACTGTTCGAGAAGACTCGCAAAGTCCTCAACAGAGGGATTCAAATCTGACATTTATACTCCTGGAAGCGCCCGGAATTGGTTTCGTCGGGCACAAGCGCCGGTGGTTCGTGTTTCACTCTTCCAAACGGCAATCCGGCCCTGAAACTCTTGTCGGGCCAAAATCCGGCGCGGGGACCGCTGTTCGGAAATTGTTAGCTGTTCTTGCCCAGAGCGGCGTCGACTAAGCTTCTCGCTGCCTGGAACGCGGCTTCTATAGTCATTTCCGATGTATCAAGCAAGTGCGCGTCTTCCGCCGGCTTCATCGGCGAATCCGCGCGGTTCGCGTCACGCTCGTCACGCTTCACGATATCGGCAAGAATAGCCTGTTCCTCGGCCTCGCCGCCATTGCCGACAATTTCGTGATAGCGTCGGCGCGCGCGGACTTCCGGCGAGGCGGTAACAAAGAGCTTCACCGGCGCATCCGGGCAGACGACAGTACCGATGTCGCGGCCGTCAAGCACGGTGCCTTCACCCGTCCCGGCAAATTCGCGCTGGCGTTGCACCAGGGCGCGTCGCACGCCCGGCATCACCGCCACCTTCGATGCCGCTTCGCCGATTTCGTGGGCGGAAAGCACGTCGCGGCGCATGTCCGAAATGTCGAAGGTCCGGGCGGCTTCGACCGCGGTCCCTTCATCGTCGAGCGGAAGCCCGGCATCAAGCATCGCCTTGGCAACAGCGCGATAAGTCAGCCCTGTATCGAGATGGCGGAATCCATAATGGGCGGCAAGGCGGCGCGACAGCGTACCCTTGCCGGAAGCCGCCGGTCCGTCGATCGCAATCGTAAAGCTCATTCAACTATCTCCATTTCTGCGCCCAGCCCAATCATCAGTTCCATGAAATTCGGGAAGCTAGTCGCGATCATGGTCGCATCGTCAATGCGCGCGCCATGCTCGGCGGCAAGACCAAAGACGAGAAAGCTCATGGCAATGCGGTGATCGAGACGCGTTCCGACAACCGCTTCACGGGTCATCGCACCGAGCCCCTTGCCGCCCGGATGGCCACGCACCGACAGCCAGTCGCGGCCTTCGCTACAATCGACGCCATTGACCTCCAGAGCGCGGGCGACAGCATCGAGCCGATCGCTTTCCTTGACGCGCAGTTCCTCGATGCCGGCCATCATCGTCTCACCCGCGGCAAAGCTCGCAGCCACGGCAAGGACCGGATATTCGTCGATCATCGACGGCGCGCGATCGGCCGGCACGGTGACCCCCTTCAAGTCGGAGGAACGCACGCGCAGATCGGCAATGGCCTCGCCGCCGGACTGGCGCTCTTTCATGATTTCGATGACGGCGCCCATCTCCAGCAACGTTTCGATCAGGCCGGTGCGGGTCGGATTCATCAGCACGTTTTCGATCGTCACGTCGGAGCCCGGAACGATCAGGGCAGCAACAAGCGGAAAGGCTGCTGAGGACGGATCGCCAGGCACGGCGACCGGGTGGCCGGTCAATTCGCCCTGACCAAGGATGGCTATTTGGCGCGTGCCGACCGCATCGATCTCGATTTCGATCTCCGCGCCAAAGCTCCGCAGCATCTTCTCGGTATGATCGCGCGTCATCACCGGCTCGATCACCGTTGTGATGCCGGGCGCATTGAGGCCGGCGAACAGAACCGCGGATTTCACCTGCGCAGAAGCGACCGGCACGCGGTACGTAACCGGATTGGCGGTGCGCGGACCATGCAGCGTCAACGGCAACCGCTCGCCCGGCGAGGCCTCGACCTGTACGCCCATGCGACGCAGCGGATCGAGTACGCGGCCCATCGGCCGTTTGACCAGCGAGGCATCGCCGGTGAAGCGCGTCCGCATCTCGTAGGTACCCGCAAGGCCCATGGCCAGGCGCACGCCGGTTCCGGAATTGCCGAAATCGAGTTCATCTTCCGGTTCGAGCAGGCAACCATTGCCGGTTCCCCGGACAATCCATTCATCGCCCACCTTGCTAATGCCGGCACCCATTGCCCGCATCGCGCTGCCGGTTGCCAGAACGTCGTCGCCCTCGAGCAGGCCGGTAATACGCGTTTCGCCGGAAGCCAATCCGCCAAGCATGAACGCGCGATGCGAGATCGACTTGTCGCCGGGAATACGCACCGCGCCTTTCAAGGCTGCGGCGCTTCGCGCAACGGCTGGCATTTGGGCTACAGGCTGGGACATGAACGGCATCGACGCTCTGGCTGGCTGTGATCGACGGGCGGCCTAACACAGGATTTCGCCGAAATCACCTTGCTTGTGGTGCTGCGCGTGACTCGGGCGCACTGTGCAATGCAACGTGAATTCACCTTTGACAGGCATTTTCTTTGCCGCTATGGACCGACGAAATTTTCAGGACAACTGAGCCCCCCGTTCCGCCGTCAATACGGGCGGAACACCCAGATTTACAAGGACGCGACCGTGGCAAAACCGGAACTTGGAACCAAGCGCATCTGCCCCGAAACGGGCCGCAAATTCTATGATCTGAACAAGGACCCGATCATCTCGCCCTATACCGGCAAGAGCTATCCGCTTTCCTTCTTCGAGGACACCAAGTCGGAGATCATCGAGGAAAAGGCCGAAGAGGTAGAAGAAACCGCGGAAGCCGAGGACGAAGAGGAAACGGCCGGTGCTGAGGTGGTTTCGCTTGAAGACGCGGAAGAAGAAGAAGACACCGGCAAGGACGAGAACCTGCCGGATCTCGGCGACAATACCGATGACGAACTCGAAATCGACGACGAGGACGAGGACGACACGTTCCTGGCGAATGACGAAGACGAGGATGACGATGACGTGACCGGCATCATCGACGTTGCCGGCGGAGACGACGACGAAAGCTGAAAAAGCGCGCCGCGGGGACTTGATCTTGGCGCGGCGCGAATGTATCGGAACGCGATCCGCTGTTCAGCATGGATTGCGGATACGGTCGGGGCCATAGCTCAGCTGGGAGAGCGCCTGCATGGCATGCAGGAGGTCAGCGGTTCGATCCCGCTTGGCTCCACCAATTTTCCCGACTTTCAAAAAAAACGCCCCGGTTCGCCGGGGCTTTTTTGTTGTCCCGCCATAAATCGGGCATACCGTTGCGAACAAGTCCGCGAACCAGGAAAAACGGAAATGGCAATGATGACGAAAACACGTCTCGCTGCTCTGATACTTCTCGCAAGCACGATCCAAACTTCGGCGCAGACTGGCGATCCGGTCGCTGGCGAGGATGCCTATGTGGCCAACTGCATGAAATGCCATGCCTCGGCCGCACGAATCGTTCGCAAGATCGACGGCGACACAGCTGAAGAGAAAGGCGCTTGGCTCGAAGGCTTTCTCGCCGACCATCATTTGAGCGACACGGGCGTCAAGGCAGACCTGATAACCTATCTCGCCAACCTCTAGCGCAAAGCGAAAGCCAGCGTTGCAGCCCCCATTGCCAGCGCCAACATCCGGAAGTTGCGGATGACTTGACGGTCCTTGGCCGTCGACGGACCGGTACGGTAGTCGAAGCGTTCATATCGGATATTGGCAGGCGGAACGCCAAGGCCGGTCACGCAATCGCAGACGGCGCTCATCATGCCGCCCGGTCCGCAGATCATCACCGCCGTGTCCTGCGGATCGATTCCCTTGAGCGCCTCGACCAGATGATCCCGGGTAATCGGCCCCTGGCGCTGGCCAGGACCGGACGGCTCCTTGTCGAGCAGGATCATCGCGCGCGAATCGAGGCGTTCGAGATATGGCGCGAAGAACGACGGATCGACCAGCGCCGCCGCATCGCGGACGGCATAGATCAGACGCACGGGTCGCTTCTCGCCGCGATTGGCAAGATCGGCCAGCATGGAGAGGATCGGCGCGACACCGACCCCGCCAGCAATCAAAAGGACCGCGCCGCATTTCCGGTCGGCCAAAGTGAAACTGCCATGCGGCCCGTCGATCGCAGCCGGCGTACCGATTTCAAGATCGCCAACGCCGCGTGTGAAGTCGCCTGCCTCCCCGATCAGGAAGCGGACCTCGCCTTTGTCGCCGGGCGCGGACGCAATGGAAAACGGATGATCGAACAGTGGAAACCGGAGCGGCGCGAATGCGACCCAGGCGAACTGGCCCGCTTCGTGATCCAGATCCTTTCCGGATCGGCTTTTCAACGTGATCTCCCAAAGACGATCGGCCCGCTTGTCTATTCCTGAGACTTCCCAATCCTGACTGCGCATATGCCAGACCCGCAGGGTGTAGACGCCGAGCGCCAAAGCCAGCGTGACCAGCGCCAGGACAATCCAATAAGACCGCAGCGGTTCGCTGCGTGCATAGGTCCCGACCCAAAGCAGGTGCATGAGCGTGGCCGCTGTCGCAGCCACGGCCATAATACCGTGGCTGGCCCGCCACACTTCGTAGGAGACCGGCATCTGCTCACGCAGCAGGCCGAGGACAACAATCATGAGAACGAGCGTGAAGGCGACGACGCCCGTGAGGTTGCTCGGCGCCATCAACAAGGCGGCCAGATGATTCCATGCCGAATTCAGGCGCGACGGATCGACCGGCAAGACGAAGAACAGCGGATGGGCGATCACAAAGAGGACCAGCAGCCGAGCCATCCACTTGTGGAAAGCCATGGTGATATCGATGCCGATGCGCCCGGACAGGAATTCGAAGCGGCCGCTGGAGACCAGTTGAAGAAACAATATGACCGCCGCGACCATGCCGAAGGCCGACGCCAGTTCAGTCCACAGATCGACCGGCTCCTCGGCAAGCACCGCCAGCGCCAGCGGTGTCGCGACCAGGAGGAAATAACCTGCAGCCAAAGCCAGTGCGGGGAAACCCGGCCGGCGTCGGCTCGTCCCGTTCATGTCTGTTCCGCGACCCATTGCATTCTCCGGCGAAGACCAGCATTTGATCAGCTTTGCCGCAGAATGGAACCGCCCGAATTGTCGCAAATCAATCGCGGGTCCCGGCGATGTTGCGCTCCATCAGCCGGACGAACAGGCCAGGGGCCAGCCGGTTGATCCACCAGGCCATGCGCGCGACACGGCCGACCGGAATCGTGGCGCGGCCCCGGCGGACACCGCCTAGGATTACCCGGGCCGCCTCGTCGGCGTTCATGTAATCGACGCCATCCGTCGCCGAACCGGGGCGGGCTATGCCGCCGGGCCGGTGTTCCGGATTGCCAAGATTGGTAGCGACGAAGGACGGCGCAGCGATATGGACGGAGACGCCGTAGGGCTTCTCCTCGCTGGCAAGCGTGCGGAAGAAGCCCTCCAGCGCGTGTTTCGACGCCGAATAGGCGGAACGGCGACGCAGCGGCGCGAAACCGGCGACGGAGGAGATGGCCAGATGCGCGCCGCGGCTGTCGCGCACCGCCTGCAGCAATCCGGCGGCGACATGCACCGCGCCGAAATAGTTGACCTCAAAGACCTTGCGATGGATGTCGGTCGGCATGTCGACGAAGAGACCTATCTGGGTGATACCGGCATTGTAGACGACTAAATCGACAGTGGGATGCGCCGCGACGATTTCGGCACAGACGGCGCTCACCTGCGCCTCGTCGGTCAGATCGCAAGGATAGATACTGATTTCGGCGCCGAGCTCTTTCGCCGCCTTCAGTTCGCTTCCCGGAAGATCGAGGATGGCGACATGCCAGGCATCAGCGAGCAGGCGCTTTGCCAACGCCCTGCCGAGACCGCCCGCACCGCCGGTAATAACGGCTGTTCTCATAGACCCGCCCCCTTGCGCCAGAGATCGAAGACCTCGGCGCTGGTCTTTTCGGGGACATAGCCGAACCGGGTTTTCAGCTTCGTATTATCGAGCACCGGCCGGAATTGCAGGAAGCGCACCTGTTCCGGCCCGTAGCGCGACAGGCCAAGCGGGCGGGCGATGCCAAGCGCCAACTTCAACAGCGAAGGGGCCAGCCAGCGCACCGGCTTGCCGAGCGAAGCGGCGAGATCGCGTGTGCCGAGCGCGCCGTCGCCGGCGACATTGTAGATGCCGGGCGGACCGTCGGTGGCGGCGCGCAGCAGGATGCGGGCGAGGTCCTTCGTCCAGATGAAAACGAACGGGCTTTCCGATCCCCGGATGCCGAGCAGCACGTCGCGCCGGAACAGCGCAGTGATCTGGTTCTCGATCCCCTCGCCCAGCACCGTGCCGACGCGCAGCACGACCTGTTCCATTTGCGGGTGATCGCGGCGGGCTTCGGCCAGCATCTCCTCGACCAGGCGCTTGTGATGCGCATAGGCGAATTCCTCGTTGCCGCGCAGCGTGTCGGTTTCGCGCAGCGGTACCGGATTGTCGGCGTGATAGCCATAGGCCGCGCCCGAAGAGGTGACAACGATGCGGCGCACGCCATGGAGGATGCAGGCTTCAAGCACCTTTCGGCTGCCTTCGACATCGACCGCGTATTCGAACTCGCGTGTCGAGCCTTTCGGCGGCGTTACGATGGAGGCGAGATGAACGACGACTTCCGGCTTCCAGTCGCCGATGACCGTATCGGGATCATCGCCGCAGACATCGAGCGGACGGTAGTCGGCGCCATGCGGCAGTGACGCCGGCGGGCGAATATCGGTCGCCAGCACCTCACCGCGAGGCGGCATTTCGGCGAGCAGTGCCTGGCCGATGCCGCCGGCCGCGCCGGTGACCAGGATGCGGGTCATCGCGGCGCTTCCGTACGGGACATGAGGGATGCGAGCGCAAGACCGGAAACGGCATGCCAGACTCCCCAGAAGGCCGCTACCACGGCCATGCCGCCAAGCCCGTGAAAGAAGGCGAAGATCAGGATCAGGCCGAGGCCGGAATTCTGGATGCCGGTTTCGATGGTGATGGCGCGGCGGTCATAGGCCGAGACACGGGCCAGCGTCGCCGTCAGATAGCCGCCGCTCAGCGCAAGCGTGTTGTGGGCGATGACGAGCACCGCAACGGCGCCGGCATAGGCGAGGAAGAAGCCCCAGTTGGCGGCGAGCGCCAGTACGACGAAGGCAATGAAGATCAATATCGACAGGATCTGCAGCGGTCGGCGAATGCGTTCGGCAAGACCGGGTTTCTTCGCGTTGAGCAGGATGCCGAGGCATAGCGGCAATACCAGCATCAGGAAAACGGTCACCGCGACCATGACCGGGTCGATGGCGGTCTCGCGCAGGATCTGGCGCGTCGGGGCGTAGAGGCTGCCCCACAGGCCGATATTGAAGGGTGTCAGCAGAATGGCCGCACAGGTGGCGATCGCCGTCATGGAAACGGAGAGCGCAGTGTTGCCGCCGGCGCGATGGGTGATGAAGTTGGAAATGTTGCCGCCCGGACAGGCGGCGACCAAAATCAGACCGAGCGCGATGGACGGGCGCAGTTCGACCGCGAGAATGAACAGGAAGGTAGCGACCGGCAGGACGACGAATTGCGAGAACAGGCCGGTCAGCAACGGCTTGGGCGCCTGAACGAGCGCGCGGAAATCCGCTGGCTTCAGGTCGAGCGCGATGGAAAACATCACGATCGCCAGTATGGCGTTCAGCAGGGTCAGCGAAGCCGGGCTGAAGTTGAGGAGAACGGTGTCGATGTCGCCTTGCATTACGCGGCCCCCTTCAGTTTCGCGATACGGGAGTTGACCGCGTCGCGGAAAGTCGCCTTGTCGACGTAATAGGCCATGCGCGGCAGATCGATGTAGTTCATGCCGCCGGTCGCCCGGTCGAATCCCTTCGCCTTTTCGGCGTGCATATCCTTCGCCGCCTTCGAGCCGTCGCGCAGGCCGCGAATGTAGCGCGCGACCAGTTCGGCCTGTTCGTGCCGACCCTGCCAGCCGAGGCCGGAGGCTTCGACCATGCCCATCAGGAAAATGTCGTCGCGGCCAGGGTGCATGCAATTGAGGAAGAGATGCGGCGCGGCGCCCTTCCAGTTCAGCAATTCGGGATCGATGAACGGATAGTGCAGCTTGTAGCCGGTGGCGGCGAGGACCATGTCGTACTCGCCGCTGGTACCGTCGCGGAAATGCACCGTATTGCCGTCGAAGCGTTCGACATCGGCCCGAATCCTGATGTCGCCGTGTCCGGCGTGAAACAGGATCAGCGAATTGACCACCGGGTGGGATTCGTAGAGCCGGTAGTCGGGCTTGGGGAAACCGTATTTCTGCGGATCGCCGACGAACCATTTCAGGATCATCCCGTCGACCTTGCGCTTCAGCCACATCGGCAGCCTGATCGCGCCGCCCATCGTGTCGGCGGGTTTCCCAAAGACGTATTTCGGCACGAAATAGTAGCCGCGGCGCATCGAGAGATCGCAGGAGAGACCGTGATGGATGGCGTCGACTGCGATATCGCAGCCGGAATTGCCGGCGCCGATGATCAGGACGCGCTTGCCGTCGAACTGGCGTGGCGAACGATATTCGCTTGAATGGATCAGCTCGCCGGCGAACTCGCCTTCGAACTCCGGCATGTTGGGCTCGGACAGGGTGCCGTTGGCAATGAGGACACCTGCAAAGACATCCTCATGCGTCTTGCCGGCCTTGTCGCGCCAAGTGACGCGCCAGCCGTCGCCGTCGCCGCCGAGCGGCTCGGTGCGCAAGACCTCGGTTTCGAACAGATAGTGCCTGCGCAGGTCGAAACGGTCGGCGAAGCGACGGAAATAGGTCTTCAACTCGCGGTGCGAGGGGTATTCGGCGACCTCCTCGTCCATCGGGAAGTCGGCGAACTCGGTCATCCGTTTCGACGAGATCAGGTGCGCCGTCTCGTACATGGTCGAGCGCGGGCCATCGATGTCCCAGAGGCCGCCGACGTCCGAATGCAGTTCGAAGCCGAGAAAGGGAATGCCTTGTTCGACAAGTGTCTTGGCCATCGCCAGGCCCATCGGCCCGGCGCCGATCAGCGCAAAGCGATCTCTGTTGCGAACGCCGTCTTCCGGCGCCCGGCTTTCATCCTGCGTCATGTCTCCTCCCCAGGCACTTCAGGCCCGCTCCTCATACTAATATTGAACGATCGTTCAAAATAACGCAAGATGGTTTTCATGACCGCCACCGAGGCAATACCCGCCAAGCGCAAGCGCGCGCCTTCACGGCGCTCGCTGGAAACACGCGCGCGTATTCTCGACGCTGCCGAGCGACTGTTCGCCCGCAGCGGTTTCGAGGGCACCTCCATGCGCCACATCGCGGCAGGGGCGGACGTTCCGGTGGCGTTGGTCAATTTCCATGGCGGGGCAAAAGAAGACCTCTTCGCCACGATCGTCGCGCGGCGCGCCGACACGCTGGCGCAGCAACGGCTGGAAGCGCTGGCCGCGGCCAAAGCGAAAGGTACGGCGCTGGAGTTGCGCGACGTCCTCGGCTGTTTCATCCGGCCCTATCTCGATCTCGCGGTGGCCGGCGGGCCGCAATGGACCGCCTATGCGCGGCTGATCGCGCATGTCTCCGCCGACGAGCGGTGGCGGCCGGTCAGCGAACGTTGCTTCGACCCGACGGCGAAAATCTTCACGGAAGAACTTGCTCTGCTGGTTCCCGCCGCGCAGGCGCGCCAAGTCGCCGGCGCCTTCGTGTTTTCGATTTCGGCGATGCTGTCTCTCGCCACTTCGCGCTGGCGCATCGAGGCAATGGCCGGCCAGCCCGCCGGCAAAACGCCAGCTCTAGACACATGGGCCGATTTCCTGATCGATTTCTGCGAAGGCGGCTTTCGGTCCGCGCTTGCCCGCGAGAGCGTCTAGGCGCTGGCGGCGAGACGATTTTCGGCCAGTTTTGCACTGAGACCGGCGGAGACTTCGCAGACGCGCCTGCCGATACGGTCGATCAGTTCAGGCGTGGTGCGCTCGGTGTAGATCGTGATGCAGAAGGTGGCGACAGGGCTCGAGCCGCCGTCGAAGATCGGCGAGGCGATGCCGGTCATCTCGCGCGTAACATCGCCATGGGAAAACGCAAAGCCGCGGCGGCGGACCTTACGCAATTCGTCCATTACATCCTCGACGGTAGAGCCGAGGCCGATCCCTGCCATTTCGGAAAGATTCGCCTCGATATGCGCCTGCAGCTTGCGGCGCGTCATATAGGCCATGATGGCGCGTGACGTAGCGCCACGCGCGAGCGGCAGCGGCCGGCCGCGCGGATACTCATTTTCATGGCCCGGCGTCGTACATTCCGATGCCACCACAAGCTGCTTAGTGCCGTACCAACGCACCAGCAGTGCGGCACAGGGATATTCAGCGGCAAAGGATTCCAGGAACGGCTGGGCGTAGAGCACAAGCGTGTCGGACTTGCGCATCAGGAAATCCATCTCCACGACGCGGGGGCCGAGCGTGAAACCGCCCGTCGGCATCGAGGTCAGGAAGCCGGCCTCTTTCAGTGTCTTCAGATACCGGTAGAGCGTGGGACGGCTGTAGCCCAGTTCCGCCATCAGTTCGTCCGGGGTCCATTCCAGCCGATCCTCGGTGAATACGTCCAGAAGCGCCAGCACACGCTCAAGGCTGTTCAATTCCGACATGTTTCCATGTCCCTTCCGTTGCACGCCGTTGTCGGCTGCAGACCGCTGCGAACCCGGCTAAAGCTGCGTCATAACGGGGAAGGCCCGGGGACGGAAGGGGCACGGACTTTCGGTCACAGCTCATGCCGTCAGAATCGGTACGCCGGATCGCGGGAAGAACAGCAGTCCGGTCCGGGGCACAGTTGCCCCGGACCGAATAACGGTGCTGCTTTCACGCAGCGAGCGTGCAAGGCTGGCTCGCCCCGGTTTTCGCCTGCTTGTCGAGGGTGAACCGCGAGACAAGTCGCATCAGTTTCTCCGCTTCGGCGGAAAGGTGATGCGTCGTCGCCGTGGTTTCCTCTACCATCGCCGCATTGTGCTGGGTGAACCGGTCCATCTGGGACACGGCGGTATTGCACTCGCCCAATCCGATCGATTGCTCCTGGGCGGCATTCGAAATGGCTTCGATCATCTCGTTGACGCCGTCCACATCCGTGGCGATGCCTTGCAGCGCGTCGCCCGTCGCCCGCACAAGGCGGACACCGGCTTCCACTTCCGAAGACGACTTTTCGATCAGATTCTTGATGTCCTGAGCGGCGCCGGCCGATCGTTGCGCCAGTTCCCGCACCTCCTGTGCCACCACAGCAAAGCCCTGGCCCGCATCTCCGGCCCTCGCCGCCTCGACGCCGGCATTCAGCGCCAGCAGGTTCGTCTGGAAGGCGATTTCGTCAATCAGGCTGATGATCTGCGCGATCTCCTGCGAAGCCGATTCGATTCTCGTCATCGCACTTACGGCGTCCGACACGACGGAAGCGGAATCGTCGCTGTTCTTCTTGGCGCCGGCAGCCTTTTCCTTCGCCTGGGCAGCATTGCCGGACGAGGCCTTCACGTTGGCTGTCAATTGTTCCAAGGCCGCCGAAGTCTGTTCGAGGCTCGCCGCCTGCTTTTCGGTGCGTTCGCACAGGCTGTCTGCAGCCGAGCGCATTTCCGACGCATCCGCGAACACGCCCTTGATGTTCGCCTGGACGTCCGTGAAGGTTGCGCAGAGCTCGCTGACCGACTTGTTGAAGTCTACCCGCACCTGCTCGAGCTCGTCGATGAACGGTTCCCCGAGATTGACCGTCAGGTCACCGGCCGACAGCTTGGCCAGTCCCGAGGCAAGGGAATCGACCGCCCGGCGGATTTCGCCGTCACGGCGGTTCTTTTCAGCCTCGCGCTGTTCGCGGGCGCGCTCGTTTTCGAGGCGGACTTTCTCAGCTTCCCGCTCGAGGGCGGCTTTCTCTGCCGAACCATCCTTGAACGCCTGCAGGGCACGCGCCATCGTTCCGATTTCGTCGACGCGGCCACGGCCCTCGATCTCGACCTCGATATCACCGGAGGAGACCTTGTCCATGGCGCCGGTCAGCGTGCCCAGCGGATTGGTGATCGAGCGCGCCATGACGAAGCCCGCGACCACCGCAATGACGAGGACAATACCGCTGAGAACGGCTGTCCAGACCATCGACCCGAACGCTTCAGAGGCAATCTTTTCGGCATCCATGTGGATGGTCTCCGCGACCTTCTTCTCGATTCCGCGCAGCGCGTCGATATGGGCGGTCGCGGTTTCCCGCCATAGCGCCAGGTCCAGGCCGGAAGCCGAAATATCGGCCCATGACGCGCTTACGAGATGGCGCAACTCCTCGAGCTCCACCTTGCCCGAATTGTCGATCAGCGCCTCGTATTCGGCGCGATACTCCACCGGCTCATTGGCGATGAAGGCTTCTTTGAGCAGTTCCTGCCCGGCGATGAGCTGGCTGACCTTGACGAACTTGTCCTGGGTCATTTCGCCAGACATCAGCGCGTCAATGACGATTGCCCGTTCTTCGGCCGCGAATTCCTTTGCTTCGGCGAGATCCACATATGCGACGATCTCACGTGCGATCTTGCCGTCCGTCGACAGGCCTGAGGCGTGAAAGCCGATCTGGATGACATGGTGAATGACCTGCGAGTAGTGATGAAGGTTCTCGTCGGCGGTGATTTCACCCGCGTCGACACGCGCGCGGAAATCGGTCAGCGCCTTCACTTCCTTCTCGATCTCTTCCAGTTCATGGATCAGGTGCTCGTTCGCACGGCCCTTGAGGTGTTCGGTCAGGTCGTGAAGCCGGGCAACCTCCGCATCGACATGCTCCCGCGCGCCGACCAGGTCTTCGCCCGGCACAGAATTGCCCTGGCGGATGAAGCTCGCGGAATTGCCACGCTCGACCTGCAGCCGGTGCGACAACTCGCCGAGTTCGGCTACGGCATCGCTGACTTCCACGAGGAAACTCATCTGCCGGTAATTGTTCAGGCTGGATACGACTTCGGTCGCGGCAATTGCGAGAAGACCGAGCAGCGGAACGGCGACAGCAATCGCGATACGCTGCGAGATGCGGAGTTTGGATAACATGACGGATAACCTCCAAAGCGATTTGGTTCGCCGTCATGGCGGCCGCGGATCTTCATGATCAAAAAAGCATTTCTGAAATGCACATTAGTGGGTCAGACCTAGTTACGCTGGGTTAACCGAACCTTACGGAATGGCAAGAAATTGTAATGCTCCGCCCCTACAATTTCGCCCATAAATCCTCTTTTCAATTCATTTCAATCGTTTAAAGTCTCCTTCGGGGAGATGCGCGCGCTGACGGCCGATCATGGCAGACAGCGCAAGGGAGGAGCGAGATCATGAAAACCATCAAGGGGCCGGCCCTGTTCCTGGCACAGTTCGCGGGGGACGGGGCACCGTTCAACTCCTGGGCATCGATCACCAAATGGGCAGCCGATTGCGGCTACAGGGGCGTGCAGGTGCCGAGCTGGGACGGCCGGCTGATCGACCTGGAGAAAGCCGCTTCATCGAAGGATTATTGCGACGAGTTCAAGGGCGTCGCGGCGGAAAACGGCATCACCGTCACCGAATTGTCCACCCACCTGCAGGGCCAGCTCGTCGCCGTGCACCCGGCCTATGACGAGGCGTTCGATGGCTTCGCGGCGCCGGAGGTGCGCGGCAATCCGAAGGCGCGGCAGGAGTGGGCGGTCAAACAGGTGAAGCAGGCGCTTGACGCCTCGCGCCACATGGGCATCGGCGCGATGGCGAGCTTCTCAGGCGCCTTGGCCTGGCCCTATGTCTATCCGTGGCCGCAGCGCCCGGCAGGGCTGATCGACACCGCTTTCGACGAATTGGCGAAACGCTGGCGGCCGATCCTCGACCATGCCGACGGATGCGGCGTCGACATCTGCTACGAGATCCATCCGGGCGAGGATCTGCATGATGGCGTCACGTTCGAGATGTTTCTCGAACGGCTCGGCGGCCATGCCCGCTGCAACATGCTCTATGACCCGTCGCACTACGTGCTGCAGTGCCTCGATTATCTCGACCACATCGACATCTACCACGAGCGCATCAAGATGTTTCACGTCAAGGATGCGGAGTTCAATCCGACGGGCAGACAGGGCGTCTATTCCGGTTACCAGGGCTGGGTCGACCGCGCCGGCCGGTTCCGTTCGCTCGGCGACGGGCATGTCGACTTCAAGGGAATCTTCTCCAAGCTCACTGCCCACGATTTCGACGGCTGGGCCGTCGTCGAGTGGGAATGCTGCCTGAAGCATCCCGAAGACGGAGCGCGCGAGGGCGCGCAATTTGTCAAGGACCACATCATCCGCGTCACCGAGAAGGCATTCGACGATTTCGCCGACGCCGGGACGGATGACGCCGCCAACCGCCGCATGCTCGGCATCGTCTGAGCGGGCACGGGAGAACGATCATGGCAAATCGGATCCGACTCGGAATGGTGGGCGGCGGGCGCGATGCGTTCATCGGTGGCGTGCATCGCATCGCCGCGCGCATCGACGACCGCTACGAACTGGTGGCGGGAGCCTTTTCCTCTACGTCCGAAAAATCAAAGGCATCGGCGGCGGATCTCGGTATCGCACCGGACCGCGCCTATGGCGACTTCGTCGAAATGGCAAAACGCGAGGCGCGGCTGAAAAACGGCATCGAGGCAGTCGCCATCGTGACGCCGAACCACATGCACTATCCCGTAGCGCGCGAATTCCTGAAGCGCGGCATTCACGTCATCTGCGACAAGCCGCTGACATCGACGCTGGCAGACGCGCGCAAGCTGGCAAAAGCGGCGGAGGCCTCCCACGCGCTGTTCGTGCTAACGCATAATTATTCCGGCTACCCGATGATCCGGCAGGCTCAGGATATGGTGGCAAAAGGCGAACTCGGCGACATCCGCATAGTGCAGATGGAATATCCTCAGGACTGGCTGGCCGAGAGGATCGAGGACCGCGGCCAGAAGCAGGCGGAGTGGCGGACCGACCCGAAGCGCTCCGGTCTCGGCGGTGCGATCGGCGACATCGGCACACATGCCTTTCATCTCGCCAATTTCGTCACGGGGCTGGAAACAGAGGCGATCCTCGCGGACCTCGACAGTTTCGTCGAAGGCCGGCAACTCGACGACAATTGCCACGTGCTATTGCGCTACAAGGGCGGCGCGAAAGGCATGTTGTGGGCAAGCCAGGTCGCTCCCGGCCACGAAAACGGCCTTGCGCTGCGCGTGTACGGCACGAAAGGCGGGCTGGAATGGGCGCAGAAAGACCCAAACTACCTCTGGCACTCTCCGCTCGGCGAGCCGCGCCGGCTGATCACGCGCGGCGGCGCGGGGGCGGGCGACGCAGCGGCCCGGGTAACGCGAATTCCCGGCGGTCATCCGGAGGGCTACCTGGAAGGATTCGCAACGATCTATTCCGAAGCCGCCGAGGCAATTACCGCGCATCGTGACGGCAACCCGGCTCCCGACGGCGTCAGCTATCCGGGCATCGATGACGGGATTGCCGGAGTCGCCTTTGTCACGGCGTGCGTTGAATCATCGCGGCGCGGCGGTATCTGGGTCGAATTTGAACGTTTCCTGCGGAGCCAGACGGCTCGCCGGCCGTAACGGAAAATCAGGAACGGCAAGCGCGTCCTCGTATTTCCGGATCACGACGGGATCCGGGAAGAGATTTCGGATCTCCCTCATCGGATCGTCGAGGGAAAAATGGCTGCCGGAACGCAGATCGTCGAAATATCCGCGCGCCGTGTCCATTTCCTTCAACTCGATCGTCGCGGCGAGCGCGAGGACGATACCGCGCCGGTCGCCACTGTCGATGATGGCGCGGGCCTGTTTCTGGGCTTCGATGTAATCGTCCCGCTGGAAGGCTTCGATCGAAAGCGGGATACGCATCCAGCCGGGCGCTTGCGGATTCATCGCGACACCTTCGCGTACCAGTTCGACGCCGGCATCCCAGTCTCCCACCAGCATGCGGTGCCAACCAAGGTGTACATAAAGATCGGGTTTGGACGGATTAAGGGCGAGTGCCGTTTTCGAAGCCTGGACGGCCGCTTCAAATTCGCCCATCGAGCGCAGGATCGCCGCCTGGTACTCATGACCGGAAGCGTCTGTCGGATCGAGCTCGATTGCGCGGCTGGCGGCCGCAAGCGCCGTGTCGAGACCGGCACGATCACCGGGACCGGCATCGCGTGTCCAGTCCAGATAGAGGATGAGCGCCCAGGACGACCAGATCGTGGAATTACGGCTTCCCGCCGCGGTCAGCGCGGCGAGGCATTTGTGCACACTGGCTTCGAGGTCCTGTGATTTCGTGCGGTCATAGGCGTAGAAATCGGTGATGCACTCATATTCGGATGTCCGCACATCACCGAGGCTGGCCCGGCGTTCCTCAAGGCGGCGGTAGGCTTCGGTCTGCAGCAGACCGGAAATGCTGGCGAGCTGCGTGACAATGGAGCGGACCGCCGTCACCAGAAGATGCTGATACTCGGCATCGTTGGTCGGCAGTTCGATCGGCTCGCTCCAAATCGGGGTATCAGACTTCACGTCGCTGACAGTAATGAGGAGCTGATCGGAGCCGGCGCCGGAAACGACCTTGCCCAGGACCTGATAATCGGAAGCCGTGGGGCCATCGGCAGGACTGCCGGCCATCGTATTGCCCGGCGCCGCGCGCACCCGGATGGACCGGAACTCCGAGAGGTCGACGATCAACTGCTGGCGTATCCCCTCGACAAGAGCAATCGAGGGGGCATCCGGCCCTGCTTCGAAGGGCAGAAATTCGACCACCGCAGTATCGCCCGGCACGGCTTGCCCGTCAAACTCGGCCTCAGCCTCGTTACGGTCGCTTCTCCAAGTGTGAAGGAGATACTGGGCACCGGCTCCCGCGAGCACAAATGCCAAGGCCAGCATACCGGCGAGGAGATATACCGAACGCGCCGACAAGACCAGGCGGGCGTCGCCGTGCAGTATACTGGACAACGTTCCCCGCTCTGCCTTTTCCGTGGCAAAGCGCCGAAAGACCGGACGGTAACTGCCTTTGGGAATGGAGATATGCACCGGATCACCGCTTCCGGGGCCATCGTAGTAGGACGCCAGCGCCGCGCGCAGACGGCCGGCGAACACACGCACGACCGGATCGGTCCGCGGATCGAAGGATGGCGGCCGGTCCAGCGCCTTGACCGCGATAGCGTGGGCGTTGATCTGGTCGCCACGGCCCTCGGCCTCTTCCGTCACGACAAAACGGAGGAATTCCTCAAGCTTGGGAGATGTACTGAGATACCCGGAATCGAGAACGCATTTCAGCGCTGCCCGGGACTGGCGGGCGCTGACTTTATTGCTATTTCTTGCGGGCGTCATTCAGTGTGCAAATAGTCCGGTTTACGCAGACTTCCAATACGGCAACAAAACCGCCTCAAGCATTCCATATTCAGAATGTGGGGGAAAGTTGCTGCGTACAACCGCTACGGCGCGGGGCAAATGCCCGCAGGTGACTATTTGGTGGAAAACCCGACCCGCAGACCGCCCCAGTGCCGCCCCTTGACGTAGATCGGCGAGGACAGATCCTTCATCAACTGGTACTGGCCGCCGCCCATGTCACGACGATAGGTTTGAAGAAGAAATGTCTTGGTATTGCGGCCGGCGGCGAGCCCGGTGCGATCGTCAAAGATGCGCCGGTTGCGGCAATTGGCGGCGTTCCAGACGGGATCACCGGATTGCGGATGCGAATATTTCCGGTTGTGAGTGGGGAGATAGCCATTCCTGTCCACGGCGGCGCAGAATACGACCCGCGGATCGACATCCAGGAACGGTTCCTGGATTGGCGGCATGGTCCGATCAGTAAACTCCGTGAAAGCCGTAAAGACCTGCTGAGGATCGGTTTCGGCGATCGCACGGTAGTTTTCGTCAAACAGGGCCGACATCGTTATCCCGCCGGCATCCACCGCCGCCTCGAACAGGCGGGCTGTCTTTTCCGCCGCCGCGATACAAGCCCGGATGATCGGCGTGTCTGCGGTCTCGATGCCGCTTTCCTCGACCAGAAGAACCATGTCCTCCGAAAAAGAAACGAGCTGGTCGAACTTTTCGGACGTATTGGCCAGCTTGGTGGCGTTTTCCTGCGCCATGCGGTCGAGTTCGGTGACTTTGTCGACGATCACGCCACAGACATGGTTGGCACGCTCGACCGGCTCGGAAATACCGGAAATCTCGTTGGTCATGGCCGCGACATTCTCGCCGAAGACGCGGAACTTGCTGAGATCCGCATCAATCGCGGTCGAACGCTGCACGGCCGCTTCGGCCTTTTGCGAATGGGACCGGTTCTGCTTTTGCAGAAGCTCGACGGACGCGCTCAACTTCTCGAGCCGGGCTATGATGTCGCGCGACACCTGTTCGGTCTGGCCGGCAAGCTCGCGAACGGATTGGGCAACAATGGCGAACCCGCGACCCGCATCGCCTGCATGTGCCGCCATGATCCCCGCATTGATCGCCAGCATCTGGGTTTCGGTGGCGATGTTCTTGATGGCTTCGGAAAAACCATAGACTTCCGACAGCTGGCCGGCGACTGCGTCGAACTCGCCGGCAACTTCACTGGAAGATTGCGCCATTTCGCGGATATCGTGCATCGCTCCCGACAGCGCGCCCTCAATCGAAGTCGCGGTGTCCGTCAGGCCGTCGCGCACCGCGGCGGCAGAGCCGACGGCTTCGCGGGCCACCGAAGCTGCATCGGCGCTGGTTTCGGCGATTTCGCGCAACGAGCCCGTCAGTTCGTGAAAGGCCTGCGCCTCGGTCGCCAGATCCTTGGCGACATCGCCAACCGTGCCCGAGGTGTCGGCGATATTGACCGAAAGATCCCCAAGCCGAGAACCAACCAAAGATACGGCGCGCGCCAGCTTTTCGTTGTTTTCCGGGGCATTCGGGGAGGATTCGGGTTCGGCGGACGCGGCCGCTTGCGGATCAACATCGCCGGAATCCAGCGCGGCATTGCCGAATGACGAGTGCGCCATCATGTAACCTCTCGAAAAGCCTCCCCCGCAGATGTCAAATGAAGTTCCGAGACAACCGGCACCTGCGGTAATTCCTGATTTCTATTTGCAGATTATTGCCCGAACCTTTCGGTAAGCGGGCCTTAACCCTTTGAAAACCGTCTTCCAGAGATGATTACATGGCCGAGCGTGAAACACGGAAACGCTGCAACCTTGCGGTGAACTGTTAACGCCGGATTAGTTTTTGGCGACCTAGGATCAGCGCGCAACCCAACGGTCTGGTATCCGTCGCATGAAGCATTGGGGTTGCTGCCGACCACGGAATGTCGTGTTTTCGAAACACGGTTTGATTCCCACCCCGAATCAGGTCGGCGTTCTCACAATCCACCCCACAACTGCGCCGGCGTTCACACCTCCGTGCCTCGAAAACAAACGGAAAAGCCCGCCTGATCAAGGCGGGCTTTTTTGATTCACGGCGCTTGCCCGTGACGCTTGTCGGTACGGTCAGCCCATTCGCCGAAAGGCGTCTAGCGTGTGCTCCAACCCGACATCGACCAGGATTTCCTCGAGATCGTGCAGCGTCGTCGGAGTGGCTTCGCCGAAAGCGTTCTGCATGATCTTGGTGACTTCCATCAGGCGCTGACGACAGAAATCGATCTTCTGAATGGCACGAATCTGGTCGTGGCTCAGTTGTTCGCTGCCAAGCGGCAGATCCTCGATCTCGCCAGCAATCATTCCCAGTTCCTGAACGAGCAGCGTGACCAGTTCGGACTGATGAATCTCGGCCTCCGTCCGCGGTTCCCTTTTGTTGTCCGCGAATTCTTCCTCAAAATCCTCAAAAGAAATCGACATCGCCCGCACTCTCCAATTCTTTTGCGATTGTCTTCGGTTCCTGTTCGGGAACCGCCATGCCAATAAATTTCTGTCTCGCCTTGCCGGTGGCCGGTTCGAACTCGACCCGGCGCCCCTGAAAGCCGCCGAGGCTCGTGGACACGAGGGTCAGCCCCTCGTTCTTGATGAAATTTTCGGCGAATTGCGAATTCTTGGCGCCCGCATCGCTTCGCGCGTCGATGACGCGTGCGCCACCGAACAACTTGACCTGAAGGCGGCTACGCGCGGCGCCTTTCTGGAAAAGCGCGTTCAGCAGCATTTCCATCAGGAACACGCCGTATCGCCGCGACTGGTCGGAGCCGTCACGATCCGGGTTGCCCGGCAGCAGAAAGTGATTCATGCCGCCGACCTTGGCCACGGGATCGTAGATGCAGGCCGCGACGCAGGATCCGAGCACCGTGGACATAACTGCCCCCTCGGCGTCGGAAACCGCGTAATCGCCCTGAACGATCGATATTTTCTGAGCAATCGCCACGTTTAATTCAGCTTCCCTACCACCGATTCAATCGACTTTTTCAGCACGTCCGGAGTAAACGGCTTCGCGATCACGTTGTTCACGCCGAGCTTCACGGCGTTCTGTACGACGGTGTTGTCCTTTCGGCCGGTCAGGATGATAAAACCGGTCTTCGCAAGCTTCGGATGGGCGCGGATCGCACGCAGCAGCTGAAAGCCATCGATATCGGGCATGTAAAGATCCGAGATCGCCAGATGCACCGGTTCGGCGCTGAGTTTCTGGAACGCCTCGCGCCCGTCCTTGGCAACGCTGATGTGTTTAATGCCCATTTGCTGGAGAGCTTCAACCGTCACCATGCGGCTCGAGATATGGTCGTCGACAACCATGACCCTCAATACGTTAAGCACAGACATTTTGTGTCACCTCCGTTCGACCGCCAAACAAGGCGGACGCAATTTCTCTTAGTGGCAAAACCTGGTTTGCAGCGCCGAGCCGATGTGCAGCGGCTGGCATTCCATAGACGAGGCTGGTTGCGCGATCCTGTGCAATCGTGTGCGCGCCGGCGTTTTTGAGAGCCAGAAGCCCTTCCGCGCCATCGCTTCCCATTCCCGTCAAAAGTGCGGCGGCAACCTTGCCGCCATAGACCTGAGCGACCGATTCGAACATGACGTCGACCGACGGCATGTGCCCCGAGCGCAATTCACCGGGCGTGATGCGGCATGTTCTCTCGTTGCGTCCGGCAATCGTCAGATGGCCGACAGCACCAGGCGCGATATAAACGTGGCCCGGCCGGATCGGCATGCCGTCCTGCGCCTCGACAACCGTTGGTGCACAGAGACGGTCAAGTCGCTCCGCAAAACTCCTAGTGAAGTGTTCCGGCATGTGCTGGGTCACCACAGTGGGCGGGCAATCGGCCGGAAAGCCGGACAAAACCTCGGTCAGGGCTTCGACGCCGCCCGTCGAAGCGCCAAGCGCGATGATATTGAGGCCGCGCACCCTCTTTGCAATTCCGCCCGTGGCAGGCTGCCCGTGTGCAACCGGCTTCTGACGCCCCTTGATCATCGATTTCGCCGCTGCCGCTGCCTTGACGTTCTCGCGCATTTCCAGAAGTGCAGGCTCGTCATCCATACGCGGCTTGGGCAGGCAGGAAAACGCACCAAACTCGAGAGCGGCGATCGTCGCGTCGGCGCCTTTGCGGGTATGGCTCGAAATCATCACTACGGGCATGGGACGAAGCCGCATCAGCCGCTCGAGGAAATCGAGGCCGTTCATGCCCGGCATCTCGATGTCGAGTGTGATGACGTCCGGATCGAGCGCCTTGATCATCTGGCGCGCCTCGTTCGGATTGGCCGCGGTACCGACGACCTCGATGGCCGGATCGGTTTCGAGTACGGCGGCGATCAGTTTTTGCATCGACGGCGAATCGTCGACAACAATGGTGCGCGCCTTCATCACAGCCCCCCGGAATATTTGTAGGTCGTGACGCCGATCTGCTTGAGAGCACCCGACGCGGGACCGCTCACCCGCTCGGAATGGCCGATATAGAGATGGCCGCCGGGCTTCAGGACCGAGCAGAAGCGTGAAAACAGCCTGGCCTGCAGATCCTGCTCGAAATAGATGAGCACGTTGCGGCAGAAGATAACGTCGAACTTCTGCTTGAAGGGCCAGTCGTTCAGTAGGTTCAGGAAGCGGAAGGCGATGAGATCACGCACCTGCGCATTCGGCTCCGCGTAATCCGCGGACCGCTTGAAATAGCGATCGCGAATGGCGGGCGGCGCCTTGTCCACCATGTCCAGGCTGTAGTGGCCTTCCTTCGCTTTCGCCAGCGAATTGTGGTCGATGTCGCTGGCAAGGATGCGGAAATTGTAGCGCGCCACGTCCGGGAGCGCCTGCAAGACCGTGCAGGCAATCGTGTAGGGCTCGCGTCCGTCGGAGCAACCCGCCGACCACATGCGCACCGGTTCGCCCTGCGTCAGGCGGCTCGCCAAACCCGGCATGACCTCGTTTTGGAGATGTTCGAAATGATGCGGCTCGCGATAGAAATTGGTGACGTTGGTGGTAATCGCCGAGATCAGCTCGCTGCGCTCCTCAACGCCGGCCGGCGAACCCACCAGATCGATATAGGCTCCGAAATCGGGCAGCCGGAGACGGCGCAGCCGCTTGACCAGTCGCGAGAAGACGAGATCGCGCTTGGCTTCCGTCAGGTTGATACCCGCCTCGTCGCGCACAAGCATCGCGATGGCCGTAAACTGCTTGTCGGTAAGGACGTAATCGCGTCCGGCTTCTGGCCGTTCTACCGCTTCTTTGACTGCAAGACTCATGCTGCCTGCATCTCCTGTTCGGGCATGATCGACTCAAGGCAGATCTCGCAGATGATACGCTTGTCCATGACGATGACGCGGTTGAACATCTCGGTCGACATTTCGTGGCTGACCTCGGGCACCGGCCGCAGGTGGTCCGGTCCGACATCGAGAATGTCCGAGACGGAGTCGACGAGCAGGCCGATGGTCTTGTCGCGCACCTGGACGACGATGATGACGTGGCGTTCGCTCGGCGCACTCGATCCCATGCCGAGACGGGCCGACAGGTCCATAATCGGCAGGATCGTGCCGCGCAGATTGATCACACCGACGATATAGTCGGGCGAATGCGGCAGCCGCGTTGCCTGGCTCCAGCCGCGAATCTCGCGGGTGGAGGTGATTTCGACACAGAACTCCTGCTCTCCAACACGGAACGCAATGAACTCTTCTCCGCCGACGTTTGTTTGTTCGTTATCGTCATGCATGGTTCTTACCCCGCCATGGATTGAATGAATTCCGCTTCCGGATCACCGGAATTGTGCGAAACGATGTGATCGCAATCGAGGATGAGCGCGATCTGGCCGTTACCGAGAATGGTCGCCGCCGCGATGCTCGGCACGCGCTGGTAGTTGCTCTCCAGGCTCTTGATAACGACCTGCTGCTGACCCTCGATGGAGTCGACGACAAAGGCGCCCATGCCGGACTTACCGCCCTCGACCACCATGATCGTGCCCTTGGTGTAATCGGTGCGCTGCTCGGCAAAGCCCAGCTGGCGTCCGACATCGATGATCGGGATCAGGGCATTGCGCATTTTCACGACGCGGTTGTTATTGCCGATAGTGTAGACATCGCCCGGCTTCAGGGTCGCCGTTTCCAGCACCGCAGAGACCGGCAGCACCAGCGTCTGGCCGGCTTCCTTGACGATCATGCCGTCGAGAACGGCGAGCGTCAGCGGCAAGCTCATCGAGAAGAGAGAGCCCTTGCCCGGATCCGAGGAGATGTTGACGCGGCCGCCCAGCGACTGGATCGACTGGCGCACGACGTCCATGCCGACGCCGCGCCCCGACACGTCGGTGATCGTTTCCGCCGTGGAGAAACCCGCCGCGAAGATCAGGTTGTCGATATCGTCGTCGGACAACTTCGCGTCGCGGGCGACGATGCCCTTTTCGATAGCCTTGCTGAGGACACGCTCGCGATTGATGCCGGCGCCGTCATCCTTGATTTCGATGACGATACGGCCAGAGGAGTGATAGGCCGACAGCTTGACGGTGCCATGCGGCTGCTTGCCCCTTGCCTGGCGCGTCTCCGGGTCCTCGATACCGTGGTCGACGGCGTTGCGGATCATGTGGGTCAGCGGGTCGATCAGACCCTCGATAACCGTGGTGTCGACCTCTGTATGCTCGCCTTCGAGCTCGAGCATCGCCTTCTTGCCGGTCGCGTTGCAGACCTCGCGAATGATGCGCGACATGCGCATGAAAACCGGTTTGACCGGCTGCGCGCGGATCGCCATCACGCCCGACTGGATCTCGCGTGTCAGGTTCTGCAGTTCAACGAGCGCCAGCGCCGCCGGAGAGGCATTGCCGAAACCCGCCTGGCCGATACGTTCGGCGAGCATCGCCTGGTTGATCACCAGTTCGCCCATCAGGTTGATCAGACGGTCGACCTTCTCGGATTCGACACGGATCGTCTGACTGGGCTTCTTGACTTCCTTCTTTTCTTTTTCGGCGCGCGCGCCCTGACCTTCGTTGCCTCCGTCACTGTCATCGGATCCGGAATCACCGGATTCGGTTTCCGGAAGCGCGGCCGGCGCACTCGCATTGGCGCTGGCAGCTCCATCGGAACCGCCATCCTCGCTGCCGATATCCGCGAGTTCCGGGTCTTCGCCCAGGTTGGCCAGGAAGTCGTCGAGGTCGACACCGCCGCCATCCGGCGATCCACCGCCGATTTCCTCGATGGTCAGGTCGCATTCCCCATCGACCCAATCGAACACGGCCGCTATTTCGTCGCGATCAGTGTCGGTCTCCATGTCGACCTGCCACTTCATATAGCTCTCGTCCGGCGTCAGTTCGTTGAGCTTGGGCAGGTTTTCCAGGTCGCAGGTAACACTCAGCGTGCCCATCTCGGCGAGCTCGCGGAAAAAACGCAGCGGATCATGGCCTTTCAGGTAAAGGCTGGCGTGGGGCGCAAAGGAAATGCGGAAGCTTCGGCCGGCGGGTGCGTCGGAAGCCTCGGACGTATCCAGATCGAAGGCTCCGAGGTCGATCGTGACAGGCGCGAAATCTGCGAGCGCACCGTCATCTTCCTCTTCTGCATGGGCCGACAAGTCGAACGCCGTTTCCAGCTCCTTGGCGAGCGTGGATGTGTCCGCCGCCTCGGTGGAAGTCCGCTCAGCCTCGATAACATCCGACAGGACGTCGACGGACCGCAACAACAGTTCCATGCGATCCTCGTTGACCTGACTGAGGTCATTCCGGATCACGTCCAGCGCGTTCTCGAACACATGGGCGAAGGAAACGAGGGCGTTGTAACCAAACGCTCCTGCACCGCCCTTGATCGAATGGACCGCGCGGAAAACGGCATTGACCGTGTCAATGTCGGGACCATCGGACTGGATCTCGTGCAAACCGGTTTCCAGCTCCGACATCTGGTCGGCGCATTCGGCGAAGAATGTTTCTTTAATATCGTCGAGGCTCATCGGTCCTACCCGCCTTACGGCATCACGCGGTTTACGGCCTTGGTCAGTTTTTCAGGATCGAAAGGTTTTACGATCCAGCCGGTGGCGCCGGCACTTTGGGCGCGTTGTTTCTTTTCCGGGGCGCTTTCCGTCGTCAGGACGAGGATAGGCACGCGGTTGTATTCAGCATTTGCGCGAACATTTTCGATGAACTCGAAACCGTCCATTACGGGCATGTTGATGTCCGTAATGACAACGTCCGGCTGGGATTCACGCAGCTTCTCGATGCCATCGGCGCCGTCCTCGGCGGTGACGACTTCGAAACCGGCGCTGGCCAGGGTGTGGCGCAGCATCTCGCGCATGGTTCGCGAGTCGTCTACGGTCAGTATCTTCTTAAGCATGGTTGGCATCCCCTACTTCCATTTCAGCTGTTGTCAGGCCGAGGGTGGTCAAATTGTCCGTAAACACTTCGGACTGCGCGGAAAGAGTCATCGTGGCGCCGTCTTCCTGCCAAAGGCGGGCAGCAGACAGCAGCACTTGAAGGCATGGCGTATCGATACGCGCGACGGCGCTCGCATCGACCGCGAGCGGATTGCTGCGTGCCGACAGGAGAAGGTCTGCCATAAAAGTCGCCGTCTCGCCGGGCAGGCTCTCAGGCAGTTTCAGCTCGAAGCTGTCATCCTTCTGGGCCAGGCAATCGGCCAGCGGATTGGCATCAACTTCCGTATTCATGGATCAAAACTCCTCCCATTCGTCTTTGATGGCGGCATTGCCCATGCTGCGTCCGCGAAATGCGCTCTGGACTCGACCGACGAGCTCCTTGACGGGACGGGCAGCAGGACGTGCGGCCTGGGATTTGGTTGGCTGGTTGGATGTGCGGATTTCATACTGCTGGCCGGCGATTCGGAATCGCGCGACAAGAGCAGCAAGGTTTTCTGCTTCCTGCGACAGGGAATGGCTTGACGCAGTTGCCTGTTCGGCCATCGCGGCATTCTGCTGCGTGGCATTGTCCATCTCACCGACGGCCGTATTCAGCTGCTTGAGCGCGGTGGACTGCTCGCGAGCGCCGTTGGCAATGCCATCGATCACCGAGGCGATTTCGACGACCTGGCCGGCAATACGATGCAGCGTCTTGCCGGTGGCGTTGACCAGTTCTGACCCCGAAGATACCTGGTTCGAGGACTTCGAGATCAGCTGCTTGATCTCCTTGGCGGCCCCGGCGGAGCGCTGTGCGAGTTCGCGCACTTCCTGGGCGACGACCGCGAAGCCCCTGCCTGCGTCGCCGGCCCGGGCGGCCTCGACACCGGCATTGAGCGCCAACAGGTTGGTCTGGAAAGCAATCTCGTCAATGACCGAAATGATCTGGTTGATTTCGGCGGCAGATTTTTCGATGTCCGACATTGCCTGAAGCGCCTGGCCGACCACTTCCTCGCTCTGCTCGGCATCCTGCTTGGCGGCGTAAACGATCTGGCGGGTGTTTTCGGCGCTTTCGGACGATTTCTGAACGGTCGCCGTGATCTGGTCGAGCGTCGCGGCGGTCTCCTCCAGGGAGGCGGCCTGCTGCTCTGTACGACGGGAGAGATCGTCGGAAGCGGCAACGATTTCCCTGCTGCCGGAATCGATGCTGTTGGCGACGGCGGCGATATCGCCGAAAGCGTCCGCGATACGGGAAAGCGCCATGTTGAAATCGGCGCGCAACGTTTCCAGCTCGCCGTTGAAGGCCTGGTCGATCTGGCAATCCAGATCGCCTTCAGCGAGGCGATTGAGCGCTTCGCCGAGCGCGGCAACGGCGCGGTTGGTTTCCTCGGCCTTCTGGGCAAGTTCTGCGTCGGATTTCGCCCTGACATCCGACATGCGCTGGCGTTCGGCGGCGGCCTCGCGTTCGACTTCGAGCTTTTCGGCGGCGACTTCCTTGAAGATCGTCAGCGCCTGGGCGATCCGGCCGACCTCGTCGCCGCGATGGACATAAGGCACATCGGCGCCTGTCTCGCCGCGGGCGAGCTGTGTGGTGTAGGTGGCGATGGTTGCAAGCGGGCGCACAACTGCGCGGCCTATCCAGAACAGCAAGCCGGCGATCAGCAGGAGCGAGGCAGCAGCTGCACCATAATAGATCCAGCCAAGCTGATCCCTGTGCGCCTCGCTTTCGGCTTCAACCCCTGTCAGATACCTCGTGGCTTCCTCGGATGCGCGCAGAACGATCGCCTTGTGCTCCAGGAAACGTTCCTTGAGCATGCCGAGCGACTGGTTGATTTCGGCCGCGCCGAGCCCGATGCCGCCTGACTGTTCCAACTTGGGGAAGAAGTTGTTTTCTGCTTCGATCCAGAAACGGTCGAGAGCGGTCGGCGAGTCGACCGTGATCAGCTTGCGCAGAGAATCGGGAAGATCCGCCTTCTCCCAGCGCTTGAGCTGGTTGAAGTAGTCATCCTTGCGCTCGCGATAGGCCTTGAAATGCGCATCGCGGTTCCACGGCTCCTGCGAAGCCTGAATAATGGTCAGGTAGGCCTCGACCACATACGACGTCGGCGGCAGGATGTCGGCGACGAGGTTCTTGCCTTCGACAATGTGCTGATAGTCAGCACTGCCGATGCTGGTCGACGTGGTCCGGTAGTTCGCGATTACGGAGAGCATCACAAAGATGACGGCAATGCCCGCAGCGAAGAGCATCAATCCGTTTGAAAGGTTCAAACGGCTTGGCGCGCGCTGTCCGGCGTGCATCATCATGTCTGCGGTATTGCCCATACCCTATCGGCCCCTGGAACGGAGATGTTCTGAACATTCCGGGTCTTCCGGGGCTTGGTACGGGCGTCATGCCAGGCGAAATGCCTCCAAGCAGATTTTCACCTAATCCGATTTACCTTAATGAAAATTAAACAGCTCAAGGCTCGGAATTGATATCAAGAATGCCATGCCTAATGGCGATCGTAATGGCATGCATCCGATTCACGGCATTGAGTTTTTTCGTCGCGCTGATCAGGTAGTGATTCACCGTGTGCGTCGACAGAGACAGGATGATGCCGATCTCCTCGCTCGTCTTCCCCTCGGCACACCATCTCAGGCATTCGCGTTCGCGCGCGGTGATACGCACCGCCGAGCTTGCACGGGAAGGCGCGCGCAAGGCGAGCTGGTCGAAGATAACCTGGGTCAATCCATGGCAACTAAACAGCTGCTCGGTGTCGAGCAGCTCGGCATCCGGCGCCGACTGGCTCACGAAAATGAGCTTCTCGGCAGCCGAACAGCGCCGGAAGAAGACATAGAACTGAGACTTGGCCATTTCGGCCCATTTCTCGTCAGAATTCTGAGCGGCGCGGTTTCGGACAAGTGGATTTGATTTAAAGCTCCAGTAGAACGGGGCCGTGGAGGCACAGGTCTTCATGCTGAAGTCCGACGCCTCATCGGCGAGCAAATCCGATATATATGCGGATACTTCCGGATCGAGTGCGGTTTCGATCACATCCAAATGGACACGACTGATTCTTGTCAGGCGAAAAATCGCATATCGCCGTGATTTCACGATTGTGCTTATCTCGGCAACGACGGTATCGGGATCGATGTCGTCTTCCGCGATGGTTGCGAGCACGCCGGCGGGAAGCAGTCCTGGTTTCATATCGGAAGCCTGTTATTATTGTTGTTGTTCAATCCAACTCGATATCGGAACCCTTCCTGACCGTGTAGGTAACTTCACGCATGTTTCTGTAACGGTTGCACATGTAACGCGACCACGGGATTTGCCATGCAAAGCGATATCCCGAGACTCGGAGTGTTGCTGTGATCTCCGATTTGCGCTCACCTTTCCCCGTGCCCCGTCACGCAGATTCTTTCCCTCCCGGAAAAAGCCCGCCCTGCGTTTATCCCCCTCCGGCTGAAAAGCCCCACGCAAGTGACTGTGGCCACAATAGCCCCAACGGCGATTCGAAGGAAGCTTTGATCGGTTTCGTGCACGGATTTCCGGGAAAAGCGGTCCAGCAAACAGGCGAACAGCACGGCCATGAGTCTCATTCACTATTCCATTGTCGGCGTCACGGCATCGATTGCCGCCGTTGCGGGTGTGTATCTGCAGATAGCGCTTTCACAGCCGGATACGGGAAAAGACGACGCGCAGGAGAATGAAGTGGTAAAGCAGGGCGTCAAGCTGCCGCAGATAGCAGTCCCGATCTATTCGGAGGCCGAAAAGGTCGGATACTGCGTGATGGGCGTGGAATATGGCGGCGGGGAAGTCGATCCCGAGGACGCGGAGATCATGGTCCCGCGCGTGACCAACGATCTCTACATCGAGTTCGGGGCCGCTCTGCCCGCGAATGCCGATCCCGTGGAGGATTGCGTCAGCCGCGTCGGCAAACGCACCGACAAGTTCGTGATCTACGAGGCGGAGTTTTACGAGAAGATCACCGCCGAAGCGCAATAGGGGAAGGCTGAGCCCTGCGAAGGCTCACTCCTCCCGCTCCGCGGGGCTGAAGCTTTGTTCATCCCCCATGCGGATATCGTCCTTGGAGAAGTAATCCAGCTGCTCGATCAGCACTTCCGCGACAACCTCCCGGCCCGCGGTTTCGTTTGCAATGGCGCGCAGTTCGTCGAGCGTTTCGCGAAGCCGTTCCCAACCTGCGGATGTCGCGAACGCGCCGGCTTCCGCATAGAAATGATGAGTCAGCGAATCGAAGATCAGCGTGTTGAGCGGAATCTTCAGCGCCGCTTCCTCGGCAGCAATCGTCTTGATGGTGAAACGGCCGGTCAGATAGCCGGCGATTCCGGTTTTCTCGATATGGGGAATGGCGAAAAGATCGGTGTGGAACTCGTTGTAGAGCGACGAAGTCCCGTGACCGCCACCGCCGCCGGCCTCCTGTGTTTCGGAATCGCCCGAGGATGCCGCATTCTGGCCGAGATATACGCCGGCGAGCGTCACTGCGGCGATCCACAGCGCAAAGGCAAGCTGCCCCAGCATGTCTCTATTCCGCTATCTGTCGCGTCGCCAGCGGATACGTCCCGTCGGATTCGGCACGGACAATGGCATCGCCAAGAATGTCGATGACATCCTGGGTCGCGGTCATGCAGGCACGCAGCACTGCTCCGTTCTCTGCGACCTTCTTGCGCAACGCCTGAAGTTCGGCGCGGATTTCATCGTCCATGTCGGCCGGTGACAATTCCCGCGAAACGAGGTTCAGTTCGTAGAGACACCGGTTCTTGCGCGCGTTGGAGCCCGAAAGCCCGGCGGCCGGATTCTTGCGCAGCGTTTTCGTCTCGGCCTCGATCGTTGCGCCGACGCGCGCAAAAAGAGACTTGAGCTGCTTCCTGTTCAACGTGTTCTTCTGCGCATTTGCTTCGTTTGCCGGATTCATCGTCCGCTATCCCCGTTAACTGTCAGCTCTTGGTGCCGGATCCAACCGGAGACATCATGTCGCGAATGAAATCACGGCTGATCTCCTGGGTTCCCCGCTGCGCCGCATCATGCGCACGCGCTTCCTGCATTGTCGCCTGCGGGTCATTAACGCCGCGCAGTGGCACTACCGTTTCGCCCTGGCGGACGACATAGTCCGCGATCTTCGACCCGACGCCGAGGTCGGCACCCTTGACGACCTGGGCGGCGATCTGCTCAGCCATCATCGACTTCCAGACATCGCCGGCGAATCCACCGCCAAAATAGCTTTCGCCGGTATCGGTCATCATGTCTTCGATCATGTTCGACACGAGCAAAGCCTCGAATTCCTTTCCAGCTTCCTTGGCATCCTTGCCCTGCGCCACGCGCGACAGGTGATTGCCGAACCGGGCGGCTTCGCCGACAGTCGAGGCGGCATCGGCCGTCGTGCCGGATTTCAATCGCGCCTCGAGCGTGCGGGCGCTTGCCGGATCAGCAGCGCGGGCAACATCGAGGACAAGATCTGATGGAAAGTCGACTGCCATGAGACACACGTTCCAGACGTTCGATTACAGACCCGCTTATCCTAGCTTTCCAAGCTTGCTTGAAGCTGACAGCCGGCCGGCGATACGCTGATCCAGCACCTCGGACTGCGCCGCCGCTTCGTCATCGTCCATTTCCGACTGGCGTTGCTGCTTGTGACGGTCCTCTATCGCCTCGAGTTTGCGCTGCTCCTTAAGCAACTTGTCGCCTTGATCCGACACCTGGCGGTCGGCCGCCGCCTTTTCGGCAAGAGTGGATTGAAGGTATTTCGCAAGCAGGTCGGGAAACAGGCTGGCAACGGTGCCGCCATCGGTGATCATCCGATCGATATCCTGCAATGCCCGTCCGGCGGCCTCGGAGCGGTTCCTGGCATCAGAGAGATCGCGCTCGCGCATGGATCGCACCACACGCTGAATGCGCAACAACCGGGTAAAGTCCGTTTTCCGGTCGGCCATTTCACCCCAGCGTGAAAGTGGACGGAAATGACTGGCCGAATTGGCTGAGTATGTAAGGTATCGCGAAATACAATGTTGTAAGCCCCAGCAGCAGAACGAAAGGCAGCGAGATGAAGTAGATCGGAATTTGAACAGACAGCTTGTTGAGCAGGCCGACAGTCAGGTTCACGATAATCGCAAATCCGATGAAGGGACTGCCAAGACGCAAGGCGACGATGAAACTCTCGCGCAGGACATCGACCAGGTTGACCAACAACAGGCGCGTCGACGGGAACTGCTCCAACGGCATGAAATCGTAGGAACCGAGCAATGTCGCGATCACCAGGTGGTGGAAGTTCAGGATGAACAGAATCAATAGCGCGCTGAAAGAGATCAGGGCCGTGATCGCGGACTGCATCTCGAAGCCGTCGATATTCGCACCAAGCATGCCGCCATAGCCAATCGACATCGCGACCCCGGAAATTATGAACTCCAGTGCAAGGATGTAGAAACGCGCAAGCAATCCGAAAAAGGCGCCGATCACCAGCTCGCCGATAATAAGGCGCATAAGCAGGAGTGCAGACGGATTGGCGAGAAGAAGCTTCAACGTCGGGGCGACGAAGGCGGAAACCGCAACCGCTACAGCCAGAGCGGCAAGGATGCGGATCCGTGGCGAAACACGTGCGCTCGACATGCCCGGCATGATCATGAAGCACGCGCCGACCCGGCAAAACACCAGAAAGGCCGCCAGCATGTCGGCCGATATAGCCGTTATCACGAGACCGATCCAAGGATGCGGAGTTCGATCCCCTTGCCGATTTCCAGATGCGACAGGACCGGCGTATCGGGATGCAGCCGTTCGACGATCATGCGCACGTATGGGCGCGACTCCGGCGAGGTGATGATCGCAAAACGGCGGTTCTGCTTCTTGAAGCCTTCGATCGCCTTGTTCATCTCGGTGCCGAATTCCTCGAGAAGACGGGGATCGATGTCGAACTGGTGGATGTCTCCCTTGGCGTCCCGTTTCAGGCTTTCGCGGAACACGAGGTCCCAGCGGTTGCCAAGGCGCAAGACGTGCAGAACACCGTGCTCGGTGATGTCGCCACAAATCTGTTGCGCTATGCGGCCACGCACATGCTCGACGATGGTTTCGGTACGCCGCGTCGACGGCGCGATTTCGGCAACCGCCTCGATAATGAGAGGAATGTTGCGAATCGAGACGCGCTCGGCGAGCAGGAGTTTCAGAACCGCCTGCAGACCGGGATAGGACGAGTGCGTCGTGCAAATCTCTTCGGTGAGCTTGCGGTATTCGGGATCGAGACGCTCGATGACCGCTTTCATGGTCTTGTACGAGAAAAGCTGCGGCAGGTTGTTGCGGATAACCTCGCTCAGATGCGTCAGCACGACAGCGACATTGTCAGCGGTCGCGATGCGCGCCGTCTTCAAGTCCTCGGCAAAGGTCTCGGGGACCGAAATAGCCTCGATCCCGTAAGCCGGCTCGCGAACGGCCTCGCACGGAATGCCTTTCAACTGGTTCGGCTCGGCAAATACCATCAGTTCGCCGATGCGCATGGAGTACTCGGCGACGACGGTACCGTGGACCTTGATCTGGTAAGCCTTCGGATCGATGCCGTAATCGTCGGTGATCTGGATCTCCGGCACGATGAAGCCGTAGTCGGCGGCGAAGCGCTTGCGCATCTTCTTCATGCGGAAAGCCATTTCCTGCCGGTTCGGCACCAGCTTGGCGGCAAGCTGCTTGCCGATCACGAGCTCCAGTTCCGAGGAGCGCAGCGACTCCCTGACGGAATCGCGTTCCTCATCCTGAATCTTGCTGCGCGCGTCTTCGGCCGCTTGTACTTCCTCGGCCGCAAGGCGGGCCGCGATCAGCGGACGCATGTAGCCGATTCCCACCATCGCAGCGGACAGCGCAGCGAAGGGCAGAAAAGGCAGGCCCGGCATCAGCCCGAGCATGAAAAGCATGGCGGCAGCCACGAAAAGCGCACGCGGATACTTGCCGAGCTGGTCGAGAACCGCCTTGTCGGTGGAACCGATCGTGCTGCCCTTGGAAACAAGGAGACCGGCGGCCAGCGAAACGATCAGGGCGGGAATCTGAGAGACAAGGCCGTCTCCCACCGACAGCTTGGTGAAAACGTCGACAGCCTCCGAAATCGACATCCCGTGACGGGTGTAGCCGATGATGATGCCGCCGACGATGTTGATCGCGGTAATAATCAGGCCGGCGATCGCATCGCCTCGAACGAATTTAGAGGCGCCGTCCATCGATCCGTAAAAAGAACTTTCGTCCTCCAGTTCCTTGCGGCGGGCGCGGGCCTGGTTCTCGTCGATGATGCCGGCCGATAGATCGGCATCGATCGACATCTGCTTGCCGGGAATGGCATCGAGGGTGAAGCGTGCGCCGACCTCGGCGATACGAGTCGAACCCTTGGTGATGACGAGGAAGTTGATAACGACAAGAATGAAGAAGACGACGAGGCCGATGACGAAGTCACCGCTCATGACGAAGCGGGAGAAGCCGCCAATGACATGTCCCGCGGCCTCGGTGCCGTGCTGACCCTCCGACAGGATCACGCGGGTCGTGGCGATGTTGAGCGAAAGACGCAACATCGTCGCGATCAGCAGGATCGTGGGGAAAGACGAAAAGTCGAGCGGCTTGTTGATCCACAGGGCAACCATCAGGATCAGCACGGAAACCGCGAGCGACAGTGCCAGCCCGAAATCGATCAGGAAGACCGGGACCGGCAGGAACAGAATGGTGAGCATCACCACGATGCCGACGGCGAAGGCGATATCCCGGCCGTTGGCGGTTTCCGGTTTCTGGGCGACGTCAGCGAGAGCCAAGGGCGGTCACCTTCACGGTTTCGGATTCACGGATCATCTCTCCGCGATAGCATCCGTTCCTTGCGCCAAGCTTTGGCCGGTGCATGAAGAAATGAGTTTGCTCAGAACCCGGTCTGGATCCGGCTAAAGATAACGTCGGTAAAACGACCGATCTGGGAGCCGATAAACGGAGCTGAAACGGAGACCGTCAGCAAAATCGAAACGATTTTGGGGACGAAGGTCAGGGTAATTTCCTGAACCTGGGTGAGCGCCTGGACGAGGGCGATGCTGACACCGACAAGCATAGCAATCAGCACGGCGGGCGCCGATGTCACAAGAACCGTCCAGATAGCGAACTGGACGATGTCGAGAGCATCGGCTTCAGTCATCAGCTGATGGTTACGCCGCCGGATACAACGACCTGGTCGCCGGTATCGAGTACGGCGACGATGCCGTCGTCGAAAACGCGAACTTCCTCGATGACGCCGGACACATCACCTTCGGGCGAAGTCAGCGTGCGGCCGATAATCGAGCCGGCCTGCTGCAGATGGCCCATCTGGATCAGGTCATCCAGCTTGGTATTGGTCTGGATGCCCTGTTCAACGCTGGAAAAGGACGCCAGCTGTGCAATGTACTGGGTCGAATCCATAGGTTCCGTCGGATCCTGGTTCTTCATCTCAGCGACCAGAAGCTTGAGGAAGGATTCGTAGTCGACATTCGCCTTGGCCGTCGACGCGCTTCGCGCCGGCGCCGTGGATGTCGTGCTCGTTGCGCTGGTGACCTCGGTCATATCGCTACCCCGCGGTTGCTTCCTTGATGGGCTCTACATTGTTATCCAGCTGCCTTGCGGTCGCCGGATTGTTACGCAGGATTTCGGCCTCGAGCGGATAAAGGCCGCGAATCGTCTTCAGCGCTTCATAGTATTTTTCTTCCGTCACCAGCCGATCGACATGTTTGAGATCGGAAAGGATCTTGGAATTGTCGAACACCGTAATCAGCGCCGGCAGGCTTTCGCGGAACAACGGCATCGCCGCTTCCTTGTCGCTCGGCGACATGACCATGACCTGAACGATGAAGTAAAGCTGGCGCAGCGGCGTCGTCGCGTCCTCCGCCTGGAGAACATGGTTCTCGAGAAGGAACTGAACGTCGTTCAGCAGCTCCAGCGAAACCTTGCGGTCCACGCGAATGACCGCGCCGTTGATAAAAATGCGCTCGTTGGCCTTCAAAAAGATCTTGAATGAACTCTTCATTCCACCCCACCCCGAATGATTTTCGTGATATCGAGCACCCCCTCGATATTGTCGGATTCCCCCTTGCGGATCGCATCGGCTTCGCGAAGAATCCAGATTCCGATCGATATCAGGCTCGCACGCAGTTCCTTTGGAAGCGCGTTGTCCTCATTTGCCAGGTCTTCCAGAAGCATGGTCCACAACCGGATCGTGAAATGGACCGCCTCCACGCAGGCGAAAGACTTCACACCCGCCTCGCCGGCTCTGGTCAACAATTCGATAGAGCGATCGAAAAGCTGACGCTCCCGGTCACGGGCTTGTTCCGGTGCGTCGTTTTCGATTTCTGCGTAGCGCAACATAATCATCGGTACAGTTCAGTCCGTTGTGCTCGGTTTACACATAGTCCATGAGCGAAAGGCTCTGGATTCGCGATGTAATCTGGTAGGAGACCTCGATTTGGGTCAGCAGCGTATTGAGCTCGATGCCAGTCTGGTAGCTGTCGACCCCCTGCAGGTCGCTCGCAAATGTCTGGAAAAGGGCTTTCTGCGCCGTCAGCGAGTCATTCAGACGCGTCATGCGATTCTCGACCAGGCCTACCCGTCCCTGAACCTTGGTCAGGTCCCCACCGGCCGAGCCGGCCTGGGAAATGACGAAGTCGGATACCTCAACAAGCGCGTTGGAATCCAGATTGCTGTCAAAGAGCTCCGTCGCGACGACAGATGCCATCATCAGCTTCCTGAAACCTACCTCATTGGCGCTGACCGAAGTATCGGCGGTCACCCCTGACGAAATGCGAGAGGTCACGACCTCGTCCGTCGCCGATGAGAAACTGGCAGTCCAGCCGGCGCCCATGAACAAAGGTTCGATCTGGGTCGTCAGGAAGTTGTCGATATCCGCGGCGGTCAGCGCGTTAGCGGCCGGATCGTTCTTGTTAAAGCCGAAATGGCCTAGAAATGCCGCGTCAAACGCCACCTTGCCGGGGCCGGTCGCATAATCGGAAACCGGCTTGGTTTCGACATTCAGCCCGGCAAACACGAAGACGCCGTTGAGCTGCGTGTTCAATACCGACGTGATTTCGTCGACCGTATTGGCGGCCGTCTGCTGCGCGGTCGGATACTGGTTGTCATCGCCCATCACGATCGCGACCGCGTTGACCAGTCCGTCGGCCAGCTCCCTGACGTAGCTCATGCCCTCCTGACTTGTCTTCAGCCGTGTCATCACCTGCTCGTTGGTGTCGATGAGCTGCTGGACGTGGTCGATTTCGCCCATGAACGAGATCAGCTTGCGGCTTTCCGCACCCAGAGCCAGACCGCTGTCGGCATATTTTCCGGTTACCAGTTCCGTTTGCAGACGCGGCAGGTCACTTTGCATGCGGGACGTGGCCGACCGCAGCGCAAGGGAAACCGAAAGCGTCGATATGTTCGAGGTCCTCATCGCTTATCTCACCGCGTCCATAAGGGTCTGCAACATCTCGTCAACCGCCTGGACGATGCGAGCGGATGCCTGATACGCCTGTTCCAGATCGATCAGGATCGCCATTTCCTCGTCGATGTTCACGCCGGTTTCCGACAAAAGCGCGTTGCTCAGCCGGTCATGAAGAGCGGCCTTGCTGTCGGCGGCATCCGCGGAGCGGGACCGGAGCGATTCAAGCCAGCCGAGGGAGGATTCCGCATAGCCCGAGACCGAATAGGTTCCGGCAATCCCCGCGTTGATGTCGGTTGCAATCGGTGCGCTCATCGCTTCCAGATAGTCGATCAGCCGCTCCGCAAAGCCGGGGCCGCCAGTCGTGTTGGAAACATAGGCCGCGCCATTCGCGCCACCGTCACGCAACAGCTCGGGATCGCCGCCGACAACCGGGTCGAACAAGGCGTTGACACTGATCGACATGGCGATGCCGGTTTCGATCGTGCCGGCAGCAGGTATTGCCGGACCGCCGGGCCAGGTGAACAGGCCAGCGAGATCCGGACCGCCGCCGCCGGTAGTATCGCTTTCGGCGAAGATCGTCACGAGACTGCGGGCAACCTCGTCAAGCTGGCTTTGCATGTCGACCGAGACGCTGTCTCGCATCTGAATCATGGCAGCCAGCTTGCCACTCGAGCTTGAATTGGCGCCCACGCCGCCGATCACCGGAACACCGTCGATGCGGATCGCATTGCCGTTGACGCCCGGCGAGTAGACGGTAAGAGGATCGAAAGTGACGTCGCGCGGGATCGTTTCGAAAAGCGTCACGCCCTGGCTTGTGAAGAGCGCGTAGTCATTGTTGTCGCGCTGAACGGCGGACACCGAAACGTATTTCGATATCTCCTTAAGCAAAGCATCGCGCTCATCAAGCGCGTCATTCACATCCGCTTTGACAATGGTGCCTTGCACCACCTCGTCATTAACATCTTTGAATTTCGCCAGGAGATTGTTCAGATCATTGACCGCAATCTCGATGTCCTGATCGATTTCCGCCCGGTAACTCTGGATAGCAATCGACGAGCTGTTCAGACCATCGGCGAGGTCCTTGGCGGAATCGATGACGGACGAGGCGAGAAGCGTGTTGGAGGCGTCGGAGGAATAAAGCTGCAGCGCATCCTCGAAGTTGGCCAGCAGCGTGGCCGGGGCCGTCGTGTTGTCGACACCGTTGATCAGCCGCTGCAAGCGGTCTGCGCCTTCGCTGATGAATGACTGGGCGTTGCTGTCCGCGTAGGCCTGGAGCCCGTCCCACAACAGTTTCTTGTCAGTTGCCCGCAAAATGCTGACGACCCGCGCACCGCTATCTGTGCTCACCAAGAGCGCATCGCGCCGCGAGTAGTTTTCGTTCGATGCTTCCGCGATATTTCGCGACGTAACGACTGTCTGTAAAGCCGTGTTCAGCAAGGAACTCTGTGCGGTCCTGATCGCTGCTGTAAGGGACATGTCTAGTCTCCGGCTACGCCGCCGTTTTCATTCGGCGGCTTATTGTTAGCTCATCGCTACGCGTAATCTCTTTCACTAACTCCTAAGATTGAGGAGAACGTCCATCAGGTCCGATCCGGTCTGGAAGACCTTGGAGTTGGCCGAGTAGTTGCGCTGGGACTGGACCATCTCGGTCAGTTCCTCGGCGATATCCACGTTGGACGTTTCCACCGCGCCGGACTTCACGGCGCCATTGCCATTCGAGTTCGCAAAGCCGATGCGGACCTCGCCGGACATGTCGGTCGACTGGAAGACGTTGCCGGACAGGGCGAGAAGCTGATCGGGACTGGCGACCGAGCCGAGCGCGATGCGGTACAGGTCACGTGTCGTGCCGTCGCTGTACTGGGCATAGAGAATGCCTTCCGCGGAGAAATCCACCCGCTCGATCGTCGCCGGGGCGTTGCCGTTGACTTCGAGATCAGAAACCAGGAACTCCGTAGAAAGCTGCGTCATGCCGCTGATGTCGATGGTCAGGTTCTGACCGCCCGGCACGGCAACGGTGAAGTTGGCCGGCGCGATAAGATCGCCCGTCGTGCCGTCGAAGGTGACGACCGACGACGTCAGAAGACCAGCGCCGCCGTAGGGGAACGATGATCCCGGCGTCGCATCAGCCTGATCGTAGACCGCGACTTCCCAGGTGTTTGCGGCCGTCTTGGTATAGTAAACGTCCAAGATCACCTCACCACCGAGGTTGTCATAGACGACCATCGACGATTTCTCAGTATACTCGCTGGTCGCCGCGTTCGCGGACGGCAGCGTACCGGTAACCACCGGAGCCGCATTCGGCAGGTTGGATTGAAAGATGCCTTCGGTCGAAGGCGTTGCCGAAATCTCGTTGCTGGTGATGACCACCGGCTCCAGGCCGTTGAAGCCATTGACCACGACCGACGGCGTACCGTTGGCATAGCTGTAGCCGGAGAGATAGAAACCGGCGGAGTTGATCAGCCGACCTTCCGCATCGGGCACAAAGGAACCGGCTCGCGTCAGGAAGGAGTTACCTTCGGAATCCTGTACAATGAAGAAACCATCGCCGTCGATGGCCAGATCCGTCGTCGAGCTGGTGTACTGGATCACTCCATCCTGCGAAACAGCCTGGCGAACGGACGTGATGACACCGCCGGAATTGTACGAACCGCCGCCGCTGTTGACGACCAGCGTAGAGAATTCGACACTGAACCGCTTGTAGCCGTTCGTGCTCGAGTTTGCGATGTTGTCGGCGATCGTCGACAGTTTACTGGCTTGTCCCTGCATGCCGGACACGCCGGTACGCATCATACCGTAAAGGCTCATGAGGTAATCCCTCCGTTCGGTTTCAGCCGAGCGTAGCTTCCAAATCTTGTCCGAAGCTGCCCGACGCGACTTTTGCATCTTTGCCGCTTTCGGCGGAGGGACTGTCGACCTTGGCCTCCAGGCGATAGCCGAGGAAGCGCTTGGAATCGATGATCTCGTAACCGAGCACCTTGCGCAATTTCTTGCGAAGCTTGGAGATGTGACTTTCGATCACGCACTCTTCCACGTCCTGCTCGAACAGCCCGTAGACAGCATTGTAAATCTGGCTACGTGTTGCACGCCGCTCGCCATTCGATGCGAGGTATTCCAGGATTCGGCGTTCGCGCCGCGGCAACGGAAAACTGTTGCCGTCGATCTCCGGATCGCGCCCATCGGTGAATACGCGCAGTCTGCCATATTCCAGCACCGTGCTGGTTGTGTCGCGCCGTCGACGAATCGCGGCAACACGCGCAAGTATTTCACGCACGTGAACCGGCTTTCGTACAACGTCGTCGGCTCCGGCTTCGAACTTGTTCAGTATATCGGGCAAGGAATTGTGTTCCAGAACCGCGATAACCGGCAATTTCGCAGAGCCGCGAATCTTGTTTATCGGACAAATTTCGCTTTCGGTCTGCCCGACCAAAAAGGCCTCTATGGATTCAAGCTCATTCGCGCAAATTGAATCCAGCCAAGCGGGAAGTTCTTTTCCCGAAACTCCAAATACAGGGTAACCAATACGCTGGAACATACCTGCGAAACCTTGCCTAACAAGGTCGCGGTCATCGACGATGACTATCATTTCATCCCCCAGCCCGAATCACTTCTTCCTTCGGTGGCCTAGGGTTAACGAAACGTGAAAGCTTTCCACAATCGCGATAACTCACATATTGCCATGTTAACGATTTCGTGGAGCGCGAAACGAATCATCCTGGAGTTATCAATTTCCGTAACAACCTGCATTCTATCCAGAGTTGCAGAAGCTTTTCGCCTCCGGCGTCCATTTTCCGACGCCGGAGGCGACCATGTTGCGGATCACGCGGCAGACATATTGCTTTTGCGCGGCGTTGTTGTCCGGTCCTGCATGATAACGCGCAACCGCCATCGCCCACGTTTTATGCTTCTGTTTCAAAGATTTGAGAAACGACGCCGCATAATCCACATTGCGAGCGGGGTCGAACATGGCCTGATCGGAGGGGAAGTTTTCCCGATGATAGTGATGATTGATCTGCATGCAGCCAACATCGATCAGACGTACGCCACGGCGCCGGGCATCGTGAAACTCGCGCATAGCCTTTTCAACCGTATCGGGAAATTTCGCCTGCCCGGCGATGTTCATCGCGAAGGGGTGCAACGCCCCTTTTTTGCCTGATTCCGTCAGTCCGACCGCATAGAGCACGCCGATCGGGACGCCATATGCACGTGCCGCGCGCGAAACATAACGCTCGCAAAGGCCTTGTTTTTCTATTCCGGCCGCGTTGGCTGGTTCAGATGACGATACGGCTATTGCGACCGGTGCCGCTATCGCCAGCATCGCTGCCACGCGCCTGAGTTTGTGCGGAGTCATTCGAAGACGATTCCCGATTGGATTGCCGCGATTCATTCGAGGCGTTTCGACCGTTTTCCTGAGCGCCCATCTGCTGACCGGACGGATCGCGTTGCTGGGCATTGAAGTTCTGCGCCTGGGCGGAGTCGTTCCGGTTGCCGGTTACGACGACGTCAGCGCTGCTGATGCCGGCGGCGCGTAATGCGGAGCGTATGGCATCGGAATCATTTTGAAGCATTCGCGACGTCTGTTCGGAATCCGCCTGGATCGTCACGCGCAATTCGCCATCAACGGACTGCATGCGGATATTGACCGTGCCGAGTTCGGCGGGATTGAGTTGCAGCCGCATGGTCGTGACCGTACGGCCACCGGGCGCGGTGCTCCCGGTAAGTGACAGACGGGACGGCGTGAGTTCTTCTAGTTCCCGAGCAACGGCATCGGCTACCTGGCGGCTGGCTGACATGTCCATGGTCCCGGGTAGAATATCCGCCGAACCGGTTGCCTTGAACGCAACGCCGGCCGGCTCGGCCGACGGTCGCGCAATGTTGTTGGCGAAATCACCGGAAACGCGGCGAGGCTGACCCGGCATGTCTGTCGTCACACGTACGCTGGTGGCGGCGCGACTGTCGCCCGCTGTGTCGACAGTTGCCATGGGAATCGAGGTCCTGCCCGCCGGGGAGTTGCGTTCGGCAGATTCAGTCGATGCAGCCGGGCCGGAGCCAAATGCGTTCGCGGGCGTATTCCGCGTTCCGCGCTGGTCCGATTTGTCCGTCGGCGCATCGGCGAACGCTTTGCCGGAAGTTTTTACGGCGAGTTCTTCCTTCACATCGCCGGCACCATCCGTATCAGCGACGGTCTTGCCGTCCTTCGTGACGACCTTGCCCGGCAATGGCGCCTTTTCGCCGGCCGTGTCATTGGCGCGTGCCAGGCTCTCAGCAGCGTTTGCGGTTGCGGCATTCGCCGCGGCACCGGCTGCCTGCGCGACCTTTTGCCCGGATGCGTCGTCGACAGCGCCACCTTCCGCTTCAACTTGCATCTGCGCGCCCTCGTCCTGCCCCTTGCCGGACTCGGCAAGCCGTTTTCCGGCGGCATCCTGCACCTTGGCCTCCCCGTCCTTCAGCAGGTCTTCCCCCGATACCGCCGCTTCCGCGTCGCCATCGACAGGCTGCTCTTCCGGAACCTTCGCCAAGGCGCTGCGCCAGCCGGTGTCGGCAAAGGCGGACCGGGGCTTGCTCTCGGTGGTTTCCGTTTCCTTTCCCGGCGCTCCCGCTTCGGCCTTTGTGCTCTTGTCCAGAACATCGCGAAATGTACTGTCCGCCTCGCCCGAGGCGCGCCCGGAGTGCCCGGAACGAGCAGGGCCGGAACTGGCCGGCGTATTAGCTACCGCATTGCTGATCATTGGATTTCCTCCAGCAATTTGTCGACAGACTCCAGGGTGGACCGCGTACCGCCAACGAAATTGTCGAAATCGTTTAACACAGGTTCGACCTGCTCCTTCGGCGCCTCATACAAGATGCTCTCGCGGGCGCCGGCTTCCTGTACGACCGGCCCGGTTTCCGGCAACGCAGCCTCCGGGGCGGTCACCGCGTCGGCGACGGCGAGCACGGCGCGCAACAGATTACGCTCGCCTTCGGTCAGCGATCCCGCATCGAAGGCGCGCAGCTCCGCAGCGACTTCGCGTACATTCGCCGAGGTTACCTGGGAGATTTTCGCGTAGAAATCCTCCCGGACAGCTGTCTCGGATTCGGTGGCCGCGGGTCCGTCTGCCGAACCGTGTTTCATCTTGTCCGGAGCCAATGCCGCGATCCGGGCAACAAGATCGGCCTTGCCGTCGAGCGTTGCGCCATGCAACAGGCGCAGCTTCAGCGAATCGCGGTAAACCTCAGGCAGGAACTCGATGATTTCCGCGACTTCCTCCATATCCATTCTGTCGCCCATTGCGATCACGCCCGCAGTAAATTCCTGCGCGTATTGCAGCGCATATGGCGACGCCACGAAGCGACGGGCATAACGGCTCGCCACGCGCAGAAATGGCCCTGGATTTTCACTCCGGCGGTGAATCGACAACAGACGGCGCAATGCCGCTTCTTCGACAAGCGTGCCCGGTGCAAGCAGACGCGCGGCATCGAAATCGAGGCGGGCCGCCTCGTCGTTTTCGGTTATCAGGCCGCGGATCAGCGCAAGCGAAGCGCCGAACATGCCGCCGATGCTCTTCGGATCGACACTCTTCAGTTGAGCCAGGGCACTCTGCGAAGCGCCTTTCTGGTAGGACAGGACCGCAATACCGAGGCGAACGAAATCGCTATCCTTGTCCCCCAAGTCGGCCAGATGCATTTCGAGTGTTCTCGGGTTTCCGCCGAGCATGGAGTAGGCGAGCAGCGCCTTCGCCGTCGTCGGATCCGCAAATGCCTTGGAGCCGAGTTGGCGGAAGCTCTTGTCGACCAGCTTGGTCAATTCGAACTGCATGCCGACTGCCGATTTGTCTCCGTCGGCGATCTCGTCCTGAATCCGCTGCAACGAACGTACCAGCTTGTAAGGCTCCGCCTTCAGTCCCGCAGCCGAAGCGCCGGCAGCAAGCGACACCAGGGCAAGGCCTGTCGCCGAAAGAAGAAGTGCGGAACGCGGCGCAATCATTCTTGCGGAACCTCGACAAGGACCTCAATACGGCGGTTACGGTGCGAAAGAGGGTCCCCCTCATCGAGAAGCTTGCGGTCGGCGAAGCCGGTGATCTCGCGCACGCGCGTTTCCTCCAGTCCGCCGCGCAGCAGCATGTAGTAAGCCGATTGCGCACGCGCCGAGGAAAGGCGCCAGTTGTCATAGTTCTTCGAGCGGAACGGGCGGGCATCAGTATGACCGTGAATGCGCACGCCGCCGCGCTGTTCCGAGAGGACTCCGCCGATCTTTTCCAGCGCCACGACAAGCTCCGAGGACGGCAAGGCAGAGCCGACCTCAAACATCGAAATGTCGAAGGCATCGGTCAGCGAAATGAGAATCTCGTCGCCGGAAGGCGCGACGGTCAACTCGCCGATAAGTTCGGATTCACCGCCAAGCGCCTCGTTGAGTTGTTCGGTGATCTGCTTGAGCATTTCCGCGGCAGCCTGTTCGACAGCAGCGGCCCGCTCGGCTGCGGCCGTGTCTTCTACTGCCTGGTCAGCCGCCGTTTCGGGCTGGAAGATCTCGCTCGCCTGCTCGAGAGCGCTTGTTCCTTCGCCGCCGATCGCAGCGGTTTCCATTTCGCTTTCACCCTCTTCTTCGGAGAGAGCGACCGCGCCGGCGCCTGGCCCTGCCTGGACCTCTTCCTCGGCCGGCTTTTCGACCGGGGTCTGGACGCCTTCCCCGCTGCCGAAGCCAGGTGCAGAAGCCATCTGGTCTTCCTGGGAGTCGGATTGCCCTTCGGTCTCGTAACGGCCGGTAAGTTGCCCGGAATTGTTGGAATTTCGAACTTCCTCGTTCCAGAAATTGGGCGAGAAAGGATCCATGAAGGCTTCACCACCGGCGGCGTCGTTAATCGCGTCATTGCCTTCGCGGCCCCCGCCCTCCTGGGCGTTCTGAATATCGCTCGGCTGATGGTTGGACGCGATCACATCAAGCACCGCGAACGGATCGGCAAACAGCTCGGCATCGGTGACCGTCTCTTCAGGCGGCTCTTCCGAGGGAGTCGATTGAGGATATTTGCTGTTCGGATCTTCCGGCTTTTCGTCCTGCTCGCCCTCGACGTCGTGCAGGCCCTTTTCACTGCGCTCACGCTCCACGAGCTTGACCGGATTGAAGTAACTGGCAACGGCTTTCTTGGTTTCCTCATCGGCTGCGTTAATCAGCCAGAGGACCAGAAACAGCGCCATCATGGCGGTCATGAAGTCCGCGAAAGCGATCTTCCACGCGCCGCCATGATGGCCGTGCTCGCCTTCACCGCCGCGCTTGATGATGATGATTTCCTGGTGTTGTTCGGGGCTGTTCAAGACAGTGCCTCCTGAATCAGCTGGTCGATCTCGGACAAACGCGTCGAGATCACGGTCTTATCGATACGAGCAACAAGATCCATGCTGTCGGCAGGAACTAGTTTCACCGGCGCGCTTCCGTCCGGCCACTTCTCCTCGAAGGCGGACAACAGGTGCTGGGGACCGCGCAGTTCAAAGGCCACCGCCTCCGTATCTTCGAGCACGGCGGCAACCTCGGCGACAAGCGCGTCGAGCGTTTTGGCGACCTGCTCCTCGCGAAGACAACTGGCGAGAAGCGGAGCCAGTTCGGCAGCGATGGCTTCGGCTACTTCATTCCGCAGATTCGGGATCCGTGTCGAAACCAGGTCCTCGATTTCCTTTCGATGGGCGGTTTCGACATCGTTGAGTTCGGCGCGGTGCGCAGCCTCCAGCAACTCGTGCGCAGCGATTCCGGTTGCGGTTTCCTCGGATTCCTCGTCCAGCACCATGTCTTCCTGTGCGGCGAGGTCCGGGAAGGTCTTGTCGGCCTCATCGATGAACGGCTCGTCGATCAGGTCAATCGGCGCCTCGGTGCCAAGACCGCCGGTCGGATCGGCCTCCTCCGGCGCCAGGTCGGACAAATCGAGAGATGGCGGTTCCGCGCCCATGTCGATTTCAGGCATCAGCGCGGGCTGATCCCCAAAGGGATCGGCCGCTCCCCCGAAATCAGGCTCCACGGAAAGGCCGGAGAATCCGGCTGACATTCCGAGCGAGGTAAACCCCTCGCGCGATCCCGCATCCTGAACGAGCGGCTCGAAGCCGGGCGCGCGCGGCGGCGGCTGTCGGCGGCCGCCGCTCGAAAAATCCGGCAGCAGGTCAAGCAGGGCGGAACGGCTCAATTCAGGCTGCCTCCTGTCTCACCCAGCGCCGCAGGATAGACGCGGCACGCTCTTCGTCGAGGTCGACGATCATCGTCAGGCGTTCCTCGGGCGAAGGCCTCATCTTGGCCAGGAGTTCGCTCGGATCCGACGACGAGTTCTGCGAAATCGAGGGTAGCGAAGGCAGGTCGGGAAGACCCGGCAGACCCATGTCATCATCCGAGCCGAAGGTGTCGCCAAGCGTGCCGTCTTCAAGTGCCGGCAGGCCGCCGAAGTCGTCATCGGAGCCCGCGCCGGCAATCGCACCGCCGCCGCTCAGTGCCTTGACCAGCGGCCGCAGGCCCAGGAACACGATCAGAAGCGTCGCCGCCACGAAGGACAGGGCGTTGATGACCGTGCCGAGGTGCTCGCCGATTATGTCGAGAGCATTCGGCTCGGACAGCGGCGCGCCATCGATGCCTTCCATGAACTCGACGGCCGTCACCTGCACCAGGTCGTCACGCTCGTTCGACACGCCGGCGGCGGCAATCGCCAACTGGCGAATTTCGGCCAGCTTTGCCTCGATCTGCGCCTGATCCGCATTGCCGCCAAGGGCCTCGACGATCCTGTCCTGATTGACCACGACGGCGATCGACAGGCGGTTGACCGAATAGCCGTTCGAGACGGTCGCGATGCGCTTGGAGTTCAGTTCGTAGTTCGTTGTCTCTTCGCGGCGTTCACTACGCTCCGAGGAACTCGGGCCCGAAGCTTCACCATCCGGCGTTTGGGGCAGATTCTGCTCCACGGTTGCCGGCGTATTTCCGGTTTGCTGTGCCGAGGCATCTTCGCTGCGTACAACCTGCACCGAACGCTCGATACGGGATTCGGGGTCGAAGATCGTTTCCTCGATCTGTTTTTGATCGGTGTTGATGTCGGCCTGGACGCTGACCCGGAAGTTCATGTTGCCGAGATAGGGCGAGAGCGCCTTGTAGACGCTGTCGGCCACTTCGTTCTCGACGGTGGCCTTGATACCGAGATTGTTCGTCGCCGTGTTGTTCAGCGGATCATCGCCGGCGGCCAGCAGTCGGCCCGATGCGTCGAGAACGGTGACGTTTTCAGCCTGCAGTCCGGGAACCGCCGCCGAAACGAGATGACGAATCGACATGGCGCTTGACTCGGCATGCGAGCCTTCGTAGCGAACGATAACCGACGCCGTCGGCGTCTGTTCGGCGAACCGGAAATTGCCGCGATCGGCCAGAACGATGTGCACGCGGGCGCCCTTGACGCCGCGAATTGTCTGAATCGACCGGGAAATCTCGCCTTCAAGGGCGCGAACGCGCGTCACTTCCTGCATGAAGGCCGTCAGACCGAGCGAGCCGAGATTGTCGAACAATTCGTAGCCTGTGCCCGAGCTGTTCGGCAGGCCTTTTTCGGCGAGGATCATCCTCGCCCGGCTGGTCTTTCCCGTCGGCACCAGGATCGACGTGCCATCGGTGTTGACGTCATATTCGATGCCGGCATCGGCAAGCGCCATGCCCATGCGAGTGATATCGTCGGGCTCCAGGCCGATATAGATCGGCTGAAAGGCTGGCCGGTTGAGAAGGTAGGCGGCGCTGCCGACGCCAACCACGACGAACACGCCGACCGCGGCCAGAATTGCCAGTTTGCGCGCTCCTAGCGCGGCCAGGTTTTTTACGATCTGCTGAAACTGCTCAAGCACCGAGGCGTCTCCCTGTATATAGCAGGAAATAGCCCGTGAAGCTTGTGTGAGAGTGTCTTGACGGTACGAAACCGCAAAAAGACACCCGCAATACATGAGGCAAAAGCAAAACGGGCGGCCCGAAGACCGCCCGAAACATCACAAATTGGAATAGACGTCAGTTCTGGAAGAGGGCCAAAATCGTCTGCGCATTGGAGTTGGCGATCGACAGCGCCTGGATGCCAAGCTGTTGCTGGACCTGCAGTGCTTGCAGGCGCGTCGATTCCCTACTCATATCTGCATCGACAAGCTGGCCGATGCCTCGCTCGATGGCGTCCATCAGCGAGTCGACGAACTCCGATTGCATGTCGATGCGTTTCTTGGTGGCACCGAGATCCGATGCGGCATCGGTCAACTGGCTGATAATGTTGTCCGTGACGCGAATCATGGCTTCGATGTCCGCGTCGGGAGTCGTATTGTCGATTGCGATCTCCGTACCGGTCGCGGCTGTGGTGGAACCGACATCCAGCAGGAAGTAGCTGGCTGCCGTACCGGTCGGCGTGGCGAGCAGGGCGTCGGCGTCGATGTCCTTGGTCAGGATACCCCATTGCGCATCATCAGTGGCAGTCAGGGTAAGGGTGGTGACATCGATATCCAGCGTTTCGACAGTAACGAGGCCGGCGGAGTCACGGGTAAAGGAACCAACGACCGACTTGGTGCCGGCGACGGCGGTGTCGGTGTTGTGCAGCCAGTTCTCACCGGAGAAGGAGGCCGAGGTCGTGATCGACTGGAGCTGTTCCTTGAGAGCGGTGATTTCCTTGTTGATCTTGGTCTTGTCGACGCCGGGCTCAGCTGCGGCAACCAGCTTGGTCTTGATTTCGTCGACGACGTTGAGGGCTTTTTCGAGCGCCGTATAGGTGACGTCGACCTTGGCGGCGCCCAGTCCGAGAGCGTCCTGCACGGTGGCAAGGGCAGAATTGTCGGACCGCATCGTCGTGGCGATCGACCAGTACGCCGCATTGTCGCTCGCATTCGCGACTTCGTATCCGGTCGAAATCCGCCCTTGCACGCGTTCGATATTGCGGGTTGTCAACTGCAATGACTGCAATGCGGTCATCGCGGCGGCATTGGTCATAATACTGGACATTCTGCCCCTTTCCCTCAACCGAGGAGAGAATCTGCCAGCCGGCGCCGGGCCGAATGACGATTTCTTCCAAATTTCCCCGCTACGCGGCCGGATGAGGCCACGCATGGCGTATTTATTTCGGCAAGAGGCGCGGCCCGGCCGGACAATCGAATCACGAATCCGGCAAAGACGGTCTTTCGCCAACCGCGACTGTATTGGGGGCAGCTTGCGCGAAACTGGAGGAATAGAATGCAAGAAGGGCCGCCTTTACAGGCGGCCCTCCGAAATGAAGCGTTGTGGATCGCTTACTGGAAGAGCGACAGGATCGTCTGTGCGTTGGAGTTGGCGATCGACAGGGCCTGGATGCCCAGCTGTTGCTGGACCTGCAAGGCCTGTAGTCGTGTCGATTCCTCGCTCATGTCGGCATCGACGAGCTGACCGATACCGCGGTCGATGGCGTCCATCAGGTCGCCAACGAAGGTGGTCTGCATCTCGATGCGCTTGCCGACGGCACCGAGATCCGAAGCAGCGTCCGTCATCTGGCTGAGGATGTTGTCGGTGACGCGGATCATGGCCTCGATCTGGGCGTCGGTCGTCGCGGTGCCGATGGTGATCTCCGTGCCGGTGCCGCCACTGGCGCCGACATCAAGCAGGAAGTAGGCGTCGGCCGTACCGGTCGGCGTGGCGAGCAGGGCGTCGGAATCGATGTCCTTGGTCAGGATGCCGAAGCTGGCGGTATCACTAGACGTCAAGGTGAGGGTGGTCACGTTGATATCGAGGGTTTCGACGGTGACGAGGCCGGCAGCATCGCGGGTGAAGGAGCCGACGACCGACTTGGTGCCGGCGACGGCGGTGTCGGTGTTGTTCAGCCAGTTCTCACCGGAGAAGGAAGCCGAGGTCGTGATCGACTTGAGCTGATCCTTGAGGGCGGTGATTTCCTTGTTGATCTTCGACTTGTCGACACCCGGTTCCGAAGCGGCGACCAGTTTCTTCTTGATCTCGTCGACAACGTCGATGGCGGATTCCATGCCTGTGTAGGCAACGTCAACCTTGGAGGCGCCGAGACCCAGAGCATCCTGAACCGTGGACAGGGCCTTGTTGTCGGAACGCATCGTCGTGGCGATCGACCAGTAAGCGGCGTTGTCCGACGCCTGGGCCACCTGGTAGCCGGTGGAAATGCGCGACTGGGTCATTTCGATGCGTTTGTTGGTCATGCTAAGCGACTTGAGGGCCGTCATAGCGGAAGTGTTGGTCATGATACTGGACATGGTTGTCCCTTTCCGAAATCAGAAAAATGAAGGGACATTCCGGGTCAGCCGGTACAGTGGTCGGGCATCATGCCCCAATCGAACGATTTCCACTGTGCTTAGCCTGCAACTGGGCCAAAATCGGGTCATCCGTCATTGCATGCGAATGAACCCCGGATCGCTAACTCCGCTTCAGACTTGGCAAAAAGCACGATTGGACACGTCCTTTCCCGTTCACCGGGACCGGTTGTTCATTGCGAAATCGTCCTGATTGCCAAACCGCGAAAACGGCTACTCGGCGGAACACATACTCACGTCCGGGGCGTCTACACGCAAAGGCTTCCTCGAACTGTCAGGCCGGGAAGCCGGAACCCCTTTTCGCCGCGGCCATTTGGCGTCGGCGATGCACAGGGCGACAATTAATGAAAATGCTTAACAGAATATAAAAACGGGCCGCACGAAGGCGGCCCGTCTGGAAAAAATCGTCGCTGATTATATTAACGGAACAGCGACAGGATCGACTGAGCGTTGGAGTTGGCAATCGACAAGGCCTGGATACCCAGCTGCTGCTGGACCTGCAGGGCCTGAAGCCGTGTTGACTCCTGGCTCATGTCGGCATCGACGAGCTGGCCAATACCCCGGTCAATGGCATCCATCAGGTTGCCAACGAAGTCGGTCTGCAGGTCGATACGCTTGCCGACCGCGCCGAGATCCGAGGCGGCATCCGTCATCTGGGTGATAACGTTGTCGGTGACACGGATCATTGCTTCGATCTGGGCATCGGTGGTCGTCGCGTCGATAGCGATCTCCGTACCGGTGCCGCCGCTGCCGCCGCCATCGAGCAGGAAGTAGTTGGCAGCCGTACCGGTCGGCGTGGCGAGCAGGGCGTCCGCGTCAATGTCCTTGGTCAGGATGCCGAAGCTGTCGGTGTCCGTACCCACAAGGGTCAGACTGCTGACGTTGACATCAAGGGTTTCAACAGTGACGAGGCCGTTGGCATCGCGGGTAAAGGAGCCGACGACCGACTTGGTGCCGGCGACGGCGGTGTCGGTGTTGTTCAGCCAGTTTTCACCGGAGAAGGAAGCCGAGGTCGTGATCGACAGGAGCTGTTCCTTGAGCGCGGTGATTTCCTTGTTGATCTTGGTCTTGTCGACAGACGGCTCGGAAGCGGCGACAAGTTTCGCCTTGATTTCGTCGACGACGTCGATGGCGGCTTCCATGCCGGTGTAGGCAACGTCAACCTTGGAGGCGCCGAGACCCAGAGCGTCCTGAACCGTGGACAGGGCCTTGTTGTCGGAACGCATCGTGGTGGCGATCGACCAATAAGCGGCGTTATCGCTGGCCTTGTTGACCTGGTAACCCGTCGAAATACGCGACTGGGTCGTTTCGATGCTCTTGTTGGTCATGCTAAGCGACTTGAGAGCCGTCATAGCGGAAGTGTTGGTCATAATACTGGACATGGTTGTCCCTTTCAAAACACGCGAAAGACAGGGACATCCCGGACTACTCACCGGTACAACGGCCGGGCATCATGCCCCTACCACACAGATAGCCGTTGTGACTGGGAGGGACGATGCCGGGGAAACATTAATGAAGCATTGACGGTAGTATCACGCCCTATTTTTTCCCGTTAGGCGAGTACTTATAGTAAACAAAAAGTAAAATGACGTTAGGTCAGACGACAGAACGGACCATGCTGCCGACAAGTAGATTCCAACCGTCGATCATTACGAAGAACAATATCTTGAACGGCAGGGAAACCAGCGACGGCGGCAACATCATCATGCCCATGGCCATGACGACCGTGGCGACGACGAGGTCGATCACCAGAAACGGCAGGACGACAAGGAAGCCCATCTCGAAACCACGCCGGATTTCGGAGATCATGAAAGCGGGCACGACGATACGGATGTCGATGTTTTCGTTGAGGACGACATCCTGGCCCCGCTCGCGGGCCAGATCGGCGAAAAGCTGCAGATCCTCGTCGCGTACATTTTTGAGCATGAATTCGCTGAACGGCTGGGCGATGCGGCCCATGGCTTCGACTTCATCGATCTGTTCCTCGACGAGCGGCTGCACGCCTTCACGCCAGGCGCGATCGAAGACCGGCGACATGACGTAAAAGGTCATGAAAAGCGCTAGGCTGACGAGTACCATGTTGGCGGGCGTCGTCTGCAGCCCGATCCCCGCACGCAGGATCGAGAACACGATCACGAAACGGGTAAAGCTGGTGACCATGATCAACAGGCCCGGCGCGACCGCCAGAACCGTCAGCAGGCCGAACAGCTGGATGATGTAACCGCTGGTCTCGCCGCTGAACCCCTCGGGCAGCGCAAATCCCGGCTGTCCCTGCGCGAGGGCAGGTCCCGCGAAAAACACGGTGATCAAGAAAAGAAGCGAACCGATGTGTCTCATTCGAGGATAAACGACCTGACCAGCACGCGCTTGACCCGTCCGTCGGAACGGATGGCCGCACGCTCGTTGAGATCCTCCATCAGATGCTGAAAGCCGCTGCCGCCACGCAGATTGTACAGCTTCATCGTGTGAACATAGGCGAGAATGTCCTGATGGATCTCTTCGGCGATACCGTCGTCGGCAGCGCCTTCAAAAGCCAGCGACAGTTCCATGCGTATCCAGGCATCTTCAGGATCGACAAGATTGGTCGTGATCGGGGCGATGTCGATCACGTTCACGTCCGCGGGCAATCCACCCGCTTTCGCGTGTTCCGCCGGTGCGTCGTGTTCGGCTGCAGCGCCATGGGCGTCTTTCGGCGCGCCGCTCGTCTCGGGCACGGCCGGTTCGGCAGCCACGTCTTCGGGCGGCGCCATCGTGACCGGCTTCAGCACGGTCGCGCTGACGCCGAAACCGGCGCCGCCCGCGATGAGCGTGATCACCGCACAGACGACAAGGAAAACGACGAGGGACGGCCCCTCTTTCTTGGCCTTGCCGTTTCCTTCCAGATCTTCGAGCAGTTCCATCGACACGGTCAGCAGCCTCGCGATCAGAACGGAAGGTAAAGATCAAGGGCCTGCTGGCCGTATGGCGGCTGCTGCACCTCGGAGATACGGCCCCTGCCGCCGTAGGAAATACGGGCCTCGGCAATACGCTCGTAGTCGATCGTGTTGTCCGGACCGATGTCGGAGGGACGGACAATGCCGGAGATGGTAAGGATGCGCATTTCCGCATTGACGCGAACTTCCTGCGATCCCTGGATCATCAGATTTCCGTTGGCCAGCGCCTCCACGACAACGGCCGCGATCGACAGATCGATGGTTTCGGACCGGGTCGTGCCGCCGGAACCTTCAAAATCGGTTCCGGAATCGATGCTTCCGTCTGCCGAGATATCGCCCGCCGCGCCGCCACTGGTGGCGTAATTTCCGGACAGGCCCAGGCTGCGGCTCGAATTGCGGTTACGCGCGCTCTTGTTGTCGAGCTTGGCCCGATCGTTGATGGCGATCTTCACGGTCACGATATCGCCCTTGGAGATCGCGCGGTTTGCGGTGAACAGGCTGGCAGCCCGATCGTTCCAAGTGGAATACTCGTTCCCGGACGGCCGCGCCGGATAGTAGCCCGACTTGGCCACCATGTGTTCGGGCGCCAGCGCGCTGCCGACGGGCGACATGGACGGCTCGCGGCCGATCTCGCGGGGATGCACGGCGCAACCGGCGAGGCCAACCACTGAAATCAGGCCGAAAAGAATTGAAAGCCTCATTGGACTGCTTCCTGCTTGCCGCCGGACTGTTCCTTGTCCGCGGCGGCCGACATGATGAGGGTAACCATGGCGGCTCGCTCGGCCGACATTTCGTTGAGAATGGTCCCCGCGGCGCGCGCGCTCAGTTTCGACAACAGAGCGGCGGAGAGCTCACCCGGCAATTTTTCCATGCGCTGGGCGGCCGCGTCGGGGCGCATCTTGGCGTAGACCTCGACAAGCCCCTCGCTCGCCGACGTCGAATAGCTCTCGCGCTTCTCCACCCAGTCTTTCAGTTCCATGCGCTTGTTTTCGAGAATCTGCATTTTCATCTCGATTTCCTCGCGCAGCGACTCCAGTTCCGCCTTCTGAAGCGAATAGCGGCGCTCGCGTGCCGGATCGGTGATGTTGGAGCAGAAACGTTCGATATCGGCGATGCTCGCGTCCGGCATCGGCGCATCCAGGATCGACGCCGTGGCATTCTGGGCCGCAGCGGGCGCGGCGGCCATAATAGCGCCCGCCGCGGCGAGGGCGAGAACTGTGCGAACACCAGCCCGGCTCATTGAACCACCAGCTCCGCCTGCATTGCGCCCGCATTCTTCACTGCCTGAAGAATGGAAATGATATCGGTGGGACCGACTCCAAGCCGGTTCAGGCCTTCGACGAGGTTCTGCAGGTCCGTACCATGCACAATTCCCAGCGCGGTGCCGTCCTCGACGATATCGATGTACGTGTTGGGCTCGACGGCCGTTACGCCCTGCGAGAACGGAGCAGGCTGGACGACGGTCGGCGATTCGGTAACGCGGACCGTCAGCGTGCCGTGACTGATCGCAACGGTGGAAATGCGCACATCCTGGCCGATCACGACAGTGCCGGTGCTTTCATCGAGAACGACACGCGCCGGGGTATCGGTCTCGACAACCAGATTTTCAATCGACGCGACAAAGCGCGCGGCCGAGATGTTCTTCGGCTTGCGGATGCCGATCGTGCGCGCATCGATCTCGCTGGCAGGCTGCATGCCGTATTGGGCTGCACCATAACGATTGATCGCATCGGTCACGGCGATCGCGGTGGTGAAATCGGGATTGCGCAACTGCAGCGTCAGCGACTGCTCGGCATCGAACTCCGCCAGAACCTCACGCTCGACGATCGCGCCGCCGGAAACGCGTCCGGTCGTCGGCGTGCCACGCGAAACCGTCTCGGCCGCGCCTTGCGCCTGAAAGCCGGAAATGGAGACCGGCCCCTGTGCTACGGCATATATTTCCCCGTTCGCGGCACGCAACGGCGTCATGATCAGCTGACCGCCCTGAAGAGACGTGGCGTCGCCGAGCGACGATACCGAGACGTCGATGCGCGATCCCTGGCGCACGAAGGCCGGCAGGTTGGCGGTCACGATCACGGCAGCAATGTTCTTCAGGCGTGCCCGTCCGTCAGCCGTGGCGATACCGAGATTGTCGAGCATCGAACGCATCGACTGCTCGGTAAACGGCGCATTGCGCAGGCTGTCGCCGGACCCTTGCAGGCCGACAACCAGGCCATAGCCGACGAGCTGATTGTCGCGGGCGCTCTGCAACGTGGCGATATCCTTGACGCGGGATTGCGCCAGAGACGGGCCCGCAGCGAGGATCAAGGCGGCCAGACAAAACACGAAACGTTTCATCGTGCCTCCACAGTGACGGTTCCGTCCGGCATGACGATACCGGCAATGGTGCGGCCGCTCTGGGCGTTGCGAACGCGAATCGGCTTGCCGATGTTGGCCGACTGGAGCGCTACTCCGTCCATGGCGATGATGAGCGTGCCATCACGATAGTACACGGTGGTCGGCTGGCCCGCCTCGATCGCATAGGCCTCGCGGACTGCGCTGGGCGCGATCAGCCGTTTGGGCAGAATCGTTTTCGCGGCAACCATGCCGATGAGCGCTTCGGCGTCGCGGACGACTTCCAATCCGGGATTCAGCGGCTTGCGCAGCCGTGTTTCGACCACGGCATCGGCTGGAACCACCTGACCGGGATAGATTACGCGGTTGACCGTGATGACGACATTCGCGTTTTCGGCCGCGGCGGCAGCGCCGGCCCAAAGGCAAATGGCCGGAACCAGAATTCCGGCTATGCGCAGCAACCGCATCATGGCCTATCGCAATCCGGTCGAAACGACCGACGCCATCTGGTCGGCGGCCTGAATGACCTTGGAGTTCATTTCATAACCGCGCTGGGCGGAAATCAGCTCGGTGATTTCTTTCACCGGGTCGACGTTGGAACTTTCCAGATAACCCTGCTCAATGGTGCCAAAGCCCGGGTCGCCCGGCACTCCGACAACCGGATCGCCCGACGCCACGGTCTGGGCAAACAGGTTCGATCCCAGCGGCTTCAGACCAGCGTCGTTCGCGAAGGTCGCGGTCGACAACTGACCGAGTTCCTGCAATTCGATCTGGTCTTCGAGCCTTGCGAAGACCTGGCCGCTGTTGTTGACCAGTACCTCCACCGCGCCTTCCGGCACGGTGATCGCCGGAGACACGAGATAGCCGTCTACCGTCACGAGTTCACCGACGCCGTTGGTATTGAAAGCGCCGGCGCGCGTGTAGACGATCTCTCCGCCGGGACCCTCGACCTGGAACCAGCCGCGGCCGGTCAGGGCGAGGTCGAAACTGTTGCCCGTGTTGGTCAGGGCGCCCTGGACATGCACGTTGCGGATCGCGGCGGTGCGGACGCCAAGGCCGATCTCGGCGCCTTCGGGAATGACCGCCTGATTGCCGCTGTTGGGCGTGCCGGCCAGACGTTCGGTCTGGTAAAGCAAGTCCGAGAATTCGGCACGGGCGCGCTTGAACCCCGTGGTGTTCACATTGGCGATGTTGTTAGCGATGACCTCAAGATTGGTCTGCTGTGCTGTCATGCCGGTTGCGGCAATTGCCAAGGCCTTCATGGACTACTCCCTAAATTTGCATCCGGCTGACTTCGAGAAAGGCGGTCACGATCTTGTCGCGGATCGCGATGGCCGCCTGCAGGTTCTGTTCAGCGCTCATCACGGCATCGGCGACATCGCGGACATCGGCTTCGCCGCTGAGCGCCTTGAGCGAAATCTGCTCCGCATTGCGCAGATCGCTGATCGTGGTCTTGGCGGCTGACTGCAGAGCTTCGACAAAGGTCGGGCCCGAGGCAACGCCGGTCGGACCGGTCGTGGCGGCGGCCGCCCCGGCGCCTTGCCCGAGGGCAGTCGGATCAAAGCCGCTAATGCCGGCTAGAGCGAGTGTGGGTTCCATCAGCGGGCCCTCATCAGTTCGATGGTCATGGAAATCAGATCACGGGCCTGCTTGAGGACCTGTAGATTGGCTTGATAGGAGCGGTTGGCGTCGCGCATGTCGGCCATCTCGATCAGGGCGTTCACGTTCGGCATCTTGACGTAGCCCGCGGCGTCGGCGGCCGGATGGGACGGGTCGAACTCGATCCTGAAATCGGCTGTATCGCGGTCGACCGAGTCGACCTTCACCATGCTGGCATTTGTTGCCCGGTCGAGCTCCGAACCGAAATTGACGAGCTTGCGGCGATAAGGATCGCCACCGGGAATGCTCGACGTCGCATTGGCATTGGCGATGTTTTCCGACACGACACGCAGACGGGTCGACTCGGCGCCAAGTCCCGATGCGGCGACCTTGATTGCTGAAGTGAGGTAATCCATTACGAGCCCTTTGCCGTCATAAGGATCATCCGGTTGAACGCCGAAACGATCGAAGTGTTCATCTCGAAGGCATGGCGGACCTCGCCGGATTTGACGAGTTCGTCCTCCAGGGAAACGCGTTTGCCGTCATTGCTGAAAACCGGCGGCTCCTCGTCGAGCATGCGGAATGCCACCCCTTGCGCAGAGGCTCCGAAATGGTTCGAGGTCGTTGAATTGAGGCGAACCGACGCGTTCGAAAGCACATCCGCGAACGGCTCGACATCGGCCGAGCGATAGCCCGGCGTATCGGCGTTTGCGATGTTGTTCGCAATAGCGGTCTGACGCACGGAGAGCCATTTCGCCTGCGTCGAGGCCAATTTGAAAAGATTGACGGCAGTCATTGTCGTGTCCTTCTCTGCAAAGGACGCTACATCGCCTTTCTTGCGTGTGCCTTGTCGCGGCAGGCAGGCAAGACGTCATCAAGGGCGAAGGATTTTTTCCTCGGAGGTAATAATGTACCAGCCCTGCTCATCGCGCTTGAATGAAAGCGCGAGCGTGCCGTCCGGCAAACGGGTACGCGGGCGAACCAGGTAAACGCCCTCGCTGTCGCCAACCAGAGCGCGCAGTCCGTCGATGGCCAGTACATCGAAGGTCGCGCCATTGCTCGGAAAAGCCTGGTTCAGATCGCCTTTGGGGGTCTCACCGTCACGACTGACATTCCCGGTGACGACGGAATCGATCGGCGAGCCAGAGCCGTCATCCGTGACGAAACGGCCGGAGCGCATGTCGAAGACCGGCTCGCCCGATTGCAAGGCGAGAATTTCGGCCGGGGGAATAATTCCGTCGCGCGAGAACGTCATTTTCGGAGGGCCGTACTGGTCCGGATTGAGGTAGACGTGCCACGGAAACAGCGCGGCCGCGGTACCCAGGCACAATCCGACGACACTGAGGATGTAGTCGGCTGCCGTCATGTCCTTGAACCAACGGCGGCGCTGGCCTGTCTTATTTCGCTTGAGCATTCTTCAAATGGTCCGCTAGTTCGGTAAACGGGTCTGTATCCGGCGAGCTGGAGCTTGACTGCTTGAGAGCGTCATAGATCTTCGGAACGGTCGCCACCGCGTGATCGAGCTCGGCATTGACGCCCGGCTGCCAGCCGCCCATCAGGCGCAAATCACGGGTTTCCTCATACAGCGCGATCATCGAGCGCAATTGCGAGACCAATTCGCGTTCCTGATCGCTCCAGGCCTTGTTGGCGAGGCGAGACACCGAGGATAGCGGATCGACGGCGGGAAAACGCCCGCGATTGGCGATCGTGCGCTGCAGCACCAGGTGACCATCAAGAATGCCGCGCAGCGAATCGCTGACGGGATCGTTGTGATCGTCGCCGTCGACCAGCACCGTGACGATGGCGGTGATCGAGCCGCATTGCGGACCGCCCGGCCCCGCACGCTCGAGCAGACGCGGCAAATCGGTGAATACCGAAGCGGGATACCCGCGCGATACCGGCGGCTCGCCGACAGAGATGGCGACCTCGCGCAAGGCGTGCGCATAGCGGGTGACCGAATCGAGCAGAAGCAGGACCCGCTTGCCACGATCACGAAACCATTCCGCGACTTCCATGGCGCAGTCCGGCGCGCGGCGGCGCATGATCGCGCTCTCGTCGCTGGTCGCCACGACCGCGACGGCTTTCTCCATGCCCTCCGGACCGAGCGTGTCTTCCAGGAACTCGCGCACCTCCCGGCTACGCTCGCCGACGAGCGACACGACGACGACATCGAAGGCGTCAGCCCGCGCCAACATGGCGAGAAGGGTGGATTTGCCGACCCCGGAGCCGGCAAACACGCCAAAACGCTGCCCCATGCACAAGGGCGTGAAGATGTCGATGATGCGCACGCCGGTGCGGAAATGTTCGCCAACGCGCGCGCGCATCATCGCTGAACGGCGCTTCGATGCAGCCGGCCGGCGAGGCGACGGTATCAACGGCCCCATGCCGTCGACCGGCTCGCCGATGGCATTGACGACGCGTCCGAGCCAGCCTTCGTCGGGCCGGGCATGCACGGGGCCCTTGTGCAGTACGATATCGTTGATCGACAGGGAATGCGCGTTGTCACAAGGCGCAATAAGAGTGCGTTCGGGCTCGATCTGGACGATTTCGCCGCGCACCGCGTGCTCTCCGCCGCCGATGGAGACGAAATCACCAAGGGCGGAACAGGCGGTCATCCCTTCGGCGATGATGACATTGGGGTTGATCGCGGACACGGTGCCGCCGCGCTGCAAAGGCTGCGTTTCGAGATCCGCGGACTGTATTGCATTTCTAAGGCGTACGAGCGCGTTCATGCCCGTCAGCCGCTCTGGAAGGCCCTAATGAGCTGCTCGATCGACTGCTCGGATGTTTCCATCAGGGAGGCGGCCTGTTCGAAGGAGCGCTGCACCATGATCAGTTGGGTGATTTCATGCAGCGGATCCACGTTGGATTGCTCGACATAACCCTGAACGACGCCAACAGACGTATCGTCGACAACTGCCTCGAGCTCGCCGCCAACGAGAATGCCGGAATCGCCGAAACGCTGGAAATCGGGGCTCGGTTCGAAGGCGAACAGCCCGATTGCCCCGACCTGGCGGCCGCCCTGCCGGATGAAGCCGTCACCACCGACCTGCGGCTCGCCTGCAGCCGGATCAAGCTGGATCGGCGCGCCACCCGGATCGAGAACCGGATTGCCCGAAATCGTAACCAGCTGGCCCTGGTTGGTGATGCTGAACCGGCCATCGCGGGTGACGACGGGCCCAGCGGGCGTCTCGACGCCGAACCAGGCATTTCCGCGCACAGCGAAGTCGAGCGGATTGCCGGTCTGTTCCACCGCGCCCTGCGTGGAATCGAGATATTCGACACCTTCGGAGGAAAAGGAGGTATCCTCGCCGGAGATGTCCCTGACGAGTTCCTCGAAGCGGATTTCACTGCCGCGGAAGCCGACCGTCTGGCTGTTGGCAATGTTCTGCGCAATGGTCGTCAGCCGTTCAATGCGCGAAACCTGCGCGGACAGGCTGACATAAATCCCGTTTTCCATAGTCCCCGTTACCGTTGGTCGCCGTTATCGTTTCAATTGGGCGATCTGCAGCATCAGGTCTTCGCTGATCCCCTGGACCGACGTGTTGAATATCTGCGCGATACTCGCCAGTTCCGGCGAAGCTGACTGGTTGGTCACGTCCCACATCGCGGTGAAGCGCTGCAGCAGTTTGTTCAGTTTCTCCGGATCGCCCAGAGTCTCCAGGTCGATTTTCTCCGAAATCATCTCGACCTGCTTGTCGATATCCGCGCTGGCGATGGAGTCCGGCAGGCCCAGCGAGGTGCGCACGACCTGAGCCAGCGCGGGATCGGCGAGGACCTGGTAGAAATTGGAGATGGAATCCGCCTTGCGCTCGAAATAGAGGGCCAGGCGCACGCCTTCATTGTCGTTGCCGGCCTGCTCCTCGAGCGTCTGGCGCAGGTATTTGTCGACCACGCCCTGCTGCGCCTTGGTGAAGGCGGTGGCCGCATCGCTGAACCTGTTGAAGTCGAACGTCTCGGCGAATTCGGTATAGCGGCTGTCGGTCAGCGAATAAGCAAAGCTTCCCTCCTCCGTACCGCCTTCCATGACCTTCTTCATGAAGGCCTTCGCATAGGTCATGTCCTCGAGACCGTGCGCCTTCATGGCGAAGCTGAACAGGCGATAGTCGTCGACGAACTCCTGGACGGATTTCACGTTGCCGATGTTCTCGAGATAGTACGCGACATCGCGTTCGACCATCGGCTGTTCGGAGACGACCTTCAGCCTTGTGTCGATATTCTCGGACACAAGCTTGTAGGAAACGAGCGTGCTGATCATGGGCGTTTTCCCGGCTTTGGTGCATCCGGAATAGCGCGAATGCCTTGCGCGAGCCTGTCGTGGTTCATTCAAATGCGACCGAACGGCCTGCCAGCCCCGTGCAAGGTTTGGATTCTAGCTTGCTGCCAAATCCAAGATCGGAGTGAGTTCGTGGGCATTATTATCGGAATGGTCATCACGCTGGGAAGCGTTTTCGGTGGCTACATGGCGATGGGCGGCCACATGGATGTGCTCAACCAGCCATTCGAGTTCGTCATCATCGGCGGCGCGGCGATCGGCATCTTCATCGTCGCCAATCCGATGTCGACGGTGAAGGACTCCGGCAAGGCGGTCATGGAAGTCATCAAGAACAAGGTGCCCAGCCGCGAAGAGTATCTCGAACTTCTCGGCCTTTTGCACCAGCTTCTGCGCGAACTGAAGACCAAGCCGCGAAACGAGGTGGAAAGCCATATCGACGCTCCCGACGAATCGTCGATCTTCCAGGAATATCCGCTGATCCTGGCCAACGAGGCGCTCACCAACTTCATCTGCGACTACTGCCGCCTGATCATCGTCGGCAATGCCCGTCCGCACGAGGTCGAAGCGCTGATGGAAGAGGAAATCGGCACGATACGCCATGACAAGCTGAAGTCCTCCCACGGCCTGCAAGGCATGTCCGACGGGCTGCCGGCACTCGGCATCGTCGCCGCCGTTCTCGGCGTCATCAAGGCCATGGGTGCCATCGACCAGAGCCCCGAAATCCTCGGCGGACTGATTGGCGCGGCACTTGTCGGCACCTTCTTCGGCATCTTCATGGCCTACGGATTTGTGCAACCGCTGGCAAACAAGATCGGAATCATCCGGGAAAAGAACATCCGGCTTTATTTCGTCGCCAAGCAGACGCTGATCGCCTACATGAACGGCTCGCTGCCGCAGGTGGCGCTTGAATTCGGCCGAAAGACGATTTCCACCTATGACCGTCCGTCGCTCGACGATGTCGAAGCCGAGGCGATGGGGACCGGCGGAAAAGCCGCTTGACGATGAGCGAAGCGCAGGCACAAACAGTCCAGAATGCGGAAATCTTCGACCGGCTTCTCGGTCGAAAGGGCGACGCCACGCGGCTCGATCCCGCCATCCATGCCATGTTGCGGTTTTTCGGCGAGCGGCTGCAAAGCACGCTGCAAAAAGCCGGGTTCGACGCGGATTTCGAGATCACCGGCCACCGGCACACCAGCGCCAAGGAAGCGCTGAGCAAGGTCGATGCGGGCGCCGTTTGCGCTTTCATCGGCGCGCAAGCCAGCCACCCGCTGGCCTTCATGATCGCCGACTTTCCGGCCGCGAGCGTCATTGCCGAGCTGGTCCTGGGCGGCGATCCGGAGTTCGCATCGCTGTCCGCCAGCCGGGCGCCCACGGCGATGGAATGCGAACTTGTGCGGCAATTCGGCGATCTCGCCGGCGAAGCGCTTCAGACAACACTGGCCATAAAGGAACGCGCGAAAGCACTGCGCATTATTCAGAAGACGGAAGAAATCCGCGATGGCGAAGACGAGGAGCCGGTCGTTGCTTTCGACGTACAGATAGCGTTCGGCGAAGCAAAGCCGGTTCTTTCGCTGGCGATTACGCATCACATGATGCTGCAGATGGCGCGGCCCGTTCAGGAGACCATCAAGAAGCCGCACCAGTCGGAAACTCCGGTCAAGGGCATCGCCCCCAAAGAGACGGCGCCGAAACAGAACCGCAACGCCCTGACCGTCAAGGTGCCGGTAACCGGATCGATCCTTTTGCCGGCGATCACACTCGGTCAGCTAGGCGCCTTGCGTCCCGGTGACGTGCTCGCCTTGTCGGAAGAAGGCAATGCGAACGTGAAACTCAAAGTGAAGGGCAGCCCGCTCTACGACTGCAGCCTCGGCCGCAAGGGCGCCAACTACGCAATGTGCCTGGAACACCCGCATGAAGCGATGGCCGACGCCTTGAGCGGAATGGGCCTCGCCATGCCCAATCCCGATTCAGAGGAGATCTACGATGAGTGAACCGGAACTGTCTCCGCTCGACGACCTGCCATCCCTTGGCGATGAGTTGCCCGATGCCGGGGCGCTCGAGCCGCTGGGCGGCCACGATGCGCTGGACGAGGCGATCGCGGAGCTGCAGGGCGTCATCGACAAGGACGAAGAAATGGGACCGCTCGGCGACGAGCTGGGCATGGATGACACGGACGGCGCGCCGGAACATGCGGCCGGCGGCGGCCTGCATGGCCTCGTCATGTCCATTCCGGTGCAGCTCGACGTCATCATTGGATCCGCTGAAATGCCGGTTGCCGACCTTATGGGCATGGAAGCCGGTTCTGTCGTCTCGCTGAACCGGAAAATCGGTGAAGCTGTCGATATCTGCGTCAACGGCACCAAAATCGCGACCGGCGAAATACAATCTCTTGAGGATGATCCGTCCCGATTGGGCGTAAAGATCTTATCGCTCGAAAAATCCTGATACAAAGTTTCATCAGGATTCGTATCGGAAGCGCTACATGGCGAAACGCTATATATTGACCAAACCCCAAAGGGCGGCGGCCGTGCTCGTCGCCATGGGGAAGTCGCGTGCTTCGCAGCTTCTGAAATTTTTCAAGAGCGAGGAGCTGCGCGTCATGATCGACGCCGCGCATACGCTCAAGACCATTCCGCAGCCCGACCTTGAAGAGCTGGTGAAGGAATTCGAGGCCGAATTCGCGGTCGGCGCGGGCCTTATGGACTCCGCGGAAGCCATGCAGAAGATCCTCGGCGAAGCGCTTTCCGAAGAGGAAATGTACGCGATAACGGGCATGGGCCACGACCCCCGCCCGCAGGAACCCGAGCTCAGCGTTTGGGAAAAGCTGCCGAAGGTCGACAAGGACGAACTGCTCGCATTCTTCGCCAGCGAATCGCCCCAACTTTGCGCCGTCGTACTTTCCCGGCTCGATTCGAAAACGGCCGCCACGATCATCGAGAAACTCGAACCGGGTCTTCGCAAGGCGACGGTCGCGCGCCTGCTGTCTTCGAAACAGGTTCCCCCTTCGGTGCTGGAAAGCGTGGAAAAGCGCCTGGACGAGGTTTTCAGCCTGTCGGACGATTCGGTCGGTTCCACAGAGGGCGTCACTCGCCTCGCCGATATTCTCAACCAGATGCAGAAAGACGTCTCCGACGACCTTCTGGATCAACTCGGGCCGCTGGTCGGCGACAAGAAGGTGGAGGGCGTCAAGTCCAAGCTGTTCCGTTTCGAGGACATTCCCAGCCTTTCCAAGGAATCCCGCACGCTTCTGTGCGACGGCCTGTCAACGGACGTGCTGACGCTTGCGTTGCGTGGCGCCGAAGAAGAACTCAAGGAGTCCGTCCTGTCCTCGATCAGCCAGCGCACGCGGCGAATGATCGAATCCGAACTCGAAGCCGGCAAGGCCAAGCCCGCCGACATCGAACAGGCGCGCAAATCCATCTCCGCGCTGGCGCTACGCATGGCTTCGGAAGGCAAGATCGATTTGCAGCACTCCGAAGAAGAAGCCGCCTGACGGTTGGGCCAAGAGCGCTAGATGGCTGAAGAACAGGACAAGGAAAGCAAAACAGAGGAAGCGTCGGAGAAAAAAATCTCGGACGCGATCGAGAAGGGAAACACTCCTTTCTCGAAAGAAACTCCGATCCTGTTCTCCCTGCTGGCAACGCTGTTCATCGCGGCATTCGTCATGCCGGACCGCATGGCGGCGATGGCACAGCAACTGGCGACCATCATGGACCAGTCCTACGAGTACAGCCTGACAGAGACCGGCGACATCTATTGGCTGATCCAGCGAATCGCAGTGATTGCAGGGGTGACGACCATTCCCCTTTTCATGGCGCTCATCGTCGCCGCGATAGCGGGTTCCGCGGCCCAGAACACGCCGCGATTTGTCGGCGAACGCGTCAAGCCGCAGATGTCGAGGATATCCCTGATCAAGGGTTGGCAGCGGATGTTCAGCGCCAAGGGATTCGCGAACTTTCTCAACGCACTCGCCAAGCTGGTATTCGCGACTCTGCTCGTGGCCGTCATCCTGCACGACCTCGTGCCCCTGATGCTGCAGGGCATGAACATGGAAATCACCGGTTTCATGGTCATCCTGCGGAACACGCTCTTGAAAGTGTTCGCCGCAATCATTTTCGCGATGACGCTGATTGCAGTCGCCGACTGGTTCTGGACCCGGTTCCAGTGGAAGACCGACCTGCGCATGACGAAGCAGGAGGTCAAGGACGAGGTCAAGCAGTCGCAGGGCGATCCGCTGGTCAAGGCGCGGTTGCGCTCCGTCGCCCAGGACCGGGCGCGGCGGCGCATGATGAACGCAGTTCCGACCGCGTCGCTGGTGATCGCCAATCCGACCCACCTGTCGATTGCCCTGCGCTACGATGCAGGCAGCGATCCCGCACCGATCGTCGTCGCCAAGGGGCAGGATCTCATCGCGTTGCGTATTCGAGAAACCGCCGAGGCGAACGGCGTCCCCGTATTCCAGAATATCGAACTGGCCCGAGCAATGTACAAGCATGTTTCGCTCGACCAGATGATTCCACCCGAGTTCTTCAAGGCAGTCGCCGAACTGATTTCGATCATGCGTCGGCGCACGCAGAAAAGCTGATACACGATGCTGGCACAAGATATCTGTCTCGAACTTGAACCTCATGTGGCCGCGGCGATCGCGAGCCTGGCGGCCGAATTGCGCCTGGTCGACATAGGCGATTACATCGCCTATCTGCGCATGGAGCGATTCGGCTGTATCGCCGACATCGTGCGCGATGCATCCGAGATGTTTTTCACGCCGGGTTTCATCGAGTTCGGGATGGACGGCGAAGCATCCGCCGACTGGGGCACCGCTCCCGCCGTAACCCTGATGCTTGTCATCAACAGCGCACGTGCCACGGCGCATGTCGCACTGAAACTTTGTACGGATCATGCCGAGGTGAAACTCGGCTACGTCAATTTCAACAGCGCCTTCGAAGGGCACAGCGACCGGGCCAATCTGCTCGTCGACGACATCGCCGACAACATGCTCGGTATGCGCCGGCTTCCCGTCCGAACGGCTATGCGGCCTGACAACCTGCCCGGCGCCGGCTTCTAGCCGATCCAGGTGTTATCGAAACAAGCGGGCGCTTCCAGACCGCTGCGGGAGATGATCATCACCCCGCTCCATTCGCCGATCGCTTCATCGCCGTCCTCGGCCAGACCAATGAAGCCATGCACGAAAGGCGCGCCGGCCGCGCAGAGCCGCGCCGTGTAGTGAAACGGATGCTCGTTGCTGGCCAGACGCTCGATCAGGCACAACAACCCCTTGCGTTCGTCCGGGTGATAGCAATCGAGGAACCGGCGAATACCGATCGTGCCGCCGTCGGGGGAAACACCGTGAAGTTTCCGCGCCAGCGGACCGAGCAAGACCATGCCCTGATCGAGGTCGATGGAGAAGTGGTCGACGACCGCGTGGCGCGCGAACCGTCGCAGATCGTTTTCGCTGCTTTCAAGGCCGCAAAAATCCCGCTGTAGCGGAACCAATACGCCGCCGAAAATACCGCTCATAGTTGAATCCCACGGGGCCGGCGGATTACCGGCCCACTTTCCCGCGCTGCACCGCGCTTGTCGCCGCCTGCATGCCGGTACTGTTTCCGGTCACGTCATGGCGCCTTTGGCGCCGAACCGCACGCACAGATTCCCGAAACGGGATTGCTTTGCAATATCAATTACCTGTTAACCTAACCATGCGGCATTTAAGTCAAATTTCTGCAGCGCGGAGGGCTATTTCATGGAACGTTTCGGCGGCCGAAAGCTTGTACCTGCAACGCAGGCACAAATGACAGGGGAAGACGATGACAGCCGATAACGCAAAACCCCGCGCAAAAGAACTGAACACCGCGCCAACTCGCGCCGATCTCGCTTCCGACGAAATGGGCAACAACAGGCTGCAGGGTGACGATCAGGCAAATGTACGCAACCAGCGCCATGCCGTTCCCGACGTCAAAACGAAAGCCGACAACGTGATCGAAAGCTTCAAGAAGCTGGACAAGGACGTGCGGGCCGAAAAGGAGCTCGGCAAAGGCAACCGGTCTTCCTGACAAGGACGCGCCATCAAACGAAGCTACGCCGTTTCAGGACCCAACCCATGTCTCATTCCGTCGCGATCACGGCTATCACGCCTGTTGCGCAGAACGTATTTTCCTATGACCTCGAGAAGCCCGATGGCTTCTCCTTCGAGCCGGGCCAGGCAACCGCAGTGTCCATCGACAAGGAGGGTTGGCGCGACGAGAAGCGTCCTTTCACCTTCACCTCGCTGCCCGACGAAAACCGTCTGCAGTTCACGATCAAGTCCTATCACAACCGCGCCGGCGTCACGGACCAGTTGTCCAAGCTGCTGGTCGGCGACAGGCTGATCATCGGCGACGCGTGGGGGACGATTCGCTACGAGGGCAAGGGCGTGTTCATTGCCGGTGGCGCCGGCGTGACGCCGTTCCTGCCGATCCTGCGGCAACTGAACGATCAACCCGACCATCTGGCGGGCCACAGCCTGATCTTTGCCAACCGGACCGAACGCGACATCATCCTGCGCGACGAACTGGAGTCGATGCCGGGCCTGGCCGTGCATCATGTCCTCAGCGATGAGGAGAAACGAGGCTTCGCGCACGGGCGGATCGACAAGGCCTATCTGGAGAACCACATCGAGGATTTCGACCAGCGCTTCTATCTGTGCGGGCCGGACGCGATGGTCGAGGACCTGAAGCAGGCGCTTAATGCGCTTGGCGCCGACGCCGACACGCTGGTCTTCGAGGAATAGGCCCCGCAGGAAGAATCAGGCGAGGCCTGTGCCCGTGCGGGCGATGCAGCCGCCGCCGTCCAGAGGCGGTCCCGGCCTGCGCAACGGCAGGTTCAGCATAACCTCGAGGTCCTGATTGCCCTCGACCAGGTCCGCCAGGCTTATCTCGTCGAGCGATTCATAAAAGGATTCGACCGCCTTTTTCAGCGCCGGCTTCAGCCAGCAACTCTCGATCAGCGGGCAATTGTTTTCCTTTTCATTGAAGCATTCGGCGAAAGGCAAATCCGCCTCGAAGAGACGAAAAACCGAGCCGACACGAACCTCCTCGGCCGGCATCGCGAGATACATGCCGCCATTGCGGCCACGCATTGCGCGAATATAACCGAGCCGCGCCAATTGGCGAATGACCTGGCCCAGATGGTTTTTCGACGCGTTACACTTCTCCGCGATTTCGGATTTGGTGATGCTCGCGCCCGGATTGACCGCACACGTCATCAACACCCGCATAGCGAGATTGGTACGAATCGTCAGGCGCATCGATACACAGCCCCTAACATGAACAAATCCTCCTCTTTCATCGGCAATCCTAGTCGAACCGGTACAGCCGCGATTTGATCGAGATCATGCCTTTAGTGCGGAAACCGGCCATTTCTGGTCGGTTTTGCGCCCGATGCAGCCATTTGGCCATTCTTTCCGCGGTCATGAACAGCAATTCGGACCAAACTGGCCGCCTCCGGACGGGCGCCGAACATGCTGCACCAACTGCAAGAGAACCGGCACCCCCGCATCTCGTAATGGATGTTTTGCAGGAACGAATGGCGCACCCGACAGGATTCGAACCTGTGACCTCTGCCTTCGGAGGGCAGCGCTCTATCCAGCTGAGCTACGGGTGCTCGCGGCGCAAGGCCAAAGCCCGGCCTTGATAACCGAGGCGGGCGAAACCTTCAATGCGAAATTGCGCTGACGCTTCGAGACGCCCGGCCCGCGTCCGGACCTGGTGATCTCGCCGTTCGAGGCACAGCGTGGCGTTCGCAGATGACGGCAGGACATCGCGGATGTGACCGATCCGCGCACCTGCCTCTCCCTAGGGAAGATTGTTGATCCTCGTCAATGCGACCGGGCGGCAGGGCGATATCCCAATCAGCCGACGACACTTCGAAAGATCGAGCATGATCCTCTCCATCACGCGCAGCTCTCCGGTCTCCCCCGTGACCGCTCTTCGCATGACGAGCGCACTGCCTGCCGCTGCGGCTCGGCTGGGCGGCCACCTCGCTGTCCGAGGCATCCCGCGCCGGCTCCGTGACAGAATGCCGGAGAACCTCTCCGCCCTGACGCAGGCCGGTCGGGAATTGCCTGCGCTCGCGTGCGGTCTCGGTTTCGCGCTCTTTCTCTTGATCCGGACATGAATTCGCACCTGCGCACAAAGTTTCGGCTAACGCCGAAAAACACCCTTCGCCGACTTTCGGCGAAGCCCATAATCCAAAAAGGAGACGAATATGTCGAACGAACACAAGGATATTGAACCCGGCGAAGAACCCGCCGTCGATCGTTCCAGACTGAAAATGCTGGGTATCCTGGCCGCCGCCGGGGCGACGGGAGGCTGTTCCACCAGCAAGGAACCGGGCAAGGGCTACCGAACCTTTGGAAGCCAGCCTTATCCCAAGGATGATGACGAGCCGATGGGTGGCGAAGGCGGTGGCGGCGACGGCGGCTCTCACTGACATGTCCGCGATTCACCGCAGGAAATTTCTGGCAGGAGCGGCGGGGACATGTCTCGCCGCTCCCCTTGCCGCGTGTACGACCGAGAGTTCCCTTGTGGACGCAGTCGCACAGCCGGAAGAATACTCAATGACCGCAACGATACCGCTGCGCGAAACGGCGGTCTACGTGCCCGGATACATGCCGAATGATGCCCGGATCGACGGCCGGCCGCTCCATCGCGACCGCAAGTACATGCGCGACATCGAGGACAGCAGCAAGCCGTTCCGGCTTCTGTCGCGCATTGGCTTCGACGGAGACGTGACGCAGACATTGCTGCCGGTGAAGGCGCATGACGTCAAAATCTCTCCGGACGGTTCGGTGGGGGTGCTGTGCGGTTTCGAGGGCGATGATCATGTTTCATTCGATCCGCAAACGCTCGACCTTGTCGGCAAGGCTCCGGTTCTGGCCGATGGCTGGCGCGGTGGAGGGCACGCGGCCTATGTGGACGGCGGCCAAACCGTGCTGATTTCCGAACGCGCGCCGGGCCAGCCGATCCGGGGCGGGAAAGTCGAAGACCATTTCGGGCGCATCACCATTCGCGATGCCGACACGCTGAAGATCCGCGGCAGCTACTCGACTCACGGGATCGATCCGCACGACATCCGGCTGATCGAGAATAACCGCTACCTGGTTGTGGCGAATTACGGTTCGCATCCGGAAGCGCGCAGCGGCGAACTGCCCGTCCCGCGTCATGTCGTGGAGGCCTGCGTAACGATCATCGACGTTCGCGACGGAAAGCTGGTCGAGAAACAGGTCACCAACCGAAAGAATATCGAGTTGCGGCACCTGGCGGCCGGGACCCGGGACCGGATCTTCGCGATCCAGGCGAAGCTCGGCGACGAAGCCGCCCTGGCGAGGGCGATCGGCCGGGATCCGGCCGCGCAAGGCGAGGACATCACAACGACGACAGGATCTGCCTATCTGCCGGCCGCCACGTTGAAGATGGCGGCCGGCAAACGGCCAAGCGGGATGGGCAACAGCCAACAGGTCCGGGAGATGCGGCACGGCCTATCGATCCAGTACGATTCGCGCGCCGACCAGGCGATTGCCAGTTATCCGAGCGCTCACCGGGTGATGGTATTCGATGGCGCCTCGGGAGAGATCATCGAAGACTTGGATACGCGGACCGTCGGATTGCGATACCCGTGCGGGATCACGCTTCTGCCGGATGACAAGCACTATGCCGTGGCCGGTTACTGGGAGAACCTTTTCGTTTTCGAACGGGGCTCACACAGGCTGGTCCGCGATCTGTGCCTGTATCCGATGTTCTTCGGACACAGCCACATCACGGCCGCCTAGAATACAGGCGGTGACGGCCGCAATGCGCTTGACTGCGGCGGAGAGACAACCCCGCCGCAGCCGGTGCATCGGGTTTCCTCGTCGCGAAACTGTGGGCTGGCAGGACGCCGCGTGGACAGCGGTGGCGGTTCTGGCTATTCGCTTTGGCGCCAGTTGCATTTCTTCGCAGGACCCAAACATGAAGATTCGACCGATGCTCGCCGCAGTCGCGGCGTTGTGGGCCGCACAGTCTTTCGCGGGCGAAAACGAGGCTGTCAGGTTCGCCATTTTCCAGGGCTACACGGCTGCCATCGAAGCCAATTGTCCGGCCTACTTCGCCTATGCGGGCGCCACGTCGGGCGGGCATTTGAGCCCGCAAGACCGCGCGATGGCATTTGCCGAAGCGCCGGCATGGCGCGATGAAATGGTGCGCAATGTCAACACACTCGGTTGCGACGCAGCCGCCCGCGACGCTCTTTCCTTTACAGATCTGAGCTTCCAGCAAGTCTGGGAATACAAGCAGTAGGCCAGTCCGGCGTCACGCCGCCGACGACAGGACGATGTCATGGACGATGCGGTCGCGGCCATTTTTCTTGGCGACGTAGAGCGAGCGGTCGGCGGCGCGCAGCACATCCTCCAGCCCCTGGCCCTTGCGGTGACGGGCAATGCCGATGCTGACCGTCACGCCGACTTCCTCAAGATCCATCGTTCTTGAAATATGGTGTGCATGGGTGCGAATGCGTTCGGCGACCGTCTGCGCGACCGCGGGATCGGCATCATGCAGAAACACGGCGAATTCCTCGCCGCCGATGCGCGCGGCGACATCGTCCTGACGGACACTGTCGCGAATGACCTCGCCAAGCGCGATCAGCACCTCGTCGCCGACGCCGTGCCCGTAGGTATCATTGATCCGCTTGAAATGATCGGCGTCGATGAAAAGAAGAATGCCGGCCCCGGTGGCGGCTTGCGAGCCGCCCAACATGGCGGTCACGGAGGTCATGAACTCGCGGCGATTGGCGAGGCGTGTCAGATCATCGGTCTGGGAGGCTTCGCGCAGTTCCTCGGCAAGACGCGAAACCTTGGCCGACTGACCGAGAAACAGCCAACTGATCGGCAATGCGACGATGATCGTGATGATTGCGGTCAACACGAGATCCAGGATCAGGCGATCGGCAAAGAAGATGCTGTAGAAGCAGAGCGTCAGCGCGTCGGCACCGATCACGGCTCCGACCGTTACGGCAAGCGATTGCTGCCACAGCCGCAGCTTCCTGAAACGCTCGAAATGGCCGTGGCTCTCGATCATAAGTACCTTCCCTGGACCCGGGCGGCACTATGCACATGCTCGATGAATTGCGCTCTTACGCATCAGTTAAAAGTTTAACGGTCTCCGGCTTTCGGGGCGCGAAATCGTGTATCCACGGTAGAAACCCCGCGAATTGCCCATAAAAACCGCATCTTTTTTCACCCCGGTAAACCGCCTGTTCAGGGTCAGCCGGTAGATTACGCAGCGTGAGATTGTCGAAGTTGTGGGGCATCACATGTCTATCGGTCCTGATACCATGGCATTTCTTCTGTTCCTTCTCGTCGGAACGGCCGGAGCCTATTTCATCGGTTACGCCATGAACGGCGTCATGCAGGAGGACGGGTTCGGCGTGCTGATGAACACGACCATTCTGATGGCCGGCGGATTTCTCGGCTTGTACGCAAGCGAGCGCGTCTACCTGCCGTTCGACAGCATCACGACGACGTCCGTGATGGTGGTTTCGGGCGGATTTCTGAGCCTTGCCTTACTGGCCGTTCTGAAGGGCCTAATACGCAGGCTCGGCTACTAGCCCGACCGGCCAGGCGCGACGGAAAAGAACATTCGACAAGGCCGGCGCACGGCAATAGCGTCGCTCCCATGCACGCGCCTTCTGTTCTCGACAGCCGTTACTCCTGGAAGCGCCTCGCGATCACGTTACTGATCGCGACGATCGCCAATGTCGGCATGTGGTCGATCATCACGATCATGCCGCAGGTGCAGGCGGAGTTCGGAACGGCACGCGCCGCCGCCTCTCTTCCCTACACGCTGACCATGGCCGGATTCGCGCTCGGCAATCTGGTCATCGGCCGGGCCGTGGACCGGTTCGGCATCACGCTTGCGCTATCGGGTGCAGCGGTGACGCTTGGCATCGGATACAGCGCAGCTGCGGCAAGCCCTTCAATCCACCTTCTGTCCGCCGCTCAATTCGTGATCGGATTCGGAACGGCAGCGGGATTCGGTCCGCTGATCGCGGACATCTCGCACTGGTTCCAGCGCCGGCGCGGCATCGCCGTGGCGATTGCTGCCAGCGGCAACTACCTCTCCGGCGCGATCTGGCCGGTCCTGCTGCAGGGCATCCAGAGCGAGAGCGGCTGGCGCGCGGTCTATCTGACCCTGGCCGCGATCATCGTGGCCAGCGTCATCCCGCTGGCGCTGCTGCTGCGCCGCAGAGTTCCGGCAAGCGCACTCGGCAGTGCCCAGGCGGCAGCCACGGCACGAACGCAAAGTTACTTCTTCCCGCCACGGACGCTGCAATGGCTCCTCGGCCTTGCCGGCATCGGCTGCTGTGTCGCCATGTCGATGCCGCAGGTGCATATCGTCTCGCTGTGCACCGATCTCGGCTTCGGACCGGGCGTCGGCGCGGAAATGCTGTCACTGATGCTGCTCGGCGGCGTGGTATCGCGGCTTGCCTCGGGGATCGTGGCCGACCGGTTTGGCGGCGTGGTGACGCTGCTGATCGGATCGACGCTGCAATGTATCGCGCTGTTTCTCTACCTTCCCTATGACGGACTGGTCTCGCTTTATCTCGTCAGCGCGGTGTTCGGCCTGTCGCAGGGCGGCATCGTGCCGAGCTATGCGCTGATCGTTCGAGAGTACATGCCGGCGCATGAGGCCGGCGCGCGCGTCGGCTTCGTGATGATGGCGACCATTGTCGGCATGGCGCTCGGAGGCTGGATGTCCGGCTGGATCTATGACGTGACCGGCGGCTACCGGATGGCCTTTGTCAACGGAATCGCCTGGAACTTCCTGAATATCGCGATCATGCTGCTGATCCTGTTTCGGGCCCGACGGCTACCGGTCCGGATGGCCTGACGGGGAAATGTGTCCCGCCGGCAACGTCCGCCGGCAAACGGGTTTCCTTCGCCGGAACGCCGGCACGACGCAGTTGACCCGGCGTCGTTCACGCGCCAGCATCGACGCATTCAGGCCTTGATCACACACTGCATCGGAAGGACATCATGACCGGCTTCAGCAGATTTGCGGCTACCTTTCTGACCGCGGCAACGCTGAGCGGCTGCGCCGCATCGGGACAGGACGCGTCCGGAGGTCTGAACTACGCCGCACCGCCGGTTGCGCAGGCGACAAATGCGACGAAACGCCCGGCGGCGCAGATCTACATGTTCCGCGGCGGCTTCAACGGCATTTTCTCCACCGGCATCACCGACATGGCCGCAGAGCTGCGCCGCCGGGGCATTCCGGCACAGGACCTGAGCTGGGCGGCCAGCAATTCGAGCCTCTCCCGCATCAAGAAAGCCGCTGAGCGCAATCCGCAGGCCGGACCGATCATCCTGGCCGGCCATTCGCTCGGGGCGGGTTCTGTGATCTCGATGGCGGACGAACTGACGCGAGTCGGCATTCCCGTCGACCTGGTAATCGTATTCGATCCGCTCGGCGCCTCGCGCGTGCCGAAGGGCGTGCGCAAGCTGATCAATTTCAAGGCGTCCGGCAGCAAGGCAAATCCGGGCAGCTTCCGCCCCGGCAAGGGTTTCGACGGCCGCATCGTCAATGTCGATATCCGCAACCTGCCGGAACTTGGCAAGGCCAGCCACTGGAACATCGTGAACCAGCAGGCCCTGCAGGACCGGGTCATCCGCGAAATCGAAAACACCTACCGGAAATGGAAGCCGCAGCGGGTGACTGCGGCTTCGTAGCGGCTGCCGGAACTATTCGGCGGCATCCACCGCCAGTTCGCCGGATTCGATCTGTTCGCGCTCGATCGACTCGAACAGGGCGCGGAAATTGCCTTCGCCAAATCCGTTATCGCCCTTGCGCTGGATGAATTCGAAGAAGATCGGCCCGATCACCGTCTTGGAGAATATCTGCAACAGGATCTTCGTCTCGCCGCCGCCGACGACGCCTTCGCCATCGATCAGGATGCCGTGGGTCTTCATGCGCTCGAGCGGCTCGTCATGGCCGTGCACGCGGTCGCGGCTCATCTTGTAGTAGGTGTCCGGCGGACCGGGCATGAACAAAAGGCCGTTCTCGGCGAGAGCGTCGGTCGCGTCATATATATGTTCGGTGCCAACAGCGATGTGCTGGATGCCTTCGCCCCTGTATTTCTTCAGGTAGCTTTCGATCTGCGACCTGTCGTCCGTGGATTCGTTGAGCGGAATGCGAATCTTGCCGCAAGGAGAGGTGATCGCGCGGCTGACGAGTCCGGTCAGTTTGCCCTCGATGTCGAAGAAGTGGATCTGCTCGAAGCCGAACAGCTCGCGATAGAACGCCCACCACTTGTCCATATTGCCGCGGTAGACGTTGTGGGTCAGGTGGTCGAGATAGTAGAAACCGACGCCCTCCGGCTTCGGGTCGCGTTCGCCGATCCAATCGAACTCGGCATCATAGACCGAGCCCTTATCGCCATATTCATCGACGAAATACAGCAGCGAACCGCCGATGCCGACGATGGCGGGCACATCGAGCGCCTTGTCGTCGCCTTCGTATGGCGTCGCGCCCTTCGATACCGCATGGTCAAAAGCATGCTTCGCATCGACCACGCGCCACGCCATGGACGGTGCGCAGGGGCCGTGCTCTTCAACGAAGCGCATGGCGTGCGAGCCGGGCTCGGCATTGACGATGTAGTTTATGTCGCCCTGACGCCAGACGGTGATCGCCTTAGACCTGTGGCGCGCCACCGGCACATAGCCCATGCGCGTGAACAGGGTTTCCAGTTCCTCCGGATCGGGATGGGCGAATTCGACGAATTCGAAGCCGTCGGTACCGGCCGGGTTGTCGGCCGTTATTTCTGCTCTTGGTGCGTCGTGCGGGAACGGGCCCATGGCATTTCCTCCATATCTCTTGGCGCCAGAATAGCGCGTATCGCCCGCAAGGTGTTTGCATTCTGATGCGCGATACGGCACGATAGCGCACAACTCGTGCATTGTGAGAGCATATACCGTGCCAGATACGGGGATGGATAAAACCGACCGCAAAATCCTTGCGCTGCTGCAAGAGGATGCGCGGCTGACGAACAATGACATCGCGGAGCGCATTCATCTCTCGCCGTCGCAATGCTCGCGCCGGCGCGCGCGGCTGGAACGCGAAGGGCTCATTGCCGGCTATCACGCACGCATCGACCGGGAGAAGGCGGGCTTCGGCCTGGTCAACTTCATTTCCGTCACGCTGTCGACGCACAACCGCAACAATGCCGCCCGCTTCGCGGAACTGATGGCGCGGTTGCCGGAAGTGCAGGAAGCGCATGCGCTGACCGGCGAGATGGATTATATCCTGAGGGTCGTCACGCGCGACCTGCGCGGTCTGTCGGATTTCGTCAACGAGACCCTGCTTCCGCACGAGGCGGTGCAGAACGTCAAGACGTCGATCGCGCTGCAGACGCTGAAGGACACCAGCGCGCTGCCGCTCTGAACGCGATTGGCGGTTCATGGCCTACGGGAGCAGTTTCGCATGGTGCTAGAAAGTTACCGGTTCGCCGGAAAACAGGGGCCCGACTTCCGGCCGGGCAATCCGGTGCTGTTCGTCTTTCACGGCACGGGCGCAGACGAGACGCAGTTTCTGGATTTCGGCGCGGAGCTGTTTCCCGAAGCAATCACCATCGCGCCGCGCGGCGATGTCTCGGAGGACGGCAAGCTGCGCTTTTTCAAGCGCACGGGCGAAGGCGTTTACGACATGGCGGATCTGGGCGCGCGGAGCCGGGCGATGGCCTTGTTCCTAGGAGCGCATGTCGAACGCCTGAAGCCGACGCGGATCGTCGGGCTCGGCTACTCCAACGGAGCGAACATTCTCGCGGCGGTGATGCTGGAAGCGCCGGAGATATTCAGCCACGCCGTGCTGATGCATCCGCTGATCCCGTGGCGTTTCGAAGGCGGCGAACAGCTTGCGGGACGGCAGGTCCTGGTCACGGCGGGCGCACGCGATCCGCTCTGCCCGCCGGACCTGACAGGGCAACTGATCGACGGGCTGGAGGCGCGGGGCGCCACGGTGAAAAGCGTCTGGCATCCCGGCGGGCACGAAATCGCGCAGACCGAACGCGATGCCATCGGCGATTTCATGACGGGCATCCGGGCGGGTCTCGCCGATATTGCATCGCTGCCGGTGGAGCGTGAGGAGGACGAGACCGGCAAGGGACGCTATCTTGTGCGCGGACCGGCCGGCACGAACGCCGAGATGAGCTACCGGCTGACCGGATCCGACCAGATCATCATCGACCACACGGAAGTGCCGGACGCCTTTCGCGGAACCGGAACGGGCTTGCGATTGCTCAAGGCAGTGATGGCGGATACCGAAAGGGAAGGGCGGAAGATCATTCCGCTATGCCCTTTCGTGGCGGCCCAGTTCGAGCGGCATCCGGAATGGTCGGACCGGCTCGCCTACCGAATTCGCACCAAAGGCCGCTAACGCGGTTTCTTGCCGAAGACCCGGACGTATTCGTCCACCCCGCCCTTCGACAGGGCCTTGGCCTGCCTGACCCAGTCCTCGCGCTCGATGCGCCCCTTGAACTTCAGCTGGTCGTCGACCCAGCCGCGTTCGGCCTTCTTCCACTTGGCGATCTGTTCGTATTTGTAGATGCCGAGCCCGTTGAGGATGCCCTCGATCTTCGGCCCGACGCCGGAGATCAGTTTCAAATCGTCCGGCCTGGCGGGTTTGCGCACCTTCGGCGGACGCGCATCCTTCGCGGCGGCAGCGGTCTTTGCCGCGCGCTTGGCGGCAGAAGCCTGCGTGCCGGCGGCTGCAACCCTGCCGGCCGTGGCCCCGCGGGTTGCGCGCTTTGCGGCCGGCTCTGCAGCCGTCTTCGTGCCGCGCGAGGTCACGGCCCTCGCCCTGGCACGCGCTGCGGGGCGCTCGCCCTTCGCCGTGGCCTGTTTCTTCTGAGCGGGCGCCTTCCTGGCCTTCGAAGTGTCCGCCTTCCTCGACGGATCCACCTTTTCCGTCGCCTCGAAGGAAATGACCGGCTCCATGGACGCCAGATAATCCTGCGACAGGTGACAGAGCACGGAATGACCATTGTCGAAGCGTTTGACCGGGGGCACCTGCGTCTCGCACAGATTGCCGGGCACCTGGCTCTTGTGCGGGCAACGCGTCTGGAACGGGCAGCCCGGCGGCGGATTGAGCGCCGAGGGAATGTCGCCTTCGAGGATAATCGTCTTCTTCTTCACCGAGGTATCGGCGATCGGGATCGCCGAAAGAAGCGCTTCCGTGTAGGGATGATAGGGTGGCGCGAAGACCTCGTCGGTGCTGCCCTGCTCGACGATGTAGCCGAGATACATCACCACGATGCGGTCGGCGATGTAGCGGACGACCGAGAGGTCGTGGCTGATGAACAGCATGGTGGTGCGCGACTCGCGCTGGATGTCCATCAGCAGTTCGGTAACGGCAGCCTGAACCGACACATCGAGCGCCGAGACCGGCTCGTCGGCGACGACGACCTTGGGGCCGCCGGCGAAGGCGCGCGCGACGCCGATGCGCTGTTTCTGGCCGCCGGACAATTGCCGCGGCATGCGCGTCTCGAAGGCGCGCGGCAGCTTCACAAGGTCGAGCAGCTCGAGCATGCGCTGGCGGCGATCCGCCTGGCTGGAGCCGATATTGAACTTCTCCAACGTGCGGATGATCTGCGAGCCGACGGAGTGGCTCGGATTGAGCGTGTCGAACGGGTTCTGGAAGACCATCTGGATTTGCGAGACAAGATCGGCGCCACGCCTTTCCACCTCGACAGCCTGAATTTCCTTGTTACCGAGCTTGATCGTGCCGCTGGTCGCGGTTTCGAGCCCGAGCAGGACCTTCGCGAGTGTCGACTTGCCGCAACCCGATTCACCGACGATCGCCACCGTCTCGGCCTCGCGTGCGTCGAAGGATATGGACTCGTTCGCCTTGACGGTGCGGCGCTCGCCGCCGCCGAAGATCGCGTTGGCAGCGACATCGTAGTATTTCTTCAGGTCGTCGATCCGAAGGATCGGACCGCCCGGCTCGATCTTCTCGGACGAGCGCACGCCTTCCGGCGTCTCGTTCCAGTCAAGTTCCTCGAAACGCTCGCAACGGCTGAAATGATCGTGATGGCCGGCAACCGTCTGCATCGGCACTTCGCGCGCATTGCACACGCCTTCCTTGAAATGGTGACAGCGTGGACCGAAATTGCAGCCTTTCGGGCGCTCGTGCGGCAGCGGTAACTGGCCGGGAATGGCGATCAGCGGGCGGGAGTTCTTGTCGGTTCCCGGCAGCGGAATCGAGCGGAACAGGCCCTGGGTGTAGGGATGGCGCATGCGGTCGAAGACGTCCTTGACGTCGCCGGTCTCCACCGCCTCACCAGAATACATCACTGTGATCCGGTCGCAGGTCTCCAGGATCAGGCCCAGATTGTGGGAGATGAACAGCATCGACATGCCGAACTTCTTGCCGAGATCCTTGACCAGTTCGACGATGCCGGCCTCCACCGTTACGTCCAGAGCGGTAGTCGGCTCGTCGAGAAGCAGCAGTTCCGGATTGGAGAGCAGCGCCATGGCGATGACGACGCGCTGCTGCTGGCCGCCAGAAATCTGGTGCGGAAAGGAGCCCATGACGCGCTCCGGATCGGGCAGGCGCACGGCTTCCAGCATGTCGAGCGAGCGCTTATGCGCCTCTTGCCGCGACACGCCTTCGTGGATGATCGGCACTTCCATCAACTGCTGGCCGATCTTCATGGCCGGATTGAGCGAGGCCATCGGCTCCTGGTAAATCATGGCGATCTTCGAACCGCGCAGGTCGCGCAATTCGGCGTCGCTCATGTCGCCCATGTCACGGCCCTTGAACCGAATCTTGCCGGACTTGATATGGCCGCGGTTGCCCATGTCGCGCATGATGCCGAGCGCGACGGTGGACTTGCCGCAACCGGACTCGCCGACGATGCCCATCGCCTCGCCGGGCATCACCTTGCAGGAAAAATCCATGACGGCGGGTATTTCGCCGGCACGGGTGTAAAAGGAGATGTGCAGGTTCTCGATCTCGAGAATCGGCACGTCGTCTTTGCCGGCAGTCGCGGTCGTCTTCGGGGCTTCGGCGGTTACCGTGTTCATGTCGTTCCCCTCAGTCTTTCAGCGATTCTTCGCGAAGCGCATCGGCGAGCAGGTTCAGCCCGAGCACGAATGACATCAGCGCAAGGGCAGGCACGATGGCCGGCCAGGGCGTGAGGCGCAGCAGCTGCGACCCGTCCTTGATGGCTGTTCCCCAATCGGGGCTTTCCGGGGGCATGCCGAGGCCGAAATAGCCGAGCGTGCCGAGCAGGATGGTGGTGTAGCCAATGCGCAGGCAGGCATCGACGATCAAAGGTCCGCGCGCATTGGGCAGCACTTCCCACAGCATGATGTACCACGGGCTTTCGCCGCGGGTCTGGGCAGCGGCGACGTAATCGCGCGTCTTGATGTCCATGACGAGGCCGCGAACGATACGGAACACGCCGGGACTGGACGCGAAGACCACGGCGACGAAAATGTTGAGCTGTCCGGGTTCGATGGCAATGAGCCTGAAGACCGGCAGGTTGAACAGCCATGCCAGCGGCGCGAAGATACCCTGGCTCAACTTTTCGACGACGATTTCGTTGGAAACGAGCGAGATCCACACCCAGGACCCGATCACTACCGACATCGCAATTCCCGTCCACATGACGTTCGGACGGGATTGGAAGCGGGTGTAGAACAGCGTCACGAAGAATATGATCGGAAAAACGAAGAACAGGCCCGCCATGGAATAGGGAATCGGCGTTTCCGTGATGCCCGGCGTCACCAGCAGGTAGAACAGGAGGATCACGGGAAAGGCGAGGACGAGATTGGCCAGGAAGGACAGGACGGAATCGATCCGACCGCCATAATATCCCGCCGGCAGTCCGAGCGTGATGCCCACCATCAGCGCGAAGGCGGTAGCCGCCGGAGCGATCACCAGCACGATCTGCGATCCGTAGACCATGCGGCTGAACACGTCGCGGGCGAGCTTGTCGCCACCGAGCAGGAAAGGATTTCCGCTGGCGGTATCGATCGCGCCGGGTGCCGCGTTCTTCATGATCGGCACGACGCCCAGCGGATCGAACGGCGCGATCATGCCGGCAAAAAGCGCCGCAAACAGCCAGAACCCGATGAACAGAACGCCGGCGATGCCGACGCCGGAATCGTAGAGCTGACCATAGAGCCCCAGTCGCGAGCGGTTGACGTAGGAGAGCCCGCCGACGACCGCGAGCGCCGTCCAGACCGGCCAGAAACGGGCAATGATCTGCAGGAAGATCTCAAAGGTGGAAAGAGTATCCATATCCGTTCTCCGTTCAGCCGGTCAGGACACGCGGATGCGCGGATTGAGGAAAGCGTAGCCGATGTCGGACATGAGCTGGGTCAGCAGCACCACCACGACAGAAACCAGCGAACAGGCGAGGAGCAGGTCGATATCGTTGTTGCCGGCCGCCTGCACCAGCGTGTAGCCGAACCCCTGGTAGCGGAACATCGACTCCACGATCACGACCCCGGTCAGGAGCCACGGAAACTGAAGCATGATGACCGTGAACGGCGCGATCAGCGCATTCCGCAACGCATGCTTGATCACCACCGCCCTGAAGGTCAGCCCCTTCAGCCGCGCGGTGCGGATATATTGCGCCGTCATCACCTCGGCCATCGAGGCGCGCGTCATGCGGGCGATATAACCCATGCCGTAGATAGCCATGGTCATCACCGGCAGCGTGAAGTTGTAAAACGAGATGCCGTCGCGGGTCGCGGTCGCCGCCGAGCCGTTCAACCAGCCGAGCCAGGACGCGAAGACGACCGTGAAGATGATCCCGGAGACGTATTCCGGCGTCGCCGTCGAGGCGATCGAGGCAACCGACAGGGTCCGGTCGGTGCGCGAGCCCTCCCGCATCCCCGCCAGGACGCCGGTGATCAGGGCCCCGGGCACCATCACCAGCATGACGTAAAACATCAGCCAGCCCGTGGCGCCGAGCGCCGGAAACAGCTTCTTGCCAACGGTTGTCTTGAATTTCGTGGAACAGCCAAAATCGCCCTGGAGAACGCCCGCGAAGCGGGCCTCGGCGGGCTCGTCGCAATAGCGGAACCGCGACACGGCCTCGCCGGTCGCGGCATCGATGTTGGGCTGCTTGGGATAGACGCCAAGCCAGGCGCCGTAGCGCAGGAAGAAATTGTCGCGGTAACCGTTCTTGACCAGCCAGCTTTCGATCTGCACGTCGGTCGCGCGCATGTTGGTCTGGCTGATCGAGAGTTTTCGAAGGTTCGGTTCCAGATTGACGAGGAAAAAAACCACCAGCGTCAGGCACAGCATGGTCAGGACCATGACGCCAAGCCGGCGTATTATGAATGACAGCAAGAACCCCACTCCCTGTTCTGTCGTACCTGTTTCGGTGACGGCCGCTACCGGTTTCCAGGCACTTTGCTGTTGGGCAGGCCCGGCGCAAAACGCGCCGGGCCGCCAGATTCGAATGACGCCTTAGGCGTCGAGCCAGACTTCCGCCAGGTCCAGTTCGTAGGTCGGGTGCTGGTAGTAGTTCTGCACCTCGGCCGTGTTGAAGTTGAAGAGCGAACGCCAGTAGGCCTGAATGATGATACCGGAATCCTGCAGGATGGTCTCGATATCCTTCATCAGTTCGCGGCGCTTGTCCGCATCGGCGACACCCAGGGCCTCGTTCAACTTGGCGTCGAAGTCGGGGTTGGAGTAGCCGCATTCGTTCCAGGCCTCGCCGCTGCGGTAGGCAAGAGCGAGAATCTGAACGCCGAGCGGGCGGTGGTTCCAGTTGGTGGAGGAATACGGGTACTTCGTCCAGTCATTCCAGAAGGTGGAACCCGGAAGGACGGTCCGCTTGACCTTGAAGCCAGCCTCGCGCAGCTGCGCGGCGACGGCGTCGGTGGTGTTCTTGCGGTAGTCGTCGTCGATGGAGATGATCTCGTGCTCGAAATCCATCTGGCCGGCTTCTTCCATCAGCGCCTTGGCACCCTCGATATCGCGCTCCCGCTTCGGCAGTTCGTAGTACTCGGGATGGATCGGCGCGACGTGGTGGTTTTCGGCCACCACACCGCGTCCGGCAATGCCGAGTTGCAGGACGACATTGTTGTCGACAGCCATCTGCAAGGCCTTGCGAACGCGCTGATCGTCGTAGGGCGGATTGGTAACGTTGGTGCGCACCACAACGGTCGCACCGGTCACGGCTTCGTTCTTCGCGAGGCCGAGGCCTTCGAAGATGTCGACGAAGTCACCGGTCACCTCGTAGTTGGCGTGAATCTCGCCCGACTCGAAGGCCGAAATCTGCGCCGACTGGTCCGTGCCGTAATCGATGTATTCCACGCCGTCCAGCAGGGCTTCGCCGCCCCACCAAGCGCTTTCGCGGCGCTTGTACTCGGCGCGGTTGCCGACCTCGAATGACATCAGCTCGAACGGGCCTGTACCGATAGGGTTCTGCGCCAAATCACCGGTATCGGCGTAGGAGGGATGGACCAGCAGAGCCGGATAGTCGGCCATGCCGGCGATCAGCGTGATGTCGGCGGACGGCAGGTTGAGGCGGACCGTATGGTCATCGACCTTCTCGATGGTGCCGTCTTTCGCCATACCGGTCGCCTCGTCGATGATGACGGCGAAGCGCGACGCCATGGAGTTGCCCTCGACGTTCTTCTCGCACCAGCGCTGGATGTTGAAAATGACGTCATCGGCGGTGAAATCGTCGCCATTGTTCCACTTCACGCCCTGGCGGACGTTGAGCGTATAGGTCTTGGCATCATCGGAGATGTCCCAGCCTTCGAGCAGGCGGCCTTCGAATGTGAATTCGTTGGTGTACTTGACCAGCGGCTCCAGGAACTGACGGGCCAGATTGCCCATCTGCGACCAGTCGAAGGTGCGCGGATCCTTCAATTCGCGCACATCCATGGCGATACGGATAACGCCGCCCTTCTTGCCTTCCTGCGCATTGGCCGGCGTCGGAGCAGCCAGACCGATCATCGAGTAAGCGACCGCCGTTGAAGCACCGAAGGTACTGGCAAGGGCGAGAAACTCGCGGCGATCCATCTTGCCCTTCCTGGTGGCCTCGGCCAGCTCGACGATATGGTCGGGCAGGCGTTCGCCACCGCGTTTGAAAAATGCCATCTCAATACCTCCCTGAGTAGAGCATTTGGTGAACTCAGCTTCGACCATCGCAATAGCGATGTCAAAACCCGTTCAGCATGCGCCCACTTGCCGGCCATTTTATTTCAGAAGCGACACGTGCTGTCGATATTTCGTCAAATTGTAATTTTGCGACATTGCGGCGGAGACGGGATCATCCGGTGCCGATCGGTCCGGCGAGGACCAGGCAGCGCGCAGGACTGGCCAGCCCGGCCGATATTCGGTATGCCGCGCAAGGCATTAACGCCCCTGATTCCGTCGCCCGGCGGACGCAACCCGGACATCACCCATGGCTGATCAGACAATCGTCGAAGCGCTTCTTCTCGGCATCCTGGAGGGACTGACCGAATTTATCCCGGTCTCGTCGACGGCGCATCTTCTGCTTGCCGGTCATTTCCTCGGTTTCGAATCCACCGGCAAGACATTCGAAGTGCTGATCCAGCTCGGCGCGATCATGGCGATCCTGACCGTCTATTTCACCCGGCTGGTGCAGATGGCCGTCACCCTGCCGTCCGACCGCAAGACGCAACATTTCGTCGCCGGCATCCTGCTCGCCTTCCTGCCCGCCGCCGTGATCGGCGCGGCGGCGCACGACTTCATCAAGACGGTGCTGTTCGAGACGCCGCTCCTGATCTGCATCGTGCTGATCGTCGGCGGGTTCATCCTGTTGTGGATCGACCGCCTGCCGCTGAAACCGCGCTACACCGACGTTACCGAATATCCGCTCGGCCTCTGCTTCAAGATCGGCCTGTTCCAGTGCCTGGCGATGATCCCCGGCACATCACGCTCCGGCGCGACGATCGCCGGCGCGTTGCTGATGGGCACCGACAAGCGTTCGGCAGCGGAGTTTTCCTTCTTTCTCGCCATGCCAACCATGGTCGGCGCATTCACGCTCGATCTCTACAAGAACCGGGACGTGCTCACGATGGACGACGCCGTCATCATCGGCGCCGGTTTCATCACTGCGTTTGCGGCCGGCGCCTTCGTGGTGAAATACCTGCTCGACTATGTCTCCAGGCACGGCTTTTCGCTGTTTGCCTGGTGGCGGATCGGCGTCGGCACGGCCGGACTGATCGGGCTCTATCTGCTGGGCTAGAAAAAGGCGCGGCGCAGAAGCTCGGCTGCCAGAATGGTCACGCCGATGCGGAACCAGAAGCGAAAACGCGCCTCGTCCATGTTCTCCAGCAGCCTGGCGCCGATCATCGTTCCGAGATAGCCGGAGGCGATCATGGCGAAAGCCAGCGGCAGCCAGGGCGCCAGATTGAAGCCGAGCGCACCGAAAACCGCCACCTTCATGACATGCTGGATCGCCATTGCAACCGCGGAGTTGGCAACGACCTGCTGACGGGTATCGAAGGCCCTGGCCATCAGCGCCGCGACCAGCGGACCGGTCGCGCCGAGAAACATGGTCAGCGCGGTCGAGACCGCGCCGCCGATGCCGAAGACCACGGGCGATTTCGCGGCAGGCAAGGGCGGCAACTTCACCCAGGTAATGGCGATGATGAAGATCGCAAGGACCGTCTTCAGCAGCGCTTCGGGCAGGTCGGTCACGACCGCTCCGCCGGCAAGGGCGCCGACCGCCCCGCCTGCCGCGAAAGGGACGATCATCGACACGACAGCGGCACGGCGCATGTGGAAGGCGCGGCCGAGATTGGAGCCGAGCTGAACGACGCCATGCACCGGGATCAGCGCGGTGACCGGCATGAACAGGCCCATCAACACCAGCATCATGATGCCGCCGCCGACGCCGAAGGCGGCCGTGGTCGCGGACGTAAAAACGCTTGCGACGATCAGGAACGCCGCAGCGGCAAAAGGGATCGTGTCCGGCAGGAGCTGGACCGCGTCCAAGCTCAGGCGGCTCCGCCCGTCTGCGTCGGCGTGTTGGGATTGGTGAACTGGCCGGTTTCGCGGAAGCGCCAGAGATAGGACGGCAGAATCGCCTCGACGGTCGCAGGACGGATGCCGATGCCGGCGAGCGAACGGCCATCCTTTTCAGCCTTGGCGGAGACGACATTGTCGCTCTTGAGAAGCGTGACCTGATCGACCGTCAGCAGCGGCTTCGGCAACAGGCCGAAGATGCGGCCCTGGATGCGCGCCGCCCACCAGGGAATGTTGACGAAGTAGCGCTTGCGCCTGGTGACCTTCAGCACCTCTTCGAGGCATTCACGGAAGGTCAGCACTTCCGGTCCGCCGAGTTCGTAAACCTTGCCGCCGGCAAGCTCGCCTTCGACGGCGCGGGCGAATGCCTCGGCGACGTCGCCGACATAGACCGGCTGGAATTTCGTTTTGCCGCCGCCGATCAGCGGCATGAAAGGCGAGAAACGCGCCATGTCAGCGAACTTGTTGAAGAAGTCGTCTTCCGGTCCGAAGATGATGGACGGGCGCATGATGACGGCCTTCTTGCCGAGCGCCTGCAGCACCATCTGTTCGGCGCGGCCCTTGGTGCGGGCATATTCGGATTCACCGTCCGGGTCGGCGCCGAGCGCCGACATGTGAACCAGCGGCACCTTCGCCTCGGCGCAGGCCTCGGCTACGGCGCGGGCGCCGAATTCCTGCACGGCGGGAAAACTCTGGCGGCCGCTTTCGTACAGAATGCCGACAAGATTGATCACGGCATCGGCGCCCTCGACAGCGCGCTCGACCGACCAGCGATGCCGCAGATTGGCTTGGACGGCGGTGATCTGGCCGACATCGCCCAGCGGCTGCAGGTGGTAGGCAAGGTCGGGGCGGCGCACGGCGACGCGCACGCGGTAACCGCGCCGCGCCAGTGCGCGCACGACATAGCGGCCGACAAATCCCGAGCCGCCGAACACCGTCACCACTTTGGGAAGAAAGGTTTTCTCGGTCATGGGTATCCCCGCGCTTCACTGCCGCATTTCAATGGCGATCCCCTACCGTTTTTGGCCGCCAAGGTGAAGGGGAAAATTGGCCAGCACCGCCTTGTCCCCGGCCGGACCGGGCTTGACGCCGCCAACGACATCGGCAGGCTGCCTTCACACGAGGGCCATAACAATGAGAACCGGAATCTTTGGCGCGGGATCGATCGGCTGTTACATCGGCGGGATGCTCGCCGCCAGCGGCTACGACATCGTGCTCGTCGGGCGAAAGACGATGGGCGAGAGGCTGGCGCAGGGCGTCTCACTGACGCGGTTCGACGGGACCGGCCGCCACGCGGAACCGGAGGGCTACGCCTTTTCCGCCGATCCGGCCGCGCTTGCCGATTGCGACGTCATCCTCGTTTGCGTGAAAAGCGTCACGACGAAAGAAGCCGGCGAAACGCTGGCGAAAATCGCGAAACCGGATGCCGTGATCGTCAGCCTTCAAAACGGGATATCGAATGCCGCCATGCTGCGCGAGGCGCTCGCCCCGCGCACGGTGCTGGCCGGGATGGTCGGCTTCAATGTCGCGCAGATCGGCGACAGCCGTTTTCACCGCGGCACGGATGGCGAAATCGTCATCAGCGCGGGGCCCGGCGCGGACGCCCTTGCCGTGCGGCTGAACGATGCCGGGATCGAGACTGGGATATCCGAAGAGATCGAGGCGGTGCAATGGGGCAAGCTCCTGCTCAATCTCAACAACGCGATCAACGCGCTGTCCGGCCTGCCGCTGAAGCGGCAATTGTCGATGCGGGCCTACCGCCAGGTGCTGGCCGCCTCGATGGGCGAGGCGCTGGCCGTCTTGAAGGCCGCCGGTATCCGCCCGGCCACCGTCGGCAAGGCCGGTCCGTCGCTTGTGATCCGGGTGCTCGGCCTGCCCGACTGGCTGTTCGTCCGGCTCGCCGGCTCCATGCTGATGATCGACGAGGACGCGACATCGTCAATGGCCGAGGACCTCGCCCGGGGCCGAAAGCCGGAAATCGACTGGCTGAACGGTGAGATCGTCGCGCTCGGCCGCAAGACCGGCATCGCGACGCCGGTCAACGAACGGATCGTCACGCTGGTCAAGGCGGCCTTCTCCGGAGAAGGCCGACGCAGCTTCAGCGGCCCGGACCTGAAAGAGGCGGTGCGGGACTGACCCGCACCGCCTTTCGGCATTTCATCGGCGATCTTGGTCAGCGCATGCCGAAGGCACCGGCGATCTTGCGACCGAGATCGCGCGCCGGAGAGGAGACCGGCCGCGATTCGGCGTCGGCTTCCTGAGGCCCCGATTGCCGCGCATGGGCGGCCGCCGCGATCGTGAAGCGGTCGACAAGACGCCGCAGTTCGGCGGCCTGCTGACCCAAGGTCTGGCTGCCGGCATTGGTTTCCTCGGCCATCGCGGCGTTCTGCTGGGTTACCTTGTCCATCTCGCTGACAGCGGCGTTGACGTCCTGCAACCCGGTCGCCTGTTCGCGCGCCGACGAAACGATCGAGCCGATGTTTTCGGCAATGCGGTCGACATGGGACTGGATTTCCTCGAGCGAATTCCCGGTCTCGTTGACGTGCTTAACGCCGGACTGGACTTCCGTACTGGAGGCGTTGATCAGGCCGGTGATCTCCTTGGCCGCTTCCGCCGAACGCTGCGCCAGTTCACGCACTTCCTGCGCGACGACGGCGAAACCGCTGCCCGCCTCGCCGGCCCGCGCCGCTTCCACGCCGGCATTCAGCGCCAGCAGGTTGGTCTGGAAGGCGATGTCGTCAATGACGGAGATGATCTCGCTGATCTGCTGCGAAGACTGCTCGATGCGCTGCATGGCAGAGATCGCCTCGGCGACGACTTCGCGCGAAGAACGGGTGCATTGCGTCGCATCGGCGACGATGCGACCGGCCTCCTCGGCACGGCTTGCCGATTCCTTGACCGTCGCCGTGATCTCTTCCGACGCGGCGGCAGTCTCTTCCAGCGAGGCGGCCTGCTGTTCGGCACGGCGCGACAGGTTGTCGGCCGCCGAGGACAGTTCGGTCGAGCTGTCGGCGACCTTCGCCGTGGTGTCGGAAATGCTCTGCATCGTTTCGGCGAGCGATTCGATCGCGCCGTTGAAATCGTCGCGAAGCGCCTTGAACTCCTCGCCGATGTCCTCGATGCGAACGGTCAGATCGCCCTTGGCGAGACGGCCAAGCGCACCGCCGACGACGTCCATCGCATTGCGCTGGCGCTCCGACACGCGTGCGCTTTCGACTTCGTTGCGCTGACGTTCGGCATCGAAGCCCTTGCGTTCGGCCTCGGCGCGCGCCTCGGCCTCTTCCTTGTCATGGGCGGCGAGGCGGAAGGTTTCGAGCGCCTTGGCGACCACGCCGATCGTGTCGGTACGGCGCTGGTGCGGCACTTCAGCGTCGAGATCGCCCGCCTGCAGAGCGCCGATGCGGGTCGACAGGTCGCCGAGCGGCCGGCTGACGATGCCACGCAGCGCATAGAGGAAGGCGCCGATCACAATGAGGATCGAGACCGCCTGGATACCCAGGGTCTGCAATCCGAAATTCATACCGGTCGCGGCGAGGCGCTCGGTGCTCCAGATCGTGCCGATATAGCCGCGCGGATTACCCTTGCTGTCCGCCTCGAGCGGCACGACGATGGAAACGACCTGCTCGCCATGCGAGTCTTCCGCGACAACCGGTTCGGTCGGATTCGCATCCATGACGGCGGCGATATCCGCTTCACCGCCGGCGGCGTCGAAACCGTCATAGGTCCAGGTCGCCATTGCCTGCTTGTCGTTGTTGAAGGCGATCACGCCACGCAGGTCGTGATTGTCGCTTTCGGCATAACGGCTGTAGGCTTCCTCGATCGCCTCGGGCACGTTCCACTTGATGCCGCCGGCGGCCATTGCACCGATCTGCTGAACTTCACGCGTCCAGTTGACGAAGGCGTCCTCGCGCAGAGTCTCCGAAGCGGTCCGCTGCAGCAGAAACACCGTCAGGGCGAGACCGATCAGGTTCACGACGACGATGATCGACGCCAGTTTCGCGGTGAGCGACATGCGGCCGAAGAAGCCGGTCGCCGATTTGTTCTGAGTGTTTTCCTTGGTCATGTTGCCGGTCCGGGATCAGAGTTTGTTCATGTTGACGGATACGGTGACGGCGCCGATCGGCTCGTCCGTTTCCGGGTCGAAAATCGTTCTGGAGACCTGGGACAGAAGCAGTCCAGCCTCGGCCTCGAATTCGACCTCGTCGATGAAAAGGTCGTGCGACGCGGCCTGGAAGGTTTTCTGGTGCTTGCCCTCGTCGCCCTGCCAGTAATCCGAAGTCGGCGTGGACAGGCCGACATTCAGCCCCTTGGCGTCCATCAGGATGATTTCGACGATCATCCAGTCGGCGGCACGCTGCTTCTTCTTGAGAAACAGCGAAACCTCGCGCTCCATGACCTCAGCGACCATCGGGCGATCCGCATTCTCGGAACCGACCTCGGCGCGCCATGCCTTGTCGGCAACGATGATGGCGTCCTCGTCGAGACTGGCGGTGCGCAGGTTCTGTTCGCGAATCGCGGCAACCACCTCGGGCCCGTTGATCCAGGACTGGACGTGTTCGTTGAAGTAATCGCCGACTTCCGCAAGATGGTCCGGTTTGGTGGACTCCGACGCGGCTAACTGGCTGGAAGAAAAGAGCGCGCAAACGGCTAGCCCCGCTGTCAGCAGCGGGTTGGCGCGCCTCCGAGAGACGAGTGACAAGTTGGTACCCCTACGCACGACGGACCATGACGGCCGCAAACGTGTCAATTGCTGGGAGAAGGAGACATGCCAGAAGGCTGAGGCCATCGACATCATGCCGAGCAGGGTCGCGGACCGCGTGCCCGCTTCAGCTTTTGTGGTCCAGTATGGTTGATGAGCCGTTAACGGACCGGATTGCACGGGGGAAAAGGTCAAGTTGCATTCGTTTCGCCCGTGACGCAATCAGCGCCGTATCGCCGAAACTCAACCTTGCGTCCGTTGCGGACCATCCGGCAAGAACCGACGTCTGGCGGCCAGCACATCTCGTTCCATGAGACCGGTGCACGGGCGCAACCGCAAATTTTTATCAGCCGGACAAAGAAAGCCCGATTACATATTGCAATCGCGTCGCATTCGGGCTTTGCTCGCTACTTCCGCACTTCGGAGGGAAGTGCTGTTCCCTGTTCCAAACCGCTTGGAACAGGCTTCTCGAACGTTAAAGCGTTACATTAGGGAGCAATCATGAAGATTCGCAAATTCACCACGCTGCTCGCTGCGACTGTGCTCGCATCGGGCCTGGCGACCGCCGCCAGCGCCAAGACGCTGGTCTACTGCTCGGAAGGATCGCCGGAAGGCTTCGACACCGCTCTTTACACCTCGGGCACGACCTTCGACGCATCATCCAAGCCTATCTACAACCGGCTCGTCGAGTTCAAGCGCGGCACCACTGAAGTTCAGCCCGGCCTCGCCGAAAGCTGGGAAGTCTCCGATGACGGGCTGGAATACACCTTCCACCTGCGCGCCGGCGCCAAATTCCACACCACCGACTTTTTCACGCCGTCGCGCGATCTCAATGCCGACGACATCATCTTCTCGTTCGAGCGGCAGATGGACACGGCAAACCCGTTCCACGCCTATGTCGAAGGCGCAAGCTGGGAATATTTCAACGCCATGTCGATGCCGGACCTGATCAAGTCGATCGAAAAGGTCGACGACATGACGATCAAGTTCGTGCTGACGCGGCCGGAATCGCCGTTCCTCGCCAACCTGGCGATGGACTTCGCATCGATCGTCTCGAAGGAATACGCGGATTCGCTCGTCTCCTCCGGCAACCTGTCCGACATGAACCAGAAGCCGGTGGGCACGGGTCCGTTCACCTTCGTCGCCTACCAGCCTGACGCGGTGATCCGCTACAAGGCGTTCGCCGACTACTGGGGCGGCAAGCAGCCGATCGACGACCTCGTCTTCGCCATCACCACCGACAATGCCGTGCGCCAGCAGAAGCTGCTCGCCGGCGAGTGTCACGTGATGCCCTATCCGAACCCGGCCGACGTGCAGTCGCTGAAAGACAATCCGGACGTCACCGTGATGGAGCAGGAAGGCCTCAATGTCGGCTACCTCGCCTACAACACGAAGGTCGCTCCGTTCGACAACGCCAAGGTGCGCAAGGCGCTGAACATGGCGATCAACAAGCAGGCGATCCTCGACGCGGTGTTCCAGGGCGCCGGCCAGGCGGCCAAGAACCCCATCCCGCCGACGATGTGGTCCTACAACGACTCCATCGAGGATGATCCGTACGATCCGGAAGCCGCCAAGGCCATGCTCGCCGAAGCCGGCGTCAGCGATCTGTCGATGAAGGTCTGGGCGATGCCGGTGCAGCGCCCCTACAACCCGAATGCGCGCCGCATGGCGGAAGTTATCCAGGAAGACTTCTCCAAGATCGGCGTGACGGTCGAGATCGTCTCCTACGAATGGGGCGAGTATCTCGAGCGGTCCAAGGCCGAGGACCGCGACGGTGCCGTGCTGCTCGGCTGGACCGGCGACAATGGCGATCCGGACAACTTCCTCGCCGTGCTGCTCGGCTGCGACGCCGTCGGCGGTTCCAACCGCGCACAGTGGTGCAACGAGGAGTTCAACGCCCTGATCATGAAGGCAAAGAGCGGTCCGCAGGAAGAGCGCACGAAGCTCTATGAAGAAGCCCAGGCCGTGTTCAAGCGCGAAGCTCCGTGGGCGACGATCGCTCACTCCGTGGTGCACATGCCGATGCGCTCGAACGTCACCGGCTACGTGATGGACCCGCTCGGCGGCCACTGGTTCGACGGCGTCGACATCAGCGAGTAACCGAAACGATCGTGCCGCCCGGACCGGTTCCGGGCGGCACACTCCGCATCCAGCGGATACCGCCGTTTGATCCGGCGGCGCAAATCAGGCAAAGCCACACGCCATGCTTCGATTTTTCCTTTACCGGCTCGCGCTGGTCATTCCCACTTTCATCGGCGTATCGATCGTCGCCTTCGCCTTCATCCGCCTGCTGCCTGGCGATCCGATCCTGCTGCTCGCCGGCGAACGCGGCATGACGGCGGAGCGGTACCAGGAGTTGCAGGCGGTATACGGCTTCGACAAGCCTTTGTTCATGCAGTATTTCGACTATCTGGCGAATATCCTGCAGGGCGATTTCGGGACCTCCATCGTCACCAAGCGGCCCGTGCTGGGCGAGTTCCTGGCGCGATTCCCCGCGACCATCGAACTGTCGCTGTGCGCGATCATCGTGGCGGTCGCGGTCGGCATCCCGGCCGGCGTCTTCGCCGCAGTGAAGCGCGGCTCCTGGTTCGACCAGTCGATCATGGGCGTCGCGCTGGTCGGTTACTCGATGCCGATCTTCTGGTGGGGCCTGCTGCTCATCATCTTCTTTTCCGGCTTCATGCAACTGACGCCGGTGTCGGGGCGGATATCGCTGATCTATTTCTTCGAACCAGTGACCGGCTTCATGCTGATCGACAGCCTGCTGTCCGGCCAGAAGGGTGCGTTCACATCGGCCGCGAGCCACCTGGTTTTGCCAACCATAGTGCTGGCGACGATCCCGCTGGCGGTGATCGCGCGGCAGACGCGCTCGGCCATGCTGGAAGTGCTCGGCGAGGATTATGTGCGGACGGCGAAGTCAAAGGGGCTGGCGCCGAAACGCATCATCGGCGTGCACGCGTTGCGCAATGCGCTGATCCCCGTCGTCACCACGATCGGGTTGCAGATCGGCGTGCTGCTGACCGGCGCCATCCTGACCGAGACGATCTTCTCGTGGCCGGGCATCGGCAAATGGATGGTCGATTCGGTATCCAAGCGCGATTATGCGGTCGTGCAGGGCGGGCTGTTGCTGATCGCCAGCGTCATCATGATCGTCAACCTCGTCGTCGACGTGCTCTACGGCTTCATCAATCCGCGGATCAGAAGGTAGCCCCGTGACCCATCTCGAAGCGCAAAAAGCGGAGACACAAGGCCGCGCGGACGCCAAGGTCGACGCGTGGGCAATGCGCAAGGCCATGCTGTCCGAGTTCTGGTTCTATTTCAGCCAGAACAAGGGTGCCGTCATCGGTCTCGTCGTCTTTTCCATCATCGTCATCCTTGCCGTCTTCGCGCCGCTGATCGCCCCGCATTCACCGACACTGCAAAACCGGGATGCGCTGCTGCTCGCCCCGTTCTGGATGGAGGGCGGCTCGTGGGCGTTCCCGCTCGGCACAGACGCGGTCGGCCGCGACATCTTCTCGCGGCTGATCTACGGCGCGCGGTTCTCGCTGTTCATCGGCGTCGTCGTGGTCACGCTGTCGGTCTCCGTCGGTGTCGTCGTCGGTCTGATCGCCGGCTTCTTCCGCGGCTGGGTCGATACGGCGATCATGCGGGTGATGGACGTGATCCTCGCCTTCCCGTCGCTGCTGCTGGCGCTGGTGCTGGTGGCGATCCTCGGCCCCGGCCTGATGAACGCGATGATCGCCATCGCCCTGATCCTGCAACCGCATTTCGTGCGGCTGACGCGCGCCTCGGTGCTGTCGGAACGCGAGCGCGAATACGTGATCTCGGCGCGGGTCGCCGGCGCCGGCAAGCTCAGGCTGATGTTCGTCACCATCCTGCCGAACTGCCTGGCGCCGCTGATCGTGCAGGCGACGCTCGCCTTCTCCAACGCCATCCTCGACGCCGCCGCGCTCGGCTTCCTCGGCGTCGGTGCGCAGCCGCCAACGCCTGAATGGGGCACCATGCTGGCGGAAGCCCGCGAATTCATCCTGCGCGCCTGGTGGGTGGTCACATTCCCGGGCCTCGCCATCCTGATCACCGTGGTCGCCATCAACCTGATGGGCGACGGACTGCGCGACGCGCTCGACCCGAAACTGAAGCAGAGCTAGAGATTTCATGTCCCTACTCGAAATCGAAAACCTGACGGTCACGTTCACGACTTCCTCCGGCCCGTTCAAGGCGGTCGACGGGGTGTCGCTTGCCTGCGACCGCGGCGAAATCCTCTCCATCGTCGGCGAAAGCGGCTCCGGCAAGTCGGTCGCCATGCTGGCGCTGATGGGGCTGCTGCCGTGGACCGCCACGGTGACCGCCGACGCGATGCGGTTCGACGGCCGCGACATGCTGGCGCTGTCCGCCCAGCAGCGGCGCAAGATCATCGGCAAGGATATCGCGATGATCTTCCAGGAGCCGATGTCGAGCCTGAATCCGTGCTTCACCGTCGGCTTCCAGATCGGCGAGAGCCTGCGCATCCATCTCGGCATGGGCCGGGCGGAACGGCGCAAGCGCGCCATCGAACTGCTCAACCTCGTCGGCATCCCGGCGCCGGAAAAGCGGCTCGGCCAGTTTCCGCACCAGCTGTCCGGCGGGATGAGCCAGCGGGTCATGATCGCGGTGGCGCTCGCCTGCAATCCTAAGCTGCTGATCGCCGACGAGCCGACCACCGCGCTCGACGTGACCATCCAGGCGCAGATCCTCGACCTGCTGGTCGGACTGCAGGAAAGCCATGGCATGGGGCTGATCCTGATCACCCACGACATGGGCGTCGTCGCCGAGACGGCGGAGCGGGTGCAGGTGCAATATGCCGGGCAGAAGGTGGAGGAGCAGAACGTGCGCGAACTGTTCTCCGATCCGCACCATCCCTATACCGAGGCGCTGCTCTCCGCGCTGCCGGAACGCGCCACCAAGCATGGCAGGCTGCCGTCGATCCCCGGCGTGGTGCCGGGCCAGGGCGATCGGCCGTCGGGCTGCCTGTTCGGCCCGCGCTGCAAATACGCCACCGAACGCTGCACCAGGGAAGTGGTGCGCCAGGGCGCGGAATTCGGCTTCGCGCTGTGCAACTTTCCGCTGAAGGGCGGCGTACCGACCGGCCACCCGGAAAAGACGGGGGCTACGCAATGACCGACGCGGTGATGGAACGGCGCGCCGGCACCGGAGAGATCGTCGTCGAGGCGGAAGGGCTGAAGCGGTATTACGAGGTCGGCGGCGGCCTGTTCGGCCGGGCCGGCACGGTGAAGGCGCTGGACGGCGTCTCGTTTTCGCTCGAAGCCGGCAAGACGCTCGCCGTGGTCGGCGAAAGCGGCTGCGGGAAGTCGACGCTGGCCCGCCTTGTCACCATGATCGAGGAACCGACCGAGGGCGTGCTGAAGATAGACGGCATCCCGGTGACGCAATCGACGCCGGAATTGCGCCGCAAGATGCAGATCGTCTTCCAGAATCCCTACGGCTCGCTCAATCCGCGCCAGAAGATCGGCGCGATCCTGGAGGAGCCGCTGGTCATCAACACCGATGACGACGCGCAGACGCGGCGCGCAAAAGCGATCTCGATGATGGAGCGCGTCGGTCTGCGCGCCGAGCACTACGAGCGCTACCCGCACATGTTCTCCGGCGGCCAGCGGCAGCGCATCGCGATCGCCCGCGCGCTGATGCTCAATCCGAAGATCCTCGTCCTCGACGAGCCGGTCTCGGCGCTCGACGTGTCGATCCAGGCGCAGGTGCTCAACATCCTGATGGACCTGCAGGCCGAGTTCGGGCTCGCCTACCTGTTCATCAGCCACGACCTGTCGGTGGTGCGGCACCTCGCCGACGACATCATGGTGATGTATCTCGGCAAGCCGGTGGAGACCGGGCCGGCCGACGAGGTGTTTTCCGGGCCGCGCCATCCCTACACGGCGGCGCTTTTGTCGGCGACGCCGGTGGCCGACCCGTTTCACGAGAAACGCCGCATCCGCCTGGAAGGCGAATTGCCCTCGCCGCTCGACCCGCCGAAGGGCTGCGCCTTCAATCCGCGCTGCTGGCGGGCCGACGACAAGTGCCGCAACGAGCAGCCGCCGCTGTTCGATCTCGGGCTGCAATGCCACGCCTGTTTCCACCCGCTGCCGGTGGATGACGGCGCGCACGGCTGACCTGTCAGCCTTTCCGTCCGGCGTCCTTCTCCCGCACCATGATGCCGCGCGGCCCATCGGCGGGGCCGATACGGGTGACCGAATAGAGCTTGTCGGCGCGGAACGCGCTGGCATGGCGGGTCGTGGTGCCGTCGCCGGGAAGCGCGTCGACATCGAGGAAGTCGACCTCGGCCTCGGCGGCGACGATGCGGGCATCGGCGGCCGACAGGGCGTTGACAGTGACCACGCCGTGCGACGGGGCGTTGTCCCAGTTTGGATCCTCCGGCCCGGCCTTCGGCTCGAGGCGGAAAGCGTAGAGCGGGCCGGGCGGGGTCTCGGTTTCGACGGCGGCCGGAGCGAGCGCGCCGACGCCGGGCTGTTCGGCTTTGACCATGGGTCTTCTCCCTTGTGGTTTCCCGGGCGAAACGGGCAGAGGCCGCCGCGGGTTGCATCGCGGCGCCGATTATCCCGGCGCGCGCGACCGGGACCCATCACCGAATGTTGTGCGACGCCGTACCGCACGGCGCGGCCCTTCGGCAAAACGGCGCTTCGCGCTAGGCTCGGCGCAGAGGGTTTCCGCGTCCAAGGAGGATCGCCATGTCCGCTCCCGTAAAGTCCGTACCGTCCGGTTTTTCCGCCGGCCAGATCCGGCTGCACTGGATCGTCTTCATCCTGATCGTGCTGCAATACGTGCTGCACGAGGCGATGTCGGAGGCGTGGGAGATCGTCGAGGAGGGCGGCAGCGTCTCCTTCGACCCGATGGTGGCGAGCCACGTCTTCGGCGGCATCCTGGTGCTGCTGCTGGTGATCTGGCGGCTGGCGATCCGCGCCCGGCGCGGCGCCCCGGCGGCGCCGGAAAACGAACCGGCGATCCTGAAGCTGGCGGCGGCGGCCACCCATCTCGGCCTTTACGCGCTGATGGTGCTGATGCCGGTCTCCGGCATGGCCGCGTGGTTCGGCCGCGTCGAGGCGGCGGCGGAAGCGCACGAGATCATGCGCGTCATCCTGCTGGCGCTGATCGTGCTGCATGTGCTGGGCGCGCTGTATCACCAGTTCGTCCTCAAGACCGACGTGCTGTCGCGAATGAAGCGGCCAAGCTGAAGTTTTTATCCCGTCCTTAAGCTGCGCTTCGCTTGCTGACGGGCCCCTGTCTGTCCCGTCTTTAAGCGGCAAGCCGCTGATGGGCCGGGCTGTCTGTCCCATCTTTAAGCGGCAAGCCGCTGATGGGCCCCTTGGGTTGATCACCGTCAATGCGGCGGAGGGCGGGAGGCCGTTTGCTGGACCGGTCCGGCGAGAGCCGGCACGTGTTCCTGAGCCTGCACAAACGGAGTGAAGCGATGAAAGCCCTTTCCCTGACAGCGTTGATCGTCGCCGCGGGCACGCTGGCGGCCTGCACGACGGCGGAAAAGACCGCGAGCGGCGCGGGTATCGGCGCGGCGGTCGGTGCGATTGCCTCGAAAAGCGCCGGCGGCGCCGTGGCGGGCGCGCTGATCGGCGGCTTCGGCACCTTCCTGGTCGAAGTGGCGGACGGCCAGTGCCAGTACCGCAATTCCCGCGGCCAGGTCTACACCACGCGGTGTCACTGGCTGAGGTAGGGCTCTCTGTCCCGCCCTTAAGCTTCGGGCGTTCGTCGTTCCAATCGACAAATCGTTGCCGATTGGCCGGTTGCACCGGGCTCTCCTCACCCTCGCTGGCGGGCCCCTGAAGGCGTCCCGCACCGCCTTAACGCTCCGGCAAACGGACCGCGGCATAATCGGCATCCCTCCACGGAGCCGGATGCCGATGATCTTCTACGCGCTGCTCGCCCTTCTCGCGGTGAACCTGGCCGCTTTCGCCGCGTTCGGCTGGGACAAGCATTGCGCGCGAACGGGCCGGTGGCGGGTGCCGGAAGGAACCCTCTTGTGGCTGGCGTTTCTCGGCGGGACGCCGGGGGCGTTCGCCGGGCGGGCCCTGTTCCGGCACAAGACCCGCAAGCAGCCCTTCGTGGGGCGGCTGTGGGCCGTGGCCGCGCTGCAGGCGGCCGGCGGCGCGGCGGCCGGGTGGCATTTTTTCCTGCGATAGGCGGGCGTTATGTCTCCTCCCCTCTCCCCTCGCGGGAGAGGGTGCCTGAGCGCAGCGAAGGCGGGTGAGGGGGCGGCTCGGTGTCTGAGAACCCCTCATCCGTCTGCGCCGGTTCACGAAACCGCCGCATCCACCTTCTCCCACAAGGGGAGAAGGGAGGGCGCGCGTCATTGCCTCCGCACTGCTCTTTCAAAGTCGGATTGCAAGTTTCAGACTGTTCCTTGTTCTTCACGACGTGTCCGGCGCTTTCCCCGCCTGAAGCGCCAGCGCATGGCATTCGCGCAGCAGGTCGTCGACCGCGTGAACGGGCCGCTTGCGATGACCCGGCGGATGGCCAAGCCGTAGTGTTTGTCTGCGGTTCGCGCCCCGCAACGGGTTTTCCCTTTCGTAAGCGGCAAGCCGCTGTCCGGAAGCCCGCGCCTCGCGGCGGGCAAGCCGCCGGGCATGGCGTGGCAGGTCGTCGAGGGCTTCTCTCAGCGCAGCCAAGCGCCGGCAGAGATGGCGGGCGCTGACCTCCTCGTCGGGGTCGGCCAGCGCGAAGCCGTCCTGCGGGAACGGGCGCAGGCCTTCCCACGCCTTCGCGTCGAAGCGGCGCGGCGGGTCGGTGAGCGGGAACGCGGGGATGCGGGGCGCGGATTTCTCCGGCTTGGCAGGGGCTTCGCTCCGCGGCGCGCAAGCGAGGCCGAGATTGACGCCCTCACGGATGACCAGCAGCCCGGCCGCCTGCAGCCGCTCGATGGCGGTCGGCGCTCTTTCGGCGCGGGGCCTCGGGACCTCGACGGTGACGCCGCGCGCGGCGACGACGATCAGCCGGCGGGCGGCGGATTCGGCCGGGCGCAGCAGCCGCAGGATCATCCGCCAGACCCGGCGCGGCACAGCGTCGGCCCCGCCCTCGTCCAGCCCGGCATAGACGAACAGCACCGCGACGATGCGCAGGAGCGCGTCGCGGTTGCGGTCGATCGCCGGGGTCCAGTTCATAAGGGTCCTTCTCCGTGGGCAGGGGCCAGAGAAGGGTAAGGGAGATGGGGGAGCGGTGGATAAAGTAAAAGCTGTATCGGCTCCAGCTTTCGCTACGGAGTTTTTCATTTCGGAAGCGGAATTCCCTAGGGACTCTTGATATTTCGCCGACTATCTATATGATTCGAAAAGTAGGGTCGCCGGGATAACCCTCGCTTGGTGAGAGCCCAAGATTATTCAAAGACAGTCAAACAAATGAGTTGGCCTATCAGCTTTGGACGAAACAAGGGCCGGGACCCTACCATCTCCTAAAACTATATCCATAATGGCGGAAAATCTCGCGCTGGTCTTCTCCCATAGGGATTCTCCAGTATTGGCTCGGCTGTAGCGCGACGCCGTAATCCTTTCGGTTTCTGTCCTTGTCCCATGCGATGCGATCGGAAAGCGCGATCGCGTAAGATGGATTGCACGGTCCGGTGTCCAGATTGTCCACGGCCTGGTAGAATGCGCCTGCGACTATGTCGGCATACTGAAGGCCGGCGCGCTTATAATGTGGAAATTCCTCAACGAGCTGGAAGCTAAGCACATCAATAGATGGTACCCGTTTTCGCAGTACCGTCATGTTTCCGCTGGTCTGATGGCGAAGGTACTCATAGTAAGCCTTGGTTTGACTATACGAGTGGCCATCGGCCTTAGAGAATACAAACTTAACGTGCCGGCGATTGAGGCCCTCCTGATCTGCCCGTCTGTGGCAGTAATCTGACACCCGTTCGATCAAGAGACGGGACATCCAATTGTAGAACCATTGTTTAGAGCCCATCCGCTCAGCGCGTTTATTCCGGTATCCGCGCATATTGCGCTTATTGGATATGACCACGAATATTCGGAGTGGTAACTCGCTCATGTGCTGACAGATCAGCAAGCGCTCCTCAGGTGTTCTTTTTGTGAATTTTAGGATTCTGGTTCCAGGATCACCAATCCGCTCACCGGTTTCCAGAAGCCAATGTTCGATTTTATCCTCATTGTGCCGGCCAATAAGTACTGCCGACATAATGAACCACTCAGTTCCACCAACAGAGTCAACCGGGCGAACGCGCTTAATCGACGGATCACCAGATTCATCAATAAATGCGATGAACTCATAATCATGAACTACCGGTGATTCCATATAGACAATATGGATCCAGTCAAACGAGATTCACAAGGTAATAGTACTTGAGTCGCGAACGCCAATTCACCCGCAAAAGCCTTGTCCTTCGACGAAGTCAGATCCCGTACCGAGAAAGCTCGACCTATCATGTTGGAAACCGAGGGTAGAACAAGCCCTCATCCGTTTTCGCCCGTTCACGGAACGGACGAAAACACCTTCTCCCACAAGGGGAGAAGGGAGGAGCGCTTCATCAGAAATCCAAATTCGCCACGTTCAGCGCGTTGTCCTGGATGAAGATCTTGCGGGGTTCGACCTCGTCGCCCATCAGCTGCGAGAACAGCGCGTCGGCATCCGTGGCGTCGTTGACGCGGACCTGCAGCAGCGAGCGGGCCTCCGGGTCGAGCGTCGTTTCCCAGAGCTGCTCGGCATCCATCTCGCCCAGACCCTTGTAGCGCTGCACGGTCAGGCCCTTGCGGCCGAAGGCGAAGACGTGGTCGATCAGGGCGATCGGGCCGGTGATGGTGTCGTGGACCTCCTTGCGGCGCAGGACCGGCGGCTCGGCGTAGACTTCCATCAGTTTCGGGGCGAGCGAGTTGAGCGCGCGGGCGTCGGCGGAGCCGATCAGGGCCGCATCCAGCGTCACCGCCTCCTTCACGCCGCGCACGGTGCGCTCGAAGACGTAGCCGCCAACGCCCTCGTTGGACGGGTTGACGCGGCCGGTCCAGCCGCGCTCGGTGTCCTCGGCGATCATGTCAAGGCGGCGGGCGACTTCCGTCGCGGTGGCGTCGGCGCGGCCCGGATCGGCAAGTGCGGCGACATCCATCGCGCCGGCGATGGTCGCCTGCTCGACAACCGAGCGGTCGTAACGCGAATGCAGGCCCGACAGAAGCGTGCGCATCTGCAGGCCGGTCTCGATGACGGCGCGCAGGTCCTGGCCGGTGCGCACCTCGCCGGACGACAGTTCCAGCGAGGTGTCGTCGAGCGACAGGTCGATGAGGTAATCCTCCATCGCCTGCTCGTTCTTGAGGTACTGGCTCTGCTTGCCGCGCGTCACCTTGTAGAGCGGCGGCTGGGCGATATAGAGGTAGCCGCGCTCGATCAGCTCCGGCATCTGGCGGAAGAAGAAGGTGAGCAGCAGGGTGCGGATATGGGCGCCGTCGACGTCGGCGTCCGTCATGATGATGATCTTGTGATAGCGCGCCTTGTCGGCGGAGAACTCGTCCTTGCCGATGCCGGTGCCCAGCGCGGTGATCAGCGTGCCGACCTGGTCGGAGGACAGCATGCGGTCGAATCTCGCGCGCTCGACGTTGAGGATCTTGCCGCGCAGCGGCAGGATCGCCTGGTTCTTCCTCGAACGGCCGCCCTTGGCCGAGCCGCCGGCGGAATCGCCCTCGACGATGAAGATCTCGGATTTCGCCGGGTCCTTTTCCTGGCAGTCGGCCAGCTTGCCGGGCAGCGAGGTGATGTCGAGCACGCCCTTGCGCCGCGTCAGCTCGCGCGCCTTGCGGGCGGCCTCGCGGGCCGCTGCCGCCTCGACCACCTTGCCGACGAGGATCTTCGCTTCCGCCGGGTGCTCCTCGAGCCACTCGGCGAGATGCTCGTTGACGAGGCTCTCGACGACGGGACGGACCTCCGAGGAGACCAGCTTGTCCTTGGTCTGGGAGGAGAATTTCGGGTCCGGGACTTTCACGGACAGGACGCAGGTCAGGCCCTCGCGGCAGTCGTCGCCGGTCAGCGAGACCTTTTCCTTCTTGGTCAGGCCGGATTTCTCGGCATAGCCGGTGACCTGGCGGGTCAGCGCGCCGCGGAAGCCGGCCATGTGGGTGCCGCCGTCGCGCTGCGGGATGTTGTTGGTGAAGGCCAGCACGTTCTCGTGGTAGGAATCGTTCCACCAGAGAGCCACCTCGACCGTGATGCCGTCCTTCTCGCCGGTGATGTGGACCGGCATCTCGATCAGCGACTTCTTGGCGCGATCGAGATAGCGGACGAACTCGACCAGGCCGCCCTCGTAGAACAGTTCCGTCTCGCGGGTGTCGGCGTGGCGGTTGTCGGTGAGCTTGATGCGGACGCCGGAATTCAGGAAGGCGAGCTCGCGCAGGCGGTGCTCCAGCGTGTCGTAGTTGAACTCGACATTGGTGAAGGTCTCCTGCGACGGCGTGAAGGTGACCTCGGTGCCGGTGTAGTCGCCGGCGTCGCCGGTGACGGCGAGCGGGCCGTCGGCAACGCCGTGGGTGAAGCTCATCTCGTGGAACTTGCCGTTGCGGCCGATCTTCAGCTTGAGCGAGACCGACAGCGCGTTGACCACCGAGACACCGACGCCGTGCAGGCCGCCGGAGACCTTGTAGGAGTTCTGGTCGAACTTTCCGCCGGCATGGAGCTGGGTCATGATGACCTCGGCCGCCGAGATGCCCTCTTCCTTGTGGATGTCGGTCGGGATGCCGCGGCCGTTGTCGGTGACGGTCACCGAACCGTCGGCGTTGAGCGTCACGGTGACGAGGTCGGCATGGCCGGCCAGCGCCTCGTCGATGGCGTTGTCCACAACCTCGTAGACCATGTGATGCAGGCCGGAACCGTCGTCGGTGTCGCCGATATACATGCCGGGGCGCTTGCGCACCGCGTCGAGGCCTTTCAGGACGCGAATGGAGTCGGCGCCGTACTCGGCCGGATCGGGAATAATTTCTTGAGGAATTTCAGGCGTTTCGGTCATGTGGTCCAAGGCTTTCCGGGGCGCGCGGCGGCTGCCGGGGATGGCGGCCGAATCAAGCGCGCGGGATATGGGAAATATATAGGATTTCCAAGGCGAAATGCCAAATCGCCCGGCCGGAGCCGGGCGACGGGAAAACAGGACCGGACCGGGGTCAGGCCGGCAGCTTGTAGTGGGCGAACTGTTCGCGCAGCGCCGTCTTCTTGATCTTGCCGGTGGCGGTGTGCGGAATCTCGTCGACGAAGGTGACGTCGTTGGGCATCCACCAGTCGACGATCTTGCCCTTCATGAAGGCGAGAATGTCTTCCCTGGAGGGCGAACAGCCCTCCTTCGGCACGACGATCAGCAGCGGGCGCTCGTCCCATTTGGGGTGCGGCAGGCCGATGACGGCGGCCTCGGCGACCTCCGGATGGCCGACGGCGAGGTTTTCCAGCTCGATCGAGGAGATCCACTCGCCGCCGGACTTGATGACGTCCTTGGAACGGTCGGTGATCTGCATGTAGCCGTTCTCGTCGATATGGGCGACGTCGCCGGTATCGAACCAGTTGTCGCTGTCGAACTGCTCGGCGCCGTCGCCGCCATAATAGGATTTGGCGACCGCCGGGCCGCGCACCTTGAGGCGGCCGAAGGTCTTGCCGTCCCAGGGCAGTTCCCTGTCGTCGTCGTCGGTGATCTTCATCTCGACGCCGAAGGGCGCGTAGCCCTGCTTCTGCTTGATGTCGAGGAGATCGTCGCCGGTCTTGCCGGCGAGCTCCGGCTTCATGGTGCAGAGGCTGCCCAGCGGGCTCATCTCGGTCATGCCCCAGGCATGGATGACCTCGACGCCGTAGTTCTTCTCGAACTTCTCGGTGATGGCGCGCGGGCAGGCCGAGCCGCCGATGATCACCTTGTTCAAATGCGGCAGCTTCTTGCCGGTCTGCTCGAGATATTGCAGCAGCATCAGCCAGACCGTCGGCACGGCGGCGGTGAAGCTGACCTTCTCGGTGTCGAGCAGCTCGTAGATGGATTCGCCGTCCATCTTGCCGCCGGGCATGACCAGCTTGGCGCCGATCATCGGCGCGGTCTGGCCGAGGCCCCAGGCATTGGCGTGGAACATCGGCACGACCGGCAGGATGACGTCCCTGCAGCCGATGCCCATGGCGTCGGGCATGGCGGCCATCATGCCGTGGATGACGTTGGAGCGGTGCGAATAGACGACGCCCTTGGGATCGCCCGTCGTGCCGGAGGTGTAGCACATGCCGCAGGCGGCATCCTCGCCGACATCGGCCCATTCGAAATCGCCATCGGCGCCCTTCAGCCATTCCTCGTAGGCGACGACATTGGGCAATGCGGTCTCAGGCATGTGGGCGGCGTCGGTCATGACGATGACCTTTTTCAGCGATTCCACCGCCGGGCCGATCTTCTCGATGATCGGCATGAAGGTGAGATCGACGAACACGGCGCGGTCGGACGCGTGGTTCATGATCCAGGCGATCTGCTCGGGGAACAGGCGCGGATTGAGGGTGTGGTAGATGCCGCCCATGCCCATGATGCCGAACCAGGCTTCCAGGTGGTTGCCGGAGTTCCAGGCCAGCGTGGCAATGCAGTCGCCGGGCTTGTAACCCTCGCGCGCCAGCAATTGCGCGACCTTCAACGAGCGCAGACGGATACCGGCATAGGTGGTGCGCACGATCGGGCCCTCCACCGAGCGCGTCACCACCTCGCGATTCGGATGCTGGCGGGCAGCGAAATCGATGATCTTGTGGCAGACGAGCGGCCACTCCTGCATCAGTCCAAGCATACTGTCTCCTCCCAAAGATGCTGTCAGGGGAATGTGGAGGAGAGACAGGGAGATTGTCCAGAGGGGGATTTCGCCATTCGGGCCGGTCAGCCGCGCGGAGGGTACCCGGTTTGCAGGCAGAGGGACCCGATTACGCCGATTTTGTGGTATCTGACATTGTGCGCCAGTCGGCTGGACGCACACGACGGGGAAAGGAGCAGCACCATGGGCAAAGAGGCTCCGCGGGCGCGGCTGTTTTATCTCGACAATCTGCGCACGGCGCTGGTGGCGCTCGTGGTGGCGCATCACCTTGCCCTGGTCTACGGCGCGTTCGCTCCGTTCTACTACACCGAGCCGCCGTTCACCGACCCGCTGGCCTTCGTCGTTCTCGGCGTCTTCGTCCTGACCAACCAGGCCTGGTTCATGGGCGCCCTGTTTCTGCTGGCCGGCTATTTCACGCCCGGCTCGTTCGACCGCAAGGGCATGGCGGCCTTCCTGAAGAGCCGGCTTCTGCGGCTCGGCATCCCGGTGGTCGCGGCGATTTTCGTGATCGAGCCGATTGCCCGCATGGGGTTTTTCCTGATGCCGGAAAGCCTGACCGGGATCAGCGGCCCGCCGACGCTGGCCGCCTATCCGGAACTGCTCGGCCTCGGTCCGCTGTGGTTCGCGCTGATGCTGCTGATCTTCGATCTCGGTTACGCGCTGTGGCGGCGGCTACCCGGCAGGCGGTCGCCCGCCGCGGCTCTACAGACGGGTTTTCCCGGCATGACGGCGGCAATTGCCGTAATCCTCGCGCTGGCCGTTGCGAGCTACCTGTTCAGGATGGCCGTGCCGATGGGAAAGGAGGTGAGCCTCGTGCTGACCTTCCTGAATTTCCCGACGATCGCCTACCTGCCGCAATATCTGGGCCTGTTCATACTCGGCGCCGCCGCCTACCGGCACGACTGGCTGCGCGGCCTGCCCGGCTCGGCGGGCCTGACCGGCCTGATCCTCGCGGTTGCGGCGTCCGTCTTGCTGTTCCCGCTCGCGGTCAGCGGCCAGATGTTCTCGCTCCGCTTTTCCGAGACGGCGGAGTTCACCGGAAACGGGCATTGGCAATCGGCGGCCTATACGCTGTGGGACTCGACTATGGCGATCGGCCTGCCGCTTGCGCTGATCACGGCGTTCCGCAGCTTCGTCAATGGCGGCGGCCGGTTCGCCAGGTTCCTGTCCGGCCAAAGCTACGCGGTCTATGTCATCCACAGCCCGCTTATCGTCTTCATCTGCCATGCCATGCGCGACATCGACCTGCCGGCGCTAGCGAAGTTCGGGCTCGCCACCGCCGTCGTCATCCCGGCCTGTTACGCCGTCGCCTGGGCAATCCGGAGACTGCCGGGCGTCGGCAAGGTGTTGTAGGCCATCCGAACGTTCAGGCGGTCTGCGCCTTTCCGGCCTCGTTACTGTCCATCTCGACGATGACAGCGCCCCTGGCGTGGCGGGTTTCGACGCGGCGGTGGGCGGCGGCGATGTCTTCCAGCGGAACGCGACTGTCGACGACGGACCGGATCTCACCCCTGTCCAGGAGCCCGGCGAGGACTTCCAGGTCCTCGCGGGTGTCGCCGGAGACGTTGAGGACGATCCTCGGCCCACCGGTCAGGCCGGCGAGGAGCGCCTGGACGATCTCGCGGCCGCCGAATTCGAGCGGCACGTAGCGGCCGGCCTTCTTCAGGATATGCTTCGCCTTCGCCCAGGGCAGCTTGCCGACCGTATCGAGGACGACATCGAACCTTTCCGCCGAGGCGGAGATGTCCTGCTCGCGGTAGTCGATCACGCGGTCGGCGCCGAGGCCGCGGAGAAGACCCAGATTGTCCGTACCCGCAACGGCGGTGACCTCGGCGCCGAGATGTTTCGCCAGTTGCACGGCCCAGACGCCGACGCCGCCCGACGCACCGTTGACCAGAACCTTGTCGCCGGGTTTCACGGCGGCGAAATCGCGCAGGAAGACCAGCGCCGACAATCCGCCGAACGCGACGCCAGCGGCCTCGTCGTAGCCGATGTTCTCCGGTTTCAGCGCGACGGCGCCGTCGGCATCCATCACCAGATATTCGGCATGGGCGCCGGCGCCGGCAAAGCCGAAGACGGCGTCGCCCAGCCTGAAGCGGGTGACATCCTTGCCGCGGGCGACGACGCGGCCGGCAAAGGCATTGCCGAGAACGCCGTTTCGCGGGCGGCGCAGGCCGAACATCAGCCGGCCCGGCAGCGCCATGATGCCTGGGAAGGCGGCGGCGCGCAGACGCCAGTCGGCGGTGGTGACGGCGGCGGCGCAGGTCTTGACGAGGATCTCGCCGTCGGCCGGTTCGGGCCGGTCGATCTCGCGGATCTCAAGGACATCGGCATCCCCGTATTTCTCATAGACAGCGGCTTTCATGATCCTGGTTCCTGTGCAGGTGATTCCACTGGCCGGTTTGTAGTCATGCATATCTGCAGAGTGAATTGACCAATTTCCTAGAACTGGTATGCGTTTTCGCATGGAATGGAAGGCGGTAAAATTCGACTGGAACCGGGCGCGGGCCTTTCTGGTCACGGCGGAGGAGGGCTCGCTGTCGGCGGCGGCGCGGGCGCTCGGGATGGCGCAGCCGACGCTGGGGCGGCAGGTCGACGCGCTGGAAGCCGAACTCGGCGTGACACTGTTCGAGCGGGGCGGGCGCGGCCTGACGCTGACGCAGGCCGGGCTGGAACTGCTGGACCATGTGCGGGCGATGGGCGAGGCCGCGGGCCGCGTCTCGCTGACGGCGTCGGGCCAGGCGCAATCGATCGAGGGCTCGATCACCATCACGGCAAGCGAGATCTATTCGGCCTTCCTGCTGCCGCCGATCGTGGCGCGGCTCAGGCGCGAGCAGCCGGGCATCGAGGTGGAGATCGTCGCCTCGAACGCGACTATCGACCTGAAACGGCGCGAGGCCGACATCGCGATCCGTTCATTCCGGCCGGCGCAGCCGGACCTGATCGCCAAAAAGGTGGGCGACGACCTCGCCCGGCTCTATGCCTCGGACAGCTATCTCGAACGGATCGGGAATCCGCAATCGGCGGATGAACTGAGCAAGGCCGATTTCATCGGCTTCGACACGACAAGCGTGATGATGGACGGGCTGAACAGGCAGGGGCTGCAACTCGCCCGGAAGAGTTTTCCGATGCTGACAGCGAGCCACCTGGTGCATTGGCAACTGGTCAAGGCGGGCGCCGGCATCGGCGTCGTGCCGGAATTCGTCGGCGATCATGAACCGGGTGTGCGACGGGCGTTGCCCGATTTCCCGCCGATGGCGTTTCCGATCTGGCTGACGACGCACCGCGAACTCAACACCAGCCGACGGGTGCGCATGGTATTCGATCTGCTGGCCGAGGAACTGGGAAAGGGACGGGACCGATCATGAGCAAACAGGCGCCAGTCGCACGACCGCCGGAAGGGCGCGTGCCCTCGCCGGCCCATCCGGAGAGGCGGCGCGAGGCGCTGCCGCAGCACGAACCGAAGTCACACCTGGACGATCCGGATGCACCGGCGCGCGTCGCGGCGATCAAGGCGAGCGAAAGTTACCGGCCGGCCATCGAGGACGTTTCCTTCCTCAATCGCGGCACGGCGCGCGGACCGAGACTGGAACTCGATTATCTCAAGGCGGAGACCCTGCTGGAGGACAACGGCATCGAACATTCGATCGTGGTGTTCGGTTCGACACGCATTTGCGAGCCGGCGATGGCGCGGCGGCAGCTGGCGGAAGCCGAGGCAGCGCTGGCGCTGGAGCCGGACAATGTGGAGCTGACACGCAAACGCAGCATCGCCGAGCGCATCGTCGCGAAAAGCCGCTACTACGAGACGGCGCGCGAGCTGGGCGAAATCGTCGGCACGGCCGACGGATATGACGGCAACCGGCTGGTCGTGGTAACAGGCGGCGGTCCCGGCATCATGGAAGCGGCCAATCGCGGCGCATGGCAGGCCGAGGCGCCCTCGGTCGGGCTGAACATCACGCTGCCGCACGAGCAGTTCCCCAATCCCTACATCACGCCGGATCTCTGTTTCCAGTTCCATTATTTCGCCATGCGCAAGCTGCATTTCATGATGCGGGCGCGCGCGCTGGTGGTATTCCCGGGCGGCTACGGCACAATGGACGAGCTGTTCGAAACGCTGACACTGATCCAGACGCGCAAGATCGCGCCGGTGCCGGTGGTCCTCGTCGGCGAGGAATACTGGCGGCGCGTGTTCGATCCGGAGTTCCTGATCGAGGAAGGCACGATCACGCCGGAGGACCGCGACCTGTTCTGGTTCGCGGAGACGGCCGAGGAAATCTGGGCCGACATCCGGCACTGGTACAAGTTGGCCGGGCGTCCGCTGACCGCCTAGGGCTTTTCAGGGAGGACCCGATCTTGCAACTTTCCTTTCACGGCGCCGACCGCAACGTCACGGGGTCATGCCACCTCGTCACGGTCGGCAACAAACGCATCCTGATCGATTGCGGGCTGTTCCAGGGCCGACACGAAATCCACGAGGACAATGCCGAGCCGTTCGGCTTCGAGCCGAAGGACATCGACATCCTGCTGCTGACGCATGCGCATCTCGACCATTGCGGGCGCATTCCGCTGCTGGTCAGGCGCGGCTTTTCCGGCGAGATCATCACCACGGCGGCGACACGGGAACTGACGAAGCTGGTGCTGCTCGATTCCGCGCATCTGCACGAGGAAGAGGCAAGAAGGCGGGCGCGCAAATCGCATGGCGGCAAAGCGGAAGGCCCGCTTTACGACGTGCTCGACGCGTTGAACAGTTTCGACTGTTTCGGTCGCACGGCTCAGTATCACCGCCCGATCGAACTCGGACACGGAATCACGGCGACATTCTTCGATGCCGGCCACATTCTCGGGTCGGCGAGCGTGCTGCTGGAAGCAAAGGAGGGCGGCGAGCGCAAGCGCGTGCTGTTTTCCGGCGATATCGGAAATTCTGGCCGGCCGCTGCTGCGCGATCCGGAAGTGCCGGCGGATATCGACACGGTCATCATGGAAACGACCTATGGCGACCGCAACCACCGCGACCTCGACCAGTCGGTCAACGAGTTCTACGACGCCATCACCGACGCCCATGAACGCGGCGGCAACGTCATCATCCCGACCTTCGCGCTGGAACGGGCGCAGGAACTGCTGTTCTACCTGCATGAGGGCGTGCGGCTGAAGAAAATCCCCGAAGGGCTCAGGGTGTTCCTCGATTCGCCGATGGCGATCTCGGCGACACAGATCTTCAAGCGGCACCCGGAAGCGCTCAGCCCCGCGATCGGGCAGCGCTTCGGCAAGGGCCACGACCCGTTCTCGCTGCCCGGGCTGCATTTCACGCGCGAGGTGTCGGAGTCGATCCGGCTGAACACGATACGCTCCGGCGCGATCATCATGGCGGGATCGGGCATGTGCACCGGCGGGCGGGTGCGCCATCATTTGCGGCACAACCTTTCCCACCACGATTGCAGCGTGATCTTCGTCGGCTTCGCGGCGGCGGGAACGCTGGCGCGCCAGATCGTCGACGGGGCAAGCCATGTGCGGCTGTTCGGCGACGACATCGCGGTGCGCGCGCGCATCCACACGATCAACGGCTTTTCGGCGCATGCCGACCAGCGGGAACTGCTCGACTGGCACGCCAGAACCGGCGCGAAAAGAACCTTCCTGGTGCATGGCGAGGCCGAAACAATACAAAAATTCGCCAAAAAGCTGACAAACACCAAGGTCGAGATGCCTGAATACGGCCAGAGCTTCGATCTGTGACGAAACGCCCCGCCGGATTGAAACGGCGGCGCGACATTCCAGTTTCCGTGGCAGCGGCCAGCAGCACGACCATGAACGGACAAGGAGAACGGCCATGAAAAGGATCGCCGGTTTGGCGCTCGCCGGACTGATGACTTGCGCGCCCGCCACGGTGCAGGCGGCGGACAATCCGCTTGTCGGCGCGGTGTGGACCGGCGCAGGCCAGGCGGCGGATTTCGCCGATATCGAGCAGGCCGCGCGCGCGGCGGATTTCGTGCTGATCGGCGAGATCCATACCAATCCGGACCATCACGCGACGCAGGCCAGGCTGATCGAGGCGATGGCGGAGGCGGGGCGCAAGCCGGCGGTGGTGTTCGAAATGGTGCCGCGAGGCCTGCAGGGCGCGCTCGACGCTTTTCTTGCCGAAGAAGCGCCCGACGCGGCGGCGCTGGGCGAGAGGCTCGACTGGGAAAAACGCGGCTGGCCGGCATGGTCGATGTACCAACCGATCGCCGAGGCGGCGCTTGCCGCCGGCCTGCCGATGGCGGCCGGCGATCTCGACCGCGACACGATCCGCGCCATCGGCAAGGGCGAGGAAACGCCGGTGGCCGCTGTTGCCTATTCCGACGTGTTGCGCGGCCGGCTGGGCGAGGAGATCATGCAGGCGCATTGCGACCTGATGCCGGAACAGGCGATCCCGCCGATGATCGCCGTGCAGCAGGCGCGCGACCTCTCGATGGCCGAGGCGATGCTCGCGTCCGGCGGCGATGGCGCGGTGCTCGTCGCAGGCGGCGGGCACACGCGCAACGACTGGGGCGTGCCTTTCGTGCTGAAGGCCAAGGCGCCGGGAAAGACCGTGCTTTCCATCGGCCAGATCGAGGTGACGGACGAGGAGATCCGGTTCGCCGACTATCTCGACGACGGCGAAACGGCCCTGCCCTACGACTACGTGCTGTTCACCACGCGCAGCGACGACACGGACCATTGCGCGCAACTGAAAGAGCAGATGGGCAAGAGCTGAGCCGGCTCAGGCCGGCACCGCTACTCCTCCAGCGTTTCCGCCCAACGCTCCGACCAGCTGCCGATCGGCTCGAGCATGCGGAACAGTTCGTCGCCGCTTCCTGTAAGCCGGTATCCCGACGCCGCCCGCTCGACCAGCCCGGATTCCCTCAGTTCCTTCAGCCGCCTGTTCAGGACGGTAGGCGAGACCATCCCGCAGGCCTCCTGAAGCTGGCGGAAGGTCAGCGTGCGGCCAGAAAGCTGCCAGATCACGCCGAGCGACCAGGACCGGCCGAGCAGGTCGAAGATGGCCATGATCGGCTTGCCGGATTTCGATCCGCGAACGGGCGCGCCGGGACGGGGCGTTACAGAAGGCATGTTGACTCCTTGCTACCGAATCAGTAGCAGATTGTTGCTATCTATTACGTAGCACTTCGGGAGGCATACGTCATGTTTCTTCTGCCCGGCGCGGCTGCGCTGATGGCCTCGCTCGGATGGGCCGGCGGCATCGTTCTTGCGCAGTTCCCCGCCCGCGCCATCGGGGCCTTCGAATTCACGCGCATCCAGCTTGTCGCCTGCGCGGCGATCCTGGCCGCAGCCTGCACCGCGATGGGCTACTGGCAGAGCGTTACGTGGAGCGACTGGCCGGTTTTCGCCGCCAGTACGGTGTTCGGCATTCTGCTCGGCAATCTCGCCATGATCGGCTGCCTCAGACGCGGCGGGCCGCGACGCACCGAACTGCTGCTCTCCGCCAAGGCTCCGGTCGTCGGGATCATGGCCTTCTTCTGGCTCGGCGAAGTTCCGTCCGGCGCCGACATGATCGGCGGGATCATCGCGCTTGCCGGCGTCTGTGTCGCCATCGCCTTCGGCCGACACCGCGTTTCGGCGCGCGACGAAGTGCATGGCAGCCTGTGGGTGGTGATCGCGCTGGGGGTCGGCGCGGCGGCGTTCCAGGGCTTCGGCTTCCTGGCACTGAAGCCGTCGCTTCAGGCCGGGCTGGAGCCGATGGCGGCGGCAGCGATCCGCCTGCTCGGCGCGGCTTTCCTGGCCTCGCTGCTTTCGCTGTGGCCATCGCGGATCTTCCAGCGGCACGACGGCATGACGCCGGTGCTTTTGATGCGAACGATCCTGCCCGGCTTCATCGGCTACGGGATTTCGTCAACGCTTCTTCTCTACGCCTTCGCCCATCTCGATGCCGGGGCGGCGGCCGTGCTGGGTTCGCTCTCGCCGGTCTTGGTGCTCTTCCTGTTGTGGTTCAGCGAAGGGGCCCGGCCGAACGGCTTCGCATTCCTCGGAGCCGGCCTGTCGCTGGCCGGGACCGCAATCATCTCGCTGGCGTGACGCCGGCTCAGGCGGACGCCGAGCCGTAAGCGCCGCGGCACCACAATTCGGTAAGCAGGTCTGCGACCGCGTCGGGATCGGCCGCCAGATAGGCGAGCGCCGGTTCGCCGCGCAGATGGATCTGGCTCAGGAACTCGTCGGCCATGCCGCCCAGCGCATAGGCCGTGGCGAGCGCCTCGTCGGGGCCGATCCGCTCACCGGTGACGGCCGAACGGCGGCGGGCGACGGCCAGCGCCATGCGCTGATACCAGTCGCGGTTGAGTTCGCCATAAGTCCTGGCAAAGGCGCTGTCGCTCCCGCCGAGCGCGAAGAGGCAACGCATCAGTTCCGCGTTTTCCGCAAAGAGGCGAGCATAGACCAAGTTGGTGGCGCGGACACGCTCACGCGAGCCGGGCGCGCCGAACCGCTCTCCGGACAGGCGCATGCGCAGGAAGGCGGAGAAGGCTTCAATCAGCGTCTCGGTGGCGGCGCGGATATCCTCGAAATAGCGGTAGAAGGTGCCGTGGGCGACACCCGCGCGGGCAGTGACGGCGGCGACCTTCAATTCGCTGCGGTCGACCCCTTCGGCAAGCTCCCCGGCGACGGCCGCCAGCAGGCGGTTCCGGGTGCGTTCGGTCTTGTGCGCGGCGGCATCCGCGCGATCGCGCAAAACCCCGGAAAAGCTCAGTGGGTCGGCCGATTCAGGGGCCGGTTCCGGGTCAATTTTCGGGTCGGTTCGCATCGTTTTTTCGTCGTCCTCGGCGGTGACCTTGACACATCGCTCATGCCATGTAAATGAAAATGATATCAGTATCATTTATTGGATATTTCGCCGTGCTGCTCGACCGTGCCGACTACCTCGATCCGGATGATCTGGCAGCGCACCGGCAGCGGTTGTGGGAGACCCAGCGCGACCATGTGACAGCGATGTCACCTTTGCACAGACGGGCATGGGGCGGCGTGATTCCACCAGTTTCTCTCGACGGCTTCGCCGACCTGCCGATGACCGACAAGGAGATGCTTCGCGAGAGCCAGCGGACGCATCCGCCGTTCGGCGACTACCTCGCGGCGGACGAGGAAACGATCTCGCGGGTGCACCGGACCTCCGGCACGACGGGCACGGCGATGAACCTCGTCCTGTCGCAGCGCGACGCGCATCAGACGGCGGTTGTGGGCGCACGGGCGCAGGCGGCAAGCGGGCTCGGGCCGGGCCATCGCGTGGTGCATTGCCTGAATTACCGAATGTGGATGGGCGGCTACACCGACCACGCGACGCTGGAGGCGACCGGCGCGGCCGTCGTGCCTTTCGGCGTCGGCGACACGAAGCTCCTGATCCGCACAATCCGCGAACTCGGCATCACCGCGATCTCCTGCACGCCGTCCTACCCGGCGGTGCTGGAACGGACCATCGCCGAGCACTTCCCCGGCCTGAAGCCGCGCGACCTCGGCCTGAAGCTCGGGCTGTTCGGCGGCGAGGCGGGGCTGGACAATGCAGATTTCCGCGAGCGGCTGGAGGAAATCTGGGGCTTTGGCGTGCGCAACGCCAATTACGGCGTGACCGACGTGTTCTGCAATTTCGCCGGGCAGAGCGAGGTGGACACCGACCTGCATTTCATGGCGCTCGACATCCTGCACCCGGAACTGATCGACCCGGCGACCGGTGCGCTGCTGCCGTGGCGGGAAGGCTCGCGCGGCGAACTCGTGCTTTCCCACATGAGCCGGCAATGCCAGCCGCTGGTGCGGTTCCGCACCGGCGACATCATCATCCTGACCGGCACCGGCAAGGCGCGCTGCGGGCGCACCGCGCCGCGTTTCCGCGTCGTCGGGCGGGCGGACGACATGGTGGTGGTGCGCGGCATCAACGCGTTCCCGGCGCAGGTCGCCGCCGTGATCCATTCGTTCAGGGAATTGTCGGGCGAATACCGCATCGTGCTCAACGGGCCCGGCCCCTACGACGTCCTGCCGGTGGAGGCCGAGATGGCCGAGGGCCGCGAGATCGATTTCGACATCGCGGCGGCGGTCGCGGAGAAAATCAAGAGCGATATCGGCGTCACCGCGACGGTGACGCCGCTGCCGCACGCCGCCCTGCCCCGCACCGAGGGCAAGACGCGCCGGGTCATCAGGAAGGACATGACATGACAGGAACCGTTCTGACGGAACATCTCGGCGACGGGGTGCGGAAGATATCGCTGAACCGGCCCGAGCGCCTGAACGCGATCACGCCGGAGCTTCTGGACGACCTGGTGGACGCGCTGAAGGCGGCGGACGCCGACGACAGCGTTCGCGCGATCGTGCTGACCGGAGAGGGCCGGGCGTTCTGTTCGGGCGACGACCTGAAGGATTTCGAGGACCAGGTGTCCGACGTGGCCGGCACGACCGCCTATGTCGAGCGCATCCAGGACGTGACCCGCGCCATGGTGCTGGGCGACACGCCGGTGGTCGGCGCAATCCGCGGCTGGGCGGTCGGCGGCGGGCTGGAATGGGTGATCAATTGCGATTTCGCGCTGGCCGCGGAGGGCACGCGCTTCTTCTTTCCGGAGATCTCCTGGGGGCTGTTCGTCACCGGCGGGGTAACCGACCTGCTGCCGCGCCTCGTCGGGATGCAGAAGGCGCGCGAACTGATCCTGTTCGGCGACAAGTTCGATGCGCGCGAGGCGAAGGAATGGGGGCTGATCCGCGATGTGATCGCCGAGGACAGGCTGCTGGACGAGGCCATCGCGCTGGCCAGGCGCATCGCCGCTCTGCCGCCGGGCCCGGTGCGCGATCTGCGCCATATCCTCGCCCGGCCGGCGGGCGGCGGGCTGGAAGCGATCATGCAGGAAGAGACCGAGGCGACGGTGCGCGGCTTCATGGACCCGGAGACGGCAAGACGGATCGCCGAGTTCGGCCAGGCATAGGAAAGGGCGGCGCGGCGGCCGCCCCTTCCGGTTCCATTGCGGCCTAGAAGTCCATGCCGCCGGCGGGCATTGCCGGGGCGGCTTCCTTCTTCGGCAGCTCGGCGACCATCGCCTCGGTGGTGATCAGCAGGCCGGCCACGGAAGCGGCATCCTGCAGCGCGGTGCGCACCACCTTGAGCGGGTCGATCACGCCGGAGGAATAGAGGTCCTCGAAATTGTCGGTCTGGGCGTTCCAGCCCCAGGCGAAGTCGCTCTTCTCGCGGACCTTGCCGACAATGACCGAACCCTCGGCACCGGCGTTCTGCGCGATCTGGCGCATCGGCGCCTCGATGGCGCGGCGGACGATGGAGATGCCGACCTCCTGGTCGTGGTTGGCGGCCTTGACGCCGTCGAGCACCTTCGCGGCGCGCAGCAGCGCGGTGCCGCCGCCCGGCAGGATGCCTTCCTCGACAGCCGCGCGGGTGGCGTGCAGGGCATCGTCGACGCGATCCTTCTTCTCCTTCACCTCGACCTCGGTGGCGCCGCCGACGCGGATCACGGCAACGCCGCCGGCCAGCTTCGCCAGCCGCTCCTGCAGCTTCTCGCGGTCATAGTCGGAGGTGGTCTCCTCGACCTGCGCCTTGATCTGGCCGACGCGGCTCTCGATCTCGGCCTTCGAGCCGGCGCCGTCGACGATGGTCGTGTCATCCTTGGAGATGACGACCTTCCCGGCGCGGCCGAGCATTTCGAGGGTGACGTTCTCCAGCTTCACGCCGAGATCCTCGGAGATGAAGGTGCCGCCGGTGAGGATGGCGATGTCCTGCAGCATGGCCTTGCGGCGGTCGCCGAAGCCCGGCGCCTTGACGGCCGCGACCTTGAGGCCGCCGCGCAGACGGTTGACGACCAGCGTGGCCAGCGCCTCGCCCTCGACATCCTCGGCGACGATCAGGAGCGGCTTGCCGGACTGCACCACGCTTTCCAGCACGGGCAGCATGGCCTGCAGGTTGGACAGCTTCTTCTCGTGCAAGAGGATGTAGGGATCCTCCAACTCGACGCGCATCTTGTCCTGGTTGGTGATGAAGTAGGGCGAGAGATAGCCGCGGTCGAACTGCATGCCCTCGACGACTTCCAGCTCGGTCTCGGCGGTCTTGGCCTCCTCGACGGTGATGACACCCTCGTTGCCGACTTTTTCCATCGCCTCGGCGAGGAACCTGCCGATCTCGGCATCGCCATTGGCCGAAATGGTGCCGACCTGGGCGATCTCCGAGTTCTGCGACACCTTGCGGGCGTTTTTCTTCAGCTCGCCGACGACCAGGTCCACGGCCTTGTCGATGCCGCGCTTCAGGTCCATCGGGTTCATGCCCGAGGCGACGGCCTTGGCGCCTTCCCTGACGACGGCCTGGGCGAGCACGGTCGCGGTGGTGGTGCCGTCACCGGCCAGATCGTTGGTCTTGGAGGCTACCTCGCGCAGCATCTGCGCGCCCATGTTCTCAAACTTGTCGTCGAGCTCGATCTCCTTGGCGACCGAAACGCCGTCCTTGGTGATGCGCGGAGCGCCGAACGACTTGTCGATAACGACGTTGCGGCCCTTCGGGCCGAGGGTGACCTTCACCGCGTTGGCGAGAATGTCGACGCCGCGCAGCATCTTCTCGCGGGCTTCGGTGTGAAACTTGACTTCCTTTGCAGCCATTTTCGATTACTCCCCGTGAACTCAGGCGGCCTTCTTCGCCGCCGCTTCGGCCTCGATGACGCCCATGACGTCGGATTCCTTCATGATCAGGTAATCCTCGCCGTCGAGCCTGATCTCGGTGCCGGACCACTTACCAAACAGGATGCGGTCGCCGACCTTGACGTCGAGCTCGGCCAGCTTGCCCTGATCGTCGCGGGCGCCGGGACCGGTTGCGATCACCTCGCCCTCGGACGGCTTTTCCCTGGCGGTGTCGGGGATAATGATGCCGCCGGCCGTTTTTTCCTCGGCCTCGATGCGGCGGACCAGAATGCGGTCATGCAGGGGACGGAACTTCATGCTGTTTTCCTCCTGGACAAACACGGTTGAAACAAGTCCCGCCGGCCGCCGTTCACAATCGACCCGGCGGCTGGCGCGCGAACCGGTCTCCGGCTTCGCGCGCGGAAAATCTGGTTTTGCCCATTTCGCGATTCAAGAGGGCGGCGCGAAAAAATCAGCACTCACCCCAGGCGGCTGCCAACAAATTGAAATCGTTGACAGAATCGCGTTTTTTCGTAGGATTCCACAGGTGCCGAACCTGGAAAGGAGCACCGATGAAAGGCTCAAACGCTTTCGAACTGCAATTGCAGGGCTACGGGCTGACGACGGCCCACATCCTCTACCGCATGCCCGACCATCCCGGCCTGCTGCAAACATTCATCTGGCAGGACTACGACCTGGCGCCCGATTTTCCGGAGATGTACGGCTTTCTCGACTTCTGGACCGAAAACCTGGAGGGGCCGCTGCATTCGGTGCGCTACACGCACCAGAAGCTGATCAAGCCCGGCGAGTTCCGCCGCGTCGACGGGGAAATCGTGCTGCACTAGGCGACCCGGTTCAGGCCCCGCACCAGGTTTCCGCAGGTTCGCGGCGGCCGCGCCAGTGCACGGCGAGACGCTGCTGGACCAGCGCGGAGCCGACATCGCCCTCGGGCGTGACGAGCGAGGCGAGCGTGCGGCCATACTTGTCCACGCCTTCGCGCTCGAGGCGGATCAGCCGGTTTGACACAAGCGCGGCCAGAACCCGCGTCGCGGTGGCCGCGCGCACCGTCTCGGTACGGCAGCGGCCGTTCACTTCCGGCGCGTCGATATTGACGATGCGGATCTTCTCGCCGTCCAGCCACAGCGTGTCGCCGTCGACGACGCAATTGATCCGCCGCGCCGAACCGCAGAGCGGCATGGGGCGCGGCGCGACGCCGCCGCGAAAACCGGTTTCGCGTTCGGGCTGGTAGGCGCTGGTCGTCGTGGTGTCGACAAGGCCGGAAAGCCTGACGAGATCGATGCCGTTGGTCTGCCGGTACAGCAGCATGGCGCCGGCGCCGATGACGAAAAAGGCGGCGAACATGATGAATGTGCGCCAGGCGCCGTGGCCACGCCGGCCGCCGTGGTGCACGCGGAATGCGGCTTGCCGCGATCTTGCGCTTCGGCGCGCCATGTCATCACCTCCCGGAAAACGATTCGGGACGGAGAGTGGCGCGCAAAACTTGCTTTTTCGTTCACGCGGCGCACGCGCAGATTGTGCAGCCGGGCTGAAGGCGGGTAAGTCTGTGGCGGGAGACCGCACCATGCCGATGCCCCGGGAATATTTCCTCGCCTCGCGCGATTTCGACGCCTTCATGCAGGACGCCAAGGCGGCGCTGGATCACGGCTCGCACCACCAGACCTACACGACGGTCGATGCGGTGCTGCAAGTGTTCCGACGACGGCTGACGGCGGCGGAGGGCCTGCGTTTCGCATCCGTGCTGCCGCCGGTGCTGCGGGCGATCTTCGTCAAGGATTGGGAGCCGGACGAGGTTCCCTTGCCGTTCGGGCCGCGCGAGGCGCTGGAGACGGAGATCAAGACGATCCGGCCGCAGCACAATTTCGCGCCGGACGGGGCGATCGGCATCGTCGCGCAGGTGCTGCGCCAGCATGTGGACGCGCAGGATTTCGAGCGCGTGCTGGCGACGCTGCCGGAGGGCGCGCGGGATTACTGGGCCGCGTGAGGCGGCAAGGAGCGGCCCTTCCCATCGCGCACGCCATGGCTTAAGCCTTCGAGCGAAAAGAGTTCCGGAAACGGGAGGCGGAAATGCCGGACAAGGCGCTGATCGTCATCGATTTGCAGAACGATTTCTGCCCCGGCGGCGCGCTCGCGGTGGAAAACGGCGACGAGATTGTGCCGCTGGTCAACCACCTGATCGCAAGCCACAACAACGTGGTGCTGACGCAGGACTGGCACCCGGCGAACCATTCCTCCTTCGCCTCGCAACACGAGGGCAAGGCGCCGTTCGAGACCATCGAGGTTTCCTACGGGGCGCAGACGCTGTGGCCGGACCATTGCGTGCAGGGCTCGAAAGGCGCGGAATTCCACCCGGACCTCGAATGGACCAAGGCTGAGCTTGTCATCCGCAAGGGCTTCCGGCCGGAGATCGATTCCTACTCGGCCTTTTTCGAGAACGACCAGACGACGCCGACCGGGCTTGCGGGTTACCTGAAGGAGCGCGGCATCAGGGAAGTGATCCTGTGCGGGCTGGCGACGGATTTCTGCGTCGGCTTCTCGGCGCTCGACGCGGTGCAATGCGGTTTCAAGACCTCGGTGGTGATGCCGGCCTGTCGGGCGATCGACCTGGAAGGCTCGCTGACCGCGATGACCGAAAAGATGCGCGCCGCCGGCGTCCACCTGCTTTAGTTTTCCGAAGGAGCTTCACCTTGGCGCGCGTCCTCGACATCGCGAAACGGGTCCACGACCACACGTTCAAGCTGGACCCGATCATCCGGTCGCTGCTCGACACGGACTTCTACAAGCTGATGATGCTGCAGATGATCTGGAAGATGCACCGCGACGTCGATGCCACCTTCTCGCTGATCAACCGCACGACGTCGATCCGGCTGGCCGAGGAGATCGACATGGCCGAGCTGCGCGACCAGCTCGACCATGCGCGCACGGTGCGGCTGACCAAGAAGGAGCGGATCTGGCTCGCCGGCAACACGTTTTACGGCCGCAAGCAGATCTTCGAGCCGGAGTTCCTCGCCTGGCTCGCCGAGTTCCAATTGCCCGACTACGAGATCGACGTGAAGGACGGGCAGTTCGAGCTGCATTTCCACGGAAAGTGGACCGACACGACGATGTGGGAAATCCCGGCGCTCGCCATCATCAACGAGCTGCGCTCACGCGCGGCGATGCGCGGCATGGGGCCGTTCGAGCTCGACGTGCTCTATGCCCGCGCCAAGGCGAAGATGTGGGAGAAGGTGGAGCGGCTGAAGAAGCTCGACGGGCTGTCGGTCTCCGATTTCGGCACAAGGCGGCGGCACTCCTTCCTGTGGCAACGCTGGTGCGTGCAGGCGCTGGCCGAGGGCATCCCGCAAGCCTTCGCCGGCACGTCGAACGTGCTTCTGGCGATGGACAACGACCTGGAAGCCGTCGGCACCAACGCGCATGAGCTGCCGATGGTCTATGCCGCGCTGGCCGAGACCGACGAAGGCATCCGCGCCGCCAATTACGAGGTGCTGGAGGACTGGAACAAGCTCTATGGCGGCAATCTGAAGATCGTGCTGCCCGACACGTTCGGCACGGCTGCGTTCCTGCACGCCGCGCCCTCATGGGTCGCCGACTGGACCGGTTTCCGGCCGGACTCCGCGCCGCCGATCGAGGGCGGCGAACGCATCATCGACTGGTGGGCCGAACAGGGCCGCGACCCGAAGGACAAGATCCTGATCTTCTCCGACGGGCTGGACGTCGACACGATCGTGACGACCTTCAACCACTTCAAGGGAAGGGTTCGGATGGCGTTCGGCTGGGGCACCAACCTGACAAATGACTTTGTGGATTGCGCGCCGCGCAAGAACGAGCAGCTGCGCGCCATCTCGCTGGTCTGCAAGGTGACCGACGCCAACGGGCTGCCGGCGGTGAAGCTGTCGGACAATCCGTTGAAGGCGACCGGCGATAGGGACGAGATCGAGCGGTATCTAAAGATATTCGGGAGCGAGGAGCGGGTAGAGAAGCCGGTGTATGTGTGACCCTTCGAGGCTCGCTGCGCTCGCGCCTCAGGATGAGGGGAGGCTCCCGGTACGCTCAGCACCTCGGGGCATGGATGAAGGGGAACTGGACAAGCCTTTTCATGTGTGAGAGGGCAGGCGTGCCTTCCAAGCAACCAGATCCAGAAAAACCACCATGTCCCTTCATCTCGACGACCTCTCGGTCGGCCAGACCTTCGTCAGCGACACGCATGAACTCGACGCCGAGCAGATCATGCACTTCGCCAGGGAGTTCGACCCGCAGCCCTTCCACACCGACGAGGAAGCCGCGAAGCAGACGTTCTTCGGCGGGCTGGCGGCGAGCGGCTGGCATGTCGCGGCGCTGACGATGCGGCTGATGGTCGAGGGCGGGCCGCATTTCGCCGACGGGATGATCGGCGCGGGCGCGGAAATATCCTGGCCGCGGCCGACGCGGCCCGGCGACGTTTTGCAGGTGACCTGCGAAATCACCGAGATCAAGCCGTCGCGCTCCAAGCCCGACAGGGGCATCGTCACGCTTCGAAGCGAGACCCGCAACCAGCGCGACGAGGTGCTGCAGGTGCTGACCTCGAAGGCGGTGGTGTTTCGGCGGAAGGGCTCGTAGGCGAAAGCCCTCCGCCCTCCGCCCTCCGCCCTCCGCCCTCCGCCCTCCGCCCTCCGCCCTCCGCCCTCCGCCCTCCGAGGTATCGGACCCCCCTCTCTTGCAAAAACCAAGGACTTGGCGATGCCAAGCCCAGGTTTTTGCTTTCTCCCCCACCAAGGGCGAAAGAGGGCGCTCGACTTCCTTTTACGTAAAGGTTAGAGAATCGGCATCCGAACCGGGAGGCCGCAACCGATGAACCTCATTGTCCGCATGATCTGGCTGTTGATGACCGCCAAGCGGCGCGGAAGGATGGGCGCGACGGACGAGGGGCGCGTCCAGCTCCGCTGCTGGCCGAACGACCTCGACATCAACATGCACATGAACAACGGGCGGTTCCTGACGATCATGGATCTCGGGCGGCTCGACCTGATCATGCGCACCGGGCTGTGGCCGGTGATGCGGGCGCGCAAATGGTACCCGGTGGTCGGGACGGCGAAGATCAGCTTCCGGCGCTCGATCAACGTTTTCGAGACATTCGAGCTGACGACGCAGGTGATCGGCTGGGACGAGAAATGGCTCTATATCGAGCACCGCATGGAGCGCGAGGGCAAGGTGATCGCCATCGGGCACATCAAGGGCCTGTTCCTCGGCCCGGACGGCAAGGTGCCGATGGCCGAGCTGGTCGGCGCGATGGGCCACGACCCGGTATCGCCGGAGATGGACCCGGACATGGTGGCGGCGCTGGCGTAGCAGCGCATTGCGCCACGGCGACCGTTGACAGGCACCGCCGGGCGGCGTCCTTGTCTTGGCGCATTCGCGACGGAGCGGCTCCATGGATCTGCAGCTTTTACTGATCATCTCCTTCAATTTCGTCATCCATCTCGTCGGCACGCTGGCCTTCGCGTTCAGGATCGCCGGGATCAGGACCGGCCATATCGCCATCGCCTTCTCGCTGTTCAACGTGCTGGTGCTGGTGTCGCGGCTGGCCAACTCGTTCCAGGGACCGTTCCTCGCCAAGCGGGTCGAGACGGCGATCCAGGGCTCCGCGCTGTCCGGACTGAGCTTCGACTTCATGCTGATCATCGCCTCGGCATCCGTGGCGACGCTGGCCGGCGGGCTGCTGATCCCGACCTTCCAGCGCTATTCGACGCGGGCGGTCGCCGCGTTCCAGCGCACACGCTCGATGCCGCGGCTGCTGATGCGGTCGCTGACGCCGCGCGGCGTTTCGGCGGTCGCCGCATCGGCGGCGCTGCCGAGCTACCGCAACCTGCAGACATTGCGCGGGTTCGGCGGCGCGCCGATCGGCGCGATCGCGCTCAATTTCGTGGCGACGGGGCTGTGGACCGTCGGCGTGATGGCGGCGATCTATGCCGGCGCGCTCGACCCGGAGTTCCGCGTGACGGCGGCGACGCTGTCATCGATCATCAACGGCGTGGCCACGGTGATCATGTTCATCATGATCGATCCCTTCCTGTCCGGGCTCACGGACGACGTGGTGCATGGACGGGCGAGCGAAGCCTATTTCCGCCGGGTCGTCGTGTGGATGGTGGCGAGCCGGCTCGCCGGGACCGTCGCCGCGCAGGCGCTGCTGCTGCCGGGCGCGACGGCGATCGCCGCCGTCGCCCGGTGGATCTGAGCCTACATCGGCACGGGATAACGCTTGTAGACGTCGAGGATGTCGGCCAGCACGGCCTCGGACAACTCGACGTCGATTGCCGCGATATTCGTCTTCAGCTGGCCCATATTCGTCGCGCCGATGATGGCCGCGGTGGTGAAGGGGCGCGACAGGACGAAGGCGAGCGCCATCTGCGCCGGGTCGAGACCGTGTTTCCCGGCAACCGCCAGATAGGCCTCGAGCGCCGGCTTCGAGCGCTCCTGGTAGCGGCCGTTCATGTCTGCCTGCATCGACAGGCGCGAGCCGGGCGGGACGGCACCGCCGCGATACTTGCCGGACAACAGCCCGGCGGCAAGCGGCGACCAGGCAAGCAGGCCGACATCCTCATGCGCGGCCAGCTCGGCGAAATCGGTGTCGAATATGCGGTGCAGCAACGAGTATTCGTTCTGAATCGAGACCACGCGCGGCAAGCCCCTTTCCGCGGCGATGCGCAGGTAATTCATCGTGCCCCAGACGGTTTCGTTCGACAGGCCGAGGTGACGGACCTTGCCTTCCCTGATCAGCGCATCGACGGTTTCCAGCGTCTCGGCGAAGTCGTCCTTCGCCTTTTCGCCGTCATGGGTGTGCGGCGCCCAGCTCCAGCTCTGGCGGAAATGGTAGGAGCCGCGGTTCGGCCAGTGGATCTGGTAGATGTCGATATAGTCGGTGCGCAACCGTTTCAGCGAGCGTTCGCAGGCGCGGCGGATCTTGGCCGCCGACAGGGGCGCGCCGTTGTCGACATGCGGCCGGCCCGGCCCGGCGACCTTTGTGGCCAGCACGATTTCGTCGCGCTTGCCGCTCTTTTCGAGCCAGGTGCCGACGATCTCCTCGGTGCGGCCGTATGTTTCCGGCGATTGCGGCGTCGTGGGATAGATTTCGGCGGTGTCGAAAAAGTTGACGCCCTGGCCGACGGCGTAATCCATCTGCGCGTGGCCCTCGGCCTCGGAGTTCTGCGAGCCCCATGTCATGGTGCCGAGGCAAATCGCGCTGACCTCAAGGCCGGTGCGGCCGAGCTTGCGGTATTTCATCGGTTTTTCCGTCGTGGATTTGAGAAATGAAGGAACAGATTGCCGGCCTCTTTATAGCGCGCCGGCCCGACGGGGCAAATCCGCGACTGGACAAGCGCTTCGAACGTGGTGTTCACTTCGGGCGATCGCCCATGCTGTGATCAAAAGTTCAATGGGAGGAAACCATGAAAAAACTGATCGGCCTCGCGGCCGCCTTCACGCTTGCATCCTCGATCGCGGCCTTCGCCTTCGAGCCGGGCAACACCGAGTGCATCGCACCGGCCAATCCGGGCGGCGGATGGGACTTCACGTGCCGGCAGGTCGGCAAGACCATGCAGGACCTAAAGCTGATACCGGGCACGATGCAGGTGACCAACCTGGCCGGCGGCGGCGGCGGCGTGGCCTATGCCGAAGTCGCCAACAAGCGCAGCGACGACAACGACCTGATCGTCGCGGCCTCGTCGGCGACGGCGACGCGACTGGCGCAGGGCGCCTATCCCGGCAACACGATGGACCAGATGCGCTGGGTCGGCGCGGTCGGTGCCGATTACGGCATCATCGCGGTTGCCGCCAACTCCGAGATCAACACGCTTCCCGAACTGATGGACCAGATCAAGGCCGACCCGACGTCGGTTTCGGTCGCGGGCGGCTCGGCGGTCGGCGGCTGGGACCACCTCAAGGTGCTTCTGGCGGCCCAGAAGTCCGGCATCGAGGACGTACGCACGATCAAGTATGTCGCGTTCGACGGCGGCGGCGAGGCGGTGACGCAGCTGCTCGCCGGCTCGGTGCAGGCCTTTACCGGCGACGCGTCGGAAGCCAAGGGCTTCGTCGATTCCGGCGACATCAAGGTGATCGCCGTGCTCGCGCCGGAACGGCTGGAAGGCGACTTCGCCTCCTTCCCGACGGCGAAGGAGCAGGGCATCGACGTGATCGGTGCCAACTGGCGCGGCTTCTACGCGCCGGGCGGCATGTCGGACGACGCCTACGCGTTCTGGACCGATGCCGTGGCCAAGACCTACGCCTCCGACGAGTGGAAGGGCGTGATGGCGCAGAACGGCCTCGCGCCGCTCGACATGACAGGCGACGAATTCCAGGGTTTCGTCGCCGACTCGATCGCCTCGATCACCGATCTGTCCAAGCAGATCGGCCTGATAAAGTAAGCTTCGGCTTACTGATAAAAGCCTGCATCCGGCGGTGACCTGCCGGATGCCTTTTCCGGTCACGAGGGGGAGGAGTGATCATGAGCGACCGCATATTCGGGGTCATCGGCCTTTTGCTGGCGGCATTCTATGCCTGGCAGGCAACGCTAATCCAGGAGAGCTTCATCCAGGACCCGGTCGGTCCGAAGGCCTTCCCCATCCTGATCGCCGCCGTGCTTGCCGTGTCCAGCCTGGTCTTCGTCATGAAACCCGACCCCGCGCCGGACTGGCCGGCGGCGGGCCGGCTGTTCGAGATCGCCGTCTCGGTTGCGGTGATGATCGCCTATTCGCTGGCGCTGCCGGAGGCCGGCTTTGTCGTCTCGACCGCGGTTGCCGCGGCGTTTCTTTCCTGGCGGCTCGGCGCGCAGCCTGTCTTCGCGCTGATCGCGGGGGTCGCGATCGCGGTCGGCATCTACGCGATCTTCCATCTCATTCTCGGCCTGTCGCTGTCCGAAGGTCCGTGGGGGTTCTGAACGATGGATGTCCTTTCCTCGCTCGCCGACGGTTTCGCCGTCGCCTTCACCTTCCAGAACCTGCTCCTCGCGCTGCTCGGCTGCTTCCTCGGCACCGTGATGGGCGCCTTGCCGGGCCTCGGGCCATCCAACGGCGTCGCCATCCTGATCCCGCTCGCCTTCACGCTCGGTCTGCCGGCGACGCCGGCGCTGATCCTGCTGACGTCCGTCTATTACGGCGCGATGTATGGCGGGCGCATATCCTCCATTCTCTTGAATATCCCCGGAGACGAACCGGCGCTGATGACGACGCTGGACGGCTATCCGATGGCGAAGAACGGCCAGGCCGGCGAGGCGCTGGCGCTTTCCGGCATCGCCTCCTTCGTCGGCGCCTTCTTCGCCACATGGGGGCTGGTCTTCCTGGCGCCGCAGCTGGTCAAGGTGGCGCTGCTGTTCGGTCCGGCGGAATATTTCGCCCTGTTCACGCTGGCCTTCGCGACGCTTGGCGGCATTGCCAGCCGCAACCAGGCCAAGGCGGCATTCGCCGCCGCGCTCGGGCTCGGCATCGCCACCATCGGCGTCGACGGCCAGACCGGCGTGCCGCGCTTCTCCTTCGGCGAGGTGCATCTCTATGACGGGATCGACTTCCTCGTCGCCATCGTCGGGCTGTTCGCGCTGTCCGAGGTGTTCGTCTTCCTGGAGAACCATCGCGGCGCGGCGGAAGCGGAGGAAAACCAGGTGAAGATCGGCCGGGTGACGCCGCCGCTCTCCATGCTGAAGAATACCGCCGGGGCGATGAGCCGCTCCACGCTGATCGGCTTCGTCGCCGGCGTGCTGCCTGGCGCAGGCGCGTCGCTCGGCTCGTTTCTCGCCTACTCGATCGAAAAGCGCGTTTCCGACGGCAAGAAGACCTTCGGCAAGGGCGATCCGCGCGGCGTCGCGGCGCCGGAAGCCGGCAACAACGCGGCGGCCGGCGGGGCGCTGGTGCCAATGCTGGCGCTGGGGGTGCCCGGCTCGGGCACGACGGCGGTGCTGCTCGCCATGCTGCTGGCGCTCAACATCACGCCGGGGCCGCTATTGTTCCAGCAGAACCCGGACGTTGTCTGGGGCCTGATCGCGGCGCTGTTCATCGGCAACGTGATGCTGCTGCTGATGAACATCCCGATGGTGTCGCTGTTCGTGCGGGTGTTGCTGATCCCGCCGAAATACCTGATGCCGGCGGTGGCGATGATCTCGTTCGTCGGCATTTACGGCATTTCCGGATCGACCTTCGACCTGATGGTGATGGTCGGGTTCGGCGTGATCGGCTGGATCTTGCGCAAGCTCGACGTGCCGCTGGTGCCGGTGATCCTCGGCGTGCTGCTGGGCGACCAGATGGAGAAGAACCTGCGCCGGGCGATGACGATCTCGGACGGCGACTGGACGGCGCTGTTCGCCTCGCCGCTGGCGATCGGGCTGTGGGCCTTCGCATTCATCGGCTTCGTGGCGCCGATCCTGTTCGGCCGCTATTTCCGGGTGAAGCGGCGCGACGAGGAGTTCGTCGGCGACTGAGCGCGGCCGCTAGCCGGCGGATTTGCGCGCGAGATAGACGGTCTGGGTGAATTCGCGGTCGTCCCGCAGCGGGTTTCTGAAAGTGACGGGTTCCGCACGGGCCTCGCCGAACACGGATTGGAGCCGTTCGGTGAAGGCATCGTCCGGACGGTCATCCGACCAAAGGCCCATGATCCCGCCCGGATGGAGGTGGGTGGCGAGGCCGGCCAGTCCTTCCGGCGAATAGAAACTGCCCGTGCGCCGGTCCAGAAGACGGTCGGGCGCGTGGTCGATATCGACGAGAACAGCGTGAAAAAGGCGCTTCGGCGCGGCAGGATCGAATCCCCCCGGCGATCCCGCGAGCGCGAAGAAATCGCCGCGCACGACGCGGCACCGCGCATCGGCGGATAGCGGCGGATCGAGCGGCAGCAGGTTCTGCTCATGCCAGTCCGCAACCGCATCGAGCATTTCGACCACGATCAGGGAGCGGACGTTTTGGTGCTCGAGGACCGCTTGTGCCGTGTATCCGAGCCCCAGTCCGCCGACGACGACATCGACGGGTTCTTCGCCGAACGGGGCGAGGCCGAGATGCGCCAGCGCCAATTCGGACACCGTAAAGAGGCTCGACATGAGATGCTCCTCGCCGAGCATGATCTCGTAGACATCCTCGTCGAGGGCAAGGATGCGGCGGCGGCGCAGGATGACCGGGCCGATAGGCGTCGGGCGATAGTCGAGTTCCTCGAAGAGCTTGCTCATGCGAACGTCCGATCTCCATGTATGACCGCGGCACCGTATCAGCAAACCGCGCGCGTGCCGATTGAAGGCGCACGGGGCGGCGCGAAGACCTGCGGGGAGACCGTGATCTCGCCGCAGTCGCGCCCTATATGATGCATGGACGGGCGGGACGCGCATGGCTAGCCTCGCCTCCTGGTTGCACCCTGCCGCGGACACAAACGATGGATACACAGCCCCAGCCTTTCGTGCCTCCGCATCCGACTCCGCGCAACCGGCCACCGACGCGGATGGAACTGATCCGCACCACGATGCGCAACCCCATCGAGATCTGGGGCGAGCCGTCCTACAACCAGCCCTATATCCATGTCCGGTTCCTCGGCGACACTGTGCTGATCGCCAATGACCCGGAACTGATCCGCCACGTGCTGATCGACAATTCGAAGAACTACCGGATGGCGCGGGTGCGCCAGCTTATCCTGCGGCCGATCCTGCGCGACGGGCTGCTGACGGCGGAAGGCGAGGTGTGGAAGCGCTCGCGCAAGGCGATGGCGCCGGTGTTCACGCCGCGCCACATCCACGGTTTCGCCGAGATGATGAAGGCGCGCACCGAGACATTCCTCGACCGCTTCCGCGACAGCGAAGGCGGGGTGCGCGACATCAGCCACGACATGACGGAACTGACCTTCGAGGTGCTGTCGGCAACGCTGTTTTCCGATGACGTGGTCACCGACGGGACCAGTTTCGCCAACGATGTCGACCGGCTGCTGTCCACGATGGGCCAGGTCGATCCGCTCGATCTGCTGCAGGCGCCGGAATGGCTGCCACGGCTCAGGCGGCTGCGCGGGCGCGGCGTACTGGAGAAATTCCGCAAGGTGGTGCGCGACACGATGGCGGCGCGGCGGCAGAAGCTGAAGGACGATCCGGATTCCGTGCCGGAGGATTTCCTGCGGCTCTTGCTGGAAGCCGAAAAGCCCGGCGGGCTGACGGCGGCGGAAGTCGAAGACAACCTGATCACCTTCATCGGCGCCGGCCACGAGACGACGGCGCGCGCGCTCGGCTGGACGCTCTACCTGCTCGCCAACGCGCCGCATGAGCGGGCGCTGGTGGAAGAGGAGATCGCGGGCGTGCTGGCGGAAAACCCGCCGCCGGTGGAATGGCTCGAGGCGATGCCGAAGACGCGCGCGGCCTTCGAGGAGGCGCTCAGGCTCTACCCGCCGGCGCCGACGATCAACCGCGAGGCGGTCGAGGACGAGACCTTCACCTTCAAGGACGGCACGGTGGTGGAGATCGAGAAACGCACGACGGTTCTGGTGATGCCGTGGGTGCTGCACCGGCATCGCCTGTTCTGGGACAATCCCGACGCTTTCCAGCCGTCGCGCTTCTGGCCGGAAAACCGCGACCAGATCGACCGGTTCCAATATCTGCCCTTCGGCGCGGGGCCGCGCATCTGCATCGGCACGACCTTCGCGCTGCAGGAGGCGGTGATCGCGCTGGCGCTGATCCTCAACGAATTCCGCTTCGAGCCGACGCCGGGGCTCAATCCCTGGCCGGTGCAGAAGCTGACCGTGCAGGCGCAGAACGGCCTGCCGATGCGTGTGGTGAAGCGGCAAGCCTAGTCGGCGAAATCCACGCAGGTCTGGTCGCCGACATTGTCGCAGGGCTTGTAGACCACGATGTCGGACTCCTCGCCGTCTTCCCAGACCACCTGGACGGCGACCGTGTCGGCCGTGCCAAGAGGCATGATGACCACAATGTCATCGGGCGTGGAATCGGGCGGAAGCGCGAAGGGGTTCTGCGGATTGCAGGGTACGACGGCGAAGGTCTTGTCGAGATCGGACGAATTGATCGAGTAGCGGATTTCCGACAGCCGGCAATGCAACGTCTGCAGGGCCGAGAAATAGAGATACTGCTTGTCGCCGTGGTTTGCGAAAGAGACCCAGCCGCCTTCCTTGTTGCCCTCGAGCATTGCCTCGTAGAGTTCTCTCGGCGGCAGGTCCCTGGCGAGCGTGGCCGAGGCAGGAACGAGGGCGAGTATGGCGGCCAGAAGGATGGATTTCCGTGTCATGGATGTCTCCCGAGTTTTTCGTCAGGGAAACCTAACGCAGCGAGAGAACTCGGCAAAGCCCATTGCCCTGACGCGGCGACAGGCTTAAGGGGCGCAGGCAAACGGAACATCCCGCGTGACCCATCTCTCATGGCGCTGACCGCATGACGCTTTCCCTCGGCATCGACACGGGCGGCACCTATACGGACGCCGTCATCCATGACGAAGCGCGCGGCGTCATCGCCAAGGCGAAGGCGCTGACGACGCGGCACGACCTCGCCGTCGGGCTGGCCGAAGCGATGGACAAGGTGCTGGCGGAAAGCGGAGTCGCACCGGGCCAGATCGGCATGGTGTCGATCTCGACGACGCTGGCCACCAACGCGCTGGTGGAAGGCCAGGGCGGACGGATCGCGCTGGTGATGATCGGCTTCAGCGAGACCGATCTCGACAAGGCCGGACTGAAACAGGCGCTGAACGGCGACCCGGTCATCTTCGTCGACGGCGGGCACGATGCGCATGGCCGGGCGAAACAGCTCGATCTCGGTCGGCTCGAAAGCGCCCTGCCCGACCTCGCGACCCAAGTCTCGGCAGTCGCCATCGCCGGCTATTTCGCGGTGCGCAATCCGGAGCACGAGATCGCGGTGCGCGACCTGATCCGCGAACGCACGGGGCTGCCGGTGACGGCCAGCCACGAATTGTCGGCGAAGCTGGACGGGCCGCGCCGGGCGCTGACCACGGTGCTCAACGCCCGGCTGATCGCGATGATCGACCGGCTGATCGCGGCGGCGGAAAGCCGGATGGCGAAAGACGGCATCGACGCGCCGCTGATGGTCGTGCGCGGTGACGGCTCGCTGGTCTCGGCCGATTTCGCGCGGGCGCGGCCGATCGAGACGATCCTTTCCGGCCCGGCGGCAAGCCTTGTCGGGGCATGGCATCTTTCGGGCGTGGACGACGCCATCGTTTCCGATATCGGCGGCACGACGACGGATATCGCGATCCTCGACGAAGGCCGGCCGCGGATCGATCCGCAGGGCGCGACGGTCGGCTGCTACCGCACCATGGTCGACGCCGTTGCGATGCGGACCTTCGGGCTGGGCGGCGACAGCGAGGTCGCGCTCGCCGACTCGAGCCTGAAACCGGAACTGGCGCTCGGGCCGCGCCGCCTCGTGCCGCTGTCGCTGCTGGCGCATCTGCACGGGGACCGCGTCAGGCGAGATCTGGAGCGGCAGTTGCGCGCCTCGATCCCGGTGCGCAACGAAGGGCGCTTCGCGCTGAAAGCCGGCGTGCCGGACCGGCTGGCGGCAGGGCTTTCACGCTCGGAAGCGGAGCTGTTCAGCCGGCTGACGGATGCGCCGCAACCGCTCGACACCCTGTTGAGGGCGACGGCGGAACTTGCAACCCTCAACCGGTTGGCGGCACGCGGCCTGGTGCTGATTTCCGGCTTCACGCCGTCCGACGCGCAACATGTGATCGGCCGCTTCACCCACTGGGACGAGGACGCCGGCCGTCTCGGCGCGGCGCTGTTCGCGCGCAGGAAGGACGGTTACGGCAATCCGCTGGCTACCAGCGCGGAAGCGATTTCGGCCCGCGTGGTCGAGCGGCTGATCCGGTTGTCGGCGGAGCGCGTGCTGGAGACGGCATTCTGCGAAGATGGGCTGGACGGGGCGGCGCTGGCGGTCTCGCCGCTGGCGCGGCGGGCGATCGAGCGGGCAAGCGGCATCGCACGGCTGGCGCTTTTCCTCGACCGGCCGGTAATCGGGCTTGGCGCCGGCGCGGCGGCGTACTATCCGGGCGCAGGCGACCTGCTGGCCGTCGAGACGATCATTCCCGACCATGCCGACGTGGCGAATGCCGTCGGCGCTGTGGTCGGCCAGGTGCGCATCACGGTAACGGCGGAAATCGTGCAACCCGCCGAAGGCCGGTTCGAGATCACCGGCCTGGCGGACGCGGCAGGGCTCGCCTTCGCGACCGCCGAGGACGCGCTGGACGCAGCCGAGGCGCTGTGCCGCGACGCCGCAGAACGCGACGCCAGGAAAGCCGGCGCGGCGGACGTGACGGCAAATACCTCGCGCGCGGTGAAGACGGCCGAGATCGAAGGCCGCGAGCAGTTCGTGGCGGCAAGCGTCACCGCCATCGCCGGCGGGCGTCCGGCGACAGCGGCCTGACCGCGAAAACATGCTTAACCAGCGATTAACGCGACGGCGGTAGTTTTCTTCCCGAGCCTACAGGGGACCGCGCCGATGCATATTCAATCCTCCCAGACCTACTCGGCAGCAAGCCAGATCCTGCAGCTGTTCGGCTCGAACCAGGGCAGTTCCACGCTTTCGGCAAGCGCTTCCTATTCTTCTTCGCAGAACCACAGCAGCCACGATTTCCGGCCCGGACGGGCGATACAGGACGCACTCGGCGCCATCTTCAAGCTGATCGCGACCGGGGGCGACGACACGATCAATTACGTTTCGACCGGAAACTCCATCAGCCAGATCGCGGCGGGAGAGGGCAACGATACGATCTCGGCAAGCGTGGAAGGCACCGGCATCGTTTCCGGCGGGGACGGCGACGACACGATCTCGCTTACGGGCAAAAAGGTCTTCGCTTCCGGCGGATCCGGCGACGACGCCATTTCCGTTTCCGGCGAACGGGCTTCCGCCCATGGCGGTTCGGGCAACGACGCCATCGCCGTGGCGGGTGAACGCATCGGCCGCGTTTCCGGCGGATCAGGCGATGACGCGATCGGCGTCGCAGGCGGGCGGATCCGGCGGGTGCACGGCGGATCGGGCAACGACATGATCTCGGTTGCCGGCCAATTCGTGGGACGGGTCTCCGGCGGTTCGGGCGATGACACGATTTCGGTGACGGGCGGCTGGATCGGCCGCGTCTATGGCGGCGACGGCGACGACACGATCTCTGTCCAGGCGGATCATGTCGGCCGCATCTCCGGCGGCGCGGGCAATGACGTCATCAATATCGACGGCGAAGCGCGCGTGGCGTTCGGGGCCGGCGACGGCCAGGACACGATATCGATCACCGGTCGCACGGAATTCTCCATCTCCGGCGGGCGCCGGGGCGAAGACGGGCTGTCGCTCGATGACGCCGAATTCACCTTCGAGAACGGCATGCTGACCGTGTCGTTTGCCGGCCGCGACGAGAAGCTGACGATCCTTTCGCCCGGCGGCGGCGAACTGAAAGTGGAAATGACCGGCGACGGTACATTCACCGTCACGCCAGCCTGACGCTCTCCTGAAATCCTTACCCGCGTTCGGCGCTCCTGCGCGGACGCGCCGGCACACATCCGGCGAAACGATGTGCGCGCATTTTTTCCATTTCGGAAAAGATCATAGTCACTATGGCCAAGTTGACTTGCAATCAGTCTCCGTGCTTTGGCGCACGGACATGCAAAGATGCGGAGGAATACATGGCCGGGACGATCACGATTGACGGTCTGACAATCGACAAGGACCTCTACGATTTCATCACCGACGAGGCGATGCCGGGCACCGGTATCAAGCCGGTCGATTTCTGGCCCGCCTTTTCGAAGATCGTGCACGATCTCGCGCCGAGAAACCGGGAGCTGCTCGCCAAGCGCGACGACATCCAGGAAAAGCTCGACGTCTGGTATCGCCAGCACCGCGAGGCCGGCTACGAGATGCCGGAGTACAAGGCGTTCCTGGAAGAGATCGGCTACCTGGTGCCGGAAGGCGGCGCCTTTTCGGTGACGACGGAGAATGTCGATCCGGAGATCGCCGAGGTCGCCGGACCGCAGCTGGTGGTTCCGATCATGAATGCGCGCTTCGCGCTGAACGCCGCGAATGCCCGCTGGGGCTCGCTCTACGACGCGCTCTACGGCACGGACGCTCTCGGCGACTTGCCGGAAGGCAAGGGCTACGATCCGGAGCGCGGCGCCCGGGTGATCGCATGGGCGCGTGATTTCCTGAACAGCAACATGCCGCTGGTCACCGACTGGAACGACGCGCGGGGCTTTACCGTCGAAGACGGCGAATTGGCCGTCCAGACGGATGACAGCACCAGGGTCGGCCTGAAGGACAAGGCGCAGTTCGCCGGCTATCGCGGCGACGCCGCTTCGCCCACCGCGATCCTGCTGGTCCGGAACGGCATGCATGTCGAAATCGTCATCGACGCCAGCCATCCGATCGGCAAGGACGATCCGGCGCATGTCGCCGACCTGGTGCTGGAATCAGCGCTGACGACGATCATGGATTGCGAGGATTCGGTCGCCGCGGTCGATGCCGATGACAAGACGCTGGTCTATCGCAACTGGCTCGGCCTGATGAAGGGCGATCTCGAGGAGAGCTTCGAGAAGGGCGGCAGAAAAGTCACCCGCACAATGAACCCGGACCGCGAATATGTTTCGCCGGAAGGCAGGCCGTTCACGCTGAAGGGCCGCTCGCTGATGCTGGTGCGCAATGTCGGCCACCTGATGACCAACCCGGCGGCGACGGACCGCGACGGCAACGAGGTGCCGGAAGGGATCATGGACGCGATGATGACCGGGCTGATCGCGCTGCACGATGTCGGGCCGAAGGGCCGCAAGGCGAATTCGACGCAAGGCTCGATGTATGTCGTCAAGCCGAAGATGCACGGGCCGGAGGAGGTGGCGTTCGCCGTCGAGCTGTTCACCCGCGTCGAGGACGCGCTCGGCATGAAGCCCAACACGATCAAGATGGGCATCATGGACGAGGAGCGCCGCACGACGGTCAACCTCAAGGAATGCATCCGCGCCGCGAAAGAGCGCGTCGTGTTCATCAACACCGGCTTCCTCGACCGCACCGGCGACGAGATCCATACCTCGATGGAGCTCGGCCCGATGATCCGCAAGGGCGACATGAAGGCCGCCGTGTGGATCCAGGCCTACGAGAACTGGAACGTCGATATCGGGCTGGAATGCGGGCTTTCGGGCCATGCCCAGATCGGCAAGGGCATGTGGGCGATGCCCGACCTGATGCACGACATGCTGGAGCAGAAGATCGGCCATCCGAAGGCCGGCGCCAACACCGCATGGGTGCCGTCGCCGACGGCGGCGACGCTGCATGCGACGCATTACCACCAGGTCGACGTGAAAGAGGTGCAGGCCAAGCTGAAATCGCGCGGCCGCGCCAAGCTGGACGACATTCTGTCGGTGCCGGTGTCGCGGCGGCCGAACTGGTCGGAAGAGGACATCCAGCGCGAACTGGACAACAACGCGCAGGGCATTCTCGGCTACGTGGTCCGCTGGGTCGACCAGGGCGTCGGTTGCTCCAAGGTGCCGGACATCAACGATGTCGGGCTGATGGAGGACCGCGCGACGCTGCGCATCTCGTCGCAGCACATGGCCAACTGGCTGCATCACGGCGTGGTGCTGGAGCACCAGATCGTCGACACGATGAAGAAGATGGCCGAGGTGGTCGACCGGCAGAATGCGGGCGACCCCAACTACACGCCGATGGCGCCGAATTTCGAGGATTCCGTTGCTTTCCAGGCGGCGCTCGACCTGGTGCTGAAGGGCCGCGAACAGCCGTCCGGCTATACCGAGCCGATCCTGCACCGCCGCCGCCTCGAGCTGAAGGCGAAGCAGCGCTGATAAGAAGAAAGCGGGCCAAACGGCCCGCTTTCCTGTTTCCGCCAGAGCAAACCGTACCGCTTGCATGCCAGCGCAGTGTCGCTAGAAAGGGCGCTGCCGCCGGGCTGTCCCGACGGCGCGGTGACCGACCTGCAAGCGCGTGATGCAGGCAAAGCGAAAGACCGGACATGTTTCTCTGCTGCGGCGATTCCCTGTTCGACATGTTCACCGGCCCGTCGGCCGATCCGTACGGCGTGACGATCGACGGCCATGTCGGCGGCTCGCCGCTCAACGTGGCGCTGGGGCTGGCGCGGATGGGCAATCATTCCCGCTTCTTCACCCGCGTCTCGTCGGACATGTTCGGACGCCGGATCTCCGACTTCATGGCCGACAACGGGATCGACGCGTCGCTGTGCGTGCCGACGAACCAAAACACGACACTCGCCATGATCGGCCTGAAGGCGGACAATTCCGCCGACTACGTGTTCTACACGGACGGCACGGCGGATTGCTCGGTGGTTGCCGACGACCTGCCGGCGGAGCTCGACGCGGCGATCCGCGTCGTGCATTTCGGCTCCTATTCGACGGCGATCGAACCGACGGCGACGGCGCTGGCGACGCTCGCCGGGCGCGAAAGCGATAACCGCTTCGTCTCCTACGATCCGAATTTGCGGACGATGCTCGAGCCGGACATCGATGTCTGGCGCGGCACCGTGGCGGCGATGACCAAGGCGGCGGCCTTCGTGAAGGCCAGCGACGAGGATATCGCGCAGCTTGCCACCACGCCGGAAAAATTCGCCGCCGGGGCGATCGCGTCAGGGGCGGACCTCGTCTGCGTCACGCTCGGCAATGACGGGGCGCTCGCCTATTCGGCCGACGGGCGCGACATCCGCGTTCCGGGTATCGCCGTCGATGTTGTCGATACGGTGGGCGCGGGTGACACGTTCCAGGCCGCCTGCCTGCACTGGCTCGGCGCCGAGGGTCTGACGCAAAAGGGCAAGGCGCGCGGCGCCGACCTCGATGCGATGGCCGGCTTCGCCGTCAAGGCGGCGGCAGTGACCTGCACGCGGCGCGGCGCCGACCTGCCGACGCTGGCGGATATCGCGGCCTTCGGCCGCTGACACGGACATCTTTCCCCCTCTGACACCGACGCGGGATCCTAATTTCCGCCGTTGGCGCGGGCTTTCTTGTTGCGGCCGCTGACGCGGGCTTGGAGGGGAAAGCTTTCAGCCGCTGACAAAGCGTTGATTGAACGTAAACCTGCGGTCGAATAGATACGGGGGACCCCCGAAGCGTTACACTGATTCTCCATGCTGCTTTTCCACCACCCGCTGTCCGCCTCCTCCCGGTTCATCCGCCTTGTTCTCGCCGAATACGGGGAAAACACGGAATTGCGGGAGGAACAGCCGTGGCAGCGGCGGCCGGAATTCCTGCAGCTCAACCCGGCCGGCACGTTGCCGGTGCTGATCGGCGAGGCCGGCGTGGCGATCATCGGCGCATTCGCGATTTCCGAGTATCTCGACGAGACCCGTGGCGCGATGATGCGCGAAAAGCGGCTGATGCCCGGTTCGCCGCTGGAACGCGCAGAAGTGCGCCGCCTGGTCGACTGGTTCCTGGTCAAGACAGAGACAGACGTGACCCGGGCGCTGACGCGCGAGCGCGTGTTCAAGCTGCAGATGACGCAGGCCGAGGGCGGCGGCGCGCCGGATTCCTCGGTGCTGCGCACGGCGCGCGCCAATGTGCGCCAGCACATGCGTTACCTTGGCTGGCTGGCGCAAAGCCGCAACTGGCTGGCCGGCGACCGGCTGACGCTGGCCGACCTGGCGGCGGGCGCGGCGGTCAGCGTGCTCGACTATCTTGGCGAGGTCGACTGGACGACGGAACCGGCCGCGCGCGAATGGTATCATCGGGTGAAATCGCGGCCGGCTTTCCGCGGATTGCTCGCCGACCGGGTGCGGCGGCTGCCGCCGGCCTCGCATTACGCCGATCTCGACTTCTGACGGACAGCCTGCTTGCCCCGCACCGCGCGCGGCGGGCATGATCGCGCCATGACGCCGGAAAAAGCCAAGGCACAGCTGATCGCCGACCTGACACGCGAGGGTTTCGCCGCCACCGGCGTTGCCCGCGCGGACCCCATTCCGCAGGCGCGGGCGCGGCTCGACGCCTTTCTCGGCGACGGTTTCCACGGCACGATGGGCTGGATGGCGGAGACCGCCGAACGGCGCGGCGACCCGCTGACGCTGTGGCCGGAGGCGAAAAGCGTCGTCATGGTGGCGATGAATTACGGGCCCGGCCCGGATTACGATCCGCTCGCCGCACTGGAAAAGCAGGACCGGGCAACGATCTCGATCTATGCTCAGAACCGCGACTACCACGACGTGGTCAAGGGCAAGCTGAAACAGGCGGCCGGACGTTTCGCGGCAAAGACCGGCGCGCAAGTGAAAGTGTTCGTCGACACCGCGCCGGTGATGGAAAAGCCGCTCGGCGAGGCGGCGGGCATAGGCTGGCAGGGCAAGCACACCAACCTGGTCAGCCGCGAGCTCGGCTCGTGGTTCTTCCTGGGCGCGATCTTCACCGACATGGACCTGCCCGCCGACGCGCCGGAGGCCGACCATTGCGGCTCGTGCCGGGCCTGTCTCGACATCTGCCCGACCGACGCCTTCCCGGCGCCCTACCGGCTCGATGCGCGGCGCTGCATCTCCTACCTGACCATCGAACATGCCGGGCCGGTCCCGCAGGAATTCCGCGCGGCGATGGGCAACCGCGTCTACGGTTGCGACGACTGCCTTGCCGCCTGCCCGTGGAACAAGTTCGCGCGCCAGGCGCACGAGGCGAAGCTCAAGGCGCGCGACGACCTGAAAAGCCCGGCAATCGCCGACCTGCTGGCGCTGGACGACGCGGCATTCCGGGCCAAATTCTCCGGCTCGCCGATCAAGCGGATCGGGCGAAACCGATTCATCCGAAACGTGCTGATTGCCGCGGGCAACAGCGGTGACCGCGATATGACGGACCATGTCGCGCCGCATCTGGCCGATCCGGACGCGGTCGTGCGCGGCGCGGCGGTCTGGGCGCTCGGTCAGTTAAAAGACGAGATAGAAATTATAGAATTGCGGAATAAACATACGATATCCGAAACCGACGACTCGGTAATCGAAGAATGGGGCATAGCGGCACTATGAGGGCGTTCATTTTCGGCGCGGGGTTTTCCGGCCGCGCTTACGGGAAGCTGCTGGCGGAACGTGGCATTCCGGTTGCCGGAACGACGCGGACGCCGGACAATTTCGAGACGCTCGCCGCCGATGGCATCCGGCCGTTCCTGTTCAACGGAACGGGCCTTTCGGGAGAGATGCTCGACGAATTGCACGAAACGACGCACCTGGTCGTTTCGATCGCTCCCGAACCGGGCGGCGACCCGGCGCTGAAGGCGCTGCGTAACAGCGTGGCGGCGCTGCCGAAACTGGAATGGATAGGGTACCTTTCGACGGTCGGCGTCTACGGCGATCACGACGGAGAATGGGTGACGGAGGAGACCGACTGCCGGCCGATGTCGCAGCGCTCGGTGCAAAGGCTGGCCGCCGAGGCGTCGTGGCGGTTCTTCGCCGACACGATTTCGACGCCGCTGGCGATCCTCCGGCTTTCGGGCATTTACGGACCCGGCCGCAACGCCTTCGTCAACCTGGAAACCGGGAAGGCGAAGCGGCTGATCAAACCCGGCCAGGTGTTCAACCGCATCCATGTCGACGACATCGCGGCGGCACTCACGTTCCTCGGCGAAAAGCTCATGAGCGGCACCTACAACGTCACCGATGACGAGCCGGCACCGCCGCAGGACGTTGTCGAATATGCAGCCTCTTTAATGAAAGTTGATCCGCCCGAGGAAACCGACTTCGAGACTGCCTCAATTTCGCCCATGGCCCGCTCCTTTTACGGGGAGAACAAACGCGTCTCGAACGCAAAGATCAAACGGGCCGGTTTCACCTTCGCCCATCCGGACTACAAGCAGGCGCTTGCCCGGATGTGGGAGGAGGACAGCTGGCGATAGCGCCGGCAGCGGGATAGCGCCCGGCCAAACCGGGGATTTGAAATTTGAAAACGAATGTTTCTGGCACGGCCATCCTGGCCGCGGCGACGCTGGCGTTTTGCGCTCTTTCGGCCGGTCCCGCCGCCGCGCAATGCGGCAAGGCCTCCTGGTATGCGCTTCATTCGAAGACCGCGTCGGGCGAAATGATGAACCCGGCGAAGATGACGGCGGCGCATCGCAGCCTGCCCTTCGGCACCAAGGTGAAGGTGACCAACTCGCGGACCGGCAAATCGGTCGTGGTGCGGATCAACGACCGCGGCCCGTTTGTCAGGGGCCGGATCATCGACCTGTCGAAGGCCGCCGCGGGCCAGATCGGCATGGTGCGCTCCGGCCATGCGCCAGTCTGCATCGCCGATATCGGCTGACGAAGACCGCCGAAACGAAAAAACCCGCCAATCCGGCGGGCTTTTCCAGCGTCATGCAATCCTGCTCTTAAGAATCGGCGCTGTCGCGGCTGCCATGCACGGCTTCGAGCGCACGTTCCAGATAGGTGTCGCGGCCATACATGTCGGAGAAATACTCCACCACGCCCTCATCGGTCGGGAAGGCGGTATAGTAGGAGACGAAGACCGGGATCTTCACCGGCACGCTCTCCTGCTCCTCGCCGCCGCCTGCAGCAATGCGGGAATTCACGTAATCGACGCCCTTGCCGAGCACGGCCGCCGCCATCTCGCGCGGCTTCTGAAGGCGCACGCAGCCATGGCTGAGCGCCCGTTGATCGCGGCTGAACAGGTTCCGCGACGGCGTGTCGTGCATATAGATCGAGTGCTTGTTGGGGAACAGGATCTTCACGTCGCCGAGCGCGTTGGAGGGCCCGGGCAACTGGCGCACATCGTAGGGCACCTTGCCGCTATACTGCCACCAGTCGACATTGGACGAGGAGACGCGCTGGCCCGACGCGTTGGTGACGACATAGCCGGAGCGGTCGAGATAGCTCGGATCTGCATGCAGCTTGGGCAGCATCTCGTTGACGATGATCGATTGCGGCACGCCCCAGTAAGGCTTGTAGACGACAGTCTCGATCTCGTCGAAGAAGAAGCTCGTCTGGTTCGATTTCTTGCCGACGATGGCGCGCGTGACCAGCTTGTCCTTGTAGCCCTCGACATAGGTGGCGCGGTAGGCCGGCTGGTTGATCAGCACATGGCGGGCGCCGAATTCCTCCGGGTGCCAGCGCAACCGTTCCAGCGCCAGTTCGACGCGCTCGACCTTCGAGGCATGGCTGACATCGGTGAGGTGGGCGAGCGTGTTCCTGCCGACGATGCCGTCGGCGGTAAGACCGCTGTCGCGCTGGAAGTCCTTCACCAGGGAGACGATTGCCTCATCGTACTGGTCGTCGCCGAGATATTCGGCAAAGGTCGCGGCGTGCTTGTCGCGGGTTTCCTGCGAGACGCGCTTTTTCAGCGCCTTCATCAGCAGCGGCAGGTCCGGCTCGGTCTGGCCCGGTTTGACGAACAGGCCGTCGGGAAGGACGATTTCCTCGACCTCCATGCCGCGCAGCTTCTTCAGTTCTTCCTCAAGGGCCGCATATTCGGGCTGCTTCGGCTCCAGCGACCGCAGCCATGCGGCCGGATCGGCGCTCTTCGCCAGTTCACCAAGGGCCTTTTCGGCGGTCAGGCGAGGCCGCGGGAAATCGTGATAGCCCGACAGCTTGTTCGGATCGACCACGCCGTCCTTCATGTCCATCGCGTAACGCAGGGCGCGCGCCGACAGAGCCACGTCGAAGGCCAGCAATTCGGCAGTGCGGCCAGCCGGATTGTCCATCGACCAGCCGTCTCCCGGCAGGTCGACCGCATACTCGGTTTCATCGAGACCATGCTCGCCGGCCTTGTCCATCAGTTCGACAACGGCCTTCGCCTCGGCGGTGACGGAGTTGCCGCGCGACCAGATGAATTTCGGATTCGCCGCGTAATGTGCCTTCAGCGCATCTGCGACACCCTTTTCCATGGTCACGGAGGCTTCGGGGGCGAGCCGCAAGGCCTCGGCGAAACGGCTGGTCTCGAAATCGAGGCTCGGCTCCAGGCTGGAGCTCTGGCCGGAAGCGGGCAGCAGCGAGGCGATGCTCACGGTCGAAAGGGCAGCCGGCTTGTAGGTGTAGTAGCGCGGGCTCGAGACGCGGACGATCTTCTGCGGAGCGGGCGGAATCTGCTCTATCTGCCGCTCGCGGCGCTGGCGATTGCGGCCACCGAACAGGAATTCGTGCAGCTGAACCTGCGCCTCGGAGGAAACGCTCATAGCCGGCACGGCCGGCACGGCAACGGCCGCAGCAAGGAATAGGTTTAGAACACGTCTGGATTTCACGGCTGGCTCCGCTCGATTCGATGCTGTTTTTCTGATGCTGCCCCTCCGGCACCATAACCAACCGAATATGGTTTAGAAAGGGTAAGGGGCGGGCGGATAGCGATCACGATTTCGTACGGGACGGCCACAAAAGCGGGCGCTTTTGCGTGGACGCACCGGCATGCCCGCGCTATGGATTCGGCCCATGAACAAAGACGATCACCTCTTCCTCGTCGACGGATCGGCCTATATTTTCCGGGCTTTTCATGCGCTTCCGCCGCTTACCCGCAAATCGGACGGTCTTCCGGTCGGAGCGGTGGCTGGCTTCTGCAACATGCTCTGGAAGCTTCTGCAGGATGCGCGCGACACCGATGTCGGGGTGACGCCGACGCATTTCGCGGTGATCTTCGACTATTCCTCGCAGACCTTCCGCAAGGACCTCTACCCTGAATACAAGGCGAATCGCTCCGAACCGCCGGAAGACCTGATCCCGCAATTCGGGCTGATTCGCGAGGCGACGAAGGCCTTCAACCTGCCGTGCATCGAGGTCGAGGGCTACGAGGCGGACGACATCATCGCCACCTATGCGCGGCAGGCGGAAGCCGTCGGCGCGCACGCCACGATCATCTCGTCGGACAAGGACCTGATGCAGCTCGTCACCGACCACGTGTCGATGTACGACTCGATGAAGGACCGGCAGATCGGCATCGCGGAAGTGATCGAGAAATTCGGCGTCGCCCCGGAAAAGATGATCGACCTGCAGTCGCTGACCGGCGATTCGACCGACAACATTCCGGGCGTCCCCGGCATCGGGCCGAAGACGGCGGCGCAATTGCTGGAAGAGTATGGCGACCTGGACACGCTGCTGGAGCGGGCGTCGGAGATCAAGCAGAACAAGCGGCGCGAAAACCTGATCGAATTCGCCGACCAGGCGCGACTGTCGCGCGAGCTGGTGACGCTGAAGACCGACACGCCGCTCGACATCGATCTCGACGGACTGAAGCTGGAGCCGCAGGACGGGCCGAAGCTGATCGCCTTCCTCAAGGCAATGGAGTTCAACACGCTGACGCGGCGGGTGGCGGAAGCCACCAGCACCGAGGTCAATGAGGTGGAAGCGGCAGACGTCGAGGTGGAAGCGGGACGCAAGGCGCACGGGCCGGATCTCGACGCGGGCACCGCGCCGGAGCCTGAACCGGCCAGGGCGGACGACATCGAGACAGGCGCGCTGACGCCAACGACATTCGCCGACCAGCGCGCCAGGGCGGCAGCCTCTGCGAAATTCGACTGGGACGCCTATGTCTGCATCCGCGACACCGGGACGCTGGACGCCTGGATCACACGAGCGCGCGAGGCGGGCGTCGTCGCCTTCGACACGGAAACCAATTCGCTCGACGCCATGCAGGCGGAACTGGCCGGCTTTTCGCTGTGCTCGGCGCCGGGGGAAGCGGCCTATGTGCCGCTCAACCACAAGGCGGGAAACGGCGACCTGCTGGGCGGCGGGCTGGTCGAAGACCAGATCGCGGAAGGCGAGGCGCTGAGCCGGCTAAAGACCCTGCTGGAGGACGAGTCCATCCTCGTCGTCGGGCAGAACCTGAAATATGACTGGCTGGTGATGCGGCGCTACGGCATCGAGATCGCCTCGCTCGACGACACGATGCTGCTGTCCTACGTGGCCGATGCCGGCACCGGCGGGCACGGCATGGACGCGCTTTCCGAGCGCTGGCTCGGCCACGCGCCGATCGCCTTCAAGGAGATCGCGGGCACCGGCAAGAAGGCGCTGACCTTCGACATGATCGACCTTGAGACGGCGACGCGCTATGCGGCTGAGGACGCCGACATCACGCTCAGGCTGTGGCAGGTGCTGAAGCCGCAGGTGCTCGCCAAGGGGCTGATGCATGTCTACGAGCGGCTGGAGCGGCCGCTGGTCGCCGTGCTGGCGCGCATGGAAGCGCGCGGCATCTCCGTCGACCGGCAGATCCTCAGCCGGCTGTCGGGCGAATTCGCGCAGAAGGCGGCGGCGATCGAGGACGAAATCTACGAACTGGCCGGCGAAAAGTTCAATGTCGGCTCGCCGAAGCAGCTCGGCGAAATCCTGTTCGGCAAAATGGGCCTGCCGGGCGGCACCAAGACGAAGTCGGGACAATGGGCGACCGGCGCCTCGCTTCTGGAAGACCTCGCCGCCGAAGGCCATGAACTGCCGCGCCGCATCGTCGACTGGCGGCAGCTGACCAAGCTGAAATCGACCTATACCGACGCGCTGCCGGGTTACGTCAACCCGGACACGAAACGGGTGCACACGTCCTATTCGCTGGCCGCGACCTCGACCGGGCGGCTGGCCTCGTCGGAGCCGAACCTGCAGAACATCCCGATCAGGACTAGCGAGGGCCGGCGCATCCGCACCGCCTTCGTCGCCGAGAAGGGCAACAAGCTGATCTCGGCCGACTACAGCCAGATCGAACTGCGGGTGCTGGCCCATGTCGCCGATATCGGGCAACTGAAGCAGGCCTTTGCCGACGGCATCGACATCCACGCCATGACCGCCTCGGAAATGTTCGGCGTGCCGGTGGACGGCATGCCGGCGGACGTGCGCCGGCGGGCCAAGGCGATCAATTTCGGCATCATCTACGGCATCTCGGCCTTCGGGCTGGCCAACCAGCTGTCGATCCCGCGCGAGGAAGCCGGCCAGTACATCAAGACCTATTTCGAGCGCTTTCCCGGTATCAAGGACTACATGGACGCGACCAAGGCGTTCGCGCGCGAACACGGCTATGTCGAGACGATCTTCGGGCGCCGCGCGCATTACCCGGAAATCAAGGCGTCCAATCCGCAGGTGCGCGCGTTCAACGAACGCGCGGCGATCAACGCGCCGATCCAGGGATCGGCGGCCGACATCATCCGCCGGGCGATGATCCGCATGGAGGACGCGCTAACCGGGGCGAAGCTGTCGGCGCGGATGCTGCTGCAGGTGCATGACGAACTGATCTTCGAGGCGCCGGAAGGCGAAGTCGACAAAACCATCGAGGTAGTGCGCCACGTGATGGAAAACGCCGCGCTGCCGGCGATCCAGATGGCGGTGCCGCTACATGTCGACGCGTCGGCGGCCGACAACTGGGACGAGGCGCATTAGGCGACTTATGCCGCCGGGCAGCAATCCAGTTCGCCGGCTTTCCATTCCTCGAGGCATGTGCGGATATAGGCCGCGACGGCGGTGACGGCGCAGTCCTCGACATCGCGCGTCATCATGCGGATCTGGGTCGAGTGCAATTCCGGCAGACCGTGCTGGCGGCCGAGAGCCACCAAATTGCCCTCGATGAGCAGATGCGGGATCGGCGCGATGGCGAGATCGGCCTCGACGGCCGCCGTCTGCACCGCGTAATTGCCGCTCATGTAACCGACCCGATATTCGATGCCCTGGCTCTCCAGCGCCTCGACGGCATTGGCGCGCCATGAGCAGCCCTGCTCCCACATGGCGAGCGGCAGGGGCGAGCGCAGATGCGCCGTGCCGCCGCGCACACCGGCCCAAACCAGTTGCTCCTCCATAACGATCTCGGCATTAGCCTCCATCGGGCTGCGGGGCTGGGCGTTGATCAGCGCCACGTCGAGCGAACCCGCCTCGAACCGCTGCTTCAGGGCCGACGAGCCGTCGATAACGACATCGACCGTGACATTGGGATGGGTGGAAGCGAACTTGCGCAGAATATACGGAATCAGGCGGATGCCGTAGTCGTCCGGGGCGCCAAAGCGCACGGTGCCGGCCATGTCCGGCGTGACGAAGCGCGCCATCATCTCGCGGTTCAGCGCCAGGATGCGCTTTGCGTAGGACAGCAGCACGTCGCCGTCGGTCGTCAGCGTCACCGAGCGCGAATCACGCTCGAAGACGGTCGCGCCGAGCAATTCCTCCATCTTCTTGACCTGCATGGAAACCGCCGACGGCGTGCGGAACACGCGCTGGGCCGCCTTGGAGAAGCTGCCGGTCTCGACGATGGCGACGAAAGTCTTCAGCAAATCTGCGTCGAGCAGAAGCGGATTGGCGGCAGTATCGAGTTTCTGCTGAATGTTCATGGCGATCCGCACTTTCAATTTTCTTGAATGATGGACTCAAATCTATTCGTTTGATTGAACCATGCCTGAGCGTCATTGTCCAGACCGCAGCCACACACCACCTCCCGACCCCGGCTGCAGATGGAGACGACGATGACCTCGATCGAATTTCACAACACGCAAAAGCAATTGCGCGGCCAGATGACAAGCGCGGCGACGCGGGCCGTTGTACGCGCCGTAACCCAAACGGCCCGGGCCTTCGCGGACTGGCGCAAGCGCCGGCGGGACCGCGCGGCCTTCTTGCAGCTGCTCGGCAAGGAAGACTGGGTCTACGAGGACTTGGGCATCAGCCGCGCCGATGCGGAATGGGCCGCCGGCCTGCCGATGCAGATCAACGCCGCACGGGAACTGGAAAACCTGCGCGCCAGAGGCATGATGGGACGATGATGCCGGCGTCCCCCTTCAACCCCGGCCGGGGCTAGCCTTCGCCTCCGCTCCACTCGACGCGATAGAGCTCCGGCCGGCGGTCGTGCAGATTGCGCACCGACCCCCTGACGCGGGCGGCGTCCAGCGTGTCGAGCGACAAATCGGCGAAGATCATCATCTCGGTATTCTCACTGGATTCAGCCGCTATCCCGTCACGGGCAAAGGGGTGGTCCGACGGCGTCAGGATCGCCGACTGCGCGTAATTGATGTCCATATTGGCGACGTTGTCGACATTGCCGACAAGGCCGGCGGTGACGACGTAGCACTGGTTTTCCACCGTGCGGGCGTGGCAGCAGTAGCGCACGCGCAGATGGCCGTGGCGGGTGTCGGTGCAGTAGGGCACGAAGAACAGCTTCACGCCGGCGTCCGTCAGGTGACGGGCCATTTCGGGAAACTCGCTGTCATAGCAGATCATCACCCCGACCGGGCCGCAGTCGGTCTCGACCGGCTCGGCGCTGATGCCGCCCGAAATATCCCACAACGACTTCTCGTCCGGGGTGGGATGCAGCTTGTGGCGGGCATGCAGCGTGCCGTCGCGCAATGCGACCCAGGTAATGTTGTGCGTCTCGCCATTGTCGATGCGGGTGGCATGCGAGCCACCGACGATGTTGATGGCGTGCTTTCTCGACAGCACGCGCAGGCGCTCCTTCAGGAGGGGCGTCAGTTCGGTCAGCTTCGAGATCGCGTCGGCCGGCGACAGCATCTGCGGCTCGCCGGACAGGATCTGCAGCGTGAAATGTTCCGGAAAGCAGACGAAATCGGCGCCGTATTCGGCGGCGACCCGGACGAAATGATCGACCCGGGAAAAGAAGTCCTCCGGCGAGGGCGTGTGCCTGACGGCGAACTGGACGGAAGCGACGCGGATCGTTTGCGAGGTCATCGAGGCTCCATGCGATTGGAATTGCGGCCGGTCAGCCGTTCAATCGCACGGGCCGCGATGAAAATCACGCCGTTTCTAGCTGCCCGGGCAGGCAACACCGGTGCCCCGCAGGCCGCAATAGCCGCCGGGATTCTTGGCCAGATATTGCTGGTGGTATTCCTCGGCATAGAAGAATTCGGGGGCCATCGCGATCTCGGTGGTAATCAGCGCGCCGGAGCCGGACTCTTTCAACGCCTGCTGATAGGCGTCGCGGCTGGCCTCGGCGGCGGCGAGTTGTTCGGGCGTCGTCGCATAGATCGCCGAGCGGTAGGTGGTGCCGATGTCGTTGCCCTGGCGCATGCCCTGGGTCGGATCATGCTCCTCCCAGAACGCCTTCAGCAGATCCTGCAGCGAGATTTTCCGCGGGTCGAAGACGACGAGGACAACCTCGGCGTGGCCGGTCAGGCCGGTGGTGGTTTCCTGGTAGGTCGGGTTCGGCGTGTAGCCGCCGGCATAGCCGGACGCGGTGACGTAAACGCCGTCCATCTTCCAGAACAGGCGCTCGGCGCCCCAGAAGCAGCCCATGCCGAGATAGATCGTTTCCATGCCGTCAGGCCACGGGCCCTTCAGCGGATTGCCGTTGACGAAATGGTGGGTTCCCGTCGGCAGCGGCTCCTCGCGGCCGCGCAGGGCGCGCTCCGGGTCGGGCATCTTGGTCTTCTTGTCGAACATGCTGGCGAGAAACATGGACGTTTCCTTCTTTCGGTTCGCCGGATCAGCGCTTCAGGCGCTGCAATCCGCGCGGGCGCGGCGGCCGGCCGATCAGCCAGAACAGCAGGGCAAGCGCCGCAAAGACCACAAATGTGGGCAAGGCGAGCAGCGATGCAAGCAGCATGTCGCTCACAAATTCGGGAGCGCTGCGCGCCAGCCATGCCTGCAGGTCTTCCAGCATCTGCGGCGCGGCAAGCTCGAAACTCTCGGAAAAGGGCGTGACCACCGGCGCGGAAATGCCAATGGAGCGCGTCGCGTCGATGACGGTGAACATGACTGCGATCGCGAAGGCGAAAACGGCGAGCGAGCGAAAGACAAATCGGATCATCGGCAACCCAGCAGCAAGCGGCGCGGCCGGCCAATACCGGCCCGCACAACCCGGTCCTTACGAAACGACAGCGCGATTGACAATGCGGCGCGGCGAAAGCCGGAACGCGCCGCGAAAAAAGAGGTGAATTTGCAGTTGAACGCAAAAGCGTTCTGACTATAGTGCCGCCACCGCGGGCAGGCCTTGTCCGTTCGCGCCGGGATGCCTAGCTTCCGGACAGCCATCCGGCAGCAACCAGCCGGGTGAACATTGGAATGGTGAGGTGGCCGAGTGGTTGAAGGCGCACGCCTGGAACGCGTGTAGGCGGGAAACCGTCTCCAGGGTTCGAATCCCTGTCTCACCGCCATTCTTTTTATCTCACGCCAGTTCGCCATGCTCACGGCTCCGATGGGGCGCGCTGACCGCGCGACGCCCGGTCGGGCTTGCGGACCCCAAGGATTCGAAGAGTCTCCGTTTCCCGATCTCACGCCAGTTCGCCATGCTCACGGCTCCGATGGGGCGCGCTGACCGCGCGACGCCCGGTCGGGCTTGCGGACCCCAAGGATTCGAAGAGTCTCCGTTTCCCGATCTCACGCCAGTTCGCCATG